>Ga0265292_1000002_pt1 | contig 968577 bp, 935 predicted proteins | sample Munlanlewell296A_FD_189080 | JGI IMG/M metagenome (GOLD analysis project Ga0265292, IMG submission 189080) | Leachate microbial communities from a municipal landfill in Southern Ontario, Canada - Leachate well 296A | ecosystem: Engineered > Solid waste > Landfill > Unclassified | place... | reverse complement strand
CGTCCTCGTCCGTCGAGTAGAACCTCGGGCAGGACGGGTAGCCGCCGATGTACGAGCCGGCCTGTCCCGGCATGAAGTTGTGGCAGTTGTAACACCAGTTCAGGTCGGCCGGGTTGTCGCCGCGGGGAAGAAGTCTCATCAAATATTTGTTGTTGGGCGCGCCGTGAACGGGCGTAACCTTACAGCTGGCGCAGCCGACCTCGTCCAGCGCGATGGGCCGGTGCCACTGGCAGTTCGTCCAGTGCTTGCCCCGCGACGGGTGCCCGCGCCCTGGCCCGTAATATTTCAGGTCGTGGCAGATATAGCAAAGAAGATCCTCCGTCCGCACATACCAGGTCATATTATATGTCCGCTTAGTGTAGCCCGGCTCGCCACCGGCACCGCCACTGTAGATGATCGAACCCAGCGCGTAACCAGTCCGGGTTATTATCGGTTCCTCGGTCGGGGCTCGTTTCCTTAAGATGTATTTATAGGCAGAGCCGTGCGGCCCCTTGACCGTGGTCGAGTCGCTGGCGTGGCAGTCGGTGCATTTGATGCGGGAGTCGGCATTGACGCCCGGCGTAAAGGTCTGGTTAAAATCGACATGGCTGCCGGGGACCAGCGGATCCTCGGCCCATTTCAGGTCAAACGTTCCCGGTGTCTGTCCTTTGGCGAGAACCGGGTGATATGACTGATTGATCGGATTGAACTCCGTCGCCAGGTCGGTTTCGGGCACAACGATATCCGTAGCCGGGTCGCCGGCCAGGTAGTATCTGTTTTGCGTCCAGTTGTAGGCGACGTCGTAACCGTAGGTCTGCTTGTATAAGGCAAAATTAAACGCGTAGCGCGTATGGCACTTGAAGCACAGCTCGTATTCCTTGACGACCGAGGAGACAAAGGCGAACTTGTTATCGTCGTTCAGAACCCCGTTGCCGTCGGCGTCAACGGCCAGGTTGGGATCCCAAACGGTGACCTTAACCCCGCTGACGTTGGCCTGGGTGCCGGCGCCGAAGTACGAACCCAGGGGAGAAGTCGACCGCGTCGCCGAGTGCGGATCGTGACAATCGTTGCAGTTGGCGTGGCGGCGTTCCAGGTTCTTCTGCAGCTGCTCCTGGACCGTGCCGCCCAGAGTCGGATCGTACATGTAGCTCTCCGTGTCGGAGTGCTTGCCCGCCGGCGCGAAATGTGAAAACTGCTTCTGATAATCGGTGTAAATGTTCTGGTATTCGACGCCGGAGGCGCCCGTGCTTAAGAATAGCGCGAAAACGATCGCCGCCGCGCCCGCCGTCACTATATCATATAGACGCTTCCTTTTTCTCTCCGGACTCATAAACCCTTCCTTGTAATACCTTTCCTTGTAATCGTCATACTAATTATCTCACTATCCCCGTCTCTCGTTCTTTCACATTCTGCTCTTCGCTCTTGGCTCTTAGCTCTCTGCTCTTCGCTACTTGGTCACTGATCCATCATGGCAGTGCAAGCAAGCGCCCTTATGGACCGTTCCTATGGAATCTTTATAATCCTCGTGCTGGTGAACCAGTCTTGGATTGTCGGTCGCGTGCGGATGGTGACAGGTCGTACAGGTAATCTTTGAGCGGCCTTCCTGCGAATTCCGGATATATTCAGGCAAACCGTCGTGACACGTCCCGGCGCAGTTGTTTGTCCTGATAATGCAGCCGATGCCGTGATTCGAGCTCAAGCCCGGCGTGACCTCGACATTGTTGCCGGCCAGACTTACGACTGTAACGTACTGCGTGGCGTGCGGCGAGTTGCTCGGATCGACGGTCAATTGGACACCTATGGCCAGCTCGCCCGCGGCCGCGTCGGCGACCGTGAAGTGAGTCGAATCGGTCTTGCCGGTGATTGTCGTCGTCTTCGCCGGAGCCAGATACAGGAAGTGGCCGACTCGCGGCACCGTATACTGGAACGCATCCACATAGACATTGGTGTCGGTCGCCGGATTCCCGGTTGTGGTCCCGGTGTTGACGATCCGCATTGTGTGCGTCATAGCCGGGTCAAGACTCGTCTTCTGGTATCTCAAAGCCGTGGTGTTGGGTACGCTGTCGCCGCGCAGCTGGACCGGATAGTTTAAGTTCCAGCCGCTCATATTGGTGCCCGGATCCCCGGCCAGCTGAGTATTGCCGTCGGTAATCGGCAGACTGTCGATAAAGATCTGGGCGATACCGCCTTCTGGGCCATAGGCCGGAATCCACTGAACCGAACTGCCTTGGAAGGTGAATTCTACTTGGTCTAAAGCAGCCGTGCTTGTCGCGGCCTGGCTCCCGTAGAAAGCGTCGTCCGTAATAAGCTGCCAGTTGGCCAACGGCGTGTAGGTCACCCCGGTATAGTTCTCCTGGTTGATGAAAGCGTCGCCCAGAGTATAGCCGGTCCGGTCGAAACCGTTGGCGCTGGGCGTTGTAACCATCGGAGGATATCTGACCGTGTATGGCACGACCTTGGATGAAGTGTGCATCTCAATAAGCACCCGGCCCTTCCGGTCGGCTTCCTTATGGCAGGCATTGCAGTAGTCGTTGATGGTCTTGCCCTGCGTCCTTTGATCCGACCAGTATTGTTTGATGTTAGCCGGGTTTGTGATGATCGACGTTGGATAGCCCTCGTAAGCGTGCCGGTCGGTCATGGCCCGCTGGCCGTGACAGCTGGTACACTTGATGGTCGCTTCCAGAAGCGTCAGGCCGTGTTTGCTGCCGCCGCCTTTGACGGCGTCAATCTGAATGGAACCGCTGGCGCTGACTGGGATAATATCCATGGTGTGCCTTGTGCCGCGGGTCAGTCCCGTTTTATTATAAACAAGCGTGCTATTGCCGGCGGCAAAACTAGCCAGGTTGACGCGTGTCTGATACACGCCGTCGATATAGATATCGATCTGTCCCGTGCCCGGCCCGGTGACTGCGTAGACGCTGGTAAAGTCGCTGTCAAAGTTATATGTCGCGGCCCCGGCAAACTCTTTCCGTCCGAAGATATAAGTCGGCTCCGTCGCCGCGTACTTCCGAACCCGCGTGTTATCCAGCTGGAACGCCTGGTTGTAGTTGGTAAACGCGATTTTTTGCGGGCTGTCGCCATAGTTCGAGCTCGTATAATACGTTGACGGTTGGTTCGGCGTTACGGACTGCTGGTACACGCCGCCTGACGTCGTCCGCACTTTGAACCCCAGATTCTGCCAGTTAGAGGCGTCCAAACCGTACAAGGTCTCGGTCGTATAGGCGCCTTTCTCATATACTTGCATCCTGTTCCCGCCGCCATCATAGACAGGATAGGCTGCGTAGGTCAGGTTAGTATAGCTCACTCCGGTGCCCGTGTCCTTAATGCCGACCATGTTGTAGTTGCTGCCCGTGTGCTTGTATCTGACCTCAAAAACAAACGGCCGCGCGAAATTAGTTACGCTATACATGCCGATGGTTCCCCAGTTGGTAGGACCGCCGCTGACATTAAGCACTCCGCCGCTCTCCGTGATATAGTTGCTCGCGTTGTCGACCTCGGTCCATTTGCCTGTATCGATCGTCCCGTCGTTAAAGTCGTCCCAGAAGTCGAATGTCGTCGCGCCGTTGGATGCGGCCACGGCTGACGGATTGCCGGAATACATTAAGATAGACGTACTCGTTCCGACAGCGGGAAGCCGAACATAGACGACCGCGCTCAGCGAGGTCGTATAACTCTCGATCCAGAAAGGCCTGGCCGTCAGACCGTCACTCGCGGTGAACAAGAGGTCCGAGAAATCCGTTTTCATAGAGGAGTCGTATGGGATTGTCAATTTGACTTGATAGTCGCTGAGCGCCGCCCCGGTGTTCGTTAAGGTTATAGTCTGCCGCTTTGTCCAGGCGCTGTTATACCAGTTGGCCGACGGTCCGTCGTAACGCGTGACGCTGTCGCCACCATATTGAGTACCGGGAACAGTCGTCCAGACGCCGAAGTAGTCGATAGCGCCGTGACTGTCTTCGATATAACCGTTGTACTGCCGCGAGATATTCCAGCCGTCTCGGGAATAGTTGGCGATCCCGCCGTGACATTCGTAACACATCTGTTCCTCGCCGCCACCGCTCCGGCTATAGAACTGCTGGCCGTGGTAGCCGTGACAATAGAGGCAGCCGTTGTCCGTCGCCGCCAACAAATCACCCAACGACTTGCCATTGCCTACCTGATAGAGGGGGTTCGTCTTGATTTCCTTCCACCTGTCGCGGATCTCTTGCCAGCGAGGCGAGATAGTAACCGGGTCGGCGCGTACTAAGCTCGGGCTGTCTTCGTCCATAACCTGTCCGTTCATGCCGCCCATATACTGGTTGTGGACGGAGAAGTAATACTGGTTGTGACTGCCGCCCGGCGAATCCGCGGTTGTGCCATGACAGGACAGACAGAAGGCCTCGCTTTCCACCCGGTCGTCGGGAACCGAGTATTGAGACACGTTACCGCTCTTGGAGAAGGTTCTATATTTTGTCTGTAGCATGCCTGGGTTATTGACCTTGACGATGTCGAAATCAGCCGCGGCGTTGGTAGTTCCGATTTCCAGCCAGGAACCCATATAATCGCTCGCCTCGACCATCGAAGCCGCTTGTCCGATATTGGTGTCGGAAAATACGTCGGGCCCTGGCGTAGGCGACTTGTCCACACGATAGAGGCTGCCTTTTACCAGCCTGTCCGCGTCAATGGACATCCGCAGGCGATACTGGACGCCGTCGCTGACCGAGATATTGGTCTGGGCGTAAGTCTTGCCGGCGCCATTATGCAGGGTGAGCTTTCCGTTAGCCTTGTCAATACTTAGAGTAAGCCCTCGCTTTGCGTTGGTCCCGTCTCCCGCTGCCGTAAGATATACCTCGTTACCGGAGATGAACTTAACCTCCGTTGCGAAGTAACCGCCCTTCCCTAGAATGTTGATGCCCGTCTGCCGGCGCGCGAACGCGCTGCCGGTGGTCGCCGACTGCCTCAGTTCGTTGTGGCTGACCATGGAACCGGCCGGCGAGATTCCCGTCCCCGGATCCTTTAGCGTAGGCGTAGCCGTGCTGGACCACGTGCCGCCGTTGAAGGCCCAGCTGTCCGGCGGATTGGCGTTGCTGATCCTGATATCGTCGTCGAAGTTATCATTCCAGGCATGCTCCGTGTTCAGGTGCGGATTATGGCAGTCGATGCAAGACAGAGCTCCATTCGGCCAAAGGTCGTCTTTGACGCGATGCAAGCCGGACGGCGCGTAATCGAATTCCGCTTTGGTCGGCGTATTGGAGCCGGTGCCATCGTGGCAGGTAAAGCACATGTCCGCCTCAGTCGGCTTGGTTATTTGGTTCTCGCCAAGTCCGGCGTGAGCCCGGTGGCAAAGCCCGCACTGGGGTGCCGAACTGGTAAAGGTTAAGTGAGGCAGTTCAGACGAGAAATCTTGTCTGACGCCGATCGCGACCGACGCTTCGTTGCTTTCGCTCGACGGATTGAGTGAATCATCGTAAGCGACGACTTTGTAGTAGTAGGTGGTGTTTTCAACTAAATCCTTATCATAGAACTTCGTCGTAAAGAAGGTGCCCGTAACCGAGGCTGTACCGATCAGCTTATCGGCCGTAATCACAAAGCCCGGCGCCGTGGCTCGGTAGATCCGGTATTCGGCGATCGACTGGTTGTCGGTGGACGGCATCCATGAAATAAGCGACGACAGCGTCGCGCCCGCCCTTGATACGGTTAAACCGCTCGGCGTCGTTGGCGGCTGCGTGTCGTAGACGACTGAAATGGTACTGGCGGGGGAAACGTTGCCCGCATAATCAACAGCCCGCACGTAGTAACGCACCGACGCGTTGGCGGTGAAATTGGTGTCGATCGCGTTACAGGCGTGGAATTTCCGGAAGGTCTGGTCGACGCCGTCAATATTCTTTGTCGTCGTATCAGGCTCGGCGTCGACAATGGTCGCGCCGTCCGGATACTTGACGCCGTCGGTCACCGGCGTCGTGCTCGAATTGCGATAGACGATATAGTAGTCGACGCCGCTCCCCGGATCCTTAACCGGTGTCCAGGACAGGAGAATGCCGCCCCGTCCCTTATCGGGCATCGCCCTGACACGCGGTGATGGCGGCGGGTCGTTGTCGACCGTCATGTATGAGTAGTTGGATTCCTGCATATTGCCGGCTTTGTCATATGTCCTTGCCTGGATGCCGTGCCAGCCGGCCGGCAACGTCTCAGCCTTGGTCCAACAGGTCGGCAGAGCGAAATCGGCGGTCAATGTCCGGTCCGCCGACAATGTATAAGGCCCGTTACCTGTCCAGGTGCCGCCGACAACGTTGGTAACTCCCTGGTTTGTGCAGGTGGTATTGAGCTTGAGTATCGTGTTCGCCTTCAAGACCGACCTGCCCGATAGCGACAATGTCCCGGTCAGTACCCTATTGGCCGTAGTGGTGTAATCCGCCGCCAGAGCGTATGGTCCGGTGCCCGTCCAGCTGCTGCCCGCCCACGCGTTCGCGTCGTTTATGTTGGTGCAGGTCGTTCCGACCCTCATTATCGTGCCTAACCTGATTGTCGAACCGGCGACGATGGTCGGAGTATTGGATACGGTCACCGGCTGCCACGGGCCGATGGTCGGTGTAAAGCTGTCCACGTTCTGGATGACGCGCACTTCAACCCTGTCGATGCCGCTAGCGACGCCGTTGACCAGGTCATCGACGGCCGTTCCTTGAACGGTGATCACGCTGCCTGTCAAGAAGCTCATGTTAACCGGGTAGGTTACCGAACAAGCCGGGTTATTGCGGTCGATCATAACCGGGTAGACGGACGTTGTGCTGCTCCGCCCTACGCGGTCGAACGTTTTGGCCCTGATTGAGTAATTGCCGTCGGCTCCCTGCACAGACAGATAATCAATATCGAAATCGACGCCCGAGGTCTCCGTCGGATCGAACCTTAGCTGGTAAATCGTGCCGGCCCAGAACCCGGTCGTCGGCCAAAATAAGCTGTAGTCTTGTATCAACGTCTCCGAACCGCCGTCCGGTTTGGCATATATCTGGCCGGTCCCCATGTTTATCCGATATTCAACCCACTGGCCGGCGTATTGAAGCGGCCAGTTTACTTGACGGCGAGATTCAGATCCGAAATAGGATGGGCCGGAACCGGTCGCGACGCCCCACTCGCTTTCCTGTGTTCGCGGCACCTGCTCGCCAAGCGGTAGATTGATGCCGGAAACGGTTGTGTAAGACGTGTAGTACGGGAAGGTGTACTTCCAGTAGAGCCGGGCGATGCCTGAAGCGTTGGAAACCTTCATCCTAAGTTTGAGGATCTTGACCTCGTTGCCGTTGATCGTCAGCTTGGCCGGAGTCTTGATAAAGCCGTCGGTGCCGCTGGTCTGCCCGCTAAGTATGCTGTTGTTTACCTTGACGTTGGTAATTTGTTGCTGTGGCGTCCAGTTCTCGGAGTCGCCGTCCGTTTGCCAGTCGTACAACGGCGTTTGGGTCGGCGCGGTCCAGGTGCCCAGATTGCCGGCCACGACCGCGCTTGTCCCCGAGTAAACCGGCAGCCAGTCCTCGGCACCGGCGCCGTAGCTGTAGTCCAAGACATAATGGTCGAAGTTGGTATCGTTCGATGTCCCGTTGACCAGCTGATCGCTCGTAAAAGCGCCGCTCGCGACAGGGCTGGAAATGGCGGTCGTCGGATCGGTGTTGTCGGTATTATAGGTTTTTGTGCCTTCGGCGCTTAGCTTACCAGCCCGGTCTGTCGCTCGCGCTTTAAATGTATGTGGCGTATCGCCCAAACCGTTGGTGACCCAATCGTAACTCCAGTTGATGGTCCCGCCGACGTCGAAACCGTCGATATCGATCCGCTTCCCGGTCGAGGCGGGATTGGTCGTGCCCTGAACTGTAACCGTCATCGTGTGGCTGGCGACGGTAAGGTCCGTCTGGGTGAATACGATCTGCTGGTAGGTTTCGGAGGCCGCGTACATGTCTACAGTCACAGCCGCGCCGCCGTCTATCGAGACGCTGGCGACGCCGCGGTTCGGCCCTCTCGTGCCGATCAGGTTGACCGAGGTTCCGGTGAAACTGAAAGTAACTGAGTCGTTCGGCGTCGAGGAATACTTAAGTGATCCGTCGGAAGGCTCGATCCCCGTCGCGGTCGTCCAGGCGCCTGTATACAACGCTGCGCTCGGGGCCTGCGGCGACATCGCCCAACGGTCCACGACAAACTCGCCGGCGCCCCATGTTGTGGCGTTGGCCACCGAGTCGATATCAATCCTGATTTTCCTGACGGCGCTGACGTCGGGTCTGGCTCCCGGATTGGGATTATTCCACCAGCTCGGCGCGTTACTGACGTCTAATATCAGCAAGTTCCAGCCGACCGATAGGCTGGACGGGGCGTAATTGCGATAGTTGCTCCAGGCATTGTTGACGTCCAACGCCCAGAATTGTATCTGCGACGCCTTGGCCATCGCGGCCGCGTCCCGGACATATAGCCACAGACTCAGGTATTTGTTGGTCAGATTAAGCGAGGCCGGCAGAATCAGCTCATAGGGCACGTCGCTCACGGTCGTGTTTGTTTTCATCAGGTTCATGGCTCCGGAGCCTTCGAGATATGTTGTCGAGTTGACGCTGACGGGGTTCCCGTTCCAACCGGAGAATCCGTCATAGGTCTTGGCGTTCTCGCACCCGTCGACCATGGTCGTCTCGCGCCACGAGCCCTCTTCGCCCGTCCGGCTGCTGCCGACCGCGATCTGCCAGTTGCCCGCGTCTATCTGTGTCTCGAGTTTGCCGACCGAGGACCGGCTGTCGGTCGCCGTTCCCTTAACCGTCCTCATATTCGTGATATAGGCGTTAGCCGCCGGATCGTCGATCGTGACCGTCGGCGCGGCGTTGTCTACGCTGACGACAACGGCCTTTCGTTGCGTCCGCGCGTCGCTATAGTCGCCGGGCGTATCGGTAACCGAAAGCCGCAGGGTATATAGTCCGTCGCTTATCCCCGTGGTGTCCCAGGTGAGCAGCGGCGTGTGCCAGATGGTAACGTCCAGCAACGTCGCGCCGTTCCCGTAGAAGTTGGTCCTGTATTGTATGTAACGCTTGCCTTGCTGGCCGGCCGGAATGATAGTTCCGCCGTTATAATTGCTGGCCGAACTCCAGGCCGTCCAGGTGCCGTCGGGCGTAGCTACGTCGCCGGCGCGCGTCTGCAAGGTTATGTTGGCGCCTTTCGGCACGTTCTCGGTCCATGACAGCATCTGCCAGTTGGTCGCCGCGCCCCCGTCAAACACGACGGATGTTAGCGTACCCGTCGATTGATAGCTCTCGGCTGTGCCGAACGACGCTGTCGGCGGCGTGGTCGCGTATTTGTTGACGTATACCCAATCCCAGCTGGCGGACATAGGCTCTGTAGCGGACGAGTTATCGTACCTGGTGCCAAGCGTTACCTTCTCCCCGGCCGTCGCGTTGGTGATGACTTCGCTGCGCACCGTTGTCGGCGCGGTCGGGTCGGCCAAACTGTACATATAGTATTTCAACCGGAACTGGCTGCGTCCTTCGATAGACGTTTTGTACCAGGTGTCTTCTGATAATATGCCGCCCAGGCTGATCCAGGTGCCGTCGTTCCAGTAATACTGGGCTGAACTTCTTGTGTTCGGGACCGCGTTGACGTCATAGGAGGTGTAGAACATCAAGCCGAAACCGTTTGAGGTGGACGAATAAAACCCGTTCAACATGAGCCCGTTCGGCGGGCCGTAGGTTACCTTGGTTTTGTTATTAACGACGATCGGATAGTTGAAACTCTGAACCGACTGCATTCGGCCGGACGTCGAAACCTCTTTCAAGAGACTCTTCTGGCCTGCTTGCAGGAAGCCTTGCGTTCCGCCCAGGCTCCACTTGTTGAGGTCGATCTTGGACGGATTGACAACCGTACAACCCGAAGCGTGAGCGACGCTCAAGCCCGGCGCCACAAGCACGACCGCGTTATCGGTTACCGACTGCACCTTAACGGACTGCGGAGCGTGCGGCCAACCTTCCGAGTCGAATAGCAGCCAGTCGCCGGCCGATATTTGGGCCTTGACCGCGTCGGCCACTGTAACGTGCGTAGCGTCGGCATAAGACAGGAGGGTCGTCGTCGGTCCTGTAAAGTCGTCGAACAGTTCAAAAACGCCTTCGGGATTTTGGGCCGTGGCCGCGCCCGCGTTACCGTAGTACATATAAATCGTCTTGCCGCCGTTCGGAACGTTCGGGATTTTTACCCAGACCGTCGCTTGCGCCGTCGGTGACGTGCGCGTCGCCTCGATCCAGTAATTAAGCTGAGTCTGCCCTTCGCTGTCGGTAAACCTCAGGTCCGAATAATCGGCCTTCATCGGGCTCGTGTTGACCACGGTCATCTGAACCTGGAAATTCGTTTGCGCGGCGCCGGTATTCGCTACGGTGATCGGTTTGCGCGTGCTCCAGGCGGGCGCCAGCCATTTGATATTGCTGTTCCCTAGCTGCGCGTAGCCACCGCTTGAGGAATACGTATAGACATTGGCGTCTTTCAAGTTCCATTGCGTTGTCGTAGTGGCGAACGGGACCGTGCCGATGTTTTGTGTACCGCTCCAATCCGTTTGGGTGTTTTTCTGGCTCGACACGGTGCCCGCCTGATTTGAACCGATTTGCGTCCACGGACCGCCGTACAACTCGTCGTGCCGGCCGGCTGCGTACTCCAGATGATAGCCGCCGAAGGTCGCCCCGTCGGCCAAGCCCATGACCGGACAGGTTCCCGAAATATGGGTATTGACCGCCGGCTGATAGACTTTCGCCTCGACATTCGAGGTCGTGAAGTTCCAGTTGTAGTTGGCGGCCATCGGTTTGCCCGCTCGGCTCTTGATAGCGGTGGTTAGTGTGCCGGTGTAGATGGTGTTACGGCTAAGCGGCAACGTCGGGATGAAGGTCGCGTAAGTCGCCGCGCCCTGGTCCTGATAAACCAGTGAATGAGCGGCCGACGGCGTCAGATAGAAGTTCGGATCGACGACGGTCGGCGCGTATAGGAATCCGTCGAAGTAAGCGGTGACGGTCACCGAAGGATTGACGTTGGTCGCTCCCGTGGCGGGGACCGTCGAGGTGATCGTCGGCGCCTTGTTGTCGATATATATCAGTTTCTCCGGCGTGGACAGAGTCGTGTTGCCGGCTTTGTCGGTGACGCGGACCCGCACCGAAAAGGCGTGGGCATCCCTTGTATTGTCGGCTACCAGGGAGAAGGTATTCCAGTTCTTGCCGAAATCGCCGGTCGAGTTGGCGGTCCCGGTTATGTCGCTCGCGTCGCTTGCTTTAAGCGTCGTCCACGTGCCCGCGTCGTCCCGCTTCTGCTCGATAACCCAGCTCATCATATTGGTGTCCGTCGCCGTGCCGACGAGGTCGACGTTATTGCCCGCTATGAACCCGGTGTCGTTCCCGTCCAGGTTCAACAGGTTGTTCAGCGCCGCCACCGGATACTGTGTGTCGATATAGACCGGATCGGACGTCGCTACGCTTACGTTGCCGGCGTTGTCCGTAACCGTCAGCCTCAGCCTGTACTGGCCGTCGGACAGGCCTGTTATCGGCCAAGTTTCCAAGAGATCGCCGCCCCCGCTGTAAGTGACCGAGATGTCGTCTAACGAAGGCGCCGTAGTCCCGCCGGGTCCGGTAAAGACAACCTGATACTGGATGTACCTCCGGCCGTCCGGGCTCTGAATGGTGTAGTTCGGGCCGGCCCCGGTAACCGCCTGCCACGAGCTCCACGTGTCCGGACTGTAGGTTCTGGTCGTGCCGGTCCTGGTGTTGATGACGATACTGCCGCTGCCCGAGAACGTCCTGGCCAGCGTATCCCAATTTACGTTTGAACCGGCGTCGAAGACGCCCGAGGTGAATGTGCCGGCTGTGCCGAACGAGCTGGCCGCGTTATATCTAAAGACCATCGCGCCGGTCTTTAGGCTGCCCATCCAGACCTTCTGGTTGACCGGATCGTACTGGCCGGTCACCATATACATCGATTGGTTTATGTACCACTGGTTCAAGACTTCGCCAGCTGACGTGCCGTTAAAGCCGGTGCCGATGCGCGTCACCCTGGCCGTGTCGTAGCCGTAAAGCCCGTAGCCGCGCGGCGAACTCCAATTGCCTTCGCCTGCCCACTCCACGGCGTACAGATAACAGCCGTCGGCAACCAAGCCGATCGTGTCGTATGAAGACATCCCTTCTTCCAGTGCCGTCGTGAAGTCACCGATCTTCTTCCAGCCGTCGCGCGGGTCAAATGTTTTGACGCGCCAGTTCGTCCCGGAGCGGCCGATACTGTAGACGTAGCGGCCGTCGGTCGTCACCAGGAAGTCGGTTGTCCAGGTTGTTAAGTCCGTGCCCGCCGACCGGGAGACGAGTTTCTCGTTGGTCGCCTGGCAGATCGAAGTCTTGGTCCAGGTGGTACCGTTGGTTGACGTGGCGAAGCCGATGCCGTTCCATCTATAACCGTCATTACCTGAATACCAAAGTTTATAGTCGGTCGCGCTTTCCCTGATTACACTGGGAGCATAGGCGTGATAATTGTCCCAGGCGCCCCCGCCGGGATAGTTCAGGACCTGAGTACGGCCGCCCCAGATGGTCGCATTGGCGGACGTCGCGTAACCGATCGTCGTATGCGTGCCGTCATGGCCCGTGTACCACATCTTGTAAGTCGAGCCGTCTTTCAAGACGGTCGGGATGTAAACGTGTGATTGCTCGAAACCGGTTCCTTGTTTGTCCATAACCCGGCCTTGTTTTGTCCAGGAGACGCCGTCGGTCGAGGTCGCGTAACAGATGCTCCAGTAGGTGCCGTTATGACCCGAGTACCACATTTTGTAATCAGTCGGTCCTTCGATAAGAACCGTCGGCAGACTGGCGTGGCTGCTGTCCGGATCGCCCGTCGTTCCGATTGTTAGCACGGGATTGGCCGCGTGGCGCGTCCAAGTTACGCCGTCGGTCGAGGTCGCGTAGCCGGTCTTCCACCTATAACCGTCGTGGCCCGAATACCACATCTTGTAGGTCGCGCCGTCTTTCGTGACAGTCGGATAGGCGACGTGCAGGCTGTCCCAGGAGCCGCCTAAACCGAGGTTGAAGACAGGGTTGGCCGGTGATTTTTCCCAGGTTATGCCGTCAGAGGAAATCGCGTAGCCGATCCGCCAGCTTACTCCGTCGTTACCCGAGTACCACATCTTGTAGGTCGCGCCGTCCTTGATGATCGCGCCGCCGACGATACCCTTGCTATCCCAGGCGTTACCGGCGCCCAACGGCAGAGCCGCTCGCCCTGAACCCAACCCGATCTGGTCGATCTTGCCGTAATCCGAGTTGCCTTCCTGAACGTTCTGACGCTGGATCATCGTTCCGTCGTTGGTCAGGCCGTTATAGACATATCCGTCGAGATAAAAAGCGGTGATCGTATTCGGCTCGATCCCGCCGGGCAATTCACCGTAGTTGGTGCCGGCGGTCGTGCCGCCGTACCCGGTTCCGATCTTGTTGAACACCACCGCGCCGTCATAGGTGCTATATCGTTTGACATAAACGTATTTGCCGTCGGATGCGACGACGCCGGCGCCCGGCGTCATATTGCCGGCCGCGGTGAATGTCGGGGTCGTTGCGCTGCCGCCTTCTTGCGTAACCAGAGCCGGATAATTGCTGGTCGGCACCTGACGCGTAATCTTAACGCTATCATTCCCGACAGTCGCGCCGGACGTGCCACCCGCGTTGAATTCGGCGTCGGTCGTCTGCGTCCAGGTCCGTGAGGGATTGCTGGGTTGCGACGTACGGGTCGATCCTATCTGTGTCCAACCGAGATCGCCGTTCTTCTGGAATTCCAGTTTGCGGTCTTTGAAATTGGTATCCGTGGCTGTTCCGGTCACGCCTATAAACGGAGCGGCGATAAAGTTATTCGGCTCAGGCGTTTGAGGGAACGCGACGGCGGCGGCCGGGGCTTCGTTGTCACCCGTCACCGTGATACTGCCATAAGGCGTGTTCTCCACGGCGCCGGCCTTGTCGGTGGCCCGGGATTCGATCGTATAAGTCGATCCGGCGGCGAATATGTTCATCGAACCGCCGGCGTTATAAGTCCAGGTTGACGTCTCGCTGCCGCGGCTGACGGTGGTTACCCAGGTGTTGGAGTTCGTCGTCCAGCCGGAGCCGTTCCAGTAGTCGGTCGTTCCTCGTTTGATCCTTAGGTCGACCGCGCCTATGCCGGGGAAGGTGTCGGCAGCGGTTCCTGAAATACTGTTGGCCGCTTTTACGTAAGCGCCGTTGGCCGGATAGGTGATAACGGAAGTCGGTTTCGTCGTATTCTCCACGGTCACCGTCACCCGCGATTCCAGAACGTTATCAGTTGACCATCTGACGCCCAGATCGGGGTCGTTCGATATGCTTGTCAAGAGGCGTATCGTATATAATCCATCGCTGACCCCGGACGTATTCCATTTAATGAGCTCGTCGTCGTATATCCATATATCGCTTATGCTCGGTGTTCTGGTGCCGGTCGAATCCGAATACAGGTTGAAACGGTACTGAATATAACGGTTCGGCGACAATCCGCTCGGTATGATATCGCCCCAATTTACGCTACGCGGATAACTCCAGTCAGACCATCCGCCGTCATCCGGAGTCGTATCGGAACCGGTTCTTATTTGAACCGTGACGTCGGTGCCGGCCGGCAAGGTTTCGCCCCAAGCCATCATACCCCAGGTCGTCGAGCTCGTACCCGAATCGAAGACGGATGACGTCAAGCTGGCGGTCGTCTCAAACGGATTGTCGTCGGCGATGGTCGCCGTCGGCTCAACCGGAGCGTAATTCCGCGCGAACAACTGCCCCGGGAAGTTAGTCGTGTTGACGACCTTCCAGGCCTGCCCCGGCACCATAATGCCCATCTGGGCAAGCTGCGGACTGGCCGCGTTGTTCTGACGATATTCCAACCAGACCGGCGTATTCGCCGTCAACGCGTAGAAGGCGGAGTGGTCGTCGATCTGGGTCGCTTGCCCGTGATTTCCGTACCAGCCGATCAAGGTGGTGTGCATATCTGCGTCCTCGGTGTTCTTCAAGACCTCGGAAGCCGCGTCGGAGTTGGTGCCCCATTTGTAGTTGCCGCCTATCGCCGGTACGAACATGAACTTATACTGCGATGTGTAGTTGGCGCTGCCTCCGTAGGGGTTTGTCGTTTGGTCGACGCGGTCGACATAGCCGCTGCCGAAGATCCCGTATCCGTTCTGATTCAAGTACGGGAAGAAATTGTCGAATTCAGTATGGTTGGCCGGTCTATAAGGAGAGAACGTCGGCGTACCGAAGGTCTTAAGGTAAATCTGGTTGTTCAGGAACGTGTTGGCGACACTACTGGCCGATGCGGCGGCCGCGTTGCCGTAATACAAGTATATATAGGTCGGATTCACCGCGGCGATACTGGGCACTTCGACCCAAACGGTAGCCGACACGCTCGCCGTGTAGCTCTCGATCCAGTAATCGATCAACGTAAACTTATTCGCCGTCGTGAATCGCAGATCGGAGAAGTCCGTCTTCATATCCGCGGTCCACGGTACAGTCAGCTTAACCTGGTAGTTAGACAGCCAACCTCCGTTCCAGCCCGTGTTCCTATTTGTTATCGTTATCTTTTTTCTGGCCGCCCAGTCCTTGTCATACCACGGTCCCGCGTTTTCGTTCTGGCGGATGCGGACGGAACCCGGTGCCGTCGTCGTGTCTATGTTCGCGCCTGAGAAATATTTCTTATAGGTGTCGGTGCCTGTTGTTACCTCGGGATTAGCGCCGCCGCTAAGACCATCCGACCAGTCAGTCTGCATGAAGATACCGTCGGTTACAGGCGCGGCCGCTCCGTTTTCGTTGCCGCCGATCGTGGTCCAGATGCCGGGCGACGAGCCCGACCCGTATTGCAGTTTGTAGAACTTGGCGTCGGCGCCGTCGGCCAGACCGTGGATAGGCAGATTGTCGTATACCTTGCTGTTGGCGGTGGGCATGTCTATCTGCGAACGGACGTCGCTTACATAGAAATACCATACATAAGACGAAGTCATGGCGTTGCCGGCTTTATCCAGTACGCCTGTGGTAACCGTCATCCGGTACTTCTTGGTCGGCGCCAGGTTGGTTGTCGGTATTACGTTCGCGGTCTTGGTACCGGTATCGTACGTCGCCGACAACAGGCTCACGCTCGACCAGTTCGTCAAACCGGGATCGGCCATTTCCAGGGTGAAGTTGCTGACGTTCGTGACGGTCGAGACCAGCATGTCGTCGCTGAATGTCGCGCGGAGCGGCGTATTCGGCGGAACCAAAGGAGCCGGGGTATTCGGGTTCGGATCGTTGCCCGGCACCGTTGCCGTGACCGTCGGCGGCGTCCCGTCGACCTTGACCGTGTAGGCCGCGCTCTCGACGACGCTGCCGGCCACGTCCGCTATCTGGAACTTTACCTTATTCAAAGTCGGAGAATCCTGGTTGAACGGAATATTGGCGGCCGTAATCGTTTCCACGTTCTGGCTGCCGTTACTGCCCGTGCAGCCGGCCGCCAGCCAGGCGCTCCAGTTGGTGCCGCCGTTTGTTGAGTAAGCGTATTTCGCCGCCGTGACCTGCAACCCTGATATAGCGCTAGGCACCGCGATGTCGTCTTGAATGGTTATGGTGCAGCTCGGCGTCTGGGTCTGGGCCCAGCCGTCGTAAGTCGCCGGATAGCTGAAGCTCTGCCAGTTATACGGCGGATACGGGTCGTACCAGAACTCCAGCGAAGTGTCGGTAAACGAGTGATGGGCGGTCGGTTGCGATAATTTTCCGACCAGAGTTCGGTCGGCGACGTTGGTGCGATCGCCCAGCAGAGCGTAAGGACTGGCGGTGCTCCATGACCCACCCAAGGCGGTGACGTCGGCCGCGTTATCGCTCTCTGACCCAAGCCTGAGGAGCTGGCTGGCCTTTATGACCGAGCCGGCCGCGAAATTGACGACGCTCTCGATATTCGTGTTGACCGCGACGGTTAGGTCCGCTGCCAGCGTGTACGGTCCGGCGCCGGTCCAGGTTCCGCCCAGCCTGTTTCTGTCATTCGCACTTAAAATGGTCGTCCCGGTCTTTAGTAGGGTGCCGCTACGCAATATATACGGTTCCAGATAGCCCTGGTGGTTGTTCGTATACATGTTGTCGTAACCGCGCACGTAGAGGACGCGCTTGCCTACGCCGGGAATCTGAGTTGTGCCGGTGGTCCCGCCGCTGACGGACATGGTTTCCCAGTTGCTGGCGGGATCGCCTTCCCAGGCCCAGCGGAAACCGCGCGGGCCGGACGCGCTGTCGGTCAGCCAAATCTGGACCGGAATAATGGTGTTATACCAGGTTTTTGGCGCGACGGTACCGCTGTTCTGATTGATAACCGGAGCGGCGTTATCCTGTCGGGAGTTGACCGACACGCCCCAGGCTGAAATATTTCCGGCGTAATCCCTGCTCTGCGCGCGATAGTAGTAAATCTGATTGTCAACCATGTTGGTGAACAAATTGTAGAAAGCGTTGTAGTAATACGGGTTTCCGAGATACGTCGAATTGTAGAACCAAGGAATCGTTATGAGGCCGATTGTAAAGCCGGCGTCCGTCGCCCGCTGAACCTGGTAGGTACAGGCGGCGTTGTCCTGGTTATTGTCGGTAACCAAAGGCCCGTAAACGGTATTCGTCGTGCCGTGGGTATAGGTAGATTCGGGCGTCATCCCGGGGACCGGGGGTCCCTGAGCGTCGACCTTAATATCGGTATAATGCCATGTCTCCGTGTTCTTGGCGACATCCTTGGCGTAGTACCATAGACGGTACCGGCCGTTCGGCATCGGCTGGGTCGTTCCGGTGGCAAAAACGCCGTTGCCGTCGGCGCTGCCGGTCGGCGCGTTGATATTAACCGGACTCGCTCCATAGGACAACTGCGTCGTGTTGTAGGCAGGGACCGTCCCGACCGATGTCGTCGTCCAGACGTACCTTACGGCGCCGCCGTTCATGCCGGAACCGGGCGATGTATCTGTCGCCGTTATGGATAAGGAAGGCGCCGACCCCATGAACCAGCTGTTCATTCCGTTCGGCGTCTGGGTCACGGAAGAGGTTGGCTTATCCGGATCGAATAGGCCGCTGACGGTCGCCCACGCGCTTTCCTGCCCCGTCGGTTTAACCGCGTCGAACGATCTGGCGCGCACCGTTATGTTGGTGTTGCGAGGCAGCGCCGCCGCGTCCGGAACAGTATATTCCCAGTTCATTGTCAGCGGAAGATGAAGGTACGTGTCCCCCACCGGCGAAGGCAGCGCCCCTATCGTCCTGTCGGCCGACAAGGTCGATCCCGTCCACGTGCCTCCGATGGCGTTCCTGTCAAACTGGCTTGTGCAAGTCGAACCGGTCTTGATAACCGAAGTAGTCTTTAGTAAAGAACCGCCGGCGATGGTCGCCGTGCTCGACAAGGTGATATCGGCGGTCAGTGTCCGGTCGGCGGTCAGCGTGTAAGGTCCAAGACCGGTCCAGGTGCCTCCGATCGCGTTTCGATCTGTCATGCTCAGGCAGGTAGTGCCGGCCTTGATCACGCAGTTTATCCTGAGGATCGTACCGGCGGCGGCTGTTAGGGTTCCCGTGCCGGCGATAGTCGTAGCCTGCGGCCAGGTCGTCGGCTGGGTAGCCACCCAGGCGGTGCCGTTCCAGTAGTTGTTGGTGTCCAACCGTTGAACCAGGGTCTCAACCTTGGTGAGTCCTGATGAACCATCGGCGGCGGTCCCCCAGATGGTCTTGGCGTACCAACCTCCGATGGGGCTGTCGATGCCGACCGTCGGCGGCGTGTTGTCCACGTGGACAAAGATGCGGTTCATATTTGACGCTTGATCGGCTGTCGGATACGACGAGAAGTCGAGGTTTCTGTTGCCGGCTTTGTCTATGGACGTCAAGCGGAGCGTATAGTCGCCTTCCGCTAAAGCCGAGATATCCCAAGCGCCCAAAGCCCCGGCGGTTACCTCGCCGGTTCCGCCGGCGTGACCGGTCGCGAAGGTCAGTCTCGTGGTGTTCCAACCGGTCTCGTCGCCGAAGAGCTTATGCCCGCTCGCCCATTCCAAAACGTAATGGTCAAACAGTTTGACACCAGTGACCGGCGCGGCTACGTCGTAGGCGTCACCGGTCAGACTGACCGAAGAAGTCGCCCCGTTATTCCAGCCGACCGGAACCGCCGGGCTGGAATAATTCGTCCTCGGTTTGGTGTTGTCGACGTAGACCGGAACCGTTGAAACCGCGCTCAGATTGCCGGCGCTGTCTAAAGCCCGTCCCCGGAAGCTATAGGACTGACCGGCGGAGAAAGTCGTATCCCAAGTCGCGTACCACTTTGAATAGTTAACGCCGCCGCGGCCTGAATCATTGAAAGCGACTTCTGTGTAATCGCCCGTTCCCTCCTCGAAAATAGCGACGCTGTTCATACTGGTCGGGTGACCCGCGCCCGTAGTGGCGTTGGAGTCGCCTTCCACCCGGTAGTTATTGTTGGCGCAATATTCATTGGCTATGGGCTTAGTCACGTCGCACGTCGGAATGGTCGTGTCCACGTTCTGGTTGACGTTGCCGAATTCGGTGCCATGTCCCCAGTTGTTTAACGCGTTCTGTCCGTGCACATAGTATACGTACAGGTCTTCCGTCAAAGCGCGGATGGTCGCGCTGCTTAAGAAGTAAGTAACATACTCCGTATCCGAGTTAAACACCCCGTCCTTGGCCGACATGGCGGTGCCGGAACCATCGGCCCCGATCGCTCCTCGGAACCATTCCGCCGCCTTGATGTTGATAAGATCCGGGTCAGCGATCAAGGTTTCAAGACGAACTCCGTTTATGACGGTGTGATTGCCCGCTAAGCTGATCATGGCGTTGCCGGCTGTAGGATAATCGACTTGATCATCGAACTCGACGTACAGACCGGCACCGTCGATGCCCCAGAACATTATGGACATCGGATCGACTTGCGGCGTCTTGGGATTCTCAACCAGATATGGATTGGCTAGGAAAATATTGGCCGGAGCCTTGTCTTCCGATCCGGCCGAGGCGAAGTTGACGACCGCGCTGGCGATATGGGTGAGCCCTTTGTCCTGGAACGGCAGCTCGACGACAGCTCGACGCCCGGCCAGCTCAGGCGTTGTCCTGATGTTGACCTGGATCTCGTAGTTAGCGGTAGCGAATTCGGCTTTCTTGCCCCGCTTGAGGATGACTTGCTTTTTGACTTCCTTGACCGACTTAACTGACGCGTCCAACGTCGCCCCGGTGTTGTCGCTGACCTTCGGCGTCAACCACTTGGCGACCGTCGCCTCTTCGCCCTGGCCGGAAATCCGGCGTGAATTCGTCAAGGAATCGCGCGCCTGACCGACTAGCTTCACCCTAAAGGTTACGACGTTGTTGACCGGCTCAGCCGTAGCGCCGCCCGGTTTGGACTCCGGCGCTTTTAACGTCAAGACGTTTGTTTCGGTCGGCATATATTTCACGATGCCCGGTTTGGCCGGAACTTCCGCGTTGACTGTTGTCGTAGAACGCAGAATGTAGGAAGCCGCGGCCGCGTTATCCGTGTTCGCCGACCCGTGGTAATCGGCCTCCATCGTATAGGTATTGCCCGGTTGGTTGTCTACCCAGCCCAGGACCGTTACCGGCACGACGTAAACGCCGGTGCCTTGGCCGCCACTGTTCAGAATCTCTTTGACCGCCGCTTTATCAACGGAGAGCCTGGCGTTGCCGCCGCCTTCCAGTTTCAAACCGTCGCTAGGTATGTCGAACTGGCCGCCGGAGTTGCCGTAAGCACGGCCGGCGACGGGGTTCCCTTGCTGGTCGATCAAGGCAATCTTCGCGTTGAACTGCTTGTTCAAATAGACGGTCGTCGGCGCGTCAACGTGCACATACTGAACGGCGCCGGCCGCCGCTTCGCCCTTGGCGGACCGCGAGAACATGTCCGTGCCGCTGACAAGATAGACGGCCAGCAGGCCCAACAGTAATCCTATGAACTTGATCGGCCTCGTCCTAGCCAGTTGTACCAAAAGGTCTCACCATCTCCTAAAGACCGGATTTACTCAGATAGCCATGGCAATCCGCGCAGACCGCCCTGTTATCCAGTCTCAACAGCATACTCGTCGTCATGCTGGGCAAGATACCGCGGTTCGCCGCCGGTATCGCTCCCGCCATTCTGTCCATCTTAGCTGTGGTCCCGTGAGCTCTATGGCAGGTCAGACAATTGATTGTATCATCTGCCGAACGACCTAGAGGCAATTGGTCGGTCAGGGGAAGATTAGTGCTGGGCGCCCCAAGGGTCACGTTCAGCCTTGATCCGGCCCCTCCGGTCAACGGCACGTCGGTCTTATGCCGGTAACGCGCGCGGTCACCAGCCCCGTCGCCCGCGTCGTAAACGCTGATTGGCTGCTCATAAACGGTGTGACAGCCGCTGCACCAGGCGCTTAAACCCGCGTTATAGTTTCTTGTGTATTCTATCGGCGCGCCGACCGTTGCCGGCGGTTCACTCAAATTGTCCCAGGTCTGTCCCGTCCCGAACTGGACGTCCGTATAGGCCATGTAAGAGCCCGATTTCGGCGTCGTAAAGACCGCACTGGCCGGATCGGACCCGTTCCAGAACCACGGCCCGTTCCAGGCTACCGGTAAAGCGGACGTCGCGTCGCCTACCCGCAAACGCAACGAACGATACTGGACCGGCGAATTGAATCCGGTGTGCATGGTGTGGCACGAGGTGCAGTCCAGTTTCATCGAGGCGCCGCTGGCCGAGCCGAACGGTGTCTGGGTAACCCCGATGTCGTGCTGCGACGTTCCCGGATTAGTCGGGTCGGTGCCGTTAACGGTCGGCTCGGCTATACCGTCGCCATCCGTGTCAATGCTCGTAAAACTTCCACCCAGGAGCGGAGTGCCTACTTCGCCCCACGGTCCGCCGTGACGAAGCGATCCCACCGGCCTGTTGTAAATCCCGCTGGTAACGTCGGTGTCGGCGCCGGTCCCGTTCCGGTGGCAAGTCAGACACATACCGGCCGTGCTGTAGAGAAGGTTCTCGGACGTCGCGGTATGCGTACGGTGGCACACGTAGCAGATCTGGGGATCACTGGCGAATCCCTCATGGCCGGTGGGCATGGGCGCGGCGACGGCCATCGCAGCAGGCCCCAGAACCGCCGCGGCCGCTAAACTTATGGCTAGAAAATAACCGGTAATTCTCCACGCGGCCCGCATGTCAGTTTACCACCTTATGGCAGGCGCTCTGACAGATCTGCCTGTCGTTCAATCTCAAAAGCATCGAATCCGTTGGCAACGAACCCCGCGTAGAAGCTTGCGAGTCTATGCTTGTGCCCATAGTCGCGTTGCTGCCGTGCGCCTTGTGACAAGTCAGGCAGGTGATCGTATCTTCGTTCGTCCGGCCGTCGCCACCGACGTCCTGCAAGGGTAAGTCGGTCGGCAGATCATAGGTCGTCGCCGGATTGTAAATGTTATTGCGGCCCATGACCGGCACATCCACGGCGTGCCGGTACCTAACCTTGTCGCCGGCGTTGTCGCCCGCGTTGTAAGGCGTGTCATCGCTTCTGGTCATGTATTTCGAATGACAGGTCGAACACCAGGCCGACATTCCTGACCTGTAGTTATAGGTGCGGTGCTGAACGCCCGGCTCGGCCGGCTCCATATCCACCTCGGCGTATTTGTTGTCCTCCGTCCCGCCCTCAACCTGATCCGGTCCGTTCCAGGTCACCGAGAGGTCGGCGGCAGCGTCGCCGACTCGCCGCCTGAGCAGCCGGTAGTTTGGTCCCTCATGCGGCGTATGGCATGAGGTGCAGGTAAGTTCGATGGTAGCGCCCATGTCGTTACTACCGTATGGCGCCGCCACTTCACCAAGATTATGTTTGCTGGTCGTGTTGGTCGCGCCGCCGATGCCTTCAAACCCGCCGCCGAGCAGGGTGCCCGCGATAACATACTCGCCGCCCGGCTCCGCCGGTTTCATCACTGCTCCCTGCATGACCGCCGTGTCGGCGCCGATGCCGCCGGAGTGGCACGACTCGCACAGCTCCATAACGGTTGTTCTCCCTAGAAGTGTCTGCGTCGCGCTAGTATGCATGGCGTGGCACTTTTCGCACTTTTCCGTCGTCGCGCCAAAAGGTCCGTGCGGTCCCGCCGCCAATGCCTGAAATGGGATAAGAACGAACAAGAAAGTGGCCAAAACGGCCGTTAGAAGGAGAAATAAAATGAGCTGAAGCCAGGCTCCCACGGGGTGCCTCACTTCAGCAACATATTTACAGCTCAGAAGCCCTTTTTCGACCATTCCGCTCCTGTTTCCCTACGCGAACCGATGAGTCCTTTCTACGTTCGCCGGATCTCTTTTAGTCTGCGCCGGGCTTTAGAGCGTCATGACCTGCGATAATAGTAAATCGCTTTGCGTCAAAATCTTACCATTTTTTTGGCCATAGGGCAACGGTTTTTAGATAATGTTTCAACATTTCAGAGGCTATTTTTAGTCTTAGGATACCCGGTCTTCCGGAAGTCCTGTCGGGCGGGACGATTAAGGCTTGATTTCCAGACTTATCGGTCCGAAATACTTGTGATCCGTTATGGTGCGGTCGAAGACGGCGACATCGAACACGTAGTATCTGATCTCACCTTTCTTTACCTTGAACTGGATATCGTCAGTTTGACCGGTGTCGAGGCTGCGTTTGAATTCCACAGTCCAGCGACCATCCCGCCAGACACCTTTGCCGGAGATATCGTCCCGGCTCCCGCCCCATTTCGCGGTAAACGGAAAAAAGATGATATAGGGCTGGCGATCACCGGCCTTGAAAACGCCGTAGTCTTCTATCTTCTCCACCTGATCGATAAAGGGATAGGGCGTCGTATCCACCGTCAGCCCCGGTTTCAACATATACTTTGGCTTTTTCTTACCATCGGCGGGATCCGTGGCGTAGTTCAAATCCATCGGCGCGCGCTCCGTGAAGTAATCATGGCGGCGAAAGATGCGCGGCGGGACGCTGTTCGGGAACTTCAAGAAGGCGGGGTCGATGCTGAAGACATAATCGTTGACTGACCCGCGGACGTTACTGATCCCTAGCGATATATCCCAGATATCTCCCTTTTGATTAACGCCGCTCCACTTACGGCCGGCTCCGGCCGGCCCGACGATCTCCATCGCGGCCGTTCCGTCGGTCCTTTGATGGCATACCGCCCGGCAACCTTCCTTGGTGAAACCGGGAATCGAATCGTCAATATTCCAGAAGAACGCAAGAGCGTCGTCTATCGTCCCCTTTGTCCAGGTCTGTCCGTCGTAATTCCAGACTTCGTCGACACTGTCGTTGGTCTGGTCCGTCCAGGTCGCCGAGAAGTAGAAGTAAGTGTCGTCGTAAACCGCCCGCATCGTTACCGCGGGACCGCCCGCTGTCGGGACGGTCAGCTCGGGGGCTTTCCGCCAAACCCGGTCGTCGGCTATGCCGTCTATGACCGGTGGAGTCTGAATGTGAGCGGCTTTGAGAACGGCGTGAGTTTGAGGCCGCGGTTGTCGCTTTACGTTCTTATTCGTCGTACGCCCGCACCCCACGAACAGGAGAATCGCTAAAATCAAGATGGTGGTGGTGATGGTGGTGAAATGTCGCGGACCGGTCATTCCAACACCAAAGTCAGAGGATCCGTTACGAAATGTTCTTTCTTGGCGTCGTTGAAAACCGCGACGGCGCCAACCGGCAAAAGGTTTTTGTTGAACGCCGATTGGAACTGGACGTCGTCAAGGTGTCCGGTGTTCGTCTTACGACCGAACTCCAAGGTATAAACGCCTTTGGTCCAGGCACCCTGGCCGGAGATATCCAGACGGCTGCCCTCCGGTTTTCCGTTCGGAAACCTGCCGCGATTATAGTTCGCCGTCAAATCAAAGAACTCAATCAGCGGCACCTTATCGCCGGCTTTAAAGATTGAATAGTCGGTGATCGGCTCAACCTGGTCTTGCCGTGGGAAGGGTGTATCCTCAAAGGTCAGACCGTTGTTTAGCTTGAACGACGGGGCCTCGTCTTTCTTGTCTTTGTTGTCGCCCGCGGGGTTTTCCAGATTCCTGGTCCAATACTGCTTAGTGCCGGCATCCCCGTTGTCGAACCGGAGCACGGAATATGGCATGAACCCGGATGGACGGTCGCCGGTCAGGGTGTTAAAATTCAACGGGGCCATCAGCCCGTCATCTACGACCGACACCAGATTCATTACCCCCGGCGCCCACAACCACGCGTCGCCCAGCGGCACGTCGGACGGCCCTTTGCGGGCGACACGCATGGTCCATGTATCCGGTTGGGCCGGGTCCTCATTATGGCAGACCGCGCCGCAACCCTGTTTGGCGAAGCCGGGCAGCGATCCTTTGATATCCCATAGAAAACCGATCTTATCGCTGTTGATTTTCCGATGCCACGACTTACCGTCAAATTGCCAGTACAGTTTACCGTCGTCAGAATCCGGGTCATCCCAAACGGCACGGAAATAAATCACATCTTTGGTGTGCACGCTCGTCAGCCGGACGACCGGGGGCGCCGCCGTCTTCTGGCTGTCGTACAACGGCCGCGTGGTCAGCCGCACCTCCTTGGCGGAAGCCCAAACGCCGTCGCTACCCGACCCGTCGAGGACCGGCGCGCGGCTTACGGAAACGCTGAGCAAAACGGTTTTCCTTCCGGGAGCGGCCGGGGCGCGGCCTGATTTACGAGCGCAGCCCGCCGTCACCACCACAATCAACACAGCCAAAAACAACGCGCATGTTAAACGGAAGCGGATATTAAGGAAACCGGTGGCGGATTCGGAGAAAACAGGCATTGTCTTGTACGCCTAACGCGGGGCCGGTTCGAATTCCAGGATGGCGCTCGGGCCTTGTCTGACCCGCTGACCGTCGGTCCTTACCAATGGACTGAAGTAATACCAGACTGTCCCGGACGGATCGGGTTTAAAAACGATATCGTCGCCATGCCGCGTATCAAGCTTACGCGCCATTTCGACCGTCCACCGGCCTTTTTCCCATCTGGCGTGAGCCTCTATGTCACCAACGCTGCCTCGCCAGCTCTCGCCTTTAAAGATAATGAAAGGAAGGTTATCGCCGTTTTTAAACCCGGCATAGTCCGTAATCGGTATCATGTCCGTGACCTTAGGATACGGCAACGTTTCAATCGTCCCCCCAATCCGATACATATCCCGCGGCTGGCCGGGCGCCAGTTTATGGATATCACGGGCGTTGATGGTGACAGGCCAGGACCCCGTCAACGCGTCGGGATATACCTCGATCAACGTCGACAACACGTAAGGCGATCGGCTGCGCATCGGGTTGATCTGGAACACCTCATCTACCGCTTGTCCCAGCTTATTGGAAACGCCCACGCCCATGAACCAGACATCGGCCCGCTGTGCAAGCGACGTTTTATCTTTCTTGTCGGCGTTGATATAGAAGGACCAGCCGAGCTGCAACGATCCGCCTGGGCTGACATCGCGTTTTGTCTTCGGCTCCAGCGTAATCACCTTGGAACCGCGCTCGTCGAACCCCTTGACCGAATCGTTAATGTTGAACATCAGCACCAACAAGTCGCCGGCGCGGCCGTTAGTCCAGGCGCCATTTCCGTAGGTCCATATTTGGGAGACATCGTCTTTTGTCGCGTCTTCGTAAACGGCCCGGATAAAGACCTTTTCTTTCGTGTATAAGGCCTGGAAAACCACGTCCGGCGCGCTCTCGATCTTCACCGCCTGGGGAGTGGCTTTGTTCCAGAGCGGGTCGGACTTGCTCCCGCCGATGGACGGCCCTTTACTTACATAACGCGCGACAACGGTCGGCGGTCTGGAAAGAAACCACTGGATAGTGTAAGCGGCGACGCCGACGGCGACTATTGCGCCCAGGATAATCGTCGCAATCACCCAAGCGCGCCTGGAGACGGTAAAGACCATTACTTGTTCCCGGCAAACAACAATGAAACGGGCTCCCCGTACGCGTAACCGTTGCCGCCGTCACGGACGATAGTGCCGAACGTATATCGAACCTCCCGGTCAGCCGCATTGAACTTGACATCGTCCGGCCAACCGGTATTCAGCACCCGACTGAATTCCACCAGCCAACCGTTTTCGACTGTCCATGTTGCCTTGGCGCTAACGTCATCCTTGCTGCCGCCCCACTTCACGTCACGCTTCATAATCATGGCCGGCGCGGTATCCCCGTCCCGGAAGACCGTGGAGTCGGTTATTTCGACGACTTCATCCTCGTACGGCCACGGCGTGTCCGTCAGGCCGGGCTTTAACATATACTTGGGCAAGACTATGCCATTGACCGTTTTTTCGTTCTTAAACCACGGCGCCTTGTTCGGGCGGTAGTCATGCTGGACAGTAATCTCCCGCGTCCGCCCCGCTATCTTTGGCTCCGCCCGGAATACGAAGTCTCCCGCCCGGAAGTAGTACTCCGGCACCATGCACCATGACCACAGGTCACCTTGCTGCGCGGCGAAGGCCGCTTCGTCCGCTTCGTTTGTCCGGATGATCTTGAAATCGTATACGTCATCGTTGACGCCCGGCTTAGCGTTGACGACATTGAAGCCCCGCTCGTTGAAATCTTTGATACTGTCGTTCATATTCCAAAGAAACGCCAGCGTGTCATCGTAACTGCCGCGCACCCATCGGCCGCCTTCGTACCGCCAGCCCCGGTTGAGTTTAAGAGGCGTCGAATCCCTGTATGAGGCTAACAGAAATATCTCCGTATCAGTGTAGAGGGCCCGTACCGTCACCTGCTTTGGCTCGACCGCCGCGTCTCCCTTTAGATTAAGAGTGACCGGAACCCCCTTAGACCAAACCTCGTCCTGCCGGCCGTCCATAACGGGCGCCGTTTTAATATAGACGGCCGTCAGGGCACGCGGTTCGGATGTTCTCGCTCGCGCGGCCGACGAGGCGGTCTTGTTGCCGCATCCCACGCTCAATACGGCCAGCGTGCCGATCATTGCGGTAATCGTCAGGACTTTAGCCAGCCATTGTCTTCTATCGCTCATAACGCGCCTCCTAATTTTGCGGCTCAAAAATCAACTCTACCGGCGCCGTCGGTTCATACCGGCGTCCCTCGCGTCGTAACAGAATTCCGAAAACGTACCGGGTGCTCGCACCGGGCGTAAACCGGGCGTCATCCGCATGACCGGTATCCAGCGCGCGACCCATCTCGACGGTCCAGACGCCGTCTTGCCATGTTTCGGCCCCGTCAATGTCGTCCTTGCTGCCTCCCCAGCGGGCCTCCCGGCTTTTATACACGATAAAAGGCACGGTATCGCCTGGAGAAGGCGCGGCGGCGGTCTCAATGGGAACCATGTCGGCCAGAACCGGATAAGGATTGTTCGTCAAGTCGAAACCCGGTTTGTATGCGTACGACGGGCGTGTCCGATCGGCATTCTTATTCAGCACCCATGGCACCCCGAATTTGTTCTCGTCGTGCTGGACAAGGATCCTTGGTTTCCAATCCCGCACCGCTTGTCGTTTCATATCCTCTTTGAACACCCAATCCTCCGCCTTGCCGTAGGGCAACTGTAAGCCCGTTGACCAGAAGTCGCCTCGCTGCCCGCGCCACTTGGCGTCTCTTTTATCAAGACTGGTTCCTTCGATCGCGATATTCCACGGGTGTTCGTCTTGTTTCAGCCCATCCGTTAACATACCGAAACCGCGTTCATTAAACCCGATAATCGAATCGCCGGTATTCCAGAACAACACCACGGAATCCGATTGGCCCTCTTGCCGCCAACTTGAGTCCTTGAACACCCAAGGTCTGTCGATATAGTTGTGGGAACTGTCCGGATACCTGACCAAACAGAAAATCGACGTCTTCGTGTATAAAAACTTAAGGCTCACGTCGCCCTCGCCCTCCGTTAACCTGACTGTCGTTTCAGGCACCGTTTGCCAGATAGGATCAATCAGTCCATCCACGACCGGGGCCGCTTTCATATATCTGGCTCGCCCCACATTATCCGTTTTCGATGCTGCCGACCTGGGCCGATGATCAAACTCCGATCGGCTGCTTTTATAGATCCACCAAATACCTATAAGCCCGACAAAGACCGTTACCGCCAGCCACAGCCAGACACGCTTTTGACGGATCACTTGGTCGGATGACGCTCGTTCCAGTCATCGGGATCAAGCGGCTGAACATTATAGTGGTTGGCGTACCCTCCGGCTGGTGTCACCCGGGCGAAGTCCTGCGCTTTCTCCGCGGTCATCGGTTCCAGTTCGGTATCGGGATTGACCGGCCCTCCGGCTTCGTAGTATCCCACCGGCGCGAAAACGAAATCCCGTTTTGTCAGACTCTTGCCGGCCGCCGGAATCTTGAAGTATAACTGCGCCTGGTCCCGGTAGTCGAACGGCAGGTAAGCGCCGTCGCGTTTCTTCAGAATCGGCGTCACGTCCACCGGCGACCTTTTATACTTCGTATACTCGGCCTTTTGCAGCGAGAGCTTGGTGAGTTTATACGGTTCGTCTTTCACCGATACGGCCATGTGGTCGACGAAGTTCAGCGTCGGAATTACTCTTATCTGGTATGATTTCGTCCCGGCCGGGAAGAATCCCTTGATGTCCATATAGCCATGTCGATCCTCGGCATGACGGGCCGAACCCCTGGTCACCCACTTCCCGTTCTCATCCTTGGTCTGGATGAAGATCGGGAGCTTGGCGCCTTTTAACTCGTTGACGCTCCAAATCAGTTTAATCGTCTTGGCCTTGGAGAGATCGCCGAAATCAAGGGTGAACCAGTTGCCGTTGGCGTAGATCTCATCGATCGTATTGCCGTACCCGACCTCGCCGGCGAACCAATTCGATTTGTCGTATTCGCCGCCGGCATGCTGAGAGATCACGTCAAGGACGTTGTTGCCTTTGTTGTCGACGGCGTTTACCGGGAGAACGATATTCTTGTCGTTCGTCACGTGAACGCCCCCGTCCACCGAGAGATAAACCCATGAGGTGGGTGTATGATCAATGGTCCACAACGCGATCGAATCCTCGTAGCCGATCTCTCCGACAGGCTCGCCGTCCGGCCGGTCGCCCGACGATGGCTGGTCGAACTTGACCTTATACATCCCGTTGGCAACCGCCGGCGCGCCGTGCTTGAAGAGAATATAGTCGTCCTCCCGGTTATAGTAGCGGTACGCGGGCACGTTCCCCAACCCTTTAAGGTTCGGCATATCGGGGGTCGGCAGCGGGATGAAATAGTTGCTTCCCGGTTTGACGCGCGAACTCTGGAAATGAACGCGGGTTTCCTCGGTTTCTTTTCCTCTATCGGTTATGGAGTAGAAACGAGGACACGATGTCTCATAACCGCTCATGGTGTGGTGACAGATATAGCAGTAGTTCTCCTGCTTCATCAACCAACGGGCTGACGTGTCGCCGTGAATAGGCACCACCTTACAGGTCGTACAGCCGATTTGGTCAAGTGCCATGGGCGCGTGACCAAGACAGGGGCTGGCGCCGGCATGCCCCCCATCGGGATGTCCTCTACCCGGTCCGTAGTATATAACGTCGTGACATTCGTAACAGACGATATTGGACGTTCGCTGATAAATCGCTATGTTGTACGTTAAATTGCCTATGCGGCCGGCGTTCAACATATAGGTGGGCTCCGTTGACGGCGCCGGTCGCTTCAGGATGTATTTATAATTCGAGCCGTGCGGTCCTTTGACAGTCGTCGAGTCGCTTCCGTGACAATCCGAACACTTGATCACGCTATTGGCGTTGCGGCCAGGCACAAAGGTTTGATTAAATGTCCGGTTGCCGGCCCACCCGTATCTTTCTGAACCGGGGCGCTTGCCTTTGGCTACGACCGGGTGATACGAGGCGTTATTCGGATTCAACTCCTTGGCGGTGTCGGTTTCCTGGACGATAACATCACTTGCCGAGTCTCCCGCCATCCAATATCGGCCTCTCGTCCAGTTGAATTTCGGTAAGGTCTGCGTCCCCCAGCTGTAACCGCTATGGCATTTGAAACATAGTTCATATTCCTTGACAACGGCGGATAGAAAGACATATGTTGGCGTGCCGCCCGCCGGCACTCCGGTGTAAAACGCGCGCACGCCGCTAACGTTCGCTTGTGTGCCGGCGCCGAAATAGGACCCCAGCGGGGACGGGGTGGCCATAGCCGAGTGAGGGTCATGACAATCGTTACAGCTGGCATGGCGTCTTACCAAAGGCATCGCTTTATAGTTCTCCGTGTCTGTATGCAGGCCGGCCGGCGCGAAATGAGAATAGGTCTTAATGTAGTCGGTGTAGATGTTCTCGAAACCGATGTCGGCGGCCATGACTACCGGAGAGGCCAACCACAATATCCCGCAGACGACAACCGCGGAAATCGCTAAGGCGACTAAGCGCGTGCCGGTCGGCGTACATCCGAAAGTGCCAAAAATTCCCTGTAACCGAGGCATAACCCAACTCCTCCCGTTGTTTATTATAGCAATCTGACCAACTCTCTATTTCCCAATCTCTCCATCTATTCAGTTACGGAACCGTCATGACAGTGCATACACATACCCTTGACCACGCCGTTACTGACCAACGTGTAGGGTGCCGCCAGCGTCCTGGGAGCTAGTAACGCGTACGGCGCCGTCGCCGCCCAGCTCCCGCCGATCGCCGTTCGATCCGCCGCCGACGTTGCTGTCGACCCGGTGGCCAGGATGGTGCCTGTCGTAAGGTTTGAACCGAAATTAACACGGACTTGGCCGGCCAGATTAACGTCACCGGTCAGAGTAACGTCGGAAGCGAGGATAAATTTCGTTGTCCCGTTCCATGTTCCGCCTATGGCGTTTTTATCGGTCGCCGACATAGCCGTCGACCCGGCCTTGAGAACGGTCCCGCTTTTTAGCTTTGAGCCGGCGGCCGCGATCACCATGTCGCCTTTGAAATCCTCGTCCATCCGAACAACCCTGGCGTAATCGCTCGCATGCTGATGATGACATGTCGTACAGGTGATCTTGAAATTGAACTCGGGTACCTGCGAGATGTCGACACCCGGATATTGTGCGACCAGTCCTTCGTGGCAACTGCCCGGCGCGCAACTTGTGGCTGAAGTCCATCTCTTGTGCCCGACCAAATAGTTACCGGCCACGTCCCTGGCGCTGTAGCCTCCGCGGACGAAACCGTTGGCCGATGGCGTTGTATAAATCGGCGGATACGTGATGGTGTACGGCACCAGAACCGTGGTCGAATGGGTCTCGACAGGTAGTCGATTGACCGAGTGGCACACATTGCAGTAATCGTCGATGTTGTGCTGATGCACGGGGCCCGGCGGTTGCGTCCATCCGACCGTATCGTGGCAACCTTTGGCCGTACAGTTGCCGATCCGGTTGGCGACCCACGGCTGTTTGATATTTCTCGGGTTGACTATATTGGATGTCGGGAAGCCTTCCCAGACGAACCGGTCGCTGATGCCGCGCTGGCCGTGGCAAGAAGTACACTTGACGGCGGCTTCGCGCAGCGTGATGCCATGATGATACGGCTGCTGATACTGGTTGTAAACGTTCTTGCCGGTCCGGCTATAATTTGCCTCCTTGCCATGGCATTTATAGCAGAGCTCCTCTTCGCCGGTGGCGATGCGCATATATGACTGCTGGCCGTGGTAACCGTGACAATAGAGACAGGCATTATTGGTGCCCTTGAGGTTGGCGCCCATCGGTCCGCTGCGTATTTGCTGCCATTTGGCTCTCAAGGTCTGCCATCTGGGGGTCACGCCTTGTGAAGGATTCGTCGATGTTGAACCGACCAGCGGGTTATGCGCGGACGTATAGAACTGGCGGTGGCTACCGCCCGGGCTGTCAATCGCCGATCCGTGACAGGCCAAACAGAACTCTTCCGACGCGGTCAGATCATCGGGCATCTTATAGTTTTGAAGTTCATTTCCGGCAACGTAGTAAGAGCGATATCGGGTCGTCAACATACCGACGTTGTTCAGCCGGACCTTGTCGAAAAGCGCCGACGCGTCGACGGTGCCCAGCTGGATAAACGATCCGATGCCTTTGATGGTCCCCGAAGGCAAACCGGCACTGAACGATATCAACGACGGTTCATTGGTGTCGCTGATCCACTGGGTCAGCGTTACCCCGGCTATTTTATCGGCGCCGATTTTCAGTTTGACTCGATACCACGTGTTATAGCTAAGGGCTAAGGATCGGCTGGACAAGACGGTATCGCCGTCGCACAACTGGACTAAATCGTTGGACGGATCGACGACCACGGTCGGACCTCGTTTTGCCCCGGCGCCATCGCTCCCGACCGTGAAGTAGGCTGCGGTGCCAGACCTTATGTATATCTTGGCGGCGAATAACCCGCCGAGGCTGGCAACGTTCAGACCGGTATTTCTGTTGAGATAAGTCGATCCGCTTGTCGCGGTCTGGCCCATCTCGTGGTGCTGCGAATCGCCTTCAATGCCCCAGACGCCCGCCCCGACTGTCCAGTTTACTGGTACGGTCGCCGGTGGATCAGGCTCAAAATCTTCCATAAAGGCATGGTCGGGATTACGATGCGGATCATGGCAGTCGACACAGGTTAATTTCCCGTTGGGCCACTGGTCGTCTTTGACGCGGTGGCCTCCGCTGGACGCGTAGTCGAATTCCTGCTTTGTCGCGGCGGACGAACCGGTCCCGTCATGGCAGGCCATACAGACGTCGGAAGCGCTCTTGACGGTCAGTAAGGTCTCGCCGACGGCCGTGTGGACCCGGTGGCACAAAGCGCATTCCGCCGTCTCGCTGTCGAATGTGACGTGCGGCAGTGAGAACGCTCCGGGCTCGCCCGTCGTCGCGAAGCTGATGGCACTGGCCGGCGATATGTTCATCTGCTCGTCATATGCGACCAATTGGTAAAAGTAGGTCGTATGATTGGTCAATCCTCGATCAAAGAAGCGAGTCGTTGCGAAGGAGCCTGATGTCGGAATAGTCGCAACCTGCGTTTGGTTAACCATGGCAATCGGGTTGCCCAGCCCGTCCCTGGTAACGTCCGTGCTGCGATAAAGCCTGTATTCGGCGACGCCTAGGTTGTCCGCCGACGACGACCATTTCAGCGTTAGGTCGTTGTTGCTGCCGGCCGTCGAGACAATCAGATTGGTCGGCGCGGTCGGCGCCTGGCTATCGTATTTCACCGTGATGGTGTTGCTGGGTGTTGATTCCAGACCTCTAAAGTCAACCCCCTTAACGTAATATGAATAAGTTACCGTCGACCCGGCGGAGAAACTGACGTCGAGCGCGTTGGCGCTGTAGAACTTGCCGGTTGTGTCAACCGCCTCCATCATAGTGCCGTCGTAATATTTCAAACCGCTGGTCACCTTGGTGTAAGGACCGCCACCACCGGTCTGTTTGTAGATATTGAAGTAATCGATACCGCTGCCTGTGTCTTTCGGAGCAATCCACGACAGCGACACGGCCCCCGACGTATGGTCGGATAAGCCGCGCAGAGTCGGCTGCGGCGGCGGCACGTCGTCGATTGAAAGATATACGCCGGTGGCAGACGTTTCCACATTGCCCGCCCGATCATAAGCTTTGGAGTTCACGGCGAACCAGCCCCAGTCATCACCGACGGACCTGGTAATCTGTTTCGTCCAAAGCCAGTAGTTGTTGGGAGCGCTCCATACCAGCGTATCAACCGCACCCATGTCGACCGGGTTCTTCATATAAGAATCGACGTTCTTTGTTACAACAACGTGCACCTGATTCATGTCGGGCGAAGCCCTATTGGAGATATCGCTCATCCCGTTGTTCACCAGATAATCGAAGGCGATACCGGAGACCGTGAACGTCGGGTTGACGAAATCCATGTTGGCCGGCGCGGTGATTTCGGAGTACGGTATGGTCCGATCGATCTGTATCGGATAGACCGTCGCCACCGACTGGACGTTAACCATGTCGGTCGTGACCAACCTGATCATATACGCGCCGTCAGGGACCGCGGTGACATCCCACGTGCCAAGCGTCCCGTTGATCACCGGGACGGTCCGCGGGTTAACACCTATCGCGGTCCAGGTCGCCGGCGCAGGACCGGCGCCGTAAAACAGTTCGTATTTCTGGAAACTCGAGTCGGTCGCGGTTCCGGTGATGGTGACGACACCCGCGTTCTGCATCAGGTTCGCCGCCGGGCTGGTTAATATGGCTGACGGGGTCGAATTGTCAGTGCTGGTTGAAATGGGCGGGCTGCTGTTAGAACTGACGAGACCGGCCCGGTCGGTGACTCGAGCCACGATCGTATGTGGCCCGTTAGGTACCGTCACGGTATCCCAACTATAACTCCAGGAGATCTGTCCATTGACCTCAAAGGCATCGACATCGACCCGGTTGCCGGTCGATACCGGGTGACGGTCGCCCACCACTTCCACTTTCAGTGTGTGGGCGCCCGCGGCTAAACCCGTCTTCATATACACCGGGGTCTGCCAGAGGGTGATCGCGAAGTTGAACAAGTCGACCTGCTGCTGAAGAACGTTATCTATATAGACGTTGGCGTAACCCCGATCGGGACCTTTAGCAGCGAACCAGGAAACCGAGGTCGCGTTGAAACTGAAGGTCGCGGTGGCTCCGGCCGTCGCGCAGTACTTATCGGCGCCGCCGCTGGCACCGGCGTCGCCGACCGCCGTCCAGACGCCTGAGTAAGTGATGGCGGCGCCAGTCTCCTCCGTACGGTTTGTGCCGACCGCGGGCAGCCAAGAACCGGCGCCGTCGAACTGCAGCTCGACCTTCTGGACGCCGCTGGTTGCGTCGGTAGCCGTTCCGGTGACGGAAACGACGCCGCTTACATAGGCGGGCAGGGCGTTGACGATAGGCGCGGGCGGCGCCGTGTTGTCGACCAACACACCCTTGAAATAGTCGAAACTACGAGGCGTCACACTATTGTCGGTTACCGTAAGCTTCAGCGTATAGACACCGTCCGCAACGGTCGTGGTGTCCCAGGTCCCCAACGTACCGTAATCGACCTTAACCGTGCGCGGGTTTACCCCGACGGGATTCCAGGTCGAGGGGCTCGTGCCTGCTCCGTACCAGAGACTGTATTCCTTGAAATCGAACGGCTGCGCCGGCGTGCTGGTTTCGCCGGTGGCCGCGCCGACGATATTGACCGACGTTCCGGTCAGGCGCGCGTTGTCCCCGGGTGTCGAGATGTTGCCGACGATGGCGGCTGTCGTAAAGGTCCAGACATAGGTCGCGGCCATGGTATGGCCTGTGGTGTCCTGGACGGCCGTCGTAACCGTCGCGGTGTAGAGTTTGTTCCTCACCAGAGGCGTCGCCGGGGCGAACGTCGCGTAGTAGCTGGCGCCGGCCTCGTAATACCTGACCGTCCCCGTTATGTTGCTGACGCCGTCGTTGAGCGTGAATGTGGATGTCGTCAAGGTCGCCGGGTTCATCTTCATGTTGAAGTAGGCCTTGACGCACTGACTGATAGGCGCAAACGTCGCGTTGTTGAGGGGATCTACGGACGTCACCGTCGGCCGGTAGTTGTCGACGATGTAGGCGGTGCTCTCTTGACCGGCGCCCTGGCCGTTTCCGGCGACGTCCTTGACGCGGAATTTGATCTTATTCAAAGTCTCGCTAGGCGATGTGAACGGCACGTTGGCGGCGGTGATCGTCTGCGCGGTCGTGATTCCCTGAGTGCCCGTAATCGGTGCGTTTACCCAAGCGCTCCACGTCGTACCGCCGTTCGTGGAGTACGCGTACTGGGCGCTGCCGGTCGTGACGTCGAGACCCGACGTTAGATCCGAAACCTGCACGGTGCATGTCGGGGTCAGGGTGTTAAGCGTCTGGGTGAATCCGCCCCAACTTCCCGGAGACGTCGGGTCGTACCAGTACTCGCGAGACTCCAAGACCATATATCCGGCGTCGTTATAGGCTCGCACGAAGAACGTGTGTTTTCCTTCCGCCACAAACGGGAAGGTGCCGGTGGCGCCCCCGACGATCATCATAGTCGTAGGATCGTCCGTCGGAGCGGCGTCCCACGCGTAGCGGAAGCCTTTTGGAGCGGACGGGGTGCTCGTCACGAACGCGGTTACGTTCTGGAGCGTCGTATACCAGGTCTGCGGGGTGGCGCCACCCCAGGTAATCATCGGCCGCCCGGTCGTCTGGGTCGAGGAAACGGCTGTGGAGAAGGCACTGATGTTGCCGGCCGCGTCCCTCGCCCTGACATGATAGTAGTAGGTTACGGAGTCGGTTAAGCCCGTGAACTTAAAGAAGGTTCCCGAAATCCAGCCGGAGTTGCCGAGAATCGGCGAGAATGTGGCGGAGTCGCTGTATTCGACGTAATACGTAAGCGGGGTGCTGACATCGGATACCGACCCCCACGATACGGTACATTCCGTACCGCCTGTGAACGCCGGTAGAGCAACCATCGTCGGCACCGGCGGCACGGAGTTGTCGATGTTTACCGGTTGCGAGTATATCGTGGATTGATTGCCGGCGGCGTCCACGGCGTAATACTGCACGGTGTGGGTTGCGTTGCCGGTAACGTTGAACGGAACCGTGTAGGTCGTCCAGGCGCCGCCGTCTATCTTGTAGTACCGGGTAGGCGTACCTGGGATGACTGCGTCCGCGGCGTTCACTGTGACTTGCACGTCCGAGACATACCAGCCGTTTAAACCGGCCGTTCCGCTAAGCACCACGCTGGCCGTCGGCGTCGATGTGTCGTAAATCGAAGACGTATTGGCGGTAGCCGGGTACGACTGAAGATTGCCCACCGCGTCTCTTGCCCGAGATCTGAAATAATAGGTGGTCCCGTTTGCTCCAACAAATAATCCGCTGGTCACGGTAGTATCGAGTTGCCAATCACTCCACACGGTGCCGTTGATGGAAGACTGGATGTCATAGCTCTGGATGCCGGATCCCGCGTCGGCCCCCGTCCACGCTATGGCGCCGTTGAAGTACGCGCCAAGGGCGGTCACCGACGATGTCGGGGCGGTCGTGTCCGTTTTAACCACATAACCGGGGCTTTCCTGACCGGCGCCCTGGCCGTTCCCGGCCAGGTCCTTAATCCGGAACTTAATCATGTTCTGGGTCGCCGAGTCCTGGTTGAACGGAACGGCGGCGGCGGTGATCGTCTCCAGGGCATTCGATCCGGACGCCCCGGACACCGTGGCGTTTATCCAGGCGCTCCAGCTCGTACCGCCGTTTATCGAATAGCTGTATTGCGGACTGCCGGCCGCGATGTTCAAGCCGGATGTCGCATCGGAAACTTTCACGGTGATGTCCGGCGTCTTTGTGTTAACCCAACCGGTCGGCGCCTGGCCCGTCCAGCCCCCCGGGGACGTCGCGTCGTACCAGTACTCGCGCGACTCAAGCCGCATATTGCCGAGGTTGTCGTAGACCCTGATGTAAAGAGTGTGTTTGCCTTCGCTCGGGAAAACCGTGCTGCCCGGGCCGTCGCCGGTCACATTCATGGTGCCGGGGTCGTCCGTCGGCGGCGTATCCCACGCCCAGCGGAACCCCCTCGACCCTATTCCGTTAGCGGGGTTGCCGTCGTTCAAAGAAACCGTAACGGTTTGGTTGGTCATATACCACTGCTGCGGCACAGGCGATGCCGGCCAGTTGATTGCCGGAGCCAATGTGTCGGCTTTGACCGTCACGGAGACCGGCGGATTTTGGAGATTGCCGGCGCTGTCCCGGGCGCGCGAGCTTATGGTTACCGCTTCATTGTGGTTCAGTCCGGAAGCGGTCCAGGCGTACGACCAGTTCGCGTTGGGGGTACCGCGGCCGGAAGTCACGGTCGCGACCAGCCAAGCTACCCCCGATTGCCACACGGTGCCGTTCCAGTAATATCCATTGGACGCTCGTTGGATGCTGACGTCATCGCCGTCAACACTTAAGGCGTCGGTGGCGACGCCGGCAATGTTTATGGCGCCATTAATCCAGGCGTTTGCCGATGGAGATGATATGGTCGAACCGGGCGCGATATGGTCGATATATATCACCCTGGTTAGTAAGCTCACGTTGCCGGCGCGGTCGGTAACCGTCAAGCGGACCGAATAGGCGCCATCGGACAAGGTCGATACGTCCCAGTTGGTAAAGACGGTATTGTTTACAGCCGTTGTGCCCGAGGCGATCGTGGCCCAGGTTGAGGGAGAAGCGCCGGTACCGTATTCCAAGAGCCAGCTGCTGAAGTTGGTATCGTTGGCGGTGCCGGTAATAGCTATAGGGCTCGCGGTAAATCCCTGGCCGGGAGCCGGTACGGTGAGTGCGGCCGTCGGCTCAATATTATCTACGATAACCGCGACCACAAACTCGCCGCTGACGTTACCCGCCGTATCAGCGACGCGAGCGCGCAGATTATAGCTGCCGTTGGGAACCGCTGCCGTGTTCCACTGGTTGGACGAGTAATAAGACCAAAATGAGAAATTGCTGCCGCCGCGTGAGATATCGTTGATGGCGTCCAACCAAGATAATTGTGATTCTTCGTAGACCTGCACCGATTCTATCGGTGAAGCCATGGTGTCCCCCGAGCTTGCCGGATTGTTCGTGCTGCCCAGAACCTGATATGAGGAGCCCTTAACATACAAACCATAAGTAGCGTCGGGCGGCCGAGTTGTCGTGACCGTAGCCGCCGTTCGGTCTAAGTGCAGATAAGTGCTGGCCGTAGCGCCCCAACTGCCGCCCGTCTCCTGGGCGCGAACATACGTCAGATGTCTCGCGTCCGAGAGCGGTAGCATGATCGCCGGCGTAACCATCGCTTCCACCCATTCCCACGGCGAGCTGAACGCGCCGTCTGACGCCGTCATCGGATAATGCGTACCTGAATCGACCCAATACTCGGCCGCGGTAACATTTATATTGGTGAGAGAGTTATCGGCTACGCCGCTTAGCAGGTTCCTGATGGTGCCGTTAGTCCAGTTCTCCGGGTCGACCAGCGACGGGAAATCGAGTTCGTATATCGTCGGCGTATGAGGTGGGTTGATAAGGTACTGGTTGGCAAAGAACGGGTTTGCCGGCGCGCGGACTTCCGGTCCCGTTGATGTGAAATTCACCGTCGAGCTCATTTCCAGCGCAAAGTTCTCTTCCTTGATACCGATGGTCAGGACAGCGCTTCGTCCCGCCGACTCGCCGGAAGTCACCAGATCGACCGGGACGTCGTAGACCCCCGTCGGGATCTTCCGTCCTTTGACGTCAATCTCTTCTTCCCTAATCTCACCATACGAGGCCTTCATGATCTGGCCGGCATTGTCGACTGCCCGCGGAGTGGCCCATTTGCCTATGTTCTCAGGCCTCGCCCATCCGTGCATCTGCCGCCCGTCCGCTTGTGTCGGTTCTTGAGCGGTCATCTTGACGCGGAAAACAACGGTATTAGTCTTAGGTGGAGGGGGCGCTTCGTTAGGATTTGCTGTGGGCACGGTTAGAACTATTTTATCGATTTCCGCGTCGGCATATCGCAGGAAACCTGGCTTGCCGCCGACTTCGGCGCTGAAAGTTGCTGAAGACGTTAAATTATATGAGAGATGTGAGGAATTATCGGGCGTACCGTAATCGCCGCCAAAGTAACGCGCCGTCACCACGTAAGACCCGGTTTCTTCGCCTTCCGGCCACGAGGAAATGATGACGGGCACCCTGTAAAGTCCCGTCTTCTGTCCGCTCGCGTCCAGTACTTCCCTGGTCCTGGCGCTGTCGACGTTGAAAACCGGCGTTTTACCGCCGGCGCCCTTGATACCGTCGGGTGGAATCATGAAATTACCGAAACCGCTGCCGTAGGTTCGGTCGGTTAGGGGTTGCCCGGTCTGATCGCGCAGACCGACCATGATATCTATTTCCTGACCTGATTTAACGGTCACGGGCGCATCAATATGCATGTAAGAGACGGCGCCCGTCTTGATGTCGTTCTTCGCCAGCAGCGTGAAAGTATTCGTGCCGCTCAGCAACCATAGCAGACCGAGTCCGACAATCACGATAATCAGACGCGCTAAACGACGCGTTATGCCCGCGCCAAAACCTATCTTATGAAATTGACATCGGCGGCTTATGTCTGCCATTCTTCTATTATCCCTCGGCATCCTCACTTGTTTTCCTCGGTAAACTCGACCGGCACGAGAAAGGAACACACAAGCCAAACAATGCCTCCCGTGTCTTCCTTCTACGAGAAGCCGCGATTCCGCTTTGGCCGCTGTAAAACCTATTGTATGACATCTCTCCCTTAAGCCCCCACTCGACTCGACCCTTCTCTAAGTCTGCGGGCTCGGTCGCAGTAGGTGGGAGAGACCTCTTCAATATATATAATCGGCAGTACGGGGCTAGGACGTAACAGATTTTCTTTAAGAAATGATTGCCGGCGATGCAGACATCTGACTAAGAATAAGACGTAGGTAATAGACAAAGCCGAAAGAGTGGTCCCTCTGCGGCACCCTTCCTCAACCATATATGCGTAGCTAAGAAAATCACCTTCGGCCATTCCGCTCCTGTTTCCCTACGCGAACCGATGAGTCCTTTCTGCGTTCGCCGGATCTCTTTTAGTCTGCGCCGGGCTTTAGAGCGTCATGACCTGCGATAATGGTAAATCGCTTTGCATTAAAGCTTAACATTTATTTAGCCTTCGGGCAACGCTTTTAAGACAATCTTTCAACATTTCAGAGGGCATTTTTCTTCATGTAAAATTTGGCACGTCAACCCATCGGACGAAACGCCTACACCATATAAAAAAAGGGCCCCTTGAGAGGGCCCCTTTTTTCAAGTTATCCGGCGCCTTTTGCCGGTTATTTTATTTGTTAAAATCAGATATTTTATTTTGTTATTTGTGCTTTCATATTTAGATTAGTATTCCCAGACTTCTATCCGTTTCCCCTCGCGGTCGACAACGTAAACGGTATTCTGATAGACGGCCAGACCCATCGGGAACATGAATTGTCCGTCCCCGTTGCCGTAAGAACCGTACTTGAACAGGAATTTACCCGCCGTGTCATAAACCATGACGCTATGCCCGAACGTGTCGGAGATATTCAATTGTCCCTTAGCGTCGAAGCCCAGGGCGACCGGGTGGCCCAGGGTGTTCTTGCCGCCCTTGCCGATAACCGCCTTGAACTTACCGTCTTTGGTGAATACCTGAATCCGGCTGTTGTTGCTGTCAGCGGCGTAAATATCGCCGTTGCTCCTGATTGCCAAACCGTTGATGAACTCGAATTCGCCGTTGCCCGTGCCTTCCTTGCCGAATTGCAGCTTCAGCTGGCCGTTGGCATCAAACACTAGAATCCTGTGCTTATCCTTCGTGGCGTCGGCAACGTACATCAAGCCCTTCTTATCAAAAGCCACCGTAAGCGGGCTCCAGCTGAAGTCGGGTTGGTCCGTCTTCGGGGTAAACCTCGAGATGTACTTGCCCGTGGACGAATAGATCTGGATAGCCGCCGCGCTCCGGTCGGTCACGTAGACGTCGCCTTTCGGGCTGACCGCGATATAGAGCGGATTTAAGAAACCCTCACCGCCGCTTGCTTGGTTCAACGCCTTGCCGAATGCGCCAAGTTGTTTCCCGGCAGGATTAAAGTACTTGATCTGGCGGTGGTTGGAGTCGACGACGTAAATCCTCTGGCCGTCGGGACTGACGGCCACGCCGATCGGCCAGTCCAGGTCGCCGAACATCGACGAGATGTAAACCGGTTTCTGAGTATCTCCGCTAAGTAGCCGGGCGATCGGTTTCTTGTTGAAGATGAAAAACAAAATCGCCGCGATGATGAGTATCAATATCGCTGTTAAGATGCCCAACGTTCTGAGTTTCTTTTTTCTTTTGTCGGCCCCTTCGGCCTGCATGATTTTTTCTTCAATGCTCATTTCAGTTTGCTCAAAGCCTCCTCAGCTTGCGTATAACCTTTCTTGAATTTCATTGCCTGCTCGTAGTTCGCTTTGGCTTTCTCCTTGTCGCCTTTCACTTCATAAGCCCGACCGAGCCAATAATATCCCTCCGCGAAATTGGGCACATACGTCAAGCCTTGCTCCAGTTCGGCGATGGCCTCGTCGGGTTGCTTGTTCAAGACATACGCCTCGCCCAGCTTGACGTGGAGATCGCTATCGATCGGGTTGACGGCCGTGCCTTTCTTCAGGACGTCGATCGCCTCCTTGTATTTCTTCTGCTCGATATAGATCGACCCTAGTCGGTAAATGGATTCATACATAAAGGGATTCAGGGATTTGAATTCGGTCTTATCCGACAACGCGATGGCTTTCTTGTAGTAATCGATCGCGTTGGCGGTCTGCCCCCGCGCCTCGGCCACTTGGCCCAGTAGAGACAGGGCGCCGATGTGGTTCTTGTTGATGCTGATGGCGTTGTCCAGTTCGGTCTGCGCGTCATTCCACATCTTTTGGCCGACGTAGAGGCCGGCCAGCTTAACCCGGGTGTCCGCGTCCTTCGGATCCTTCGCAATCGTCTGCAGGGCCTTATCGATCTCCTCCTGAACCAAAGGCGGAATCTGGATCTTGGGTCCGATCTGTTGATAAGCAAGATAGCCGATGCCTGCAACCAGCACTATTACTATCAACGTCGCGACCACCTTTATGGCTGTGCTTATTGTCTTGTCACTGATTGAATCAAGAAAACTCATTGGCCTAACCTCATTTCTAACGGAACGTGCTTTCCAAGTCGCTCGGATTGTGGCACTTCAAACAAAGATCGTCGCCCAATGCCAGCCTCATGGCCGGATAGGGTGAACCGTGGAAGTTGTGACAGCTACCGCACCAGAGGTAGTCACCATGCCACGTGTCGACATAGGGCGGATTGAACGGATGTGCGAAAGTACCGTGCGCCGGGTTACCGGTCTTGTCTGCGTGGCACGCCAAACAGACGGCATATCTGTCGACGGTTAACAAAGTCGTATAGTTGGCGCCGTGAGGTGAATGGCAAGCGCTGCAGGTTACGGCCAGGTTCTGCTTGGCGAGCATACCCATAACGGTGCTGTTGTGCTCGGAGGTGTCAAAGTAGGCCTGCAGGCCCGGATGGCACTGGCTCTGATAACAGTTAATGGTATTCTCCAGCGGCAGCAACTTCGGCCAATCGGCCGAATGATAAAGATGGCAGACGCCGCAGTTCTTCATCGGCTCGATCCCCAGCGGATGATGGCTTAACCGCTGGAAGTCCGCCCCGATGGTCGGGTGACAACTTTCGCATAACGTATTGTATTCGTAAGCCAGAATCTTGGCCGTGGGCGAACTGTGCGGTTTATGGCAGGCTATGCAGTTTCCGTCCAGGAAGGGCTTGTGCTTGTATAGTCTCAGATTCTGTTGGGCGACACGGAAATGGCAGCTGTAGCAAAGCTGATTGACGGGCAAGACAAGGTCTTTCGCTTCATCGCTGGCATGGGGCTCGTGACAATCGACACAGTTTCTTTTCTGCGCCGGTTCGTGCTGGAATGCCTGCATAAACGAGGTGCCGTAGTGGCAGGAAACGCAGAGTTCCTGCTCCGGCATAATGGTCAGCTTCTCGAATTGAGAGGCGTGGGGGTCGTGACAGTCCGTACATCTCTTGCCTTTGAACGGCCGGTGTACGAATTTCTTGGTCATCGCCGCCTTCGCGTTCGTGTGGCACTTGGTGCAGACCTTATCCAGCGTTCCGCTTAACACGGCGTAGATGCGTTTCTTCGGATCACATGCTTTGTCAGGCGTTTTTGGCTCGACATGGCAGTTGGTGCAGAGCTCCTTGCCGAACGGTTCGTGGAGGTACTGCGAGCCCAACTGGCGCGCCATTTCCTTCTCGTGGCACTGGAGACATTTCTTAGCCGCTGTCAGTTGGGCGCGTCCGGGCGCGAAAAGACTAAAGAAAACCCAAATAAACACGATGATCAGGACGGTGAACATCGTTAACCATAATGTCAGGATAATCCGCCGCCGCCGTTCTTCGCTCTCGCTGGACTTATCCTCGCCGTCGACCACGCCGGCCGCCGCCGTTGCCGGTTTTCTGGCCGGTTCCCCCGCCCAGACACGTTTACCAGCACTATCCGCCATTGGCTTGTCGGTCGCTATCGGCTTGTCGGTCACTGTCTCGGTCGACGCCGGCGGTTTTTTTATATCCGGTTTTCCCGCCGGAGGCTTAGTCGCGACGGACTTCTTTACCGCCGGTTTGCTCGCCTTGGTGGACTTGCCGCTCGCCCCGACGACGTTATCTACCTCTCCTGCTGTCTTTTTAGGCGGAGCGGTTTTCTTTGTCGGGGTACCTTTAGCAGAGGCGGCTTTCTTGGACTTGTTTTCAGGTTTACCTCTGTCTGTATCTTTAACCACAGACCATCCTTCGCCTATATCTTCGCACGCAAAAAACTCCCTACTACCTTATCGACAGTATTCGCCGGGCGAACAAGTCCTAAGAGGAGGGAATATAGCATTCCACGTGGCAAACTTTTATCTTTTAATTTTATCAGGCAAATATGCCGTAAGCAAATGAATGATATTTTACCGCCATTCGATAATGGCATCATTTCGCCTTTTCAGAGACCCTTCGCTTCGACTTACCCATAGTCGGTCCGATGATTTTAAGAAGAATGTCGACAAGCTCCGGGTCCAACTGCGTTCCGGACACGTCTTTAAGCATTGCTTCAGCCTTTCTCGCAGGGATCGACTGCCGGTGCGAACGGTCTGAGGTCAGGGCTTCGTACGTGTCGGCGACGGCGATGATCCTTGCCATCAAGGGGATGTTCTCGCCTTCTAAACCCTCCGGGTAACCCTGGCCGTCGTACCGCTCGTGGTGATATCGGACCCCCGGCAAGACGTCCTTGAGCGCTCGCACGTCCCGCAGAAGATCGAAACCTACTTCCGGGTGTTGCTTGACCACTTCGAACTCTTTCTTCGTCAGGCGGCCCGGTTTGTACAGTATCGCGTCCGGGATAATGATGCGTCCGATGTCATGCAGGTCCGCGGCCAGCACAATGTTTGACAGGGAGCGGCCGTGCAAACCCTTGTGACGCGCCAGACGGTCTGCCATATGCGCTACTCTGGTTGAGTGATCCTTTGTTAGCGGGTCGCGGGCATTGATGATTTTCGCGAGCGCCCGAATGCTATCGATAAATAGCTGAGTGTTAAGCTCGTGTAGTTTGGCGTTCTCGATCGAGATGGCGGCCTTCACACCGAGCATGGAGATTAAGTTCAGGTCATCTTCCGAAAAGGCCTGGCTTTCTTTCGGCGTTAAGCAGAGCGCTCCCAGATTGTTCTTCCCGACCTTGAGCGGAACGCAGATGCTGTCCTCCAGAACCTGCATTTCGTTGGTAAAGGAATCAATGTCCTCCTGTTTGACATCGGTCCGTTTGCCCTTGATCAGCTTCCTGAGTGGAGCCGGTGTATCCGTGGCGTCGTCGACTTCGCCCGACTTGGCGTACACGACTCGCTTTTTTTCACTATCATAGACCACTATATGACCAGCCCTGGCCAAAACCAACCGGATGGACCAGTAAAGAAAGGCCTCCAGTTGGGCTGACAGGTCTAGGTTATCTCCGAGGGCTTGTTGTGCCTTTATGATATGCGTCTGCTGATTGACCTTCTTGGCCAATCTTGTCGCCAGCCGCCTTATTCGCTCTCGCCGTTTTTCCTCGAAATTCTTGTAGATGGCCGCGCCGAAAGCTAATGCGACCATGAGGACGAATCGCATCGTGAGCTCGATGCTTGACATGTTCCCGGTAACTACCGCCGGCCAGACCACCGGCATATACAACATCGCCAAGAAAGCGCCGACGGCCAAAGCGACCCAGACGTTGTACAGGATGACCATGGTCAACACAGGGATAGTCATGAACACAAGTTCAATGCCACCCCAGCTGGGGTCAGGCGCGATGACAAGCCAGGTCTCAAAAAGGACGACGTAAAAGACAAAGATCATGATAATAACTATGCGGTCGAACAAATCCTGGCTCATAAGCGGAAACTCCGAAAGTAGAGGTGGGAGAGTCCCAGATACAAAGTCGCAACCGTCGCGATGGCAAAAAGGCTACCGATGATAAGCCCCACATTGTTTCTCGTCTTCGACCAGTTCTTAAGGTGGCGGGCTTCGTGGGCGACCGTTTCCATAATAGAGTCGTCGTTTATGTTTCTCGGTTCGATGAAGACATGGATGATCCTGGCTTGGTTACTCTCCGCATTGTAGAAACGCGCTTGCTCGTTAAGCTTCGAGTAGTAACCGGCAACTTGCTTCACCCCGGCTTCAGGTATCCGCCCGCGTTTGGCCTCCAACAGAAGAATGACGATCTTGTTAGTGAGATTCAGGTTTTTGTACTTGTCGGCCGGCGCGGTTCCGATCGCGTTGTTGTAGATGCTTTCGTCAAAATCATCGCGTATCCGGTCGAGCAGAGTGCTGGACAGGGTCACGCTGGGTTCCACACAAACGACGGAGCTTTTGCCAATCCTAACGCATCTCGCAGCGACCCTGACCTCCTTCTTTAACGCATAGTCATAGACGTAGAAGTCCCGGGTTTGCCATAATTTTATCTCCCTACCCTGTCCGAGTGATTCAAAAGCGGAGCGCCCCTGCTCAAGATAGATCAAAAGCAGCGCGACCATCGTCACGACAAACATGACGCCGGTTATGACGAACAGAATATTGCGGCGTTCCTTAATATTCATGGCCGGTTACCGCTTAATCGCCCTGGGAATTCAGGTAATGCGCCAGAACTTCCATCTCTGAAGACAGTTCCACTTGCCTGATCCTTATATGGGGCGGAACCTTAACAATCATCGGAGCGAAGTTAAGGATGGCTTTGATGCCCGCCCGTACCAACGTATCGGCGACCGCTTGCGCCTGGCCGGCCGGCACCGTCAGAATCGCAATGTCGGTACCGCTGGAGGCAACGAATTCGCCTATATCTTTGACGGGTAATATCTTTACCCCGCCGATTTCCCGGCCGACTTTGGCCTCATCCGCGTCAAACGCGGCCGCCGGTCTAAATCCCTTGTCCAGGAAGCCGGCGTAACCTAAAAGCGCGCTGCCGAGTTTGCCCGCGCCTACGATAATAAATGTTCTTTCCCTGGTCAAACCCATCGCAATCGTAATCCGCTCCGCCAAATGGCGGACATTGTAGCCGACTCCGCGACGGCCGAAACTACCTAAATATGACAGGTCTTTGCGGACTTGGGCCGCGTTTACCCCGGCCCGGTGCGCCAGTTCGTCGGATGAAACAATAGTCTCGCCTTCCTTGACCATGTCGGCCAGGCAACGGGCGTAAATCGTAAGTCTGACAAGTGTCGGTTCCGGTATATTGGCGACTCTCAGTTTTCTCTCCTTTTTCCCTTAAGTCGGATTACGATGGCACATATTGCAGTGATACTTGCTATGGCAAGTGAAACAGTCCCTGATCCCGTTGCGAGCGACTTGCGGATGGACGCTTCGCCAGTTGGCGTCGTGGGCCTGACCGCTTTCGCCGTGGCATTTGGCGCACGTTACCTTCTCGTCATGACATTCCAGACACCCGGTCTTGTTCAGAGCCGCTTCGGAAGCATGGGTAACGGCAAAGTCGGCGGTGTGGCTGGCCGGCTTATTGCCGTGACAGTTCTTACAGAAGTCTTTCGGTTTGGAGTGGCACTCCATACACGCGTCCTTATTGACCAGGGCATCGGCGCCGTGATTTAGCACCCACTTACCGCGATGTGACGGCGGGGCGCCTTTCTCGGTATGGCAAGCGGTACACTCGTTGGTCGCCCGACGTCCGTTGTGACAACGGTAGCAGCCTTCCATCGAGACAAGCGCTTTGCCCCTGCCGGCTCTGGCGCAGACAAAACTCTCATGACAGTCGGTGCACGCGAGTTTCCTGATCTTGATGTGCGACTGGTGCGGAATGATGATATCGCCGCTCGGTGAGATGCGCTTACGGGCTTCGTGACAGGGCAGGCAGACCTCGTTCGGCGGCGGAGCGATAAAGCCGATCGGCTTCTCGTTCTTCTCCTTCATCCTTTTTACCTCGGCGGAGTTGATTCTAAGATAGATCCGCTGCAAAAGACCGACGCGGCTTAAAAGCAAGTTGTTGAAACCGCTTTTTACATGGCATTGCATGCAACCCATCTTGGCGTGGGTCGAGGTGTTCCATTGCTTGTAGACTTCCGGATGACAGGAGCCGCAGAATCTCGGCTGAAATGTTACCAGGTTAGGTAGTCCCAGGAAAACGAAGATAAGCGCGGCCGCGCCTAGAAAGGCCATGGTGTTGATTAATCTTCGGAAAAGAGGGTGAGCCCGCCGCTCCCCTGGGCGCCGGCGAACCGGCCTCTTGCGGGGAACCGGCCGTTTAACCGGACGCTTCTGAGGTCCTTCTCTTGGTGTTTCCGCCATATACCAACCTTGCCGTTGTTTTAAAATCCTGGAAGTTTACCCAGGCTAATTATACCCGCTTATTTCCCACTTGTGCAATTGTTCACCAAGCAAAAACACGGTATCATTAGGGCGCATGTTATTACAAGTGCGATTGGGAAAAACCAACCCCAAGACGAGTAGAAGGTGCGGCCCGGCTTGGCCTGGACAGTCGACTCAATGACCGCGATTTCGTTGATCTCCGTCCGCTTAACGCTTTTCCCCGCCGGGTCCATGAATCCCGAAATCCCGGTATTGGCGGCTTGGGTTAACCAGAATCCCGTTTCGGCGGCTCGGAATGCGCTCATGTCGTAGTGAAGCGCGGCTTCGTTAGTGGCGTAAAACCAGGCGTCATTGGTCAGAACGAACAGTGATTCGGCGCCACCCGCCCCGATCTGCCGTCCTAAACGTGAATACAAAGACTCTGAACAGATCAACACCCCGAACTTAAGCGGAGGCTTACCGGCCGGCTTAAGAGTAAAAACGGTTTGCTTTGCGCCCCGCCTAATGTCCGCGATCCTGCCGAAAAGCGGATAAATCCGCTCACTGATCGGACGGAAGGGTACCAGTTCGCCGAATAAGGCCGGAACCATCTTCTCGTACTTCCCGGCCTGCTTGCCGCGGGCGTCGAACAACACCACCGAATTGAAGGGCTCCTGCCCTTTCAACAGGGGTACGCCCGCCAGAATCGGCACCCGGGTCAGGCCGGCCCAGCCGGCCAGTTCCTGGTAAAGCGGGTCGTCGGGCGAAACATAAGCGGGCAGCGCGGCCTCCGGCAAGACTATCAGGTCCGGCCGCTCTTTAGCGGCTTGTCTGACCAAACGTTCATATCGAGCCATCGTCGCCGCGCGTTCAGACACCAGCCATTTTTCATTCTGCGGAATCGAGGCCTGGACAATGGCGATTTTATAGGTGGCGCCTGCGTTAGCCGAGACACCGGTTTGCAGCCACGCGCCGGCGGCCAAAATAAAAATCAAGAGGGCTGCGCCTGTTGCGATTGCGGCGATGGCGCGCTTGCCCTTCCCTTCCAATCGTGCCAGCCAGGTTTCGACCAGGAAGGCATTAATCATGACAACCAGAAAAGAAATCCCGTAGACGCCGAATATCGAGGCCAGAACGATAGCCGGGCCAAAACCGTGCTGGCTTAATCCGACCGTGCCATAAGGAAAACTATAGACGCCGGTTTCAGAGCGAATGATTTCCAGAGCGGTCCAAACGGCCGCGACAGCCGGTGGCCGCAAAAGCCAGATGAACCGGTGCGGCGTAATCCTTTTTAGCGAAGAAGACACATATGAGATGGCCGCACCGGCGACCCCGCCAAGAGCGCCTATGCCTATCGCCATAAGGCCAAGCGGAACCGCGCCGTAGATGCCGACCCAATAACAGAGACCCGCGAAAAAGACGGTGCCGGTCAGCCAACCAGCCATAAACGACGCGCCCGGCCCTGCCTCGTAAACGACCAAAAGAAACGGAATCAGAGCGATATACGCCAGCCATCCCTGGTCGGGGAACGGGAAACAGAGGATTAAAAGGCCGCCCGACAGGGCGGCTAGCAGAATACGTTTAGCGGCATTCACAGTTCATTAATATTCCCTGTAGAGATAGGTGATGTCTGTAAAGTTTATCCCCTCACGGGTGGCGACGTTGACCGAAGTCTTTTTGGTTCCTTTGCTCAAGCGGTATATCTGGCCGTCGTTGGTGATTATCAGTTCGTCCAGTTTCCAATCATACTTCTCGATCTGTTCCTCGATAAAGGCCTCGACCTGGCGGGCTTCGTCGGCCGTTTGATACAAAATGACGCCGCTGGACTTACCGGTTTCACCTTCGACGATAGAGAACGACTGTCGAAGACTGCCGGGGTATCGGGGCAGGTCTTTAAGGTCATAACCCGGCGCGTCATTCGGGTAGACTTTGAGGTCTTTAGCCGCCGTTCCCTTTTCTTGGGTGGTCGTGGTAGTCGTGGTTGTCTTAGGTGATATTAGGTTTTGAATACTCGTGCAGCCGGCCGCGGATAACCCGACTAGGAGTATCGCAACCAAGGGAAAGACGAATCTTGCCGCTTTGCGGGCTTGCCAGTAAGTCCTGTTCATTACCAGTTATTCTACCATATTTTAGATATCCGTCCGCATAAAAACGAACCCCCCTCAGGGGGTTCGTTTTCTTTGCTTTTTGGTTGCGGTCACCCGCTGCCGGGACTATGTATGCTTACTGGCCGGCCGGCATAATGCCGTGGCATCTTATGCAAAACTGATCGTTATGACACTGCAGGCAGTTCCTCATGCCGACTGCGGCAATCCGGTCGCGGTGATAGGTCCGCCACTGTCCGGCGTGGCTCTTCGGCCGGCGCTGATGGCATTCCGTGCAATATCCCTTTACCCAACCGTGACATTTCTCGCAATAAGCCGGGTCCTGTTTCTGGATCTGGCTGTGGACAACAAGCCAATCGGCCGCCTTGTGGTCTTCCGGCACCGATTTCTCGGTATGGCAAGCGGTACAGGCGTTACTGGCCTTCTTGCCGTCGTGACATTTATAGCAGACGGTCATCGGCGGCTTGTTCCGGGCCGTCACTTTAGCGTTGTGGACTAGGTTACGGTGACAGTCCACGCACCTCAAGCCTCGTAGCTTGATGTGGGCGTCGTGCGGAATCAAGAGATCGCCGGACGGCGATACCTTACGTTTGACTTTATGGCAAACATCGCAACTCGCGTTACTGGGCATCTGTACTGAGGTTGGTTGCGTCGGGTTTTTAGATACTTGCAGATATATCCATGAAATTAGGTTGGTCCGGAATTTAACCGCATCCCAGAACCCCGGTTCGACATGGCATTCGTTACAGGCTACCCGCGAGTGAGTCGATTTCTTCCAGGTGTCAGTCGGACCTTGCTCGAAATGGCAAATCCTGGCGCAGAATTCCGGACTGTCAACGATATTCCAGACCGTAGCCACGATTAAGATGACGATAAACAGAACACCCGTCATCGCTCCCCAGAAGACCGGTTTACGTAAGTTCTCTTTATTGAATATTTTTTTGAAGAAGTTGCCGATCTTCGACATCAATCCCCCTCTAACGCCTTAGTCGTGGCAGTTCTTACAGAACGCTTTACCGTGGCACACATAACATCCCTGCGCGCGGAGATTAGCCCGTTCCCCGTGCGTCGACCTGAACGCAATGCCGTCGTGGCTGGCCGGCCGTTTCAGATGACATTCCGTGCAGTAACCGGGCGTCCAAGCATGACACTTGGCGCACTCTTTACCGATAGTCTGCGCCAGTTGGCCGTGGTTGGCGATAAACGCCGGATCTCTGTGGCTCTCCGGAAAAGACTTTTTAGTATGGCAAGCCTTGCATTCTTTGGTGGCCTTCTTGCCGTCGTGACACTTATAACAGATCGTCATGGAGGGCGTATTCTTGCCTTCCGGATTCTTGAAATGAACCAGGTACTTGTGGCAATCGATACAGGTCAACCCGCGCATTTTGACATGCGCGCTGTGTGGAATCAGAAGGTCGCCGCTGGCCGACACGTCACGATATTGGGTATGACACTCAAAACATATCTCGTTCGTTGGCGCGGAATAATACGGCGAGCGTTCACCGCTGACTCCAACCAGATTGGTGTAGACCTCTCGGGTGGTCCGCACGAAGTGCAGCGCGGCGCTCTGCCAACCCGGTTCGGTGTGACACGCCAGACAAGCTGTGTTCGCATGGGTTGAAGTCTGCCAGGTCTTGTAATAAGGCTCCATCACGTGGCAGGTAGAACAATACTGGTTCTGCGAAGTGATATAGTAAGGGATCCCAAGAATAAGACCAAGGATGAAAATCAAACCCAGAAACGAGAGCCAAAATACGGGACGTTTCATATAAGCCGGATTTAGGAAGAAAAACCACCTTTTAAGTTTGTCTCTGAATCCTGCCATTCCATCCCCTTTGCTGACTGAATATAAACACCCTAGGCGCAGTTTGCGCTAATCTTAACAAGCCCGTTTTCAGGTGTCAAACAACTTCCTTGAACGGTCTTTCGGCTGTTAGTGGACCTTGTATTTGCCCATATAGTGGCCGATTGCGAGAAACGTCCAGATGCCGCCCCAGACGGTCCCCAGTAGTATAAAGAACAAAGTAAGTGTGTCCATTATCTGTCCGTTCCCTCCTTAGCCAATCGCTATTATTTCTTTCTTTCGATGCGCATACGCTTCCTGAGCTCAGGATCGCTTTCCATTCTCTTCCACTCGAGCGGACGCTCTTCCTTGATTTCCTCTTCCGTGATAATACCCGTGAAGATAACCGGATCCATCGGGAATTTGCCCGGCCGCCAGTGCGTGTTAAACCAGTGCACTATGAAGATGAAGAAGGCGGCCAGCACGGCCTCGTCACTGTGCATGATCGTCGAGACGTTAAATATCTGCCCCGGGATAAAGCTCGCGAAGAACACCGGGAACCAAAGGAACAGGCCGGTCGCGCCGATGGCAAACATCCCCCAGAAGACCGCCAGGTAATCGAACTTCTCCCAGTAGGTGTAGCGGTCGAACATGGGTTTTTCGCCCCGGCCGACGAAGTATTTCATATTGTTGCCGAGGTCCTTGATGTCTTTCCAGCGGGGGAACATCGAGTCCGGGCCAAAAATCGGCGCCCGCTTGACGATGTAGCAATAACCTACGCCGTAAACAACCTCGGCGAGGAAATAGAACAGCGTGATGGCCGCGGCTATTCTATGGATGATGCCGGTCGCCCCGGGTCCGCCCATAGTCGTGACCATCGCCTTGGCCCAGGCCGCGCCGCGATACCTAAGCGGCATCCCGGTGAAGACCAAAGCCAGGAAGGAGAACATCATTAAATAATGCATGGCGATATGGAACCAGTTGAAACGACGGTATAGAACAGCCTCGTGCTTCGGCTCCTCGGCTAGCACCCCCATCGTATAAGCCTCTCCGCCGGACTCCGCCGGTTTTCCGGCCGCTTCCGCTTTATGCTCGGCCCTGAGGACTTGGATATCCTTGATAGCCCACAAGAGCGAGTGGAGATAGAAGAAAGCGAGGACTACGACTAGCAGGATTGCCATGATCCACTTAATATAGAACATCATCGGATAATTCTTGGCGTCGTTTTCGTCGCCGTGAACCGCGTAGCCTATAAAGTTTTCATTGGCGCCGGGGTGGCATTTCTCGCACGCCTTAATGGCGTCTTGCTTGTTGGTTAACGGATTGGCCTTGTGGGCGCCGTGGCAATCCGAGCAGCTCGCCGAGCGTTTATAACCGAACTGCACAACCATCTTACCGTGATAGTTTTCGTCGTATGTCTTAAAAGCTTCCTCGTGGCAAGGCTCGCACAGCTTCTCCGGCGAATTCACTTTATATGTATTGGACGTCTCGTCCTTGGTCGCTCCGGAGTAGTGTTTTTCGTGGCATCTGGAACACGTCGGGGCGTTCGCCTCGCCTTTATCGGCGCCTTTGCCGTGTGGGCCGTTCTTGTATTCCCAAAAAGCTTTGTCGTGGCACTTCTGGCAGGAGTTAAGGGCGTCTTTGGAATACGTGGAAATCTGAGCGGCGCTGTGAGGACCTTCCGCTCCTCCGGCGGTCCCGCCCAAAAAACCCGGATGGCAGTCGGAACACTTGCGATCCTTATGCATCCCCAAGGACATTTTGTCCCCGTCGACATATAGAGACACCGTCTTGCCGTTAATGATGGTGTTGAAGCCAGGCTGGCCGTGACAGGTCAAACAACCTTCGGTATCGGCGGCTAAAGTAGGTTTAGGAACAAGTAAGACGAAGACAATTACGAGTAAAAACGCAAGACCCATTTTCTTGAAAAATCCGTTTGACATACGCCCCTCGCTTATGCGCTAATCCTATGGTCAGGGATTAAGGAAATTAAACACAAGAAAGTATAATCATACGCCTGAATTAGTGTCAAGCAAGTTAATGAAAGTGATTTTTTACTCTAGTTTCGCCCGCCTGTTGGTCATCGTTCCGGTGAAGATTATCATGCAATCGGACAAATGTCCGGTCGACCAATAGATGTTGTAAAAGTGTGTGACCAGCGTAATTACTACCAGAAGGACGGCCCCGTTTGAGTGCGTAACATATGCTACATTAAACCAGGTGCCCGGTAGATATCTGGCGAATAATTCCGGAAACCAGATGACGGCGCCAGATATTAATATAGCGAAAAACATCGCCAGGCTGACAATCCAGTCGAAGACGCCCCAATAAACCTGTTTCTTAAAACTCGGTTCCGGCGCCCTTCCCAGCATGTACATCAGGTTGGCCTTTACGTCCAGCGTTTCGCGCTTTCTGGGCAGAATCCAAGCGATGCCGGAGGTATCTACGCCGCGCGCTCTGGCGTAGAAATAATAGAGGATATAAAAGAACTGTCCTGTCAGGTAGACAAGGATTACAACGGCCGATACGCGATGGACGATGGCCATATTGGTGACGCCGCCCTGGATGTCCGTGAGCCACTGCATGCCCGGGGCGTCCTTAAACTTCAGCGGGAAGCCGGACGTCGAGGCGCAAATCGTGGCCAGCGTTACGGCGGCGTGGGAAACCCTGTGAAACAGGTTAAACCTTTTGGCCTTCCCCTTCTTGGGTTTCTCCGGTTTACCCGCCATAGCTTTGGCGGCGGGCCGCTCTGGTTTAGCCGCTACGGCCGGCTTGGCCACGGCTGCCTTCGCCTCAACCGCTTCCGCCTTCTGCGCTTCTGCGCTTGGCTCTTCTGTGCTTTGTTCTTCTTTAGGTTCTTTGGCCATCGCTTTCTCCAAAAAAAACTATTGTGGGTTTTCCCGGTCGAACTTCTCCATTTCCTTTTGTTCTTTAATCCTGTGCTCGCGCCGCTTTCTAGTCCACTGGATCGTGGTGTGAAGGCCGACCACGACCAGGACTATGGCGACCAGCGAGGTATAGAAAAGGTTCGTGTATAGCACCTCGGGCGGCGCGGTTAAAGCGACCGGGTCAAGATGCACGACGTACTGAGTGAATTCTTTATTGGCATTCGGATGGCATTTCTTGCAGTTTTTGACCGCTTCTTTTGTTCCGGCTTTTAAGGGGACGCTTTTATGGCCGTCGTGGCAGTCATAACACATCGGCGCATTGGCATTGCCCAGTCGCAAAGCTTTGTAATGATAATTTCCGGTATATGTTTCCAGGCTGCTGACGTGACAGCTGCCGCATAACTGGACGGCCACCTCGATTTTAAGCTCGGCGGAAAGCTTGATCGCTTTGCCTTTTTCGTCGGTAAATAAGTGCGGGATATAGTGAAAATTGTGACAGGTAGTACAGGTAGGCAGATCCTTCTCGGTCTTTGTGATCTTAGTGCTATGCGAACCGACCAGGAACTCTTCCTGTTCTTTCTTATGGCATTTGGGGTCGCCGCAGGCTTCCGTGGCGACCTGCGTATAGTTCCTGTATTCCTGCTCGCTATGTAGCTCTTTTACCTCCACCTTTCCGAAACGTGAGATGCTGCGCCGCATAATCGCCCGCGTATAGCCCTTATGACAATCCGTGCAGGCTAATTTAGCGTGCGCCGTTTTAAGAATAAGCTCAGGAGACAGGTAAGTGGAGGGTTTTTCCCTGCTGATCTCGGTAAACTGAAGTTTCTTTTTAGCTGTGTGGCATTCCAGGCAGTTTTCTTTATCAGCCGGGACTTTTATCGAACGTTGCGCGCGGGTGGCGGCCTTGACGCCAACGGTCGTGACCAGGTCGAACAGCGAGATGCTTGCGAAAACGGCGAAAAGCAGCAGCGGAGCAATGATCAGAGCCTTGTTTCTCGTATGCTTAGTTGTCCGCAAACTGTCTCCTAGTTGCCATTGGTCGGCGGGATATTCCCGCCATTATTCTATCAGCCAAACGGCCGCGCCGCTATTCTGACGAGAAATTTTTTCAGGCGCCTATCCCGTTGAACGCCCGGCCGGCGGCTGCAATCGATTGTTCGATATCGTCGCCGGTATGGGCCAGCGAAACGAAGACCGCCTCGAACTGGCTCGGCGGATAGTAAACGCCTTGCTCGATTAACTGTCTGAAGAAAGCGCCGTATTCAGCCGTGTCGGCCTTCTTGGCCGACGCATAGTCTGTGACCTCATCAGGCGTAAAGAAACAAGTCATAACGCTGGCGGTTTGATTGACTGTTACCGCGACGCCTGCGTCCGCGGCCGCTTTTCTTGTTCCGGCCGCCAGCCGCTCCGACTTGACTTGAAGGTCTTCGTAGACGCCGCCGCGTTTTAGAACGGACAAGGTGGCGATGCCCGCGGCCATGGCCAGAGGGTTACCGGATAGGGTACCTGCCTGGTAAACCGGTCCGGCAGGGGCGATCATTTCCATAATCTCTTTGCGTCCTCCGAAGGCGCCGACGGGCAAACCTCCTCCGATCGTTTTACCGAGCGTCGTTAGATCCGGCCACACCTTATAGACTGATTGAGCGCCGCCATACGCGGCGCGAAAACCTGAAATAACCTCGTCAAATACCAGGAGCGCGCCGTTCTTATCGGCCAGCGCGCGCAGACCTTCCAGAAATCCCGGTTTAGGTAGGACGACGCCCATGTTACCGGCAACCGGTTCGATAATAATGCAGGCGACCTGTCCGGCCGCCTCGTCCAGCGCTTGCTCAACCGCGGGCAAATCATTGTACGGGACCGTCAAAGTATCGCCGGCGGTTCCCTCGGTCACCCCCGGGCTGTCGGGCAGGCCGAGAGTGGCCACGCCCGATCCCGCTTTGACCAGCAGGCTGTCGGAATGACCGTGATAGCAGCCCTCGAATTTAAGTATTTTTGGTCTTCCTGTATAAGCCCGGGCCAGGCGGATAGCGCTCATAACCGCTTCCGTGCCCGAGCTGACCATCCTGACCTCTTCGACGGACGGAACGGCCTCGACTACCATCTCGGCCAGGGTAACCTCGGCTTCAGTCGGAGCCCCGAAGCTGGCGCCGTCCTTAAGCGCTTTGGCAACCGCGTCAACGACTTCGGGATGGCCGTGGCCGAGAATCATCGGCCCCCATGAACTGATGTGGTCGATATATTTGTTGCCGTCGGCGTCGTATAAGTACGCGCCTTCGGCGCGCTTGATGAAAACGGGATCCATTCCGACCGACCTAAAGGCTCTGACCGGGCTATTTACCCCTCCGGGAATAACCTTCTTGGCCCTCTCAAATAACTTCTTTGATTTAGAGTGTTCCATATTTTTCCTTACTTTATGACTTATGTTTCGGATCTACCAAACACGATTCTTCCTGAATAGTAAGCCTCGTCTCAGTTCCTGCGCTCGTAAAAAACCACTCGCCCAGGATGACGATTTTCGGTTCTCGGTTTACGGTTCGCTTCTCATACTCTTCGGTACGTAAATACAATAAGGTTCCTCTTCCAGGTAGTTTCCGGTCAGGGCATACGCTCTCGCCCGACACCCGCCGCAAACGTATTTATACTCGCAGACGCCGCACTTTCCTTTCAGATTATCGTAGTCACGCAGAGCGTGGAAATACGGCGACTCCTTCCATATCTTCTCAACCGGTGTTTCTTTTATGTTGCCGGCTTTAACCTCAAGATACCCGCATGTCTGAACGTCGCCGGTATGGCCGATAAACATGAAACTTATGCCTCCCAGGCAGCCTCTGGTCATCGATTCCAGACTATGAGTCTGGCCGGGCCGCAGCTCGGTCGTCGGCGGTTTCTCTCCGGCTGAAGCGGATTTCTGGCGAACAATCCTGTGGTAGTGCGGCGCGCAGGTCGCTTTCAGATAGACCGGCACCGCCTGCTGTTTCTTCCAGAACCACTCCAGGACCTGTTCATAACGCTCCGCCGGAATCTCCTCGTTTTTCAGCTCCTCGCCCCGGCCGGTCGGCACGAGCAGAAAGATATGCACGGCAGCCGCGCCAAGTTCGATAGCTTTGTCGACAATCTCGTCGATCTCGTCGACGTTGCGGGCGGTGATCGTCGGGTCCACCTGAAACTCGACACCGGCGTCACGTAAGTTCCTGATTCCCTCCAACGAAGCCGCGTAGGCGCCGCCGACGTTACGGAATTCGTCGTGCTTGACCGGGTCAGCGCTTTCTAAGCTGACGGCCACCCGTTTGATGCCGCTGTCCTTGATCTTCCGGGCTATATCCGGCGTGATCAGTGTGCCGTTCGAGCCCATCGTCATCGTCAGACCCTTGGCTGTTCCGTACTTGGCTATCTCGAACACGTCTTTTCTCAAGAGCGGCTCGCCGCCGGTGATGATTATGACCGGTTTGGCGAAGGCGGCCAGATCGTCGATAAGTTTATAGGCTTCCTCAGTGGATAACTCGCCCGGAAAAGGTTTGTCGGTCGCGGAAGCCCGGCAATGCACGCATTTAAGGTTGCAGGAACCGGTGATTTCCCAGGCGACCATTCGGAGCGCCGCGTCTTTGCCGGGGGCGGTTCTCCCGGGCGTGCCGTGCGGGTGTTGCGTCACTTAAGCCACCTCGCCGCGTCTTTGGCGTGATAAGTCAAAATGATATCGGCGCCCGCCCTCTTCATCGAGATCAGGGACTCCAGAACGGCGCGCTTCTCATCCAGCCACCCGTTGGCCGCGGCCGCTTTGACCATTGCGTATTCGCCGCTCACATTGTATGCGGCTGTCGGATATCCGAACTCGTCGGCGACCATCCTGATCACATCCAAATAGGCCAGAGCGGGCTTGACCATAATAATGTCGGCGCCTTCCTCAATATCCAGAGCCGCTTCGCGGATGGCTTCCAAGACATTAGGCGGGTCCATCTGATAGCTGTGCCGATCGCCGAATTGAGGCGTTGATTCCGCCGCTTCACGGAACGGTCCGTAGAAAACACTGGCGTATTTAGCCGCGTAACTCATAATCGGCAGATCGTAAAAACCGGTCTCATCCAAGCTGCCGCGGATAGCGGCGACGCGCCCGTCCATCATGTCAGACGGCGCGACCATGTCCGCGCCCGCCTCCGCGTGAGACACGGACGTCTGGGCTAGGAGTTCCAGGGTAACGTCGTTTAATATCTCGCCGTCGGCAACCACGCCACAGTGCCCGTGGCTCATGTACTCGCACAAACAGACGTCGGTAATAACAAGAATCTCGCTCTTGGCGGCCTTGATAGCTCGGATGGCTGTTTGGACGACGCCGTCTTCATCGTAGGCGCCCGAGGCCGCCTCGTCCTTTGTTTCGGGGATTCCGAACAGGATAACCCCGGGGATGCCCAATGCCTCCGCTTCCTGGCATTCCTTGACAATTAGGTCGGGGGACATCTGGAAAACGCCCGGCATCGAGGAGATTTCTTTCTTAACACTCTTGCCTGGCACAACAAGGAGCGGATAAATCAGATCGTCGACGGTCAGAACGGTTTCCCGGACCAGACGCCGCAGATTCTCGTTCTTGCGCAGCCGTCTCATTCTAGTATCAGGAAAATACATAAATGCCTCCAAGGTATCGAATAGTCGATACAATATTTTATCACACAGGCTTTATTTTACAGGAGCGTTCGCCGGAGCCTTTGGTTTAGAATTATGTTTCCGATCCACCCAACACGATTTTAGCTGGAGTGAAAGCAACGTGTCAGTTCCCTGCCTACCGGCAGGCAGGCTGCGGCTGATTTGCGGGGCGCCCCAGGATGACGCCTTTATGATAAGATTTTTGTCTTTCGGTTATAGGGCTGGCTCCCCGGGTTGCACGATTTTCAAACATTCAGGGTTTTGCATAAGGCGTGGTAAGAAGGACTATTCTTGTGCTGCGGTACTACGACAATGCGTAGACTGCGTACATCCCAAGTGCATACAAAACAATCAGAGCGATTGAATCGGGCACAAGCAATGCATTGCGTTTCTTGCCTCTTGCTGCTACAGAAGCTAGTCCAACGCCCATCATTAGCATCAGAAACAACGCTGTGATCAAGTGCACATTTGCTACTTCTGCGAGCAAAGCACCCTTTCTGTATGCAATGTCGACAAAAACAAGGACAAAGATATTAAACGCGTTGCTCCCGAACAAATTACCGACAGCTAGGTCAAAAGCGCCAAGCCTAACCGCCGTTATAGAGACGACCAGCTCCGGGAATGACGTCACTATCGCCATGAACAGAGTGCCGAAGAATGTGGCTCCTAGGCCGCTGGCTTCCGCGATACGCTGCGCGGCGTTTACCATAAAGGGCGCGGTCGTAAAGATAATGACCGCGCTAATGCCTAAGCCCAATACAGCATACGGCAATGACCTTTTCTTTGTAGACGGGATAATATCCGGTGCGCTGCTTTCCTGGCGGAATAGCTGCCAGATGCCCGCCAGGTATACGATTGCGATCACGATTGTGCCGAAACCTATGCTCGAGACTCCGAAGGTTTTGGGCAGCAACATGAATATCGCGGTTATCGCGGTCAACGCAATGGCAAGACTGGCTGTGCCAACGTGGCCGCCGGATACGTTCCTCAGAAGTCCGCGCCGCTTTGTGTAGACTGTTATGAATAGAATATCGATACCCGCTAGTATCAGCATATTTGACATGCCGCTGCCGAGAATGTCGCCTACCGCCAGATCGATATAACCTTTGTATCCCGCGGTGACGTCGGAGACAAGCTCCGGCAGACTGGTAGCCAGAGCAATTATGACGGCGCCAATCCACAGGCCGCCGATTCCGGTCTTATCTGCTACAACGTCGCCGTCGCTCGCTAATCGTGTGCCCGCAATCATCAATAGAACCGCGCATGTGATGAAAACGATAATGTCAGTAGTCATGGGGTAGATTTTATCATTTAATCGTTTTTGGCAGATTGAGGGATTGAACTTAGGGCAGGATATTGCTCAGTTGCGTAGGGATGCTACACGTGTCTGAACTGCGGTTATGAGGTTGGCTCCCCGGGTTGTACGTTTTTCAAACATTCAGGGTATTGCATAAGGCCTGCTGAGAGTGGTAATAGAATATCTAACGAAGCGATTATGGAGAGGGCACGTGAGAATCGAACTCACCCCGCTGGTTTTATCCAAGCAGCCAATGGGTTTGCAGCCCACGGGGTCCCCAGGGCCAGTGCCCTCGTGTTAGAAAAAGGTTTATCTTTAATAAGCGTACTTATATTTCCATAAGCATTTCTGAACAAACAAGTAAACGCGTATATTTCCGGAATCCTTCAAGGCCGGCTAGAAACCATTCTGCCAGTGACCTTCACCCCAGCTATTCACCACGCACGACTTTAGCTGAATGGATGACCGCCTCAGTTCCTGGGCTCGCATATAACGCGAGTCCAGAATGACTGTTCGCGAACAGCGTTTCTATCTGGTTCTCCCAATGTTCGTTTTCGTCAAAACATAGGCAAACTGTGAGGGCACAAATCCCACTATTCCCGACGCCCGCGTAACAAAGCTTGATGATTAGGACCTTGCTCCGAAACAGACCTCATGTTTATTTTTTCTTGGCAAATCTGCCGGTAATCGCCTCGGAGTTAAACATCGCGATGAGAATCAATAATGACAAGGCGATCAAGACCGCTATCTTGCCATTGCCCGGAACGCCCATCGTGCCACTCGGAAGTTTCCCAGCAGCGAAGACAAAGTTGTGAGCAAACGCGGCTCCGGCGATCATGCCGAAGACGCTCATCGAGGAATCAGAGTTTCCGTTACCGGACAACACAAGCTGGCGCAATGGACAACCGCCGAGCATTGTCGAACCAAGGCCAACAACGGCCATGCCCATGAAATTAAATAAATGGTCTGAATGGGCGATCGGCTGGTCCGCAAAACCGAATTTAAATGAGCCCATAAAGTATGTTCCCAGCGCCACGACAGCAACCAGCGCTACGACACCGCTTAACAGCTTCACGTCGCGCGTCAACATCGCATCTCGGATACCGCCAGCAAAACAAAAACGGCTGCGATAGGCCACCACGCCCACCACAAGACCGCCAATAAGAGAAATCACTAGTGGGGCCTTCATATCTCCCGGAACAGGTTTTGCCCCTTCCGGGGTCTTAGACGCGAAAATAGGACCGGGTGCTGTGGTAACCGCTTCGCCGTTCACCGTGACGGGTTTTCCTTTGAACATAACAGGTTGCGCCGGGTTAAGAACCGGTTTGAATATGGCCAAACCTAATAAAACCACCGCTATTACGGGCAAGATCCATCCGTCAATACGCTTGGAGTCTTTGGCGATACCTAAATTAAATCCAGATTTGAGGAAAAGAACGCCTGCTCCAATACCGCCGACAAACCCGAACAGGCCGACCAGTGCGTTCATATCACCAGCACCCAGCCTAAGTGATAGCCGCAAAGGACAACCCAAGAATACAAGGGCTCCTATCATGACCAACATGCCGATGACAAAACGGGTAACGGGAGCCGAGCCGCCCTTGACTTTGAACTCGCGTGCCGCCAGCGCGGCTACAAGAGCTCCCAGGAGTATACCGATGATCTCAGGCCTCAAGTACTGCACAATCGAAGCTCGATGAAGCCCTAAGGCCCCGGCAATATCACGTTCAAAACAGGCGATGCAAATTCCCATATTGCCGGGATTGCCACGGGCCATCAGGTATAGGGCAACGAGACCGATTAAGATACCCGACCCTATTACGACGATAAATTCTTTTCTTCTCACGACACACTCCTTTTCGTTATCCTTATTACATTAGTATCGCCTTCGCGCGCCGCGTTACACTCGTATCCAGCAGTTTCAGCTACGAATTCAATGTTTTCCATGGGGGTCGAACAATCAGTCGTTACGGTCAATTGATCCGGCTTTTCCTTTGCCAAAGTGTCCTTTACCCTCATTGCCGGAATGGGGCACGATAAACCCCGTAAATCAATTTCCATACTGCCTCCTGGTCATTATCATATCTTATATCTGCTATAAGCATTGTTTATCCCGTAGCTAATTTATCATACGTCGTTTTTTCACGCAAGTAATATTTTATTGAAAGGGGGCGGCTTTGAATCAAGGCGTCGAGTCTTGGTCCTTGATCTGCGTAATTCTTCAGTCAGTCTATGCAACCATAAAGTTCGTGTCAATCAGGGGTAAATGAAATGGGGATTGGAGCTTTGGGTTACCGGGAGGTTGCTTCTTTTTAGTCCAGTTAGGCGATCCACCACGCACGATTCTAGCTGAATAGTGGGATTCGTCTCAGTTCCTGCGCTCGCAAAGACCGCTCGCCCAGGATGACGCTTTTATGACATGGTTTCTGACCGGCGGTTATGCTAACTCTGGCTCCCCGGGCTGTACGTTTTTCAAACATTCAGGGTGTTGCATAAGGCCTGCTAGATAGCTGTTGACGCCACCATAACCTGGGCGCCGCGTCCCTACAGTAGAGATGCCAACTCGCTGACCCCCAAAATCAACGCTACGGCCAGCAAGAACAGACCGAAAGCAAGTCCGACTGTTCGCGACTTCGCCCGCGCGGTCACCCGCGCCCCTAGATAGCCGCCGGGGACGACGCCCAGTGCTAGCAGACCAGCCAGGCTCCAGTCGATGTGCCCCAAAGCTGCGTGGACGAGCGAGCCGGGAACGGCCAAGATCGCAATTATCATAAGAGATGTCCCGAAAGCCTTCTTGATTGGAACGCGTAGGCCGAACACCAAAGCGGGATTGAGAACGATGGCACCGCCAATGCCCAACAATCCGCTGACAAGGCCGGCGGCCGCTCCGATGGCGACGGTCAGAGGTAAGCCACTTTTGTTGGACGCGCCGGCGTTACTAACGCCGAACAATCCCTCAAATGAGTCGCGGCCGGTCAGCGCCTTATAAATGAACTGGCCGCCTATCCCGAGAATGACTATTGACGTCACAATGAGGAGAACGTGGCCTGATGTGAAGCGTGTCAAGAATGCGCCGAAAAGCGAACCGCCTACGCCTCCGGCGACGATTGGCAGGACAAGTCGCTTTTCGATGAGACCGCGCCGCCAGTACACCAGCCCGCCCGACATGGCGGCAGGAATAACGACTGGCAGCGTCGTGCCCACCGCAAGCAGCGGAGCAACGTGAAGAAGCAGGCGTAAGGCCGGTGTTGAGACTATCGCGCCGCCTACCCCGAACATCCCGGATAGAACGCCTGTCGCTAAGCCTATTAGCAGGGAAACGAACGCAAGTATCACGAAAGTTATGATAGCACTGTATATGAGTTGAAACGCAGGAGCTCTATAACGGTTGAACCCACCGTCGGTTCTACAAACGGCCTTGTAATAGTCTGGGGTTAATGAAATAGGAGTTGGGAGATTGCTTCGTTGCTGGCGCCTCTTGATTCTCGCTGCGCTCACTCGAAGATTACGATTGGCTCCTCGCCTGCCTACACGGCAGGCAGGCAATGACGGAACGACACGCAATCAAGGGATGTTTGTATACAAGGCTATGGGTCATAGCGCTTGAACTGCAATAACAATGTGGCTCCCCGGGTAGGACTCGAACATATTATATGCATCTCTTCTAGGACACATTCCCGGGAATGTGTCCCCGCGGTTTTTCACTTTCATACTCTAGAGTATGAAAGTGCCGCTTGCGCCAATCGTTAGGGTGGGGTGGGACGCCAGCCCCGGGGGCTTTGTCTTTAGTCCAGCGAACTAGTTCGCTGGACTGTTGGCCTCTGAACTGGCCCCTCACCTAACCTCTCCCTGCCTACCGGCAGGCAGTCCCACGGGGGAGAGGAATAGCAATTGATTAATAGCGCCGGGGCGCTTGGGCTGCAGCGAATTCCGGTTTCTCGAGAAACCGGCATGCGAAGTAGACACCAGGCAGAAGGCGCCGGAGCCGCCTTTCAGCTCCTCAAATTCAAATCCAACCGGCCCCCTCACCATAATCCTCTCCCCTACAAAGGAAGAGGAAATAGCTATTAAGAATAGATGTCGCGGCTGGGCGCGGAGCCGCATTCCGCGAAACAAAGGAAGTACGGGGCGGATCTCGAGGAAGGCCTAGTGGATTCGATAGCGAGCATGGTCCACTATCGTGCACCAGGGCACGATAGTGGTCGCCGGATTTACTCGGAGCGAAGATTTTCTCGCTGGGAAAATCAAGCGTTCTTCGGAAGGATACGACCGGAACTTGCCATGCGGCGGCGGAGCAGCCCACCGCACTATTTGTTCGAGCTTGGTGGAGGTGGGGGGATTTGAACCGCCCGCCCCGTCGGGCGTCCTAAACACCAAGCCTTCACCGGAGCCACCTTTCAGCCACCCAAAATCAAATCCAAGCGGCACCCTCACCCTGCCCTCTCCCCTCAAGAGGGAGAGGGATGCTTCTCCATTCACTTCGTTCAGTCGAAGAATATTTAAATCGAGCATGCAGACAAATCGTTGTTCGAGCGGAGAGCATTGTTTCTTCGCTGTATACGAACCGGGGTCAGGACTTTCTTCTTATGCGAGAGTCCTGACCCCAAAGCACTAACAATGGTAGGCCGCGAGCAGCATGCGAGTCACTTTAAATGGTGGAGGTGGGGGGATTCGAACCCCCGGCCTCTGCGATGCGAACGCAGCGCTCTCCCACTGAGCTACACCCCCACGAATTTTTCATTCTAACACCTAGCGCGACTTGCCCGCCACCTGCTCAATCGCTTTCACAAGGCCCTGGACTGTGTGCGGTTCAGCGATTGCCGAAACCGGCAAGCCCAACCGCCGCGCCGTCCCGGCCGCGATCGGCCCGATGTAGACCAGCTTGACGTTCTTAAGCGCGGCCGGAAGATCGATGTCCCTCAATAAGCCCAGGAAGTTCTGAACCGTCGAGGAACTGGTGAAGGTAATGACGTCTACGCCGGTTTGCAGCGCCGCTTTGACGTTCGCGACGCCAGTTTCGTCGGCGACAGTTTGATAGCAAGGCGCCACATCGACGATCGCGCCCATGCGCATCAAGGCGTCAGGCAAAAGATCCCTGGCGTTAAGCGCCCGCGGCAATAGTACCCGTCGACCCTTGACCGCCAGCACGCTAAAGGCTTGAATCAGCCCTTCAGCCTTATTGTCTTGCGGGGTTAGATCAACACGAACCCCGGCATCCTTAAGTTTCTTGGCCGTGCCCGGCCCCACCGCCGCTATTTTCGATCCGGTGAACGAGGTGGTGGAACGGCCGGTCGCCAGCAGTCGGCCGATAAAAAATCTGACGGCGTTGGCTGAGGTGAAAATGATCCACTCGTAATGAACCAAGCCCTTAGCCAGGGCCGCGTCGATTCTCTCCAAGGAATAGTCCAGTTTCTGGTAGCTGTCCAACGCGACGGTCTTGATTGTCGGGAACTCGACCACCGACGCCCCCAAACGTTCCAGCTCGTCGACCAGCTCGCTTGCTTGCGCCCTGGCCCTGGTAATAACTATTTTCTTCCCGGAAAGCGATTTCAACAGTTCTCCCGCCTGATCTCGTCCAGAATCTCCGCCGCGCCCATGTCTTTCATTCTCTCAGCCAGCTCACGACCCAACGCTTCTCCGTCCTCGGCCGGCCCGTCTATCTCAGCTCTTAACAAGGTCTCGCCATCTAAGCTGGCCACGACCGCTTTGAGCTTCATCGTCCCATCTTCCAGGACGGCCAGCGCGCCCATCGGCACTTGACAGCCGCCGCCGATCGAGTCGGAAAAAGCCCGCTCAGCCTTAACACAGACTGCCGTATCCCGATCGTTCATAAACTCTACGAAGTCGAGGGTTTTACGGTCCTCTTCCCTGGCCTCGATAACGATAAGACCTTGGCCGACGGCCGGCACGACGATCGAGGCCGGGATGCGTTCGGTAATCTTATCGCCCATCCCCAAACGGGTCAACCCGGCGCCGGACAGGAGGATCGCGTCCAGCTTCTCCTCCTTGAGCTTGCGCAAACGGGTGTCCACATTGCCGCGCAGATCGACAAATCTCAAATCCGGCCTGTAAGCCAGAAGCTGGGCTCGCCGTCTTAGCGAACTCGTGCCGATAACCGCGCCTTCCCTAAGCTCGTCCAGTGTCCTTCCGTCGGCGCTGATTAAAGCGTCCGAAGGATCGTCGCGTTTAAGATATGCGGTCAATATTAAACCTGCCGGAATCTCGGTCGGCATATCCTTGGCCGAGTGTACGGCAATGTCGATTTCCCTTTTTATGAGGGCGTTTTCTATCTCTTTGACGAACAAGCCCTTGTCACCGATTTTGGACAGCGGAGAATCCAAAATCTTGTCGCCCGTAGTCTTAATCTTAACTAGATCGGTGATCGTGCCCGGATGCTGTTTTTTTATCAGCAAGGCTACCTTATCGGCCTGCCATAAAGCCAACTGGCTGCCCCGCGTGCCGATCCGGACCTTAGTCACGCTTCGTCCTCCCCTTGCCTCGCTCGTCAGACAGGCCGAAGAGATATCTAATGCTCTCCAGGTACTGATAACGTTCTTTGTCGCGCTCATGGCTTTTAAGTCTGACAATGGGCTCGTGGAGCATTTTGCTTAAGATGACTTTGGCCATCGCGTTGAGTTCGTTCTTATCCTTCTCAGACAGCCCTTCCATTTTGTTGATCGTCTTGGCGACCTCTTCCTCGCGGATCCGTTCGGCACGTTCCTTAAGGGCGGCGATGGTCGGGACGGTTTCTAAAGAAGAAATCCAGGCGCCGAAGGAGGCAACTTCCTCCTCGATGATTTCCTCGACCTTGGCGGCTTCTTTCTCCCGTTCCGCCAGATTCGAGGCCACAACCGCCTGCAAGTCGTCGATGTTGTAAAGAAACACCCCGTTAATCGAATCGACCTCGGGGGCGATATCTCTCGGCACCGCGATGTCTACCAGAAAGATCGGCGCGTGCCGGCGGGATTTCATAACACCGCTCATGATTTCCCTGGTCAAGACAAATTCGCTGGCGCCGGTCGAGGAGATTACGATATCCGCCCGGCCCATCTCGGCCGGGAAATCCTCAAATCTGGCCGCCCGTCCGCCGAATCTGGCGGCAAAATCGACGGCCCGCTCGTAGGTCCGGTTGGCGACGACGATCTGGGTTACGCCGTTATCACGCAAGGCTTGCGCGGTCAACTCGCTCATGTCTCCCGCGCCAAGAATCAAAACGGTCCGGCCCTTCAAGTCCTCGAAAACGTTCATCGCCAGCTCGACGGCGACGGAGCTTATGCTGACAGCGCTTTCGCCGATGCCCGTTTCCGTCCGGGCCCTTTTACCGACGCGGATCGCGTTCTCAAAAAGTTTGTTGAACGCGGTACCCGTCGCTTCGGCTTCCAACGCCAACGTATAAGCCTCTTTTATTTGGCCTTGAATCTGCGCTTCCCCCAAAACCATGGAATCCAAACTGCAGACGACTCGGTACAGATGATGGACGGCGCGGTCCAATGTATAACAGTAGAGGTGTCTGTCGAGGTCTTTGCGTTTAATCCCGCCGACCTCGACCAGGAAAGACGTCATCTCTTCCCGCCCCTTATCCGCGTCTTCAGCCACGCAGTATATCTCAGTTCGGTTGCAGGTGGACAAGATGACCGCCTCGGCCAAACTCGGGTATAGCCTCAGCCTGTCCAAATGGGCGGCTTGTGTTTCAGCCGGAAAAGAAATCTTCTCGCGCACCTCGACAGGCGCCGTTTTATGGCTCAACCCAAGAACGATAATGTGCACTAAAACCCACGTCCGTAGTTGTGGATGCTGGGGAATATATAGTTGACGAAATACGTGAATATGGCGATGACGAAACCGGCTATGACGATCAAGCTGGCCCGCCTGCCTCTCCATCCGAAGAAGACGCGCCCCGCGATATAGGTCCCGAAAACAGCCCAGGTGACGATAGCCGACAAGATTTTCGGATCGGCCCACCATTGTTGCCAGGCCGGCAACATATTAGCACGCAAAGCGCCGGTCACGATGACCAGGGAAAGGAAAATGAAAGAGATTGATACTGCTTTGTAGGTCAGGCTTTCCAGGGTTTCCAAGGGTGGAAATTTTCTAAAAACTTTATCCAGCCGTTTTTTGTTCTTGAGGCGGTTCTCCTCAACTATCTGTAAAACGGCCGCTATCAGCGCCACGGTCAGCGCCCCGTAAGCCAGCAAGGCCAGGATCACGTGAACGATAACCCAAGCGCTGTTCAAAGCCGGTGTTACCGTATACTCGATCCCGTAGCCCGCCCACGCGTAAAACAAGAGGACAAGTACAGCCGGCATGACCAGCGTCCCGGCCACGCGTATCTTCGGCATTCGTCCGGAGTAAAGCGCCTCCGCCAGAACGTAGGCCCCCAATAAACATAGGGCGTATACGGATCTGGTTGAAAACTGGATGCCGAATTCGGTGACGCCGAAATAAAGCCATTTAACCGCCAGCGATACGGCTAGGAAGCCAAAAGCGGCCACGGCCAGATTACCCGCTAGCGAGTCCCATCGATCACTCTCGCCAGTACTGAAGAAATCCCGTATATAGAAGAGGGCGCTGGCAGCCGTGGCCACCACGGCCAGCCAAAAGCAGAGGGTGACAATAGTAGTATCCAAAACTAATCCTTAAAGCTCGCGCTAGGATTTCTTAAGGGTATCACTAAGGTGGACAAGTTCCTTCTTTACCTGTGATACCTTTACGGCCAGATAGGCCACATATCCGGTTAAAACCAGCCAGGCTCCGATATACGCCCCCAGGACGTAAGGGGCCATCTGAATATCAGGCATAATTATTCCCTCCGGTTTCGATTCTGTCTTTGATGTCGTGTAACGTTTCTTTCACTGTTTCCAGGTCGATTTTTATAAGCAATAAGGCCGTATACATTAAGATAAAACCGATCATGGAGACGGCCAGCCAGAGATACATCTCAGGTTCAAGCCCCGTCCCCTTCCCGCCGATGACGACAGGGTGCATAACGTTTCTGATCAGTCTGGTTGAAAAGAAGGACACCGGTACGTCCAGGGCGGCGATGATCCCGAAAACCGCGGCGTAGGTTGCTCTTTTCCCGCGCTCATCGACCATCGAGCGGAGAAAGAAATACGCCCCGAACAGGAGCAGCAGGATCAGGTAGGTTGTCAGACGCACGTCCCAGGTCCACCAGACTCCCCAGGCCAGATAGTCCCAGGTAATGCCGAATATCATTAACATAACGCCGAAGACAAGACCCAGCTCGGCTGCGCAATAGGCGACGGTGTCGTATTTATAGTCCCTTTTTATCAGGTAAAGAATGCTGGCGACGAAGGTCACCATAAAGGCGATGAACGAGACGATGGCCGTCGGCAGATGCCAGTAAAATATCTTCTGGCTGAATCCTGTTTGCGTCGCCGGCAGGACAGGCAGAACAATGAAAATACCGTAAAGGGAAACCGCCAGACACACCGCCGCGATAACGGCCAAAACTATGATTAGCGTTTTTCTGTTCATTACTCCCCGATCACGAAGTCGTATAAGGCATATCCGGCTAGGAGGAATATTATATCAAAGCCGATTACCAGATACAGCCAGGAGGTCATGTCGCCTGTCCCTTTACCGACGAAAACGGCGTTTGTATAGGATACGACCTGCATCATAAACGGCGTCATGACCGGCAGGTATAGAATCGGCAGCAACAGGTCTTTCGCCCTCGTATTGGCCGAGATCGTGGCCAGCAGGGTGCCCACGCCGCACATGCCTATGTTCCCCAACAATAGAATCAAGATGAGTTCGAGCCAGCCGGTCGCCGCCATGCCCTTCAGAAAGAACAGGGAAAAGATAGGCACGATCACTGCTTCCAAAACAATCAGGAAGATGAAATTGCCGGAGAACTTGGCGACAAAGATAACCGGCCGATCGACCGGGCTTAACAACAGACCGTCCAAACACTCCTCCTCTTTCTCGTGCACGAACGAACGGTTAAGCCCGAGCAACGAGGTGAACAAAACGGCCACCCACAGCATCCCCGCCGCGACCATAGTAAGGTCTTTGACGTTGGGCGAGAACGCGAAGTAGAAAATGACAAGCGCCATGACTGAGAACAGGAAGGTCGACGTCACCACGTCCTTGCTGCGGAGTTCCAGCATCAGGTCTTTCTTAAGGATGGCCCAGTATTGTCTGGCGTCTCGCTTGATCTTGCCGTCAGTCATCGCAGGCTTCCATATCGCATACCTGGCGGTAGGTGGCTCTAAGTTCCCCCGGGGTTAGCGCGTCCTCAGAGCTAAAGACGATCTGCCCGTTTCTAAGGATGATCGCTTTGGTGCCCAGCTCCAGGCTCCGCTCCAAATTGTGGGTAACCATGATAAAAGTCCTCTTGCCGGCCAGCTCGCCGATCAATCCTTCCAGGATATCGATGGCGTGAGGATCGAGACCGGTTTGCGGTTCGTCTAAGAGGAGGATGTCCGGATCGTGCAGGAGCGCCCGGGCAATGCTTAAACGCTGAAACATGCCGCGAGAGAAACCCCGGACCACGTCGAAGCGGCGATGATTAAGCTCGACCCGGTCCAAAAGATCGTCGATCCTAGCGTCAAGATCCTTGACCCCGTACATGTTCCCGTAGAACTTGAGGTTCTCGTATGTCGTCAGGTCGCGGTATAAAAGATGGCTATGAGAGATGAAACCTATGCGCTGCCGGATCTCGGTCGGATTATCCTTGAGCGAGAAACCGTCGATTACCGCGTCCCCGGTCGTCGGCGACAGCAAGGTCGCGAGGATTCTTAGAAGAGTCGTCTTGCCGGCCCCATTGGGACCGAGAATGAGCAGGAAATCACCCGGATCAATGGAAAACGTTATGCCTGAAAGGACCGTGCGCCGGTCGAATTCCTTGGAGATATCGCGAACGTCAATGGCGGCCGCCGGCCCGTTCATTTTCCTTGGGTTAACGGCCGTCTGGGCAGGGCGGCTAGCATGATGCCGAGAATCAGGACAATGCTGCCGGCCCAGACGAACGATATTAAAGGATTGATCTTGACTTCGAAAATCAGCTCGCTCTTATCGTTCATACCTTGAAAGACGATAAAGACGTCGCGGAAAACCTCATATCGGATATCGGCGTTCATGCCCGGTTGTTCCCTGACTTCATAGAAGACATACTCAGGCGCCAGCGTGCCGAGCGATCGGCCACTACTGTCGGCGATATCGAAATTCGTGTGGGCGATCTGTTTATAGGTGCCTTGCGTTTCGGTCAGACCTTTATAGGTGAATTTCATGTCGCCGACTTTGAATGAGGTGCCGACCTTATCCGGAAGAGTCTTCGGTAAAGAGACGGTGTACATGGAACTGCCGACCAGTCCTATCACCGCTATTCCCAAACCGAGATGGGTGATGAAGCCGCCTGCCTGGCCGGGTGTCTTGGTGAAGAAACGGCCTAACGCGGTCATCAAACCCTCGTTCCCGGAGCTCATCCTCGTCATGATTTTTTGGACGTAGATTTGAATCGCGGCGACGATCGCGAACGTGGCGACAATAAGACCGATATACCCGACCCATCCGTTGGCCGGCAGTTTAGCCGCTGGATTGACCGCCGTAACCATTTTCTCCAAGCTCTTCCAGTAGAGGAACCAGGGGACGGCCGAGATCAGGGCGACCGCGCCCGGTATCGCGATCCGCCTTAAGAATTTGTTCCAGTTTGTCTCGCCGAAATCGACTAACGGGCAGATGGACACGATTAATAGAAAGACCACGCCCAGCGGCTGCGCGATGCTGTTATAGACGGCCGGCCCCAGCGTCTGCTTGGTAATTGACGGCAGGAAGGCGCCGGCTAGAATAACCGCCGAACAGAATAGAAGGACGATATTGTTGATATGGTACAGAGCGTCGCGCGAGAAAGCGGACTCAAAGATATGTTTACTCTCAAAGACATTCCAGCGGGAAGCTAGCAGATAACCGCTGCCGCCGAGGGTCGCCGCGATCACCGCCGCGAAATACGTCAGGATCGCCTGGCTTCCTTCGAAGCTGTGAACGGACGTTACAACGCCGCTGCGCGTCATGAAAGCGGCCATTATGACCATGAAAAACGCGCCAACGCTCATCGAGAGCGCCCATCGTTTAAAGCTTTGTCTCTGTCGGTAAATGTGGAACGAGTGCAATAGCGCCGCGCCGCCCAGCCAAGGCAGCAGGCTTGCGTTCTCGACCGGATCCCAACCCCAGTAGCCGCCCCATCCCAAGACAACGTAAGCCCAGGCCGCGCCCAGGAAGATGCCGATTGTCAGAAACAGCCAGCCGACCAGCGTCCAGCGCTGGCTTCGTTCCACCCAAGCCGTCGAGGCGTCCCTTGTGACCATGGCCGCCACTGCGTAAGCGAACGGAACCGTCATCAAGGCGTAGCCGACGAATAACGTCGGTGGATGCAGAACCATAGCCCAGTGCATCAGCAAAGGATTCATGCCCAAGCCGACCTTGATGGCCGAAATCTTGAACGGATTGCCCAAAACCAGCATATAGGCCAGCATAGAGGCTTGGACGATGCCCATTACAATAAGGGCGTTTGAGGTCAGAGTGTCGTAAACCTTGGAACGGAAATAGGCGATAAGCGCGGCGGCGCCGGAGATGATCCATAACCAGAGCAGGAAAGAACCCTCCTGGCCGGCCCAAAGGGCGGCGATGCGATAAAACAGAGTCATATCCGCGCTGGAGTTGTCCGCCACGTACTGGAAGGAATAATCCTTCGCGATAAAACCGTACAGGAGGATCAAGGCGGCCACCGTAACCGAACCGAAGATCGCGTAAACGGTTTGGTAAGGCAGTTTCATCCTCGCCTCCGCGTTGCCTGTCTGGTTGCCCCGGACGTAAAGCATCAAGACCGACGCGATAGCGGCGACAGCCGCCAGCACGAGCGAAACATACCCTACATAAACCATATAAGCTCCTTACTAGCTATTTTGCTTACGCGTTATTTATCTTCGATTTTCTCGTTGGCGTATTTCGACGGGCACTTGGTGACCAGAGAATCGGCTTCGACCAATCCTGCTTTGACATAGGTTCCTTCAGCGATCACCTGGACTTTTTCAGCGAACGATGAAGGCACGGCACCGGTATACTTAACCGACATCTTGTTCTTCTTATCGTCGATGCTGAAGGTAACCGTGGTGCCCGTTTTCTTGATCGTGCCCGGTACGACTTCCCCGCCGACCCTGACGGATTTACCGATTAACGTGGTGTCGTTTTTCAACTCCGTAACCGTCTTGAAATAAGAGAGATTACCTGCCGACGACCTATATAATAGAATCGCCAGAAGCATCAAAACAATCGCCGTGACCACAATCAGCCTGTTTCTGCTGCGTTTTTCCATTGGCACCTCTTGTGTATTCGATAAAGTGTTCTCTTAAGACAAAAATTGATGCCGGCCTATTAGTGAATATTCGAGGCTGCGGCATCAATTAAACTTTATCAGACAATGTGCCAAAAAACAATGGTAGAGGGTGTTGCTGGCGGTCGCTCGTCTCCTATTTCTTCTTCGGATCGTAGTGGCAAACGCTGCATTTGGTCGAGATTTTATCCTTCTTATGACAATCGACGCAGACTTTCATCCTGACCACGTTTTTCTTAACCTGTTTGTTTATGTGAACCAGTTCCTTATGACAGTCTACGCATTTGTATGGATTGTCCTTCATTTTATGATGAGCGGCCGGGAGTTTGATGTCCGAACCCGCGGTCGGCGACCGGTGCTCGGAATGACAGTCGATGCAATAAGCGTTGGGGATCCCGTCCCCCGCCTTGATTACGGCCGGTCGGAAAACGGTACCCACGACTATATACCTGAAGAGAGCTACCTTGCCGCGGAACTGGCCGACGATGCCCGGGCCGTTATGGCAAGACACGCAGTCTATGTTGGCGTGCGTCGATTTGGTCCAGGTGTTGTAGTAAGGTTTCATGACATGACAAGAACCGCAGAACGAATTACGGCTTGCCCATATCCACGGCGTCGCTATTGCTAGAAGTATCAACAGAATAAGGCCCATGATCGTTATCCATCTGGCGCGGCCGGGACGCCGGCCGGAACGTCTTACAGGACGCGCGGGACTTTCCGTTTCCACTGACGCTTCTCCTTTATTTAGGAAAAATGGTGCAGCCGAAATTGTAACACTCGCTTTCGCGGCGGCGCAAGACGCGCTAATCCTTTATCAAGGACCTCGCCAGCACGATGGAAAGCACCGCGGCGGCTAAAAAGAAGAGAAATATCAGCAGCGTGTCGAGCTTGATAAAAGAGGACGAGGAGTTACGGATCGGATTGCTTGTCGGGTGCATGACGGCCGGCACGCGTGCCAGAAGAAGCCAGACTGAGGCGCCCATCAAAACGTTCAGCGAAGCGATAATCCTGGGCGCGTGAAACGTCAAAGAAACCAGGAATATGGCCGTCAGAACCAGGAAAATGGACGCCGCCAGCAAAAGTCGCGGTTCCCCCCACATGATCCCGCCCCATGTCAATTGCATCGCGACCAGGCTGGAAGACAGGTAGATAAACCAGAATATCAAAGTGACCGCTTTGGTAGGTTTAGCCCAGTCGAAGAGAGTCTTTTTGTCCGTTACAAGGTATAAAAGTCCTAAAATGCCGACACAGGTTACCAGAATCAGGCTGACGAAAACCAGGCCGGCGTGCAGGTAAATCAACTTGGCCGCTTCGCCCAGCTGAGCCTCAGCCGGGGCTAAATACGCGGTTACCAAGGCGGCGGCAACAGAGGCGGCGATACCGGCGGCCAATATGGCTTTCTTAGTCACCGTGACCCTGTCCCTGAGCCATCTCCAAGGCGTGCGGCAATACCGGCAAGAGAACCTCGAGATGCTCCTGGACGGCTTTTAAGCTGCCGGGCAGGTTGATGATTATCGTCTTATCGCGTTGCCCGCTGACGGCGCGGGATAGCATGGCTTGCGGAGTAATCTTGAGGCTGGCCGCCCTCAGCGCTTCGGCGAATCCGGGGGCGGAGCGGTTTATAATGTCCAGCGTCGCCTCCGGCGTCACGTCCCGAGGGGACAGTCCGGTGCCGCCGGTCGTGAGAATCAAATCGACACGCTTGATGTCGGAATATATAATCAGCTTGGCCCGGATAGCCTCGAAATCGTCAGCCACGATTTCGTAATCGACGATTTCCGCGCCTTGGGTTTCCAGAGTCGCTTTGATGTAAGCGCCGCTGGTGTCCTCCCGCTGGCCGACCGAACCCTTATCGCTGACCGTTAATATGGCAACACGCATTTAATGCTCCCTTGCTAGTAGTTAGTAATTAGTTGGTAGTTGGTAGTTGGTAGTTGGTAGTTGGAGCGTACTCGTACTCGCACTAACTACTAACCGCTAATCACCAACAACTATGATAGTGTCTCCGGCTTTTATATCGCCTTCGGTGATGACGATGGTAAAGATACCCTCGCGCGGCATAACGCAGTCGCCGACCTGACGTCGTATCTCACAAGCCAGGTGACACTCCTTACCGATCTGGGTAACCTCCAGCTCGGCTTGGTCGCCGATTTTCAACCGGGTGCCGATCGGGAGTTTCATTACTTCGATACCTGTTGTTGTGATGTTCTCGGCAAAATCGCCCGGTTTCAGGGTGATGTCCTTCAATCCGGCCTGCATCTTATCAATGCTCTCTTGCGCCAGCATGCTTACCTGCCGGTGCCATTTACCGGCATGCGCGTCGCCCTCAATGCCGTGTTCGATAACCAGACGGCAGGACGGCACCGTCTTCTTCCGGATGCCCTTCTCGGTGCTAACGTTAACTGCTACTACTTCAGCCACGGTTCCACTCTCCGCTTTTTCCGCCAGTTTTCCTTATCAACTTGATCTCTTTAATGGTTATTCCTTTCTCCGCCGCTTTGCACATATCGTAGATGGTCAACGCGGCCACCGAGGCCGCGGTCATAGCTTCCATCTCGACGCCTGTCCGCGCCGTCGTTCTAGCCGTCGCCGTAACTATGATTGTTGATTTACCTTCATCCACCTCGAAATCCACGTTGACGGAATCCAAGGGCAGAGGATGTGTCAGCGGAATCAGGTCGGGCGTCTTCTTGGCCGCCATTATGCCGGCTAATCTGGCCGCGCCGAAAACGTCGCCTTTCTTGACATTTCCTTCCTGGACCAGCTTTAACGTAGCCGGTTCAAGGGAAATCCAGGCTTCGGCGACCGCTTCTCTGGCAGTCACGGCCTTTTCGCCGACATCGACCATATGCGCCTGCCCTTTGTCGTCGATATGTGAAAGCTTTTTAGTCATGTGTGTCTCCCGTTATTAGTGATACTGGTGATGTCGGTAGTGATATAGGTGATGAATCCACTTCACTTCCGTCACTCGTTTTATCCGCCTATTTGTCCCATCGTCCGGCCGTCCTCTGACCGCTCGGACAAATTGTAGCGTTCCGGTTTCCCCGACACGGCCAGCTTGATAAGCTTTTCCGTCTTAATTCTATCAAACTGCGGCCTTAAACCCGGCTTGATGTCGATTTCCTCGTCGCAAAACAGACACAGGCGCAGCTTGCCGTCAGCCGTCAGCCTCAAACGGTTACACTCGGGGCAGAAGTGTTTGCTCATCGCCGAAATCTGGCTGATCGCGCCTTGGGCGCCTTTATAGCGGAAATACTTCCGGCCGGGACCGGCTCCCGCCGGCGATTCTACCTCTTCCATCTCCCCGTAACTTTTCAGTTTCTCCGTTATTTGTTCGGCCGTTAAAAATGTCGAATCGGCAACGCCGTTACTCACCGGCATGTATTCGATGAACCGGACGTACACCGGATACTCGTAGGTCAGTTTGACGAACGGCGCGAAGTCGTCGCTTAAACCCCGCATCGCGACCACGTTGAATTTAATCGGGTGCATGCCGACCTCAATCGCCTTCATGATTCCGGCCAATGCCTCGCTGACGTCGCCTATCCTGGTTATCTGTCTGAAATTGACCGGATCGAAAGTGTCGATCCCGATATTCACGCGCTTTATGCCCACCCTATATAGATCTTCGGCGAACTTTCCTAGAAGAACGGCGTTGGTTGTTAGGGAAACATCCTCGACGCCCGGGATTTTTACCAGACGCTCGACAAAACCGATAAAATCCTTGCGGATCAGAGGCTCTCCGCCCGTCAATCTGACATGCTTTATCCCTAAGCCCGCCGCGGCCGTGACAAAGTCCAACATCTCCTCGTACGACAGGATCTCTTCATGCGGCAGGAGGTCAATGCCGTGCTCGGGCGTGCAATATACGCACCTCAAATTGCACCGGTCGATAACCGATATCCTCAGATAGTCGATTGTCCTTCCATAGTTGTCAACGAGCATTTAGTGATCCTCCGGTTGTGAGATTAAGCGCGTCCGAACCCTCTCACCCGCTTTAACCGATTCGATTTCGGGCGGAATCAGCGCCAACCCGTCGGCCAGCACCATCGATTTCAGTATCCCCGAACCCTGCGGTCCGGTGCTTTCGGCGTAGTAGTCCCCGTTCTTCTTCTGAACGCGGACGCGGATATAATGAAGCCTGCCCGGCCGCTTACGGATGTCGCTTGTTAGAATCGCCTGCACCTCGGGCCGGAATAGATATGTCCGGCCCATCATTTTCCGGATGGCCGGCCGAACGTATTCCTCGAAACAAACCATTGTGGCCACGGGATTGCCCGGCAGACCGAATACGTAACGGCCGTTCAACACCCAGAATCCTAAGGGGTGTCCGGGTTTTTGCGCTATCTTCCAGAACTTTTGTTCGGCGCCCATCTCGTCCAAAACATCCTTGACGACGTCGTATTTGCCGACGGAAACTCCCCCAGTGGTTAGGACAATGTCGGCCTGGTCGAGGGCTTCGGTGAACAGTTTCCGGGCCGCTTCTTTGGTGTCGGAGGCAATCCCCAACCGGATAGGTATGGCGCCGGCTTCCGTAATCTGAGCCGCCAGTGAATACGCGTTGCTGTTGCGGATCTTGCCCGGTTCCAATGGTTGCCCGACTTCCAAAAGTTCATCGCCCGTCGTGACAATGGCGATTCTGGCCCGGCGGACCGTTTGAACTTCCGGAAACCCGAGGGACGCCAACAAACCGATCTCCGCAGGTTTTAGCTCCCGGCCGGCGTCGATGACTTTCTCGCCCGTAGCCACGTCCTCGCCGGCTCGCCGTACATTGCCCTTGCTTTTAACCTTGACGGTTATGGTAACCGGCTTGAAGGAACTGCCGTCGGATTCGTCCGTCTCAAAGGCTTCGCGCGCGCCGCCGTCGTCAGTTGTCGTATCCTCGACGCGAACGACTGTGTCCGCGCCGACCGGCATCTGCGCGCCGGTCATGATGCGGGCGGCGGCCCCCGGCATAATTTCTTTGAGGGGCGTGTCGCCGGCCTTGATGTCGTCGATTACATCCAGGGTGACCGGATGATCGGCGGCCGCTTCAGCGACGTCCTCCCACCTGACCGCGTAGCCATCCATCGCCGAGTTGTCAAAGGGCGGGATGTCGTCGCGGCTGATTATGTCCTCGGCCAAGACCAGACCAAGCGCTTGCTCAAGTGGAGTCGCCTCGGTTTCTAACGTTTCGACCGTTGCCAAAACAATATCTAAAGCTTCTTTAGGATTTAACATGCTTGCCTCTCTCAATGACGTGAACCGACGTCGCTTTGAAGCCGGCGATAACCTCCATGCCGACGCCTATGTGCAAGTCGTCCAGTGAACGCCGGGTAATTAGGGCTTTAAGGATGGTACCGCAGTCAACCGTAACCCGGGCGACCGCTCCCAGATTTTCAATCGCGGCAACCTTGCCCGGCAGCCTGTTCCTGGCGCTGGCGCGGCCGGTCCGCTTTCCTTTGGCGATGTCCTCGATGAATATCTCCTCCGGCCGGATACAAACGGTCACATCGCTCTCGGGCGGCAGGTCGGAAACCGCCTCGATGTCCATATCCGTCGTTTCTATAAGCGCCAGGCCATCGCTTGAAGACAGAATGCGTCCCGGCAGGATATTACCCGCGCCGACGAAAGCGGCGATATCGGTCGTTGCCGGCCGGTAAAAAACATCCTCCGCCGTCCCCGTCTGGACGACGCGGCCGCCCTCCATGACCGCCAACCGATCGGCTACGATAAAGGCTTCTTCCCGGCTATGCGTCACGTAAACGCAGGTTACGTTTAATTTCTTTAGTATCTCCATAAGCTCGCGCAGGAGTCCTTCCTTAGTGCCGGGGTCCAAAGAGGCCATCGGCTCATCCAGCAGCAAGAGATCGGGTCCGAAAACCAGCGACCTGGCCAGCGAGACGCGATGCGCTTCGCCGCCTGATAGTGACATTGCGTCGGCGGCGGCCAGATTACTGACCTTGAAAAGGTCCAGAATCTCGTTGACCTTTTCGTCTCTCTCCCCTTTTGACGCGCCCCTTAGCTTCAATCCGTAGGCGACGTTTTCATATACGGAGCCTTTGAAAAGAAGAGGGATCTGGAAAGCCATTGAGATCTTCCGGCGCACGGCTGAACCAGGTTTGGCCCGGGTGATGTCCTCGTCCCGCCAGAACAGCCTCCCGCTGTCGGGCCGCACGGTCAGGTCCAGGATTCCCAAGAGTGTGCTTTTGCCGGCCCCGGTCGGTCCGAGCACGGCCAGCCGCTCGTTTTCCTCGACCGAGAATGCCGGCACGTTGAGAATCTCCTGACCGTTTCTCGTGACTTCAATTGATTCGCATGACATAAGCGAACTTGCCATTCTATCGTTTCCTTTGCTGGGCGTAGGTAATAAAACCGTTCACGACGAACGCCAGCGTGAGTAGTATGATGCTCAGCGCGATCGCCATGCTGGTATGTCCCTGACGCGTTTCCATGACAATCGCCGTGGTCAACACCCTGGTTGAATCCTTGATGTTGCCGCCGACCATCATGACCGCTCCGACCTCGCTGATAATCGCGCCGAATCCGGCCGCGACCGAAGCGAGCAGGCCGAGGCGCGCTTCCCTGACTATTTTGAAAAACAGTTGGACATTACTGGCGCCCAACGAGTAGATTTGCGAAATGAGACGCTGGTCGAGAGCTTGAACGGCCGCTAAAGTCACCCCGATCACCATCGGCGTCGCGATGATGACCTCGGCCAATATCATGGCCGACGGCGTGTATAGAATATCCAAGGTACCCAACGGACCGTATCTGGATATCAACAGATAAACAAACAGGCCGACGACCACCGGTGGCAAGGCCATCCCGGTATTGGTCAGAGTGACGAAAAATTGCCGCCCTTTGAACCTGGTCAGCCCCATAAAGGCGCCCACCGGCAAACCGATGACCATAGCTATAAGCGCCGCCGTTCCCGTAACTTTAAGGGTCATGCTGACGATCTCAACAATGTCCTTATTGAAGCTGAACAAGAGTCCGAAAGCTTCGAGAAATCCCTGCCAGATCAGTTGCACGCGCTACTCACTTTAGAAACAGCCGAGGGCGCAGTTCTTGATCTTGACGTCGATTTGATTACAGGCGTCTCCGATCACCTTCGGCGCTACGCCCAGGTCGTCGGCTAGTTTGCGCGCCTCCGGACAGCTAAGGCCGTTGTCTCCGGCCGCCTCTTTGACCTTATTCAATACCTCTTGTGATACGTTATTCTCTGTCACTGCCGCATCTCCTCCATCACTAACATCACTGCCACAACTTCAAAAAACAAAAAACGCGCGTCTCCCGCTAACGGAATAACGCGCGTCATAGACACTCGTTACTCTCCTTTCCAAACACGGGAGGCGTTGAGATTGCTCTCGACACCCTAGGGCTGTCTCGCGACAGCCGCCGCCTTCGCTTTCCCGAAGGGACTGGCGAAGGTCGGAGAGATTGTATTAGATGTTACTTTATGCCTTAGACAATAGCAGGTTAAAAAGCTTTTCGCAAGCCCATCAGGTCGTCCGGGAAGGCCGGCGCGTTATTTCCCTTATGATACAATTGACGCGACCAAACAAGGAGGTTTCTTGGACGCTCCAGTCATCAAAGTCAGCGAGCTGACAAAGCGTTTTGACGGATTTACCGCCGTCGACGCCGTTAGCTTCGAAGTCGCGGCCGGCGAGCTTTTCGGGTTTATCGGGCCGAACGGAGCCGGTAAGACGACAACCATAAACATGCTTGTCACGCTGGTCAGACCGTCGGCCGGCGCCGCCTCCATAGCCGGTTACGACGTCGCCGCCGAATCCGGACGGGTCCGGGAGTCGATCGGCGTCGTCTTCCAAGATCCGACGCTTGATAACCGCCTGACCGGGATGGAAAACCTTGACTTCCACGCCTCCGTGTACCACATCCCGAAGCAAGACCGGGCCCGCCGGATCGCCGAGGCTCTGGCGCTGGTCGAGCTGACGGAACAAGCCGGCGACATCGTCGACAATTACTCCGGCGGTATGAAACGACGCTTAGAGGTCGCCCGAGGCTTATTGCACACCCCCAAGGTATTGTTCCTTGACGAGCCGACGCTCGGGCTGGATCCGCAAACGCGGAACCGGATTTGGGAGTATTTACGCGCCTTAGCGGCCAAGTCGGGAACCACGGTCTTCATGACCACGCATTACATGGACGAAGCGGAGAATTGTGACCGAGTCGCTATTATCGACCAGGGCCGGATCGTCGCCCTGGACACCCCGGCCGCTTTAAAGAAATTTACCGGCAAGAATCGTATGGACGATGTCTTTCTCGAGCTTACCGGCAAGGAGATCAGGGAAGGCTTCGCCACCCCGAAGAAACATATGAGCGACATCGCCGCCCGCGCTAAAGGAGGGCGTTGATGGACTTCGACGCCGTTTACTCCATCTGGAAGCGCGACCTGGTCGTCAACTGGCGAGACCGCGGCCAGCTAATCGGAAGCCTGGTCAGGTCCATCCTGTGGCTCGTCGTCCTAGGCTTGGGCCTAAAAGCCGCCTTCCGTTCCGTCGGCGGCGTAACCTTCAGCCAATACATCTTCGCCGGCATAATCGGCATGACTTTGCTCTTTGCGGGCGTCCAGTCAGCCATCAGTATAGTCTGGGAAAGGGAATTCGGATTCTTAAGGGAACTTCTGGTCGCGCCGATTTCCCGAGGTTCCATCACCCTGGCCAAAATCTTAAGCGGCGCGACGTGGGCTATGCTTCAGGGAACGGTCGTCCTGGCCTTGGCGCCTGTCGTCGGCGTCAGCCTGACGCCAGTAATCATTATCAAGTCGCTCGCGGTCATGGCTTTGATGGCGGTCATGCTAACGTCCATCGGTATCGTCATCGCCTCCCGCATCAAAAGCTTCCAGGGCTTCGGTGTCATCGTCAACATCTTCATCATGCCGATGTTCTTCTTGAGCACGGCCATCTTCCCGCTACCCTGGCTGCCTGACTGGCTGAAGTACATAATGATGGCCAATCCGCTTACCTACGCGGTCGACGCCCTGCGTAACGTAACAGTCGGCCTCTACGATTTCCCCTTGTGGTTCGATCTCGGTCTGACGGCCGCCCTGACTTTCCTCTTGGCCGCGCTGGCCTGGCAGCTCTTCGTCAAAGAAATCTAACCGAAGGCCCGCCAAGAATTGTCTATAACACAAACACTACTGTGCCCTGGAGTACGATAGTGTTGGTGTTGATATTTCATTAGTGTTCCTTTAATATCATATTATGTCAAATATTTTTACTCCAAAGAGGGATTTGAGTGCATTGTTGAGAGAACGACAGCTTCAGTCTTTGATCTATCTCTGCGACGCCCTCTCATCTTTAAGAGATCCTGTTGAGACTGCGAAGATTCTTCGAGACCTTCTCTCTCCTCAAGAAATGACAATGATTGCCAACCGACTACAGATCGCTGTCTTATTGCTCGAAGGCTATTCCTACCAGGAAATTAGAAAAACACTTGGTGTAAGCGAAAGTACAATTTCTAGAATCAGCAACTGGCTAGAGATAAGGGGAGATGCTTATAGAGCTCTTAAGCGAAGAACAAAACTAAGGTCGCTCATTCCTAATCACGAGGATTCTTATCAAAGTCCAAAGAATGTAAGCGCTCAGTACCTATGGCCGTCCACGCTGATATCGGATCTCCTCGCCGTAATGACGAAAGACAACGCTTATCAAATCTTGAATATCCTGGCAGAAGCTAAGCAGAAACCTGAGTTGTTTCGAGTGCTTAACTCATTTAGAGAAATATAATTTGATATAAATAAATCCGCTTAGATAGCCAACACTATCGTGCCCTGGAGCACGATAGTGTTGGCTATCTAAGAACGGTTTTTGGGGTTAAAGAGGGGGAAGTTCTTGTCCTCGAAGGCTTGGTAATCAGGGCACTTGCGACAGTGCGGCCGCAGGCAGAACTGGTTGATCTGTTCTTTGGTCAGCGAATCGCCGGCGCCCGGCAGGTCGCAGCGGTAATGACCGCTATTGGTTTTGGCGACAAACGGGCAGTTCAATTCCCCCGGTCTCTCACACATAATGCCTCCTTGCTAGCCCAGAAGAGAGAAGGCGCGAGCCCAGAAGCGGCTTCTGCGCTTTAGTCTTTTGCGCTTCAAAAGGTGTAATAGTGGCTGCAGTCAAGCTCGCGCAGTTCATAGTATTTCGTCTGCATACCCGGCGTCAGCCACGGTTGAATCTCTCCGACGGCCGTCCGGAAGTGTTCCATTTTAATCTTATCCGAACCGGTTTTGACGGCGTTTAAGGCCGCCCGTTTACACAGGTTCTCCAGATCCCAGCCGACATAGCCCTCAGTCTCCTTGGCCAGAAGCGGGAAATCAATCTCACCGCCCAGGTTCTTTTCCAGACGCTTGATATAGATGCGGAGGATACCTTCCCGGTCCGCCGTGGTCGGCGGGTGGACGAAAACCTTGCGGTTGAACCGGCTCTTCTCTTTAACCAAAGCCTGGTCGACTACATCAATGCGGTAGCAGGAACCGACCAGCGCGACACCTTTGGCCATCGGGCTAACATCCCCGCCTTCCTGCAGCTTGTCGATCTCCTCGATGAAGACCGTCGTCAAGTCCTTGTCGGCGAATGTCGGCGGAATTCCGCGCAGGTTCCCCTTTTCCCATTCGTAATCGGCGCCCGCCCTGGCAGCCAGCCACTCAACATCCGAGACGAACAACACGGCCGGCGCTTTGGCTTTCGCTTCGGCGAACGCTTTCTTGAGTTCTTCCGGCTTGCCCAGCATCTCCTGTCCGGACACGTATATGTAATGGGCGCCCGCGTCCGACGCGCTGGCCTCGGCCAGCATCTTTATCCCCGTCCCCAGCGGTCCCCACATCAGCACGCCCGCAGGCGGATCGATGTTCATGCCGGTTATCAACTCAGGTGATTTAAGCGGCAGGGAAACCATTTCCCTAAGGATTTCCTTGATGTCGTCGAACCCTCCGACGTCGTCCCATTTAACACGCGGCGGCCGGCTTAAGAAATAGACCCCGCCCTCGCCGTGATGATGGTCGTGATGCATCTAACCTCCGTTTTTATACCGGCAATCCCGGTTCATAGATCAGCCTGTCTATGCCTTTATCAAGCAGTTCATTCTCAGGCGGAAGAACGTCGTGGCGATAGAATTGGGCGTTTCCGCTAATGAATATCGTCCGATCGAACAAGTCTCCCGTCTCTTCTATAATACCCTGTAGGCAGGGTCGGCCGCACCTGCCGCGCATGTTCGGCCAGGTACTGCCGTCATAAGCCCAGGGGCAGTAACGGGTTGTCGTGACATACGTGTATGGCGTGTAGACGGACGCGGCCAGCTTGGATCCAGAGAAATCGGACGCTATGCCTTGAGCCGGATTATCCATTTCCACCCGGTTGACTCCTATATCCGTCAAATAACCGCGCACCGTTTCGTTGTCGGCGCCGCTAAACCCCCATTGCTCCGCCAAGGCCGGCGGCGCGTCTTGTCGGCGGGTAGAAATCCCGAATCCCCGCTTCTGCTTCACGAGCAGCCTGCCTAAAACGGGTGTAAGATTCGGATGAAATTCCAGCATCCGGCGCAACACGCCGAAGTCGTTAGCTACTACCTCTATCGCTCCGGCAGCCGGCAGGACGGCAATCGCCCGTTCAACCGCCGCCAAACCGCTGTCGGTCACATACGGCGTTACCAGGGTGAATCGCATGTCGTTGGCCGCCGCGTAAGCGACGGCCCGTTTGACCTCATCCGCGGTAGGGATCTTGATCTCACAGAATTCGACGCCGAAATACAGCCTGTCGTAACCTTGAGCGGTTTCTAAATCGTCTGCCGGGCTAATCAGAACGGCGTTCTCCATCGGGCTCACCCCTCCGCCGGGAAATAGCATTCATATGGCGAGCAGGGCAAATCGAACAGCCTCTCATGCGAGGCGCGGGCGGCTTTTGCTACGTCGACTCTGGAGGCGCCCATGGCCGTCAAGTCGCGTATGGTCTTCAAAGCGGCGATCGCGGCCAGTTTATGTTCGGTTTTGCGGCCGCGGCCAGCGATCTTGGCGGCCGTCAAACCTGCTTTCATGAGGTCGTAGACGCCGCATAAGCCGCAGGCGTTCCCTCTGACGGCCTCTGCCCAGCCGGACTGGGCTGCGGCAGCCGCGGCCGCTTCCGGATTGTCTGCCGGAACAGGCTTAAGCTCGCAGGCCCGCCCGCACGGCCAGACGTGGTCGGGATCGTCGTGATGGAAGAACGAGCAGAGGCCTTCTATGTTCGGGCACTTTCCATACATTACGAATGCCTCGAACTCCAGGCTGGGGACATTGGCGACAACCTTCGCGATTTCCTGGACGGTCAGCGTCCGGTCCAAAACGACGCGGGCCACCCCAAGGTCCTTGAAAAAGAGCGCCGCCTGGCTGTTGAGGACAGCCGACAGGATGCTTAAATGAAGTTCCAGCGGTAGACGCAGCTTGTTGAGCTCAAGAATAAGGCCGAGATCGGCCACCAACAGACCGTCGACGCCTACAGCGGCCGCCTCTTGCGCAAGTTTCAAGACGGCCGGCATCTGCTTCGGGGTGTAGAAATCGTTGTTAAGTGTCAGATAGAAACGCACGCCCATGCCGTGCGACAGCTCAACGGCCTTAGCCAGTTCGTCGATTGTCGCGAACTGAGCGGCCTGAAAAGTGCGTTTGTTGATGGAGCCGACCTCGCCGTACGTTTCGTCCCATGCGGACGGTATGAAACCTCCGTATAGCTCGTCGGCCCCCGCGTCTATAAGCGGACGGACCTCGACCAGACGGTCCGCGGGAGCGAGTATCTTCAAGTGATTATTTGTCTTCGTCCGTCAGGTATTTTTCAGGATTCCTATCGAAGACTATCTTGCAGCCGGGCGCGCAGAAGTAGTAAGTCGCGCCATTATATTCCGAGGTGCCTCCGGGAGGATTATTCTCGTCGACGTCCATTTTGCAGACAGGATCTATAGCCATGGTTCCTCCTTTTCCTTAACTCCTAGTCTAGAGCTGACCGCCCGATATCTCAAGATTGTACTTACTTGTCCTTAGAGTAATAATTAAGAAAACAACTTTTGCACGTTGAGGAGGAAGCGGCAATGGCTGTAATCGAGACAAAAAAGCTGACCAAGTATTACGGCAAATCGCGGGGAATCATTGACGTCGATATCAGCGTGGAAGAGGGCGAAATCTACGGTTTCATCGGGCCTAACGGCGCCGGCAAATCGACCACCATCCGGGTCCTTTTATCGTTGATCTACGCGACCAGTGGCTCTGCTACTATATTCGGGAAAGACGTTGTGAAATACGGGCCCGAGATCAAGATGGAGATCGGCTACCTGCCCTCCGAGGTCTTCTATTACGACAACATGCGCGTCAGAGAGCTCTTGAATTACTCCGCCAGCTTCTACAAGAAAGACTGCTCCAAGCGGATTAAGGAATTATCCGAGATCATGGACCTTGATCTCGACAAGAAGATCGACGATCTGTCATACGGGAACAAGAAGAAAGTGGGGATCGTCCAGGGCCTCATCCATGATCCGAAACTGATAATCCTGGATGAACCGACCGGTGGACTCGATCCGTTGATGCAGCAGAAGTTCTTCGAACTTGTGCACGAGGAAAACCGCAAGGGCGCGACCATATTCCTCTCCTCCCACGTCCTGAGCGAGGTCCAGAGATTGTGCGACCGGGTCGCCATCATCAAAGAAGGTCGCATCATCCAGATAGAGAAGATGAGCGACCTGGCCCAAAGCAACTACAGTCAGTTCCGGGTAGTCGCCAACAAACCCATCGAACCCGGCTATTTCGACATGCCGGGGATATCCAACCTGCAGACGAACACGACCCGCGCGAGCTTCCTCTTTAAGGGCAACCTCAACACCATAACCCGGAAGCTAGCAGATCTTGACCTGCAAAGTCTATTAGTCGAAGAGCCTGACCTGGAAGAGATATTCTTACATTACTACGAGTAGGAGAGGAATATGAAAGCCCTTTTCTGGCAAGAAATAAAACAGAACCGCCGAACGGCGATCATATGGATAATCTCTTTAACGAGCGTGGCGGCGCTGTATATGTTGATCTTCCCCGCCTTCGCCGACGCTGCGGAAACGGTAAACAAGATCTATCAGTCTTTCCCGCTTGCCTTGCGCAAGGCTTTCGGACTCAACTTCGACCCCAAGTTCGCCCTGGCCAGCTTCTACGCGCTGGTCCTCGGATTCACCACCCTCGCCGCCGCAATTCAGGCGATGAATCTGGGAACGGCATCCCTTAGCAAAGAAGAACGCGGCAAGACTGCGGAATTCCTGCTTTCCAAACCCATCAAGAGGTCAAGTATCGTATCCGCCAAGCTGGCCGCCGCGGTCGTGGTCATCGCCGGGACCAACGTGGTTTTTGTCAGCGCCACCTGGACTATCATGATGGCGGTCTCGAAAGTCGCCCTGTCGACATCGGTGTTTCTCTTGATGTCGCTGACTCTGCTATTCGTACAGATATTCTTTGTCGCGTTGGGATTTCTGATATCGGTTTCCGCCAAGAGGATCAAGAACGTCCTTTCGGTGTCGCTGGTAACGGTCTTCGCTTTCTACATAGTCGGTATGTTCGATGCGGTGCTTGGGGCAAAAGCCGTTCGCTACCTGACGCCTTTTAAATTCTTCGACTTGATCTATGTCTATAAACACGGCTCTTACGAGTGGCAGTATCCGCTGATAGAGATTATGTTCGTCATAGCCGCCGTCGCGGCCGGTTACTATATCTACAGTCGGCGGGACATAAGTTCTATTTAGCCGCCTAAAAAGATGAAAGGACTTTAGCTGATATGAATGTCTTCTTACGGGAATTCAAGGCTCACCGCAAGGGGCTGATCTGGTGGTCGGTCGGGATGTTTTTTCTGGTTTATTCCGGCATGGCTAAGTTCGACGCCTACCAGAAATCAGGCGTAAACGTCACTAAGATTTTTGACACCCTGCCCAAAGCGGTTAAGGCCGTTCTGGGGGTCCGCGACGTCAATCTATCCACGGCAATCGGGTTCTTTGTTATCCTGTTCATCTACCTGATCGTGATGGCGTCGATTCACGCCGCGTTGCTCGGCGCAGGCGTTCTTACGGAAGAGGAGCTTGACCGGACCACGGAGTTTCTATTCGCCAAACCGATATCCAGGGCCAAAGCCGTAGCGGCGAAGTTGTCGGCGGCGCTCCTGAACGTGACAGTTTTGAACCTTGTGACAACAGTCTCATCGGTCGCTTTTGTCGCCGCTTACAACAGGGGCGAATCCGCGACGACAGAGGTTTTACTGCTGATGGGCGGGATGTACCTGGCGCAGCTGCTGTTTCTCTCCGCAGGGTTGGCGGCTGCGGCAATCATCAAGAGACCGAAACGGGCGGCCGCCGTTGTCTCAGCCTATTTGTTCAGCGCCTATTTCCTGTCGTTATGGCTTGACGTAACCGAGAAGGCTCAATGGCTTAAGTACGCGACGCCGTTCAAGTACTTTGACGCGGCGACGATTGTCAAGAATACCGCGCTGAATCCGGTGTATTTCGCCATCTCGGTTTCCTTAACCGCGGTTCTAGGCGTTTTGGCCTTCGTCTTCTATCAGAAGCGGGACTTAAACGTCTGACCTTTTTGTCGCGAACGATAAGGAAATAAGCCTGCTAATAATCATGCGTAATGGGTGACGCGGTTCTTGCTTTTGATATAAGGGCGGATGGCACCGGAGCCTCATCTTTAGACACGAGTACTTCGCGGGTGATGCTTTAGAAGCGAGCATGCAGGCAAATCGCTGTTCGAGCGGAGAGCATTGTTCGCTCGCCGCGGCGACTTAAAACACGGGGTCAGGCCCTATCTCATAAGAAGAAAGGGACTGACCCCAAAACACTAACGATGGTAGACCGCGAGCGGCATGCGAGTCTATTATTTATGCAGAACCCGCGCAATTACGAGTGGTGCCCGGGGTGGGACTCGAACCCACAAGGATTGCTCCGGCGGATTTTAAGTCCGCTGCGTCTGCCAATTCCGCCACCCGGGCCTTTTAGATGTTGGCCGTTAGATATTAGTTGTTAGTAGATTTTATAGTAATCGCCTGTTGTCCGCTAATAACTAACTACCAACGACTAACCACTAACTTCTTTTGCCAGCGTCAGCAACGTTCCGTCGATGATGTCGCTTTCGCTGACGGTCATTTCCGAGGCGCCTAGCTCGTCCAACACAGCCGCCGTGATCAAAGCCCCCGCGATAATCACGTCCGCCCGTTTTGGCTCCAAGCCGGCCAGGCCGCGCCTGCCCTCCAAGCCCATCGACATGAATACTTTTAGCGCGATGTCAATGTCGTCGCGCGTCAGCCGGGAGAGGTGTATTTTGACCGGATCATAATCCCTAAGACCCAAGCGGACCGCTTTGATAGTCGTAACTGTGCCGGCCACCCCGATTACCGTTAAGCCGTCAGCGGCCGGGCGAATATGTCTTAGTCCGTTTTTCACGGCATCGCGCGCCCACTGGCTGATCATAACAACTTCGTCGGGCGCTGGCGGATCGTGCCGGACAAACAGTTCAGTTAGCCTGACGCTACCGATATCCAGGCTGGCCGCTTGGTCCATAACGCGCCCGCGGCCTGAAATAAGTTCGGTCGAACCGCCGCCCACATCAAAAACTAAGACCGGTTGCCGCAGCTCCACAAAGGGAAAGCCTTCAACCGCTCCCAGGAACGCATAAGCCGCTTCCGTCTCGCCAGTGATGATGTCGACCGGCGTCCCCAGCACCTCGCCGGCCGCAGCCAGAAACTCTCCGCTATTGCCGGCGTCGCGGGCCGCGCTGGTCGCGACCGCCTTTATCGCTTCCGCGCCTAGCCGCGCGGTTTCGTCCTCGTATTCAGCCAAAGTCTCCAGGGTTCGGACGACTGCTTCGGGCTTAAACATCCCCGACTCCCCCAAACCTTGACCAAGCCGCGTGATAACGGCTCGCCGAACAACGTCGGTTTTGACTCCTTCCTTACTGACGTCGGAGACAAGCAACCTCACCGTGTTAGTACCGATATCAATGGCCGCTAAACGCGTCATGAAACCAACGCCTCAAAATAAGCGATTATCTGTTGCCACCAGGTTTTTGAGACCGGTTTAGCTTTAGGCTTCGCGGCCGGTTTAGTCGCCGGTTTCGGCGGTTCTTGTTTCGGCGGCACTAGCAGAAATGGTTCTTCGCCGGGTTTTATAAGACCCAGCCTCTCCCGCGCTTGCTGCTCGATATAGGCGTCGGTGTTCAACCTTTGGGTTTCCAGGTGGAGTTCACTGTTCTGCGTCTTGACGCTATCGAGTTCCTCCGATAGTTCTTCTATTTCCGTGCGCTGTCTAAGGACCTCTCGCGCCGGCGCGATAGTTAAAAACAAGATGGCGGCGGCGGCGGCAAGCAACAATAGTGTCCGCAGCGGCAACCGCTTAGGGGATTTACCGGCCATTGAACCTTTTCAGCTCCTCGCAATCTTGCATTAACGCTTGAAAGCGGCCAAACCCGGGTAAACCGCCCGGTTCCCCAGGTATTCCTCTATCCTCAGCAGTTGGTTATATTTAGCGACCCGCTCGCTACGCGACGGCGCGCCGGTTTTTATCTGGCCGGCGTTGACCGCGACAGCCAGGTCGGCGATGGTTGTATCCTCGGTCTCCCCGGAACGATGAGATATGACCGTCGTGTAAGCGGCGCTTTTCGCCAGATCAATCGTCGTCAGCGTTTCCGTCAAGCTGCCGATCTGATTGACTTTGACCAGGATGGAGTTGGCGACGCCTGTGTCGATACCTTTCATGAGAATGTCTTTGTTGGTGACAAAGATGTCGTCCCCGACAAGTTGGATCTTCCCGCTAAGGGTATCGGTCAGCAGTTTCCAACCGTCCCAATCCGCTTCGCTAAGACCGTCTTCTATGGAGATGATCGGGTATTTCCCGGTCAGGTCCCGGTAATAATCGACCATTTCCTGGCTGGTAAGCGTTCTGTTCTCTGCGGACAGCGTATAGGCGTCTTCTTTGTAGATCTCACTGGCCGCGACGTCCAGACCGAGATTGATGTCGACACCCGCTTTGTATCCCGCCCGTTCCACGGCCTCCAGGATGACCTCTATCGCCTCTTCGTTGGAGGCCAGATTCGGAGCGAAACCGCCTTCATCCCCGACGCCCGTCGCCAGACCTTTAGAATTAAGGAGTCCCTTCAAGGAATGAAAAACCTCGCTGCACATACGCAAAGCCTCCGCGAAGTTCGGCGCGCCGGTCGGGATAATCATGAATTCCTGGATGTCTACGTTATTGTCCGCGTGCGCCCCGCCATTTAGGATGTTCATCTGGGGAACAGGCAGGGTGATCGCGCTTTCTCCTCCCAGATACTCGAACAACGGCAGGCCGCGGCTGATGGATTCCGCGCGGGCCGCGGCCAGAGAAACGCCAAGTATCGCGTTGGCGCCGAGTTTAGCTTTGTTGGGCGTTCCGTCCAAATTGATGAGCGCCTCGTCCAAGCCAGCTTGGTCGGCGGCGTCCTGGCCGGTCAAAGCCGGAGCGATAATGGAGTTAACGTTACCGACCGCTTTTAAGACGCCTTTGCCCAGATAGCGGCCCTTGTCGCCGTCGCGCAGCTCTAGAGCTTCCAGGGTTCCGGTTGACGCTCCCGAAGGAACGGCCGCTCGCCCCAAAATACCGTTATCAAGCTCGACGTCCACCTCGACCGTCGGATTAGACCTTGAATCCAGAATCTCCCTCGCCTTAATGGACGCGATCTTGGCCATTATTATTCTTCCTCCTCTTTAGCTTGCTCCCATAACTCATCCTGTTCATCCAGACTCATCTCGTCAAGCGGACGGCCAGATTCACCCGCCGCCTTTTCCATATACCGGAATCTGCACTCGACTTTCTGGTTAGCCGCCCGCATCGCTTCCTCCGGTTCAATCCCTTTTAACCTGGCGATATTCGCCAACATGAATAGCATATCACCGATTTCTTCCTTCAAGTCGCCGTCTCCGTCAAGCGATTGCTTGAATTCGTCTATTTCCGAGTCAAAAGCCTCGATCAGGCTTTCCGTGTTGTCCCAGTCAAACCCGGCAGCGGCCATTTTCTTTTGGATTTTAAACGCCCGCAGGAGCGCCGGCAGCGACTTGGGTATGCCTTCCAGCCGACTTTCCTCGTATTTTAGCTCCTCTTCCTTCTTGATCATCTCCCAATTTCGGGCGACGTCAGCCGCTGTTTCCGCGCTTCCCTCGGCAAAGACATGCGGATGGCGCCGTATTAGTTTCTCGTTTATGCCGGCCACGATGTCGGCAATGTCAAAGGCGCCCCGGTCAGCCGCTATCTGGGCGTGAAATACTATCTGGAGCAGCAGGTCGCCGAGCTCTTCTTTAAGGTGATCGTCGTCGCCATGTTCGATAGCGTCGACCACTTCGTGCGCCTCCTCGATGACATGACGCTTCAAGGAATCGTGGGTTTGTTCCCTGTCCCACGGACACCCGTCGGAAGTCCGTAACCGGGCCATTATCGATACAAGTTCGTCAAATTCCGTCAAACTCTTGTCCTCCCCGCCGTAAATAAAAAGAGGGCGAACCTTGTCGCCAAGGCTCGCCCTCTTATGATAACACCGCGCGTTAGCGGCGAAGATTAGATATATTTCTTAATGGTCATCTTTTTCTTGACGCCATCCAGCCAAGCCTTGATCTTTGTGCTTTCTTTCTGGCTCTTTAACATCTGCTCGATGCTGGCTTTAGACTCCTCATAAGTCCGCTGTTTCTCCGGCGTCCTGTCGGTGACGATGATTACATGCCAGCCGAACTGGGTTTTCACAATCTGCGCCGGGTCGCCGGCATTCATCGCGAAGGCGGTCGTCTCGAATTCGGGAACCATGACGCCTTTCTGGACATAGCCCAGGTCGCCGCCGTTGGCCTTGCTGGCCGGATCCGTCGATTTCTCTTTGGCGATATCCGCGAAGGTGCCGCCCGCAACAATTTGAGCCTGGATCGTTTTGGCCTCTTCCTCGGTTTTCACCAGAATATGGGAGACCTTAACTTTCTCCGGGTCTTTGAACTGCGTCGGATTCTTGTCGTAATAATCCTTGGCCTCAGCGTCGGTTACGGTAACCGTGCCGACGACTTTCTTGTTGACTTTATCCGTGATAAGCCTGGTCTTCGTGAATTTGCGCAGGTCGTCCATGGTCATACCGGCGTCCTTGAGCGCTTTGTCGAACTCGGCCTGGGACGGGAACCGCTTGATAGTCCTGTTGACCTCGGTCTCCACTTCCTGGTCCGTTACTTTTATGTTCATCTCGTCGGCCTGAATGACATAAACCTTCTCGTCGATCAGAAGGTCCAGGATCTGCGCTGTAATCTGTTTCTTCTGTTGTTCAAAAGCCTTCTTCTGCTCGGCCGTCTTGTGCTGAGCTGAAATCCTGTCGAGCTGGCTCTGAACCTCCGACATGTAGATCGGGCTGCCGTCAACCGTCGCCGCCTTCTTGGAGAATAAGCCGGTTTGCCAGGCCACAACCCCCGCCACGGCAACCACCAGCACTAGAGCCACCGCGATAATTATTACCATCTTCGAATTCATTTACGTCCTCCTTGGAACAAAACTTAAGGTCAAAAAACATGTGTCATTATATCACAGAGTAACTGGTCTAACAAAACAACTCCGGCGCGCCCACGCGGCGCGACGACATACAAAGCGCGCTCGCCTTGCTTATATTTGGCCAAGTCAGAGTATTTTCTAAGAACCCCGTCCAAGCCGGCGGACACATCTATGGGGGACAGCCTAACCCGACCCCGCTCCGCGGTTACTCGGTTAACCCCGGCTCGTCCGGCCGTCGCTTTCAACTTGGCGATCAACAGAAGATTCTCTACGATTTCCGGCAGATGACCGAACCGGTCTCTAAACTCCTTCCTTAACCGGCCGACGTCGTCCTCCTCCGCGACTTGAGCGATTTTCTTGTAAGCGTCGATTCTCAACGGCTCTTGGCCGATGTATGATTTCGGGATATAGGCTTCTACCGGCAAGTTTATTTTAACCTCGACGTGTTTCCTGACCGGCTCGCCTTTTAGACCGGCGACAGCGTCTTGCAGCAGCGACGCGTAAAGTTCAAAGCCGACTTCGTTTATAAAGCCGTGCTGTTCAGCCCCAAGTACATTGCCTGCGCCTCTTATTTCCAGGTCGCGCAGCGCGACTCGGAAACCGCTGCCAAGGTCGGTAAACTCGGCGATAGTTTTCAGCCTTCGGAGCTGTGTCGGCGACAGGGATAGCTCCGGCGGGATTAGGAAGAAGGCGTAGGCCCGACGGTCTGACCGGCCAACGCGGCCTCTTAATTGATATAGCTGGGACAAACCCAGTTTATCCGCCCGGTCGACGATCAGCGTATTAACATTGGGCATATCCAACCCGGATTCAATAATGGTTGTCGCCACCAGCACGTCATAACGCCGCTCCTGGAATTCCGACATGACCAGTTCCAGCTGCCTCTCCCCCATCTGTCCGTGAGAAACAGCGACCCGGGCGCCTGGAACAAGCCGGCGAACACGCTCGGCCGCGTATTCTATGCTGTCGACGCGGTTATGAACAAAGAATGCCTGTCCCTGACGGCTCAACTCCCGCTGCACGGCCGCCGCGATTACCGCGTCGTCATAAGGCTTGACGAAAGTGGCGACCGGGAAACGGTCCTCCGGCGGGGTGTCTATGACGCTCATATCCCTGGCCCCTGTCAGCGCCATATTCAATGTTCTTGGTATCGGCGTCGCCGAGAGGGTAATAACGTCTACGTTTAATCGAAGTTTCTTGAGAAACTCCTTGTGGCGGACGCCGAACCTCTGTTCCTCATCGATGACGAACAACCCCAGGTTTTTGAACTTTACATCGGCTTGCAGCAGCCGGTGCGTACCGATAACCACGTCGACCGTTCCGTCTTTAAGCCCCTCAATGGTTTTTGCCTGTTCACTTGGTTTCTTTAAACGTGAGAGCTGGGCGACTCCGATCGGGAATGGCTCGAAGCGTTCGCGGAACGTCTCGTAATGCTGTTCGGCCAGCAGCGTCGTCGGCGCGAGGATAGCAGCCTGCCGTCCGTCCATGACCGCTTTGAACGCGGCCCTGACCGCGACCTCCGTCTTACCGTACCCCACGTCTCCGCAGATCAACCTGTCCATCGGATGAGGATCTTCCATGTCCATCTTAACCCCGTCGATGGCCCTTTCCTGGTCTGGGGTTTCGATAAACGGAAAGGACTCCTCGAGTTCTCGTTGCCACGGAGTATCCGGCGCGAAGGCGTGTCCTTCCGCCGACTTGCGGGCGGCGTAAAGCTCGACCAGCTCGGCGGCAATCCGGGCTGTCGATTCTTTGACCTTGCGCTTTACGTTATACCAGCGCTTCGAGCCCAGCCGGTCGACAGCCGGAGCCGTCCCTTCGCCTCCGATATATCTTTGAATCAGACCAAGCTGGTCGGTAGGGATATATAGCTTATCGCGCTGGGCGTATTCCAGCAGAATATAATCCCGCCTTAAGCCGTCGACTTGTCTTTGCGTCAAACCAGCATACCGGCCGATGCCGTGGTAGATATGAACGACGTAATCGCCTTCCTGCAAGTCCATCAGATCGAAGAAAGCCCTGGACTTTGTTTGCCTCGTCTGTCGAAGCTCGCGCTTCGCCCCGAACAGATCTGCCTCGGTCAACAGCGCCAACCCGGCCTCAGACAAAATAAAACCTGTCCTGACCGCACCCTCCCTGACCTCGACGCCCGCGGCCATTTCCCACTCGCGCAGCAGCTCCGCAAACCTGTCCGCCCGTCCCCGGTCCGCTAAAACCGCAACTATCCTAAGGTCCCGATCCCGTAAGGATTTCAGATATCCCTGGATATGATTGAAATCCACACCTCGTCCGTCGCCCAGAAAAGCGGGGTGGCGCTCGATCTCCAGGGCCGGCCGGCCGGCCGCGAGGGAAGAAATAATGGTTGCCCCGGGCGGCGACGGGATCTCAACGTCATCAGGCAAGCCTTCCGGCTCGACCAGAAAGACCGAGGCGCCTTTAGGCAAGTAGTCAAATAGCGCCGCGCCTTCGCCGGCGGCCGTCCGCACGGGATATATAATCGCGCTCTCTACGGGTCCGGTCGATATCTGATCCACCAGACTGAAGGAGCGCATGGAAGCAACCTCGTCCCCGTCGAATTCAAGTCTGACCGGATTGGACGCGCCCGAACCGTAAATGTCGAGGATACCGCCGCGGACGGCAAATTCGCCCTTGTTCTGAACCTCATACGCCCGTTCATAGCCGTATGCGCCCAATGTTTCAATCAACGTATCGGGCCCGCGGGTATCGCCCAAAGCGATCAGACTGGCCAGCCGTTTGTTCTTGACCGGCTTGGATAACGGTTCGGCGGCCGCCCGGGCGGTGGCGACGACCAATGCTTCAGGATCGCTTACCAGGCTGTCAAATGCCGCGGCCCGTAAACCTGTCGATTCCGGATCGTCGCCATCGTCCCCGCCCGCATCGCCATGGGCAGGCAAGACGTGGACTTCCAGTCCCAGAATTGACGCTAAATCGGCGGCTGTTGCGTCGGCCGTCGTTCTATCAGGCGCTATGATTAGTGTCGTCCGGGGATTATCGTCGTAACGCGCGGCCAGAAAAATAGGCCGCAGGATTTCACTGATAGATAGGGAGCGGCCGGTTAACGCTTTGTACCCGCCCGCCGCCCTTATTGCCGGCAGCAGGTCGCGCAGGCTCATGGACGCTTTTCAGCCAGTTTAAGAGCTATATCGGCCGCTTCGTCAACGATGAAATCAACCTCGCCGCGCTCTTTCTTGGTGAAGTCCTTGAGGACGAATTTGGAGGGATCCTGGCGGCCAGGCGGCCGGCCGATACCGATGCGGATGCGCTTAAAGTCATCCTCTCCCAGTTCGTCAATGATTGACTGGAGGCCGTTGTGTCCGGCGCTTCCGCCGTCATCCTTCAGCCTGAGATCGCCGAATTCGATATCCATATCGTCATGGATAACGACCATGTTCTCCAGTGGAACGTCAAAGAGCAGCCGGATAAGCTTGATACTCCGGCCGCTCTCATTCATGAATGTTTGGGGTTTGACCAGAAGCAATCTCGAGTCGTCGTCGACTACGTCCGCGACGAGCGCATCCATTTTTGTCGGTCGAAAGACGACGCCCAACCGCCGGGCGATCTCGTCGACGACCATGAAACCAAGATTGTGCCTGTTGCCGGCGTATTCCTGGCCGGGATTGCCCAGGCCCGCGATAAGAAACAAAGACTATTCCTCGGTTTGTTCCGCTTCTTCTTTCTTCTCGCCGATGACTTCGGGTTCGGCCTCTTCGCCTTCGACCTCGACCTCTTCGCCTTCGACCGGGACGACTTCCTCGACCTTGGTCGGCGGGACAACAGAAACCAGAATCTCCTCGAGGTCGTCTTGGATCTCCACGCCTTCGGTTACAGGTAAGTCCGATACTTTCAGGCTGTCGCCGATTTCCATGACGCTTACGTCTATCGCCAAGGAATCAGGCAGGTTGGCGGGCAGACTCTTGACGGTGACCTCACGAATCGAATGCTGAAGCACACCGCCCACCTTGACGCCCGGCGCCTCGCCGTTGAGAAGGATCGGTATCGCGGCCGTGATTTCTTCCGTCATGCTCACCTTGACGAAGTCGACGTGAAGGATGTCTCCGCGAATCGGATTTCGCTGCATGTCCTTGATGATGACGACCTGTTTCCCTTTAAGGTCCGGTGCTTGAACGCCTTCCGGCGCTTGCACAAGCAGTTCGATAAGAACGTTTAAACCCGCCTCCGTATGCAGCGCTTCCCGCAGTTCATGGTCGCTGACATAGACGGATACCGGGTCGATCTTCTTGCCGTAGTAGGTGCCGGGGATCAAACCGGCATCACGCAGTTCGGTGATGGCGCTGTGCTTGCCCGGCTCCCTGACAGTTGCCTTTAACTTAACTTCCACTTACCAATCCTCTCCTTTTACTTAGCGTATAGCTAAGAGCTTAGGGCGTAGAGTCTTACTTCGCTAGTATTTGCTCAAAGCTCCCCGCTCTGCGCTCTTTTGCTTGTTACACGTGTTCGTGCCCGCCGAAAATCTCGCTGACGGACTTGTTCTCATAAACGTTCCTGATCGTCTTAGCGAAAACCGAGCCGACGCTAAGAACTGTCATCTTGTCGATATGTTTGTCAATGGAGCACGGCACCGTATTTGTGACCACAAGCTCCTTGAGCTGGCATAAATTCAGGTTATCGATAGCGTTTCCCGAAAGTATCGGATGCGTGCAACCAACGTATATGTCTTTCGCTCCGGCCTTCTTCAGCGCTTCGACGCCGCGGCAGACGCTGCCCCCCGTGTCTATCATGTCGTCTACCATAATCGCGTTTTTGCCTTTGACGTCGCCGATAACGTAACCGATCTCGGCGACATTGTGCGACGGCCGGCGTTTGCTTAAGACGGCCATATCCGCGTTCATGGCGTCGGCCAGTTTCTTGGTTGTTTTAACCCGGCCGACGTCCGGCGAGACGACTACCACGTCCTTAAGATCCTTGCCCTTGAAGTACTCCGCCAGTATCGGTAAGGCTGTCAGGTGATCTACCGGTACGTCGAAATATCCCTGAATCTGGCCGGCGTGCAGATCCATTGTCAAAACCCTGTCGGCGCCCGCCACGACCAGGAGATCAGCCACGAGTTTGGCGGTTATGGCCTCTCTGGCCAGCGTCTTCTTGTCCTGCCGCGAGTAACCATAATACGGTATGACAGCGGACACGGTTCCGGCCGATGCCCTTTTAAGAGCGTCCATCATGATCAACAGTTCCATCAGACTATCGTTGACGGGCTGACATAAAGACTGGATGACGAAGACATGCGCTCCCCGAACGCTTTCCAGGAACCTGACGTAAATCTCACTATCGGCGAACCTGGATAACTGAACTTGCCCCAGTTCGACCTGAAGATGCCTGGAGATCTCCCGCCCTAATTCGGGATTGGCCGTTCCGGTAAAAAGCATTAATCGGGAATCGCCGGTCACGTCATCACCTCGCTCATCGTCAATTAAAACGTCTATTTCTTTGGGGGTTTTCGGTCTAAATTACGTTGTTCGGAACGCTCGATGCCGAGCCCGCCGTCCGGTACGTCCTTGGTAATCGTTGACCCAGCCCCTGTATAAGCGCCCTTTCCGACCTTGACAGGCGCTACCAGTATTGTATCACTACCGATGAAAGCGTTGTCCCCGATGATCGTGCGGTGCTTGCGCGCTCCGTCAAAATTGCATGTTATCGTGCCGGCGCCGACATTAACGCCTTCTCCGATCGTGGTATCACCGATGTACGACAAATGAGGCACCTTGCTGTCCGCTCCGACCTCCGCCGCTTTAATCTCCACAAAACTGCCGACCTTGCCGTCCCGGCCGATTTTACTGCCCGGCCGGACGTTCGCGAAGGGCCCGATTTTAACTCCGCTGGCCAGTTTTGACTCCCTGACAACCGAGAAGGTTATTTCGCTGTTGTCTCCGACACGGGAATCAACTATTTGGCACGAAGGTCCTAGCAGACAGCCCTCACCGATAGCTGTTTTGCCTGTTAAGAACGTGTTCGGATAAATCACCGTATCCTTGCCGATACTCACGGTCGCGTCGATATACGTCAGCATCGGGTGAATCAACGTAACGCCGCGCATCATATGCTCCCGGTTCAAGCGCGCCTGCATGATCATCTCGGCGTCGGCCAGCTGGACGCGGGAATTAATGCCCAGCGTTTCCATTGAGTCCTCAACCTGGAACGCCGCCACCTTCTCGTTATCTTCGAAAAAGACCTCGATGACATCCGTCAGATAGTGCTCTTTTTGCGAGTTGTTCGGCTCGATCTTATGCAGAGCGGCGAAAAGCTTGGCCCCGTCGAAACAATATGTTCCGGTATTGACCTCTCTTATAACCGATTCCGTCGGATCGGTATCACGTTCTTCAACGATCCTCTTAACGCCACCGTTGCCCCTGATGATGCGGCCGTAACCGTGAGGGTCGTCAACCTTTGCGGTCAGCACCGTCGCCGCCGCCAGCCGGTTTTTGTGCGCTTTGACCAAAGACTTCAAGGTCTGCCCTGTTATCAACGGTGTATCACCGCACAACACCAGAACGGTGCCGGCGAACCCCCGTATGGCCGTTTCGGCCGTTTGCACGGCGTGTCCGGTGCCCAAAGGCTCGTCCTGGACGACAACCTTGGCCTTTGACGGCAGTTCCGCTATAACCGATTCAGCCGCCGACGGGCTGACAACGGCGACAAAGGTCATCGGTTTAATGGCGGCCGCGGCTTCAGCGATATAACTAACCATAGCCTTACCGCAAAGGTTATGAAGAACCTTCGGGTGGGCGGATTTCATACGGGTACCTTGGCCTGCGGCCAGCAGCACTACTGCGATGTCCATAAAAACAAAAACCCCCTCTTATAAGGACGCCTCTCTATTCTAAAGGGGAAAACGGCAACTTTCAACAAAGGCCGGTGTGTAAGCCGGGTGGCTAGACATGTCCCGCCTGTGATATTTTTAGGGTGCCCGCTTTACAAGGAGAGAGCCTGATGCCTACAGTGCCATCCCTGATTATAATTTGCCTGGTCCTCTACTGGTTGGGTGTTTTGATATTCATTGTTTCCGAGGACCGGGAGCCGACGACAACGCTCTTGTGGCTCATCTTTATCATCGTTCTGCCTGTTTTCGGCCTTGTTTTTTATTTCTTCTTCGGCCGGGACTGGCCGGCATTGGCGCGCCGTCATAAACGTTATGCCGAGTTTAGGGCGTTGGTAAACGAAGCGCTCCCGCCGGTCTACGAACGCCATTCGGATATGCGGCAAGCCTTAAGGAAACGTTACGACGGCTCCTTCGTTAACAGGATCATTCACAGCATTGAAAAGGAGAACGGCGTCAAACCGCTGCCCGTCCGCGATATCACGATCTATCCGTCCGGCGCCGAGAAATTCGCCGCTCTAAAGAAGGATCTGGCCTCGGCTAAAAAGTTTATTCACCTGCAGTATTTCATTTGGGAGCATGACAAGCTGACAGGGGAGATCACGGAGATCCTTCTGGACCGGTTGAATAACGGCGTCGAGGTCCGCATCATGTACGATTTCGCCGGCAGTCTTTCGTACAAAAAGGATGAAATCAAGAAACTCGGGCGGGCCGGAGCGGACTACTCGCCAGATATAAGAAACGTTAACAAGATCAACTACCGCAACCACCGCAAAATAGTCATAATCGACGGTGATATCGGTTACACGGGCGGCATGAACATGGGCCAGGAATATATCGACGGTAAACCCAAATACGACTCCTGGCGGGACACTCACCTGCGAATCACGGGCCAGGGTGTTGCCGATTTGCAGAGATTATTCGCCGCGCGCTGGTACGATGACCGACGCGAAAGCCTTCTAGACGAAAGATACCTGCCGGCGCCTGAGGAAAACTCCGGCGACGCGACCATGATACAGGTTGTCTCCCAGGGTGTTGAAGACTGGTGGGAGTCGGCCCGCCGCACCCACGGCATAGCCATTTCCGGGGCAACCAACCGGGTCTGGCTGCAGTCGCCTTATTTCGTTCCCGACCACAGCACCTATGACGCGATGATCGGAGCGGCTTTAAGCGGCGTCGATACCAGATTGATGATGACGGGCGTGCCCGACAATAAGACCGCCTGGTGCGCCGCCCATTCCTACTGGCCTAGATTTCTAGAGGCGGGAGGTCGCGTATTCCTTTATGAAGCCGGCTTTTTCCACGCCAAGACGCTTGTTGTTGATTCTCAAGTCTGTTCCATCGGGACTATGAATCTCGATATCCGCAGCCTGCGGCTGCATAAAGAAAATATGGTCTGGATCTACGATGAAGACCTGGCCAAGGCACAAGAAAACATCTTTATTAAAGACCTGCAAGAATGCCGGGAAGTGACTTTGGAGGAACTCATGAGCGCGTCCGCGCTCAAACGGTTTACCTATTCAGCTTGCCGTTTGGCCTCCAACTTACTCTAGGAAAACGATGGCTAGAAGGACAAGAACAACCATAATCGCGGGAGTCGCGGCGGGTGTCGCGGCCGCCTGGCTGACAACCGTCGTCCTTAAAGCACGCCGCGTTCGAGTGGAGGAAGTTTCGGTATCCAGCCCGTACCTGCCCTTGTCTTTTGACGGCACGCGGATTGTCTTCGTTTCCGATATCCATGCCGGGCCCTTTGTGTCGCCGGACCGGATGGCCCGTATTGTGGATATGGTAAACGGCTTGACGCCGGATATCCTCATACTGGGCGGCGATAACGTAGGCGGACGGCGCCGCGGCGATGAAATTTTTTATCCTGAAGCTAAACGATTCCGCGCAAATTTGGCGAAAATCGCCGTGCTCGGCAACCATGACGCCTGGGAAGGCGTCGCCAACGCGAGGAGAGGCTTGGCCAACGCCGGCATCACCCTGCTGGAAAACGAGAACCTGTCCGTTGCCAAAAACAGCGAGCGGATAATCATCGCCGGCTTAGAAGATCTCTGGACGGCCGGACCCGATATAAAGAAGGCGGCCAAGGGCGTCAAGCGAAATGATTTTGCCATTCTGGTTACGCACAATCCGGACGAACTGGCCAGATCGTTGCCGCCGTCTGGTCATTTATGGAATCTCGCGCTGGCCGGCCACACTCACGGCGGCCAAGTGACCTTTTTTGGCAAGGGGTTAACCAGGCCGACTCATTTCGGCCAGCGCTACCGGACCGGTTGGCGGACGGAACACGGGGTGCCCATCTTGGTCTCAAACGGCGTCGGCATGGTCACTGTGCCGTTCCGCCTGTTCGCCACGCCGGAGGTCCACGTTATTACGCTAATGAAGGGAGACGCCGGTGAACGTTAACGAATTCATCACCAAGGCCCGGTTGATTTTACCCGAGTTGATGAAGGACCTGACCGACTTGGTCGCACTGCCTTCCGTCCCATTTCCCGGTTTTCCGCCGGAGCCGGTTGACGCAGCCCGGGCCGCCACCGCTAAAATCCTGGAAAAAGCCGGTTATGCGAATGTCCGCGAGCTAGACCTCGGCGCGGGCTATCCCGCCGTCACAGCCGAAGCGGCCGGTCCCAAGGGTTCCCCGACAGTCCTGTTATACGCCCATTACGACGTCCAACCCGCGCCGGCGGAACAAGATTGGGAGACAGATCCCTGGCGCTTGACCGAGAAGCCTGACGGACGATTTTACGGCCGCGGGGCGGCGGACGACAAAAGCGGGATTGTCATCCACGCCGGCACCCTTAAAATCTTCGACGGAAAACCGCCTGTAAATTTAAAGGTCGTCATAGAGGGAGAAGAAGAAACCGTTTCCAACCTGGAGCCGTTTATCGTTAAGCATCCGGAGCTGTTTCAAGCGGATGTCATGCTGATATCCGATATGGGAAACATCATTGCCGGCGACCCCGTGTTGACCACCGCGCTTCGGGGTACGGTTGTCTGTCTCGTCGAGGTTAAAACCATTGCCAGACCGCTGCATTCGGGAATCTTCGGCGGACCGGTGCCGGACGCGCTGGTTGCCCTGATCAAACTGCTGGGAACCCTATGGGACGAAAAGGGAAACACCGTCGTCGAGGGGCTGCAATCGTTTGACTGGCCTGACGATGTCTATCCCGAAGAGCGCTTCCGCGATTTAGCCGGCTTCCTGCCAGGTGTCGTCATGATCGGAGACGGCAGCCTGGCGTCGCGCCTGTGGAGCAAACCGAGTGTTACGGTTATCGGTCTGGACGCGCCGGCGACAAGCCAAGCCGGCAACGCCTTGATACCGGCGGCCAAGGCCAGGCTATCCCTAAGGATCGCTCCAGGTGAAGATCCCAATAAGGCAATCGGCGCTTTGAAGAGGCACCTTTTACGAGCGGCTCCCTGGGGAGCGCAAGTAACGGTCGAAGAAGTGATGGCGGCTGACGCATTTACATCGGCTGTCGGCGGCCCCGGCCAGTCGGCAGCCCGGCGAGCCGTCTCCGAAGTCTACGGAAAAGAGCCGTCGGACGTCGGCTCGGGCGGCACGATTCCGCTACTGCAGAGGCTGGCTGAAGCCGCGCCGCAAGCTGAGTTCGTCCTGTGGGGCGCTTCCGACGCGGCGGCATTAATCCACGGCGCGAATGAAAGCGTCGACGGGTCTGAAATAGAGAAAATGGTTGCGGCGCAAGCGCTTATGCTGCAACATTTGGCTTAAGCACAGAATAATTATCCCGGTTTTGGTCTAAGAGGAGGGTGAATCATGGGTTGTTGTCTGATTATGATGGCGCTGGCCGGTCTGCCGCGATTGGCGACGATTTTCTGGTGGCTAGCCGATCCGTTCAGGTTTGTCGATCTCTTCCCCAACTGGTTTATCCCGGTTCTAGGGATCCTGTTCTTGCCGTGGACGACTCTCGCCTATGTCCTGATCGGCAAGAATCCCGGTCTTTTTGAGTGGTTCATTCTGATTTTCGCTTTCGTAATCGACCTAAGCACGTACGGAGGCGGGGGCGCAGCGAGAAGACGCCGTTCCGATTAAACTCCCGTTAGGGGATCAGAATATTTTTGAGGCGCCTTTCCACAAAAGAAACACTCCGAACGCGAAGGCCAGGCTGACGCTGATCGTCCGGTTGTGCCGGGCTAGCCAAACGTTCAACTTCTGAAGCGCCTGACCGGCCTTATCCGGCGAGAAGGTCACCGCCAGCAGGGGCACGGAGGCGGGTATTAGAACTGCGATAAACGGGATGGCGGCTACCAGAAGCTTCGCCGTCCAGCTTATCGAGGCCGCCGTTATGTCCCGTATCGCCGGGACAAATAGAACAATCGACGAGAAATCAGTCAGCATGATGACGATTCCGATAGGGACAAAGGCGGCCACGCTCCTTCCTCCTCTAGCGCCGCTCTTAAGACGAGGTTTCGGCGGTACGTCGGTCTGCTTGATGAGGATGCTTCTCAATCCTAGACCTATCAAGAAAATCCCTAAGCCTATGTCTAGCCATAAGGTAACCGATTTTACCTCGGTGTTAGCTGTCACGTCCGTCAGCGACCCCGCGGCCAAAGCCAAACCGGTCAAAGCGATAGACATACCCGCGATCATGATTAAGGCTTTCAGGCGCGGCTTTGTTTTCCCGCCCAGAATGACCAGTGTGAAGGCTAGTACCGTAGGGCTAAAAGCCGCCCCGATGGAGAGAGGGATTACGGAGGACAAAAGCTCAATCATGGCCTAGCATGTCTTCATCCGGCGCATAATCCCTTTCGCTAGTCGAACTTGAACTTGGCCTTAACGAACAGTTCCATGCAGGCCTCGACCGCTTCCGCGTCGTAGAGCCCGCCCTTTCTGTCCTGAACTTCCTCTAGGGCCGCGTTCAGACCGCGGCCGGGCCGGTACGGCCGGTCCGAAGACATGGCTTCGACAACGTCGGCGACAGCCATGACCTTGGCGCCCGGGACGATATCCTGATGTTTAAGTCCGTCCGGGTAGCCGGATCCGTCAAGCCGTTCGTGGTGCTGCCGGACCATATCGGCGACCGGCTCGACGAACTCGATGTCTTTGACGATATTATAACCTGCCGCGGAGTGCAATTTGATCAGCTCAAATTCAACCGCGTCCAGCTTGCCCGGTTTATTGAGTATCTCGGCTGGTACATACATCTTACCGATATCGTGGATTGTCGCCGCCATTTCCAAGCCCTTGATCTGAATCTCTTTCCAGCCAAGAACCTCCGCCATCGCGACCGCCAGCTGCGCGACGCGCCGTTGATGGCCGGCAGTGTACGGATCGCGTGTTTCAACCGTCATGGCGAGCGCTTTTATAATGCCGTCTACGATCGACTGTAGCTGCGAATAGCTCTGCCGGACCTCATAGCGGGCTTTATGAATGTCAGTTATATCTACGCCTGAACTGACAACAAATTTGAGTTTGCCTTTGTCGTCGTTCACGAACCTATGCCGCCAGTTGATCAAACGTTCCTCACCGTTCTTGCGTAATACCGTGTTGTCGTAAGACTCGACGGCCTTTTCTCCCTTGGCAATACGCTCAAACATGCCCTCGACGAGCGCTCGCTCATGGTAAGGGATAAACGTGGTTAACCACGGTTTGCCGATGATTTCTTCCTCGGTATATCCAAGGAGGTCCGCACCGTATTTATTGATCATTATGACGTTGCCCTCTGCGTTGACGGCAACGACGACAGTGTCAACAATATCAAGATACATTTGCGCCGTGTCGCGCTCGTGTTTTATGGATTCTTCCGCCAGGACCCGGTCGGTAATGTCCCGGGAAATAACCAACAGCCGTTCGATTTTTTTGCTGTCGTGTTTTTTTGTGTCGATTGACAGTTCAAACCATCGCTTTCCCGCCTTTGGCAGGTCAAGCATATACGTGGCGCCGCGAGACCAGCCGTGTGCGGTGGCTTTAGAGATCGCCTCCATACATATGTATGCCGCCGGCTCTGGTAAAACTTTGGAAACGTTTTTCCCTACGAAAGTTTCCGGCGGAGCATAAAGCAGTTCGTTAGCTGGTGCGTGATAGTCGTATATCTGACCTTTCGTGTCCACTTCGAACATAAGGTCCGGAATCGCCCTCAGCGTCGCCTCAAGTTTACCGTGCGCTTCCTTCAGCTGCTCTTCCGCTTGCCGCCGCTGGGTGATATCAACCAGCAAACCTTCGAGGGCGATTACCTTACCAGTTTTGTCTTTTATGGCCCTGACATTCACTGAAATCGAGCAAACGCTGCCGTCTTTCCGCTTAAGTTCAATCGGGTAATCGTTGGCGACAACCTTGTCGTTCAGGATGACAAGCAACCTTTTACGCTGTCCCGGGTCAACATATAGCGCTCTTACATTAGGCACCGCGTTTATCAACTCTTCGGTTGTTTTATATCCGAGCATTTGAGCGAACGCCGGATTGGACGACAACAGTGATCCGTCAGCGCCTGTCCTGATCACCCCGACAGTCGTGTTTTCAAAAACGCTCCTATATCTCTCCTCGCTTTCGCGTAAAGCGGCTTCGGCTCGTCGTCTTTCGGTGATATTTCTGGCGTAAACGCTGGCGCCTACCACCTTGCCTTCGTCATCAAGAATCGGATTATAGGTCATCTCGAAATACAGTCTGGATTTCTTGTCGTCTCCGTATTTGGTCACTTCGGAAAATCGTTCGCCTTTGAGAACGCGTTTGAAGTTGGCCATCGCGTTCTGCTTGTCCGCTTTGACAGAAAGATAGTCAAAAATCTTTTTGCCCATCTCAATATCGGCTCCATAAGACAACTTTATGGCGTCGGCATGAGCCTTATTGAAACTCGAATATCTCCCATTGTTATCAATAGAGAAAATGGGCGCGTCCGAGCTGCTCAGAATCCCTTCCAGAAGGCGCTGGTATTCCATTATTTCGATTTCCGCCGCTTTGCGGTCTGAAATATCGAGCGCTTGTCCTTCGACACCCGCTATCTCTCCTTTGTTTCCCCGGATGGCGCGCGCGTTTAGCGCTCCCCAGAATATGCTGCCGTCTTTCCTTCTGAGCGCCGTTTCAAAGTTTCTTACCGTGCCTTGCTCCCCGATTATTTTATAGAGTTTATCTCTTGACGACGGATCTATGTAGGTGGCGTCCACATTCGGCACCTTGGCTATGAGCTCTTCGGACGTCTCATACCCCAGCATCCTGGCAAGTGCACTGTTGGCCATCTCGATTCTCCCGTCCGCGGTCGTTTTAAATATCGCCAGCGGGCTGTCCTCGAACAAGTCCCGGTATTTCTCCTCTGAAGCCTTAAGCTGTTCTTCTTCTTTCAGACGCCAGCTGATGTCGCGGGCGACGGCAATCATGCCGGCTACTTCACCGGCTCTGATCATCCTGGAGGTGATCTCTACGGGAAACGTTGAGCCGTCCTTACGAACATGGACCGTCTCAAAAGTGGTCTGGCCGTTACGTTTGACTTCGTTGATTCTGGCCTGGACTAACTTGGCGCGCTCCGGAAGGTTGATATCCCTTACGTTGAGTTTCAGGAATTCCTCTTTGGAATAACCGCGGTCTTCATAGGCCGCGCGATTCACATATAAGAAACGGCCTTGCTTGTCGATTACGAATACGGCTTCCGCGATCCTGCCGAGTATCTCTTCCAGCAAAATCTCGATCGTTTGAGAGTTATCAGAATCGCTTATTAAGCGAACGCTCATTTTGCCTCCGCTGCCGCCCACCGTGATATTATCGGCATATCACCTATGCATGCTTTAGTTTGTCCGCCGCGCGTCTTAGAATTCGAAGCCGCCTTCGCTAAACAGAAATACGCAAGCGTCAACGGCTTCAGGGTCATAAAGCCTTCCCTTATTGTCTGTGATTTCGGCCAGAGCCAATTCCCTGCTAAAACACGGCCGGTAAGGTCGGTGAGACTGCATCGCCTCCGCTACGTCAGCGACGGAGATGATTCGTGCTTCCTTGAATATCTGGTCGCCGGATAAGCTGTTGGGATAACCGGATCCGTCCAGTCTCTCGTGATGCTGGAGTACGGTCTCCGGTACATGCTGCTTGAAGTGAATTCCTTTGAGGATGTCGTAGCCGTATTGACAATGAGTCTGCATTATCTCGCGTTCAATCGGCAAGTAGGGTCCTGTTTTATTGAGAACGTCCGTCGGGACGTAAAGTCTTCCTATGTCGTGTACGGCAGCCGCCATCTCGACGCCCTTAACCTGGTATTCAGAGAAACCAAGTTCTACAGCCATCGCGGTCGCTAGTTTTGTCACTCGGACTTGATGCTCGGCTGAATAAGGGTCACGGGTTCTGACTGTGGCCGCCAGGGCGGCGATCATATCGTCAAAGGCGAGCTCCAACAAGCGCGAGTTCTCCCGGCGTCCCTCCTCGGCTTCCTGGTAGACGGTAATATCCTGCGCCGTATGAAAGAAAACTCGTCTGTCCCCGACTGTCCTTTGCTTCATCGGATAGATGACCGAACGCATCCATCGCCCCGTTTTATTATCCTGCAAGTCTCGCTCGACAGGCTTGTCTGCCTGTGCCGCCTCTTCCAGCGGACATCCCGGAAACACGTCGTCTAATCCGTGAATGATCTTCGGGCAATAAGTTCCTCGAATATCTTCCACGGTCTTTTTCAGTCCCTTGAGGGTTGTTTTGTTGGCAAGAACTATTCGGTGGTCCTCGTCAACGATTAGGGCGTAGTAGGGGAAACTGTCTAGCAGAATCTGAAGCGACCGCTCGGTTTCGCGGTTGTCGAACACGCAATCGATTTTACGCTCAAGTGTCATATTTTACCCGCTTCTAAGACTGATACACTTTCTTATTATCGGTATAAGCAGGCAAAATGAAAAGCATATTGTGCGGCCGAGAGGAGCTAACGCTGCTAGGCCGAGAGCCTCTATCTTGGCTGGGGCGGGAGGATTCGAACCTCCGATCCGGGAGCCAAAGTCCCGCGCCTTACCACTTGGCCACGCCCCACCACGTTCCAATTATAAAGGAAAAGGCGGCGGCGGGGTTTGGGGATTATCTATTCGGCTGTTTGGGCGACCTCTTGCTTCGGGACGAATTCCGCTTCTTCAATGGTCGTCGGGATTTCCGGCCCTTCTTCCTTGCGGCGCTCAAACTCCTCTAAAACCGCGGTCTGTATCATCTCGCGGACCTCCGGTTTTATCGGGTGGGCGACGTCGCGGAACTCTCCGTTAGGAAGTTTGCGGCTGGGCATGGCGACGAACAGCCCCTTCTGCCCTTCGATGATTCTAAGGTCGTGGACGACAAACTCGTCGTCCAGGGTGATAGAGGCGAAGGCTTTTACCTTCTCCCGCTCGACGACTCTCATCGACACCGCTGTGACCCTCATGTCGTTCTCCCCCTTCTTGCTTGTGTTGCGCCCCCTGATGGTTCTAGGTTCTGGCGTCAGCCATTAGTTTGCTAACAAGTTTCAAGTCTTCCGGTTTATCCACGTCCACTCCGACTTCCGGATATGGAGTGACGATGGTCTTCGCTCTGGCGTTAATAATCTTAGTCACGCGTTTCTCAATATCGGAAAGGGTGAGCGTCCTGGTAAGAAACTTAACGATCATCTTGGGCCCGAGTAGTCTCAGTGTTTGAAAGACGCTCTTACGGGCGCTATATGCGTCCTCCAGCAGATTCAGGTTAGCTAGAATTACCTCCGGCTCCATCAGGGCAAAGTTGCCGCCGGTAATTGTCGCGCCCCGAAGTTTCGCGTACGTCCTTTTGGTCTCCGGATATTTGGCCTCAACAACTTCTCTTAAGATAACGGGATAATAGACGTCGTCGTTCGTGGTCTGGCACCGGTCGAGAAAGTCATCGATCGCCTCGGTTGTAATAAGCGGGATGTCGCAGGTCATGAAGAGTACGTATTTGGTCAGACCGGGGCTGTTTTCCTTGAGGTATTTGAGGGCCTCCACACCGTTGTCGACTGCGGAACCGACAGTAGGAATAACGGCGTCGACACAGCTTGACCAGCTTTCATGGAGGGCCGACTCGGGGGCGACGACAACAATCCGGCGGACGCGTTCGACGTTCTTCAACGCGTCTATTACATACTCGATCATCTCCCGGCCGCTAAGCCTGATGAGACCCTTCCCGACCACTTCGGCGCTGGCGGAAAGCGTTTCACCTGCCGCTTGCTTAATCTTGCCGCCGCCTAGAATAACCGCGTCTATTGTTGTACTCATAGAAGTCAACCGCCGGTTGTTACTTGTAGTGTTACTAATCTACCTCTACGACTGCTACGTTGCAAGGTTTGGCCCGATAGGCTTGAGCGCCCGTCTCCTCGCCGGCCGAGATAATATCCTCAACGATACCGGATGACCTTGTTAGCGCGAACACCGTCGACCCGCTGCCGGACATCAAGGCCGCGTCGGCGCCGGCTGCCAGCGCGGCCTCTTTGGCCGCTCTGATGGCCGGATATTTGCCCATAATGACAGGCTCAAACGCGTTAAAAAGAGACTCGCAGATCTGTCCGTAGTCGCCGTTTGATAAGGCTGATTCCAGGGCGTCGAGGCCCGGTTTATGTTCGTCCGCGGCCGTGCCTGCTTCGTCAAAATCCTGATAAGCGCGCCCCGTGCTGACATCGACGGACGGTTTAAGGATAACGATTTCGCAGTCCGGCATGGCCGGCAGGGGCTTTAGCGTCTCTCCCGCGCCGGTTCCCTCCATAGTCCCCCCTGTGAGGAAGAACGGAACGTCGGCGCCGATATCTTCGGCGATCCGCCTAAGGTCCGCCTGATCCAAACCCAATCCGTAGAGTTTGTTTAGGCCGATGAGCGCGGCCGCCGCGTCGGCGCTGCCGCCGCCCAATCCTGCCGCCGCGGGAATAACCTTCTTCACGTCAGCCGTAAAACAGGCATCGTGGCCGGTCAGCGCCGCCAGCGCCTCCCAGGCTTGAATAATCAGATCATTATGGAAATCACATTTGCCAAAGTCGCCATAGGCGACTTCAATGCCGGATTCATTGGGCGTGAACATGATTTCGTCAGCCAGCGTTACACTCTGAAGAACAGTTTTGACCTCGTGGAATCCGTCAGGCCGCTTGTCAGCAACGTCTAGGTATAGATTGATCTTGGCCCGCGCGATAAACTTAAGCAAGAGAGGCCCCCTATGATGCGAAAATTAGAATCTGTCTGGCAGCCAGGGGAAAAGGTCTTCGCCGGTTTCACAGCAGGTCATCTTGATGTTTTTCGTAAAAACGTCGGCGTAGGAATAAGAAATCTTGCGAAGACAGGTCGCTTCCTCGATTTCAACGATAAAAAGGTTGGGGTAGATTTCCTCTAGGGTTCCTTCTCTCTCCCATAACGCCCCGCGGCTTTTGATTGCGCTTAGCTTGATACGTTTGCCTATTTGGGCGCTAAGCTCCTGCTTGATCCGGCAGATCGCTTCTTGCTGCGGAAGAGCTTGGACAATCATTGGCGTCCTTTCCTTTTTTATCTATGGGAATTCTATCACTATCTGCTAGAATGTCAAGACCTGGCATTTTGTAACATTTCATACAAACGCCATAGCTCTTCGGCAGACATTGTCTCTGCGCGGGCGGTCGGATCCAGCCCGGATTTTGTTACCGCCGCGGTCGCCATGGCCGTGGAAACAGCGGTCTCGCCTATAGTCAAAGCCTTTTTAACTGTTTTCCGGCGAACCGCAAAAAGTCCTTTCACAAAGGCGATAAACGCGGCCGTCTCCGAGCCGAATTGCGGTCGCGGTCGCCGATCAAGAACAGCAATGGCTGAATCGACGTCCGGCGGCGGCAAAAAGGAGTTTCTTTTTACCTCAGCCACAATCGTGGTTCGAGCATAACACCCCGCGGATATGGCCAAAACCCCGTAGTCTTTGCTGCCGGGTCCGGCCGCCAGTCTGTTGACCATTTCTTTCTGCAGCATGACGACCATTCGGGTTATGTCGGGAACATCCTGGAGGACTTTCGTAATAACGGCCGTACCGACATTGTAGGGCAGGTTTGACACCATGACGTTCGCGCCGAGGGAGTTGAGGTCAGTGTCCATGGCGTCGGCCTGGATGACCTTTATGTTGTCGCGCCCGCCCAGAGTCTCTTTCAAGATCGCTATAAACCGGTTGTCATACTCCACCGCGACGACGCGGCCGGCGTGTTTGGACAAGGCCTCGGTTAGCGTGCCGATGCCCGGTCCGATCTCTAAAACTGTGTCCTCCGAGGTCAAACCCGCGGCGGCGATTTCCTTGTCCAGGATGTTGGCATCAATCAGAAAATGCTGGCCGAGTCTTTTTGTGAGATGAATGCTGTGTTTTTTAAGGATTTCTTTCGTGGTCGAGGGATTAACTATCGGCACTGATTAACCCCTCCTTGTTGTCTTGAGACCAGGGGTCAGACCCCTGGACATATGTGAAGGGGTCTGACCCCGTCACTGGCCCATATGTTCTTCTCGTCTACCACTCAATCATTACCGGAATAACGCCCGCGCCCAGGTCGGAGATAGCCGCGAAAGCAACTTCCTCCAGGTCGATGACACGTCCCGGACCCCAAGGCCCCCGGTCGACGATCTCCACCCATACTTGGGCGCCGTTTCTAAGATTGGTGACGCGCACCATGGTGCCATAGGGTAAAGTCTTGTGAGCCGCGGTATATCCGCCGGTATAGTAGTAGTAGCTGGCGTCGCCTGTTTCGCTCCGTCCGGATAGGGGTCTATCAAGGTGAGCCGGTTCGGCCGGCTCCGCCACGGGGTTGCCGGGGGATTGCGCGGCCGCTTGCGCGGCAGCCAGAGCTTCGTGTTTCTCGCGCACCTGGTTTTCGATATCCCGCGTCTTCCCGCCTAGGTCGGCCAGCGCTGCCAGACGGTTGGCACGTTCAGCGGCCAGCTCGGCTTTCTTGCTCTCCAAAATCGCTTTGTTCTCCGAGGCCGTCTTCATAAGCCGGGAATCGCTGAACGCCAGCCGCGACAATAGCTCCATCCTTTGGCTGAAATCGTCAAAATCGGCGCTCCCCAGAATCAGCTCGAGCGCGCTGAAATCACTATATTTATAAATGGTCTTAAGCCTGTTGTTCATGGCCTTGTTCGTCTCGTCAAAGTTACGGTTGAGCTCTTGTATTTCCTTCTCGACCTCGGCGATATGGCTATCGACGCGTTCGACTTCCGCGGCCGTCTCGTGGTATTGGCGCGTCGCCGTCACCAGGTAGACGTTGGCGTCTTCCAGTTCGGACTGCGCCTCGGACTCGGTAACGCCGAGAGCGTACATAAGCGGATTGGTTGTAGCTAGAAGAAAGGCGGATACAAATATGAACAGCCGAAACGGCGTTTTTTTGCGGATACGCAATCCCTCCTTGAATAGGGGTATAATTCTACGCCAATATGCCTGTTTCGGCAACTTCTAGAGGCGCGGGAAGAGGGATTCTCCCTTTCTGACCTTTGTGTTCTTTGGGAACCAGCCCCACTCGGCCGGGCTGTCGGGGGGCGTCCCTAACATCTCGCCGACCTTCTGGGCCGTCTCGGGGATAAAGGGCGATATGAGCCTGGCAATCAGTCTGACCGCCTCGACCGCGTTATAAAGAACGGTGCGCAGCCGCTCCACCTCTCCTGCCTTATCCAAGGCCCATGGCGCGGTGTTATCCACATAACGGTTGGCTTCGCCGACCGCCTGCCACACGGCGGCTAAGGCCTCGTTGAAGGCGACTTTCTCCAGCGCCGCGGAGCTTTCGGTAAAAGCCGCCATAACGGTTTCTTTTAACTTGTCGTCGACGGCCTCGATTTGGCCGGACGGTTCTTGGACCATTCCGGCCTGGTATTTCTCCACCATGGCCAGCACCCGGCTGACCAGATTTCCGAGGTCATTGGCCAGGTCCTTGTTATACCGTTCATGCAAACGCGCCAGTGAGAAATCACCGTCCTGGCCGAATCCGAACTCCCTTAATATGAAATACCGCAGACCGTCGACCGAATAAGTCTCGGACAACGCGGTCGGGTCGACGGCATTGCCTAGGCTTTTGCTCATTTTTTGGCCGTCAACGGTGAAGAAGCCGTGGATGACCATTCGTTTAGGCATAGGGATGTCCAGCGCCAACAGCATAGCCGGCCAAATGGTCGCGTGAACGCGCAGGATATCCTTGGCCATCAGCTGGATGTCAGCCGGCCACAGCCTGGCGAATCTGTCTTTATCGGAGGGCCAGCCGACTCCGGTGATGTAGTTTAGTAGCGCATCCGTCCAGACATACGCTGTGTGCGATGGATCGAAGGGCAGCGGGATGCCCCACTCCACCTTGCTGCGGGAAATGGCCAAGTCGGTCAGACCTTCCAGTTTCAGGAAGCTGACGATTTCGTTCTTCCGTTCGGGCGGTTCGATGCTGAACTCGCCTGACTCTATCGCCCCAAGAATCTTGTCCGTGAAATCCGAGAGTTTGAAGAAGTAGGTCTCTTCCGAAACGATCTCGCATTCCTTGTTATGAAGCGGGCATTTTCCCTCGTCTAACTCGTCGCGCGAATAGTATCGCTCGCAGCCGACGCAATACAGCCCGGTGTATTCACCCTTATAGATAAAGCCTCTGTTGTTTAGCTCGGTCAGGAATTTCTCGACGGCTTCAACATGCGCTTTGTCCGTCGTCCTGATGAAAGCGTCGTTAGAGATGTTGAGCGCCCGCCACACGGCGATAAACCTGGCCGATACCTGGTCGCAGAACTCCTTGGGTTCCAACCCGGCCGCGGCGGCTGACTGCGCGACCTTTGCCCCGTGTTCATCTGTGCCGGTCAGGAAGAAGACTTCTTCGCCGCGCTGACGATGCCAGCGGGCTAGCACGTCGGCGGCAATCGTCGTATAACTGTGGCCGATATGCGGAATATCGTTTACATAATAGATAGGGGTGGTGACGTAGAACTTGTCCATTTTGATAGGTCCTTTAGATGCCTGGTCATATTGACTTTGATTCGTAAACTACCATATAATCTGCATAAATTGGTGTCAAGGTGCAATCCGGCTCGCCGGACTGCAAATAATAAATAAGAAACAATATACTTGTTCCGCGTGCTGTCTCTTATTTCTTAAATATTATTTATTATTTCGATTCTGTTGGGGGTATTTTGAAGTCTACGGGAATTGTTCGCAAATTGGATGATCTCGGCAGAATCGTTATTCCCATGGAACTCAGACGCATCTTCGGCATCTCCCCTGACGACGAAATCGAGATCTACGTCGAAGACGACAAAATCGTCCTGCAGAAATACGAGCCGCACTGCGTTTTCTGCCAGAACGAGGACAACCTCACCGAATACAAAGGCAAACAAATCTGCGGCGCCTGCCTCGAAGAACTAAAATAGTCTGCGTGCTTGTCTATTCGGCGGGGGTTTTTTCCGCTTTGTAACCGGCATCGCCTATAGCGATAAGCAGCTTATCTTCCGTTAGCTTGGTGGTATCGTATTCGAGCACAAAGGTTTGTTTACTTAGGTCGATTGTCACCTTTCCGATGAAGCCTTCAAACTGCGAATGTAAAGCTTCCGTCAGCTTCTTAGCAGCCTCTTCGTTGTTGTTGCCCTGCACCACCAATGATAGTGTGCCTGTCGCCTTCGGATCGATCTCATCGAGAGTCGCTTCAAGAACGGAGGCTTGATCTGACTGCTGGCCCGCTTGTTCGGCCGCATGGTCATGAGGCTTAACTTCCGTTGGCGGATTCTGTACCAAGGCGACTGCGACAATCGCCGATAAGAAGGCAATAATCATAACGGACGCTGCCGTAATAGTTTTTTTGCTTTGATCCATGCTGCCCTCCGAGCAACCTGCCATTGAAAGTCCTTGGCAAGTTAACATGTTGATGCCCTAATCAAGTCTCCATATCTTATCACGAAACCCAACCAAACACGCTGTCTGAAAAGACTCACTGTCCGCTCATCTGCGCATATATGACACTTGCGCAGATGTAAAAATGAATTCGAGCGCCCCAATCTGCGAGTCTAGCCTGAGGTGTGGGTGGGAGCCTCGACCCTGGGTTTCCTTTCTCTCCCAAGTATGGGGGAGAAACAGTCTTGAATAGTAAGATTGAACAGCAGACATTCCACGAATCGAGCGGAGAGCAGGGTTTGCTTGGCGAAGCGACCTTAGTACTTGGGAGTGAGACGAGTAAGCGCTGGTAGGCCGCGAGCCGCATGCGAGTCTATTATTTTCTGGTTTTGCCGCCGATGACTAGGACGATTTCGCCTTTGACGTTCTTCTCGCCTAATCGATCCAAGATGTCCGCGGCCGTGCCCCGGAGGGTTTCCTCAAACATCTTAGTGAGCTCGCGAGCCAGCGCGACCGGCCTGTCTCCCATGATTTCCGTCACGTCGGCGAGCGTTTTCTTGACGCGGTGGGGCGATTCATAAAAAACCAGCGTCCCTCTTTCTTCCTTCAGCTCCTCCAGCAGTTTCCTGCGCCCGCCGGATTTCGGCGGCAAGAAACCTATGAAAAGGAACCTGTCCGTCGGCAATCCTGACGCGACCAAAGCATTGATGAGAGCGGTCGGACCGGGGATGATCTCAACCGGCAAACCCTCGTCCAGACAAGACTTGATCAACCGGTAACCGGGGTCGGATATGCCGGGCATGCCGGCATCCGACACCTGCGCGACGTTGAGCCCGGATCTGATTTTCGCCAGAAGTTCCGGAATCCTTGTCTTCTCGTTGTGCTCATACAGGCTGACTAGAGGGGTCTTTATGTCGTACCTTGCCAGCAGTTTGCGCGTTACCCTGGTGTCTTCGGCGGCAATGAGATCGGCTTCTTTGAGGACGCGAAGAGCCCGCAGCGTGATGTCTTCCAGGTTGCCGATAGGCGTGGCGGTGACGAATAGCTTCCCTGCGGCTGGGGCCATGAATCTACCGCTGGATTGCGGCATAGACGCCGTAAAGCTCAGCGTAGAAATCGTTGACGTCGCGAGTCCACGCCGCGGCATTCGGCGGGCAATAGATCGGCGCGATAACGGCCGGAGTCATTCTGCCTTTCTTTATGTATTCCTCGCTTAAACAGCGCGCGTAGCTGAAGATCGCGTCTTCCCAGTTCTTGAAATAAACGTCGCCCCAGCCCCAGGCGTTAAATGGCAGAAAGCAGTCTTTGCCCCAGGAGCTTTCTTTGCCGGCGATACTGACGACGAGGAACGGATCGACGCCGTAAGTCCGTCCGGCGCTGACGAACGCCCGGCCGTAACCGACCATCGGACTTTCGACCTCCGTCAGGTAGATGTCGATGGCGCGGGCTTGCGACTGATCGCCGACTAAGAAAGCGGTACCGTCTGCCGGCTTGGTCGAAGACGTAGAGCCGGCGGTCAATTTCGCCTGGGCGGCCGCGGCCAACTGTTGCTGCCGCAAGGCTTCGTCCTGCTGACGCTGTCTTTCTTCAGCCTGCTGCCGTTGTTGTTTGGAGAGGGTCCTGATGTTGTCGATCCAGACCTGCTCGTTTTCCGAAACCGGCTCAACGGCAGGCGTGAGCATGTCATTCGTCGGGGCGGGCAGCTGGAAGGCGCGCATATCCGTACCCGGCTGACCTGTCCGGTAAGCAGAAAATCCGCCGGACAGATATGTTGTCAGAACGATGGTTAACGCGATGACGCTTACCGCGGCCCCGCCGGACAGCCACCACACGAGAGTGGTCGAGAGGCCCTTACGGTGCTTAGCCCCCTTCGGTTCTTTCATTTGTCGTCCCGAGAATGTCACGTTATGCATATTTACCTCATCAACCCCTGTTTTTAGGGCTAATCAGTTATCGGCTCCAGGCTGCAAAACTTTAGTCCAGACGGACCAGTTTATAATCGCGGCTTCCCAAACCGATAGCCTCGGCGTGCCTCAACTGAACATCCCAATCGACGTTCGTGTGGATTTCCTTAAACAGATCCCGGCCGGCGGTCTCGTTAACCAGGTCGATCGATGCTTGGTCCACTGCGACGGGATCGGTTGACGCGGCAATGCCGATATCCGGCGCGACCGCCGCGTCGCTGTAACCCCAGCAATCGCAATCAGGCGTGATGTTCATAATGAAGTTTATAAATCCGGTTTTCCCTTTCTTGTCGCTAATCGCGCCCAACGCGTATTCCGCTATTTTTTCCTGGACCTTAACCGCGTCGTCGCCCCAGTTAATGCTGATTGCCTGTTCGGGACAGGTAACGATACACTCTCCGCAACCCTGGCATTTCGAGAGGTCGATCTCCGCCCGCTCGCCGGTGACCTTGATGGCCGCGGCGCCGCACCAGCGGACGCATTTGCCGCAGGCTTTACACTTTGACGCGTCGACGGACGGCGTAACATCGGCGTGCATCTGTTGTTTACCGCTCCGGCACCCCAGGCCCATGCCGATGTTCTTCAGCGCTCCGCCGAAACCGGTCATCTCGTGGCCTTTGAAATGCGTTAAGGCTATCAGGCTGTCGGCGTGAACCGCCGCGCTGGCGATTCTCACCTTCTCAAAATGTTTCCGGTTTATCTCGACTTCGACATAATCCTTGCCGGTCAGCCCATCGGCAATAATAACCGGCGCATTGACCGTCGCGAAGGAATAGCCGTTCTGAACAGCAGTTGTGATATGGCTGACGGCGTTACTTCGCCCGCCGACATACAGGGTTCCCGCGTCCGTTAAAAAAGGGCGTCCGCCGGCTTTTTTAACCCTGTCGATAACCCGCCGGGCATAAATAGGCGATAGAAAAGCGGTATTCCCCCGTTCGCCGAAATGAATCTTCAGCGCGACCAGGTCGCGTTCGTTGATAAACTCGGCAAAGCCGGCTTTGTCGAACAATTGACCCGTCTTGTCGAGCATTCCGGACCCGAGGGCCGATTTCATTCCGGCGAAAAAAACCTCAGCCGCCACTTTTGCTACCTCCAAAGATCAGCGCTAACCATAACGCCACCAACATTTTAGCCCTATCCCTGCTCCAAGGCGAACAGCCCCATTCTCCAAAGAACGGGAGTGACATAACCTTTAATTTCCATATCAGTCAGAAACTGCATTTGCGCAAATTCCGTATTTGCGCAAATGCGAAAATGAAGTCGGTTGGGACATATTCCCGGGGATGCGTCCGGGCAAACATAAGTTGCTATACAAACAAGAGTTGGTATATATAAACGAGCGCCCTGTGGAAAACCACTCCAGCACTCCAAAGCGCTGGAGTGGTTATTAACAGTAGCCCTCTCCCCTCAAGAGAGAGGGCTAGCTTTAAAAAGAAGTTCGAGCATGCGGACAAATCACGTCCGAGCGGAGAGCATTGTTTGCGAAGGCGTTGCGACTTGAAACACGGGGTCAGGCCCTATCGCATAAGAAGAAAGGGCCTGACCCCAAAGCAAAAACGATGGTAGGACGCGAGCGGCATGCGAGTCTATTTCTTTGTTTCCGCAAGCAGGGAAGAAATGCCGTAGAGGCCGGCTTTGTTGCCTAGTTTCGCCGGTACGATTTTAACGACGTCCCGGTTAGGGATAAGGCCGCATTTTTTGACAACGGCCACGGCGGTTTTGAGGATCAGGGTGTCGCCTTCCATGACTCCGCCGCCGAGGATGATCATATCCGGATTGAACGCGTTTACGATGGTCACCAGGCCGGCACCGATGAAACGGCCGGTTTCCGCCAGCACAGCGATAGCTGTTGTGTCGCCCGCTTGAGCCGCTTGCGACACAACTTCGCCGGTGATGTTCTTAAGGTCGCCGATGGCTAGATCGACGATTTTTCCGCCGCCCGCTTTCTTGACGGCCGTGCGCGCCCGCGCGGCGATGGCGCGGCCGGACGCGAGCGCTTCCAGACAACCCTGCCCGCCGCACTCGCAGGCCGCTTTGCCGGCCTCGATAACCATATGGCCAAGCTCGCCGGCGCTGCCTGAGGTTCCGCGATAGAGCGCTCCGTCAATAATGATTCCGCCGCCGATGCCGGTGCCGATTGTCAACATGACCAGGTTTTTAACACCGCGGCCGGCGCCGAATCTGGCCTCGCCTAAGGTCGCGGCGGCGGCGTCGTTCTCAACAACAACTTTCGTCCCGAACCGCCCGGCCATAGTCTTCTTTAGCGGCGCGTTGCGCAAAGGCAGGTTGGGAGCGAAAACAACCGTCCCCGTTTTGTAGTCCACCAGGCCGGCCACCCCGATCCCGAAACCGTCGAGATCTGACTTCGTTTTGTGGATTGCCGACAGCAGTTCCTCGGTCAGGTCGACGACCCCGTCAATTATTGATGTAGATGATTTTAGGAGAGTCGGGCGGCGGGCGTCGATCTTGATGACGCCCCGCTCGTCGACGAGGGCGACCTGTGTAGTTGTTCCGCCAAGGTCACAAACGGCATAAAGCATTAGGTCGGCTGGGTATCAACGCCCGGATCGTATTGCACGATGCGGTTCCGGCCGGTTTCTTTAGCGCGATTCAAAGCCTTGTCGGCGCAATCGATAAGTTCCAGGTCGTTTTCACAGTGGTTGGGGTAAACGGCGACGCCAATGCTGACCGTCTTCTTTACGGCAGGCTCGTTCTTATCGCCCTCGAAACCCGATTCTTCAACAGCCTGACGGACTCGTTCGGCCACGGTCAGAGCTTCATCCTCGGTATTCGGTAAGATAACGGCGAATTCCTCGCCGCCGTAACGGCATACAATGTCGACGTCCCGAACCTTCTCCTCCAATATAACAGCCAGCCTCTTTAGCATCAGATTACCGGAGGCGTGGCCGAACTGGTCGTTGAATGGCTTAAAGAAATCCACATCGACCATCATCAGGGCGACGCGGCTGCCAAAACGGTCGGCTCGTTTCCGTTCCTCTTCCAACCGTTCAGCGAAGTAACCGTAGTTGTGCAGCCCGGTCAGCCGGTCGAGCATCGTGCCGTCGCTCAGATCGGCCAGCCTTCTCTTTTGAGAATGGAAATACCAGCCGAAGAAGAATCCGGCGGAAACCATAAGGCCGCTGGCGACGGAGAATTCAATCGTCCTGGCGCTGACCTCGTCAACAGGGATCTGCAAGTACAGGAATCCGAATAGCGCTAGCGCGCTTAAGACACCGACTCCCGCCCCGCCGATTTCGTTGTAATACAACGCCCCCATCATAATGGGCACGTAGAAAAGCGGCCAGAAAAGGGTCGATCCCTTGGTGAAGAAGATCACCACTGTGATGACAAAAAAGACGACACAAATGCCGACTAGGTACTTATACTTATCCATAAAACGGGCAGGCCCCCTAAAGGTTCAAAACCTGTTCAAGAGCACAAGCAGTTTAGCATGTATCGGTCGGCCTTTTCAACTTGTCGGATAGCGTCCGCCAAGCTTCCCGCGCCGCGTCCTCCTCAGACTTGCCGGGTGCTTCTCGGCCGTAGAACGCGGTCTCAAACATGCCTGTAAGCCGGCCGATTTCCGGACATCCGAACTCGGCCGTCAAAGCGGCGGAATACTCGGCCGGTGTGTCGCTTGGACGCCTGGGTCGCTCCAGGCCGGCGAATAGCTCGCACATGGCCAAGTAAGCGCTTTCAACCGCGGTGAAGGGCATGCCGGCTCGCGCGGCCGCAGGTTCTATTACCCGCGTCTTGAATCTTCGCCAGGCCGCCACGCCCGCGTAGCCAAAGGCGCCGGCCAGAAGCAAAGCGGCGGCGGCCCTGGCCAACGGGGAAGAAACGACCGCTCTCCACGAACCGAGAACATTTCTCAGCGTTCTCAGTTGTTCCGGGAAGTGCCGGTTTAAGTACTCAAACAGAGACGCGCCGGCGAACGACCTCCGCAATCGGCCCGTATCCGTTGGCATCTCGCTGCCCGGTGTCGGGTCGAAGGCGATCCACCCGTAGTTCGGAAAATAGACCTCAGCCCAGGCGTGCGCGTGCTCGGCCAGAACTTCGTAGTAACCGGTAAACGGATTATAGTCGCCCGGCACATAGCCCGTGACCAGTCTGGCCGGCAGGCCGTTCATCCTGGCCAGCACGACGAAGGCGCTGGCAAACTGGTCGCAACCGCCGGCTTTGCTGCTAAACAAGAAGAAATCGACCGCGTCCCGGTTTTCCGGCTGGAAAGGCGCCTCCAGGTCGTAACGGCACCTTCGATTCAGTTCCGCCTGGATTGCCTCCAGCTTCTCGTAGGGTTTGGTCATTCCGGCCGTGATTCGCGCGGCCAAGGCCGCGTCCCTGTCGGGCATCTCCGGCAGTTGCAGATATCTGGACAGTTCGCGGTTTCCGTATATTTGAGGCTGCTTCCTCAAGCGCGTCGGATTCGCCGGATCGTAGTGTGAAATCACACTATAGATCACCCCGGAATCCAGGGAGAAAGAGCTCGTTACGGCGGACTCCCGGTCTATCCAAACGGCCGCCGACGGGAAGTACAGCATACCCGCCTGGTACGGCGCGAAGACGATATTCGGCTGGTCCGCTTCGATATAATAGGAGGAAACAGTTTCCCGCGCCCCCATATATCCCTCAATGTCCAAAACGGGCAGGATGATGGGGGGCTGCGTTTTTTGCCTGGCTTGTTTCGGTTTTTCGGCGACGGCCGTCCAACCCTTGCCAGTGTAATTGACGAAAGACTGGCCGCGATGATAGGTCAGGTTGGTCGATTTTACCCTCATGACCAGCCCTTTGGACAACTTACCCCTGACTCGCAAATCGAGCGATTTGTTGAATCCGGGATACGAGGTGCCGGAAAAAGTCGCCCGGCTGCTCGGCAAACGTTCGTTCAGATTGACGGCCGGCCCGGCCAGCCCGCCCCGGAAGGCCGCCGCAAAGGCTTTTTCCGCGCTAAAAGGCAGGCTCTGCACCCGCATACCCGGCAGCCTTGGAGTCGCCAGATACGCGCCTACGGTAATCGCCATCATTAGGACCGTTGTCACCGCGATCCAGGCCAGCGATTTCCAGGCGGGCGCCTCTTTTAAAACTTGCAGCGGACTCACTCCCAGCTCGGATAGATACATACCGAACATCGCGAGCAATGAGAATACGATAAATCCCGCCAGGAAGAAGAGAAAGGACATGTCCAGCGCCAGGGTGCCCGCCATGGCGGTCAGCACTAAGCCTGACACCAAAGAGAACTGCAGATCACGGCGAGCCGGTAGGTCGAAACTGTGCAGGACCTGAATCCACAGAAAAAGTTCGGCCAACGGCACCCGGGTATCGTACGGCACGGAAACCACGTTGTAAAAGAACCAGCCCGTCACGCCGAACAGGGCGAACGAGAGCGCAATTTTCAGACCGACGTTGACGTTATCGCGCCGGTACCAGCTAAGGACAAAGCCGGCGATTATACCGATGGGAGCGATAATATTGGTTGATTGCGGCAGATAACCCTGGGCAACGACGGCGAATGTGCCCGTCAATACGGCGCCCAAAACGCTTGCCCGGACAAACAACGAGTTCTCGGGCGGCAGCTTCCTGTTTATCTCCCGGTAACGTTCAAGGGCTCTCTCAAACACTCCTTAACATCCTGTCCTTTCATTAATCCGTAAAGCGTCGCGCGAGCGCCGGCCATTTCTCCGGAGATCTCCTCCAGCGTTGGCGAGACTTTGTCCCCATAGCTGCGAGCGTCTACCAAGACGACGATCAGTCTGGCCCGGCGAGCTTGCACGGCGGCGGAAATGTCCGCCCAGTCGGCTTTTTGCGACGTCGCGATCAGAATGACCGTCGAGCGCTGGCCGATGAAAGGTATCGCCTCCTCGACCAGGGCCGCCGCGTCGAGGCGGCCGTTGGCTTTAAGTCCCGCCAGCCATTCAAGGGTCGGGAAGAAACCGGGGCGTTCGATTTTCGCCACGGCCTCTTTGTCCTGGGCAAAAAGACGCAACGGGTGGCCGGCTTTAAGGCAATAGTTGGCTAAGGTGGCGGCGACGCGGGCTGCAGCGTCCAAAGAATCGTCGCCGGCTCGGCCTGCCGCGGTCCCGGCCTTTAAATCAATGACGATGCTGACGGGCGTGGCGATTTCTTCCTCGAACTCCTTGACGACAAGCTCGCCCCGCCTGGCGGAACTCCGCCAGTGAACAGCCCGCATGCTGTCGCCCCGCCGGTATTCCCGGATTCCCAGATAGTCATAGCCGGAGCCGGCGCTTCGCCGTTCATGCACGGTTTCCGACGGGCTGGACATCGGTTCAAGAATCGGGAAGGTCGGAATCTCCTCGTAGGCGGGATAGATGGTTATGCCGGCGGTGGCCTCGTTTGAAACTCTTCGGTGCCACACCCCGAACGGCGCACCCGAGTCCGCGGCCAAACCGGCCTTGGTATAAACGCCTCTGGGCAAAGCGGTTTCATACGTTACCGCCCGCGAGGCGCCGCCGGGCAGCCAGACAACGGTTCCGCCGCCGCCCCGGGCCAGCTGGTCTTCTACCTTAAGAAGAAACCTCGGCAGCCAGCCCCGGTTGGAAACCTCCGACCGGATAACGACGGGCATGCCCTCAAACGATTCCGCCGGCATCTTCCGGACCGTGGTTAGCCGGCTGGTGACCAAGATCGGGACCGCGTAAGAAATGACAACGAGGCCGATCAATGAGGCCGAAATCAGAAACAGGAGAGCTGCCTGAACATTGGTAGCGATAAGAAACATCGCCAAAGCCAGAAGGAGAAGGGTGATTACTTTGCGGTTGATCATCGAACTACGGGAACCGGCACCTCGTCGAGAATCCTGGCGATTATCTTCCTGGCCGGCGCCTCGCCCGTTTTCAGCCGCGGCTTTACGAAAACCCGGTGCGCCAGCACGGCCATGGCGACGGTTTTGATATCGTCCGGCAGAACGAATTTCCGCCCTTTGATGGCGGCGTAACCTTGCGCCGTATGGACAAGCGCCAGCGTTCCTCGCGGACTGGCGCCCAAAACAAAGTCGTCGGACCGCCGTGTCGCGTCCGTGATTTTCAATACATAGTCTATAAGCGTTTCGTCGATAGAGACGGTCTTAACCGCGGTCTGCGCCTCAACGATTTCATCCGCGTGCATGACCGGCTTAAGCGTTTCGATCGGATGGGACGACTGCTGGCTGATAACGACCGACTTTTCATCGGCGGCGTCAGGATAGCCCAGGTTTATGCTCATCAGGAAACGGTCAAGCTGTCCTTCCGGCAGCGGGTACGTGCCGTGATACTCAACCGGGTTCTGCGTGGCGATGACAAAAAAGGGTTCCGGCATCGGCCTGGTTACCCCGTCGATGGTCACCTGTCGCTCATCCATTGCTTCCAGGAGGGCCGATTGTGTCCGAGGCGTTGTCCGGTTGATCTCGTCAGCCAGAACGATGTTGCCGAAGACCGGTCCCGGTTGCCATTCAAAGTCGCCGGTTTTTTGATTAAACAGGCTGGTGCCGGTTATATCCGACGGCAGCAGATCCGGCGTGAACTGAATCCTTTTGAATGTTCCGTCGACCGATTTGGCGATCGATTTGGCCAGCATCGTCTTGCCGACGCCCGGCACATCTTCGATCAAGAGGTGTCCTCGGCAGAGCAACGCCGCGACAGATAATTCGACGGCCTGACGCTTGCCCTTGATAACCGTTTCGATGTTGTCGACCAACTTGGCCGCGCTTTTGCCGACTGCTTCTATATTCACCCTAAAATCCTTTCCGGGGAGGTCGCTTGGGCCGACAAATTACATTATACAATAGGAGTCATGTGATATAATTTTTACACTATTGTCAAGTAACAAGCGCTACATGCGCGAATGGAGGTTGGTATGCCGGAATCAGAAAAAAAGACGCTCCGGAAGACGATGGATCCCGCGGCCGAACAGATGATAGAAAAGGCCGCCAAAGATAAGGTTTCCACCGCTTTTTCCCGCGTCGATGAGATGAAACCCTGCCCTATCGGATTGACCGGGGCTTGCTGCAAAAACTGTTTTATGGGACCCTGCCGCTTGACCAAAGAGGGCAGCCGCGGCATATGCGGCGCTGATGCGGCGACCGTAGTCGCCAGAAATCTGGCGCGTTCCGTTGCCGCCGGTTCCGCCGCTCACTCGGATCACGGGCGCGACGTCGCCTTGATGTTGCGCGGCATCGCGACCGGAGAGATCTCCGGCTTCGGCATCGCGGACGAGGATAAACTTATGGCAGTGGCCGAGCACTTTGACCTCGCGACCGAAGGCCGCGAGGTCAAAGACATCGCGCTCGACGTCGCCAATATCGCGCTGGGTAACTTCGGCCGCCAGGAAGGCGAGCTGAATTACTTGAACCGGGCGCCGTTGAAACGCCAGGAGATATGGCGCAAATTCGATATCGCCCCCCGCGGCATCGATCGGGAGATCGTCGAGGCCATGCACCGCACGAACATGGGTGTTGATACGGATCCGGAACACATCCTCATGCATTCACTCAAGACCTCGCTCGGCGACGGTTGGGGCGGCAGCATGCTGGCGACCGATCTGCAGGACATCATCTTCGGCACGCCGTGGGCCAGACGCGGTCAGGTCAACCTGGGCGTCTTGAAGGAAGACTATGTCAACATAGTCATGCACGGCCATGAAGCCCTGCTTTCGGAGACAATCATTGCCGCCAGCCGCGATCCCGAACTTATCAAACTGGCCGAGTCCAAGGGCGCCAAAGGCATCAACCTGGCCGGCATCTGCTGCTCGTCAAATGAGGTCCTGGCCCGCCAGGGCGTCCCGCCGGCCGGCAACTTCCTGCACCAGGAATTAGCTATCGTCACCGGCGTCGTCGATGTTATGGTCGTCGACGTGCAGTGCATCTTCCAGGCGCTGGCCGACGTCGCTTCCAGCTACCACACCAAGCTCGTAGCCACCAGCCGCAAAGCCAAGGTGCCGGGCGCAGAATATATGCCGTTGGACGAGAACGCGCCGATTGAGACGGCTAAGAAAATCGTCAGACTGGCGATCGAGAACTACCCGAACCGCAAGGAATACGAGATCCCGGATTATATTAGCGACCTGGTCGCCGGGTTCTCCCACGAATATATCCGTTATATGCTGGGCGGCAAATACCGCGCCACACTCCGGCCGCTGAACGACGCCATTATGGAAGGCCGGATCATGGGTCTGGCCGGCGTAGTCGGCTGTAACAATCCACGAGTCGAACAGGACGCGGCCCATAACTATATCGTCAAAGAACTCATTAAGAACGATATCCTTGTCGTCCAGACCGGCTGCGGCGCCATCGCCAACGCCAAGTACGGTCTGCTCCTGCCGGAGGCCATGAAAGACGCCGGTCCGGGGCTCCAGGAAATCGGCGAAACGGTCGGCATTCCTCCAGTTCTGCACATGGGTTCCTGCGTCGACAATTCCCGGATCCTGACCGTGCTCTCGGACGTGGTCAATGAAGGCGGGCTGGGCGAAGACATCTCGGATCTGCCGGCCGTAGGTATCGCGCCGGAATGGATGAGCGAGAAAGCCCTGGCTATTGGTGAGTACTTCGTGGCCAGCGGGGCTTACGTTATCTTCGGTGTCGGCAGCCCGGTTAGCGGCAGCCCGGTAATTGAGGATATAATTAATAATAGATGGCAGGAACAGCTCCAGGGACGTCTTGAGTTCGAACCGGATCCTGCCGAAATAGTAAACAAGACCCTGGCGCATATTAAAGAGCGTCGCGCAGCCCTAGGGTTGACGGAATATAAACCCGGTAAATACGTAAGAATAGGCGCGCCGACGTCTTTTGAGACTCCCAAGCCTCTTCAGACACCGCACCGAACTTCGTAAACACCCTGTGAAAGGAGGAGAAGTATGCCGCCAAAAGTAGATGCCAATAAGTGCACCGGATGCGGAACGTGCTATGACGTTTGCCCGGCCGACCCGGTTGTTTTTTCAGAGCCGGATCCAGACAACGAAAATTACAAGAGCGAAGTTGTCAATCCGGACGATTGTCAGGAATGCTTTGCCTGCGTCGAAAACTGTCCGGAAGAGGCCATTACGTTCGAGGACTGATTCTATGAAAATCACCAAAGACTTGACCATCAGCCAGGTGTTGGAGATGAATCCGGACACGGCTAAGGTCCTGATGAACAATGGAATGCACTGCTTGGGCTGTTTCATTGCCAGCGGCGAGACCGTGGAACAAGCCGCCGAGGCTCACGGCATTGACGTGGATAAGTTGATGGAAGAGCTCAACGCCGCGGCTCCATCCGAGGCCTAAAAACCTTATCCTTAGGAAAATAGAATAGAAGAGATTTGCCGTATTCGCTCCAAGCCCTTTATTTCGCTTGGGGCGAGCGGCACTTCTAGGACCTCCATACGCTGTTCGTATTCGTCTTTCAGATGTTTGAGATACCCCTGCTGCATGTTGCGGCGCGATTCCAGAAACGGGCTGTCCGATTCCCCGATAACGTTGTTGACGACCAGGTGTTTCATCTCCATCCCATAATCGTCCAACGATTTAATAATCCTCTCCGACTGCTTGACGCCCAAAGCCTCAGGTATGGTAACCAGGATGAACTCCGTGTTGGCGGGATTCTTCATGAAGGACACGACCTTGTCGGCCAGTGCTTCCCATTCTTTGATTATGTCGGCGATCCGGCGGCGGCTCGGTTTGCGCTTGGTGACGTTCTGCACCTTCTTAATGTAGTCCGTAAAACCCATGTAGACCTTCATTGCTTTGGTCAAATGGCTTATAAACATGTTCGGCATGTCCAGAAGTTTTAGGGTGTGGCCCGCCGGCGCGGTGTCCCAGACGACAATATCGTAACGACTCTTCTCGACCAGCTCCAGGATATAGTCCAGCATATATTCTTCCTCGATTCCGGGAGCCGTCGCCACATAATCGATAATATCTTCGTCAAAAGGTAAAAACGAGCTGATCACCTCATATATTTCCGGGCCGAATTTCTTCTTCCAGCGCTCCAGGATAAGGTCCGAGCTTATCTCCAGGGCTGTAAGATTAGGAGCGCCCGGTATCGGTGTTTCGCTGGCGCCGACGTCCGTTTCAAAGATGTCGGAAAGCGACGGCGTGGGGTCGGAAGATATGATTATGGTGTTATAGCCCTCGTCCGCCAACTGTGTCGCGATGGCCGAGGCGCACGTCGTCTTACCTACGCCGCCTTTGCCGGCCGTCATGATTAATTTCTTGCCGCTTGTCTCTAATCCTGTCAGGCTCATCCATGTCCCCGTGTGCTAGAATTATGGTTATTGTGAGTTATTTCGCGTAGATTATACCAAAGGAGGCCGCATGAAGTTGCTTCGCCAGGTTCTGACCTTCATCTTTCTAACGGCGCTTGTCTTATCGGCCTCACCGGCCGCTTCCGCCGCTCAATATTCAGCCAAAGACTTTATGGAACCCTCTTATTGTAGCGGATGCCATACTACCTTATATAACCAATGGAAACACTCCGCCCACGCCCGGGCTGTAACCGACGAGCTTTTTCAGAAACAGGTCGCCTACGCCGTGGAAGATCTAGGCGGCCCCGACAATCCTGAAGCCCAGGCCATAAGGGCCTTTTGTTTCGATTGTCACTCCCCGATAGGGAAAATGATCGGAGAAGTGCCGCCGAAGAGCAGCATCGCGATGAGCGGCGTGTCCTGTGATTTTTGCCATACGGTCAGCGGCACAAACGGCATCGGTAACGCGTCTTTCGTCAATACGCCCGGCAACGTAAAGCGGGGCCCGTTTGTTGACGCGATCTCCGAAGTCCACGAAACGACCTTGTCCGTTTTGCATACTCAGTCCGAATTTTGCGGCATGTGTCACGACGTTTATCACCCGATCAACGGATTGCCGCTCGAGCAAACTTACACAGAATGGAAGAACAGCCCGTACCCGGCTAAGAACCGGCAATGTCAGCACTGTATGATGCCTCAGATGAAAAACGTCAGCATAGCTTCTGAGGGTCCGAAGCGCCCCGTCGTTTTCGGCCACACCTTCGCCGGCGGCAATTTCGCGGAAGGCGATAAGACCGGAGCAATCAAGCTCCTGAAGAAAGCGGCCAAAATCGAAGTGGCAACCGACCGGACCAGCGCAAAACCGGGAGACAAGGTTTTCATCACCGTCAAGGTGACTAACACCGGCGCCGGCCACATGATTCCGACGGGTTTGACGGAAGTGCGCGACGTCTGGCTGGAAATCATCGCCGTTGATAAAGACGGCCAGAAAGACAAGGTCTATAACGAACGTTACACGACCGTTCTGGAAGACGCCCAGGGCAAACACGACGGAACCGTTCCCATGTGGCGCGCGGTCAAGATCTATTCCGACAACCGCCTCGCGCCGAACGAAACCAAAACCTACGAAAAGACTTACAAAATCCCGGCCGGCAAACAAGGTCATTACACAATGGTCGCCACCCTAAACTACCGGACCGCCTCAACTGAGATAACCCGCGCTTTAAAGATGAAAACAAAGCCGTCGGTGGCCATGGCCATCGCCCAGAAAAAGGTAATGCTCCCCGGCGGCGAAACGGCCTCCGATAAAACGACGACCGGCGCGCCGGCTTGGATTATCTGGGGCGGGACTGCGGTTGTCTTGCTGCTGGTCTTTATCGGCTCTATCCTGCTTATGCGGGGCGGCCGGAGCGATGCCTGAGGCGGGAGCGCGGCACGTTAAGGTAATCGTCAATCCGCACGCCAATCACGGGCGAGGGCGCGAAGTAATTCCTCTACTGAAAGACGGTTTGGCCGGCTGGGCTGAAGCCGATATCTCCGTCACCGAGCACCCCTGTCAAGCATTCGACATCGCGGCCTCGTTAAACGGATACGACGCCGTGGTCGCAGCCGGCGGTGACGGCACGGTTTACGAAATCGTCAACGGACTTGCCCACCAAAAGCGGTTGGACATTCCCGTGGGTTTGATCCCGACCGGTTCCGGAAACGATCTTTCCAAAGCAATCGGCGTCCCGCGAGACGCCCGCGCGGCCATGGCTCGTTTAAAGACAGGCGGACGGAAAAATATCGACCTTGGGCTGGTTAACGGCCGCTATTACACCAACTCGCTGGCCATCGGATTCGATGCCCGAGTAGCCCACTTAGCCAACGAAATCAAAGAGGAAACACGGAAGACCGGTCTCTCTTTATACATGACCGCCCTGTTCCGGGTGGTCTTGCATGACTATTACGGCCACACGGTCCGGATTCGCGTTGACGGGGGCGAGTGGGAAACCAAAGAAGTCCTCTTGGTCGCAATCAATAATGGCCCGATTTACGGCGGAGGTTTTAAGATAACGCCCGGAGCGGACAATGCGGACGGCCTGCTGGAGGTCTGTGTTATCGACGCCCTGCCGCGTTGGGAATTGTTCTTACGCCTTCCGTTCGCCGTCGCCGGTAAACATACCTGGATGAAGAAAACCCATTTCTACAAGGCTGGAACCGTAGATATAGAAAGCGAGCGCGACCTTCCGGCCGCGCTCGATGGAGAACTTATTTTAGCTAAACGGTACCGGGCGGAAATCGTCCCGGCCGCCCTGACCGTTATCGGCGTCTAATCGCCCAAAAGTTTCGCGGTTCCCGAAGTGCCCGACGCCGTCGTCCTTGTTACCTTCATACCGGCCAGAATCGACAGCATTTTCCCTTCCAGGGAGGCCGCCCAGAAGTTCTGGAGAGCCGTAAACTTATCTTCGTAAGTGCCCTCGCGATAGACCTTGCCGCCGTCGAAAGCGATTATGGCCATGACCGGCAACGCGTCCGCCTTCTTGGCCGAGTTGATGTTTTCCAAAGCGGAATCCTCGCCAAAATCGAGCATATTGATCATGGCTTTTTCCATCGTCACGCCGATAACGTTTCCATTGTCGTCGGTTTCGGCTCCCAAAGAATAATACTTGGCGATAAGCTTACTGGACAATACGAACGACTCCAGTGAATTGCCGAGCACGCCGATGGCCCTGGCTTCCGTGTTGCCAAGCTTGTCCTTCATTTCTTGCGCGCCGACGTTCGCCGAAACGGCGAATCCGTAGTCAAGCTCATTGGTCAGGAAGTAGTATTTCACGGCGTCCAGACTGACGTTTTCGCTGTCGGCAATATCCTGCAAGACGATCGTGTCAAAGTATTCGATATTGGCCTCCGACGCTTTGCGAAGCGCCTCGGAAAGCTGGGTGATCGCCGCTTTGTCGGCCGGTTTGGCCTTGCCTATGCCCATCCCGATCTTGACCGAATCCAGCGCGTAGTCTATTCCATAACTCGCCAGAGAGTAATAAGCCGTGGCGATCAATATATTGGCTACCGCTTCCTCGGGCGTGGCCGCGTCCCGGCTTAACAGGTCCTCGGCCTGCACAATCAGACCGCTCGCCAGCGATAACCGCCCGAAAGCGTCCGCCAGGACAATGGTATCGGCCAGAGTGCCTGGTTTTGTTTTTCGCAGCTGGTCAAAGGCATCATTCATTTTCTTGCCTGTCGGATCGATCGTCGACAAATAGTTGTCGACGCCCGCCACGCCTCCCTGCGCCAGGTACGCCTGCATCGCCTTCTTCATGTTGTACGCCATGGTCGTGTACATATAGGCGCCCGTTATCTGGTCATAAGCCGCGGACGTCATGCCCTGTCCCAAATAATCGTCGGCCTTGGCAGCCATATCGTCGGCCGACGCGACCCAGTCGTCCTCGATCGAGGTGTCGAAGCCGACAACCACGCCGCCGTACCTCGTCCTTTCATCCTCATATTTCTGGAACCAGTCTACGGCGCGGTCTTTTACCTTTTTGTCCACGCTGGCAGGGAGTTCGACCTTGGTTAAGGTCGCCCCTTCCGGCTTCGGCAACTCATTGCCCGTCAGACCCTTATAAGCCTCGTAGATGTTGGCTACCTCTTTAACGGTTATGCCTTTGCTCTTACCTTTGGCGATTAAATCAACGGCTTCCTCCGTCGTCTGGTCTACCTCATAACGGGTGCCGGCCGGAATCAACATCGTCTTCTTACCGGCTTTTTTGGCCCCGTCTATCTTGTACATAATGCCGCCGACCGGGCCGATAGTACCGTCGGGATTGATTGTGCCCGTCATCGTGACATCTTTCTTGACGTCGTCGCCCAACAGCGCCGCCAGTACGCCGGCGGTCATTAATCCTCCGGCGCTAGGCCCGTCGATATATCCATTCATCTCGAAACTATATTTGAAGTCAGTGACATCGCGGCCTAGCAGGAACGGTCCCATGGTCGCCGCCATCCAGCCCGATGCCCGCCATTGCGCGCCGGTCCCGGCGACCTCGTCCTCGATAAAACCGACCTTGGGCGTACCCGTTTTGTTGGTTTCAATGGTTATCTTGGCGGTGCCGTAACCGCCGCTCGGACCGGTACTGTCTTCCTTGTAGAAAAGCGGATTGACGTTGACCGTCCGCTTGGTGACCTTAGTCTGATCTTGCGGCGTGACTCCGCAAACGGTGCAGGCGATTGTCGTAGAGAAAAAAAGACAGGCTGTGACGACTGCGGCGAGGGTTCTCTTGAACATTCTTAAGGCTCCTTTCGTGCCGGCGGTAGAATGACAAATGACTTTATGACCAGGTAAGTTGTCAGTATCAGAATAAGTATATTAGACAGCAATTGCAAGTAAAAGGTTATAATGTTGGCATGACAGTTACTATAAGACGCATCATCGCCATCGCCATAATCATAGTAGCGCTCGTGGCCATCGTCCTGATTGTCCGCGCCTGCCGCGCGCCGGCCGTCAAGCCGGTCGCGATTAAGTCAGGCGAGAGCACGAAGCTGGGCGGCATAAACTGGTCGGTCATCAGCGTCTTGAAGACTCGCGACGTCGGACAGGCGGACGCCAAGGTGACCGCGCCAGACTGGTTCCTGATTGTCGACTTTTACCTGACAAATATAGGCGACCAAAAGGTCACTCTGAAACCGGAGGCGTTCACGCTTAAAGACGGCGCCGGCAAGACCTACTTAATCGACAAGAAGGCGACGGACGCCCAAATCAAAGGGCTGGCCAATCCGAAACTCGTGTCCGTTTATTCCGCGTCGATTCTGGTCAAGGAAAAGCAGCGCGTCGTCATGGTGTTCGCGATACCGGAAGCGGCGACCAAGCTGATGTTAAACGTCGACGGGGCGGCCATCGGGGCTGACCGAAACTTGCAGATAGACCTGGGATTCTAGACTTAACTTCAGTCCTTCTTTTTCGCTTCTTTGTACTTCTTCTTCGTCTTGGCGATCACGTCTTTCGTTTTGTTCGTCGCGAAAGCCAACTGCCTGGCGGTCAACACGGCAATCTCCTCAAACAAAGGTGTCTGTTCCCATTGCCGGGTGTCCGGCTTCATGTAGAACCGGTTATCTTTGAATTCGATGACGCGTTCCGCGCTGATACTGACCGGTTTGGTAAAAATGTTCTTTTCCATGATAAGCGAGGTCACCTTCCCCGATTCGTCGATGATGTAGTCGACGACTTTGCCGATGACGTCATCCCCTTCGACCGCGGACGGATGAGGATTCTTAACGACCCGCTTGACGGCTCGGCTTACATCCCTGTTAAAAACCAGTAGGATTGCCGGGCCGGCCGACATCAAATGATCGTCGCCCACGCCGACCAAGCGCTCAAACGGCATGGTCTTGTGGGGATAGGAAGCCTGGCGGCGAAGTATCAAAGCACGGATCTCCGTCTTGTCTTCGGTCAACAAGAAACGGCGGACATACCCGCGGAACTTATGGTTTTCCACATCGAAAACCGGCAGATCGATTAGGTCGCTTAACCGGATGTTCAAGAAAGCCTCTTATCGGTTGGTAAGGAAAGTGGTGGCGGGACCCAGAATCGAACTGGGGACGCCGGGATTTTCAGTCCCGCGCTCTACCAACTGAGCTATCCCGCCATCCCCAACATCGAGATGGCGGAGCCGACGGGATTCGAACCCGCGATCTTCTGCGTGACAGGCAGATGTGTTAGGCCAGGCTACACCACGGCTCCGTATTACAATCATATAACTATAACAAATATCAATGGTGGGCGATGGAGGATTTGAACCATCCTCCGTCGGGCAGTCACCTAACTGCCTGCCCTCCTCACGGGGGCAACCAACGGTTTCCCCCTTGAGTTCCCCCTTCCTTAACCTAGATTACGGGGGGAACCTTTCCCCCCGATGCAACCCCCCTTATGTCGGAGGTTCAAATCAACTCGTGTCAACCATTTTCAGAAGATACTGAATCTGGCACCATCCTCTGAAAATGGTGGGCGATGGAGGATTTGAACCTCCGACATCTTCCTTGTAAGGGAAGCGCTCTCCCACTGAGCTAATCGCCCCCGCTAACGCGAACCCACCACCTACAATATACAACTTACAACCTGGTTTTGTTGTCTGTTGTCTGTCGTAAGTTGTTAGTTGCCTATCATAGATAGGCTGGTACCCCCAAGGGGACTCGAACCCCTGTCGCCGCCGTGAAAGGGCGGTGTCCTAGGCCACTAGACGATGGGGGCCTAATAGCTGTTAGTTATTAGTGGTTAGCAGTTGGCTGCGGACAACCAGGGTCGAACATATGTCCTCTCTAACAACTAACCTCTAACCACCAACCACCGATTTGCTGGTGGGCCGTGAAGGACTCGAACCTTCCACACCCGGATTAAAAGTCCGGTGCTCTACCAGATGAGCTAACGGCCCATAACGTCTTATTTTACACGCCCGACGAGGGCAATTCAATAAATGTTAGAATGAACGCATGGCTACTGAACCCATCATCAAGGTCGACGACATCTACAAGACCTACGACCTAGGTGAAATCTCCGTTACAGCATTAAACGGCGTCTCGTTGACTATTCAAGACGGCGAGTTCTTTATCATCACCGGCCGCAACGGCAGCGGCAAATCAACCCTTTTGCATCAGCTTGGGTTGCTGGACCGTCCTGATTCCGGCTCGATCGTCTTCAGCGGCCGTGACGTGCTCATGATGTCTGAGAAGGAGCGGGCCGGCATGCGCGTGCGGGAACTTGGCTACATTTTTCAGGAATACGCGTTGATGGCGGAGCTGACCGCGCTGGAGAATGTCATGCTGCCGGCTATGATGGTCGCGTCGCGCCAAGAAGCCCGGGCCCGCGCATTGGACCTTCTGGACCGCGTCGGCGTCGCCCACCGCGTCAACAACCTTCCCCGCCAATGTTCGGGCGGTGAACAGCAGAAAATCGCCATCGCCAGAGCGCTTATTAACAATCCAGCCGTGATTTTCGCTGACGAGCCGACCGCTAACCTGGACTCTATCGCCGCCGAAGGCATCATGGAACTCTTTCAGTCGCTGAATACCGAGGAGCACCACACTTTAGTGATGATCACGCACGAACAGGACGAAACGCACTACGCGACACAGTTGATAAACCTGGTCGACGGGAAGGTCGCCTAATGCACGAATGGAAAATCCCTTTCTTCCTCATCAACCGGCATATCATCCGCGGCAGCAAATGGACGCTGCTCTTGATTATCTTCCTGATGGCGATCGCCTTTATCAACCTGGTCTTCGTCACCTCGCTTTTTAACGGCATAATCGATGTTTCCGATTCTCAAATAATTAACACCCTGGCCGGCAACATTATCGTTTTCCCGCCCAAAGGAGAGGACACCATCAAGGATTCGACCGCCGTGCTTAACGCGATCCGCCACACCGGCGGAGTCGCCGCCGCGTCCGCCCACTACACCGTTCCGGCCACGCTGATTTCCAAGAACGTCAAAGGAGCTTTCCGCGTTATCGCGATCGATCCGCAAGATGAGAAGAACATCACCGAGATTAAGAATCTTATTAAGGACGGCCGGTATCTTAACCCGAACGACCGTGACGGTATTCTCCTCGGTTACGAGGCCGCCGGCGGGGACAACACGGAAAACCGGGGCTTCAAAGCTAAGGTCGGAGACAAGATAAAAGTCCAGACGGCGACGGGCGAGACGGAAATGACGGTCCGCGGCGTCTTCCACGCGAATTTTGTCGAGAGCGACATGCAGACCTTTATCACGCTTAAAGGCCTGCGCGATATCGCTCCTGCGCTCAAGAACAAACCGACGAGCATTCTTGTAAAGACCGACAAGAACGGCGACGAAGCCGCGGTCATGGAACGATTGAAAGCCGCCGGCGTTACCGGGGTAATCGAGACGTGGGTTGACCAAAGAGGCTTAATGAAGAACGTCACCAAAAGCTTTGTCAGCATCGACGTTCTGTTGAGCCTGGTCGCCACCCTGATCGCGGCCATCACGATCTTCATCGTAATCTACATCGACGTAAGCAATAAACGCCAGCAAATCGGGGTCCTGCGCGCGCTGGGTGTCCGCCCGTATCTTATTCACTCCGTATATATTATGCAGAGCACGATCTACTCGGCGATGGGCGTTTTAATGGGGACGGGGATGTTCTTCGCCATTCTTGTGCCTTACTTTATTAAATATCCGTTTTCATTGCCGCTGGGTGACGCTCATCTGGTCGTCAACTACGCCAGTTTCATCATTCGCGCGGAAATAATCATGTTTGTCGCCCTGATTTCCGGGTTGATTCCGGCGTTGATGGTTACCCGGATGAACATGCTCGACGAGATCCGCGGGAAATAACTCAGAACTGAATCGTTTTATTCTGGTACGGCCAATGGCATTTGTTGGCCTTGGCGGTACCGCCTTCCCCTCTCCACCAGCTGTTGTCCTCTGCCCAAATGGGTTCGCTATCGTCGGTCCCCTGCGTCAGCTGCGTCAAACCCGTGCCGTCCGGCTTAACCGTCCAGATCGACGCGTTGCCGCCCCCCGATGAATCGGACCGGCCAACTTGGAAGGCAATGAGGTTTTTGTAATTCTCACCGGAGGCGTGGGTGATTGTTTTGTCGGCGCCGTTTTGGGTGGCCACGACCGAGGTTGTCTTCTTCTGGGTATCGAAGCGTTCCAGTGTGTTAACCGGTTCGCCGGGAGGCGCCGGGTGCGTCGTCTTCGCATAAAAGATGTTCACTTGCGTTGTGATATCCTCGTACGTGTTCATCCAGAACGGAGTATAGACGCTGTACAGTGTAGTGCTTACATCCGAGCCGGGAGCAATCGGCAAGACCACTTCAGGCGAAGTGCCGTCGGCTTTGGTCTGGATAACGCCCATCGTATCCCAGTGGGCGCCGTTGACTGCTACAATCCGTTCCCCCTGGCCGTCAAACCCGGGTTCGTCGGCGCTCTTGATGATTTCGATCCGGCTTGTTCCGTCCGCCGCCGCCGTATAGACCGCTCTTGTCGATATGCCCAAAGACGCGCTGCCGTCGCTTTTATAGGTGAAAGCAAGCGTATCGGACGTCGGCGACCAGGCCGCGAAGGTTGAACCGTACCTGCCTAAACCGAGCGTGTACGGCAAGTTGCTCGTCAGGTCGACATAGTCTTCGGAACCCGTCTGCTTTTGCTTCTCCGCGCTGAGGATCCACATATCGGCCGTATCGCCCGGTTGGCCGCCCGCGTTCAAATCCGGGACTTGTTTGACAATGGACGCGGCGAGCTTTTTCCCGTCGTTGGAGACCACGGCGAATCCGACTTTCAGCCCGTCGGTTATATGAGCGACGTTCTTTCCGGCCAAATCGCATGAATAGACGTCTCCGTACGGCGTCGAACCGGCCACCCCGGTCTCTTTGATGAACCATATCTTCTCCGGGTACTGGGCAAAGCTTAGGCTGAATTCCGCCTCTGTCGTCTTGGTCAACTGGGTGCTCTCTTTCCCGTCGGCGTTCATAATCCAAATGTCGCCGGCGTGAATATAAACGATCTTCGGCCTCGGCGGCGGAATCGCCCCGGCTTTTCCGTTGGCGGATTGGGCGGCTTGAATCGGCGCGCAACTGCCCTGGTGAACCAGACTGGGCAGACTCGGCCAACAGAAACAACCCAAAAAGACGACAAGTGTGAGGACGGATACAGCGACCAGACTGGTCCGGTGATAGATGCTCCGGTTCATGGCGCACCCTCCAAAGGGCAGGTTGATCCGGCTGGAAAGTTTACTTTTTATGCCATCAGATTAGCACTACCGACCGGAAACATAAAGTGCCTCTGAAGTGCACGACTCTAGTGCACTAGAGCACAGAAGTCGACCCCTTCACTATCGTGCCCTGGAGCACTGTAGTGTTGCCTCTACGTGTTTTGTTTCTGCAGGATGATTGCACGGCTAAGTTTGACGGGACGTTCCTCGATTTGGTGCAAGCCGGCGGTTTCCGCGATCTTCATCATTTCGTTCCAGGAGTCCAGCGAGACGTGCCATTTCGGTTCGACGATCAAAAAGCGGCCGCCCGGTTTCATGGCGGCCGCGATTTCGGCCATTAACCTGTCCTTGTCCGGCACCTCATGAACCATCCAGAAGGCCAGCGCGAAGTCGACCGGCGCGGGTATAGTCAGTCTGTCGGGGGAACCAAGAATCGTCTCAATGCGCGATTCCAGGCCGGCCCGTTTGGCGCGCCGGCGGACGACTTTCAACATATGTTCCTGAATATCGACGGCGAACACACGGCCGGAGTCGCCGACCAGGCAAGCCATGTCAATAGTGAAGTAGCCTTCGCCGCATCCTAAATCAAGCGCCGTGTCACCCTCGTTGACCAGCCCCTCCATGATCCGGCAGGAATTATGAACCAGACGGCGGAGCGGATTATCGAACGACCAGCAAATCCACCAAGGGCATTTAGCCTCTTCCAGAAAACCTTTCTTAACCAAATGACATCCTAAGTTAGTGTCTGAAGTGACGGTACCCGGTAAAGACCATAGCCATACCGAATTCATCGGCCGCCGCGATGACCTCGTCGTCGCGAACGCTGCCGCCGGGCTGGATGATCGCTACCGCCCCCACCTTGGCCGCTTCGTCCACTCCGTCGCGGAACGGTAAGAACGCGTCGCTGGCCAGCACACTGCCTTTGGCTTTCTCGCCGGCTTTTATCCCGGCTATCGTAGCCGAAATAACCCGGCTCATTTGTCCGGCGCCCACGCCCACCGTCACCATGTCCTTAGCCAGTACGATGGTGTTCGACTTGACGTGTTTGCCGACGCGCCAGGCGAAAAGCAGATCTTCCCATTCCTGTTCGGTCGGGTGCCGCCTGGTCGCGACCTTCATGTCGTCGCGTTCCTCGCGGGACAGATCCATATCCTGCAACAGCAAACCGCCGTCGACCTTTTTGAAATCCTTCTCTCCGACATGCGTAGGCCGTTTGGCGTCCATGACCAACAACCTGATGTCCTTCTTCTCCTCCAGAATGGCCAGCGCCTCGTCGTCGTAACCGGGCGCCACGACTACCTCGATAAAAACACCCTTCATGTGCTCGGCGATCTGCTTTGTAACCGGACGGTTTAAAGCGACGACGCCTCCAAAGGCGCTCAATGAGTCAGCATCCCAGGCTTTCCGATAGGCGTCCGAAATGTCCGTCGACAGCGCCACGCCGCAGGGATTGTTGTGTTTGACGACCACGACGGCCGGCACGTTGAACTCGTGAACCAAGCCCCAGGTCGCGTTCATATCCAACACATTATTGAACGAAAGCTCTTTGCCGTGCAGTTTCTTGGCGTTAACCAGCGCGTGTGGTTCCGGCACCAGCGCGCTGTAGTAAGCAGCCCGCTGGTGAGGATTCTCGCCATACCGGCAGTCCTGCAGTTTTTTGAACCGCAGCGTCAGCATGTCAGGAAAATCGGTGACCTCGCCGGCGTCGCCAAGATACTGGGAAATCGCCGCGTCGTAAGACGCCGTCGTTTTGAAGACCTCTTTCTGAAGCTCCATCCTGGTGGCCAGGCCAAGCGCTCCATCGTTGGCTTCCAGCTCTTCTATCAATGGCGCGTATCTCTCCGGATTAACGACGACTGCGACGGCGTCTGCGTTCTTAGCGGCGCTTCGCAACATGCTCGGTCCGCCGATATCGATGTTCTCGATTGCCTCTTCCCTTTTCACGTCGGGTTTGGCAACCGTGGCCTCAAACGGATACAAATTGACGACGACCATGTCAATCGGGATAATCCCATGCTCCTCGATCGTCTTCATATGCTCCGGCAGGTCGCGCCTGGCCAGCAAGCCTCCGTGAACGGCCGGGTGAAGGGTTTTTACGCGTCCGTCCAGCATTTCCGGGAATTTGGTCACGTCCGAGATGTTGATTGTCTTAATTCCTTCAGCCTCCAAGGCTTTGGCTGTGCCGCCGGTTGAAATAATCTCGGCGCCGAATTTGGCTAAGACCTTGGCCAGGTCTACCAAGCCCGTCTTGTCCGAAACACTTATCAGTGCTCTCTTAATCTTTACCTTATCCACTTGTCCTCCACTTCACCTGTCACTACAACTTCTCACTATTCACTTCCGACTAGCCGAGCTGTCCCGCGATTCCTCTTATCTCTTTGCGCATAGCCTGGCTCTCTCGAACCGTTTTTTCCTTGTCAGATTCACTGATAATGACAGCGCCGCGCGCGTTGATTTTCCCCATCATGTGGGTATCCATTTTGTTCAACAATAGACCTACTTCGGCTTTTCCGCCCGCCGTGAAAGCGTCCGCCACCAGCGTGATTATCTGCGTACCCGCCCCGTATAAGGCAATTTCCGCGGCGTCGATCGCGTACCGGTTCCCGTTAAACGAGACGGCCAAGCCGCCGCCGTTTTTCACCTCTTGAAAAACCTGGACATCGGTAATGCTGTCGCCGACGTACATGACTTCGGAAATTTCATTGCCGGTTCGGAGCAAGCTATCGTCCAAAGCCCGCGCTTTTTCCGGGCCGCCGATTGGATTTATGCTTGTCAGAAGCGCCCCGGCGTGCATTTTCGGCAGCTCTTCCCAGAATACGTGCTGCAGTAGAGCAATCGTTTTCCGGCTTTCTTCCGGCAGCTCGTCAAAATGCTTGGCCTCCGGCGGAAGGTCGTATTCCGGCATCTCGTCGATCTCTTCTTTTATCTCCTTGATCCGCTTCTCGTCGGTTTTCGATAAGACATAATGGTCAATATTTATCTCCGTGGAGTAAGTGTTCTCGATCGGGAATGCCGCCACTTCACATAAGGCCTGGATGTAAGGGTGATAGCTCGTGGAAATGATAAAGGCTTCCATCTCCTGTAGCACCCGGTGCAAAGTCGCTTGCGCGCCCGGTACGAACATAATATTCTGCCGTGAATAATCCTCCATCATCGCTTTGGTAACCCCGTAGGCCTTAAAGAACGGGATAATCAGCCGTAAGGTGTCGCCGGCTTTATACCCGGGCTTGTGGACGATATCTACCAGATAATCGTCGTAACGGCTGATTTTGGTGAAAAACTTGGCACCGTTCGGGATGAATTCCGCGGCCATCTCCATGGCGTTATCGTTTAATGAAACAGGTCCTTCACAATCGGTGACAAATTGCCTGCTCATTTCGTCTCACTTTCAAGCCAAGCCTCTACCTTGCCGGTCAGGTCATAGCCTGTCTTGAGTTCTTGTCCGCCGGCATAAATCTTTCCTTCCCTTATCTGTAGATGGCCGTCCGCGAATTCCTTGAGGGTTAGCAGGAGCAATGGCAACTCCCTGATTACGCCGTCGTGGCGGATCTGGTCGAACCCGCCGCGGACCGGTATTTTGAAATACGCGATCGCCGGTCCTCGGTCCAGCTCCGTCGTCACCAGGTGCATCATTGCTCCGGTTTCCCGGGCTCCGGTCTCCAGTAACTGGTTTATTACCTGCTGCCAAGTGCCTGTCGGCCCGTCCGGCAAGGCCGGATGTAGGTTGACCATGTTGTAGCGGACGCACATCTCAGGACCGACAATCAGCATATATCCGGCCAAGACGACGATGTCGGCCGACCGTCCGTCTATCGCGTGCATAACAGCGCGGTCGTAATCCAGCCGCCAGGCCTCTAGTGTAGCCACGTCTTGCCTGCCCTCCATGCGGCGCGCCGGCTCAAACGCGTCCGAACTCATCGCGATTACCGGAACACCGTGGCCCAGGCCCGTCGCGATAAACTCGTCGCTTTCCGGGGCTTCGCCGTTGTCGCGATTGCAAAAGCAAAAGGCCATCTCGGCATCGATAGTCCCATCCGCTATGGCCTCGTAGACGATTTCAAAAAGGTCGAGCGCCACCCGGTCCCGACCGGTGGAAAACCAACCCAGTTTAAGCGTCATCACCCGACTCCGGAGAAAAGCGACTGATCGGGATAGTTCTCACGACCCCAACCGGTTATACTTGTAGCCGCGGCCTTATTGCCCAGTTGAGCGCACTGCATCAGCGGCAATTTCTTGATCATCCCGCCGATGAAGCCGGCCGCGTAGACGTCACCCGCGCCGGTCTTGTCAATCGCCTTAACCTCTTCGGCGGGCACCCCGAATTCCTCTTTGCGCGTAAGAACATATGAGCCGATTTTCCCCAGCTTGCAGACAACAACCTCGGGTCCGTAATTCAGGATCTCGTGAGTCCCGTCGACATAGTCCTCGCCGGTCAACAACCTTACCTCACGGTCCGTGATAAACACGGTGTGGCTTTTCTTAAAGACAGGCATCATCTTCACTAAACCCTTTTGGGTGTGGATCTCGCCCGGGTCAAAGCTTATTTTGACGCCGTTGCCAAGCGCTTGAGCCAACTTAATCTGAGCTTCCGTCGGCGTCTCACCCGCAAACGAGGTCAAGTGAAGAAATTTTGTGTCCGCCGCATAGTTCGTATCGATATCGGCGTAAGAGAAATCGTCGTTGGCGTTTGGTAGAACGATGATTGTCCGCTCGCCGTTCGGGTCCAATAAAACGATCGTTACGCCCGCCTCACCGCCCCGTTTAATCCGCGAAGTGTCGACGCCGGCCATGTTTTCCAGGAGGAAGTCACCGTTTTCATCCTCGCCCACCTGGCCGATATAACCGGCTTTATAGCCGAGCCGGCTCATGGCAACGGCGGTGTTGGCGGCGCTTCCGCCGGGGCTGCGGCTCACAAACTTGCCGTGGGTTTTCAAGAGCTGCTGAACGTCGTTGAATTCACCTATGTTGCAGAAGACCTCGCCCCCCGGTTCGCAGTCACGGCCGCAGACCTTTATGTTGCTTAGGTCGTCGACTACATAAATCAGGTCTACGTTCAAAGCGCCGAAACCGATGAAATCGAACACCTTAAGAACCCCCCAGAACTACGTTTCCGCGGCCTTTGGCAATTTGTCCGATCACAAAATATTCCTCGCCCAGGGCTTGCAGTAACCTTCCCGCCTTTTCTGCCTCTTGAACTGGCAGTATTATGGCCATACCGATGCCCATGTTAAAGACCGTGAACATCTCTGTCCGTTTGACGTTGCCCTGTCTTTGGAGCATAGCAAAGAGTTCCGGCGTCTTCCAGGCATCTGTGTTTAAAACCGCCGCGGTTCCTTCCGGTAGAAGCCTGGCTACGTTGTCGACTAAGCCGCCGCCTGTTATATGGGCGATACCATGGACTGTCGTTTCTCTTACTAATTCCAGAATCTGTTTGACGTAAATTCTGGTCGGGGTTAACAACTGTTTCTGAAGCGCCGGGTCGGGTTCTGGCAGCAACTTTCTGACCAGCGAATATCCGTTACTATGAATACCGGATGAGGGCAACCCTATGATTACGTCGCCATCGGTGATAGCCGATCCGTCAATGACCTTACTTTTCTCAACCACGCCGACCGTAAATCCTGCCAGATCATACTCGCCTACTTTATACATGTCGGGCATCTCGGCCGTCTCGCCGCCCAGAAGCGCGCAGCCGGCTTCGACGCATCCGTCACTGATTCCTTTGACCAACGCCGTTACCAGGGAAACTTCAAGCTTGCCGCAAGCTATGTAGTCGAGGAAGAACAATGGCTCCGCCCCCATGACCACGATATCGTTGACGCACATCGCCACCAAGTCGATGCCGATAGTGTCATGCACGCCGGCTTCCTGGGCGATTTTGACCTTAGTCCCGACTCCGTCGGTCGAGGATACGAGCAGGGGGTCGTCGTAACGGTCCGGTTCCAACCTGAAAAGTCCGCCGAATCCGCCTATGCCGCCAACGACGCCAGGTCGGCTTGTTTTCTTGACCAGTTCTTTGATGACGTCAACGGCAGCGGCGCCGGCTTCGATATCGACGCCCGCATCCTTGTAGGCCCAGGAATCTTCAGGCACGTTGCCTCCTTGAGGGGCAGACTGGATACCTGTATTATACACATCAGAGCACTGTACATTAAGGAGGCATATTTGAATTGCGTGCACTGCGGCGCCGAGCTATCGGACCGCGAAGAAATCTGCACCTTATGCGGCAAACTGGCTAAGGTTCCGGACTCGCCCGCCGAGCCGGCCGAGCTTCCTGCCGCCCCCTCTGAACAGCCGTCCGCACCGGATCAAGCCGCGGCCTCGGCGCCCGTTGACAAAACCAAAGCCTCCAAGGAGGGCGCCGCCTTCTGCACAGAGTGTAAGAAATTCGTCTATCTGGACGCCAACGGACGCTGCGACCGGGGGCATCCTGTCTCTTCTATGGCCGCGCGCGGCTCCCAAATGCCGGATCAGGCCGCGCGAAGCGGCCGAACCTTGGAGCGTTCTGTGCCCTCCGGCACCTATCCCGGAGACATTCCTGTGGAGGGTATGTTCGCCGACAACTCAGGGCAGGGCTCGATGTCATCCCTACCGGCAGAATTGGAGGGCGTCAACTGGGGCGCGTTCTTAATGACCTGGATTTGGGGTATCGGTAACCGCGTCTGGCTTTCGTTTCTTGTCTTCGTTCCCGGCGGCTACTATGTCATGCCCTGGGTACTCCTGATAAAAGGGAACGAATGGGCGTGGAAAAACAAACGCTGGGACAGCATCCAGGAATTCCAGGAAGTCCAAAGAAAGTGGGCTATCGCGGGGATTGCGTTAACCGTCTTGGGGATTGCATTTTTCTGTCTGGCCTGGGTACTTCTTGTTTCCACCGGTACTGTCAGCAACACAGGTCAGGCTGGCGGTCAAATCTCTTAGCGGCCTTCGGGCTTAGCCGCCTTGGTTGATCTCTTTCTCAACCGTGATTGCTTCGTCCAACGCCCCGGCCTCTTGAGCTCTGCCCGCGAGATATTGCCAGTCCAATTTGTCCATATTAAGCGTCATTACTTTTTTCGCCTGCTTGCGCTCGGCCGCGGCGCCGGTCTTGTTAAAGGCGGCTAAATGGGCGACAATCTCATCCTCCACCCGCACTTCCTTCCCCGCAACGGACTGTGTAGTCCTCGTAGTCTTCGTTGCCCTGGTAGCCTTACCGACTGCCGGTACCTCAAGCTTCCCGGCCAGCCAATCGTCGATCACCGCCTTGGGGAATCTATACTGACCGCCGACTTTGATGTGTGGAATCTCGCCTGAGGTTAACATGCGGTATATCTTGGTCGGGCTGAAACCCATATAAGCCGCTACTTCTTTGACGTCCATTATGTCTTTAGTCAATATTAATCACCATTGGTCAATTCTATCATATTTTGCTGCCGACCGGCAGCCAGCGGCTAGCCTCAGGTGGAACAGTTTGAAGTGACAGTTATTTCTCGTATGGCGGGATCGCCTCCCGGCCGGATCGCCGTGAAGATAAGGCTGTTCTCTCCCGGCTGCAGTTCGACTACACCTTTGAAACTTCCGTCGGAGTAAACCGTGAGACTCTTGCCGTTTACGGAGAGGCTCGCGTCAGAATCGGTAAGACCGCTGACTTCCATTTGTGACGAATCCGTGACGTCTCCCTGGACGGGATAGGTGATATCAAGCTTGGGCACCGCGACCGACGTAGAGTTGGAGCCCACCGATTCGGACCAAGGCCCGACCGGAAAAGCCGTCGGGCAGCAACAAGCCAATCCGAGGAAAGCCAGTAGCCCTACGCAAACCAGAACGATAAAAAGTCTGTGGATTCTCATAGTGTCCCGCCCCCTCGTGTCGAATATAGAACAGCCCATGATTGATATCGGCTTGGTGAGAAGAATGGATAAATCAGAAGGTGTATTCGACCGTCCCGCCAAGGTTGCTCTTGGACGGAACAGTTACCGTAACCGTATCGTGAACCTCGGCTCCGCCGCCCGGGATGGTAAACGAAAACTCTCCGTTCTTATCGGTTGTCCCCGTTCCTGACGTGCTGTAACCGTCGGTTCCGACCATGCTGTAATCCATCATAACGCCGGCTTCAGCTGGAAATATTCTAACCGTCATGGTGACGCTTTGACTCGGGGCGGGATCGGGCGGATTGGCCGTAATCAGCAGTTTGCCTTCGTTTATCCACTGCTGGCCTTCTTCTAGATTGATGTCCGTCTCCGGATCATACAGGTCATCCCCGAACGTGGCCGGGTCGACGAACACAGTCGGCGGCGGCGGACTGAAATCCGGGCCGAAATCGACGAGGATGACTGTCGGGATAACAGCTACCATCACGTTATTGGCTGACTGACCGGTGTTAATCAAGACGTTGGTTACATTCGGCGGGAAAATCATCACGACATTCGTGATGAAGATCTGGACCTGTTGAATCAAAACGGCGGTCGGGGTTACCGGCGCCTGCGTCTTCATCGGGTTGCCGCACTTCGTCAAGACGCGCGGGATCTCGTTAGCGTCGCATAATGCTTCGCGGTCATAGGTCAGAGTGAAATTCGGCACGATGCGGTAGTCTTCCATCGTGTTGGTGATAATTGTTCCCTTTAGCAGTGTGACCTTGATCGACTGGCCGGCCTTCTCCCGCTCCACCTCGCGATTGACATCACTCATAGTCATCCCGGTTACTTTGGTCAACACCCGCAGATATTCCGCGTCGGCGTCGGCTTTGGCTTTGACGTCCTTCCAGGAGTAAATGCCCTTGGGCACCAACGGCGCGACATCTATAACGGCGGCGACTTGAGCCGAGTTGGCGCTTTCCGCTCCGGATGACGCGAGAGCCGTAATTACGTAGTAATATGTCGTGCCCTTTTTCGCGGTTCCGTCTTTATAGTTGGAAGCGGGGCTCTCGACCTTATCAAGCTTGGTAAAACCCTGGCCCGGCTTTTCGCTCCGGTAGATGCGAATGTTCTTGGCGTCGCTGATCGAATCCCAGTCAAGCTTGATGGCCGCGTCGGTCGCGGCCGCTTTAAGTCCGGTCGGAATGGCCAGACTGCTGGCTTCCATCTTGGTCCCGGAGCTGCCGCCGGAAGGTTTGAGGATAGTTCCCGGTTGGCCTTTGGCGCCGGCCAAGCTGAGCATGCCGAACAGGCTGCAGGAACAGCAACACGTCAAGAGAAGAAGGATGACAAGGGTGATTATCAGACAGGTTACGCAACCCCGGCGGCTTTTCGGCGCCTGCGGTTTGACCGGCGCCGGTTGTGTTTGAGTTTGGACTTGCGTTTGCGGCTGGGCCGCCGGCATCTCCATTATTCGCTACCCCCGCCGACATTTTACCTTATACGGAGCCCACGCCGCTAGATGGAATATTATGGCGTCTGCTTTTTTATCGTTGTCCGGTACAACGACTTTCCGTTTTGGTCGATGAAAGATATCGTCGCCAGATTGCCGTTGATCGTGACGTCGGCAAAAGCGTAAGCGCCGGTTTTCAGCCATACGCTGGCCAGCGACCTATAGGTCAGCAGTTTATGCGGCTCGCCCCCCAACGCGCCCGAGACAACATAAGTCACACCGTTCTTTTTCAACAGCTCGTTGTCGTGTTTGTGGCCTGACATCACGATATCGACGCCGTATTTTTCAAAGACCGGCGTCAACTCCTTGATAACCGATTTGTTGTCATACCAAGGCCAGCCGTCCTCAATGGCGCCGGAGGAATAGTAGAACGTGTGGCTCATAACGATTGTCCAGTCATCTTTCGGGATGGTCTCCAGTTCGTCAATTAGCCAAGTCTTTTCCTCGACGGTATACGTCTGCAGCTCCCATTCCAGGTCCAGCAGCAGGAAATGGGTGTTTCCTATATCAATCCGTTGCCATAAATCTTGGCCGCTTTGGCCTGGCGGTTTCTGATATTTCTCAAACAACGGCAATCCGCCCAGCATCGTATCGTGATTACCCGGTAGTACGACCGTCGGAATAGACCGGGTGTACGGCGCGAACTGCCGCGCGGTTTCCCGCCAGATGGAGTCGTTGATACCAAGTTGAACCATATCACCGAGAAGGAAAAAAGCGTCGTACCCGTTGGTCGGTTTGGCAATTTGCGCCAAGAGCGCCTTGGTGGCGGCCGGATTACTTGTTTTGTTCCCGAAATGAACATCGCCGCCCGCGGCAAACCAGATCGGTTGTCCGTCGTTTGGGGGCGTTCTGAACCAGACCGGTTTCTGGCTGTTCACCGCGTACATATATTCATTATCCGGCTGTAAACCGTCTAAGCGAAACCAGTGCTTATTTGACGCGATTTTTTCCCTGGTCGAAAACAACTTGCCCCCGACCTCGCCCCAGACAATCGTATTCCCGGTCGGTTTGTCAGTGTAAAACACCACGGCCAATCCCGGCATCCCTTTAGGCGCTTGGGACTCTATCATCATTAATTGAGGCGGCGTATCACCAGAGCCGTTGAACGCGGGGGTAAAAATATAAGCGGCGAAAGCGGCGCACAGCGTGAAAGAGACAACTATCATGGCCCAGGTCAACGAGCCCGATATCGCGGCCGCCAGCCCCCGGCTGCGTCTTTCAAGAATGTCCGCGCACAGCGCGATTAACGCGAGCAAGCTGGTACCCAGCAAAATGTACATATTGCGTTTGAGCGGCAGGTAATCCCTGATGACATCCATCATGCCGTGCTGGCTGGACAGATATGTCACCAACACAATCGGCGCGGCCACCCCGGCCAAGGTTAAGGTCCATCTCAGGTATGGTTTTCTAGACATCGTTCTATTATATGATATAAAAATGTATACTGTTCATGATATGAACAGCAAAAAGCGGAATCAGCGAATCGTTCTCGCCGCCTGGCTCGGTCTGTTTTTTTTCATCACAATCTTCCTGCTGACTTCCGCTTTCGTAAACACAGCCTATGCTGAACCTGTACGGGATGTTTTCTATTTTATAATGGGTGTTGTAACGGTTACCGTCTTAATCGTCGCCGCTGTCAAATCCCGTGGTCACGACAAGAAAGTCTGGATTCTGATAGCATCAGCGGGCGCGTTGTGGGCAATCGGCGACTTGTCTCTCCGTATCTGCGAGCTTACCGGCATGTTCGGACCTAAAAGAGTTTTTTGCGTCCCGGATATCTTCTACCTAACCTCTTATGTGTTCCTGGTCGCTCTCGTGGTTTCACTCGGCCGCGCCACCGAGAAACCGGGCCTGAGATTCAAGTGGGTAAAATTCTACCCGTTTGCGGTTATAGTCGTGTCTATTATAATCAGCGTAGTTATGGCCATATTCCTACCGCACGGCGTCGCCGCCAGCATAGTGCGAACGCCGGGCGTAGACTTTTCCTTGTTTGTAAATTACTTGTACACGGCCCTCGACGTGTGTGTTGTGGCCGGGCTATCGGTGATAATCCTGGTCCACAGAACCCACTTCAATAGACTATGGGAAGCACTGCTCGTGCTCGGTTTGTCGGTCTTCACAATCGCCGACTTAAGTTACAGCCTGTTTAAACCGGCCGGCATCTACGATCCGGTCAACTTGCCCACCCAGATCATCATCGCGATGTGGCTGGGTGCTTACGGCCTGTTGTCTATGGCGGCGGTCTACAAACTGACCGAGAACACTGAATTAATTTCGACTTAACCGCCATGTTGTTACTTGAAGATGCTAGAATACTAATATGATTGTTAGTTCTTTTTCTAAAGACACCGAGGAACCCCTAGACCCCAAGGACCGTGCTACCTGGCGTGCGTGGCTGGACAAAAACCACGCCTCGTCATTGGGCACGTGGGTCGTAATACACAAAAAAGAGAGCCGCTCACCCCGTCTTCTTTTGGAAGACGCGGTTGAAGAGGCGATATGTTTCGGCTGGATAGATAGCCGGCTTCACCCGATTGATAAGGAAAGATTTAAGCTCTGGTTCTCCGGCCGCAAACCGACCAGTATCTGGTCGCAGAACAACCGTAACCGCGTTGCCAGGCTGGAGCGCCAGGGATTGATGGCACCGGCCGGACAGAAAGCAGTCAAAATCGCCCAGGCAAACGGGGCTTGGACGTCGCTCGTCCCTATCGATAACCTGGACATCCCGGACGATCTAAACGAGGCTTTAAACGCTAATCCGGCCGCGCGAGAGAATTTCGACGGCTTTACCGATTCGACTAAGAAGATGATACTTCGGTGGATAGACACCGCAAAACGCGAGGATACCCGGGCCAAGCGGATAAGTGAGACCGTTAGTCACGCGGCCAAGGATCTGCCGCCGCACCACTAATCGGGAATAATCACCGAGGCCAGAATCATATCGGCGGTCGCCGAATGCAGAGTGTAATAATCCGTTCCGCCATAGTTGATGCTGGCGGTATAAGAAAAAGTGTAAGCCCGCCCGTTCTTTATGGTCCAAATTCTTAGCCTCTTCCAGGGAGCGCCCACATCGGAATACGTATCCATGATTTTTACCGCCGGGCTTTCGCCAACCGAGGTCTCCATTTGCTCCGCAACGGTTCCGCCACCCATAGGCTGCGTCTGGGCTGTGTGGACATATGAGTCCAGCGTCGTACCGGCCGGGACTTCCTTGACAAAGATGCCGAAAACGCACTCGTTCAGAATAACGCCTCCGGCCGTCGGCGGACCTAGGAAAACGACGTTTAAGCTTCCGGAAGTCTCTGTTTTTGTCCACCCGGCCGGGAACCGAACGAACACCCTCCATGACTGATTTTCATAAGTCTGCCAACCCTTATACTTCTCCGCATCCTCCGCGGATTGGGTGATGCTAGGCGTCGATTTCTGATTAATGTTGGTATCATCCGTGGTTGTGGTGCTTTTTTTCGTGGTCGTCGTGGCCGTTTGGCTCTGGTCCGTCGACTTAGAATTCAACCTGACAGCGACCAGGCCGACAATCACCATGAAGAAAACAATTACACCGGCCGCGATTGCCAACGCCATCCAAATATTTCGTTTCCGTTCAACTTTCTTAACAGGAGTTTCCCCTACCGGCTTGTCAGCCATCCGGCCTCCTTTCTACAATATCGCACGTATACTTTTAATGGCTAGAAATCCCATTCAATAGAGCCTGATTTCACTGTCACCTTGTACTCGCTGCCGCTTTGCCCTACAAATAAAAGAACCAGCTGGTCCGAATTATAATCCATTATGCCCACTTGCCCGGCTTTAGGCATCCCGTCAACGACCTTCTCACTGACCGTATTCTGTATCTTCGCTGCGGTCAGACCCTCGTAGACGTTGTCATGCTCCTCCCGGTATATCTCGGCCGCGGAGATGACATTTCGCAGTGACGACTGCGCCAGCGCCTTCTCGGCCGCGTTGCCGCCGCTAGGCCAGAACATTATCGCGGCAACCGCGATAATCGTTCCGACGATTGCCAGCAGACCGATAACCGCCAAGGTCTTTTTCACCATTTCGCCTCCTTACCGTTCCATCATTCCTGAGATTTTGGCGCTGGCGATCGCGGCTGGGTCTACAGCCGCCTCGAACACGGCTAGAGAAGGTGTCGCCGGCACCTCAATATTATCGTTGATTAAGGCATACAGAATGAACTCATATTCATGAGTTCCGGTCCCCGCCGGCGGCGTAGGCCCTCCATAGCCCTTGTCTCCGAAAGTGTTGTTAAGCTCCTGTGCGCCTGTCGGCATCTTCTCCGTTCCGGATGCTCCTTCCGGAATCGATGTTGCGGTTGCCGGTATGCTGACGACCGCCCAGTGAATCCAGTTGTCGGCCATGGGATTGCGGTCCACCATAACCAAAGCGAACGCCTTGGTGCCGCTCGGAGCGCCGGACCAAGACAGCGGAACGCTCACATTCTGTCCGCCCGTCACGTTGGACTTGGCGTATTTGATGGGCAAGGCGGACCTGTTGGTAAAAGCCTCGCTCTTTAACTCAAACATCGTCTTCTCAGCCCCCTTTTCGGTTGTTCCGGTCGTCTCCTCGCTACCGGTCTGCTTCGAGCAGCCGAACAGAACAACGACCCCGACCATAAGAACGCATAACGCCATCATCGCCTTTTTCATAACTAACACCTTTCGCGGCCGCGCCGCTTTAAGCCAGTCTGACTTGAATCTTATCGCTTTCCAGTTCCCGAATCGCGTCCGCGGCAATCCACCGCGCTGCTTTTGAATCTATCTTCTGAATTTCCCTGGCCGCTTTCAAGGCCTCTTTATTGAGAGCGGCGTTCCTCTTGCCGATGTTTCTCAGCGCCCAGTTAACAGCCTTCTTAACGAAGTTTCTCTCGTCGGTCGCCCCAGCCTTGATAATCTTCAGGTAACCTATGAAGTCTTTGTCGGGGGCTTGTTTGGCGTGCCAGGCCAGGCAGGCGATCAAAGCAAAGGCGGCTCGCTTGACGAACTCTTCGTCTCTGGTCGACCATTCCCTGACCAGCTCAGGAGCGAAGGGGAGTTTATCCATTGTCATACATAATTGGTCGCAAACGTCCCAGGCATTAATATCTACGACCCACGATTCCAGTTGCTCTTTGGTCATTTGAGCGGGGTCGTCCGCGATTGCCGCCAGAATCATTGCGTCCGGGACCTTCGTAACCCAAAGTTTGAGCGCCAGATCATGATTCTTGCGGATCTCCTTGGCCAGCTGGCGAATGTCGGGCATGGACAAGCCCAGCCGGCCGGCGCCGGTTATCCCGAACCTAGCCATGCCCTCCAGCTGGTCGGGCCTGGCTTTCGCCTTCAATCTGTCCATGGCTTCTTCAAACGTCATATTGCCCATATCGTCAGTATAGCCCTTTGCCGGCAACATTGATTATCATAGAGGAGAGAAGGGAGCCGGCCTTGCACCAGCATGCTAATCCCGATCCTGGCGCCTTTTGGCGTAATATTCGCCAGCCAATGTCGCTCGGTAAGAAATTAAAGCTTATATTCTCGAACCTATGGCGCAGAATCCGGTTGCGTCAAAATTGCTGTGACCACCCCGGCGAACCCGGTTGCTGAATGTAGCTTTCCTGAGGGCCGGTCGGCCCTAAGCCACTTTTACGAAGACGCCTGGATTGACTTGTAACTATCATGTGCATTGTGTGTTATACTTAAATAGTAGGTTTTTCGATTGAGCTTTTGGTTGAGCACGCAGAGATTTTTCCTCGTCCGCAGACCCCTGGTTCCTTTGACTAGCCTCCGCCTTCATCCGAAGGCAATGACTGTGAAGGGAGGAAAAGAGTATGGGAACTAGACTGTATGTGGGAAACCTTTCCTACGACACAACTGCCGATCAGCTTAAAGAGCTTTTCTCGGCCAGCGGTGTAGTCGCGTCGGCGGACCTGGTAATGGACCGTCAGACCGGTCGCAGCAAGGGCTTCGCGTTCATTGAAATGGGCAGCGAAGAGGCGGCGGCAGCGGCTATCTCGGCGTTGAACGAGACGGAGCTTGACGGTCGTAAGCTCAACGTTAACGAGGCCAAGCCTCGCGAAGAGCGTACGTCGTCCAATAACCGTAGCTACGGCGGCGGATACGGCAGCAAGCGCTACTAAGCGTTAGCTTTATCTGTTAAAGACAAACGGCCCCTGGAGAGGTTCATCCCTCCCGGGGCTGTTTTCTTTTTGTGCCGGACATCCAGTCTGATTTGCTATTTCGGCGAATCTCCCGTAGCATCAAACATCTATGAATCTTCGCAATGTTGCCATTATCGCCCACGTCGACCACGGTAAGACTACTCTCGTAGACGGTCTTCTGAAGCAATCAAAAACATTCCGGGAAAACGAAGCCGCGTTCACGCAAACCCTGATCATGGACTCTAATGACCAGGAAAAGGAGCGCGGTATAACCATCCTTGCCAAAAACACTGCCGTTATCTATAAGGACACTAAGATCAATATCATCGACACTCCCGGCCACGCCGACTTCGGCGGGGAGGTTGAGCGCACTCTGAACATGGCGGACGGCGCCATTTTGGTCATCGACGCCCAGGAAGGCCCGATGCCCCAGACTAAGTTCGTGCTGAAAAAGGCCATGGAAATCGGGCTGCAGTTGATCGTGGTCATCAACAAGATAGACAAGCGCGACGCTCGGGTTGACGAGGTCATCGAGAAGACGCACGACCTTTTCCTCGACCTGGCGACCGACCCCGACCACCTTGATTTCCCCGTCTATTACGCCATCGCCCGCGAGGGCAAAGCTTGGGCAACCATGCCGGCCGACATGAGTGCGCCCGCCGATCTGACGCCTATTTTCGAGGCGATCGTGAAATATGTCCCGGCGCCTCAAGCGGAGGTCGACAAACATTTCCAGATGCTGGTCGCCGCGCTGGATAGCGATAGCTACCAGGGGAAATACGCCATCGGCCGGATTACTCGGGGCAGCATCAGTCCGGGCACAACTATAACGCTGATGAAAAAGGACGGCACGGAAGAGCAAGCGTGCGTTGATGCGGTCTACGTCAGCCAAGGTTTGAACCGGTTGGCGGTAGACAAAGCCCAGGCTGGTGATATCGTCTCGTTGACCGGTGTGAAGAACGCCAATATCGGGGAGACGCTGGCCTGTGTTAACCAACCCGAAGCGCTGCCGGTCATCGAGATCGAGGAACCGACGCTAAAGATCAGCATCTCCGCCAACACCTCGCCTTTCGCCGGCCAGGACGGCAAGTTCGTTACCAGCCGCCAGATCCTTCAGAGAATCGAACGGGAACTGGATACCAACGTCTCTCTCAAGTTGGAGATGGGTGAGTCTGGGAACTTCATCGTTTCCGGGCGGGGCGAGCTGCACCTGTCGGTTTTTTTGGAAACGCTTCGGCGCGAGGGATATGAGTTCCAGGTCGGCAAGCCCCAAGTCATAACGAAGATGATCGACGGACAGGAAAACGAACCGGTTGAAGAGCTTACCGTTGACGTCGACACGGCCTATACGGGTGCCGTCATCAGCGAAATCGGCCGCCGCAAGGGTGTCCTGCAATCCCAGGAAGACAACTCCGACTCTACCGTCCGCTTGGTTTTTGAGATTACGACGCGGGGGCTATTGGGTTTGCGTAGTGAACTGCTGACTCAATCCAGGGGAACCGCGGTCATGAATTCAATGTTCCTCCGCTATCAGAAGTTAGGTTCAGCCCTTGTTCAGTTAAGAAACGGCGCGTTGGTTGCCTCGGAAAGCGGCAAAGCTGTAACTTACGGCCTGGGCAACACGCAAGAACGCGGCGTCCTGTTCATCAATCCGCAGACTCCTATTTATAAGGGTATGATCGTCGGCCTGCACGCAAAGACGAACGACCTTTGGGTCAACGTGGCCAAGGAAAAGAAGCTGACCAACATGCGGGCCGCCGGCTCCGACGACTCCATCCTGCTGACGCCGCCGACTATCCTGACCCTGGAACAATGCTTAGACTTCCTGGAAGACGACGAGCTCCTAGAGGTCACCCCGCATAATCTCCGCCTCCGGAAACTGTATCTGGACCAAAAACAAAACCGCAAAGACAGAGACTAGGTTTTTTGCGATTTCTTCTTCGGGGGCAGTCTAAGCAACAACTCCGAGCATGAAATCAACTCAACCATTTCTCTTGTCGCCCTGTTCGAGAACTTCTTGTCTCCGGATACTACATAATCTACGTCCGCTAGAACGGCCGACGCTAATACCGGCGCGTCCTCGTCGTGCGTAACATATTTCCGGTGACGCAATACCATCGCTTTGGATGGCAGGGGGACTGTTTCGAAAGGAATAGCCTCCAGGAAAGCCCTGAGATCATCTTCCCTATCAGGTGTTTTCTTCTTAATAACACTTTGCGTCTCACGAACTACGACTTGTCCAAGCATAAGAGTCAGTCTTTCCTCAACCGCTGCTATAACAAGCCGACGCTGCGGTCCATTAAACCAAAATGCCGAAACCAGGATATTTGTATCGGCAAAAACCCTAAGAATCGGCGCCATATATCTCGCGATAGACGGTGCGGCGCGCGGCGCGTACAATCTCCACTACGTCGTCAGCTTTCAAATTATTCTTTCGCGCGCTTTCCTCAAAGCGAGTCAGGATTTCTTCCAACGGTGTCGCTTGCGCCTTCTCGATAATTATGAACCGCTCGTCGACCTCATAAACGCTCAAAACATCGCCCTGTTTGATATTGACGCTCTTCCGCACCGACGCCGGCAGGGTAAGCTGGCCCCGGGAAGACAAAACCGCGCTTTCTCTTTTCATATTATGACCTCCATCAAAATCCGTATTTACTTACATTATACTTACTTTTCCGATTCCATACAATGGGCTCTCTCCTTTGCAGTGGTATATATGTAATCTAGGAGGAAACCTATCCAGAAAAGGAGTCTCATGCCAGATAGCAATAATTCATCGAACCGAAACGTCGTTCTAAAGAACGAAGTCATCCTACCCAAAAGCGGCGACAATTATATGGAAGTCAGGCACATCTCGGTTAAGGGGACCAATGAAGAAATCGGCGAAGCGTTGGCCGGAATCGTCCGGAACAGGCTTATAACTCATTCAATCGCTACAGGAAGCTGAATGCTTATCTAGTTGAGAATACCGACCGGAAGTATTCAGCCGCCGACGGATTTCAGGCAATGGACTTGGTTCGAGGTTTTTGCCAGGACAGCTCCGAAGGCCCGTCGCTCGACCTACCGCTAAGAACCCTCTGGCCGCTGGTGATCGACTTGGACGATAAAAGCGTGCGCGTTAAGTTCTATCTAAAAGACGGCCCGAACAAGTCCCAAGACTTCACCGACGAATACCGTTTCGCCCTATCGGCAGACTGACAGCTGCCTTAGTGAGGTTTGTGGTTGTCTTGGTCTTCGTAGTCGCGGTGCGTAGTGCGCCCGTCCTGGTCGCGAACCCTCATCCTGTGACCCGGGTCATACTTAAGACGTTCTTGAGATTTGGGTTTCTCAACCTTTGATTTATGCCCCTCCTCGGGCGGACAGGGCTTTATCTTCTTGGCAACAGGGGTCTTCTTGCACTTCATGGCTCCTCCTCATCGATAGCTTCGACAATGTTATAGCACGTAATGAACCATTCTTAAACTAGGTCAAAACATAGTTTTGTGCAATGTAGAGGCTGGTATAACACTAGCCGGCCTGCTTCCGCCGACTCATAATGCAGATGTTTTGACAGGTGCTGCAGGCTACCCTGGAATAGGCATAAACCAACATCGCGCCGGCCCAAGCCAACGAATAGCTGACGATCGGGCTTAACAGCCAAATCGCGTATAGGCCGACGAGCATTGTCAAACCCAGCATTGTGACCGGCAAGGTCATGTTTCTGGCAGGCAGCTTTTCAACCGGCGCCGCTTTCCGGCGCCCCATGAAAATAAAATAGGGACTCTTCGGATTAATCGCGCACTCATCGTTGCCGCATCGCGGGCATAGCCAAAAGGTGTGAATAAGTATCTGCGCCACCAGCAGAATATAGAAGACGGTGGCGACAACAGGCGCGCTAGCCCACGCTACGCCACCGATCAACACCATATAAAAAGCCAGCAACCAAACAATCAACTTCTGTCTCATAATTCAACTCCTAAAGACAGCCCATCTGTTTAGAATATTTACTTCTTCGGTTCGAGGTTGCGGGTGATGTTCTGGGACAGCGAACGCAAGACTGATTGGTAATCAACGACCCGGCCGCCGTTACGCAGCGCGTCCCAATCCGCGAGCGCCATCTCTCTATCTTTCTGGTCGGTAATATCCCCCAGTTTCTGCCGCGCGTCGGTGGCGGCGGCGTCTTCAATCCGGTCGATCTTTACGTCGCCGGGGATTATCGGGGCGTTGACAGCTGCTTGAAGCGCCAAGCTGGTTACCTTAATAGCGACGACTCCGTCCTGTAGATCTTTCAATTGTCGTTGCGCGTCGCCGGTCCTTCTGCGTTCTGTCTGAAGATTTTTCTCTATCGCCTGCAAATCGCCGCCTTGCTTAACGATCACCAAGCCGCCCGCCGCCAAACAAACGAGCAGAACCACAGTTACGACCACCGCGTAAACTTTCATAGCCCCAACCCCTCCTTAGACAACCAACATTTTACTATCGCCAGTATACTGTCATTCCCCAAGCCATACTAGCTCGGGTATACTTCAATTAATACGCTGGTTAAACAAGGAGTAAATAGGTTGAATAAACGATTCCCGATAATCTTCTTTCTTGCATTAATCTTTATCACCGGTTGTGGCAAGGCGGAAAGCCCGCCTCCCCCAGCCCTTAGCGACAGCCTGCCGCCGAATATAGGCTCAGTCGAGCTCACGGAAACAATAACCGGTGAAGCCGCGGCCGAAATGAGTACAAGGCTGCATCAGAGACGGCTCCGAAACGCTAAAGAAATGGCCATTGGAAGCTATGGAACTGATATATCCGTTTGGCTCAGTGAATACGCCACAGCGAAAGAGGCGAGGAGCGAAACCGACCGTATGGTTAAGGCCATGCAGCGCATCGGCGGCGACTTCGGAAGTGTTCGCGTAATCAAGCTGGCCGGAAGGACCGCGTATGTCGTCGCACCTGGAGGGCAGACTCAATACTTCTGGTCCAGGGGCAAGATACTTGTATACGTCATCGCCGGCGGGGCGACCGAGCAAGAAGTAGAAGCTGCGTTTCCTTAGTGTTCCTATATGGGTCGCGTAAGTTCCTTTATGACTGATATACTATTTGAGATTTGATATTTGGGAGCTTACTGTGGAACAGCAAGTAAAAAATATATTTCATATTATTTCTTTCGCTCTAAATATCTTCGCGGGTTTGGTTATCGCCATTTCCGCTATTGATAGCGCCATCCGGTATGTCGGTGGCTTTGGAAGATACCTGAAGGATCCGGTTTCCACCGACGAAATCCGGTTACGTTTGGGCAGATCTCTTTCCTTTGCCTTGGAGTTTTTGGTAGGCGCGGACATTCTAAGGACCCTGATTGCTCCGTCCATAACGGAGATTTCGCTGCTTGGCGCCACTGTTGCCATCCGGGTTACCTTGAACTTCTTCCTCGAGCGAGAAGCGGACCACCTTCTCTCCGCCAGAAAACTCAAAGCCTAAAAGAGGACTCAAACCGGTTATTGGATTTGTAGACTTTCTATCCATTCGTGGGATGATATCCGGCCGTCGGCGGAAATTTCCAGGTAGGTCGATTGCGGACCATTGCTTGACCATGAACCACTATTAAAATACTGCATGTCGTCCCAGGTCATGCTATCCGGCGTGTGAGTATGGCCGAAGATAATCGTGTTCGCCTGGTGGTCGGCGTCAGCCGAATCGTTATATTCAGCCAAAGCCGTCGGCGCCGCTTTCCGCCACAATTCCGGAGAAACAACATCGACCGTCGAACCGAACCAGTGCTGAACCGAGTTGATCATATTTCTACCGATGCTCCGGCATCCCGGCCGCTGTTTCGCGACCGGTTCCATCGCTCCCGCTTCTACAACCCTCTCGGCCGTAACAGGGTCTCGGCGCTGAAGAGCCCTTATGACACCGCTGGAGACGTCCGAAGCCGGCAAGCCGCGAACATCTCCGTAATATGTGCCGAGAATCAGGTCGCCGGCGAACAACATTAGCGAGGGATCGTAGAAATGTCCGTGCTCGACCAGGACCCCGCCGGCCGGTGTTTCTATATAGACGCGCGGATATGTTATGGCCATCCTGCCCAACCAGGGAACCTGAAAGTCAAGATTAATCCGCAAACCGGAAATCCCGATGTCGTGGTTGCCGACCAGGTAGACCAGGTCTTTATCGGGCTTGGAGGCAAAGGCAACCAGACCGCTCATCACTTGTTCCGCGACGCTGCCCTTAGGCACGACATCGTGGTTTCGCACCGGCGGCATATCCATCAGATCCCCGGCTATATATAGCGCCTCGATTTCCGGAGTCTTGGCTTCCAGGAAATCCAGAAAGTGCCGGGCCTTGGTCTTGCCCTGTGTTTTTTCCCCGTTGTCCCAGGTATCGATATGCAAATCAGAGACAATGATAATCGCCATACCGCCAGTATACTCGTATTCGCAAGTATTCAAGAATACGGTAGTCACTGTATTTGTTTCTGCGCAGATACAGAAATCAGAACAGGAGGCATACAGAGGTGCGTCATCCTGGGGCGCCCCGCAAATCTGCCGCAGCCTGACTGCCGGCAGGCAAGGAGGGAATTAAAGGGTGGGTGCTAAACAATCTCCTCTACCCTACAGGGAGAGGATTAAAGGTGAGGGGGTGTTTCCGTCATTGCGAGGCAAACATCCAGCCCCCGTCCTCATACACCTGCAAGATGGTCTGAGATAAACCTTTGGGTATCCTTTACTACACTATCCATGTATTTGGGATTACTTTGCGCGACTTCAACCGCTTGTTGATAGAGCTGTTCATTCGTAACCCTTAGCCATTTGTCGTTTAGCACGAGGAAGGTCAACCTTGTCGTCACAGCGACTCGTTTATTCCCGTTGAAAAACGGATGATTCTTAATCATCAGATAGAACATAATCGCCGCTTTCTTAGGCAAACCACGATATGGGTCTTTGCCCCCGGCAACTGTCTCGAATGTTGTCTTTAGACAACTCTCCAAGATACCGGGATACCGCGTTGATAAATCCGGAATCGGCTCGTCAAAGGCCAGTTTCTCTTGCGCCAGTCGATGGGTGACACGCTCAACCTCATTAATCGAAACCGGCTTCATTCTTTGCCCAACCTGTTAAGCGCGTCTCCATATTCCTTTATGACCCGGTCGACCGTTTCGTCGATAATCTTTTCAGTTTCGGGTGTCGTCTCCGAATAGATATCCCCAAGATCTTGCCTATCGATAACATAGTTCCGACCGATTTTTACAGCCTTAAGTTTCCCTTGACTTATCTTCTTCCAGACAGCTATACGGCTTATGCCCATTATCTTTGCCGCTTCCGTTGTGCTAATCATATTCTTGTCCATGTGTGCCCCACTTTATTACCGTTGTTAACCTTAACCAACCTAGTTAACATATGTTAACCAAATAAATTTAAGTTAACACATGTTAACCGCGTAAGCAATAACCGAAACCTTATTATTCAACCCCTGGCCCCATTTACATATTGAACCCTTTTAATTAACTGGCTGTGCGTATATGATTAAATCAGCTGGCAGCGGGGTTAGCGCTAGGCCATGGAGGCGCCAAATGAGAAGAACCTTAGTAATTTCATTAGTCTTTGTTCTGGGTATTGTCGCGGTCCTGATTTATGTAGGTTGCAGCCTTAGAACGGCTAATTATACCGAGGCCGATTCGGGCAAGACCATTGAAGCGTCTGTAGGCCAGCAATTCACGATTACTCTCAGAGGCAACGCGACTACGGGATATGTATGGCAGATGGCCAAGGGTACAGACAGTAAAGTCGTTAAAAAGATAAGCGACAAATACACGGCCGATAATACGGGGCGAGTGGGCTCAGGCGGCGATCATGTTTGGTCCTATAAGGCAATCGCGGCCGGCGAAACGACGATAACGCTCAATTATCTCCGGACCTGGGACAAACCCGTTGCTCCCGCCAACACCCTAAAGTACAAAATCAAAGTACAGTAGAAACACCAAAGCTCTATATCGGGTTGCCGCTGACGTCTGTGAAAGATGGCGCCCCCGGTTTATCGCGCGCCGCTTGGAATTCGCCGCCGGTCGAATCCTTATAGACCAATTTGAACGTAGTTTCTTCGGCCGAGACGATACCGACCTGGCCGGGATTAGGAGCGCCGTCAGCCCAGTTAATCTTAGAGTCGATGGCTTTCAGATCGCCCGCTGTCATGCCTCCATAAGAATTGTTATGGTCCGAAGCGAATTGGTCGGCGGCAACAGCGGCGGCTTTAAGTATCGCCTTGGCGGCCATAGTGTCTGTTTGGTTAATGGAGCGTCCGGGGAGTACTAACAAAACGTACGCGACAGCGGCGAAAGATACGACGATTAGCAGAAATGGAATCATCAGGCCGAGAGAGAAGGCCCATTTCTTGCCCTCCCGCTTGCCGCGCAGCTTAACCATTTCATCTTCGTGCGCCTGCCTCTTGACTTCCCGAGTGGCCCGGTGTTCCTCTCGTTTTTGTGACTTATCCATAGCGCTAGACTAGCAGAACCAAAGGACTAGAAACAGACTTGACCCTTTTAAGGCATCCCTTCGTATTCAACGACAAACTCCGGTTTGCCGCAAGCGACAAAGCTTGCGTTCCTGTGGTCGCGTTCGTCCAAACCAACGCGGCGGAAAACATCGCCCCAGGTTTCGACATCCGCGTAAGCTTTCACCAGATCGTTATCTACTTTTTGTTCGTCCCACTCCGGATGCTCCCCAACGAACTGGGCGTATACGTGCTCGGCGTGGTCCTCGAATTCGGCGTTAAAAAGAAAGGCTCGCCGAGTACGGAATAATGCTAACGTCTTCGCGAAGGGGACATAGACCATGACCATGATAAATGGGATTAACGGGAACAGGTACCAGGCGTCTTTCATCCCGTCTTCTTTCATCTTCTCGTTGACGATCAGAAGGTGGGTGTATTCATTGTCCTGGGCGTTTCGGCTCCATTGTTTTATGCCGTTGGCCCAATCGACGAATTCCCACTTTCGATACCGTCGGGTCAGCCGGATATACTGCCGGATCTCCCATTCACGGTAAGGAATGCAGGCCAGAGTCTCCAGCAACTTGGCCTTTGACAAAGTCACCTTACGGCCCGTCAGGATATCCATGGTTATAAAAAAACTCCGCGCCATTATAGAATATTTGTACCGCGGCCTGGCAATCGAAGCTTGCTGTTCTTTCTTTAAATCAATCGTCTGTGTCATAATGCTCCTCCCCTTCAATAGAGTAATTCTATTTTTCTTTATGTACTATCTGACCGGGGTCGGCTTAGGGGTCAGGTCGTGCTTTGTAAGGTTAATTATTGACTCCGTCCGTTATAAGTCAAGTCTTTTTCTTTCATCCATAATTTGATAGCGTGTTCGTCATGGCACGACCTCTACGCATCGAGTACCCCGGCGCCGTCTACCACGTTATGAGCCGCGGCGACGGCCGGAAGTCTATCGTCAGAACAAATAAGGACCGTGAGGCTTTTCTGGTAATTCTGGAAGAAGCCGCAAAACGCTTTAACGTTCTCATCCACGGCTACTGCCTAATGACAAACCATTACCACCTTCTCGTTGAGACTCCTGACGGCAACCTCGCTGAGGTCATGCATTACATCAACGGGGTCTATACAACTCGTTATAACGCCCGAAACAAAACAGTCGGTCATGTCTATCAGGGTCGATACAAGGCTATCCTCGTCGAACGCGACGAGTATCTCTTGTGTCTTTGCCGATATATCGTTTTGAATCCGATCCGGGCGGGCCTCGTCGAGCATCCGGCCGATTACAGATGGAGTAGCTACCGCGCGATTGCCGGCCTGTCAGATAACGATGGCGGTTTTCTCGCGACTGATTGGGTCCTCTCCCAGTTCGCGGGCAAGAAGAGGCTGGCCAAAAAGCGGTACCAGGAATTCGTCTTGACCCCTGAGGCCGGCTCCGACAAGCCGTTCGAGAATATCCGCGGTGGCTGTGTCTTAGGGAGCGACACCTTCATCGATAAGCTCTCAAACGTCTTTTGGGAAGCAGACGAGATAAAAGAACTCGCTCGATCACACAGATACGCTGACCGGCCCCCACTTTCGGCCTTGCTCCCGGCCGGATTGTCAATATCAGATAGAAACCTAAAGGCACATAGCGCAATCTACGATTTCGGATACAAGCAGCGAGAAGTCGCAAACCATCTAGGTCTTCACCGCGCCTATTTAAGCCGAGTGATCTCAGAAACAGAAAAATATCTCAATGAAGGGTAATTGCAAGGTTGCCGTGCCTGTTCAGATTCATAAGTTGGTAGTGCATCAACTTCACCAACTTAAAAGGTTACATAGCACGACCTGACCCCTTTGACTTTGAATAGGCGTGGATCAGGATGTTGAATCGACTCGCGCCTTCTCTTAAGACTTCAGTGAACCGTTCTCGGTCCTCTTTTGATCGGACAATTGCTTTTCTTTCGTTACCGCGGCTCATTACGTGATAGACAGCCCCGGGGTATTCGATGCGCAGTGCTCTTACCATGTCGCCAGACTAGCAGAATCAAATGACTAAAAACAGACTTGACTTTTAGAAGACGAGACCTAGAAACCAGGTTTTAAGAGAATGTTAAAAGTAAAGACTTGACCCCGTTATTGCTTCGTCGGTTAGGCCGTATAGCTCATAAACGAGCTGGTTGTTTTGTATACATACTCTAAACATATGATTTACGCCCTGACCTTTTCACTAACAGCAAGTGAGATTTGGTCAGATTGAATCGAGTCATCAACGGGGTACCTAATTTTATCTGGAACCCAAAAATCGTATCCGCGAGATTCCATAAAGTCCTTTTTTTCGTCTAGCGTAGGCAATAGCTTCATCTGACGACGAACACTCTGACCTTGAGTTTTGTGCTCAAACGCTCTTGAATACAGGTCAAACCCATAACGGACGCAGATGTTTTGTTCGCGTATATTGCGCCGATACTGTTTAACTAACGCGTCCGTCCAACCAGCTGATTCGTGAATGTAATAGTCCTTGTTCGTTTGGCCCTTGGTGCTCCCTTTATAGTGGTCATACATCTGATCTAGGGGTCGATAGCGACAGTCGGCAATTTGAACCTTCCATTCGAAACTTTTAATTCGCTTTTGTTCCATTTCTTCGAACACCGTGTCCCAGTTATATATTACGAAAACATATATCTGGTTCGACTTATAACCAGCATCGAGTAGTATGTCAATTTGTTTTTTTATACTCTCGTGCTGTTTATAACCCCAGTCCCAGGCAATACGGGGATTTTGAAATCCGGCCTTCTTCAGCATTCTTGCCAGATGTGGTTTCTCTTTCAAGATTCTTCCATCGAAGCCAGACTGGCTTTCGCACCATAGAATTCGATGAGTCCTTTTTAATTCCGCAAGCTCTTTGAGAATATCTTCAATATGGGGATTAGCAAGAAGGTTGTTGTCGTAGAAAACCAGTTTTCTGATTCCGGGAAAGATCTCATCAACTATTGATTTCTTTGGCTTGTATTCTGGCTCAATCTTCCAAGTCCCACAAAACTCGCAGTTTCTTATGCAACCCCTAGAAGCGTGTAAAATCTGGTAATCAATTGGGCTGCCATTTTTGTATTCCAGCAAGTCATAAGCGGGCTCATGACTCTCGGCTGCTCCCATCACACCTTGAAATACTTCATCACAACCGGTGTATTGTTTTACCTCTTCAATTGGCCTTAGTGACGCATAGATACCTCCAACAGTAATCTTTGCGTTCGGAAATAGGTCTTTATAGAACTCGACGGTTTCTTTCACATAGGGAGACCAATAAGTAAAAAGAGACGTAATCCAAATCTCATCAGGTTTAAACGCCACAAGACGACTTGTCTCAAAAAAACCAATAGGGACGCCCCTGTAAAGTTGCGCTTCGTTGCCTAGAGTTCTTTGATAAGAAGCAATCTTAAGTAAGCCAACCGGAAGAAAGTTCTTATGATTCTTGCTTTTCGCAGGAATCGGAAAAGATGGCTCTACGAGCAGAATTCTTATTGTTTTTCGGGTAAAATGCGATCTAGCCGAGGATATTAAATATCTCCTTCTCGAATTGCTTTTCAAAACTACCAAAACCAACTTCTTTTAATTTTTCAATCAATGTCTTAATTCCTGCATGTGCATATTCTTCCGCGATGGAAACAACTTCTACGTCGTCGGCAATTATGTCAATATTTTTACTGTCACTTGCAGCTACTGCAAATATTAACGCATAGTCCTCCGCATTAAGGTCTTTCGTAAGTACGAAACCTTCCTTAGACTTTATGGGCAATCTCATCCCGCTTTTATAACCGATAGACATAGCGAGAAGAAACTGATCTTTTCGTCCTCGGGTTTTCCCCAGCAATACCGGCTCTTTGTCAAGCTGCTCGTAGAGTCGGCGGTCAGTTTTATCTATATTGAGCCTATCTGGGCTTGTAATCATTGTCATTGTCCTATGCCTCCTTAACGCGTGTTTCGGTTTCTTCCTCATTTAGATCTAACCTATATTTGCCTCCAACATACCTATCGAGAACACCAGAGATCTCTGAAGACCACTCTGTGGGGCTCAAGATTAGAACGACTTGCTTTGCTTGAGAAATCTTAGCAAAAGCTTCCGCAAAGTTTTCCCGGTTTTCGTCGTCAACTCTTGCTACCGGCGTATCAATAATGAGTGGTGAGTCAAATCCTGCAAGCGTATGGAGAGCAATCGTAAAAGAAAGAACGAGAAGTTGTCTTTCGGCTGCACTCATGTGTGGAAACCATTCTTGTCCTGAAACATGGATTACACTCAGCGAGTAGTCTTCTTTTATCTTTATTCGTTTATAGGTCTTTTTCTTCCACATAAGTTTCGAGAACGCTTTGTTGGTTTCTTCTTCTACGTATTCCCTTGTCTTGGATAAAATACTTTCTCTTGCATCACTAGCTTTAGCAAAAGCAGTTTCGCATACGCAGATACGACCTTTTAGTTCTTCTATGTCCTTCCGTTTCTCCATTTCATCGTCTCGTCTTCTTTTTATGTCTGGTATTCCTTTTCGAATTTCGTCTCGCCTTGTTTTCCATGTGCCCAGTGCTATCAAGTTTGTCATATAGACATCCTCTAGGATCAGGATTTGTTCTTGGTGTTCTCTGATGGAATCTTTATTATGGCCTAATAGTGTATGGTCAATTTCTTCGATTCTTGTCTGTGCTTTTTGGATCTGTTTATCGCAGTCCTGAATCTTTTCAATTGCACTAGCGATATTAATTTTTAGAGCACGCTCTTTTTCTAATACCCTGTGAAGCGGATTTTCTAATTCGCTTAGTCGCCTTGCAGCAAAGGAAGATGTCGAAATTTGCTTCATTGTCTCCTTAATGTGATTTTCTGTTTCTTTAGATATTGCTACCCCACATAAAACACATTTACCATCTTTTAGCGATTGTTCAAGATTTCTATTTTCAATCGGCGGTGGCAACTCGTGGTTCTGTATTTTCTTGTTGATTATATCTAATAGGCTAGTAAGCGCTGCTTTTGAATTTGCTGTTTTCCCTAACTCAAATAGACTGTTTAGATATTCAATATGGTTTTTCTCACGCCTCTTATTTGTTAATTGCACTTTATCCTTCAACTCATCCCGCTCAGTATTAAGTTTCATAGCATCAGGACAACCTTCAATTTCGCCCTTGTGTTCTTCGATTTGAGTTTTTGCGCTGTCAATTTGAACCTGCGCTTCATTAAGCATATTTGATGCTTCATTTTCTCTTTCTATAGCTTGATTAAGCTGTTTTTCTATCTCCTCAAGCTCAGGGCTATACCTTCCAGCTTCACGGTTGTATTCTGTTAATATTGTTCCAAGGCGATCTTTTATTGTTTCTAAAACTTCGATTCTTGATAGGCTAAGAATGGCGCTTCTAATATTTTTCTGAACGGCTACTTTAAAATACGAACTTAGCCGTTCCCCATCAAAAATAAAAAACCCACGAATATTCTTTGGGATAAATGTATCAATAAAAAACTCTACGTCTTCATCTTCGCTAAAATAGTCAGTCTCGCCGTTCTTCTTTATATGCTGGACTTCTAGGTCCATATAGGTTGAAACGTATCTATATAGCTCACCCATTTCAATTTTTGCCATCGCTGTTTCTTTAAAGACTTTATACCTTGCCGTCCGATTAAAAACTATTTTCCCTCCTTCACCAGAATCGATATAAAGCTCAACAGATACACTGTGCTCAGATCCATCTGGGCTCTGCAGTACACTGTCCATTGTTACTGGAGGCATACTTACTGACTCATCATTCAAATGAGGCTCTTCTTTATAAAGACACCAGTTGATGGCATTAAGAATATTAGATTTTCCAGTGCCATTTCGTCCAATAAACACAGTAAGATCGCACTCTGAAGTGCTCCTAAAGTGCAATATTTCATCTCTGTATTGACGATAATTCTTCATTATTAGTTTTTCAATTCTCATTGGCTTTTTCCAATCGATCCCTGGTGCTCCTAATTAATTTCTCATATGAGGCTTTCCACTGCGCCGTTCTCGGACGGTCAGCTTCTTCTGCAAGCAATTTGATCAGCAGGAATCCAATCTCTGGCTCGTCTTTGCATTGCTTCTGCAATTCATTAATTATCTTTTCGTACATACCTTCATTATCCACGAACGCCCCCTACTTATACTGTTCATATATCTTTGAAATTGCCGCAATTGCCTCGCCGTTGTTTAGTGCGGTCCTCGCAATTTCAATATACCTTTTCAGCTCTCTCCTAATCATCTTTTCTTCAATATCTTTCATTTCTTTTGGTACTTGCCCTTTCTTGGGCAAAGCAATAATGTCATAAATAGATGCGCTTTCTTTTCCCGAGCACCTTCTTAGTACTCTTCCTATTCTTTGAATGTATTCTCTTGGGTTACCTGAGCTTGATAGAAAGATTGCAGTTCTTGCTTCGGCAATATCAACTCCCTCATCTAAGCATTTCATAGCAACCAAGACCTGAAATTTACCTTTCGAGAAGTTTTCCAAAAGATAGCTTCTTTCTGATTTGCCACCATACTTTTTCTCTTTCTTTGTGCCTTTCTCCATCGTGAATCTTTGCGCACGAATCGATGAGGCGCCAAGCATCTGCATTACCTCTTGAATCTGTTGGGGACTTACATAAATAAGGGTGCCTGTAAGATCTGGATTGATATTTCTGATTATTTCATCGAGCGCTTGGAGTTTGTTAACCGCGTTTTTTATTATATTGGCTCTTTTGAAGAGCAATCTTTCAATTGAGGTTACTTGCTCGTCCCCTGAATCTGATTTAATGCCCTGAAGTCGAGCAATCGTTTTTGACAGCTCTAGGTATTCGCTAGTCTCTTGGTCTGTTAGATATATGAAAGAAGGGAAATATCTATATGGGGTAAGATATGTTCTTTCGGTTTCTGGATTTATCTGTGTAACAGCATCGCCCAAGCTAAAGGAAAAGACTTCGCCGCCAAAGTAATCATAAATCTCACTTGTGCCAGTATCGTCGAACCAGCGCTTAGGTGTTGCGCTTAAGCCGAGCCTTTTCTTATAATACTCGTCGATTCCCTTTTTAAACTTTGGAGCCCCTAGATTATGGACTTCATCTGCAATTAGGAAGACTGATTCTCCACTAGCCTCTTGAACCATTTTGTGGAATCGGCTTGATGAGAAAGTACTGTATGTTGTCACAATCAAGATATTTCTATATCGCGTTTGGTTGAAGTCGACAAGCCTATCAGCTACATCATCTTTCCATTTTGGATTTGTGCTATCTGCAATAATTACAGGTCCGTCAATCGCGACCAATTCATCTACCTGGTCAATCCATTGGACGATTAGTTGATTCGATGGACATACAACAATGAATAAATTCTGTGTCTTGTCTTTTCGGATCAAGCTATCCATGCAAGCTAAGGCGGCCCGTGTCTTTCCTGTTCCAGTAGCCATTTCAAATATTCCAATATTCTTGTTATTTTGCCAACTAAGCACTGCATCTTTCTGATAATCACGAAGTTTTATTGGCGGTTTTTCCTCATCTTTTTGTAAATCTATATGTTCTTCTTCTTGGAGTGATTTGTATAGGACTTCAAGGTCTTTGGCGTTTGAACTAGATGGCGCCAAAGAAACAATCTTGTTCCTTAAGGCAATTGGAGCATCAACAATTTGACTTCGCTTTGCTGTGTTGTTCCAGTACTTATTAAACTCATCAATGTCTGCATGAAGTCTTGATGAATCCTCTGGTTTCCAACTTACAAACGATTTAAAAAACTCATCATTCCCTTTCCAGCCCATGGCACTCTCATTTATTGAGCCGCTAAAAGTTACTATATTGTCTTGCCGGTCGTTGAAAACACCTATTTTTGGATGAAAAATGCCATCGGCGCGGGGTACAGCGACTTTTATTTCGAGTCTATTATTTGCGAGAAGCCACCCAAGTGCCTTTATATGTTCATACACTAGTAAGTCTTTAAGATTATTTAGGTCATCAATAATTACTTGTGCAAATATTTGTTCTGGCGTCTCCGTAGCCGATCGTATTGCATCCATATCCTGCTGATTTAGCTCTGCAGAGATCACCATCTGCATTGACCCGCCACTCTTAAGAAGCCCGAGAATTCCTTTTGCCGCAATAGCTAGACTTGTCGAGGAATAGTAGCCGGCCAATCTTCTATATAGAACTGATTCTTGAAGCGCGGGAATATAAAACTCATTGAGAATATCATCTGAATCAGACGAGTATGAAGGCTTAAACTCAATATCTCGAAGACTCATGCAACTCCAATATTCTTAAACTAACAAGCTTTAGCCAACTTGTCTTCTTTGTCTAAATTGATCAAACATATATTTGATCAAACCAAGACACGCGCCGTATTAATGCAAATACTAACAAGAAAAGTTCATTCTGTCTTTATTGCGTCGCCGAATTACTTCTATTAAAGGCGTCAAGTCTTGCCTTTCAACCTACTGGTTCTTGTTTCCGATCCACCAAACACGAATCATTTGATGTTCTTGTTTCTGCTCCACCACGCAAGATTCTTCCTGGATTCATGTTTGATCTTCAGGGCACGATTTTAGCTGGAGTGAAAGCTCCGTCTGAGTTCCCTCGCAGCATCTGCGGGGTCACTCGGGATGACGATTCTCTGGCTGCCTTCGCCCCAGGGTGACGTTTCTCTGTCTGCCTCTTGTTTCTGTTCATCCGTGTAATTTGGCATATCCCCTCCGCCCACATAATCATGGAAAAGAGGAATATATTACCACGGACTATAAGTAGCATCCGCTTGCGCCAGTCGTTAAACAAGGGAGAATGTTTCGGGGGTTAGGGAGAAAGAACTTAGTGGATGGGGAGAAGAATCAGAGATTCAGGGGAGAATGATCTGGAGACAGGGAGACAAGTCGGGGGTCGGGGAGAAGAAGATTGGCAACTAGGGAGAAATGATTAACGGCAGGGTGAAAGAACAAGAACCATGGAGAAGCGGATTGGAGGTCGAGGGAGGAAAAATATATGTTTATGGATATAAATCTAGATACTTCCCGCGCTCGTGGATTTCGATATGCGAGAAAGCCTTAAAGAAATCCAAACGGCCTAGGACCTGCATCGACTTCATCCCCGGTTCATGAAATCTTGGACTCATACCAAAGCGATGTTCCGATCCGTCATCAGACACAGAACCAATGAAGTCTTCTCCCTGAAAAGTCATCATCCTGAACTGGCCACCGAATCCCTCACCGCGTTCTACTGAGGCTTGGTTTCGCCGCAAACCCAATGCTTCGGCGATTTCAAAACTCATAATTGATTGGTCCGCGCCTGAATCCAACAGACAGTCGACAGTGATGATCTTGGAGGGCCGGCGGGAAAGGCGTAAAGACAGAGTAATCGTCGGAACAAGCGTCGGTCCGAAGAGCGGACGATAAGACTGTCTGATGAACGGCTTGTCCTGTGGCTGAACGGGCATTAGTAGAACGAGTAGCGGCGCGTTTCTTCGGGAACTTGCCTGACTATAGGTTTCTTGACACCCTTGGCGCGCGCGGTCTTGAGCACGTCTTGCAGAGAGTCGGCGACGGCCACAATCTTTAATCCGTCTCTCGCGACCCATTTACCGCGGAATTCTTTGAGAATCTTTCTATCAAGCTTTCTGAGTTCTGCAACTTCGCTCTTAGTCATTTGCTATGTCCTTAATCGTCATTCTATCTAGTCTTCCAATTATCATTCTATGCCTCAATTGGCCAGGCCGCAAACTTTCTCCCTTCTTTCTTCTTTCTCCCCATCTTCAAACATTCTCCCTTTTCTCCCCGCCTTTTTCATTCTCCCCTACGTTATTCATTAATCACCAAATCCAATCGGTGGCCTGGATGGTTCCGGCGGAGTCATTAGTTCGCGGATTGCCGCGAATATCACTTGGATCTTTTCGTCGTGGTCTGATCCACCATACACGATTCTTCCTGGATAGTGGGTGGCGTGTCAGTTCCCTCGCAGCATTTGTGGGGTCGCTCGGGATGACGCTTCTCTGCCTGCTTCTGGTTTTGGTTTCTGCTTCGGTTGCGACACCCTGCTCTGTAAACGCGTATGGGTTTGATCATCTCGTTGTAGCAAGATTTAAAGTCACAATTTGTGATCTTAAATCTTTAATCTCCTGCTCAGTAAGCTGGAACATGAAATCATTCGGGAACCTTTCTATGTTGCGCCTGACCGCCTGCATAAGGACTTTTGTGTCAACGCCTGCGCGCCTCCTTAGGATGACGATTTTCGTCTGAGTTCTCTGGCTGCCTAGGGTTTGGTTTCTGTTTCTGCTAGCGGCATGTGAGTTTATACGTGGTCGCATTTTGCGACCACCTTTTCTTCTCGCAGTTCACAGTCTTTGAGGTGCCAAATTGGTACCTCAATCATGACTTTCTCTGCTGTTCACAGTTTTAAGGTCACAAATTGTGACCTTAAAACTGTGACCTTGTCTTATGAGAATTCGAGCATTTTATTCGGCGAGTCTCTTAATAGGGGTGGGTGGGGACAATCATATATCCTCGTAATGTCATTATTGTTTAACAACAATTACGTTACGATGTCATTGCCTATATTTGTCAAGCTCAAGTACTACGTTTTTCAACGGTAATGAACGTGACCGGGGTCGCCAATCAATTGGGTGGGTGGGGACAATCAATCTGAGGGGATTTTGTTCCTGTTTTTGTTTCTGTTCTTGGTTCTTGATCCACCACGCACGTGAATTAGTTGGTAAAGAAAGTAGCGTGTCAGTTCCCTGCCTACCGGCAGGCAGGCCCGCGGGGGAGAGGGAACTTCTCCACTCGCTACGCTCGCTCGAAGAATATTTGTAGAAGGAATTCATAGGAGGGAAATATGGGGGCGGGATTGTCCGCGCTATTGCGCGTTTTCGCCAAATCCAATCGGACGTCTGGGCGTCTCCGGAGGAGTCATAAGCTCTCGGATTGCAGCAAATATCACATGGATTTTCTCATCGTGGTCTGAGTACTTATGCTCCAGATCATCAATCTTGCTGAGAAGCTCAGCGTTTTGTTCAAGCACTCTTCGCATTTGAACAAAAGCGCGCATTATCGCAATATTTACAGCAACGGCACGTGGGCTGTTCAATATGCCAGAAAGCATCGCTATGCCTTGCTCAGTGAATGCATATGGGTTCGCTCGCCGAGCCCCTCCCCAACTTGAAGTCACAAATTGTGACTTCAAGATTGAATATTCTTCATCATTCAGTTGAAACATAAAATCGGGTGGGAATCGGTCAATATTTCTTTTGACCGCTTGCATTAAGACTTTAGTTTCGACGCCGTAGAGTTCTGCTAAATCCATGCTCAACATAACACGTTGGTCGCGGATAAAATGAACCATACCCGCAATGCTCTTTAGTTCGACTGATGTGATTTCTTTATTCATTAAAGCGTCCCGTATTCTCCAATGTTTCTATTATGCCACAACACTACCAAACACATGTTCGTATGTCAATGGGAAGAGTTGGCAAGCGGCACCCTCGCTTCTCGACTAGTCGCTGAAGCTCCTCGCTCGAAGAATAATTGGCGAGATTCCAAGGGAGGGAAATTATTGGGGCGGGGTTGCCCGCACTATTGTAGGATCTACACGACTTGCGAGTCTGTTGTCTTACTATAGTCAACCAACGTTGACTATATCTCTTAACGTTGCTATCATAGTCAATATAAGTTGACCATGTCATTAAAGGGCCGCGTCTTAGTCACTAGCGCTTGACTATGGAGGATAATATGAACGGGCGGAGCGGAAGACTCATTCAACAACCAGCCGGGTACAAGGCGTTCATTCCCGCACCCTTGCCCCCGGATCCATCACTTCATTTAGATGACGAATCACTTGTCCTGTTATCTAATGCTGATATGGCGCTCGCCAGATTAGACGGTATCTCCTACGTCTTACCGAATCCGGACTTATTCATCTTGATGTATGAGAAAAAAGAAGCGGTCTTGAGTTCGCAAATCGAGGGTACTCAATCAAGTCTAGCCGATGTTCTTGATTATGAGGCCGGGGCTAGGGCAAGCAGAAAGAACTCGGACACCAAAGAAGTAATGAACTATCTGGCAGCGCTGGGGCATGGAATAAAGCGATTAGAAAAGCTGCCCCTATCCTCGCGTTTGTTACGTGAGATTCATAAGATACTTATGACCGGAGTCAGGGGGCAAAATAAAATCCCCGGCGAATTTAGGAAAACGCAGAACTGGATCGGGTCGGTCGGAGCCAGCTTACGGGAAGCAGCATACGTGCCGCCGCCGGCTACGGATATTGTCCAAATGATGGGCGATCTGGAGAAGTTCATCCACGCGGACATTGCCCTGCCTATACTGGTTAAATGCGCGCTCATCCACTACCAATTTGAGGCTATCCATCCGTTCCTGGACGGAAACGGCCGCGTGGGCAGGCTGTTGGTCACCTTTTTTCTGTGTTGGAGCGGAGTCTTAAGCGAGCCAATGCTATATCTAAGCGCTTTTCTTAACGATAACCAGCAGGAGTACTATGACCGGCTTACGGCTGTCCGTGTACGAGATGACTATGAGCAGTGGGTGGCATTCTTCTTACGAGGGGTCGCGGAGACAGCCGGGCAAGCCGCCGATACAGCGAAACGTGTCATTCAACTGCAAAAGACTGACCGTGAAAAAATTAGGGCTGCGGGCATCGAAAGCGTTTACGCGTTTGAGATATTGGACAACTTGTTGGCGAGGCCGATAATTACCGTGCCGGACGTAGTAGATAAACTTCATATCAGCAAGCAGGCGGCGACCAAAATCATCGATAAGCTGGAAAAGATCGGTATCGTGCGGGAGACGACAGGTGCCCGCCGAAATAGACGTTATTCATATGATGCGCTTTTAGAATTGTTTGGTTAGTACCCAGCTAATTGGGTGGGAACAATCAATCCGAGGGGTTCTTTTTCCTTCTTTGTCGGGGGAGATCACTACGTGAAAGGGAAGAAAGACCGGCGGCTAGGGAAGAGCGCTAACGCGCAGGGGAGGGGGACTTCTCCACGCCCTCTCGACAAGCTCGAGATTGGTCGAAGAATATTGGGGCGGGTTTGTCCGCACTATGTAGAATACGCGAGCAGTATGCTCGTCTCTTTAGAAAATAGAAACAGCCCCGGGGGAGTGAATCTCGCCTCGGGGCTGTTTGTGTTCTACAAAATCAGCAGATGCTAGAAGCGTTTGCTGCTGTAATTGCCGCTTCCGTAGCTGCCGCCGCCGGATGTGCGCTCTTCGCGAGGCTTAGCCTCGTTCACGTTGAGCTTACGACCGTCGAGCTCTTTCTCGTTCATCGCCGTGATAGCCGTTGTCGCCGCTTCTTCGCTGCCCATTTCAATGAACGCGAAGCCCTTGCTGCGGCCGGTCTGACGATCCATAACCACGTCCGCTGACGCGACTACGCCACTGGTTGCGAACAGCTCTTTGAGCTGATCGGATGTGGTGTCGTAGGATAGATTTCCTACATAGAGTCTGGTTCCCATATTCTCTCCTCCCCTCACAATCATTGCCTTCGGTTGAAGGCGGAGGCTCGTCAAAGGAACCAGGGGTTTAAAGGACGAAGGAAAATCCTAGAAGTGGTAACCAATAGCTCAATCAAAAAACCTACTGCTTAAGTATAACACTGATTCATGGAAATAAGGTCAGATGGCGGTTTTGTCTGCTGGGATTTTGTTTTTGGCGAGGAGAGCGGATGGCGTAAAGACCGGAACCTCCTGGGTCGCCAGCAGGTGTTTGTCTGTAGTGACCAGTGCCTCGCAGCCGGTTATCGACGCGGTTGCCAGATATAAGCCGTCATTATAAGAGAACGCATTCTTCTTTGAATAGTGTTCCACGCGAAAATCGGCCGCCAGCGCCGCGATAGCGAAATCGACGTCTATAAACCTGAAATACGTCCCCAGTACCTGCGGCAGGAGTTCCTCCACCTCGTCTGCGCGGGAAAGAACCTCGGCCGGCATCGTCGCGTTAACATAACGCGAAATAAGCCACTTAGTCTCTGAAATCATGATTGTCGGTGAACAGCCCTTGGTTTGTCCTTTTATAATCCTGTCGATGAGCTTTCGTGAAGCTGCCTTTTCCGCTGCCGCTACGCGGCTGTTTTCAGGAACAAGTACATGGCCAAGTATGCAGGCGTCGAGACAAATCATCTGTATTCGTCGTCCACCTCAAACTCGTAATGGATCGCCATTACATCCGCACCCTTTTTAAGATCCCGTCCCAGATACTTGATCATCTCTTCCGGTGTTCCTTTCACGGATTTTACGACTATTTCGTCACCCCGTTTTGTGAAGATCAACTTGTCTCCTGTCTTAACTTTTAAGTCTTCCCATAGTTTCTTGGGGACTGTTATCTGGCGTTTTGATGATATTGTCGCCACCGCTGTAAACATCAGCCTTACCTCCTTGTGATATACCTTACCTTATTATACATCGTAAGGCTAGTTACCGCAAACAAGACTGCCCTAAGAATTCGAGCGCCAGCTTCCGCGAGTTTAGACTGAGCGAAGTCGAAGGGCTCAGTCGAAGAATATTTAAGATCGAGCATGCAGGGAAGTCACAGAACGAGCGGAGAGCATGGTTCGCTCGCCGTATACGAACCGGGGTCAGGACTTTCTTCTTATGCGAGAGTCCTGACCCCAAAGCACTAACGATGACAGGACCCGCGCGCACTAGTTTGAGAGTTCTATCCGGCGCCAGACTGTGCGGTCCAGCCAGTTATCTTCACTCTCATTGTCCCTAAACGTATCCACATTGAGCATCATCGTCTTCGCCCCGCCCATAACCGCTACCGGGACCTTGATGACAACCACCGAGGTGTTCTTGACCAGCTCAACCATCGGCATTACCGAGTTCTCGGCCGCCTTCACCGCCTTGGCTTCTCCGTTCAACACCTTGACGTCCAACCGGTTCACACCTAACGAGGTGAAGAACCTCATGTTCATCATCGTTACGACATCCGCGGCCTGCGGTTTCTTAAACTCCACGGCCACGAAGGCGAAATCCTTGTCGTAGGCGAACGCGAACCGGCTGATGTCGCCTTTGCCGCCGAGCTGCTGAGACAACGCGAACGACTCGTAATCGTTTATGACGAGGCCGGGCAGTTTCTTGCCCTCTTCGAACGACGGAACCGTTGAAGCTTGCGATGTTTTTTGGCTCGGATAAAGCGCGAAGAGTTCGTTTGTTCTGATGAAAGACCTGAGCCAGACGCCGTTTACCCTTGTCTGACTCCTATATTTGTTGACCGCCGTAAGCTTATCCGCCGCCGCGGCCTCATCGACCTTATACCGGATCCACGAGGCGTCAATCTCAGCCAAACCGGAGGGCGGCTGCAAAGCATTTTGCGGCCGGTAGAGCGGCGGGCTGGGCCAGAGGATCCCGCGATGGACCAGATAGGTGTACTCCCGAGGTTTCATGTTGTTCTCGGCTAGAACATATTGGGTGAAAGCGTTGACCGCCCAATGATCGTGATGCAGGTCTTCGGGCGTAGGGTAGAAAATAACTGTCGGATTGAAGTCGGTTACCACGGCGGAAAGGTTCTTGGCCAGGCTGTTGCCCGAATACAGTTCGCCGAAACAATAAGCAAAATCGTATGGCACGGCGGTTTTACCGTTCATGGCCAGACGGGGATTATTGTCGTCCCAATTGGCGCGCCACAGGGAATTCGTGCTGCCGTCGCCGAATCCCATAAAGACCAGGTCGGTTACGCCCAGGCCTTTCATAGCGGCCAGACTCTCCAAATGTCTGGTTTTTCCCAGCTCAAGATAGTCGGCCGGCGACAGGTTAAGCTTCAGGCTTTCCGCTTTCGCGGCGTTCGTCCCGGCGTCGCCTTCCGTAACAATGACCACTTTGACCTTGGCTCCGATCTTGACGGCCTGTTTGGCCAAAAGCCCCGGTCCCAGCGTTTCGTCGTCGGGGTGAGGTGCGATGATCATGACTCTATCGTCGGCGGATATCGCCACAGCCGCGGTCGGCGCGTCTACCGTCCGGTCGTAAACAAGGACCTTGGCCAGCACCCCTCCGGCGATTAGAAGGATTCCGACAACTGCCGCCGCTATTATTAGAATCCGCCGCGTTTTATTCAAGAAAGCCTCCTTTGGGTTTGCGTTTCAATAACGCTTAGATTGGGGTATATCCGACCATCTGTTTCTTTGATTAAACCGCTTTGGCGTATTAAAGTTAAGTCGCCACGCAAGGTCCACTCGCCTTTTCCGCGATACAGCTTTTTCGCCCAATCCGGAATCGCGGCGACGAACTCTCGGGGCGTTATCCCCTCTTCGGTGTTGGCAATCGCCTTCAAGACGGCGGCCAGACGCTGGCTGATCTCCCCTAAGTCCACAAGCGCATCAACGTACTGGGAGTATTTTATTACTTTCAGATAGGGGACTCCTTGCGCGTTCAAGTCCGCAAGGTCAATAAGGAAGCCGTCTAAGGCGAACTCAACGAACTTAGTCAAATCACCGTCGTACTTTAATCTGGCGTCTTCAAGCGCATTGATATATGCCTTTCTGTTCTTGTAATAAAAGTTTGCGAGGGAATAAAAACCGGCCGCGGCATATCCGCCATGATATAACAGAAACGCTTCGACCGCCCTGGCAACACGGCCGTTACCGTCTCCGAAAGGGTGCACGCTCACAAAATAGAAGTGGCCTAGAACCGCCCTCACGATGGGATGAAGGGTGACGCAATCCTTTGAGTTGATAAAGGCCGTGAATTCTTTCATCAGTCCAGGAACAGCCTTGGGGTCGGGAAACTCATAGATGCCCGCGTAGACGAAGTCCCTTCGGTATTCTCCGGGAATGTTCAGGTCGTTGCGGATATTCCGGGTCGTGATAGCGTGAGCCTTTTTGATGAATATTTCATCAACCTTGGGCGTCTTAGTCGTCTTCTGTTCCTTAAGAAACCGCATCGCGTCCCTGGCGTTAATGTTTTCCTGCTCATCAACATTTTGCGAAGCCACCCCGGAACCATCGACAATCGACGCGACCTCATCCTCCGTCATCCGGTTGCCTTCGATGCCCGTTGTGCCGCGCACAGCCCTGATTATGTTTAGACGTTCCATCCTTGCCCGGGCAACCGGTGGCAGCGGCAGGTCTTCTAAAGTCTCAGTCATCCCGTCTATGGCCGCCAATCTGGCCTCGAGAGACTTAAGGTTCAACTTTATTTCAAACCTGACATCCCAATTATTATTTTTCGACACACGCCCTTCTTCCAATTCCGTTTCCAATTGTTCTTCCAACGCCTATATTTACTATGCTTACGCCTTTATGCTGTTAGTATAGCATATATTCTTACGTCTAATCCATTAGTGGTGTTTTCATTCCAAGGATATTTCCAACGTTTGTTTATCATAAAGAGGTCGAGCGCTATTTTGTGTGAGTCTAGACTGAGGTGTGGGTGGGGGCATTCAAACAAAGGGGTCATTTTTCTCTCTTCTCTATGGAGAGATAGCCCCCTCACCGAACCTCTCCTACGCCAAAGAACTTGGCTCACAGGCCGCGGGGGAGAGGGAACTTCTCCACGCACTACGCTTGGTCGAAGAATATTAGGGTCGAGTATGCAGGCAAATCGTCGATCGAGCGGAGAGCATTGTTCGCGAAGGCGTTGCGACTTGAAACACGGGGTCAGGCCCTATCGCATAAGAAGAAAGGGCCTGACCCCAAAGCACTAACGATGGTAGGCCGCGAGCTGCATGCGAGTCTATTTATCTCTCTGTTCGAGGTTCAGTGAGGCTGAGTTGATGCAGTAACGGAAGCCGCTGGGCTTATCTTCTTCAGGAAAAACATGCCCGAGGTGCGCGCCGCAGTTTCCGCAGGTGACTTCCGTCCGTACCGTGCCAAGGGAGGTGTCTGTGCTCTCTTCGATGGGCGCGCCTTCAACCGGGTGGGTAAAGCTCGGCCAGCCGCAGCCTGAATCGTACTTGGCTTCCGAATCAAACAGTTCAGCGCCACAGCAAATGCACTGGTAAACACCCCCGTCGTTACAGTCCCAGTACTTATTGGAGTAAGGCGGTTCGGTGACCTTCTCCTGCGTAACACGGTACTGCTCCGCGGTCAACCGCTTCTTTAATTCTTGATCTTTCTTCTCGCGGTCCTTCAACGTATCCATATAGGTAGTATAAAACGAAAATTCAGAGAATGAAACATTTATTACAATATTTTGAAAAAATAACATTGGCCCCCTCACCTAAATCCTCTCCCCGACGGGGAGAGGGAACTTCTCCACGCACTACGCTTGGTCGAAGAATATTAGGGTCGAGCATGCGGACGAATCGCTTGTCGAGCGGAAAGCATTGTTCGCGAAAGCGTTGCGACTTGAAACACGGGGTCAGGCCCTATCGCATAAGAAGAAAGGGCCTGACCCCAAAGCCCTAATGATGGTAGGCCGCGAGCCTGCCTGCAGCAGGCAGGCTGCCTGCGAGTCACTTTATTTTTCTTGTCTTTTCTTACTAATCCCCTGATAAGCCGCCATTGTTGCCAATCCGCCGACGATGAAGCCAAAAAACGCATAGTTGGCCGTGCCGTCGCCGGAATCCGGTTTCTTGGCGGTTCCGGTGGCGTTTTGCTTCGCCCCAGTCTGTTTTTTAGCCGAGCCGGTTCCGGCGCCGCCATTCGTGGAGACACCGGCCCCGTTGGCGGCATTATTATTGCCGGTCGCGCTATTGCCGGTCGTTCCGCCTCCGTTAGCTTGGCCGTTGGCCGAAGCGGCGGTGTCCGCTCCCGTCGGCACAGTGGTTGGCTGGGGGTCGCCGTAAACCGACCTGTAAATATCATCGAAGGTCATGGAAGGCAGGCCGCAGCTCCTGCTGCCGTTCTGCGACATCCATTGCCACCCCTCAACGTCGCCCGGGTGAACCCGGTAGCCGCCGGCGCCGGTCTGCGAATATGACCAACCGCCGCCGCTTCCGTGCCAGTATGACCAGAAGTACTGACCGCTGTTCCAGTCGTCGGCCGAACCTTCCCCGTCAATGCCGTAAACGACAGTACCCAGCGCCGAGTTGCTCAGGTCGGTGGACAAGCCAGATTCCTGTAGGAGCCCTATGGCCGAGATGCTGTCCCCTTCAAAGCCGACGCAGCGGACGGCTACAGAGCCGTCGCCGTGCATGACAACCAATCCGGCGTAGTTCGTGGCCAGCGCGGCCGGGCCTGCGGCCAGCCACAGCAGGCCGGCCACTAATATTGTTTTCAATCCGAGTCTGTTCATGACCTGTTCAATCCTATCTTTCGGGTAATAAAAGCGATAGCCAGAAACGCGGCCGATCCGCCGAGGAATCCAAAGACACCGTAGAGAAGCTTCTTTAAAGTGTCGCTGACTCCTTTGGCTCCTGCCGCTATATTGCCTTTACCGTTGCCGTCGCCGGAAGAAGTGGAGTTCAACGCCGTATTTTGTCCGGTTATTGTGGAAGCGCCGGTTCCTGCCCCTGATGCGCTCGCCTTGCCGGAACCTGACGATCTGCCTTGCGGAGACGAACCGGTAGACTGAACGGAAGCGGCGTCGGATGAGGACGACGGCGATGTTCCCGGACTGCCAGGACCCGGCTGAGCCGCCGGGGCATCGCCGCTCAGGTCAGCATAGAATGGAAACGGACGGCTAAGGAGCGCCGGCACGGCCTGGTAAGTGCTCATTAAGTCATCTGCCGACCAGCTCTTCATCAATCCGAAGGCGCCGCTCGGATTCTGCATTCCTGAGAGGAAGGTAAAGGGTGTATTCCCGCCGGTCGTCCAGGCGGACCCGGCCGGATCTTCGCCCGCGGAGACCAATCCTTGAATCACCCAGGACGTTGAACAAGAGTCGGAATCGGTTCCCCAGGCGGATGGGTTGGCCCAGGGAAAGCCACCGTCCGTATTCTGTTGCGTATGCAGATAGGCAATGGCGTTCTGGACGCCCGCCGAGGACGACGATTGTCCGACCGCGGCCAAAGCCTGGAGACAAAGTGCCGTCGCATTGGTGTCGCCGCCGGTACCCTTGCCGTTGAATGCGAAGGCGCCACTATCTTCCTGGCTGGATGTAAGGTAGGTGACTGCCTCGGCCGGCAGCGACTCGCCGGCGGACGCCAGGGCAAGAATCGCCCAGGGATGATGAATGTAGAACGAACCGTACTTGCCGGCCACCGGATCATAGGTTGAGTTGAGCAGAGTGATCCAGTCGACACCGCCGAAGGAATGAGGGTCCTCTCCGATGCTGGTCAGGGCTAATATTAATTGGGCGATTTTGGCGGTGTTGGCCGACGCGGTCGACGGGTCGCCCAACAACGCCGTTTGCGTGGCCAAGTAATCCAGAGGCGACGAACCGCCGGCCTTCATTAGACGCGGGTCGCGATCGGCCGCCGAGACAGCCAAGACGACTCCGATCGTCGCGTTGATGGTCCCGTCGAAGCCGATGAAACTGCCGTCAGCCTGCTGCTGACCGGCTAAATTGGTCAAAGCGTTGTCCACGGCCGGCGTAACCGTAACTCCCCCGGCTATACCTACGGACTGCGCCAACAAAAGAGCAACTATTGCCAAAAACAATAACAAGCGCCTCATCATGTCACTCCCATCTCTACCATCACTTCCATCACTCCCAATCAAAAAATCCCCCAGCGTCTCGACGGGGGATTCAAAAAGCAAAAAACAGCCTCTTTAATCCGCGAAGATCAGCTGATTACGGCTTGTCCGGTTTGGTGTCTGACTTTAGGAATATCATTCCTGTTCACAGTGGCGCGACCGTGCCCGATTTTCACGGGCTTCCCTGCGCCGGACAGTATATTCGGTTTGTTCCTTTGTACTACAGGCAACGCCCGGTGTCAACGCTAGATGATTCTCTTTCGGTTATACTAGTGCCATGACAGGACATGCTAGATTACAGGGATGGGCGGAACGCTATACACGGTTTATCGAGGACGCGGTTGTCGTCGCCGAGGTCCTTATCGCCGGCATCATGCTGATACTTATCATCCTGGGCGTCGCTTATCTAGTTGTCTCGCTGGTCGCAAGCTTCGGTGAAGGCTTTGTCTTCGACCATGACAGACTAATCAAGCTCCTAGACATCGCCCTGATCGTCTTTATCATCATCGAGCTATTCCGGATTACCCTCGCGTATATTACCGGCGAACGTGTTATGCCCACCGTCATTGAGGCGGCTTTTGTCGCTGTTGGCCGGAAGATCGTCCTGTACGAGTTCAAGAGCGATGGATTATATGGGGCGTTGTCGCTGGCGGCCCTGCTGGCGGTCGTCGCCGCCGCGCACTATTTGACTCGGGAGAAGCCCACATGAGGCCAAGTGGTAGTACCATAAAAGCATGAAAGCCCTTGCCAAAGTTATCCACTATGTGGCCCGCACCCTGGCCATTCTCCTCGCCGGTATGCTATCGGTTTTTATCCTGGAGGGCTTCGACCCGGCCTTTGGCTGGCAGTCGGGAGTCGCGCACGCCATTCTCGCGGCCATTGCCGTCACTTTGGCCATTCTTGCGCATACGCGGCCGAAGATGGGCGGGTGGTTATATATAGGTTTGGCGCTGGGACTTCTGGCCTTGATGCTGCTGACAAGTCCGATGGCCAGATCGGGGACGGCGCAATTCATTCAGCTTCTATTGACCATAAGCCCAATCGTGCTTTTCATCTGCTCAATCGGGGTTTTATTCCTGCTCGACGCCCGGTGGACCGGGAAAGAAAAGGAAATCATCGAAGATTAGATTAACCGGCTATCAGGCCCTCGGGCTTAACGATTCGGAGATCTTTAACAACAGAGGCAATCTGATCAAAGTCGGCATCATTGTGCAGAACTGTTTTATCGTTTTCTATCGCAATCGCCGCAATTAAGCAGTCGCCGCTATTTCTAATCGTTTTACCCTGCCGCCGGCAATCCCTATATATTTGAGCGGCGGCCAGATGGGTTTCAAGACCCTGTGGTGAGAGAACGGGAAATCGCAAGATATCCTCAAGAAAACCGTAATAATCGTTATCATCGACAACGCCCCGCATGAATTCGTTAACATTGATATCCGCAATACAAATCGGCGTTCCGTCTGCTACCAGGGTATGGAGGGCAGCCGCCGCTACAGTGTTCGTGCCCCTTACGAAATCAATCCACACCGATGTGTCAACTAAAATCAAATCGGTCTCTCCTCATCTCGTCAAGATCGCCTTCCCAATTAATTTTTCCGGCCCATCTTAAGATGTTCTTTTGTTTCCGCCGCGCCACAAGCTCCTGTAACGCCATGTCAACAAGTTCCCGCTTTGTCTTAGCGTCTGTAAGTCTAAACGCCTCTTTTACTAGGTCGTCGTCCAAAACAATATTAGTTCTCATTTCGCTCACCTCTACACCTAATATAGCAAACTATGGTGTATTTATCTAGTGGTTTGTGTGTATTATGGAGGCGGGGAAACGATGGTACGCCGCGAGGCAAACTATTTTGCTTTAGTTGCCGAAGAAGGCTTTGTCTTTGTCGCCGGTATTGCTATAGCCGCGGCTCTCCCAGTAACCTTTGTAGTTCAGGTTGTCGGAGAGCTCGATGCGCTCAATCCACTTGATCCACTTGTAGCCCCACTTCTGCTCGGCGACAAGTTCAAACGGGAAGCCGCGCTCGGCCGGCAGGGTGACGCCGTTCATTTTGTAGGCCATGAGGATATCGTTCTTCGTCAGATAGCTCACAGGGAACGAGGTTGTATAACCATCACGCGCGTGGAAGATGACAATCTTCGCGTTTGATTTAACGCCGGCTTCCTTCAAGAGGTCGCGCACAAGGATGCCTTCCCATAGGATGGTTACATCCCAGCCTTCAACACAAGACAGCGTCAGGACCTTCGAATATTTCTTGTGCTTGTCGATAACATCGCTATAGGTGTAGGTTTTGGGTTTGTTGACAAGGCCGTCCACACGCAGACGGTACGACGCCTGTTCGACGATCTGGGGACCTTTGATGGAGTTTTCCCTGAAATCGGTGATTGACGAGAGCCGCTGGCCTTTGTACTCGCGGACTTCTTTTTTAGCTAACTTGGTTATATCGGAAGATGGATTGGTCCCGCCTGTTGCGCAGCCAGCTACAATTCCTGCGGCAAGCAGAAGAAGAAATAAGATTGCCCAGTATTTCCATCTAGTATCCATAACAATATTATACCGCCGGTGGAGTCTTTAAATAGAAAGGCCGCCCGTTTGACGGGCGGCCTTTCTTGGAATTTCTTAGGTTTAGGGATTGCCCGGCAGAATAGCCCCCTCTCTTTCAGGAAGAAGGCTCTGTGATGCAATACTCTGCGGTGGCTTACTACTTGCCGACCAAAATCTCAGTGGCTTTGATGATGGCAGTGACGTCATCGCCTGCCGCCAATCCCAGCCGTTCGGTCGAGGCCTTTGTGATCTCCGCGACCACTGTTATCGGGCCGTTAACCTCGATTGTTACTTCCCCCATGATTGCCCCAGTCTTTACGTCAACTACTTTCCCTTGGAACTGGTTCCTCGCGCTCAGTTGCATGCGAACCCCTTTTCCGAAGTTGTCTCTCTTGACTGTACCGCTATCTTTCTTGGGCATCAAAAAAAGAGAGGGCCAAAAGGGCCAGGACTCGCATTCCACGAATCCTGGCCCTTTATTCAGAGTAAATCTTACGGATTGCCTGTGGCGGCGCTAGGCGTGAACAATGCCTGGCCGTATTTCTTTACACCGAACTCGCCGATCAGTTTCTGAACATCGGCTGAGGTAATCCAGTCAACGAATTTCTTGGCGTCGACTTCGTTCACTTTCGAGAACTTGGCCTTGTTTACAACAATAACGCCGTAGGGATTGAAGAGCTCTTTCTGCCCCTCAACTATGATTTCCAGCGTCAGCGTTTTCTTGAGCGCCAGGTACGTGCCCCGGTCGATCAAGATATAGGCCTGCTTCTCCTCGGCGATCTTGGTGCTCTCGCCCATGCCCTGGCCGGTAACGATGTACCAGGCGCCGGCCGGCGTTACGGCTGCTTTGGTCCAGATAGATTTTTCCTTGTTATGCGTCCCGGAGTTATCCCCTCTGCTGACGAAATTGGCTTGCGCAGCAGCAATAGCCGCGAATGCCTTAGCGGGACCCTGACCTTTGGCCTTTGCCGGGTCGCTCTTGGGACCGATGAGGACGAAATCGTTGTACATTACGTCCTTGCGGATCGAGCCATATCCTTCAGCCATGAATTTATCTTCATTCGTTCTTGAGTGGACAAGCAAGACATCGGCTTCACCCCGCTGGCCCATAGCAATGGCCTCACCGGTACCGACCGCAATCGGTTTGACCTTCACGTTGTACTTCTTCTCGAACATCGGTAACAGATAGTCGAGAAGCCCCGTGTCGGCGGTGCTGGTCGTAGTCGCCAAAATCAGGTTAGTCGCAGCTGGCTTTGTTTCGGTCTTGGTCACTGTCTTGGTACATCCGAACAGCCCGATTGACAAAATCAAGCTGAGCGCGACGGTTGCCGCAATAATTCTTGTTCTTGATCTACCCAAAAATCTTCCTCCTTAAGCTAATCATCCGACATGCGATTCACTGATATAAAAAAGCGCATACCGTATGAAAAGACAACAGGTATGCGCCAACCTAGAGGCACAATCCGTCTCCTTTCCAAATACGGGAGGCGCAGGAATTGCTTCCTACACCCTTTGAGCGCCAGAGTACTTTGGCGCTCGTCGCCCCAATCATCCGCGTGGGATGAATCGGGGTCGGAGAGTATATTCAATTGCTTACAAAATATCAGAACCCGACAAGCCTGTCAATAGTAACAATGCTTACGAAGTTTTGTACCGGTTTAATATTTCGAGCGTCGCCGTTTGGATGCGGTGCCGGATATCCTCAGCAGTTGTCGCCCAATCGTCAAGCGCCGGTTCATGCCTGAAAGGCAGAATCCAACCGTGGCCAATGGCATCCTGGGCGGCGTGTAAGGTGTAGCCAAGCAGCTTAAGGTCGCGGCGGCGGCGGGCGCGCCAGGCTAAAACACTTCCGATAAGACCGGCGCCGAACAGTCTGAAATGTACCCAGGGTTTGACCCATCGCTTCTTGTCCAAATCGAGGTCAGCCTGCCCGATCAGTTCGGCCTCTTCCGGCGAGAAACCGGCCTCGATCGCCCACTTAATAGTCAGGTCGCGGTGCACATATGGTCCCATAGAAACAGTATAGTCATTTGCGCAAATTCCGTATTTGTGCAAATGCAGAAATGAAGTCCTCCCGGACACATTCCCGGGAATGTGTCCTAAGTAATAGCACCCTCACCCTGCCCTCTCCCCGTAGGGGCGAGGAGATAATATTGATCGAGCATGTAGGCAAATCGCTGTTCGAGCGGAGAGCATTGTTCGCGAAGGCGTTGCGACTTGAAACACGGGGTCAGGCCCTATCGCATAAGAAGAAAGGGCCTGACCCCAAAGCCCTAACGATGGTAGGCCGCGAGCTGCATGCGAGTCACTTTTTAAAACAGGGTTTCGGCTTTCTTGCCTTTTTCCAGGGAGAACTTAGTAACCTTGACGCGTTGCGGGATGGGGATGGGATATTTGCCGTCGAAGCAGGCCATGCAGAATTCCGATTTCAGTCCTCCGACGGCCCGGACCAGCCCGGCGTGGCTGATGTACTTAAGCGAGTCGGCGTTTAGAAAGTCTCGGATCTGAGCGACTGACAAGTTGGCGGCGATCAGATCCTTTCGTTCGGCGGTGTCGATGCCGTAAAAGCAAGGCCACTCAATCTTCGGGCTGCTGACGCGCATGTGGATCTCTTTGGCCCCAGCTTTCCGCAAGACCTGGATGATTTTCTTCGAGGTGTTGCCGCGGACGATCGAATCGTCCACCACGACCAGCCGCTTGCCTTCGATGACCTCTTTGAGCGGATTTAGCTTCAGGCGGATGCCCTGCTGGCGGATGGTTTGCGACGGCTGGATGAACGTCCGGCCGATATAGCGGTTCTTGACGAAACCTTCACCGTAGGGGATGCCGCTTTGTTCCGCGTAGCCCTGGGCGGCGGCGTTGCCCGAGTCCGGCACCGGGATGACGAGATCCGCTTCGACCGGGGCTTCCTTGGCAAGCTCGCGTCCCATATTCTTACGGACTCCGGCTACGTTATGCCCGTACAGATTGCTGTCCGGCCTGGCCAGATAGACATATTCAAAAATACATAGGCTGGGCACCGGTTCTTTGAATATCCGGTACGACTTCAAGCCCTTATCGTCGATGACCACCATCTCGCCCGGTAGAACCTCGCGCAGAAACTCCGCGCCGACAACATCCAAGCCGCAGGTCTCGCTGCTTAAAATATAGTTGCCGTGCAACTGGCCCAGCGCGAGCGGACGGATGCCGAACATGTCGCGCACGCCGATAAGCTTGTTGTCGGTCATGATAACCAGCGAATAAGCGCCTCGGACCCGTTTGACCGCGGAGCGGACGGACGCCTCGACGGTCTTCTTGTTCGCCTGGATGATCAGCTCCGCGATGACCTCGGAATCAGAGGTGGACTGGAATTCAACACCCTTTTTCTGCAACCGGCTACGCAACTCATGCGTGTTGATCAGGTTGCCGTTGTGGGCCAGCGACACAGAAAAATGGTCCGACGCCTTATGGATGGGTTGAGAGTTCTCCCAGTTGGACGTGCCGGTCGTGGAATAGCGGACGTGGCCGATGGCGATATAGCCCTGCAAGGTGTTTAAGTCGCGTTCGGTAAATACCTGGCTGACCAGACCCATGTCCTTGAAGACCATGGTGTTTTCCCCATCGGATACGGCGATACCGGCGCTTTCCTGGCCGCGGTGCTGGAGGGCGTATAAACCGTAGTACGTAAGCTTGGCGACCGACTCTCCGGGGGCGAAAATACCGAAGACGCCGCACTCGTCGTGGACGGTGTCCGTGCTTATGTCTAACTCATCAGGCAATTTAGCGAACCTCGCCAGGCTTGGTTCATCTCTTCGACCGGTATGTCCAGTATATCATCAATGACCAGGTCATTGCCACCGACGCGGCCGATGTACATAACCGGCACCCGGTTGGTGTGGGCTACTCTGTCCAGCAGAAACATGGACTTTTCAGGCAGTGAAACCAGCATCCGGGACTGGGTTTCACTCCACAACCACTCGTTCATTTCCAGATGGTGGATCTTGCCCTTGCCCGCGTTGATGGACGCGCCGACGCCGCCGAGCATACAACATTCGGCCAAAGCGAATCCCAAACCGCCTTCGGAGAGGTCATGCGCGCTCTTAATCAAACCGAGTTTGATTGCTTCTAAAACCGCTTTGTGCAAGCTAAGTTCCTTGGCCAGGTTCAGCGCCGGCGGCCGGCCGGCGACTTTCTTGTGGATGACTTTAAGATATTCACTGCCGCCCAGTTCGGGCAGGGTTTCGCCGATTATTGCGATGACGTGGCCTTCCTTTTTGAATCCGGCCGTCATACGTTTATCGATGTCCTCGATCAATCCCAGCATCCCGACAACCGGCGTCGGGAAAATGGCGCCTTTTTGCCATTCGTTATAGAAACTGACATTGCCGCCCACAACGGGCGTCTCCAGCTTCGCGCAGGCCTCCGACATCCCTATGACGGCCTCGCGGAACTGCCAGAAGTTCTCCGGCTTCTCCGGGTTGCCGAAGTTTAAGCAATCGGTGACGGCCAGCGGTTTCGCGCCCGCGGCCACGACGTTGCGCGCCGCTTCAGCGACCGCGATCTCCGCTCCGACGTAGGGGTCGAGATAACAATAACGGCCGTTTCCGTCGACGGTTAGCGCGATGCCTTTGTTTGTGCCCTTCAAACGGATAACGGCAGCGTCGCCGCCGGGCAAAACCGCCGTGTTGGTCTGGACCATATGGTCATACTGCTCGTAAACCCAGTGCCGGCTGCACAAATTGGGCGATTGGATAAGCTGCAACAACGTCTTGGCGATATCAGCCGGATGCTTCACGCTGCGGGCGTCAAAGGCCTGAACCTTGGCCAGATACTCGGGCTTTTTGACTGGGCGATCGTACTGGATCGCCTCGTCCGCCAGCGAGCGCGCCGGCATGTCCCCAACGACCTCGCCGTTGTCTTTGACGCGGAGTTGTCCGTCGCCGGTCACGTGGCCGATCACACCGGCGTCCAGTCCCCATCTGCGGCAAATCGCCAGAACCTTATCCTTATTCTCAGGAGTACAAATGGCCAACATCCGCTCCTGGCTTTCGCTAACCATGATCTCAAATGCTTCCATGTTCGGTTCCCGCTGTTCGACCAGGCGGACGTCGATCTCCATACCGGTACTGGCGCGGGAAGCCGTTTCGCTGGTGGCGCAGGTCAAACCGGCGCCGCCGAAATCCTGTAACCCGACGACCAACTTGTTATCTATTAGTTCCAGTGAGGCTTCAATTAGAAGTTTCTCCGTAAACGGGTCGCCGACCTGGACGCTAGGCCGCTTGGCCGCCGATTCCTCGGTGAACTCCTGACTGGCCAAGACGCTAACGCCGCCGATGCCATCCCGGCCGGTCTTGTTGCCAAAGACGATGACGACGTTGCCCTCGCCGGAAGCAATACCCTTAGTAATTTTGTCGCGGCGCATCAGACCGACGGCCATGACATTGACCAGCGGATTGCCCTCGTAGCATTCCTCAAAATTCACACTGCCCGCCACCGTCGGCACGCCGGTGCAGTTGCCGTAACCGGCGATGCCCGCCACGACCTCCTCGAAAAGATACTTGGTGCGGTCGTTGGTGAGCTCCCCAAAATATAGCGGGTCCAGCAGCGCGATCGGCCGCGCACCCATGGTGAAAATGTCGCGCAGGATGCCGCCGACGCCGGTGGCAGCGCCCTGGTAGGGCTCGATGGCCGACGGGTGGTTGTGGCTTTCGATCTTCATGGCAATGGCCAGGCCGTCGCCGATGTCGATGATGCCGGCGTTCTCGCCCGGTCCCTGCAGGATTCTGGGACCCTTGGTCGGGAACATCTTCAATACGGGCTTGGAGCTCTTGTAGCTGCAGTGCTCGCTCCACATGACCGAGTACATGGACAGTTCGACCACGGTCGGCTCCCGCCCGAGAATCTTTTTGATCTTGTCGTATTCTTCGGTGGTTAATCCTAACTCTTTATATAGTTCAGGCACTTATTCTTTTCCTTTTCTGCTCAAGGCTCATGGCTCATGGCTATTTGCTCACCGCCGAAATGACGCTTTTGAATATCAGTTGGCCGTCGTGGCTGCCCAGGATGTCTTCAATCGCGCGTTCCGGGTGCGGCATCAGGCCGAACACGTTGCCTTGTTTGTTGACGATGCCGGCGATGTTCTCCAGGCTGCCGTTGGGGTTGGCCTCGGCCGTCGCTTCGCCGTGGCTGTCACAGTAGCGCAAGACGATCTGGCCGTTCGCGTTCATCTCGGCCAGCGTGGCCACGTCGGCGTAATAGTTGCCCTCGTTGTGGGCGATCGGCATCCTAATGACCTCGCCGCTTAAGGCTTTGTTGGTAAAAGCGGTGTCGCTATTGCCGACCGATAGCGTCACATACCGGCAGATGAATTTGAGATCCCTGTTTCGGAGCATCGCGCCAGGCAACAAGCCCGCTTCCAGCAGAATCTGAAAACCGTTGCAGATACCGATAACATGGCCGCCTTTATCCGCGTAATCAAGAATGGCGTCCATGACGGGGCTGAATTTGGCGACGGCTCCCGTACGCAGATAATCGCCGTACGAAAACCCTCCCGGCAGGATTACGCAGTCATACTTGGAGACGTCTTTATCCTGGTGCCAGATGTATGAAGTCTGACCGCCGACGAGCCCCGCGGCGTAATAGCAATCCGTATCGCAGTTGCTACCCGGAAAAACGACGACGCCGAACTTAGCCGGCATTTACGCTTCCTCCAAGATATCGAAGGTATAACTTTCGATCACGGGGTTGGATAAAAGCTCGTGGGAAATCTTGTCTATCTGTTTCTTAAGCGCCGGCCCGTCCCCGCCCTCCAGCCGCATCTCGATGAACTTGCCGACTTTGACCTCGGACACATTATCGTACCCTTGTGTCTTGAGGGCCTTGCCGATGATCTGGCCTTGCGGGTCCAGAATTCCTTCCTTCAGCGTCACGTACACTTTCGCGATTGTCATGAGCCTGTTACTCTCCTTAATACCTCTTCGTAGGCCTCTTCGACGCCGCCAAGATCGCGGCGGAAACGGTCCTTGTCCAATTTCTCATTCGTCTCTTTGTCCCAGAAGCGGCAGGTGTCCGGACTGATCTCGTCGCCCAACACGATGTTGCCTTCCTGGTCGTAGCCGAATTCCATCTTCATGTCGATCAGCTTTAGTCCGATGCTGTCGAAATACCCGGTCAAAATGTCGTTGATTCTGAACGACAGGTCCCGGATATATTTGAATCCGGGCTCGTCGATCAAGCCCAGCTCCATGACGTGCTGGCAGGTGATGATGGGGTCGCCCAGGTCGTCGCGCTTGTAATAAAACTCGACGACGGGTTTCTTCAACGGCGTGCCTTCCTCGTATCCAAGCCGTTTGGCCAGGCTGCCGGCGGCGATATTCCTGGTTATAGCCTCCAGCTTGATCATGTCTAGGTTGTCGATCAACATGTCGCGATCGTTCAACATACCCTCAAAATGCGTCGCGACGCCCTCTTCTTCCAGCATCCTGAACAGCTTTGTCGAAATCGCGGCGTTAGCTACGCCCTTATCCTTGATCTCGCCTTTTTTCTTGCCGTCGAAGGCCGTCGCGCTGTCCTTGAAGTGCTGTATCAGGAGCGCCGGATTGTCCGTCGCGTAAACGATCTTCGCTTTGCCTTCATATATCATTTCGCCCTGTTTAACGTCCTGAACTTGCATTCATGCTCCTTAATCATTCCCCCTCCCTTGAGGGGAGGGGACTTAGGGGAGGGTGGCGCTTGCCTCCCTAATCGTTTCTAATACCCCGTTGGTGTTCTGGAACACATCGTTGTTCCAGAACCTCAATATTAAATAGCCCTGTTCGGTTAACCATTTGTCCCGCTCCAAGTCAACCGATTCTTGATTGTGTTGCCCGCCATCTATTTCAATAATGAGCCTTTTATCAAGACAGGCAAAGTCTACTATATATGGCCCGATAGGCTGTTGCCTGCGAAACTTCAGACCGTCAAGCCGTTTGTCACGAAGGTGCGTCCAGACTTTTGTTTCCGCGTCTGCTTGGTTGTCACGGAGACGTTTGGCTTGACTAGTCTTGTGTTGCTTGGTTGTCAAGGAATTTGCACCCTCACCCCAACCCTCTCCCCTCAAGAGAGAGGGAGTCTTTTATCTGACTCCCGAACCGGTCACGGCGAGGGAGTCGTAATAATCTCACGGTCTAGGTTCTAACTAATATCTACCGCGTCACTTTTCTATTAAAGATCTCGTCGACGTGGCGGACATAGTAGCCGGCGTCGAACAACGGTTCCAGTTCTTCCGGTTTCAAGACGTCGGTAACGTCTTGGTCTTTCATAAGAAACGCTTTGAAATCGTCATCGCCGGACCAAACCGCCATGGCGTTCCTTTGTACGATCCGGTAAGCGTCCTCGCGCAACACACCCTTGGCGATCAAGGCCAGCAGCACACGCTGGGAGAAAATCAAGCCTCGCGTCGCGCCCAGATTATTTTGCATGTTCTCCGGGTATACGGCCAGTTCCCTGATGACGAAGGTGAATTTTTCCAGCATATAGTCTAAGGCCAGCGTGCTGTCGGGAACGATTACACGCTCGACCGAACTGTGCGAGATATCCCGCTCGTGCCACAGCGCCACGTTATCCATGGCCGCCAAGGAATTGGTCCGCACCAACCGCGCCAAACCACAGACGCGCTCGCAGATGACCGGGTTCTTCTTATGCGGCATGGCCGAGCTGCCTTTCTGGCCTTTGCCGAACGGCTCTTCGACCTCGCGTACTTCCGTTTTCTGCAGAGCGCGAATCTCCGTCGCGAATTTATCCAAGCTGGAGGCGGTAAGGGCCAGTGCCACCATGTACTCCGCGTGCCGGTCGCGTTGAATCACCTGGTTGGAAGCAGCTTCAGGTGTAAGTCCCAATTTCTTGCAGACCATTTGCTCGACACGCGGGTCGATATTGGCGTAGGTGCCGACGGCACCTGAAATCATGCCGACGTTTATGTCTTCACGCGCCGCCCGCAAGCGATCCAAGTTCCGCTCCATCTCGTTATGCCAGATAAGAAGCTTCAGTCCGAAGGTTATCGGCTCGGCGTGGACGCCGTGGGTACGGCCGATCATGATGGTGTTCTTATATTTTTCAGCCTGTTTCCGCAATAACGCGGAGAAGGCCGCGGCTTTCTGGATGATTATGTCCATGGCCTCGCGCATCGTCAGCGACAGCCCGGTATCGACCACGTCGGAACTTGTCATACCGTAGTGGATATACTTGCCGGCCGAACCGACATATTCGTTGACGCAGGTCAGGAAGGCGATAACGTCGTGCTGGACCTCGTCTTCTATGTCCAGAATCCTCGGCACGTCGAAGTCCGCGTTCTTCTTAATAGCCGCCAGCGCGTCGCGGGGGATTACACCCAGCTCGGCGTGGGCTTCGCAGGCGGCGATCTCCACGTCAAGCCATTTGCGGTACTTGTTCTCCTCGCTCCAGACCGCCTTCATTTCGGGTAGACAGTAACGGTCGATCATAGCCTATACGCCTCCCGCTTGTTTCTCTCGCATCGCTTTCAGATTCTCCCGGATCTCCGGACGGTTATTGGCGACGATTTCCGCCGCCAGGTAAGCCGCGTTCTTGGCGCCGTCGATGGCGACGGTCGCCACCGGGACGCCGGTCGGCATCATGACTGTTGATAACAGGGCGTCCATACCGTCCAGGGCGCCCGTTTTGATGGGGACGCCGATGACCGGTAAGGTTGTGCCCGCGGCGACGGCTCCGGCCAGGTGCGCCGCCATACCGGCGCCGCAAATAATAGCCAGAAGTCCGCGCTTCTCAGCCGCCGAAGCGTATTCACGAACCATTTCCGGCTGACGGTGGGCGGACATGACCTTAACTTCGCTGGCGACTCCCAACTCGTCAAGGACCTCTTTCGCCGTCTCCATAACGGGCATATCCGACTTGCTGCCCATCACAATGCCAACTAGTGTCTCTGACAACTTGACCTCCAAAACTTTCAATCCCCCTCCCTTGAGGGGAGGGGACTTAGGGGAGGGTGGCGTCTGCCTCCCTTATCGTCTCTAATACCCCGTTGGTGTTCTGGAATACATCGTTGTTCCAGAACCTCAATATTAAATAGCCCTGTTCGGTTAGCCATTTATCTCGTTCCGTGTCAACCGTTTCTTGATTGTGTTGCCCGCCGTCTATCTCAACAATAAGCTTTTTGTCTAAACACGCAAAGTCTACTATATATGGCCCGATAGGCTGTTGCCGGCGAAACTTCATGTCATCGAGCCGTTTGTCACGAAGATGCGTCCAGACTTTTATTTCCGCGTCGGTCTGATTGTCTCGCAGACGTTTGGCTTGACTGGTCTTGTGTTGTTTAGTTGTCAAGGAATTTGCACCCTCACCCCAACCCTTTCCCCTTAAGGGAGAGGGAGTCTTTTGTCTGACTCCCGAACCGGTCACGGTGAGGAAGTCTCTAGAAAGCTCCCCTATTGGGGAGTCATTATTGAATAGCTTTTAGAGCAATATCGGTTCTGTAAAAAGCGCCGTCGAATTTGATGCGTTCGATGGCGGCGTAGGCCTTGTCCCGCGCCTCGTGGACGTCTTTCCCCATTCCGGTTATGTTCAAGACGCGGCCGCCTGCGGTCACCGTCTTGCCGTCGACTAGTTTGGTGCCGGCGTGAAAGACCAACAAACCTCCGATGTCGCCCAGGTTAGTGAGTCCGGTTATCTCCTTGCCGGTCGGATAATCGCCGGGATAACCGCCGCTGGCCATGACAACTGAAACGCATATCTTTTTCGACCAGTTAAGTTTGTATTCCTTCAGGTTGCCCTCGGTTAAAGCCAGCATTATCTCGACCAGATCGGACTCAAGCAAAGGCAAAACTACTTGGGCTTCCGGATCGCCGAATCGGGCGTTGAACTCCAGGACTTTCGGACCGTCGTCGGTCAGGATCAACCCGGCGTAGAGAACGCCTTTGTAATCCACCCCTTCGCCTCGGAGCGCCGCGACGGTCTTTTTCAAAACGTTGTCTTCAATCCAGTCGAGCGTCTTCTGGGACACCTTCGGCACCGGCGAATAGGCGCCCATGCCCCCGGTATTCGGGCCGGCGTCTCCGTCGAAGGCCGGTTTGTGGTCTTGCGCCGGCAGCATCGGCAACACCGTTTCGCCATCGGTCAACGCCATCACGGTCAGTTCGGGGCCTTGTAGGTACTCCTCGATCATGACCGTCTCTCCGGCGTCACCGAAGCGCTTATCGATTAGGCATTCCTTCACGGCCGCCTGCGCGGTTTTAATGTTCTCGCAGACAGTTACGCCCTTGCCGGCCGCCAGGCCGTCGGCTTTAACGACGATGGGCGCCCCCACCTCTTCCAGATAGGCGAGCGCTTTATTGCAATCGGTAAACGTATCCGACGCCGCCGTGACAATGCCGGCTTTCTTCATGATGGACTTGGCGAATTTCTTACTGCCTTCCATCTGCGCGGCTTCTTTGTTCGGGCCGAACACCCGTAAGCCGTGGGCGACGAACTCGTCGACGATTCCGTTTGTCAGAGGCGCTTCCGGGCCGACAACGGTCAAATCGACCTGTTCATCCTCGGCGAACCTGGCCAGCGCCGCGTTGTCGGTTATATCAATAGATGGACAATGGGCCATGCCGCAAACGCCGGCGTTACCGGGTACGGCGTAAATCTTACTGATGCTTGAGTTACGGCTGATTTTCCAGACAAGCGCGTGTTCCCGGCCGCCGCCGCCGACTACCATTACTCGCATAGCAATCCGACCACCCTTCTGATCACGGGGTCAGGCCTGGGGTCAGGCCCCTTTCCGACACTCTGGTTTTGGGGCCTGACCCCAGGCCTGACCCCATATCAACCCCAAATCAGGTTATACGAAAATCGTCTGGTCCCGTTGCGGGCCGACGGAAATCATCGAGAAAGGAATACCGGCGATTTCCTGCAACCGGCTGATATAGGCCCGGCAGGTGTCCGGCAACTCCTCAATCGACCTAGCGCCGCCGATATCCGTTTTCCAGCCTGGCATTTCCTCATAGACCGGGACAGCCTTGTGGATAATACTCTGATGCGGCGGAAACGCTGTGTATGTTTTGCCTTCAGCTTCATAGCGGGTGCAGATTTTTATGCTTTCGAATTCCGACAAGACGTCCAGCTTTGTCATCGCCAGACTGTTAAAGCCGTTTAAACGAATGGAGTAATTCAGGAGGACGCCGTCGAACCAGCCGCAACGGCGGGGCCGGCCGGTTGTTGTGCCGTATTCGGCGCCGCGCTCGCGCATCCTGCTGCCGTCCTCGTTTACATCTTCGGTCGGGAAAGGACCCGACCCGACTCTGGTCACATAAGCCTTAACGACGCCGATGACGTCGTCTATCTTTAGCGGACCGACGCCCGCGCCGGCGCACGCGCCGCCCGCGACCGTCGATGATGAGGTGACATAAGGGTAAGTGCCGTGATCGATATCCAGCAGCGTGCCCTGCGCCCCTTCAAAAAGCACATTCTTGCAGTCGTCTAAGGCGTCGTTGATCGCCAGATAGCCGTCGATGATATGAGATTTCAGCTGTTTGGTATAGCCGGCGTACTCTTTTATGATTTCGTCGGCGCTCATCGGCTGGACGTTATAAACCTTGGTCAGCATGAGGTTCTTCTCTTCCAGCGCCGCCTGGATCTTCTTCTCCAGAATGCTGGGGTCTAAGAGATCTTGAACCCGGATGCCGATTCGCGTCGTCTTGTCGGCGTAGGCCGGGCCGATACCCTTACGCGTCGTGCCTATTTTCGAGGAACCCAAACGGATCTCGCCTTCCCGGTCGAGAACCAGATGGTAGGGCATAATCAGGTGCGCGTTGGAACTGATGAAAAGATTCTTGCAGCTTATGCCCTGGTCTTCCAGGTATTTCATCTCGTCTAAAAGCACGCTCGGGTTGATCAAAGCGCCGTCGCCGATTACGCAAATTACCTTGGGGTACAGAATCCCCGACGGTATGTGGTGGAGTTTAAGCTTAATGTCCCCGACCTCGACAGTATGGCCGGCATTATCGCCGCCTTGGAAGCGGACGACCATGTCCATATCTTTGGTGAGAAGGTCGCAAATCTTACCTTTACCTTCGTCGCCCCATTGCGATCCGAGAAGAATAGTTCCCGGCAAATCGTCTCCTTATGTGTTCCCGGTGATAGCTCGCGCGGCTATGACTCCGGCCGCGGAGGCCTGAATCAAGCCCCTGGTAATACCCGCCCCGTCGCCGATGGCGTAGAGGTTCTTGACCTCGGTCCGCATGCCGCCGTCCAGCTTCAGACGCTGCGAATAAAACTTAACTTCAACGCCGTACAAAAGGGTATTGCGGGAATTGACCCCGGGCGCGATTTTGTCCATAGCAGCGAGCATTTCCAGTATATCAGAAATGTAACGGTACGGAAGGACGAAACTGAGGTCGCCCGGCGTGGCCGATGGCAGCGTCGGACGGACCGTACTGCGGGCTATCCGATCGGCGGTCGAACGCCGGCCGCGCATCAGGTCGCCCAGCCTCTGCACGATAATCCCCTCGCCCAGAAGGTTCGCCAGACGCGCGATATACTCGCCATAGGCGATCGGTTCCTTGAACGGCGTCGTGAACGTTGTGCTGACCAGCAGGGCGAAATTTGTGTTGGCCGTCCTGCGGTCGGCATAGCTGTGTCCGTTGACGGTGATGATGTTGCCCTGGTAACGCTCGGTTGTAACCTCACCGTAAGGATTTACGCAGAACGTCCTGACCATGTCCTCGAACTGCTTGCTGCGGTACAGAAGTTTGGCTTCGTAGAGGTCGTTTGTTAAAGGCTCCATGACCGGCGCGGGGACCTCCACCCGGACGCCCAGGTCGACGGGATTGATGCCTACCGTTAGGCCCAGCCGCGCGGCCTCGGCGGCCAACCATTTGGCGCCCGCCCTCCCTGGAGCGGCGATGACGGTGCCGGCGTGAATCTCCCGGCCGTCCGCCAGTCTTACGCCGGTTGCCTGATGGTCTTTCAGTAAGATTTCCTCGACCGCGATGTCGGTTATCACGTCGATTTTCTTATCCAGATACTTCCTTAGGTTTTTAAGAACCGTCAGGCAGATGTCGGTGCCAAGATGCCGGACCACGACCGGCAACAACGTGAGCTCCGCCATCGTCGCGGCGCGTTTGATCGGCGCGGTCTTGGCCGGTTTGTCGCCGTATCGCTCGGCCGCCCCCCCGAATTCCGTATAAAGCCCGTCCACGTAATCGATCAAGGCGGTCAGCTCTTTATGCGGCATATACTCGGATAGCCAGCCTCCGACCTCGGTCGATAGAATCAGTTTGCCGTCGGAATAGGCGCCCGAACCGCCCCATCCCGCCATTAGCGAGTCGCGTTTGCGGCAACTTATGTCCTGGCCCTGCTCGACCAGAAGGATGGAGGGTGATTTGGCTTTGGGTAGGTCCTTGGTCAGTTCGACCGCGGCGAAGACGCCGGCTGGGCCGGCTCCTATGATGACAACGTCGTAGATTTTTTTCATATTTTTATTCGTCGACCGCCGTCAGGTTCGCCAGATAGGCGCTGACCGCGGCGGTAACCGCCGCCGACTTGCGGTCGTCTTTGAAAATCTCGGTCAGTTTCTCCTGGAGAGACTGCGTGTCCTCGATAACGTGTCGCATCGCTTCGGCCAGGTGCTCCTGCTCCTCAATATAATGGGTGGACAACTCGCCCTTGATGAAGACGGGGTCATCCATAACCGCTTTGTGGAACGGGATGTTGGTCGTGACGCCAAGGATGATGTATTCGTATAGAGCACGTTTCATCCGCTGGATGGCTTCGTCCCGGTCGCGCCCGTGTACGACCAGCTTGGAAATCATACTGTCGTAGAAAGGCGGAATCACGTATTGGGAATGGACGCCGGAGTCGACGCGGACGCCCACACCGCCCGGCGAGCGGTAACCGCGGATCTTGCCGGACATAGGCGCGAAATTATTCAGCGGGTCCTCGGCGTTGATGCGGCACTCGATCGCCCAGCCGTTCATTTTGACGTAGTCCTGGGTAAAGTCCAGCGGCAAACCGCCGGCGATTCTGATCTGTTCTTTGACAATGTCTATATCGGTGACCATCTCGGTAATCGGATGCTCGACCTGGACGCGGGTGTTCATTTCCAGAAAGTAGTAATTGCCCTGGCTGAACATAAATTCAATGGTGCCTGCATTGACATAGTTGATGGCCTGGGCCGCCTTAACCGCGACCTCGCCCATGGCTTTGCGAAGCTCCGGCGTCATTACCGGAGACGGCGATTCCTCGATGATCTTCTGGTGGCGCCGCTGGATACTGCACTCGCGCTCGCCCAGATAAACCGTGTTGCCGTGGGCGTCGGCCAGAATCTGGATCTCGATGTGCCTGGGGTGCTCCAGGTATTTTTCAATGAAGATACTCGGGTTGCCGAAAGCGGAGTTGGCCATATTCCGGGTGATCTCCAGCGCCGGTTCCAGTTCTTTTTCGCCCCGAACGACGCGCATGCCTATGCCGCCGCCGCCGCCAGCCGCTTTGATGATGACCGGGTAACCGATCTTGTCGGCAATCTTCTTGGCCTCTTTTATCTCGGTGACCTCGTCGATGCTGCCCGGTACGACCGGCACGCCGGCCTGTTTCATCAAACGCCGGGCGACGATCTTATCGCCCATTTTTTCAATCGCGTCGGGCGACGGGCCGATAAAAGCGATTCCATTGTCGGCGCAAGCTTGAGCAAACTTAGCATTCTCGGCCAGAAACCCGTACCCGGGGTGAAGACCGTCGCAGCCGGTGGCTTTAGCCACAGCTATAATCTTGTCCATATTCAGGTAGCTTTTATGAGGCGGGCCTTCGCCGATCTCGTAAGCCTCATCAGCATATTTGGCGAAAAGAGCGTTCTTGTCGACGTCGGAGTAAACGGCAACGGATTCGATATTGAGTTCCCGGCAGGCGCGCATGACGCGGATCGCGATCTCGCCCCGGTTGGCGACGAGTACTTTCTTTAGCATGTTATTCCACCACGAGGAGGAGGTCGCCGTTGACGACCGTCTCGCCTTTGAAAGTATATACCTTGCCGACCTTGCCGACCTTGTCGGCGTGAACCTCGGTCTGCATTTTCATGGCTTCCAGGACGACGAGGATGTCGTCCTTCTTGACCTTATCGCCCTCGTTGACCTTAACCTCCAGGACAAGACCTTGAAGCGGAGCGACGATGCCGCCCGGCGGAATCTCCTTGGGGCGGGCGCCTTCTTTAACCGGCGCGTCCATGACCACGCCCAGCCCCAGCGGATTGACGGTCACGCGGAACTCCTCGCCGTCGACGTCCACCTGGAACTCGGTCGGAATCTCCCTGACGGCCGAGCCCGCCTTGACCTCGGCTTTCTTCGGCGGAGCCAGCGGTTCCTCCTTGACCTCGCCCTTTAGGAAACGGGGCGCGACGTTGGGGAAGAGCGCGTAAGTCATCAGGTCTTCTTCCGTATCAGTCAAGCCGATCTCGTCGGCTTCTTGCTTGAGTTTCCCCAAAGCCGGCGCCAGCAAATCGGCCGGACGGACGGAAATCGGCTGTTCTTTGCCGATGACTTTCTTTAATATTTCCGGATCTATTGGCGCCGGGGGGCGGCCATAGAGGCCCAGACAGTAGTCCTTGACCTCCTGGCTGACCTTGCCATACCGCTTGCCCATTAGGACGTTGAAAACCGCTTGCGTCCCGACGACCTGGCTGGACGGTGTGACCAGTGGCGGATAGCCAAGCTCTTTGCGGACGCGCGGCAGCTCCTCCAAAACTTCCTGGTAGCGGTCGAGCGCGTTCTGTTCTTTCAACTGGGAATGCAGGTTGGATAACATGCCGCCGGGAATTTGATGCAGCAGCACGCTGACGTCCGGCCGCTCGGCGATCGGGCTGATGATGCCCTCGTACTTCTGACGGACGCCAAGAAAGTAAAAGCCGACATCGACCAGCTGGTCTAGATCGAGTCCCGAGTCGTACGGGCTGCCTTGCAGGCTCGCGACCATCGGTTCCGTCGGAGGTTGAGAGCTGCCCCAGCCCCAGGGAGAAATAGCTGTATCGATGATATCGGCGCCGGCTTCGATGCCCGCCCAATAGGCGATTGGCGCCATCCCGCTGGTGCAGTGCGAGTGCACACAGACCGGCAGATTAAGCTTCGCCTTGATGCCTTTGACCAGGTCATAGCACGCCTGCGGCGATATCAAACCGGCCATGTCCTTGATGCAGATACTGTCGCACTCACGCTCGGCCAGCTCTTCGGCGAATTCGACAAATTTCTCGATGGTGTGCACCGGGCTGGTCGTGTAGCAGATGCAGCCCTGGACATGCTTGCCGGTTTTCTTGGCCTCACGCAGCGGCAGGTCGATGTTCCGAATATCGTTTAGCGCGTCAAAAACCCGGAAAAGGTCCAATCCGTTCTTGGCTGTTAAACGGATAAATTCTATGGCTACGTCATCGGGATAATTATGGTAACCGACCAGGTTCTGGCCGCGCAGCAACATCTGCACTTGGGTGTTCGGCAGCTTGGCTTTTAGGTCGCGCAAGCGGGCCCACGGGTCCTCGTTTAAGAACCTGATCATCGTGTCAAACGTGGCGCCGCCCCAGGCGTCAACCGAGAAGTAACCAATTCCGTCGACTTTTTCGCAGATAGGAAGCATGTCGGCGGTCCGCATGCGCGTGGCCGCCAGCGATTGGTGGGCGTCCCTGAATATCGTCTCGGTGATGCCTACTTTCTTGGCCATAGGCGACTTTTACCCCCTACTGTTTGACGGGAAAACTACTGATAGCACTAATAATTTACACCATAGTGGTTGTTTTCACAACCAAACAGGCTGTGGAAAACCACTCCAGCGCTTTGGAGTGCTGGAGTGACCCAAGCGACAAAAACAGCAGCAAAGAATCTATGTTAATAGCAAGATAGGTCTGTGGATAACCACTCCAGCGATTTGGTGTGCTGGAGTGACATAACCTACATAAAAATGTGGAAGCGGTCTTTAGTGACACCACAGATGGGGCAGATGTCCGGCGCGTCGTCGCGGGCGCAGATGTAGCCGCAGACGTCGCAGCGCCAGACAGGGTAATCCAGATCGCAACATTCGGCGCCGGAGGCGCCGGCTGGGCTGTCTGCCGGTTTATTTTTGTCTGTCATTATGTTTTTCTCCTTGGCTAGTTGTCCGGCCCTGATTTTGTCCCTGACGTCCTTGGGTGGGCGCCGTTCAGGGATTGACTGGATGGCGCCCTTTTCCGTGTAGATCTTTTTGGAGACATACAGCCCGCAGAAGCACGCGCCGTATTCGGTGGTATCGGCGTCCCGGTAGTCGCACGGGCAAATGATGTCCAGGTCTTCGGCGCGGTTGTTCGCGGCCAGGCGGCACGGACAAGCCTGGTAGCCATATCGCTCCTCGTTGACCAGCAGGCTTTCCAGTAGGGCTCTGGTGAATTCAACGTCGGGATTTAGGTAATAGCCTCGCCTTTGATAAGCGGTAAGTTTGGCGAACAGCTGATCAAGGTCCACCTAGACCAGCTCCCTTAGCTTGGTTTCGTTGAATCCCAGGATCACGGTGGAGCCTCCGTCCACAAGAACAGTCGGAAATGAGGTATGAGGATTGTACCTGCGTAGCTCTTCCGTCGCTTCTTTTCGGTCGTCGCCATCCAACAAATCGAGGTCGACATATTTATAAGCCACGCCCAGTTCTTGCAGAAGCGCTTTAGTCTTGCGGCACCAAATGCACGTGCTAAGCGTAAACAAAAAAAGCCCTTTGTCGATTTTGCCGTCGACGCTTTGAGCGCTGTCTTTATAAGTCAAGAACAACCTCCTCGTATCTCGGCAGTTCAGACCCACTACAGCGCTACGTAGCGTTGTAGTGACCGCCACCAGTCGTTTTGTTTTATTAATATGCCCTTCGGGTCATTAGCTTGTAGGCTTTCATGAGGCGCCGTGTTTGGTGGCCGGGGTTTCCGTCGCCGACTGGTTGGCCGTCTATCGAGACGACCGGCACGACTTCACACAAGGTGCCGGTCAGGAAGAACTCTTCGGCGTCGTGGATTTCCTCGTTCATGATAGCGTCCTCTTTGACGTTTATACTTTCTTTTCCGGCGGCGCTCAAGACCGCTTCCCTGGTGATGCCGGGCGGCACGCGGTCGCCGACCGGCGGCGTTAGAAGCATGCCATCCAGGACGGCAAACACGTTGGTTGAGGAACCGCTCATGACAAAGCCTTTCTTGGTAACCAGCAAAGCCTCGAAGGCCTTTTTCTGTTCGGCTTCTTTACGGGCCATCAGGTTCGGCAGGCAGTTCAGGGTTTGCACCATCGCCAAGTCGCTTCTTCCGTCGGTAACCGTTATCGTTTCGACGCCGCGATCATAAAGACTAAGGGGATAGCCTTGGAATTCGTCGCAGGTGACGGTAACCGTCGGCTTGGCGGTCACCGACAGCCGGTACATATCGGCCAGCGAGCCGCGGGTAACCACAACGCGCAACACGGCTTCCTTATACGCGTTGGCTTCCAGGGTGTCCTGGCAGGCCTGTCTTAACGTGTCGAGCGACAGGCCCAGGTCGAACCCGATTTTCCGGGCGCCCCAGCCGAGACGCTGCAGGTGCGCGTTCAGCTGGAAAGGATAACCGCCGTAGACGCGGACGATCTCATAGAGGCCGTCGCCGAACAGGAAACCCCGATCGGTAACGGAAACCGTGGCTTCGTCCTGGGAAACAAGCTGGCCGTTTACATAGGAGACATCGCCCATAGTGTCCCTTTCTCTTCCAAAGAATCAGTACCGGTCGCTGTATTCCTTAGCCGGCGTGTCGCTATGCCTGGTGTCCAGATTGGAGAATTTTGTGAATTGCTCGAGAAAGGCCAGTTTGACCTTGCCGGTCGGACCGTGACGGTGCTTGCCGATGATAATCTCCGCCGTGCCCTTTTCGTCTGAGTGTTCATTGTACATCTCGTCCCGGTAGATGAACATGACCAGGTCGGCGTCCTGCTCGATGGCGCCGGATTCGCGGAGATCGGACAACTGAGGCCGTTTATTCGGCCGGTCCTCGAGTTTTCGCGATAGCTGCGAGATGGCTATAACCGGAACATGCATTTCGCGTCCGAGAATCTTCATCGCCCGGGAGATATCGGCCACTTCTTGCTGACGGTTGTCGGTTCGGCTGTGGCCCTGCATCAGCTGCAGGTAATCTACGATGATCAATCCCAGCTTGTTTTTGCTATCCATCCGGCGCGCTTTGCTGCGGATGCCCAACATATTGATGTTGGCCGAGTCGTCAATGATAATCGGCGCCTCGCTCAACCTGCTCAAGCCGGCGTTTACCCGGATCCAGTCGTCTTCTTTCAAGTTGCCGGTCTGCAGATGCGTCGCGTCGACGCGCGCCTCGGAGCAGATCATCCTCTGAACCAACTGCTCCTTGCTCATCTCCAGGCTGAAGATGGCGACCGGTTTCTTAACGTTTAGAGCCACGTGTTCAGCAATCGATAACGCCAAGGATGTCTTGCCCATCGAGGGACGCCCCGCCACGACGATAAAGTCGGACGGCTGCAGACCGCGGGTTTTGTGATCCAACTCGTAGAAACCCGTCTCCAACCCGGTTACATGGCTTTTTGATGCGGATAGCTCTTCCAGATGCTCATAGGCATCCTGTAAAAGGTCGCCGATCATCTGGTACTCGCCCGTTGATCTGTCATGAGCAACCTTGAAAATCAAGTTCTCCGACTCGTCAATCACCTGGCGGATGTCCTCCGGCACTGAGTATCCCATCGCCGAGATCTCACCGGCGGCCAAAATCAAGCGGCGCAGCGTCGCGTTATCCGCCACGATTTTTGCGTAATGAGCCGCGTTGCTGGCCGTCGGGACGACGTTCAGCAGGGTGTGGATGTACGCTTTGCCACCAATCTCTTCCAGCCAGCTTTTCTTTCTAAGGATTTCTGCCAGGGTTATCGCGTCGACGGGCTCGCCGCTGACATAAAGCTCTCGGATGGCGTCGTAGATTTTGCGGTTCGCTTCACGGTAGAAATCCGCGGACTCGATTATCTCCTGGGCTTCGGCAATCGCGTCGGGGGACAGCAACATGGCTCCGAGCAATGACTCCTCCGCTTCAAGATTATGCGGCGGGACGCGCTCGAAAGACGGTTCTTTGGTGGCCATGTTTATTACCTACCTTGTCGTAATATTTTATTCCGCGTCGGCCGCCGACTCTTCGATGGAAACGTCGGTGGTTTCCTGCGACTCTTCTATAATTTCGGTCGGAGCCTCTTCAGGCGCTACTTCGACCTTCTCTTCTGGGAGGTCCCTCGACTCAGCTCGGGACGCCGACTGCGGCGCTTTTTTGGCGGCTCTGGCTTTCTTCGCCGGTTTCTCTTCCTTCTCGACAGCCTCGGAGGGATCGCTGCTCGCCGACGCAACGACCTCGATCTCTTTCTCGACGGTAACGCCTGGGTAGACCGTAACCATGACCTTATGCTTGCCGAGCAGTTTTATCCCGCTTCCCGCGGCGACCTTCTTCTTGTCCAGCTTAAGATCCATCGCTTGATTGATGGCGTCGGCTATCTGCTGACCGGTAACGGAACCGAAAAGGCGGTTCTTCTCGCCCGCCCGCGCTTCGATTTTGATTTCCAGTTCGGCCAGCTTATCGGCGACTTTTTTAGCCTCTTCTCGTGCGGCCTCGCGTTTTTTCTCCGCCGCGGCCATAAAATGCTGAAGGTTTTTAATATTGCCCTCGGTCGCGGCAACGGCCAGCGACCTAGCGAACAGGAAATTCCTGGCGTAACCCGGCGTAACGTGAACTACTTGGCCTTTCTGGCCGAGATTGTCTACATCTTCCTTAAGAATTACATCCATGCGTTCTCCTCCAAAAAAAGGGGTTTCGGGACTTTCATTATAGGCGTATTAAGAGAATATTTTAAGAGCTTTTTTAAGGCCAATCGATGTTATTTCGCGGATTTTATTGTTTTTTTCGGCCGGGACGCCGCGCGCCTGGCATACGTCTGACCAGCCCTGACAAGCATACGGCCGGGCGTCTTGTTACGTCCACAGATATCGTCCAGGGCTGTAACCAAGATATCCAATTGCTCGTACTCGATGGTTAGCGGCGGCTCGAACCTTAAAACGTTCGGATTATTAAGCGTAAACGCGGTCACGATACCGTATTTCTGAACCAGCTGGCTGGCGACCAGGCTCGCGAAATATTCGTGATAGAGCTTGTTCAACGCGCCCCCGGTGAATTTGTCGACATACCCCTTGAAAGGCTCTTTGAACTCCAGACCGATCAGCAGCCCGCGCCCGCGGACTTCCTTTATCATCGGATGATCCGCCTGCAAGGCTTGTAGCTTTTTCAGGAGATACGCGCCCTTCTGCTTAGCTTGCTCAGTCAATCCGTTATCAATGATATAGTTGACCGCCGCTATGCCGGCGGCACAGGCTCGCGCGTTCCCCCCGAAGGTTGATGTATGTAAAAGAGCCTTGTCAAACGTTCCATAGGCCGCTTTCCAGTGAGCTGCCGTCGTCAGAATGGCGCCGATCGGTACGACGCCGCCTCCCAGGGACTTGGACAACAACATAATGTCCGGTTTGACATGCTCATGGTCGCAGGCAAACATATCGCCGGTGCGCCCAAGCCCGGTCTGAATCTCGTCGACTATAAACAACGTGCCATACTTCTTACAAATCTCGGCGGCTTTCTTAAGGTAGCCCGGCGGCGGCGGAATCACTCCCGCCTCGCCTTGGATTGGTTCGACGATGAAGGCGGCGACGTCCCTATTGTCCAGCGCCCTATCCAAGGCGGCTTCGTCACCAAACTTGACCACATAACAGCCTTCCAGGAGCGGGCGGAAGAGTTTCTTATATTTCTCACGCCCGGATACCGAAAGTGAACCTAGAGTTTTGCCATGAAAAGCCCCGACCGCGCTGACGACCTTATGCCGCCCGGTCACCAGACGCGCCAATTTAAGGCCGCCCTCAACGGCTTCCGTGCCGCTGTTGCAGAAGAAACTATGCTTCAGACCGGCAGGGCTGATGACCGCCAGATTATGCGCTAAGGCCGCGGGCATCGCGCCCAGGGAAGCCTGCAGGATGTTCGGGCGGCTGTTTACCTTATCGACCGCCGCCAGAATTTCGGGATTGTTGTGGCCGACGTTAAGAGAACCGTAACCGGCCAGGAAGTCGATGTAGCGCTTGCCGTCTTCGTCCCATAAAAAAACGCCCTCGGCTTTAACAAACTTCTTGTCGAAATCTAGAAGCTTGAACATGCTTACAAGCGTAGTGTTCAGATAGGATTGGTGGAGTTCGATGATCTCCCGGCGGCTTAAGTTAAGAGCATCGTCCACCGAGAACAGGGGCTGCCGCGGCTTTTTAGCCATGGCGGACTAATCCCTGTCCCGTCCCCTGCCTCTGTCCCTACCCTCGCGGGTTTTCTGGACGGTGTAGGGGATAAGAGCCATCTCGCGCGCCCGTTTGACCGCGACGGCCAGCATCGCTTGATGCTGGGTGCAGTTGCCCGAGGTCCGGCGGGGTTTGATCTTGCCCCGTTCGGAGATATAACGCTGGAGCGTGCCTAGGTCTTTATAGTCGATACAGTTGACCTTCTTGCGGCAAAACTGGCAATACTTCTTATAGGTCCGTCTGACGTACTGGTCTGCCACTAACTTCTTCTCCTTCACTTAAAACGGTACGTCGGCTTCTGAGCCGCTATTGATTTCCTTAAATCCGCCGTCTTGCTGTCCGCCGCCGCCGCCTTCTCGAGACCCCAGGAACTGGACATTATCGGCGACGACCTCGACGACGCTCCGTTTCTGTCCGTCTTCCGTTTCCCAGCTGCGGCTCTGCAACCGGCCTTCCACTGCTACAGGGCTTCCCTTGTGAATGTAGTTGGCGCAATTCTCGCCCTGCCGTCCCCAGACAACGATGTTGAAGAAATTCGCTTCCTCAACCCATTCCCCGGCGTCGTTTTTACGACGCCGGTTTACCGCCAGGCCGAACTGCCCGACGGATGTGCCGCTGGGTATGGTTCTCAGTTCAACGTCCCTGGTTAAGCGACCGGTTAGTACAACGCGGTTGATGTCGGCCATGTTACCTAAACTTCCTTGGCGACGATCATGTGGCGGATAACATCGTCCGAGATACGCATGACGCGATCCATTTCCTTGATGCCGTCTTCCTTACCTTTAAAGTAGAGGACGGCGTAGTAGCCCATGGGCCGTTTCTTAATCGGGTAGGCAAGCTTGCGTTTGCCCCAGCGGTCGACCTTCTCGATCTCCCCGCCGTTCTTCTTGATCAAGCCCTCGATCTTGCTGACGGAAGCCTCAATCTTCTCGTCTTCCATGTCCGGATCGAGTATGACCATCGCTTCATAGTCCTTCAAACGTACGACCTCCTGCGTCTTACGACGCGAACGTAATGGTGAATAACTTTCTAATTATAACGACAGTCGCCCAATGACACAACTATAAGGGCACCTTTCCTTTCCATCCCCAAGGAGCGATGCGACAACCCTGATTAGATTGCCGATTCGCCACGCTCCCCGCAATGATGGATGGCCCCCTCACCTATCTCTCCCCGCGGGGGAGAGGAATGCTTTAACAATAAGGTCGAGCATGCAGACAAATCGCTGTTCGAGCGGAGAGCATTGTTTGCTCGGCGAGGCGACTTGAAACACGGGGTCAGAACATGGGGTCAGGCCCCTTATCGAAGCTCTGGTTTTGGGGCCTGACCCCAAAGCACCCCAAAGCACTAACGATGGTAGGCCGCGAGCTGCATGCGAGTCTATTTTATGCTTCTAGACGGCGAAGCGGAAGTAGACGACGTCGCCGTTGCGGATTACGTACTCTTTGCCTTCAAGCCGCAGGTTTCCGCTTTCTTTGACGGCGTTGAACGAGCCGAACTTTTCCAGGTCCTCGAAGCTGACAATCTCCGCCCTGATAAACCCGCGCTCCATGTCGGTGTGGATCTTCCCGGCGGCCTCGGGCGCCTTGGTCCCTTTGACGACCGTCCAGGCGCGCGCCTCCGTAGGGCCGCCCGTAAAGAAGGTGATCAGCTTCAGCAACTTATATGAGGCGTGAATAAACGCGTCCAGCGGCGATTCCTCGATGCCCATGTCCCGCATGAACTCGGCCGCTTCCTCGTCGGCCAACTGACTCATCTCTTCTTCAAGCTCGGCGGGCAGTACAACGACCACTGCTTTCTCCTCCGCCGCTTTCTCCTCAACCTCTTTAACATAAGGGTTGCCATCTTCGCCAATCGCGTTCTCGCCGATGTTGGCGACATAAATAACAGGCTTCAGCGTAAGCAGGCTCAGAGACTTTAGATAAGCCGTCTCCTTGTCGTCAAAATCATGGCTGCGCAAGGTCAATCCCTTATCCAGGTGGTCCCGAGCTTTCTCAAGCGTCGCGACCTCGCGCGCCGCGTCTTTATCCCCGGCCCGCAGTGTTTTCGCCGCCGCCGCCAAACGCTTCTCGACCGTCGCCAGGTCAGCCATCATTAGCTCCAGGTTAATGATATCGATATCCTCACCCGGCGCCACGCGGCCCTCGACATGGCATACATTCTGGTCGTCAAAACATCTTACGATATGCGCGATGGCGTCCGTTTCCCGGATATTGTGCAGAAACTGGTTCCCCAGCCCCTCGCCTTTACTGGCCCCGCGCACCAATCCGGCGATATCCAGGAATTTGACCGACGCGGGCGTGATCTTAGCCGACCCTTCAAGCTCCGCGATCTTATACAAGCGAGGATCCGGCACGTCGACCATGCCGATATTGGGTTCTATTGTCGTAAAGGCATAGGCGGCGGATTGCGCCCCCGCCTTGGTCAAAGCGTTAAATAGCGTTGATTTGCCCGCGTTGGGAAGTCCTACGATTCCTACCTGCATTCTTCTCTCCTCATGACTTCTATGTTAGCAGAATAAATATCTCGCGGAATGGTTTGACTTTTAGTTTGTTTCAGGCCAAAAATATAGCGTTACATTCATTGTAGGGAGACGATCTTGGCCAAACCACCCAAAGAATCACCCGCTGAGAAACACCGTGAGAACAGCAAAAGCCTGCTCATGAACTGGGTTAATGTTCGCGTTATGAGCGTCGAGAACGATAAGATGCGGCTGCTCTTGCATGACGGCGTAACGGGACTGCCGACGGTTTCGCTGGTTATCTCGGAAATCGAAAAAACACTCGCCTCTCACACCCAGGTCGGGTTGATCCATGTTGAGCTGGAAAAAACCCCGAGGCTTCAGGACTCTTTGAACTACGCCGCTTTCGAGCATCTTATGAACCACATCGCGAGCATTCTCCAAACCTTCAAGGGTAAAGTGATCAGAGCCGATGACACGATTACGGCGGTTATGCGCAACGGAAACGAATACGCGATAATCATGTCTCCTCCGCGAAAGAACCAAACGATCGCCTACGAGGATTTGCTGACCATTCGCAACCGTCTCGTGCGGAGTCTGCGCGACAAACTACGCTCCACGGTCGATCAGAGTATCTACAGGAAGATTCACTTACTTTCGGGCGTGGCTCTGATAGAATCCATACCGGGCCGGCCGGTTGACCTTATCCTCGCCGAAGCGCTGGAAACCGCAAGGTCCCACGCCGCCGAACGGGAAATGGATAAGAAAGAAGTCGAAATAGACCTCCTGCGCGCGGCGTTGGAGGACGAGACGATAACCGTCGTGTTTCAGCCGATCGTTGACATCAAGGCGAACCGGGTGATCGGCTACGAAGCGCTAAGCCGCGGACCGGGTGACCTCGAGCACCCGGAATACCTTTTTAAGCTGGCTATCGAAGGCGACCTGGCGAGCCGGTTGGATAGAGTCTGCCGGGAACTAGCCTTGCGGGAAGCCAAGGACATGCCGCCGGGAAAGATGTTCATCAATCTGCACCCCTTGGCCATTAGCGACCCGGATTTTCCCAACATGGTCGAGCGACTAAAGAGGGGCGTGTACGGGATTGAAACAAAGAACGTCATGTTCGACCTCAGCGAGAACTACATGACCTACGATCCGGCAACATTCCAACAGGCGTTGACGGCCGTGCAAGACAACGGTTTAGGTCTCTGCGTCGACGACGCCGGCAGCGGCTATTACATGGGATTGGAGTTAATCGCCCATACGCGGCCGGACTATGTCAAAATAAACGGCCATATCGTAAGGAATATTGATAAGGACGACGTAAAACGGGAACTCGCCGCAACCATCAAGAAGTTTGCCGAAAAAGCCGGGGCGGAAGTCATAGCCGAAGCTGTCGAAACGACTGAAGAGTTGGACGCTCTGAAGAAACTCGGCATTAACTTCGCGCAGGGTTATCTTTTTGCCAAGCCCGCCGCCGGATATCCTGAAATTAAGTAGAAACTCTAGTTCTTTCTTTTTTCACAGCGGCTATTTCGTGCAGACCACCGCGAATTGCATTTTCAGCGTGGCGTCTTCCGGAGAGTAGACGACATCCTCTACGGCCAGCTTGGGCTCCGGTCCGACCAATCGTCTACGGATGAAGCTGGAAAGAAACTGAGGCATCACCCTGCGCATGATCAACTTGAACCGGCCCGGCAGCTTGCCGCGGACGTTATTAAAATCTTTCTCCCATTTAATCACCGCGGGATCGCTGACACTCTCCCCGTAAATCTCGACTTTGGAAAAATGAGGTTGCAAGGTTTCCATCAGGTCGTCGTAGGTGAATTCCTTGACGTGGTAGTGACTGGTCGTAATGCCGAACGCACCGGGGTAGTCAACATTCGGCGTCGTCAAAACAAACCGGCCGCCTTTCTTTAGAACCCGGCTTATCTCTTTTACATAGGACTCGTAGTCGGGTACATGCTCCAGGACCTCGACTGAGGCGACGCCATCGAAACTCTCTTCCGGAAAATCCAGTTTCTCACAATTCATGACCAGGAATTCTATGTCGTCGCGTTCCCGATGGTTTAGAGCATACTCGATCGCGTCCGGTGCAATATCTACTCCGATAACGCTACAGCCGGCTTCTGCCAGGATGTGCGAACCGTGGCCTGTGCCGCAACCCGTATCAAGCACTTTGCCCCAACTGCCGTTGGCTGTTAACTGTTCGACGATGAATTTGTACCGGGCCTTATGCCGGGTAAAGATACCGTGCAGCCCGTCTGCTTCTTTTTCGAACACCGGTCGCTCACCATCATATTTCAATTTCACGTTGCCCAATTCCTGGCTCCTTTTCGCAACTTTTTCCGGCTTAGACTGTAGCCATTATCTCTTTATAAACATCAAAAGTCTTCCTCGCGATGTCGTCCCACGAGCAGTCCTGCTCCATTTTCCGCAAAGCTTCCACGCTCATGGTTTGTCGTTTGTCCTCGTCCTCCAGGAGTTCAATGACGGCTTCGGCGATCGCCGGAGCGTCCCGGGGAGGCACCAACAGACCGGTCTCTCCCGGCCGTACAACCTCCGGAATACTTCCCAAATCGGTCGCGACCACGGGTACGCCGAAGGCGAAGGCAATATGCACGATACCGCTTTGCGAAGCCTGGGTATATGGAAGAACAACCAGCTTGGACCGTTGAAAAAGCTCCGCGACCTGCTCGTCGGGAATATAATCGTTGAAGACCTCGAAGTTTTCCGCCGGCGAAAGTTTATCTTTGTATGCTTCCATGTCGCCTTCGCCCGCGATGATGATCTTCAGCCGGGGGAACCGTTTAAAGATCTGCGGCGCCGCGTCCAGCAGATATTCCAAGCCTTTGCGGCCGATTATACGGCCGAAAAAAAGTATCGCCTCTTCCCGGGCGATGCTATCGTCTTGCCATTGACAGAAAAACGCGTAGTCTCCATGCGGTATGACCCTGATTTTGGCTTCGTCCACACTGCGCTCACCCAGCATTTTCTTAAGATTTTCCCCGAAAACGATTATCCTATCCGCAATCCTGGTCAAATAATCCGAGCTCTTTTGAATAACGCCGCGCAGCTTGGCGCCCGGGTCGATTTCAGGATCGTGAATCGTTACCACGATAGGATAGCGCCGCAGAAAGGGCATCGCCAGGGTAGGCCAGGGGTGAGCGGACTGGATGTGTATGACATCCGGATTTACTTTTTTAACCAACCTGACCACTTGGTAGAATTTCAGTACTTTCAAACTGAACATGCTGGTCGGCTGGTCGGAGATGACCACTTCCACCCTTGGGTCCAGATAATCGACAATCGCTCCCTTGGGCGTCAGCACAGCCACATCGCATTCCTCAAGCAAGGCGTTCGCCAGCAGACTTATGCCGTGCGCCATTCCCTTATGAGCGTCTCCGGTGACAATAAGTGTCTTCAATAATCCTCGCATGTTAATATTTATTAACAAATAAGCAGCTGGCTCAACTTGTTTTGAGTCCGCGCAACGCCTATTATACAACACAATAGGGGCGCCAAATTGGCACACAACCAGCAATATTTGTCGGATATAAAGAACCGTCCCTGGCGACGGTTCATGGCTCTGATTCGGAAAACGGGGTTTATCAATACCGTTAAAACGGCCTTGAACATCCTGATCGTCAACCCTTTTCTTCAGTTCTACTGGCGGACTTTCCGAAGGAACAGGACCTTCCGCTTCAGGGGCAAAGATTACAGCTACCTATACCATATGTACAGCGCGACCTGGGGAAATGAGAGGGCGGTAGAAGTCCCTCTCGCTATTGAGGTGGTCGAACAACATAAGAATAAAAGGATTCTCGAGGTCGGCAACGTTCTGTCATATTATGTCTCCTGCGACCATGACGTCCTGGATAAATACGAACTTGTCGACGGGGTTATCAACGAAGACGCGGCCGATTTCAAACCTCAGGAGCTTTACGATCTTATCGTCAGCGTTTCGACCTTTGAACATATCGGTTGGGACGAAGAGCCGAAGGATCCGCCAAAACTTTTGCGGGCTATCACGAACCTGCAGGAGTGTCTGACGCCGGACGGAAAAATGTTTGTTACCGTGCCGCTCGGTCAGAATCAGTACCTTGACTCATTGATCGCGCAAGGCTCGCTCAAGTTTTCAGAGCAATATTATTTGAGAAGAATCTCGGCGGACAACCGGTGGGAAGAAGCAGACTGGGACAAGGTCAACGTTGCTCCGGCCGACGACCTTGCCCCCGGTGAAGAAGCCCTGGTAATCGGCATCGGCAGAGCGTGGATCGAATGCGCCACAAAGCCTTAGTCCTGGCCGGGGGTTTCGGGACGAGGCTCCGGCCCGCGATAAGCGACGTTTCCAAAACCATGGCGCCAGTTAACGGCAAGCCGTTCCTGGAATATCTTCTGACGTCGCTTCGACGCGACGGTTTTACCGATATCATCCTCTGCGTCGGGTATCTAAGCGACACTATCACCGCGTATTTCGGCGATAGTGTCGGTTCAGGGCTCAATATCAGCTATTCTGTGGAGGATAAACCGATGGGAACCGGCGGGGCGATCAAACTGGCTGCAAATTTGATCGACGATACCTTTCTGCTGCTCAACGGGGACACATATTTGGCCTTGAGTTACCGGGCCATACTTGCCTTTCATCGACAAAAAAGAGCCGACGTAACTGTCGCTTTAACGAGGGTGGATGATTGCTCGCGATATGGCACAATAGAAATGGACGACGACTGTAGAATCACCCGATTTGCCGAGAAATGTGGAACGGGCCGAGCGAGGAATACTATAATCAACGGGGGCGTCTACGTGATCGAACCGAAGGTTCTGGCCCTTATCCCGGCAGGTAAGCAAGTTTCTTTCGAGAGAGAGGTCTTACCACGGATCATAGAAAACGGCGGAAAGGTCTTCGGGTACCAGACTGATGGATATTTTATCGACATCGGCACGCCCGGCGATTACGCCAAGGCGCTTGAGGAACTAGTGAAGGAAGGCTTATGATCGTTAGAAGCAAGGCGCCGCTAAGGATCAGTTTCTGCGGCGGCGGCACGGATGTTCCGCCCTACCCGGCGGAAAAGGGCGGCGTGGTCCTGTCGGCGACCATCGACAAATACGCCTACGCGACGCTGCAATCCGGACCCGATACGGGCATCGAAATAACCTCGCTCGATTATGACGTCGTCGTTAAGTATCATACCCACGACGACCTGATCTACGACGGCAACCTGGATCTCATCAAATCCATCATCAGACATTTCGGTATTAAGGAAGGTTTAAAGCTTTTTTTGCATAGTGACGCCCCGCCCGGTTCGGGCCTTGGTTCGTCTTCGACGCTCATGGTGTGTTTGATCGGTTTGTTCAAGCACTGGCAGAAACTCGGTTTGAACAACTATGAGATCGCCCAGCTGGCGTATGAAATTGAGCGGTTGGACCTGGGAATCCTGGGCGGCATGCAGGACCAGTACGCGGCGACCTTCGGCGGGTTCAATTTTATCGAGTTCAACGGGTCGTCGGTTGTGGTCAATCCCTTGCGTATCAGTCAGGATGTGTTGAACGAACTTAATTACCGCCTCCTTCTGTGTTACACCGGGCATACCAGGCGCTCCGCCGGCATCCTTGGCCGCCAGATAGACGCCTACGTGGAGCGGCAGCCATCCGTCGTAGACGCGCTGGATAAGATAAAGGAACATACGATTACCATGAAAAACGCCCTCTTGACCGGCTCTTTGGATGAATTCGGCGAATATCTGCACGTAGCGTGGGAAGAGAAACAGAGGCTGGACAAAGACATAGCGAACGATGAGATCGCCGGGTTGTACGACGCCGCTCGCAAGGAAGGCGCGTTGGGCGGAAAGCTATTAGGCGCCGGCGGCGGCGGCTATCTGTTGATTTACTGTCCTTTTGACAAGAAACACTTGATCGCACGGAAGCTTGAATCGTTGGGCGGACAGATTATCGATTTCAGTTTTGAGCATAGCGGCCTACAAACCTGGCGGGTGCCATGAGCGACGTAAAAAACAAGGAAACGACCATCCGGAGGATTCTCGAGGAAGGCATCGGGATACAGCAGAGCATGATTGACGGCCAAATGTCTGTCATCGCAGGTATCGCCGACATGATAGCGTCGGCGTTGCGGGAAGGCGGGAAGGTGTTGTTGTTTGGCAACGGCGGCAGCGCGGCGGATTCCCAGCACCTCGCGGCCGAGTTTGTTAACCGGTTCCGGTTCGACAGGGCTGGCTTGCCGGCCGTGGCGTTGACGACCGACACCTCCATCCTAACGGCCATCGGCAACGACTCCGGGTTTGAGAACGTTTTTGCCCGCCAGGTCGAACTATGGGCCAAGCCCGGAGACGTGGTTGTCGCCATCAGCACCAGCGGAGCCTCACCGAATATCCTCAAGGGCATCGTGGCCGCCAAGGAACACGACGCCGGCATCGTTTGCCTTACGGGCGAGGGGGGCCGGGAACTTACCGACCTGGCTGACATTTGTTTTGTCGTCCCCTCAGCGGACACCGCGCGCATCCAGGAAGCGCACATCACGGTCGGACATATCGTCTGCCACCTGGTTGAGGAAGAGATATTCGGTTCCGATAAATGAGCGACCGCGTTCCAAATGACTAACCGCGCCGTTTTTCTCGACCGCGACGGAACCATAATCGAAGATGTCGGGCATCTAACAAAACCCTCTCAGGTTCAACTTATCCCCGGCGCTTCCGAAGCCATTGTCATGTTAAACAAGGCCGGATTCAAGGTTCTCGTCGCGACTAACCAGTCCGTCATCGCCCGCGGCTACATAGATGAAAGAGAGCTTGCCAAGATACATGAAGTTCTAAGCGAAAAACTCGCGGCCTTCGGGGCGCGCGTCGACGGATACTACTATTGCCCTCATCATCCGGAGTTCGGCGGCGGTGGACGCGGGACAGTCTGCGATTGCCGCAAGCCCGAAGCGGGGCTCTTAAGGCGGGCCGCCAAGGATTTAGATCTTAATCTGGCCGGTTCGTTCTCGGTCGGAGACAAGGCCGCCGACATTATCGCGGGAAAGAACGCCGGCTGCGGGACGGTTCTTGTTAAGACGGGGTACGGGCTAGAGGAGCTGGCCGGCCTGCCGGCCGACAAGAGGCCTGACTATGTAGCTGATGATCTGCTGGCGGCCGCTAGTTGGATTACGGACGAGCGGAAACTTCGCGCGACTTAAACCATTCAATATATTCGCGCAAGCCGTCCTCCAGCTCAACACGCGCAAGGTAGCCGAAAACCCGGTTCGCGTAATCGCTTTTGGCGACTAGTCGCGCAATGTCTCCTGGTTTAGCGTCACGAAAAACCATTTTTGGCTTTACGTTTAGCAACTCTCCAAGGATGTTAGCAAGTTCAATTATCTTGACCTCGCGCTTAAGACCACCGATATTAAAAACTTTTCCGAGCGTGTTGGTCGATAAGCCGGCAGCCAAGGTTCCTGCTACCACATCGCTTACGTGTAAGAAATCACGGCTCTGTTGGCCGCTGCCATAAATATTAAGCGGCTGGCCGCTGAGTAGACGAGAGATGAAAATCGGGACGACACCCATTTCTTCCGTCATCGCTTGACGGGGCCCATAGACGTTGAAGTACCGCAGACAACAGACCTCGACACCATAGGTCTCCTTATAGATATTCGCATAATGCTCTCCCGCCAACTTGCTGACGGCGTAGGGAGAGATAGGCAAAAGCGGATGAGCCTCGTCCATTGGCAGGTACTCCGGGTTGCCGTAAACGCTGCCCGTTGATGCCCGCACGATTTTGGCGCCTGATTTTCTAGCTAGACTAAGGATGTTGATGAAACCGCCGGCGTTAACCGTTAGGTCATAATACGGGTCTTCAAACGAAACGAGAAGCGGTGTCGCCGCCAGATCGAATATAAAGTCAGGGGATAGATCTGAGAGTGACGCGACGAGTTCCGCGTCGCGAACGTCGCCGGTGATAATCTCGCAACCGTCCAACGATTCGCTAAGGTTTTCCATCTTGCCGTTGACGAAACTGTCAAAAACGGTGACCTTGGCGCCGTGTCCGACGAGGGCGTCTGTCAGGTTGGAGCCGATAAAGCCCGCTCCGCCCGTGATAATGACGGTCTTGTCCCGGTAATCGCGTTGTGTGTCCTGTTTAGCCACTTCCTAGCACCTTTCCATATAGCGCTTTTACTCTTTCCGCAGTTACTTTTAGATCATAGACCGGGTCGAGTTTCGCGTTTTTTTGCATGTCGTCGAGCAGCTTCTTGTCTGTTAGAATCTTTTCCACCGCCTCGACAACCGCCTCCGTTCTTCCTGTCTCAATCAACAAACCATTATAACCGTCCGTTATGACTTCCGGGAAACCGGCCACATTCGAAACGATGACGGGCAATCGCATCGCCAAAGCTTCGGCGCTGACCATGCCCAGACCCTGGCTAGGAAGGTGGGGTAAAACAAACGCGTCGGCGGCGGCCATCCATTGCGGCAGCTCCTCATGAGGTTTCGGCCCTAATAGCGATATTTGTTTTTCTAGCTTGTGCTGCTTGATGATGGCTTCTATTTCTCCCCTAAGCGGTCCGTCGCCGATGATTATCAGCCTGGCCTCAGGATGATTCGGCAAAATATGAGGCGCCGCTTCCATCAAAACCATGATGCCCTTTATTTCCAACAAGCCCCCGACGAAGAGCAATATTTTCTTGTCTTGCGGCAAGTCCAGCGCTTGGCGCGCTTCCCGGCGCGGCATCGGGATAAAAAGATCGTGGTCTATGCCCAGCGGGATTACATCTATCTTGTCCGTATCAACGTCGGGGAACCTCTTTATGATCTCTTGCCGGACGGTTTCGGTTACGGCGATAATACGGCTTACTCTACGCAAAGTGTAATGTATCAGCATCCTTACTGCGCGGTTCGCGTCCGCCATTGTGGAAATGTCTTTGTCGTGTGCTGTCAACACGACCGGACGCCGCACCAGCATCCCCGCTATGACCGAAGGGAAGCCGGTCGGAATCGCCCAATGGGCGTGGATGAGATCGACGCGGTCGCGGCGGGCGACACGCCAAACCTTCAGGATGGCGGACGCGACATAGAAACACATCCTGATAACCGGGATATATTCGTACTCGGCCAGTATCTTTTGTTCCGTCGGAAACCTGAAACGGTAGACTTTAAGGGGTCCTTCCTGTACGAAGACAGGGTCTTCGCGGAAGATTCGGGCCGTGACGACGGAAACATCCATGCCTTGGTCGACCAGATTAAGAGCTTGTTCCTTTACGAAAATACCGTGCCACTTATTTACCTTGCCCGGCCAGCCGGGACAAACAATGACAACCTTCACCTATTTGCTGACCGGCGGGTTGTTTTTCCGGCGCCTGAGGCGGATCAGCCAGCGGAGGCAGAGTACGCTCAGCGCGATCAGAATTATGATAGGCAGCGTGGCGCCGATTATTATAATAAGCCCGTTTATGGTCCACAAAAACGCCTTACCGGCAGTCCGCAGCGCGTCCATGAAGCCCCACTCGTCGCTGGGCGGTACGACCGCACCCGGTTCCTGAACGGTAACTGTTATCGTCGAGAAATCCACGCGGTTATCAAGGTATTGCATGCGACCCTTGATAACTTCGATCTCGCCCTGAACCGCGGTTAGCTGCTCTTGAACCTTAAGCGTCTCGTCTACGGTTTGCGCTTTGGCCATGATCGCCAGAAGCTGGGCTTCCTGGGCTTGATAGTTCTTAAGGCGGCTTTCCAAGTCGACGTATTCCTCGGATACGTCGTCGGATTTAATGTTGAGACTATCCACCGTACCGGTTTTCTTGATGGCGGCGATAGCGTTGTCAAACTCCTTGGCGGGGACGCGCATGGTCACCGTACCGCTGGTCATAACGCCTTTCTCGCGAGTCGCATTAGCGTTAGTCACGTGACCGTCGAATTGCCCCGCGATCCTTTTGACCGCCTCGTACTTCTTCTCGAATTCGCCCTTGCCAACCTCGATGGTCGCGTCGGCTGTCTTGATAAGCTTCGGCGTGTTTGGAATCGTTCCCTGACCGGTCTGGCCGGCCGTGTCTTTGGCCGCTGAAACGGCGGCTTCTTGAGTCGCCGCGCCCGTCGAAACCGATTTGCTGGGCGTGCTAGCTTTGTTATTAGCTACGTCAGAGGTACAGCCCACCAGAATAAGCACCATTAGAAAAACTAACGACCACACCGTTAACTTGCGCAGGTTCGACATTACAGCCTCCTCGCGGACAACAACATTGTCTTTTAGTTTATCTTGCATCTACACAAATTCCAAACTTGCGCAAATACGGAAACAAAAACCGACTAGGACACATTCCCGGGAATGTGTCCTTGGCCCCCTCACCTAACCTCTCCCTGCCTACCGGCAGGCAGGCCCGGAGGGGAGAGGGAAACTTCTCCATTCGCTTCGCTCAGTCGAAGAATATTTAGGTCGAGCAGGCAGGCAGGCAGGCATTCCACGAATCGAGCGGAGAGCATTGTTTGCTCGCCGTAGCGACTTGAAACACGGGGTCAGGCCCGTCGCAAAAGAAGAAAGGGCCTGACCCCAAAGCGCTAACGATGGTAGGCGGCGAGCCTGCCTGCGGCAGGCAGGCTGTATGTGAGTCTATTTTGCTTGAAGATACTTGTCGATGGCGGTCGCGGCTTTCTTGCCGGCCCCCATGGCCGCGATGACCGTCGCGCTGCCGGTGACTATATCGCCGCCGGCGAAAACGCCCGGCAGCGTGGTTTCTCCGGTCTCCTCGTTCGCCACGATATAGCCCCGGTCGGTTAGTTCCAAACCGGGCGTGGAGTTGCCGATCAGAGGATTGGCTCTCGTGCCGATGGCCATAATGACGGTGTCTACCTCCAGCTCGAACTCGCTGCCCGGTTTCTCGACGGGACGCCTGCGGCCGCTGGCGTCGGGTTCGCCCAGCTCCATCCGGATGCACTTGATGGCTTTAACGGCGCCGTCTTCGCCGCCGATGATGGCGACGGGATTGTTCAGAAGGTGAAAATCGATGCCCTCTTCCTGCGCGTGGTGAACCTCTTCGGCTCTGGCCGGCAGCTCTTCCATGCTCCGGCGGTAGACCAAATAAACGTTCTCGGCCCCTAGCCGCATGGCGACGCGCGCGCTGTCCATGGCCACATTGCCTCCGCCGACAACGGCGACATTCCGGCCGATATTAATCGGGGTGTCGTACTCCGGGAATAGGTAGGCTTTCATCAGGTTGGCCCGGGTCAGAAACTCATTGGCCGAGTAGACGCCGTTCAGGTTCTCTCCCGGGATTTTCATGAACATCGGGAAACCGGCACCGCTAGCGATGAACACGGCGTAGTAACCCTGGTCTTTCATCAGGTCTTCAATCGTAAACAGGTTGCCGATGACGGCATCGGTTCTGACCTCGACGCCCAGGGTTTTTATATATTCGACTTCGTTCTTTACGATCGCCTTTGGAAGACGGAACTCAGGGATTCCGTAAACAAGCACGCCGCCCGGCTCGTGCAAGGCCTCGAACATCGTTACCTCATAACCCATCCGCGCAAGGTCGCTCGCGCAGGTCAAACCGCCCGGACCCGACCCGATTACCGCGATTTTGCCGTTCTTTGTTTTTTGCTCTTGGCTCTTTGCTCTTCGCCCTAGGCTCTTCGCCCTAGGCTCTTTGCCCGTGTGTTCCCGTTCGTAATCGGCGACGAAACGTTCCAGCCGTCCGATGGCGACCGGCTCGAACCGCTTGCCTAAGATACAAGTGCTTTCGCATTGCTTTTCCTGCGGACAAACGCGTCCGCAAACCGCCGGCAGTGCGTTATTCTCTTTAATCTTCCGCGCCGCTTCGGCGTATTTGCCTTCTTTAATCAAACCGATGAATTCGGGAATCTGCACTTCCACCGGGCAACCTGGCCGACACAGCGGTTTCTTGCAGCCCAAACAGCGGGCGGCTTCCTTCAGCGCGAGCTCCTCGGTATAGCCGAGCGTGACTTCCTCAAAATTCCCGGCGCGTTTCTTCGCGTCTTGTTCCGGCATCGCCGTCCGCGGCGCTTTCGGGGTGGGCGCGGGTTTCTTTATCTCCGACATGCGCAGCCCTCTCCTTTTTCTTTCAGGTAACCGTCAAGCGCGATTTTCTCCTTATCGACGTAGGCGCGTAAACGCATTCCGAGTTGGTCAAAATTAACCAGATGGCCGTCGAACTCCGGACCGTCGGCGCAGGCAAACTTGGTTTCCCCGCCGACCTCGATGCGGCAGGCGCCGCACATGCCGGTCCCATCAACCATAATGGAGTTTAAGCTGACGACCGTCTTGACTCCGAACGGCCGCGTCGCGTCGGCGCAGCACTTCATCATGATGCCCGGCCCGATGGCGACGACTAAATCAATATCCTTCCTGGCTTGCAGGATCTCCGTTAGCGGCATGGTGACCAGTCCGCAGCGACCAGCTGTTCCGTCGTCGGTCATGATGTGGAAATCGTCGCAGACCGCCGCCAGTTTTTCCTCCAGGATAAGCAGACCCTCCGTACGGGCGCCGACAATACCGGTGACCTGATTTCCGGCCTGGTGAAAAGCTTTGGCAATCGGATAGACGGGCGCGATGCCGACGCCCCCGCCGACAACTATGATGTTTTCCCCGGTTGGGATGTGGCTGGGTTTGCCGAGGGGTCCGGCCAGGTCAAGCAGGCTGTCGCCTTCGCCATAGCAGCAGGCCAGCATATCGGTCGTCTTGCCGACAACCTGGAAAACAATCTCTAAGGTTCCCGCGTCTCGATCGAAGTCCGCAATCGTCAGCGGAATTCGCTCGCCTTTTTCGTCCGTCCTGATGATAACAAACTGTCCGGCCCGGGCTTTCCGGGCGATGTCCGGCGCTTCCAAAACAAACTCGTAGACGGTCTCCGCCAGCTGCCTTTTTCTTAGAATCTTAACCAAGGCGACCCTCGCTTTTTTTGTTTTCGTAAGCTGCTATTTTACGGCTGCCGCCTTTTTCCCCGGTTTCCGCGAAAAAACGATCTCGCCGTCTACAACATCGGTCACTATGGTATCACCCGGATTGAAAGCTTTGCTTAAAATCTGCTTGGATAGCGGGCTTTCGATATCATGCTGGATGACCCGGCGGAGCGGCCGCGCCCCGTATTCCGATTCCTCGGCCATCGACGCGACCTTCTCCGTCACCGCGTCGCTGACGTCCAACCTGTATCCTAAGAGCTCGACTTCCTCGCGTACCCGGTTGAACAGTAACCGGACAATTTGTTTCAAGGCGTCCAGGCTAAGACTGTCAAAAACGATAATATCATCTACCCGGTTTAAGAACTCCGGGCTGAAGACACTTTTAAGTTCGGTCAGCAGCTTATCCCGCATATTTTCAAAAGCGGCCGTCCTTTCGTCCCCGGTGGATTTGAAGCCCATCGGACCGCCCGCTTTCTTGATTTCCCGGGCGCCGACATTACTGGTCATAATGACTAGGGTGTTTTTAAAGTCGACCGTCCGGCCTTGCGCGTCGGTCAGCCGCCCGTCTTCCAGAATCTGCAACAGGGCGTTGAAAACGTCCGGATGCGCTTTTTCGATCTCGTCTAAGAGGATGACCGAATACGGCCGGCGACGGACGGCTTCGGTCAGCTGGCCGCCTTCCTCGTAACCGATATAGCCGGGCGGCGCGCCGATCATCCGCGATACGGTGTGACGCTCTTGATATTCACTCATGTCCAGGCGTACCATGGCCGCCTCGTCGCCGAACAGGAACTCGGCCAGCGCTTTGGTGAGCTCGGTTTTGCCGACTCCCGTCGGGCCCAAGAAGATGAACGAGCCTATCGGCCGGTTCGGGTCTTTCAGTCCGGCCCGGGCGCGCCTGACGGCTTCACTAACGGCCAGAACCGCGTTGTCCTGACCGATAATGCGCTCGTGCAGGACCTCCTCCATCTTAAGAAGCTTGGTCATCTCTTCTTCCATCATCTTGGTCACTGGGATGCCCGTCCATGAGCTGACTACCTGGGCAATCTCGTCCTCGCCGATGGTGATGCTTTCCAGACCTTTTTCTTTAAGCCAGGCCTCCCTTTTATCATGGAATTCTTTTTGCACCGCGTCCGTCTCATTTCGGACCTTGGACGCCTGTTCGTAGTTACGGTCCTTTACAGCCGCTTCACCGGCCGCGGTCAATTCGCGCAACTTTTTGTCTAGTTCGCGCAAATCAGCCGGATACATAATCGACTCGATCTTCATCTTGCTGGCGGCCTCGTCTATAAGATCGATGGCCTTATCCGGCAAAAACCTGTCGCTGACGTACCGGTGCGAGAGATTCGCCGCCGTGATGATGGCTTCGTCGCTGATCCTGACGCCGTGGTGTTCCTCATAACGTTCTCTTAAGCCCCTAAGGATATCTATTGTCTCCGCGACGGTCGGTTCGTCAACGAACACAGGCTGGAACCGCCGTTCCAAAGCCGGGTCCTTCTCGATGTATTTCTTATACTCGTCCAAAGTGGTCGCGCCGACGGTCTTTAGCTCGCCGCGGGCCAAAGCCGGCTTCAATATGTTGCTGGCGTCGATAGCGCCTTCAGCCGCCCCGGCGCCGACAACGGTGTGCAGCTCGTCAATGAACAGGATTATCTCGCCTTCGGCTTTGCGGACTTCCTCGACCGCGCCCTTCAGGCGCTCCTCGAACTCGCCCCGGTATTTCGAACCGGCTACCATACCTGCCAAATCCAGCGACATGACGCGCTTGCCCCGCAGGATGTCGGGAATTTCCCCGTTAACGATATTGAGGGCCAAGCCCTCGACGATAGACGTCTTGCCGACGCCAGGTTCACCGATTAAGACCGGGTTATTCTTTGTCCGGCGCGATAGGATCTGAATGACGCGCTTGATTTCGTCCTTTCGGCCGATGACGGGGTCGATCTTGTCCTCTTCGGCCAGCGTCGTAATGTCACGCGCGTATTTCTTGAGCATCACGCGTCCGGCGTCGCCCGCCGCGCCCTGGGCGCCGCGGATGATGTTCAGAGCTTGATATACTTTGTCCGGCGTCAGGCCCAGGTCTTTCAAAACCAGACCGCCCGTACCGCCCTCCTTGAGTATTCCCAACAGCAGATGCTCGGTCCCGATAACGTCGTCGCCCAGCGTCTGTGTCTCCTCGAACGCCAGGTCCATGGCCTTCTTGGCCTTCGGGCTGATGAACATGGATCCGATACCGCCGTTCTCGATCGGCGTCGCGGCTGCTGACGTGCCGAGCGTTACCGCTTGGTTTGCCCGCGTGCGAGCTTCGCCGATGTCTATCTTGGAGAACTCCAGGATCTGCGAAACCACGCCGTCCGTTTCGGCCAACAGACCGACTAGTAGATGTTCGGTATCGAGCATATTCGACCCGGACCTTCTCAACACGTCCTGGGCGATGGCAATGGCTTCCTGCGCTTTTTCCGTAAATTTGTTAAACATATATATCACCCCTACCTTAATCAGGTATATTATTTACTGTTTCTTGTTTAATATTTAGAGAGGCCTCCCGGCCTGTGCCTGACGATCTCTCTTGAGTAGCTTCTCTTAATCCTTTCAATTTCCTGTTCCATTTCCTTTTCCAATCGGTCGCGTTTCTCCTCGATCTCGACGACCAGGTCTTCCAGATGAGCCAGCCGCTCGCGCATTTCGATGATCAACCGGGCTCCGGCAAGATTAACGCCAAGGTCCTGCGTTAGTTCTTGAATCTCCAGAAGCCTCTTGATGTCTTCGTCCGAATAGCGCCGGCTTTTTCCCCCTGTTCGCTTCGGCGACAGTAAACCGACTCTTTCATACATCCTTAATGTCTGGGGATGCATTCCAACCATTCGCGCCGCTACGCTTATAACGTAGACTCCTTCAAATCCGTTGTTTCCGTTCATAATCAGCTCAGTCCTCGTCTTACGTCTTCCTTAACCGCTTTTTCCAACCTGGTTAAAAGTTCCTTTTCCTCCGCGCTCAGCTTGGACGGTACGACCACCTTCAATCGCACGAACATGTCGCCCCGTCCCAGACCTTTCAATCTCGGGGCACCTTTGCCGCCGATCCTTAAGACCTGATCCGACTGAGATCCGGGCGGTACTTTAAGCGTCACGCTGCCGGTCAAAGCGGGCACTTTTATCTTCGCGCCTAAGGTTAGCTCCGGGTAGGTCACCGGCAGGTTAAGCCAGATATTGGCCCCGTCCCGCTGGAAATACTTGTGCGGCGCGACTTGGGTGACCACATATAGATCGCCCGACGGCCCGCCGCGGAATCCCGCTTCGCCCTTGCTCTTTACGCGGATGGTCGAACCCGTCTCAACACCCGCGGGAATCTTGACCGTCAGGTGCTCTGTAACGCCTATCCGTCCGGTTCCCCGGCAATCAGGGCAAGGTTCCTTGATAATCCGGCCTGTACCGGCGCAATTGCGACACGGCTGCTGGATGCTGAAGAATCCCTGCGTCTGCGATACGACGCCGCGGCCGCCGCACAAAGTGCACGCCTCCGGGCTGGTGCCGGCTTTGGCTCCGGAGCCTCCGCAAGCCTTACAATCCACCTCGTGGGTAACACCGATTTTTACCGCTGTTCCCTTAACCGCGTCGTCGAACGTCATTCTAAGGTTGTAATATGTATCGCGGCCCCGCTCCGGTCCCCTGGCGCGCGTTCGGCCGCCGCCGCCCGTGAACATGTCAAAGATGTCGCCGAAAATATCGAAACCGCCCTCGCCGCCGCCGTAATTTTGCCACTGTTCATAGCCTTGACCGGCGCTTGGGCCTCCGTTGCCAAAGTACCTGACGCCGCGGTCATAGTCAGCCCGCTTTTTGTCGTCCCCCAGCACTTCGTACGCCTGAGAAACCTCTTTGAACGTTTCCTCCGCCGCTTTGTCGCCCGCGTTCGCGTCGGGATGATATTTCCGGGCGAGCTTGCGGTATGCTTTTTTTATGTCTTCCTGGTTCGCGTCTTTGGCCACGCCCAGGACCTCGTAAAAATCCCTAGCCATCGTTTTTCGCGATCTTCACCATGGCGGGACGGATAACCATTTCTCCGAGCGTGTAACCTTTTCTAAGAACCTCTATCACGTGCTCGTCCTCGTGCTCGTCCGACGGTTCCTGCATGATTGCTTCGTGCAGATTCGGATCGAACGGCTCGCCGTAGGCTTCTATCTCGGTGACGCCTTCGTCGGCCAGCGCCTTGGTAAAATGCAGGCGAACAAGCTCCAGGCCTTCCGTAAACTTGGCGGCCGCCTCGTCCTGGGAAGCCGCCATGACCGCGCGGTCCAGATCGTCCATGACCGGAATGAGTTTCCTTATCAGATCCAAGGAAGCGCGGTTGGCTCTCTCAATCCTTTCCCTTTCCGTCCGTCGCTTATAGTTTTCGAATTCGGCCTTGAGCCTCTGCAGATCAGCCAGATACTCCTTGGCTTTCTTTTCCGCCTCGGACGGCTTCTTTTTCGATACTCTGTCCTGCGGCTTATGCTCTATGCGCTCTTTCGCTTTGTCAGACATGCACACCTCAGTTAAATTAACTTTCTTAACGCGGGAGATCGCGGCTCCCTTTTTCTATTGCGTTAATACCTTCTGCTGTTTCTTAGATTTCTGCGCGATATGCAACTTCTTTGCTTTTGGCTTCACTATTGCCATCTTCGGTACTGTCACGCGCAGCAAGCCGTTATCGAAGCTTGCCGTCGCTTTATCGTAGACGACGTCCGCCGGAAGTTGGAGAACCCGCACGAAAGTGCCGTAGCTCCTCTCTATGCGATGATAATCCTTCTCCTTGACGTCTTCCGACATCAGCCGTTCTCCTCTGATCGTCATCGTATCGCCCTGGATGCTGACATCGACGTCATCCGGATCTATTCCAGCCAGCTCGCAATCGACAACGATTTCATTGCTTGTCTCGTGGATGTCGCAGGCAGGCGCCCAGTCCCTCTCCGTGACCGCTCGGTTGAACCAGAGCGGCGTCTGAAGCATTCTATCCATGTCGTCCTTCATGCTCCAGATGTCGCGTAGAGGATCCCATCTGATAATCGCCATACCTAAACACCTCCTAGTCGAACTTTCAAGCCGCGATCTCCCGACATTTATTTTTTCTCGTCTGTGTTATCCTCGACTACCTCGGCGTCAACAACGTCGCCCTCCGGAGGTGTTTGTTCGCCCGCCGGCTGTTCGGCGCCGCCTTGAGCCGCCTGTTCCTGGCTGGCCTGGGCATAAACCTGCTCGGCCAGTTTATAAGATGCCTGCTGAAGCGCCTCAGTCGCCGTCTTGATGCGGTCGACGTCCTCGCCGTTCATGGCCTCGTTTACCTCTTTGACGGCCGCCTCGATTTTTTCTTTTTCACTGGCGTCAACCTTGTCTCCCAGCTCACGAAGTGATTTTTCGGTCGAATATACAAGGTTATCAGCGGTATTCCGCGCTTCGGCAACCTCGCGCTTTTTCTTGTCTTCCTCAACGTGCGAGTCGGCGTCCTGCCGCATCTTATCTTTCTCGTCGGCGGACAAACCGCTGGCCCCGGTCACGACCATCTTCTGCTCGTTGCCGGTGCCCCGGTCTTTAGCGGACACATGCACGATGCCGTTCGCGTCGATATCAAAGGTGACCTCGATCTGCGGCAAGCCGCGCGGCGCCGGCGGGATACCGACCAGCTGAAACTTACCCAAGCTGCGGTTGTCGTTGGCCATAGCGCGTTCGCCTTGCAAGACATTGATCTCCACGCTGGACTGACCGTCCTCGGCTGTCGAAAAGACCTCGCTTTTCTTGGTCGGGATAGTCGTGTTGCGCTCGATCAGTTTGGTGGCGATGCCGCCTTTGGTCTCAATGCCCAGAGAAAGCGGGGTGACGTCGAGCAATATGACATCTTTGACCTCTTGATTGATGATACCTGCCTGAAGAGCAGCGCCTAAAGCTACGACCTCATCCGGGTTCACGCCGCGATGCGGTTCCTTGCCACCAGTCAGTTTCTTGATTAGTTCCTGCACGGCCGGCATCCGCGTCGAGCCGCCGACCAGGATAATCTCTTTCAGGTCGTCAATTTTTACTTTGGCGTCTTTTAAGGCCTGGTTAAACGGTTCTTCGCAACGCTTCAAGAGATCTGCCGTCATACGCTCAAAATCAGCGCGCGTCAGCGTCATGTCCAGATGCAGAGGGCCGTCGGGGCCGGATGAAATGAACGGCTGGTTAATATTGGCCTGTGTTACGTTGGAAAGCTCGATCTTCGCCTTCTCGGCCGCCTCTTTAAGACGTTGCATGGCCATCTTGTCCTTGGCTAAATCGATGCCGTGTTCCGCCCTGAACTTGTCAACCATCCAGTCGATGATCTTGGTGTCCCAGTCGTCGCCACCAAGTTTCGTGTCTCCGTCGGTTGCCTTAGTCTCTATTAAACCTTCGCTTATTTCCAGAATTGACACGTCGAACGTGCCCCCGCCCAGATCGAAGACGAGGACTTTCTCTTCTTCGCCCTTGTCCAGACCATAGGCCAGCGCGGCCGCGGTCGGCTCGTTGATGATCCTTAAGACTTTCAAGCCGGCGATTTCCCCGGCATTCTTGGTCGCCGTCCGCTGGGCGTCGTTGAAATAAGCCGGCACGGTAATAACCGCGTCGGTAACCTTCTCGCCCAGGTAGGCTTCGGCGCCCGTCCTCATTTTCTGCAAAATGAAAGCCGAGATTTGCTCCGGTGAATAGTCTTTGTCGCCGATCTTGTGCTTTTTCTTCTCGCCCATCTCTCTTTTGATTGAGCTGATGGTACGGTCAGAGTTCACGACCGCTTGGTTTTTTGCCGCCTGTCCGACCAGCATCTCGCCGGTCTTGGTGAAGGCAACGACGGACGGCGTCGTGCGTCCGCCCTCCGCGTTGGGAATAACCGTCGGCTCGCCGCCTTCAAGGACCGCGACGCATGAATTGGTAGTTCCCAGGTCGATTCCGATTGCTTTTGCCATAATAATTTACCTCCTTAGAGAATATGTTACTTTACTATCATAAAAGTTGAGCCTCTTTCTGTCAAGTCTATAGACAAAGTTTCTTCACGCTCGCGACCTCGCATATCTTAAACTTATTGTTTGTAGCGCCCAAAAAGTCGCCTGTGGAAAACCACTCCAGCGCTTTGGAGTGCTGGAGTGCCTCTGTACTGCAACACTCTCATTCTCTAGAGAACGAGAGTGACATAATCTCACATAAACGAATTAAATACCCTGGTAAACCGGCTGCAGCACTACCGCTCTTTAGAGAAAAGGTGTGACGTAGCGTTAGACTTGCGCAGAGAAGACAGCTTTGAGTCGGTTAAGCATTCGCCAAATCATGATCGAGCGAAGCCGCTTGCGCTAAGCGATTGGGTGGGGTGGGACGCCAGTCCTGGGGGCTTTTGTTTTTGGTCCCGTGGACTAGTCCACGGGTGCATTGGCCTCTGACCCGGCCTCCTCACCACCTAACCTCTCCCCACAGGGGAGAGGAATAGCTTTAATAAGGTCGAGCATGCAGACAATTCACATTCGAGGGGAGAGCATTGTTCGCGAAGGCGTTGCGACTTGAAACACGGGGTCAGGCCCTATCGCATAAGAAGAAAGGGCCTGACCCCAAAGCACTAACGATGGTAGGCCGCGAGCCTGCCTGCGGCAGGCAGGCAGCATGCGAGTCTATTTTGGGGTTCGCGTTGTAGCTTTGCCTAGTCGGCGTTTTTGGGGGCGAGTTTTGCTTCCGCCGCGGCGAGTTCCGCCCTCTCTATCTCAGCCAACTCTTTAAAAAGGCCGTTATAGATGTCCAGCGTGCCGTTGAGCGTCTTCTTTAGGTCGAATTGCTCCTCCACCCGCCGGCGGCCCGCCACGCCCATCTGAACCGCTATGTCCTTGTTCTGCAGCAGATAGACAATGGCGTCGGATAAGGCCCGGGGTTTCTTGGGCGGCACCAGGAAACCCGTCTCCCTGTCCACCAAGAGTTCAGGAATACCGCCGGTCGAGGTAGAAACGACCGGGGTGCCTGAAACCATGGCTTCCAGCATGCTATAAGGCATACCTTCAATGAGAGACGGCAAAACAATGACGTCGGCCGCGGCCATGATATCGCGCGCGTCGTCGCGCCAGCCGGTAAAGCCGACTTTCTTGTATACGCCCAGCTTCTCGGCCATTATCTCTAGTTCGTGCTTTTGCGGCCCTTCTCCGATTATGAGAATCTGCGCGTTCGGCGCTTCCCGCAGGATATGGGTGGAGGCCGCCAATAGGTACTTGACGCCCTTCTGGGGCGTTAGATGCCCGACCGTGACAATCAGCGGGGCGGCTGTGTTTAAGGCCAGGACGTCTTTTATGTTCAGGACGCGGCGCGAGGCCGTCATGCCTGAAGATATCGGTTTGACGCCCGCGTTGACCACGACGACTTTAGACCCTTCTATCTTTCCTTTTTCAACAACGCGTTTCCGGAGAGCGTTGGAGACGGTAATGATCGTGTCCACCATTCTGGGCATGAAGTGTTCGGCTAAATCGAAGTAGAGGTGCTTCATCCTGCCGGTGCCTTCGTTGATGATGAAATCGTGCAGGGTAACCAAAGTGATCTGCGTCCCGGCACGCCTCGCGGCCAGCGCGGCAATAAAGGCGGCCTTATACCCGTGGGCATGGACCAGCTTGATCTCCTCGTTCCTGATTATCTTGGCCAGCTTCCTGGCCGCCGACCAGTCCTCAAAGGGCGCGAAGCGATCGCCGAAATCAAGCGGGAAGGTGACTATCTTGCTCCCTTTAAGGTCGTCGATAATGGAGTCGCGAGGGCCGGCCGCGTAAACGCGATAGCCGTCTTTGCCGAGGCGCTCAATTAGGGAAAGGAGGTAAGTCTTTACGCCGCCTTCAAAACGGCGGCTGATGATGAGGATTCGTGTCTTGCCTTCGTTGTCGAATTCCATAGGCAAGAGGACGCCTTCTGACTCGCTTGATTCGCCGGCGTCATGTGTTCCGGTTGGTTTTGAGAATAGGCCTCTGAGCTTGCCCCTGAATTCACTCAATTTAAAAGGTCTTAATTGGTGGCCTTCATGCGGAGGAGCTTGGCCAAGATTTCCAGCCGTTTATCGCGGTCCTCTAAAGCGTCGCAGAAGGATTTCACTTTGTCGCGTAGGTCTTCTGATGGGGAAAAAGAATAGACTTTATCTTTGGCGTCGAATTTTAGAAGCTTTTTCTCGGTCAGATTCTCCAGGGCATCCCTAATCTCATCCGTCTTCCGCCCCAACCGGCTCGCCAAATCGTCGGACGTGCCAACCGCGTCGGGATTAAAGCTGAAGAATGTGACCAAGTCCCATTTAACGAACGAGTCGACATATTCTTCAATAAAGTTATTAAGCTCTTCGCCTAGTACGCTTCTACTGTCCAGGACTGCCCCTTCCCCGTCAGACAAAATGTTGTTACAAATGCGCGTGTCAGCTACTGTATTTTAGCACTACCGGCTATAAGTATTCAATCTTACAAAGTCTTAAGGACGATAACCGCCGCAGAATCCGTAGATGGGCCCTTCCTGCACGTATGTACCCGGATACGGGGCATGGATCTGCATGCCGCCGCCGACATAAATGCCGACATGACCCATGCCGTGTGAATAGACAAGGTCGCCCGGCTCCAGCTGCTCCCAGCTTAAGTTAGGGGAGTAGTCGCAAGTCCGGTTGAGATAAACGCCGATCAAGCCGTAGCAATAGCTGACGAATCCGGAGCAGTCAAAACCCTCATCGGGAGAAGCGCCGCCGTATACGTAAGGCACGCCGATCAACGCATAGGCGATAGAGACAACACCCGATGAAGGAGGCGGCAGCGTGCCGTGCCAGAGCGACGGCTCATCGTCGGCCGCTTGGCGGCCGGCTTCCTCCAGGGCGATTTGCTGAGCCAGATTATCAAGGTAAGACCTTTTTTCGGCGACGCGGCTTTCAATCGCCGATCTATCCGCCTCGACGTGGCTTAATAGGCCGGCCTGCTTGATGCGGGCCGCTTCCAGTTCGGCTCTGGTCTTGGCAATATTCTGTTCGCTTACGGTTATGTCCTTGACCAGTTCGGCGTCTGAATTGCCGACCTTGTTTAAGAGGTCGAACCGTTCCGTAAAATCGTTAATGGTTTTGCTGCCGAAAAGAACTTCCAGGATATTGACCTCGCTGTATTTATAGATGCCCTTGACGCGTTCGTCATACGTCGACCGGGCGACACTCAGGTTCCTCTGGGTTGTTTCCAGTTCGGCTGTTTTTTGGGCGATAGCCTCCTCGGTTTTGGTAAGGTCCGAGTAGGCCGCGTCATATCGACCGATGACGTCGGTTAACTGCGAGTTGATGGAACTTATCTCCGCCTCCGCGTTGGCTTTGTCGTCGGCCGGGGTAGCTGAAACAGGTATGGCGGTTTGCGCGAACAACACCGCGCCCGCAGCTGCAATCATAATAATTCTTTTAAATAGAAGTCCGTGTTTGATTTTCTTGCCTCCGCGTTTTAGAAGTAGCTTGGGTAATCGCCGGCCGGCACAGCTTCGCCGCCGTCGAGAAGTTCGAAGTGGAGATGGCCGAATCCTGAACCAGTGATTCCGATACTCTCCCCACCGCTTACCGTCTGGCCAACATAGGTGGAAGGGGAAGCGTGAGCGTAACACGTTTCGAATCCTCCGCCGGATATCACTTGATATCCGCCGCGACTGTCATAACTGACAGAAGTGACGACACCGCTATGCGCCGCGTATACTGTCACGCCGTCACCGCACATGAGGTCATAGGCGTCGCCGCCTAGCCAAACGCCGTGACCGGCCGGACCGTGATCGCTCCATTCGCCCGGCGCGTAATCGCCCCAATAGCCGCCCAAGCCGGGGATAACATCATAAAGCGTCGTTCCCTTATTGGACGGTTTGCTGCGTGCCTTGGCGGCGCGTTCCGCTTCAGCCGCGTCCATATCGGCAATGTCTTGCAGCACGCTAGCCAAAACGTTTGTCTTATCCACCAGTTGAGAGTCGATCGCGTCACGCTGGTTGGCCAGGTCCTCGGTCAGTCGTTCCTGTTCTTTTTGCTGGGCGTCCAATGCCCTGGCCTTGGTTTCCACTTCTTTCTTCTGGGCCTCGACCTGTTCCACAACGGCCGCGTCTCGGTCGCCGATTCGCGTCAGCAAGTCCAGCTGTTGTAAAAAGTCGCCTAAGCTTTTACTGTTAAAGATCACTTCAAGGGAGGACACGTCGCCGCGTTTATAGATGCCGATCGCCCGCTTGTCAAGAATAGTGGCAGCCTTAATAAGATCATTAACTGTTGCCTGCAAGTCAGCTTGGTTCCGGTCGATAGTGGCGTTAAGCTCATCCAGCTTGGCGGATTCATCGTCATACCGGGCGACCGCCTCGGCCAGCTGGACGTTAAGATTGTTTATGTCATTTTGAACATTTTGAGCGTCTGTTCTGGAGTCGGCCAAACCGACCGGTGTCCCGGTCGGCGTGAACATGGCCGTAAGAACAGAAATGGCCAGGATGGCCATCAATTTTCTAACGCGTATTCTTTTTCCTCGGATAATATCAACCTCCATAGGCATTACCTTGTCAAAGATACCATAATTAGGGGCCTCCCGCAACTTGAGGCGCCGGGCAAGCTAAGACTTTTGGCTGTTCAAGATGGATGCGTTGGCTGTCGATAGAGGGGGGGGGCGGGTTTTAGAAATAAGTTTGGAAATCTCCGGCCGGGACAAATTCCCCGCCGTCTAAAAGCTCGAAATGGAGGTGCATGCTGACTTCGGCAATCGCCTGGCCGGCGTAGACAAAATCCCCTGTGCCGAAGAACGGGGTGGAGTGAGCGTAGCAAGTTATGAAGCCTTCGCCGGAGATAACGGTAACGCCGCCGCTCCCGGAGCTCGTCCAGATGACGGTTCCCGAATGGGCGGCGTAGACGATGTCTCCCGGACCGCCGATGTCGATCGCGTCGGACATGCCTTCGTTAGAATACTCGTATAGCCAGACGCCGTGTCCCGAGCCGCCGTATTTGTAATGGTCGCTTTCCTCTCCCGGAGACAGGTAACCCCATCCCCCGCCCGGCAAGGGATTGGTCAGGCTGGCGCCGCTGCGGCGGGCGCCTCTGGCGCGAGAACGTCTGGACTGTCTTTCCGCCTCCGCCGCGTCCATGGCCGCAATATCCTCAAGGATGCTGGCCAGCACGTTTTCCTTGTTGGTTAACTGGCTGTCGATCACGTCGCGCTGGTCGGCCAGGTCGTTGGTAAGCGATTCTTGATCTTTCCTTTGTTTGTCCAGCTCCCTCGCGTTCGTTTCAATCTGTAGCTTCTGTTTGGCCACTTCTTTAACGATGACCGCGTCGCGGTCGCCGACGCGCGTCAATAGATCGAGCTGGGTGACGAAATCATTGAAGTTTTTGCTATTGAAGATGACTTCAAGGGAGGATACGCTGCCGCGTTTATAAATACCGACGGCACGGTTGTTAAGAATAGTTATCGCTCGACCCAGTTCCCTCGCGGCCGCGTCCATCTCGTTCTGATTTTGTTCAATCGCCCCGATCAGCTCGTCAAGCCTGGCCGCTTGTTTGTCATACCGGTCGACCGCCTCAGCCAGCTGGACATTAAGATTGTTTATCTCATTTTGAACGTTTTGGGCTTCGGAACTGCTGGCGGCTAAGCCGGTCGCGGGGCTCACCGGCTGCCACAGTGCGATGATTATCATTACGGCCGTAACGGCCGCGAGTTTTCGAGGTTTCATTTCTTGTTATTCCTGCCAGTAGCGCTTTAGGGCGGCGACCACGGCCGCGGCAACCATCCCCGGGGCCTCTTGCGACTCAAGAATCTCCCGGTCTCGGACGTCGGATGTGAACCCAGGTTTGACGACTACGGCGGGCATCCGCGTGGCCTGCAGGATGGTAAGGTTCTTGCCCTCGATTCCGTTGTCGAAAACCTTCAAGGCCGCTGTGAGCTCATCTTGGATCATGCCGGCCAGTTGTTTGGAACGTGCCGAGAAAAATTCGCGGTTGTCAAAATACTCACATGTCGCGCCGTGCCGGCCTGCTTGTTCCGAAGCGTTTGATTCAAAGTCCACCAGCAAATCGGCTTCCAGTTCATTCGCCATAATGGCACGGTCTTTCACGTCCGCCTCCGGATTCATATCATACAAAACAAACGGAACAGCCGCTTCGATTTTCAGTGCTTCCGCAAAGACCGCGGCTATAGCGCGGCTGACCGCGTCGTCGCCGCTGTCTATGGCTACCCGGCGTTCCCGCAGCGGGTCGTGCGGCTGCATCATCTCCCGGTCCCAGACGCCTGTAATACCGCCGGAACTGACTCGCATCCTATAGTTGTCGAGGGCTTGGATAGAGGTTTCTCCGACGATGCCGTCAGGATCCAAACCGACGTTTTTTTGGAATTCACGGACCGCCTTGTCGGTCTGATTGGCAAAAACGCCGCTGACGCGGCCGGCGTTGAATCCGAGGTTGTTGAGGGTCGCTTGAAGTTCGCGGACGTCGTCGCCTCTGAGCGGCGGTTCTTTCAGATATAATTGGCGATCGCCCAGGCGGTAGCTCGCGTCAACCATCTCGCGCCAGGTTTCCGGGCCGACGATGCCGTCGGTCTCGCGGCCGCGTTTCCTCTGAAACAGGATAACGGCCCGCTCCGTTTCCGGCCCGAATATACCGTCGACGCCCGTAACGCCCAGTTCATACCCGAGTCGCAGCAGCCTGGCCTGGACATCAACGACCTCCCGGCCGACGCTGCCCCTCTTAACCCAAATCATAAAACCCCTTGTTAGCCATGAGGCATGAGCCACGAGACATGAGGCAGACTTCTCGAAAAACTAAAGTACAAGCTAAACGTCCTACTCGCGGCTCGCGGCTCGCGGCTCGCGGCTTACTTTAGATGGCAGTTCCAATCCATATTCTAACAGGCTCGGTTCGTCGGTTAAAATCCGGTCCGCCGGACCGATGGCGACAAGCTTGGACTTATATATGACAGCTACGCTATCGGCCAGCTCATAGGCAACATTCATATCGTGCGTCGAGATTATCAAAGTCTGGGGAAGCTCCTTTAGGATCCCGACGAGATGACGCTTGGCCCGCGGATCGAGATTAGCCGAAGGCTCATCCATGACTAGTATCTTAGGGTCCATGGCCAGTACCGTAGCCATACTGATAAGTTTTTTCTCGCCGAAACTTAGATGGTGGGACAGCCTGTCCGTGAATTCTCCCATGCTCACCATAGCCAAAGCGTATTCAACGGCGTGAATAACCTCATGCTCGTCAAGACCCATGTTGATGGGTCCGAAAGCGACGTCCTCGAAAACGGTCGGCATAAACAGCTGGTCGTCGGGATCCTGAAAAACAAGGCCTACCAGACGTCGGATTTCCGGAAGGTTTTCTTTTATCAGGGACAGGCCCGCCACGGTTAAGGAACCGGTCGGCTCGTTTAGCCCGTTCAGCGTCATCAGAAGCGTCGATTTACCGGCCCCATTGGGACCGACGATGACCAGTCTCTCCCCGGGCGCGACTGTTAAATTTATGCCGGATAACGCGACGCGGCCGTCGGGATAGGAAAAGCCGACGTTGTTGAGCTCCAAGGATGAAGGTTGGGTTTGTCCGGTCATCTGGCCACCGCCAAGACAATTATTGATAGCGACGTTAGGAAGAAAACAGTGAAGACTACGTCTTGCAAGCCTGGCTTAAACCCGTGGGGAGTGTGGGCGTGGCCATGATAGCCGCGCGCCAGCATGGCGTTATAGATCCGCTCACCCCGTTCGTAGGTGTTTACGAACAGGGAGCCCAGCATATTACCCATGGCCTTTATCTGATAGACGCCCCGCCGGCCGTAACTGCGCGTGAGCCGCGCCCTTTCCATCTTTTGCACCTGATCGACAAGGGTGAATATGTACCGGTACATGAACGATATGATTGTCGTCAGCAACTTGGGCGTCCGCAATGATTCAAGCGCCTTTAAGAGGGTGGGAAACTCGGTCGTTGAGGATAGTGTGATCAGGGCCAGGGCCGACAACCATGATTTTATTAGGACATTGAAGAAAACGACCGGCGGTTTGTAGAAAATATTAAATATCCCGATCATGACGGCGAAAGGCAGGATTACCAACGACCTCTTGAGAACAAAACCGAGCGGCACGTCGGAAAGAAAAACTAACGAGATGACCAGGGTGGTGTAGAGAAAAAAGGCCGCTGCGCGCGTCGGAGGAGTCAGAACGACGGCTAATATGAAAAGGATAAAACAGACCAGCTTAACCCGCGCGTCGATATGGTGAATAGGGCTGTCTAAATTGGCGTATTGCTCAAGACGCGTGTACCGCACCGTACACCATATCCCTTCGCACCTTCAGCACAAATCCGATGATTGTTGCCGTGATCAAGCCTTCAATCGCTCCGACTATAAGATTCAGGCCGCCCAGCACCGGCAGAACCAGTTCAGCCGGCGACGCGCCTGAGACGATCATCTGGAGCGCGACCGCGCCGGTCGAAACAATCGTTGACAACCAGGCGGCGGCGAACGTTCCGGCGATAATGCCGCGGTCGCCCTTGAATATTTTGCGGACGGCCAGGAAAATGAGATAGCCGCCGAGCGTCCCGATTACGCCTATGTTAAAGATATTGGCACCCAGCGCCAACAAGCCGCCGTCCTGCATAAGAAACGATTGGACGGCCAGGACGGCCGCCATGACCACCGTGGCCGGCCATGGACCTAAAAGGACCGCCGCCAATACGGCTCCGACCAGGTGCACCGGCGGGCCGCCGGGAGTCGGGACATTCATCAATTGGGCGGCAAATATGAAAGCGGCCATCACGCCCATCATGGGTATCATCTTTTCTTCCGAGTGCTTAGTGGTCTGCCGGATGGCATAGGCGACCGTACCGGCCGAAACCGCGTCCAGCGTCGCCCATATTTTGGTGTCGAGAACGCCGTCGGGCAGGTGCACGTCAGACCAGCTCCTTGCCAGTGGTTGTCATCGTTAAGCGGCCGTGCTTGACGCCCTTTGTGCCGATCAAACGGTCTGCGGCGGCCTTGATGTCGCCGCTTTTTCCTTTAACGATTAAGACTTCAAGGCAGTTATGTGCGTCCAGATGGACGTGGACGGAGGAAATAATATCTTCGTGCAGATTATGTTGTAGGTCGGTTAAGGTATCTTGCAGGTCATGGACGTGGTGGTCGTAAACGAGGGTGATGGTCCCGACCGTCTCTTCGTCTCCGGCCGCCCATTCCTCTTCTACCAGAAGATTTCGGATCAAGTCCCGTATCGCTTCTGACCTGTTTTCGTAGCCTTTCCGGTCGACGACCCGATCAAACTTCCACAACAAGTCATCGTCCATCGCCACGCCGAACCGGACCGTTTTAGCCATTACCGCCCCCCTTTTTTTTGAGACAAGCTTAAAGCGTGCTACCAGTAACTAAAATCGTAGCACGCTGACTGGATTTAGGCAACCGCGTCCTGTGGAAAACCACTCCAGCGCTTTGGATTGCTGGAGTGGCAGCACTTTTTGAAAATGGCTCTTGGTATACGTTTTTTCAGCTGAGGCGGGGATTAGTAACCATGTGGATAACCACTCCAGTGCTTTGGAGTGCTGGAGCAAAGCAGTTTTAATTTTCGTTCAGTTTGGCGGCGATGGTTTGGATGGTTTGGATGGTGGCGGGGGAGGCGCTGTCGTAGGCCGCCGCCCCGGTGAGGTCGCTTTGTCTGATTCCTTCATCGTAACCGATCAGGCCGATCATTCGATCGGCCGGAACCGCTTGCGCAACGGCTGCTTGGTCGGATTTGTCGCGAATTTTGTTGCCGACGAACAAAACTTTCTTGATGCCCAGCTCGGCGGCCAGGCGATCGATCTGCCCGGCCAGCCGCAGGCTTTTTTGGCTTGGCTCGACCACGACCAGCAGGGCGTCCATAGCGCCGGTCGTGCCGCGGCCCAGGTGTTCCAGGCCGGCTTCCATGTCTAGGATGACCGTCTCGCCGCGCTCGACGATCAGGTGATGCATCAGGTTTTTCAAAAGTGTGTTTTCGGGGCAGGCGCAGCCGGCCCCGGCTGCTTTGATCGTGCCGATTAACAGAAGCCTGACGCCGTTGTGCTCCCGCCAGTACCTCTCCGGGATGTCGTCAACCTTTGGGTTTACGGTAAAGAAACCGGTGGGAACCTTGGGGTTGGTGCCTGTCCGGTCGCTGATAAGGTCCTTGAGTTCGGCGACGGGCGTAATGGATTCGTAGACATCCGTCGGGAAACCTAAACTCATGCCCAAATTCTGGGCCGGGTCGGCATCCACAGCCAGTACCGTTTGGCCTTGGCGGGCGAGAACAGTAGCCAGGAGCGACGAAATCGTCGTCTTCCCGACGCCGCCTTTGCCGGAAACGCCGATTTTCATCGGCTATTCCTCACCCAACCACTCGGCTAGTTCGCTGACGAGCTTTTTCTTCGGCAGCGCGCCGACGATTTTTTTCTTCTCTTCACCGTTTACGAAGACCATCAAAGTCGGGATGCTCATTATCCCGTAACTTTGCGGCGTCTTTTGATTCTCGTCGACATTCATCTTGGCGATCTTTATCTTGTCGCCGTACTCGGCCGCGATTTCTTCCAGAATCGGAGCGACCATCCGGCAAGGACCGCACCACTCGGCCCAAAAGTCGACCAAAACAGGGCTGCTCTCGTCGATTACTTCTGTCTTCCAGGTGTCCTCGGTCACGTGCACGATCTTAGCCATTGCCTTTTCCCTTCCTTTCGGCTTGTTCTAAATATCTTTCCGTCATAATGGCCGCCTTGGCGCCTTCCGCCGCGGCCCAGATGATTTGCTTCAAACCGTTCGCCCGGCAGTCTCCGGCGGCGAAGACGCCGTCTTCAGAGGTCATCAAGCTGTCGTCAGTAACCACGAACCCGCGCTCGTCTCGTTTGACGGCGGCCGGCAGGAATTCGGTTACCGGGGACGTGCCGACGAAGATAAAAACTCCGTCCGTGTTGACGACCTGGTCGACGTCGGTCACAACGTCCCGCACCATAACCCAGCTGACCAGCACGTCACCGTGAATTTCCTGAAGCGTGCTGTGCCAGAGAAACTTGATCTTTGGATTGGCTTGGGCGCGTTCCTGAAGAACCTTGTCGGCCCTTAGCTGGTCGCGGCGATGGACAATGGTGACCTCCGAGCAGAACTTGGTCAAGAAGATCGCTTCCTCGACGGCGGCGTTACCGCCCCCGACAATCAGAACTTTTTTATCTTTGAAAAGAGGGCCGTCGCAGGTCGCGCAGTAGGACACGCCCCGTCCCGCAAATTCCTTTTCACCCGGCACCCCGAGTTTGCTGGGCGCGGCGCCGGTCGCGATGATGACCGCTTTGGCTTCGATCTTCTCTCCGTCGTCTGTCGTCAAGATTTTACCGCTGCCGGCGGATTTCACTTCACTAACCGGACAGAAAGACTTGAACGTAAGTCCGAACCTCTCCGCCTGCTGCTGGAAATTATCCATGAGTTTCTCCGTCGCGATGCCTTCGGGGAAGCCTGGATAGTTCTCGATTTCGTCGGTAATGGAGTAGGGTCCACCCTTGAGGCCTTTTTCAAGCAAAACCGCTTTTAAGCCGCCGCGCGAGGCGTACAGACCGGCCGCCATACCGGCGGGGCCTCCGCCTATTATCGCAACGTCGAATTTCAAATCAGACATGAGTTTACTCCAGGGTAGAAACTTGCCTATTGTGACAAACGATCTATGCCCTGCCGGGCTTCTTTTGAGAAACTACCGTTCGGCTCGAACTCTAGGTAGGCTTTGTACTGCTCGATTGCTTCCGGTTTAGCGCCTTTCTTGGCAAACGTCACGCCGCTGTAGTAATAGGCCGGCGCATAGGCGGAATCGTCCTGCATTACTTTGGAGAGTTCTGTTAAAGCGATGTCATAGTTGCCAAGGTATATATAGGCGATTGCCATGTCGGTGCGGACCTTGACGTCGTTCGGGTTAATGAGCAGAGCCTTATGATAATAAGCCGCGGCGTTGGCATACTTTTCGTTAGCCATATACAGATTGGCCAGCGTGATCATCGTCGGCACATCGTCGGGTTTGTTTTTAAGAATCCCCAAATAACTCTCTTCGGCCGCTTTGAACTGCTTCTCCTTCTCGGATTGCGGCGTGGCGCGCAATACGGTCACGTAGTAATAACCGACCGAACCGACGCCGGCCAAAATCAGCAGGACGATGACGCCAATCAGTATTTTCAGATCGCGCTCTTCCTTGACGCGCCGCCAGAAGCTTTTCTTAAACGGCTTTTCCTCGATTCGCTCGGCCGCGACGTCCAGCGTCTGCGCCTTTAGCATCATATTGAGATCGCTGGTAATCAGAACGACTTTGCTAAGTGGATTGTTTTCGGTAATCTGATGGGCCAGGGCGAGAATCACGTCGTCGGAGTTCTTCAAGTTCAATCCCTGGGGTATGTTGCCCAGGTGGTCCGTCGACATGACCTTAATCACCGTGTTTTCCTTGGTGACGACGCCTTCCGTTAACTTGCCCCGTTTGGCCAGGCCGAATAGCATCCGGCTGACCTCACGGCCTCGAAAGATCATCGTCCGGTCAGCCCGCGACACTTTCAGCCGGTCGAGTTCCGACAAAACCGTCTGCGGGATGATTACCTCGGCGTTCGGGGCGCTGAAAACGATATCCGGGTCGCTTAACAAAGCGCTCGTGTCAATGATGTAGATGGTCTTCATCCGGGCTCCTTGTCCTTGGACTCGTTAATCATTGTAACCCCTTTAGAACCAGGCGGGGAAGTATCGGGTATATAGCTTGAAGTTTAGAATCTGGCTGGGCTGAGCGATTATAAAGGCGACAGAGGCGATCAAACCGGCCGCCGGCAGGAAGATGATCTGAGCTAGCAGCGTGCCGATGATCTTCCCGGCGACCAGATACCAAACCATTACTTGGACGTCGTGTTCGCTTCTCTCTTTGGAAATTGCCTGGTCGGTAATCAGGGCGATCATCGGATCGACCATAACGATTAACAAGAAAGTCGCGGCGACGTTTACCAAACCGCTCAAAGCGTTGGCGGTACTCCGCTGGTCGGGGATAAGCGCGCCGGAATATATCGTCGCCAGCACCCCGATCGTGTAAATAGCCACGACGATGACATTGGCGATCAAGAAACCTTTGGGAATCGTTGACTTCTCGTGCGCTTCGGGCCTTTTTATCATCGGCGAGCGCAATGAATCGGCGACAACACGATAGGTTCGGATTCTGAATACCCGCAGGAAAAGCCGCATAACCGACGGTTCCTTCTCGAATTTACCTAGGACTTTGGTGAAAATCTCGACGAAGGTCGGCACGAGTAGAGCGCCGATGCAGCTGCCGACAGTGGCGGCCAGAATAATCCAGCGGAACTCGTGCGCCAATCCGGTCAGGACTTCGGTTTTGGGCGCTGTTTGCATAGCCAGAACGGCGCGATCAACCAGACTGCCCGTTAAAGGAGCTTGGATGGTATTGGCGAAACGGGAAAGCAAAAGAAGGACGTTAAAAAGCGTCAGCGCGATGCCGAGTTTCCTGACCCGGACAGCTGAAATGCGGCTGCTGTAATAGAGAGCGTCAATACTGTGAATGACAGCGGTAAAAACGCAGACGATCGCCAGACGGACCAATTAGCTCTCCTTGGCTTTTTTTGTCTTGGCGGGTTTGGCCAAAGCCTCCACAACGGCCGTGTCAGCGGGAAAACTGTGCTCCTCAGCCGGGAAAGCGCCTGTCTTTACATCATTGACATAAGCTTCAAACGCCTGTCTCATCGCCGCGCCGAATTCAGCGTACCGCTTGCTGAACTTGGGCGTGAATTTCTCGAATAAGCCGAGGACGTCATGGGTGACAAGAACTTGTCCGTCACAATCCGGTCCGGCGCCGATGCCGATGGTCGGGATGCCGACGGCTTCGGTAACCGCCTTGGCGACAGGGGCCGGTATTTTTTCCAGGACAACGGCCGAAGCACCGGCTTTTTCGAGCGCAACCGCGTCGGCGACAAGCTTCTTGGCCGCTTCGACACCCTTGGCCTGCAGGCCGTATCCGCCGAAAACGTTAACCATTTGGGGCGTGAGGCCGAGGTGGCCGATAACCGGGACTCCCATTCCGACAATTCCGGCCACGGTCTTGGCGATCTCCTCGCCGCCTTCCAGCTTGACCGCGTCAGCGCCGGCTTCCTGAAGGAAACGCCCGGCGTTCCGCATCGCTTCTTTGCGGGAGATCTGATAACTCATAAACGGCATGTCGCCGATGACCATAGCCCTCTCAGCCGCCCTGACGACAGGTTTTGTGTGGTGGATCATATCGTCCATGGTAACGGGGATAGTGCTGTCGTAACCGAGCACGACCATGCCCAACGAGTCCCCGACCAGAATCATGTCGATACCCGCGGCGTCTAAAGCCGCGGCCGTCGGAAAGTCGTAGGCGGTCAGCATGGTCAGCTTCTCGCCCGTGTTCTTGGCTTCCTTAAGATAATTTACGGTGACTTTGTTGGCCACAGATTTCACCTCACAACAATCACTCATAATTCTAGCCTATTCGACGGCGGCGTCGGGGGTTTCCAGCAATCTGTTCAACTCCATGGCCGTGTTCTCGTCAACCGTTCCTTTTTCCACGGCGACGCGAACCGTATAGACGCCCATTTCCCGGTAGGCCGGCAACGCCCATTCCGCCGTCCGCCGCAAAGCCTCAATATGTCTGGCGACCGTCCCAATGTCGCCCCTGGCTATCGGCCCGGTAAGCGCCGCCGCCGGCCCGTAGCATTCGATGTTGGCGACCGTGCCTTCCAGCAAAGGCGCGAACGCTTTGCGCGCCATGTCCGCCTCTATCCCGATCTCGCCATATAGGCCTTGACCAAGATGAACCAGGCTGACCAGGTAGTTCGACACGACGCAGGCAGCCGCGTGATAGACGGCTTTGTCCTCGTCCTTTACCATAACCTTCTCGCCGCCCAAAGCGTTAATCATTTTGTCCGCTTCCGTCAACGCTTCACCCTCGGCCGTTACGCCGAAGACGCTGCCCGGCAGCCGTTCAATCGCGCTTTCTATAGTAGCGAAGGTCTGCATGGGATGAACGCTACCGATTCTCGCTCCGTAACGTTGGGCTGCGGCCAGGACACTTAGCGGCAGCGCTCCGCTCATATGGAAAACGATATCGTCGGCGTTAAAGGCGCCGCAGGCACCGATGTCGTCGCAGACTTCCTTAATTGAATCATCCGAGGTGGTTATAAAGATCAGATCGCCTAGGCGTGCGGCTTCGGCGATGTCGTTAGTCGCGCGTGCCTCAAGATAAGACGCGGCCCTCTCCAGACTGGCCTGCGTTTTGGCCGCAACCGCCGCGACTCTGTAGCCGCGGGATTGTAGAGTCGCGCCGACTGCCGTTCCAACGATTCCGGCTCCGATAATGGCAATCGGACGATCTCGCATTTGAAGCCGCCTTTGCCTAATACGACAAGGTCAACGTCCAGGCGATTATTATATCATAGTGATTTTCTTGCGCTGTCTTTCCAGTTGGCGACCACTACAGCGCTACGTAGCGCTGTAGTGGCTTTGAAGTGCTAATATCGGTTTATGAAAGTATGTAGCCTTCATCAATGGGACGTAAAGCCGAAAGAAGCGATTATACTGCAGCGGGAGTTGGCGGCGTCTGTTAAGGCGTGGCCGCCGCTCCCGCTTGATGAAGTTAGGCTGGTCGCGGGGGCGGATATTTCAATGGAGAAGCACGGTTCGACGGTTTTCGCGGCGGTTGTCGTTCTGTCCTGGCCTGGTCTTGAACTCGTTGAGGAAGCGACACACGTCGCTGAGGTCGCTTTTCCATATGTGCCTGGATTGCTGGCATTCCGGGAAATCCCACCGCTGCTGGAGTGTTTCAAAACGCTGCGGCGCGTGCCTTCCGCGGTTTTGGTGGACGGTCATGGCTTGGCGCATCCCCGGGGTATTGGTATCGCCTCGCACTTAGGACTGTGGCTGAATATTCCGACGATCGGCTGCGCGAAAACCTTGTTGACGGGAGCATATGAGGAGCCGGGGCGGCGCCGGGGTTCGGTTACGGCGCTGGTCGACAAGGAAGGGCATGAGATAGGCCAGGTTGTCAGGACGAAGGACAAAGTAAAACCGGTTTTTGTTTCGGTCGGTCATTTGATCGATTTAGATTCGGCCGTTGAGTTGACTCTGGCCTGCTCACCAAGATACCGATTGCCGGAGCCGACGCGCCAGGCCCATATACTAGCGAATAAGCTGAGGTCAGAGGCTAACACTCTAGTGCACTAGAGCACTGAAGTATTGGTTAGATTTCCTTGACGAAGCCGGTGTAGAAAGGTTTGAAGCCCATCGCTTGGTAGGCTTCAATAGCGGGGGTGTTGGTCAGCCAAGTCTCAACTCGCGCGGCGACACAGCCTTGCGCGGCAAACCATTCTTCGAGTGCTTTGTACAGGTCGCGGCCGACGCCATGGCCTCGGAACGATGCGGCGACGAAAAGAGCGTCAATGATACCCCATCTGCTGAGCTTAGCCGATTTATCGTCTTCGAAGTAGCCTTGGACAAACCCGGCCAGTCGGCCCGGGTCGGCCTCGGCGACGAAAAAACCTTTGGCCGGTTTAACCGCATCGGACAACCAATAATCAAGCCCGTTGTCGGCCAAAGCTTCAAAGCGGTATAGCTCTTCCGGAAGCAGGTCCTTAATCAGAGCCATGAATTCAACGCAAAGCCGTTTCGTCTCTTCATAGTCTTTTTCCCGATAAGGTCTGATAATCATTTCTGCTCCTTTTTGACATAACAATTATCTCCTAAAACTTGATACAACTCGAGCGTAACGCAAGCGGCGCCCTGTGGCCCCCTCACCTCAATCCTCTCCCCGCGGGTGAGAGGGAGTAATATTGATCGAGCGTGCAGACAATTCGCGTTCGAGCGGAGAGCATACAGGAATGAGTCATCCTGGGGCGCCCCGCAAATCCGCCGCAGGAACTGACTCGATGCTCACTTTACCGTCTATTCTCGTGCATGGTGGATCAAGAACAAGGCTAGAGGCGAGCTAACGGCGGCAGGACCCGCAAGCACTATTTTGGCCAGAGGAGACCGTGAGTCACTTTTATCTTACGGGTTTGACGGAAGCGGCTGCGACTTTGAATTCTGGGATCTTCGCGACCGGGTCAAGGGCCGGGTTGGTTAGGACGTTGGCCGCCGCTTCGGCATAATGGAACGGCAGATAGATTATCCCGGGCGGTATCTCTTTCGTTATGCCGGCGCGGACGGTAATCTTGCCCCGTCGTGTGGCCACCTCTACCTTAGCCTTGTTTTTCACGCCGTATTTCTTGGCGTCTTCCGGGCTGATTTCCAGGATGGCTTCCGGCGAGATTTTCTCTAAGCCCGCGACCTTACGAGTCATGGTGCCGGTGTGGAACTGGGCCAGATACCGGCCGGTCGTCAGGATAAGCGGATATTTTTTGTTGGTTGCCTCAGCCGGCGGCTTGTATTCTGTGGCGTGGAACTTGCCTTTGCCCCGGGTGAACTCAGTCATGTGCAGGATAGGGGTGCCGGGATGTTCGGGCGTCGGGCAAGGCCAGTGAATACCGCACGACTCGACTCGATGATAGTTGATGCCCCCATACTGCGGGGTCACTTTCGCTATCTCGTCGAACACTTCCGAAGCGGATTTGTATTTCATCGAGTATCCGTATTTCGTAGCCACCCGGCAGAGTATCTTCCAGTCGGATAGGGCTTGCCCCGGCGGGTTTATCGCTTTGCGGATGGGCTGGACCCGCCGTTCGGTGTTGGTGAAGGTGCCGGCTTTCTCGGCGAAGGTCGCCGCCGGTAACACCACATCGGCCAGCGTGGCGGTTTCTGTCAGAAAAATATCCTGAACCACCAGGAAGTCAAGTTTCTTAATAGCCGCCAGGGTGTGTTTCTGGTCCGGCTCGCTTAAAACCGGATTCTCGCCCATGATGTACATCATTTTAACGTCGCCTTTTAGCGCCGCGTCAAACATCTCAACAGCTGTCAGGCCTGGTTTGGAGGGCAGTTTACGTCCCCAGAAGCCCTCGAAGGACTTCCGTTTGGCGGGGTCGGAGACTGCTTGATAGCCGGGGTACGAACCCGGCAAGGCGCCGACGTCGCAGGCGCCTTGGACATTGTTCTGGCCGCGGAGCGGATTTACCCCGCTACCTTCCTTGCCTACGTTGCCCGTCATCATAGCCAGATTGGCTAGGGACATAACGTTGTCGACACCGGTCGTATGTTGGGTTATACCCATCGCGTAGATGATGGCCGCCCGGTCAGCGCCCCCATAGATCAGCGCCGCCCGCCTGATGTCGCCGGCCGGTACGCCGGTGATCTCCTCGACGTATTCCGGCGTGTATTTCTTAACCGCCTGCCTGACGGCGGCAATGCCTTCCGTTCTTTCGGCTATATAAGCCTCGTCGGCCAGACCCTCACTCATAATCACGTTCATAATTCCGTTGATCAGGGCAACATCGGTTCCCGGCTTTTGCGACAGCCAGACTTCGGCGTGCTTAACCAAAGGAGTCCGCCTGGGTTCCAGGACCAAAAGCCTAGCGCCACTCTTCTTCACCGCGGAAATGATGTTAAGGGCGAGAACGGGATGGGCTTCAGTCGTGTTGGACCCGATGACCAGGATTACCTCGGCCTCACCGATATCCTCCATGGAATTCGTCATCGCTCCGCTTCCGAACGCCGCGGCCAGACCGGCCACCGTAGGAGCGTGTCACAACCGGGCGCAGTTATCTATGTTGTTTGTACCAACTCCCGCGCGGGCGAACTTTTGCATAAGGTAATTTTCTTCGTTGCTGCACTTTGAAGACGAGAGAAAGGCAATCGAGTCGGCTTTATGTTCATTCTTGGTTTTTCTTAGCCTCTTTACGATCGTGTCGACAGCTTCGTCCCATGTTGCCGGAATAAGCTTACCGCCCTTCCTGATCAGGGGGTATGTTAAACGGTCCGGATGATTGACAAAGCCCAATCCGAACCGGCCTTTGACGCATAGAGAGCCCTTATTGACCAGCGTGCGCTCATCGGACACGACACGGACGATTTTTCCGTCCTTGACCTCAAGGGCAAGCTCGCAACCGACCCCGCAATAAGGGCAGGTTGTCATGGTCCTTTTTAGATCTTTACTGCGGCCCCGCCCTACACTCGCCTTTTCCGTCAGCGCGCCGACCGGGCATACTGACACGCAGCGCCCGCAATATACGCATTCCGTCTGCGGCAGCGGCTGATTGTTAGTCGAGGTAACCATGGTGTCGAAACCGCGTTTCATGTAATCAATTACATAGCAGTACTGAATTTCTTGGCACGCTTGAGCGCAGCGGTAACATTTTATGCACTTCTCAAAATCCCGGGTGATGAAGGGATTATCGTCATCAACCTCGTGTCTCTGTCGCCGGCCGCCGTATTCAGAACCGGTAATACCGTATTCGTAGGCATAGTTCTGAAGCGCGCATGACCCTGATTGCTCGCATGTCAGACAATCGAGCGGGTGGTCAGAAACAAGCAATCTCAAGACAGTCCGGCGCGCGTTCATTACCCGCTCTGAACCTGTGATTATTTTCATACCCTGTTCAACGGGCCTGGTACAGGCGGCAATAAGCGGACGGCTGCCTTCGCCCTCCAGCTCGATTAAACATAACCGGCAGGCACCGGTCGGTTTAAGGTGGGGGTGGGCGCACAAATGCGGGATTTCAACCCCGGCCTTGCCGGCCGCTTCAAGAATAGTCGATCCCTTGTTGGCCTTGAATTCAACGCCGTCTATGGCGATCGTGATTTTCCTTATCCGTTTAGGCACGCTGCACCGCCTTTACAGCCGGCTTGCGTTTGCAGACTCCGACCGGACATCGTTTGGTTTCAATATGCTCAATATATTCCTGACGGAAATATTTAATAGTCGAGAGGACGGGGTTCGGCGCGTTTTGCCCGAGGCCGCACAGGGAGGCGTCCTTGATCGTCTTGGCCATCGCTTCCAGCTTCTCAATATCGTCCATGTGGCCGCGCCCCGCGGCGATGCCCTCGAGAATCTCCAGCATCCGCGTTGTCCCGACGCGGCACGGCGTACATTTGCCGCAGGATTCGGCGGCGCTGAACTCCAGGAAATATCGGGCGATATCGACCATACAGGCGTCTTCGTCAAGCACAATGACGCCACCGCTGCCCATAATGGCCCCGATCTCGGCCAGCGAGTCGTAAGTTACGGGGCGGTCAAGATACTTCTCCGGTATACACGCGCCGGACGGCCCGCCCATCTGAACCGCCTTAAACGCTTTGCCGGACGCCATGCCCCCGCCGAGGCCGAAAATCAACTCCCGGAGAGTAATGCCCATTGGCACTTCGACCAAACCCGTGTTGTTAAGCTTTCCGGCCAGGCTGAACACCTTTGTGCCACGGCTGGTGCCATGTCCGTGGCCGGCGTAAACATGCGGTCCCTGACCGATAATAATCGGTACATTGGCAAAGGTCTCGGCGTTGTTAATCGAAGTCGGCTTGCCCCATAAGCCAGCTACCGATGGATAAGGCGGTCGCGACCTGGGTGTTCCTCTTTTTCCTTCAATGCTGGCAATTAAGGCCGTTTCTTCTCCGCAAACGAACGCGCCGGCGCCTTCCCGGATAAAAAGATCAAAATCAAAACCGCTTCCCAAAATATTCTTGCCCAAGAGTCCCATTGAGCGTGCGCTGTCTATGGCAATCGATAAGTGCTCGACGGCGATCGGATACTCGGCCCTGACGTAAATAAAACCCTGGGACGCGCCGATCGCGTACCCGCCGATGACCATACCCTCGATGACGCAATGCGGATTGCCTTCCATGACACCTCTGTCCATGAAAGCGCCCGGATCCCCTTCGTCGCCGTTGCAGATCACATATTTCTGCTTAGATTTCTCCTTACGCGTCAGCCGCCACTTCAAGAAGGTCGGGAATCCGGCTCCGCCGCGCCCCCGAAGGCCGGACGCTTCCAGCTCGTTGATAACGCCGTTCGGCGACAAGCTGGTCAGGGCCCTGGCCATCCCTAAATAGCCGCCTTTCTCGATATAATCTTCGATACGCCTGGGGTCGATTTTGCCCAGGTTCCTTAAGACGACTCGTTCCTGTTCCCGGTAAAACGGAACATCTTTGGCCAGCGGGATTGCCTCACCGGTTTGCGGATCTTTATAAACAAGACGGTCTATAATCTCGCCTTTGGCGACGGTCTTTTTAATAATCTCCGGGACGTCTTCAGGCCTGACTTCGATATAAAAAATCCCTACCGGATCGATGACGACCACGGGCGCCTGGGCGCAGAATCCGTGGCAGCCGGTTTCAACCAGAACCGCGCGGTCCCTAATCCCTGGTTTATTCATCAGTTTACGGAAAGCCTCCGCTACGCGGTCGGCACCGCGCGCCCGGCAGCCCGTCATACAGACACGGACGCGGATTTGGTCCGGCTTATGTTGCTCTTGTAATTGCCGGCGCAGAATCTCTAAATCGATTTTCTTCTCGAGACGTTTCATCCCTTGAATCCCTTAATGATTTCGACCGCTTTTTCCGGCGTCAACTTGCCGAAATACTCCTCGTCAATGGTTATAACGGGCGCCAGAAAGCACGAGCCCAGGCAGGCAACTGTTTCCACCGTAAACCGGTAGTCTTCTGTGGGCCCGTCCTCCTTGACCCCCAGTTCTTCACGAATCGCCGCCAGAACCTGCTGGGCGCCCTTGACATGACAAGCGGTTCCCTTGCAGATACGGATGGCATGCCGTCCCTGCCTGGCTAAGGCAAATTGTGAATAAAAAGTCGCTACACTATAGATTTCCGAGAGAGGTATACCGGTCCCCCGGCTGACTTTCTTTAAATCATCAGCCGGCAGGTAGCCTTTATCAGCCTGCAATTCCTGCAGAATCTGTATAAGAGCCCCGGATTTTCCCTCGTATTTCTCGAGTATAGCCGCGAGCTTCGCCATTGGCGCCTCCGGTTTAGTCGAGATACGATGGGGCGTATAGGATATTGCCTTGGAAGACCTCGACCGTCTTTAAAGTGTCTATCAACATTTTATCATTTGGATCCATGATTGCGGCATCGAGGCCTAGAGTCAACAGCGTACACAGCATCGTGCAATCGATAAGCGACTTAACTTCACCAAAAATCCCGTTGGAAATATTCGACAAGCCAACAACCGTTTTAAGCGGCGGATCGTTCAGCTGCCTAAACAATTTGATGGCCTCGAAAACCTGGACGGCCTGCTCCTGCGCCACCTTAACCGGCAGAATCAGCGGGTCAAAGTAGATATTCTCCACCGGGACGCCGTGCGTCATCGCGCCCGTCATAATATCGACAGCGATGGCCGCGCGTTCGTTGGCGTCGCGAGGTATTCCATTCATCATCGTTAAACCGATAATCTTGGAATCATACTGGGCGGCCAGCGGGAAATAGGCTTCTATTGTTTCGGGCAGACCGTTGACCGAATTAATCAGGGCTTGTCCCTTGTGGACCTTTAAACCCTCTTCGATAGCCGCTGGATTCATGGAATCCAGACAGCAGGGAATGTCGATTTCCGCTTGGATGGTTTGGACTAACCACGCCATCCGCTCCGGGCCGTCCTTGGCTTGGCCGATATTGATGTCCAGCATATTGGCGCCGGCGTCGACCTGCTTCCTGGCCATCTCCAGAATCGGTCCGGGATCCCGGTCCTTCATCGCCTGGCCGATTTTCGTATTGATGACGTTAACTTTTTCACCGATAACTATCATAAATCCTCCTTGGTAGCATAGAGCTCATAGCTTAGGGCCTAGAGTCGGTTCTTTGTCTTTGCTCTTTGCTCTCAGCTATACGCTCTTAGCTAATTGGGTCTGGGCAACAGGCCGGCGCCTTCCATTATGCCGGGAACAGCCTCTTCCCACTCGATAGCCATTACGTGGACCCCGGCGATGCCGGGAATCCCCTTCATCTTCTCGATAAGCTCGACGGCGATCTGGATACCCTCCGCTTTCGGATCCCGGCCGGCTTCCTTGGCCGCCGTCATACGCTCGATATATTCGTCGGGGACGTCCATCCCCGGTACGTTGCTCTTCATGTATTTGGCCATCCCAGCTGATTTCAAAGGCGAGATGCCGGCCATGATATATGCCCGTTTGTCCAGGCCGAGCGACCTGACCTCGTCCATCCACATGGCGAATTTCTCAACATTGTAAACGATTTGCGTCTGGATGAACTGCGCCCCGGCGTCAATCTTCTTTTTTAACCGTCTGGCCCTTGTTTCAAACGGATCGGCAAATGGATTCTCGGCCGCGCCGATGAAAATCATCGGGGGCACCTCCATCTCGTCGCCGTTGGCCAGTTTCTTATCGTCCCGCATGTCCTTTAGGATCTTAATAAGCGAAATCGAATCCATGTCCCAGACGCCCTTGGCCTGCGGGTGGTCGCCAAATATCTGATGGTCGCCGGTCAGGCAGAGGACGTTCTTGACTCCCAGCGCCGCCGCACCCAGGATGTCGCTTTGAATAGCCAAGCGGTTGCGGTCGCGGCACGTCATTTGGACGACCGGTTCCAGACCTTTTTCTATTAGCATAACCGCCGCCGAGATGCTGGACATCCGGACGATCGCGGTTTGATTGTCGGTGATATTGACCGCGTCGGCGTAACCTTTCAGGATGTCCGCTTTTTCCTTAACGACCGAAGCGTCGGCATTGCGGGGCGGACCCAGCTCGGCCGTCGCCGCGAATGTTCCCGATTCCAGAACCTTCTGTAGATTGCTTAGCGCCATATCCACCTCACCTTATGCCTTTACCTGGCGTGGACCACCGTGCCAGCTCGGCCGCCAGTCGCGGGCGGGCTTGATGGCATCCCAGTCTTCCCCGCGCTCCAAAGCCGTTAGCTTCTTAAAGATCAAGTCCCAACCACAGTCAATGTCCTTGGAAACCTCACATTTGCCGCCGGCCGAACCGCCGCAGGGTCCGTTCAGCATGGATTTGGAGCACCTGACGATGGGACAGATACCGCCGGTCTCGTCCAGAATGCAATCCCCGCAGGCGCCGCAATATTCCAGAAAAACACGGTCCGGCGAATGGCTGCCCAGCATCATCGTATTTACGCCCGGCAAGACCCTGGCGTTCGGGAATGTGTCGGCCAGCGTTTGCACACCGACCCCGCAAGAGAGAGACAGCACCGCGTCCGCCCAGTCGACATCTTCCTTCATCGGCTCCGTGTACTCGCCCTCGCACTGGCGAAGAGGCGTTAACTCTCTGATTTCCATATCCCGGCCGTCTTTTTTGGCTTTAAGCTTGAGTGCCGCGGCCAGTTCCGCGACCTCCTTGCTGCCGCCGGCGAAAGAAATCGTGACACAGGTGCCGCAGCCGCCGATCAACAGTTTCTTAATGTCCTTTACCATTTCCGCGATCTCATCGATCGGTTTGCGCTGGCCGACGATCATAAATACCTCTCCTTCAAATATATCTTATCTGAACTGCCAGACTTTAGTACTCTAAATCACTAAAGTCGTTTTATTTAGTCTTCTTTTATCTCTACAGAGTCCGGGTCAAATCCCAAACCGGATAGGGTGGCTTTCACCGAATCCACCCGGGCTTTCAATCGCTCGCGGACGTCGCCGGCCGCGGTCGATAAACCGAAGAAGCATCCGCCTTCGGGACATATCGCGATGACGACTTTCTCTGCCCCGTTTTCCAGGGCTTTATATATGGCAAGTTCGCTTACCTGCGCGGCGCAGGTTACCGGAATCCGCCCGGGCGCCGATATGGCTTCGCCGTCTTGCAGTCTGTTTAAGCAGAAGAATTCAACGGTCTTGTTCGCTGCGGCCGCGGCTTCTGCCAACAGCCGCTCCACCTGACCGCGGCTTAAGGTGATGGCCGACGCCGGACATTCGGTCACGCATTGGCCACAGGCCTGGCATTCCACCGTATCAATGACGGCGATGTTCTCCGCCCCGATTTTCGGAATCTCGAAGGGACAGACCCTCACGCAAGTTAAGCAAGCGATGCATTTGTCTTTCTCGACAACCGCCCCGGATAGACAAGCCATGCACCTTAAGGCTTCCCTGACGGCGCTTGTCTCGCTCAAGCCCGGCTCAAACAGGCCGAAGTCTTTCTTCCGCTCGGCTGCTTTCCTGGCCTCCGCCTTCACCCTGTCGCGCTTGGGGACCAGCGGCGTCATCCGCTCGGTCAGGTCGGACAGGCTCTCCGGCTCGTAGACCGCCTCTGTGTCTCCCGAAAGATAGGCCAGCGCTTTGGCCGCGGCGATATGGCCGCTTTGCACGGCTTTGATTGCGCTGCCCGGTCCTTCGGCAAACTCCCCGGCTGTAAAAACACCTTCTTTCTCCAGCTCAGAAACCTCCACTATCGTGCCCTGGTGCACGATAGTGTCTCTGGATTGGCCGATGGCGATAATAATCGTCTCACCCGCGATTTCCTTAAACTCGTTCTCGACGAATGTCGGGTTGAACCGTCCCTCGACGTCGAACACGCTGGCAACCGCCTGGCATTTAAGCCCGCCGACCGTTCCGCCGCCAGCCACCACTTCCGCGGGTCCTAGACAACAGTTCATGACGACGCCTTCCTCAACGGCCTCGTCGATCTCCCAGTCGTGCGCCGGCATCTCGTCCCGCGCTTCCAAACAAACCAGTTCGACCCGGCTGCCCAGCCGGGCGGCCGAACGAGCCACGTCTACGGCCACATTGCCGCCTCCGACAACAATTACGCGGTCTTTCAACCCCGGAGGGTTGCCAGCTTTAACCGCTTTTAGAAACGGGATGGCAAGCAGGATGTCGTCGCCGGCGGCCGGGAAAACAGGCAGCGAACGCGATATCGGTAAACCCGTCGCGACTATTACCGAGTCATAAGCGTTAGTGAGGTCGACCAGCTGAAGATTCTTCCCCAGCTCTTGGCCGTACTCGATTTTTACCCCGGCGCCCTTAATCAGATCGATGTCCCGATCCAGAGCCTCATCGGGCAACCGGTAACGGGGAATGGTCAGACGAAGCATGCCGCCCGCTTTTGGCTCCCGCTCGAAAACGGTCACGTTATGACCTTGCGACACCAGATCCTGCGCAGCCGTTAAACCGGCCGGCCCGGCGCCGATGACCGCGATCTTCTTGCCGCTTGCCTGGCCGCTCTTGGCTCTTGGCTCTTGGCTCTTGGCTTCGCCGTAAGTATACGCGGCGCGTTTAAGTTCCATAATGGAAACGGGCGCGTCCACGCTGCCGCGGCGGCAATCCTGTTCACATGGATGGAAACAGATATAACCGCAAGAGGCAGCGAAGGGATTGGTTAGCCGGGCGACATCATACGCCTCGGCAAACCGCCCTAACGCTATTAAACCTACGTAACCGGGGACGTCTGTAAAGGCCGGGCATGCACCACAGCAGGGAGCTACCATATTTGAATCTGGCATTAAGCCTCCTGGTGGGTTGCTTCGTCGTCGCTGACGCTCCTCCTCGCAATGACGGTATGACACGATTCATGTTTGCGTCTCGCGTCGAGTGATTCTGTCATTGCGAGCGAACACCAGTGAGCGAAGCAACCTCCCATAAACAGTCGTTTAGCTCCAGGTCTTCAGGAACGGCGGAATGTCCGCCGCCTCGCGAGGACCGACCTCGATCTTCCAATCCGACAGTTCATCTTCCAGTTCCCCGCTCATAGAAGCCAGATAACCGGGGATGACCAGCCGGCGGTGTTTGACCTTTTCCTCAATACCGCTTGACTTGATGAACGGGGTAATCTTCTCCGGCACAAACTTGCCGGCCGCCCAGGCGGTCATAACCGATAGGCCCTCCGTGTCCATAACACACAACCAGGAAGGAATCCGGCTGCCTTCCACCTCACCCGACACGATGAAATAGGTCAGGGAGAAGTTGGAGGTTATCATGACCGGAGAAGCGTCGGTCGGATTGCCAATCGGGTAGATGCCTTGTTTAACCTGCATCGGCCGCTGCGGGTCGGTATAGATGTTCTGCCTTAAAACGTACAGAGGCAGAGCCCGGGCCGCGTCCAAGTCCGACATTACGATTACGCTGCCGTATTTCAGAACATAGAGCCCGGCGATTAAGGCTTCCATCATCTTGTCGGCCGTTTCCTCGTTAGGAAAGACGATAGTCGGGTAACCGAGTTCGCGAACCTTCTTAAGAAGCGCCGCCCGGCGGATATAAACCAGCTTCTCCAGGGTGTCTTTCGGATTTCTGGTGCCGGGATCGATGACGATGTCTTTGATACCCTTGGCCATAACCTTCTTGGTGAGCTCGATTATGCCATCCAGCCCATTGCCGGATTTAACGGCCAGCGGAGCCTTGGCGGCCAGCGCCAGCTCCGCCATCTTGTCTACGTTATCCTCTGTCGCGACATAGACGAGAGGAACCGAGTCACCGGCGGCCTTCAAGCCGGCTTCTATAACAGCCGGGTCCTCGCTCATTAAAACCATTGCCGCGCCGGCCGATGAGGCCTTGGCGACCAGAGCCGCGAAGGCGTCGGGTTTCCCCGAAACCGACTTAACCGCGATCAAACCAGGTTTTAAGTCCTGCTCGATCCGGTTGAAGTGGCTCTCCTTGGTTTGCTTGATAAGCGCATCCGCCGCGGCAGCATCCATGGAGTCATCTACGACGGCCGCGAAAACGCACGGATTATAGAATGTTTTGTCGTGGCGGTAGAGAACGAGTTCCCCGCCTATTTTAACGGCGGCGTCGCCCGAGCCGATAGTGACGGCGCGGATCGGCGGCGCGCTGGCTTCGCTCAACGATTCCGCGGCTTCCTCTGAAAGATGAGGACATCCGGCCAGTTCCGCTTGTCCGGCCGCGATCTTCATCGCGAAAGCCAAACAAGTCGGCACGCCGCAGTCGCCGCAGTTCGTCTTAGGAAGTTGTTTGAAAATATCTATTCCGGTAAGCGCCATTAATCCTCCTTGTCAGCTTTGAGCCAAGAGTCAATCTGTTATTGTTGCTTCTCCATTCGCTCCGACCGATCTGTCGGAGCTCAGTCGAAGAATATTTATTGCTTTCTATACTATCCTCTATCTGCTCTAAGCTCATGGCTCTTTTGCTAATTGCTTCGCCTTATCCAATAATGGGGTTCATCTCGAGCGCCGGATGGCTGACCTGCGCCATGTGGTTCATGACTTCTTCCTCAGTCACGGCGATCGTCTCGTCACAGATTTTCTCGGCGAAGTCGGGCACTCCCATACTCTCCGACCTTTTCGCCAGTTGCGAAGCGAGCGCGTCCTTCAATTCCTTGGGCATCCAGACGATTCGCTGAAAACCGCCGTCCGCCTTGATAAACTTGTCGCTGGTAATATACTGGCGTCCTACTCCTAGAAAGCCCGGTGTCTGGGCCCCGCCGCCGACGCTGCCGGCCAGTGTGGAGAACTTCATGCCGATCGGCGTCTCCCCGCTGAACTCCCGGTTAACGATCATAACGCCGTTAGCCAGAGGCAGGATGGCCACGATGCACTCAAAACAGCCGCAGCTGGTTTCGGGATCTTCCATGATGGAGTAAGCGTTGATGCGCTCGACGCTCTTGTTTGTCTTCTGGTAAACGACTTCATTAACGCCGGCCCATTGGCCTTTCTCCGCGTCCAGCGTCTCGCCCTTGGTAATGGGCTGGTTGGCACCGGTCGGACTGATTTCAAACGCCGCTTTGGCGTCCAGCCAGTTGTAGGCGCCGCATAATCCCAGGCGCTCGGGCGATATAACGCAGACGTGATTCGGGGCAAAGCTCTGGCATAACGTGCAGGAGTAGAAGAGGTCGACGCTTTCATCGGTCAAGCCGGCTACGCGCTCGTCGCGGGCGACAAAGGCGGTCCTCGCCTCTTCCAGTACGTCCTTCATGGCCGCTTCGTCGGTGAATATCTTGATCTGAATTTTATCCACGATGGCCGGGAAGTCGTCCATAAGTTTCGCTTTTAGAATCTCGCCAAAATGCTCTATCTTGAAGCCCTTGTCCTTGGCGCCCTTGCTGATGCGGATCCAATTCATATCGCGCTGGCCCATATGCCAGATTCCTTCGGCTCCGTTGATGAGGTGGTGCAGCTGCCTCTCCAACACCGGCTCAAAGTCGGGCTGCATCTTCCGTCCGGCGACCTCGATCAAAATGCCGAGGGGATAAGCTCCGCCTTCCTCCATCTTGTCGATCTCCGGCCCGATTACTTCGATCTTGCCGTTCTCGACGTCGTCCATTTCTCGCATGCGCAGATACTCGAAAGCCGGCGACTTCTGCCCGCCGAACTGGGCGAACATCTGCTCTTTACGAATTCGCTCACCCTCGAAAGCCGGGCCGAACGAAACGGGGATCGGGATCTTGGTAATCTTGATTTTTAATCCCCGGACTTCTATCGCCGTGTCGACGATCTTGTCCAGCGGCACGTTGGAAACGACGTGTTCGTAAGTAGCGATTCCGGTCGGTAAGATCTGCGGGATGTCGGTGTCGGCAACGACCGGGAAGCCGAAGTTGATGGCACCCGCCGCCGTCGCGTATTTCTCGTCGTCGACCTCGCCCAAAGCGATGACAAAGGCGAAAACGCGGTTCTTGTTGTACATCAGGATATCGCGAGCTTCTTTCATTCCTCCCGGCGTAATGCCGCCGAAAGTCATGGCCGCGCGGGCAGCGACGCCGAGGGCGTAGATAGCCGCCGTGATGTCCCGGCCGAACGGAACCAGATATACGTCCCACCCCATCTGAACACCGGCTTCCTCAAGTTGCTCGGCCATAGTCTTACCGTCCGTTTCGCCGGCCATAAACAAAAGGATATTGCGCTCGCGCAGGTCGGTAGCCAGCTGGACGGCTTGTTCCGTCGTCGGGGCCGCGCCGACAACCGCCGCGAAACCAGGCATGCTGCCGTCGACCAGTTTAATTCCCTGCGTCCGGACGATGACATCGTCGGTGGCGCCCAACCAGATGCCGTCTACCGGGTTCGGGCCCATAACGTATTTCATCGCCTCGATGATTTCCTCGGCGAATAGCGTCGCCATACCGGCGTCCAGCGCCGGGCCCAGATACGGCAGCCAGACGCGCGCTGTCGGCTCGTCGGGCAGGAGCGCTTTGGCCTTCTCGATTATGGGTGGCAAATCGCCCAGAGTCTTACATTTCTGGCCTGTCATCGCGTAGATGACCGGCAGATAATAAGCGGTATCGGGCAGCGAGAACGGCTCGGCTTCGCCTTTAGCCTTTATCGCCTCGTCCAGCGCTTTCTCAGCCCGTCCGACCAGGGCGTGCGCGCCCCGAATGGCGGCTGATGCGATAATTTTCGACATTCTTTTCCCTCCCTAATTGACGGTTCCGGCCATAATTGCCAGGAACTGCCGTGTCAGCTCGACCGCCCGCGGATGACGCATAACCAGGATATTCGAGCCGGCCATAATCAGAGCGACCGCCGTCAGCGCTTCCCATAGGATGCCGCGCGTTTCGGCGTCGCCCCAGGCGGGCTCGTCCGCCTCCGGGGTTTTGACTTCTTTCGTCTTCCAGACTTCCCGGCCGATTTGATTGATTATCGGCATCTGCGTCATCGAGTCGCTCTGCGTCAGCGCCGCGATGCGCAAACGTTCCATGATGGAATAGACATATTCCAGACCGTAGCCCAGCGCGCCGGTCGTCGGATCGATGATTATCCGCTCCGGCGCCAGTCCGAACTGGGTGCATAATATGTTCAGCTGCTTGGCCATGTTTACGTCAATCGGCGAGTGCGGCGCGCCCAGGTGGTCGAACCCGAGGGCGGCGGCGGCGACCGTCTTATAATTTTCTTCCTCGATCGGGCCGATTAAGGCCTTCTTGCCCTGGCAGGCCTCGGCTGCTTTCGGCATGACCTCGGCGTCTTTGTCAGCGTTGGCCGTGCCGTAGACGATCAGGGGAATCTTGATCGCGTCGGCGACCGCCTTGACGACAGGCGCGATCTCATCGCCGGTCTTGTTCTCGGCCGACGGGTTGGTCGACGCCAGCTGCAGACAGATCATGTCGGCTTTATATTCGTCCTGGCATTTGACCGCCCACTTAACAGGGTCGTCCATGACGTCGGCGTAAGGCTTGATGGCCGCTTCCGGCCAGTCTTCCGGCTTGGCGTCGTAAACTTCGAGCGCGATAACCGGGGCGTGCGGCGCCTCTCCTTCAAACAGATACATCGGCAATCCCGTTTCGCCGCCAACAATTACCTGGGCGCCGTCCGGACCGATGACAGCCTCTCTTATTTTTCCGTTATAGGTTTCTTTCACTTCCATCAGTTCCTCCTCGCACGTAGAAAAGTGCTCGTCGTTCAGTGGTTAGTAATTAGTTGTTGGCGGTTAGTATTCCAACAACTAACTGCCAAATACTAACTACTCGCGGCCGCCTTGCGGGCGGCTTCGAGAGTGTTATACATCAGCATGGCCACGGTCATCATGCCGACGCCGCCCGGCACCGGGGTGATGGCGCCTACCTTGCCAAAGACTCCGTCGTAATCGACATCGCCGACGACTTTGCCCTCGGCGTCCCGGTTTATGCCGGCGTCGATTACCGCGGCTCCTTCCTTGACCATATCGGCCGTTATCATCTTGGGTTGACCGATGCCAACAACCAGAATATCCGCCCGGCCGGTATGCGTGGCCAGGTCTTTCGTCCGGCTATGGCAAATCGTGACCGTCGCGTTGTTCTGCATGAGCAGGATGGCGGCGGGTTTGCCGACTATATTGCTCCGGCCGACGATGACCGCGTCCTTGCCCGAGATATCAATCCCGACGCGCTGCAGAAGAATGATGATGCCGTGCGGAGTGCAGGGCAGGAAACAATCCTTCCCGATAAGCATGTTACCCACGTTGACCGGCGTAAATCCGTCTACGTCTTTCTTAACGGAAATGGTGTCGATGACGCGATCCTCGTCTATGTGTTTCGGCAGCGGCAGCTGCACCAGCAGGCCGTGGATGTTTGGGTCGTCGTTAAGCCGGTTGACCAGCGTGATTAGCTCTTCCTCGGAGACATCGGCCGGGAGCTCGTGTTTCTCCGAGTAGATGCCCGTCTCTTCACATGCCTTCTCTTTGTTTCTGACATATATCTGGCTGCCCGGGTCCTCGCCGACAATGATGACCGCCAGCCCCGCGGTGACTCCTGTTTCTTTTTTAAGTTGGGCGACACCTTCCGCCACTTCCGACCGGATGTCAGCCGAAATCTTTCTGCCGTCGATTACCGTGGTCATGAAACCTCCTTGATAATGTTTGCAGCCGCTTCTAAAGCGAGCGAATCCGCCGGCAGGTCGAAGAACGAACCGCCGGTGATGTCCAGTTCCGCGATTTGCTCGTCGTACGGTACTACACCGATCAGCGCCAAATCCTGTTCTTTCATAGCCTCAATAAGGACAGGGTTCAGACTGTCGGGTTTGGTGCCGGCCGGCAAACGGCCGATGACCAGGTATATCTTGCCGACGTTCATGTCCTCTTCACGCGCCAGATCGCGCACGCGGGAAGCGGTTAAGATGCCTCTTATGGTCGGGTCGGAGCAAACCAAAAGCGTGTCCGCGCCCTTGCTTGTGCGACGGGACAAATGCTCTAAACCAGCTTCATTATCCATTATGACATATGGATAGTTGTCGGCGAGTACGTCCACGTATTTTCTCAAGACCGAATTGACATAGCAGTAACACCCGCTGCCCTCGGGACGACCCATGACCAGCAAATCAAATCCTTCGCCTTCTGTAACCGCCTCTTGTACGCGATATTCGATAAACGTCTCTTTCGGAATGCCGGTCGGGATGGCCGCTATGTTTCGCCGCGTATCTTCGCGAAGCTCGCCGATCGAGCCGGCCGGCGTAACACCCAAAGCCTCGTGCAAAGTCGCGTTGGCGTCGGCGTCGATTGCCAGCACAGGCTTCTTGCCCTGTCTTATCAGCGAGACAATCATCAGCCCCGCCAGAGTCGTCTTGCCGGTGCCGCCCTTACCGCTAACCGCGATGCGAACTCCCATTTTTACCCGCCCATCTTAGACGCGACCGACGGGAAGAGCCCCTTGTTGGTATGCGGCAGAAACAGGGCGGCGACATATCCGTCCATAAATTTATTGTTGGTTGAAAGGTCGATATAAGTCATCCTGGCTGCTGTCTCCATGATCTCCTGTTGCTTAGCCCGGGAAACCGCCGACATGTGCGCGCCCCAGAGGCTGCCGTTGCCGATAAAGACAAACTTCTCTTCGGGCAAGTCCGGCAGGAGGCCGATGGTGACGGCTTTGGCGGCGTCCAGGTGTTTGCCGAACGAGCCGGCGATAAAAAATGCGTCGATATCGTTTAGCGAGACGGACACGCTGTCCAACAGAATCTCGATGGCGGCGAAGACGGCCGCTTTGGCCCTCATCAGGTTGTCCAGATCGCCTTCCGTGATGACGATATCTTGTTCGGCGCCGTCACCGGCCGCTTTGGCCAAAACATATTCCGGCCCTTGCTTCCCGACGCGCGTCCGGTCGGTCTTCAGGTCGACGTTTATTTTTCCCTTGGCGTCCACCACGCCCGCCAGGAACAGCTCGGCCATAGTGTCTATCAAACCGCTTCCGCAGATGCCAAGCGGACGCCCCTCGCCAATGGTTTTAATCATCGGTTCGTAGGTGGAGGAATCGATGCGCACCTCCTCGATGGCGCCGGTTGTCGCCCGCATCCCGAATCTGACGCCGCCGCCTTCGAAAGCCGGGCCGGCCGAGCATGAGCATGAGGCCAGAAACTCCCTGTTGCCCAGGACCATCTCTCCGTTCGTGCCGACATCGATGTACAAGGATAGCTTGTCGGATGTCGGGATTCCCGCCGCGACGACGCCGGCTACGACGTCCGCCCCCAGGTAGGAGGCGACGCAGGGTAACGGATGCAGATATGCGTGAGGACCCAGGTCGATACCGAGCGAACTTGCCGGCAGCCATGAAAACTCGGTCGCCGTCGGGATGTACGGTTCTTCCCGGAGATATTTTGGATTCAAGCCAAGCAGAAGATGTTCCATGATCGTGTTACCAGCGGTATAAACGGCGGCTATGTCCGACGCTTTGCGCCCCGTCGCGGCCAAAAGGCGTTTTATCGTTTCGTTGATGGTATCCGCAACGAGCTCCTGTAATCTGGCCAGGCCGCCCTTCTTCTGTGAAAACACAATGCGGGAGATGACGTCCTCACCGGCGGAAATCTGCCGGTTGTAAGCCGAACTCTCCGCAACCGCCTCTTTCGTGTTCAAATCGAGTAGTTTTGACACGACCGTTGTCGTACCCACATCGATCGCCAGCGCCAGACTGGAAGCGCTTGTATCGCCGGGTTCGACCGCGGTAATCAAAGCTTCGCATAAACCGTGCCTGACGGTCGCCGTGGTCTTCCATTTGCCGGCACGGATAACCTCGGCCAATTCAGCCAGGGCGGGCGGTTCGGCGATCGTGCGCCCCTCGACTCCGGCGCGGTTGAGCGCCCGGCTTAGACGGGATAGATCGCTCGAGTTGTCGTCCAGCGACGGCGGATTCATCTCTACGAACACCTTGGCCACCGGCGGATCAAGCCGGACGTCGTCCAGACTCTCGGCTTCTTCCTCGGCGCTCATCATGCGGCCGTAGGTAATCCCTTCTTCCGCTTCTTCAGGCACAATGCCTAACCGCGTTTCCGGGGGCACCAGGATTTTAAGATCGGATTCAACGCTCGTCAGACAGGCGAGGACATAACCCTTGGCGGCGTCTTCCTCGCTTATCTTCGGGGTTTGCTTGGTGACTATATCGCCGGCGTCGACGATTATCCGGCATTTCCCGCACGTCCCGTCCCCGCCGCAGGTCGCCGTTATATGCACGTCAGCCGCCATGGCTGCGTCAAGAACGGTTTCGCCGGCGGCAACCTCGGCGATGCGGTTATCCGGATAGAACGTTACCCTATGTTTTTTCACGCGGTACTCCGCTTAGGCGTTAAAAGAGACCGATCACTTTCCCGTCGTCGTCGAGATCAATCTTTGTTCCGGCCGGTACCGATGGAAGGCCGGGCATGGTCCTCATCTCGCCGCAAAGCGGATAAAGGAACCCGGCGCCCATCGCTGCCCGGACGTCCCTGATGGGCAGACGGAAATTGCTGGGCCGCCCTTTGACCGTCTGGTCGTGCGAAATCGACAAATGCGTTTTAGCCATACATACGGGCACATTTGTATACCCGAGATCGGTATAAAGCTTGATCTTCTTCTCAGCTACCGGGGAATAATCGACACCGTCGGCGCCGTAGATCTTCATGGCGACCGCCTCGATTTTATCCTTGATGGGAGCGTCCGTCGCGTAGGTAAATTTAAAATCGGACGGTTTCTCGGCCGCGGCAGCAACAGCCTTGGCGAGTTCCTCGCCGCCCGCGCCGCCGTTGGCCCAGACCTCGCTCGGCACCGCGTCGTCCGCCCCGGCCGCTAAGGCCATGTCGCGGACCAGCGCGATCTCCTTGTCTGAGTCATAGGTAAACCGGTTGACCGCGACCACGACCGGAACGCCGAAAGATTTCATGTTTTCAATATGTTTGACCAGGTTGGCGCCGCCCTCGGCCAATGCCTCCAGGTTTTCCTTGACCAGTTCCGGATCCAACGGCCGGCCGGCGACGACGGTGAAACGGCCGCTGTGCATTTTAAGCGCTCTGACCGTCGCCACGATGACGACCGCGTCCGGCGTCAAGCCGGAATACCGGCACTTGATGTTCATGAACTTCTCCGCGCCCATGTCCGCTCCGAAACCGCTTTCGGTAACGACGTAGTCGGCCAGCTTAAGGGCGATACGGTCCTCGATGATCGAGTTGTTGCCCTGGGCGATGTTGGCGAACGGCCCGGCGTGGACCATGACCGGATTCCCTTCCAAATCCTGGATAAGGTTCGGTTTGATCGCGTCGCGTAAAAGAACAGCCATGGAACCGGCCACTTGCAAGTCCTCCGCGGTCACCGGCTGGCCGTCGTAAGTGAAGGCGACGACGATCCGGCCCAGACGGGCACGCAGGTCTTTCAAGTCACTGGCCAGGGCCAAAATAGCCATAACCTCTGAGGCTACTGTTATATCGAACGCGGCTTCGCGGGGCAGGCCGTTCTCTTTGCCGCCGAGACCGATGACGATGTGGCGAAGCGAACGGTCCGAAACATCGACCACGCGCGGCCAGAGGATGCTCAGAGGATCGATATTGAGTTTGTTGCCCTTGACGATGCTGTTATCCATAAACGCGGCGCAGAGATTATGCGCCAGCCCGACGGCGTGAACGTCACCGGTGAAGTGAAGGTTGAAGTCTTCCATCGGAACACACTGAGCGTACCCCCCGCCGGCCGCGCCGCCCTTGATGCCGAAAACCGGTCCCAATGAAGGCTGCCTGATGGCGGTAATACACTTTTTGCCGATGCGGTTAAGAGCCTGGCCTAATCCGACCGTCGTAACCGTTTTGCCTTCGCCCAGCGGCGTCGGCGTAATCGCCGTAACGTCAATATATTTGCCGTTGGGCCGGTCTTTCAACCGGTCCATTACTCCCAGAGCTATCTTCGCCTTGTACTTGCCGTACATCTCGATGTCGTCGTCCCCGAGGCCCATTTTCGAGGCGATCTCGGTAATCGGCAGCATCTTCGCCGCTTGGGCGATTTCCAGGTCTGTCTTTACATCAGCCATTCCTTCCCCTTTCAAACATTTGAGAGTCCGATTCTAAGCCAAAAAAGTTGTCCGTTCATCTTACTTAAAGCAGGTGAGAGTGTCAAGACAACATTGAAGCCTGGGCCGTAATAAGAGACCAAAAAACCGTCTCGCTCATTGGCGGCCGCTCTTGGGGTCAGGGCTCATTTCCAAATATGGGGGCTTCTGTTGAACTTTTTATATGAAAAGGCAGAAGAAATGTCAGTATTAATTAGTAGACAAGATTGCTGTAAAATGTTAAGATACGAGCCCTGACCCCGTATTTTACGTGTTTACGTTTTAGCAAAAGGAGGCCCCGTGTTTGCCGCAACCCCCGCCCTGGCCTTGCTGGCCCGTTCATATTTCCCGACGGCTTTCCTCCCGCGCGGCAACATATGCTGCTGCGGTGGTCCCAGCGTGCTGACCGTCGTTGTTGTGGCCATAGTCATCGTGCTCGTCGTGCAGAGCCAGAACAAGAAGAAAGGCTAAGGAAACCGATATGCCGTTAATCAGAATCGATATGTGGGAAGGCCGAGATCCGGCCACCAAAGAAGCCATCGTCAAAAGAGTGACCACCGCCGTCGCCGAGGAACTCGGCATCTCTGAGAAGCATGTTTGGGTGATACTGGACGAGCAGCCCAAAGTCAACTGGGGCATCGGCGGCACAATGGGTCCCGATCTCAACACGAAGGATTAGCTTGGCTAGAGATACGGAAGATACCGTCAGCGTTTTTACCGCCAAAGACATCGTGGAGGCTCAAATGATTCAGGGCGTCTTGGAGGAAAGCGGGATAAAGGTCCTGATGCATCCTTACCAGGACGATAACTTCCCCTTTAGCGGCGGGCCGTTTGCGGCCGGCACTTGGGGAGAAATCAACGTGTTGGAGGCCGACGAGGAGAAAGCCCTTGAGATAATCGAAGATTATCTCAAGAAGCTTAAATAGGTCATCCTAAGATCAATCCAATGAATCCAGTCGATTGCGCCGCGGCGGTCGCCAGGGAAGCCGGAGGGCTTCTCATGACCTATACGGCGGAAACAAAGGACGTTCGCAAGAAGGGCGCCGTCAACCTGGTGACGGCGGCCGATATCGCCTCGCAAGAGTTGATTATAGCGAGGTTGAAAGCCGCGTTCCCCGAACACGGCGTCCTCGCCGAGGAAGATGTTGCTGGGGTCAGGCCCCAAACCGGACATGGGGTCAGGCCCCAAAACCAGGACTTCGGTAAGGGGCCTGACCCCAAGCCTGACCCCAAGCCAAACGAGTACCTGTGGATCATCGACCCTTTGGACGGCACGACCAACTACTCACACGGGTACCCGGTATTCGGCGTGTCAATCGCTTTGGCCGTGAACGGCCGCATAACGGTTGGCGTGGTCTTCAACCCGAATTCAGGGGAATTGTTCGCCGCGGAAGAGGGACACGGCGCGACATTGAACGGCTTGTCCATTCACGTCTCAAAAACCGCCGAGGTGAACGACGCGTTAATAGCTACCGGCGTGCCATACTGGATTCGCGAGAAACCGGAGGGCATTATGGCCAAGTTCAAGGCTTTCTCGGTTCGCGCTCAGGGTGTCCGCCGGGCCGGCGCGGCCTCACTGGATATGTGCGAGGTCGCCTGCGGGCGCGCCGACGGCTTTTGGGAAGAAGGCCTGGCGCCCTGGGACACCGCGGCCGGTTCCTTGATCGTCGAAGAGGCCGGAGGCCGCCTATCCAACCTTACCGGTGGCGTCTTCGATATCTACGAACCCGAGGTTTTAGCCAGTAACGGCCTGGTCCATATGGAAATGCTGGAAATCCTCCGTCACGCCAGACACGAACGAATATAACCGTCTAAGGGAGGTCCGGTGATAGCCGGGATAGCCTCGTTAGTAATCGGGTACTTATTGGGTTCGTTCTTGCCCGCGTATTTTATCGGGCGGGCCAAAGGCGTTGACATTCGGAAAATCGGCTCCGGAAACCCTGGTACCATGAACACTTATCATCAGCTCGGTTTGCCCGCCGCGGTCGCGACCGCTTCCTATGACGCGCTTAAGGGCCTGGCTTCCATGGGCGTCGCCTACGCTCTCCACGCGCCGACCCCTTATATCTACCTCGCCGGCTTATTCGCTGTCGTCGGACACTTGTTTCCATTTTACCTGGGATTCAGGGGCGGGCAAGGCGCCGCGGCGTCGGTCGGGATGCTTCTGGCCGCCCTGACCGTGCTGCTGAGAAACGGGTGGCTGCCGCTGATCGATCTGGCTTTCTTGACCGGTCTGACACTTGCCCTCGCCATCGTTTTTCGGCGCGGCTCCGTCATCGGACCGGTCGTTCTGCCGCTACTGGCTTTCTTCGTCTTCCTGAATTGCCCCTCGACACCTTTAAGTTGGTTCGTCGCCGCCCTCGTCGTCCACATTACCGTTGTCAACATTTACCTTGACTACCGCGACAAGCCGACGGTCAAATTGAAACCGGAGACAACGGCGTCGCTCAAACACCTTCGCGTCTTGCTGCGGCCGGCCGCAATCTCGTTCCCGCTGCTCTACTTGGTCTATCCCCGACAAGTCCTGCTCCTGCTGATCGGCTCTGTGGCGTGCTTGTTTATTCTTGTCGATATTCTCAGGTTGAGTTCGTCCCGCTTGAACTTGCTCGTTTTCAGGTGGCTTCATAAGTTTTTCCGGGAAAAAGAGCGGGCGACCTTCTCCAGCGCCACCTTGTTTCTGGCTTCTTCTTTCCTGGTCATTCTCCTGTTCGACAAAGCGCTGGCCACATTGTCCATAGTTTTTTTGGTTTTCGGCGATCTGTCAGCTAAGTTTACGGGGCTGGAGCACGGGCGCTGGCACCTCTTCGGAAAGACCCTGGACGGCACATTGGCGTATGTGGCGACCGCCCTGGTGTTTGGATATATCTGGTCGCTAATCGTTCCCGTCCCGTTCTACCTTGTCGTCATCGGCGGCGTGGCCGCCGCGCTGGCCGAATTGCTGCCCCTTGGCGTAAATGACAACTTCGTGATTCCCCTGGTCAGCGCGGCCGCGATGCGCGCGATCCAGATTCTGCTATAATAAACACAAGCTTAAAGCTTCATGATTATGACTATTTATCGCATCACTGGACTATTTGCCAGCAGTTACCTAATAGAAAAAAGCAAGCGGCTTTTCCTCGTCGACACCGGTTTCCTCGGCTTTCATCGGGACATTCTGAAAACCATCAGGCACATCGGTCGCAAACCTGACGACCTCGAGCTCGTAATCCTCACGCACGGGCATCTGGATCATTGTGGCGGCTTGAAAGGCTTGCGCGAACGGACCAACTGCCTGGTGGGCTGTCATCCTCTGGACGCCCCGGGGGTCGCCGGCGGCGGCAAAACCGTGTCGCCCGGCTTGACCAAACCCGGTAAGTTCCTTGAGTTTCTCTCCGATATCTCTTTGCCATTCTTTTGGAACAGGGGTGTCCAGCCGAACCTTAGTTTGACCGACGGCGCGTCTCTTTCCGAGTTCGGCCTACCGGCGCAAATCATCCACACGCCAGGCCACACCGCCGGCCATATATCCGTTCTTCTAGAAGACGGCCGGGCTATCACCGGGGACCTGGTTTTAGGCAAGACATTTTTCTGCCGAAAGCCCTCCTCCGGCTCCATGGCCCTGAACACGGCCGACGTGCGCTTGAGCTGGTTAAAGATCATCAAATCAGGAGCTCAACGACTATTTCCAGCCCACGGCGATGCGTTTTCGATTGATGAGCTTAAAAAGCTTGCCGCTCTGTAAGAAACTACGTAAGAACTCTGTGTAAATATTCCTAAAGCCCTCCGCCAACGCGACCGATATAGGTAGTGTAAGACACGGTAGCTTGAGAATCTTATTGTCTCTCCCGACAAAGGCAAAGTCTGAGAAATCAGACGGCGCAAAGTCACGGGCCCTCCTCTCCCCAGAGAGGGCAGCCGGACCGCCGAAGGTGAGAATCAGGTCAGAAAAGAAAAACCCAGAAACTCTCGGACCTGCTCTTTAAAGGGAGAACCCTAAAAGAGCAGGTCTTTTATTTTGACCTGAAGGAGTGAGAAAAATGAAGAAAGCAACCTTCCCGAGAATAGCAGCACTGTTCACAGCGATAATCGTCGGCTTGGCGACGATAACGTTCGCAGCCGCGGCGGCTGACTACGAAACAAAAGCCCCCGCCGGCCCGACAGCCCCTGTGTCATCCTTAAACAAAACGGTCAAAATCGACGGGTACAACCCGATGGAAACGGCGGTCGCCAACTATATGGCCAAGAAACAAGCTGAGGAAGCGGCTAAGGCGGCCGAGGTTCAGGCAGCGGCCGAGGCGGCCAACCGTCAAGCGGCCGTAGGCGGCGGCGGGAACAGTTCCTCGGGCGGCGGCGCGACTTATGCCGCGGCGGCCTCTAACAACGAGGGTGAGGCTTGGGCAATCCTTAGCGACCTGATCGCCCAGTACCCCATTCTTCAAGGCGCCAGTGTCGCGTTCGGCGACGCTCAGGGCTACGAAGCCATCTCCTACTACAAGAGCGGCTACATAGTCATCAGCCCCACGCACACGTACTCATTGAGCACGCTGATTTATCACGAAGCAATGCACATTATCAATTACCGGCAGTCCGGGCAAACCTCCGAGTAACCGGAACGGCCAAACCGATAAGCAATACCGCTAACGCAGCCAGGAGCAACCCGTCGGCGCTACCGTGCAGAGGCGGGTTGCTCGGTTTTTGCGCGTCATGCGCGCTGGCTGCGTTAGCTATTCTGGCGTGATATAGACCGCCGGTATATGGCAAAGGCTCTTTCGGAGTAAACGGCAAGAACGGTTTGTCGTTGCCGAAGTCGGCAATCTGCGTAATAATATCGCCGTTTATGTAGGTCAATACCACCTTGCGCTTGATAGGTGTCGTATTGCTCCATTCCGGACTGTTGATCGTTTCAGACACGTAGTACGTGCCGGGCAGCAGGTTGTCGAACAGATACCCACCATCAGGTCCCGAAAGCTGCGTCGCCAGAACGGTGAGGCCGTCCGAGGCGTATAGGGTGACGGTCCACCCGGATAGACGTTGTTCGCCTTGATCGATGATCTGGTTGGCGTTAATGTCGTACCAAACCGTACCGATTATCTCGCCAATCGCGTGGTTGCCGAAATTAACGTTCGCGACCGTCTGATCAGGCAGTACCGTTACCACGTGATAGTTGGGATCCGTTGGATAGGTCTGCGCCCAACCGTCTTGACTTGGGTGATGAATCTCCTCGAATACTTTGTATGTTCCCGGCGGGACGTTGGCGAATGTATACGCGCCACCGGTTCCGGTGATTGTTGTGGCTGTATATGCCACACCCTGTATTTGTGAAGGTCCGGGGATATCAAATAAGTCGATAGGCTCAAGTTTAATCGTCCAGCCGGATAGACCAGGTTCGCTAGTATCCCACGTTCCGTCAGCATCGATATCAGCCCATTTGAAGCCATTTATCGTGCCCGCTTGCCATATCTTTATGGCCTCGTTGCTATTGAACGTAGCCAGCGCGCCGCCGATGGTCGTGTTGTAGGTTGCCGTGAGCTTGCCTGTGCCGGCTGTTCCGCCGCTTTGCGCCCAGACTATAAAGGTACCGTCTGCCTCCGTTTTGCCGGAGTTCAGCGGTGGGGCAATTCGATACCCGTCAGCGTCGTCGATGGCGAATACGCTGCCGTGCAACGTATAGGCGATGTTGACTATTTCACCGGCCGCGGGATCCCAGGTACCCGACAGTCCGTCGGCAGCGTTGTCATTGACGCCATCGTCGACTATCAGCTTGACCAGGAAGTCGTGTGGCTCGTTGACCGGGTTGGTCGCCAAAGCCGGCTCGATTGTCAGTTGATAGTTGATCCAGTTCTTGTAGGCGTCAGGATCCGTCGTTATGGACAGGTCGGCGTGGCCGAGCGTGTAGTTGTAGTCAGCATAGAGAATGGCCATGCCGGGAGTCGGGCTGGTCGCGTAGACGTATGCATACCCGCTCGGATTGGTCGTCACTGTAGCGGAAGTCGTTGTACCCGGTAGATAGCTCACGAGTTTCGCCGCTCCGTCCTGACCCCAACCGGTCAAGTACCCGGCCGTGCTAGCGGCGTCTAGGGCGACGTTAACGGAAGCGCCCGCCACACCTGCCGTAGTCGTTCCGTTTTTCTTAGTCAGGTAGATGGTGAACTCGTGCTCCTGGCCGACGCGGTTAACGGCTTCGGCCGGGCCCACGGTGATTGTGTATTCCACGACCGTCGTGTCCTCCAGGTCGAAGTTGTTGCCCAAGTTCGGGTCCGGAGTGTCCGAGGTGACGTCAACCCGGTTCGTGAAGACACCTAGCGGGGCTGTCGGAGCAACAGTGCCCCTGACATAGAACGTGTACTGTCCGCCCGCGGCAAGGCTTGGGACCGGGGCAAGAGTCGCCCATGGCTGCCAGCCCGCTTCGATTGAGGGATCTCCCAGATTGAACTCGAGATTCGTCAGGACGGCCGGAGCAGTATCGGTGACTGAGACGTTCAAGGCTGTGCACTCGCCCAGGTTGCTGACGGTGAGCTCATAGACCGCCTTCTGCCCGGCTTGGACCTCATTGTAGTTATATGGCGCTGAGCCGAAGTGGAAGACGTCGGTCTTCTGGATGGTCAGATCGGCCCGCGCGTTGCCGAAGTCGAGTCCGGTAACGTCCGGCGTCGAGCCGGAGACTGTCGCCGTGAAGTATTCGGGAGCCGTCGGGTACGTCTGTTCCCAAACGCCCTCGAGTACCTCGTAGACCTCGTAGGTACCGGCGCTTAAGTTCCCGATCTCATAGTAGCCGGAAGCGTCGGCGAGGTCCGTGGGTTCGCCCGCGTCATAGGTTCCGTTGTCATTCTGGTCGATAAAGGCCCGCCAGTTTTCCAAGCCCGGCTCGCCGGCGTCATACGTACCGTCTGTGTTCGTATCCTGACGGATGTGTCCGGAAATCGTACCCGGCGTCCATTCCTTCTCCGCATCCGGATCGGAAATTACGGTCAGGCTGGCGCCGGCCAGGTTGTAGTCGTAGTTCGCGGAGAACTCGGCTGTGCCCGGGTCCATGCTGACCGCGTAGACGTAGATATAACCGAACGCGTCGGTCGTCAGAGTGTCCGACATGGTCGTACCCGGAGCGTAGGTTCCGGTCTTGACGTGCGTCGCGCCGTCATAACCCCATCCGGTCAGATACCCGGTCGTGCTGTCCAGGGAGACCTGGACCTGCGCGCCGGCGACATCGGTAACCGAGGTTCCGTCGTCCTTCGTCAAGTGCACGTAGAACTCATGCTCCTGTCCGACGCGGTTAACCGCTTCGGGCGGCCCGACGACCAGTATGTACTTGACGACCAACGTGTCCTCGTTGTCCGTGTTGTTGGTCAGGTTCGGGTCGGGTGTTTCCGAGGAAACACTGGCCGTGTTGGTAATGGTGCCAGGAGCCGCTATTACCGTGCCTCTGAAGTAGACGGTCTCGCTCGCGCCCGCGGCCATGTCGCCGAGGTCCGCCGAGCCAGTCCAGGCCGTCCAGGCGCCCGCGCCGATCCGGTATTCAATTGGCGCGGTCAGCTCAGCAGGCGGCGTGTCGGTAAAGACGACGTCCTCGGCCAGGCAAGGCCCGTTGTTGGTTATGACGTTGGTATAGACGATCTCCTGCCCGCTCTGGAGCGGATCGTAACCGGTATCCGTCTTGACGATGGCCATGTCCGCCATCGTGTTGCCGAAGTCGTTGCCGGTGGAGTTCCGGTCCGCGTCCGTGAGCACCGCCGTATAGTAAACGGGGGCTACCGGGTAGGTTTGGGCCCAGACACCTTGGAGCTCTTGGTAGACCTCGTAGGTGCCCGCGGCCAGATTGCCGATCTCGTAGAAGCCGTTGGCATCGGTCATATCGAACGGATCGATGCCGGGATCAAAGTAACCGTTTCCGTTGATGTCCAGGAACGCCCGCCAGCTGTTCAATCCGGGCTCGCCGGCATCAAACGCGCCGTTAGTGTTGGTGTCCATACGGATATATCCTGAAATCGAACCGTACTCCCAGGTCTTGACGCCCGGATTGCCCGTCGCGGTCATGGTGCCCGAATCGACAGCGTACTGACTCGAGGCGATCAGCAACGAGATGCCGGCCGAAGCCGCCCGGATGGTGACCGTCAAGGTGCCGGTGACGGCGTCGGTGGCGCCTGTCGCCATTACCGTTGGCGGGCCGTAGACGACGCCGCCAACATCCTGGATATAGCCGGTCGTGCCAATCAGGTTCAAGGTGACCGTCTCGCCGCCGGCCGGGACGTAACCCGCCCCATCGCCCATATCTTTAGTTAATGTGACCGTAAAGACGTGGTCGACGCCGACGATGTTGTTGTCGATCGGCGGATTGACTGTGAGCTCGTAGTCGATCCACCTCTTGGTCGAGGTGTCGTTAGCCTCGCCCTCGTCGAACGCGACAGAGGTTCCGTCGGTCTCGTTCACCCAGGAGGATACGGTGGCGAGCGTAGGCGTAGTTGAGTTCACGCTGAAGGTGATCTGTCCGCTGCCGTTGGTCGTCTGCGGCGGAGTAGGTGTCGCCGTCGCCGGAGACGTGACCGAGTAGTAGACGGGCAGGTTCGTCAGAACCTGGCCGTCGTCGGCCGTCACCGTCGCGGTGAAGTCGTGCGCCTCTTCGACCTGGTTCAAGGCCGTCGGAGGCGTCAGCACGAGCTCATAGCTCATGGTGTAGGTGTTGTCCTTGTGCGCGGTCAGCGTCTCGGCAAACGGAATCGTCTTGCTCCAGATCGTGCCGTAGCTGTTCGTGATCCTCCAGGTCCAGGAGGAAATCGTGACCGGACCGGTGAAGGCGGTCGTGTCGGCCTTGTAGGTGTTGGTGGATCCGTCGCGCACCAGCGTGAGCGTTCCGTTGCCGGCCGTCGAGACGTAGTCGACATAATATGTGGCGCCCAAAATCGGTTCGTTGACCGTGAGCGCGAAGGTCTTGGTGAAGTTCTCGAAGTTGCCGAAGTCACGGTCGGTCACGTTCGTGCCGCTCGCGGCGTTGACCGTGTAGGTCGTGCCTGCCGGCGCGGTCTGGGTCCAACCGGCTTGGTTGGTCTCGGAGATGACGTAGGTCCCCGGCCCTAGGTTGGTGGCCGAGTAGAGGCCGCCGCCGCTCGTCGTAAACGGTGATCCGGCGATGTCCACGCCGCCCTTCTTGATGTGGATCTCCCAGCCATTTAAGCCCGGGTCTCCGGTCTTGCTGCCGTCTCCGTTCAAGTCGTTGAACTTCATCCCGGAGATGGTGATGTTCTGGAAGTTACCGAAGAACTTGTTCGTCGCGTCGGTACCGGCGCCCAAGGTGACCGAATGGGTCGCGGGGGCTGTCGGTACGGTCTGGGTCCAGGCGCTGTTCGCGGCCTCGCTGACCGTATAGTTGCCGGCCGGGAGGTTCGTGAAAGAGTAGGTCCCGTCTACTAAAGACGTCGTCTGGGTCTGCGTGACCGGTCCAGTGACCGTGATGTCCCAGCCGCCGAGATAGTTGTAGTCGGCGCCGTCCTTGACCCCGTTGCCGTCGATGTCGACGAACTTGAACCCGGAGATGGAACCGCGTCCCTGGTTGCCGAAGTCACGGTCGGTCACGTTCGTGCCGCTCGCGGCGTTGACCGTGTAGGTCGTGCCTGCCGGCGCGGTCTGGGTCCAACCGGCTTGGTTGGTCTCGGAGATGACGTAGGTCCCCGGCCCTAGGTTGGTGGCCGAGTAGAGGCCGCCGCCGCTCGTCGTAAACGGTGATCCGGCGATGTCCACGCCGCCCTTCTTGATGTGGATCTCCCAGCCATTTAAGCCCGGGTCTCCGGTCTTGCTCCCGTCCCCGTTCAAGTCGTTGAACTTCATCCCCGAGATGCTTACGTTCTTGAAGTTGCCGAAGTTGACGCCAGGGGTATTCGCTCCGGCGATTACACCCGCTGTCTGCGAGCCGGTGGCCGGGCTTGTCGGCGTCCACCCAGACTGCAAGACTTCTTTGACGGTATAGTCGCCGGCTGTAAGACCATCGATTGTATACAGCCCTGTGGTTGGGTCTGTGTGTCCGTGCTTATCAGACGCTTCTTCAAAGGCCCCGCTGCTGTTTGTGTCTATATATATAGTCCAATTGCCAAGTATCGGCTCTAATGTGTCCGGCGTGCCGTCGCCGTTGGTGTCATAGTTGTCCCGTGTTCCGTTTCCGTTCTTGTCGTCCCACTTAAGGCCGCTAATGCTGCCAACCTTCGGCAGCTCATAGTTGCCGAAGTCTGTGCCAGTGGTTATGTTGGCCCCCGGGGTCATTGAGACAGTTTGCGTGCCTGGTGATGCAGGATATGTCTGCGCCCATCCCGGGTGGTCATCAAGAATCTCTCGGATTTTATACGTTCTTGCCGTGCCGTCAATATTTGGCATAACGTTACTGAAATAATAGTTGCCGGCTTCATTGACAGTTGTTGTCGCCGGATTGTCGGCGACTGTTGTTGTCTCAATGTCTCCCGTGTTAAACGCGCCGTTGTTGTCCATGTCGAGATAAATCTTCCAGCCGGCTAGGCCTGTCGTGTCCTCGGGATCCTTGACGCCATCACCGTCAACATCTAGGAATTTCTTACCGCTTATTGTTCCCGGTACTGCTCCTGATGAAGTGTAGCCACTGTCTAGTTTCCATGACCCGCCGCGCATTGTCTGGACATATGGGGTAATTGTAAACGCTCCCACGCTAGTAACCTTGAACTCATACTCGGCCACCCAATAATCGTTGCCGTCATAAGTCGGCAGCAGGCTAGTGACCTCCGCTTCGCTAAACCAAGGGTGATTGTCAAAAACCGTCGGGGCGACAGCGCCGGTAACCGTTGGCCCTGTAATCACAGGCACGGCTCCCGGGTTGTCAAACCAATATTGAGTAATATTTTCCAGTTCCAGGACGGCTCCGTTATAGAAACTCTGCGCCGCCAGCTGAGTCATTGCGTTGGCGCTTGATTCCCGGTAGAGAGCCCGCACCTTGAACGTCGACCCGACTGGCAGACTGATCGCATCGGGCCAGCTGTCCAAGAAATCCAGCGCGCTTTGACTTAGCGAGGCTCTATTGTCTATTTGTAACGTGTACCAGTCGGTTTCGTTCGGGCCAGGCCCATAGATGTGCGACGAGAATTCATCAACAACGTCGACGCGGAATAGCTCGGTCGCGGTCGGGGGCGGAGCTCCATATTTGATAATGCTCCAGTAAACGTAATAGTGGTACTTGCCCCCCTCCGGGTCGTTGATAAAAACCGGCGCCGGGAGGGCCTGTTGCACATTGCCGTCGATAGTAAAATTCTGTCCGTCTGTACCATCACTCCTGTGCAGCGTAATTATCCCGCCCGCAATGAGAGTGGGCGACCATACGTCTATGCCGATTATTGACTCTTCCGGCTTCAGTTTTTCAGGGCCTGGATTCCCACCACTTTCTTGAGTAACCCTGGGCGAAGAAATGAACACGGCGCCTGGATCGGTAAAAGATGCCGTCGCGACTCCGCCGGATTCAAGACCCGTGGCGGTTATGCCATAGCGATAGCTGGCGGTACCGTCGGCCGGCACTAAGTAGGTTTCATAAATAGCGCCGCCGCCGTCCGCCGATACGGTCCGGTCTTGCGCAGCTTCTCCGCTGGATTTTGTTATAACAACAGAAACCTGCTCCCCCGGCTTAAATCCGGAGCCGGTGATGACAACAGACTGGCCTGCTTGATAACTTGGCTTGTCGGTTTGGATCGAGGGGGTATAGACAATTGCTTCTGTCAGGGTGGTGGTCGGCTCGGCCTGCGCGCTCGCAAAGGGGGTTTGCGGCGTCTCGGCCGGCGGCTGTTCGGCGGCCAGAGCGGTTATGGTCGGCGTCGTTGTCGCCGCCGTGTCCGTTGCCACAGGTTGTTCAGCCGCCGGGGGTGTCCCCGGCGTAAGCTCATCAGCCGCCACCGCTATGGTCGGCCCCATGTTCCAAAGGACCATCGAGAAAATAAGCAGCAGCCGGACCGAGTTCATAAAAGCCCTCGTCCGACCGCCTCTTGACAACTTTGTCAGCCAGCCTGCTCTGGTTGAATTACTCATTGGTAGCGCCCCCTTGGTTTCCCAACTTTAAGTGCAAATTTAATCGTCACCCTATGTGCCAAATTTCACACCCCATAAACAACAAAACCGGCCAAGCCGGCCGGTTTCACACTGGCTCCCCGCGACCTCGGTGACCACCTTTTCAGGTCGCGGATCATTGCGTCCTTGGTGTCCGCAGATGCGAACCCCTCCATATTAAATTTGGGTTTTTGTCTTACGTTCTGCATCTTCTGACTACAGGATACGCCTATGATAACGAGTGTCAATGCCCTCGTCGCAACTTGCTAAAATACTAGGGAAAACACTAGGCTGGGTCGGCATGAAACTGCCGGAAAGCTTAAGACGCGCGAAATCCGCTTAAGCTACTGGACGAACCCGAGCGGCTCGCCGCATTCAGCGCAGTTGCCGCTTTCGGCAATCCCTTTTAACGATGTTGTATATCCGCTTCTTTCAATCGCGACAGCGCCACATTTGGGACAGAAGGTGTTTTCTCCTTCATGCCCGGGAACATTCCCTATGTAAACGAACCTCAACCCGGCCCCTTGGCCGATGGCTCGCGCTCGTTCAAGCGTAGCGACCGGTGTCGGCGGCAAGTGCGACAGCTCCAGATAGGGCATGAACCGAGTAACGTGCCAGGGCGTCTCCGGTCCCAGCGCGTCGCGGATCCACTCGGCGATATCTTTCAGCTGCGCGTCGTCATCGTTCATGGTGGGTATGACGTTGGTCACGATTTCAACATGGCAAGCCCATTTTTTCTTGGCGCGCTCAGCGGCCGCCAGTATTGTCCGCCAGTTCCTGGCGTTGGCGAGTTTCAAATACAGTTCGTCGGTAAAACCCTTTACGTCGACGCGGTAAGCGCCCAAGACCGGTCCGATAGCGTCGACGGCGTCCAGGGTCGCGTATCCGTTAGTTACGTAAACCGTATATAGGCCGGCTTCCTTGGCCAGCTTGGCGGTGTCGATGGTGTACTCCAGCCAAATCGTCGGCTCGTTATATGTCCAGGCGATGCCGGCGCACCCGTTTTCCAGAGCCGCGGCGATCGCGGCTTCTGGGGACAAGCCGGCCATGCGGGCTAAATCATCCTCCCCCGGTTTGTCGTGGGCAATCTCCCAGTTCTGACAGTGGGCGCAGCGCAGATTGCAGCCCGCTGAGCCGACGGAGAAGACGCGGGTTCCCGGATGGAAGTGAAACAGAGGTTTCTTCTCGATGGGGTCGATTGCCGCGCTGGTGATCTTGCCGTAGGTCAGGGAATAGAAAGACCCTTCGCGGTTGCCCCGCACGCAGCAATAGCCGGTTTTCCCGTCGGCGACCACGCACAGCCGCGGACACACCCGGCAATTAACTTTTCCGCCGTCCATCTTGTCGTACAGAATCGCTTCGTGCATGTTGCGCGCCTCCGTATTGTTGCTTCTCGACTCGCTGCGCTCGCTCGAAGAATATTTATTGTGGTCCGTTGCTTTCGGCTTGGCGCTACCCGAAAAGGTTCGGAGCAATCGTCGTGACAGCTAACATCAGCGACAACGCAACGACCGCGGCCGCCGACGTCCAACCGATTACATTATATATCTTTCCATTCACGTGCTCTCCCATCAACTCTTTCTTGTTGACCAGGAGGACCGCGAAAATCATAGTGACCGGCAGCAGAAGGCCGTTTAAGAATTGCGACATATATAGAATGCCGAGTAGGGGCACGCCGGGAATGAGCACCGTGGCCGCGCCGATGACTATCAAGCCCGTGTAGATCCAGTTGAAGTGGGGGGCGGTTTTAAACGTCGTGTTGACGCCGCCCTCCCAGCCCATTCCTTCCGACACGGAGTAAGCCGTGGATAAGGGCAGGATCGAGGCGGCAAACAGGCTGGCGTTGGCTAAGCCGACGGCAAACAGGATGGTGGCGTATTTGCCGGCCAGCGGCGCGAGCGCCAGCGCGGCGTCTTTCGCGGAATTTACCATGACGCCGTTTTTATAGAGCGTCGCGGCACAGGCGATAACGATGAAGTAGGCCACGACGTTGGCGAACAAACAGCCGACCACAACGTCGATTCTCGTCGCCTTATACTGGTCGATTTTTATGCCCTTTTCGACCACGGCGGACTGGAGATAAAACTGCATCCAGGGAGCTATGGTCGTGCCGACCACGGCGATCAGCGCTATCAAAAAGCCGGTTGTCGGCTGGATGGTCGGAATCAGTGTGTTCTTGACCGCCATCCCCCAATCGGGGTGGGCCATAAAACCGGAAACAATATAGGTTAGATAAATCGTCGCGAATATCAGAAAAATCTTTTCTACCGCCCGATATGTCCCCTTGACCACAAGCAACCAGACCACAGCGGCCGCGATCGGCACCGAAATATACTTTGTGACGCCAAAGATCTCCATCGCCGCCGCCCAGCCGGCGAACTCCGCCATCGTGTTGGCCAGGTTCACAAAAAGGAGCGTCATCATGACAAAGAAGGTAATCCGGATCCCGTAGTGCTCCCGAATCAAATCGGCGAAGCCCTTGCCCGTGACCACGCCTAACCGGGAGGCTGTTTCCTGGACGACGATCAGGGCGATAGCGATGGGGACCATGGCCCAGAGCAGTTTATATCCGTAAGTGGCGCCTGCTATCGAATAGGTGGCGATGCCGCCGGCGTCGTTGTCGACGTTGGCGGTGATGATGCCCGGGCCGATGACGGCCAGGAAGAGCGCGATTGTTTTCCAGTTCGGCTTGCGTATTTTCTTAAACATCGGCCGGGCCCTTCTTTGTCCATCAGATGTGCGAGAACCTTTTCTTCCAGGCGGTCGGGATGACCACGTCGATGGCGTCGTCCACGGTCACAATCCCCTCCAGGCGGCCTTCGTCGTCGACGACCGGCACGGCCAGCAGGTTATACTTGGCGATTACCTTGGCCGCTTCCTTCTGGTCGTCTTTAACATTTACGGCCACAGGGTTGGCCTCCATTAGGTCCTTGATTTTCATGTCCGGCTTGCTGACAATCATTTTCCTTAAGCTGAGCACGCCCTTTAGCTTTTCGTCTTTGTCCACGACGTACGCGTAATAAATCGTCTCCGCGTCCGGCTCCATTTTCCGCATGTGCTCGATGGCCTGCTGTATTGTGAGCTTCTCCGGAAGGGCGATGAATTCCGTCGTCATGATGCCGCCGGCCGAGTCTTCGGCGTGGCTTAATAGTTCACGCAGCTCGTCCGCCTCTTCTTTTTTTATGATGCTCAAAAGCTCGGCCGCTTTTTCGTCCGGGAGGTCGGCCAGCAGGTCGGCGGCGTCGTCCGGCTCCATTTCCTTGAGGATTTCGGCGGCCTTCCGCGGCGCCATATCGGTCAAAGCCCCGGCCTGGTGCTCCGGCGTCATTTCCTCGACCGTGTCGGCGGCGACCTCTTTGGCCAGCGACTCCAAGAGGGCGACCCGATCGTCCGGCGACAGCTCGTTGACGATATCGGCGATGTCCGCGGGGTGAAGCAGGGACAATTTATCGTGGGCGACCTTTAGCTTCACGGCGTCCACGCCGCTCCCGATCAGGTCGACGTTGGCCCAGTCGATATAGTTGTGTCCGGGGGCGATGCGGGACGGCACCATGTCGCTGATTCGCCCGACGCCCAGACGCCGCAGAATCGCCCGGCCGCTAACGTCAACGGCTATGACTCTTACTTTGCGGTCCACGCGCGCCAGCTGGATGTCTTGCACGCGGATTACCTTGCGTCCTTCCGTGTCGACGATTTGTTTGTCCAGAACATCTCTGATGAGGCGTATTTCGTCTTTCTTAATCGCCCGGGACTTTATGTCGGAGAGCTTGCCGGCCAGCAGAACGCGTGATTCCTCGAAGCCTCGCAGCGCTTCCCACGGTATGACAACCTCCCCGCGCTTGGACGTCTTTAGAACGATGCCCGTTACGGGCGGGTATTTGTCTTTGAGGGAGACGACCAGGTCGACCAGGCTGCCGGAGTGCGTGCCCAGCGGGTCGATGGCGGTATTTTTTTGCAGTTTGCTGGCGTAAAACATAAAAGCCTCCCCTTTGGGGGAAGGCCCGCGTGTATCTACCGTATCTTTATCTGTCTGATGCGCTTCCCCTCTCGTAGAGCTTTGGCACAGCACACCGTAGTCCTTCGTTGTTGCCTGGACAGCCATCTTAGATAAAACCTTAAGCCGGTAATATCTGGTGTACCCGTTGGCGTCTTTGGACGTTTCTGGGCAATGGCTTATTCTTGTGCTGGAGCCTCACCTAACGAGGTATTTATTTGTCTTATGCCAGTATAGGCGTGGCGTCTTTAGCGTGTCAACAGAAACAGGCCACCGGCCGCCCAGCAATATACGGCGAAAACGGTCAGCCGGTGGCCCGCCAAATATTTCAACATAAAGCGGATCGCCAAGTAGCCCGCGGTTGCTGCCACCAGGGCGCCTGGCAGACTGGCCAGGAGCTGCGCCGCGGCCCCGCCGGCCTCAATAACGTCTTTGGTCTTATAAATAGCCGTCCCGGCAATTATGGGAACAGAAAGCAGGAACGCGAACCTGGTGGCGTCCTCTCTCTTCAGGCCGGCAAACATTCCGGCCGAGATGGTCGCTCCGGAGCGCGAAATGCCCGGCAGGATCGCCAGCGCCTGAAAAGCGCCTATTAGTAAAGCGGCGGCCGGCGACGTCTCTTCCATCTTTTTCTTTTGTCTGCCCAAGAGGTCCGCCGCCGTCATGATAAATCCCGTAACGATAAGAAGGGTGGCCGCCGCGGCCGGATTGTCAAAATAGCTTTCAAGGCCGCTCTTAAAAATAAATCCCAGTCCGGCGGCCGGGATGGTTGCCAGCAGTAAGAGCCAAAGCGTGTTTATGCGGCCGTCTTTGTCGCGGAGTGTTCGAGATTGTTTGGTAATCATGGGGGCGAGATCGCGGCGGAAATATAAAATCGCGGCCAAAAGTGTCCCCGCGTGTAGCACAACGTCGAAAAAAACCGAAGGTTGGGCCCAGCCCAACACGTGCGGCGCAATGACCAGGTGGGCGGAGCTGCTGACGGGGAGAAACTCGGTCAGCCCTTGTATTAATCCGAGGATTGCGCTTTGCCAGAAGTTCACAACGATTAGGTCAGGCGCACCGGCATAATAAGGTACTGAAAGGTCTTGTCCTCGACTGGCTTAATCATGGCTGGCTTTAGGGGGTCTGTTATTTCCAGGGCAAAGGCGTCTTCTTCTACGCTGGATATGCCGTCCAGCAGATAGTCCGGGTTGAAGGCGATTTTTACCTCTTCTCCCGAATATTCCGCCTCGAATCTTTCTATCGCTTCGCCGACGTCTTGGGTGCTGGCGGAAACCACTATCGTGTTATTGGTGGCCGTCATCTTAATGGGCGCGTTGTTTTGGGCCAGGATGGCGACTCGCTTTATGCTCCCTAGCGCTTTATTCTTATCCATCTTGATTATTTTCTCATATCCTTCGGGAATGATCTGTTTGTGGTTGGGAAACTCCCCGTCTATCAGCCGTGAAATCATCTCCACGCTGCCGGCTTTAAAAATAACCTGATTTTCCGTCAGGCTCACCGACACGCGCTTGCTTTCCGCCGCTGACAGAATCCTGTTTAACTCCCGTAGGCTGCGAGCCGGCACAATGATGTTTATCGTGTCTGTTGGTCCGTCGCTTATCTTTGTTTCGTAGACCGCCAGGCGATAGCTGTCTGTTGCCACCATTTTCAGCATGTCTTTGGTTATCTCAACAAGAACGCCGGTCAGAACCGGTTTGCTCTCGTCTCTTGACGCTGCTTTTACAACCTCTCTGGTTGCCCTGGTAAATTCTGCTCCCGCTATCTCACAGGATGGTTTTTCTCCGGCTTCAGGAATCTTCGGAAAATCTTCTTCCTGTTGAATGCTTAAAGAAAATTTACTGTCTCCGGCCATGATTTCCATCGGCCCCGTCTCTCCGGTTGACACAAATTCTACTTTTTCATTCTCCAGGCTATTTAAGATGTCCATTACCAGCCTGGCCGGGATAACCATGTTGCCTTGTTCCTTCGCTTCAACCTCGACTTCTGTTCTTATGCTGATTTCAAGATCCGTCGCGCTTAACACAAGACTGTTGTTTTCCGTTTTAAAAAGAATGCCGCTTAGAATCGGGAGCATACTTTTTCCCGAGATAGCGCGTTGGCATGTTTGCATGGCTTCTAAAAGTTTCTCCCGGTCACAGTGAAGTTTCATAAAATCTCTCCTTGTTTTATCACAGAGAAAGTACTTTTCTGCTAACTATATAAATAATTAGTAGTAATAGTAGGTCCTGTTGAAATGTTAACAACCCCAACAACCACTAAGTCTACAATGAAAAGCGCCTATGTAAAAGATGTTGACAATTTGTCTTTTTTCTCCACAAAAAAACAAAGAAGAAATAAAACGGCCTTTATTAAGAATCCTTCTGTTGAATTCTGTTATTTAATTCCTGTACCTGCGCTTTTGTTTCAGGGCTTTTCTTAACGGCCGCGCCGACCTTATTAATAGAGTGCATAACCGTTGTGTGGTCACGCCCGCCGAAATCCTCGCCAATCTTTGGCAGCGAATGGTCGGTTAGCTCTCTGGTTAAATACATGGCCACCTGACGAGGATAAACAATCTGACGTAAGCGGCTGCAGCCAGTAATGTCGGCCGCGGACACCCCAAAGTACTTCGAGGTTTCGTTTATAATCATCCTGATGGAAATCTTGCGAGGTCTGGCCTCGGGGAGAATATCCTTAAGGATATCTTTGGCCAGCGCCACGTCCACCTCGCTGTTGGTTAGATCCGCGAAGGCGGCAACGCGGGTCAGTGTTCCCTCAAGCTCCCTTACGTTAAGTTGTCTTTTCCCCGCGATAAAGCGAAGCACCTCGTCGCTCACGTCGACGCCCGACATAACGGCCTTTTTGTGTAAAATAGCGATCCTCGTTTCAAGGTTCGGCGGCTGGATGTCGACGATAAGGCCCCACTCAAACCGGCTGCGTAGCCGCTCCTCCAGGGTGGGCATTTCTTTTGGCGGGCGGTCGCTAGAGACAACGATCTGTTTGTGCGCCTCATAAAGGGTATTAAAAGTGTGGAAGAACTCCTCTTGGGTTCCTTCTTTTCCTATGATGAATTGAATGTCATCGATTAAGAGCAGGTCGACGTCGCGATATTTCTTACGGAAGGGCAGCGGCGTTTTGTTCATGATCGACTGGATAAGCTCGTTGGTAAAAGTCTCGCCGGTAACATAGCGCACGCTCATGTCCGGGAAGAGCGAGCTGCCGTAAACGCCGATGGCGTGAAGGAGGTGCGTCTTACCAAGCCCGGAGCCGCCGTATACGAAGAGGGGATTATAGGCCACGGCCGGCTTCTCGGCCACGGCGATAGAGGCGGCGTGAGCAAACCGGTTGGAGTCCCCGACCACGAAGGTGTCAAAAACATAGCGCGGGTTGAACTGGCCGGAGGGGCCGACTCGGGGCGCGGCGCGCCGCTCGGCCACCGCCACGGGCTGTCCGCCTGAGCCGTCATCCGCCCGAGCGGCTGCCGACTGCCCGACCTGCGAGGATTGGCCTCCGGCGGCGGGTTGGTCGCGGCGGACCGTAACCCTAACATCAAGATCCGCCCCATCCGCCCCCATTGTCTCTTGAAGAACGTTCTTGATCAAGCCGAGGTGGCGAGCCTCGATCCACTCCTTAGTGAACTTATTGGGGGTGGAGATAACAAAACTGCCTTCGTGGATGGCCACGGGCACGGTGTTTTTGAACCAGGTATTAAAAGCCACGGCGGGAAGCCGCGACTTGATACGGTCAAGAGATTTTTCCCAAACAGCGTCGAGCTCGGTCGCCAAAACCCTATCCCTCCATGTGTTCTAAATAATCTACGCCAAGGGCGCTTAACGCGCGCTTGCCGTGGGCGGTCATTTCTATCAGGCCCAGCCCCTCCAGGAAAACCAGGTCCCGGTGAGCGCTGCTCAAAGATATCCCCAGCTCGTTCGCGATTCTTGACGGGCCCAGCGCGCCGAGCTCGGTGACCAGGAAAAGCACGCGCTTCTGGCGGTCGGTAAGCGCCGCCTCCGGAACCTCTTTCTCCTCGACAATGGGCTTCGGCGCCCGCTCGGGCTCGGCCGGCATGGGCCCCAACGACAGGGTGACGACGGCGCCGCGGCTTAAATTGTCCTCAACCGTAATTTTACCGCCGGCGACCTCAATCATTTCCCTGGCAACGGGCAAGCCGGAGCCCACCCCGCGGATGACGCCCTTCATCTCTCGCGTCGCCGTGCTGAAGCCGGGAGAGAAAGCGGCCTCTTTGTCTCGGATGCCTGGCCCCTGGTCGGAAACCTTTATGGTGTTGCCGTCGTTGAGAATCGTCACAACGGCCTCCTCGAAGTAAGCATGAACCAGGTTCTCAACGACTTCGCGGATGACCGTAAACGGGATCCGCCCCCCTTTGGCCTGAGAGAGCTCGTAGGTCTTGTTGGCCATGAGGTCGACAAATTCACGGCAGTCGCGGCCCGTTAACTCGACCACGCGAGGCAAAGAGGAAAGGTTGTCATAAACAGCGACACGGACCATCGGGCCGGCGTTTTCTTCTTTGTTTTCTGGCGGACCGGCATCTTTCATCCGGCCCGTGAGCGGATTTCGCAAACGCCCTCCCGGAACACAGATATTCCACAGCCTGTTAATAAAGTTAGTCGGAGAACGTCGTCCGGCAAGTCGTCGATAGCTCCGAAAATCCGCTTGGTGGCATCTTCCCGCCTGGCAAATCGTCCTCTTGTCCACAGGACTTTCCACAGCGGTGGAAAACTCTCGGCGCTTCTTCCGGGTAGTCCACCTAAACCTGCTGGTGGCTTGAAAAACCGGCCTCTGCCCTTCCGCCGGCCCGTTCAGCCGCCGGCGAAAGCAGAACAGGTGTTCGCGCCGGGAAGGCCCTTAAATGAACGGGCGGAAAATCATTATATATCGCCAAATTGACACCCACAACCCCGCCCCGTATAATACCTATGCTATGAAAAGAACATATCAACCGAAAACAAAGCCGCGCGCCAGAACGCACGGCTTTCGGAAAAGAATGAGCACAGCCGGCGGCCGTGACGTGATCAGGGGCCGTCGCAGGAAGCAGCGCGAGAGACTTTCAGTATAGCCCTCGCGGGTTATTATGCTGCCCAGGACAGCACGCCTTCGTTCTTCATCCGACTTTAAACGGGTCTATGGCCGAGGCTTATCTGTTGCCGGGCGGCATTTGGTCATTTATGTTTTGCCGGAACAGGGCAGCGGCCGCTTGGGCCTGTCGGTCAGCCGCAAGGTAGGCGCGGCCGTGGTCAGAAACAGGACTCGGCGAAGGCTGAGTGAGGCGTTCGCTGCCAGGGCCGGCCGAAAGATAGCCGGCGCCGATGTCGTAATCATCGCGAGGGCGCCGGCGGCAAAAGCAAATTACCAAATATTGGTAAGTGAACTAGCGGCGCTCCTGGACGAGGCCGCCGAACTTATAATCAAGGAGACCGGATCATGAGAACGGTTCTCTTGGCGCTAATCAAGACGTATCAGCTGACTTTGGGAAAGATGCTGCGCCCGTCCTGCAGGTTTACGCCGTCTTGCTCAAATTATGCGGCGGAGGCCATTAGGAAGTACGGGGCCTGGCGCGGAGGCTGGCTGGCGGCTAAGAGGATCACCCGCTGCAATCCTTGGGGACAGAGCGGTTACGATCCGGTCAAGCAAAGGCGGACAAGCTAGATGACACAAATACTGCAGCCCATTGTCGATGTGCTCCACCTCGTTCTCGACTTCTTCTATGGTTACGTCAATAGCTGGGGCTGGTCGATAATCCTGCTGACGTTAACGGTGCGCATCGTATTAATCCCCTTGACCTTTAAGCAGACGCGGGCCATGAAGGACGTCCAAAGGGTTCAGCCGCTGCTCAAGGAGCTGCAGGAGAAGCATAAGGGCGACCGGGAGAAACTCGCGCAGGCCCAAATGGCCCTGTACAAGGAACACAAAGTGAGCCCGTTCGGGGGATGTCTGCCGATTCTTTTGCAGATGCCCATCTTTTTCGCTCTCTTTACGCTTCTCCGGCAGCCGCTGTTTAAGGGCCAGGGCTTCGGCCCGATAGTTGACCTGAGCAAGGCGGCCAGCAATTTTGGCAGCGATGTAGCCCAGGCCTGGCCCTACTACGTGCTGGTCATCCTGATCGTCGGGACGCAATTCTTGTCTCAGAAACAAACCATGACCGATCCCTCGCAGGCCAAAATGATGGCCTTTATGCCGGTCATCATCGGCGTCATCTCCTTTAGCCTGCCTGCCGGAGTCCTGATTTACTGGACGGTGTTCAACGCCGCCATGATTCTGCAGCAGTGGATAGACAACAAGTATCTGGACACTCGCCCAAGGCCGGTGGGCCAAACGGCGGGCGCGACTTCGGACAAGGGGATCTCGCCGCCGAAGAACAAGCCCAAACCTAAACAGAAGAAGGCTGGCCGTGGCAAGAAAAACTGATACGCTTCAGGAGCTTTTGAACAAAACGCTAGAGCTGATGGACATATCGGCCGACGTGACTGTGAGCGAGGACGAGGACGCCCTGCGGGCAGACATCGAGGGGGAAGATCTTAGTGTTTTGATAGGGGGGCGAGGAAAGACGCTAAACGCCCTGCAGTGCCTGCTCAACGTAGCCGTTAATCACAACACGGAGGAGTGGCACAGGGTCGTTATAGACGCCGCCGGATATCGTGAGAAACGGCTTGCCGGCCTCGAGAAGTGCGCGCTTAAGACCGCCGAGCAGGCCCTAGATGAAGACAGAGAGATATCCCTGGAGCCGATGAATTCGTACGAGCGGCGGATCGTGCACTGCGCGCTGGCAGAACGCGAGGACATTAAAACAACAAGCTGCGGCGAGGAGCCGTACCGGTTTATCATCATTTCCCCAAGCGACAAAAACACCGCTTAAAACTGTTTCACGTGAAACGCCCTTTTTAGCTGCTCGGGCCCCCATTACGTGAAATTAAACCAAAGGCGCGAAATACCACAATCAGACATTTCACGAACCAACCCCATTAGACTATAATCAAGGCATGAAGGTAAGCGATACTATTGCCGCCATAGCGACAGCGCAGGGCGAAGCCGGCATCGGCATTGTCCGCTTGAGTGGCCCGAAGGCCATCGCCATCGCGGATAGCGTCTGGTTGTCTACGGACGGAAAGCGCCTGCGGGACAGGGTTGGCTACAAGATGTCATACGGCAGGATCATTGATCGCGCCGGCGAAGAAATTGATGAGGCCCTCGCCTCGGTGATGAAGGCGCCCAAGAGCTATACGCGCGAAGACGTGGTCGAGATTAATTGTCACGGCGGGCCGGCGCCGCTTAGACGCGCGCTAGAAGCGGTCCTTGAGGCCGGCGCCCGTCTGGCAGAACCGGGAGAGTTTACCAAGAGAGCCTTTATAAACGGCCGCATCGATTTGGCTCAGGCCGAGGCGGTCATAGACACGATCCGAGCCCGGACGGATAAGGCGGCGAGATTGGCCGTACGCCAGCTCGAGGGCGGCCTCTCAGAAACAGTCACGTCCATAAGCCGGGCGCTCCTCGACACGAGGGCCTGTCTGGAAGCGGCGGTTGATTTTTCAGACGAAGACATCGAGCCGCCGTTGCGCGGAAAGCTCCGGAAAGACGCTGAAAAGTGCGCGGAAAGAATCGCCAAGCTGATCGCTACTGCGCACGACGGAGAGATATTGAGAAACGGCGTCCGTTTAGTGATTGTCGGCCGGCCGAACGTCGGCAAGTCTTCGCTTCTAAACGCGCTTCTAAAAAGAGACCGGGCAATCGTCACGTCTGTTCCCGGAACTACCCGGGATATTATTGAGGAAACCGTAAGCATAAACGGCGTGCCGTTTGTTGTGGCGGACACCGCCGGCATTCGCGACGAGACGGATGAGGTCGAAGCCATCGGGGTCGCGCTGTCTCACAAATCATTGGCCGCCGCCGATCTTATTCTGGTAGTGGTCGACGCTTCGCAGGGCGCGCTTCCGGAGGACCACACTATATTAAAGGGAACTTCGGGGAAGCCTACTATCGTAGCGGTAAACAAAAACGACCTTGCTTCCGCCAAGCATGTCGAAGCGACCGCAAAGTCTGTGTCCGCCCCCGGCCGGATTGTCGTCCGCGTATCAGCCGCGACGGGCGAGGGCGTCGAAAGACTGGAGGCCGCGTTTGGCGAAGCCGTCTTTTCGGGCCGAGTGTTGTCAACCGACGACATTCTTGTTTCCAACGCCAGGCATGCCGACGCGCTGCGCCGAGCCCTCACGTCTGTTCGTCGCGCCGTCTCTGAGATACGCGAAGGATTGTCGGAAGAATTCGCGTCCGCGGAAATACGAGACGCCTTGGCGGCCCTCGGCGAAATAACGGGAACCTCCGTCGACGACGAAGTCCTAAACCGGATCTTCGCCGAATTCTGCATCGGAAAATAGCTCACGTCTGTTAGCCGCCGCGGGTCCTGCCGTCGGCCACCACGAACAGTCATCCTGGGATTCGATGTATTTTGTCGAATCGCAGGAACTGACACGCCGCTTACTTTACCGGCTAATTCACGTGCGTGGTGGAGCAAGAACCTTCACTCCAGCTAAAATCGTGCCTAGTAGATCAAGGACAGGAAGAGATGACTGCTTCTCGCGTGCTATGGGAATCCGGTTATAAGCTTCGCTCACAGAGCGCGAAAATCAGCTCACGTCTGTTAGGAGGGAACCGACCCCTAAAGCTCAAGGGGGCGCGCAACAACTCCGCCCGCGGCTTAGACCCAAACGCACCTTTCCACGAACAGAAGCGAGGATTATTTTCCGATCCACCAAACACGATTCCTCCTGGATTTGAAAGCCTCGTCTCAGTTCCCTCGTCGGCGCTAACGCGCCTCCTTAGGATGACTCTTTTAAGGCATGGTTTTTCGGAGCTGATATAAGAACAGTCATCCTGGGGCGCCCCGCAAATCCGCCGCAGCCTGCCTGCCGGCAGGCAGGGAACTGACACGCCGCTTACTTTACCGGCTAATTCACGTGCGTGGTGGAGCGGGAACACGACCTGAAACAGTCATCAAAAGAAGTCGGGCAAAACCCTAATCGTGTTTGGTAGATCGGAGTCGTGCTTAGTGGGCAAGAAAAAACAGCCGCTAGCCCCCCGTGGTAGAGCCTGTTAATTCTTGTCGTTTTTCATTCCAAGTATTGGCAATAATAGTTGCTGGTTTTAGCAGTAATAATATGACAGCGATTCCTGTGGTCATTACTTATGCTTCCAGCTAGCATTGTGGCCAACTCCTGCCATCAGCCAAAAACAACGGTCCGCCGACCTAACTTATACGGCACGGGCAACCCCATAAAGATACGCTTGCGCGTCCTTGTTTTTGCCTGCGAAACGCCCGTTTGGTATAGTTTTAGTCGTCCCTCGATAAAGGCGTTTCACGTGAAACGCCCTGGAGCATGATGAAAAACGGAAGCCCGAACAACTATGATGTGGTCGTTATTGGCGCAGGCCACGCCGGATGTGAAGCAGCCTTAGCGGCAGCTAAAACGGGTGCGCGAACAGCCTTGATCACCCTGTCGTTGGGCCACATCGCCCTCATGCCCTGTAACCCCTCTATCGGCGGCATCGGCAAGGGGCAACTTGTCCGGGAGATAGACGCCCTTGGCGGCGCCATGGGCTTGTTGATCGACCAGACGTCACTGCAGATCAAGAAGCTGAATGGCAGCAAAGGACCGGCTGTTCAGGCGCTTCGCGCCCAGGCTGATAAGGCACTCTACGCAGCCGGCATGAGGCGCCTTTTGGAGGCCGCCGCCGGGTTAACGTTGATCGAGGGCGAAGCGGCCGAGCTGATTGTCGGGACCAACCGCGTTCATAGCCTGGTGCTATCAAACGGAGACCGCCTGATCGCCAAGGCGGTTGTGGTTACGGCCGGGACGTTTCTTCACGGCCGGCTTATCATGGGAGACCAAACGGAACCCGGCGGACGAACGGGCGAGGCGCCGGCCGAGAAGCTGGGCGACTCGCTACGCCGGGCAGGACTTGACCTGGGGCGGTTTCAAACCGCTACGCCGCCCCGCGTGTTCCGCAAATCGGTCGATTTCGCGGCGATGAAAATCGAGCCGGGAAGCGCCGAGCCGCTCCACTTTTCGTTTCTTTCGCCGGCTGTCCAGCCTTTGCAGATTCCTTGCCACTTAACCCATACGACGCCCGGAACACACGAGTTTATCAGGCAAAACATCGAGTTTTCGCCGATAAAATCGGGGGCCGTTACCGAGCACGGACCCCGGAACTGCCCGTCCATAGACAGAAAGGTACTGAACTTTCCCGACAAGGCGACCCATCCGGTCTTCGTCGAACCCGAGGGTTTGGATTCCGAGGAGATGTATCTACAGGGTCTGACGACGGCCATGCCCGCCGAGATCCAGACGGGCATCGTCAGGACGGTCCCGGGGCTTGAGCGGGCTGTTATCGCCCGACCCGGCTACGCGGTCGCCTACGACTATGTTTTACCCGATCAACTGACGTCTGCTCTGGAGGTCAAGGCGGTTCGCGGTTTGTTTACAGCCGGGCAGGTCAACGGCACGACCGGTTACGAGGAAGCAGCCGCCCAAGGTCTGTTGGCCGGACTCAACGCAGCCCGGTGTGCCCGGGCTGAGGAACCCCTGATTATCGGTCGGGACGAGGCCTATATTGGCGTACTGATCGACGACTTGGTGACCAAAGGCGTAGCCGAACCGTATCGCGTCTATACCTCGCGAGCCGAGTTTCGTCTGATGCTGCGCAGCGACAACGCCGACCTCCGCTTGACCCCCTTGGGCGAGAAAGCCGGCCTGGTCACGCCCGAACGGCGGGCCAGGTTCAGGCGTCGGGAAGCCGAGATCAAAGAGCTGGAAGAGGCCTTGCTAAAGGTCCGCGTCTCTCCTTCTCCGGGGCTCAACGGGATGTTGGAACAGCGCGGCGGAGGTCCGATCAAGCAAGCAGTGGCCGCCGAGACGCTTCTGAAGCGGCCCGGCGTCACGCTGGCCGATTTAGTGCCGTTTTGTCCTTTCATCAGCGAATATGAGGACGACGTAAGGGTCACGTCAGAGGTCGGCATCAAGTATTCGGGCTATGTCAAAAGGGAGCTCGACCGGGTCTCCAAGCATCGTCGATTGGAGGGCAAGAGGCTGCCGGACGACCTTGACTACCATCAATTAAGTGGGTTATCCTTTGAAGCAAGAGAGAGGCTGAATCGCGTAAGCCCGCGTTCGCTCGGCCAGGCCGCCCGGGTTTCAGGCGTGTCTCCCGCGGACATATCCCTGCTCATGGTGCATCTTGAGCGCATCAATACAGATGATGACACTAGACCTTGAAAAACTGAAAAAAGGGGCAAGCGTTTTTGGGCTTTTACTCAGCCAAAAACAACTGGAATTATTTGACATATTTGCTGCCGCGCTTCTGGAGGGCAACAAGAGAGCCAATTTAGTCGGGGCCCCAGACGCCGAAACGTTGCTGTCGCACCATCTTCTGGACAGCCTAAGTTGTCTGATTGCGATACCGGAGAATTGTCTTCGAACGATAGATGTCGGCTCGGGAGCGGGATTGCCTGGTTTGCCGCTGGCCATCGCCCGTCCCGATATGTCTGTAACCTTGCTCGATTCGTCGGTTAAGCGTTCGGCTTTCGTCCGGGAGGTCATTGCCCGGCTCGGCTTGAGGAACGCGGAGGTTGTTTGCGCCAGGGCGGAAGACGCCGGACGCGATCAATCCCTGCGCGAGGGATACGACTGTGTTGTCGCGCGAGCGGTCGCGCCATTGCCGACGTTGGTTGAATACGCCCTGCCTTTTCTAAGGTCAGGCGGGACGTTTGTCGCTCAACGCGGGCCAAAAGCGGCGGAGGAATCAGATTCGGCCGGCTTCGCGATAACCGAGCTGAACGGCCTGCTCAAAGCGGTGACCAAGGTAGATGTGCCGCTCGTGTCGGCTGAGCGTTATTTAGTGGAAATAGAAAAAACCGGGCCGACGCCCGCCAGATATCCTCGGCGGTGCGGCGTACCCCTGAAACGTCCTTTGACGGGGAGCTAGGAATGGCTTTATTCAGAAGAAACAAGAAAAACGAAGAACACATAACGCACGTGGGTGTTCATGACGCGACCAAACCGGCCGCGCCGGTCGACGGCGGGCGTTTGGGGCGTTTGCATGGCAGATCACCGGGGGGAAACGGCGAAGCGGACGCGCCAAATGCGGCGAACGGAGCCTCGCCCGGTACCCCGGGAAGGCCCGTTGAAACGACACGCGTTATTGTAGTCGCCAACCAAAAAGGCGGCGTCGGCAAGACGACAACATCCATCAATCTGGCGGCCTACCTGGCCTTAAGCGGTTATAAAACATTGTTGATAGATCTCGATCCCCAAGGCAACGCAACCAGCGGGCTGGGGATCGATCCGAATGCGCTGGAGACCTGCGTATACGAAGTGCTCATGAAAAGGGCGGAAATCGACGCGATCATCCGGCCGGCGGGTATCGAGCACCTGTATTTGGCCCCGTCGTGTTTCCGACTGGTCGGCGCCCAAGTTGAACTAGTCAACGTCATGAGCCGAGAGACTCGTATGCGCGAGATAGTTTCCTCTCTGAAAGGCAAATTCAGCTATGTCATCATAGATTGCCCGCCTAGTCTAGGTCTTTTGACGGTCAACGCGTTGACGGCGGCGGAAGAGCTGGTCATTCCGGTGCAATGCGAATACTTCGCGCTGGAGGGCTTAACGCAGTTGCTTGAGAGCATAAACGAGGTCAAGAAATACCTGAATCCGGACCTCAAGTTGGCCGGATTGCTGTTGACGATGTTTGACGCCAGAACAAAGATCGCCCAAGAGGTGGTGGCGGAAGTGCGAACCCACTTCCCCGGGCAGGTCTATATGACGGTTATCCCGAGAAGCGTGCGGTTAAGCGAGGCCCCCAGTTTCGGGCAGCCGATCGCGAACTACGACGCGCTGTCGCGAGGAGCCGTTGCCTATAAGGAGTTAGCGGAGGAAGTGATGAGACATGGCTAAGAGAGGACTAGGCCGGGGACTATCGGCGCTGATTCCGACAGGAGGAGCCGAGCCCGGACAACAAGAAACGCCGGAAGAGGAACCACAGGTAGAGGTCACTGAAGACGCGGCGGCCAAGACTGCCGAGCAGCCAAAGGAGGCCGCCATCGTCAAGATGGAGCAACCCGCCTCGCTCAATCTGAAAGATGTCGCGATCGACCAGATCGTCCCGAACCCCCACCAGCCGCGTAAACAAATGGACGACCAGGCTTTGGAAGAACTGGTCGCTTCGATCAAGGAGTTGGGCATCGTCCAACCGATCATGGTCAGACCTTCAGGAGAGGTCTACGAGCTGGTGGTCGGCGAGCGGCGCTGGCGGGCCTGCCAAAAAGCGGGTCTAAAAACAATCCCGGCCATCATCAGGACTTCCACCAATACCGAATCTCTGGAGATGGCGTTGGTTGAAAACATTCAAAGAGAGAACCTGAACGCGATCGAGGAAGCGCTAGCCTACCGTCAACTAATCGACGATTTTGACATCAGCCAGAACGACATCGCCAAACGCGTCGGCAAAGACAGGGCAACCGTAGCCAACACCCTGAGATTGCTGCAGCTGCCGCCCGAGATACAGCGCCTGGTTGTCAGCGGAGACATTACTTCAGGCCACGCCAGAAGCCTCCTGGCCTTGCAGGGAGATTCCTTCCAGGGCAAACTGGCGCGCCGGATTGTCAGGGAAGACCTGTCGGTCCGCCAGATCGAGGATATCATCAGGCGCTGGCGCAAGGGTATCGCCAGCGAGCCCCAGCGGCGCAAACCGTTGCAGCCAAAAGGTCTGACAGCCCTGGCGGAAAAGCTTTCCGAATTCCTGCAGGCCCCGATAAAAGTCCACTTGGGACGGAAAAAAGGCAAGATCGACATCGAGTTTTCGACTATCGACGATCTCGAGCGGATCTATGAAGCCATTACCAAGAAAAGTTAAACGGTTTGGCGCCCGGCTGGCGGCCGCGGCGACGCTGTTTGCCATAGCCGCCTCGTCACTTACTCCGGCGCCCGCCTTGGCCGCGCCAAAGGCCGGTAAAGTCGTCATCTTCGTCGTTGACCAGGTTAATCTGAAAGAGATGGAAGCGGCTGGCATGCCCCACCTGGAAGATCTCATCAAGAACGGCGGCGTTGGTTTGGCCAGCGTTCGCAGCCAGGTGCCCGGCGATCCTTTAGCCCAATATCTTTCAATCGGCGCCGGCAACAAGGCGATCGGCTTAAAGACCAGCGCGACCTCTACAAGCACCATGGTCGTCCTGGAAGGATTCGGCGCCAGGGAGTCTGTCGAAGGCCGGAACGCCGCGGACATTTTTAATGAACGCACCGGGCGGACATTCTCCTATCCCCAAGCCGCCAACCTTTCTATCGGCGCTCTTATTGAGGCGAACATAACCGAACAGACCGACGCGGTTCCCGGAGCGTTGGGAGACGCCCTTAAAGCCGCGGGGCTGAAAACCGCCGTGGTCGGCAACGCGGACGACTCGGAAGCCTACAACCGGAGCGCCATAGACATCCTTATGAACGGCCAAGGCACGGTCGATTACGGCGTGCTCGATCGCGATGTAACGATGAGGGACGCCGGCGCCCCGTCCGGACGGCGCACAGACCCGGACAAACTTTTTGCCGCTTTTGCCGCCGCCTCCGGCAAAGTGGACGTAGTAGCGGTTGAATGGGGCGATACGACCAGGATCCGGGAAGAAAGCGATTTCATCACTGGCGGCCGTGAAGGCACGCTGATAAAAAAATCTTTGGTTCGCGCCGACGAGTTCCTGGGCCGCATCCTGGACTCCGTAGACTTGAAATACGACCTGGTTATTGTAGTAACGCCCACGCCGTCAGCGTTGGACGTTAAGGCCAACAGGATCGTTACCCCCGTCGTCATGGCCGGTCCGGGCATCGTCGGCCGCGGTCTTTTGACTTCAGCCAGCACCAGGCGGGACGCCGCTATTATAAACATTGATATAGCGCCGACGATTCTCAATCACTTCGGCGTCAAGCAACCGTCCGCGTTTACGGGACGGCCTGTTTTCACTGCCGGAACCGGCGACGAAGCGCTGGCGAAGGCCGTGGACATCAGCGAACGCTGGGTGACCATAAGAAACCTGATGAATCCGGTGCTGAGAGGCATCGCCTACTGGGACATCATGGTTTTGATTCTCTTTATGGCGCTCCTGCTGCCCAAACGGTTTAGATCCAAGGCGGCCAAAATCCGGTGGCTCCTATTGTCGGTACCGGTAATTCCGCTGGTCGTTCTCCTGCTTCCGCTGCTCAGCTACAGCTCGACAACCCTGGTACTCCTGGAAATTGTCGCCGGCACAGCCGCTATCGCCGCGCTGGTTTACTGGCGAGCCAGAACGCCGGTCGAAGCTATGGGGATAGTAGGCCTGAGCGTTGCCGCGACGCTGTTGATCGACCTGGCCGTGGGCGGAAGCTTAGCCCAGGATTCTTTGCTAAGTTATTCGGTGGTCGTCGGCGCCCGCTTCTATGGCCTCGGCAACGAATATGTCGGGGTCCTTATCGGCGGTCTCACCTTGGGCCTTTTCTATATCATGAGCTGGCAAGACGGGGAGGCCGGGACGGTCAAAAAAATCGTCGCGGTAAGCCTCATGCTTATCGCCACGGCAATGGTCGGCGCGCCGCAACTGGGCGCGGAATTCGGCGGTTTCCTGGCTGCCATACTCGGATTCGGCTTGATGTCGTTGGGGTACGTCAGAGGCGGCTATAAGATTCGTGATTTGGCGATCCTGGCCGTCGGCGGAGCCGCTGCCGTGGCCGCTTTTGTCCTGTACGACCTTGGACAGGGCGCGGCCGCCGGATCTCACATCGGGCGCCTGGCCAGCCAGATCCAAGCTGAGGGTTCCGCGCCGCTGGTCACGATTATCGACCGTAAAGTGGCCATGAACATCAAGCTTGTTCAATACGCCTTCTGGAACTGGGTTAACATTGCCTCGGCGACGGCGTTGGGTTTAGCTTTTTATGGCCTGCGTAATCTGCTAAAATTGGTAGTCTGTAGATACCCGTATTTTAAACCGACAATGGTCGGCGGGTTAAGCGCCTGTGTCGCGGCGCTGTTGTTCAATGATTCCGGCGTGGTCGCCATGGCGATGATTTTTTTGTACCTGGTGCCGGCGATGCTATACTTGATGACCTATGAAGTCGAAGTCTGACAGGAGGTAGAAATGGGCGCGAAAGAATTCGGTTGGGGAGTTTTCAGCGGAGCCGCCATCGGCGTCACTTTGGCTATATTGTTTGCCCCGCAATCCGGGGAAGAAACCCGCAAACAGATCGCGACAGCGGCCGGCGACCTGAAAGACTCGGCCACCAATATTCTGGAGCAGGCGAAAGACAGCCTGGGTGACGCGGCCACAAAGATCGAAGGCGCGCTTGGCTTGCAGGAAAGACGCGTCCGGCAGAAAATGGACGAGCTCAAAGAAGAGCTTGCCAAATACAGCGCTGAAGCCGAAGCCTCATAAACTGGTCCCAAACCGCTATGATTGACCGCGACGTGATCAACCGCGCGCTGGCGGAAGCGCTCAAGCGCGGCGGCGATTTCGCGGATATCTTTGTCGAGCGAAAGTCCACCGACAAACTCAAGCTTGAAGACGGTAAGATAGAATCCTTTACAGCCGGCCATGACGCCGGGGCCGGTCTTCGCGTCATCAGCGGCGCCTCCACCTATTATGTTTATACGGACATCCTGACCCCTGCCAGCGTTTTGGAAGCGGCCGCGGCTTTAGCGGAAGCGGTCGGAGCGCGCGCCGGCGCGGAACCCCGGAACGTAATAATCCCGCTCAACAATCTTGCTTCCGGGAACGCGAATCTCGCGAAAATCGAACCCTCAAAGGTCAGCCAGGATTTTAAAGCGGGTATCGCGAGGCGGGCCGACGCGGCCGCGCGCGAGGCGGGCGGAGAGATCATCCAAGCGACGGTCAGTTTGGCCGACAGCGTACAGGAGGTCGTTATCGCCTCGTCTGACGGCGCCTACGCCGCCGACAAGCGCGTTCTCACAAGGATCTTCGTACTGGCGGTCGCCAAGCGGAGCGATCGCGTCGAATCGGGATATGAAGCGCCGGGTATTTCCGGAGGATTCGAACTTTTTGAAACGGAGAGTCCGGAGAAAATCGGGCGACTGGCCGCCGGACGGGCTTTAATGTTGTTGGACGCTATTCCGGCGCCGGCGGGCAACATGCCGGTAGTCCTGGGCAACGGCACGGGCGGGGTGCTGTTTCACGAAGCGTGTGGGCACGGCTTGGAAGCGGACGCTATCCGCAAAGGCGCCTCTGTTTTCGCCGGTAAGACCGGGCAGAAAGTGGCTGCCGACGTTGTTTCGGCTGCCGACGACCCCAGCCTTCCCCATCGATGGGGATCGTTCGGTTTTGACGACGAAGGGACGCCCGCGGTTGCCAACTCCCTTATCGAAGAGGGCGTTCTGAAAGGATTCCTGTACGACAAGTTTAACGCCCGTCTGGCAGGCGTGCCGACTACGCCTAACGGGCGCCGCCAGTCTTTCCGCCACATCCCTGTTCCTAGAATGACTAACACTTATATCAAGCCCGGCGCGGCTTCGTTCGAGGACATGCTGTCCGGCCTAAAACGCGGTTTCTACGCCAAATCGCTGGGCGGCGGAGAGGTCAATCCGGCCAACGGAGATTACGTATTCGGGGTTACCGAAGGCTATCTGATTGCCAACGGCCAGGTGGCCAAACCCGTCAAAGGGGCGGTCCTGGTCGGCAACGGCCCACGAACGTTATTTGACATCGACCTAGTCGGCGGGGATCTGGATTTCGACGCTGGCATGTGCGGCAAAGCCGGCCAAAGCGTTCCGGCCGGAACCGGCCAGCCGTCGCTGCGGATAAAGGAATTGACTGTCGGGGGAACCGGCTGATGAGCGAGCTCACAAGACTGGCTGAAACGGCCGCGGCGGAAGCCAGGAAGGCGGGCGCGGACGAAGCGGAAGCTTACCTGACATGGGGCCGCAAGTTGTCTATAGATATATTCAACGGCGAACCCGAGGTTTTTGAGCGGGCGGAGACCGGCGGGGCCGGCCTGCGAGCGTTCCGGGACAAACGTATGGGCTATGCTTACACGACGGATTTAAGCGAAGCGGGTTTGGCTAAAGCGGCCCGTCTAGCCTATGCCAACGCAGCTTCTTCCGATGCTGACGAGTTCAACGGCCTGCCAGCCTACGAAAAGCCGGTTGACAAGGAAGAGCTCGGGCTGACCAGCCCGGATTTTGCCATAGCGACGACCGCGGAAAAAATCGACTTCGCGCTGGCCATGGAGGAAACCGCTAAGAACTATGACCATCGTATCACCGGCTGCGAATCCGTCAGTTACGCCGAGGAAGACGCGACCGTCGCGCTGGCCAACAGCGCGGGTTTTGTCGCGGAGTACCGCCGTCAGACCGCTTATGGCTATATTGACGCGCTGGCTCAAGAAAACAACGATGTGCAGACCGGATTCTCATATGACGCCGGACACAGCTTAAGAGAGCTGGACGCGGCCGCCGCGGGACGCGAGGCGGCTGAGCGGGCGATTGTCATGCTGGGCGGCAAATCGATGAAGCCGGCGACCGTGACGGCCGTTTTTGACCCCATTGTCTTCATCCAGGTCTTAACGGCGATCTCGCCCGCGTTAAACGCCGAAGCGGCCCAGAAAGGCCGTTCGTTTCTGGCCGCGCTGGTCGGCAAGAACGTCGCCCCGCCGATTTTCAACATAATCGACGACGGGCGGTTGACCGGGGGCTTGGGCAGCGCGCCGTTTGACGATGAAGGCGTTCGAACGCAAACGACTGCGGTTATTGAGGAAGGCAAACTTAAAACCCTGCTTTATAATTCATACGCGGCCAGGAAGGCCGGCGTAAAAGCCACCGGCAGCGGCGGGCGGGGCTCGTTCAGGATGCCGCCCGCAACCGGCCCGACCAATCTATTTATAGAACCGGGCAACCTGGGCAAAGACAAGATTATCGAAGCCACCGAAAACGGTCTCTTGGTCATGGGGCTTCAGGGTCTGCACGCGGGCGTTAACGCCGTGACCGGACAGTTCTCCGCGGGCGCATTCGGACTACGGATCTTGAAAGGCAGACTGTCGGGTCCTGTTAGAGAAATCACCATTGCTTCTTCATGCGCGGAGATACTAAGGAACGTTTCGGCTGTCGGTTCAGACTTAAGGTTTGTTCCGATGGGCGCGTCTTACGGGTCGCCGACGGTCGCTGTTAAGGGAGTCGTCGTCAGCGGTCGCTAGGCGCTTAACAGGTTTACAACAGGTGAGGCTATCGGTATGATTGTCTCAACTGTTTATGCCCCCTGACGAAGGAGGTGAACTGCGTGACTGAACCACAGCTTGGCTCGCCGGTGTCGGAAAAGACTTCGACGGGTCTTGAGCAGAACACCGCGGCTCTATTAAGCTACCTGTTTACATCGGTAACCGGCCTTATATTCTACATAATCGAGAAAGACAACAAATACGTACGCTTTCACGCCGTGCAATCGATATTGTTCGGTATCGCACTTTTTTTAGCTGGAGTCTTGCTAATCATCATAAATACACTACTCAACTCAATTAATATTCCCTTTATTCCCAATATACTGGCGATGTTTTTAAGTTTCGCCTACTGGATCGGCAGCGTCATAGTCTGGATTCTACTCATGGTCAAAGCCTTTCAGGGTGAACGATATAAACTTCCCTTCATCGGGGATATTGCTGAAAGGAACGTCTAAATCTGACTTTTACGGAAGGGAGGAGGTGAGCTGTATGAAAACATTGCCAAAGACCGGACTCATCACCCTTCTGGCCGGGCTGGCTTCCCTGCTTCTCATGACGCCCGCGCTGGCGGCGGACGATATCACCGTTACAAGTAGCGGGGACGCGGCCGGAGCGACCGTCGGCATAATCATGATTATTTGCTACTTGCTGGCACTGGTCGTCGGCTTGATTATCTACATTTGGGTGGCGGTCTGGATTTACAAGGACGCCTCAAAACGGGACACTTCGGCCATCCTCTGGGTGCTGTTGTGGATCTTCTTTAGCTGGGTAGGGCTGATCATATATCTAATCGTCCGGCCGAAAGAATATTCAAGCGGAGCGGTTAGCGGAACACCTCCGCCCCCGCCGCCCGCGGCGACTGAAGAAACCCCGCCCCTGCCTCCGTCTGAGCCGGGATCGGGCCAGTAAGTAAAATATCAATTAAAACTCGACACATGGGAGGTGGTAAGAATGGAGCAAGCCGCAATGTTAGCACCTAAGGAAGAAGGCAACAAAGTGTTGGCACTGATCGCTTTTCTGCTTGGTTGGCTGGGAATCATTTTCGCGTTCCTGGATCAGGGCAAGAACGACCCGTGGCTTAGGTTTATGGCCTGGCAAGCGTTTTTCCTCGGTCTCGCTTCGATCATTTTGTCGATGGTGACTTTCGGCATCGCCTGGTTCATCATCTTCATAATGCAGATCATGTATGCCCTTAAGGCATATAAAGGCGAGTACTTTGAGGTACCGCTGATCGCCGGGATGGCCAAGAGCCAAGCAAAGATATAGGAGGAGCGCGCTGTATGCGTAGACCTACTAGAGCAGTTCTAGCTTTGGCTATAACGGCCTTTTTGAATCTCGTTGGAGCCGGGACCGCCATGGCGCAGACGTCGTCCGATGACGCCAGCGCCGCTGCGGGGGCGTCGGTTCTGGGCGGCATGATGCTATTCTGGTGCTGCTACGGATTGATGATTCTATTTTTTATCTTTTTGGGGATTTTCAATCTGTTTATGATGTACGACGCGGCGATGCGGGAGAAGGCGGAGTATCCGAACGACAACAAGTCGATGTGGATACTTCTCTTGATCTTGCTTCAGGGTTGGGCCGCTCTCTTTTATTTCTTCATAGTGAAGAGGACGGCCGGTTCGCGGAAGGCCAATACGCCTCCGCCACCCGCGGCGTAAAGAGCAACAAAAAAGAGCGGAGAGTTTCTTGTCTCTCCGCTCTTTTTATTTTGTCGTAAATCAGGTAATATTACGCAGCCGGTGCTTCCGGCGGAGCCGGCGGTTTTGACTGTCCTCTAGGCATGGCGCGTTTGACCATGAAGTAGTAAATGAGGGCCGCCAGCCAGCTCATGCTCAGGAGCCACGACGCCAGCAGAACAACAAGCCAAATGGTCTTAGAATTGCCGGTGGAATTCGGGAACTCCGACTCGTCTCTCTGGAAACAGTCGATCAACATAAGAATCCAGAAAACGAAGAGGGCGATGGCGATTAAGGCTACCAGACCCCAGCAAACCAGGTAGATAAGGCCGAAACCTCCGCAGAGGGCACTGGCCGCGGCATCGCTGGCAGCTTGGTCGGCACTTGATTGCAGAAGAAGCATTGCTAACATGACCACATCACCCCCCTTCAGACATAGTAAAAATGATGTTTAACTTATAGCATATGCCAAGAACACGTGTCAAAAAATGTCCTTTATTATTCTTAGAAACAATGATAATATTTTGAAGACTTGGTGCTTTAAATCACAATTCGGCAGCTAACAAGGCGGTAGCGTGACATCAGACATTCTTAGATTGCTTGTATTTTGGGCCATGGTCGCGGTCTTGTTCGGCTTCATGATCATCATGGTCTGGTGGTTCAAAATCGGCGACGTGCATATGCTCCGCCGGACAGTCATCTACTTCGTGTCCGTGTTCATTGTCCTGCCCGGATTAACGCTACTTCTCTTTACGTATAGCGAGAGCACGGCTAAAACCCTTTTAGTACTCGGAGTAATTCTCGGCACCGTCATCTATCTTGCCTTTACCATTATCGCTATTGTCAGGCCCAAGGCATAGGCAGATACGCTCACGCGTGCTAAACTTATTTCCACGTAACCCCTGCTTAAGGAGGCTCATATGCCTGATTTTCAGGAACGCATCGAGTCCCGGCGCCGGGTGCTGGAGCGGCTGGTTGGGCTGATTCCCGGCTACCACCGCTATCAGCAGCTGGAAAAACGGCGCGACGCGGACAGAATGAACCGAGAAATCCTCTATGGTGAACTAAAGGCCCAGCAAGACAAGCTTGAGTCCCTGGCCCTTACTATTACCAAATCCAACAAACTGGACAACCTGGAGGACCTCGATCGCGCTGTACGCAAACTGCGCACTGCGGCGGATCGGATTCGTCTGGCGGACTATGGGGTGTCAGGTTTCTTTGACGCGGCCAAAATAGAGGAAGAGGAACTTGACCGGATGTATGAATTCGATCTCTCGCTGGGCGAACAGGTCAAGGCAATCGGGAACAAAGTCGGGGAGCTTCACGACGACGAGGACTCGTTCGTCGAACGCCTCCTTGAACTGGACATGTTGATTGACGGATTGGATCAGCGTTTTACCAAACGCGAGCAAGTCATGATGGGGGTGCAATAAATGGCGATAATCGAACTTATCGAGTTTCTGGATCCGACCGGGGAGTCCATGTGCCACCGGTTTCCCGAGCAAGGATCGGCCGACATCAAGTGGGGAGCCCAGTTGGTCGTCAGGGAGAATCAATGGGCGGTTTTCTTCCGCGATGGCAAAGCGGTCGACGTCTTTGACGCCGGCCGGCATACGCTGACGACACAGAACCTGCCCGTTTTAACCAAATTGGTCGCCAGCCCGATTTTCGGCGACAGCCCGTTCCGCGCCGAGGTGTACTTCGTCGGGCGTCAGGTCTTTACCAACTTGAAGTGGGGCACCGCCGAGCCGATCGCTTTCCGGGACAGCGAGTTTAAAATGATCCGCCTGCGGGCGCACGGGATGTTCAGCGTGCAGATAACGGACGCCCAGCTGTTTGTGAACAAAATAGTCGGCACCCAGGGTATCTTTCAGACAACGCAGATCGAGGACTTCCTTAGGTCGTTCATCGTGGGCAGGCTGCAGGATCTGCTGGGCAGCACCTTAGAAACGCTTCTCGACCTGCCGAGATATTATGACGAGCTGGATGCCGGCCTGAAAGCGAAGATTAAAGACGACTTCGCCCAGTATGGGATCGAAACCGTCGACTTCATTATCAACGCCATTACCCCGCCCGACGAAGTCCAAAAGGTCATTGACGAGCGAAGCGGCATGGAAGCCGTCGGCGGCATGGCCCAGTATATGCAATTCAAGGCGGCCCGGGCGATGGGCGACATCGCCCAGCAGCCGGGCGGCGCCGGAGGCGGCGCGGGCGAGACCGCGACCGCCGGCATGGGCTTAGGCATGGGCGCCGGTTTGGGTATGATGATGCCCCAGATGATGGGACAGGCCATGCAACAGGGGGCTCAGCCGAAAGTCAGGTGCCCCGAATGCAAAGCGGACATCCCGGCGGACTCCAAATTCTGTCCGGAATGCGGCGCCAACCTGGCGGCGACCACCAAATGTCCCAAATGCAAGAAAGAGCTGCCGGCCAGCTCCAAGTTCTGCCCCGACTGCGGCACGAAGATCGAATAATTTAGCCAAGAGCAAGAACAAGAACGAAAACAGGAAACCATAAACCGAGAATAATAAAACAAGAACAGTATCTGTGGAAAAGGGGTCAGACCCCTTGCCATAGACGAATGGGTCTGACCCCTAACTAATATTCTTCGAGTGAATGAGCGGCCGGTTCGAAAGAACCTGCCCTGAGCTTGTCGAAGGGTCGAGAAGCAACAAGAACCAAAAACGATTTTCCTCTCCCTTGAGGAGAGAGGATTAAGGTGAGGGTGCCGCTTGCGCGGCAAGAACCACCCGCCCCCTAGCCCCCGCCCCTCAAGGGCGGGGAATTTGAAGAAACAAGAAACACGGGAGCCTTTATGCGCAGAACAGCCAAGACAATTTTATTTATACTTCTGCTCTCAGCTCTCTGCACTATGCTCTATGCCTCGGCTTCTCCCGCTGCCCTGGCCGAGGAAAAGTCGTTCCGCTACAAAGAGTGGAACGTTGACGTAGTCGTCAACGAGAATTCTACGCTTGACGTAGCTGAAACCTACGACGAACAAATCGCCGGAGAATATACAGGCCGTTACCGCAACCTCTATTACGGAGACAATGTCCTCGGATTTAGCGACTTTGAGGTCTCCGAAAACGGCGTTCCATACAAAGCAGGGGCGGTCATCAAGGGTATCGTCAACGAGCCCGGCCTCTTCACGTATACCGACTACAAATACTCCGGTGATTATATGGAGGTCTTATGGTCGTTCCGCGCGAAGGACGAAGCCAAGAACTTCACCCTAAAATACAAGGTTGACGGTGGCTTTTATTATTACGACGACGCGGACAAACTGGAATGGAAGGCCGTCTCCGAGGTTCGCGAGCAGCCGATAGATTCCGTCAAAGTGACGGTTCATCTGCCCAAAGACATCACTTTAAAGAAAGACGACATAGGGCTTAACGCGGACGGCGACTCGCCGTCAATGGAACAGACCGATAAGCGAACGGTCGTATATTCCGGGAAGAACCTTGGTCCGAACACTAAGTTCTGGGCGGGCATCCGCTTCCCCAAGGGTTATTTGACCGTTAATCCTGTCTTGCTGGCTCAACAGCAGAAGAACGAAGCCCTGCAAGCCCGCGTCCGCTGGGGGATGATCGCCTCAATCGCTTTCAGTGTGATGTTGGTCGTTATCGTCTTCCTGGCGATGCTCCTGATCTGGTATAAGTTCGGCCGGGAACAAGAGGTGCCGGCGGTCGCCGAATACCTGACCGAGCCGCCGGGCGACGCGCCGCCCGCCGTGGTCAGCGAGGTTCTTTTCGAGGAGACGGCGACGAAAGACATCAACGCGACGCTGGTCGATCTGGCCCGCCGGGGCTACCTTAAATTCTGGGACAAACCGGGAGACACCCTGTTCCAGTGGCTGGGCGACCAGGGTGACCTTCGGCCGTACGAACAACAGCTCATCGCCGACCTTTTCGGGGGGCAGCAGACGGCCGAGCTATCGTCATTCAAAAACGTTTTCTATAAAAAGATTCCGAATATCCAAAAGATGATGGGGGAAGAAGCCTGTAAAATGGGCTTTTACGGCCTGGCTCCGTCCGCCGCCCGCCGCCGTTACTACGGGGCGGGCGGGCTCATGCTGCTTCTGGGAGGCCTCCTGGCTTGCTGCACGATCGGAGTAATAAGCGACTACTTTACCGGAGCTTCAGAGACGCTGACCAACATAATTATCTTCTCGCCGCCCGGCGCCGTCGTTGTTGCGGCTGTCATTGTTATGATTTTCGGGTACCTAATGCCGCGGAAAACGGCCAAGGGTGCCGAGGAAAGAGCCAAGTGGTGGGCTTTCCGAAACTATCTGGCCAACATCCAGAAATACGGCAAGGCCGGTAACGCGCAAGAGATCTTCGAGCGGTATATTCCATATGCGGTTGCCTTCCAGCTGGAATCGGTGTTCACTGCGTCGTTCGATGCCAAAGAGATCATACCGCCTATCTGGTTTGCGCCCTACTGGTACCCTGGTTACCCTGATCGTGATTGGGCTCAGAATACCTGGAACAAAGACCATCCCGGCGAGGCTATGCCGACCGGCGGCGCGGGTTTGGGCGGATTTGATTTGAATTCAATGAACGACAGTTTCACCACTACTTTAAATGATGTCGCTAGCACTTTGACGTCTCAGCCGAGTTCTTCAAGCGGCGGCGGCGGATTCAGCGGCGGCGGCGGCGGATTCAGCGGCGGCGGCGGCGGAGGAGGCGGTTCCGGTGGGTGGTAAGACCATAGGGATATTGTTGGTCGTTTTCGGCCTGGCGCTGGCGGTAGTCCCGGGGCTTATGCTCTTGCCCAACCTCATGAACGGGAAACTCACCGGCGGAGGCTTCATGATTTGCGAGGGACCCGCTATATTGATCGGATTGATCGCCGGCGGTATTGGGATTTATATGATGATTGGCGGGGCCAAGGAACAGGAAGAGCAGATCCAGGTGGAGAAGGAAAAGCTTATACTGAACATGATCGAGACGCGCGGCAAGGTCAAACTGTCGGACATCGCCATCGAAACCGGTTTAACAACCGACCAGGTTGCCCACTACATCTATGATTTGGTCGGTAAGCGTTTATTCACAGGATATGTGGACTGGAAAGGCGGGGTTCTGCAGTCGCAAGAAGCCAAAGATATGCCGCAAAACAAATGTCCGAATTGCGGCGGACAACTGGAGTTGGCCGGTAAAGGCGTCGTAAAATGCCCCTACTGCGGCACAGAGATTTTTCTTAATCCTAAGTAATCCTTGAAATGCCTGGTCGCAGGCCTTAGAATTAATATATTGTGACAAAACGTTTATTTCTGATTTCAACCATTATTGCCTTTATGGTTTTGGCCGCGGTGATATTCATGCCGCCGGCTCTAGCCCAAGATTCCGCGCCCGCGATCGATCCGGCTCCCATTTTGTCCGCCGAACCGGTTGTCATGCGTTTTGACGAGGGCATTACCATCAAGTGGAACACTCCGATAACCGGTTTCACATATAGTTTGCCGTCCGGCATGCAAAGCAGATTATGGATGTTGGCCGACGGCAAAACCGGCATCATCCGGATTGTTAACTACGAACAAGGCCAAACCTTCGACCTGACGATTACCGACGCTTGGGGGGTTAACGGGCGGCGATTAAAGCCGGCAGCCTCGGGTTATAAGCAAACAATCATTACACCGATTCCGCTGAAAGTGGACGTCACGCCGGCCGCCGGCAGCACGAGGGTGGCCAACCAGAGCGAAATCACCCTGAACTTCAGCGAAGAAGTCGTTAATCCGGATTGCCTGAACACCGCGTTACTTATCGATCCGCCCGTTCCGGGCGCACTGAAATGGCTTTCAACCACCCAAGCGGTCTTTACACCGTCCACGAAATGGTCTTATGAAATACCGGTTACCGTTAGGCTAAAAGGCGGTCCGGCCGGACCTTCCGGAGCTTCGGGGAGCTATATAGACAGAACCGTCACCAACACGTTCACCACCATGGCGCAAAAGATGATCGATCTAAATCTATCCGAGCAGAAGCTCTATGCCTATGAGGATGGCGTCCTGGTATTTGAAACCGTGGTGGCAACAGGGAAAGCCGGTTACCGGACACGCACCGGCGACTTCCGGATCTATGCCAAAGACCGGTATGTGGATATGCGCAGTGGTCCGGGCGATCCGGAACCCTATGAAGTTTTAGACGTACCGTTCGTTAACTGGTTCTCGGGCGGTCAGGCTATTCACGGATGTTATTGGAGCAGCGAATACGGCTATCCGCGCAGTCACGGTTGCGTCAACGTGCGTGTCGCCGACGCCGAATGGATATATAACTGGGCCCCTCTCGGCACCCCTGTGTTCTCGCATTATTAATGCGAAACCTATGGGGTCAGACCCCTTTCGTGAGGCGCAGGGGTCTGACCCCTGCTTCCAGAAAAGTGCAAAAAGCGTCATCCTGGGGACCTATCATGCGAACAGTCATCCTGGGATTCGACCGATTAAATCGAATCGCAGGAACTCAGACGCAGCTTTCGCTCCGGCTAGAATCGTGCCCTGTAGGTCGGAAACAAGAACTGTCGGCTAATCTCGTGCGTGGTGAATCATAATCGTGCCCAGAAGATCAATAATCATTCTTCTCTTCCTTTTCCTCCTACCCCTAACCGCTTGCTCCCTTATTGACCCCGGAGTCACCGCGACGCCGGTGGCCGGCTCGACAAACATAAATCCAAAGACCGGTATTCGGCTGCGGTTGACGGGCTTCGGGACGAAACTCGAGAGGTTTGAGGTTACCGCCAACGGGAATCCGGTGCGCGCCTTAATCAGCCGAGACTCGTATCTGGAAATCAACGGACGGCGCGAACTCGATACCGACACCGTGTATGAAGTCTATATGGTCGAGACAAACCGGCGGAATACCAGGGTAATCAGCAAGCTTGTCTTCTCCACCCCGGAGACGCCCCAGCCGGATATTCCTTCCGGCGGCCTGATCGCCTCGATAGATAAACCCGCGGAGATAAAGTGGAATATTCCGATAAAGGAATTTACGTACACGATCGAACCGGCTGTCGCGGTTAACGTTAAAACCGATAACGCGGCCAGAGTCTCTCGGATCGAGTTTGTCGATTTCCGGCAAGGCCAGGCGTATCAGCTGAAGATTACCGGCGCGACCGGCCTCAACGGTTATCGGATGAAGATACGCAACCCCGGGGTTCAAACCGTTCTTGCCACGGCGGCGCCTCTTGCGCCGGCTATCGAACCGGCTAACGGCGCGACGGAAGTCAGCCGCTCGACAGGAATCATCGTGACTTTCAATGACACCATTATTAATAAAGCCATGGCCGCCAACCTGTTTTCGACGGAGCCTGCCGTACCCGGTTCCTTTAACTGGGTGGCTCACAATAAGCTTATGTTCGTTCCTTCGACGCCGTGGGATTTCGAAACGCCGGTAACGGTTCGCTTAAAGGGCGGGCCGGAAGGACTGCGCGGCGCTGCCGGCGGCTACGCGGATGCCGATATTTCCACCGGCTTTACCACCGGCGTTTATAAAAAGATCGACATTAATCTGAGTGAGCAAAGACTAACCTTGCTGGAGGGCGGCACGCCGGTCTATACCTGTTTGGTTTCCAGCGGCAAGTCCGGCTACAGCACCCCGACCGGCAACTACCGGATTTACAGCATGAACTGGGTGGCGGCGATGAGTTCGGCTCAAGGCGCAGCCGAACCCTACGATATTCCGGACGTGCCTTATGTCATGTGGTTTAACGGCAACTACTCTATCCACGGTGCTTACTGGCATAATGACTTCGGGAACGTAAGAAGCCACGGCTGTGTAAACATTTCTGTTAGCGACGCGGAGTTCGTCTACGGCTGGGCGTCCGTCGGCACCCCGGTCTCGGTGCATTACTAGGTATACGGTGACGTTAAGCGTGGTAAACTTCCAAGAGGGACAGGTCATGAATCATGAGTTGTTGCTCTCATGGAGGCGGATTAGCTTTGCGGTACTCGATGCTTATCATCGTCTTGACGTTCGGTTGGGCGTTATTGTTGCCGCACCCGGCTCAAGCCGCTAACCCCCATAGCGATTTTTCCTCAGATACGGACAAATGTAGATCTTGTCACAGAATACACGATTCCCGGACCAACAAGCTTTTACCGCTGGCCCCGATGAGTGAGTTTTGCTTTTCCTGCCACGCCAAAGGCCAGGGCGCCGATACGGCTGTTCGCGAAGGCGTCTATTATGACCGGCAGAAGGGTAATCTAGGTTCAGGTCTTATGGGAGGCAATCTGTTGGGTGGAGGTTTCGAGTACACCGGACAGGTTAATCCCGTAACCGGAAGCCACAAACTGGAAATTACGGAAACCGCCTATGGCGGCGCCAGCTCTTACAAGCTTGACTGCGTGTCGTGTCACACACCTCATGACGGACCGAACTATAGGTTGCTCCGGCAGAGGCCCGGTGACAATCCGGTAGACATTTCCGTTCCCTGGAACGGACCGTGGACGGATGATGCCCAAACCGTCAGGGGCGGTGTACACCAGGCTTACGCGGAGCGCAACTTCGGCGGGACGACCCTGATGACCGGATATACAAAAAACTATCAGAGCGGCATCGCGGCCTGGTGCGCGGCCTGTCACACACATTACTACGCTACCTGGACACCGGGCGCACCCGGGACAGCCAGCGCTTACAAGAGCGGCGATGTTTTCAACGCAGGCGATACCCTGGGAGCGGTTTCGCGCCACAGGCATTCTATAGACACGACGATTACCGGCCGGGTCGCTATTAACGGCGTCGAGTACAATTTGGAAACCACTTTGCCGCTAGAGGATGTAACAGGAAACGGGCGGACGCCTGACGACCTGCTGACTTGTTTAACCTGCCACAAAGCCCATGGAAGCTCGACTCATATGACGGGCGCCGCTTTGCTGGCGACCCGGGGTTCACTGCCTGCGGGTAGCGATGGGATGAACTTAAGGGACATTCAAAGACTTGACGGTTCATGGGAAGGCTCTCGCGCTATTTGCGGCTCTTGCCATAATACCGCCCATTTTGTAAGTGAGCCCGATGCTTGCGCCACGTGCCATAGGGCGCACACCGCTACGCTTAGCAACCTCTTAATAGATGTGTCGGGCTCAAGTAAATGTGAGACATGTCATGAAGGCGGTGCCGGGGCAAACACTGACGTTATGAACGGCAAATACGTCGCCAAGGCTAATTCACCCGGATACCGTGTATGGGGAGACAGCAACATGAATCTATTGGGCGGCGGATTCAACTACATCCAGAACTCGTCCCCCACGACTTCAAAGCACGATCTGGGAGTTCGCGCGATTCCGTACGGCGCGGATCCGAATACTGGACTCAGTGCTTATATCACTCTGGAATGCGTGTCCTGTCACGACCCACACCCGGATAGATTTAAGTCGACACAGTATAGACTGCTTAGGCTCAGGCCTAATGGAGTCTCGACCGATAGGCCGGTTACGTGGAACGGTCCCTGGACGGATGGCACGGAAACAACTCATTCGGCGGATCCTAACGCCTATAGGGCCTATACGGACAAAGATTTCGACCTCGACAGATCTGACACCCAGGGATATACCATGAATTATAAAAGCGGACAGGATGACTGGTGCGCCGCCTGCCATACCCGCTACACGACACGCGAGGACACGACGCCTTATGACGCCGGCGACGTTTCCGGCAACGTCAAGCGCCACCGCCATAACACGGACTCGATGATATCCGGGGTAATAAGTCCGGTGAACGCGCTACGGTATGACCTGACGACAGATTTGCCGCTTAACCATCCGACGGCGAATGAGGCCCAAGATACGATGTCGTGCTTAACATGCCACAGGGCGCACGGGACGGACGCGGTTATGAGCGCTCAGGCCGCCATGGACGTGTCCGAGCGCGGGGCGCTGCCTTTGGGCAGCACTCTTCTACGCCGGTCACAGCGCGGCGTTTGCACGGACTGCCATGCGAACATATGATCCGTTATTTGTTGCCAACATGCGCGAATCGGAGGCCTAAGCGTCGCGCAGCCTTCTGACGGTTTTCTCGATTTCGACCGCGATGAAGACGAGAGACGACAGCGCCAGGGTGACGCCCAACTCCACCAATGAGAGAGGTTGCGTCTTAAAGATCGGATTCAAAAACGGCACATATATGGTTGCCATCTGCAGGACAAACGTTAAGGCGAAAGCGCCCAAGAGCGGTTTGTTGGAAATCAATCCTTGTTTAAAAAGCGATTCCTTCTCAGAGCGGATAGCCATGACGTGGCCCATCTGGCTCAAGCATAGAACCGTAAAAACCATTGTCTGCCAGTGCCAGCCGGCAGCCTTTAAGAAATAGGCCTGGGTGAATATACAAATCAGGCCCATCAGCAGGCCCACCCAGACAAGATGTGTTCCGAGACCATGGGCAAAGATGCTCTCCTGAGGATGCCGCGGAGGCCGGTTCATAACGTCTTTCTCAGGCGGCTCTACCGCCAAAGCGATGCCCGGCAATCCGTCCGTCACCAGGTTTATCCAGAGGATATGAATCGGCAGCAAGGGTATGGGCAGCCCGAAGAAAGGCGCCAGGAAGATGGTCCATATCTCCCCGGAGTTGCTGGTCATAATATACTTAATGAATTTCCGGATATTGTCGAATATCTGACGGCCTTCCTTGACCGCTTCAACGATGGTCGCGAAATTGTCGTCCAGGAGAATCATCGCCGAGGATTCCTTGGCGACATCCGTGCCTGTTATTCCCATAGCCACGCCAATGTCTGCCCGTTTCAATGCCGGAGCGTCGTTTACACCGTCGCCGGTCATGGCGACGTATTGACCACGATCTTGAAGCGCCCTTACGATTTTAAGTTTTTGCTCCGGCGCGACTCGCGCGTATACGGTTATATACTCCACAGCCTGCTCGAAGTCTTCCAGCGAGAGTTCGGCTAGCTCCGCTCCTGTCATGACCTTCTCATGGGCTTCCAGGATGCCGAGCCGCTGGGCGATAGCCGCCGCCGTCAGAGGATGGTCACCCGTAATCATAACCGGTCGGATGCCCGCCTGATGGCATAGCGCAACAGCTGCTTTAGCCTCCTCGCGCGGCGGATCCATGATGCCGACCAGACCGAGAAGCGTTAGCCCGGCCTCGGCTCTTTCCGGCGACATGTCGGAAGGGACACCGTCCCATAACCGCATGGCGATAGCCAGAACCCGCAAACCGTCGGCGGCCATCTTATCACCGACCTTATCGAAAGCCGCGCTGTCAAACGGCTCCAAGCCTTCTTTTGTTAAGACTTCCGTTGTGTTGGAGAAGACGGATTCGGCCGCCCCTTTGGTGAAGGAGACGGTTTTCCCTCCCTCCCATTTATGAAACGTGGTCATGAGTTTGCGTTCGGAGTCGAACGGCAGCTCCCCGACGCGAGGATAAGACTCCTCCAAACCCGGTTTTGCCGAACCGTTCGCGGCGGCGAACTCATACAAGGCGGTTTCCGTGGGGTCGCCCAGCAATCGTCCGTCAGCGTCGGCTCTTGCGTCATTCGACAACGCCATCGCCTGTAAGACGGCTTTCAGGTGGGGCACGTTGCGGTCACCAAGGGTAAGCTCGCCCGGTTTTATCAAACGCCCGTCAACGTATAATTCCTCGACAATCATCCTGTTCATGGTTAGCGTGCCGGTTTTATCTGTGCAGATATACGTAACAGACCCCAGTGTTTCCACAGCCGGCAAGGTTCTTATCAGGGCGTTGTGTTTAACAAGTTGTCGGGCGCCGAGGGCCAGGGCGACTGTGACAAGAGCCGGCAGAGCTTCCGGAATGGCCGCGACGGCTAAAGAGATGGCTGTCAGCAGCATCAAGACCGGCTCTTCGCCACGCAGCATGCCCATCGCGAAAACGACCCCGCATATGATAAGGACCAGGACGGCCAGGTTTCGACCGAATCTCGCCAGGCGCTTCTGCAAAGGCGTTTTTACGCCTTCTTCCTCCTGGATTAAGTCGGCGATCTTGCCAAGCTCGGTCGCGTGACCGGTGGCAACGACAATGCCGGCGCCCCGCCCATAGGTGACGATCGTCCCTTTGAAAGCCATGTTCAAGCGGTCGCCCAACGGGCAATCCGCGGCGGCTATAGAGTCCGTATTCTTCTCAGCCGGCACTGATTCCCCGGTCAGGGTGGCCTCTTCAATCTTAAGCTGAGCCGCTTCCGTCAATCTTAGGTCGGCCGGGACAATGCCTCCCGCCTCCAGAACAACAACGTCCCCCGGAACCAAAGTCTTGGACGGAACGACGACCGGGGACCCGTCGCGCAAAGCGACGGCGTCCGGCGCGGCCATTTGTTTCAGAGCCGCGATAGCCTTTTCCGCCCGGTATTCCTGGAAGAATCCGATGACGGCGTTTAAAAGGACGATAACGATAATGGCGATTGTATCGGTCGCCTCGCCGACAAAACCCGAAATCAAGGCCGCGGCCAACAAGACCAAGATCATGAAGTCCTTGAACTGGTCCGTAATCATTTCGATAGGCGTCTTGGCGGCTTTCTCTTTTAGCTCGTTCGGCCCGTACTTAAACAACCGGGCGGCCGCCTCGGCGGATGTCAGCCCATCAAGAGAAGTATTCAATTCGGCCGTAACAGCCTTTAAGTCTTTGGTGTACCACATAAGGAATACTATATACTTCAACTGGTGTTTCGCGCCACACACTCGCACCTTGAGATTTACCGCGCCACTAGGATACAATGAATAAGCTTTTTGATTAAAAGGAGGTAACACGTATGGGTGAAAAGATTACCCTAAGTATCATCAAGGCCGATGTCGGCGGTTGGGTCGGCCACTCCGCTGTTCATCCGGAGATGCACGAGAAAGCCGAGGAACACGCCGCGAAAGCCAAGAAAGCCGGATTGGTCATCGATTACTTCGTCGGACATTGCGGCGACGACCACGCGTTTATCCTAACGCACAAGAGAGGTATCGAGGATAAGGAGATTCACAAGTTTACCTGGGATGCCTTTAAGGACATGACGGATTTAGCGCACAACCTCGGACTCTATGGTGCGGGACAGGACATCTTGTCCGACGCGTTTTCCGGGAACCTAAGGGGCATGGGCCCCGGCTACGCGGAGATGGTTTTCGAGGAACGTCAGAGCGAGCCGATCATCGTTTTTTTGGCCGACAAGACCGAGCCGGGCGCCTGGAACATGCCGCTTTATAAGATGTTCTGCGATCCGTTCAACACGGCCGGACTGGTTATCGACGCCAACATGTATCAGGGCTTCAACCTCCAGGTAGACGACCTGGTCGAGGCGAAGAAAATCATCTTTGACACGCCCTCGGAAGTCTATCAGTTGCTGGCCTTCATCGGCGCCCCGGGCCGTTTTGTCATCAAGCACGTCTTTGACAAGAGGACGGGCGAGCTGGCAGCGGTTACATCGACGCAGCGCTTAAGCTTCATCGCCGGCAAATACGTCGGCAAAGACGATCCGGTCATGGCGGTTCGCTGCCAGAGCGGCCTGCCGGCCGTCGGCGAGGTTCTGAATCCGTTCGCCTTCCCGCATCTTGTGGCGGGCTGGATGCGCGGTTCGCACCACGGTCCTTTGATGCCGGTCAGCATGACGCAAGACCATCCGACGCGTTTCGACGGACCGCCTCGCGTTGTCGCGCTGGGCTTCCAGCTCAAAGACGGCAGACTGATCGGCCCGAGGGATATGTTCGCGGATGTCAGCTACGACCGGGCTCGTCAGATCGCCAACGAGATGGCCGACTACCTGAAAGCTCACGGCCCGTTCGAGCCGCATAGGCTGCCGCTGGACGACATGGAGTACACGACGCTGCCGGTCGTTATGGAATCGCTGGGCGACCGCTGGGTTGCCGACGAAACCGGCGACAAGGCCAAAGAAAGCGGCAAACACATCTAACAGATAGAGCACAAATAGTTCGAGGATTAAAAGAGCCGCCCCAGTTGGGGCGGCTCTTTCTTATGCAATAGACTCGCATGCTGCTCGTGGCCTACCATCGTTAGTGCCTTGGGGTCAGGCCCTTTCTTCTTTTGTGATAGGGCCTGACCCCACGTTCAGGTCGCCACGGCGAGCGAACAATGCTCTCCGCTCGGACGTGGTTTGTCTGCATGCTCGACCATATTATTAAAAGCTGTCATTGCGTGGAGCAGAGCGATGCGGCAATCTCATCAGGGCGGTTACATCTACATAAAGGATAAAAAAGGAAACCCAGGGTCGAGGCTCCACCCACCCTCAGTCTAGACTCGCCGAAGAGGGCGCTCGATCTTTTTACACTTGACACACCATCAGAGATGAGTATAATTCAAGATATGAATGAATATCATTCACAACCTGAATTATATTACAGAAATAGATGGATTACTCCTATGATTAGGCTGATTTCAAGGGAAGCGCCGGTTGTAATCCTTACCGGAGCACGTCAAGTCGGAAAAACTACTCTACTCCGAAGTGAAGCACCTTTTAAAGATTGGCCTTTCCATACTCTTGATGATTTAGCCGTGCAGGATTTAGCTTCCAAATCGCCGCAGACAATCTGGGCTGACGATCCTACCAGTGTAATCGATGAGGTTCAACGCTCCCCTGATATCTTGTTGGCAATCAAGCTAGCAGTCGATAGTTCACTCGAGCCACAAAGATTCATGCTTACCGGATCCGCCAATTTGCTGCTAATGCAAAACGTTAGTGAAAGTTTAGCAGGACGCGTTCGTTACCTGCAGTTGAATCCGATGACATTGGGCGAGGAGCGCAGCAAGCCAGCTCCTGTTTTTCTTGACCGGCTTTTCGCGGGGGAAACGCTCCGACAGAAGGAAGTAAGGTCCGAAGACCCTTTACCTTTAATACTGCGCGGGTTCATGCCCGGATTGCTAAAACTGACCAACCAGACCGCTTTTACTGGTTTTTGGGAAAGCTATGCAACGACTTACCTGGAAAGAGATCTTAGGCAGTTATCACAAGTCGATTCTCTGCCTGACTTTCGTCGTTTCATGCAGGCATTGGCTTTACGCAGCGGACATCTTGTAAACCAGACTGAAATCGCGAGCGATGTCGGTATTAGTCAGCCGACGATTCACAGATATTTAAATCTTCTTGAAACAAGTAACCTTATCACCCGGGTTCAAGCATACTTTAGCAATAAGACATCTAGGCTGAAAAAATCCCCGAAAGCCTACTGGCTTGATCCAGGTCTGGCATCTTACTTGTGCGGGATTAATGATATTGATTCTTTGCGCGGATCGAGAGAGGTGGGATTCCTTTTTGAGACGATGCTCTATATGCATCTAAGAGTTCTAGCAAGTCTAACAACGCCGAGAATAGAAATCTTCGGTTGGAGGACGACATCCGGCGCAGACGTCGACTTTATTTTAGAGACTGGCCGTAAAGCCATAGGGATTGAGGCAAAGCTTACAGATAATCTTGGATACAACGACACAAAAGGCTTAAGAATGCTGATGGAACAGGATAAGCGCGTTATATTGGGCCTCGTCGCCTATACCGGTAGTGAGGTTAGACGGTTAGCGGACCGTATTTATGCGTTACCGTGGACATGTCTTACCGGCATTGACGATCCGTTTTAGGAAATCAGAGTATAGAGAATACAATAAAGTTGTTGGAGAAATAGGCATGACACCCAAGCGTTTTAAGCCAATTCAAAAAAATATCCCGGCGGCGGAGTTTTTCGAGTATTATCCGGTTGATGATGAGGAGAATCGCGCACTTCTATTAATTGACCGCACACTAGCGCGTATAAAAGCTGATTTACTAGAAAGACGGGATAACTATACAGGCAAAGAGATTCAAGTTATTGTCGGCAAGAAACTCAAAGGGCCACGACCTACACCTTCTGTAAAGAAAGAACCCGCCTGATTATAAGGCGGGTTCTTTACTCTTTCATCTTCAAGAAAAACGTATTTATGACTTATGCATTAAAGGGTTTACTTAAAGAATCCTCCCAGCAGGCTGCCATAATGGGCCAGCAGCGGGGCGATGAGCAGGGCGACGATGTTGGTCACCTTGATCATCGGGTTGATGGCCGGGCCGGCCGTATCCTTATACGGATCGCCGACCGTGTCGCCGGTGACGGCCGCGGCGTGGGCGTCGCTGCCTTTGCCGCCGAAGTTGCCGTCCTCAATGTATTTCTTGGCGTTATCCCAAGCGCCGCCGCCACTGGTCATGGCCACGGCCATGAAGAAACCGACGACGATGCTGCCGACCAGGACGCCGCCCAAAGCTTCCGGACCTAAGATAAAACCGACCAGGATCGGCGTACCGACAGGAATCAAAGCCGGCGCGACCATCTGACGGATGGCCGCCTTGGTTACGATATCTACCGTCCTGGCGTAATCCGGTTGTCCGGTTCCTTCCATGATGCCGGGAATCTCTCTGAACTGCCGTCTGACCTCGTCGACGACGCCGCCCGCGGCTTTACCGACCGCCTCCATGCAGAGTGAGGCGAAGATGTAAGGCAGGAGGCCGCCGATGAACAATCCGATAAGGATGCGGGGGTCGCTCAGGTCGAACTTAACGGCCATACTGGCCGGCAGCTCCTGGGTGTACGAAACGAACAGGACCATGGCTGCCAGAGCCGCTGAGCCGATAGCGTAACCCTTGGTCACCGCCTTGGTCGTGTTACCGACCGCGTCCAGCGGATCGGTGACGGCGCGAACGCTCTCCGGCATGTTCGCCATTTCGGCGATTCCGCCGGCGTTATCGGTGATCGGCCCGTAAGAATCGATGGCGACGATGATACCGCTCATGGATAGCATAGCCATGGCGGCGACCGCCACGCCATACAACCCGTCGCCTAACACATAGGCGACGGCAATACCGACGATAATAAAGAAGACCGGGAAACCGGTCGACTGCATGCCGATCGCCAGACCCTCGATGATGTTGGTGCCCGCACCGGTCGTCGAGGCCGCGGCGATTTTCTTAACCGGGCTGAACCTGGTCGCGGTGTAATACTCGGTCACTACGACAATCCCGCCCGTTACAGCCAGGCCAACAAGCGAGCAGCCATATAACCTCAGCGGGTCGACCGCCTGGCCGGCCGCCGTTAGGCCTTTCATAAGGTAAGCGGTTATCGGATAGAAGCCGATGGCCGCTAACGCGCCGGCCGCTATCAAACCCTTATATAGGGCTCCCATTATGCTGCCGCCTTCTTTCGCACGGACGAAGAAAGTGCCGATGATACTGGCGAAAATTGCCAAGCTGCCCAGCGCCAGCGGGTAGATTACAGCGTTTCCCTTGCCGAAGATAATCTCACCCAGCAGCATCGCCGCGATGGCGGTAACCACGTAGGTTTCGAACAAGTCGGCCGCCATACCTGCGCAGTCCCCGACGTTGTCGCCTACGTTGTCGGCGATAACGGCTGGATTACGAGGGTCGTCCTCGGGGATCCCCGCTTCGACTTTACCGACGATATCGGCGCCGACGTCGGCTGCTTTCGTATAAATGCCGCCGCCCAACCGAGCGAACACGGAAATAAGGCTGCCGCCAAAACCTAAACCGACAAGTACCTTCACGTCCCCGAAGATCCAATAGACGACGGTGACAACCAGAAGCCCCAAGCCGACGACCATCAGGCCGGTCACGGTGCCGCCGTGAAAAGCCATCCGTAGCGCCGGGCTTAACCCTTTCCTGGCGGCTTCAGCCGTCCTTACATTAGCTCGCACCGAAACATTCATGCCGACATAACCGGCCAGAGCCGACGCTATGGCGCCGACCAGGAAGGCGACACTAGTCTGCCAGCTGATAGCAATAAGCAGAATCGCCAGTGCAACCGCGACAATGGCAACCGTCGTGTACTGGCGGTTAAGGTAAGCGCGAGCGCCGTCCTGGATAGCCTTGGCGATCCGCCGCATCGCGTCGTCTCCGTCCGGGTGCTTCATAATCACATAAATCAGTAGCCCTCCGTAGCCAATGGCGACGAACGAAGCCAGAATGGCAACCAACAGAATTACCGTGGATAAATCCATGCACTTACCTCCTCAAACACAAGAACCCGGACAAGGTGAAACAGGACATTACAAAAGTGATTTTTACCATTATAGAGGTCATAAGTAAATAAGACAATAAATAAGAGTCAGATTGTCCCGGCGGCGTTCTGCCGCCCGCGAGGCAAAAAGATAAGGAGGAGAAGCAAAGCCAGCGCGGCCATACCGGCCCCGTAGAAAAACGGCGCCCGGACGCTGACATTAACCCATAACCAGCCGGCAAAAAGGCTGGCGGGAAGCAGCGCCATACCCATGGTCATATTGAGAAGACCGTACGCGGTGCCGCGAAGGTTCGCCGGCACCAAGTCGGCGGTATAAGCCTTGAGTATGCTTTCCGTAAACGCGTAGTAGAATCCGTATAGCGCGAACATAAGCCAAATAATGCTCTGGCTGTCGGCCAGCGCGAATCCGAGGTAGACGCCGGCAAAAACAAGAAACCCCAGCGCCATCACCCAGAATCGCCCCAACCTGTCGGATATGATGCCGGCCGGCGTGGCCAGGGCGGCGTTCACCGTGTTGAAAAGCAGATAGGCCAGGGGAATCAGAACTACAGCCAGACCGACATTCCTGGCGCGCAAAATCAAAAACGCGTCGCTGGAGTTGCCCAAAGTGAACACAAGGACAACCAATAGAAAAAGTTTGAAGCGCCGGTTAAACGGCTTGAGGCTGATTTTGGGCGCCGCCGGCGGCTCTAGGCAATCGGACGGGACGGCAATCCGTTTCTCCTTAACAAACGCGAAGATAATGATAACGCCGATGACGGCCGGTACAACCGCCAGCATAAACAGTTCCCGATAGCCTTTGGACGTTGAATGCGCGGCGAAAACAGGCAGCAGCAGGAACGCGAGTGTCGGGCCTAGCATTGCCCCGATGGTATCCATCGTCCGGTGGAAGCCGAAGGATTTGCCGTAGTTGTCGCAATCGCTGGAATCGGCGATCAACGCGTCTCTGGGAGCCGTCCGGATGCCTTTGCCGGCCCTGTCGACGAATCGATACGCGAGGATCTGCCAAACAGCCGTGGAGAAGATCAGAATGGGTTTCCCTAAGGCGGACAGAGCGTAGCCGGCAACGGTCAACTTCTTACGTCCGTTCAGCCTGTCCGACAGCCATCCGGAGAAAACCTTAAGCAAGCTGGCGGTCGACTCGGCGATTCCCTCGACCAGGCCGACGAATGTGACCGGCGCGCCCAAAACGGTCGTCGCGAAGATGGGCACGATAGGATAGACCATTTCGGATGAGATATCGGTGAAGAGGCTGGTTAAGCCCAGCCAGAAGACGTTCTTTTTTTGCCCGAAGATGGTGTCCCGAGAACGGGCCATCGACTTATTTGGATGAACCCAGAGTTTTTTGCAGAGCCGCTTCGCCCGTCCCGGTCGTGACCGCAAGAATCTCGTCGCCGGCTTGCAGCACCGTAGTGCCCTTTGGCAAGATAAGCTCGTTGCCGTGAATAACTGTGACCAGTACGACTTCAGCGGGTAGCGACAAGTCTTTTACGGCTTGTCCGACAGCCGCGCTGTCGTCCGCTAGCGTGACTTCTACCAGGCTTACGTCGCCTTTTCGCAGCTTTAATAACGTAACGATGTCGCCAAGGGCGATTTCTTCCTGCAGCAGTTTGGCGATCATGTGGGTGTTTGAGAGCGCTACGTCGACGCCGAAGGATTCGCGGAACAGCCATTCGTTTTTGGGGTTGTTGATTCTGGCGATGGTATTGGGGACCTCATACTCGAGTTTGGCCAGCATGCATACTACGATATTGTCCTCGTCGTGACCGGTTACCGCGACGACGGCGTCGGCTTTCAAGACGCGCGATTCATCAAGGATATATGGTTCGCAACCGTCGCCAAGGATGACATTTAGCTCCGGCATGTCCTCGCGGATTTTCACGACCTGTTCCTTGCGCTCTTCGACCAGGGTGACCTCGTAGCCCGTGTCCGTGAGCATCTTGGCCAGATAAGAACCTACTTTGCCTCCGCCTACTATGACAACATACATGTTATCTCCTTATAGCCCCTAAGGGGTCAGCATCTTCTTAAGCCGTGACATGGATGTAGTCAGAACGGCGATTTCAATAATGTCATGTTCTTTGAATATGTCTCCCGGTCCGGGAATCAAGGCTTTTCCGTTCCGGATTATCGCGACAACGCTTATTTCTCCAGGGACTGTTAGCTCACCGACTGTCCGTCCGACCAGTCTGGGCGGTATCGTTGTCTTGGTAACCTGCACTTCTCCGTCGCCAAGCGAGATATCGCGGATCATGCTGGTATAAGTAAGGAAAGTCAATATTTCGTTGGCTGCCCAGGTAACGCTGGCGACGGTCGGAATGCCAAAGCGCCGGTAGATTTCGGCTCGCCTCGGGTCGTAAATTCGCGCGACGACAGTCGGCACGCGGTAGACGTCTTTCGCGATCGTCGCGGACACGACGTTTGAGTTGTCTCCACTGGTAACGGCGAGAAACGCGTCGGCTCTCTCGATACCGGCGTTCTTCAACGCTTCGCCGTCGAAAACCATTCCCTTGACGGTTTGACCCTTAAAGGTCTTTCCCAACCTCTCGAACGCGTCGGGATTCTTATCCACGACGCTGACGTCGTGGCCTTCCAGAGAGAGCTTTTTCGCTAGAGTGGCGCCGACTCTTCCGCAACCGGCAATAATTATCTTCATCAGTCGCTCCTTATGGTAGAACCTGCCTGCCGAAGGCAGGCTGCTTTCATTATACAAGAATCATCGCGCGCCAACTACGAAGCTGGGTTAGATGATTTATCTTTCATCCGAAGGCTTCGCCGTATGAAGTATTTACGGATTTCGTCGGCGATCAATAGTAAAGGCGCCAGAGAAAACAGGAATATCCAGTCGACAAGGCCAAGCGGGCCATGTTCAAAAATGCGCTGGAAGGGTTGCACATAGATCAATACGAATATGCCGATGCACTCGCCCAGGATACCCCAAAGCAGAAACTTGTTGGAAAAGAAGCCGACTTTAAAGATGGACTCCCTGTTCGTGCGTTGGGCAAAACCGTTGCCGATCTGCGTTGTCACAACCGCCGCGTGTGTCATGGTGGTGGCTTTAACATAAACCAAACCGGAAGCCGCCATGGCCATCCCCGGCCGCCAGCCGTTCATGAGGTACATAAAGTAGAAAGCTGACATCGCCGCGACGGATTGTATCGGACCGAGGAAGAGATACGCCTTAGCCAAAACGGGCGCTTTCAACAATCGCTCGTTGCGGTCGCGGGGCGGCCGCGTCATGACCCCGGGCTCCGGCGCTTCCGTGCCAAGAGCGAGAGCCGGCAGCATATCCGTACCGAGGTCGATGGCCAGTATCTGCATTATAGTTAAAGGCAGGGGGATCTTGAAGAGAACGAACAAAAGAAACGGCACAAGCTCCGGAAAATTGCTGGTAAAGATGTAGATGACAAACCGCCGGATGTTGTCGTAGACCGCCCTGCCTTCCTCGATCGCGTGGACGATGCTCGCGAAGTTGTCATCTGTCAGGATCATCTCGGCCGCTTCTTTGGCTACGTCGGTTCCGCTGATGCCCATGGCCACTCCGATATCGGCCATCTTTAAGGCGGGAGCGTCGTTAACGCCGTCGCCGGTCATGGCTACGACATGGCCCATGTCCTTAAGCGCTCTGGCGATTTTCATCTTGTGTTCAGGCGATACCCTGGCGAACAGGATATTCGGTTTGTTAAGCTCATCTATTAATTGTTGTTCGTCCATGCCTTCCAGTTCGTTCCCGGTCACGATTCTCGCGCCGGCGCCTTTAACGATGCCGATACGGCGGGCGATCGACTCCGCCGTCAAACCATAATCGCCGGTAACCATGATGACCTTAATACCCGCTGTGGCGCACTGCTCGACGGCCTTGGCGACCTCTTCACGAGGCGGATCCATCATGGCCATTAGGCCGACAAAAACCAGCTCTTTCTCGGTCGTCTCGGGGGAGAATTCTTTCATTCCTTTAGGGATTTCCTTGTAGGCCATGGCCAGGACCCGCAATCCCTCTTTGGCGAAGGCATCGTTCTGGTCGATGATCGCGCGGCGGGTCTTTTCGTCAAGCGGGACGATGCCGTCCGGTTTGGCAAGCCGTGTACACAGCCCAAGTATCTCTTTCGGTGCGCCTTTGACGTAGCCGATCTTGCCGATTTTATGATGCATGTGAATCGTCGTCATGCGTTTTCTGACCGAGTCAAACGGGAGTTCATATACGCGTTTGGCCGAGGCCAGTTCTTGAGAGTAGTCGAAATCAGCTTTCTGGGCGGCCACCAGCAAGGCGCCTTCCGTGGGATCGCCCAGAACCGTCCAGCCCCTGGATTCGTCTGACGGCGGAATGAGCCTGGCGTTATTGCAGAACGAAGCCGACCGCATAAGCATCGAAATCGCCTCAAGCTTTTCCTTGGTAAGCTTCTGATCTTTGTGGGCATATTCACCGGTCGGCTCATAACCGACGCCGGTTACATGGATGTGCTCCCCGTTAACCCAGATTTCGCGAACCGTCATTTCGTTTTGCGTCAGGGTCCCGGTTTTGTCGGTGCAGATAACAGTGGTGCAGCCCAGCGTTTCGACGGACGACAGTTTCTTGATCAGAGCGTGGCGCTTGGCCATTCTTTGGACGCCCATGGCCAGTCCTAACGTTACGGTTGGCAGTAGGCCCTCCGGAACCAGGGCGACGATGATTCCGATGGAGAACAAAAATCCTTCGGCGAGTGATAAGCCGGCGACGAAATATCCGAGAACAAAAAATAATACCCCTGTGCCCAGCGACAGAAGCGCGACGACACGGGTCACTTTGGTCATTTCTTTCTGCAGCGGACTCGGCTCTTCCTTGACGGCCTGAGTCATCTGGGCGATCTTGCCGAATTCCGTGTGCATGGCGGTGGCGAAGACAACCGCCCGCCCCGAGCCATAAGCAACCGACGTTCCCGCGAAAACCAGGTTGGGGATCTCGGTTTGCGTCAGTTTGTCGCCGGTAACCGGAGCGCTGGTCTTTCTGACCGGTTCCGACTCGCCGGTAAGAGTGGCGTTGTTCGTTCGCAAGTCGAACTCTTCAATTAGACGGGCGTCCGCAGAAATGTTGTCGCCTTCCTCGAGCACGAGGATATCGCCGGGGACGATGTCGATGGCCATAATCTCTTGCACCTCGCCGTTTCTGACCACCTTGGCCTTACTCGGCATCATCCTTTTCAGGGCTTCGGTGGCTTTCTCGGCCTTGAATTCCTGCCAGAAAGAGAAAATGGCGTTGATAAAGATAACAGCGAAGATCGCATATCCGAGCTGAGGCATGTCGGCTACGAACGCCATGCCGCCACCGATCCACAAAAGGATGGCGAAAAGGTGGTAGAAGTTTTCTAAGAATTTTAGGATAATCGACTTCTTCTTGAGCTCGGCAAGCTGGTTTAAGCCAAAAGTTTCCAGACGGCGCGCGACTTCGTCCGATTCCAAGCCTGATGTTTCTGACTCAAGAAGCTTTAGGACGTCATCTTTCGGAGCGCGCGGAACTTCTTTCTTGGCGGCTTCAGTTAAGGAAAAGGTTTGAACATTCATTTATCTATTCTAACTTGGTTCTTGTCTCGCCATCTTGCGACCGCCTTTCGACTTTCTTCCGCGACAAAGAGAAGTATCCCAAATCCGAATAGAATCAGCCAATGCACCAAACCTAAAGGCCCCGTGTGCAGGACATTGTTTAACAGCGGAACATAACTGATAAGCGCGAAGATTATTAAGCCGATAATTTCGCCATAGATAAGTCTGCGATTGCTGAACAATCCGATTCTAAAGACCGACACCTTGTCCGTGCGAATGGCGAATCCATTGAAGAATTGGCCGACAACAACGCCGCCCTGAGTCATGGTCACTGCCTGCCGGTAAAGCAACGAGGTGTTAATGTCCAGAGCCTGCCCCCAGTGCCAGCCGCCGAGATAGAGAGTGAGCAGGAATCCTCCGACAGATCCGAGAGACTGGATAAGGCCAAGGAATAGCAGGCGTTTGACGGCCGCAGCGTTCATAAGCCGGTCATTACGGGGCCTGGGCGGTTGATCCATGATACCGGGTTCGGGCTGTTCTGTTCCCAAGGCTAGTCCCGGCAGAACATCGCTGCCGAGGTCAATAGTCAAGACTTGCAGCACTCCCATCGGAATCAGGTTTATGCCTGAAAACGAGGCGAACAAGAACGGACTAAGCTCGGACAGGTTGTGGCTGAAAATATAGAGCACGAACCGTTTGATATTGCTGTAAACGCCGCGGCCTTCCTCTATCGCCGTTACGATACTGGCAAAACTGTCATCAAGCAAAACCATGACGGCGGCTTCTTTGCTAACGTCTGTGCCGCTCACTCCCATGGCTACGCCTATATCAGCCGCCTTGAGGGCGGGGGCGTCGTTGACACCGTCGCCGGTCATCGCCACGATATTGCCCTGTTCGCGCAAGGTTTGAGATATCTGTAATTTCTGTTCCGGCGCTACTCTAGCGAAGATGATTTCGTAGTTGGTCTCCAGAACCTTGGCGAACTCGTCTTCAGACATCGCTTCCAGTTCAATACCGGTAACGATTCTGCAGTGGTTTCTGGTCACGATGCCGATACGGCGGGCAATGGCTTCGGCCGTTAGCCCGTAGTCGCCGGTAATCATGATAATCCGAATACCGGCTCGCTTGGCCTTGGTGACCGCGTCGGCTACTTCGGGACGCGGCGGATCCGCCATGGCCATCAGGCCGATAAATACCAAGTCTTTCTCGGCTTCTTCCTGGGTAAACTTATGCGCGGTGGATGACATTTCGCGGTAGGCCATAGCGAGAACTCGCAGCGACTCCCGCGCGTAGGCGTCATTGGCTTCTAGAACCTCCGACCGGAGTTCGTCGGTCAGCTTCTCTATCTTTCCGTTTATGAGGATTTTCACGCAATGGCCGAGGACTTCCTTGGGGGCGCCCTTAACATAAGAAAAAACCTGTTGGCTGTCTGGCGAACGATGGATGGAAGACATCCTCTTGCGAACCGATTCGAATGGGAATTGGTAAAGCTTGGGATGAACATCCAAGATCTCATCCTGATTTAGTCCGGCCTTAGCGGCGGCGACGATTAGCGAAGCTTCCGTCGAGTCGCCGAGGATGGTCCAATTCTTCACTTCATCGTCCGGCGCGACCAGACGGGCCGTGCTGGCCAGAATGGCCGTTTTAAACATCAAGCCGCCCGCGTCCAGGACTTCTTGCGCGGATAGCTCGCGCCCGTTTTCGGAAAAAACGCCTATTGGTTCGTAGCCAACGCCGCCGACTTCCAAGCGTCGCCGGCTGATCCACATTTCCTTGACTGTCATTTCAGCTTTTGTTAAAGTGCCTGTTTTATCCGTGCAGATAACATTGGTCGAACCCAGCGTTTCAACAGCGGAAAGCTTCTTAATAAGGACGTTGGACTTGGCCATCCTCTGAATAGCAAGTGCCAACGACACCGACATGGTAGCCGGTAAGCCTTGCGGAACAAGCGCCATCATGACGCCGAGCGCGAACAGAAACGCTTCGACATACCCCATGCTCAGTTGTAAGGCCACCCCAAACAGGATGAAACCGATGATAATGGCTATAACCGCCACTCGCTTGGCCAGGAAATCAACTTGTTTCTCTAGCGGGCTAGGCGGTTCCTTGGCTGTTGTGGTCAGCCGGAAGACCTCTCCGAACTGAGTGTACATACCGGTATGAAGGACGACGGCAGCGCCGTTACCGGTCGCGACGCTGGTGCCCATGAAGATGAGGTTTCTAATGTCGGTCTTGGCCAATCCGTCGGTTTTGATAGGTTCCGAGGTGACCTTTACTGGAGAGGATTCACCGGTCAGCGTCATGTTGTTTGTGCGAAGTTCAAATTCCTCGACGATTCTGGCGTCGGCGACTATATTATCGCCCTCCTCCAGGACCAGTAGGTCGCCCGGCACAACTTCCTCGGCAGGAATCTGTATTCTTTCACCGTCGCGCGCGACACGCGCGAAGACCGGCACGAGTTTCTTTAAGGCCTCGGTCGCTTTTTCAGCGCGGTATTCCTGGAAAAAGCCGATGATCGCGTTTAAGATGACGACCATGATAATGGCTATAGCCACATAAAGTTGGTATATGTCGCGGCCGATGAAATAAGACACAAAAGCGATCAGACTGCCGATTTCCAGAAGGACGGCAAAGAGGTCTGTGAACTGAGCGATCAGACGGTAGTAAATGGGCGTGGACTTCTGCGCGATTAGCACGTTGGGACCGTATTCGCTAAGCTTCTTAGCCGCCTCTTCGGATGTCATACCCCGGCGGGAAGTATTCAGTTCTTTATAAGTCTCGCCTGGCGTCAGTGACGAAATGTCAACCATTTCGCAGCCCGTTTCTCCTCTTTATGTGCGCGTAAACAAAGTACGCGACGGCCGCTAACAAGATGACTCCAACTATTATTGTGGCAGCGTTGAAATACTTGGTTATCTTGTGCCATTGAGAACCAAGCGCGTAGCCGGCGAAAGCCAGTCCGGTGTCCCAGGGCAGGGCGCCCAGGGTCGAATATAATAGAAACTTGCCCATGTTCATCCTGGACACGCCGGCGGGTACGCTGATGACGGCGCGGACAACCGGGATCATCCGGCCGAAGAAAACGGTTTCGTGGCCGTATCTGTCAAACCAGTGATCCGCCCAGTCGATCTCACGCTTCTTAACAAAAACATATTTGCCGTATTTCTCGATGAAAGGCCGCCCGCCGTATAGGCCGACATAATACGAAATTATCGAGCCGAACAGGTTGCCGGCGGTTGCCCAAATGATGATGGGGAATAGGTCCAGCTGGCCTTGATAAGCCAGAAAACCGGCGAAAAGGATGACGACCTCGCTGGAGACGGGCATACACATACTACTGAGAGTCATAAGGACGAATATAGCAGGATAGCCCCACACGGAGATGGAACTGGTGATAGCGTTGGTCAGAGATCCAATCAATGAAAATCCCCCTAAAAACAATCAACCTATAATTCTACTCCTGATTGTGCGAAAAGCAACCGGGCCTCGCGCCGTTGACAATATAAAGACATATTTATATACTTTATATATGAAAGCCGAAACGCTATTGCCGATATTCAAGAATCTGTCCGATTCGAACAGGTTCAACATATATCTTTACCTGGTTGGAGGGGGAGAAAAGAGCGTTGGCGACATCTGCGCGCACATGGGTTTATCGCAGCCGTTGACCTCGCATCACCTTCGTCATTTACGTTTGGTCGGCCTGGTCGTCTGTCGGCGGAAAGGTAACAGCATCCTCTATTCCGCTTGCGGCGAGAAACTGAACTGGTTCTGCAGTGTAATCCATAACGAGCTACGGGGAAAATCAGGATGTGAGAATACGGTATGAGCAACTTTTGGAAAGCAGTCATCGTCATAAGCGTTATCGTAATCGCGGCGGTTATAGTCGTCCCCAAGATGATCGGGACGAATCAGACAGACGGAGCGAATTCGACGTCGGCAGGATCGTCGCTGCCGGCAATCGAAAAAACCTTGGAGAACGGGAAACCGACGCTTTTGCTTCTGCGCTCCTCGAACTGACCGGCCTGCGTCACGATGGGCCAGTTGGTCGATGAGCTAAAACCGCGGTACGACGGCAAAATCAATTTCATGGCTGTCTTTGTTGACGAAGAAAAAGAACTTCCGGTTGCCGAGAAATTCAACGTGCAATTCGTGCCGATGACGATACTTTTTGACAAGAACGGAAATGCTGTGGATTCTCTGGAGGGCGTAGTCGACAAAACCGTTTTATCCAAGAAGCTGGAAGAGCTGGCGAAGTAGCCGATGACCTGGCAGCAGGCTTTAAGCGGCATACCTATCGCTACCTATCCCGGCGCGTTTCTCTGGGCCGCCGCCTCAGGAATATTCAGCCCCTGTATGTGGGCGATGTTCCCCATAGTTCTCAGCTACGTAGCCCACGAAACGGCCAAGGGCGAGTCGCCTAAAAGCCAGGGATTTGTCTTGTCGGCTTCGTTTGTTGCCGGCATGACACTCGTTTATACGGCCATGGGTGTAGCCGTTTCCCTGGTAGGCGGTAATTTGCCGGTTTCGCAGAGCTATATATCTCTGTTCGCGGGAATTATGCTTGTTTTGATCGGCCTGAATTTCCTGGGCGTCTACCAGATCCGGCTACCGGCGTTCATGAACGCGGCGCCCAAACCGACGAGGCGTAAAGGCGTCGTCGGCGCGTTTATCCTCGGCATGTTCGGCGCGGTTTTTATGGGGAATTGCGGCATCGGGTTCTTGATGCCGGTGCTGACGGTTGTTCTGGAGAAAGGCAATGTTTTGTATGGCGCGACGATGCTGTTTATTTTTGGGATTGGGCACGGATTGCCGTTATTGTTTCTTGGGACCCTTGCCGGCTTTGCCAACGCCTGGTTAAAGAAGGCCCAAGCGGCCAAGAAATATGTCGATATCGCCAGCGGCATTATCTTAATCGCCGTCGGAATCTACTATCTAACGCAAATATAAGAAAGCCACGAGGCGCGAGCCTTGAGCCACGAGGCAGCTTCGGTGTCTTGGCTCTTTGCAGTTACTTTATCAACTCGCGGCTCACGGCTTATGGCTCATGCCTAACAAGGAGGAAAAATGCCTGAATATGATTTTGTCTGCGGCGGCTGCGGCGAAGCGGTCACCATCAGAGCAACGATGAAAGAGAAGCAGGAAGGACCAAAGTGTCCGTTATGCGGCAGCGATGAGCTGGCTCAGGTCTTCTCGCCGATCGGTGTTTTGGGCGGCTGCGAAAGTTCGCCCAGTAAGGTGCCCGGGTGAATGTCTTGCCCCAACGACGACTGCTCGTGAAGCGGCCACCACTATCCATCAAATAACAAATAAGAGATAATAAATCAGAAATTATAGGCGAATCCGGGAGACACCAGTGCTCGAGATCAAGAACCTGTCCGCCAAAATCGGCGGCAAACCGATTCTCAACAAGGTCAATATGAGGATCAACGAGGGCGAAGTGCACGCTCTGCTGGGTCCGAACGGCAGCGGCAAGACGACGCTGCTGATGGCTATCATGGGCATGCCGCGATACAAGATAACCGGCGGGAAAATAACTTTCAAGGGAAAAGACATCACCCGCGCGACGATCGACGAGCGCGCGCGTCTGGGCATCGGTATGACGTTCCAGCGTCCGCCGGTTGTCAGGGGCGTAAAAACGCGCCAGATGGTAGAGATCTGTATGGGCAAGAAGGACGAAGCCGCGGCGGACAGGCTGGCGGCGGAATTGAATCTTACCGAAATGATGGACCGGGATATCAACCAGGGCTTTTCAGGCGGCGAGGCAAAACGAGGCGAGATGCTACAGCTCTTGGCCCAGAATCCTCTTTTCGCCATGTTCGACGAGCCGGAGTCCGGCGTCGACTTAGATAATATGGCGATTGTCGGCGGCGCGATGGCCGACATCCTGGAGCGAAAGGAAGCCCGCAAGACCGGCAAGCAGACAAAAGCCGGCCTCATCGTTACCCACACCGGACACATTTTAGAGTACGTCAACGCCGACTTCGGCCATGTTTTTATGCATGGCACGATCGTCTGCGAAGGCAATCCGCGGGACCTGTTCACCGAGATTCGCGAGAACGGCTATGAAGCGTGTGTGAGGTGCCGCAAATGTCGGTAAAGGACAGACTGGCCAAAAAGCGCGCCGAGTGGCGCGCGATTGCGGAAACCGTTAAGGACAAACCGGCCAAGTTCGGCCCGGACGTCGACTTTGCCCGCTTTGAGGAACCTCAAGCGAAGCAGGAAGTCACTTCGTTAAAATCCTTGAGCAAACAGATGAAGGAAGCCGCGCTCTACGCCGGCATCGACACTTCGGAAACGTTCCGCTCCGGCAGTTACTTCCAGGTTGACTACTCGCCCATCTATCACAAGGTGCAGGAGATGTACAAGGGCCAGCTGGAAATCATGTCGACGGCCGAGGCGCTGGAAAAGTACGAGTGGGCGCAAGATTTATGGTGGACCGCCGTCCCCCTTGACCAGGATAAATTCACGGCGCGGGCGGAACTGAAACACACCCACGGCTACTTCATCCATGTCTTCAAGAACCAGAAAGTCGAGACGCCGATTCAGGCTTGCCTGCTGCTGTCAGAAAACAACGTCAGCCAAAACGTTCACAACATGGTCGTTCTGGACGAGGGCGCCGAAGCCCAGATCATCACCGGCTGTACGGTTCAAGAAGAGGTATCGGGCGGCGCGCATATCGGGATTTCCGAGTTCTTCCTCAGAAAGAATTCAAGTTTGATGTTTACGATGATCCATAACTGGGCGGAAACCTTTGACGTCCGGCCGCGCAGCGGGACAATCTGTGACGAAGGCGCGACATTCGTCAACAACTACATCCTGATGAAACCGGTAAAATCGATTCAGATGTTCCCGGCGGCTTACTTGAATGGCGCCGGTTCCCGCGCGCGGTTTAATACCATATTGGCGGGCAAGAAAGATTCCTACATCGACGTTGGCTCACGTGCTGTCTTGAAAGGCAAGAACACAAGCGCTGAATCCATCGCCCGCACCGTCGCTTACGACGAGAGTGAGATATACGCGCGCGGCGATCTGCTGAGCCAGGTCAACGAGAGCCGGGCGCACCTGGATTGCCGCGGCATCCTGTTCGGCGACAAGGCCAAGATCTGGGCCATTCCCGCGCTAGCCGCGGAGATGGCGCCGCAAGCCGAGCTCTCCCACGAAGCCGCCATCTCGCCCATCGCCGAGGAAGAGGTCGAGTATCTGCAGACGCGCGGCCTGACCAAGGACGAAGCGATGTCAGCCATTACCCGCGGGTTCCTGAACATCGAGATTCCAGGACTGCCGCCCGTCCTCAAGAAATACATCGACCACGTCCTGGACGCCGCCGACAAGGAAGCGCTGTAAGATAGTGCGCGCGGGTCCTGCCGCCGTTTTTTCACCGATAGCTCGCTAAAAGTGGATTCCTGTTTGAGGGTTATCGAAGTTTAATGCTCCCTTCGATAAAAAAACCACGTCACCCGCTGCGCCTTGCCTCCGGCATTGGAGTCCCACCCCACCTGCCTGTCGGCAGGCAGGCCCTAACGATTGGCGCAAGCGGATTTGAATTATTGTCCCGGCCACCCTAAATATTGACTTCGAACTTATTAGGGGAACACTATCGTGCTCCAGGGCACGATAGTGGGCCTGGTCAATTATCGTTTTTATTGCCTTCCTCGGGAAATGCCAGCTACTTTCTTAGTCTTACTCGCGGCGACGCGCCCAACCGCAAAATTGCTATTCGAATGAGCGTAGCGAATCGAGAAGTCTCCCTCTCCCCGTCGGGGAGAGGTTAGGCGAGGGGGCCAACTCACGGCTCGTTGCGCAAGTCTAACGTTACGTCACTCCCGTTCTCCAAAGAGCAGTAGTACTACAGTCGGTTGACCAGGGTGCATAATTCTAGTTTGTGAGATTATGGCACTCTCATTCTCTAGAGAATGAGAGTGCGGCTGCTTAGAGGCACTTCAGCGCTTTGGAGGGCTGGAGTGGTTTTCCATCGGGTGCCATGTGTCTTGAAACGAAGTATTATTAACACATGCCTAAAAAGATTCTGATTATTGAGGATGAGCGGTCACTGGCCGATTCGCTTTCTTACGCCTTTAAGAAAGAGGGTTTCGAGGTGGCGACGGCGGCCGACGGTGATGAGGGTTTGAGCCGGTTTCAGTCGAGCCCGCCGGATCTGGTCATTCTTGACCTTATGTTGCCGGGCCTGTCAGGTGAAGACATCTGCCGGGAGATCCGAAAGTCCGGCGACACTCCGATTCTTGTGCTGTCGGCGAAAGACACCGAAACCGATAAGGTCGTAGCGCTGGAACTGGGCGCCGACGATTATGTGACAAAACCCTTCAGCTTACGCGAGGTCATCGCCCGCGTCCGCGGCTTGCTGCGGCGCGGCGCCAAAGAGAGCCCAGCGAAAGAGCCGCCCGAGTTGTCGGTTGGACCGTTTACCTTGGATGTCCGCGCCCACCAGGCTTTCCGCGATAACCGCGCGCTGGCGCTCACGCCGAAGGAGTTCGATCTCCTGGTCTTGTTCTTGCGGAATCCCGGACAGGTCTTAACGCCGCATCTAATCCTGGAACGCGTTTGGGGATACGATTACTACGGCAGCGACAAGACTGTCAACGTTTATATTAAGAAGTTGCGGGAAAAAATCGACGACGACGACGACGGTTCTTTGATTAAGAACATAAGAGGCGTCGGCTACAAGCTCGAGGTGAAGAGCGGGTGACTCAAGAAGTCGCTCTAGTCGTCGCAATCATAAGCCTGGTCGCGGCGGTTTATTTGGGACTGAAGCTTTGGGCCGCGGCGCGTGAGAACAACGAGCTGGCCGCCGCCGCCAGGGACGCGCGAATCCGCGCCGATGACGACGTCCGGACCGCCCGAGCGTATTATGACGACCTGCTTGATCGGATTCCCGCCGCGGTTATCATCATCGGCGCCTCCGGCAAAGTTCGATACGCGAACAAGGCGGCGGAAAGTCTTCTTATCACCTCCAAGCGCGACGTCAAGACCTCTCCCTTGTCCCGGTTTTCGGTGGATTTTGAGCTGGCCAAGCAAATGGCCGAAGCGCTGAAAGGCCGGCGCGTCATCAAAGAAATCCACATAAAGAAACCGTTCGAGAGGGCGATCAGGGCGGCCATTCAACCCATTGAAGCGGCCGGGGCGGAGAACGAGGTCGTGGCTGTTCTGGAGGACGTAACCGAACTTAGACGGCTGGAGACCGCGCGCCGGGAGCTGGTTACCAGTTTTTCCCACGAACTTCGGACGCCGATCGCCGCCAATCGGGCGACTTTGGAAGCGCTGCTGGATATGGGAGCCGACAACGAAGCCGGCGAACGCCGCCGTTTTCTAAAAAACCTACGGGTTCAAACAGAGCACCTCTCTAACTTAGTGAATGAGATGTTGCAGCTTTCCCGGCTGGAAACCGGGGACGCGATTGCCAAACCCAAGAAAGAGAAGGCAAAGGATTTGATAAAAGAGGCCGTCGCAGCCGTAGCGGTTCTGGCCGAGGCTAAAGGCGTCGCGATTGAAACCGCCGCGCCGTCCGGGATTTCCGCGAAGGCCGACCGGCGGTTGTTTGTTCAAGCCCTCATCAACCTGCTGGACAACGCCGTCAAGTATACGGACTCAGGCGGGCTGGTCCGCGTATCCGCCGCCGAAAGCCACAAGGGCAGCGTCCAGTTCACAGTCACCGATACGGGCCGCGGCATTCCGAAAGCGGCCGTCAACCAAGTCTTCGGACGATTCTACCGGGTGGACAAACACAGGTCGCGCGAAGCCGGCGGCACTGGCTTGGGCCTGGCGATTGCCAAACATATCGTGGAGGCCCACAGCGGGACAATCGAGGTCGCCAGCACGCTCCACGAGGGTACGACCTTCATAATTACCATCCCCGCGGCCTAGAAGCCGTTAACCAAAAATTAACCAAACCTTTACCGCCCCGTTAACATTTCTTTTCTATCCTTAAATTCAGGTTCGTTAACATTGTCCAAACGAACCTATGAAAGGAGGTGTTGCAGTTGCGTAAATCTATCATTATTTTTCTTATCGCAGCTTTAACGGCAATCACAATACTGACGGCGGGTTGTAGCTCCAAGTCGAATAATGGAACAGGCACGGACAAAGGACTATCGGGAAGTCTGCGTATCGGCGGCTCGACGACGGTACTGCCATTGGCGCAAGCGGCCGCGGAGGAGTTCATGGCCAAAAACCCTAACGTAAAGGTTGAAGTTCAGGGCACCGGCAGCTCCGAAGGCATAACCGGTTTGACCGAGAGAACGCTGGATATCGGAAACTCGTCAAGGGAGTTAAAGCCTGAAGAAACCGGCCTGGTCGACCACCAGGTCGCCGTCGATGCCCTCGCGATCATCGTCAATCCGGCTAACGGCGTTAGCGGTTTAACGGACGCCCAAGTCAAGGACATCCTGACGGGGAAGATCACCAACTGGAAGGACGTCGGCGGCAAGAACGCGAAGATCCAGGTCATCGGCCGCGATGAGGCTTCGGGGACCAGGGACTACGTCCAGAAGGAGATCATCGGTAAGGACGCCAAGTTCCCCGCGGACGCTTTGGCTATGCCGGGTACCGGCCAGCTGAAAGCGGCGGTCGCCCAAACGCCCGACGCGGTCGGCTATATAAGCGCCGCTCAGGCTGATGAAACCGTCAAAGTGGTAAAGGTCGACAATGTCAAACCGTCGCCAAAAACCGTAAAGGACAAGACTTATAAATACTGGCGTTATCTCCACATGTTCACCAAGGGGAAAGCGAAGGGATTGGCTAAGGCCTATATCGACTTCGTGTTAAGCAGCGGATTCCAAAAGGACACCGTGTCCGAGGAATTCTACACAATCACCGAATAAGCAGGATATGAAACGCGTACGCAAGGCGAGCCCCACGCAAATAGCGCTCTTTATCATGACCTTAATGAGCGTCGTGGGGCTCGCCTTGATTTTTGTCTTCGTCATCAGGGAAGGCTATCCGGTCTTCACGAAAGTAGGTCTGAAAGCCTTTCTTTTCGGACGGGAATGGCTGCCGACGAGGGGCAAATTCGGAGCCTTGCCGCTTATCACCGCCAGCCTGATCATTGTAGTAGGTTCAGTTCTCTTGGCGACACCGTTAGGTATCGGCCTGGCCGTCTACATGGTCGAATACGCGCCGAGGTTAATCCGGCGTTGGCTTAAGACAATCGTCGAGCTTCTGGCCGGCATACCCTCGGTTATCTTTGGTTTCTTCGGCATCATAGTACTAATTCCATTGACGCGGCAGATATTCGGCGGCAGCGGTTTCGGGTTGATACCGGCAATGGTCGTGCTGGCCATTATGATTTTGCCGACGGTTACGGCCGTTTCGGCCGATGCCATTCGGGCGGTGCCGAGGGAAAACCGTTTGATTATCTTCGCCTTAGGCGGTACACGGTGGCAGGTTGTCCGGCGCGGTGTTCTGCCGCCCGCCTTGCGCGGTATTCTAACTGGAGTTATCCTGGCGGAAGGCCGGGCCATCGGCGAGACAATGGCGGTATTGATGGTCATCGGTAACGCGCCCCTAATGCCGAAGGCGCTTAACCAACCGGCGGCCGCCTTACCTAGTACGATCGCCCTGGATATGGCCTATGCTTCCGGCGACCACCGGACCGCGTTATTCGCTATAGGGGCGTTGCTGCTTGTCTTTTCCGCTGTGCTGATTTTCGCCGCCCGTCGAATCGGCAAGGTGCGTCAATGACAAGGAAAATCATTGACAAGCTCATGCTGGCGGTATTCCTGTTTTTTGCGATTGCGACGACAGCCTTCTTGATTTACTTTATTCTCTACATCGTTTCCCGCGGCTATACCGCTTTTTCCTGGAAGTTTCTCTCAACCGCCCCGCGCGGCATCAAGATGGAAGGCGGCGTGTGGCCGATGATCGTTTCTTCCGTATATCTGACAGCGCTTACGCTGCTAGTCGCGGTGCCATTGGGTGTCGGCGGCGGCATCTATCTATCCGAGTACGCGGGGCAGGGTCGAATAGTCCAGTCCATCAGGTTTGCCATCGATCTTTTGTCCAGCGTGCCGTCAATTGTCTTCGGCCTCTTCGGACTGGTGTTTTTTGTACAGCTTATGGGTTTGAAATACTCCATGATCGCCGGCGCGCTAACGCTTACGCTGATGGTTCTGCCCATTGTTTTAAAAATCAGTGAGGAGTCTTTTCGGGCGGTTCCCCAGGCTTATCGAGAGGCGAGTCTGGCGTTGGGCGCGACTAAAGAGCAAACGATTTTTCGTGTCATTCTGCCAACGGCTATCGCCGGTATATTAACGGGAGCCATTCTGGCGGCCGGCCGGGCTTTCGGGGAAACGGCGGCCGTTCTATACACGGCCGGCATGGCGCCGCAAACGCCGGTCCTGCCGCTGGAAGGCGGCCGGACTTTGAGCGTTCACTTATATCTTTTGGCAACAACCGGCAATATAGAAAAATCATTCCAGGTCGCGGTGGTTTTGCTGGTGATTATCCTTGGATTTAACCTAACCTCGAACTGGGTTATGAACCGCTACCGCCGCAAATTCTCAAGCGAGCTTATATGAACATAACAACTAAATTGGAAATCACCGCCGTTACCTTATCTTACGGGGCGTCTTGCGTTTTAGAGAATATAGACTTCATCGCTCCTGAAAATACGATTACGGCGATTATCGGGCCGAGCGGTTGCGGCAAGTCGACGCTATTGCGTTCGCTCAACCGAACCAACGAACTGATAACGAAGACCGTCCGGACAGGCGAAATTCTCCTGGACGGCCGGGACATTAACGAGCTGGATCCCCTTGATTTGCGCGCCAGGGTCGGTATGATATTCCAGAAACCGTCTGTTCTGCCGTCGACGATTTATGAGAACGTGGCGGTTGGGCCGCGGCTTTACGGCGTCCGGCGAAAACAGAAACTTGACGAGATCGTCGAGTCCAGTCTGGTACAGGCGGCATTATGGAAAGAACTTAAAGATAGGCTTCATAAGAGCGCGGAGAAGTTATCTGGGGGTCAGAAGCAAAGGCTGGCCATCGCCCGGGCGCTGGCGCTTAAACCGGAAATCCTTCTGTTTGACGAGGCGACCGCCTCGTTGGATCCGATCTCAACACAGAAGATTGAGGATTTGATGTTTAAGCTGAAACAAACAACGACGATTTTGATCGCGACGCACAACATGAAGCAAGCAGCCCGCGTCTCGGACAATACTCTGTTTCTGCTGGCAGACGAGGGACGGTCAAGCCGAGTCGTGGAATTTGGGCCGACAGACCTGATATTCACGAATCCCCAAGAAGAAATGACGGAGCTTTATATCACAGGAAGGTTCGGATGAAAAAGATTCTTTTTGTATGCGTGCATAACTCGGCGCGGAGCCAGATGGCCGAGGGGCTGGCCAACTCTTTAGGCGGCGGGAAATTAAGGGCCTGGAGCGCCGGTTCGACTCCGACACAGGTATACCCGCTGGCTGTAAAGGTTATGGGGGAGATCGGCGTCGACATCTCCGGCCAAGCCTCCAAATCATTTGCCGAGGTAGCCGACCTGGAATTCGACTACGTCATAACCCTATGCGGCGAAGGTGACATTATCTGCCCGACGTTCCCCGGGCAAGCCACCCGATTTCATTGGCCGCAACCCGATCCAGCCGCCGCCAAGGGCTCTGAAGAAGAGCGGTTGACGGCGTTCCGGGACGTTCGCGACGCCCTATTATTAAGGATACGCTCATTGATATAATCGGTCTTATGAATATCGGGTCGGTTAAACTCTACACGGATACTTTGGCCGTCCACGGCGGACGGATTGTTCTTATTGCCGTCTTGGCCGCCGTTTTATACCTAACCGGTAAGATTATTATCGGCCGCGCTGTCTTCCCCATCAAAGCGGCGCCAAAGCGCGCCCAGACGGTTCGGGCCGCCCTGACCCCTCTTCTCAAGTACACGGTATTTTTTGTCGCTTTAGCGATGATTCTTCAGGAGTTGGGGATAAACCCTGTCTCACTGGTCGCCGGCATGGGCTTGATCGGCATTGCGCTCGGCCTTGGTGCCCAGAGCCTGGTCAAGGACATTATCAGCGGCTTTTTCATTCTGCTTGAGGGCGTCTACTCGGCGGGGGATTTCGTAATGCTGCATCTTAACGGCGCGCCGGATGCCGTCGGGCTGGTCGAGGACCTCAACCTGCGCTCCACCCGCGTCCAGCTGATCAACGGGGCCAATGTGGCGGTGCCAAACGGAATCATCATCAATGTGACCAGGTACCCGCTCGGTTACGTTCCCCTATTTCTCAACCTGACATTGCCTGCCGAACTCGGGCGCAAATCACTGAAAGGCTGGCTGGACGATCTGGCCGTGGATTTGGAGCACCTGTCGAAAATAATCGTGGAAAGACCGCGCGTCGTCGAACCGGACGTCTTAAGCGACGGAAGAATCGTTGCCCGGTTGAAAATCCATGTGATTCCGAGCAAGGAGAGCGAGATCGGTCCGATGATCGAGCAAATCAAGGATCATTTCAAAGAAAGGTTCCGGACGGAACTCCCTGAACCGGTCGCCAGCGAGCTAAGCGAAGGCACATTGAAGAAGTATCGGAGTGTTTTCGCTCCGGCTGAGATAATGACATAATAAAGGTAGGGGGTGGCAATGATGAGAAGCAGCGTCGATGTCTGCAATCACCTTCAATCCAAGGATGTCCAGCACGAGCTAGTGACGTTATCAGGGCCTGTTAAGAACGCTTCCAACATGGCCGAGATCCTGGGCCTTAAACCAAAAGCCGTCATCAAGACACTGCTGTTTATGGCTGACGGTAAACCTGTTATGGCGATGATCCCGGGGGACCGTAAGGCCGACAAGGCTAAACTAAAACAGCATCTAAAAGTGGATAAGGTTACGTTCGCGTCTGAAAACGATATTAGAACGATAGCGGACTATCTGGCGACAGCCCTCCCGCCGGTCGGCCTGAAACAGCCGGTGACTACGATTCTCGACAAGCGGATCAAGACAGGAGATATTGTCTATACGGCCGGCGGGTCTCCTAACGTAGTCTTGAAAATCCGCGTTGCCGATCTTTTGGAAGTGACCGAAGCCACTGTTGCTGATATCGGCGAATAGACGTTAAGTCCCTCCGTTTCGTGATACTATTACCTTAGCATGTATCTGGAAACGCTTGAGCTCACCAACTACCGTAACTATAGCGGAACAACCTTTCATTTCAGCCCTGACATTAATATCATCGTTGGCGGCAACGCCCAGGGCAAAACCAACATTCTCGAAGCCATCTACTTTCTATCGGCCGGTAATTCACACCGCTCCGGCAGCGACAACCAACTCGTAAAACAAGGCGAAAACATGGCCAGTATTCGGTCGCATCTCGACCGGAACGGCCGCAAGCTGACGCTGGAAGTTTTTCTATCGCCGGCGGACAAGAAACGCGTCAAGGTCGGGGGCGTCGAGAAGCATAAATTCAACGACCTTTTAGGCAATTTGCATGCCGTCATCTTCAGTCCGGAGGATCTGCAAATCATCAAGGGCGGACCGGAGCGGCGGCGGGCTTTCTTAGACGATACGATTGTCCAGCTCAATCCGACTTACCATTACTGGCGACGTAAGTATGACCGCGTTTTGCGCCAGCGGAACATCCTATTGAAAACCATGACTCGTGACGTCGGTCGGGAAGGTCTGGACCTATGGGACCGCAATCTTGCCGAGATCGGCACGAGAATTATCGTCGAGCGCATAACGGCTACCGAAAGGTTGTCCAAGTACGCCGCGGAGGCTCACAAAAAAATCACTAAAGGAAAGGAAAAACTGGAAGTCTCTTATATCAGTCGGGTGGCTGAAGGCGGCGTAGAAGGCGCGGCAGAGATAGAAAAGCGGTTCATCAAGGAACTTATGCGCCGCCGAAAAGAAGAGCTTGACCGGAAAGTAACCTTGGTCGGTCCGCATAGGGATGATATGGTTATGAACGTCGACGGAAACGACGTGAGGCTGTTCGGCTCGCAAGGCCAACAACGGACAGTCGCCTTGTCGTTAAAACTCGGTCAGCTTCGATTGATAGAGAAGGAAGTCAGAGCCAAACCCTTGCTTCTATTGGACGACGTCATGAGCGAGCTTGACGAGGATCGGCAGAACTATCTGATGGCGATGGTCAAAGGCAACTCCCAGGTTTTGATAACCGCGACGCATCTTGATTCCTTCGCCGGGGAAGACCTGTCGGGACACAATGTTATCCGGATCAACAACGGAGAGATCATTGACGCGGGGTAACGCTGCGCCCATCGGTTCGGTAATAGACACTCTCATCTCTCGCTGGGGAATCAAGAAACCGCTTAAACGGGCCGAGGTAATCAGCCATTGGCCGGAGATCGTCGGCGAGCGGATCGCCAACGAAACCAGACCAGACCGGATCCGCAACACCATCCTTTTTGTAACATGTTCCAGCCCGATGTGGGCGCAGGAATTGGGCCTATTAAAGCCAACGATATTAAAGAAGGTAAGGGCTCGTGTCGGCCCCGGAATCGTCACAGATATCCACTTCAAAACCGGCCAATTATAACCCTCGTAAAATATTATATTTTAGCAGTTAAACCCCGACATTAGCCTCGTCCGTTATGGTATAATCTGAGAGGTAAAAACCCCGTTTTTCCAGACCGTTGTGGTGAGGTGATTTCTTGCCGAAAAGGGAATATGACGCTGACGCGATACAAGTCCTGGAAGGGCTTGAAGCCGTCCGGAAACGCCCCGGTATGTACATCGGCTCCACAGGGAGCCGAGGCCTTCACCACCTCGTTTACGAAGTAGTCGACAACTCGATTGACGAATGCCTCGCCGGCTACTGTCACAACATCTGGGTCAAACTCCATAAAGACAACTCGGTTACGGTCATCGACGACGGCCGCGGCATACCCGTTGATACGGTTGAGAAATACAAAAAGTCGGCGGTTGAGGTCGTTCTAACTTATTTGCATGCCGGCGGCAAGTTCGGCGGAACCGGCTATAAGGTTTCCGGAGGGCTGCACGGCGTAGGTTTATCGGTCGTCAACGCGTTGTCCAAGGATCTCAGGGTCGACGTCGGTCGGGAAGGCAAAGTGCATCGCCAGCACTACAAACGCGGCGTTCCCGTGGACAAACTGACCGTCGTCAACGACACCACCAAGACCGGCACCATCGTCCAGTTCCTGGCCGACGACAAGATCTTCGAGACGCTGGATTACAAGATGGACCTCATCGGGCAACACATGCGCGAGCTGGCTTTCTTAAACAGGGGCCTGACAATCTCGGTTGTCGACGAGCGCGAGGAACCCAAGGTCGAAGAGGTCTACAAATACGACGGCGGCATCATTGATTTTGTCCATTTCCTAAACGCTAACAAGACGCCGGTCCACAATAGCGTCATATATTTCGAGGGCAAAGACGAGGATTCCGAAGTCGACGTGGCCATGCAATATAACGACGGTTACGCCGAGAGCATCTTCGCTTTTGCCAATAATATCAACACGCACGAAGGCGGCACCCACCTGGTCGGTTTTAAGGCCGCCTTAACACGCGTCATCAACGACTACGCGCGAAAGAAGGGCTTGCTGAAGGAGAAGGAAGACAACCTGTCCGGCGAGGATTGCCGGGAAGGCCTGACGGCGGTCATAAACCTACGCATCAAGGAACCGCAGTTTGAGGGACAAACGAAAACCAAACTGGGCAATCCTGAGACGCGCGGTTTTATCGACGGCGTAGTCGCCAAGAAACTAGCTGAATTCCTCGAGGAAAATCCGAACGAGGCCAAGCTCGTCATAACCAAAACCATCAGCGCCAGCCGGGCCCGTCAGGCTGCGCGTAAGGCGCGCGAACTGACGCGCCGCAAGAGTCTTCTGGAAAGCATCTCTCTGCCCGGCAAGTTGGCCGACTGTTCGAATACCGATCCGGCCGCCAGCGAGATCTATATCGTCGAGGGCGACAGCGCCGGCGGGTCGGCCAAGCAAGCCCGCGACCGGGCGTTCCAAGCCATCCTGCCTTTGCGCGGCAAGATTCTGAATGTCGAGAAGGCGCGCCTGTCCAGGATTCTGGCCAGTGAGGAAATCAAGGCGCTCATAACCGCGCTTGGAGCCGGCATAGATGAAGATTTTGACATTGAAAGGTCCCGGTATCATAAGGTTATTATTATGACCGACGCCGACGTCGACGGCGCCCATATCCGGACTCTCATTTTGACGTTCTTCTACCGTTATATGCTGCCGATGATCGAAGCCGGCTACGTCTATATCGCCCAACCGCCGCTTTATAAGGTCAGCGCGGACGGCAAAGAGCAATACGCGTACGCCGACAAGGAATTGAACGAAATCATGAAAGAAGTCAAAGCCAAGAAGCCTAGTATCCAGCGGTATAAAGGCTTAGGCGAGATGAATCCGCAGCAGCTGTGGGATACGACGATGAATCCGTCCGAGCGGACGCTTCTGCAAGTCGGGATCGAGGATGCCGCGATGGCCGAGGATATATTCACCAAGTTGATGGGTGAAAAGGTCGAACCGCGCCGCGAATTCATCCAAAAATACGCCAAAGACGTAAGGTTCCTGGACATTTGATAGTGGTTAGTGAGTAGTGATTAGAGATTAGTCTGTTCTTAGGATACAGCCAATAAATATTCTTCGAGTGAGGCCGCGTAACGGCCGAATCGAGAAGCAACAGGGGGTGCATTGACCGACCAACAGAAACTAGAGTTATCAGCTAAAAACGTAATTCCCGTAGAGATCGAGGACGAGATGAAGTCCTCGTACCTTGATTACGCGATGAGCGTTATCGTGGGACGGGCCCTGCCGGACGTACGCGACGGCCTGAAGCCCGTGCACCGGCGTATCTTGTTCGCCATGCACGACATGGGCATGCAGCCGAACAAGCCGCATAAAAAATCGGCTCGCATCGTCGGCGAAGTGCTGGGCAAATATCACCCGCACGGCGATACCGCGGTTTATGACGCCATGGTCAGAATGGCTCAGGACTTCAGCCAGCGTTATCTTTTAATCGACGGTCACGGCAACTTCGGGTCGGTCGACGGCGACTCGGCCGCGGCCATGCGTTATACGGAGGCCCGGCTCGGTAAGTTGAGCCAGGAATTACTTCGCGACATCGACAAAGAAACGGTCGACTTTATCCCTAACTTCGACGAGTCTCTGGAAGAGCCGTCTGTTCTCCCGTCGCGATACCCGAATCTCCTGGTCAATGGTAGTTCCGGCATCGCGGTCGGTATGGCCACCAATATCCCGCCGCACAACCTTGGCGAGGTCATCGACGCGGCCGTCACCATGATCGAGACGCCCGATATCGACGCGGCGACATTGAACAAGATCGTCAAGGGACCTGATTTTCCGACCGGCGGCATCATTATGGGCCGCGACGGAATCCGGAAAGCCTACGAAACGGGCCGCGGAATTATTAGAGTACGCGGCGTGGCCGAGGTTGAGGAGGGCAAGGGCGGCAAGCAACGCATCGTCGTTACCGAGCTTCCTTACATGGTCAACAAGGCTCGCATGTCCGAGAAGATCGCAGAACTCGTGCGGGATAAGAAGATAACGGAAATCTCCGATTTGCGCGACGAGTCGGATCGCCGGGGCATGCACCTGGTCATAGAGCTAAAACGCGACGTGATTCCGCAGGTCGTCCTGAACAAACTTTACAAGCACACGCAACTTGAGGAGACCTTCGGTATCATCATGCTGGCTCTGGTAGACGGTGTTCCGCGGACCTTAAGCCTGCCGGATATGATCAAGCACTACCTCGACCATCAGGTGGAGATCATCACCCGGCGCACCAAATACGAACTCGACAAAGCGGAGAAACGGGCTCACATCCTGGAAGGCCTGCTTATCGCGCTCGATCATTTGGACGAGGTCATCGCGCTCATCCGTGGCTCCAAAACGGTTGAGGAAGCTCATGACGGTTTGATGAAGAAGTTCAAGCTAAGCGACGAACAGGCGACGGCTATCTTGGATATGCGGCTGGCCAAACTGACGGGTCTTGAGCGGCAGAAGGTCATAGACGAATATAACGAGCTCAAGAAGCTCATAGACTACTTGAAATCGGTTCTGGCCGATCCCAAGAAGATCCTGGGGATTATCAAGGACGAGCTGGGCGAGATCCGGGAGAAGTACGCCGACCCGCGCCGGACCAAAATCTCGTCGGCCGCGACGGACATCGACGTCGAAGACCTGATCGCCGAGGAGGACATGGTCGTTTCGGTCAGCCATACAGGCTACATCAAACGTCAGCCGGTAACGGCTTATAAGAGCCAGGGCCGCGGCGGTAAGGGCGTCATCGGCATGGACCTTAAGGAAGAGGACTTCGTCGAGCACCTGTTTGTCGCCAGCACCCACCACCACATTCTGTTCTTTACGACCTACGGCAAGGTATTCCGCTTAAAGGTCCATGAACTGCCGCTGGCCGGGCGGACCGCTAAAGGACAGAATATTGTCAATCTTCTGCCGGTCGCCTCGGAAGAGAAGATTGCCGCGGTCATCGCGACCAAAGACTTCGAGCCGGGCCGTTATATGATCATGGCGACGAAGAAAGGTCTGGTCAAGAAGACGCCTATTGAGGATTACGCGACGGCGCGGAGAGGCGGCCTAATCGCTCTTAAACTGCGCGAAGGTGACGAATTGATGAGCGTCAAGATGACCACTGGCGACCTGCATGTCATGCTTGTCAGCCAAAAAGGCCAAGCCATCAGGTTCCCGGAAGCGGACGCCCGGCCGATGGGCCGCGCGGCCGCCGGCGTCATCGGCATGCGCCTAAGCGCGGACGACTCCGTTCTAGCCATGGGCATCACCCTGCCTGACACGTATTTGTTCATCATCACAGAGCAAGGTATAGGCAAGCGAACCCCGATAGAACAATTTACACATCACCATCGCGGCGGCAAAGGCATGATCGCTATCCGTTTAACGCCCAAGGGCAAGGTCGCCGGGGCCATGGTCGTCGAGAAAGACCAGGAAGTTATGATCATTTCCGCCCAAGGGACGGTTATCCGTACGCCCAGCCAGGCTATCTCCAAGCAAGGCCGGTCAGCCCGCGGCGTCAGCGTTATGAAGATGAAGAAAGGCGACATGGTTTCCGCGCTCGCCCGCATCGCCGTCGACAAGACCGACAATGGCGAAATCGTCCCAGAAGTCGAAGCAAAGCCGCTCCCCGGCACAAAAACCAAGACCATCCCCAAAAAGAAATAACCAGAATAGACCCGCATTAGACTGCAATAGACTCGCCGATAAGGATGCTCGATCCTAATATCCCTCTCCCCTACGGGGAGAGGTTAGGTGAGGGGGCCACACGTCATAACAAAAAGAGAAGGACTACTTCGTCAAGAAGAATCGAAGAAGTAATTGAAATAATCCAAAAGAAGCTACAGGCGCAATCATAATGAGTGGGATTATCAATTAAGAATTAAATGCCGGGAAAGGGCAAAGGCTTTTGTTATCAGGTTTCAGTTTCTGATCCACCATGCATGAGAACTAGCTGGTAAAGAAAGCCTCGTGTCAGTTCCTGCGATTCGACTTAATGGGCCGAATCCCAGGATGGGCTTAATGGACATGTTTCAGCTCTGTTTTTTCGGAGGGCGCTTCGTCGCTTTGCTCCTCGCAATGACGGAATCGCCCGACTTTTGCGCAATCCTTCCCCGTATTCCTGGGCACCGGGGTGCGAGACACATTCTCGAGAATGTGTCCTGATAAAAACATCCATTTACGCATTTGCGCAAATACGGAATTTGCGCAAATGCGAATCCTACAGGTTGTTTAGCTTCTTATTTGTCAGCTCTGGGTTGTTGGGCTAAGGCTTTGCAGGCGCGGCGCCTGGTGTAGAAATGGACAGGCATCGCCACGAGCAGCATGAGGCCTAAGGTTAAGTGGAAGTCGCCCCAGTCCAGACCAAAGGGCGGAGCGGGGATCTGTTCCTCAAAGACGACTAGCAGGCTGGAAGCCGCGGTTATGACGGCCAGGTATTCCGCTAGCTTGCCATTTGACCAGCGATAACGGCGCTGGTATGGTTTTTGCGAAGATTCGCCAGGATTCACTGATTCTCCCCAGGCTTTTCCGCGAAGGTTATGCCAAAACCATACCACTACCTAAGACAGCTGGGCACATTCTCGAGGCTGGTATTAAAAGACATGGCAAAACAGGGTAATCACCTAGGTCAAATCACACCTAGCTCATTTCTTGGCTTTTCATATAACCTGGAGGCGGTTTATCACGGCAACCCAGCCAACAATGACAATGGCGGCCGTTGCCTAACTGCGCTTATTTCGTTTCGCTCGTCCTAAATCCAGTGACGTTTCCAGACCCATACGAGCATCGCCGCGCCTATGGCGACGATCGCTGTCATGATTATCCAGAAGCCGGCCGGCGTTTCTTTGCCCGGGAAGGCCACGTTCATGCCAAAAATACCGGATATCAAGGTTAAAGGCATCATGATGGTCGCGATGATGGTCAGTTGTTTCATGATGGCGTTAAGGTTGTTCGAGATGGTAGCTTGATAAATCTGCATCGCGCCGCTGGTGACGTCGCGAAGCGTGTCGATTAGATCAATGATCCGGACCAGGTGGTCATAGAGATCTTGGAAGTAGACCTCGTTATTTGATTGCAGAAAATTCAACTCTCTTCGAAGCAGCGAGTTAACCACCTCGCGCTCTGGCTCGATTACCCGACGCAAATCGATCATCTGCCTCTTTAAATCAAATAGATGTCTGACGTCATCGGCGCCCGGATGGGCGAACATTGCGTCTTCGATTTGGTCTATCCGGTCGCTCAGGCTGTCAATGATCAGGAAATAGTCGTCGACGGCAGCGTCCAAAATATTGTATAAAAGGATCCCGATGCCCCGACCCAGGATTTCAGGTTCTTCCGCAAGCACTTCCAGATTCCGGTCTATCGCCGGCACCCGGCCCTCCCGGATTGTAATAAGCAGGCTTTCTCCGAAAACACAGCTGAACCGTTTGTTTTGGCCGGACACGCCGTTCTCGGGCCCGTACCAGCATATATAGCTAAGCTCTGTTCCGGTTATTATCTCCGGGACGCCCGCCGCGTTTCTGATTTGTTTCATGGCTAGGGGTTGTATTTTGAATCGCTTGGTTAACGCTAAAAAGTCGTCCTCAACCGGTGACTCGATGTCCAGCCAGCAATAATTACCTTTCGCTGCCTGCACCACTGCGCGTTCCGGGGAAATTTCAGTGACGGTGTTTTTATCCGCGTTGAAGAGATATGCTTTCATCATTTCGAGAATCCCTTCCTTTCTGGATTTTTAATAATTACGAGGTCATTATACACAAGACAAGAGGGCCAGGGATTGAATTCTGTGTTTCTTGACTTTCTAGGTTCGCGACCCGACCCCGGCGGCCAACCTACGTAATCAAACTTGACAAAAAGTCGGACTATATGATAAGTATGGTTACATGATATCGCGACCTTTTTGGATGAGCCGAATAGAAAACGAGTGGCGTGAAGCTCCGATTGTTTGGCTGACGGGTGTGCGGCGTGTTGGTAAGACAACATTGGCTCAAAGTCTCGGCGATAAAGCGCAGTATGTAAATTGCGATTTACCGGTCGTGACGGATATGACGTCAGATCCGGAACTGTTTTATAAGAATGCTGAGCGCCCGGTAATTATCTTCGACGAAATCCACCAACTGCCGGATCCAAGCAAATTGCTGAAAATCGGCGCCGACGTTTTCCCGGATATAAAGATCCTGGCAACCGGGTCTTCGACACTCGCGGCGAGTTATCGGTTTAAAGATACGCTCACAGGACGCAAGCGAACGGTCCATCTTACTCCTGTACTATATGACGAAATCGACGCTTTCGATGCGACTTTGGCGAAACGCCTCTTTCACGGAGGTCTACCGCAGGCCTTGTTGGCTAAGAAAAAAGATCCGGGATTTTACAGGGAATGGATGGATTCATTCTTTGCTCGTGACGTTCAAAAACTCTTTTCATTTCGAGACGTTCAGAAGTTCAATTCGGTGCTTGAGTATCTTTTGAAGCAGAGCGGGGGCATGTTCGAGATAACGCGTACCGCGAGAGCATTAGGGATAAGCCGGCCGACCATTGAGAACCATCTGAGAGCTTTAGAGATAACCAATGCTGTCACACTGGTGCGACCATTTCATTCTGGTGGAAAACGAGAGCTTCTAAGAATGCCCAAGGTATATGGCTTCGACACGGGCTTCGTAAGTTTTGCGCGAGGTTGGGATCCTTTGCGGCCTGAAGATAACGGTAAGTTATGGGAACATGTCGTCTTAGAATACCTGCAGACCAACGCCCCCGATACAGTTGTTGGTTACTGGAGAGATAAAGACGAACACGGGGTAGATTTTGTGATGCCGAGGAAGCGAAATACTATCGATGCGGTCGAGTGTAAATGGGATCCTAAAGACTTTAGCGCGGCGGGAATCAAAGCCTTTCGCTCAAGGTATCCCCGCGGAAATAATTATGTCATAAGCCCCATATCTGGCAATGGATACGCGAAAAAGGTCTTTGGAATCGAAGTCTACATTTGTAGTCCTCCGGGATGGCGAAAGTCGATTGGGTAATCTACCCATCGGAAATTATAACCATTCCGTGTGCATAGTCATCGGCAAGATAGTCTTGTCATAAACGCAAAGGAGGAGCAATGGCTGAAAAAGAACCAGATAAGACTACAGATTCTCGGGGGGCCGGCGCCTTGTTCATCCCTGCCGGATTGTTTCTTGGTTTCGGCGTCGGCTTCTTGCTTCTCGCCGCGGTCATGGTCTTTATAAAGTAAGAGCCCTGCTTACCAGGCAACACTACATCGCTACGTAGCGATGTAGTGGCTTTGAACTGCCTCTTTCTAAGTGTTAAAATATTGGCATGAAGACGTACGAGGTCATCAACCATACGGCTGACACCGGGATAAAGGCTTATGGCGATACGCTGCCGGAGCTTTTTGAGAACGCCGCCCGCGGTATGCGCGACATCATGGTCGACCCCGGCACGGTCCGTCCCGTCCGGCAGTTGAACGTCGAAGTTGAAGGCGAGGACGTCGAGGAATTGCTGGTCGAGTGGTTGAACGATTTGATTTATCTGTTCGACACCCAACACTTAGTCCCTTCATCCTTTAAAGTGCTTGAGCTTGATAAACAACATCTCTTGGCCGAGGTGCACGGCGAGCATTATGACGAACAGGTCCACGAGATGCGCCACGAGATCAAGGCAGTCACCTATCACATGTTGTCCGTTAAGAAAGACGACGGCTGGTCCGCCACAGTAGTGTTTGATGTCTAACATTCAGCTGGAACAGTTATCCCCCACCAAGTGGCGGATTCCCAAATCCGCCAAACCCGGTATGCTGGTTGACGGCTTCGTCTACGCCGACGAGGAACTTCTTAACATCGCCGGCGAGGAACAGGCGCTTGAGCAAGTCGCCAACGTGGCTTTCTTGCCAGGGATCGTTAAAGGCTCCTTTGCCATGCCCGACATCCACTGGGGGTATGGATTTCCCATTGGCGGTGTCGCGGCGACGGATGCCGAGAAGGGCGTTGTCTCGCCAGGCGGCGTTGGCTATGACATCTCCTGCGGGGTCCGCATGCTTCGCACGAATATGCGTTTCGATGAGGTTAAAAACCTACTGGAACCCCTGATGTATGAACTCGGCCGGAATGTTCCGAAAGGCGTCGGCAGCCACGGCAAAATAAAAACCAACAAACAAGACATGGAGCGAATTCTGGCAACGGGCGTCAAATGGGCTGTAAAAAAAGGCTACGCGTGGCCCGATGATTTGGATCACATTGAAGAGAAAGGCAGCGTGCCGGGCGCCGACCCGACCAAGGTAAGCCAGCGGGCTTACGAGCGCGGCTTCGACCAGGAAGGCACGTTAGGCTCCGGCAACCACTTTTTGGAGCTCCAGGAGGTCGTCGAGATCTTCGACCAAGAAAAAGCGGCCGCGTTCGGTTTATTCCCAGGCCAACTTGTCATCATGATCCACTCAGGCTCCCGCGGCTTGGGCCACCAGGTCTGCACAGACTATTTGAAAGTCATGGAGCGGGCGTCGGCCGAATATTGCATCAACTTGCCCGACCGTCAGCTCGCCTGCGCGCCCATCAACTCTCAAGCCGGCCGCGATTATCTGGCCGCGATGACCGCGGCCATAAACTACGCTTTGGTCAACCGGCAGTGCCTTGCCTATCTGGCCAGGCAGTCGTTCGAGTTCGTCTTTAAGAAAAGCGCAGAGGCAATGGGTATGACGCTCCTTTACGATATCTCGCACAACACCGCCAAATTTGAAACGCATCGGGTCGACGGCGGGGAGCGACTGATCTGCGTCCATCGCAAAGGCGCGACCCGGGCCTTCGGGCCCGGCCATCCGGCTGTCCCCAAGGCCTACAGACACGCGGGACAACCCGTGATGATTCCGGGGGACATGGGCCGCCCGTCGTTCATTCTGGCTGGAGCGGAGACCGGCGAGGACGAAGCCTTCGCATCCACTTGCCACGGCGCCGGCCGCTTGATGAGCCGGGCTAAGGCGAAGAGGATCATGAGGGGCCAGGAAGTCCGTGATGAGCTGGCAAAACAAGGGATAATCGTAATCGCCGGCAACATCAAGACTTTGGCGGAAGAGGCAAGTTACGCTTATAAAGACGCCAGCCGTGTTGTGGAAGTATGTCACGAGGCAGGCCTCTCCAAGAAAGTTGCCAAGGTCCGACCGCACGGCGTCGTTAAGGGCTAGCAGCTAAACTGATAAGGGCAGGCACAAAGCCCCTAGAGCAATCAAGGCTTCTATACCCTTAACCTCATCTTGCATCAAAGGGATTTGCATTACGGGAAGGCTGAACCGTTCTTGAATATCCGTCAGATATTTCAATTGCATCCGCCTTCTACTTTTGAAAAAGCTGTTTGTGCTGACCTCCTTTGGCAGAACCATATTCGCGATCACCAGCTGTGTTTCAATGCCTGCTTCTTTTAGGTCAAGCATAGCTCGATAAGACTCCATAATAGGGGTGGACTCAGGGTAAAGGACAAGATTAAAAACTGTGCGGTTTGGGTCCCTTAGCATATCGATTATGCCTTCAAATCGATCTTCTGTTGCTTCCTTTTCATCCTGGCATTCATTCGCGTCGATCATCATCTCGACCTGTTTCGCGTAGTCAAAAGGAAGGTCGAGAAGTCTCAAGGTATGACCTGTTGGCGCGGTATCAAAGACGAGAACTTCGTAATCTTCGCTCTCTATGAATTGAGCAAACTTTTCAAACGCGGCCATCTCTTCCGTACACGGCGAATTCAGCTCTTCTTCCATCGCCGCCAGCATATCCTCCGAATATTTCCCCCGAGCGTCATCAAGTATTTTTTCCTTATACTGTTTTGTCGCCTCTACTTGATTGATCATGACGGCATCCAGGTTGTCGGTTATTTTCGTCCTTTCGCTCCCGACCTCTATATCAAGCACCTCGCCAACATGCGCCGCGGGGTCAGTCGTGACCAGGAGCGTCTTAAACTCCTTTTGCGAGACATACAATGCGGCAACGCATGACACAGTGGTTTTTCCGACTCCGCCTTTTCCGGTGAAAAACAGCGCTTTCGACTGCTTGTCGGGAAGCCAAAGGCTATCTATCTCGCCGGCGCTTGGTTTCGGGTAATCAATGTAATCGGGCGCCTCGCTTGCCTTTGCAAACGAGGGTTTTACACCGTGGTAAAGTTCCTCCGCAACGGCTCGAAGGGCGGCGACTCCCTTTACTTCGTTGTCCCTTAAGAGCATATATTGCTCAGGCATATCAATAGTCTCTTGCGCCCGCTTTATTACTCTTTGCTGCGCCTCGTACTTCTTCCTGAAAAACTCAAGCTCGCAAACGTCCTCGGGCAGAATGCCGTTTATTATGATGTCGCCTGTTGTGACCCCTATTGTTTCCAATTCCTTTGATGCCCTGATTGTCTCGTAAAGCGAGAGTTCTTCGGGGCGCATTACAAACACAAAGGTTGTCCTGTCGCTGTTTTTAAGTAAGGCAGTTGCCCGGTCATACTTTTCTTTGGATTCCTGAATAGCTTGAACGGGTCCGAGGCAAGTCTGCCCGCTACCCTTAGCGGACTCCTCGATATGCTTTGACCAATCGACAGGGAGCTCAAGAAGCCTAATGGTGTGTCCCGTCGGAGCGGTGTCGAATATCACCACGTCAGAGTCGTCGCTCTCCATAAAATCAACGAATCTGTCAAACGACGCTATCTCGGTCGTACAAGGTGAGTTGAACTGCTCCTCGAGCGAGGCTATCACGTCATCCGGCATAATTCCGCGGAAAGGGCCGATAATCCGTTCTTTATAGTCATTCGTCGCCTCATCGGGATCGATCTCCATGGCAAAGAGGCCCAGTATTCCTTTAATCGGTGTAATCTTGTGACCAATCTCTTGCTCGAACACGTCCGCGAGGTTCGACGCCGGATCGGTCGTCACGATTAATGTCTTTTTGCCTTGCATGGCATAGTGAATAGCGGCGGCTGACGCCATCGTGGTTTTGCCAACGCCGCCCTTACCGGAAAATAATAAATATTTTGTCATTCTAAGGGCTCTATGCCTAAGGCCGTGCAGAAATCCTCGTATGACGGATACTCGCCGGTCTCAAAGATATTTCCGTTAACGAAAATAACCGGTAATACGTCGTTCCCTTTTTCCTGCAGAAGGTCCGCGACTTGTTTGTTGTCGAGGAATTCTTTCGGCTGTTGCGCCAGGTTAAACCGCGTTATCTCAACACCTTGTTCTTTTAACGCCAGCATGGTGTCGTAGACTTTTACTAATATAGGATCAACGCCAGGTCCGCACAGCCCTGACGAACAGCACATTGCCGGGTCGTAGATCTCAACTCTCATATCATCTCTCCCTTGTTTTGTCGGCCGCAATGGTCAGCTCAAGCCTGCGCAGCGTCAATCTCTTCAATCTCACAAATATCTGCCGGGAAGTATCGCCTCCTGAAGAATAAAGATACGTTGACCAATCCGATTAAGACCGGTACTTCCACCAAAGGGCCGATGACCGCGGCAAAAGCTTGCCCCGAACTGATGCCGAAGACAGCAACAGCGACAGCTATGGCCAGCTCGAAGTTGTTGCTGGCCGCGGTAAATGACAATGTTGCCGATTGTTCATAATTCGCGCCGACCTTCTTGCTCATATAGAAAGAGATAAGGAACATCGTGACGAAATATATAAGCAGGGGTACGGCGATTCGTATGACATCCAGCGGCAGTTTGACGATGTATTCACCCTTTAACGCGAACATTACAACGATGGTAAAAAGTAAAAAGACCAGCGTCAACGGGCTTATTTTCGGCGCGAAAACGTTGTCGTACCAGTCTTTGCCTTTTGCCTTAACCAAAGCGAATCGCGTCATCATCCCGGCGAAAAACGGTATGCCAAGATAGATCAATACGCTTTGGGCTATCTGCCAGACGGTGATGTTTACTGCCATGCCCTTCAAACCGACCAGCGGAGGCAGGACCGTAATAAAGACATAGGCATATATTGAAAAGAAAAGAACCTGGAAGATTGAATTAAAAGCGACCAGTCCGGCCGCGTATTCTCTGTCTCCGCAAGCCAAATCGTTCCAGACGATAACCATGGCGATGCAACGGGCCAAGCCGATCATAATCAACCCGACCATATATGCGGGGTAACCTCGCAAAAATACAATGGCCAGAATAAACATCAGAATCGGCCCGACAATCCAGTTTTGAACGAGCGAGAGTGTCAAAACTTTCTTGTTCCGGAAGACCTCGCCCAATTCCTCGTATTTCACCTTCGCCAGCGGAGGATACATCATCAAAATAAGACCGATGGCAATTGGGATATTGGTCGTTCCGACCTGGAATGAATTGATGAGCGACGGAACGCCCTTGAAGAAGTAGCCAGCGGCCACGCCGATAGCCATGGCCGAGAATATCCAAACTGTTAGAAACCGGTCGAGAAAAGACAATTGTTTATTAGCCATTTGACTCTTTCTCTAGCGCTTGCTTGACTGCCTGCCGGATAAGTGACTCGGGAATCTCCTCGTAGGAGACGCCGCCGTACTCCACGGTGCGGCAATATACGTCTGATCCCGTCAAACAAGAACACGAATCGCAACAGGTCTCAGACGTTCCCGCGTCCGGCAACAACTTCTCCAGCGGAATTCCATTTATAAGGATCATGTTTGACTCGTTCAGCTTTTCTTCAGAAAGCAAGACTTCTTTCAAGCTGACGTTAATGCCGAGCGGCCTTAACTCCGTCGCCAGCTCATCTACGACATCAAGCAAAGTCTTTCCGGTCGCCGAGCAGCGGACGCATGTTTTTCCTTCCAGATCCAAATGCCGCCATTCCATGACAAGGTTCTTCATCAGTCGGTTCCTTCGCATTTTGCCATGTCGTCAATCAATTTCGCAATGATCTTGAATCTGGCGGCGTTCAAGGAATAGATGATTTTTCGGCCGTCTCTTCGGGTTTTTACCAAGCGGGCATCTCTCAAGGCTTTCAGGTGATGAGAGGCAAGATTCTGCGGCAGACACAACGGTTCGTGTATTTCACAAACGCACCGTTCTCCATTTTGGAGCATGCGGAGAATTTGCAGCCGATGCGGATCGCCGGCGGCTTTTAGGAAGTCAGCTAATTCGGTGTCTTCCTGTGACGCGGCAACAGTTTTCATATCGACTTCTGTTGTATCAACATATGTTGATATATTAGCTTGTTAAACGGTCTTCGTCAATTTAAATTCAGTGATTATCTATTTCTTCTTGCCGTTCTCTTCTTTGAGGAATTCGTCGAGTTTGGCGTTGAAGAAAACGAGCGCGTCTTTGACTTCGCGCTTGACGCTGTCGCTCATCTCGCCGCTTTTCACACTTGTTTTCAAAGTTTCATACGCGTCGGCGACGTCTTTATTTATTTGTTTGGCCTTTTCACTTTTCCCTGCTTTGTCAACAGCTTTAAGGAGCCGCTGACCCAACGCTTTCAGCTGTTCGCCGATTTCCTTAAGGTCAGGGGCTTCGTCGTTGGCTTTCGGTTTCTTTACGACCATGTAAATCAACCTCCGTTTTTAATCCGCGTGCGGATAAAATACTCTTTGCCATGCGGCCAGCGCTTCTGGAAGAACCGGTGTCTGACTTCCATGGACGCGATCCACGACATCATTTTCTTTGGCATGAACGGCGTCCAGGTACCGTAAGCATACGACTCTTCTATCATCCCATAAAGACGTAACTTCTTTTTGTACCACCAATGCGTGCGGTATTGATATTCAAGCTCCGGGCGACCTTTAATAAGAGCCCTTAAGAAACGGCCGAAGGTCACGATTATACCAGTTCCCGACCACAGGTCTTTGATGTGAAGGACAAGCAAACCGTCCGGCTTGGTGACTCTGGCCAGCTCAGCGATAGCCTGGTCCACTTCTTCAGGATTCAGATAGGCAAGGACCGCGATACACATGGTCTTGTCAAAAGTGTTGTCCGCGTAGGGAAGGGAAGTTACGTCGGCTGTTGCCGTTGTCGCGTTGGTTGCGCCCGCCTGCTTCAAACGCGCGCCGCAGCGCTCGGCCATGACGGGGGAGAAGTCGATCGCCGTAACCTGATTGACAAACCCCGCGATCAGCATGGTTTGATCGCCTACTCCGCAGCCCGCGTCCAGAACCTTGTCGCCAGGTTCGGGATTAAGCATCTCGACAAGTTTCCGGTCGTGATACTCCTGGACGGCGTCGGGTATAATCTTGTCCCCTCGCACCGCCTGGTAGGAATCGTCGACCTTGGCTTGTTCGTCCCAGAAGTTTTGCCATTTCAGGTGTTCATGTTCAGACATACCCACAATTATAACAGTTAAAGATTCCGACGAATCTTTTCATTTATTTTCAAATATTGCCAAATATATATTGACATATTGGAAATCTTTTGATATTTTGGGAAAACCAAAGAGATATATAGCTGGGGGCGCTCCCTGACCGGTAAAGGGGGCGCCCCGGGAGGGTGGCAAACATGGATAGGTTCAAGAAGCTTGTAAAGAGTGAAATCGGACAGAGCACTACGGAATACGCCTTAGTTTTGTTGGCCGTCGTGGCCTTAGCGGGCGTGTTGAGCACGGTCGGCGTTAAGGGCATGACGGAATTCCTTAGCGGCGTATTCGCCAAACTCGCGGCGGGCGTCAAGTGACACGGCGCGGCTATGCGGCTGAACGCGGCTCGATGACGGTAGAATTCGCTTTGACAATGCCGTTATTCTGTCTGGTTCTGCTGGCTGTTCTACAGGCTGGCATAGTCGCGAGGGCAAACGTCCTGGTCACCCAGGCCGCCAGGGAGGGCGCGCGCCAGGCGACGACTTCGGACAACTATGGTGAGATTGAAAGGGCGGCACGCCGTGCCGCGGGCGGTATCGATAGCGACTCGTTGTCAATTAGCTATACGGCGTCGGATGGTTGGCGGGCAGGCAATCCCGTAACGGTAACGGCATCGTACGAAGTTCCTTGTCTCTTTCCCGGTTTGACTTCTGTCTATCCGCAAGGCTTTCGTTTATCGGAAGCGACGACCATGCGCCTGGAAAAGGACCGGACATGAGGGAGTCCGGCAGCGCCAGCGTTTTAGCCGTAGCCGCGATGACGATACTTTTGATCATGGTCCCTGCTGTTATCGATATGGGCGCCGTTGTCATGGCCAGGGCAAAAGCCCATAACGCGGCCGACGCGGCTGCGCTGGCGGCGGCCCAGGAACTTGTCAGCGGCGGCAATCCCTCGGCTGCGGCCGCGAAATACGCGGGCCTTAACGGAGCGGATGTTGCTGGCTTGGTTTTAGAACAAGAATCGGTCACGATTACCGCTTCCGTTGATTGCCGGTTAACCTTTGTCGACAAGTTCGGGATAAAAATAGGTCCGGTTCGCGGACAGGGCAAAGCGGAGTTGAAAAATGTCGCCGGCCTTGATTACTAAACTTAATCAGGCCGGCGCTGTTTGGCTTGTCATGTCCTTTATTATTTTCGGAATGGCAGCTGCCGGTAGCGCTTCAGCGGCCGGCTTGGATTATCTAAAACCGGTCACCGGCGCGGTTGTCGTGCGTTTCGCCGCCCGGTATCGAGACAACGCGGCCGGAAAAACCAGGACGCATCATGGCATAGACATCGCAGCCGCGGCCGGATTACGCGTCAAAGCGGCCGCGGACGGTAAAGTCACCTTCGCTGGTAAAACGCCGATCGGCTTGTGTGTCGCCATTCTGCACAAGAACGGAATAAAAACGACATATTTGCCGCTGGAATCCGTCAAAGTGTCGAGAGGCGAGGCCGTGGTTCAAGGTCAAACCATTGGAACGACCGCGGCCGAAGGCGACATGTCGTATTCAGCTTCTCACCTGCATTTAGGCGCGATCTTTGCCGGTGAGTATATCGACCCTGAGTCGCTGCTGGCAGGCGACTATAAAGCGGATCTTACCAAGTTGATAAGGCGCGGCAACATTCCTCCCGTCGGCGATGTTTCGGGATTTGCGGCGGCCGGCAAGTCATCGACTTGGCCTTTTATCTCAGTGATCGTCGGGTTTTTAAACGGCGGCGCCGATCTGTTTTCCAGGTTTTGGGGTTTTTTGGGCAAGACGGGTTCGTTTTTAAAGAACCAGGCTGACTTCCTGCTCCAAACGGGCTTGCGGTTTGGCAAAAAAGGAATAGGCGGCTTCGGCGGCGGGATGACGGCATGGCGGCTGCCGTCATTTCTCCGCGCGTTTACCTCGGGTTTTCGTCGTCCGCTTACCATCGGGACGGGACAGATAGTCGTTTTTGATCCGAGCGGCGACCGCACCGACCCCGATAATTGTCTCTATATATCACTGGCGGACAGCCGGACCGCGCTAATGATCGACATCTACAACGATAACGCGGTTTTAGTAAGACGGCTTGAGGGATGGAGCCAGCCTGCCGGCGGAGTTTACTGGTCCGGCGACGACAATAGCGGACGGATCGTTAAACCCGGTCTCTATAGCATCATGATAAGGTCCGTCGATGGTGACACTCGCACCATCCTTGCGGAGGTCCGATGGCACCTCTAATAAATAAGAAATCAAAAATAAGAAACATGAAACCTGCCTTTGCGAGGAAGATTTTTTCTGACGAAGCAATCTCATCGTGCCGTATCTTCATCTGCTTGCTTCTTGTAATCCCTGTACTCCTAATACGCCCTCCTCAAGCCCAAGCTTGGGGTTCCATAACCCACGTCGCCATTTGTCGTCATGTCAGTTCCTCTGCCGAGTTTCAAGCGGGCGGCCATTCGCCGGACATGATTGCGCTAAACAGCGTTACGACAGGGAGCGACGCTTATGATTACGCGCACAATCTAAACGGTCCGGTGGGCGCGTTCGGTCAGCTGATGGCTTCCCGAGAAGGCGGGGATTTTGGCCGCGGCTGGCTGGCGCATCAATTGGCCGACAGCGTGGTTCACGGATCGGGAGGTTACTCGGTAACAAAGACGGTCTTCAGCGGCTTACCGGATAGGTATCGCGCCGATCTGGGCCACGGCGCGACCGAATTGATCGTCGACGCGATTGTTCTCGGTGAAGAATTCGGCGGACAGACGGATTTCTATAATCCTGATAAGAGCAGGCTGATTCATGAAACCTCGGTTGACTGTTTCAATTCGGCCGGCGGCCGAATTCCGCGGCGCGCCATAATAAGTTGCCGGCTCGCGGAAACCCTGACCGCGAAATGGGAAGGTTGGTTGATAACAAACCTATATCTAGCGGAATTGATGCGGGATGAACCTTGGTTCGACGGGGTCAAAAACGAATATCTAGACTATCGTCCCCTTTTTGATAGATCTGTCGCGCTGGCTGGCGGCGAACTTGCGAGCGGCGCGTTGTCTTCCAGCCGACAACTCGCGAATATCCTCGATCGGTTTTCCTCATTGTTTTTACCTGCGGCTACCGCCCTGGCTGCGGACGACAACTCAGGCGACCGCGGCTCATATTTCAGTTTCATCATGAAACTTTCCGAGCGTGCGCGATTGATCGGCCGGGGCAAGATAACCAAGGAATCCGTGCGGCTGGCTGTTTCGGAAATGGGGAAGGCGAACGAGCTGAATGACCAAGAGAGAGTATGGGCCAAAGCCGCGCAAGAAATGGCCGTCAACCACAACCGTGATTTTCAGACGATTGAACGGAACGTGGTGGCCTACGGGAAGGAATCGGCGTCAAAAAAAGGCGCATCAGGCGGCCAAACCGGCGCCGCATTCCTTCCTTATTTACCGCCGGCCATCCTGCTTGCCTTGATATTGTCAGGCGGGGTATGGCTGTCCAAAAAAATCATACATGGGAGGTGAGTTAATGGATAATGCTTTAGAAATAGGACGCGTCAAACGTGACGACCAAGTCGATATTGTCATTCGGCGCGGGGAATTCATGGGTAAGAGTTTCGTCGATATTCGCGAGTATCTGAAGGCTGATTCCTTCGAGGGTTTTACGAAAAGAGGGATAAGGATTCCCGCGGATCTTTACGCTGAACTAGTCGGCCAGCTTAATAAAGGCTAGCTCGTATGTTAAAATAAAATATTGGCTGGATAGTAAGGTTTTTGCCAGAGGGGGTCATGAATCTCTCTGGCAAAACTGCATTTTTCTTGAACTAAGAAAGGTGAAAGCATGGCTAAGGGAAAAAGCAAGGAAGAACCTAAAGATGGCGAGCTCGAGCAGCAGAAAGAAGAGATAAACGAGCCGCTAGCGGATGACCTGATACCGGAAGCGCTGCCGCCCGACGAGCTGCCGCCAGACGAGCCAGTCGAGCCGGGAATCGAAGCGGTCGAGGCATCGCTGGAACAGGCTACGCAAGATGATCTATTAAAAGACGAGTTCAATATCGTTGAACCCGATGAGGGCGCCACTCCGCCGGAAGAAATTGCCCACGACGAATTTGCCGATATCGGCCCCGTTGTCATCAAACCGAAACGAAGAATACCCTGGAAGAGAATTTTCGGGATACTCATCCCTTTGATCCTTCTGGCCGGGCTTATCGGCGGCGGTATCGGATATTATATCTATCTGAAGAACAAGCCGATCGCAGTGTCGACGACTATGTCGTTGCGGGGCGAGATTAAGGATGTCGTCAGCGCCACCGGGAAGGTCGAAGCGAATAAAATGACTCCGGTTACGCCGGTCAAGAACGACACCGTCATCGAGGTTCTGGTAGCCGAAGGCGACGAGGTCACAGCCGGACAAAACCTGGTCAAGTTGACGACCAACGGTTTTGTCACGGCGCCCATTGCCGGCCGGGTCGTGAATGTCACCGTAAAAGTCAATGACGAGGTAAGGGGGACGACGCCGCCAGTCATAACTCCGACGCCAACAACGCCAACAACGCCGACGGCGCCAACGACCACAACCCCGACCGATCAGACGCAAACCCCGGCAACAACGACTCCGTCGACAACGATCACTCAAGCACAAGCGCAAACCCAAGTAGCGACCGTATTGATGACGATTGCCGATATGAACCCAACGTATGTTATCGCCAGCGTGGATGAGACCGATATCTCTAAGATCAAGGTCGCGCAGAAAGCGGAAATGGTCCTGGACGCTTATCCTACCAAGAAACTGAAAGGCGATATCAAGGAAATCGGCGTCGTGGCCACAACTACCGCGACCGGAGGCACCGCTTTCCCCGTAAAAATCCAGGTTACTCAGGCCAAGAACGTCGATCTTCGTTTAGGCATGAGCGCTGATGTCGAGGTCATAGTCGAAACCAAGGAGGACGCGCTACGCGTGCCGGTTACGGCGGTAACGACCGATAATGGCAAAGACATCGTTTACGTCGTTAAGAACAACGTCGCGGAGAAGACGACCGTCAAGCTCGGTTTGTTGTCCGGGGAATACTATGAGGTCCTCGGCGGGTTAACCGAAGGCGATGAGGTCGTTGTTAAAGGATTGGACCTGCTGAAAGGCAGAACAAAAGCCGACGTCAAGGCCAAGCGCACCTAGCCTAAATGCTTGTCGTAGACAACCTGATAAAAACCTACCGGCTTGAAGGAATCGACGTCGAAGCGCTCCGCGGAGTTTCTTTCCGGGTAGGCGACGGCGACTTCGTGGCAGTAATGGGCCAGTCGGGCAGCGGCAAATCCACCCTTATGAATCTAATCGGCTGCCTTGACCGGCCGACAGCCGGAGCGATTATTCTGGATGGGCAATTCACCTCTGATCTAAACGATAACCAGCTAGCCAAGGTTCGAAACGAAAAAATCGGTTTCGTTTTTCAGAATTTCAATCTTCTGTCTCGCGCTTCGGCGCTTAAGAATGTCGAATTGCCGTTAGTGTACGCCGGAGTCTCGCCGCATGAGCGTCGAGAACGGGCCGAGGCCTCTTTGGTCTCCGTTGGCTTGGAAGACCGTCTGCACCACCGGCCCAATCAGCTTTCCGGCGGACAACAGCAACGCGTGGCCATAGCGAGAGCTCTGTCAGTAAATCCGTCTCTTATCCTGGCCGACGAGCCTACGGGAGCCCTGGACAGTAAAAGCGGCGACGAGATCATGGGCATTCTGGCCGGGTTTAATAAACAGGGCAAGACGATTATTCTGGTCACACACGAGCCATATATCGCGGACTACACAGATCGTGTTATCCGGCTCCTGGACGGTCAAATCGTTGAAGACTCGTTAACGAAGAACGGGCAGCGCGAATGAGTATCCTGGAAAGTTTCCGGCTGGCTTTCGACGCCTTGGTGGCCAACAAAATGCGGGCTCTGTTGACAATGCTCGGAGTTATTATCGGGGTCATGGCCGTTATCTTGCTGATAAGCATGGGTCAGGGCGTTAAGGAGGACATAACGGGCCAAGTCTCCGGCCTGGGCTCAAACCTTCTATTCGTTATGCCGGGACGCTTTGATTTTACAGCCAGTGATTCCGGCGGCGGCAACGGTATACCGACCTACAAACTGCGGCCGGCGGACGTCGAAATTGTCAAGAAACGAGCCACCCTTGCGGCCGGCGTTATCGGGATTGTCGAGGCGCCGACGAAAGTAACATACAAGAACCGTAACCGGCGGACAATTGGCGTTTGCACCAACGAAACTTATCCGATCGTCATGGAAAGGCCCTTGGCGGAAGGACGCTTCTTTACCAAGTCCCAACTGGAAGCAGGGCGGCGCGTCGCTGTTCTTGGCAAGACCACGGCCAACGCGCTATTCGGCAGCACCAGCCCGATTGGAAAGCAGATAAAAGTCGGCGACCAGAAATTCGTAGTAATCGGGGTTATGTCTACCAAAGGTATGATGATGGGCCAGGACTTTGACGACGGTGTTTGGGTGCCGATAACACTGGCCAATACATTGGTCGGCCATGAAAGAATAAGCGAGATCGTTGTGAAAGCCAGTGACCCGGACAGGGTCGACGAAACCAAGAAAGAAATAGAGAACATATTGCTAAAGAAATTCACTAAGGACGATTTTACGGTATTCACCCAGGGGGAAACGCTGTCGCTTCTAAAGAACATCCTCAATGTCATGACACTAATGCTGGCGGGCCTCGCCAGTATCTCGTTGCTGGTCGGCGGGATAGGGATCATGAACATCATGCTGGTATCCGTCACCGAACGAACACGCGAGATCGGGATCAGGAAAGCAGTCGGCGCCAGAACGACCGATATCATGATTCAATTCATCATCGAAGCGGTCATGCTCAGCGCTTTGGGCGGACTGGTAGGAATCGCGCTGGGCATCGGCATCGCTTTAATATTGAACAACTGGTTGCCGGCCCAGATTACCGCCTGGTCAGTCTCTCTGGCGTTCTTTTTCTCGGCCGGCGTCGGCATCTTCTTCGGCGTTTATCCGGCTTGGAAAGCCGCCCGTCTTGACCCGATAGAAGCTTTACGATACGAATAGACCATGGCTCATAAACGAGCATACTCAGTCGGCGAGGAAGTCGCGCATGCCATAACCCATGGCGCCGGCGCGATATTCTTCCTCGGCGGTCTGATCTACCTGATTATTAAAGCCGTTTCCTCAGGCGACCCTTGGCGAGTGGCTACCAGTATCGTATACGGTTCGTCGCTCGTACTCCTCTACACGATTTCTACGCTCTATCATAGTTTCACCTGGCCTCGCGTCAAAGCTGTTTTTCAAACCTTAGATCATGCCGCAATCTACGTCCTCATAGCCGGTTCCTATACGCCCTTTGCTCTGGTTACTTTGCGCGGTTCAGGCGGCGAATGGATGTGTGCCTTGTTGTGGACGATCGCCATTGCGGGTATCCTCTCCGAGGTCTTGTGGGCAAACCGCCCCAGATGGTTGAGCGTTATTATCTACTTGGGCATGGGATGGATATCAGTTGTCATGATCAAGCCGATGCTGGCCCTGGCTGCCCCGCAGGCAATCTGGCTCCTGATCGCCGGCGGACTCTCGTACACGATCGGAACGCTTGCTTATATGTCCAAGCGAGTACCCTATCTTCACGCAGTCTGGCACGGCTTTGTTTTTATGGGAAGCCTGCTTCATTTCCTGGCAATAGCGATATATGTAATCTGACAGTGAATAGTGAAAAGTGATTAGTGAACAGTTGAAGTGAATAGTGAAAATGATTTGTGGATAGCTAAAGACAGCTAGTGATTTAGGCTTTGTTTCGGTAAACTCTCCATATATCCTTTTATTCTTCGAGCGAGTAAAGCGAGTCGAGAAGTCCCGGAGGCAATCATGTCCATTGTCGAAGTCAAGAACCTCGTAAAAGTTTTCGATACCAATAGAGCCGTTGACGGCGTCAGTTTCTCGGTCGAAGCCGGAGAGGTCTTCGGCCTCCTCGGACCGAACGGCGCCGGCAAATCAACCCTGATCGGCATGATTTCAACCCTGCTTACGCCCACTTCGGGCGACGTTATGATAGACGGCCATAGTGCCATCAAAGAACCGATGGTCGTCAAGAAGGTCATCGGCGTCGTCCCGCAGGAAATCGCCCTCTACCCTACGCTTACCGCCCGCGAAAACCTAGGATTCTGGGGCTCTATGTATGGCTTGTCGCCTTCGGAAATCAAGAAAAGGGAAGCGGCTGTCCTGGATATAGTGGGCTTGACCGACAGGGCGAACGAGAAGATAGAGACCTATTCCGGCGGGATGAAAAGACGGATAAACATCGCCGCGGGTTTGCTGCATAGCCCCAAGGTTCTCTTTATGGACGAACCGACCGTCGGCATCGATCCGCAAAGCCGCAACCACATCCTGGAAATGGTGAAGAAGCTTAACGCGGATGGATTAACGATTATCTACACCAGCCACTACATGGAAGAGGTCGAGTTTCTCTGTGACCGGATCGCCATTGTCGACCATGGAAAAGTCATCGCCGAAGGCACGCAAGAGGAACTGCGTTTGCTTGTCGGCAATAAGGATACGATCCGGGTATCGGCGCCTGAAGTCTCACAGTCAGTCGCCGATAAGGTTAAGAAACTCAGCGACATTGACAGCGTGGTCGTGAAGAAAGAGGAAGTCGACATCGTAAGCGCGCATGGCCGGAAGGTTTTAGCGGACGTGATATCCGTGCTGAACGACGACAACGTCAAAATCGCGTCCGTCGAAGTACAAGAGCCGGACCTAGAAAGCGTGTTCCTTCATCTGACCGGCCGCAGCCTGCGAGACTAAGCAGATAATGAAACTCTTTTCCATTGCCATCAAAGACACGAAAGTCCTTATCCGTGACTGGAAGGCTTTGGCCATCCTGCTCGCGATGCCGTTTATATTGATCAGCTTGCTCGGCATGGCCTTAGGTAGCGTTTGGGCCGGCGAGTCGGGCATCTCGAAGTTCGACGTTGGCGTGGTTAATGCGGACAAAGGAGAGCTCGCCAAGGTTTTCATCACGGACGTACTTAAGTCTCCAGACATGGCCAAGATGCTTAACGTCAGCGAGGTTTCGGAATCGGAGGCGCGCACCAAGATAGAAAGCGGCGACTTGGCGGCGGCTGTCATAATCCCGGAAGGATTCACCAAGAAGGTTATGAGCGGCCAGAACGCCACTATGGAGGTGTTCGGCGACCCCGGCCAGGAGGTTCGGGCAGGAATCATACGAAGCATCGCCAACGCTTACGCGAGCCGCCTTTCTTCCGTAATGATCGGCGCGTCCGTACCGGTCGGGGCGTTGATCCAAGCCGGCGCGGTCCCTCCCGACCGAGCCGTCGCCCTCGGCCAGGAGCTGGCTACGGAGGCCAGGAAAGCGTCGGAAAATCCTCAAATCACCGTCGCCAAAGGCTCACTGTCTCGAGAGCGCGAGCTAACCGCGATCGAGTATTATTCCGCCGGCATGAGCGTGATGTTCCTTATGTTCGGCAGTATGTACGGCGCTTTTAGCCTATTGGATGAACGGCGGCAATTCACCTTGATGCGGTTGATGTCTACGCCGACAAGCCGGTTGACGATTTTGGGAGGCAAGCTGGCCGGCATTTTCTTGATCGGCGTTCTTCAGTTTTCAGTCCTTGTTCTGATTACCAGGGTTATCTACGGCGTCAAATGGGGGCCTTTACCGGAGGTTGCGACATTAATGGCGGCGACGGTCTTGGCGACAACCGGATTGGCCATATTCATATCGACGATCGGCAAGACGCAAGGCGCCGTCGCCGGCATCTCGCAACTCATCATCCAGCCGATGGCCGTTTTGGGTGGCAGCATGATTCCCCTGATTGCCTTCCCGCCCTGGCTGCAGACGGTTAGCAAGTTCACGATAAACTACTGGGCGATTTCGGGTTTCCGCGACCTGATGCTGGGTAAAGGCTTTGAGTCGATTGTTCAGCCCGCGCTGATTCTAATAATCATCGCGGCCGTTTTTATGGCCTTGGGCGTCTGGAGGTTTACGTATGAGTAAGGCCTTCGCCGTCGCTAAGGTTTTCATGATTGAAATGGCCAGGGACCGGTCAACCTGGTTGTCTCTGATACTTCTGCCGATAGGATTGACTTTTATCATGGGCGCCGCGTTCGGCGGAAGTACGACTCAGCCCAAAGTAAAACTAGCCCTGGCCGACCTGGATAAATCGACGTATTCGGAACAATTCGTCGATAAATTCAAGGAGGAGAAATCCTTTTCGATAAAGTCGTACGAAGAGGCGCCAGCCAGAGATTTAGTAAAGACCAGCAAGGTAACGGCCGCCGTCATAATCCCGAATGCATACGGACAAACTCTTCGCGACGGTGGGAAAACCAAAATCGAAGTAATCAGTGTCGCGGGAGACACGAACGGCCCGGCGTTGCAAGAGATCATCGGCGGTTTGGCCAACCGTTATAATACCGACAGCGCGGCGGCCTCACTTACGGTTAAACAGCTCGACAATTACGGCCGGCTTGCGCCGGGTTCGGCCGATAAGACCTGGGGAGAGGTGTTCACCGAAGCCGATAAGAAATGGGATCCCCCTCCGGTCGAAGTCGTCGCCAAAGAACTTAAGGCGTCGGGAGTGCGCGGTAAGAAAACCCTGGGTTTCGGGTTTCGCCAGGCGTCGCTCGGTTTTGCCGTGACGTTCCTACTCTTCTTGCTCGTGGAAGGCGGTGCTTCGATTCTGGAAGAACGGCACAAGAACACGCTCTACAGGCTATTATCCACGCCGACCGGCAAATATACGATTCTTGGCGGCAAGATAACTGGAATATATTTGTCGGGGGTTATTCAAGCGACGATACTCATCGCCGCGGGCGTTTTTCTGTTCGGGGTCAACTGGGGCAGAGAGCCCCTGCCGTTGATCGCGCTGATGGCCGTCTACTTGCTCTGCGGCGCCGCGCTAGGCGTTTTCATAGCCTCAATCGTCAGGACAAATGCGCAACTGCAGAGCATCGCGCCGATCTTGATCATAAGCATGGCCATGGTCGGCGGCTGCTATTGGCCGGTCGAGATTACGCCTCCGTTTATGCAAACCGCCGCGAAGTTGCTTCCGACGGGTTGGGTCATGCAAGGCTTGGTTGATTTGATTATCCGCGGCCATAGTTGGGACGCGGTCCTTCTACCCATTGCCGTTCTGCTCGGTTTTACCGCTGTGTTTCTCTCTCTCGGAGCCTGGCGCCTGAAGTTCGAATAACAGAAATAAAGAAATCTCCCTCCCTTGAGGGGAGGGAACATAGGGAGGGTGCCGCTTGCAAGATAGGCCTAATCCCCACTCCATATGCTATAATCTTGCCTTGCGGGCCCATAGCTCAGTTGGCTAGAGCGCACCCCTGATAAGGGTGAGGTCGGTGGTTCGAGTCCACCTGGGCCCACCACTTCAGAGGCCATAAAGTAAGATAGAGGCCTCGATGAAGCCACTAACTTAAGTGCAATGTAAATGCAAGGCGGCCTCAAAACGCAAAAAGCGCCCGCCGCTGGCCGAAACCAAAGACGGGCGCGATTCGTTGATAATCTATGTTCTATCCGGGCGGTTTGATAAACGACGTCGGCACATTGAGCCAGGAATCGACGGCATTCTTAAAATACATTTTGTAGACCGCTTGCGAGGCGGTTAGAACAATAACGATCGTCTGCACGATAGTCCCGACATCAGGATGTGCCAGGCTCAAGGATCCGGCGAAGTACACGGTCCCCAAACCAGCTAGAACACACGCGACGAGTGTCACGCCGAAGTTGGCCCATTTCGACCAGCCGGCCTGATTGAGGAACACGATCACGTAGGGCAACACAAAGCCCACGATGAACGCCCATGCTTGTACATTGGTCATGGTTTTACCTCCTTTTCAGATGAGACTTATCGCCCCATTTTCCTTTCTGTGACCAGGGACGTTTTCTTAATTCTGGACATCCTCTCGTCACTGTACAGTACGGAATTGCCTTATCGTCACCTATCCTTTGGTCGTGTTTTTTGCAATGGTAGACCATAGGCCTCGTCCTCCGGGTCGACGGTCGTTAAATGGAATGTGCGTTGCTGGTTGTTGAGCTCCATACATTTGACGCAATAGTAAGTCTTGACGCGGGAATCTCTAGGGCTTACCTCGCGGAACAGTTTCGAGCCGCAAGCGGGGCAAGTGATGATAATGACATCGATCTCGCCCTCGCTTTCCATGAGGGTTTAAACCCCGAGTTTTTTAATGATGAGTGAGAGCACATCCGGCGCCACTTGCGGGGCGACGAGTTTTGCGATAGCCGCCGTGTCTACCGTGCCGGGACTTGCCGCGGCCTCGGCGATGAGTTTCGCCAAGTTCTTATCCTGCTGAACCAAGCCACCGAGGAAATTGTGAATATCGTTGATTGTCTGCCGGATGCTCCTGTAAGAGCCATCGGGGTTCCTTGGCATCTCGAGGTTCGGTTCGTCGAGGAACTTGTCGACTTCCTCCCGCGCTAACGCTCGGATTGTTGCTTCGCCAATAGGCATGTCTCCTCCTCCTCCTCCTCCTCCTCCTCCTATATTTGCCAATATCTCTGCGGCCATCAGCGACCGCCCATTTATAAACCGTTCCGCATGGTCGTGCGGATTGTTCAGCTTTCCGGACACCTGGCCGATTATCTGACCGGCGGTAACTGTGTCGCCCTGGTTCACCGTAAGATTCATAAGATGCGCGTCGACCGTCTCGCCTTCGTCTCCGGCGATGATGATATACATAGTCCCGTAGCGGTCGATGCCAATGCTTGAGACGACGCCGGATATGGCGGATTGAATGAATGTACCAGCCGGAACATAAACGTCTAGCGCGTCCCCGCCTTTGATATAGACCTCGTGGCCCCGCCTGTCCTCGATTGGCCCATAAGAATAGCCGTCACCGTGGTCGGAACGGCCATTACTGTCGAAGCCGTTGACCTCTGCGAGATATCGAGCGTCTACCGCTACGGTGACTGGCGGGTACATCAGGCCACCCTGCTCATCTTGCGCTCCAACTTATCTATGCAGGTCGCGAGTTTGCTTACCTTGTCCGTCATCTCCCGCGTGACGGCCAACTGCTCTGCCATGAACGCCTTGAACTCGGTGACCTGTGTGGCGTTGGTCGCCTGCAGAACGGCATTCTGTTTCTGCGCTATGTCCACCTGTTCCTGCAACCGCCCCTCGCGCTTGATGCTCGCGTTGACGAGTATCCAACAGATGACAGCCAGGACGCCGGCACTACCTAGATTTGCTATCGTTGCGAATTCTGCCATCCGATGCCTCCCTTATGCGTCGGTCGTTATGACCATCCCGACTATTGTTATTACGCCGCCCTGAAAGTTATGCCACTTAACGAAAACCAGGTATTCCCCATCCCTGACTGCGGGACAACGGCACCTGTGGTATAAATCCTGACCTCACCGTAGCCGACTGTCGCGCCAGTATCAGACACTCCCATTAAAATCTCGTCATAGGCCGGCCTGCAACCAGCAGGTAGAGTGAGGGCGGCCTGGCCAAGAGTCCCGGCTTTTAGCAATCCCCTAAGGTAAACTCTCTCGAAACCATCTTTATAAAACCCTGCGGGAGCAAACCCACCACCATAATTAACCCAGAGGTTTGTAAGTGTCGGGGCTATCCAGGCTTCAGTGGCCAACACCGCAAGATAGACGACCCCGCCTAAGGTTATCGCGTCCGCACCCGTGACGACCCTGGCTATGCGGATATGGTTCGCAGCAAGCGACGGCGCAGCCGCATTGTTGACGACCTCGTTGTAGTCGATGACCGAATCAGTCCCGACATCGACATAGATGTCTTTGCTCGCGGTAAAGACTTTATCGCGGACGACCGCCGTATCGTAGCCCGTGCCGCCGATGACGACCCGGCCCGCTTCGATGTGGGCTTTCAGCCCGCCCAGCGGCGTTATCGTAAGACCCTTATGGATATAATCAGCCATCTACAACAACCACCACGGCCACCCCTGTTTCTCTTGCCACGGGTCCGGCGCGACAGGCGCGAACCCCATGCCTAATCGCGGCGGAGTATCTAGTGAGAGTTTTACACGTCGATTCACATAGTCGTATTCAGCGAACACGATACGGAACGTCGTCTTCCCATCCAGCACGCTTGTCGCGGTCGGTTCGGGTATGTCCAGATCGGTTATCCTGATGTTCCTACCGACCTCGATTCTCGAGAACGGCACCCAGTTGTTGTTCGCGTCTCGCACCCCGGGGACGCTGATATCTCCCATGAAGCGGGGTCTGTTGTGATTGGCCAGGAACGTCGCTAAGTCGGTCGCGACCTCGCTGGCCAGGTGAGAGGAGCTGGATATCATGCCCGCCCGGGTCGTTGAGTGCGTATCCAGGTCGGGCTGTGCCTGCGTCGCCTTGGCGTAGACCTTGCCGAAAAGTGGATGCTCGAAGGAGCAGTAGGCTTTATTGTACGTCTGCTCCGAGCTCTCGCCGGTGTCGCTTATTTCAGCCTCGGCGGTCGTGATGTTGTAATGGACCGTCAACTGGTCATGCAGCGCGACTTCCAACATCTTATCTTTCCATATACCGATGTTCCACATGCCCTTGTCCAGCCCGATAGTCTCCAGGATCATATCCTGGGCGTACTTCGGGTCGTCGAAGACGAGGTTGTTCACCACGCGGGTTATGTTCGCGATCTTCGAGTAGTCGGTCGACCATTTCGGGCACAGCGCCAGAAGGTTCGAGATGACGTTGGAGACTGTTGTCGTCGCACCCGTAGTCAGGCCGCATACCTTGACGTTCTTGATGAGCCCGTACCATTCGCCCGTTGGATACGGGTACAAGAACGAGCCACTGTGGACAAAGAACTCCACCCAGATCTGGCGCGTGTGATCCGGCAGGGCGACCGTGGCCGACCCCGACGAGGACCCGTAGACGTTGTTACGCCAGACCTCCGTCGAGAAATAACCGGGGCGGAGAGCGATCAGACGGAGTGTCACCCGTGCGTTGTCGTAATTAGTCACGTAGTCGAACGAGATGGACCGCGGCCATTCCTCTGAAGGGAACGTGTCGCTGTAGTAATATTTCGGCATCTGATAGCGGTATGACCGGGCTGACAGGTTCGGAGGTGTGACACCGCCGTTCAGCCATATCTTCAGCATCGGGTCGTCGTCGTCGCCCTTGTCGACCCCGAAATAGTCCGACGCATAGCCGGTGTCCTCCCAGTGCTCGAGATCCGCGTCGAGGTATCGCTTCGGCGCCATCTCGTCTTTCGCGTGCGCCCACCAGCCGAGCGCGTTCACCGTGATGTTCCTGTTCTCGGCCGATGATGTCCGGGGCACGCCCTCTATCCGGCCCTCCCAGACGGAATCGGCTCCCTCGGATATCTTGAGCTCCTGGAACAGGCGGGCATCATCACGTCTCGCAAGTTTGGCGATAGGTAGGTCGGCCGTGACGGTCAGGCAGCCGCCGGGGACGCCCTTGCTGAAATTCAGGGTCGATATCTCTTCCTCCCAGCGATATACCCGCCCATCTATGCCTGTGACCTGGACAGACAGGGCCACCTAGATCACGCCCTTGAATCCGACAAAGCGCCGGGCCACTTTGATCATCACGTCGATCCCATGTACGGCGGTCTCGGCGGCGTAGCTCTGGATGATGACGTGGGCATCCTGCTGCCCCATATCGGGGAAGTTCCCGACGACGATGGGTTTGGCCGTGCCGTCGTTCATGCCGAGATTGCTCACGTCGTATGCCTTGGCGGTCTGAGAATCGATCAGTACGGCCCGCCCGGCGGCGACCAGGACATGCGCGGCTTCGAGGTATGAGCGGTCATCCGGCATCAGAAGCAAGTAATCCGTATAAAAGGTGCCCGCCGCCCCTAACGCGCTGCCTTTGGCCTCGAGGCACAGGTAGTAGTCATCCCACATCTTGTCGGTGACCGGGCCCTCCGGGGTCGGCAGGCCCACCTGGCCGAGATAGACGATCTGCCATTCGTTCGTGTTCGCCAGCAGTTTCCCCGCCGAGCTGGGTAGATAGTTCGACGCGTCGAGATTATAATGATGCTGCAATCTCACGGTCACGCCGTCCGGGTCCGTGTCGGCGGACCTGAGACGGGCATATACATGATAGACGCTTTTCAGCGTCTCGAGCCCGAAACGGTCGGAGACATAATCCGGGTTCGCGTCGAAGACGGTGACGAACCCGGTGTTAGGCACGACAGTGTCCCCGAACACGCCGTAGCCGACCTTGTCGTCGCTATGGCAGGTGACATCGGTTACGACCCCGCTTGAGGTCATGCTCTTGTTCAGGACTCCTTGAAAAGCATCGTTGAAAACAGACCTTGTCCCGACCTTCCAGACGCTGCCCTGCCCGGTCCTTGGTTTTATCCATATACGGACCAAGGGGAATGAGTCACCGTCCCCGGTCAGGTCCTTAAGATTGATCTGCGCCGGCGAGTCGTCGAAGCGCCAGTAGTTCTGGGTCAGATTGATGAGTTTTACCCGGTCGAAATAGGCGGTGCCACTGGCATTGGTCGGGTTGGGCTCCATGCCCCAGCGCACATCCACGACCGTAGCCCCGGTCGGGACTACGACATCGACCGAGTATTGAGTCCAGTCGGCCACGTTGGCCGTGATGTTCGCGGCGTAGGCACGCGTCGCACCAGGGTTGTCGAAAAGGACATAGAGGACGACCTTGATGTTCGAGAGTCCGTTCGTATGGATCCACCCGGAGAGTCGGAGCGTGTCACCGACGGCAAAATTATTCGTGGCGGGGATCTGTATCTGCGGCTGCATCCCGTTCTCGGCGGTCTGCGCGACCCAGGTCATCTTCATGCAATAATCCCCGTATTTCGCCCCGCTCGTCTGGATCCTCTCCGAGGGGTTGCCTGCACCGTAACTGCTCCAGCCGAACGGAGCAAACCCATATCCGGCCTCGAAGTCGCCTAGTACTACGAGATCGGGGTGGAGGGTCTCCCAGGAATCGGGGATCTGCCAGAACGGTTCGGTCTCGAGAACCAAGTCCATCTTAGTTAGGTTCGCCTTGACAAAGAAATAATCGTATCGAGTCATCGAGGTCGAAGAACCATAGACAGTCGTCTGGTAGCTGTCCGTTGCCCCTTGCGGGCGGAAGTATAATGTCGTCGTCTCTTTTTCAAGCTCAATGAGGATCGAGCGGATGAGAGTCAGTAGTGCCGTGGAACTATTGGCGGAGAGGATGAGCTTGATTTGTCGGACGGCATTGTCGTAAGACCAACTCACGACCTTACTTCCGGGCGCGTCGATGTATTTAAAACGGTTGACGACTTTTGGCGGTTCCGGGAATGAGATACCGTTATCAGCGTCGATAAAAGGGGTCAGGTCGATGGCTCCGAGTTTCAGATATTGGTTAGCCACGGTAACCCACCCGCCTTAAGAGGTCGGCCCGCTGTACCTGTTTTTGCAAGACCACCCGCCCATCGACTTCAAGAGATATGTCTACAGGGAATGTCTCACGAGTGATCTCGCGGTCAGTCCGAATAGTCGAGGTCCCGCCAGCATATGCCGGAGTCGGGAAGTTCAAGTCTACAAAGCGCGTTGTCATGTCCGCCTTGAAGCCCTCGAGAAGATTGCCGCTGTTCTTGATCATATCGATGAGTGCATACTCGATCTTGGTCTTTGGTGAGCCATAGAGGCCGCTCTTAAAACCCTCCCAAAACGAGCTAGCGACATCTTTAGCTAAATCCCACAAAGCCGAACCCCAGCCAGAAATGGTATCCACAATCCCGCTCCAAATGCCGCTTATCTTGTCGGGTAGAGAGGAGATAAAGCTCATAAACCCTTCGACGAGCTGGCTACCGGCATCTCTTGCCATACCAGGAAGCTGGTTTATAAAATCGCTGAACTGGCCCGGTAGATTTCTGACTATATTTATCGCGCCGGCCACGAACTCTGTGAATTTCTCTATGATGAATCTTACGAGGTTACCGAGAGCTTCGCCGATCAGCCCTGGCAGGCTATTCATGATCTCACTGAAATGTGTACAGAAATATGTGACCTGAGCAATGACCCAGGTGACCGCTTCGACGATCTTCGCAAACACCACGACGATCGCTATGATGGCGGCGATACCGATCGCTATGGGAGCTACCAGTCCGATACCGATGGCAATCGCAATGGCTTTCAGGACCGGCAACAATGGCTTCAATGCCGGTTGTAGGTCATGCCAGGCTTTTTTCAGATTGTCCAGGGCCGCCAACAGACTTCCCTTTATCACAGCCCATACCTGCTGGAGTACCGGCAGGACATACGTCTTGAACATGTCGATGACCGGCTTTAACGCTTCCTTGACCTTGTCCCAGTTCTTGTAAAGGAGAACACCCACTGCGACCAAAGCAGCAATCGCTAGAATGACCCAACCGATTGGACCCGACAGGGCCCCGATAATAGTCGATAGAACACTGACTCCACCAGCTACCTTGCCGATTATCACAAGAAGCGGCCCAAAAGCAGCCACCGCTCCGAGGATTGCCAGGATAGTGTTCTGTGTCTTCGGACTCATCTTGGAGAACGCATCGATGATACCCTCTAGCCCTTTAGCCGCCTTCTCGAGCTTCGGTGCGAGAGACGCCAGCACATCCATAAGCTTCTTCCCGATCGGTTCTAAGGCCACCTCTGCCTTATGTTTAAGGATTGCGAACTTCTCGCCGAAATCGAAGGTCGCCCAGGCCGCTTTGTTTATCGTATCCGGGCTGGCGGCTATGCTTTTAATCAGGTCGTCGGTCGCAAACCGCCCCTCGCGGATGGCCGCCGCCATGTCCGGCCCGGCGCGCATCCCGAATATCTTCATGGCGATACCCGTAGCCTCGGCGGGGGTCGCGGCATCCTTGATGGCCTGCGTATATTTTTTCATGCCCTCTTGCGCGTCTATACCCTCTCTAGCAAACGTCTTCAATGCGAATTTCATACCGGTCAGCACCGTCGATACATTGACGCCCTCTTTCTCCCATTTGCCGAGCATCGCCGTGGACTGCTCTATGGTGAACCCAAGCTGGCGCAAAGGCGCACCGAACTGCACGACCGTCTCGGCAAGAGAGGCCACGCCGATGCCGGTCTGCTGGCTGGTCTTATAGAGCATGTCAAGGGTCTTGGATTGGTCTTCGGTAGCGATTGACCAGTCACCGAACAGGCGGGTCGTCAACGGGATGAGTGTGTTCACGTCAGTCCCGGTGATAGTAGCCAGGTTCAGCATCTGTGTCGCCATGCCTTCGAGTGCGGTGCCGGTCAGTCCCGTCCGGACACTTAAGTCCCCTATGGCGCGACCTACCGCCTCGGCCTCATTAGGCACGCCCTTGAAGACAGTCTTGAAAGAGTCCTCCAATTTCTTCAGGTCGTTCCCGGTCGCGCCGGTGGCTATGCGGATTATGTCGTTGGCTTTGTCGATATCGACAGCAGAGGCAAGAGCTACCGCTCCGACCGCTATTAGAGGCACTGTGAAAAGCTTGGTCATGGTACCGCCGGCGGTCGCAAAACCCGCGCTGACGGCCTTCGTCGTCGAGGCGACGCTAGCCATCTGGGTTTGAAATGCCGATGAATCTGCTGCTATCCTCACAATTAGCGTAGCCAACGTGGCGATTTTAAGTCACTTATCCTCTCGCGTTCCGTTCAGCTTCCATTTTCAGGCGTGCGTCCTGTTCGGCATCTTCCCTTAATTCATCTTCGAGCTTGAGATACGCTATCCATTCCGTGAGTTCACGGCTGCTTATGCGACCAAGAAGCTCCGCTACTGTGCATCCGATTTCTTTGGCGAGTCGGAAATAGAAGATACGTTCTGGTCGCTCTCGGAGTTTTTTGTCAGTTCCTCGATATCCTCTTCCGATATCCCTGAGAGTTTTTGCGCTATATTGAATACGCGCTGGACGGGACGAGCACTCTTTGCCCCTAATGCGACGATGTCGTTATCGGAGAACAAGCGATTCCCCGCTTCGTCTACTACCGAGAGAGAGACGAGTTTCGCGCGAAGATTCTCTATGTTCTTCTTTGTCACGTTGCATTTGTTGTCCAGGATTGTCGCCTCGAAAGCATCCCGCTCCGTACCGGAAAGCCCGCGTACCCTGACCTTCCCGCCCCATTCGGGGATAATAACTTCCTCGATCTGAATGTCATCAGCCGCCAGGATATCCTCACGGGTGAGATATTTCACCTTTGCCATATTCACTCACTCCTTAAGTGGTTGCCCGGACGACATCGCCGCTTGAAATCTCGAAATCAATCTTGACATCGGCTATACTGCCGACCGCGCCCGAAATCGGGTTGTAATTCTTGACGAACACGGTCTGCGTGTAGCTCGGGTTGGTCGCAGAGACCGCTGCGCTGGTCGGTTTGATGACCAGCACAAAGGACGTACCAGCGTTGTAGAGCGGCCATATAGTCGCATCTACTTTGGCCGTGGCGAAATCCTGCAGGAACGTGAGGGAGACTTTCGCGTCCTTGAGCCCGGGGATGGACTTCTTGGTACTACTGCCCATCGCGGTAGCGTCTTGCGCCGCTACCTCGTAAGGTGTCTCCACCTGCTTTACGTGGTCACTTAAGTCCACGCCGTTGAGGACTACGCTCGCGTCTTTTAGTACGAATGGACTTGGCATTTCCTTACCTCCTCATCTCGTTTTTGTGTAATAAAAAAGACACCATCAGGTGCCTTTGGCTTGTATTCTTTTGTCCTGTTCTATTTCGGGCTACTGGATACCGACGGTGATTAACACAGTAAAGCTCGGAGTCGTGCCGGCGATGGTGCATTTTGCTCTAAACCAGGTGTCCGTAATCGGCCCGACTACAGCCGCCAACATCTCGGCGCTTATTGCTGTTACCTGCGTGAATGTTGCCCGTGTTATCGGTGTCGTAAATGCCTCCGCGTCATCGGATTCGATAACCACATTCAGCGTCGGAGTTGTCCCGGATACCGCCGTGACGTGCATCGCACAATAAAGCTTTTGGCTTGCCGATACCGCTCCAAGATTCCGGGCCGTACCGTTCCCGGTGACTGTCTTGGCTCCGGTCTCCATAACAGTCGCCCGGACCAGGTCGTCGCCTTTACCGGCCACCTTGAAGTTGAACATCTCACCGACCGATGCACCCGGAGCATATTGAGCCTGGAGCGTCTTCATGACGAAAGCCGGGTCTCCCTGCGCACCGTCCGTCGGGCAGACGGTCATGACCTGGTCGGCCAGACCCATCTTGTCCCACAAAATGTGGTCTATCAGGTCTGGGTTGTCGCCTGCCTGCCAGAATCCCTCGTGCGAGAAACCGTTCTCGAACAGGCCCGGCTCACTGATCTTCGTCGAGAGAGTGAAAACCGTCTTGTCTTTTGCATCACGGCCCGACGAAACGGCCATCTTGCTCATGTCGCCGCTCAGGTTGAATCCGCCGACATAAAGCTTACAATTCTTTAGGACGTATGGTGAACCCATACTTAACTAACCTCCTCTCAGATATGCCAAATAATAAAATCAACCGGGATATGGTAGAGTTTCGTATCCGGCTCGTATAGATCAGCCTTATTCTCATAGAACGCCCGCTGGATAGTCGCATCCGTGTAGTCTCTGAGGGCTGCAAGTATCTGTGTCTCAACCGTTTTGGCACTCGCGTAGCTAGACCCGCGTGCCGACACCTGAAAGCGCGGAGATTCTAATGAGGGATCGGTGCTCATCGCATGGACAACCCTGGTAGATATCCGCTGGTAGATGACGAATGGGGCTGCTACGCCCTCGGGTGCGACGAGCGGATAGATGCGCGCAGCCACCAACGCGATCAGACCGGCGTGTGTGGATAAACGAGTAAAAAGTGTCTCTTCGATGCTCATGAACCTTCACCTATGCCGTCTATCTTGCTTTTAAGCGTGGTCTTGACGGCCTCCGCGACCTTATCCTCGTTTTCGTCGATGGCCGGGCGCATGAAAGGCTTGGCCCCCATCTTCGACGTGCCGAACTCGACGAACTGGCCGTAGAATTCTTTTTTGTCTGGCGCTACATCGACCTCGACGAGCGTTTCCGTCTTTTTCGAGACTTCTGTGTGGATACTGTCTTTCAACCTTCTTGTCCGTTCTTGTACACGTCCCTTAGCCCCCGCCTCGACGACATCGGCGCCTGCTTGAGCGGCCTCTTCTAAGTCGTCACCCTGAACAGCTTTCGCGATATCCGCCAGCTGAGCAAGCAGCTTCTCTTCGCCTATCACCTGGGTGCTCATTTGACGACCTCCGCGCACATCAGTTCCATCTCGCGGTTCCGCTCCTCGCGGTCGATGATACTAAGGATGTCGAATGTCCGGCTTCCGAAAAGGACTTTCATGTCAGGAGTGATGCCCGCCGTATAACGGATTCTTATGCGGTGCGTTATCTCGGCATTCAGCTTCGCGGAATCGAAATACTCCCGTCCGCTTATCGGCTCGATCGAAGTCCAGACTGTAGCGAATGTAGATAGCGTCTCGACCGAAGCCCCGTAGGCGTCTTGTGATAAGAGCACTTGCTGGATGACGATTTTATGACGTAGTTGCCCTGCTCTCACGACGGTATCCTATAGGGCGCCAGTAGATTCCTGGCCGAGAATGGGATCTTGCTGACTATCGTCCCGACCGCAAAGAGTTCTCTCGCCTCGTAGAAATGGGCGACCATGATCTTGATGGCCAGCTCGATCTCTTCCGGGACGGCAGTAGCAGCAACACCGTATCCGGCCACGTATCGTATGGTGATCGGATTGACCGGATAGAGCGATGTGCTCGGCCAGCTCTTGCCATAAGCAAGTACGACCCGCCCGGGTTCCGTAAGTATATCAGCGATATATTCGGTGGCAGCCAGAGTCGTTTCGACACCGGCGGTGTCTTTGTATTTGACAGACGTGACGCTCTGCAACCTCGGATATGGCAGAAGGAGTTCATCGTCGAAATCGTCGAAATATGCTTCCCATGTCTGAGTGATAAGAGCGCGGCGGATCGCGGTCGTCTCGACGTAGCTTCTCACGCTAGAGATCAGGCTGGAAATATAAGTATCATCGTCAGTCGTAGTGACTCGCAGATGTGCTTTAGCTTCTATCAGCGTGACCGGCTCGATCGTCGGCGCGGTGATAAGCCTACTTGCCGTCGGCTTCATTATCCTCGTCCAGATATTTTGCGGCCTTCGCCTTGACCAGGACAGCCGCTCGTTTATCATCGACCTCGACTATCTGACCCTTTCGATAATTACCGTTCGGGCCGGTAGTCAGCATTTTAATCCGCATATCGCCTCCAAAAGGAAAGGGGCCTTAGGCCCCCTCCCGATTACCTCTGCACTTGTTTATTCGCCCTCAGCGTCTTCCGGCTCGGCTGGTTCCTCTACCGATTCGGCTTCCATGTCGCTCAAAACCTCTAGTGCCTTGCGCTTGCCATGCACTTTCTCGCCGTTAGGCAGCTTGTAGTAGCCGCCCCGCATCTTCTCCAGCTTGTCGAGCAGGTCCTGGTTCTCTGGCGCCGATACCGTTGCGGTCTCGACTACCTTGTTCAGAGCTTCGGCGTAGCCGCCATCTATAAGCGACTGGCCTTCAGCTCCTGTGACATCTATCACAGAACCAGCCGGTCTGACACCGTCCGGCCCGGCAGCCAATGTCCTCATTTTTACTTTCACTTCACATCATCCTTTCAGGATTGCGCGATAAGTCACAACGCCGTGGGTATCAGCGACATTACTCGCGATCTTCGCCCTATAGTAGGAATACGGAGCCTGTGCTACCGCGTAAGTTCCCGCGGCGCCGACCGCCACTACCGCTTCGGCCTGAACAACGACCTCATCAGAAAAGTTGGACGCATTAGCGCCGTAGACCGTCCACTTGATGGTGTTGGTCGCGACCAAGACAGTCATAGCGACCGATCTCCACATCCTGGCGTCAACATCGCCACCAGTGATCGCGGCATAAGCATTCGCGCTTGTTTGGGCGGCTGGCTCGACGATATCGACTGCGACCTGTCGGTGCTGACTAGCTATTATCTGGACTGTCATGATGACTCCTAACTCGACGCTAAGATGCCGGCGCCCTCAAGAGCAGCCAGGATAAAGTTGATGTTCGTTCCCAGAGCATTGAGAGCCGCTTCGACCTCAGTATCGCTGAAGGTCACATTAAGAGCGTGAGCCACACTCGCATCCGCAACATGAGATGCTTGAGTCCCCGAGTTCGGGACGACCTTACCGCCGGTCTCGACCTTAAGCTCGCCGCCGCTGGCGATGACCTGCCTGTCTCCGTTGTTGGTGCGGTAGACTTTCGGTTGATATGTTGGATCCGCCATTTTTATTACCTCCCGTTGGTTGCAGCGAAGGCGAGGTTATGGCAAACCCCGCCCCCGCCTAGCTCATTTGAGCACGGACTATGACTGACTCGTGATAGGAGCCTTCCTCGGCTCGGACAGAACAGCGACCGCCGAATGTAGCCACGCGCCGGTGTTAGTAGCCGGGGTGATCGTCAGCCGGACGTACCGCTTGTTGCCCTTGTAGCCGATCTTGCGGACACCGTCATCGTCTGCAAACGTAAAACCGGCTCCGGCTTCTGTGCCGAGCAGGTATGCATCCGCGACCGCGCCATCGGTGACACCCGTTGTCGCCCCATCTTCGATGAGCACTGTAAACGTCGCGTCGACATCAGCCAGTGAACCGAGAGCAATAACAAACTCAAGCCCGTCATACCCGGCCCGGTCGATAACCTGACTAACAGATGCCGTGTCATTGGCACCACCGGATACGGGGCTGATAGCCCTTAGGATTTTTACATTGTCGTGAAGTTCCATCTTCTTTTCCCTCCTTTAGGGGGTGTTCGTTTATGCCAGCTTGACGCGGGCAAATGCCTCGGCCAGAACCGGCATACCGTCACCCTCGTAACGAGCGATGAAGCCGACCTGGTTGGCTTCGGCGTAGAGCTCGATCAGACGCTGAATCTGCATGTTCAGAGCATCGACGATCCAGTAGTTAGAGAAGTCGCCGAACAGTCCGACATACAGACCGGTCGTGAACGTGTTAGGCGCGTATTCGCTCATGACATACGGACGTCCCAGGATCACGTCAGGCTGGGCGTTCTGAAGCCCCGGCTGCCAGATATAAGCTCCGTCTCCGTCCTTGAGCTTCGTGATCTGCTTGACCGCGTCAGGATGGAACAGCCAGGTCGCTTTCGGATGATAGGCCGCCTTGACCTTGAATTTGGCCTCGATCAGCCCGTCCGCCTGAATCGAAGTCGCCGTATTGCCTGTAGAAACGTCACGAGCGGTCGTGATGCCGTCAGCCGATGCTGTGAACAGACCCAAAGGCTGACTGACGCCAGTCCCGGTCATGAACGCTTTCTCCTGGGTGATACCGACCTTATAGGCGATCCGGTCTCTTACGATATTCTCGACCGGCAGTGCAGCTACGTTAAGCAGCCTGTTGCTGATCTTGATGCGCTTGGCCATCGGATGCGGCTTGAGTTCCCGCTTACCGAAAGACATCGTGGAGTCCTCAGACCCCGTTGCGAGCTCTGTCGTCCAGTCCGCGTCAGCCGGATCGGCATCCAATGTAGGGACGCCCAGGCTCTCAGCATTTGCGAGCGGATAGACCGTCGCCAGAGAGCGAACCTGCACTGCATCGTCGACCGCCTTGATCAGCGTGGTCATGAACTGTTGCGGTGTGACGATATATCCACCCGCCGGGTCGGAACCGGCCTCTAACGCCCGACGTTCGTCGGAACTTAGTACCGGGAGGCCGCCACGGAAGAAACCGCGCAAGGCTTTCGCCCGCATCTCGACCTCACCTTTACCGTCAGCATCCCGACCCTCCGGGTCTGGCTTCACGGCGGGTTGCCTGTCATCGATGCCTTCGATGCTACGCTCGGCATCTGCAAGTTTCTCTTCCTGGTCGATCTTGGCACGCATAGTACCCACGTCGGCCATGATCTTGTCGTAGCTGCCGGTTTCCTCAGCGGTCAGTTCCCGCTTCTCTGTCTCGGCCAAGTCGAGTAGTTTCCTAGCCTCGATTACGAGACCGGCGCGCTTCCGTCTTAATTCTTTTACGTCCATCGTTCCTCCTTATTGTTTGTCTTTCATGATCATTGCCTCGACCTAGACGTCTAGCTCGATCAAATCGAGCTTCTTCCGCAATACGCTCAAGGGTACGAGTGGAGTCCTCCCCGGCTCGTGCCTGACATAGCGGGATAAGACATCGATCGAAGCCTGGATGATGTCGTGGTCGGTATCGCTTAGTTCCAAACCTTTCTCGGCCCGGAAGATTATGCCGGACAACATCGAGGGATCGATGCCGACTTCTTTCAGATTGCTACGGACAGCAACGTCCGTCTGCGGGTAGGCTGGGTAAGTGACAGGAGAAACATCGAACAATTCGACCTCAAGAAGTGTTCGGGTCGTCTCATCTTGATCACCCTCCCAGCTCTCATTGACCGCCCTGAACCCGAAACTCATCTGTGAAACATCGCCGCGCTCGATAGACTCGACATAGCCCGCAGCGGATTCGGGCGGGTTAATTTCGATGGCAAGCCCGTGAGCATTCTCGCCCAGCCGTAATGTCCCCGATTTGTTCCGGCCCAGGACTTTGTCGGAATTGTGATTCCAAAGGGCGCGTATATCGGCTTCCTGGATGGTCTTGGCGAATGCTCCGGGAGTGATTTTTTCCTTGAAGCCATATAAACCTTCTGAAAGCTGATTGAATACGGCCGCATAACCCATAATCTTCTTGCCACCGTCATCGGTGACAAGCCTGGCTTCAGTCGCTGGCAAGAACCGACGCTCAATCTGTCCTTTTGGTGATGCTTTTCTTGATTCAGGCATATCTGCCTCCTTGTCTGACCTGGCAAAATAAAAACGGCCTGATAAGAGGCCGTTTTAACTCGCTTCAGAATCGCTCCTAAGCGACTTTTATGTGGTTTTTGATACTAGATACCCTGCTCTAAGCAGGAGAAATTTCACAAACACAACCTCCATGCAAAGGAGGATGACCCGCGTCACTCTCTATCGCGAACGGTGAATCCAGGCCGGGTACATCCATCTCGTCGCCGGCGCTTAAGAAATTCATGTCGATACCGACGACTTTCCCGTCCATCTCCTGGCATATCGGACAAGCGTTAGCATTCGCCTGCCAGACAAGTGTGGTTATCCCGCCCAAGACGAATGTCTCTTTAGCGATGGCGTTGTCTTCGCGGACTGTCTCGTTCATCGCGTCTTGGTCTGGCCGCTCTTCTTCCCAATCGTCGAATTCGCCATCAAGCTCGTCTGATATCGCACTCAGGTCATCGACCGAAGCCCTAATACTCCTATGATCGTCCAGTATCGTCCGTATTTTCTTGATACTTCGACCGACATGACGAGACGCATACATGTCCGCATACTTGCTGACAAAAGTGTTGATTTCGCCCTGGTTCACGCCGGAATTTATCTCGTCCGACGCCTCCACGTGGATCGCTTCGCCATAAGAACTCATGACCGGTAGCATGACTTTGACGATATGAGAGCGGAAATCGTCATAGTAGGGACTCAATGCTTTGTCGAATTCGTCGATATTCCCTCTTAACAGATGTTTCTTGGCCAGACCCCGAAGGTCTTTTACCTCGCGGCTGATAATACGAGTAACCGCATCAACGAACATCGGCTTGTAAGCACTTCGCAACCGCGTGCGCGCGCCGCGACTTCTCTTCTCGGCTCTGGTTGCCGTGTCCGACCTACGACTCATCCGGGCAACCCTTAATTGGGCTGTTGCTTTCCTCAGGTTCAATGCTCGGCCCCCAGGCATTTGCCGTCTGCGTCGAGATGGGCAACCATAGACCGGCAGGCGCCCCTGCCGGGCGCAATCTCAAAGTTCCATTTACACCAATCGTTATCGCAGCTTAAGGATACCTTGCCCAACGAGCAGCCCCCGTCTTGGATGCGGTGCGGACACTTTTTCGCCTGGCAGACGTAACGGCCATCAACCTTTTTGGGCTTGCAGAATTGACCCATCAGGCTCCCGCCTTTCTGACTAGTGCGACCAGGATTTGATGCTTCTCGCCAGCCTCATCGTACTCGTCTTCCTGCTCGGAATAGAAGTCCAGGATTTCATAGCCGGAAGCCTTTAGCAGGTTAATGAAATCGTCAGCGGTGGTATAAAATTCAATACTACTGTCAACGGACTCAGTATTACCGTAGATATAAACCAGCATCAGGCCACCGTTCACCAGAACCCGGGCCGTTTCCGGTATGCTCCTGGCCAAATTCGAGGCATGTAAGGTAGACAAACTGAACAAAGCATTGAAGGAACCGTCCTCGAATGGCAGGTCCTCCGCGTTGGCTGCCTGGAAGTTTATATCCACTTCAGCCTCTTTCGCGTTGTCTTTTGCCAGCTTTATGGCACTGGGCGCCACATCGATGGCCGTAACCGTGAATCCAGCCCGAGCAAAGAAAATAGAGTCGCGTCCATTGCCACAGCCGATTTCCAGGAGTTTGCCGTTAACACCTTCGTCTTTTAGCTTTTCGACATACTCTTGCGCGAAAAGGGATGGCGTCAAATCAGTAGCCCAATGAGCAGCTCCCTCTTTATATTGCTCCTCCCAGTCATCGGGCGTCATAGCTCGGATGTTCCGGACATCCCTCCCGGCACTGGGTGACGCTTTCGGAGGCGGAGGATTCGCTAGATCGGCAGCCGATACCATATTGAGCGGCACGAGATAAATATTCCCCTGGCCATCCGGCAGCGGGTTCCTATTCTCGATCTCGCAAATATCGTCCGCACTCATCCAACCAGCATTCCTAGCTTGTGCATAGGCGGTATAGCGGCTTACCGTATCGCCGCGCAAGAGCCCATCGACCAGGAGCTCGGCGAATATCTGTGTCCGCTGTTCTTTCGGCACCAACTGGGTCAGGATAGCCATCTCGTCGCGCCGCGCCCAGGGTCGGATGCTATAGACTACATAGTTTATTGATTGGTGTTCGATATTACTGAAGGTCGCCCTTTCTAAATCCTGCAAGAGATGAGGCGGGATGCGGAGTATCCGAGCGATCTCTTCAAGTTGAAAACGCCGTGTGTCGATAAACTGGGCATCCCCGGGGGGCATCCCGACCTCTTGAAATTTTGTGCCCTCTTCAAGAATGTCGAAGGTATGCGCTTTCTCCGAACCCTCGTGGCTCTCCTTCCAGCTTTTTTTCAATCTCTCATAGGCCTCGTCAGATAAAGCTTCAGGGGTTTCAAGATAACCGCCGGGTCTTGCGTCATTGGCGAAGAAACGCGCCCCGTATTCCTCGGCCGCTATGCTCAGTCCTAGCGCTTCACGCGCCAAGCCGATCGGACTTATCCCGATAAGCCCGTTGTAAGACAGCCCCTTCACGTGGAAGACATTCGCAGCTGGTAGCGGAACAATACTGGTCTTTGGGTCAGCTATTACCTTCTCGCCCGTCCTCGGATCAACATAGGTCGTTGTCGCCGGGTCTTTTTGATAGAAATAGGTCAGTTCCCCACCGATTCGCCGGACTTCCATCCGGTCAGGCATCAAGGGCCAGAGCTGCGCCGGGTATCCGTCCCGGCCCCATATAATCTGAGCGTAGAAATTGCCCCAAAGGTTGAGGTGCGTAATCTTTAATTGCTGAAATACGAACGCGTCCATCTCCGGGTTCGGCTGATCATGCAGAATTGGATATAGCGGATGGTCATAGGCGCGTTCTTTGCCTCGAGGCTTGAGTCGGCGATAGGTTATGACAGGCAAGCTCGCTATGTCTTCGGAGAGAACCCGGATGCCCGCAGAAAAAGCAGCATGAGCCATCGCGCTCGAGACGGTTACTGATTTGCCGGACGCGGATGGTGCGTATCCTAATATTTCCAAGAGCCTAGCATCCGGGTTGCTCGGATGGCTGCGCATCTCGAGACTGAATCTTCCGACCTGTATTCTCACCCAATACTCCTTACGCCTCGCGTGTCATAGACGCTCTTCTTGTTCTTGTGCCTGAGTGCCCGGTCGACCGCCATGATGCCGGCCACGATACCATCTATCCGCTCTCTCGATCTGCTCTTGTCGGGCTTCATGTTCCCCGCCGGGTCCTGTTTTATGGCCACGTTCGACGCCATCCAGCGCAGAACCGGGTGACCGCCGTGGATGAGACGCTTCTGCATGACCATCGTCTCAACTTCTTTGGTTGGCGAAGCCATACTCGCGAACCCTTGTCCCATCGGGACCATCGTGAATCCTGCATCGTCTAAGTGCTGACTGATCTGCGTAGCGCCCCAGCGGTCGAAAGGTATCTCTTTGATCTTGTATAATTCGCCGATTTTCGCTATGTCAGCTTCGATAGTGTCGTAATTGATGACGTTGCCAGGGGTTGCTTTGATAAATCCGCGCTTGACCCACTGGTCATATGGGACCTTGTCTTTCTTGACCCGGTCCGCGATATTGTCAGCCGGGATCCAAAAGAACGGTAGCCATGCATGTTTGTTCTCATCGAGCGGGAAATCCAGGACGAAAGCGGCGATGTCGATGCTCGATGCGAGATCAAGACCTCCATAACACGTCCGCCCTTTCAGCTTATCGAGATCTATCTCCCCGGCCGCCTCATCCCACAGTTTCATCGGTAGCCATTTCGTCTCTTGGCTGGTCCAAATGTTCAAACGAAGCCTCTTGAATATGTTTTCTTTCGAAGGGACCTGCTTAGCCTCTTCGCACGCGACCCTTAAACGCTCAATGTCAAACGTGCGCCCTAAAGACGGATTTGCCTTTTTCCAGATCTCTTCATCGGTCCAGTCAATAGTCGACCAATCGTCTTGTTCGCCGGCGGAGAATATGACGGGTAAGAATTCAGAATCATCAATAATCCCGTCGCGGACCTTAATCGCATAATCGTGGACTTCCCAACACACCGAATTCTTGTCATACCCGGCCGTAGTGAGATAGACCATCACCGGCTGTCGTCTTGCGTCGCCGGCCCCGTCACTCAGGACGTCATACAGATCCCGGTTCGGCTGGGCGTGAAGTTCATCAAAGACGCAGCCGTGGACATTAAAACCGTGCTTTGTCCTAACATCCGAACTCAGCACCTGGTAGTACGAATCGGCACCGTAATAAACAATGCGCCGTTGCGAATCAAGGACCTTTAGCTGTTTTGAAAGATACCGCGAATTCCGCACCATCTTAGCTGCCGGCCGGAACACCAGACTCGCTTGTTCTCGATCCGCGGCCGCGGAATAAACCTCTGCACCCTCTTCGCCATCACCAGCCAACAAGTAAAGAGCGATGGCGGAGCCTAATTCAGTTTTGCCTTGTTTCTTAGGAATCTCGATATAGACTTTTCGATATTGTCGAAACCCGTCTGACTTCAGAATCCCGAATAAAGGTCTTATGACACAATGCTCTTGCCAGTCGAGAAGCCTGAACGGCTTACCCGCCCATTGGCCCTTCGTGTGGGTCAGGCAAGATATGAAGTCGACAGCATGGTCCGCGACTTCCTTGTCGTAACGAGGGTCATCTTGATAGGGATACTGCATCTCATTGCTTCGCCCTCTTTCGCTTCATAAGTTCTTCCAGCGGGTCGACTCCTTCCTGCGGGTTGAACGTTCCGAGCCTTGTTCTGGCTGAAGGAGTTAATCCAAATTCAGTACAAAATGCGCGGAGTTGTTTAAGAGCATCGTTGGCGATCTTAACCTGTGGCAAAGGCTTTAAGGCTTTAACTTGACCAAACTCGTCATAAATGGGGTACGTTTGACATTTCTTCTTGACCAGGTAATCTGTTGCTTTCTTCCATACAGCCCATGACTCGCAATATGCGGCGAGTGCGGCCTTGTCTACCTGCGTAAGTAAACCCAAACGAACAAGTTCAGGTACTATCCGTTTCCACTCCCACTTTGCGGGTCCTGACAAGAACCTCGGGCATGCCGGGATCGTAGTATCCGGTTTTGGTTCTTCTCGCTCTTTGAGCTTTAGTTTTGATGGATTCCCATTAATCACATGAAGCTTGGTAGGTAGTGGTTTGCGACCCTTCATTCTATCCCTTTCAGAAACTTCAATTTCCCGATTTAGTGCGCGAAGCTGCCCAACGGTCTAGGGTTAGCAGGTCAGGAGGTATTTTACCCGCCCCCCTATATTACGTGACCTTTAGGTTTGTCCTAACCCGTTATTGCTACAGCTCCTTATATCCTTTGTTACTCTCTATATCTCTAAGGCGACTAGCGCCTGTTGGTTATGGTGTGAGAAGAACATCTTTGCTTTTCCATATGATGTACTGCTTTATTGGTAGCCCAAAGATTGGACAATAATCATTTGTCCAACCGGTACCTGGAACCACTGGCCCTTGTAATCCCCAAACGACAATCCTGTCAGGAGCGCCATCGTTCCAGCCTTTGAATAAACGGAAGCTTGTTATTTGAAAGATTCTATTAAATATCTCCAGCTTGCTCATTGCCTGTCTAGCCTCTTCCATGTATTACCTGTTCTTATCTCCATTACTAATAGATTTACAATCCGATTGACCAACCACGTTGTCTGACATTTGTTGAGAAATGGTTTTACAACAACAGCCACAGACATCAACGTCTGGACTAACCACATGCGTCTCACTCTTGCTTCCAATCGAATCTCCAGATCACTCATGGCTTCTTGATGCCGAAAACCTTAACAACCTCATCGGCTTTCATCTTCTTTTCAACCAACGCTTGCAAGGTAATAAGCGCCTCGGCATCAAAATCTATTTCGTCTATAAGGATCTTTAGGGTCACAGTATTCACATCTTCAGTACTCATAGATAAGTCCAGTTCCCTTAAATGTTTCAAAGGCACGCCATCCAGTTCAAATGTAAGACCGTTCGCCGTAAGTGATTTACCTTTGATAACGAGTTTACTCATCGCCTATCCTCCGTTGCCGTCTTCCTGTTATGACAGGTAGTACATAAAGCCTGGTGATTAGTTGGATCGTAGAAAGCATCACCAGGTCTAAAAGGGATGATATGGTCTACAACCGTTGCTGGATGCTCACACCTAACACATATCGGGTTGTGCCTCAGATACCAGCGTCTGTATCGTTGCCAGCGTGACCCATAACCGCGCTCTGTGGATCCGCCGCGGTCTCTGTCGTATTGTCTGCCTTGATCCTTATGATCTTCGCAGTAGCCGTCGTGTGTCAGGTTAGGACAACCCGGCTGCCGGCATGGCTTCTTCAGTTTGTTTGGCATATCTACTCGACTAACGGGTCAGCGTTGTCCTCAACCAAAGCCGCGAGATGATTGTTCTGCCCGGTGCCTTGTGATAAGCCGCCCTTGGATACATCAACAGGTGTTAGAGTCACCAAGAATGCCTTACCGATTAGCGCCAGGTAAGCCTCGTTCGCTTTGATCATCTCTGCCTCAGGGACACTGACCGTAAATTTACAGGAACCTTGCCCATCACCCACTATCATGTTTCCACTCGGAGGCGGGAACGCTACAAAGCTGTAAGTTCTCTCGCCCTCTTTGCTCATCGATTGAATCCAAACGGTGGCTCAACAGGCTCGACGCGCTTTATGACACGCCCGTCCGGACCATAGATATAGCAAGGCTGAGGCTGCGAATAATCAACCGTCGGCATATTGGTTTTTACGTATTGACGGTTATGCCTTGCATAGTCATCATCTATCGGCTCAGCTTCCGAATCTCCGCTTATATCGATATTGTCAGCCATGACGCGCCCTTTCCCATACCGTCTCCTGAGCTAATTCAAATCGTTGAGTAAGTCCGTACTTTGCAGCAAAAGATTTCTGGCCGAGATTATGACTCTCGGAATGATGCCAATACGGAACACGCGAACAAAGGTATATCTCGTTCTCCGGACACAAGGCAGCTGCACCCCAGCGTTTGCGTGTCAAGAAATGATGTTTCTCTGCCGGCGTCTTGCCACAGATCTCGCAATAGTGGGTCATGGAATTAAAAAAGCCCGGACAAGAAGTCCGAGCCGTATTGTGGAGACAAATCTACATCTTAAGAATACCATATCTGTCAAGACCGCTCTGACCTTGTATTGTTTATTTTCATTCATCATTTCTGCTGTTCCTGTTGTTTTGGCTTTCTCAAGGTTCTAGCTAAGAGGCCAATCGCATCTTCAACCTTCGAAATAGCCCCGTTCACATCCTCAACAGCGTTACGCCTCTTGTAATCAACCTGCTTAGATATGCCAAAGTACCGTTCTTTCTTTATGTAAATGCCTTCTTCTTCCCTATATTGCTTCCTGCTGGACTGCTTCTGACCCTGCCCGTCGTTCGGTCCTGGCCATGACCTACCGGTGCCACTCCCTCCATAGGTAGAGTCTCGCAACTCTTGCTCGCTGGACGTGAGCTCGGTTATGAGAACAAGCAAGTCCACTGTTCGCCTAAGGAGGCTTGACCCGTAATCGTTCGGGTTCATCTTCTCGTATTCATCAGCTATTTTTTTGATATCCACCGCCTACCTCCTGCCCTTATATCTGTCCGCTCCCGGCGCCTGCCGCATCAGCCTGTCGAAGTCCTTGTCGGTCATATGTTTGAGCTCGTCCTCAACCAGCTTCTTGTTCACTTCCGCTTCTAATCCGCTGACAAAATCTTTGCCGGCGGCCAGTCTTTCCAGTCGCTTATGCGTGATCAAGCCCGCCTTGACCAATCGTTTCCGGGTGTGTTTGCGAAGGATCTCCGCGATCGACGGCATTAGGGGTTGACCTCGTTTAAGTCGCCTTCCCGGTAAGACAAGACCAGTTTGAGCTCACCCTTGGCCTCGAATACGCGGCCGTCGGCAGTGCGGAACTTCACGCGCACAACATCGAAGTTTTGCCGGCGCTTGCTGGGAGGTTTCAGATGCCGATATTTCGCACGATAGGCGTCGTTTCCCCTTTTCTTTATTAAGCGTCTATGTGCCATAGCGCATTCGGGCTTGCCGCACGTTGCCTGATTCGCGCGTTCCGGTATGTAATCGTCCAAGCAGTAATCACAGATTTCGGGGATTGCCTCTTTAGACGTCGGGACGTCTTTGGGGTGCGAAGTTTCAGCAGATGGCACTTTAGCGACCTGGGGTTTATCGGCTCGCGGCCAACGTCTCAGAGGATATGGCTTATCGTCCGTTGGTTTGTTCTTAGATTCCGGCAGAGTGAGTTTGACTACCGGCGCGTCCTCCTGTGCCTTGACAGCCTCTTCGACTTTTTTCACACGTTCTACCGTCCACGCCTCGGCGCGTAGGATGAACTCGAACAGCTTACGCCTCTCGTCCGCATTGAAAATCGTGAGTGCCCTAGCCCTCGCCAAAAAGCCCTCGCGTATCTCCCTCGTGCAATCCGGGCAATAATCGCCGACCGTGTCGTATTTGCTCACCGGCTCGTCGCACTTAGCGCAGTCGCGATCGGGTAGATCCTCGGCTTTTACGCTTTCCTTGAAACGGTTCTTACCCATATCTCCCTCCTTAAGCCCGAAAGGCCAGCCTCGACTCTTGGGTCTTCAAGAGCGAAACTGGCCTCCGGTTTTTCCATCTAGCCCTGTATTCGATTCGGTATTACTGTCAATCGGTTCTTGTAGCTCTTACTTCCTCGTCCGTTCCGTACTCTTACTGACCTCTCCCCGATATGCCCTGAAAGTCAGCGAGTCAAATCCTCTGTCCGCTCCGCCCTCTTTGACCTCTTCCAGCCATTCACAGAGTTCCTTGAGGGCGGGGCCCGGTACTGTCATGATCACTTTCTCAAGGCGTTGACGTATCATTTCGGGGAGTCGGTCGGTCATACTTTCAGCCCTCCTTTCGTTGTCCTGATGCTGATCGTCCTCCAATCGGGAATCTACCAAACAAAAGCCCGCGCCAACCTTTATTCCGTGCTGGCTTAACCTCGGCTGGATTTACCTCAATCAGCTTCTTTTTTTCATAGCTGCCGCAATCGTTGTGCTTATTTGCGATTTCAGGAATTAGGTAGGTAGGCTTCTTGCTCCTGTATGTGCTGATATGCCCGTTTGCTTTTGTGCAAGGCGGGGTGAAGTAGCCGCCGGGGCCAAACCAATACCGGCAGTCTTCGCAATAAACGGATTCTACCCCGGCAATTGCTTTTTGGATTTTTGCCAAGGAGGCATCAAGGGCGCTCGTGTCGGCGATTATCTTGACAATAACGTCGGTATGGGACGGCGCCTTGCTAAACGTCTTGTCAATCCATTCCTCGAACGTAATATCCCCCTCCGGCCACTCGCCTTTTTTAATCTGGCCGGCTTTAAGTACATCAAAAACCTTCCAGGCATAAGGTTCGTCGATTTTAATGATGAAGTAGTTCCTGCCTGGTTTCATCTGCTTTAGCATTATCGTTTCCTCCCATGTTTCTTATTCTGCCGTTCCCGTTTTCTTGCCGCTTTAACGTCATCCCGATACTTATATGGTTTGCTTCCAGGATGATTGGTCCGTATTGCCCGGGTAACCGAAGAATTAAAGAATTTTAGCCAGCTCATTCCTCTTCACCATGTCCCAATATCGTTCCTTCCATTTCAACCAGAACGTTGCCGGTCCCGCCTATCAGATCCCGCCGGAGTTGCCGCCTCTTTTGCCGCGGCCATCCTGTTTTGACCAGAAAGCGATCGAACTCTTTCCAGTCCCGCTTAATCCTATTCATCAGACGCTTAGTTTTTCGCTGAGCCCAAAACTCCGATAGACGCTTCACTCCCCGCCCTCCAAGCTCATATGCCGCCAGTTGATGTTGGCGATCCAATGTCCGAGAATCGGCCCGTGCAAGCTGATATGTGTCACACGCCGGCTCATGGGCTGTTTGGTTTCGGTATCGATCAGGTTGATCGTCACCGGCTGATCGTCCGCAATGATCGATTGCAGGCCCCTAAGTCGGGATGCTTCAAAATCGGTGACGAGCCGAATGGTGTTAGGCGCCAAGCCGGTGATGTGGTCTAAGGCGTTCCCGTGTTCTACTTTGCCCTCTATCATGGCCTTTTCTACATCGATGATCATTTAGGTACCTCCTCGTCTTTGCTGAACTTCCCGCCATTGTAGGTTTCAACAGCGACCGGCGGATGCGTCTGACCCCACACCCATAATGCGACAACGCCCCTGAACAGAACGCTTAACCGCTCACGCCACGATAATTGCCAAACGGAAATGTAGACATTCCCGCCATGTGCGCTTTCAGCACATCCGCAAGGCAGTTCACCGCAGCCCGCCCCAACAAGCGTTTTATCTGCCTTGTACTCCTTATATTCCTTAACTGGTATCACTTCGCGCCTCCCATGATCTCTTCCTGCCTTTTGCTTATCCGTGCCTGTTCGGCCACGATGAAGTCCAATACGATCTTGTCGATCTCGCGGTTCTTCTCATCTAGGGTGATCTTGTTTTTCAGTATTTCGAACTGCGTATCCCGCATGTCCAGTTCTTCCTTTTGGGCCTTTTTGAGCTTGGCTATCGTATTCTCGCGGGCCCGGATCGTTGCACGTAAATCCTTGACGAGGAGGGCATTAGAGAGGAGCGCATTCACGGCTACGAATGTCACGCCAGCGAACACGATTATGATGACAATCCGGATCATCCTAAGAGTAGGAGTCATTTGTCACTCCAAACGTGAATAAAATCTGTCCTGTGCTATTCATAGGAATCGGATTTGTTTTGTAGAAAATACCCCGATGAGTTAGTCCGACGAAACAACCATCTTCATATATTGCCTCTACCCCAAACATTAAATCGGAACTATCAAGAATCTTAGCCTCGCAATTTTCCGTCCAAAGAATAAGAAAACCAGGACGCTGCTCAATCAGATATATCTCGATAACGTTAGGGAATGCGATGGTCATCTCGGCTTAGCCTCCTCTTTGGAATCCCCGAGGAATTCGACCAGCTTTTCAATAACCGGCTTAAATGCCTTAGCCCATTCTGAACAGAAGACCGTCCATGCCTTGTTGAGTCGCTTAACAGCATCCAGATAAGAGCCCTCAAGCACGAATACCGGCTCCTTCACCCCGTGCCCGCAACAGGCGCTCGACAGGCCGTTTACATGACCGATACAAGCGTCATGCCCTTCGGGGGTCGGCAACCTCCCACACCTTTTGCAGGGGCGTTCTATCGAAGTCGGCTCGTCGGTGTCTTGATACCGCCATGTTTCCGTCTGTTCGTCGTAATATGTCGGGTGTCCGCGGTGATGGCTAGTGGCTGTCATTCGCCCAACGTCCAGCACATCAGTTCTCCGGCATATACGCTTTCGTCCCCAACTTCGCCATTGTATATCTTGACCTTGCGCTTTCCCCAAATATCTTCATTCGGCCAAAACTCAAAATCATAGTTTCGGGCGAGCTCGATAGCCTTCTTAAGGGTTCTTGCTTGACACGTAGGGACAAAGCACGAGCCGCCGTCTTCGCTAAAATAGACTTCCTCAATCGGGTTTGGCCGTACCATCTAAACCACCAGCCCGTTATAATAAAGCGGGAATTTGTCCTTGTTTCCAGCAAGCCCCAGGGGCGTACTCTTTTGGACTTGCCGCGCCCACTCAACGGCTTCCTCGAAAGTGTCAAAACGCTCAACTCTTCTCGCTCTTGCGCGATCACTCCGACATAGAACCAGTACAAACGCATCGTAATAACATGTTTTTACAAACCTTATTTCAAGACGATTGGCCGGTAGCATCAGACCACCAGCCCATACTCTTCAAGGAACGGCCGGACGTTTTTCTTCCACAGGATGTTCGGGTGTCCGGTGGCGATGACGCTTTCCAGCCAGGCCTTTTCGGGCTTGATGATCTTTTTGGGGTCGCCTGTCATGGCGCCGACAATAAGGAGGTCAAAAGCCTCAAGCCATTCCACCCTATCAACCAGTCCAAGTAGCGGTTCTAATGAAACGAAAGCATTGACGCCGCTTGTCGCTTCCCATAGCTCCTGCGCTCGGTAGGCATCGTCGTTGTTTGTTATCGTCGTACCTAGCCGACAGTTATCGGAAAAATCAAACAACTTATATCGCCCTGGATTCTTCGTCAGGAACATGTAGGTGTGACGAGGAGTCGCATGACAAGCGGCCAGGGTCGCGTCTATATGAGCCTTCGGCGTTTCGGCGTGGAACAGGTCCCCCATGCTCTGTACGAATATCGTCCGGGGTTTCCGCCAATGGGCTGGTTTCTCAAGCTGCTCCTGATGCCAATGAGGGATGAACTGATGGCATAGCTCACAGCCCCTTAGGTTCCTGGCGGCGAACTCGCGAGCGTAGCAATACGAGCAGGGCCGAGGAGTTTCCTTATAGCCGCCCGGCCCATAGCAACCCCAGCCGAGGGGATTTATTGTTTCGTCACACCATTCAATCTTAGTGCTCATGCGACTGCCGCCTCGATAAACTCAACGTGAAGATGGCAGTCCACGCATTTGAGCATCGCCGAGCCGTCCAGATAGGGGACTATTTGAGTCCGCCGATGCAGGCAGACGTCAACCCCGTTCTCGCTGAGTTCGTCGAATGATATCTCCGCATGACATTTCGGACATTCATAGTCAACGATGTTATTCTTGGTTATTTCGATATCCCAGGAATCGTAGTCGGTAATCTCGCCCGTCTCGACGTTGAACGTCCCGCCGATCATGCCCTCGACTTCGATTTGTATGTCGAGTTCTTTCAGGCGAGCCGAGCATTTAGGACAGGTTAGGCTGCTCATACGCCCCTCGCCTCCGCCTCGTTGTAGAAACTCGACACAGCCCGCATCCAGTCATCCGGCGGCACGCAGTAAGACGTTGCCGAGTAGATATCGCCCTGGGCCAAGCGCGGGTATTCGTTAGCGATCGCGCGGACGTATGAGTCTATAAGCGCCTCCGGAGACGATTCGTCCAATCTCCCGGACCAACCGAACAGGGCCCAGGCGGCCGCGATCCCATTAGCCCGGCCGAACGTGCTCTCCTTGCCGGCAATTGCCAGGATTACCGCCGGCTTGACGCCGTGCTTTTTGCAGGCGCGGTATATGGGCCCGGCGTAATCGGCGAGCGGCGAACTGTATGAAGCCAGGTAGTCTCTGATGGCCTCGATCCGGCCGACCTCTTCCCGGTACCTTGCGTTCTCCTGCTGAAGCTGGTCTATCGTCATCTGCTTTTTCTTGTTGTCTTCCTCGAGTTTTTGCTGTTCGCCCTCGCTCTTCTTGAGCACCTTGTCGAACTTCTGCTCGAGACGTTTCAGCCGGCTGATGTTGTCGGCCTCTGCTGCTTTATCGATTGCCGCCTTCGCATAGGTCATACCTAAAAAAACGATGATGAACACGATGATTGCCAACCAAATAAGCCAATTTGGACCTCTTAAAGGATTTCTTCTCATGAGACCGCCTCCGTTTTGAAATGAACAACGGTATATGTCGGACAACCTTCGTAGAAAACCTTGGTTACTTTGAGCCGCGCGAATCCCTTACTGGCAAACCCCGTATGCGCGATTATCGTATCGCCCTGCTTGCCCTGCCATATCTCGTTGAGCGTGATTTTGTCCAGGCTTTCATCCAGCATCGCTTGCCTTTCTTCTTCGGTAAAACGAAGGTGTCTTATCATGGCTAATCCCTCGGATCCTCGTCAGATTCTGCGATCGCTGCCTCTTCTGCTATCCGCTCTTGAGCTGCCGCGATAAGTCTCTGCTCACAATCAGCCACCGTGTAGCCCGTGTCGATTAAGAACATGTAATAGGAAACAAGACCTCCCAGCTCGTCTTGTCCCTTCCAGGACGGGAACCCATCCGGAAGATAAGAAGCGTTGCCGTCGACGTATGCATCCGCTCCGAGAATGGCTAAAACAAACAGCTTTTGCAGGGAATTCGGTGCAGAAATACCTAGCGAGGCAAGCGATTCATCAATTTGACCATAACTTTCAGCCGGCTCGATACCGTCCTGCCATACCACACTGGCGATAAAATCAAGAATGGTTCCCTCGAGTTTCTCCGTTTTCCCGATTAGCTCTTTCAGATGCTCAACGCGCACAACTTCAGCTGCTTTAAAAGCTGCCTTATGCTCTTCGCGCGCTTTATTCTCCGCAATCTGCTCAGGCGTAGGCTTGTATTCTTTCTCAACACAACCATGAACTTCGGGTGTCGTACACCAATACTCGACACTCGCGTCGTAAGGACTGACATAGGCGATGTGCCCGGGACATGACGCGTGTTCTTCCGGAGTCATGGGCTTGTCGTCAACTTCCATAAAAGAAAGCCTCTTGGCCCCGGTTATGTAGCTTTCCTTAGAGATTTTGACACCGGCGGCCGTCAGCTCATCTATGGTTTCTTGGACATTGATCTTCATGTCCCGAGAAAACCTAAGCTGGCTCAAAAAGTGCTTGAAGCTGTCACTGCCGGCCATGCCTACGAGCTTTTTGTAGGTCTTTTTGTCGTCCTGGAATTCGACGAGCGCGGCGGCCTCTTCGATCGTGACTTGCTGCCCCTTAAGGTCCTCGTAAAGCTTGTCGGCCGCCGGCGCGACGATCCTGGCAAGTTCAATGAGCGCTTGGTCACGTCCGGTGAACGTAGCCACGGCCTTTACGTCGATGCCTAAATCAAGCATCGTCTGAAATCCACGGCACTCTTCAAGGGCTGTAAAGTCTTCGCGGACCGTATTCTCTGCCATAAGCCTGGATACTTGCCCGGCACGGTCAAGAGTATCGAACACAAGCGACGGTATGGTCTCGTGTGAGTTGTTTTTCGCGGCCTGCAATCTCCTATGGCCGGCGACGAGTTGATAACGATCGCCATTCTTGACCGTGACGATCGGTACCATAACCCCAAGCTCCTTAACGCTCCTTGTAAGCGTTGGGATGCCTATATTGCCGGTCCGCGGCTGGTCCGGATTCGGGTCTATCTTGTCTACCGGTATTAGGTCGAAGCCTGCTATATCTTCTTTTTTCTTGGTCATTCTGAGCCTCCCAATAAACTTATTCCGTACTCGATGATTTGCTTTCGGAGTTTTGACCGAGCATAAGCATAAGCATAAGCAGCAGCATAATCAGCAGCATAAGCAGCATAAGCAGCAGCATAAGCAGCATAAGCAGCATAAGCAGCAGCAGCATAAGCAGCATAAGCAGCAGCAGCATCAGCAGCATAAGCAGCATAAGCAGCATAAGCAGCATAAGCAGCATAAGCAGCATTTTTGTTTTTTGCTGTTGGAGAGTTTATATATATTTTGGCCGCCTCTATCGCATCTCTCGGCCGGCTGTCGTTCGGATATTTCTTTTCGTAAATCTCAATAACCTGCTCCGCGGCGAACACTGCATACTGAACTTTTTGTTTCTTGTTCATCAATCTAACGATCGTCCAGTTCGCCCAATCAAAATGATTCTCAACCACCAGCTTTTTGATCACTTTGATGCTGTCGGTTTCTGTCTGAGTGAAGAACCACCTCACGCCCTCTGGACAAGCGTTGTATTCCTTTAGCCAGGCCTTCGTTATTTTCATTCCACTGCTCCCTTTTCTTTGAGGGCCGCCATCTTGCATAATTCCAGGAGTTCATTAGCAAAATCTGCGGCGTCCTTCCATGTCAGATCTAAATCAATCGCGGAATCCCGCGCCAAACCGAACGTGCGTATCGTTACTTTCCCCGGTCGTTTGCCAACATCGGCGTGAATCGTTCCGTTGCGGGTGTGATAGCCCATGATTGAACCAATCGGGGCAACAGAGTTTCCTATATAGCGCTCGGTAATCGCCTTTTCAATCACTGCTTTTGCTCCTTTAAATTCCGTCGGTCCGGCCCATCGATTTGAATGATCCGACTCATGCCGGCAATCCTTGAGACGATCCTTTCATCGCCGATACGCTCTTCGAGGTCATCAAGATCCAGGTTCGAAGTAAAAACCGTAGGCATCAGGTTGCGCTCCCTGTATGCGATGACGACGTATAACGCCTGACGGACCCAATCGGTCACTTTCTCGATTCCGATATCATCAAGGATGAGGACCCGGGCTTCTTTGAGCGGTCGTATGGCTTCCTCTTCGCCTTTTATCCTGAGCTCGCTGCGTAGATGTAAAAGCAGATCCGGGACCGGCCAGAAATCAGCGTCGTTGATTAGCTCCCGATAGATAGCCACGGCCAGATATGTCTTCCCGCGGCCGGCGAGCCCATAGAAGAAAAGGGATCCGGCCGGCGCCGCGACAAATTCCTTGGATATCTCGAGCATCCGCCGATGTTTTGCCGTTAGGGGCTTGAAAGAATCGAATGATGCGGCAACGTATTTCAATCCGCACTTGTTGACGACTGTGTTCTTGATCCGTAGCTCATCAGCGCGTCTTTGCTCTTGCTGAAGTTGCTCTTCCAATTTCTCTTCGTAAGCCTTTTGACAACCCGGACAACGCGGCTCTTCCGGTATCTTCGGTTTCCCAAAAAGGACGATTACCTTGGCGTTGAATTCCTTGTGGCAGTCGACGCACTCACTCTTCAAGGTGCTTGTACTTACCATTTCCACTTGGTTTTGTCTTAGCCCCATGGTGACCTCCTTTCTTACCCTTGGCATCCTTATGTTTACCGCCTTTCTTCCGTCTCTCGATAATCGATTTGACGTATGCGAGATTCCGGCCTTCATGCAGCGCAGCTTCCGAGACTGCATGATTGATCCATTCAAGAGGTACCCCGGCCTTAAGTTCTTGATTGATCCAATCAGTGATAAGAGGCGAGGTTAAACCTATTTCGGCCTGCCAGAGATCACAGGCGGCCTTGAAATCGGGGTGTAATTCACCAGTAGTAGTAGCAGCAGTACTTAAAGAAGGTGTAGCTGTAGTGCATTCCGGAAGCATTGCCCCCGCATTGCTTCCGCTTTCCGTCCGCATTGCTTCCGCTTTCCGTCCGCATTGCTTCCGCTTTCCGTCCGCATTGCTTCCGCTTTCCCAACGCTTAGCTGACGCATTTTTAGCCTGGTCACGGCGTGCCTCTTGATGCGCGGCTTCTCGTATCAATCTCTTTTGTTTCCAACGCTTCAACTCATCGTCATAGACAAAAGCAGCCATTACGTTAGCTTTAATTCGTTTCCAGTCCGATAATCTGAGTCTCGCTATACGTGCCAGGCGTGAATCGTCGTCCGGGAGCGTTCCCGTAGGCTTCTCTTCCCATGCGGCACAGATTAAAAAGATGTAGGCGCCGGCTTCTGTCGTCGACATAGCCATAACGTTAGGATCTCCGACAAAATCAGCTGGGTAGAATTGGAAGGCGGGGGAGGAATTAGCCATTGGCGGCCTTTCTATATAAAGAGATCTGTTCCTGCAGGGGTTCTTCTATGGGCTTCTCCTCTTCGGCTTTCTTCCGGAGGTAGTCGACCCTGGCACGCTCGACGTTGTCTTTAAGATGCCGGGCCTTGGTCTCTATCGCCCGGGCATAGGAAATATCCGTGTGGTAGGCCTCATCAAAGGCCGCTGGATCGTCTTCGGGGTTAAACCACCAGTAGCCACCATTGGTACCGCTCGAGGATGAACAGATAGGACATCCGTAATCGATAATGAGCGCGGCGACTGTCTCCCGGGCCTTCCGGACATCGCTGTCTCGAACCCTACCGTCTTCGTCGGTGCCTAAAACGGCGATAGTTAGCGCCTTCTTGCTTTTGGTATTCTCCCGGCCGAATGCATAGGTTCTCAGATGAGCCCGGACGGCATACAGTAGATCCTGATTTATCGCCCGACTCACGAGGCTTCCCTTAATAGGTATTCTTGGTACTGGTTACAAAACGGCGCCGCAAAGCAGAATTCCTCACACCGGATCCGTTCACTCGGGCGCTCTTCGATCCGATATGTCTTGCCGGCGACGACTTTCAGATACTTCCGGTCGACGCAGAACTTCCGCTCGAGCCATTTAAGGGCTTCATCCTTTGACGGAGCGACCTTATCCGCCCGAGACCGACCGCTCTTGATGACAGCGTAACTCATGGGCTTAGCCCACATCTCGAGGTCCGTACAGAGCGGCAGGGCGTCATCGGGGATATCGGCCGCCTCTTCATGTAGCCGGCAGCGCTCAAGCATATAATCGAGAGTCTTTTCTTTGGACCATAGTGCGATCTGTTTATTGACGAATCCCGATTGCGGATAATCCGGGTCGTACTTCGCGCGACGCCACATCCAGTCGCGTAAGAGCGCATTGATCTCCGCAGTGAGGATGTCGAAGCCTTCTTGCTCCATTAGATAGGCGTACATGCTGCATTGCGCGTCCCATTCGTACTTCTCGCCGAGCATGAAGGACCAGACGCTCGTGTCTTTCCAGTCGATGATGTTCGTTTCTTCCGTCCGGTCGATCTTGCCGGTCACTATAAGCCCGTTTGGAAGGATGAGGTAGGATCGGTATTCATGGAGGGCGTTAATCTGATCGCCGCCCTCGAGGATCATATGTGTTAATTTTCCGCGGACCAGATATAGCATTCTCCGGGCATCGACAACAATCTCATCGTCGTGCCGGATCTGTAATTGCCGGCGCCGCGGGCTCATAATGAGCTCCGTGCATGAATAGTCGGCTTTCCCTTTGTCGTACTCGTCATTCAGGATGATTGACATAAGCGGGGCTGGATAGCCTAACTCATTCGTGATTTTCAGTGTCGTCTCCTGATCTAATACATTGACTTGCTAGACAGCAGTTCTGTTTCTCACTTAGATAAGGACACCCGAGACATGAAGGGCCGGTGTCCGATGCCATCAAACCTCGCCTTGTTTACGGTCTGGGAATTCCCCGTCGTACCACTCCATGAATTCAAGCCACCAGTAGATGTAATCTATCCGCTCTAAGATGGCTAACTCTCGGCCCATACGGAAACGATCTTGAGCCCGCTCTATTTCCTTGTCCGTTAGGATCATCCCAGCGCTTAGATTCAAGGCGCGTTCCGCCTTAGCCGTCGGCCAGGGACCGCGTGTGTTTTCCTTTTCGTAATCATAAGGAGCCATCTACAACCCGCCTCTCTTCCAGCCATTGGTCTAAATCCTTGACAAGATATCCGATGCGCCGGGCCCCGAGTTTCAGATGCGGCGGGGCCGGTGTCCTTCCGGGAAGATTGCCGTCGCACCGCGCTTGAGCAAGCCAGGATTTTGACATACAGATGTATATAGCGGCGTCTCTTTCGCATAGGACGGCGGGAGGGCCTACGGGGCCGATTTCAGGATTAGCGGGCATCGGTTTTAACCTCCTCATTGCGCTCGATTTTGAAAATATCATCGAAGGGAACACCTAAAACATGGATAATCTTTTTGGCCGTTTTGCTTGTTGTCCCGCGCAGGCCATTCTCAAGAAGTTGAACCTGGCCTCTCCCGAGCCCGATTTCCCGAGCCAGTTCTACTTTGTTGAAACCCGCTCGGCACCTCGCATCAGCAAACTCGGGTTTAGCAACAATTCGTTCACGCGGCATTAGTTACCCCTTCTTTTTTTGAGTGAATAGGTCCGCTTCTTGAGCAGAGAAATACCGGAGCGCGATATTCGTAACATTAAATAGAGAGTCGATCGGCTCGCGCAAAAGAAGCGATAGTGAACAAGCGAGCGGAAAGCCTGGCATCCGCTGTCCGGATATGAGCTGTGACCAATGACTCGGAGTTATAGCGACTAGTTCACATAAGTCACTGACCGAATACTCTCTTTTAAGCCTGGCTTTCTCTAGATTGTTCGTTTCATGTAAACTCATAGTCACAAGATAGTATACGGAGAGTTATATGTCAAGAAATATTTAAAGAATTTATGTAAGATAGTAATGCAGGTCACAATGCATCTACAACAAATCTAACCTGTTGGCGGTTAAATACTTTCTGTTAACTTTAAGTTAAAGGCGCGGCCGCTCGCTCGCTTTACTGTGGGTATAACTCTATGTATACTATTGCTGTGACATACGAGACCGTAGGACAAGCGCTGCAAAGAATAAGAGAAGAACTCGGTTTTTCGCGAACCGATGTTGAGCGTCTAAGTAATAAGGAATTCCGGATACCGATATTGGCTCTCTACGAAAGAGACATGCGCAACATCAGCGTTGGCCGGCTTCTGAAGCTATGTGAGTTTTACGGAATCGATGTTTGTGATGTTTTATCGCCTTCAAAAGAAGCCGTTAGTCTACGCGGACTAAATGGTCCGGACAAAGAGATTGTTAAACAAACCGTTGCGAGCTTCCGTCGAAAAAACAATCCTGAGAAGAAATCTCACGCTTCTTGATTGTAGTTGTTGGCATAAGGGTTTAAGGGAGTAACAAAAAGGGGGCAGAATGAAGAAGATCGTCATGGTACTAGGATGCATCGGATTGCTGGCAGGGCTTATGCTTGCCTGCTCTAGTGATCCGGCGACAAAGGTCGGCACAACAGGGACGTCGACCACTCCAGCCAAACCGACGACATTTAAAGTCGGGGATCAAATCAAGCTGGGCGATAGGGTACTTACTGTTGAGGCTCCTGTACGAAACGTGACTGATCCCGATGGCTACCTTAATCCCGATGAAGGCAAAGAATGGGTCACAATCGCTGTGACAATAGAGAACAAAGGCAGTGAAGCCGTCTCTTTTAATCCATACGATTTCAAAATGCAGGATTCGAGCGGCACGCGATTAAATATAGCTTTCGTCCCGAGCGTCCAAAATCAACTACATTCTGGCGAAGTCGCCCCCGGAGGAAAGACTGCCGGCGTCCTCCCATTTCAAGTTCCCGCCAGCGATACTGGACTAAAGCTCGTCTTCAAGCCATTTTGGGGAAGCGAAACGCTTATAACGCTTCAGTAATAATCGTCTCGCATTGACCGCCAGCCAACAGCAGGAGATCGTCGACTACCTAGAGACGCTTGTTAAATAAAGGAGAATCATATGATAAAAAAGGTAGATAGTGGCCAGCTGAGATATATATTTGAGCTGGCAAATAAGGTTGACGGTTGTGTCCATGCAGGAATTGAACTAGGCACAAAAGGCAGCTTGAATCCTGATTTGTGTATCCTGCTCGACGAGATACAGAAACTAGAGAAGATCGTCAATAAAGGTTAAGGTTTTACCAGACGTGCCCGCCCGCAAAATCATTGACAAAAGAGTATACTTAGATATATAGTGTGCTTCCTAAAGCATACGGATAGATAAGTCGATATTCCTGTTGAAGGACGAAAGGGAGGGCAGTGATATGTCGGCGAAATACGATGACCAAATCTTCATCTCAGGTCTAGTATTCAAAGAAGGCAATCAGTGGACTTCGCTTTGCCTACAATACGATGTCTCCTCGCAGGGCGAGAACCCGCTCATTGCTATTGAAAACAACATCGAGGCCGCACACGCCTATCTTGACGCATGTTATGACGAAGGCAAAAGCCTTGAAGATTGCTGGCGGCCGGCGCCAATCTCATACTGGTGTACTTTCTCATGGCTTACTCTTCGCGATATGGTCCGGAGACGCAAGCTACAGACCGTTGATAAAGAAAAGACATTTAGGGCGCCCCTGGCATTCGCTGCCTAATGGGCACACCCAGTATTTCATCAGCCGACTTTATCCGCGTTCTAACCTCTTTGGGCTTCAAGGAAAAAAGGCAAACCAGTAGCCACAAGCAATTCACACATCATAGTCCGCCCCGTCTTGTGACCGTGCAGTATCCCATTAAGGATGTCACCCCGGGTAATTTGTCCTGTATGTTACGCCAGGCAGGGCTGACAAAGAAAGAGTTTCTTAAACTACTCGGATCTATTTAGCCTAACCAACCTGGCCACAGCCTCTGCCTTGACCTCTGGTGATAGGTGAGCGTACCTAAGCGTCATCTTGATATCGCCGTGCCCGAGTAGTTCCCGGACCGTATTCAGATCTACGCCAGCCATGACTAGCCTGCTGGCGAAGTGGTGTCTCATGTCATGCCAGCGGAAATCTTTGATGCCGGCCGCCCTCAAGGCGCCACGCCAAGCAGTCCGCATATCGCCGTCAAAGACGAAGGATCCTTTAGAATATGGCCGCCAGTCCTCGAGAGCCCCAAGCGCTTCCGTATTCAACGGAACGTGCCTTGTCTGACCGCTCTTGGCGCCGGATCCACGGACCGTAAGCATCGCCCGATCGCTATCTATGTCGCTCCATTTGAGATTCAGGAGCTCGCCACGGCGTAACCCCGTATTCAGACTGACGATGACCGCCGGCTTGAGTCCGTCATAATGGTCATCCAGCGCAGGCAGCGTATTATATCCCCGCACCCGTCGCCATTCGTTAGCGCTCTCGCGGCCGCGCCTTGCTTCGCCCTCGCGATCGACGAGCGCGGCCCTCAGTCGCTTCTCTTCGTCTTCCGACAAGTACCGGATATTTACGGACCGGTCGACCTTAAGCGCCTTGACGGAAGCCAAAGGATTGGCCGGGATGATATCCCATTCGACCGCCCGATTCAGCGCGGCCTTGAGCGTACCGACGGCTCTATTCGCCGAAGAAGGTTTTATCTTTTTCAAGCGGACCGTCCGCCATCGCTCGATCGAGAGCGCCGAGATCTCCGACAGACGCTTATTCCCGAACTCCGGGATGAAGTTCGACCGAAGGCAATCCAGGGTCGTCATACTTCTGAAATGACTAGACACCCAGGGCGCGTACGTATGTTCGATATAAGCGGCCAAACGCGGCTCCTGGTCGTTTTTCTTGGGCCGAGGGTCGATGCCCCGCGCCACGTCTGAAAGAACCTCACGGGCCCGCTCTCGCGCTTGGGCGGGCGCTAAAACACCGACTCTGCCTATTGTCATTCGACGGTTCCGGTGATACTGTACGACGTACACCATCCGTCCGGTCGGTTGTACGCGGACGATGAAACCGGTGACTCGAGAATCCCTGACTTCATAGGGTTTGGCCGCCGGCTTAAGACTGGAAATAAGGGTGTTCCCGATAATCGCTCGCACGTGACTCCAAGATTTAAATGCATATTAAGTGCAAAACGATTGTAAACTGGCGGGGCTCATTGTGCAACGTTGGGCGAGCAGAAGTGTGCTAACGGCTCGTCAAGCCACTTATCCGTCCGATTAAAACCAAAGAAGATTCCCGTCATTACCGATATTTAATATCTGATAAGGGTGAGGTCGGTGGTTCGAGTCCACCTGGGCCCACCAGCTTCCTTAGAAAACGCGGGCGTTTTCAAAGAAGCGGAGATTAGAAATTGGAGAGTCGAGAGTAGATTTCTAATCGGTCTAATCTCGATTTTCTAATCTCGCGCTTCATTACGTTGCCTGGATATTGCCGCGAGGCCAGCCTTGGTGAAGACGGGCTACCCAATCATCTGCTACGTGTATATGATTATGCTATGCATAGTCTTCCTTCTCACCGGGCCACTCTCTTCCTAATTGCCTGTCTGGCTCTAACGTCCCTTAGCTGTAGCGCGTCGGCCACACTAAATCGTCAAACACAAACCAAACAAGCCGACAGCGGCTTCAATAAGCCGCTCATTATGGACGAAGTTCGCGAAGACATACACGTCGAATACTACGACATCCGCGGGACGACGGCGGAAGAGCTTTTCCAACAAATGTCGGAATTGGGACCGAGAGATAGCGATGGTAATTGGTTTGCCAAGGCCAACTGGGCAATTGATTGGGCTTACCCGATTCCTAAAGGCGATAGTTGTGAGCCGGTTCAAGTCATCGCTTGGATTCAGTACATTTTTCCTCGATGGGTTGACAAGAACGAAGCCCCGGCTGAGCTGCAAGCCAGGTGGGATGCCTACGAGCTGCGGCTTAAGAGGCATGAAGAGCATCACAAAGACATTGTCGTGAAATACGGCCAGCAGTTTATCGCCGAGATTAGGAAGATAGACGATTACAGCTCCTGTAAAGAACTCGAGGAGCGAATCGGCGCCATTCACGCCCAGGGCATTATCATAAATGCTTGTACCCAAGAACAGTTACAGTATGACCAGGACACTAATCATGGTGCGGCCGAAGGCCTGATTTTGTAACCGCTGACCTTAGAGCGCAGAGAGACTTTCTTTGGCTTCTGCCATTCTCAACACCTCCTTACGTTGGTCTTGAGTTAGTATCCGAGTTTATCTTCGGACTTGACTGTTATGCCTCCATTACGGTTTGTTAAATTTGGATTAAGCTGAAAAAACCTTGAAGATTCTTCTTGACTCTACCCTTAGGGCAGACCCTAGTATTACAATTGAGAGCACTTCAGACACCCTAATTACGCAAGGAGATTATCGATAGTAAAAAGGAGGCCGTCATGACAGCTCAAAACGGAAGTTTCGAGGTCGAGGAGAAGAATCTGGAGACGATGCTCGTCGCCGGAATCCGGTATAAAGGCCGGTATGACGAGGTCGGAGAGAAGCTCGGCGCCGTCATGAGGGTTGCGGGACGCAATATGGCCGGCAACCCGATGAACCTTTATTTTGACGAAGATTATAAAGAGACTGACGCCGATATTGAAACATGCATCCCGGTCAGAAAAGGCGAGGACAAGGGCGACGTCAAGGTGCACGAACTTCCCGGCGGCAAGGGGGTTTCATTGATACATAAAGGCCCGTACGAGACTTTGTCGCGGAGCTACGAAAAGATCTCAAACTACGTAAAAGAGAATGGGTATAAGGTCCAGCTGCCTACGCGTGAGATTTATGTAAAAGGGCCGGGGATGATCCTTAAGGGCAACCCGGACAACTACCTCACCGAAATCCAAATGCTGATTGCGGAATAATTAGGACTTATTGCGGTTGCGGATGTAGAGGAAGACAAGGATACCCGCAAGGATTAGAACTAGCAGACTAAGTACGCCGATGGCGACCCAGAACAAAACATGACTTTTCTCTTCGGGTTTTTTCGTTTCAGCCGGGATTATCTCTTTTACCGTCCGGAAAGTATAATCCTTGGAGACCACCTGGTGTCCGTCTGCGTTCGTGCTTTTTACCCGGAAGTGATATGTCTTATCTGTTTTAAGCTCGATTAACTGGACAGAGTGAGTCTTTAGCTTATCGTCTTTTCCGGAAGTCTTACCGTATGCAGTCGTCTCGCCATATTCGACGTAACTGTTTGAATCAGCGTCGGTCGTCCACGTTATGTACGCGGAACTCGTCTTGATTCTATCGGCTTTGACCTTTGTAATTTGAGATCCCGTAGCTTGGGCGCTTGATGTCGGCGTCGGTTCCGTCGAACCGGCCGGTGTCTCTGATGTTGATGGAGAAGTTATCCCTGTTTCTGATTCAGGGGCAGCCGGGATTGTATAGTTGACCACCAGCGCTGGCCAAATATCCGAACCTTCATTATCGCTACTGGGTAATGTCCACATGAACCGGACGGTATTCTTCATAAATCTAGGAAGACCTACCTTGATACCGTTGTTTGGATACTCAGCATTTACCCAACCTTGGACGAGGCCTGTCAAGTCGAAGGTCTGCCATGAGGCCGTAGCTGCCGTGAAGGCGGTTTCTACAACAGGACTTGAACTCACACTTGGTTGATTATTATAAGTCAAAGGCGTTGGCCAAGGTTCGGTACATCTGTAAACCGGAATCATAAGATTGGAGGCATCGCGACCCAAAACATATAGACGCAATGTAGCGCTGTCGATTGTTGAACCCACAGGAACGCTAGACAAATCAAAGTGTATAAAGAAAGAGTGTCTTTCACCCTCTGGTGTATGGAACAAATACAGCATCGGATAATCGTCATATTGAGTATTAGGGTGAATACTTATAACAGGGACGTCAGCCGATGGATTTAAGGAAACTGTCTCGGCGGCTGCGGGCGCTACGGAGAGGAGAGAGAAGAGCGCAACCAGTACAATCATCGTGAAGAAACGACTTAGCATCTTCATACCTAACTTATATTCTTATGCCGGATTTAAGTCAACCAAAACGCTTGATTAAACCGCCTGTTATGCCGACAATTGACTTGCGAATAATCACAAGCTAAGGAGGCACTTATGGGCGGAACGTGGCGGAAGGTAGCGGTCGGGGCGGTAGTCGTAGCGTTGCTGGCATTCTTTATGCTGGCCTGTGGCGGATCGGTTAAGACATACGAAACGGACAAGGCCAACAAGTCGATTGACCTGGCCAATTCTTTCCTCGACGACTACAATAATCTTCAGGCAGAGATCAATAAGAGTTGGGATCGCGTCGACGCGATGCCGGCCGACATACCCGGCATGCAACAGAGAAAGACGGTTTTGTTGGAGATCCAAAAGCAGATTGTGGAACAAGCCTCGCTTCTCGACAAAATGATTACCGAGTATGAAAACGCCAGAAAGTTATACATTTCGGCGGATATGAAGACATATTTCCAGATGCTGATCGACCATACGAAGAAGCAGAAGGAAGTAAACGCGATCTTCCAGACGGGTACGGCCAACAGGATTAAGCTGGCTGACGATATTATCGCCGGCGGGGATGCCCTAGCCCTCGCGACCGCATCCGACGCCGAGGTTGACGCGCTCAACAAACAAGCGGAGAAGCTACAAGCGGACGCGAAGGCGTTAAAAGACAAGGCCGATAAGTTTCACGTGGACAAGAACTTAAGCGGCAATCAATAGTCAAAGGGATACACATCGAAGCAGTAGCTAACAGCGCCGGCAAAAATCCGGCGCTGTTGGTTTATCCGGCCAAACGGGAAACCACGAAAGCTAACAGGAAACCCAGCACGGTTACCAGCGCGATAAGCCGCCCGCCCTCCTCAAAGGCCTCAGGCATCATAGTATCCGCCAGCATGGCAAGGATTGCGCCGGCGGCTACAGCCAAACCGGCGGCCAAAATGTCAGGGGTTGATGAGGCGAGAAACCGATAACCCAGCACAGCGCTGATCCCGGCCGTAATGACAACCGATGACCAGACACCCATTACATAAGCATGGGTTTTGCCGGCCTGCTTCATGCCGATGGCTCCGGAAATGCCCTCCGGCAAGTTACTTATAAACACGGCGACCAACATGATTAAGCCGAAACCTTGTCCCGCGGCCAGGCCGACGCCGATAGCTGCTGATTCAGGGATTCCATCCAGCATGGCGCCCAAGAAAATCGCTGAACCGGAAACAATCGGAGTGGCCGGTTTGCCGCTTTCTGCCTTAGCCATCATCTTCTTTCGATGGCTCCTTTTATGAATATGACCGTCGAACCTGTCAATCAGATAATCGCCGCCGACATAAAGAACGGCTCCCACGACAAAGCCGATGCTAGTGGAATCAAAACCACCTGACTCGTAGGCTTTGGCCATAAGGTCAAAGGTCAAGGCGGATATTAGGACGCCGGATCCGAAGGCCATGATAGCGCCGACAACTCGTTGCGGAATATTAGTATAGAGGCCGACAAAAGCGCCTAGGAGAAGCGCCGCGCCTCCGATTAATCCATATGTCGCCGCAGTCAACATGACCCAATTATGACATAAGAAGCAGCACGGTTCAGTATGGTATTCAGACGACCGCTAGCCCAAATAAGACATGCCTAGATAATCTAGGCATTCATCCGTGTTATCTTAGGACAATGGGTCTTAACGTTGAGGTGGTTCACTCCAAGCGTAAAAACAGCGTCGGATTTTCGGTTAAATGGCCGGACATTCTGATTGTTTCTGCACCGCGGAGCCTCATGAAAAACAAACTTGAAGAAATGGTCAACGACCGTCAAGACTGGGCGGAAAAGCGCCTTGCGAAACTGGCCACAGATTATTGTCGCCTCAAGTTGCCTAAATACTACGCCGGCGGAGAGCTTTTCCCATACCTTGGACAAAATTACTTGCTTACTGTAGTTGTCTCCGGGAGGAGCGCGCGGCCCAAGTGTGTTCTATCAGACCAGCGTTTCGTAGTCGAAATAAAACAATCCGATGATGAGGTTCAATCCGATCTAGTAAAGAAAGCTCTCGACAAATGGTATCGCCGGCAAGCTGAGGCAGAAATCGGCCAGGCGGTCGAGCGTTGGTCCCAAGTAATAGGCAAAGCTCCGTTATCTGTACGGATAAGGAACCAACGGTCACGATGGGGAAGCTGCTCGCGAAAGGGTTCGGTTAATTTTAACTGGCGGCTGGTTATGTTGCCGCCTGACATGCTAGATTACGTCGTTGTCCACGAGTTATACCATCTTAAACAGCCCGACCATTCACCAAGATTCTGGTCGCTCTTGGAGAAGACGGTGCCTGACTTCAAACAGAAGAGAAAGCGCCTTAGGGAATACTCGCCATATTTGGATTTTACCTAATGCCTATTTGACGGCCAGGTCGGCCAGTATAAACAGGAAGACCATTAAGCCGGCGGTCCAAATAAGAAGTCTGTCCGGCATAACTTTTGTCCTTATCCAGCGCACAATCGTTCCGCCGAAAAGGACCAGCATCGGGATGGCAAACGCCACCATAAACAACGGCGTCGAGTCCGCGTCGTGCCAAGCGGTCGGGCTTGGCGGTAGTTTTGTCAACTGGTATACACCGGAGCCGCCCCAAATCACAAAAACCAAGGCCGCCAGTGTAGCCAGAACCATGCCGGTCCCAACCGCGGGTTTGCTGTAAATGACTCTGCCTATGGTTGACATCAAATACACCTCCGAGTAGGTTTGTTTTAGCTGCCGGCGGATCTTATCCGGTTGGCCAAAATCTCTAAGCGCTTGCTCGACCGCGCAATCTTCAGAAAGACCTTCTTCCCTATACTGATCGATGGACTCTTTAAAGTGCGATGAAAGTTCTAGCCGAAGGGATTCCTCTGCTTGTGGCTCTATACCCAACCCTTTGACAATTTGGTCGATTCGTTCATTGATCCTCATGGTGTGCTCCCGATCAAGCTATCGAGGGCTGATGAAAACCGACGCCACCGCGAAATGCTTCTCTCCAGGACTTTCTCGCCATCGGCGGTCAACTCATAATATTTTCGGGCTCTTTGGTGTTCTACTCTCCGCCATTTGCCTGTCACCAGACCCTGCCGCTCAAGATTATGGAGCAGTGGATAGACAGTCCCTTCATTCATCTGCATAATATCCATGTGCCGGTCATTCATTTGTTTGACTATCTGGTAACCGTACATAGACTCCATCCGCAACAACGCTAGAATTATTGTCGTCGTGTTCCCCTTAGTAAGCTCAGTCATTGCTGCTCCAATCTTCATACCTAGGGTATCTAGGTATGAAGATTATCACGCGTATCCGGGGATGTCAAATCTTGACTATTTCTGCTGGTAAACATAATCTCTACATATATGGAAATCTGACCGCAAGATATATATTAAACTCTGACTAAAAAAGGATAAAGATGACAAAAAAAGACAAACTTATGGCTGCAACAATCATAATGTTTCTATTGCTTGGCGCGTCTGCCCTGGCGCATCAGCCGATCATAGAGAGTCCAGCCGACGAAGAGGCGACCGAAGAGTTTGGAATGGCCATTAAAATCGACGACGCGACGATTGACAGCCAGGCTGTTTACGGCGCGATTACCGTTCCCGGACAAACGGACATCTACTATTTCAAAGTAGGCAAGGACGCCGTAATTCCGGTCGAGGCGCTTGTCCCCGTGCGTCACTCGAACGAGAGGTTTGCGCCTGCGGTCATAGTGGTTGGCAAGAACATTATCGGACACGCGAAGAAATCGCCGGTCCCACTACCTAAAAGTATGGGATCTAAATTGATTTCACCGCCGACAACCCGTAACGCTATTTTCGAACCTTTCAGCGGGGAGCTACTATACTCGGGCAATCCTGTAAAAATCAACGCCAAGAAAGGCAACACCTACTATTTTATCGTTTACGACCCCAAAGACTATACGGGCGACTATTCATTGGCTATCGGAGACCGGGAAAGCTTCCCAGCCGCAAGTATACCCAGTGTTCTTAGCAGGACATTCTTGATCAAAATGAGGCTAGTAGGCGGCTGGAGTATACCGTGGCTGGACTTACTGGCGCTGTTCGCGATGATAGGCGGAATAGTCTGCGCGTTGGGTTCGGTCATGGTTGTCAGCCTGGAAGCCTGGCGCGGCAGAAAGTCCGAGGAGTGGGCAAACGCTGCCATGATGACCATTAAAGCGACAGCGTCCGTAATGTGGCTTGGCTTCCTGATCGCGACGCTTGGGGCGTTGGTGTTATACAGGGATAGCGCGTTTACGGGCGTAGGCTTCCTCCAGTTCATTATCGCCATAATTATCGCGATTAACAGCGCCTATATGTGGTTTGTCATCAGACCAAGGATGGATACACATGGCGCTAGACCTTTCCGGCTTCCGCTTGCCGTCAGCCTGATAATATCTTACGTAAGTTGGTGGATGGAGACATTCCTGCTGGTCTGGTATTTATTGGTCACCAGATAGACCTACAGTCAATGCTGGATTGCCGGTTGGGAACTGTTTCCGTGATATAATTTTCACGTGATAGAACCAGAGAACCCCATCAACGAAGCACAGCCGCCAGACGACCGCGGCCATCCTCGTATGAGGCGCGTCGTCAGGATTACCAGTCGGATTGGCCTCGTAGTCCTGGTTGTCTTTGCCGTTGTAATCCTACCCAGCCTGGTCGCTTTCTCGCCAGGATTCTGCCGAACTTGTCACCCCGACCAATATGATAAATGGTTGCAGGCGACTCATAAGAAGGTCACCTGTACTGACTGTCATATCCAAAGAGACACCTGGCAAGCGCTAAAAGCAAGAATCGGAATCATGGATAAGTTGATCATCAAGGTAGGTCTAAGCCGCGGCAATCGGAACATCACGGGGTTTGACGCTAAGCCTATGGATAAGGACTGTGATGTCTGCCACAAGCTAAAGCGGGATATCACACCGGCCGGCGATCTGGTTATTCCTCACGCCTCCCATACGAAGCTGCGTAAATTGATGTGCGTCGACTGTCACGCGCAACTTGTGCATAGCGCGAAGGCAAAACTGGGCAACAAACCTGACATGGTCGGCTGCTACAAATGTCATGATGGTGTCACAGCGCCTAACCAGTGCAGCGCTTGTCATACAGAGAAAGCCCTGCCGCAAGATCATCGGGCCGCTGACTGGCTGCAAACTCACAATGACGTGCAGGCCCAGAATCCGGAATACTGTCAGGACTGTCACGGCTGGGTTACCGACTACTGCAACGAGTGCCACAAGGTAAAGCCGAGAAGCCACGATAAGACCTGGTCGACCAACCATCAGGGATTAATAACCACGGATCGCAAAGAAGGATGCGCTAAGTGCCATGGCGCGGAGCGCTGCCAGTCCTGTCACACGAAAACCAAGAAAGTCGTCCGTCCCAAGACATATTAGGCTGTCTCTCCTGCAAATTCCGCTCAAGAAAGGTTTTCCCCATAATACAATGACTCGCAAGCGGCCTGTCAATATAGTATCTCTCCGACCTGGCGTAATGTAGATATGTCAGACACATCGCGGTCCAGCAGAGGCAGACTTACCCGGGTGAGTTCAGCGAAGCGTGTTTCAATCTCATCGAGGTAGCGAGCCTGTAAGTTTGCCCGCGCCGCCAGGAACCGGTTGCCCTCAATAACTTCAGGCAGAATACACTGGTTCACCACCAGTGCCTGAACCGGTATGCCAAGGTGGTCCAGGCCGCTAATGGCGCTCTCTGTTTCCTCGATCGGCAGCCTTTCCGGCAGCAGAACCAGGCTGAATGAAGTGGACGTGCGATCGCGCAAAACGCTTAGGGCGTTTTCATATCGTTGCTTGTCTTGCTCCAGGCCTTCGAATGAATTACCGTCCATATTCATTACTTCAGCCAGCTTCTTACCCTCCTGGATCTGTTTCTGTAAGAAACCTGCCCAGTCGAACGGCATGGCGAGCTCTCGTAATGTCTTGCCGGTGGGAGCAGTGTCAAAGATTATCACATCGCTGTCCGGCTCCTCCAAAAAGGTAACGAACTGGTCGAAGGTCGCCATCTCTTCAGCGCATGGAGTGCTGACGACATCGCCGCCAAAGGTGCCCAGCATTTGCCCCACCACGCTGTTTAGGCGCTGCTGAAAAACGCCTTTAGCGTCCTTGGGGTTGATATTCAGCCCACAAAGGTTGGGCACATGGCGGACGGGTACTCGGGCTTCACCGCCGATCTTCTGACTAAACATAGCCGACAGACTTACCGTGGGATCGGTTGAGACAATTGTTGTTCTGTAGTCATGGTCTGCAAACCACACGGCGGTCGCGGTGGCCAAGGTTGTCTTGCCGACACCGCCTTTGCCGCCAAAGAAAAGGTACTTTGTTGATTCGTTGGGCAACATAAGATTCTTAAAATCATTATTCATTTGACTGTTCCTCCTTGATAGGTGTTTTCTCTGCACTCCCAAGAAGCGCCTTTTTCATCTCTTCTAAGCTGGGGACCCCATAAGAGACGACTTCTCCGTTGATCAGAATGGCCGGTATCGGCATGCGTCCATTATTGGCTTCACTCATCAGCTGAGCCGTCACTTTCATGGGCACACCGCCAAACATAGCATTACTCGCCGGAACTACACGTACGAGAGCCGCCACACCTGTTTCAGAGACTGCCTGCTCAACAATGCGTTGCGCCGCTTCATCGAACGGAGCCATGCCCGGAATACAACAGCTGCCGGAGACGATAACCACTCCTACCTTTGATTTTTTCCTATTCAACCCTCGTATCATTTCTATGTCCTCCTTTCATTGTGTTCTACAGTTATTGTAACTGCGAAGTATTAAGGCAAAATTTTTATCGCCAACACTGCTTTTTACAAATTGCTTCAACCGCTGATACTAGCTTCCTTAAACTAGCCAAGATCGTCTTCCTGTCCTCTTTCCCAAGACCTCCCAGGCCCTGGGCAAAAAGCTCATTAAGTGACTTCTCCAGAGCGGTTCTTTTTGTTCTTCCGTCTTGCGTGAGACTGACACGGACTACTCTGCGATCGTTGGCGTCGACGTCCCTTCTTACCAGATCCTTGCTGACCAATTGATCGACCACTCGAGTCATCGTGCTTTCGGCCAAGCCCATCAACTCGCTTAGTTCTTTCATAGTCAGGTCGCCTTCTTCCTGAAAGAAAAGCAGTGATGAACCTTGTGACGCAGTTACCCCGAGGCGCTTTACACATCCGTGATCACACTTCTCATAGGTTCTGATCAGTGTCTGTACAAGCCTCTGTAGCTCTGACGTAAAAAGGGAAAGTTCAACCGTCTTAGCCATCTGGAAATCTCCTCTGATATAATTTCTCTTATACAACAATTGTAAGAGCAAACTATAGTTATGTCAAGCGTGCGTAAGTCTTGCGGCAATCATGTTCCTGAAGAACGCCTCGTCGGTCACCTTCGGTAACAATCATCTACCAGTTTTCGTAATGAAGGATTTCCGCCAGCGGTTTCCGGCGCTTGCTGCCAACGGCGGTTTTCGTCAAACGTTCCCGAACGCTCATATTGTCGGCGGGATAGCCGAGCGGCGTTAAGCCTACTATCTTCATGTTCTTAGGGATATCTAGCGCGCCAATAAGCTTGGGCTCGTCGAACACCCCTATCCAGCACGTGCCCAAGCCGAGTTCGGTCGCTCCTAGGACAAGGTGCTGCATGGCGATAGCCACATCGACGGCATAATAGGGAACACCGCCCCGCTGGCCGCTTCTGGCGGGATCGCCGCAAGCGACTATTAGGACAGGCGCTTTCTTAAGCCAGGAATTGCCGAGAACCATGCCGTCGGATACAAGTTCAGCGATTCTCTCCTTGTCCCGAATGACGATAAAATGCCAGCACTGCTGGTTTTTCCAACTGGGGGCCAAACGGGCGCATTCAACGACTTGTTTGATTATCTTCTCAGAAACCTCTTTGTCGCTAAACGTGCGGACGCTGCGTCTGGCTTGAACGAGTTCGGTAAAGTCCATGCGAATATAGTATCACAGACCGAATTGGCAGATGAAGCCATAACTTATTATGTGCCATACTTCACAATATCAATTGCATGTGTTACAATATTTGGCAGTTTCCCAAGAGGCGCTTATATGACAGAAAATCAAACAAACCGAACCCCGGTCATCTCAGACAAACTAAGCCGCGAGATATTTATCGCCGGCTCTGTTGTATCCCTAGCTGTTTTCTTATCAACTTTTGTTCCTCGGGGTGTTCCAGTTAACCGTCTGGCTGTCGGTCTTTTAATCGTTGTCGCCATTTTAGCTTTCGCCGCCTTATGCAAAGTCTCCGAACGATTTCGGTCGTCTCCTTGGACACTGGTTTGGTGCGCGGCAGCGACGGTTTGGGTTTCCCTGCTGGTCGTTTTTACCGGTGGACCGAGAAGTGACTTCTTTCCGCTGTTTTTCCTCTTGTTGATTTTGGCCGGCGCGACTGCCGAAAAGGGCCGGCACGTTGCCGCCATAGCCACCCTGGTCTGTCTAGGGTATGTCTCTCACACGGTGTTCTACGGAGAAATGCGCGATAGTTTCAGAGACTTTTTAATAATCCGGGTTCCAGTTTATTTCACCGCGGCTTACACAACGTACTACCTGGTTTCAGCCAGAGTCCGAATCAGCGAGGAAAAGAACCGGCTTATCGAATTAACCGGTATGCTCGATTCTAAAGCCAAGCAGATGGAGGCTCTTTTTAACGTTAGCAAGAAAATCGGTTCGAAACTGGAAGTAAAATCGGTCCTGCAAATAGCCGTTCACGACGCGGTTGAGTCTCTTGAAGTAACCGCGTCCACCGTCCACCTGTTCGGCGATACCACCGATCTTCTGATAGTCGCTTCCAGCAACGGGTTGTCTAAAAGGGCAGTAGAGTCCGTGAATGACCTAAGAGTTGGTGAGGGACCGGCCGGCTGGGTCGCCATGGCTGGAGAGCCGTTGCATGTTAGCAATACGGATGACGACGAACGTTGTCATGGTCTGCGGGGAACGCACATTAGTTCACTCTTGTCTGTGCCTATGACATCCGGCTTACGGACAATAGGCGTATTAACGGTGTACAGCACATCACCAAGGAGTTTCACGGACGATGATATCGGCTTTCTATCGGCGTTGGCTGGACAGGCGGCGGTGGCGGAGGAGACCGCCAAACTACACGAGCGCACTGAACAGTTAAGCCTTGTTGATGAATTAACCAGTCTTTATAACATTCGCAAACTGAAGATGGCCCTTCATGACGAGATTAAAAGGTCAAAACGGTTCGGTCACAAGTTCGCTTTCGTTATGTCCGACATAGACTATTTCAAGCATTATAACGATCGTTTCGGCCATCAAGAGGGGAACGAAGTCCTGCGCCTAGTGGCTCGCTCCATTATCAGCTCAAGTCGTAGCGTCGACATGGCTTTCCGGTATGGAGGGGAGGAGTTCAGCCTGATCCTTCCGGAAACCGAGAAACACGAAGCGCTGGAAGTGGCCGAACGCATTCGGAAAGCAGTAGAATCGCAAGCGATTGTTGGCGAGGAAAACCAGCCCAACGGCCGGATTACGTTATCGCTCGGGATTGCTTCGTATCCCGAAGACGCTTCTAACAGCGTCGAGCTGATAAAGCTGGCAGATAGGGCGCTTTACGAGGCGAAACACTCCGGTCGGAACCGGGTGGCAGCCTCATTAAAATCGGCTGTAGAAGCGAACTGATTATTCCGTTACGGTAACCTTTAAAGTAATAGTCCTGTCAGGCGGCGCGTTGGGCTCCCAGGGACGGATGTATTCAAGTTTGATCGTCGCCTCTCCGGCTCTGGCGCCCTCAAAAGTCCAATGATCCGTACCGCCCGCGCCGACAGTTCCGGTATTCGGTTCTTGGTATTCATTCTTTATCTTCTTGACGGTTTCTTCTGTTGTCGGCTCGACCAGGCGCCATTCAAAACCGGTCGTGGCGTTGGACTCAAGCACAAGATCGAATTGCTCGCCAACTGCGATTTTGACGCCTTTGGCGGCGTCAGCTTCCAGAACTTCGGTGGTCTCCGCGCTGCCGGAGCAGCCTACCGCAAGCGACATCAAAGCCACGAGCAGGGCGAGTGTTACTAATGTTACAGACTTTCTCAGACCCATTGCTACCTCCCAATATGCGCTCTCACATATGTTACAAGGACGCGACTTGCTTACAGCATATACTATCAGCTTACCCCAGGCAATAAACATTTTGCGATTTGCCAAAACCTTCAATAAAACCTAGAATAAAGTGCCATGAGCAATCCGGTCCTTCAAGGCGGCGTAGACATCATAATCGCTGTCCAGCAAATCCATGGTCCCATCCTCGACGCTTTCTTCAGGGCGATAACCTCCCTGGGGGACGCGACCGTGTACGTTATCGCGCTGCCGTTCTTTTTTTGGTGCGTGGACGTAGGCTTGGGAGCCCACGCCGGCTTGCTTTTCTTGTCCACCAGCTATGTTGCCAACGGTCTTAAAGACCTTTTCCGGCAGCCTCGTCCCTACCATTTTGATTTCTCGGTTAAACTGGACGACGCCTCCGGTTACGGCTTGCCGAGCTTTCATACCATGGAGGCGACAATCATGTGGGGCATGTTCGCTATGTGGTACAAAAAGAAATGGTTATGGGTGGTCGCCTTGGCCATGATGGCCCTGATCGGCTTCTCCAGGATCTATCTCGGCGTTCATTTTCCGACCGACGTTCTGGCCGGATTCATCCTTGGAGTGCTTGCCTTGTGGCTATACGCGTCGGGCGGTGCTGCTCTTGAAAAGTGGCTGAAGGAACTGGATTTCCATTGGCAGGTTATTTTGTCCTTGATTGTACCGGCGGTTTTGGCAATCAGTCATCCAACCAGCGACGTTATACTTATTATGTCGGTGCTGTCGGGTTTTTGCCTGGGGCTTGCCCTCTTGAACAGGTATGTGTCGTTCAGCGCCGGCGGTCCGGTTTGGCAAAAAGCCTTGCGTTTCGCGGCGGGAGACATTGTTGTGGCCGTCTTATATGTGGTCCCGCGCATATTTGCCGGGAGCGGACTGGCGGGGCGAATGAACTTGGCGGCTTTTTCCGACCCGCTGCATTATATGAATTATGTCGCGATCGGTTTGTGGATTACTTTTGGCGGACCCTGGATGTTCCGCAAACTCGGCTTGGCGTCCGGTCTTGAGGAGGCGGCAAATGCTTAAGAAAAAGAGGATGATTGTTTTGGCCGTATCTTTGATTGCGGCCTCTATGGTGATCTACGGTTTTCATTTTCTTGTTTTTCGCGATTTTCACCACATCATTATCTATGCCTTAGGCGATCTGGCCTTTCTGCCAATCGAAGTACTGCTGGTAACGTTGGTTATCGATCGGTTATTAGAGGCGAGCGAGAAACGCGCCATGCTCAACAAGCTCAACATGGTCATCGGGGCGTTTTTCAGCGAAGTAGGCACGGATTTTATGAGACTGGTTTTCAGCCTGGACGCGGAATTCGAAAAGAACCGCCGCCATTTTCTGGTTACGCCGGATTGGACGGACAAGATGTTCGACGCGACCAGACACAGCGTCGCGAATTATGAATACAAGATCAGGGTGACCGACCCGGACCTGCCGGACCTAAAGGAATTCATGGTTGGCAAACGGGAGTTTATGCTGCGGCTTCTGGAAAACCCGAACCTGCTGGAGCACGAGGATTTTAGTAACGTTTTGTGGTCTGTCTTCCACCTGACGGAGGAGTTGGAGGCGAGAGCCGACGTAACAGAACTGTCAACGGCCGACTACAATCATATAGCGACGGATACCAAGCGGGCCTATGTCGCCGTTTTAGCGGCCTGGGTGGACTATATGAAGCACTTGAAAAGGTCGTATCCGTATCTTTTCGCCATGGCTGTCCGCACAAATCCCTTCGATCCGAACGCCACAGCTGAAATTACATAGCGGCCACCGTTTGCCCTCCCCCAAAAAAGTCTTATATCAGATATAATAATAATTAATAGTCTGCAAAACCATGGGGAGACGAAGATGACGACTGAGAAAGAGCGGTTATTAGCAGTCTTGGCCGGCAGACCGGTCGATAGGCCGCCCGTCGTAATGCCCGGCGGGATGATGAATGCCGCAGTCGTTGAGGTTATGGAGACGGCCGGGTATGGCTGGCCGGATGCCCATACAAATCCGGGGTTGATGGCAAAACTAGCCGTCGCGACCCGAGAACTGACGGATATTGAAAACGTCGGGCTTCCTTTCTGCATGACGATTGAAGCGGAGGCTCTTGGCGGCGGCGTGGACTACGGTTCGGCATCGGTTGAGCCGCACATGACTGTGTACGCGGACGAAATCAAGTCGGCGGCGGTAGAAGCCTTTGACCCGGAAAAAACCGGAAGGATGCCGGTCGTGCTGGATGCCATCACCGCATTGAAGCCGGCGATTAACGATACACCCATAATCGGCAATGTCGTGGGACCGATGAGCTTGGTTGCCTCGGTGCTAGATCCGTTGTCCGTCTACAGAATGGTGCGCAAAGACCCGGAAGGCCTAAACAGCTTGCTGGATGTCGCCTTAAGCTGCTGCGTTTCATTTGCCGTCGGCCAAACTGAGCGCGGCGCGGACGTTATCGCTATTGCCGACCCGTCGGCGACAGGCGACATACTTGGCAAAGCGGCTTTTAGGGAATTTGTAGCGCCGTCGCTGCGGGAACTTGTCGCATCTATCAAGCACGCCGGGGCCAAGACGATCGTCCATATCTGCGGCGATATCACGCCGGTTTTGCCTGAGATTGCTTCGATTGGAGCAAACGCGGTAAGTTTTGATTCCGGTGTCAATATTTCCACGGTCCGTGACGCCTTGGCGGATATCCCCCTGATGGGAAACATCAGCACGCTGCTCCTGCATAAGGGCTCGCCGCGAGAAATAACCGCGGCCGTAAAATACGTTCTGGCTGCCCGGATAGATATCCTTGCCCCGGCTTGCGGTTTGAGTACACGCACGCCGTTATCCAACATTCTAGCCATGACCCGTGCGGCTAAGGAGAAATCGTTTGAATAAGATAACGCGCGTCGAGCGGGTATTGGACGGCCGTTCGACGGACGGGCCGGCCCGTGGAGAATTATTTATCTGGTCTGAATTTGTCGGCAAATTCTCGGGCGGCGATGGAACGGATCCGAATGAGTTGCACCGACTTCTTGACCGGCTAGGCGCCGATATTGTCGTCGCTGAGGCAGAGGGCGGGACGGTGGACTATTGGCGCAAGGAGAGCGACTTGTTTGTACTGGCGCTGATTTCCGGACCTTTATGGGCAATTATCGAAAACTTAGGATGGGAGGAATTCTGCCGCTTGGCTATTCGCAACCCGGACAGCGCCCGCGCTCAGGCAAAGCTGGCCATGAATCGCCATATTGAACAGGCGAGCCGTTGTTTGGAGGCCGGCGCCCACGGAATCTTGATTCTCGATGATTTGGCCGGTGACGATGGCCCTTTGATTTCACCCGGGGCGATGCGGCAGACGATAATACCTGTTCTATCGGAGTCGGTTGACGAACTGCGGCGCCTCGGCCGGCCGGTTGTTTTCCATTCGGACGGCAACACAACGACGCTATTCAAAGATCTTTTTCGCATCGGATTTTCGGCTTATCATTTCCAACCGGTCAAGCGGATGGATATGGCCGGTATGCGCGCGGCGGCGGAAGAAGGGTTGGCGCTGTGGGGCGGGCTGGATTTAACAGATGTGTCCGGCTGGAAATCACCCGAGGAAATTGCCGCGGAGACGGCGGCGCTTATTCGGGATAACGCGTCCAACCGGTATATTTTCGGGTCGACGACCGGTCTGTATCCGGAGGTTCCGCTGGAACCGGTCTTGGCCGCATATGACGCTGCCGCCGCGGTCGTGGGAGAACGGCATGGACGAGAACAATAAACGCAGCGTAAGCTTCCTTGGCACGCGGCACGTGCTGGATATCGGCGAGGATATTACTGTTTTGGAGGCCGCGCGGTTGGCCGGCGTGTTTTTCGACAGCCCCTGCAGCGGGAACGGAACGTGCGGAAAATGCAAGGCAATCATCCAAGGGCCGGTATCGCCGGCGGACGACACCGAAAAAGAACTGCTATCCCCGGCGGAAATCGATCAGGGTGTGCGACTGGCTTGCCGGACTTTGATTCAAGGAAATATAACTGTGGCGGTTCCCAGCGAAGGCCACCGCACCGCCGAGCCCGTTCCGGAGAAAATCGACATTAAGTCAGAGGCCGGCAGCTTCGGCGCAGCCTTGGATTTGGGTACGACCAATATGGCTGTGTCGTTGGTCAATCTGCATAGCGGCCATGAAGTCGCAATTACAGGTTGCTTGAACCCGCAGGTCGCATACGGACATGATGTTCTAACGCGCGTACACTACGCTTCGCGCACCGCCGGAGGGACCGAACAAATGCAGCGCGCGGCGGTCGAAGCAGTCAACAAAACGATCGGGGACCTTTGCGGGCGGAATGGGATTTCGAAGGCGGACATACGTGAAGTCACGGTGGCCGCTAATACGTGTATGCTGCATATTTTCGCCGGTGTTGATCCGTATCCGTTAGGCCGCGCGCCTTACCGGTCCGTATTCAACGAAGGCCGTACTATCGGCTCAGCCGGTATCGGCTTAGACATTGCTCCGGAAGGCGACGTCTACCTTCTGCCGTCGATATCGCCTTTTGTCGGGTCGGATATTTCGGCCGGTCTGGCGGCGACGGAGTTTTATCGAAAGACAGGTCCGGCCCTGTTTGCCGACCTTGGGACGAACGGAGAGATGGCGGTTATCGCCGACGGCCGGATAGCGGTTTGCTCGACGGCTGCCGGCCCGGCCTTCGAGGGCATGAATATCTCCTGCGGCTGCAGAGCGGAGCCGGGGGCGATCGACAGGGTCTCACTCGGCCACGACGGGCGCATCCAGATCCATACTGTGGATGGAAAACCGGCGTCCGGAATCTGCGGAACCGGTTTGATCGATCTGACCGCGGCTCTCTTATCGGCCGGGGCTATCGAAGCGAGCGGGCGATTAAGCGGAGCGCTTGCCAATGGTGAAGGAAAAACGCGGCGTTATATTGCTGCTGGAGATTCTCCCGACAGCCGCGAGATCGCTTTAACCCAGAGTGATATCCGCCAGGTCCAACTGGCTAAGGCCGCAGTGGTAACGGGAATCGGTCTTTTGCTGGACAGCCTGGGATTGCGTGACAGCGACTTGACCGAGGTTTATATCGCGGGCGCTTTCGGGTACCATCTTAATCCGTCCAGTTTGGCACGCATCGGGGTGCTGTCAAAAACAATGTCCGAGAGGTTCACATTTGTCGGGAATTCCTCGCTGGCGGGCGCTAAGCTCGCCTTGACGAGCAAGGAATTTCGCGGCGAGCTTGAAGAAATGAGAAGCCAAGTCGACACGGTCGACTTGGCTTCTCACCCAGAATTCGAACAGCGCTTTGTTAAGGCCATGACTTTTCCCGGCAAATAACCGGCGCGGTTAAAGGTTTATCGGGAAACTGCCGTATTTCCGCACCGCGTCCATAAAGGCGAAGACGTTCTCGGGCGGCGTGTTTATCGGCAGCTCGCATCCACTAGAGACGATGACGCTTTTGGGGCTGTCATATGATTTGCGGATGCAATCCTTGGTTTCCGCGTCCATCAGCTTCGGCGTACCCTGGTAAAAGACCTCTGCGGGCTTAACGTTCCCCATCAGCGTGACTTTGTCGCCGACCAGGTTCTTTGCATCTTCCATGTCGATGTCGTCAATGCTAAGGACGTCGGCGCCGGACTCGGCCATCGCGGAAATAACACGCTTTACCTTGCCGCATATATGCAAGACGCCCGGCAATCCGTGGGAGTGGATACGTTCGTATACGGGCTTCAGATAGGGCAGCGCGAATTCCCGGAAATGTTTTTCACTGATTAAACTGCCGGTAGCGATCGGCTCGACGGTGACTGGAACTCCGCCGGCCGCGACCAGCGCGTCGATGGCGTTTAAGACCGACTGCAGGGAGACCTGCAGAAGTTCGTGGACGAACTCGGGATCTCGATAGAGATCGCGGACGAAATCCTCCGTGCCGCGCAGAGCCGCAGCCGTTGTGAAGGGCGCGCCGACGATCGGCACCATAAAGACCTCGTCGCCGATTTCCTGGACACAACGCTCGGTCGCCTCGATATAGACGGGAAGCCGCCCGTCCTTCTTTGGATCGGCAGGTTTCAGCTTCTTTACGTCCTCTCGAGTTTCAACGGCCGCCTTGACAAATTGGGGCGCGTCGTCCTCGGGAAACTTCATGGTCGTGCCCATGGCTTCGGCCACGGTCGAGGTCGTGGAGAAGATGTATACGGCGTCGTGCCGGTATTTTTTGAAGGCGGCTACGGAGGCCGCGGCCATGGCTTTGCCGTTGTTGTTCACTTCGTTAATCTTTAATCCCGCAATGCGTGAGGCGTGGTTAGGCGTGAGGATGGGGCTGGCCAGCAGCCTGTCCATAGGTTGGCCGCCTAGAAACGCGCCGAAGCGTTCTTTCGGGGTCATTTTGTCGCACGGAATCGAGCTCATGCGGCAACAACTCCGGCAATCAATTCTTTAGCTTTCTTAAGAGCCGCAGAAGCGTTAGGCGCATATCCGTCGGCGCCGATTTGGTCGGCGAAGGATTGGGATATAGGGCCTCCTCCGATCATAACCAAGTAGTTATCGCGGATGCCTTTGCCTTTCAGCATATCGATGACTTGTTTCATTCCATCCATCGTTGTCGTCATTAGAGTCGACAGGCAGATGATTCGAGCGCCAATTTCTTCAGCCTTCTCAACGAAATTGTTCAACGGAACGTCGCGCCCGAGGTCGAAAACCTCCATGCCGCTGGTTTCCATCATCATCTTGACCAGGTTCTTCCCGATGTCATGAGTGTCGCCCTGCACGACGCCTATAACTACCTTGACCGGCTCGGACATCTCCTCGGTCTTTAAATGGGGCCGCAAGACATCGAGACCGGCATACATCGCGTCGGAACAAACCAACACCTCCGGAACGAAGTACTCTTCCTCTTCGTATTTCTGGTTTACCTCCTGCATTCCGACCGTCAAACCATCGATGATCGCCTCATAGGCGTCGATGTCGGCCGCGAGAGCCTCTTCCGCCGTCTTGATGACTCCCGCTTCGTCCATCTCGACAACGCCTTTGGCCAAATCCCTAAGTATTTCCTCTTTAGACCGCATTGTAGTCCTCCTAGTTAAAGCCATAAATTTAACTTATATGAGTTATAATAGTATCTAATATGCTTAAGTAGAAAAAGTCAAGAAGATATTTCCAAAATTCCGGTCGGATTAAGAGCTACTATGCGCCGGGAGGCTGCAAGTGAACGATCTGTCCGTGCTCAGCTAAAGCCGAGATTACTTAAAGCTTTAGCAGGCGGGCGTTTATTGCCACGATGACTGTTGATAACGACATAAAAACAGCACCCATGGCTGGAGTCAACGTAAGCCCCGCTTTGAATAACACGCCCGCGGCCAGAGGTATCGCGACCGCGTTATATCCTGTCGCCCAAGCCAGGTTTTGAATCATTTTCCTGTAAGTGGCGCGGGATAATTCTATAACGGCCGGAATGTCCCGCGGGTCGCTGCGGACCAGGATGATATCAGCGGTCTCGACCGCGATATCCGTTCCCGCTCCTATGGCTACGCCAACATCGGCCTGGGCCAGAGCGGGCGCGTCGTTCACGCCGTCACCCGTCATGGCGACCGTCAAACCGCCAGCCTGTACCTCCCGGACCTTAGCCGCTTTATCAGCTGGCAAGACTTCCGCGAAGAAATCGTCCAAGCCCAGTTCCGCAGCCACCCAGGCGGCGACCGTGTGGCTGTCGCCCGTTAGCATCAGACACTTGACGTCCATCTCCTTGAGACGCGCGACCGCGTCCTTGGATTCCGGGCGGATGATATCGGCCAAGGCCAGAGCGCCGGCTATATTTCCGTCGACGACGACAAAAACGACCGTTTTGCCCTGCTGGCGCGTCTTATCAACAGCGTCGTTCTCGACCGCCAGACCGGCCTCGGTGAGATAGCCGGGGCTGACGACTTTGACCGCGCGGCCTTCCACGGTAGCCATCGCTCCCTTGCCGGCCAGAGCTTGAAACGCCTCCGCTGCCGGCGGTTGGCCATCATATGATTTGACGACGCCTTGAGCGATCGGGTGTTCCGACCTTGCTTCGACTCCGGCCGCCAATCGCTTGATGTCGTCTTCCGAAAAGTTCTTGTCCAGGATGAATATGTCCGTAACGCCGAAGCGGCCTTCGGTCAGAGTCCCGGTTTTGTCAAAGATAACGGCGTCGATATTTCGGGCCGTTTCAAAAGCGCTCCGGCTGCGGATAAGGAAACCGTTGGCGGCGGCGATGGCTGTGGATACGGCCACAACCAGAGGGACGGCCAGGCCGAGGGCGTGCGGGCAGGCGATAATCATAACGGTCACGGTCCGTTCCAGCGAGAAATCGAATTTGGCTCCGACTATCAGGGTCCAAACAGCCAGTGTCAACGCGCCACCGCCGAGGGCGACGACTGTCAGCCAAACCGCCGCCCGGTCGGCCAGGTCTTGCGTCTTGGATTTGCTGGCCTGCGCCTGACGGACAAGTTCAATCACCTGAGACAAGAAGGAATCGGCGCCGGTTTTCCGGACGATAACCTTAATCGATCCCTCGCCGTTGACGGCGCCGCCGATGACGGAATTTCCCACCTTCTTGGTCACGGGCTTTGATTCACCGGTCAACATTGATTCGTTGACTGAAGTTTCGCCCTCGATAACATCGCCGTCGGCCGGGATCTTCTCCCCCGGCTTTATTAAAACTGTGTCCCCGAATTTCAGTTCGCTTAAGGGGATATCGTGAACCATCCCGCCGGGCATTACCATATGCGCGTCGGACGGCATGAGCCGCGCCAGCTCCTCGAGGGCTTTCGAGGCGCCCATAACCGATTTCATCTCGATCCAATGTCCGAGCAGCATGATATCTATCAGTGTCGCGAGCTCCCAGAAGAAGACCTCGCCCATAAGGCCGAAAGTAACCGCCGCGCTATAGACGTAAGCTGTTGTTATGGCCACGGCGATTAACGTCATCATGCCGGGCCGGCGCGCCTTTAGCTCGCTTAACAAGCCTTTTAGAAAAGGCAGACCGCCATAAAAGAAAACAACCGATGAAAGCGCGAATAAAAGATAGGCGTCGCCCGAAAACCTCCAGCGGTCGCCAACCCGAAGAAATCCCTGGATGACGGGCGACAAAGCGAGGACGGGAAGGGTTAGAGCCAGACTTATCCAGAATCGCCGGCGGAAATCGGCGATTTTATGCCCGGCGTGTCTATCCGCTCCTCCGGACGCGGCGGGTTGGCCGCCGTGGCCCTCGTGATTCATCTTTTGATGCTCATGTTCGTGGCCGCTTCCATTTTTCATACGACAAGCATAGCATTAGCTATAAGGAGGTGGTTGACGTGATGTACGGTTCTTACGGAAGTAGTCCTGGATATATGATGTCGGGAGGAGGTTCGTGGCTTATGATGATCGGCGGAGTCTTCTTTGTGTTGCTGATCGCGGTCGGCATCGGTGTCGCGATTTGGGCAGCCATGCAAACCGGGAAATCAGGCGGCGGCGGAGCATCAGCTGATATACCATTGGATATCTTAAAACGACGTTACGCAAACGGCGAAATCGACAAAAAGCAGTACGACGAGACGATGAAGGACTTGATGAAATGAAAAAAACGGGACTAATGGTCGGTTTACTATTGGTCGCCGTCGGCATACTGGGCCTCTTAATGATGGTCGGGGTCTACTTTCTAAACTACGGTTCTTTTGTCGCTTCGCCTGACAGCAGCCTCTTACAGCCGAATACTTCCTGGATGGGGGGCGGCATGATGGGCAACGGCGGCATAACGGGCGGCGCCTATGGCATGAACATCGACCTCTTGCGGAACATGATGACGAGCTTCGCCAAGTCTAAATACGAATCGTCTGGCGAAAAGATCTATCTCACCTCGGTGGACGGTAACGATGAAATAATCACCCCCGTATCCGGCATGGGCAGTTTCGCTATGATGTCTAATATGATGCGCCCGATCTCTTGCGCCAATTGTCACGGGATTGACGGTAAAGGCGGTTTCCTGTTCCCTGACAATAAGACCTCGTCGGCGGATATCCGCTGGGAAGAACTGGCGAAGGAAGGATTCGACGAAGCCAAATTTAAGAAGGCTGTCACAGAGGGAGTAAACGAAAAGGGAGAACGGCTTAGTGTCTGGATGCCCCGTTGGGACATATCAGATAAAAATCTGGCCGAGCTGATCGCATATCTAAAAACACTCTGATCTGTAGTTTAATAAATCGAGCGACCTTTTCCGCGAGTCTATGCTGAGGTGTGGGCGGGAGCCTCGACCCTGGGTTTCCTTTATGTATTTAGGTCCGCGGGTGCATTGTCCTCTGACCTGGCCCCCTCACCTAACCTCTCCCCGCAGGGGAGAGGGACTTCTCGACCCTTCGACAAGCTCAGGGCAAGTTCGTAATTAACGCTCACTCGAAGAATATTAATGGTGGCTGGGCGCGTGAAGCCGCATTCCGCGAAACAAAGGAAGTGCGGGGCTTATCTCAACGGAAGCAGGGGTCAGGCCCTATCGCATAAGACGAAAGGGCCTGACCCCTTGAACATATAGCGAGCATGGTCTGTTACAGCGTTCTAGAACGCTGTAACAGTCGTAGGATTTACAGGGAGCGAAGATTTCCCAGCTTAAGGAAATCGAGCGTTCTTCCGAGTGGATAAGACCGGGACTTGCCACGCGGCGGCTTTAAGCGCCGAAAGACGAACTATTTTGAAGACTATTTGGCCGCCGGGAGGGTGAAGGTGAACGAGCTGCCTTCGCCCAGCTTGCTGGTGGCTGTAATAGTACCGCTGTGGGCTTCGACAAGTAGTTTTGTAATGGCCAAGCCGACACCCGTGCCGCCGGTCTTACGGGCTCTGGCTTCGTCGACGCGGTAAAAATGATTAAAGATCAGCGGCAAGTCGTCAGACGGTATCCCTTCGCCGTTATCCTTAACGGTTATCTCCGCGAAGTTCTTATCCTTTGACGTCGACGCGATGATGTCGATCTGTCCGTGCTCCGGGGTGTAGCGGATGGCGTTTGACAGAAGGTTGTAGAAAACCTGCGTCACGCGGTCCGGGTCGGCGGTTACCACCGGCAGGCTCGCCGGGACCTTAACGGTGAGGTTGATGGACTTGTCGTGCAGCATCGGCTGCAGCATTTCAACGATCTTGGCAATCAACGGACGCAGCTTGACCGGTTCGACCGACAGTCTGAGCTGCCCGGCTTCTGCCAAAGTCAGATCTCGCAGGTCGTTTACCAAACGGTTTAAGAGAGCCGTCTCGGTATGCAGAGCCGCTATCTTCTCGGGTGTGGCATCTTGGACGCCGTCGAGGATCGCCTCAAGATTGCCTTGGATTATGGTCAGCGGGGTCTTTAGCTCATGCGCGATTCCTGCTAGAAGCTGCCTGTTCATCTGGCGGTTTTTCTCAAGACTCTCCGCCATCTGATTGAAACTGGCAGCCAGTTCACCGATTTCATCGCGTGTTTCCACAGGAATTCTTTCGTCGAGCTTGCCCGCGGATATCTGTTTGGCGGCCCTGGTCATATGCTGGATCGGAGATGTCATCCGCCGCGCGAATATCAGGCTCATCAGTCCGGCGATCAGGATAACCAAAACCCCCGCGATCCATAAAGACTGGTTAACGGCGGCAAGGAATTGCTCTTCAGGAGCACCGAACATATGTCTGAACATCCACTGGAAGGTCGGTGTTTGATTGGGAACCAAATCTCTGTTGGTGCTGTCCGGGCTGACCACGGTATAGCCGGGGCCTTCGGCAAGATACTCGTTAAAGCGCTTGTTGATGGTGAAGTTGGCCAAAACCGCGACGATGACGACGGACGCCAGGGCAATACCCGTCAGGATCACCGTGAGTTTGAACATAAGGCTCTTCGGGCTTAACAGTCTCAACAAACCGTTACTCGCTTTCTGCTTCAAAGCGATAGCCGACACCGTAGACCGTGCCGATTATGGCGGGATTCTTGGGGTCGTCTTCAATTTTCTGCCTGAGATTCTTTATGTGGGCGTCTATCGTCCGCTCATAGCCCTCAAAGGAATAGCCCTGCACCTCTTCGACCAGCTGAAGTCGGGTAAAGACGCGGCGCGGGCTGTCGGCCAAAACAGCCAGCAGTTTGAATTCGGTCGGCGTTAATTCGATAGCCTCGCCGTTTTTCTTTACTTCGTGGCGCGCTTGGTCGATCTCGATGTCGCCGGCTCGGATAATCTTTTCCTCGGGTTCCCCCGCTTCGCTCCGGCGGAGGACGGCTCTGACTCTGGCTACGACCTCGCGAGGCGAGAAGGGTTTGGTTATGTAGTCGTCTGCGCCAAGTTCCAGTCCGACGATCTTGTCGGGTTCCTCGTCGCGCGCGGTTAACATGATAATCGGTACCCGGGATTGCGATCTTATCTCCCGGCATACTTCATAACCGTTAAGTTTGGGCAGCATCAAGTCCAGAAGGATTAAATCGGGTTGTTCGCGACGGAATGCCGCCAACGCCGCCTCGCCGTCGGCCGCGTCGCTGACGCTGTAACCTTCTTTAGCGAGATACGAGTTGAGGAGTTCGACTATCTGCGGTTCGTCGTCGACGACGAGTATCTTTTTTCCGGCCATATCGCGTTTCCTTTCTTACCCGATACTATCACTTTACCAGGGACTTTTGAAGAATCTGTGAAGTTTGGGCTGGGAACGGGTGAAACGGACCGTGTGCTAGAATGGTGAGCATGACCAAAATCGCCTACATTATCCGCCCGGCTGAAGGCGGTATGCTCAAACACTTGCTTGATTTATTACGGCTTATTGACCGTAGTCGGTTTAAGCCGATTGTATTAAGTCCGCCGGGCAACAACTTAACGAAGCCCCTCGGCGAGCTTGACGTAGAGCTCATTGAGGTCGCCATCGCGGACAAGCCAAGTCTGGCCCGAGACGTCGGCTCGGTAGCCAAACTGGCGACCGCGCTGACAGCGACCGGCCCCGGCCTGATTCACGTACACAGCAACAAGGCGGCCTTGCTAACCGAGATGGCTGCCAGACGCGCCGGCATGACTACGCCGATCGTTTTCTCTATGCACAACTTTCCTAGCTATATGTCATCGGGAGGGCTGAAAAAAGTCGCCGCTTCACTGGCTATGCGCCGGATCATTAACCGGGCGGAGCGGTTGATCGTCGTCTCGGAGAGCCTTAAAAGATTTATGGTGGACAAGGAGAAAGCTGACCCGGAGAAAATATCGGTTATACACAACGGCTTGGATTTTTCAGCCTGGCAAAAAAGATTGGCCGCCGCGGACGCGGCCGATCTGCGCGCCGTTCTGGGAATACCGGCGAACGACTTTGTGGTCGGGACGTTAGGCCGTCTGATTCCTTCTAAGGGCCACGACATCCTGATTAACGCGATGCCTGAACTGGTGCACAAATTTCCTGGCATAAGACTGGTGATTGCCGGTTCGGGGCCGCTTGATCGGCGGTTGAAAGAACAAACCGCGACCCTTGGTCTTGACGGCTCAGTCGTTTTTCCCGGGCATGTAGACGATCCGGCGCCATACTACAAGATGTTTGACGCATTCGTAATGCCGACGGTTATGGAGTCGTTCGGTTTGGCCGTTATCGAAGCGATGACCGCTGGTTGCCCGGTCGCCGCGTCGCGGACCGGCGGATTGCCCGAAATAATTGAGAACAGGGAAACAGGTCTATTGTTTACACCGGGCGATTCCCGGGCGGTTGCAGCCGCTATTAGGACGATCGCGGCAGATAAGAAAGCCGCGCGGCAGTTGGGAGAAGCCGGACGGAGATCCGTTAAGGAAAGGTTTACCTTAGACGCGATGGTCGCCGAGACGGAAAAAGTCTATGAGAAGGCGGCCGGTCCGCAGGCCGTGAACTAGAAGAACTGAACGACGTCGATGCCAAGTTCCCACGGATCGATAACTCTGATGACACTCCGCTTGTAGGGCCCGTCTTTCTTGGTCTGGTCGGACAGCGATATCACATCTGTGGAAGCCGGATCCAGCGATTTGCCGTCTTCGTCCACGGCGAGTTTTACCCTTGGGCGGGCCAGGTCTTCTGAATTGGACTCGAAAACGACTGCGATCTCTCCGGTGTCCAGGAGCACGACCGAGCCCACCGGGTAGATTGACAGCGTGTGGACAAAAGATTTCATGATGACCGGGTCGAAGGCTCGGCCGCTCTGCCGGATCATTTCGGCTAATACCTGGTCAGGCAGCTTACTACCTTTGAACGGCCGGATCGATGTTCCCGCCTCGTAACTATCCGCAACCTGGACTAGCCTGCTGAACAGGTGCGGCCGGTCTTTATTTGTCAGTTTGGGATAGCCGCTTAAGTCGTAACCTACGTGGTGCTCATAGGCGACGACCATGGACAACTTATGCATGCCCGGCATCTGACTAAGGATTTCAGCGCCCTCGATCGGATGCCTTTTCATTATCTCGAACTCCTCCGGCGTAAGCGGCAACGGCTTGGTTGTAAGCTCTTTTGGGATGTTAACCTTACCGATGTCGTGCAATAGCGCCGCGGCGCCCAGAATACCCAGCTTGTCGCGATCGAGCGACAGGTTGTTGCCCAGGCTCAAGCACAGGATACAGGTGTTGACAGAGTGGTAGAAGGTCGTTTCGTCGTAGCTTTTAATTACGGTCAGGCCCAGCATGTTGAGATGGTCGGTAAACAAAGCGTCTGTGAGGCTGCCGACCAGCTTCTCCACCTTGGCCACGTTGACGGACTGGCCGACCTTGGCGCTCCGCATGATATCTTTTACGGCTGTAACTGCGGAGTTGTAGACTTCCTTGGCCGCTTTTGTCTCTTCCTCGCCTTCCTCTTTGACCTGAGAGGTCTCGGCGGATGAGGCGCTGATCACAATATGTGTAACACCGCGGCTTCTTAGCCGGCCTTCAATACCGCCTTCGTTTTGTAGAGTCTGGCGGTCGGTGCACAAAGCGTCGACAAGCGCTTCAATTTCCTTCTCGTCGATACCCGTATTGAAGGTGATGGCCCCAATATCCATTGACTCACATTCCCGGATAAATTGCTGGTAGGTGAGGCTCTCTCGGATCAGAAGTTCGGATTCGATAAAGAGATCGTCGTCGTGCATGGCAAATGTGATGTCGCCGACTTCCTTGAGAACCGCGTCAAGGCTGTCCGTAAGGCGTTTCAGACCGTCCAGGAGTTCCGGATGCTGCGCGGGGTACAGTAACATCTTTCTCTTGACCGCCGCCAGTTGCTCAAAAACTATTTTCGCTTTCTCGAGTTGATTACCTTTTAAGATTTTAGCCATGTCCCTCTCTAAACATTATGACGAAAATTTACACTTCCTGCTGTGCCAGGATTTTTTGTAAGGCTTGACGGGCTTCTTCTTTAAGCGTTTTCGTCTTCCTGCCGAATACGAATCGTTTTCCGGCCATTTTCTTAAGAACAGGCACCGACTGTGGCGATCCAATTTCACCCATTGTCTGAACAGCTTTGACGCGGAACTCAATACGCTTGTTGACCTTGTCTTTCCCCTCGGCTATGGCGGCTAATTTTGTCAAAGCGGCATCTGCTTTCAACTTGCCTATTTCCATAAACGCGGCGCTCCGTACCTGCTCCGATACATCGTCCAACATAACACTGATAAACGGAGCGACTCCGATTCCGCGAGACGACGCTATGGCTTTAACCGCGTCGGCGCGCACGGTTTCGCTCTCATTTCTGAGAGCTTTTTTCAAGATTTCCGTGGCTTTCGTGTCGTCGATCTGCGACATCGACAAGACGACCGCGCGGACTATGGTCTCGTCGGCTTCCAGGCGCCGCTCAAATATCCCCAGCGCGTCGCGGCCGGCATGGGCGGTGATCTTACTCAACCTAATTCTGTGTTCGCCGACCGGTTCCCGCGACGTCAAGACCAAGAGTCCCGGAACCGCGCCCGCGCCCAACATGTCAAGCATTGCCCGGCCATACCTTTTTTCATCCGCGTCAACCGATTCTAAGGCGGCTTTGAGGATAATGGTCAGGTTGTCCGCGTCGGCGATCGTCAGCAGCGTATCACGCGGCAGATTAACAAGTTCGGGCGACGTTTTTTGGAGGGTCTGTCCCTTCGCCAGCATCGCCTTTATCGATTTGGCGGCTAATCCCAACCGGCCTTCCAACATAAGATCGTTAACGGTCGACGCTAAGCTATTTAACGTCTTTGTCAACCTTGGCTCGTCTTCACTGTCGATAAGTATCTCCACCAGGGTTTCAACTGCTTGCAGCTCAACATCCTCGATTTCTATCGCGGCGATTTCTTCCTCGACGCTTTGCTGGACCTGAGCCGGCATATCGTCGTAGAAGTGAGCGAATTCATAGTAGACTTCCTCGGGATCCAAACGGACCGGCTCGACACCTTCCTCGGCGAACGCGACGGTCTCGCCCCCCTCCGTATAGGCGACGGTCTGCTCTCCGGCCATCTTGAGCGCCAGATTAAGCGCCTCCATCATTTCCGGCCCGAAGTCCAGGGATCCGAAGCGCTCTTGGAGTATATCCAGAATCGGCGACCGGAAATCGTCGCTGAGAGACGTCAAACCCTGGCAGATGTTTTGAAAGACATCTTGCTTGGCCTCTTCGCCTTCCTCGACCGCTACGCCCGCTAGTTTCTCAATCGCTTCGGCCAGATAGGTGGAGCGTCCTTCCAGGCTGGGATCGCCCTCTGTCGTGGCCGCCATATCGGATAGTTTGACGAGCAGCTTGGCCGTTTCAACTGGCCCTTGTTTGACGCGAAGAATGATCTTCTCCCGCTCGTTGTCCGAAATCGATTCGCCGCTCAGCATCATAAAGATTTCCTCGGCGGCCACGATTTCCTCGTCGGAATCGTCAAACTGCAGCTCGTCAAGCTCCTCGGCGGCTTCCACCTCCAGTTTCTTGGCCACGATGTTCTGTATATGTTTAGCCCCCAGAACGTCTTCGATACCGCCCGCTTTTCTCAATTCGTTAATGTCCATGGCCATCGAGTCGAGGAAACCATCCATCTCCTCGTTTGTCACCGGCTTATATATTGTTACGCTGGTAAGTTGACGGTCGTGCAGGTGGGCGGCCAAGGCCAGGTAAAAACTGCCGGCGGCCATGTCGTATTCCGTTCCCTCGATGATTATGCTATCTCGCGTGATGCCGAACTTAAGCATCTCGTTCGTGGCCAGGTAGTCTTTTACGAGGGAAAATAGCTCCGCGCGGCATTCGGCGCACATGGGATGGGAAGGCGAGTAGACAAGGCTTCGCTTGATAGCCGCGTTGAATGATTTAAACAGCGCGTCAAGCGCTTCTGAGCTTGTTGTCACTTGCGCATTTTCTTCCACGCCTCAAGTTTATCCTAACGGCGGCAAATGTGGCAATTTATGCTAGGCTCATATTGTGGAAGTGAAAAGGGAAAAGTGAAGAGTGAGAAGTGATGATTGGTTGGTAAAGTGAATTTAAGGAAGCGGGCGGCGGAGATATTTAAGAGGCTGCAGCGGGACTATCCGGACGCCAGAATCGCGCTCAACTTCGGTAACGAATGGGAACTTCTTGTTGCGACCGAGCTGTCGGCGCAGTGCACAGACAAAAAGGTAAACGAGGTGACGGAGAAGCTCTTTAAGAAGTATCGTTCGATTGCCGACTATGCCGGTGCCACGTTTGATGAATTCGCTGAAGATGTCCGGCCGACCGGTTTCTACCGGAATAAAACCAAGAACATCATTGCGGCGGCTCAGATGGTTCTGGCCGAATACGGCGGGCAGCTGCCCAGGACCATTGATGAAATGGTCAAAATACCGGGGGTCGCCAGGAAAACCGCCAATGTGATTTTGGGCAACGCCTTCGGAGTAGTCGAAGGAATAGCTGTTGACACCCATGTGTTTCGTTTAACGCACCGGCTAAGATTTAGCGAAGGGAAAACGCCCGAGAAGGTAGAAAGGGATTTGATGAGTCTGTTCCCTAAGAACGAATGGTTTCAGTTAACCTATCTCTTGATTGAACACGGACGCAATATCTGTACGGCAAAAAAGGCCCGCTGCGACATCTGCGATATCAACAGTTTGTGCCCGTCGGCATTTAAGGTCTGACGACAGGCGGCCGACAAAGTAATAGGCAGGCAAAGGGGTTTTTATGGGTGTGTCAGGATGGATAAAGAGACCGAACAAAAGTAAAAAATCGTCGCCGGATGTTGCCCAACAGTCGGCGGCGTTGTTAACTTCCGCGAGAGCGAAAATAAGCGAAGGGAAGATTGGCCCTGCGGTAGCCGAACTGGAGGTTATCGTAAAGATGAATCCGGCAACTGTCGAGGCTTGGATTGAGCTTGGCGAGTGCTACTGGAATGTGAGAGAGTACGACCTTGGTCAGGAAAGCCTGGCCAAGGCGCTCTCGCTTGATCCTGAAAACATCCGGGCTCTGGGATTGATGGGCGAGCTTTATCTGGATCGAGGCGACTACGATACCGCGCTCTCTTATTTTCGGCGGGCGCTTTCCAAGAAACCCGACATGATCAAAGGCTGGAGCTTCAGCAGTGAAACATACCTGAAACATGAGAGTTATGAGAAGGCGATCGTCTGTTATGAAATGGCTCTGAAGGAAGAGCCTGAGTCCCCCGATATCTTGAAATTGATGGCCGATACGTATTTAACGCTGGGAAGGTGGCGGGAAGCACACGATGTCTTCTGCCAGATTGTAGAGTTGAAACCGGGCCTGCTTGAAGCCCACCAATCTTTGGCGCATACGGCCATAAGGCTCGACAATTATGCGGAAGCGATCGCAGCCTGCGAGGCCGCCCTCAAGATTGAGAAGAACAACGGATTTACAGCTCGATTGCTGGCCCGGGCAAGACTGGGGTTGGGCGATTATGAAGGGGCGGGCGAGGCGGTTCTGGCAGCGGTCAAATTACAGCCCAACGAAGCCGAATCTTGGAGCCTGCAAGGTTTGATATTTCTGAATATCGGGGATTTCACGGAAGCGATCAAATCGGCGCAGAAAGCCTTGAAAATCCGTCCGGAATTGCAAGAAGCCTTGATGGTTATGGGATTCGCCAACGCCAGTTTGGGCAACAGGTCGGAGGGCGCCAAATACTTGGCCGAAGCGGACCGGCAAGTTCTTAAATAAGAGAAAGTCTTTCGTCTCCCTTAATTCTTGTAATCCTCGCGCTCCTTAGTTATATAATGGGTTTGAGATGATTTATCTAGGCGCCGACCACGGCGGGTACGAGCTCAAAGAGAAAATCAAGGAACATCTGGCAGCCAAGAAGGTGCCGACAACCGACCTGGGCGCATTCTCTCCCGAACCAAGCGACTATCCCGATTTTGCCATCGCGGTGGCGGAAAAAGTCCGCGACGGTGACCCGGACGATTTTGGCGTGCTTGTCTGTACGACGAGCATTGGAACAAGTATCGCCGCGAACAAGATAAAGGGAGTCAGGGCGGCGGTAGGCTATTCTGAAAACGCGGTCGAACGCGCCCGGAACGACGTTGACGCCAATGTGCTTTGCTTGGGCGGCGGCGAAATCGATCACAAACAAGCCGTCAAACTGGTCGATATATTCCTCTCCACGCCATTCTCGAACGCCGAACGCCACGTGAGGCGCTTGAGTAAGATCCAACAGCGGGAGCAGGAGGAGTAAGTGCGGGTTGTCCCGGCCATTCTTGCCAACGACCTCCCGTCTTTCACTTCCTTAGTCAGGTCGGCCGAAGGCTTTTCCGATTACGTACAAATCGATATAATGGATGGCTTGTTCGTGCCCTCCAGAAGCATCGACGCGGCGGAATTGTCGACCGTTAAGACAACAGTCAGGAGCGAGGCGCACCTGATGGTCAAGAATCCGGAAGATTGGCTTGAAGCGGCCGCTATGTTTGGGTGCGAAGAAATTCTTTTTCATTATGAAGCGGTCGAGGATCCGGCCGCCGTCGTTAAGCTGCTGCGAGAGACTGACTTTCGGGCGGGTTTGGCCGTTAATCCCGAGACGCGCGTCGCCGATATCATCGAGATTGCCGGTTCAGTGGACAGCGTTATGTTTATGGCCGTGAACCCCGGATTCTACGGCGCTCCGTTTATCCCCGAGGTGATGGACAATGTACGTGAGCTCCGCAGGCTTAAACCTTCGTTAGATATCGGGGTTGACGGGGGAATCAAACTAAGTAACGCGGTTTTGACTCGCGACGCCGGCGCCGATTATGTCTGCGTAGGGTCAGCTATCTTCAAAGCGGAGGATCCGGGTCAGGCCTACTGCCAGTTTAAGCAGAGCCTGAACCCGCACATCATAATCCCAGGAGCCGCCGGGGGTTGCGACTGACGACCGTCTCGGCGTCCCGGCCGAAAATCCTCTCCAGTTCTTTCAGTTCGACCGCGTGATCGGCGAATGGAAAATCCGACCCGAAGATAATCCTGTCTAAACCTATTTTCCCGGTCAGCTTGCGGATTTCCTCGTCGGAGATGCTACCGGGGACATGAGCGGTATCGTACCAGACGTTCGGATAACCGAGGACCAGATCGACATCGGCCCAAGTCTGAAAACCGCCCAAGTGTGACAGCACCGTCGTCATTTCGGGATAACGTTGAAGGACGGGGACAAAATCTCTCGGATGGCTGAACTCGCCTTTAAAACCGCTCTCTTCGTCTCCGGCGTGGAAGGTAACGATGAGGCCGTTCTCGATTGCTTTCTCATAGAAAGGCATCAGCCGTTCGTCGGCCGGGAAGACTCGCTGGGCGTTCGGTTGGATTTTAAGACCCCTCAACCCTAAAGCTGGAAAACGGTCCAGTTCAGAGGCATCATTATCAGGGTGAATGCCTCCGAAAGGAATGATCTGGTTTGATTTTTCAGCGAGATCGGCGTACCAGTCGTTAAGCTTGATATGTTCCGGCTTGGTCGCGATAGGCAAGACGACGGCTTTATCAAAACCGCCCCGGTCCAGGGAGGCCAACAAAGCGTCGAGAGTCGCGTCGTGGGTGCGTCTGACGCCGTAGAAGTTCTCGATCCCGCTGATAACTTTGTCGGCGACATCATCCGGATAAATGTGAACGTGAGAGTCAATAAGCATGGTGATATGGTAACATCTTTTGACATAGGTTGTTGACCGGGGGTGTAGCTCAGCGGGAGAGCACTGCCTTTGCAAGGCAGGGGTCGGGGGTTCAAGTCCCCCCACCTCCACCATTTAAAGTGACTCGCATGCTGCTCGCGGCCTACCATCGTTAGCTCGCCTCGCTCCTAAGTACTCAAGTCGCTTCAGCAAGCAAACCATGCTCTCCGCTCGAACGACGATTTGTCTGCATGCTCGATTTAAATATTCTTCGACTGAACGAAGTGAATGGAGAAGCGTGCGAGACGATTTGAATTTGGGTGGCTGAAAAGTTGCTCCGGCGAAGGCTTGGTGTTTAGGAGGTGCGACGGGCGGGCGGTTCAAGTCCCCCCACCTCCACCAGGTGGAGGATGCGGAAGCCGTGAAAACCGCGCTGCTTAAAAACCCCTTTGTCAAAAACCTGTTATCCGCTTTAGCGGTGTCTTTCTTCAGCTTTGTTTTATGGAACGTCGCTTTCGTGCTGTACGCGTTGTTCTTTCAGATAGTTCATATATTCACGCCGATTGATATGGCCCGCTCGTCGCTGTGGTTAACGCCCTATATATTGATTGTCTTCACCCTCATGGTTGCCGTTCTGTCATGGTTTGTCTTCCAGTCGTCTCTTCCGGATTTAGTCAAAGCGACCTGCGCAACCGCGCCGCTGGTAATTGTCCTGGTCAGCATAGGGATATTGACGTATCCTAATCCCTGGCTCGCTTATGCTTTAAGTACGGTGGTCGTGGCGTTGGCTTTGACTTACTTGCGTCTTTCCAAAAAGCCGTGGATTTACTACTATGCAGCTTTATTCACGGCCATAACGCTCTTGATATTTAACCTTGCGGGTGGAGAAATCTAACTAGCGGACTGATTTCAACAGGTCGAAAAACGGACCATCCATAGCTGAGTAGCCGGCATCGTTAGGATGAGAATCATCGGCCGATGTCTCATAACCGCTCTTAAGGTAACCGCTGCCGTCAGCTAGGATGCCGTATTGGTCGAAGATCCAGACCTGTCCGGAATGGGCGGCGGCGAAATCATTCAGCCACTTGTTGTACTCCCTGTGGTTCCAGACAAGATCGTAGGTTGTCGCGCCTTTGACCTGGGGTAGGGCGTTGCCGATGACAAGCTTCTTACCGGCGCGCGCGACCATGACATCATAGGCTTTTTGAGCGTAAGCCTGGTTGCGCTTTAAGTTGCTCCGTGCGGAGTCTCTATCGTCTCCGTTAAAATCGACGAAGCAGAGCTTGAAAAAAACGATTCCCGCGCCGCCGCCGTCTTCCTCAACGCGCGATTGAACGCTGTCCATAATGGAATCCGGCCCGTCGATTTCCCGGTAGTAAAGGGAAAAACCTTCCTTGTTGTAAGGTTGGGAGGAGTCGCCGGTCCAATGTGTAAACCAGCCGTTCATGACCGATCGACCCAACATCATGACTTGGGTAGAACCAGACGAAGCAGCGGTCTGAGACTCTTTGGCGGTTGGTTTCTTATCGGTCTCAGCCGGGGTTGTAGCGCAAGCTGGAACCACGAGAGCTAGAAGAAGGATAAGCACTACTGCGCGTTTCATAATGCACCCTCACCCTAACCCTCTCCCCTCAAGGGAGAGGAAATTAAATTAAGCGCTATCTTCGGTCAGTTACGGTTGGACCCAGATGCCGACGGTGCTGCCGCGGTTGACGATGACGCCGGAGGCGGGATTCATATCCCAAACGTTGCCTGACACCGTGCCGGGCGGACCGGCGGCGGTCGTCGGGCTGACAAGTAGATCATTACTGGCTAGCCAGGCGTTGGCGTCGGCTTGTTTCATGCCTTTTAGGTTTATCAAGGTAACCTTAGCCGAACCCTTGCTAACCGTAATCGTTACCGTTGAGCCTTTGGCGGCTTTATCGCCGGAGACGGGGCTCTGTTTGATGACGTGGTTCTTCTCGATCGTCTCGTTGTAATCGTCGAACCGGTCGACCTTGAAACCCGCGTTCTCTAAGATGCTTATCGCGGCGTCCACGGTGTTATTGGTTACGTCGGGGACTTTGATTTGTTGAGAGCCGCTGCTTATAGTGATATCGACCGCTCCGCCTTTCTCCACTCGGGCGCCCGCTTTTGGAGACTGCGCCATTACTTGGCCCTCCGCGACAGTATCGCTAAACCCTGTACCCACCTTGCCAAGTAACAACCCGGCCTTTTTAAGGGCTTCGGCGGCTTCGGCTTCGGTTTTTCCTGTCAGGTCGGGAGCGACGACGGTTTCAAGGCCTTTGCTCATGACAACCGTAACGGTTCCGCCTTTCTTCATTTTTTCGCCGGCTGCCGGATCTTGGCTGATGACGCGGCCGGGCGCGACCTTTTCGTTGGTAACTTCCTTTTCCACCTGGAGTTTCAGGCCGGCGGCGTCAAGCGCTTGTTGCGCCTGTGACAGTGTTTTCCCCTTGATATCGGGAACGACGACGCTGGGCGTTGACAGCAGCGAATACGCCAGCGCCCCGCCGCCAAGCAATAAGAGCAGGATGACAGCAATGATTGCCGCAATCAGTGCTTTCTTCGGTTTACGCCGACCGTCCCCACCGGCAGGACGGCTGCTTTGGGCGGCCATCGTTCGCGTCATGTCAGACGCGTCGCCGGCAGCCGACGTAGCGGCGCCCATTATTTTTACGGGTAAACCTTCTATTACGCGCTTCAGGTCGTCACGGACCGCTTCGGCCGAGCGATATCGCTCGTTCGGATTCTTGGCCATGCATTTAATGATGACGGCTTCCAGGCTGGCCGGTAAGTCTCCAAAAACGCTGCGCGGCGGTATCGGCGTGTCGTTGATGTGTTTTAGCGCGACGGACACCGGATTTTCGCCCCTGAACGGCAATTCCCCCGTTGCCATCTCGTACATTACGACGCCTAGTGAATATACGTCGGTGGTCGGTCCGACGATGCTGCCCTGGGCCTGTTCGGGAGATATGTAGTGGGCTGTGCCCATGACCGCGCCGGTTCGCGTCATCGTAGACGTCGCGCCTGCCCGCGCGATGCCGAAATCCGTGACCTTTATTTCGCCATTGTCCGTGATAATGACATTTTGCGGTTTTATATCTCGGTGGATGATCTCGTGCTCGTGGGCGAATTCCATCGCCTTGGCGATCTGCATTCCGATATGGACGACTTTCTCCGTCGATAGTGGTGCGTCTTTCTGGATAAGCTTCTTGAGCGTCATGCCATGGACGTATTCCATGACAATAAAATGGACGCCGCCTTCCTCACCGACGTCGTAGATGCTGACAATATTGGGATGCGTAAGCTTGGCGGCGGCGCGGGCCTCACGGCGAAATCGTTCCAAAAAGCCTTCGTCGGAGGCGAATTGCTTATGCAGGATCTTTAAGGCAACGGTCCGACCTAGGACCTGGTCTTCAGCCCTGTAAACGTCGGCCATGCCGCCCCCGCCGACCTTCTCTATAATTCTATATCGTCCGTTAAACACCGCTTCTTCCAAGAAGCCTCCCCTTTCCCCGATTATATATGCCTGTCATTTGTTTTTCAAAAACTGCTCCAGCAGGGCTTTGGCGATCGGTCCCGCCGATCCGCCACCTGTGCCGCCTTTTTCTACGATAACCGCGACGGCGATGCCGGAGCTGTCCGCCGGCGCGAAAGCGACGAACCAACCGTGAGTTTCGCCCTCGACTCCGGTTTCCGCCGTCCCCGTTTTTGAAGCGACGCGGACGCCTGGAATCTTGACTATCTCGCCGTAGCCCTCTTCGGTCACGGCGACCATCATGTCTGTCATAGTAGCCGCCGTTCCCGGCTTGATGACCTGATCGATTTGTTCAGGCGCCGTATGCCTGACAACCTGTCCGTTCGGGTCGGTTATCTCGGACACTAGGTGGGGCTGCATCATCACGCCTTCGTTGGCGATCACCCCCGTCGCCATCGCCATTTCGAACGCGGTGGCGACCGTCTTTGCCTGACCGATTGCGGTCCAGGCCACGTCGACATCGTCCATCGCGCTCGCCCTCTTGACGCGGCTTCGTTTAACCGGCACATCGAATGGCATGTCTTCGTTGAAGCCAAAAAGCGAGGCGTACTGGAATAGGCGATTGGCGCCTAGCTTCAGCCCGATTTGGGCAAAGACCGTGTTGACGGAGAATTTAAGGGCGTCGGTAAAGGTGATTTCTCCGTAAGATTTGCCGTCCAGATTTCTCACTGTCGTTCCCATTACCTTAAACGAATCATTGCCGTTCAGCAAATCATCGGGCTTGTAGAGGCCCTCTTCCAGCGCGGCCGCGCTGGTGATTATCTTGAATGTCGAGCCAGGCGGATAAGCTCCTTCGGTCGCCCGGTTAACAAGCGGGGCGTCCGGATTCGACGAAATCGCCTTCCAGTCCTTGTCGATCAAATTCGGGTCAAAATCCGGGGACGAAGCTATGGCCAAAATCGCGCCTGTTTTGGGATCGATAGCGACCGCGGCCCCTTTCTTGCCGGCTAATCCCTGCTCCGCGACCTTTTGTAAGCGGCTGTCAATTGTGAGCGTCACGGCATTGCCGCGTTTATCCGGCCGCTTGAATTTTCGGACGAGGTCTTCGATGAAACCGACCTGTTCCTTACCTAGAAGGTAATCATTATATGTTTTTTCCAGTCCGCTTTTGTTATATCGCGTGCTGGAATAGCCGATGGTTTGCGCAGCCAAACCGCCCAAAGGATAGAAACGTTCATAATGTCCTTTGACCAGCCTGCTGTCCGCTAAGACCTGGCCGTCGGCCGACACTATCCGGCCTCTTCTGATGCCCGCCTCGGCTTCCACTGCCCTTGTATTTCCCTGATGAGTCGCGAGTTCCGGACCCTGGACAAGAACGATGTGGGCGATGTTTATTGTCAGAACGATAAACAAACCGACAATGAACGCGCTGACAATCCTTATTTGCCTGTTCATCCGATGCGGCTGGCCTCCTCGATCGACTGGTTGGAAATTATGATTAAAAGACCGGCCAGGATGAAGTTGGCTAGAATCGAGCTGCCGCCGTAACTCAGGAAAGGAAGCGTAATTCCGGTCAACGGCAACAGTTTGGTGACTCCGCCGATAATGACAATGGTCTGGATGGCAAAAACTGCCGTTAATCCTGTCGCCAGAAGTTTACCGAATTCGTCGGAGGTTTTGATTGCGATGGTAAGCCCGCGGCCGACAAAGACCATGTAGAGGGCGATGATCGCAAACATTCCGACCAGCCCCATTTCCTCGCCGAAGGCGCTGAAAATAAAATCGGTCGTGACTATGGGTATCAGATTCGGGTAACCGCGGCCAAGACCTGTGCCCCAGACTCCGCCGCTGCCTAACGCGAACAGCGATTGAACGATCTGATAACCTTTTCCGGTCGCGTAAGGCCAGGGATTGATCCAAACGGAAATCCTGGCGCCGACATAGCTGAAAACTTTGGCTATGACCGTGGCTCCGGAAATAAATAATAGACTGCCGATGCCGACATAGAGACCGCGGCCGGTCGCCACATATAACATGACCAGAAATAAGCCGAAAAATAAGAGGCTGGCGCCGATATCCTTTTGAATGACCAGGAGTCCTAGCGAGATCACCCAGAACATGAGCAGAGGACCGAGATGCTTAACGTCTGGGACGCTGAACTGTCCGACCTTCCGCGTAAAAACCGATAAGAGCTCGCGTTTCTCGCTCAAATAGGCGGCGAAGAAAATAACGATCAGGATTTTGGCGATCTCCGAAGGCTGAAAACTGAAGGGCCCGATGTTCAGCCACAGGTTCGGCTGCAGGAAGCCGGAGCCTAATCGAATGGTGGAGAACAATAGCACTAAACCGGCCAGCCCTATCAGGTATTTATAGTTAGCCAGGGACCGGTAATTTCGCCACAGTGTGACGAGAAGCACAAGAACTGCCGACCCGACGACGATCCACGCGAACTGGCGGACGGCCAGATCAAGGTCCAACCGGTAGATCATCGATAGGCCTAATCCCGTTAACAGACAGATTAGGGGCAGGATGATCGGGTCGGTGTGAGGAGCCGCAAATCGCAGATAAATATGAATCCCAAGATACAGCGCCGCGAACAACACGGCCATAACGGCCAAAACGACCGGCGCGGCTTGCGGGCGGCTGATTTGAACCGTCGCCAGCGCGCCCCAGGATAGGATAATTGAGCCGGCCAGAAGCCTAAGCCCCCGGTTCCGGCGGCGGTTTTCAGACAAAATCCGCCTCCGTGAATTCGGCTAGAACAGCCGTGATGTTGTCTTCTCCTCCAGCGTTCAGGGCGGCCTTGACAAGGCCGTTTATGGCGCCTATCAAGCTCTTGTAATCATTGACTATCCGTCCGATCGCGTCGTTGTCGACTTTAGAGCTAAGTCCATCCGAGCAGAGCAGAATCTTGTCGCCCGGGGCGAGCTCTTCGACGTAGACTTCCGATTCGATGGCGGCGTATGTGCCGAGGGCGCGGGTGATGACGTGCCGCAAAGGGTGGATGCGGGCGATTTCCTCGTCGATTTCGCCTTTGGCGATCATCTCTCCGACCAAAGTATGGTCGGTCGTTAGTTGGCGGATTACCCCTGCGCGCAGCAGGTACGCCCGGCTGTCGCCGACTTGCGCGACGTAAAGTCGGCCGCGGGCGAAAAAGGCGGCCGTCAACGTCGTGCCCATCCCTTTGTATTCTTTGTTCTCGGCAGCCCTGGCGTGAATCACGGTATTTGCCTGGTCGACGGCTTTCTTTATCGCCATCAGGATGGCGTCTTCGGAAGCATCCGGTTCCGGAGGGCCGAAGGCTTCCCGGAATGTACGAAGCCCAAGCTCGCTGGCAATTTCACCGGCGCGATGCCCCCCCATGCCGTCGGCGACGGCAAAAAGCGAGCCGTCGACTAGATAGGCGTCCTCATTAATATCACGCAATTTGCCTATATCGCTTTTACTGGCTAGTCTCACATCTTTACCTGGAAGACGGTTTCACCTATACGGATTTTCTGCCCGTTCTTCAATTCGGTCTGACCCGTTATCATCTCTTTGCCGACATAAGTCCCGTTAGTGCTGCCTAGATCCATTATGTACCAGGTGTTTAATTTCTTGACGATACGACTATGCTGATGAGAAACAAGCGGGTCGCGCAATACTATATCCGTTTCGGTCGACCGGCCGAGGGTAATCAGATCTGTCAGGGGGTAAACACGGCCCTCGTTGACATAAGCGCTTTTAACGACTTCGAGCGCGGCCTCGCGCGGAACCGCCTTCTGTTGTTGCTCCATGACCTCGCGGGCTTCCGCGTAAGGGACAGGCCGCTCGTAGATGTCAATGTAGATGGCTTTGACTACCCGCCAAATGAACAAATAGAGAATCAGAATCAGCACCAGATTGATAAGGGCAACATAGCCGGGGGCCATAGATCAAAGCCTCCTGAAGACAAGCGTGATATCTCCGGCGGTTATCTTGGCGCCGTCCTTTAGGTCGATTTCGGCGATGCGCTTGCCATTAACAAAGGTACCGTTTGTTGAGCCGAGGTCGGTCAGTGTGACATGATCTTTGGAGATGTTTATTTCCGCGTGGCGGCGTGATAAACCCGGGTCAGGCACGCTTATCTCGTTGGAGTCCAGGCGGCCGATGGTCGCCCTGCCTTCGCCCACCCAGAAAGTCTCCGCTTCCTCGCCGTCGATGATAAGGCTGACGGAGGCCAGGGCGTCCGGGTTCTCCATTTGCGATGGCGTCACCAGACGGGCTTCAGCTTCAGCGCGTCCCAGCGGCAGGCTTTTATCTTCCTTTAGGATGACGGAGATGGCTCCCATCACCGAATAGTTTTTGGCCTTTCGCCTTTTGTCCAGGTAGCTTTTTAGTTCGTCGACCAGTTTGTCCTTAAAATCGGAGAAGGCCGCAAAATCGTTGGGACTTAACCGGACGATATATTCGTTGGGTATGTAGATTTTGGAAACGCTGATCGTGCGGCCGGCTTCCATCTCACGGTCAAGGCGTTTAGCCAGTTCGACCGGCTGCAGTGATGACTTGAATCCTTTGGCGAAAGTCCCCTCCACCAAGCGTTCGAGTTTGCCTTCCAGGTCTTTCAGCAGGCTCATTCTTCATCCTCGTCTTCCTCTTCCCCTTCAAAGTCTTCGCTATAGACGCCGCGCCGCGGCAGAGCCGGCAGGAGGCCTAAAGGTAGTATAAGTGAAGCGGCCAGCGTTTTCAGGAGTGTGTCAATATAAGTGGATCCCCATTGAAAGTTAATCATAAGGGCCAGCTGGCCCACCAACAACACGGCCGCGCCGGCGGTCAAGCCGTAGAAGTCGGTCTTGAGCGAGCGGCGTTTGGCCGTCACGCTAATAAGCGCGGCGACGCCGCCCCAAAGAATCGGTTGCACGATGAGCAGCGGGGAAGCCAAGAACGGTTTAATAAGCGCGCCTGTAGCCGAGATGGGATTCAGCGAACCGGCTAAAGCGGCTTTTAAGCCGTATACATTGGGCGCCGCGATAAAAGCGATGGTTTTCATGTTGAACAGATAGAGAAATTCAACCGCAAATCCGCCAGCGATGCCCAGTATGATCGCTTCAAGTGGGTTGAAAAACAAACCCGTTATAAGGGGGAAGCTCAAACCCGAGCCGGCCAGTGCTAACAGGGGAGAGAGAAAAAGGTAAACGGTTTTTAGAGGCCGAATGAGCCAGAAAGAGAGTCCCCAAACGAAGATGCCGACAGAATAAAGAACCGCCATTATCAGGCTGAAATCGGCGATCGGTAAGGCCAAAAAGGCAAGACCGCCGGCTAGACCGACGCGCGGGAAGAGAACGGCCACGACGAAGTAGACGAATGGTATTGCCGACGTGATTCCGGGCATGTAGAAACCGGTTTTAGTCAGGAAGAACGACAGTATTAAAGTAGCCAGAACGGCGTTGCCGAAACGCTCGAAAATTTTCCGGTGCCTTTTGACGAACGCGGCGACGCGCTCCTTGGCGTCGCCGGCTGATTCGACCAACGGTTTTAGCGGTCCCAAATACTCCTGTGATTCTTCAGGTTGGCCGGCCTGGGCCAGCCTATAGAGGGGTTTTATGATCTTGCGGGCCGGCAGCCTGGCCGTCCGCATACTCTCCAGGTAATGCCGCAAAACTGTCACGTCGTCAATACGGTCCGACCGTTTCTTCTCCAGTGTCCGCATGACCAAGCTGTCCAGGTCGGACGATATCCGGTCGTTCAATTCATATAGAGGCTGCGGCTCCAGACTGGTGATCTTAAACACTATGCCCGCCGGCGTGGCCGAGGCGAATGGGGACGCTCCCGTCAGCATCTGATAAAGAACGACGCCCAGGGAAAAGATATCCGTCCTGGCGTCGACACGCCCGCCTTTAGCTTGTTCCGGAGACATATAAGCGAATGTGCCCATAATATCACCGTCCGCGGTCATCGTAGAGGCGGAGAGTTTGGCGATGCCGAAATCGGTGACCTTAACGTCTCCGTTTCTTGTGATCATAATATTGTCCGGTTTGATGTCACGGTGAACGATATCCATGGCATGAGCCGCTTCCAGCGCGTCCGCGATCTGGATGGCGACGTCCAGGCTTTCCTCGATCGTTAGCGGGGCTTTAGCCGCCAAAATCTGGGAAAGCGTAACCCCGTCTATGTACTCCATAATAAGATAGAAGAACTCGTTGTCGTGTTCCAAGTCATGGACTGTCACGACGTTGGGATGGTTAAGCTGGCCGGCGGCCCGGGCTTCATTCAGGGCTCGGCCTGACGTCTTCGAGGTAGCCTCGATTCTCTTGATGGCCACGACGCGGGACATCAAGGTGTCTTCGGCTTTAAAAACCTCGCCGTGGCCGCCTCGCCCGATGCGATCGATGATGCGGTACCTATCTAGTATGACCTCTTGTATCATATGGTCAAGGTTATCAGCCGCGACGGTCGTTTGGCAATAAGCGGCCGGGTGCGCCGGTGGCCTCGTATGCTATAATACTTTGGCAATTGAGGTCACCTGCCCCCGTGGCGGAATTGGTAGACGCGCTACGTTCAGGGCGTAGTAGCCGTAAGGCTGTGCTGGTTCAAATCCAGTCGGGGGCACCATTGCAAACGGAGGCATTTCTTGGCTTACAAAAGCGGCCTTTCATACAAACAAAAACGCAGGTCAAAAATAAGCCCGACTCTGATAATCGTCATCCTTGTCATTGTTTTCCTTTTGCTATGCCTCATCGGCCAAGGAACTTTCAGCCGGATCGGCTGCAACGACAACACCAGCGAGCTTCAGACATACATCAACCAGGTTAAGAAGATAACCGATCGTACCAATAAAGTCGGTACCGGCTTCGCCGACCTTCGCGCCAATATGAAGAGCCTGGCCCGCAAAGACCTTCAAAAAAGACTCGACACCTTGGCCAAAGACAGTAAAACCATCGCGGCAGACGCGGCCAAGATGCAAGTCCCGCCGGAAATGAAGGACGCCAATACGTATCTAATGATCTCGCTCAATATGAGGACATCGGCTTTGGAGAGCTATAAACCCGCCATCTTTAACGCGCTTCAAGACACCGACCTCGAGGTTTCGGGAAGACAAGTCAGCTTAGCCCTCAAGGATCTGGCCTTCAGCGATCGGGCCTTTGCGATTTTCAAAGACAAAGCGCAGAAGGTCTTAAAAGACAGGAAGATTACCTTTGTGGCGGTACCGGCATCCGTCTTCATTGCCGGAGATACCGAATTCGAACAAGCGACCGTTCTTGAATTCCTGAGAAACGTGAAAGAATCGGGCGATTTGACGGAAAAGCACGGCATTGCCATCAGCGAGCTGGTCGTCGAGCCGGTGGCGGTGTCCGAAAACGACGGTGTTTTTGTTCTTCCGCAGGCCGCGACGATCACCATCACCGTAACCATAGAAAACCAGGGAAATCAGCTGGAAGTGAACATCCCTGTGACCGCGACGTTAAAATCGGAGACTCAGCCGAAACCGCAGACCAAGAAGGAATCAATCGGATCGCTGCCGCCGGGACAGAAAAAAACAGTGAAAGTAAGTGGCTTGAAACCAACAGCCGGAGATATTATTAATATGCTGTCGTTAGAAATCGGTCCGGTTCCCAAGGAATCGTTCCTTGACAACAATATTTCAGAATACAAGTTCACTATGGAACGAAAGTAGGTGTTAGTATGGCCGACCAAACTTATCCGAACGAAGTGATCTCGAACATCTTCAATCGAAGAAGCATCCGCGGCTACAAAGATCAACCGGTGTCCAAAGAAACAATTAAGAAGATCCTGGACGCCGCTTGCATGGCGCCATCCCTCCTAAACAGCCAGCCCTGGCGGTTCACAGTCTATCAGGGAGACAAGCGAGAGGGGATTCTAAAATTGTTGCGGCGTACTCTGCGCTACCTGGAGGACATGCTGCCCGTTTTGGACGAAGCTGATCGAGCGGCCTTTGTCAAAGGGCACGAGGACAAGGAAGAGCAGAAACGCGTTATCGATTTCTTCGACACCTTGGGCGGGGCGCCGGTTATCATCGTTGTTACGATGAAAAAAATACGGAACGATATCAACCGGCGGATGGGCTTAATAGCCTGCGGTGGAGCAGTGGAAAACATGATGCTGGCCGCGGAAAGCCTGGGTCTGGCGACGTGTTGCGTCGGCAGCGCGCTTTGGATCGAGGAAGATATCTTACAGGTAATGGACCAGACCGACAGCGAACTCGTGACCATAATCACGCTAGGCTCTCCCGCCTACGAGGCCGGCCTTACGGAACGAAAGAAAAACGTTACCGAGTGGATAGGCTTTTAAGGGCTGCTTCGTAGACCTGCTTGAGCGGCGTGTTATGCTCCTTGGCTGCCGTCGCGCAATCTTCATATTCCGGCCGTACTGACACGGCCGCACCGTCCAGCCAGCCCGTTTTTACCCTTATTTCCCCGTAATCCGTTTTAACAATCACCGTTTTCCGGCTGAGCAAGCGTCTGGAGACGCGCGATATCCTTATCCCCAGGGTACCCGTTTCCTTAAAGAACACGTCGACGACGCCGGCGTCGCGTCCCGGTTCAGCCAGGCAGCTGACGACATTGGCCGGGCGCCCTTTTTTCATGACGACAGGGGTAAACCAGACGTCCAGAGCCCCGGCCTCAAACAGCCTGGCCATCGCGTAAGAGAGTCCCTCCGGCGTTAGGTCGTCAATATTTGATTCCAATAGGACAACGGTGTCTTCGTGATCAAGAGGTCTTGATTTGTCCGTCTCGCCAAGCCAAACCCTGACTACGTTCGGCAGTTCTGTGTCCGCCTCGCCGGCCCCATAGCCCGTTGCCCTTATTATCGCCGGCGGAGCCGGCGCTTGTTTGGCCAACGTTTTTATAATCGCCGCGCCGGTCGGAGTGACGTTCTCGATGCCGATGTCGTCCAACCCGACGGACATATTCTCGAGAATATGGATTGTTGCCGGCGCCGGCCGGCTGACTGTTAAGGCAGAAGCGTAAAGTTTTTTAACGTCAAGCAGTTTAAGGCAGACGGCCGCGCCGGTAATGTCAAGAATCGCGTCGACCGCGCCTACCTCGTGGAAATGTATCGCCGCGGGCACTTGTTTGTGCGCCGCGCCTTCCGCCGCGGCCAAAACCTCAAAGACACGGGCCGCGTCGTGTTTGACGGAGCGGCTTAAACCGCTGCCGGCAATGATCTTAAGAACATCAAGTAGCGTTCGATTGGTGTTTTCCGGTTTGATTTCTATGTCAACTTTGGTCGCGGAGGTGCCGGCCTTGTCGACTTGGCGGGTCTTAAGTTTCCACCCGGTGAGATTCAGTTTCGCTAGTTCGGCGATTAGCTCTTTAGGGTCCGCGCCGGCGTCGATCAACGCGCCTAGAATCATATCCCCGCTGACTCCGCCGAGGCAATCTAAATACGCGATTTTTGTGGACATTAAATTACTCCTGATTTACCAAACACGATTCTTGCTGAATGCATAGTAGCGTGTCAGTTCCAGCGGCGACTATGTCGCCCCAGGATGACTCTTTTCGGTTTGTCTGTTTATCGTTGCGGCGATATATCCGCCGCCGAAGCCGTTGTCGATATTGACCACGCTGACACCCGGCGCGCAACTGTTCAGCATCCCCAGAAGAGCGGTGACGCCGCCGAAGCTCGCTCCATAGCCGACGCTTGTCGGAACGGCAATAACCGGACAGGAGACGATTCCACCGACGAGGCTGGGTAAAGCTCCTTCCATTCCGGCAACCGCCACGACGGCATTGGCTTTGTTTAAGACTTCGCGGTGTGCGAACAAGCGGTGCGCTCCGGCTACGCCGACGTCGAAAACCCGCTCTACATTCGCGCCCATAGTCTCGGCGGTGACCGCCGCTTCCTCGGCGACCGGAATGTCGGTAGTTCCGGCCGTGGCCACAACTACCAGGCCGGTTAGGGCGGCCGGGCGCCGGCCGGGCGCGACAACCATCTTGGCGGTTTCATGGTAGGCGGCGTTCGGCGCGGCTTTCTTGGCGGCCCTATAAGCCGCCGCGTCAGCCTTGGTTAGTAGAACCGGCAGACCTTCTTTCATGAGCGCTTCGACTATTCGGGTGATTTGCTCCGGCTTTTTGCCGGGGCAATAAACAGCCTCCGAAAAACCGCAACGCATCGTTCTGTGATTATCAGGCTTAGCGAAATCGAGATCCTCGAAAGGCAAGCGCCTCAATCGCTCGACAGCGTCTTCAACAGACGTCGAGCCGGATTTTATTTCTTGCAGCAGCTTCTCGATTGATTCTTTATCCATTGTTTCGTTGTTTCCGGTCATCGTTAAGACTGCCTTGCCGGTAACCTTTCTCATCGATCTCGACCCTGGCGAAGCCAAGATTGCAGAGCAGGTCGCTGATTTCCATGCTTCTCGCCCGCGCGGCCGGCACCTCCTCGGGGGAGACCTCGATCCGGGCGTGAATATCGTCAAGCAGCCTGACTCTTACCTTATGGAAGCCCATGTCTCTAACGATCATCTCCGCCGCGTCGACGCGGCTCAACCTATCAGTCGTAATGCGCTGGCCGTAAGCTACCCGGCTGGCCAGACAGGGAGCGGCCTCTTTGTCCCAATTGGGCAAGCCGATTTTCTTCGCGATTTGCCGGATATCCTTTTTTGACAGTCCGACGTCGACTAGCGGATGAACGATTCCCGCTTCGGCCGCCGCCTTTAATCCCGGCCGGTAGTCGTTTAGATCATCTGTGTTTACGCCTTCCATGACCACGGCGCCATCAACGTTCTTAACCGCTTTCTTAATGACCTCGTACATTTGCGCCCGGCAATGGTAGCAGCGGTCATCCGTATTGGCGGCCGCCTGCTTGTTCGAAAGGAAACTTTCGCTAAGGATCTGCTGACTGACTCCCAGCTTCGCCGCCAGCGCCATAGCGGCCTTAATTTCGGCGTCAGGAGTTACTTCAGATTGCCAGGTCAGCGCTAGCACGTTATCTCCCAGCGCGTCTCTGGCTGCTGAGAGGAGCAAGCTGCTGTCGGTTCCTCCGGAGAACGCGACAACCGCATAAGGGTATTTTTGAAGCTCCTTTTTCAGCAGTTCGTATCGTTTGTCAGTTGGCATGAATTACATAATAACCCAGACATAAGCCGCCTAACAAACAGGGGCGGGCGTATGTTAAAATGTGGTTTACCTTAAATAAGGGAGGTCAAACCTCTTTTGGGTTCGACGATTGTAATAGCGATACTGTCGTTTCTAGTTATTCTTTTAGTCGTCTGGGTGACTCTTATCTCTTACAACCTGGGTGTTTTACGTCGCAGCCAGCGCATCCTGTCGCGGGGCATGACCGACAGCAGCCTTCAGGATATCCTGGCCCAACATTTCATCCGCGTGGATGGGCTGGAAGACCGGATCGAGCACCTTGAACACGATCTTGACGCATTACATGGTCTTCAGCTTAACGCCGTCCAGCGGATAGGATTGGTGCGTTACGACGCGTTCGACGACATGGGCGGGGAGCTTAGCTTCGCGCTGGCTTTGCTGAATGAACACGGCGACGGTATCGTTATGAGCACTATAACCGGCCGCCAGGACAACCGGACCTATACAAAACAAGTAATAAAAGGCCGGGCGGCAATCCAATCCTCGACCGAGGAAGACGCTGCCATCAAACAGGCCATGAGCGGGAGGTAGAAAGATGAAGATCGGGTACTTGGGACCTCAGGGGACATTCACGGAAGAGGCGGGACTGGGCCCCTTTAGCATTAAAGAATCCGATCTCGTTTCCTTTCCGACGGTAGCCGAGGTTATTGAAGCGGTTGAAGACGGTGTGGTGTTAAAAGGCATCGTTCCTATCGAGAACTCCATCGAAGGGTCCTTCAATTTGACGTTGGACATGCTGGCATTCGAGGCGAACGTTTTGATCGAGCGTGAAGGCATTGTGCCCATAAGACACAATCTGCTTGTCAAGCCGGGAATGAAACTGAAAGACATCAAATCCGTCGTGTCTCAACCGCACGCGACCGCCCAGTGCCGGCAGTTCCTGAAAGACAACCTATCCGAGGCGGCCACCGAAGCCGCTAATAGCACAGCGGAAGCGGCTAAAAGGGTTGCCGAGGAAAACGGCGGGCGGGCGGCTATAGGCAACGCGCTGGCCGCCAAACTGTACGGCCTTGAAGTGCTGGCCGAGGATATCGAGGACGTCAAGGGCAATCAGACGCGGTTCGTTTTGATCGGTAAGGAGAAAGTCGCGCGCACCGGCCAGGACAAAACCTCGATCGTCGTTATGCCGCACGAGGACCGACCGGGTATCCTGCTTCAGATACTCCAAGAATTCGCCTTCCGCTTCATTAATCTGAGCAAGATTGAGTCGAGGCCCAGCAAGAAAGCGCTCGGCCAGTACATATTCTTCATTGATATGGAGGGACACATCGAAGATAAGGTTATTGAAGACGCCCTGAAGTGCTTGGGTTGCAAATTCCGCGATGTTAAATTTTTAGGCTCTTACCCGAAAGGGTAACAGCTCAGAGCTAAGGGCGGAGAGCCGAGGGTCAAAAAAGTAGCAGCCGGGAGGCTTGGATGTTAGATATAAAGTTTGTGCGAGAAAATCCTGAAGCCGTGAAGAAGTCCTTGGCCGCGCGTCGTGTCGAGGATCACGTGGCCGCAAAGGTCGACGAAGTCGTTGAGCTGGATAAGAACCGGCGGGCGATACTTGTCGAGGCGGAGGACCTGCGGGCTAAGAGAAACAGGGTCAACGATCAGATCAGCGAGCTTAAGAAAGCGGGCAAACCGGCCGACGACGCGATGCGGGGGATGAAGGAAGTCTCGCAAAACATAAAGGATTTTGACGAGAAGCTCCGGGAGATCGAGGCGGCCAGCCGGGAGATTCTGCTTGATATTCCGAATATTCCGGACGAATCCGTGCCGGATGGCGCCGAACCCGACGACAATGTTGAAATCCGCAGTTGGGGCGAGGAACCCGATTTTGGCTTTGAGCCTAAGCCGCACTGGGAGCTTGGGGAGAAACTGGGCATTCTTGATTTCGAGCGCGGCGCCAAACTGGCCGGAGGCCGGTTTGTGCTTCTGAAAGGCATGGGGGCCAGACTGGAGCGGGGGCTTATAGATTTTATGCTTGACCTGCACACGACCACGCATGACTACACGGAAATCTGGCCGCCGCTGATGGTTAACACGGAGACCATGACCGGCACGGGGCAGCTGCCTAAGTTCGCCGACGACCTTTATAAATGTGAGAACGATGACCTTTGGTTAATCCCGACGGCGGAAGTGCCGGTAACGAATATCCACCGCGACGACATCCTGGAAGCGGGCGAGTTGACTAAGAAATATGTCTGCTATACGCCGTGTTTCAGGCGGGAGGCCGGTTCTTATGGCAAGGACGTCAGGGGCGTGATCCGGCAGCATCAGTTCAACAAGGTAGAGCTGGTCAAGTTCGCCAAACCGGAAGAATCCTGGGAAGAACTCGAAACACTGACGGCCGACGCCGAGGCTGTTATGCAGGCGCTTGGTCTTTACTACCGGATTATCGTCCTATGCACCGGCGACTTGGGTTTTTCGGCCGCCAAGACCTACGACATAGAAGGTTGGATACCAAGTTCGGGCGGTTTCAAGGAAATCTCGTCCTGCTCGAACTTCACCGATTTCCAGGCCCGACGTATAAATATCCGCTTCAGGCGGGAGCCAAAAGCCAAGCCGGAGCTTGTTCATACGCTTAACGGCTCCGGCGTCGCCATCGGCCGGACAATGGCCGCGATCATGGAGCAATTCCAGCAAGCTGACGGTAGCGTTCTTATTCCTGAACGGCTTCAGCCTTACATGGGCGGCGCAACCGTGATAAAATGACATTCTAGTTCTTGCATAAGGAGGTGTCATGATATGAAGAGGTATATGATGCCGAGGGTAGCGCACTGCGACTCAGGCTGTTGAATATAGTCCCGAGCACGACGAGAAACTGCTCTTTAAACTGACTTTTTAGAAGGGGGCCATCTGCCGTTTGGCCCCCTTTTCTGTTATACTTTTCAAGTTGAAAATCGCGCGCCCGTAGCTCAATGCCAGCCAACGCTCTTACAGGCTGGTCCGCCTCTGGCGGAGATAGAGTACCGTTTTAAGATGGGCGCCCGATAAATAGGTTTTGATTATTGCGCGCCCGTAGCTCAATGCCAGCCAACGCTCTTACAGGCTGGTCCGCCTCTGGCGGAGATAGAGTACCGTTTTAAGATGGGCGCCCGATAAATAGGTTTTGATTATTGCGCGCCCGTAGCTCAATGGATAGAGCGCCGGACTACGAATCCGTAGGTTGGAGGTTCGACTCCTCTCGGGCGCGCCAGTTTTTATAGTGACCGACCAGAAGAACAGGTTACTATAAAAACTGTGGTTTCCCAGACGAGAACCTCCAACCTGAGAGGGATTCTTAAGGGGGAGAGGCTTCCCCTTAAGACGAGACCAAGGAAGGGGGAAGTCAAGGGGGAAACCTTGGTTGCCCCCTTGAGGAGGCTGGTCAGTTAGGTGACCAGCCGACGGTTGGATGGTTCGACTCCTCTCGGGCGCGCCACCTCCAACCTAACGGTTGGATAACAAATAACTGACAACAGACAACTAACAACCAAATACTTGTTTAGCAGGTTTAGGTGGCTTTTAGGTTTAGGGAATTCCAGGTTTATAAGGATGCGAAAGAGTTCAATAGAAGCATCATTAGTGCGACAGGTCCACTAAAGGGAACGGTCGGGCATGAGCTTCAATCGCAGATTAGAAGAGCCTCCATCTCAATCGTGCTTAATATTGCCGAAGGCTCAGACAAAGGTTCTGACAAGGACTTTAACCGTCATCTTAGACTCGCCCTAGGTTCGCTGAATGAAGTAGTTGCCGGTCTTGATATAGCTCACGATAGCGGAATGTTATCCGAATCAGTATTTAGCAAGAGCATAAAGGCTGCTGAAGAACTGGCTTTGCAGCTTGGTGGTTTCAGTAAACACCTGACAAACAAATAACCAGTTGTATGTTGTAAGTTGTTGGTTGTTTGTTCGCGTCAGCGTGGAGGGGTCGCATAGAGGCCGAGTGCACCCGCCTGCTAAGCGGGTAAGGGTGGTGACATCCTTCGAGGGTTCGAATCCCTCCCCCTCCGCCATGGATTCGACAAGCTCACCATAGGCGGAGCTTATAATTATTCAGGAGGGATGAGAAGCATGGTCCCGAGCGAAGTCGAGGGAAATCCCTCCCCCTCCGCCATCCTTTGCGGTCAGCTTGTCTTCTACAGGTTTTTGTTTCTGATCCACCATGCACGAGAATTAGCCGGTAAAGTAAGTTGCGTGTCAGTTCCTGCGCTCGCAAAAACCACTCACCCAGGATGACTGTTTGCTATCATTAGGGACGGAGAGGTGTCCGAGTGGTTTAAGGAGGCGGTCTTGAAAACCGTTGTGCGCGTGAGCGTACCGGGGGTTCGAATCCCTCCCTCTCCGCCATGGATTCGACAAGCTCACCATTGGCGGAGCTTATAATTATTCAGGAGGGATGAGAAGTTTATCCCGAGCGAAGTCGAGGGAAATCCCTCCCTCTCCGCCACTTCTAGGAGACTAATGACTGACGAGCAATATATGAGGATGGCCCTCGACTTAGCCCAAATGGCCTATGACGAGGGCGAGGTTCCGGTCGGAGCGGTCGTCGTCAAGGACGGAACGGTTGTCGGCCGGGGCTATAATAAAGTAGAGGGCTCTAAAGACCCGACGGCTCACGCGGAGATTATAGCAATCAGAGAAGCCGCTCAGAGTCTCGGCGCCTGGCGCCTCAGCGATTGCGTATTATATGTCACCAAGGAGCCCTGTCCGATGTGCGCCGGTGCGCTAATCATGTGCCGGCTTGGGCGTCTGGTTTTTGGCGCCAAAGATGAAAAACTTGGCTACGCGATAACGTTAAACGAGACAGTCCGCGATCCGCGGTTGAACCACGAGGTAGAAGTAAAAAGCGGAATTCTGGCGGACGAAGCCGCCGGCCTGCTGCAAGAATTCTTTAAAGCCCGCCGCTGATATATCTATCGAGGAAACGACCCTCCTTACTGTATAATTAAAGTTTAACGGTAATGTTGGCTGCCAGCTTTTACCGGTTGTCAGTTGTAAGTTATTAGTTCGCGCAAGCGAGGAGGGGTCGCATAGTCTGGCCGAGTGCGCACGACTGGAAATCGTGCGAACGGTGTTGAGCCGTTCCGAGGGTTCGAATCCCTCCCCCTCCGCCATGGATTCGACAAGCTCACCATTGGCGGAGCTTATAATTATTCAGGAGGGATGAGAAGCATGGTCCCGAGCGAAGTCGAGGGAAATCCCTCCCCCTCCGCCACGCAGAGAGGTTAATCGTGGGCGAGATTGACGAGAATCAAGAACAAACCGAAGAAGAGATGAAACCGGAAGAGCTGCCGTCCAGCTTTGAGAAACGTCAGGAAGCGCGCGAAAACAGACGGCTTAACATAGTTAGGGCGATTGCCGGTGTTTTGGTTGTTCTATCGCTGGCCTATGCATATTATGTGTTCTCCCAACCGCCGCTGAAGGTTGATACATCCAAGATAACGACGGCGACCGATACGGCCAAGAAGGCGGTAGCCAAGGGTCTTCAACCCGGCCGAATCTACATACCGCGGCTTGGAGTGGACGAGGCTGTTAATGTTAGCCCGTCCGGAACGGTTACTCAGGAAGAACTGCTAAAAGGGGCGACGTTTTATAATGGGGAAACGAATAAGCCCGGGACCGGCAATTGCGTTGTTTTCGGCCACTCGGCGGTTACGGCTGAACACGGGGCGCCCTTCGGCGCCATCGGCGACGGGTTGCTGAAAATCGGCGATCAGGTTTATCTGACAAATGCCGACAATGTCAAATTCAAGTACGCTGTTACCGAGATGAACGAGATAGAGGCGACAGATTTCTCGGTCGTGCAACCCTTGGGCGAAGACGCGTTGCCGCGCTTGACGATCATAACTTGTATTGCCCCCAATTACCCGAGGGATACGCGTCTTGCAGTCATCGCCGAGCTACAAAAATAAGCGGAGAGGTGCCCGAGTGGTTGAAGGGGGCGGTCTCGAAAATCGCTGTACGTCTTTCGGCGTACCGGGGGTTCGAATCCCCCCCTCTCCGCCAGCGTCGCCAGAGGCGACGCAGAGCATTAGAAATTAGAGAGCAGAACATTAGAGCGTTGACCAGCTGATGATTCTAATGCGGTCTAATCTCTAATATCTAATGTTCTATGTGTTTACTGGGAGGTTCATGAAAAAAGCTCTTATATCGATATGAATAGTCGCTTTGGCAGTGTTTTTTGTTTCTTGCACTTCAACGAATACTTCTGACAACAAAACGTCCACGACGGCCGGCGGGACGGCCGGGAAGGAGAAAACATTGGAAAAACCGACTATGCAAATCGACGTTAATAAGAAATATAGCGCTTTGATGAAGACATCGGAGGGCGACATAACGATTGAGCTTAACGCCGGCGACGCCCCGAACACTGTTAACAACTTCGTTTACTTGGCCAGGAATAAGTTCTATGACGGGACGATATTTCATCGTGCGATCAAAGGGTTCATGATTCAAGGCGGCGATCCGGAAGGCACCGGTATGGGCGGTCCAGGATATAGGTTTGACGACGAACCGTTTACCGGCGAGTACAACAAGGGCACGATCGCGATGGCCAATTCCGGCGCGAATACCAACGGCAGCCAGTTCTTCATCATGCACGCGGATTATCCGCTGCCCAAAAACTACGTCATCTTCGGTAAGGTGACGGCCGGCCTGGACATCGTGGATAAGATTGCGGAAGCGCCGACGCAGCCCGGGCCCAGTGGGGAGATGTCTCAGCCCGTCAATCCGGTTAAAGTAGACTCCGTAACGATAACCGAGAGTTAGTCGAAATCTTAATAAAGGAGTGAGCGAAATGGAAGCCAAGTCAAAAGAACTGGCCATGGCGCGACAGTCGTTAATCGAGGAGTTTCAGGCGATAGACTGGTATCAGGAGCGGATCGACTCCACGGAAGACGAAGACTTAAAACGGATTCTTTCGCATAACCGGGACGAGGAGAAAGAGCACGTCGCGATGCTCATGGACTATATCAGGGCAAACGATCCCGTCCAGGACAAAGTATTTACCGAGCACGACTAAAATGGTAGTTAGTAGTTAGTCGGTATAGCGGGTTTTCTAACTACTAACCGCCAACCACTAATCACCGTCGTTTGCGCCTGTAGCTCAGTGGATAGAGCGCTTGCCTCCGGAGCAAGAAGTCGCAGGTTCGAATCCTGCCAGGCGCACCAAATAATGAATGTCCAAGGGGTCAGGCCCCTTTGCTTAGTGCGAGGGGGCCTGACCCCATTTACAAGACCATTTTCTTGTCTGCTATGTAACACTTTGTAAGCAAGAACTTGCTTACATTTGTCAAGATTTGCCCTTGTCACGCCGATATCATTAGTGACTTTAGTGACTCCTCAGAAATTGTCGAGCCCAAAAGATAGGCGAATGTCATGGGTAAATTAACGAAACGCTTGCTAAAATGCCTGGTCTGGGTGGTTGCCGCCGTCTTTGTTGGCAGTTATGCTGCCATACTTCGCGCCCCACTTTCTCCGTCTGTCAAAGACTTCGCGCAAGACGCTTTCTATATCGCCGTTCCTTTCATGCTTGTCCTTGTGGCCTGGTTGGCGTTCGGCTTTGCCAAGAGCGACGATCGCAGATCCTGGCTTTTCGTGGCTCTTGGCGGTACGACTCTCCTCTTGGGCGAGACCGGATGGCTTTTTTATCAAAATTCGGCGGGGCTGGTGCGGTCCGGACAACCTGCAATTCCGGATACCGTTAACCTTTGCGCCTTTGTCCTGCTATTCGGCGCGTTGTTGGCGATGTCGCGCTTGTCCCGCCTGTTTATAGCCTCCAAGCTTCGCTTTACGATAGACGCGATGGTTTTCTTCCTTTTCGGCGCGCTCGCGATGTGGGTCGCGGCGGTTCGCCCGGCGCTGATAGCCTCGCCCGGGGCCTTTACGTTATACAACCACGTTAACGAGATTTTGCCGATAGTCGCGGTTGGGTCCGTGATTACCCTTCTAGCCAATCTCATCAGCTACCGGACCGAGAGCTGGTCTTCTTGGGAAAGGCTGGTCGCGCTCGGACTGGTCCTCTTCAGCGGGGCCATCTTTGGGTTCAACTACCTCGTTAACGCCGGATTGTTTGGCACGGCTTTTTGGCCGACGGTCGCCGTCGAACTTGGCTGGATGACTGGCGTGCTGATGTTCACTCTGGCGGCTTTACACTACCTGATTGACAGGCCGGCCACCACGATGTTCGCCAGCGAGACGCATGTCTTAATGGAAAGACCGAAGGGCCGCGAGATTTTGACTTACATCGTCCTCATCGGCTGCTTGCCGTTTCTTATCTTCATGGTGCAGACCAACAACCAAGTCGCGTTCGATATCCAGGTGTTCATTATTGGCGCTATCGCCTGGGCTGGCCTGCTGCTATCGCGGGTAGTTCTAATAATGACGGAGAACAGCAAGTTGTTCTCAACGTCTATCATCGATCCGGTAACCGGCGCGTATAACCTGAGATTCTTCCAGGAACGTTTGGAGGTTGAACTGGAGAGAGCTAAGCGCTCGTCGGAGAGTCTAAGCCTGGCGGTTATCGACATCGATAATTTCCGGGAATTCAATAACACCTACGGACACGCGCTGGGAGATAAGATTTTAGTTTCCGTGGTGGCCGGCATGCGTCTGAACTCGCGAAAGGGCGACACGGTTTATCGGGTTGGCGGCGACGAGTTCACGATCATAATGCCGAATACCGGCGTGCTGGAAGGTCACCGTCTGTGCACCAGGATAAAGGACCAGATAGTGGGTTCGATCGGTGACGCGCGGTTAAGTCCGAAACTCTCTTGCGGTATCTCCAGCTATCCTTATCACGCGAGGGAAAGCAAATTACTCTATAAGTACGCTGATGATGCCATGTACTGGGCTAAGTTCCACGGCAAAGACCAGGTAACGATATTTGATTTTGAGAAAGTCAGGTCATTCGACGGCGAGGAGCGGCTTCGCAAAGCGGAGGAATTCGCCCGCCGCAACACCGCCCAGACGTTGGCTGAAGCTATGGATGCCCGCGACGAGGCCACCAAAGGACACGCGAAAAACGTGGCCGCCCTGGCGGAGGTTTTTGCCTCCCGCTTGAACCTTAGCAAACACAAGATCGACATGATAAAGGTAGCCGCGCTGGTTCATGACATCGGCAAGATAAGCATGCCTGAGCTCGCGACCAAGAACCCCGATGATATGACCGAGGATGAAGCGACCAAGCTGCGGGAGCACACGACCTTATGTGAGGAGATTCTGTTTACGACTGACTTATCGGCGATTCTTCCGTGGGTTGTGGCGCATCATGAGAGATGGGATGGAGGCGGCTATCCGGCCGGTTTAGAGGGGAACCAGATACCTTATGAAGCGCGGATCTTAGCCTTATGCGACGCCTACGAGAACCTGACCCGGTCAAAGAGGGACGGGGCTTCGATGTCGCACACGGAAATCATGTCCGAACTTATCCGCGACCGCGGCCGCCGTTTTGACCCGATGTTGACCGACTCTTTTGTCAATCTGCTTGAACTATTGAATAGTATGCGCATGACCGAGGCGCCGCGTAGAAAGACCGCCCCGGTGGATATGCCCGCCGGCAGGATCGGCGAAGAAGAAACCGCGCGGCCTGGACAAGCGTCCCCGATCGAAGAATACGCCGATCTCTACGCCCTCGTCCGCCAGAAACTACGCTAGTAACGACGAATATGCCGCTCGCGGCCTACCATCGTTTTTGCTTTGGGGTCAGGCCCTTTCTTCTTATGTGATAGGGCCTGACCCCGTGTTTCAAGTCGCTTCGGCGACCAAACTATGCTCCCCGCTCGAATGACGAAATGCCTGCATATTCGCATTAATTACTCCGTTTGCCAAGTATGCCAATCTCGTGGGGTTGACATTAAAGTATTCTATTGGCAGACTATAGGCGATGTATAAAACGCTAATTAATTATGAAGGAGATGAATAGATCTCAATCATAAAGGAGATGAGCGGATGAAAAAATCTAGAAGGATTTCTGTAGTAGTTGCGTTAGCTACTGCGATTGTGCTTGTTCTGGTTGGGCCAAGCACTGCGCTCGCGGTAACGGCGACGGTGAATCTTCGCACAGCGGATAGTTTCGCAATTTTGGCCGGAACTCCAAACATTACCGACACACCTACATCTTCTATTTTTGGAAATGTCGGGTTGAGTCCAGCTACCGGTGCGGGCATTGGATTGCTCTCCACACAAGTGAACGGAACCATATATGCGGTAGACGCCTTTGGGCCTGTAGGTTCAGTGAATAACCCCGGCTTACTGACCATAGCTAAAAACGATTTGGTAACTGCATATAACGACGCTGCTGGGCGGACACCGGTTACGATTGTGGGCACCGAGCTTGGTGGTCAAACGTTAACTGATGGTGTTTACGGCTCTAACAGCACAACGTTCGGGATAACCGCAGGAGCAGGTCCCCTGGTTCTCGACGGACAAGGCAATCCTAATTCCGTATTTATCTTCGAAGCGCCTTTTGACGGAACCGGACTTACCGTGGGACCGGGCAGTATTGTGTCTCTGATTAATCAGGCGCAAGCCTGCAAAGTATTTTGGCGAGTAAACACAGCCGCTATAAACACAACCGCAGTGTTCAAGGGCACTATCCTCGCCCTTACTTCAATTACGGTAGCGAATGGTGCAAACATAGAAGGAAGACTCCTGGCTCGCAACGGCAATGTCACGTTAATTAACGACAGGATTACCAGGTCAGATTGTATTCTTTCACCATCCCCAACACCCATCACTGAGGGCTTACCATACACCGGCATTGGTCCTGGCGGTATAAGTAATCCCTGGAATGTTGCCTTACTTGCTATCGGCATGCTGGCCGGCATCCTTATAGCTTCAATTGCGTTCATAGCGGCTAGGAGAAAAAAAGAAATAGGTTAACCCGATCAAATAAGGTATTTACTAACAAGAGCCAGGCGATTCGTCGCCTGGCTCTTTTGTTTCTTTCCTCGGAAGCTTAACCCCGAGCAGCTCCCCGGGTTGTGATACCCTTTTTACATAGACAAATACTGGTAGAGGAGTGGAGAAAATGGATAAACCATCGGATCTTGTCGGGAAGGCGCTCAAGCTGGCGTCACTTGTAGACTATCAAGACGGCGCTGTTGTCAGTCGCGAGATTATCAAGAAGGACACCGGTACGGTAACAATGTTCGCGTTTGACGAAGGCCAGGGCTTGAGCGAACACACCGCTCCGTTCGACGCGTTAGTCTACGTCGCCGACGGGCGCGCGGAGATCCGGATCGCGGATAGTACTTCTGTGGCACAAAATGGCGATATGATTATCCTCCCCGCCGAAATGCCGCATGCCTTAAAAGCGCTTACCAAGTTTAAGATGCTGCTAGTCATGATAAGAAAAACCTAACAAGCCCTGTGGAAAACCACTCCAGCGCTATGGAGTACTGGAGTTACATAGATGAACACTACTCTTCGGTTTAATCTCGAACTAAAAATTATTTGCCTGTGGAAAACCACTCCAGCGCTTTGGAGTGCTGGAGTGGTAGCTAAGAGGCATTATTCTTCGTGATATAATAGTTGGCGTGGTCGTGCTAGGCGGGGAACCAGCGGTGCCCTGTACTCGCAATCCGCTATAGCGGGGCTGAACTCCCATCTTGAGGCTTTCGGTCAAGCGGCAGCCTGGCCGGGAGGGGGCGTTGATCCCCAGGTCCTACGCAATGGAAGCTTGTGAACCCCGCCAGGTCCGGAAGGAAGCAACGGTAAACAATGTCTTCCATGTGCGGTAGAAAAACCTGGAGGGAGTCTCGTTCCGGTCTGAAGCGCGCGGCGCCCGAGTCGAGGGAAGGGTGCGCGGCCACAATCTGGCTAAGAGCAAAGCTATGGGACAGCGGATAGCATAGAGCAGAGATACGTGCCTTAGTACTTGCTCCGAGCTCTAAGCCCTTAGCGCTTTGCTACTCAAGGAGTTATTATTGTCCGAACTTATACCGATTGAGACCCGGCTGTACACGGAGAAAGACGACTTGCCTGAGTTCGTCGCCGGGTATGTAAAGAATGTCGCCAGACCTGGCGATATAGTTGCGGTTGCGCAGAAGCTTGCCTCCATCTCACAGCAAAGAATCGTCTATGCGCCGGAGATGAAGGTCAGTTTTTTGGCCCGCATAATTTGCAGGTTCGTCAATCCGGCCTCCAGCCAGCACAGCCCGGAGGGCATGCAGGCGGCCTTCAACGAAGCCGGCTATTTTCGAGTAACTGTTGCCGCGATAGTCGGCGGCATCACCCGGCTTTTCGGCCGCAAAGGCGATTTCTACAGGATAGCCGGCGAGAAAGTAACGATCATAGACGATGCCGGCGACGGCACCGGCACCATTCCGCCCTACAACAAATACGTCATCCTGGCGCCGGAAGAACCTGACACGCTGGCCGAATCGATAAAGACCAAAACAGGCGTTGACACGGCCATAATGGACTGCAGTTACGTCGCCTCGACGACGCTGGGCGCGTCGGACGGCGTCGATAAGAATAGGGTTGCTGATTTGCTAAAAAGCAACCCTTTTGGTAACTTTGATGAGATGACGCCCATCGTCGTCATCAAGAATCCATAAGGAGTGGGACATTTTGAACGATAAGGACCTTTTGGCCCTCGAAAAGCAATATTGCTCGTACGGAGACACTGTCCACTACAGCGACCCACCAAAAATCTTCCGGCGCTGTGAAGGCCAGTATCTCTATGACAGCGACAATACGCCCTATTTTGACCTGCAAATGTGGTATTCAGCCTCTAGCTTCGGATATAAGAACGAGAGGCTGGACTCGGCGATGAAGAAACAGCTCGACACACTGCCGCAATGCGCCTGTCAATATCTGCACGAGGAGAAAATTTTGCTGGCCGCGAAGATCGGCCAATTGGCTGAGGCCAAGTTCGGAGAAAAGGGCCGCGTCCACTTCAACGTCGGCGGCGCTCAAGCAGTTGACGACGCTATCAAACTTATCCGCAACCATGTGGGCAAAAACCTGGTTTTCGCCTATATGGGCGGTTACCACGGGCGGACATTAGGCGCCAGCGCCATTACATCGAGTTACCGGTACCGCCGCCGTTATGGTCATTTCGGAGACCGCGCCCTGTTTATTCCTTATCCGTACTGCTACCGCTGCTATTACGGCAAACAAAAGAAAGACTGCGGATTTTACTGTATCAAGCAGTTTGAAAAGATGTTCGAGTCAGAGTACTACAGTGTTTGGGACGCCAAAGCCAAGGAGAGCGAGTTCTTCGCCATCTTTGTCGAGGCGGTCCAGGGCACCGGCGGCTACGTGATTCCGCCTGAAGGATATTTCCCTGAACTGAAACGGGTTTGCGATAAATATAACATCTTGATAGTCGACGACGAGATTCAGATGGCCTGGTTCAGGACCGGAAAGATGTTCGCCTTAGAGAATTTCGGTATTACACCAGACGTTATGGTTTTCGGCAAGGCCCTGACCAACGGATTGAATCCGTTATCCGGCATATGGGCCAAAGAGGCGTTGATTTCTCCCGAGAAATTCCCACCAGGCTCGACTCATTCCACGTTCAGCTCAAACAGCCTTGGCACGGCTGTGGCGCTGGAAAACCTGAAGTTGATGGAGGAAGATCCGGACCTGGGCGCCAAGATCGACAAGAAAGGCGAGTATTTCTTAGGACTTTTGCGGGAACTTAAGAAAAAATACCCGAACATCGGGGACGTGGACGGTATCGGACTGACGCTTCGCGTCGAGATTACGACGGACGACGGTTTTACACCAGACCGCGAACTGTGCGACGCGATTTTTGAAGAAGGCCTGCACGCCAACCTCGATTACAAAGGCAAGAAATACGGTTTGATCCTGGACGTCGGCGGCTACTATAAGAACGTTTTCACGCTGGCGCCCATCTTCGACATCACCGAAAGCGAAATGGAGATGGCCACTAACCTTTTTGAACAGTGTCTGGTCAGGGCACTTAAGAAATAAACGTGAACCATACAGTAATCCTTTGTGATTTCGATGGAACGATATCCAAGCAAGACGTTACCGATACCCTGCTTGAGAAATTCGCCTCACCCGAATGGGAAGAAATCGAGACGGCGTGGCGTGAAGGTCTGATCAACTCACACGAATGCATGTCCGAACAGTATGCTTTGGTACGGGCGTCGCAAACCGAGTTGGACGCCTTCTTGAAAACAATCAAGATTGACCCCCATTTTAAGGATTTCCTGGACTATTGCCGGACCGAGAAACACCCGTTGACCGTGATTAGCGACGGTTTCGACTATTACATCGACAGGATTTTTGACAACCATGGCATCAAAGACATCGAGATTTTCAGCAACCATCTGGAGTTCAAGGGTGGCTCGATTGTGACCGAGTTTCCGCATACCAACGAGGAGTGCAACACGTGCGGTAATTGCAAGACCACCATATTCCACACGTTCAAGACGCCGGAAAACAAGATCGTATATATAGGCGACGGGTGGTCGGACAGGTGCATTGCGCACGAGAGCGATGTCATCTTTGCCAAGCACAAACTAATAACCTATTGCCACGAAAGAGGCCTGGACTATACCCCTTATACGACATTCGCGGACATCCTCAAAGAGATGCGAACTTGGTGATTAACTAAACAAACGCGTGCTATACTAACTCTTATCCCTTTCAAGTGATGGAGTGTACTTTTGGGCTACGTAACGCTGTATAGAAAATGGCGCCCGCAAACCTTTGAGGACGTTGTCGGCCAGGAACACATCATCCGGACCCTTACGAACGCGCTGAAAGACAATCGCGTCGCCCACGCCTATCTTTTTTCCGGCCCTCGGGGTACCGGCAAAACGTCTATCGCCAAAATCCTGGCCAAGGCGTTGAACTGCGCCAAAGGTCCGACGGTGAAACCATGCAACACATGCGCTGTGTGCGTCGCCATAACCGCCGGCTCAGGACTCGATGTTGTGGAGATAGACGCGGCCTCCAACCGCGGGATTGACGAGATCCGCGATCTCCGGGAAAAGGTGAAGTTCACGCCGGCGGGCGGCGGCACAAAGGTTTATATCATCGATGAGGTTCACATGCTGACGCCGGAGGCCTTTAACGCGCTCTTGAAGATGTTGGAAGAGCCTCCCTCGCACGTGGTTTTCATATTAGCCACGACCGAACCGCACAAAGTGCTGCCGACGATTCTGTCGCGCTGCCAGAGGTTTGACTTCCGCCGTTTAAAGACCGACGAACTGGCCGGCCGACTGCGCGGCATCGCCGGCGCCGAAAACATCGATATCGACGACGTCAGCATCGCCCTGATCGCCAAGCAAGCCAAAGGCGGGATGCGAGACGCCATTTCCACCCTAGACCAGCTGTCATCGTATACCGGCAGCGTCATTCGGGTGGCCGACGTTACGGCCATGTTGGGGATAGTCGACGCCAACTTGCTTTTCCGGATGGCTGACTTAATCCAAACCCGGGACACCGCCGGTACTCTTCGCTTCATCAATGAAATCGTGGAAGCCGGTTGGGACCTACGGCAATTCGCCAAGGACATAACCGAGCATTTCCGCAACCTGTTCGTAATAAGGAACACTAAAGATCACGCCGAGGTTGTCAACGCGACAGCCGAGGAGCTGAAAAGGCTCGAGAGCCAAGCCGGTGGTTTTGCACCGGCGGACTTAACCCGCGTCATCGAGGCTCTGAGCGTATTGAACAACGAAATGCGTTACGCGGCCGACCCGCGGCTTGCTCTGGAACTCGCGCTGGTGAAGTTAACAGGCAGCCATGAGCCGCGAGCCGCGAGCCGCGAGGAAGAACCAATTAGCAAAGAGCATAGGGCAGAGAGCAAAGAGCAGAAAGCAAAGGGCGTAGAGAAGCTTTCCGAAAAGAGTCATCCTGCAGCACCCCGCAAATCAGCTGCGGGAACCGACACGCCGCCTTCTTTGCCGGCTGATCTCGTGCGTGGTGGATCAAAATCCGAGACCAAACCAAAAAGTCCAGTCCCCGCAGGTCACGAGCTCGACACGGTTAAGCGGGCCTGGAAGGCGGTCTTAGAGCAGGTTAAGAAGCAGAAGATGTCAACATACTCATTGATCATCGAATGCCTCCCGACCGCGATCGAAGGCAAGACGGTCGTTCTGGAATTCAACGAACGGGCTGAGTTTCACATGAAAGGCATTGAGAAAGACCCGACTCGAAAGTTCGTCGAAGGCGTGTTGCGAGACGTTACCGGAAAACCATACACGATCAAATGCGTGATGGGAACAACAAGCCGTGAGCCGGGAGCCTTGAGCCGCGAGGAAAAACAAAAAGCAACGCCGGAGCCCACGGAGGATCCACTCACGCCTCGTGGCTCACGCCTCGTGGCTGACAATTCCGAGGACATTCCGCCGCCGCCCGATTCACCCGACGCCCCGCCCCCGCAGGAGGAAGCGTCCGGCGTAAACGAGAAAGAAAGCATTTCCAGGCTGGAAGGACTATTCGACGCTACAGTCGTTAGCAAAAAAGAGAGGAAAGATGAAGGTTAATTACAACCAGATGATGAAGCAAGCGCAAAAAATGCAGCAAGATATGGCCAAAGCCCAGGAGAACTTGAAGAATGAGACCGTCGAGGCGACCTCAGGCGGAGGAATGGTAAAGGTCACCGCCAACGGTCAGGGCGATATTCTGGCAATCGAGATCAAACCCGAAGCCGTTGATCCGGACGACGTGGAAATGCTGCAGGACATGGTGCTGGTCGCCGTCAACGAGGCGGGGGAGCAAGCCCGCGAGCTGCAGGCCGCACTGATGCAGAAGATGACCGGCGGCATGAACATACCAGGATTGATGTAGCCGGATGTACGCTACTCCAATAAGCGACCTTATCGATCAACTGAACAAACTGCCCGGTATCGGTCCGAAGTCGGCTCAAAGGCTGGCCTTCTATCTTCTGAAAGTCAGCCGGGACGACGCCGAGGGGCTGGCTGAGGCAATCGTCCACCTGAAAGACAAGGTAAAATTTTGTCCGGTGTGTTTCAACATGACCGACGAGCCTTTGTGCGAATACTGCCGGGATAGCCGCCGGGACGATAGCTTAATCTGTGTCGTCGAGGAACCGAGGGATATCGTGGCGATGGAACGGACCGGTGAATTTCACGGCCGGTATCACGTTCTGGGAGCGGCGATTTCTCCGATTGACGGTATCGGGCCGGAGGACCTGAGAATAAAAGAGCTGCTCAAAAGGCTTGAGGACGGCAAAGTCAAAGAGATTATCATCGCTACCAATCCTAATATCGAAGGAGAAGCGACAGCGATGTACCTGACCAAACTCATCCGACCGCTGGACATAACTGTTACCCGTCTGGCCAGCGGGTTGCCTGTCGGCGGCGATTTGGAATATGCTGATGAAGTTACGCTCGGTTCGGCTCTCCGCGGCCGGCGCGAGATGCCGGAATAAATAAGAAATCAAAAATAATAAATAAGAAACTCGATAGGAAAAAAGGAGCAGATATGTCGGAATTATGTGAGATTCGCTGGCACGGCCGGGGCGGCCAAGGCGTCGTCACCGCCGCCCAGCTGTTGGCCCAATCGGCGCTGGTCGAGGGTAAGCATTTCCAGTCGTTTCCGGAATTTGGGCCGGAACGGATGGGAGCGCCGATCCGCGCCTTCAGCCGGGTTAGCGCGGACCAAATCAATTTGTACTGCAACGTCGACAACCCGAATATGGTCGTCGTGTTGGACCCGACTCTTATCGGGCAGGTTAATTTGACCGAGGGACTGGCCGAGGGAGGCGCCGTAATCGTCAACACGTTGGAAGACCCTGCCGCCGTCAAGAAAAAATTAGGAGTAAAAAACGGCAAGGTGTTCACGGTTGACGCTTCGAAGATCGCTAAGGAAGAGATCGGCCGGGCGATTCCCAACACCCCGATGCTGGGAGCGCTTATCAAGGCCAGCGGCGTGCTCAACCTGGATACAGTTTCCAAGCACCTGCGCGATTCTTTCGGCGGCAAGTTCTCGCCGGAAGTCGTTGAGGGCAACGTAAAGGCGCTGACCAGAGCGTATGAAGAGGTGAGGGCGGCATGAGCAAGAAGTGGGATTATAAGAATATAAACGCCAAGAACATCCCGCGCGGAGCGGTTATCCCGGCGGGAGGCACGGCCGAAGATTACGAGACGGGCGGCTGGCGCACAAAACACCCGGAGTGCGATTTCGATAAGTGCATACATTGTCTTTTCTGCTATATGTATTGCCCGGATTCCGCGGTTATCGTTAAAGACGGCAAGCTGGTCGGTTTCGACCTTAAGCACTGTAAAGGTTGCGGCATTTGCGCGGTCGAGTGCCCCAAGGACGCGATCGACATGGAAAACGGATAGGAGGGGAGCGGATTATGCCGGAAATTAAAGCAATCACCGGTGACGTCGCTGTCGCCGAAGCAATGAAAGCAGTCGAGCCGGACGTGGTCGGGGTTTATCCGATCACCCCACAGACGATCATCGTCGAAGCCTATGCCGAGTATGTCGCGCGAGGCGAGGTGGCGACGGAATTCGTGCCCGCCGAAAGCGAGCATTCAGCGATGAGTATATGCGTCGGCGCGGCCGCGGCCGGAGCCAGGACAATGACTTGCACGAGTTCGCAGGGATTAGCGCTGATGTGGGAAGTCCTCCCAATCGCGTCAGGACTGCGTTTGCCGATCGTCATGTTCGACGTCAACCGGTCCATCAGCGCCCCCATCAATATCCATTGCGATCACTCCGACACGATGGGAGCGCGGGACACGGGTTGGGTACAGATCTTCGCGGAAAACGCCCAGGAAGCTTACGACAACTTCATCCAGGCGGTCAGGATCGCCGAACACCAGGATGTTCAGTTGCCGGTTATGTGCATGATGGACGGATTCGTCATCTCCCACGCGATTCAGCGCGTCGAGGTGCTGGAAGCCGATAAGGTTAAGAAGTTTGTCGGCACCTGGAAGGCGGAACACCCCTTGCTTGATATCGACAATCCCGTTACGGTCGGCGCGTTTGACGGCTTGGGCGGCTGGTTCTTTGAGTACAAGAAGGCGCAGATGGACGCCCTGGCGAATGCCAAGCAAGTAACCCTGGACGTAGCCAAAGATTATGCCAAATTGTCTGGCCGGGAATACGGACTGTTTGAGGCATACAAGATGGACGACGCGGAGTTCGCCATTATGGTTATCGGCTCGACGGCCGGGACCACCAAGACGGTTGTCGACAGTTTGCGAAACGAAGGCGTCAAGGCCGGCTTGCTGAAGATCAGGCTCTATCGGCCTTTCCCGGCGGAGGAAATCGCCGCCGCCATCAAGAACTGTAAAGCGGTCGCCGTTTTGGACCGTTCACCCGGATACGTCGACCTTGGCGGACCGGTTTTTGAGGACGTCCAATCGGCGTTGTACCAGGCGGGCGTATTGCTGCCCTTGGTCAATTACATATACGGCCTCGGCGGGCGCGACATCCTGGTCGGCCATCTACGGTCCGTTTACGAAGACTTAGCGAACATCGCCAAGACGGGCAAGACCGGTCAATTGGTCCGCCACCTAGGCATAAAGGAGTAAGGGCATGGTCGCCACAATAAAAGAACTTTCGCAGAAACAAGACATCCTCTCCCCGGGCCATCGCCTATGCGCCGGTTGCGGGGCGTCGATCGTCGTGAGGATGATTCTTAAGTCCTCCAAGAAACCGGTCATAGTGGCGTCGGCCACCGGCTGCCTGGAGGTTTCGACCACCATTTATCCGTTTACCGCCTGGAGGAGTCCCTTTATCCATAACGCGTTTGAAAACGCGTCGGCGACAATCTCGGGAGTAGAGGCCGCTTATCAGGCTTGGCTAAAGCAGGGCAAAATGAAGGAAGAGGTCAACTTCGTCTGCTTCGGCGGCGACGGTGGCACCTACGACATCGGGTTCCAGTCGTTGAGCGGCGCTTTCGAAAGGGGCCATAATTTCGTTTACGTCTGCTATGACAACGAGGCCTACATGAACACGGGTATTCAGAGAAGCGGAGCGACACCGATGGGCGCTTGGACTACGACTTCCGAAGTCGGCAAGGCGCAAGCGGGCAAACGCGTGCACCGAAAGAATCTGACCGAGATTATGGCCGCCCATGGTGGATACGTTGCCCAGGCGAGTCCCAGCCACTGGCGAGATCTTGTCGGTAAAGCCGAGAAGGCTTTTGAGTATAACGGCCCGGCGTTTATTAACGTATTGGCGCCATGCCCGCGGGGCTGGCGGTTCCCGTCAGACCAGACCATCGAGTTCGCCCGGCAGGCCGTCGAGACGAAGTACTGGCCGTTATATGAGGTCATGGAAGGCGAACATAAGATAACGTACCAGCCCAAGAAAGAGATACCGGTGGCGGAATGGCTGTCGCCGCAGGGACGATTCAAGCACCTGCTGAAAGACGAGAACAAAAACGTCGTAGAAGAATTGCAGGCGCAAGTCGATAGGGACTGGGCAAAACTGGAAAAGCTCTCGGGCGTGTAACAGAGAATGACTCGGGAAAAAGTCAAAGGCCGCTATGGGCTAAGAGGGCAGTTTCTAATCGTCCTGCTCGTAGCGGTCTTATTCTTGACTGTCTTATTGGTTGTTGGGGAGCTAATTGTTCCGGATTGGCTTGTCCAACGCGCCGGCGATAATACGGCCGGTTTGGCGGCCGTTGCCGCGGGTAGGGTAAGCCAGGCTTTACGACAAAACGCGTCGGCCATGGAAAGGCTGGCGGCTTTGCCGGGTATAGTAACCATGGATCCGGCCCAACAAACCCCGGTAATGGCTTTGGCCGAGGCAACAAACCCAGAAATCAAAGAGATGTTCGTCATCGACGCGAACGGCGTGATTATAGCGGCAACGCCGGAGCACCCTTCCTACGCGGCCGGACGAAATTTCAGCAACGCTGAATATTTTCGCAAGCCCATGGAAATGGGCAAACCGTTTTTCTCCGATGTCTTTATCGAAGGCCGCGATGTCCAAATAGTTGTCTCGGCGCCTATCAAGCAGGCTGACGGAACCCATAGTGGTACCCTTAACAGCGTTTTGTCGATGAGCGCCGGCGTCGTGGCCGAGTATCTTAAGAATTTAGATATCGGCCAAAGCGGGTACGCCGTTTTGGTCGATCGCCGGGGTTCGCTTGTCTGGCATCCCGACGAGACCCGCGTCGTCAAGCAAGAGAACATTCGCGGTTTCGTCGCGGTTAAAAATGTAGTGGCCGGAGAAACAGGGAGCGAAACCGGAGGCCTGGGGGGCGAGGGGACGATTGCCGGATACGTTCCGGTTAAAGCCACGGGCTTAGGTCTTCTGATTGTGAGACCGATCGAAGAGGCGCTGCCGGATCTTCTGTTGATGCGGTTAGTCGTTGTCTCGATCTACGTGATAGGTATCCTGTTGGCCGTGCTGATGTTCTGGCATGGTTCGGGCGTTGTCTTAAAGCCCATTCGCATGATTACGGAAGGCCTAGATCAGGCATCCGCGGGACAATATGACGTTGAAATTGAGGTCAAAAAGCCCCGCGAGATGGCTGAACTGGCGGCCTCTTTTAATCAGTTGGTCAGACTGACGGTTACCTCCAATGATGTCAGCCGGACGTTGAATAGCCTGGCCGATATAAGCGAAATCGAGAAATACGTCTTGAACAAAATGGACAGGATATTTCAGACCGAGGCAAGCGCCATTGTCCGCTTCAACGAACAAGGACAACTTCGAATCCATGCCTCGCGCGGATTCCCGGCCGAACGGGTTGACGCCCATAATCTGCTGAATACCGGTCTGGACGGAATGATCTATATGTTCGGCCAAGACGCGGTCACCAAGTTGTCTAAGGGCGACCGGGTGCTTCTGGAAACTGATCAGGTCAAAGCCCTTAAGACCATCGCCCCCGAGGGCGAAATCAAATATATTTATCTTTTTCCGCTGCTGGTGGCCAAGAAGTTGGATGGTGTGTTAATGGCCCTAAGCTCGTCTGAGACGCCCTTCACTGAGGAAAGCGTGAACATTGTCAGCGGTCTGGTTGACCAGGTTTCAGCCGCCGTTCATCGAAGCGATTTATATGAACGTCTATACCAGAGTTACGCCCAGACGACGAAAGCCATCTCCCGGGCTATTGACGCGAAGGACCCGTACAAGCAGGGCCATTCCGAAGGCGTCGCGGAGATAGCCGTAAAAATCGCCAAGAAAATGGGCTTGAGTGTGGACGCTGTCCACGGTGTAGAGATCGCCGCGTATCTTCACGATGTAGGGAAAATCGGCCTGAGCGAAGATCTCTTAAATAAGCCTGCTCAGCTGTCGGAAGAAGAGAAGGAACAGATCCGTCAGCATCCAGGCCTGGGTGTTTCTATCCTTGAGCCGATCGATTTCCCCTGGCCGGTTCTGGGGGCGGTGGGACACCATCATGAAAGGTTTGACGGAGAGGGCTACCCCGACAGTCTCGCCGGTGATAAGATTCCGCTGGAAGGCAGGATTCTGGCGGTCGCCGACGCCTATGAATCCATGGTATCGGACCGTCCGTACCGGTCAGCCCTGGAAACAGATGATATCGTAAAGGAATTCACCAAGGAATCAGGCCGGCAGTTCGATTCTGGTGCCGTGTCGGCGCTATTAGGCGTCATTCAAGATGAAATCAAAGAAGAACCGTCGGCCGCCGAAGCGATTTCCCAGGAACCGTTAGACGGCTTGCCGGAAGTCGCCACCGTTGAAGTCTCTGAAGAAGAACAGGGGCAAGAGATATCGTTTGAAAGCGCGGAAGCGCACGAAGCTCTCGAGGACGAACCAGCGGAAGGGCAGGATATATTGCCGTTGACTGAAAAGGCGGACGAATAGTGGCTATCGTAGTTCAGAAATTCGGCGGGAGTTCCGTCGCCAATATAGAGAGACTAAAGAATGTCGCCGAACGCGTCGTCAAACAGAAGGAAGCCGGCGATAAAGTCGTCGTTGTGGTGTCGGCGCTGGGCGATACGACCAACGAGCTGTTAGAGAAGGCACACGCTATCACCAAGAATCCCAGCGTGCGGGAAATGGACGTATTGCTGGCGACAGGTGAGCAGATTTCCATCGCGCTTCTGGCCATGGCCATACAAGCGCTCGGACACGACGCCATATCCTTCTCCGGCAGTCAAGCTGGTATCGTTACCGATACCAGCCATACCAAAGCCAAGATTGTAGACATTAAGACCGACCGGCTGTTGAAAGAGCTTAACAAGGGTAATATCGTTATAGTCGCCGGTTTTCAAGGAGCGACGGTCGACCACGATACGACGACGCTCGGTCGCGGCGGGTCGGACTTGACCGCCATTGCGCTGGCGGCCAGGCTGAAAGCCGCGTCATGTGATATTTTCACCGACGTCGAGGGTGTGTTTACCACTGACCCGCGGCTGGTTAAAGAAGCTCGCAAACTGCCGATGATCTCGTACGAAGAGATGCTGGAAATGGCGGCCAGCGGGGCTCAGGTTATGCAGCTAAGGGCAGTTGAATACGCGAGAAACTACGGGGTGCCGATCCACGTCCGATCGAGCTTTTCGGAAAATCCCGGCACTATTATCAAGGGGGAAAAGGACATGTTGGAGAAGCCGATTATCAGCGGTATATCATATGACGCCAGCCAGGCTAAAGTAACGATTCTAGACGTGCCGGACAAACCGGGTATTGCCGCCAAGGTTTTTAGCGCTTTGGCCAAAGACGGCGTAAATGTGGACACGATCATCCAGAATGTCAGCGCCGCTGGTTTCACCGACATCTCGTTCACCGTCGAAAGAGACAACCTCAAAGCGGCCAAAGCGACCGTTGAGAACCTGGTCCCGGCGCTGGGCGCGAAAGGTTCATTGTATGACGCCGACATGGCGACCGTGTCGCTTATCGGCGCTGGCATGAAGACGCATCCCGGTGTGGCGGCGGACATGTTCGGCGTCCTCTCAAAGAACAAAATAAACATTGAGATGATATCGACCTCTCCGATTAAGATATCCTGTGTCATCAAAAAAGATCAGGCAGGAATGGCCGTCAAAGAGCTGCACAAGCACTTCAAACTCGACAAAGGTTAAAAGAGACGAGCATGCGGCTCGCGGCCTACCATCGTTATTGCTTTGGGGTCAGGCCCTTTCTTCATAAGCGATAGGGCCTGACCCCGTGTTTCAAGTCGCCACGGCGAGCAAACAATGCTCTCCGCTCGTTAGTGATTCGTCCGCATGCTCGACCTTTAAAAGGGACTTTAAGGGAATCCCCTCTGATTTGCTATCCCACTCACCCCAGGTCACGGGTACTACATCGCTATATAGCGATGTAGTGGTCCTTTCTGACCAGGAATTATTGCTGCCCATTTTACGGCTTGCCTGTTCAGTGTATAATTAATTGATTATTGTCCGATTATAGAAAGGATTTCGCGGTGAAAGAGTATAATGTGGCGGTCGCCGGGGCGACCGGAGCCGTTGGTAATAAGATGCTGGAGATCCTGGATGAACGGGATTTTCCGGTTAAGTCTATCCGCTTATTGGCCAGCGAACGAAGCGTCGGCAAAAGGCTTAAGTTCCGCTGCGAGAACATCGAGGTCGAACAACTCACCCCGGATTCTTTTAAGGACATAGATATCGCGCTTTTCAGTTGCGGGAGCGCGCGGAGCAAAGAATTCGCGCCGCACGCGGCCGCGGCCGGAGCAGTTGTAATCGATAACTCCAGCGCCTGGCGGATGGATCCGGAGGTTCCTCTGGTTGTGCCGGAGGTCAATCCTGAAGACGTCAAGCTGCATAAAGGGATCATTGCCAACCCGAACTGTTCCACCATTGCCATGATCGTCCCGTTAAAGCCTTTGCATGACGCCGCTCGCGTCAAACGTGTCGTTGTCTCGACCTTCCAGTCGGTCAGCGGAACCGGGCAGAAAGCCATCGACGAACTCCGCCGTCAGACCGAGGCGATCGTTGCCGGCGACAAGCCGGAGGCTAACGTCTACCCGCAGCAAATCGCCTTCAACGTGCTGCCGCAGATTGAGACCTTCTTGCCGAACGGCTATACCACTGAAGAGATGAAACTTTTAAACGAGACTCGCAAAATGCTTCACGACGACGAGATTCGGGTCACCATGACCTGCGTCCGGGTACCTGTCTATATCTGCCACAGCGAAGCCGTCAACCTCGAGACCGAGAAGAAACTTACCGCCGCGCAGGCGCGCTCGATCCTGGAGAAGGCGCCGGGGGTAAAGGTAATGGACGATCCGGAGAACGGCGTCTGGCCAACTCCGCTTATCGGCGCCGGCCGGGACGAGTGTTTTGTCGGCCGGATCAGGGAAGACGAGTCGATCGAGAACGGGCTTAACTTGTGGCTGGTGTCGGATAATCTGCGGAAAGGGGCGGCGCTTAACGCCGTTCAGATCGCGGAGCTACTATAGAAGTTAAGGCGACCTAGCCCAGCGACTCCCGCCATTTCCTTTCTAAGTCTGACAAACCGGTTAGATCGGGTTTGTAAACATCGTTGATGACTTTGTTTGTTTCGCCGCCGTTCTGGATCTGGGCCGCCATCTTAACGAATTTGTCCATCCCGTAAGTGTTGATCATATAAGCGACGACGCTATAGCTCTCCGCGTAGAACAGGTTGACTTCTTCCGGGCCGGTATTGTCGGTCAGAACAAGTTGATTCAGCGGCAGACCGCCGCCCTGGACTATATCGGGACCGAAAGTCGCCCAGCGCGCGTCGATTTGCGTCGAATCGAATTTGGCTTCCTCGAATGACGATAGTCCCTCATGGAGCCAGTTGGGAATCTTGTTTCCGCTTCTCATGCGCTCAAAAAATATGGCGTGGGCAAGCTCGTGAGTCAAGTCTATCTGCACGTTTCCGGTTTCGTTTGCCTCAACCAGAACAATCGATTTCGTTTCGTAATCGGTCAAGGCCGCGCGGTTGGTCAGGACGTCAGGAAAGAGTTTCTGAAGTTCGTTGTTGTCCGCGACGATAATGATATTGAATTTTCCGCGGGCCATTACGTCCTTCTTATAGATAAGCGTGTCGCCAAGGATCTTGTTGAAATGGTCTTCAACATTAACAATGACCACATTGGCAAAGTCAGCGCTGTGATAGAAGATGTTGAAATTGTTGGTTTTGGCGACCTCAAATCCGTTCAGCTTGGAACCTAGAGAAATCGGTTTACTCAATACCTGATATGAAGCGATATAGTTGCCGAAGTACTGGTCTATACCACCCATGGAATAAACGATCCAGCCGCCGATTATAACCGCCAACAGCAACACGAGGGTATAGAGAAGCAGACGCATATCGAGCCGCTTCCGTTCTTCCACAGTCACCTGCTGCTTGGCGTTGTATTTCTCCACGGCGGACGGAGCGCATTCCTCGCAATACCGATGATTGCCGATGTCTTCCAGGCAAGCGTCACAAAAGTAGCCCCAGCATGTGGCGCAGCGGCCGTCGGCGTCAAGGATCGGATGGTTCTTGCATTTTTCGCCTAGATAACGATTCATAGAACTCCCGAAAATTCTGTCACTAAATTACTTTATCGTTAATTAACGGCCCTGTCATTAGCAAAATCGTCTCTCGTGGGAAGTGGTATAATCTAGCCGTCTTAGATTAGGGAGCGCACAATGAGTCCTATACCTATCTATATAGCGGTGGTCGGCTCGGGGCAATGCACCGATGAAGTCAAGGCGGAAGCCCGCGAGGTCGGCCGGCTGGTGGCCGCAGCCGAAGCCATTCTGATTTGCGGCGGACTTGGCGGCGTTATGGACGCCGCCGCCGAAGGCGCAAAATCGGCCGGCGGCATGACCGTAGGCATACTCCCGGACCATATTAGAGTGGGCGCCAGCCGTTTCCTAGATGTCTCAATCCCTTCCGGTATGGGCGAAATGCGAAACGCCCTGGTAGTGCGAGCTGCCGACGCCATCATCGCCGTACACGGCGAATACGGGACGCTTTCGGAAATCGCGCTGGCGATGAAGACCGGGAAACCGGTTATCGGTCTGAATACATGGGAGTTCTCCAGACCGAACAGCGATATCGAAAGTTTAATCCGGGCAAAAACCCCTAAAGAGGCGGTCGACATGGCCATAACGGCAGTGAGGGGTTAATGAGAATCCTAGTCGCCCCGGATAAATTCAAGGGTAGCCTGACCGCCTTGGAGGCAGCCCAGGCGATGGAACGAGGCATCCGAAGGGTCCTTCCGAACGCTCGCGTGGTTATGGTGCCGCTCGCTGACGGAGGCGAGGGAACCGTTGAGGCGATGGTCAATGTTCCCGGAGGCCAAACGATAAACATAACCGTTACGGGGCCGTTAGGCAACGCGGTCAGATCCAAATTCGGGCTTATCGGTCCGAGCGTTATCAGCCAGATGGGTTTGGGCGCCAAGGGAACCGGGATGTTCAGCGGCATTATAGAAATGGCGCTGGCTTCGGGTCTGGCGCTCGTGCCGCCCGACAAACGCAATCCGATGATCACGACAACGTACGGCACCGGCGAACTGATCCGGGCCGCTCTCCACGAAAACTGCATGAAAATAATCATCGGCATCGGAGGCAGCGCCACAACCGACGGAGGAATGGGCATGGCCCAGGCGTTGGGGGTCACTTTCTTCGACCCGAACGGCATGGAATTGGGTTTAGGAAGCGGCCAATATCTGTCTCAAGTTGCCGAGATCGACATAACCGGACTGGACAAAGGAGCGCGGGAAGCGACGATTATTATCGCCTCCGACGTCCGCAATCCGTTAAGCGGCCCCGACGGAGCGGCGGTGATTTACGGGCCGCAGAAAGGCGCGACTCCGGAAATGGTAAAACGCCTTGATGAAGGCATGGCGCACTACGCCTCGGTTATAAAAAAGCAATTGGGCGTTGATGTCGATGACGTTCCGGGCGCGGGCGCGGCAGGCGGTTTAGGAGCCGGCCTCATGGCTTTCTTGGGCGCCGAGATGCGGTCGGGCGTCGAGGTAATCATGGACGCGGTCTGGTTCGACCACAAACTCACCGATGTTGATCTGGTTTTGACCGGAGAGGGGAACATCGACGCGCAGACGGTTTTCGGAAAGGTTGTCGCGGGCGTCGCCAGACGTTCAAAGGCAAAAGGCATTCCGGTTATCGCCATCGGCGGCGGCGTTACTCCCGAAGCCGAACCGTTATTGGCCATCGGCGTCAAAGAGATGCATCAATTCGTGACGCCGGGGATGAGTTTCGAGTTCGCCGTTGACAACGCCGCTGTACTACTGGAGGACAAAACCGCCGAAGTCGTCTCAAGATTCATTCAGGATACTTCACAAAAATAGACGCGCATGCTGCCTGCCTGCCGCAGGCAGGCTCGCGGCCTACCATTGTTTTTGCTTTGGGGTGCTTTGGGGTCAGGCCCCAAAACCAGAGCTTCGATAAGGGGCCTGACCCCATAAGCGATAGGGCCTGACCCCGTGCTTCAAGTCGCTTCGCCAAGCAAACCATACTCTCCGCTCGTCCGTGATTTGTCCGCATGCTCGATCTTTAATATTCTTCGAGCGAGCGTAGCGAGCCGAGAAGTTCCCTCTCCCCTACGGGGAGAAGTAGCAAACGTTGTTGTGGAAAACCACTCCAGCACTCCAAAGCGCTGGAGTGGTTTTCCACAGGGTGTCGCCGCACTCTTTTTGGGGAAAGAGGAAGGAAACCCAGGGTCGAGGCTCCCACCCACACCTAAATCTAGACTCGTGCAAAAAGGCGCTCGATCTTAATATTCTTCGAGCGAGCGTGGCGAGTTGAGAAGTAAGAAACTCCCAGGCCCGGTGTCCTTCCCCACTAGGAACAAGCGTTGACATACGAACATATGTTTGATATTGTCCAGGCTAAAGATGGAAAGTGAGAGGCAAGGGTGTGAAAAAACCAACGGAGTTCTTTAAAGAGAAACGTCCATGGTCGAAGATGAAAGATGCGATTCTTGGAAAGTATCTTGTCCCTTACCTCGCAAAGGTAAAGAAGCTAGGTCAGGTAATCATAATTATCGACGGTTTTGCTGGATGCGGTAAGTATTCCGATGGCACTGATGGATCACCACTAATTATATGTAAGATTATTCAAAAAATGCAGAAGACCGGTGTGCAAGCATTTGGCGTCTTTATTGAAAAAGATGATAAGTGTTTTTCGACATTAGCCAATGAGCTCAAACCGTATGTTTCAGAGGAGATTGCGCTACCTGTCCCTGGTGATTTTGAGGCATTAACGTCTAAAATATCTGGTTTACCGCCAACGTCCCCGATGTTTATATACATTGACCCATTTGGATTAAAAGGCATGCGAATGTCACAGCTTGAGTCAGTTCTTGGGCGCGCAGTCCTTCAATCAACAGAGGTTTTAATAAATTTCAGCTTTCAGACTCTCTTGAGAGAGGCTAAAGTCTCGCCTGATCTTGTTCGTGATGTTATGGGTGGCGATGAGCATGAGGCAGTCTTAGAGGATTCAAGCTTGAAGTTGCGCGAAAAGGAAATACGAGTGCTTGAAATATATAAGGACAAGCACAGGAGGTATTTTAGATACGTAGGTTCTTGTCCCATTCTATATAAGGAAGACAAGGCCAAGTATCATTTGGTTTATGCGACAAATAATTTTGAAGGCATCAAGACGATGAACGATATTATGCATAATGAGGTAAATGCTTTCTACTCCGAAGGCAAGTTATTCCCAACGATGCCCGCTGAAGAGGAGAAAGACTTAAAGGTCCTGAGAACTCATATTGTTGATACGGTGAGAGCAGCAGGGCTTATTACTAGAGGGCAGATAAAGGAGATTCTTATTCCAAGTTTGTTCCGAATATATCACTCGGGCGATTATGGACGGATAATAGAGACGCTGATTGATGACGGAGTTCTTTATTCAGAGACTGGCAAGAAGAGAATCAATGACAATGTTAGACTTTCAATGACTCAATTTGAAACCCACAATGCTTAATAGGGCAGGATTATATGATGTTTAATGGATCTAGACTGGAACGAAAAACCCTCTTATATAAAAGCGGAGTCGAATACGCGGATTATGGGCTTAACCATGTTGAGGGCTGTTCGCATGGTTGTTTATATCCGTGCTACGCGATGATGCTCAAGAAACGTTGCGGAAAGATTAAGACTTACGAAGACTGGATTCAGCCGCGTATCGTCGAAAATGCACTTGAACTCCTCGATAAAGAACTTCCTCGACTGAAAGATAAGATTGAGTACGTCTTCATGTGCTTCACAACTGACCCCTTTATGCACAAGCAGCCAGCGATTCAACAGCTGTCATTAGAAATCTTAGCTAGACTCAACCAGGATGCTGTGAAAGCTGTGCTCATTAGCAAGGGTGTTTACCCGGCAGAGCTTTCCGAAAAGGTTTTCAATCAGGACAACGAATATGGCTCGACTGTTGTCTCACTTTCAGAAGATTTCCGGCAAAGGTTTGAGCCTTTCGCAGCTCCCGCGCAAGAGAGAATCGCTGGATTGAAGCGCTTGCACGATGCTGGTCTTAAGACTTGGATTAGTATCGAACCTTATCCAACACCGAACATCATTCGTCAGGACTTAAGTGAGATACTTGAGGCAATCTCATTTGTAGATCGAATTGTCTTCGGTAAATGGAACTATAACAAGCATGCAACTAGCTATACAGCCTACAAGGAGTTCTACAACTCGCAAGCAGAAAAGGTGATTAAATTCTGTAGCGCGCGAGGGATTGCATATCACATCAAAGAAGGAACAATTACCCTAGGAACAGAAACTGGAATTCCCCCCCACGGAATTGACAGCGCTCGCTGCTACATCTAAATCTATCTGCTAAGCGCTTCCCGGACCGAATCGGACCAGCCGAGGGTTTTGGGGCGGTCCGTTACGACGACATTATCAAGATCCTTAATCGCCGCGGCTAAAGCCGCGTCGGCGTTGACACCGTTCTTCATGAGGTAGAAAGTCCCCACTTCACCTGCCAGCGGGAGGTCGGCCCAGGAATCCCCCAGCGCGATCGTTTCATCCCGCTTAAATCCTCGAAGCTTCATGTCATAGCGCAGCGCGGCGGCTTTGTCGACGGATTCCGGAATCAAATGGTAGGCATGCAATTCCGCGAGATGGTTGAGGTTTTCGCTGCGCGACGCCAGTTGACCGTTATCGACCAGTTTCAGATCCATGTGGCCGTTTTCGGCCAACCAGGTATTGGCTTCCTCGAGGTCAATATACCCGCGTAAGAGATGTGAGTAAAACCGCATCTCTTTAGACCATGGAGTATGGTACTCAAGTTTATCGCCGAATTTTTGGAACAACTTTTGGGGTAAACCTCGATCGAGTATAGCCTCATAGACTGTTTTACCACCAGTCTCGAATCCTTCGACCAGCGGTATTATCTCTTTCCCTTGGTCGTAGATAATCTCCGCGCCAAGTTCGCTGATATAGTTGACAACGCCGATTACGCGGCCTGTTTCTCTTAACTGGTTTCTGTTCCGTCCGGATACGAAGACGACATCGATGCCGGCTTCGAAGGCGGCGGTCAACGTTGCCGCGGCCTCTAGGGTCCACATTCCATCGGCCGATTTCAAGAAGCAACCGCCCGGCCCGACCATGGTTCCGTCTATATCCGTATATATTACTTTGACGGCCATTTCGGCTTTTTCCCCTTTCGTTTCTCCAGATACTCAGGCCGGGTGTTCATCGGCGGCCGGTCTATTACTATTATGTCTTTGGCCTCGATCGAGTAGGTCTCACCATGATGTTCCACTTTGTTCATGGTAGTTGAGAAAGGTTTGCTCAGCTTAACCTTTTTGTCTCTTTCGAAACGTGTGAAAGCGGTTTGCATAATGCCGAAAGCCATCCGGCTCAAAGCTGGTAGAGTCTGATTGGCGTGAATCCTTGTCTCCAGGTTAACCTGGGCGATAGCCTCGGCGCCGAATTGCCCCGCGATGTCTATCAAGAGACCAGTTTCAACACCGTAACCGGTCGCGAAGGGAACACTCTCCAAGACCTCTCGTCGCCCCGCGTACTCACCGCTCAATGGCTGAACAAGACCGGACAGTTCCGGGTAGTAGAGGTTGAAAAGGGGCTTGGCGACCAGTTCGGTCACACGGCCGCCGCCGCTTGGCTTGGTCATGCCGCCTTCGGTCAGAGGCCGCTCGTAAAACCCTTTGACATAGCCGATGGACTTATCGGTCAGAAGAGGGCCGACTGTTCCGTAAACGAATCTCGGATGGATGTTTTTTATATCGGAATCCAGCCAGGCGATGATATCTCCGTTTAAGTGGTATAGACTGCGCCACAGGGCGTCGCCTTTGCCGCCCCCGGCCGGGAGATCGCCAAAGCCGTCGCCGTCATAGAAAACGGTGGCACCATATTTCTCGGCTATGGCTACGGTCGAGTCAGTAGAGCCGCCGTCGATAATGGCCAGCTCGTCGATCAAAGGGTATTCCTCGATCAGGATATCGCGCAGGACGCGGAGGATTAAATCGAGGGCCGGAGCGGAATTCAGGGTTGGCAAACACACGCTGACGGTGACCTTCTGCTTTTTCTTCAGCTTGATGAGCCGTGGTATATTGCCGAATTCTTGATGCCGGTAGGTCCGCTTGTCAAACCAGGCTTCGACGTCCAATAAACCTCCTCTTCACTTCACCTGCGCGCGGTGTCTATAATGATAGCACATAGCACATCTTACGCTGGAGGCTGCGTGGCCGAACTACGTAAAGACCCGACGACCAGACGCTGGGCGATAATAGCGACCGAGCGCTGGAAACGTCCAAACGACCTTGCCAAGAAAAAGGGCGGAGGCAAGAAGAAGAAGTTCTGTCCTTTCGACGAGGGGTCTGAAGAGCTGGCCACCGCGACCGTCTACCCCCATTTCAAACACTCGGGAAAGTGGAAAGTCTGGGTTACGCCGAACAAGTTCCCGGCCCTGGCCTACGAGGGCGTTCCGAAAACGACGATTAAGGGTATGTTTACGACGATCGAAGCGGTCGGCGGCCACGAGGTCTTTGTCGATTCGGCCAAACACAACGCGACCCTGGCCAACATGAAACCCGTTGAGATCGAGGCTATCCTTAACGCCTACCGCGAGCGCTACAAGTTTTGGGTTATGGACGACCGTGTCAAGTATGTCTTGATTTTCAAGAACTACGGACCGGACGCCGGCGCCAGTCTGGTTCATCCCCACTCTCAGCTGACGGCGACGCCGGTTGTGCCGCCGCGCGTCGTCGAGGAGATGGAAAAAGGCGAGCGGTATTATAAGGACCGCAAGCGCTGCATTATTTGTGACTTGATCCGGGACGAGATTGCCCTGGGCAAGCGGGTCGCGTATATGAACGACCGGTTCATCGTTATCTGCCCGTTCGCGTCACGCTTTCCGTTCGAGACAATGATTCTGCCCCGGGAGCATTCGTCCAACTTCATGGATGTTTCCGACTCCGACATAGAAGCTTTAGCCGACATAATGAGCAAGCTATTCCGTCGCATGAAGGATCTCTTAAATGACCCATCGTTTAATTATCTGGTGCACGTCTCACCTCAATATGCTCCCAACTTGAGGTTCTATCACTGGCATATCGAAATCATCCCGCGTATGACTGAGGTCGCCGGTTTTGAATGGGGCGCCGGCATCTATATAAACCCGACTCCTCCGGAGGAAGCTGCCCGTGAGCTAAAAGGGGAATGAAAATAATTTTGCATTGGCGCATTTCAATGTGCTATATTCATAGTTTATAAAGATTGTAACTGTAGATACTAACTTGTCGATGGCATGTTATTCGTCAAGGGGCACCAGGGGATGGGTCTTTCCGAAAAGTACGGCGTTGATAATATTATTCTCGCCAAAGCCGATGATTTAATCCGGCTGGCGCAGAAATCCTCACTTTGGCCGCTAACGTTCGGTCTAGCTTGCTGCGCCATCGAGATGATGGCGGCCTATGCTCCCCACTACGATATGAACCGCTTGGGCGTCCTGCCGTTCCCGGCCAGCCCTCGCCAAGCGGATCTAATGATCGTCGCCGGCACAATAACCGACAAAATGGCGCCGGCGGTCGTCAGGCTTTATGATCAGATGGCCGATCCGAAATGGGTGATCGCCATGGGCGCCTGCGCAATCGGCGGCGGTCCTTTCGCCGATTCCTATTCAGTCGTCAAGGGCGCCGCCAAAATCATCCCAGTCGACGTTATCTTGCCAGGTTGTCCACCTCGTCCGGAGGCCTTGATTGATAGCGTCATTCAGCTGCAGAAGCGGATTCAGGCGGGGGGATAAGATGACTCCTTTAGCGGACCTCCGCCAGATACTCACCGATATCTTCGGCTTGGCAATCTCTTTTGAGGAGAGCAAGGACGGCGAGCTGATCGTAATAGTCAAGCCGGAAGGCATTCACGGCATGATGAAGTTGCTGAGGGATAATCAGGATTGCCGATTCGATTTCTTGCGTTGTCTAAGCGGCGTAGACTATCCGGATTACGTCGAGATCGCATATCACCTTCGCTCGAGGAGCACGAGCAACAACGCAGTCGTCAAGACGAAGGTAGCTAAGAAGAATCCGGTCGTTATGTCGGTTACCGACCTCTGGGCCGGCGCCGATTGGCATGAAAGGGAAACGGCCGAACTGTTCGGCGTCACTTTTGAAGGTCATCCGGATCCGAGAAAACTGCTCCTGCCTGACGGATACGACAAATACCCGTTAAGGAAGGATTTCAAACCCTAAATAGGGGAAGCAGGCATGACGACGAAGGAAAAGACTTCACCAACTCAATTAATGGAAATCAATCTGGGGCCTCAGCATCCGGCGACCCACGGGGTCTTTCGCATGGTACTGACGTTGGACGGGGAGAGGGTCATCAAGGCCGTCCCACACATCGGTTACCTTCATAGAGGCATAGAAAAGCTGGCGGAAAACTTAGAGTATTTCCAGATCACGCCGCTTTTGGATCGGCTTGATTACGTTGCCAACCTAAACAATGAACTCTCGTATGTGATGGCGGTGGAGAAACTGGCCGGCATCAAAGTGCCGGAGCGCGCTGAATACATTCGGGTAATCATGGCCGAATTCAACAGGATCATGTCTCACTTCGTCTGGTTCGGACCTTTTACGAATGACATCGGTTTGTTCGGGACGGGCTTTCTTTACGCGATGCGCGACAGGGAGTATATCCAGCGGCTGTTTGAAAAGGTAACCGGCGGCCGTATGCACTATAACTATTTAGTCCCGGGCGGCTTAAGAGCCGATCTGCCTGACGGATGGATAGAAGAGGCGAACGCGCTGCTCGACCGGATTCCCGAGATGATCGCGGAGTATGAATATTTAATCGAGGATAACGAGATATTCCGTCTACGGACCAAGGGAATAGGCCGCCTCAGCCCAGAAGTCGCTTTGAGGTACGGTGTTACAGGACCAGTTCTCAGAGCAAGCGGCATCGCGGCGGACTTGCGCAAGGACGAACCCTATTCCGTTTATGACAAGCTCGACTTCAACGTCATCACGGCCGAGGATGGCGACAACTTCGCCCGCTACAAAGTGAGGATGGAAGAGATCAAAGAGTCGGTCAAAATCATCCGCCAGGCACTGGAAAAACTGCCGGCCGGCGCGATTATCGGGAAGACTCAACGCCATATCAATCCGCCCGCGGGCGAAGTATATGCGCGAACCGAGCACCCTAAAGGCGAATTCGGTGTCTTTATGACCAGCGACGGCGGCGAGAAACCCTACCGAATCAAGTTCAGGAGTCCGTCTTACTGCAACCTGATGGGCGCCGTTACAACCCTGCCGGGCTTAGTGCTGGCCGACTTGATATCGACTATGGCCAGCGTTGACATTGTAATGGGGTGTATAGATCGATGAGCGAGGTGAGGGAGGCGACGGAGGTGAAAGAGGCGATGGCGGCACCGGAAGAAAAACCGGTGAAACCAAGAAGGAAGCCGCTGGTCTTCGGCACCGGGATCGCCCGCACCTTCGGTGTGACGCTTAAGCATTTTTTTGGCCGGCGAATCACCGTTCAGTACCCGAGGCAGCACAACGTGATCGCGGAAAGAAGCCGCGGCGCGGTCAAAATGAAAGGCATCGCCAGCGAAAGGACCGGCGCGCCAACATTTTCCGAGATGCCGCCCTGCCAGGCAAGGTGCCCCGCTAACGTTGACGCGAGAGGGTATATCGGGCTAATCGCGCAAGGCAGGTATGACGACGCGTACGAGCTGCATTTGGAAACTAATCCGCTGCCGGATATCATCGGCCACATCTGTCCCAATCCTTGCGAAACAGTTTGCCGGAAAGGCGAGGAAGACGCCCCCGTCACGATCTGTCTTCTAAAAAGGTTTTTATCGGACAACGTCAGCGCAGGCCGCCGCAAGAAAGTGTTCTCCAAGCCCAAAGAGAGTAAAGACAAAAAGGTGGCGATTGTCGGCGCGGGTCCGGCCGGTTTGAGTGCCGCCTATTACCTGACCAAATGCGGCTATGAAGTCGTTATCTTCGAGCGTCTGCCAATCGCCGGCGGAGTTCTGCGGGCCGACGCCTTGGCGAACAAACTGCCTGCTCGTGTCATTGATCAAACAGTTGGCGATATTAAAATGCTGGGCGTCGCCATTCGTACGAACACTCTGATCGGCCCCGGCGGTATGTCTTTAGACGATATATTCAACGACGGATTCAAAGCTATATTCATGGGGATCGGAGCGCATCGCCGGCAAGCCGCCTATAACGATGACGGCGACAAGCCGGTCGGCCGGGGAGAGAAGAACAAATGGCTGATTGAGCAGGGGGTCGAGCTGGACGCGCAAGGCAATATCGGCTCTGACAAAGAAACGGGCGCCACCTCGCGCCAGGCCGTTTACGCGGCCGGCGAGGCAGCCGTCGGGCCGACCATCACCGTTAACGCGGTCGGCGGGAGCCGCCGCGCGGCCTTAGCTATTGATATCTTACTAAACGGGCGTCCCAGCGAATTCTGGTCAATAACTTTTCCCAAGATAGAAACCATCAAGAAGCGTTATGATCCCGACACGGCCCGGGCCCAGCACGACAAGACGGAACCGGCTTTCGCCGAGAAAATCGCCATTATTCAGGCTGAACGATGTCTGTCCTGCTCGACAGAGGAATGCATCGGTTGCCATATGTGTGAAAAATACTGTCCGCCGCGGGCTATTAGTATCAAGACCTCGGGCGGCAAGGAATATCGAGTCGACTCGTACGAAATCGATTACGGCCGGTGCCAGCTTTGCGGCATATGCGTTGAAGTCTGCCCGACGCGGACGCTGACGCACACGAAGGAATTTGAGATGGCCGACTATACGAGGGGCGACGCGGTTTACGGTAAAGACAAGATGCTTCGGCGATCTCCGCTACGTAAGGACAGCGAATGAACGCGTATCTGACCAACTATTACTATGTCGCGGCGTTCGCGATAGTCGGCGGCTTGTTCGGCGGGCTGTTGCTGACGGTCGCCAGGGTCTTCAGGCCGAACAAGCCCTCGCGCGAGAAGCTTCTTTCATATGAGTGCGGCATGGAACCGCTGGGAGGCGGTTGGTCACAGCATACGACGCGTTTTTATGTCTTTGCTCTGCTGTTTCTGATCTTCGATGTGGAAATCGCGTTCCTCTATCCTTGGGCGACGGTCTTCCGTAAATTCGGCGTCACGAGCCTGGTCGAGATGTTCATCTTTATCTTCATCCTCCTGGTCGGCTTGATTTACGCCTGGAAGAAAGGGGTGCTGAAATGGCTATAGCGCTCCCGTTCTTACTAGGGCTTGGTCTGGTTATTTTTGTCCTGATCAACATTGTTTTCTTTATGTGGGCGGAGTTTAAGATCGCCGGCCGCGTTGTCGACCGGTACGGCCCGATGGAAACCGGCCGTTTTCATGGTTGGCTTCAGCCCGTGGCCGACATAGTCAAGTTTCTTAACAAAGAGGATATCGTCCCGGCCCAGGCCGATAAACTCGTCTTTAAGGTCGCGCCTTTCGTCGGGTTCATACCGATGGTCATGACGCTGGTTACCATCCCGTACACTTATAAACTTTTCGTTCGTAATCTGGACATCGGCGCGTTCTATATTATCGCCTTGTCGTCGTTTACCTTTGTCAGCCTGATCATGGGCGGGTGGGCGTCAAGTAATAAATACAGTTTGCTCGGAGCCTTCCGGGCGGCCGGACAGCTGCTGTCCTATGAGCTGCCGCTCGGTTTAGCGATCGCGGGCGTCGTTATGTTGTCGGCTACGCTGAACCTTACCGGTATCGTCGCCAACCAGACAGTCTGGAATATTGTTCTGCAGCCGATCGGTTTCCTGGTTTTCATGGTTGCCATGCAGGCGGAGCTGCAACGCAGCCCGTTCGACCTGGCTGTCGCCGAATCCGAACTTGTAGCCGGTTACTCCGTAGAGTATTCGGGCATGCGGTTTGCTTTGTTTATGGTGGGTGAATTCTTCGGTTTATGGGCGCTGGCGTGCCTGACGGTTATCCTGTTTCTCGGCGGCTGGCAAGGACCGGTCTTGCCACCGGTGGTCTGGTTTTTCATCAAGTTCTACGCCATATTCGTTTTCTTGGCTTTTAGCCGTGTTTCAATTCCGAGGGTACGACCCGACCAGCTTATGACTTTGGGCTGGAAAATACTTCTCCCGGCCGGGCTGGCCAATATCTTTATCACCTCGATGTTGATCGTTTTGGTGCCTGATTATAAACTGCCGCTGGCCGTCTGCGGATTCGTTATCCTGATGGTCGCGCTTATCCTGATACGGAGGATACTGAAATGAGCGGCCAGCTGATCGCCTTCTTTATCGTCTCCGCGTTGATTTTGTCCGGTGCGTTGTATATTGTGACAACGCGCAACATCATGCACGCCGTATTCATGCACCTTCTGACCATGTCGTTTATTGCCGCGGTCTATATCCTTTTGTACGCGGAGTTCATCGCGGCCATGCAAGTCCTTATTTATGCCGGAGCGATGACTACTATGGTAATCTTTGCCCTGATGTTGACAAGAAGCCAGAATTCTCCGGAAGGCATGAAGACGGCCGTCGATAACCAGCAGAAAGGACTTGCGTTCTTTACCGCGGCGGGTTTCCTGACGGTCTTGCTTTACGTTTTGATCCCGCACAAATGGACGCCCCTTGCGACCGGGGCGGCTTCCACAACCGTCAAGCAAATGGGCGAAATTATTTTTAGCGCTTATGTTCTTCCTTTCGAACTTATCTCGGTCTTGCTGCTGGCGGCGCTGGTCGGCGTCGTCGTTCTAACCAGGAAGGAGGACTAGCTTTTGATTCCGCTGTCTTATTTCATCGCCCTTTCGGCCACGCTGCTGTGCATCGGTATTTACGGTGTTTTGGCCAGAAGGAACGCCATCCTGGTTCTTCTGTCCGTGGAGATAATGTTGAACTCCGTCAATATCAATCTGATCGCTTTTTCCAGGTACATTACGCCGGACACGATTGTCGGCCAGATATACACGATATTCGCCATGGCCGCCGGCGCCGCTGAAATCGGTATCGGCTTGGCCGTTGTTCTGCTCATCTACCGCGGACGGGAGACCGTCAACGTGGACGAAGTAAACATGCTCAAGTGGTAAAGGGGGCCACATGAAGTTTCCCGTTCTGTCAGTCATTATTTTCAGTCCGCTTATCGGATCATTAGTCATTGCGATGATGAAGAACAATCAGGAGCGGATTATCAGGTGGATTGCGGTCGTAGCAACGGCGGTTCCGCTTGTATTGGCTGTAGTGGTCCTCGCGAATTTCGATCCCGGTCACGGGGTGCAGTTCGTGGAGAAGATTTCGTGGAGCAAGACTATCGGCGCCTCATATTATCTGGGTGTCGACGGAATAAGTCTCCCGATGCTGATGCTTTCCGCTCTTCTCGGGCTGATTGCGGTCATCGCTTCTTGGAGCATCAAGCTAAAAGTCAAAGGCTACTATGCGTTGCTGCTTCTGCTGATGGTCGGCATCCTGGGCGTTTTTCTGGCGCTCGACTATATCATGTTCTATATCTTCTGGGAACTGGTCTTGCTGCCGATGTACTTCCTGATCGGAATATGGGGCGGCGACAAGAGGGAATATGCCGCCATCAAGTTCTTCCTTTACACATTGGCAGGGTCGGTTATCATGCTGCTCGCCATCCTGGCGGTTTACTTCCGCGGCGGCGCAAATACATTTGACATTCTGGCCTTGGCCACCAAGGGTTTCCCCGCCGGCTTCCAGAACATAATCTTCTGGGGTTTCTTTGCGGGCTTTGCCGTCAAGGTGCCGATCGTGCCGTTCCACACCTGGTTGCCCGACGCGCATACCGAAGCGCCCACGGCGATCAGCGTTCTGTTGGCGGGCGTGCTTTTGAAGATGGGCACGTACGGATTTATCAGGGTTATCATTCCCACAACGCCTCTGGCGCTGCAAAAGTTCAGCGGCGTACTCGCGGCTTTGGCCGTTATCAGTATTATTTACGGAGCCTTGAACGCGATGATCCAGAAAGACCTGAAGCGTATGATCGCGTATTCGAGCATCAGCCATATGGGCTACGTAATACTAGGGATTTCCGCTATGACGGCGATCGGCGTGAACGGGGCGATTATGCAGATGTTCAGCCACGGTCTGATTACGGCGATGCTGTTCCTGCTGGTTGGCTACATTTACGAGAGAACGCACACCAGGAGCATCCCCGAGCTGGGCGGCCTCCTTAATGTTGTGCCGCTGCTCGCCGGCGCCTTGTGTTTCGCGTCGTTCGCCTCGCTTGGTTTGCCTGGCTTGAGCGGATTCGTGGCGGAGTTCCTTGTTCTTCTGGGATCATTCCCGGTCATGAAGGTAATGACGGCTATCGCCTCGACCGGCGTCGTGATTACGGCGGGATACCTTTTATGGATGCTGCAGCGCGTTGTCATGGGCGATGTTCCGGAGAAATTAAAAGAGCTTAAGGACGCGACGCCTCGCGAGCTGATTACCCTGGCGCCGCTGGTCCTTCTTATAGTCGGCGTCGGCATTTACCCTGAGTCGGTACTTGGAATGGTTAACCAATCAGTCATGACGTTAATGAAAGCGCTGAGTTAAGGTGGCTTAAGAAGGGATAATGAATATTTTAGCCTATTCCTGGCTTATTCCGGTATTCCCCGTAATCGCGTTCGTCGTACTCTTATTCGGCGGACGGCGGTTGCGTCCGATCGCGCCTTTCGTGGGCATAGGCGCGGTCAGCTTGTCTTGCGCCTTCGGATTTGCGTCGGCTTTGTGGGTTATATTTTACGACTCATACTCTGCCAGCTCGGTTTGGTTTACGGTCGGCGCCGCCAAGGTAAACGTCGGGTTATTGATAGATCCGCTGGCGGCCATCATGCTGATCGTCGTGACCTCGGTCAGCCTGCTTGTCCAGATCTACAGTATCGGTTATATGCACGGCGAGAACCGGCTGGTCTGGTACTATGCGGCCCTGTCCCTCTTCACGGCGGCCATGCTGTCGCTCGTAATCGCTGATAATTTCCTTCAACTGTATATTTCCTGGGAACTCGTCGGTCTGTGTTCGTATTTCCTGATAGGTTTCTGGTACGAGAAGAAAAGCGCTTCCAGGGCGGCCATGAAAGCGTTCTTGATGACTCGCGTCGGGGACGTTGGTTTCTTTCTGGGGCTGCTGGTGATGTTTACGGCCACAGGCACATTCGGGTTCTCGGCGCTCCGCGAGATGGTTGCCGCGGGTACGATCGGGGCGGGAACTCTGACCGCGATAGCGCTCCTGTTGTTTTCCGGTGCGGCGGGCAAGTCGGCCCAGTTTCCGTTATATGGTTGGCTGCCGGACGCCATGGAAGGTCCGACTCCGGTGTCGGCACTCATCCACGCGGCCACCATGGTCGCCGCCGGTATTTACCTGGTCGGCAGGGCTTTCTTCATCTTTGAGGCCGCTCACCCGATAGCTTTGCAGACCGTCGCCTTTCTAGGCGCGTTTACGGCGTTTATGGCCGCGATGATCGCTATTACCATGAGTGATATTAAGAAAATCCTGGCTTATTCCACCATTTCCCAACTAGGATTCATGATGGCCGCGTTGGGCGTTGGCGGGTACGCGGCCGGGCTGTTTCATTTGACGACACACGCTTTCTTCAAAGCCCTTCTATTTCTTGGCGCCGGTTCTGTAATTCACGGCGCCGCCACGCAAAATATCTACGAGATGGGCGGCCTGATGAAGAAGATGAGAACGACCGGGATCACTTTCCTTGTCGCGACCGCGTCAATCGCCGGGATAATACCCTTGTCCGGCTTCTGGAGCAAGGACGAGATTCTAACCGTCGCGGCCGCGAACGGCCACTATGCTGTGTTAACGATTCTGATTATTACCGCTTTCCTGACGTCGTTCTATATGTTCCGGCTTTTCTTCGTGGTATTTATGGGGCCGGTCCGCGACGAACACGCCCACGAGTCGTCGCCTGTAATGACGGTGCCTTTAGTCCTGCTGGCCATCCCGGCCGCTCTGTTCGGCCTGCTGGGTGCGCCTTATCTGGGAAATGTTTTCGGAGCTTTTATAGAACATGGCGAGCACCATGCGCTAGAGCCGAACTATCTGGTCATGCTGCTGGCACTAGGAGCCGCCGTGACGGGTATTGGCGCGGCCTGGTCGATGTTCCGGGGCGTCATGCCCGAGGAGCGATTCGGCAAGCCGTTTTTCTATTTCTATACCTTGCTCCGGCGTAAATTTTTCTTGGACGAAATCTATGAAGCCGTGGTTATTAAGCCGGTCATGTGGTTTGCCGGGTTGACCGCAAAGGCCGACGTCGTGCTTCTGGACGCGATAATAGTTCAGCTGGGGTCTTGGGCCATGCGCGGGGCTCAACAGCTGGGACGTTTCGACAATTTGATTCTGGATGGCACGATCAACAAGGTCGGGATGCTTGTGGTCGGTAGCAGCCAGCAGGCGGCCAAGGTCGACTCCGCGGTTGACGAAACCTACAACGGCGCCGCCCGGCTTATCGGTATTATCAGCGAGCTCAGCCGGAGAGCCTATTCCGGTTCGCTATCCCGATACTTAGGCGTTATCTTTGCCGGTTTCATCGCCCTGGCGTTTTTTGTTTATATGCTGTACGTGCTGATCAAATAGAGCGCACTAGGAGGATCATAGTTGTCTCGCGAAGTAGTTTATTTATTACCTGAGATCATCGTTCTGGTAACGGCAATAGTCGTTCTGTTGCTCGACCTAGTCTTGCCGGAAGATAAACGCCCGACGCTTTTGGCAGGCATTTCGGTTGCCGGCTTGGCTGTGGCTGCGGTCTTCGCGATCATGCTGATAAACGAGCGGATAATCATAATGGGCGACATGTTTGTCGTCGATTCGTTCAGCGTAGTGATAAAAATAGGCGTTTTGATGGGCGCCGCGATGTCTCTTCTTCTAGCGGTCCAGTTCCTGCAGAAACCGAAATCACATCCGGGGGAATATTATTTCCTCGCGCTGACTTCTACGCTGGGCATGATGGTCATGGCGGGTTCGATTAATCTTCTAGTAGCCTTCCTCGGTATCCAGCTGGCCAGCGTGCCGATGTACATATTAACCGGATTTAAAAGGTCGGATGTGAAATCGGGCGAAGCCGCGCTGAAATACTTTCTGTTAGGCGTATTGACGGCCGTTATCAGTTTGTACGGCATGTCCCTGATTTACGGATTGACGGGTTCATTGAACCTGGTTGAAATCGCCAACCGTTTGAGCGCTATCAAGCTGGACAATCCCGTAATTTTCTTAGGGATGACGTTTTTGATCTCCGGCTTTACTTTCAAGATTGCGGCGGTGCCGTTCCATTTTTGGGCTCCCGACGTTTATGAGGGCGCGCCTACCTGCGTTACCACCTTTATCGCGGCCGTGCCGAAGATAGCTGGTTTTGCCGTTTTGGCCCGCCTTGTGTATACGGCTTTCCCCGCCTTGACCGGGCAGTGGACGGGACTCCTCGCGCTTATGGCCGTACTGACCATGTTCAGCGGGAACCTTCTCGCGCTGCCTCAGAAAAACATCAAGCGGATGCTCGCATTTTCCGGCATCGCCCATATGGGCTACGCATTGATCGCATTGACCGTACCCGGCCAGAACGCTTTGGGGGCATTGGTCTTTTACCTGATCGCCTACGGGGCTATGACCGGCGGAGCTTTCGCGATCGTGACCGCCCTCGGCCGAATAACTCACGAGCATGAGATCGCCGATTTCGCCGGCTTAAGTTCCAGAGCGCCGGTATTGTCGGCGGCGATGACACTGTTTATGCTATCTATGCTGGGATTCCCGTTAACAGGCGGATTCACCGCCAAGTTCCTGGTGTTCGGCGCGGCCATTGAGAAAGGGATGGCCTGGCTGGCCATAATCGGCGTGCTGAATAGCGTTGTTTCTCTCTATTATTACTTTGGCATCGTCCGACAGATGTATTTTCTGAAGCCTAAGTCCAAGAAACCTATTAAGATACCGGCGCTCTCGTGGTTCGTAATCGCGGTCGCGGTTATTGTTACTCTTGTCTTGGGGATATATCCGGAACCGGTTATTCACCTGACCCGTGGATTGACTATTCTGTTTGCCCGATTCTAACAGGAGTTGATTTAGCAATGTTCAAGAAGATTCTGTTCCCGACGGATTTCTCCGCTTACGCGGATAAAGCCGTGGAATATCTTGTCGGGATGAAAGCGCTTGGCGTCGAGGAAGTTATTCAGACATATATCCTGGAGGCGGGCGAGGAGTATCCGATCACGTTGGCCAGGAAGAAGCGCACCCTGGCTATGCTCAAAGACCGCGAACATCTGTTTAAAGATCATGGATTAGACATCAAAAGCAGAGTAGAGCTCGGCACCCCGTATAGGGAGATTCTGAAAATGGCCGACACCGAAAACGTTTCGATGATCGTTATCGGCTGCCATGGGAAGGGCTTGTTTGACGAGGTCATTATCGGCAGCGTTTCCGACCGTGTAACGCGCGAGGCCAAAGTGCCTGTTTTGTTGGTCAAGTTCAAGATTTTACAGGACAGCAACGGCACGAGGCTGGAGCAGAGATCGGCGGGGATGTTTAAGAAGATTCTCTACCCGACGGACAGTTCGCCTTGCTCAATGAGCGTCATGCAGTATGTTCGTGAGCTAAAGAAAGTCGGGTGCGACGAAGTAATAATTGCCAATGTCGTCGACCCATCGACGATGCGCGTCAAGAACGTCCCGAACGCGGTAAGAGAAATGGAGAAAAAGCTCTCGTTCGAGAAGAACGTATTCTTAGAGCAAGGTATATCGGCGAAGGTTGCCGTGCCCGTCGGCCGCCCCGTTGACGAACTGCTCCGGCTGGCGAAAGAAGAGCGCGTTTCCCTGATCGTCATCGGAAGTACCGGAAAAGGCTACTTCAAGCAGATGCTGCTGGGCAGCGTTTCGGAAAACATGGTGCGGCACGCGAAATGCCCCGTCATGGTGGTGCACAGTGAAGTCTGTATGATTCAACAAGAACACGAACTTCCGCCTGAGGAAGAAGAAACCACTTAGATTAGGGCTATACTGCGAGGGTCGCCTTGACGCGTATGCGGGCGTCGACAGCCATACAACCCCGGCCTTTATTCAGGACCATTAAAGGATTTATTTCCATCTCGACTATCTCGGGAAAATCTTCGACAAGCGCGGAGAACCGCAGCAGAACTTTCTTAAGCGCTTTGATGTCTCTTACATGACTGCCGCGCCAACCTTGGAGCAGCGGCAATCCTTTTAGCTGATTCAGCATCCAGTCCGTATCCACATCCGTTAAAGGATGCAGGGAAAAGGCGACGTCTTTTTGCAGTTCCACATGGATGCCGCCAAGACCAACCATCAGCAATGGGCCGAAGACCTCGTTCTGGGATACTCCGATTATGACCTCTTGCCCCTCCTCGGCCATGTGTTGGACGATCACCCCGCGGGCTTCTCCAACAAGACCGGCCTTTCCTAATCGAGTCATCATCTTTCGATACGCCTGTTTAACCTCTCTCTCATCGGCCAGGTCAAGGGCGATGCCGCCGATATCCGTCTTGTGGGTTATCGTTGTCGATCGTATTTTAAGGGCGACTGGAAAACCCAGTTTAGCCGCTTGCTTGGCGGCTTCTTCTGCCGACGCTGCAACCTCGGTGTCGACAACGGGGATTCCGTATTCCTTTAACAGGCCCGCCGCGACTTCAGGCAGAAGCCAACTTCCTTGTTCGGTGAGAGGGTTGACGGCGAAGAATTCCTTGCGTAGTCGATTTCCGTCAATGTCCGAAAACACGGGGGTTTTACCCTCCGGCTCCTGCAGATACTGTGAATAATGATAGGCGTGCGCCAGGGCCTGGGCCGCGCTTTCGGGAAAGACATAAGAGGGCACATAGCGTCTGGGGCCTATTTGAAGGTCCGGAGTGGAGCCGGCCGACATCATAAAGTTAGCCAGGACCGGTTTGTCGCCAGTATACGCGGACATGACTTCTTTAATCGCTTTCGCCACGTCCTCCGGACGGGTTATGAGCGGCGGGATGTAGATGATTATGACGGCGTCCAGTTCGGTGTCTTCCAACATGGCTTTTAATGCTTTCTTATAAGACTCTTGCGGCGCGGAGGCCACCATATCGACCGGGTTTGTTACAGCCGCTTCCTCGGGCAAGAACCGGCGCAGTTTTTTCTGAACAGCTTGAGACAGCGTCGGCACCTGCAAACCCATTCCCTCGCAAGCGTCGGCCACAAGAACGCCCGGACCGCCCGCGTTGGTGAGGATTCCTACCCGCGGGCCTTTAGGCAAAGGTTGATTCGTGAGCAATTCCGACACATTGAACATTTCTTCAATCGTAGTAACCCGGATAACGCCGGCCCGGCGGAACAAGGCGTCAACGCCGACATCCGCGGCCGCCAACGCGCCCGTATGAGAAGATGCCGCCCTGGCTCCCGCCACAGACTTGCCGGCTTTAACCGCGACGATGGGCTTTCTTCGGGATACCCGCCTGGCGATTCTAGTGAATTTTGCCGGATTGCCGAAAGATTCAACATAAAGCAAGATGACGTTGGTATGCTCGTCCTCTTCCCAGTATTCAAGCAGATCATTGTTGGAGATGTCGATGCGATTGCCGATGCTGACAAAATTCGCGATTCCGAGATTGATGGTGTTGGCATAATCCAAAAGGGCCAAACCCAAGGCGCCGCTTTGGGTGCCGATGCTCAGATTACCTGCCGGGGGAGTAACCGGGGAGAATGTAGCGTCCAACCTAACGTTAGGGTCGGAGTTGAATACGCCCAGACAGTTGGGTCCGATGACGCGAATTCCATAACCCAATGTTTTTTCTTTGAGTAAACGCTCGCGCTCCTTGCCCTTCGCGCCGGCTTCTCCGAAACCTACGGATATGATAACTATTCCGCTGATACCCTTTTTACCGCACTCATCGACAACGTCCAACACCTTTTCGGCCGGCACCACGATAACGGCCAGGTCGATATCGCTGGGCACGTCGAGAACCGACGGATAAGAAAGCACGCCGGCAATGGACGTGGCGCTGGGATTGATAGGGAAGACCGGGCCGTTGAAGCTTTCTTTAAGCAGGTTTCTAAATAAGGCGCCACCGACGCTATCCGGATTACGCGAGGCGCCGACTACGGCGACGCTGTGCGGATACAGCAGCCGGCGAACGCCGGCGGTCCGGGCGATATGTTCCCGGATAATCTGCCGTTTTGCGTATTCCTCCTGGGCCTCCAGGTCGATGGTGATGTTGTAGACGCCGTCTGAAAACTCTTTGGTCATCTTAAAACCGCTTTCGTCGAACAATGCTAGCATGCTGGTATTTTCCGGGATGACCCTGGCAATAAATTCCTTGATTCTATACTGCTCCGCCGTCTGCGTAAGCTTTTCTAATAGCGCCGACCCTATGCCTTGTAGCTGCCAGTCACCGCCGACCACAAAGGTCACCTCGGCGGTTTTCATATCCGGCGCGGCGTCATAACCGCCGACCGCAACGATCTTCTGGGCATTGCCTCCGTCTTGGGTCGCCACATAGGAGCAGCGCATAGGGAGTTTTACCTCTGTGAAGTCAGCCAGCTCTTCGTCGCTCGTATATTGTTTGGAATAATGAAAACGGAAATAACTGGCCTGGGGACTCATCTGGTCTAAAAGTTCCTTTAGCTGCGGCTTGTCGGCGGGTTTAATGGGCCTGATGACAAGGCTTTGTCCGGTTCGCAGGATTACTTCACTTTCCATAAACATCCTTTCTCGAAAAACATGGTTTCGCGTCAGGTGTCTATTTGAAGTGTAGCATTGAGTGATTTATCTGGCGATTCCTTGGGCGTCCAGCGTTGCTTTTTATTTGGCGGCGATGATGCCGATGAAGCCGATGGCGATCATCGTCAAAGCGACCAGTCTGGTCATCCAGAACGCGAAAGACAAACCCGGCGGCCAGCTGTCTAACCAACGGCGGGGCAGGCTTTGAGGAATCATAAAGATTATGAGGCCGGCGCCGAGAAGCAAAGCGGCGACAAGTTTTCCCGAAATCATATCAACATTATACATTGGGGATTGACATTGAAGTTAAATGGGACTAAATTAGTCCTATATCAAGGAGGATGAATGGAATTCATCAAACGGAACACGGATTACGCGCTGCGGGCACTGGTTTACATGGCGGAAATGGGCGGAGAAAAGCCCTATCCGATGGGTGACATCGCGACCGCAACGGGGGCTCCCGAGACCTTTCTAAGGAAGGTCATCCAGAGACTTGACGCGGCCGGCGTCGTCGCAACCAAGCGGGGCGTCGGCGGAGGAGTCAGCTTCCGAAAGCAGCCGGAGGCGATAAGCATATTTGAAATAGTTGAAGCGGTTCAAGGCCCGCTGGCCATCAACAAGTGTTTCCTGTCCGACCGGGAATGCGTTGACCAAGGTGCTTGCCGGATACGCCGGAACCTTGTCGAGATTCAGGACGACGTAATCGATTTGTTTAAAACTGCGACAGTCGCCAAATTGGCGAGGAATACAAAACCCAAAGGGGGCAAGAATGCCAAACGTAATTGAGATCGACGAAGAAAAATGCATCGGCTGCGGCGCTTGCGTGGAGGGTTGCGCCCGCAACGTCATCGAAATTGTCGATGGTGTGGCCAAGGTCACGCGGCGCGAAGTATGTGACGGGGCGGCCAAGTGTCTGCCGGCTTGCCCAAGTGGAGCGATTTCCATAATCAGCCGCCAGCACTGGCGGGAAGAATTGTCGGGAACTAGGGGATAGAAATGGCTGAAGAATGTCCAGGCTCAAAACTAATCAAAGATCCGACGCCGGAGGAGATAAACTGTCCTTGGTGTAAACAGCCTGTGGAGATCTGGACCGACGAAACCAGGGCGCGCTGCCGAAACTGCGGGCATGTTGTCGTCAGGGAAATGCAGCAATCTTGCATGGACTGGTGCGTTAAAGCTAAGGAGTGTCTCGGCGAGGCCTATAAAGAATCGGGCCATTAGGGCGATGTTGTTGGACGCGAGCTTTATATAAGCAGGTCTCTTAGGTGCCTAGGTTGCGGATGTCATAAAGGATCCACTCACCGTCCTGTTTGGCAAAATCATAAGCCTTTCCGAACTCGGAGTTCAGCGGGCCGATCCAGACCTCCGCCTTGGAGCCGTCGTTGCTGTTCTGCTTTACGGCAAACTTCGTCACGTCTTCACCTTTGAGGGTCAGAGCCAGTTTGACGATATCGACGGGCGTCATCCCGGTTAAGGGGTGCCTGGTTACCGGTCCGCTTGTTCCATCTTTCTTGCCTGCCAACTTTTCTTTGACGTCATCCAGTTCTATCTTTAGCGCCTCCCGTTCTGATTGCGCTTTCTTGACGTCCGCCTCGGCTTTCGCCTTATCGGCTTTCATGGATTTATACGACGAATACAGGTAAACGCTCCCGCCGACGCCGGCCACAGCCACGATTATCAACACGGTTATGAATAAGCCCAGAGCGATTCTTGACGCGGTTTTCATAGCAGGTCCTCCCGTGGTCCGCAAATGTCGGTTAAGATTACATCCCTATAATACCAGCGCGGCGGTTGGCCGAACGGCCGCCGCCATTTCTGTTCGATACCTTTCGGCCACTCGTCGTCCGCCCGCGACAACCAGTCGCGGAACATGGCGGCGACAAAAGCCAGGTAAAAGCCGGGTATAAAGCCCCACAAAAAAGCAATCATAGAGTTCAGGGCGACATACATCGGAGTCTCATGCGGCCAGAACCGGTTGGGGATGGCGAAAGCCAGGAAGGCGGTCACTCCCACCGACAACGCGAACAGAAGATTCCACCGCCACATCCTGCCAATCTGCTCGGTTGTCTTAAAATACGCCATATCCTCATTATACAGATGGCAGGGGCCAGCGGCGCCGGCAGCGTGTTAGAATTGTGAAGTGCCCTCGTAGCTCAGTCGGATAGAGCGACCGCCTCCTAAGCGGTAGGCCACAGGTTCGATTCCTGTCGGGGGCACCACAGGTTAATACACTCCAAGGGCGCTTTGTCTCTTTAAAATGTTGACTTACTAGGTCTTCAAGCATATCTTTGGAGTGTCAAACATGATCGATGCGAACAGTCTTAGGAGGGTACATGTCGAGGGTGTGGCTAAGATACGGAGATAATGAAATAGAGGTAGAAGGTACAGATGCGTTTGTTAAGACCTATATTGAGGAATTTCACAGCAGGATTTCTAAGGAAAGAGGCGATGTAGTAAAGCCCGAGCTCAAGGAAAGTATATATAAGGCATCGTCTACAGAAAAACCAAAACAGAAGGCTCCAACGCCTGCAGAGTATTTTAAGACAAAAGGTAGTAAGGCGGATGGGATATCCAGAGTACTCATTTTTGGAAAATACTTGGAGGAATTCAAGGCAAAAAGCCCCTTTAAGCAGTCTGACATAAATGACATCGCCAAGGAGGCCAGGCTGGCAAAGAATATACATGCCCAGTATTTTACCAACGCCGTGCAACGTGGACTTCTTAGGGCACATGGGAAAGGCGCGTATTCGTTAACTTTATCTGCAGATGAATACCTAAGCAAGATCTAGAGTTGTGAACAGTAGGGATTTTCTAGCGCGGGTGGGAAAAACAAGCGACCTTTCACGGCGGTCAATCCTTCTCCTGCTAATCTACAATGTACTTAATAACAGGGGATTGCTGGAAATAAATAGCAGTGAGCTTAAAAGAGAGTATGTCTCTGCTTTGGTAAAACCCCCTACAGACTTGAGCACGCTCCTAAAATCTCTTTCAAAAGGTAAAAACTCCCCATTAATGGCTGGAAGTCGTCGCTACTCATATTGCTTAACGCAAACTGGGATTGAAGAAATAGAGGAATTCCTTAGCGGGAAAGACGTCACCGAGGTCGTAGAAGGACGATTCTCCTCATATACCCAACCATACTTAGAGAAGTTGATTTCAAGAGTTTCTGATGACAACCAAAAGAAGTTTCTTTCTGAAGCCTCAGCTTGTATGGCCGTAAAAGCAAGGCGGGCAACAATTATTATGGTGTGGATCGTGACTATTGATCATCTTCGTGAATATATTATCCAGCGTAAATTGCATGACTTTAACACGGCCCTTAGCAGACGAACAGACAAGTTTGCCACCACAATCATACGCAATAAGGATGATTTCATGGATATACCAGATGTTGTATTCATCGAAGTTGCCCGCTCAGCGAGGATTATTACTAAAGATGTAAGGAAGATATTGGATGAGAAACTAGGTATTAGAAATACTTGTGCCCATCCAGCTTCGGTTGAAGTTCATGAGACGAAGGCAATAAACTTCGTTGAAGACCTGGTAGACAATGTCATCGTAAAATACCCAATTATATAAGATTCTTTCAGATCGGTTGCTAAGAATAATCCGTTGATGAGAAAGAATTGCCTCGCATTTTTCCAAACTAGGTACAGGTTCGATTCCTGTCGGGGGCACCACTCACTAAGGCCTCGGCCAATCCCTTAACACAATAGTGCCGCGAGGGTGAAAACCAACACGTGGCAAGTCCCGGTACTCCACGCTCTAAAGAACGTTCGATTTCCCCAGCGAGGAAATCTTCACTCCGTGGAAATCCTGCGACCACTATCGTGCACCAGGGCACGATAGTGGACCATGCTCGCGACGGATTTCCAAGGCCTTTCTCGGTAGAGCCCCAGTACTTCCTTTGTATCGCTCGCGGTTTTCACCCTCGCGGCAATATATTAAAGATTTGCCTCCGCACAGGCTCACAGATAAAAGAGTCGCTCCGGCGATTTAACCCAGGTCATCCAAGAAGACACTTTAGGATGGCCCTGTCCCCCGATCAAAGAGTAAATGAAACCTGCTTTCGCCAGCTGAAGTGTCAGCAAGCCAGAACTCATCGATGTTGTCGCTTGGCACGCCGGCATCAAGGGCCTTGCTTGTTGCCAATCGTATCGCCGGTATATTTGCCAACGCTATATCGTCGCTTTCGAGAAGGAGAATGGTGTGATTCCTAGCACTGTGGTAGGAATCAAGCTGGTCATCGGCTTTCTCTATGGTCTTCTTCATGACCTCAACCATCTGTTCTTCACGATCTTCCGGGGCAGGAGCAACTCTTGAGACAAACAAGCCCGGCTGGTCGCTTTCTTCCTTGCTGATAGAGACAGTAAACGGCACGCCTGCTATTGTGTGGTCTTGGAGCCTGCATGGAAGACTTGGCGCGCTTTCGAGGAGCCACTTGCCGATATTTCCCTTGATCGCAGACCAGTCCATACCCGTAGGAACCGAGCCAACGGCCATGCTGAGTTCGAGGCGGTATGTGAAGCGGCCTTTGAGCTCTTGCTCAAGGTGACCGACTACACGCATAAACTTATCTGAATCTAATCGTTGATCTACAAGAGAATCAATTGTCTTATGTTCAATCGCAACTTTAAGGTCGCCTTGTTCCGCTATCATGTCGCACTTCTTGTCGGTTTTTTCTTCCTGGGTAGGCTGATCATCAGGCCATCTTGTAATGACAAGACGATGAGTTGGGAAATGATTGTAGTGCTTTACGAATTGACGAATAAGTTGCTTTGTTGTCTCTTTCATAAGCATATAATAATGCATCCAAAGAGAATCAGCCGGCAAAAGAAAGCAGCGTCTCAGTTCCTGCGGCTGATTTTTGGGGCGCCCCAGGATGACACTTCTCTGTCTGCCTCTAGCCCCGGATTCTGTTTCTGTAAAGACTTGGATTTCAGAGCATCTGATGTGGTAGACTTCTGCCATTAAAGACACAGGATTGAGTCTTGGACATGGAAATGCTGTTGCTTTCTTAAGAAGTAAGGAGAAAGAATAGAGGTCGTTATAGTGACTAATATTATCGCTGACGTGGTCTTCTTTATGAGTACAAACACTAACGTGAAGACTTTCTGTAACGTCGTGAAAAAAGAGGCTGATATAAGGGTGTCATCAACAAATCAAGGTGAAAGATTATGAAGGAACGATTTACTGACGAAGAGTGGACCCTGTTAAAGTATCTGCCATATCATATTTTTGTAATGATACTTGGGACTGATACATTATTCGCGAGTTCGAAAAGGGCCGATAAGATCGTAAGGCGTATATATAATTCAGCGTATAGAATATTTGCACAGGCTTCAGAACTTCATGACCCGCTGACCCGTGAGCTTTTTAAGGATATGCTTAGCGAAGGACAGGCGCGCGCGACCTCATTTGAAGAATCTTATGGATCCGAAACGGTGCCTGATTCTTTTCAAATAATGCTCTATACTTTCCCCAGTATGGACACTGATGGTTCGAACTATAATATTCGAACAGAAAAAGCTGCTGAGGCTGTGGAAATAAAAGCATTATTAAGACAACAATTATCACCCGAAGAATACCAGGATTTTATGAAGAACCTAATTATTTTTGGTCTTACAATCGCTAAGGTCTCTGGCAGTATATTCACTCGCGGAAGAGCAACAAAACGTGAGACGAACGTTCTCAATAGGTTTGCATCTCTGTATGAATTCGATAACGTCCTCGTTGGGAAAGGCATTCTTTAGATGACGAAGACTACCAGATGGTTTTTTGTGGATTACTCTGTTGTCGAAGTTCATAAAAGATTGACAAGCGGAGTTGTTTTCTCTCGTAACCCTTGCTTCTGTTATCTAATTCGGTTCGAAAGAAACAAGGACAACGCATCTTACTTCAAAGGTCTCATCTGCATATAATATTGTTGATTACCTATAGACGAAGGAGACAATAATGCCAGAATCAGATTATGAAATCATCAAAGAACTCGAAGGATTGGAGAAGGAAGCACACGAGGCTTTTCTAAGATATGTTGATGAGGAGCGCAAGAAGCACCAAGGTTTGCCTTATGGTGATATCAGTAAATTCTTACAAAACTGGCTTGATGCTCTGAAACCTTACTGCAAGAAGTTCAGAGAAGTCTATCCAGACGCTTAATACTTGCTTGATATCATTAAGGGCTTTGTAGCCTTTCAGCTAGCCAACAGATAGATGTATTTCCCCAGCTCAGATAGAATAAATATAGTGTAGCTTAGGAGGCCCTATGCAGGTCATCTCATGGCTCTTGAATCTTGCTCTTGGTGCAATCGCAGTCTACCTCTTCTTTGATAACAGGCGACTGAGGCAACTGGATGCCGACAAAACACTGAAGCTTCTCGACATCCAAGAAGACGAGATCAAGCTAAAATACAAGCGACTTAAAGGTGAAAGCAAAGTCGAGATGGCGCGAAGAGGTATTTCATCCAGTAGTACTGCAGATGGTGAAATAAAGAAGCTTGAAGATGATGAAACGCGGGAACTCGCAAAGCTTCAGATCGAACGAGAGCACTTGCTAAAGATAGCTTCACGCCGACGACGGAAAAACTAACAATGGTCGAGCTTCGTGATTAATCCGAGCGCCCTGTCTGCGAGTCTATACTGAGGTGTGGGCGGGAGCCTCGACCCTGGGGTTCCTTTTGATTAGGAATCGCCAAGCGGCACCCTCCCTTAATCCCTCCCCTCAAGGGAGGGAAATTCGTAATAAAGGTCGAGCAGGCAGGGAAGTCACGGAACGAGCGGAGAGCATTGTTTGCTCGCCGTGGCGACCTGAGTTCTTGGGAGCGAGGCGGGCTAACGATGGTAGGCCGCGAGCCTGCCTGCCGGCAGGCAGGCGGCATGCGAGTCTCTTGTCCTATTTTCTGGCTAGGCCGGCTTTGGCGATTTTGCCGATGAGTTCGGTGAAGTCCAGGCCGGCTTCGGCGGCCGCCATCGGGAAGAGCGATGTTTCGGTCAGGCCTGGAATCGTATTGAGCTCCAACACATACGGCACGCCGGTCTTCTTATCCACGATGAAATCAACGCGGGAGAAATCGCGGCAGCCGAGCGTCTTATGCGCTTTGACCGCGGTTTTTTGGATCTCTTTGATTTTGTCGGCCGGCAGACGCGCGGGGACGAAATACTCGGTTGCGCCCATCGTGTACATCGCCTCGAAATCGAAATGACCTTTTTTCGGCGCGATCTCGACCGGCGGCAAAGCGCGCGTCCGGTCTTCGCCTAGGACGCTGACGGCGACTTCCATGCCCTGGATATATTGCTCCAAAATAACTTTGTCTGAGAAGCTGAAGGCGCCCAAGAGAGCGCTTGTCATCTGGTCTTCCGACTTAACGAAGTTGATCCCTTGCGCCGAACCTTGGTTCGATGGTTTGACGACCAGGGGCAAGCCCAACCGGGCAATAATGTCATTGATAACCGAAGCCGCGCCAAGTTCCTTGACCGCGCCGGTGCTCAGGGCGACGAAGTCAGGCGTCGGGATGTTCTCTTTTTGAAAGAAATCTTTGCTTAACGATTTGTCCATGCCGAGGACGCTGGCCAAGATTCCGCTGCCGGTATAAGGCAGCCCCATGATTTCCAGCAGGCCTTGGATGGCGCCGTCCTCGCCGAAACGGCCGTGTAGGGCGATGAAGCAAAGATCGGGGCGTTCCTTTCTAAGGTGCGTGGCGATATGCTCGTCTACATCCAGACTAGCCACGCGGTAACCGAGCTTCTTAAGCGCGGCGGCTACCCGCTTGCCGCTTTGAAAAGAGATGTCCCGCTCTAACGAATGACCGCCCATGAGCACGGCGATTTTCGGTTTCATTTCTCCTCCTAGCCTTTCAGGCTGCGGTAGAGTTCCATCTCGGTTTCGATGACCTCGCCCAGCCTTCTGATACCTTCGCGGATATCGCTTTCTTTCATAAATGAGTAGTTGAGGCGCATTGAGTCCCGCCCGGTCACACCGTCGGCGAAAAACGCCTTGCCGGGGACGTAGGCGACCTTTTGTTCAATCGCCTTGGCCAACATGTTCGTCGTATCCAGATACGACGGTAGTGTCGCCCAAATGAAGAACCCGCCTTTCGGCGTGGTCCACTTAACGCCTTTCGGGAAGAATTCCTCTATCGCGCACAACATCTTGTCGCGCCTTTTAACGTATATGGCGATCAGTTTGTTTAAGTGAGCGTCCATGTTTGTCTGTCTGAAGTACTCCTCGACAATCCTTTGTGTCAGGCTGGAGGAACACAGGTCAGCCGCTTGTTTGGCGAAAACGATCTTTTCCCGGATAGGGCGGGGCGCAATCAACCAACCGACTCGCAGTCCCGGAGAGAGCATCTTTGAGAAAGTGCCCAAGTAGATTACGTTTTCGTCATCCAGGGATGTTAAAGACGGCGTCGGCGTCTCCTCGAAGGACAAGCGCCGATAAGCGTTGTCTTCGGCGATGATCGTGTTGTACTCGCGGGCCAGCTTGATAAGTTTCTTGCGGCGCGACAGCGACATCGTGACTCCGCTCGGATTCTGGAAGTTGGGGATGACATATATGAATCGCGGTGTGATACCTTTTTTCTTAAGCGAGGCCAGCGTCTCGGCGACCTTCTCCGTCTTGATTCCGTTGTCGTCGCACGGTATCTGAATGATGTTCGCCTGAAAGCTCAGGAAGGCGTTCAAGGCGCCGACATAGCTGGGCGCCTCGCAGATGATCGTGTCGCCCGGATTGACAAGGATCTTAGCCAATAGCTCCAGACCCTGTTGGCTGCCGTCGGTTATGACAATGTCGTCAGGGGTACAAGTCACATCCTCGCCGGCCATGAACTCGGTCAGCCATTTGCGGAGCGGTTCGTAACCTTCGCTGGAACCGTAGTTCAACGCGGCCGGCCCGTTCTTCTTCATTACTTCCTGCATGATTCGGTTCATTTTTTCCATGTTCAGCGCCTTGGTGTAAGGCGCCCCGGCGGCCAGCGCGATGATATCCGGACGTTCGGTAACCGCCAGCAGGTCACGAACCTCACTGGAGCGCATAGAAGCGATCCTATCCGCGTAGAGATGGGTCCACTTGTCGAAAAAGAGTTCGTGGGACGGGCGTTTATCAGCCAAGACAGTACCTTCTTAGAGTGGTCGATATGTAATGAAACATTATACTATAATTGATATTGCTTATTAATCGGACGAGACATAAAATAAAATATACAGGTCAAAAGGGAAATTTTATTTCAACGGAGGTGAAGCGCGATATGTCAGACAAAGGTGGAGAGTTCTATAGCTTCTTAGGGGGCTTCTTGTTCGGAGCTGTCGCCGGTGGCATAGCCGGTATCCTTCTGGCGCCGAAATCTGGCGAAGAAACCAGGCGAGACATCAAGGAAAAAGCGGAAGAGGTCTACGATAAGGGCCGGGAAGTGTACTCCGAGCAGCGCGAAAAGCTTGACGAGGCCATCGAGACAGGTAAAGAAGCCCTGACGGCCAAGACGGAAGAGCTTAAATCGAAGTTGGAAGAAGGCGCCGCGATGCTGCGCAAGACCGAGACGAAACCGGCCGGAGGAAAAAGCAAGGCTAAGTAACTAGCGCCTCGGGTTGCGTTAAAAACCGATGGCCAGAAAAGCGGTTCCCCTCAAGGCGGGAAATCTGGACGATATTCCGGCCCAGTGCCGGGAGTGCGTCCAGTGGAATATGAAGACCCGCGATAATGTCGAGCGCTTACTGCGCGAGTGGGGTTCTTGCGGATTCATACTTTACGACGATAAAAAACCGGCCGGCTTCGTTTTATACGGGCCGGCCAAATACTTTCCCAAAAGCGGCTTATACCCGGCCGCGCCCGTCAGCAAGGATGCCATATTTGTCTCGTGTTTATATGTCGAACCCGGCGCGCGAGCGACGGGCGCCGGCAAGCGGCTCCTGAACGCGGTTGAGAAAGATGCTCTAAACCGGGAGTTTACGGCCTTGGAAGCGCTGGCCGGGCGGGATGAGGACAAACCGCCGGCAATGCCTGTAGAATTCTTCATCGCCAACGGGTTCTACATACTTCGAGACGACCGCCGGCACCCGCTTGTAAGGCTGGAAATCGCCAGCCTCGCGGCCTGGCGCGACAAAGCCGGCGAGGCCTTTGAAAAACTCACCGCGAAGGGCGCGGGGAAAGCGCCGGCTAAGGCGCCGGCGATCATCTAGGAAAAGGAGCATTTTGGACATCAGCAACCCCCGTTTTATGGCGACGGTTAAGGTCGCCGCTTTTATTGCCGCCTATATCGCGGCCGCCTTCCTCTTGGGGATACTTATCCGGTTTTTGCCGGCCGGCGTCATGGATGTTTTCAACCCGGTCGCCCCGGTGCTTATGCTGATCGTCCTGGCGATTGTTTTCCGCGTCTTCTGGGACCGGGAGCCGGTTGCGACCATGGGCCTGGCATCCACCCCCACCTGGGGATATGAGTTTATTTCAGGCTTCGCCGTCGGGATATTCTTAATCTCGACGATCTTCGCCGCGACCGCGCTGGCCGGCGGCCTGACCTTCAAGAGCCATTTTAGCGGCGGCATGCTGAATTACGCGTTCTTCGGTGTCCTGGTCTTCTTCTTTATCGGAATGCTGTTCCAGGTTTTCGCCGAGGAGATTGTCTTCCGCGGATACCTGTTCGTGACGACGGAAAAAGGCTGGGGCGCCGCCGCGGCCGTGGCTGTGACCTCGGTGCTTTTCGGATTATCACACTTCTTCAATCCGGGATTTTCCGTATTTGTGGCGGCCAACCTGGTTCTGGCGGGTGTTCTCATGGCTTTGGGCGTGGTGGTCACGCGAAATATCTGGTGGCCCCTTGGTTTTCACTTGGCCTGGAACTTTTTTGAGGGCTACGTGTTCGGGTTTCCTATTAGCGGCGTCTCGGCCACCCCTGTCAGTCTGTTCATAACCAAAGTCGGCGCGCCAGCCTGGCTTTTGGGGGGCTCGTTCGGGCCGGAGGGCGGCGCCGCCGCGACGATCGCTTTTTCAGCGGGCATCATCTGGCTCCTTATCAAGCTCAAAAGGAGAGGCCGGGATGCCGGAACTGCCTGAGGTCGAAACGATAAAAAGAGGTTTGGCCGCCTTGATAACCGGTAAGAAGATAAAAGGCGTCGAGACGGATCTGCCGAAAATGATTAGAGGCAAGACCTTATCGGAGTTCTCCGCCTCGGTCACAGGGACAAAGATTACCGGCGTCAACCGGCGCGGCAAGCATTTGTTGATCAACCTTAGCAACGGATTGACCATAGTCGGCCACCTTAAGATGACGGGCCAGCTGCTCGTAGTCAAAGCCTCCGATCCGGTCGAGAAATGGACGCATATTATTATCCATCTTAGCGACGGCCGCGACCTTCGCTTCCGGGATATCCGGCAGTTCGGTTACCTGGAGTTATATCCAACCGCCGAGATAGGCGAGGCGGGTGAAAAAATGCCAGGTCTAGGCCCGGAGCCTCTGAGCCGGTCATTTACCCGCGGCGTTCTCGACTGGCAGCTAAAGAAACATCCCAAGCCCAAGATAAAATCACTGCTTCTGAACCAATCGTTTATCGCCGGTTTAGGCAACATCTACGCTGACGAGGTCTTGTATTACGCGAGGGTGCGTCCGACGCGCCGCGCGGGCGTCTTAACCGCCAAAGAAAAGGACCGGATTTATGCCGGCATCAAGACCGTCCTAGACGCGGCCATCGCCAAAAAAGGCACGACGGTGAGGAATTTCGTCGACGCCGAAGGAGAACCGGGCGGATATTTAGAGCATCTGAAGGTTTATGGGAGGACCGGCGAGTATTGTCCTAGGTGTGACGAGGGAAAAATAAAAAGAGTGGTTGTCGGGGGGCGCTCGACGCATTATTGCCCGAAATGCCAGAAATAAGATAAACTACACAAGATGAGTAGAGATTGAATGGGGCAAACGAAAGGGGTGTTGTGGATGAAATTGACGGCTGTGCTGGCAATCGGCTTGGTGGCCGCGCTGGGGGCATTCCTGGTCTCCGGATGTTGTATGCCGTCGGGTTGTTCCGACTTGATCGGACAAAAGGTTAGCGACACGGTTCAAAAAGGCGTTGAGAAGGGTATCGAGGATTCCACAAATACGACAATCGATACGGAAAAGACCACCGAAGCGACTGGCGAGGACCTGAAGAGCGTCCCGCGCTATCCCGGCGCGACGCGTACGCTGTACATCAAAGGCGAGCCTATCGACGGTAACATCAGCGTCAGCATTAATTATGAGACAACAGACAGCGCCTCAAAGGTCGTCAGCTGGTACAAAGATAAGATGGCCGGCCTGGGCTGGACAGTTTCGATGACTGTCTCCGGAACAGACGGTGGCGAAATGATAACTTACGGCAAGAATAACAACGAAACAACCGCCACCGTTAACGTTAGCAAGTCGGGCGACAAGACCGACATCGGGATTATGTACAACGGCGCGGAATCAGGCGCTTAAGGTTTTGAAGTCGCGGCGGGCCGGATAATTCGCTGGTCCGTGATAATTAATTCGAGGAGCAGGTCGTGCGGTTCATTGGGAATCGTCCGGACGATTTGCTCCTCGAACGCTATTCCGACCGTTTTAGCGCCTTCGCGGAGTTTGGTCGAGAAACGGTCGTACCAACCGCCGCCGTAGCCCAACCGGTAACCGCCCTCGTCAAAAGCAATACCCGGGACCAAAACCAGGTCTATTTCAGAAGGTTCGGCGCGGCCGGCATAAACGCCGGTCAATTCCAGAAGGCCGAAAAAATCCGGAATCATTATGCGCTTACCTTCTCCGGCGGCGACGCGCATAGCCGGTTCCGGATCCACTTCGCTGCCGAAAGCGACGTAGGCCATGATAGCGTCGGCCGACCGGTACTCGTCGAGGCTCATGATTCGTTCAGTGATGGCCGCGCTCTTGGCCGCCCGCGTTTCGTCGTCCAGGTTGTCTCGAGCTTCCCGCATTTGCAGACGGAGCCGAGTTTTTTCCGCCGCGGCCAGCTTTTCTTCGAAATCCATAACCAAACGATAACATAAAACCGTTATAATCAAATCTATGACCGATTCCTGCATGATTTGCGCGACTGACCTCGTTAAGAAATTCGGAGAGCATACGGCCGTCGACGGCGTGTCCTTTGACGTCTATCCTGGCGAGATATTCGGGTTCTTGGGACCGAACGGCGCCGGCAAAACAACAACCATCAACATGCTTTGTACGCTTTTGAAGCCGACCTCGGGCACGGCTACGTTAAACGGCTTCGATATCGTCAAACAGCATACCGACGTGCGTAAGTCCATCGGATTGGTATTTCAAGACCCAAGTCTGGACAGCCGCCTTTCGGCCGGAGAGAACCTTAAATTCCACGCCATGATCTACGGATTGCCAACTGAAGTTTTCAAACCGAGGATGGCGGAAGTTCTGGATATGGTGGACTTGAAGGACCGTGTCAATGATATCGTCAATACCTTTTCCGGCGGTATGAAGCGCCGGCTGGAAATCGCTCGCGGTCTTCTGCATTACCCTAAGATGCTGTTCTTGGACGAACCTACGCTTGGTCTGGACCCGCAGACGCGCAATCACATCTGGGAATACATCCATACGATGAAAGACAGGGAGAAGATGACGATCTTCCTGACCACGCACTACATGGAGGAAGCCGAGCACTGCGATCGCATCGCCATCATCGACAACGGCAAGATTGTCGCGGTAGACACGCCGGACGGGCTGAAAAGTATGGTCGGCGGGGATTCCGTCACAATCCAGACCGAGGACAATGCCAAGGCCGCCGAGTTCATCGGCAGCAACTACAGGCTCGAAGTTGTGGGGGACAAGAACGGCTTACATTTCGAGGTCGAAGGTGGGGCGGAATTCGTGCCACGTTTGGCCAAGGAGATCAACGTGCCATTAAAAACCATTACGGTTAACCGGCCGACGCTGGAAGACGTCTTTCTTAAACTTACAGGGAAAGCCATTAGGGATGAAGGAGCCGACGCGATGGCCGAGATGCGAGCGGCGGGACGGATGTGGAGCCGTCCGAAGCGATGAATAATATTAAAGGCATCTACACAATCTGGTGGCGGGACATATTAAGGTTTTGGCGGGACAAACCCAGGATAATCGGCGCGATCGCCCAGCCGGCGCTGTTCCTGTTCGTGTTCGGCGTTGGCCTGTCCAAAGGACTCGGAGGTGCCTTGTCCGGCGGCCAGGGTGGCGCGCTACCGGGTGGATTCGATTACGTGACCTTTATCTTTCCAGGAATCATCGGCATGACCGTCCTCTTCACCTCGATCTTCTCGGCCATCTCCATCATCTGGGACCGCGAGTTCGGTTTCCTAAAAGAAGTTATGGTGGCGCCGTTGTCCCGGTGGGCGGTGGTTGTCGGTAAAGCTCTGGGCGGTAGCACGGTCGCTATGTTCCAGGGCACCTTGATCCTTCTGTTTGCCCCGATCTTGAAGGTTTCGCTGACTCCCCTGAAGTTTGTGGAGATGCTGGGCTTGATGTTTATCACCTCTTTCGCGCTGACGTCGCTGGGAATCGTCATCGCCGCCAGAATGAAGTCCATGGAAGGGTTTCAGATGATCATGAACTTCTTCTTGATGCCGATGTTCTTTCTGAGCGGCGCCATGTTTCCGCTGCAGAACCTGCCGACATGGATGAAAATGCTGGTTGAAGTGAATCCGTTATCCTATGGTGTCGATATTATGAGGTATACGGTCATTGGAGTTAACACCTATCCGATCTGGCGGGACCTCGCGGTCATCATCGGTTTCGGCGTATTGATGATCGGCTTGGCGGTTTTTGAGTTCGGCAGGACGGAATAACAGAGAATCAGGGAAAAGGGAATAAGGGAAGATTTTGAAGATAGGTGTTATTTCAGATACTCATATTCCTTCAGTAACGGATAAGTTGCCTGAGCGCGTATTCGCGGAGTTCCGCGGCGTGGATATGATTCTACATGCCGGAGACAGCGTGTCATTATCGGTACTGGAATCGTTAGCCAAACTATCACAGGTTATCGCCGTCTGCGGCAATATGGATCATCTGGACGTCTGCGCGGAACTGCCCCATAAGACCATTGTTGAAGCGGGGAAATTCAGAATAGGCTTAACGCACGGTTACGGCGCGCCCGGCAACCTACTTGACTGGGTGAAGAAACAATTTGAGGAGGAGAAAGTAGACGCGATTGTTTTTGGACACAGCCATCACGCCATGAACGAAGTGATCGACGGGGTGTTGTTTTTCAACCCGGGGACGGCGACCGATCACCGTTTCTCACACGAGCTGTCTATCGGGATGTTGGAGGTCGATGAAAAGGGAATCAAGGGAAGGATCATTGAGCTGTAAATGGCGAGAGAGAGAATCAGGTTATTAGTTAAAGGTGTTGTTCAGGGGGTCGGGTTCAGGCCGTTTGTCTATCAGCTGGCCCACAAACACGAACTGGCGGGATTTGTTTTGAACACCGGCGAAGGCGTGGAGATCGAGGTCGAGGGGGAGCTTAAAGACCTGGAGGCCTTCCGGTACGGGTTGAAACACAGCGCTCCGCCTCGAGCTTCGATCGACTCCATCAGCCCGCGCATCATGCATGTACGGGGCGACTCTGAATTTGTCATCAAACCGAGCCTGGAGAAACCCGACTTGTTCCAGCTGGTGTCCCCGGATATCGCTACGTGCGACGAGTGCGCCGCGGAACTGTTCGACCCGGCCGATCGACGATTCCGTTATCCCTTCACCAACTGCACCAACTGCGGCCCCAGGTTTACCATTATCGAAGACATGCCTTACGACCGGCCGAAGACGACCATGAACAAGTTCATTATGTGTCCCCAATGCCAGGCCGAATATGACAATCCCAACGATCGCCGCTTTCACGCCCAACCGAACGCCTGTCCGGTCTGCGGGCCGAAACTGACGTTTGTTAAAGGTGGGACCCCTCACCCTACCCTCTCCCCGTCGGGGAGAGGAATAGAAGGTGAGGGGGAGCAAGCCATTGAACAGGCCGTCGCGATGCTCAAGGAAGGCAAGATCGTCGCCGTTAAGGGGCTCGGCGGATTCCAGCTGGCTTGCGACGCGGAGAACGAGAACGCTGTTGGCCGACTAAGAACGAGGAAGAGGCGCTATGGCAAACCGCTGGCCGTCATGATGGCCAACCTGGAGGAGGTCGAGGAATTCTGCGAAGTGCACGCTACGGAGCGGGACCTTCTTGTGTCGCCGGAGCGGCCGATCGTCCTGCTAAAACAGAAGCCCAAGAACACATTGGCTTCAGGTATCGCGCCGAATAATAATTTCCTGGGCGTCATGTTGCCCTATACGCCGCTGCATCATCTGCTAACGTATGACTCCGGATTGGTGTTGGTTATGACCAGCGGCAATCTAAGCGAGGAGCCGATCGCGGCGGAGAACGAGGAAGGCGTTCGCCGGTTGGAGCACATCGCCGACGGTTATCTACTGCACGACCGCGACATCTACTCCCGCTACGACGACCCGGTCGTACGGGTTGTGGACCGGCATGTCGTGATGGTTCGACGGGCGCGCGGCTACGCGCCTTACCCCGTCCATCTGCCATTCAAGGCCAAGAAGGAAATCCTGGCTGTCGGCGGTGAGCTCAAGAGTACTTTTTGCCTACTCAAAGACGCTTATGCTTTCGTCTCCCAGCACCTCGGGGATTTGGAGAACATGGAAACGTTCGAGCATTTCGAGAACACGCTGGAGCTGTACGAGCGGCTTTTCCGGGTCAAGCCGGAGATTATTGCCTGCGATATGCATCCGGAATATTTCTCGACGAAATTCGCGCACAGTCTAGGGATAGAGCCGCTAGTCGAGGTCCAGCACCACCATGCGCACATCGTCAGCTGTATGGTGGAGAACCACGTCCGCGACAAGGTCATCGGCGTTGCCTTTGACGGTACCGGCTACGGAACAGACGGCACTATCTGGGGCGGCGAGTTTCTGATTGCCGATTGGAAGGGCTTTACCAGGGCGGCGCACTTGCGGCCGTTCCGGCTGCCTGGCGGGGACGTGGCGGTTGAGAAGCCGTATCGAACGGCCTTCTCTTATCTCTACACGATATTCGGCGACGAATACGAGAAACTCGATCTGCCGTTCAAAAAGCGGCTCGATCCTGTCGAAACCGAGATAATGAAGAAACAGGTAAAGAAAGGTTTGTTGTCTCCCATGACCTCAAGCGCCGGCCGGCTTTTCGACGCGGTCTCAGCCCTGATCGGCGTCAGGGACGAGATCGAGTTTGAAGGCCAGGCGGCCATCGACCTGGAGATGCAGTCAGACGAGGGCAAACACGGCGTTTATGACTTTGCCTTGCCATACGCCGATCCTTTGGTGATCGATACCGAACCGCTTATTCGAGGCGTTGTCGAGGACCTGCAAAACGGTGTAACGGCGGCGGTTATCGGCGCCAAGTTTCACGACACGATGGCCAGGCTGGTTATCGACGTCTGCCTGGCGCTGAAGGAAAGGACGGACATCAACACGGTCGCCTTATCAGGCGGCGTTTTCCAGAACGCGACCTTGTATCATAAGGTAATGACCGGTCTGCGCGCCAAAGGATTCAAGGTCCTTCTTCATAAGCAACTGCCGGTCAACGACGGCGGCATCTCACTGGGGCAAGCTATCGTCGCCCACTCCTTAGCGGCGATAGCCGACTAAGCCTTCTCTCCCGTCGCTGGAGGTTCTGCGCCATTCGTCGGCCAGTTCGCGAGACCTTTCGGCCGAATCGGGATCGTCTGGATCGGCTACCTCGCAATCGGCCGTGACGATGCGCACCCGGTTATTCCTTACCTCGACGAAACCGCCGGCTACGGCGACGTAGTGCCAACGGCCGTGGTCGTGACAGCGTAAGGCGGCGATCGGCACGCGCGCCATCATCGGTCCGTGCTTGGGAAAGATCGCCACCTCGCTACCGTTCTCAAAATCCGCTTCCAACCGGCGAAAAACAACTTCATCGACATCCACTTCGCGAAGGACCGTGCCGTCAGGGGTTATGATTTCTAGGCTGAGCTTGGTCTTGTCCATGATCTATCCCTCCTTTTTGGCGCTGAAGATATCTTGGGCCGCGGCCCCGGATAATGACTCGGCCTGCCTTAACGCTTCATCAATTGTGCCGACCATATAAAAGGCCTGTTCAGGCACATCATCGTGTTCTCCTTCGACGATTTCCTTGAAGCCGCGTATGGTTTCCGCCAGGGGGACATAAGAACCCGGGATAGAAGAATATGTTTCCGCCACAAAGAACGGTTGTGACAGATATTTCTGCAGCCGGCGGGCCCGCCGGACGACGATTTTGTCATCTTCGGACAGCTCCTCAATGCCTAAGATGGCAATCAAATCCTTAAGCGCTCCGTAACGCTGGAGATAGCTCTTGGCCTTGCGGGCGATTTCAGCGTGTTCGTCACCGACGATCCAGCCCTCCAGGACCTGGGAAGAAGACAGCAGAGGATCGACGGCCGGGTATAGCCCTTGCTCGGCCAGTTGGCGCGATAACACGAGAGACGCGTCCAGGTGGGAAAAAACTGACGCCGGTCCGGGGTCGGCTAAGTCGTCGGCCGGAACATAGACGGCTTGGACCGACGTTATGGCGGCGTCTTGTGTCGATGAAATACGCTCCTGCAGCAAACCCATCTCTGTCGCGAGAGTTGGTTGATAGCCGACTTCCGAAGGGATCCGGCCGCGCAACAGGGATACCTCAAGGCCGGCTTGAATAAAGCGATAGATATTATCGAAGAAAAGCAGGACGTCTTGTTTGCGCTCGTCGCGAAAGTACTCGGCCATAGTCAGGGCGCTTAAGGCGACGCGGAAACGCGCCCCCGGCGGTTCGTTCATTTGGCCGAAAACCAGGACGGCCCGTTCAAGGACGCGCGACTTTTTCATTTCCTGCCAAAGTTCGTTGCCTTCCCTGGTTCTTTCCCCGACGCCGCCAAAGACCGATACTCCATGATGCTCTACCCCGATATTGCGGATCAACTCCATGATTATGACCGTCTTGCCAACGCCCGCCCCGCCGAACAAGCCGATTTTGCCGCCTTTGGGAAACGGCGTCATAAGGTCGATCGCTTTGATGCCCGTCTCCAGGATCTCAGGAAAGGTTTTGACGCGCGCATACGGTTGCGACGGTTTATGGATTTCTGATGTAAGCGCCGTACCCGGAGCCGGCAGCTCGTCTACCGCTTCGCCCAGCACGTTGAAAAGGCGGCCGAGTATCTCGGGTCCGACCGGCACGGAAATCGCCCGGCGCGAATCGTAAACGGGGGCGCCTCGCTCCAGCGCTTCAGTCGAATCAAGAGCAATCGCCCGAACCGTTCGTTCCCCAAGCAGTTGGACGGTTTCCAGAGGCAGGCCGTTTACGGGATTGTTCGCCCTCAGAAGGTTATTAATGCCTGGCAGCTCTCCCGAGAATTCGATATCTACGACCGGTCCCATTATCTGGGTGACTTCTCCGAAGGCATGATCGTCCGGCGGCATCTTAATCTCCCTCCACGGAATACCCCGAGTCCGCTTCAGCCGGTTCGCTTTCCTCTACGACGCGTGACGCGAACAGAACGCTTAGGAGATCTATAGTGATTACCTCGCGGCGCAGCCTGTTGTATTGCATACGGCAGTCTTTGAGCGTTTTTTCCGCTCGCTCCGTAGCCTCGGTCATGGTTATCATCCGCGCCCCTTGCTCGCTGGCGAAGGATTCGAGCAAGATATCGTAGAGTTGCGCCCTCGCGTATACATACAGAAGATCGTCGATTATGAGGTCAAACGACGGTTCGTAGAACCATTTGGAGACGCCGCCGGCGACCGCTCCGCTAACTTCCTTTGACATCGGCAGAAGTTTGACCATCCGAGGCTGCCGTTTTATCGGGGAATAGAATTCAGTGTAAACCGTGTGGACCTCATCGGCCTCCCCTGAAATAAAACGTTCAGTGAGCATGGCCAGCAGACGTTCTACCTCTTCGTAAACTACGCCTTCCCGTTGCCAGTATTCGGCGTGAACGATCGGCACGCGCCGCTTGCGCCAGTACAACTCGCCCTTGCGGCCTTTAACGACCAATGAAACTTCATGGCCGGCGGCCTTTTGACTCTCTATGAACTCAAGACACAAGTGATTGGCGGCCATGTTATAGTTGCCGCACATGCCGCGGTCGCCCGTTATGAGAAATACGCTTATCTGTTTTGGCTCCGGCCGGGCGACCAAAAGGGGCGACAGGGATTCAAGGTCCCCGCCGCTTCTGATCAGGTATGCTTGCTGGTCTCTGATCATGTCGCGCATCGCGGCCGTGTAAGTCCGCATGCCGGCCGCGCGCTGCCTTACCTTCGATATCTTGGCGGCGGCCACAGTCGCCATCGTCCTGGCCATGATCTCGATATTCTGAACCGTCTTAATCTGTTGCTTGAGTTCCGTCAGTTTCTGCAAAGCACACTTTCCCTTTTTGTTTGTAGTCGGTTAAGGCCGTTACGAATTCCTCTTTCGACGCGGGCGTCATTTCCCGCTGTTGCCTTACATCCTTCATGAGCGAGGGATGGCTTTCGTCCAGATAAGCGGAGAAACCGGACTCAAATTCGCTTACCTTGTTCGCCGGGACGTCGTCCAGATAGCCGTTGACGACGGCGAACAGGATCGCAATCTCATGTTCCAGCGGCATCGGCCGGTGTTGATCCTGCTTCAGAACCTCCCTGGCGCGTTCGCCGCGGGACAGCTGATCAAGCGTCGTCTGATCGACCTCCGCGCCGAATTTAACGAATTGGGCCATCTCGTGATACTGGGCCAGATCGATCCGCAGGCGCCCGGCCACGGATTTCATGACGGACGTTTGGGCCATGCCCCCGACACGGGAGACGGACAAACCTACGTCCATGGCCGGCCGGAACCCTTCGTTAAAAAGTCCGGTTTCCAGGAATATCTGACCGTCGCAGATGGAAATGACGTTGGTCGGTATGAATGCCGAAATATCTCCGGCCAGTGTCTCTACAATGGGCAAGGCGGTCAACGTGCCGCCGCCCAGGTCCTCCCGCATACAGGCCGCCCTCTCCAAGAGGCGCGAATGGATGTAGAAAATATCGCCCGGGTACGCCTCGCGGCCGATCGGCCGCTTGAACAGCGAGGATATTTCGCGGTAGGTAGCCGCGTGCTTGGTAAGGTCATCATAGATAACCAACGCGTCGCTGCCTTTATCCATGAAGTATTCGGCGATGGCGCAAGCGGTGTATGGGGCGAGGTAGCGGAAAGCCGGCGGTTCATCGGATAACGACGCGACTACTATGGTATATTCCATGGCGCCCGCTTCCTCGAGCACTTGGACAACCCGGGCTAAAGACGAGGCTTTCTGGCTGATGGCCGCGTATACACAGATTACGCCGGTGTCTTTTTGGCTTAGGATAGTATCGATCGCCAGCGTGGTCTTGCCGATTTTCCGGTCGCCGAGGATTAGTTCGCGCTGGCCCCGGCCCAAAGGCACCAGGGCGTCAATCACTTTGGTTCCGGTGTGTAGGGACAGGTCGACGGGGCGGCGCTTGACGATACCGGGCGCGATCCTTTCGACGGGCAGATAGTCATTTGTCTCGAGCGGGCCGGCCTCGTCGATCGGTTCTCCCGCGGCGTTGACGATTCGCCCCAGAAGCGGCTCTCCGACGGGAACCTCCAAGAGCGTCCAGGTCCTTTCAACCGCGTGGCCTTCCTTGATGGTTTCCTCCGGTCCGAGGACCAGACAGCCAACGGAGTCCTTCAATAGATTAAAGGCCAGGCCGCGCTGGCCGCTTTGGAACTTGACGACTTCCATGGAGCCGATACGGTTTAACCCGCTGACCTTAGCGATACCGTCTCCGACCTCGGTAACGGTGCCGCGCATGGATCTGTCGGCGACGGCGAGGCGTGGGTCCACCTTGTCAATCAAAGCGCCGATATCCGTTGATAGCTTGTCCAAACCAATATCTTTCGGCCAGACCGCACGGTCCAACCGGTTGGCGACCTCGTCGACAAGGTTTTTTCGCATATCCAAGTCGACCTCGGCGCCGCGGCCGATGAGCAACCTGCCCGACGTGTCAAGTTTCGAGTTAATGCGCTGGTTAACGGAAACGGAGCGGCCGGCGGCGTCGCTCAAATCGGCGTTCAATCGATTGATAACCGCCGTATCCAACTGCATCTTTGTCTCCAATACGATGTCGTCGGACTCGGCCGCCCGCAGCATTTCCCGCAACCCCGTTTCCGTGATTCCGACGGAAGGTGCGGGAGAATAATCGCGCGCCGCTTCGCGCGTTGAGTCGGCTACTTCCTTCAGGCGAAACGCCTGTTTTTCAGCTATCTCCGTCAGCTCCGACTCAAGGCATTCAAGGTTGGCATTCAGGTCGATGTCAATCTTGATGCCCCCGTCCAGGTAGATAACGGCGCCGTTAACCGTATTGTCCAACTGGACGCAGAGAGTGTAGTCGCGGCCGGTTATGCGCTCAATATTTCCGGCGATTTCCTTGCAGACGGCATCGGTAAGTTGTACAGGCGTCCTTATGATAGCGATGGAAGAACGGCTTGGCTTTGTTTTTGCCATCGGTGTGGCCGCCTTATGCCTTAAGTTACGTGCCGGCGGTTTTTAGTTCTTTAAGGCCGGACAGGATGATATTCTGAATCATGACGCGCCGGTCCGATTCGGCCAGTTCCTCTTCTATAAATCGTCTGGCCAAGATCGGCACCAGTTCAACAAACTGCCGGGAGCTCTCTTCCGCGATTTCTCGCTTCTCGGCTTCAATCGTCTCTCCGGCCTGCCGGATGATCAAGGCCGCTTCTTCGTCGGCTTTAGCCTGCGCGGATTGGTGGCTTTTCTTCGCTTCCGCTTTCGCCTGGCGCACGATGTTCTTGGCATCTTTAACAGCTTCCGCGACTATTGCCTTGGCTTCGCTTTTGGCGTAGGCCAGGGCTTCCCGGCCCTTGGCCGCCTCGGCGACGTCCGCGGCAATCCTATCCCGACGCCTGGAAAGGTAGCCGCCGATTATTTTTCTTCCGCCATAGGCGATGATTACGACCAGGACCGCGAATTGAATGACTTCTATCAGGAATAATAACGGGTTGTGGGCTATTTCCGCCCAGGCTTCAGTCAGTATCTCAACCATTTACGCCACCCGCTTTAGCGCCAACGACAGCGATGTTTCTGCGGACGACCGCCTCGACGGTATCACGTTTTATTTCTCCGTCCAGTTTGGATACGATGCGCCAAACGTTCGCGACTAGTTCTTTTTCCAGCAGGTCGCGCTCCTTGTCTCTTACCGCCTCAAGTCGGCCGCGTCCGTCGTCTACGATTTTCTCAGCCTCGGTGGTTGCCGCGATCCTTCTTCGTTCCCGCAGCTCGTAGATGTCAGTTCTTGTTTGAGCCGCGATATCGTCGGCTTCCACGCGGGCGCATCTTACAATCTCCTCCGCCTCCGCCGTAGCTTTGACGACGATCGATTCCGCTTCCAAACCGGCCGCCCGGCCTTTGCTGATTTTCGCAGCCCGGGCTTCCATAAAGTCAACATAGCGGTCGAAATATATTCTTTTCATGGCGAAATACGTTATCGAGAAGATAACGATGATGGAGACTATCGTAATCGCGTTGAGCTGGGTTAGCGGATTCAAGTTCATGGTCTTTGAGCTTTCGCTTAAGTTACTTTATTGGCCAGGATAAGCGCTACGACCAGGCAATAGATCACAAGTGCTTCAACCAGTGCCATACCGATAAGCATCGACGTAAACAATTGATTGGATATTTCCGGCTGCCGTGTCATCCCGTCGATAGCCGCGCTGGCGATATACCTCATCGCGATGGCGGCGGCGATGGCGGCAGGTACGATGGACAACGGTGGGGCCAGTACGAGTAACGCGTCTTTCATGCTTGAACACCTCCCTGTTCATCAATGGTCCCGGTCGTTGGTTCCGCTTTTTCTTTGACTGGTTCTTCCTCGATCGCGATGGCGATTCCGAGAGCGCTGGCGGTCAGTAGGGTAAAGACCAGCGCCTGCAGAAAAGCCGGTATCAATCCCAGGATATGAACGATAAGCGGAATGCCGTAGGGCGCCGCGACCATAACCAGCGACGCGACTATGAATTCTCCGCCTATGTTTCCGAAGAGCCGCAAGGATAATGACAAGGCATGGCTGATTTCGGAGATAATCTGTAGAGGATTGGGCCAAACCAGGTGTTTCAGCGTCCCCTTGACGCCCTTAAAGACTGTGGTCAGAATCAGGATTCCGAAAACCGAGCATAGCGATAGCGCGAGCGTCACACTATAAAAAGAGGTCGGCGGGATTCTGATAACCGGCACAGGAATCAAGCCCAGCAGATTGCTAGAGAAGATGAACAGGAAGAACGTCGCCAGAAACGCGGTAACGGTCTTAACGGCATCCGGGCGGACGTTCTTGGCCTGTTTGATGAACCATTCCATGACGGCTTCCGCCGCGTTCTGCACCGGTCCCGGTACGGGCGTTAACTTTTGCCGGGCGGCTATTGTTGCGCCGACAATTAAGAGCAGGCTGACCATGACGGCGTTGGCGATGACTATGTATGGAGTGAATTCGGCAATGGCGCCCTCGGACATGGCTATCTCACCGCTAGCCTTTCATGAAATAATCGCGCAGCCGGAGCATGTCCTTGACGGCTATCGCCAGCGCGACGATAAGCCCCAGGCCGGTTGCGTAAGGGAAGGTGCCCCACCATTTATCCAAGGCGAAACCGATTAAGCCTCCGGCCGCCAGGTACGCAGGAATAAGCGACCAGACGGCGAGGATTCTCAAGAAACTCCCGGGAATCATGGTTGCCATGACCGCTCCTCTCCAGCGGTCGGACCGCTTGCGATAGAGAAGCCAAATTTGAAACGTAAGAGAAGAGTTAAGAAAGGCCTCGTAGCTGCGGCAAGAATGCGGGTGTGTCGCTATGGCTGTGGCTACATCGTAGGTTTATTCACAAATTAAGTCAATGTCTAGCGTTTGAAGATCATGTTCCCGACGCGGCCGCGCGTGGGCCGGATAGCTCTTTCCGGGCACAATTCAGCGCAGCAGAAACATCTTATGCACTTCTCAAGGTCGAATACGGGACGACCGTCCTTGACGGTAACGGCGCCGACTGGGCAGGCTTTCGGGCAGTGACCGCAGGCGGTACAGATTTGGGTGTCGACCTCGGGGCTCTCACGGCCGAGCAACCAACCGCCAACCGTGTTGCCGAAAGAAGGGACGCGGAGGCGTTTTGTTTTCCCGGCAATCGCCTTTATCAGCGGCGTTAGCGGCTGTCCGGAAATCTCTATTTCGCCTAAGTCGGCAACACCTAATCCGCGTCTATGCGCCTCCGCCAGGGTGGGGACTTTCATCGGATTATACCCGAACAAACTGGCGGCGACCGCATCGACCGCGACGCCGTCGGTAGAGGCCAGAATAACACCAGGGTAGATACGGTCCTGAAGCCGCCACTGTCCGCTCAAACCGACAACTCCGTCCATTACGTTGAGCCCCGGTCGAAGTACCGAATACAGGTCGACCAGGAGCGAAGCGAAGTCGACGGAATTACCGCCGACCTTGTGATAAACGCTCTTTAGCCCTCCGGGCACAACGCCGTAGAGGTTCTTGACCGAGCCGGTCGTTTTAGTGAGAACGTGCGTCTTCATCTTCGGAGCGTTGATGATTAAACCGGACTCGACCGCCGGCGAGGCGAGGTAGGCTTCTTTTAGGATCCGGCCGTCCGGGATTTTCACCATAGTGGGGTTGGTTTTATCAAAGCTTAAAACCTCGGCGCCGAGCGCCTCGCAGTAGTCTCTGATTCCGGTTTCCTGGAAAGCCCGGTCGGTCGCGCCATGCCAGCGCGTGCCGCCGGAATCCCCGACGGTGACCTTGGCGCCGCGCGCTATCGCCATCTTGACCAGCGCTCCGATTACCCGTTTGTCTGTGGTGTTCCCTGACTCACCGTCATTTGTTTCAACCAGATTAGGTTTTACCAAAACATTCTTGCCGGCCGCGTCATTTAAAACGGAGGAGCCGCCGCATCGGTCGATCGCCTCGGCGACGGCCGATTCGATGTCCGAATAATCGATAGGGGTGCTGACGACGGATACTAAAGCTTGGATTGCCCCGCCCCCTCACCTTGATCCTCTCCCTCCGGGGGAGAGGAATAACGGCGGGCTTCTTCGACCGCTTCCAGCAGAATGTGGCCGGCGGCGTGCTGAAGAAGGTCCTGGTAGTCGTCGTCGAAAACCATGGCGCCCAGGCAGGGATAGCTCGCCCAGAATTTAAACGCCCAGTGCTCCAGCGTTTCATCATAAGGCTTACCCTTCAGCTTCTCGGCTACGTAATATGTATCGCCGCAAGGCGCGGAGCGAAGGACTTCGACGCGCTTGATGATTCCGTTCGTGACCTGAAACCTTATTGCCGGCCGGCCGATCTTCAAGTCATTCAACACGGCATTTATGGCCGGATGCGACGGATCTTCAGCCAGCGAGCAAAACGGTTTCGGAAAGGCAATCTCTAAGCCAAGTGTCTCGCACCGCTTGGCAAGCTCCCCGCGAAGCCATGGAGTCGTCCAATTCGGGTCTTCCCGCGGCACGATGAGCGCTTTTCCTTCGGCGGCCTGGACAAAAGCCGGTAGTTCCAGCAGAATCTCTTCGTGCACGTTGACGGCGATGATTACGTCATGGGGCGGCAGCTTCTCCGGCAGAAACTCGGCTGGGTCGTCCAGATATTGCGGCAAGACCTGCGGTTGTCTAATTAATTGGACAATTGAATTCTTCAGCCTGGCGGCCAGGCGGTCGGCGTAAGCGCTGTCGAAGACCAGCGAGAACGGACCGGGCTTGATATCTGAGGGCTCGCCGCTTTGAACCAGAACGATTCGTGACTTTGCTGATCGCTTGGGCGCGGCGGTTTGGCGGGTCTTGTTCATGCCGGGCAATAATGAGACCGGCAGTCTTCGGGGCTGTCGAAATCCGGGCCTAAGACCAGGACTTGCTGCTTCTTAGTGCCATAACGGTAGATGGTGATGCCTTTACATTTCAGCTCGTGAGCCAGCAGATATACCCGGCGAACATCGTCGACGCCGGCGTCTTCCGGCAGATTGACGGTTTTGCTGACCGCGTTGTCCGTGTGGAGCTGAAAGGCCGCTTGCATGCGGACATGAACATCCGGTTCAAGGTCGAGCGCCGTCACGAACAGTCTCTTGACATCGTCCGGAACCCCTTCAATCGTCTTCAGCGAACCGTAGGCCGCTACAGCCGCTTTAATTTCGTCGGTTAAGAAACCGCGCTTCTCGGCCGCCTTTACGAATTGAGCGTTATATTCCGGGAGCAAAGCGCCGTCGAGCGCGCGGCGAGTGTAAGACAAAGCGAAATAAGGCTCGATTCCACTGCTGGTCCCGGCGATAAGGCTGATCGTGCCGGTCGGAGCGATGGTCGTAACCGTAGCGTTGCGGAAGCGCTCATAGCCGCGTTTCTCCCATACGCTGCCGGCGAAATTGGGGAACGAACCCCGCTGCTCGGCCAGTTCGGCCGACGCTTCCCAGGCGGTCTTCTGGATGTAATGCATCGTATGTCCGGCGAAATCGAGCGATTCGGGCGACCCGTAAGCCAAACCAAGTTCGATAAATGCTTCCGCCAGCCCCATCACGCCGAGGCCGATCTTCCGGTTGCCGTTTCTGGTGATTTCTTCAATAGCCGGCAGAGGGAACCGGTTCACGTCGATAACGTCGTCTAAGAAGCGGACGGCCGTGAAGACGGCTTCGCGCAACCTGTCCGAATCCAAAACGCCCTGGTCGATAAATGAGGTTAACTTAAGCGAGCCGAGATTGCAGCTTTCATACGGTAAAAGTGGCTGTTCACCGCAGTTTGAGACGACGAAACCGTTGGCGATGAATGAATGCGTTATCGGTTCGGTCAGATCGTAGACTGCTTGCGATTTTGAGAGAAAGACATCATCAACGACATCCTCGAATTTATCCGAATAATATGTTTTTTGAGCAAGCCGCTCAACCTTGTCAGCATGGCGGCCACCCAAAAAGCCGATTTCCTTCAGAAAAACAGGCAAGTTATTTCGGGAGATTTGCAGTTCGTAGAGTTGACTACTTCCTTGATAGGACTTGACGTCACCTTTCTTATTAACATAAGTGAAGGTTGAAGTCATTTTGCGCGCCCGGTCATAGATCTTGCATTTGATTCCCAAGTATAAAAGAAGCTTCTGCACATCTTTTAATAAGTACTCGGACACGGACGTCAACCTGATGTATGTCGTCTGATTTTTCTGCTGGATGCCAATCGTACCGTCCGCCGTGAAAAGAGCTTGCAGAAAACCGATTACGGCCTGCTCCGGCGCGGCGAACAGGGCGTCAGGTACTCTTTTGTCTCGGGACTTAACATTCTTTATGCCTAATTGCTGGAAGAATTCGACAAACATTCGGCTGTGATAGGACAAGTGAACGGTCGAATCGTTCCGCGCGATCGCCCGAATATCCTTCCCGTACCAATCGTTTAAAATGGGTCGCAGTAAATCAAGAACGCGTTTGTCCTTGCTGCCGAACACGAAACCGACCCTGCAATCCTTGTCGCCGGCTCTCAACCAACCATCGCCGGTCAGCCAGCCCAGCGTCCAGCCCAATTCTTGAGACCAAACGTACGGCAGATTGTTGGTATAGGTTCTCCCGTTGCGACCCCGCGTCTTTCGTTCAACTAAAAACGGCAGACTGCATGATTGACCGAATCCGCCGCGTGACGACTGAATCAACACGCGGTCTTTTTCCGGTATCAGATCTCCGGCTGCCTTCCATCCGTCAGTCGTCATAATCCTGTGGTCGGGAGTCACATCAATTTCATATCCGCATTTTGTGACGACTCTAATGGTTTGTCTAATACCGGTGAGCCAGGCGGCCGCAACCGGATTTACCGAGACGCCTGTTTTTGGGACAGCTCGTGTTCTTACCATTACTGTCGTGCTGTTTTCCGACGTTCGCGATTCACTGGAAACCCTATCGTCAGTGATTACCGATAATCGGCCTCCGGCTCGTGACTCAGCGATATCGTCCATTCTGAGCAGACCTCGGTCCGTGGCGACCAACGCGTCGCCTGAAACGCAAGGATTGGTGCTGGCGAAGTTGCCAAGGGCCGGCGTCGGATTGTGCCGGTTCATCTCGTCGATAAAAATCAAACCCGGATCACCGGTGGCCCAGGCTGTTTCCACGATCAGGTCGAACAGCTTTCGCGCCTCGACAGTTTTCTTCTTTCTTCCGGTTCTTGGATTGATCAGTTCGAACTTGCCGTCATGCTTGACCGCTTCCAGGAAAGCGTCTGTTACCGCCACGGAAAGGTTAAAGTTCTCCAAAACGCCGGGTTCTTTTTTCGCCTTTATGAAATCGACTATATCGGGATGGTCAACACGCAGAATGCCCATGTTGGCTCCGCGCCGCCGTCCGCCTTGCTTGATTACGTCCGTCGCGGTGTCGAAGACCTTGATGAAAGATAACGGGCCGGACGCGACGCCCCTGGTCGACTTGACCATATCGCCGTCGGGACGCAGCGACGAAAAACTGAACCCGGTGCCCCCGCCGCTCTGGTGGATGATGGCCATATCCTTCAAGGCCTCGAAGATTTCGGCAATCGAGTCGCCGACCGGGACAACGAAACAGGCAGCCAGCTGGCCGACAGGCGTACCCGCGTTCATAAGCGTCGGTGAGTTGGGCAGGAACAGGCCGTCAGCCATTAGATGGTAGAATTCCTGTTCCCAATGGGCGCGGCCAGCGGTTCCGGCATAGTCTTCTTCGGGTTCTGATACCGCGCGAGCAACCCGCTTAAGCATTTCGTCCGGCGTTTCGGCAACGCGTCCTGATTCGTTTTTCAGGAGGTACCGCTTTTTCAATACAGCCATCGCGTTATCGGAAACCTTCATGTCATTCACCGCGAATCAGGAAATCGTAAGCTGAGAGAGCCGCTTTGGCGCCCTCGCCCGCGGCGACGATGATCTGTTTGTCCGGCACATCCGTCACGTCTCCGGCCGCGAAGACTCCGGGGAGGCTGGTCCGACCGGTTTTGTCGACGATAATCTCGCCCCGCTCATTGGTTTTGACCAATCCCGCGACCGGACCGGAATTGGGCAGCAGCCCGATTTCGACAAATATCCCGCCGACCGCCAGGATTCTCTCTTCGCCGGTGACCCGGTTCAAGACCTTGGCCGCCTCTACCATAATGTCGCCGGATATCTCGACTATCTGCGAATTAACTAAGATGGCAACATTCGGCGCGGCTTTGACTTTCGCGATGTAGGTCTCATCCGCCGGCAGTTTGGGTCCAAGTTCAATGACGTAAACCTTTGGCGACAGCTGCATAAGTTGTATGGCGGCGTCCAATCCGGAATTGCCTCCGCCGACGACCGCTACGTCTTTTCCCGCGAAAAGGGGCGCGTCGCAGGTCGCGCAATAAGTAATCCCGCGGCCTCTGAACTCGGCCTCGCCGGCCGTTCCCAATTCCCGCGGAATCTTGCCGCTGGCGACGATTACCGCTCGGGCCGAATATTGGGCGCCGTCCCGGCCGGTCATTTTAAAGGTCTTCCCCGAACGCTCGACCTTGATCGCCGGCTGGTAAACCATTTCCATCGGAAACTTCTTTAAGTGTTCTTCAAACTTGGCAACCAGGTCGGCGCCGCTGATATACTCGTAGCCAAGATAGTTTTCAACGGCGCTGCTCCAGAGGGCTTGGCCGCCGACATTCTCGGTCAAGAGCAGGATCTTCAATTGTTTGCGGGCGCAATAGACGGCGGCAGTCATGCCTGCCGGTCCCGCCCCAAGTATCGCGACGTCGTACATTTCTAAAGACAGCTCACTTCAATAGCTTTTCCACTTTACCCCGGTTGAAGCCGACGACAATCGTATCGTCGATGTCGATGACCGGTACGCCGATTTGTCCGCTCTTCTGAATCATAATTTGCAGGGCGGCTTTGTCGACCGAGACATCGATATCCTTAAAAGCGATGTTCTTCTCTTTAAGCCAATCCTTGGCTTGGTGGCAGTAAGGTCAGGTCGGGGTGGAGTAGATGGTGATGTTTTTGGCTGGAGACATAATGATCCCTCCTTAGACTCATTCAAACAAATTGTAGCATAAGGCGGGCGTATGACCCTGCGATTAACCGCCCAGGATCGGCAGTGCGGTGAGCAGTGCGCCCGCCAAGACAAGCCCGGTCAACATCCCTATGAACTGCCACCTGACGTCGTTCTGGTCTTTGCCGATTGTCAAAACAAAGGGAAGATAGAAAATGAAGAAACCGGCGCTGGCCGCTTGGAGGAAAGGCGATATTAGGTCGTTGTTTGCGGCGGCGCTAAGGTTGAATCCGGCCAAAGCCGGCAGGCCGGCAATCAAGCCTAGGCTTAGGACGTACATCGGCGACGGCTGGCCTTTTATAAGCAACGCGCCGATGGAGACGCCCTCTAGAAGAAACAACAGGAACAGTGCGCCGGCCGCCGCCGCTCCAGCGGAATAGATACCGGTTGCCGCCTCGCCTCCGATGACAAGGGCCAAGGAGAGGTTGAATAGCCCGAACGCGACGGATAAAACAACCGAACGGCGTCTTTCTCGAATCGCGAAGACCAGTAAAAGAGGCACTCCCACTAAACCGAATAGCGCCACGACCGTGAATATCACCGGGTTAAAAGCCAGTGTGGGGGCCGGCTGTCCGCTTTGGAATATTTCGCCGATCCTGATAACCACGTCGGAAACCGTCTTAACGATCAGGAAAAGGATTACGCCTCCCGCCAGCGCGTTAATAGCCAGGATAACGCGCCGGGGCCAGCTTCTGCCCACATAGACGACCAGGCCGAGAAGAATCGCGACAACCGTCGACTGCACTAAGAGAGTCATATACTCAAGCATAATCGCGGTTGTTTCGTAGCGTCAAGACGTCAGGGGATGCTAGAATCTTTCTTATAGCCGTTACCTTGAAGGAGGTCTTTGGTTGTGTGTTTGGGAGTACCAGGGAAAGTAGTCGCCGTTTATAAGGAAAGGGAGCGCGCCGACGTAGACATCAGCGGCGTTGTTATCGAGGTCGGGTTGCAGTTCGTACCGGACGTTGCCGTCGGCGAATACGTTCTGGTGCATACCGGTTTCGCCATGCATAAGATGGACGAAGGCGAAGCGTTAGAAACCCTCGAGCTCCTTGAGGAGATGGCCCGCCTGGGCGAAGAGGCCGATGGTCAAGTTTCTTAGCGAGTTTCGCGACCCGGCGATCGCGGCCGGATTATTGAAAAGAATCGCGGCGGTTTCTACCAAATCCGTTAGCTTCATGGAAGTCTGCGGCACGCATACCGTTGCCATCAGCCGGAACGGCTTGCGTTACGCGGTTCCCTCAAATATCCGTTTGTTATCCGGTCCGGGGTGCCCCGTCTGCGTTACGGCGAATTCTGACATCGACCGAATGATTGCAATCACCAGCGAACCCGGTGTTATCATGGCGACCTTCGGCGACATGATGAAGGTGCCCGGTTCTTATTCGTCGCTCAGCGAGGAGAAGGCCAGGGGCCGCGACATCCGCGTCGTTTATTCCACGTTGAACGCGCTGGACATCGCCGCCGCCAATCCGGATAGGGAAGTAGTTTTTTTCGGCGTAGGATTTGAGACGACTACGCCGACTGTCGCCATGTCAATCCTCGAGGCAAGGAAACGCAACCTAAAGAACTACAGCGTGCTGTCGGTTCACAAGCTCGTTCCGCCCGCGATGAAAGCCCTTCTTGACCTGGGCGAAATCAAGCTTGACGGTTTTATCTGTCCGGGTCATGTATCGATGGTCATCGGCACCAAACCGTATGAATTCATAGCCCGGGATTATGGAATCCCGTGTGTCATTACCGGCTTTGAGCCGCTCGACGTTCTGGAAAGCGTGCTTATGCTGACCGAGATGGCCGAAGCCGGGGAGGCCAGGGTGGAGAACGCCTATAAAAGGATTGTCAGCGCTGACGGAAATCCAAAGGCTCTTGAGATTATGGACACAGTTTTTCAGCCGGGCGACGGCGAATGGCGGGGCATCGGGGTGATTCCCGGCAGCGGTTTGGACGTCCGCCCGGAGTTCGCCGAGTTCGACGCCCGACGCAAGTTCGCGGACGTGGCCATACCGCCCGTCAAAGAGCATAAAGGCTGCCAGTGCGGCCAGGTACTGCGAGGCGTTATTTATCCTTACGAGTGCAAGTTGTTCGGCAAAGCCTGCGTCCCGGAAAACCCGGTCGGCCCTTGCATGGTATCCAGTGAAGGCAGTTGCGCCGCCTATTATCGCTATGACGAAAAACCAACCAGTGATTAGAGGTTAGTAGTTAGTTGTTAAGAACATTGGCCACTAAACACTAACTGCCAACTACTAACAACTATATGAGGTACCTATGAGTGATGACCGAATATTATTAGCGCACGGCAGCGGCGGCAAGGTTTCCCACCGGCTGATATCCGAACTGTTCATGAAGGCGTTCGCCAATCCCGCGCTGAACAAGGAAGACGACGCGGCCGTACTGGAGGGCGCGGCCCGATTCGCTTTTACCACTGACAGCTATGTTGTGAAACCCGTCTTCTTTCCCGGAGGCGATATCGGCAAACTGGCGGTCTGCGGAACGGTCAACGACCTGGCCATGAGCGGCGCCCGGCCGAAACACTTGAGCGCGGCTTTTGTCATCGAGGAAGGATTCCCGCTGGATGATTTGAAAACGATCGTCGATTCTATGGCCAAGGCAGCCAAGGAGGCGGACGTGGATATCGTTACCGGCGACACTAAGGTCGTCGAGCGCGGCAGCGCCGATCAAATCTTCATTAACACGGCCGGCGTCGGTATATTAAGTGAAGGCGTCGACGTCTCCGCTTCGAACCTAAAACCGGGCGACAAGGTTTTGCTTTCCGGAAGCCTTGGCGACCACGGTGTTGCCGTAATGAGCAAGCGGGAGAACCTTTCGTTCAGGACGGCGATTGAGAGCGATTGCGCACCCTTGAACGCCATGGCCGCCTCGATTCTTATGAGCGGGGCGGAGGTCCACGCGTTTCGAGATCCGACGCGCGGCGGTCTGGCCAGCACGCTAAACGAGTTTGCCGAACGTTCGGATGTGTCCATCACCATCGATGAGAGCGCGATTGTAATCGCCGACCAGGTCCGGGGCGCTTGCGAAATGCTCGGCCTCGATCCTTATCAGGTAGCCAATGAAGGCAAAATGGTCGCCGTAGTTCCGGCTGCGGATGCGGGAAAAGCCCTGGCCGCGATGCACGGGGATAAGTATGGCCGGGACGCCGCCGTTATCGGCGAGGTTAACACCGGCGCCGCCCGCGTGTATATAAAGACCGCCGTCGGCACCACCCGCATCCTCGATATGTTAATCGGGGAGCAACTTCCGCGCATCTGTTAGCCAAGAAAAACGCCTTAGAAGCCTCCTAAATTAACCCCAAATACGTAGTATCGAGCAATATTTCTGTGGTATAGTACCTAAACCATCAAAAATATCCCTAAAAACCGGAGGACATACGTCTATGGCCGCCAAAGAAGCCGTCGAAGAAGTCAAAATCAACGAAGAACTACCCGTTATCCCGTTGAAAGAGCTAGTTGTCTTCCCATATCTGGTCGTTCCGCTGCTTGTCGGCAGGCCAAAATCAGTGGAGGCCTTGGAAGAAGCGATGCGCACAGACCACGTGGTATTCTTGGTCGCGCAGAAGCAGCAGGTTTCCGAAGACGCCGAACCGGAGCCGGAAGATCTCTATCAGATCGGCACCGCCGCGACGATCCTTCAGGTCTTGCGGTTGCCCGACGGCACGGCCAGAGCGCTTGTCGAAGGCTTGGCCCGCGGCAGAATCGCTAAGGTTCTTAAGAATGACCAGTATCTAAAAGCCCGCGTTGAGCAACTGGTTTCACCTGTGGAAAGGCGCAAGGAAAAGACCATTGAACTCGAGGCCTTGATGCGAAACGCGGTTAACGAGTTCGAACGGGCCGCGCAGCTTGGCAAACCGATTCCCTCAGAGGTAATTGTGGCCGCCCTTAATATCGACGAGCCCGGCCGGTTGGCCGACTTCATCGCCTTCCATCTGTCTTTGAAAACAAGCGAGCGCCAAGAGATTTTGGAGGCCGCGGACGCGGCCGCGCGGCTGGAGAAAGTCGTCGATTTCGTCACGCGGGAAATTGAAATTCTGGAGGTCGGCGGTAAGATCCGCAATAAAGTCGAAGAACGTCTCGGCAAAACGCAGCGCGAATACTTCCTGCGCGAGCAGATGAAAGCGATTCAGGAAGAGCTGGGCGGCGAGGGCGGCGTGAGCGAAATGGAAGACTTGGCCGCCAAGGTCGAGGAAGCTGGCATGACGGCCGAGGCTAAAGAAAAAGCCTTGAAAGAAGTCGACAGGTTGAGCAAGATGTCGCCCGTATCCGCCGAAGCGCCGGTTATCCGGACTTATCTCGACTGGCTGATCGGCTTGCCGTGGCAGAAAACTAGTCGTGAGAAGTTGGATATCAAACGGGCTGAGAAGATCTTGAACGAGGACCACTACGGGTTGTACATGGTCAAGGAACGAGTCCTGGAATTCCTGGCTGTACACAAGCTTAACAAGAAAACCAAGGGGCCGATTCTTTGTTTTGTCGGTCCGCCGGGAGTCGGCAAGACCTCGATCGGCAAGTCGATTGCCAGGGCGCTCGGCCGAAAATTCATCCGGATGTCGCTGGGCGGTATCCGCGACGAGGCGGAGATACGCGGCCACCGGCGAACATACGTGGGAGCGCTGCCCGGACGGATCATCCAGTCCATCCACCAAGTCGGTACCAAGAATCCGGTGTTTATGCTGGACGAAATCGATAAAGTCGGCGCGGATTTTCGCGGCGATCCGACGGCGGCCCTGTTGGAAGCCCTGGATCCGGAGCAAAACAACGTCTTTAGCGATCACTATTTAGAAACGCCGTTCGACCTATCCGACGTGATGTTTATCACGACGGCTAATCTATTGGACCCGATTCCACCGGCGCTGCGCGACCGTATGGAGGTCATCTCCTTCCCGGGTTATACGGACGACGAGAAACTGAACATCGCCGATAAGTTTTTGGTGCCAAAGCAATTAAAGGAACACGGCATCAAGCAAGCCCGGCTGAAAGTCAGCAAAGACGCGTTGGTCGACGTGGTCCGGGAGTATACGCGGGAAGCGGGCGTCCGTAATCTGGAGCGCGAGATTGCCACCATCTGCCGCAAGACGGCCCGCGATATTGTAGAAGGTAAGAAAGCCACGGTCAGGGTGACCAAAAAGAACTTGAGCAAATTTATCGGCGTGCCGCGTTTCAAGTACGGCATGGCGGAAGAGAAGGACCAGATCGGGGTTGCGACAGCGCTGGCTTGGACGGAAGTCGGCGGCGATATCCTGACAGTCGAAGCGACGACCATGAAAGGTCGCGGCAACCTGACTTTAACCGGCCAGCTGGGCGAGGTAATGCAGGAAAGCGCGCAAGCAGCCTTGAGCTACACCCGGGCCAACGCCGAAAAGTTTAAAATACCGCAGAAATACTTCAGCGACTACGACATGCATATCCACGTCCCGGCCGGAGCCATCCCGAAGGACGGCCCGTCGGCGGGCATCACCATTGCGGTCGCCATGATTTCCGCTTTGACCGGGCGGCCGGTTAAAAAGGAAGTGGCGATGACGGGCGAGATTACCTTGCGCGGCCGGGTTCTGCCCATCGGCGGCATTAAGGAAAAGTCGTTGGCGGCGCACCGGGCCGGCATCAAAGAAATCGTCTTGCCATCGGAGAACGAAAAGGACCTGGAAGAGATTCCGAAACACGTAATCAAGGATCTGGCGTTTAAGTTCGTCGAGACGATGGACGAGGTCATCAAGCTTACTTTGGACAAGCCGGTCAAACCGAAATCGGCCAAGAAATCCTGATATAATCGGGGGCGGGCGGGAATAGCTCAGTAGGTAGAGCGTCAGCTTCCCAAGCTGAAGGTCGCGGGTTCGAGACCCGTTTCCCGCTCCAAAATAAATAATCCAAAACCCACCAAGACGGTGGGTTGTTTATTTTGGAAAGAAGACAGCGGGTCTCGAACCCGAGGGGGGCTATTCTCCGGGGGGAGAGGCTTCCCCCGGAGTCTATGTTAAGGAAGGGGGAATATTAAGGGGGAAACCGTTGGTTGCCCACTTAAGGAGGCCGGGCAGTTAGGTGACCGGCCGACGGTTCGACGACCCGTTTCCCGCTCCATTTCTAAAATAGTGCGCGCGGGTCCTGCCGCGAATGGAACTAGCATGCCGCTCGCGGCCTACCATCGTTAGTGTTTTGGGGTCAGTCCCTTTCTTATTATGAGATAGGGCCTGACCCCGTGTTTTAAGTCGCTATGGCGAGCGAACAATGCTCTCCGCTCGAACGACGATTAGCTTGCATGCTCGTAAGAATTGCGTCACCCGCAAATAGCTCGATCATACAAAAATCTCATGCGTAGGCTAAGGGAGGATTGGGGAATGGCCGATGCCGGCCAGGGTTTAGTCAGGCCGGTCCGCCTCAGGCGGAGTTCGACGACCCGTTTCCCGCTCCACTGTATGAAGTGCAAGCCTTGACTTGCGCGCGTCAATGTTTAAATATTACTAATGGCGTTGCGTGTAATACACAGAGGAAACCTCCCTTGTTTTACTCCGTATTGCTTGTCAACTTTTATTCGGCCCTTGCCGATATTCTATGTGGAGTGCCGTATTTCTCGGATTCTCATAGCATCATGGAGGGGTCAGGAAGGATTAGATGTTATCGGAACGATCGATGGTAAAGATCAGATGGCTGGCCCTAGGGTCGGCGCTGGCGTTCTTCGCCATTATGGATGTCCGCCAGATCCGGGGCTTGCTTCTGCTTGTCGCGGCGGGAGTACTATATAACCTGCTGCTTGCGTCTGTCAAACTCCCTGAATATTCGGAATTCTTGAAAACCTTGTCAACCATTGTCGATATTACCGGGTTGACGTTGCTGATTGTTTTCACCGGTGGTCCTAACAGCATTTTTGTTCTTTACATGGCGATTTATCTGTTCTCGGTCGCTCTGCGACACTCCGTCACCATTGGCTTGGCTTTAGCCGTTTTGGCCAGCGCCGGCCTGTCCGTCTATTATTTCAGTTCCCCCAGCGCGGAGATTCAAGCGGCCGTATTGACGAGAGTCGTCGTTTTCATGATTGCTCCGCTGGGCGCGTTGTTGCTTGACGCCAGACATGGCGGCGAAACTCATGTTCAGATAACGGAAGCGGCGGAGAAGCCGAGTCTGCCTGAACCTGAACCAGAAATCGAGGCTGAACCGGAACCCGAATCCACACCAGAACCCGAACCAGTTGAAGCGGCCGCACCGCCGGTACCGGAACCGGCCCCTCAAGAAGAGAAGCTGGCGGCGGTGACTAGCGCCCCGATAAGGGAAGAAGTCGCGACGCCCGCCGAGGAAACCGTTTTGCCTGAAAAACAAACCGTAGCGGATAAACCTGCCGCGGCCGATAAAACGCCGGCGGCCGGAACACTGGCTGAGCAGATAGGCGTCGCGTCGGAACCCGAGGAGACAGTGTCCGTGCCGGCAAGTGAACCGCCGACATCTGTTCTGGATACCAGGATGCTACGGGAGAAGATTTCGGAGCTGTCAACTTTGCATGAAGCCAGCAAAGCCCTGGGCGCCAGCCTGATTCTTGAAGAAATCGTGGACACGGTCGTAGATATCTCGGCTAAGGGCTTGCATGGCGACATCGCCGGGGCGCTAGTGTACGACGACAAAACCGGCCTGATGACGGTGGCCGGTTTGCGCGGGTTCACTTCGGAAGAGCGAGAGGTCATTAACAGCACGACCTTTACGCCGGGCGAGGGGATTCTGGGCGAAGTCTTTCTTAAGAAAAAGACGCTGAACATCGTCGATTTAAGCGAGGAGAGGCCGGGCTCGGCTCCGTTCAACGGTCGCGTCAGATCTTTCCTGGTGACGCCGCTATCGACCGACGGCTATGACATCGGCGTTCTGTTCCTAGGCAAGTTCGTCAAGGAGCCGTTCAGCGCGTCGGCCGAGGAATTTATTGAGACGATTTCGGGCCAGGCGGCCATCGCGGTCGAGAACGCTCGCCTTTATACCCAAGCTCAGGAACTGGCCATCCATAACGGATTGACGGGTATCTATAACTACCGGTATTTCATGAAACAACTGGACGAGGAGATCAAAAGGGCCGAGCGATACGGCCGGAGCGTCTCCCTGATGATGATCGATATAGATCTCTTTAAAAACGTCAACGATTCACACGGGCACCAGCGGGGAGACGAAGTTTTAAAGGGACTGGCGCAGACCCTGGTCAACAACACCAGGGAAACCGATGTTGTCGCCCGTTACGGCGGCGAGGAATTCTGCGTGATTCTGCCGGAGACCGACCTGGAGGACGCTTTGGAAGTTGCCGAGAAACTGCGGACGTCCGTCGCTAAGGCGAGTTACGCCAGAGAAAGAGGCCATTCGGTCAAGATCACCATCAGCATAGGCGTCGCCGCATATCCCGGTAACGCCGGCAACCAGGAAGACCTCTTAAGAAAGTCCGACGACGCGCTCTATGCCGCCAAAACGAAGCGAAACATGGTTGTTAGCGCCAGCTCCGCGGCCAGATCGTCAGATAGACCCGCCATTTGACCTGCTTTCCTGCTCACCTTTATAATTAGTCCTGCAGAACATGAAGTCGGGATGTAGCGCAGCTTGGTTAGCGCGCCACGTTCGGGACGTGGAGGTCGCCGGTTCGAATCCGGCCATCCCGACCATCCTTCGCTGTTGGACTACGGCCTGGTGGCCTCCGTCCTTATGGGCGCTACGGATGGCAAGCCATCTTTCCTAAATCCGGAGGGGTTTTGACTCTTATATTCATCATTGTCGAGTGGCTTGGGTTTGCGGTTTGCCATCAACTGCCGGAGCGCTCCTTCAACTATGGCAGCCAGATAATCGCCATCTGCGCCCGCGATACCGGCATCTATATGGGATTGCTGGTCGGATTTATCTTCCTGACAATCATTAACCGAAAGCATGAGCACGGCTTCCCGCCCTGGTGGGCGATACTCGTAGGGATATGCGGGATCGGACTGATGGGCCTGGACGGTTTGACGTCATACGGCGGTTTTCGGACGACGACAAACGAGATCAGATTAATCACCGGAGCGCTCGCTGGCATGGCTTTGCCGATGGTCCTGGTCCCGATGTTCAACTATCAAGCCTGGAAAGAAGGATCGGAAGAGCGTGTTATCAAAGACGGGTGGCATTTCCTGGCATATCTGGCCGCGGCCCTGGTGACAGTATTTTTGTTCCAGTACAGACCGGGCTGGCTCTTTTGGCCGATGTTCGCCATAACGGGATTTTCTGTCGCGTTTGCCTTCGTTTATGTCAATATGATTCTAGTGATGCTGCTGCCGTGGTTTGCCAGAAAAGCCGAGCGTGTTCGGCAGCTTGCCGTCCCGGCGCTGATTGCCGCCGTTATGGGATTCGCGGAACTCGGGGCCGCCTACTATATGCACTGGTATTTGTTGCAGAAGTTGCTGGCTAGATAGAAGTGATGGTTGTGAAAACAGTGATGGAAGTGATAGTAATCATCACCAATATCACTAGCATCACCAGCATCTCATACTTGAAAGAGAAGGAGATAGATCATGGCCAAGAAAAAAGATGCCAAACCGGCCAAGGAAGAAAAACCGGTCGAAACGTCCGAGGAACAGCCTAAAAAAGAAGAGATGTCCGAAGACGAGGCGCTTAAGAAACTGCAGGATACCGTGAACAGAATGCCGGTCAAAGACCTGATTGGCAGTATGCTGATGAACCTGGCGGCGACGTCCTATGTGAAACTAGGCCTGCCGGCGGAGACCAACGCCGCTTACAAAGACACCGAGCAGGCCAAGCAGGCCATTGATTGCCTGGACGCCCTCCTGAAAGCAATCGAACCGGCGATGGACCTGCAGGAGGCCAACGCCTACCGGCAAACCGTCGCTAACCTCAAACTCGCCTACGCCCAAGCGGTCTGAATAAATGTGCGCCTGGGCACTTAAGTCGCCGCGCGGCAAGTCCCGGTCGTATCCGCTCGGAAGAACGCTCGATTTCCCAGCGAGAAAATCTTCGCTCCCTGTAAATCCTACGACCACTACAACGCTACGTAGCGTTGTAGTGGACCATGCTCGCTTTATGTTAATGGGGTCAGGCCCTATCGCATAAAGAGAAAGGGCCTGACCCCAGCTTCCCTCCGGAAATGCCCCCGTACATCCTTTGTCTCGCGGAATGCGGCTTCAAGCGCCCAGCCGCATCTTATTAATTACTGATAAGGAAACCCAGGTTCGAGGCTTCTGCCCATTCTGATTGAGATTAATAGTTGCAAAAACTTAAGAAACACTTATACTAGTGATAAGTAATATTTATACGGCCGTACACATGAAGGAGGAAAAATGGCAAGAAAGACAGTTTTAACCATTGCAGCGATTATGTTGGTCGTTGTAGTGGGGGCGGCGTTGGCCGGATGTACAACGCAAACAAAGACGGTGGTGAAAGAGGCTGAGCTTAAGGTAAGCAAGGAAATACCGATCATAACGGACACGAAGGCAAAGACCGTTACGATTTATGCCGAGGTAAACGGAAAATACTTCTCGGAGCCGACGCGTCACGGCATTGTCTCAACGCTCGGATCGAACGGCGGCAAGTCACTCTTGTCCTCGTATGTAGATCCGATCGTCTTCAACGAAGCGTTGGTTAAAATCGGCGCCAAGCCCGGGGATAACATCAAGCTCGACTCACCGGCCGGAACTATTGTTGAGGGTACGACGTTGGACGTTAAGGTCAAATCCGGAAGCAGGACTTTTAATTTCGCTGACGCCGTTAAGGCGGAGCCGGCGACGCAAAAATTCGATGTTCGTTTCGGAGGAAACCGCAAGAACGCGTCAGAGCTGAAGACAGGTTGCATTCTTTGTCTGGACGCCTGCGCGGTTGGGATCACCAGCAACGCAGGGTGGGGCTGGTCCTCATTCAAGGAAGGCAAAGTGAAATTCTTCGGCAAAGAAGATGTTTTGCCATCCGACGGTTCACCGGTTTCAGTTATTTTTTCAATAAAGAAGTAGCTCATATTAACCATGGGAGGGCTGAACGCCGGTGAAGAGGCGACAGAAGGATCTGATAGTCGGCAGCGTAACGGCATTAGCGGTCTTGGCGTTACTTTATCTTGTAGTGCCGGACATCAACACTTTTGTCAACAACGCTTTCAAGATCTTGTCGAAAGCCGACGTCAAGGCGCTGCGCGTGTATTTCCTATCCTTCGGGCCTTGGGCTCCGGTTGTTTCAGCCCTTCTTATGATTTTTCAGTCGGTTGTCGCGCCGCTTCCGGCGTTCGTAATCACGTTCACGAACGGACTGGTATTCGGCGTGTGGTGGGGAGCGCTTCTTTCATGGAGCAGCGCCATGGCGGGAGCCGCGGTATGCTTCTATCTTTCCCGCGTTTTTGGCCGGCCATTGGTCGCCAAACTTGTCGGTGGACATAGCCTTGATTTAGCCGACAAATTCTTCGAACGTTACGGGAAGCACGCGATTATAATCGCGCGGCTGCTTCCTTTTGTGCCTTTTGATCCGATTAGTTACGGCGCCGGATTAACCGGTATGTCGTTTTGGGGCTTTTTTATCGCAACAGGTATCGGCCAGCTGCCCGCAACTATCGTCTATTCGTATCTTGGCCAGAGCGCGACTGGCACGGTCAAGGTTCTTCTGCTTGTTTTCGCCATTGTGGTTTCATTAATTGTGATTAGCGCAGCGATGAGAAAGGGTTTCGAGCGGCGCCTGCTGGAAGAATAAAAATGAAAAAACGGTATGCGTCAGGCGGAACTATAATAAGAATCGCGGTCAGCCTTGTCTTGCTGGCAATTATTACCCTCAAGATTAACTGGGGCAAGGCAATTGATTTAGTGCGGCATTCCGACTATTTATGGTGGATTATCGCCATGTTGATAACAGTTGGCGCCGTTATCCTGAGCGCTTATAAATGGCAACTTGTCTTAACATCTCAAGGCGTCAAAACCCCGTTGACAAAACTTGTGTCTTCTTATTTTATCGGGTTGTTTCTTAATAATTTCCTGCCGACCAGCATGGGTGGCGATGTGTTCAGGGCCTATGATGTGGCGAGTTTGTCAGGGGAGTCGCACAAGGCGGTGGCCTCGGTAATATCCGAACGAGTCTTGGCGACGGCGACGCTGGCGGCTACCGCGTTAGCGGGATTGATCTTCGGATTCCGCATTGCCGGCAAGTTTGCCTGGCTGGTTGTTGCCTTTAGCGCCGGCTGCGCCTTTCTTGTTTGGGCATGTCTGGATATCAGGTGGGTTGGATATTTAGCGCGGCGAATTCCGTTAATCAACACCGAGAGAATCAGATCGAAATTGGAGGAGTCCAGAGAGGCACTGCAAGCGCCCATCCGCAATAAGGGGATACTGGTTAACGTGTTGCTGCTCTCTTTTGTCTTCCAAATTGTCGTAGTGATTGTTAATCTAGCCGTTTTCAAGGCCTTAAGAATCGAAGCGAGCTTCATTTATCTCTTAATCTTCGTGCCGATTATTAGCGCCGTTTCTATGTTGCCGGTTTCGATAAACGGTCTTGGGGTGCAACAAGGTGCGTCGGTCGTGCTGTTCGGGGCAATCGGTTTGACGTCGACTCAAGCGACGGCGCAATCGCTTGGATTTCTCATTGTTGTGACGCTGGTCAGCATACCAGGGTGGTTTCTACTGATTCTGCGACGAGCGCAAAAAGAGGCTGCCATATGATTGGTAAGGGTGATATTGCTTACGAAAGGGCGCTTATCTACTTCAGGGAAGGCCATAATTGCGCGCAATCCGTTATCATGGCCGTATCTGACGCCGAAGGCGAGGAAGTGCCGCTAGAATTAATCACGGGGACGGCCGGTTTTAGCGGAGGCATCGGTTTTTCCGGCGACGCGTGCGGATCCGTTAGCGGCGGCGTCATTGCCATGGGAGTCTTTTTAAGCCGAAAAGGCGTGAAACAAGAAGCGATACCGAAGGCCGGCGCGCGATTTCTGCGATGGTTTAAGGAGGAATTTGGCGTCTCGAATTGCTATGAATTAAGAGAAGGCAAATCGTTTAGGAGCACCAAAGGCAAGTGTGGCGAATACACGGCCAGAACTGCCAGAAAGGTGGTAGACATCATTGAAAGTTATTAAGCGGTTGGATTCTTTTGTCATTCCGTTTTCTTTAGCGGCAATCGGAGGATTTGATATCGCTTGGACGCTTATGAAGAATCCGAGGATCGACATGGCCTTTAATACCGGTCTCATGATTCCGGCAGGGCTATTGATCGGGTTACTCGTCGGAGGAGCAAAGGCTTGGTTCGGTTTTAGAATACCGAGGTCAATAACAATCGCCGCGCTAGTGGCGGTGGGATTGTTCAGCATTATGCCGTTCTTGCAGATTATGATAAATCCGCACGCGGCTTCCATAGTCGTGCCGATTTTGATACGCGACGGGCTTATGGCGCGGGGTATAAATTCAGCCGTGTTTCTGTGGGCGGCGTTCCTATTTCTTGTCTCTAGCTTGACGTGGTCCGTGTTTTACTTAGTTCGGCAGCGCGAAAGTGCAGTCAAAGAATGATTTCCATCATTATTCCTGTCTTAAACGAACAACAAACTTTGTCAAGACTATTGCCTGAACTGGCAAAAAGGAACGCCGCGCACGAGGTGATTATCGTAGACGGCGGCAGCACAGACGGTTCGGCCGAACTGGCCGGGCAGTATGGTATTACCATCAAAGCTAAACAAGGTCGCGCGGCTCAAATGAACGCCGGGGCGGAAATCGCCCAAGGCGACATCCTTCTTTTCTTACATGCCGACACGACGTTACCGGTTGGCGCGCTGCCAGCAATCGAGCAGGCGTTGACAGAGAATAGCGTGATCGGCGGTCGCTTCAGGGTGAATCTGGATGACCGCAGGATGAGATTCCGCGTTATCGGCGCGATGATAAACATTCGTGACGGCATAACCAAAGGATTCACGGGCGACCAAGCGATTTTCGTGCGCCAGAAAACGTTTAACGAATTAGGTGGATATGCCGCGGTGCCGCTGACGGAGGATTTGGACCTGGCGCGCCGGTTGCGGCGCCACGGCCGGGTGGTAAGAATCCCGCTAGCCGTTGAGACGTCCGCCCGCCGATGGAAAGAGAACGGAACACTGCGGACGGTTCTGCTGATGTGGAAGATTAGGCTCTATTATTTGCTGGGTGTGCCGCCTTCGCGGCTGGCGGATATGTATTCGGGAAAGGGGCGCTAGCGAAATAATGCAGTCAATTGGATTATTCGCGAGATATCCGACTCCAGGCCGGGTCAAAACACGCCTAGCTGCTTCAGTGGGAAACGATGAAGCCGCGGCCGTTTATAAGGAATGCGCTGAACTATCGGTAGCGGCCGCGAGGGAGGCAATAAACGTAAAACGGTATGTTTTCTGCTCCGATGGTGATGATATCAGTTTGATGACGGAATGGATCGGTCCCGGTTTCGAATATCTGGCGCAGGACGGAATCGACTTAGCCGGGCGGCTGGATAGTGCTCTGGCGTTTATGTTTAGCGATGGCGCGGATAAAGCTATAGTCGCCTCGACCGACACGCCGGATTTGTCGGCCGATATTATAAACAAGGCATTGGAGGCGCTGGCCGCGAAAGACATTGTGATCGGCCCGGCGCGTGATGGAGGGTATTACCTGATCGGAATGAAACAGAGAAGACCCGAGCTCTTTCAGAACGCGGTTATGGGAACGGATACAGTTCGCCGGGAAGCGGAACAGCGCGCGGCCGCGCACAACCTTAGCGTCGCGGTCCTTGGCGAGTTGCACGATATTGACACGATAGCCGACCTTGAGGCGTGGAGAAAAAGGGGGAGAGATGAGCGCGTTTTATGACGCATTAGAACGGCACAGTATTCTGATAAGACCCCTTGGAATCAGCGTTCTTCAAGTAAATATTACCAGGCGCTGCAACCAGGCCTGCCGTCATTGCCATGTTAACGCTTCACCTGCCCGCACCGAGGAGATGGATGACAAGACGATCGAGCGTTGCTTAGCGGTTTTGAGGGCTCACGAAGAGATCTCGGTTCTGGATATAACCGGCGGGGCTCCCGAGTTGCACCCTCGTTTTGAACATTTGGTTTCGCGGGCTACCGATATCGGCAAGCACGTAATTGTCCGGCATAATCTGACGGTCTCAGCGGATGCGTTCAAGTATGTCGGCCGCGATATGACATATCTACCCCGGTTCTTCGCGGATAACGGTGTCGAGCTGATGGCGTCCTTACCTTGCTACGGCCATAAAAACGTCGACGCTCAACGGGGTGAGGGTGTCTTTGATAAAAGCATCGCGGCTCTGTGTAACTTAAACGAAATCGGCTATGGTGTGACTGGAACAGGTTTGATATTGAACCTAGTGTATAATCCATCGAATGCTGTTCTGCCGGGATTACAAGCGAGCCTCGAAGAAGCGTACCGCAGCGAGTTACTAAAATCCTACGGAATCAATTTTAACCACCTCTACACCATGGCTAATGTGCCGATTAACCGCTTCGCGGACCAGCTTGCCGCAGATGGCTGTAGTGAGGAATACGCGAAATTGTTGCGGAAGGAGTTCAACCCCAAGGCCGCGGAACATGTTATGTGCCGATGCCAAATCAATGTGGGATATGATGGACGGTTGTTTGACTGCGATTTCAACCAGATGCTTGAGATGGGCGTCGGAATAGAAAGCAGCGCGACCATAGACAGTTTTGACTATGACACCCTAATGAAGAGACAAATTAGATGTGCCGAACATTGCTTTGTTTGCACGGCGGGAACGGGTAGCTCTTGTTCGGGGCAAATCACATGATCAGGAAGCTATACCTTGTTATCGCTATCGTGACACTTGCTTGCTTGATTATCGTCGCGACCGTATCGGCAGTCGCCTATACCAACTATGCACGGCACTCCGCTTCAGTACGCGCCGCGGAGTCTGCCAAGCAAGCCAAGACGCTAGAACAGAATCGTGACAAATCGAACCAAGCTACGCCAACCACAATAAGCGAAGAGGAAGTAAGCGAGGAAAGCTCCGACGATTGTTGCGGCGGCGGCGGCGGCGGCGCCAGAACAAGCTCCCTGCCCTAGGAAATGAGATAGTCCGTTATGGGAATTCCCTCTGCACCAACTAGGACTTTCTTTGCCGATTAATTCTCGTGCATGGTGGATCAAAAACAAACGTGACGATCAGGAACAACATCTAGATGTTAAGAATCAAGACCTAACCCCATCTACTTACTCGAGAATGCGTCCTGTAAGACACTGCTCCTTAAATTAATCTCTTGAATCAGGCGGATGAAAACTATAGACTTATAAGTGTCTATGATAGTAGACATATGTGTCAATAAGTATACATATGGATTAAAAAGGAGACATCACTGACATGCATATTAATAAACCACTAAACAATGTGCTGGGCAACGAGACTCGCATAGAGATATTGCGCACTTTCTTTAAGTATCCTGGAGAATTTACGGGAAGACAGGTGGCAAGATTGTGTGAGCTTCCACACGCGACGGTTCACAAACAATTAGATGTCCTAAGTAATAGCAAGGTTCTTTTGAATAAGCATGTTGCCCGCAGCAAAATATATTCTCTGAATCGAGATAGCGTGCTTTATTCGGTTCTTGAAAATCTTTTCAAGCAGGAAAGCACAGTTCGTCAGACAATCAAATCACAAGTAGAGGAATCAATTAAGGAAAACCAACGATTGCGTAATGATCTTGTGCATGCCTCAATTTACGGCAGCATGATCGCTGGTAAGGAATCAGTAGATAGTGACATCGATGTTTTTCTCGTTCTTAAGGACGCATACGATCATGAAAATCTGGACAGGTGGAAGGATCAGATAAGAACGACAATAACAACGATAAGCGGAACACAGATGCATCCTTTTACTGAGACAATATCTCACCTGCCCAAGCTCAACAAGGCGACAAAGCAAGGCATAATGCAAAACTCCGAACTAGTTTATGGAAAGACCTTGGATGACATGGAGAAGAAATGGCAAAGAAATCAAAAACAAGAGCGACAGCCCCAGGTGCCGAAAAGATCTTCTTGATCAAAGCCGAGAACTTCTTAAAAGCAGCCCAAGAGGCAATCGAGAAGAGAAATTGGGATCCAGCTGCGAGCGCAGGAATACACGCAATAATAAATAGCTGCGATGCAATGTCAGCAAAGTTTCTTTCTTATCGTCATGCTGGCTCCGACCATTTCGGCGTCCTCGATGTTGTGGCGCAGCTTCCCTTGGCTGACAAGGATGAGCTCAAGAAAATTAAGCGAAGGGTAGCGCGATCGCTAGATTCGAAAAACGACGTCGAGTATGATGACTATCTCGTAAGAGAGGGACCGGCCAAGCAAATAGTCTCCGATGCTGAAGCTATCTTATCGTGGGCCCTCAAACACATAAAACCTTAATCGCAAAGACACTAACAGTCTTCATATGCTGAATCCTGAGTGTGCGAAAAACGTACAACCCAGGGAGCCAAAAACCGAAGTCAGAAACCCAAACCTAAAAAGCATCATCCTGGGGCGCCCTGCAAGTCTACCGCAGCCTGCCTGCCGGCAGGCAGGGAACCGACACGTGAACAGTCATCCTGGGATTCGATCCACTAAGTCGAATCGCAGGAACTCAGACGTTGCTTTCGCTCCAGCTATAATCGTACCCGGAAGACAGAAACAATAACTGCCGGCAAATTCTCGTGCATGGTGGATCAGAAACGAGAACCGAAACAAGTCTCGTGTCGTTCCGTCATTGCCTGCCTGCGGTAGGCAGGCGAGGAGCCATCAATATTCTTCGAGAGAGCGTAGCGAATCGAGAAGCGCGGCGACGAAGCAACCTCCCAGGAAACATGAAACCCAGGATCGAGGCTCCCACCCACACCTCAGTCTAGACTCGCGGAAAAGGTCGCTCGATTTATTATCAAATACTCTCCTTTACCGCATTCTCGAATATTCGAGAATGCGGTAATAGGTGGACACATTCCCGGGAATGTGTCCACCAAGTGCGCTCATAAGCAATCCCCATTTCATAAACCCCAAATTGACACGAACCTTTCCTTTAATTACACTGGCGGCAGGTTCGGGCTTCTTATCACTTATTGGATGTGGGTTATGGACATCAAATATCCTCAAATCGGAGTCTGCGGATTGTCGTGCAGGTTTTGCCCGCGGTATCACACTGACGGCTTTAGCAGATGTTATGGCTGTAAGACAGAATCACGGATGGGCGCGGGGTGCCCCTTTATCACCTGTGCCGTTAAGAAGAAGGGCATCGAATTCTGCTGGGACTGCGAGGAAGGTGAAAGTTGTCAGAAATGGCTGAAGCATCGAGAGCTCGGGAAGCTGTACGACTCATTCATCTGCTACCAGGGGCTTGAAGAAAACATACGGACGGCCAGTGAGAGCGGCGTCGAGAGTTTTGTGAAGTCGCAAATTGCCAAAGAGAAGTTTCTGGAACGGATGCTGGATGAATTCAACGAAGGCCGTTCGAAAAGCTACTACTGCATTGCGGCCACGGTTATGACTACTGAGGATTTAAAAGAGGGGCTCGCCAGGGCCGCAGAACTCTCTAAAGACCTGGACATTAAGGATAAATCGAATGCCCTTCACGCGGCGCTTGACGAAATAGCGGCTCGAAAAAACTACTGCTTGCGATTGAGGAAGCATTAATGAAGCCTGGTGAGAAATAATAAAAAAGCCAAAATTCTCCCTTACGCAACACAAAGACGAGCGAATTCTAGAGCTTGTCGGAAAGACCGACCATAAAATCTTAGCCGTCTGGGCAATTGATTGCGCCGAGCGTGTCATGCCGTACTTTGAGGAAAGATATCCGGAAGACCATCGTCCTCGTCAAGCTATCGAAACACTCAAGACATGGATAAATACAGGCGTGTTTAAGATGGCTGTTATACGCAAAGCTTCGCTTGATTCCCACGCTGCCGCTCGTGAAGTAGGGGAAGATAATTCGGCCTGCTATGCCGCCCGCGCCGCGGGCCAAGCGGTGGCGACAGCGCACGTTCCCACTCATTCTGTTGGCGCCGCGATTTATGCTTTGCAGGCAATTTTTAGAGCCTCAAGCTCCTCTGACACCGATGCTGCCGTAGCCAAAGAAAGCGAATGGCAATACCGTCACTTGCTTGAATTAATAAAGAATAAAGACTCGGCTGTTACGTAAGGGTGATGGCGCTGTTGCCGGACGCCGTAGGATGACGATTCTCTGGCTGCCTCCTTGCCTAAACGGAAACCATAACCTAAAAGCGTCATCCTGGGGCTGCTGGTTTGTGCAGCCGCAGGAACTGAGGCGCTACTTTCACTCCAGGAAAAATCGTGCATGGTGGATCAAAAACCAAAACAAAAAGCCTCTGGGACTGGAGTCCCACTTCACCCTGAAAAAGGAAAGTCTACGCTTCTCCCTCTTCCAGTTCTTTCATCTCGAGGGCTTCGATTTGGGGTAGGGAAGTGCCGATTATGCCCTGGAGGTCGCCGTACATGCCGACTGTATTGGCGACTACGCGATCGATCTGTTTATCGCGTTTGGCCCATTGAGCCTGGGTGGCTCGCTTTTCCTTCTCAAGGTCTTCTTTCATGGTCGTGAAAGCCTCGACTATTGCCTCAACCTTTTGCCTGAATTCAGTGCCCGATAGGTAGTTGTAGATGGCTTCCATTTTCTCGTTCTTACCGACCGCGGCAAGTCTCGCCATCGCGACTTCCTCGAGACCGGCTCGGATAGCGACTGCCAGACCTATGGCGGACGCATAGTCGGTTACCCAGATTCCTTTATATGGACCGAAGTTCTTAATCTCTTTTGGCAATACCACCGTCATGATTATCGCTATGTCTGCGTTGACGGCTCTTTGGTCGTCTTTAAGTTTTGTAACCCAGCCCTCGGTCCATGCCTTTGTCTGTTTGGATTCCCACATTATGGAGCCGCATTCTTGTCCCACACGATTCTTAATTGTCTGGATAACATCTGCTCCGGATACGCCCTTGGCAACAGGCTTGATGTCGTCCAAGGGAAAATTCGCTTTGAGGATTTCTTCCAGCTCGAGCTCGACCACTTCGCCTTGGGTTTGCATAGAACCCTGTTCAGCCTTGCGCTTTAACTCTTCAATCTGCGTAGTCATATCGCTGATCTTCTTATCTTTTTCTAAAGCTTTTTGTCTGTAGGCCTCGTCGGCTTTTCTCTGCGCCTCTAAGGCTATCTTGTCGCGTTCTTCATCGAGCTTGCGTGCCATTTCTAGTTCTGTGGACTTGGCTTTATCCACTAGTTCACGTTGCTTCTTGCGCAGCTCTAGTTCTTGATTGGCAAGCTCTTTGACCTTCTCGTCCTTTTCTTTGAGTCGTTCCTCAAGGTCTTGCATGGTTAGGGCCGCGTCTTCCTTTGCTTTCTTGTTGGCTTCTTCTGAAATGCGTTTCTTCTCAGCCTCCAGTTGCTGCAAAGACTCTTGCTCGAAATGCTTTTTCGCGGCCGCAATCTCTTCTTTCATTTGAGTGGAATATGCTTCTGATAATGGAAATTCATGGCCACACTTAGGGCAGGTAATTGTTTGATCAGACATGACTAACCTCCAAGGACACAAACATTTGTTCGATACATTCTAGACTACCATAATGGTAAAGCTCTGTTAAGACCGATTGTATGGCATGAGCGTGGGCGATAGCTAGTGAGGTGCGCCGGCTTAGCTTACGATAAAGAAATGCCGATAAAGGAGTATCGTTTTCCCCGTAATGTTCGTAATAAAGGGTGGGACGCCATGGACGACAAACTGAATCAGCTTATCGACAGGGCGAGGAATCTTGACAGAAACGCGTTCGGCGAGATCTACGAGTTATATGTCGACGGCATTTACCGTTACGTTTTTTACCGGCTGTTTGACAAGAAAGACGCCGAGGACGTGACCGAGGAAGTCTTCATCAAGGCCATGAACGGCATCGCCGGATATCAGGCCGACAAAGGCTCTTTCACCGGATGGCTGTACGGGATAGCCCGAAATACCGTGATCGACTACTTCAGATTGGTGCGCCGGGAAACGGCGGTAGTCGAAGCGGCAGCCGCCCGGCGGACGGAAAAAGCCGGCGATGAAACGGATGCCTTTGTGGTCGAGATGATCAGGCAGGCACTGGGCGACTTGACTGAGGAGCAGAGAGAAGTGATTGTTCTGCGGTTTTACGCGGGTCTGAAGATCAGCGAGATTGCCGAACACATGGACAAGCCGGAAAGCGCGATTAAAGCCCTGCAAAGGCGGGCTTCGCTCAAACTGGCGAAGTCTTTGGGAGGCGAGTGGTGATGCCAAAGACGAATAAGAACACAATGTTGGACGATGCTTTTAACGATTGTTTGGATATGCTCGGGAACAAAGGAACGTCGCCAACAGAATGTCTGGCAAAGTATCCCGAGATGAAAAAGGAATTGGAGCCGGCGCTCACGGCGGCTTTATCAATGAAGAGCGGGCCGGCCGTCGCGCCGGACAATGCCTACCGGGCGCGCGTCAAAGAACGAATGGTGACCACCCGCGCGCCCGGTAAGAAACACGCTTTCGTCCCAGGTCGGTTTCTGTATAGAGTGACCGCGGCGACGGTTGCTTTCGCTTTAGTCTTGGGCGGTGTGGGTTACGCGTCTACGGACAGCCTGCCCGACAGTCCGCTGTATCCGGTCAAACAGCTGATCGAGAAGATCCGGCTAGCGGTGACGACGGATAACCAGGCCGAGGTCGAACTGCACCTGCAGAACGCGGAAGAGCGTCTGGCCGAAGCGGACGCCATGGCCGAAGAGGGCAAAACCGAGGAGGCGCGCCAGGCTTTGAACGAAATGATGAAAGAGATGCGCGCCGCATATAAGCTGGCTGGAATGGTGCCGGGCCACGACAGGGAAATCCTGCTGGCGAAATTCGCCGTCATATCCCAGCGGCATATGCTGGTGCTGGAAGGGGTCCTTGAGCGGGCTCCGGATTCGGCCAAACCGGCAATCGAGCGGGCGATCACGGACTCGCAACGCGGCTTAGACAAAGCCTCCGAAGCGGTTATGAAGCAGGAGAAAGAGCGCGAGCAGGAGACGGAGCGTGAGGAAGAGCGAAACGCGGAAGATGAAGAAAACACCGAGGCTAAGGAATCCGGCAAATCAAACGGGCAAGGCCAGGATAAAGGCTCCTACACTGGCCAAAGCAATAAAAACAAGAATTCAAACACAAACACAAACACAAACAAGAACTAGTAGAACCCCAGGCGTCAGGAAGACGCTTGAAGCGCGCCTTCCTGACGCCCTCCATTCGCATCCCGCATAAATATCTCCGGCAAGAATAAATCCTTTGAAGTGTTGCCACAGCTAGCGTAAACAGGGCGTTTTCGGTAAGATATATGCCTATGCTATGCCCGCGAAACGCGTTTTTCATAGTGGAGGCTTAATTTGACTCTGGCGATAATCGGCGGCACCGGTCTGGAAAAGGCTGCCGGAAGTCTCGATAAAAGACAAGATGAAACGGTCAGGACGCCGTACGGCGAGGCCGCTCTGGTTCGCGGCCGGTGGGGCGGCGGCGAAATCATCTTCCTGGCTCGCCACGGGCTGAATCACGACATTCCGCCGCATCTCATCAACTACAGGGCAAATATACGGGCGCTTAAAGGCGCCGGCGTTACGCATATCCTGGCCGCCGCCGCTGTCGGTTCGCTGAAAAACGAGATCAGCCCCGGCGATTTTGTCCTGCTAGACGATTTTATTGATTTTACCAAGACGCGCGCTTCAACGTTTTCGGGCGAGGGAGCGCTGCTTAAACACACCGATGAGACTGAACCTTACGACGGCACTCTCAGGCGACTTCTTCTGACCGCGGCTACGGAAAAGGGCATCGAATTGCATAGAAACGGCACCTATGTCTGCACGGAAGGACCTCGTTTTGAGACGCCGGCGGAGATCAGGATGTTTAGAACGCTCGGCGGCGACGTCGTCGGTATGACCGGCGTCCCGGAGGTCGTCCTAGCCAACGAGCTGGAGATTCCGTATGCTTCAATGGCCGTCGCGACCAACTACGCCGCCGGCATGGCCGGACATGATCTCACTTATAAAGAATGCGCGGATGTTATGGAAAAATGGCTGGCGACTCTCTTGGACCTCTTCCTTAAGGCAGCAGCGACAGGGAAGCTACTGTGAGCAGGTATCTAGTAAAAGGCGTAACAGCCGTCACCATGAACGACGAAGCGGATATCCTGAAAGACGCCGATATCTTGGTTGACGGAGACAAAATCGCGGGCCTGGGCGCGAGCGGTTCTTTGGCGGCAGGCGGCGCGGAGGTAATCGACGGCCGCGGCAAAGTGGCGCTGCCGGGGCTGATCAACGCTCATACGCACTCGGCCATGACGCTGCTGCGAGGATATGCCGATGATATGCCCCTGCAGGAATGGTTGGAGACCAAGATCTGGCCGCGCGAAGCGTTCTTGCGTGAGGGCGACGTTTACGACGGCACGATGCTGGCCGCGGCAGAGATGATCAAGGGCGGTACGACGTGTTTGGCCGACATGTATTTCGCGGCGGACGAAATCGCCTCAGCGGTAATGGACAGCGGCCTGAGAGCCAGCGTGTGCGGCGTCGTCCTCGGATTCTTGCCGAGCGTTGACGAAGACCTGGAGAAAGCGGCTCGTTTTATTGGCGAATGGCAAACCAGAGAGGATCGCGTTACCGGCGTCTTCGGGCCGCACTCCCTTTACACCTGCGATGAAAACATACTAAAAAGGATTGCCGAGCGGGCGCGCGAATTGAAGGCCGGGGTACACACCCACCTTCTGGAAACTCGCACGGAGCGCGACGAGATCCTCAAACTGAACAACAAACAACCCTTTGACATTCTTAAAGACACCGGGCTCTTGGGTCTCCCGCTTCTGGCGGCGCATTCGGTTTACTTAACTGACGAAGAAACGGACCTGGCCGCCGTCGCCCCTTATACGGCGGCGCATACCCCGGGCAGCAATCTCAAACTGGCCAGCGGTATCGCGCCGGTTTGGGATTTTATGCAACACAATATCGATATGGCGCTGGGCACCGACGGGGCGGCCTCCAACAACAACCTGGATATGTTCGAAGAAACCCGCCTGGCGGCGCTTATCCATAAAATCGAGACTTTCGACGCGACCATGGTTTCCGCATATCAGGCTCTACATATGGCCACGCGGGGCGGGGCGCAAGCGGTCGGTATGGCGGACAAAATCGGCCGTCTGACACCCGGTTTTAAAGCTGATATCATACTTGTCGATACCAACAAACCGCATCTGACGCCTCAGCACAGTGTCGTCGCGAATCTTGTCTATAGCGCCGGCGCGGCCGATGTTTCGGACACAATGGTCGACGGCCGCTGGCTAATGCGAGATAGAATACTTGAATCGATGAACGAATCCTCGATTCTAAAGAGCGGCCGGGAAACCGCGGCCGACCTTATCAAACGTAAATAATCTCTGATTCTCCGATTAATCGGAGAATCAGAGTGATTGATGAAAAAGGGGGCTTTATGGAACGCGTTCTCATGTCGGGAAACGAGGCGCTCGCGCGAGCAGCCTGGGAAGCGGGCGTAACGGTCGCCTCCGGATATCCGGGCACGCCTTCGACGGAGATTCTGGAAGAGCTCGTCAAATACGACGAGGTCTATGCCGAATGGGCCCCCAACGAAAAAGTAGCATTCGAGACCGGGATCGGCGCGTCCATCGCCGGCGCCCGGGTGCTCGTGACGATGAAGCAAGTCGGCCTTAACGTTGCCGCCGACCCGCTATTTACTTTCTCATATACCGGGGTTAACGGCGGATTTGTCTTTGTTAACGCCGACGACCCGCAGCTTCATAGCTCCCAGAACGAACAAGACAACCGGCATTACGCGCGGGCGGCGAAGATTCCGATGCTTGAGCCGGCCGATTCCGGCGAAGCCAAAGACATGCTGATTCGCGCCTTCGAGATTTCGGAGGAATTCGACACCCCGGTCATGCTGCGGACGACGACGCGGATCTCTCATTCCAAATCGATCGTTGCCTTAGGCGAACGAACCGAAGTTAGCAATAAACCATACAAAAAGCGGTTCGATAAATACGTCATGTTGCCGGGCAATGCGATGAAAAGACACGTTTTTGTCGAAGAACGCCTCCGGCGCCTGGCCGAATACAATGAGGCGAGTGATCTCAATTCCGTTATAGAGGGCAGTTCGAAAATGGGAATAATCGCGGCGGGCGCCGCTCACACATATGCTGTTGAGGCGTTTCCCGGGGCCAGCCACTTGAAACTGGGGATGACCTACCCGCTGCCGGTCGAGACGATCAAATCTTTTGCCGCCACCGTTGACCAATTGTTCGTTGTCGAAGAGCTCGACCCATTCCTGGAGGACCAGATCAAAGCCATGGACATCGTATCGTCGCGTCACCGCTGGTGGCGTCCGGTTATTGGCAAAGCGGTTCTGCCGATGGTCGGCGAGCTAAACCCGGATATCGTTTATCTCGGTCTAACCGGCGCCTACGCCTTGGCCAAAGATCTGGCCAAACCCGGTTTGGCCGCCGCGCTTGAGACCAGCGACAAACTGGCCGGTTCCTTCTCGGATGTTTCGATGCGGCCGCCTGTCATGTGCGCCGGCTGTCCTCATCGCGCCGTCTACTATGTTCTGAAAAGGCTCCGAGCGATTGTCAACGGCGACATTGGCTGTTACACCTTAGGCGCGCTGCCGCCCCTATCTGTTCTGGACACACAGCTTTGCATGGGTACCGGCGCCACCGTCGTACACGGTTTCGGCCAGGCCGATCCGGCGTTCAAGAAAAAGGCCGTCGGCGTCATCGGCGATTCGACCTTCATCCACTCGGGGATAACCGGGCTGATCAACAATGTCTATAACGGAGGGCAGAATACCATCATCATTCTGGATAACCGGATCACCGCGATGACCGGGCGCCAGCATCACCCGGCAACCGGCCGCACCCTTAAAGGTACGCCTGCCCACGAACTTGATTTCGAGAAGCTTGGCAAGGCCGTAGGCGTCGCGTCCGTCCGGGTCGTCGATCCTTACGATGTCGAAGAAACGGAGAAGGTAATTAAAGAAGAGATGAAAAGAGAAGCGTCTTCGTTGATTATCGCCAGGCGGCCCTGCTTGCTGACGGAACGGTTCAGCGAACCGCCCTATGTCATCGACCGAGAGAAATGCAAGGATTGCGGCGCCTGCATAAATATCGGCTGCCCCGCGATCGCCCGCATCGACGGTCTGCCGCAAATCGACGAGACCGTCTGCGTCGGCTGCGCCCTCTGCTTCAAAGCCTGCAAGTTCGACGCGATCTCACAAAAGAAGGAGGGATAGTCATGGCCGGAAAGACAACTGATAGGATTACCGACATCCTCATCGTCGGCGTTGGCGGCCAGGGCATCCTCCTATCGGCCGATATCCTGGCCAGGCTGCTCGTGGATAATGGTTACGACGTTAAGCAAGCGGAGATCCACGGGATGAGCCAGCGGGGCGGTTCGGTTCATTCGATGGTCCGCTTCGGCAAGAAGATCGAATCTCCGCTAATCAGCCGGGGTGAGGCCGATTACCTTTTGGCTTATGAGGAACTGGAGGCGCTGCGCTGGGCGCCGTTTGTCCGCCCGCGGGGAACGGTTATCGTTAATACTCAAAGGATCGCGCCGGCTCCGGTCGCGTTGGGCGTAGCCGCTTATCCTGACGACCCGGTTGGCCGGCTTAAATCCACTTTCAAGAAGACTTTGGTTGTTGAAGCCAATAAACTGGGGAAGAAGGCCGGGAATGTCCGCGCCGCCAATATGGCTATGCTGGGAGCCCTGGCCTCCGGCCTGCCTTTCGATAAGAAACAATGGATCGAGACGATTACCGGGCGTGTTCCGCAAAAAACTCTGGAGATAAACCTAAAAGCTTTCGAACTCGGCTGGGAGGTAAAGAATGTCTGATTACGTTATCAAGCAATTATCCGTCTTTATGGAGAACAAACCGGGCCGGTTAACTGAGATCACCGAAGCCTTAGGGAAGGACGGCATCAACATCCGCGGCTTTTCCGTCGCCGACATGGCTGATTATGGCATCTTCCGGCTGATTGTGGCCGACGCCGACAAGGCTAAGAAGGTCCTGGACGACCTGGGATTCACGGCCAAGGAGTCGGACGTCATCTGCGTTAATGTACCGGATAAACCGGGCGGCCTGGCCGGTATCCTTAAAGTTTTTTCTGAGCACGAGATTAGTGTAGAGTATATGTACGTAATAGCTGATACAAAGATCGCCTTCAGCGTTGAAAACATCGACAAAGCGGTCGAAGCGCTGACTGGCGCCGGTATGCCTTTGTTGTCTCAGGCTGATATTTCGGCGCTTTAAATTTCGCGGCCTGTGCGAGGGACGCTTTTGATATACGGCTGATAAACGAGAAGACCAGGGATTTCGACGTTGGCTGGCAACGTCTTTAATTACTCCCCTAAGTATTTTGATGGTCATCTTGGAACAACGTAAAAAGGAGGAAGAATGAGCAGAAAGGTTGTACGCCTGCTGGCGCTGTTCGCGCTGGCGGGGCTGGTCCTGGCCGGTTGCACGACGACCACGGAAAAGCCGCCAACGGAAACAAAGAAAGAGCCGTACAAGATCGGCGCCATCCTCTCAGTGACAGGCGCGAACGCGCCTTTGGGCGAGGCTGAGAAGAAAGCGTTGACCTTGGAGGTAGACAACATCAACAAGAGCGGCGGCGTAGACGGCCACCAGCTCGAAATGGTGCTGGAGGACGACGAGTCCGATACGGCCAAAGCGGTCGCGGCCGTTAACAAGCTGATTCAGGTGGATAAGGTCATTGCCATTATCGGCGGGACGGGAACCGGAACATCGATGGGGATCAAGCCGATCCTGACATCCAAGAAGGTTCCGTTTCTCTCTGTAGCGGCCGGAAACATCATCACCGACACGGACAACAAATGGACGTTCCGCGCGCCGGCCAAGAACGCTATAGCGGCCGAAGCGGCGCTGGCTTACATTGAGAAGACCTTGAAGGTAAAGAAGATCGCCGTTCTTTACGACTCCAATCCGTTCGGCCAGGACGGCATCGACACGATTACCAAGGTTGCGCCTAAGAAGGGCATGACAGTCGTCGCCCAGGAGAAATATGAGACGACGGCGGCAGATGTCACGGCGCAGTTAACCAACATCAAGGCCGCGAATCCTGAAGTCGTTGTCGTTTGGGGCACCAACCCGATACCGGCTAAAGCGGCGCAGACGATGAAACAGCTTGGCATGACGCAGCCGTTTATCGGCAGCCACGGCATCGCCAACGCCAAGTTCATCGAGCTGGCAGGCGACGCCGGCAACGGCGTTGTTTTCCCGGCCGGCAAGATCACGATCCCGTCTTCGATCACGAATGCCGCGCAGAAAAAGGCCGTGGACAAGTTCATCAAGGACTACAAGGCCAAGTACAACAACGAAGCGCCGAATACGTTCGCGGGTCACGCTTATGACGCGCTATATATTTTGACCGGCGCGTTGAAGAAATCGGGAGCGGATAAAACCAAGCTCCGCAATGAAATCGAGAAGACCAAGGGATTCGCGGGTCCGGATGGAATCTATACCTATTCGACCACGAATCACGACGGTTTGAAGATCACCGATCTTGTTATGATCAAGATTGAAAACGGGAAGTGGACACAAGCCAAATAAGGACGGGGAAACAAGCTGGCAAGTAAACTGCTTCAGTTTGTCATCACGGGGCTTGCCAACGGAGCCATATATGCCCTGATCGCTTTGGGCTTTACGTTGATTTATAACGCCCGGCAGATCATCAACTTCGCCCAGGGCGAGTTTGTGGTCATCGGCGGTCTGGCTGCATACATGTTTTACGCTACGCTGCATCTGCCGCTGCCGTTGGCCGTGATACTGGCGGTTCTGTCGGTAACGCTTCTCGGAATCGCGTTCGAGCGGTTGGTTGTGTTCCCTTTGAGGAACGCCGCGGCTATGTCGTTGATCATCGCGACCATCGGCATGTCCATACTGCTTAGAACGTTGGCTATGTTGATTTGGGGCAAGGAGGCTCTCTCCTTGCCCCATTTCTTCGGGGACAAACCTTATGTCTTCCTGGGCACGACGATCCTGCCTCAACAGTTGTTCATTATCGGACTTACCGTTCTCATCGTAACGGCCATGCAACTATTCTTCCGGTTTACGGTTACCGGAAAGGCCATGCTGGCCAGCTCCATGAACTCCTCGGCCGCGCGGCTGATGGGCATTAACAGCTCCCGGATGGTCATGTATTCCTTTGCTTTCTCGGCCGCCTTGGGCGCGGTCGCCGGCGTGGCCATCGCGCCGCTCGTTATGATGAGCTTCAACTCCGGCGCGGGCTTAGGGATCAAAGGATTCAGCGCCGCCATTCTGGGAGGCTTGGCCAATCCGCTTGGTTCGGTCCTCGGCGGATTCGCCCTTGGTTTAATCGAATCACTAGGCGCGGGCTTGATTTCCTCGGCTTTCAAGGAGGCCATTGCGCTCATCGTCCTCCTGGCCGTGTTGCTTATCAAACCCAGCGGCGTCTTTGGGAAAGTGGGCATGAGGCGATAATGAAGCTCAATCGGAATAGTCTCATGCTGATGGGGGGACTGGCGGCCCTTTTTCTTCTTTTAGCCGTGCTGCCGTTGTTCCTCGACGATTTTCTCTTAACCATCTGTATCTTCATCGGCATAAACGTCATCATAGTGTTCGGCTTGTCGCTTCTCTTGGGCTATGCCGGACAAATCTCGCTCGGCCACGCCGGTCTTTACGGGTTGGGCGCTTATACCAGCGCGATCCTGTCGACGAAACTGCATCTTAATCCGTTCCTGACCATAATTGCCGGGGCAATCTTAGCTGGCCTGGCCGCCTATATAATCGGCTTGCCGGCCCTCAGGTTGCGAGGCCACTATCTGGCCATGGCGACATTGGGCGCCGGCATAATCATTCAGATATTTCTTGTCGAACTCATCGGACTTACGGGCGGCCCGGCGGGGATTTCCATGATTCCGCCCTTCAACGCCGGCAAATTCGTGTTTGACACAAATACATCATTCTACTATCTAGTCCTGGCGGCGGTTCTCCTGTCTCTGATCCTGTCGCTGAATCTTGTCCGGTCGCAGAAAGGCCGGGCGCTAAGGGCTATGCATCAGAACGAGATCGCGGCCGCATCAATCGGCATTAACATTGAACGTCAGAAAATGATCATATTCACCCTCAGCGGTGTTTTCGCCGGCCTGGCCGGCGGTCTGTACGCCCATTACGTAACCTATATCAGCCCGGACACGTTCGGTATCGCTTTATCGATCAGCCTGGTCATCATGGTTGTTATCGGCGGCAGTGAAAACCTGCTGGCGGCGGCGCTGGGAGCGGTTCTGGTGACCGCGATTTCGGAATATTTCCGGCAATATCAGGACTGGAGCCTGTTCTTCTTCGGCGCGACTTTGGTTTTGGTGATGATCTTCGCGCCGCGCGGATTGTTTGTCGAGCTCGTGATGTTGGGCAAGAGGCTGACTCGAAATCTGGTGAAGCGCGATGAGCCTGCTTAAAGTCGAGGGCTTATCTAAGGCATTTGGCGGCGTCACGGCGGTTCAAGACCTGACTTTTTCGGTGTCGGCGGGTCAGATTAAATCCGTTATCGGACCGAACGGTGCGGGTAAGACAACGGTCTTCAACCTCATAAGCGGTGTTTTGAAGTCGGACGCAGGCCATGTTGAATTCAAAGACCGGGAATTGGGGATACTGAAGCCTCATAAGCGGGCGCGCCTCGGTTTGTCGCGCACATTCCAGAATACACTCCTGTTTGACGAAATGACCGTGGAAGAGAACGCCATGGTCGCCAGTGAAGCTCGTACCCGTCTATCGGTTTGGACGTATATGTTGCGGTTGCCCGCCGTTTGGCGTACGGAAAGGGACAGGCGGGAAACGGCGCGCCAAGCGTTGAAAATAGTCGGCCTGGTCGAGAAATCGAGAGAAGAGGCTGGAAATCTGCCGGCCGGTGAAAGGCGCCTTTTGGAGATAGCGCGGGCTCTGGCGGCTACCCCGGAACTAATCATGCTGGACGAACCGGCCGCCGGACTGAATAATGCCGAGACGGACCTCCTGAAAAGCGCTATCCGGAAGATAAGGGACCAGGGCATAACCATATTGCTAGTTGAGCACGATATGGGTCTGGTTATGGACGTATCCGACGAGATTGTTGTGCTGGACCAGGGCGAGAAGATTGCCGAGGGGCCGCCCTTTCTCATCCAAGAGGACGAAAGGGTAATCGAAGCTTACTTAGGGAGCGCCGACGATGCTTAAAATCGAACGGCTGGTTGCCGGTTACGGCCATGTCGTAGCTTTAAAAGGCGTCGACCTTGAGGTCAAACAAGGCGAAATCGTCACGGTTATAGGGGCCAACGGTTCCGGTAAGAGCACGCTTCTGAAAACCGTTTCCGGCCAGCTAAAACCGCAAAGAGGGAAAGTGGAATTCGAGGGTGTGAACATCACGGGCCGGCCGGCCGAGAAGGTCGTCACAGCGGGTTTAAGCCTTGTTCCCGAAGGCAGGCAGCTGTTCCCTGATATGTCTGTTCGCGAGAACCTGGAGATGGGCGGCTATGTCTTTTTGAAACGCCGCCGCCGCGCCGCCTTTGACGAGCAGCTGGCTTTCGTTCTCGACCTATTCCCCGTTTTGGCGGAAAGGACAAACCAGCCGGCCTCGACGTTAAGCGGCGGGGAGCAGCAAATGTTGGCCGTAGGCCGGGCTTTGATGAGCCGGCCGCGTCTGTTGATGCTGGACGAGCCGTCGATGGGACTGGCGCCGAAAGTCATTAAATCGATTTTTAGCGCTCTGGACAGGCTCAATAAAGAAGGGTTGACTATATTGCTCGTTGAGCAGGATGCTAATATAGCGCTTAATATCGCCGACCGCGGTTATGTATTCCAGACAGGTCAATGTGTCATGGACGATACGGGACAGAATCTTCTGAACGATCCGGCGGTCAAGGAAATCTACTTTGGGAAGAAGATATAGGGGGGCGCATGGGTAGAATCTGGAATCCCGAATATGAACAGATGCCGCGGGAGAAACTTAGGGAGCTGCAGTTGCAGCGCCTGCAATGGGTCGTTAAATGGGCTTACGAAAGGGTACCCGCTTATCAGCAGAAATTCGACGCCGCCGGCCTGAAACCGAAAGACATCCGGTCGCTTACCGACCTGGCCAAAGTGCCGTTTACATCGAAAGACGAACTCAAAGAAGACTATCCGTACGGTTTCTTCGCGCTTCCGATGAGCAAGATCGTCCGTATTCATTCAACTTCGGGTACGACCGGGACGCCTGTCGTCGTCGGTTACTCGCGAGGCGACCTTAATACCTGGTCGGAGCTGGTGGCTCGCCTCATTACGGCCGCCGGTGTTACCGAGGACGATTTGGCCCAAGTCTCCTTCGGTTACGGCATGTTTACCGGAGGTTTCGGATTGCATTACGGGCTGGAACGCGTCGGCGCGGCTGTTCTGCCGGCGTCCACCGGCAACACAGAACGGCATGTTCAGATCATGCGCGATTTCGGCACGACGTTGTTGATCGGCACGCCGACGTACGCGCTTCATCTGGCTGAGGTCGCCGCGGGAATGAATATCGACATCCGGGAACTTCCTTTGAGAGTCGGGATGTTTGGCTCCGAGCCCTGGAGTGAAGGTATGCGTCAGGAAATCCAGCAGCGTATGGGTATCCTGGCAACTGACAACTACGGGCTGACCGAGGTAATGGGGCCGGGTGTGGCCGGCGAGTGCGAGCACCAGAACGGCTTGCACTTCAACGAGGACCATTTCATCCCGGAAATAATCAATCCCGAAACCGGACAACCGGCCGCGGCGGGAAAGAAAGGCGAGCTGGTCATAACCACCTTGACCAAAGAGGGATTTCCAATGATCAGGTACCGAACGCGGGATTTGACTTACCTCATCGACGAGCCTTGCGCCTGCGGCCGGACGCTTATTAAGATGGCCAGGGTTCTCGGCCGGACCGATGACATGCTTATAATCAAGGGCGTCAACGTCTTTCCGTCGCAGATCGAACAGGTCTTAACGGAAATCGAGGGCGTTGAGCCTCAGTATCAGATAATCCTTAAAAAGAAGGGCGTCTTGGATGACATTGAGGTTAATGTGGAAGTCCGCGAGGATGTTTTTCCCGACGCCATGCGGAAACTTGTTGAATTCGAAAGGGAAATCGAGAGCCGTCTGCAGACGGCTCTGGGTATATTCGTTAAAGTCAAACTGGTCGAGCCGAAGTCCATCGAGCGGACCGGAGGCAAAGCCCAACGGATAGTGGACAGGAGGGACTGACATGCTGTGGGACGAGAAACACGAAGCCATGAGCCGGGAAGACCTGGAGAGGCTGCAGTTTGCGAGGCTGAAAGACACGCTTGAGCGCGTCTACGGCAATGTCCCGTTCTATAAAGCGCAGTTCGATGAGGCCGGCGTCAAACCGGATGACATAAAGAACCTGGCCGACTTGACCAAAGTCCCGTTTACCACGAAACAAGACTTGCGGGATAATTACCCGTTCAAGCTGTTTGCGGTTCCTCGCGACGATGTCGTGCGGGTGCACGCGTCGTCGGGGACGACCGGCCAGGTAACCGTGGTCGGCTACACCCGGAAAGATATCGACGAGTGGGCCGGGTTGATTGCCAGATGCCTTGTATCTTGCGGGGCCGGTAAAAGCGATACGATGCAGATTGCCTACGGCTACGGACTTTTCACGGGCGGTTTGGGATTGCACTACGGCGTGGAGAAACTGGGCGGCATGGCTATCCCTATGTCCGGCGGCAACACCCAGCGGCAAATCAAGGTTATGCAGGATTTTGCGGCGACGGTTTTATGCTGCACCCCTTCATATGCCCTTCATTTGGCGGAAGCCGCAGCCGAGATGGGCGTGGATATCCGCAAGCTTCCGCTTAAGATCGGAGTCTTCGGGGCGGAACCGTGGAGCGAAAGCATGCGGAAGCAGGCCGAAGAAAAGATGGGCATCGACGCGTTCGATATTTATGGTCTGTCTGAAGTCTTAGGGCCTGGCGTGTCCTGCGAGTGTTCGGCCAAGAACGGTTTGCATGTTTTCGAGGATCACTTCATTCCGGAGATCGTTAATCCGGAAACGGGTGAGCGGATGCCGGAAGGGGAGCCCGGGGAACTGGTCTTTACCTCCTTGATGAAGGAGGCGACCCCGGTTATCAGATATAGGTCAAAAGACATTACGAAGCTGAGTCACGAGCCTTGCACCTGCGGCCGGACGCACGCCCGGATGGCCCGCGTTTTCGGCCGTTCCGACGATATGCTGATCATCCGGGGTGTAAACTTCTTCCCGTCCCAGGTTGAGGATATCCTGGTTGCCATCGAGGGCGTCGAGCCTCATTACCAAATAGTCGTTGACCGGTCGGGGGTTATGGACGACGTCGAGGTCCAGGTCGAGGTCGCGCCGGATATATTCTCGGACGAGATTAAGGTGCTGGAAAGGCTGGAGAAGAAGATCTCCGCCGCGATCCGGGATGAGCTGGGGATAGGCGTTACGATAAAGCTGGTCGAACCGAAGTCCATCCAGCGCAGCGAAGGCAAAGCCAAACGCGTCGTCGACAAACGCGACCTGAAGAAGTAGAGGCGGAAGTGACGACAGAGACCATAGAGAGAAGACGAACGTAAAATATTAATTCCTCTCCCCTGGGGGGAGAGGATTAAGGTGAGGGGGCCAAAATGTCAGTCAAACAAATATCAGTATTCTTAGAAAACCGTTCGGGCAGGTTATATGAACTCTGCGACGAACTGGGCAAGGCCGGCATCAACATGAGGGCGCTGTCCATCGGCGAAGCCGCTGACTTCGGTATCGTTCGCATGATCGTTAACGACCCGGCCGCGGCCCGTAAAATGCTGGCCGACGCGGGTTTTACAGTCGCTGAAACCGACGTTCTGGCTGTCGAGATACCGGACGTTCCGGGCGGCCTGGCCAAAGTTCTCGGCGCTCTTAAAGACAAAGGGATCAACGTAGAATACGCTTACGCCTTCGTGGCGAGAAGCGGAGATAAAGCCATCGTCAGTATGCGCGTCGAGGATGTCGACGCGGCCGAATTCGCCTTAACCGCCGCCGGCTACACGCTTCTGGACGCAGCTCAACTTCAAAATCTATAATTGCCGGACTTTCCTAAGGGGATCAAGCCCTTAAGGTCGGGAGATAATTCTCCCGACCTTTCCTATTAGGCGCCCACGCTGTCTGCGTAGACGGCCATTGACTGTTTCATAAATTCAGCCAGGCCCGGTCTGATGTTTTCATAGACTTTCTTAAAACGCGGGTCGGCGACATACATCTTTCCTAAACCTTTAAAGATCTCCGCCGTGCAAGGGTAGAAGTACTTATCAATGTGTTTAAACCACCGCCCCGCCTGCTCTTGCGCCTCGCTGTCGCTCGGCGCTACCCCTGCCTCCATAACGTCGGCCAACCGCTGGTGAATTTCGGCGCTCTCGGCGCCGATCCTATCCCAGTCCGCCTTGGTGTATTTGGCGGTCCGGCGTTCGCTTTCCCGATAGGCCTCGGTACCGCCCCAGCGCCCCCGCGCTTCTTTCTTGTATTCTTCGATAGTCGCCTCGTCGAAGGCGCCAAACATCTCCTCGTTGCTCATTATTGAACCCCTTTCCATGGCATCTAGAGTTTTATCCACAGCTCCGATAAGTTTATTGATCCGTTGGTTCTTCTCCCGCAGGATTTGTTTATGCGTCAAGAGCGCATCTTGACGCTCGTAGCCGGGCTGGTCGAGAATCTCTTTTATCTCGCCTAACCCGAAACCCAGCTCTTTGAAAAAAAGAATCTCCTGCAAGCGGATCAAGTCCGCCTCGGAATACTGCCTATAGCCGGCCTGGCTGGCGGCGGCCGGCTTTAGCAAGCCGATTTCGTCGTAATGGTGCAACGTTCGGACGCTTACGCCGGCGATATCGGCGACTTCCTTGATTCTTTTCAACACGAGAATCCTCCTGTGGTCCAACTAATCAATTGTCCAATTAATAGGATAAACCCTAACGTAACGTCATAGTCAAGCAAAGCACTAATAATCCAATTAAATATAAACCAGCAGATAAAAGCGGATAGACTACAGGAAGATAAAATCAAACAACCAGATAATCCACTCCAGCGCTTTGGAGCGCTGGAGTGGTGCAACCGTCTATCATTGTCGAACCGTATATTAACGACAGAAGATGTGCTAATCTTTTCGCATAAGTAACGATGATTACAAGCTAGGTTGAACATTGGAAGACAGCAAGAAATCGAACACAAAAGCATACTTGACTTACGCAATCTGCTCATTAATAATTGCCGGCTATGCCGGCGCTTATTACTGGTTGGGATATCAGGGTCTGCCGGCTTCGACCCTCGCCGTCGTTAAGGCGGCGATGTACCTGGCGGTACCGGCGCTGGCCGCCTTCACGGCCTTTGTCGCCTGGATCTTCGCCGAACGGACTTATAAGCGGTCAATGTTTTTCTTGGCCGTCGCTACTGTACTTATGGTCTCCGGCGAAACCGTTTGGATAGCGCAGTCTTTGGCCAAGGCGGGAGCAGTCGCGGCCCGGACGGGTTTGGGCGATTATCTGATTTCCGGCGGCTACTTATTTTTATGGGCGCTTCTCCTTTCAATGGCTAGGTTTAAGAATCTGCGCTTCCAGACCAACTTGAGGCGCTTGGTCGACGTTTATCTATACCTGCTCTTCACGGCCCTCCTTGTGTGGAACATCAACTTCCGCTATGTGTTTCTAAAGATTAGTTCCTTTACCAATCTGGCGAACATAATAGTCGCCGTCGCCCCGATCCTAATTCTCGCGCTGGTCTTCGGCGTCGCCGCCAATACGGTCGGTTTTAAGCGCGGCCGCTGGCGCCCGTGGGACGTCTTAATCGCGCTCGGTGTAAGCTCATTGATCGCGGCCAGCGTAGGATTTACCTATCTCTCGGTTCGCGGCGCCTACTCGCCGGCGAATCCGGTGACCGCACTGCCCGATATCGGCTGGATGGCCGGTTACTTCATGTTTTTCCTGGCCGGAGCCTCATACCTTATGGCCGACGATAAATCTATCCATAAAGTCGATGAGGTGCGCGAACCAAGGCTCTTCAGCATGCCTCGCGAACTTCTCATCTACATTTCGATTCTCGGTTCGATTCTTTTGTTCTTGCCGCTGGCCTTCATGGATAATCCGGCCGCCTACGATAACTGGGTAATCCTGGTTTGCACCGTAATGCTCGTGCTGCTTGTTATCCTGCGAGCCTTCTTGTATGTGTCCTCGACCAACAAGCTCGTTTTAACCTCTCTAGTCGATTTGTTAACATGCGTAAACAACTACCAGTATCTTCAAACCAAACTGGATGCCGAACTGTCGCGTGCCATGCGATACAATGAGACTCTGTCGATCGCGTTGATCGATCTCTATAAATTCAGCGAGGTCAACAAGACACGCGGCCACGCCATGGGGGACGCCATCCTCAAGTCGTTCGCCAAGGTTTTACGTACTTACCTGCGTTTGCCGGACAGCGTCTGCCGCATCGGAGGCGACGAGTTTGCGATTATTCTGCCGCAGACGGGGTTGGACGGCGCGGAGACGGTATGCAACAGGATCAAGGAGACGCTGAAGGACAAGAATCATTCCGCGGTTTCCGTCTTTTTAAACGGCGTCAGCTGCGGTATCAGCTCCTACCCCGACCATGGCGAGGATCGGCAAACGCTGTTGGATAACGCGGAGATAGCGCTGAAATGGGCGGAGTCTCATGGCCGGGACCAGGTCGCGGTCTTTAACGCCAAGAAAATGGGCCAAATCGGGCAGAGCGGGGACGTTGCGGAAAACGGAAGTTAATCCTTGAACTCGTCCGGCCAGTGGATTTTCATCCAAGCCAGGATTTTCGCCGCTGATTCGTTCTGTTCCTCTTTGTGCCCCTCGACCGTAACCTCGGGATTCTTCGGCGGTTCATAGGTCGAGCCGAGGCCGGGCACGTTTTTCGCTTTGTCAATCTTCGCGTCGGCGTAGATATTTTTCGGATCGCGGTCGACGCAGACTTCCTGCGGACAATAAACGTAGACCTCGCAGAAACGGTCTATCGAGTCCCGGGCGGCGTCCCGGTAGCGATTCAGATTGCCGGTCGCGTCGAAGATGACGTTCACCCCGTTGTCGGCTAGTATCTTCCCCAAATACAACATAACGTTGTAGAACCATTCACGTTCTTCCGGGGAATAGGTCGGGTTAGGCGTCAGCACCTTGCGCAACTCGTCCGATTCCAACCGTTGGGCCGGAACGCCTTCCTGATCCAGCAAAGACTTTAGAGTCCGGGCCCGCCGCGATTTGCCGGAAGCCGGGGTGCCGGTGAGCCAGACGGCGAAACCCTGTCTCATGGTTTCTCCAGGTAAGGTCCAATATCGGCCGGGCTGAACTTGTCCGCGGCCAGCATGTTTAAGACGAAGTTGAATAATTTCTGACGGATTTCATCGGTCAGGTTCGGATACCAGACGGGTGAGGCGACCACCAGGCCGCGCCAGGCATAGAAGGGCTGGATGACCGTCATGACCTCGCCGTCGCCGCTATTCTCCAGATACTCGCGCCAGAATATCTCAAACAGCTCTTTGAACGGACCCTCGAAGGCGCCGCCTTGCTGCAGCGCGTAGAAAATGTAATTTATGCTCATCGCGGCCACGTCGTCGGCTGCTTCGCCGAATTCGCCGCGGCTTCTGTCAAGGACCATGAAGTCCGTCCCCGTGTCCTCCAGGAAGAGTACGTTCCAGGGGTGAAAATCTCCGTGTTCGACGCAAAGACGGCTGGCTCGGTCCCGCAGCCGCCAGCGCCAGTCAACGCACTTCATCTCGATATCGCGCAAGACGCCGGCGTAGGGGAAGGCCCAGTCCTCAGGGTAGCTGTCAATCAGGCCCATAATGCATTCGCCTTGTCCGACCAGGTCGCGGATCCGTCTGACATAGAGTTCGGGGGCGTCTTTCTTAACGGCGTGAATTTCTGTCAGGTATTTGCTCAAAGCCCGGCAGCGTTCACGGTCGTTATCGGTCAGCGCCCCGTCGCTCTTGATACGTTCCAGGTCCCGGAAATACTCTCTCCCCCCGGCATACTTGTCGAAGATGAAGAAGTTGTCGGCCGCGCCTATCGAAATAAGCTGCCCGTCCTTCGTAATCGCGCCGGTATCCATCAGCTCTATATGCCGCGGCAGTTTATTGAACGTCTCTCCCGCCAGCACGACGCCGTGAGCCCGGTCGGCCAAGAAATCGTGTCCGAAACCGCCGTCGGTTCGGGCGCTGCCCAGGACGGCTTTCTGGATCACACCGTTCAGCTCGTATTCAATTAACACAGGCTCGCCGTATCCGAAGCCCTTGAGCTCGTCGTTTTCTCCTGTAGACGGCATGCCGCCGACGGATATTAACTTAGAGCCGGGACCGACAACATAGCTCAGATACTTTTGGACTTCGTCGTGCTTTAATTCAGGCATAAGAATCCTTATCGTGTGATTCCGTCATTGCAAGACCCGTGAAGTTTACCCGCCGAGTTCTTTGGCGGGCAACCTCCGCTTCAACCTCTAACAATGATAACATTATCTCATGGTTAGCCAAGGTATCAGACTCGGTAGATTAATGGGCATCGAGATAAGGGTGTCTTTCAGCTGGTTCGTAATTTTCGGGCTGGTGACAGTCCTGCTGGCAACGGCGTACTTCCCCCAAGCTTATCCGAACCTCCCGCGTAACGAGTACCTGATTCTTGGTTTTGTCACTTCATTCTTGTTTTTCGTGTCGGTCCTCCTGCACGAGTTGTCGCATTCCGTCATCGCGCGTTTTAACCACATCAACATCAGGAGCATAACCCTGTTTATTTTTGGCGGCGTGGCTCACATGGACGAGGACCCCTCTACACCGGCAGCGGAGTTCTTGATGGCCGTAGCCGGACCTTTCGCGAGCATCATCTTATCAGGCTTATTCGCCGGCGCTTACCTGACGGCGGGGACGTTAAAGCTCGGGGTGCTCTTCACCGGCCCGTTATTGTACCTGGCTATCATCAACATCTACCTGGCAGTCTTCAATCTGATTCCCGGTTATCCCTTAGACGGCGGCCGCGTTTTGCGGGCCTTTCTCTGGGCGATTACCAAAGATATCCGCCGGGCCACGCGGATCGCCTCGTTAATGGGCCAGGCCTTTGCCATGCTGTTGATTTTCAGCGGGCTCTATATGATTTTTGTCGAGCGGGCGTTCTGGGTGAATGGTCTGTGGTTTATCTTCATCGGCATTTTCTTGCAGCAGGTGGCCGCCGCCGGTTACGAGGAAGTCGTGATGCATTTGACTCTTTCCGGGGTAAAGGTAAAAGACATAATGACTCCGGACGTCGTTACGGTCGGGGCGGCTACGATGGTGAACGACCTTGTAAATGACTACTTTATGCGTTATAAACACAGCAAGTTCCCGGTTGTCGAGGGCGGAGCGGTAATAGGCGTAGTAACCCTGCAGAGCATTCAAGACGTACCGCGGGACGAGTGGGACAGGACGCGGACCCGGGCAGTGACGCCGTCTTTTGATAAGCGAGCCGAGGTGCTGCCTGAGATGATGGCGGAGGAGGCCATCGCCCGGATGACCGACATCCATGTCGGCTATCTGCTCGTTATGGAGGACGGGGATATCAAAGGGATTCTGACTATGCGGGACCTGGCCGGCGCGATTCAGATGCGCCGCAATTTGGGGGTTTAGATGGACCATTCCAACTCCATTCTCACTAAATCAGTCCAGGAACAGCTGCACAAGATCAAGCGGGCCGATATCTTGATCGGTATTCCGAGCTACGGAGATTCGGAGACGATCAATCACGTCATTTCCACCGCCGGAGCAGGCATCGCCAGGTTTTATCCCGGGCTAAAGGGCGTGATTGTAAATTCTTACGGAGCCAGGCCGGGCGACCGTACCACCCACGAAGCGGCCCAGGCGGCGGTCGTTCCATTCGGCATAGACAAGATCGTCGCCCACTACACCGGCATTTCCGGCAAAGGCAGCGCTTTCAGGATGATTTTCGAGATTGCTGACCGGCTGGGCGCCCGCATCGTTATGACCTTGGACGCCGACCTGAAAAGTATCAAACCGACCTGGATAAAACTTCTGGCCGACCCGGTCTACAAGTTGAGCTACGGCTTCGTTACCCCATATTATCTGAGACACAAACACGATGGGACCATCACCAATAGCATCGTTTACCCGTTAACGCGCGCTTTATACGGCCGCCGTGTCCGTCAACCGATCGGCGGGGAGTTCTGTTTCAGCGGGGCGCTGGCCAAGATTTACGCGCACCAGCAGGTTTGGAGCACCGATATCGCGCGGTTCGGCATCGACGTCTGGATGACAACCACGGCGATTACAGAAGGTTTCCGGTTGGCGCAGGCCAGCATGGGGGTTAAACTGCACGACGACAAAGACCCGGCGAGCGACTTGGCGCCGATGTTTAAGCAAGTCACGGGGACGTGTTTTAAACTGATGGGCGAGAATGAGGTCAGGTGGAAGGCGATCACCGGCAGCAACCACATCTTCACCTATGGCGCGAAGAGGCGTTGGCGTGAGCCGCCCGGCAGGACGGAACGTCCGCGAAAGCTGGTCGAGCACTTCAAGGCTGGGTTTCGCACCCATCAGGCGTTCTTAAAACACTACTTGAGCCCGGCCAATTTCCAGGCGCTCACCAATATCGCCTCGGCCGGAGAGGACGTGTTCCACTTTCCCGAAGAGCTATGGGCCAGGGTCGTTTACGATTTCGCGGTCGCCTATAATTTCTCGGGCGAGGACCCCGAAATGGTGGTCGGTTTGCTGACGCCGGTTTATTACGGCCGGACGGCCTCTTTCATCCTGGAGGTCCAAGGCATGAGCGACATCATGGTCGAGTCGCTGATCGAAGGGCAGGCGCTGCTATACGAGGATAATAAGAGTTACCTTATTAAAAGATGGAACGAAGCGAAGAAACTAATGGAAAAGGGGACGTAACATGGATAAGTGGATACGGTGGATAGCCGGCGTCGTTATCATTTTCTTCTTAGTGTTCGGGACTATGTTGATGACATACTACACGGATTTTCTGTGGTTTAAAGAACTGGGCTACTCGGCTGTCTTCATCAAGGTGCTCATCACCAAGATTTCTCTAGGCCTGATATTCGGAGCCGCGTTTTTCGCGATATTCTATTCCAACGTTCTCTTGACCAGACGGCTTGCACCCAAGTTCCGCGTGTCGTATTTGACCGGGGTGATCCAGCTAAAAGGCGTGTTTCTAGAACAATATCTGAACCGGATCCTCTTGGCTATAGCCGCAGTTCTAAGTTTTATTGCCGCTTCAAGCGCCTCCGGAGTCTGGGAACGCTGGCTTCTGTTTCTTAACGCTACGCCCTTCGGCACCGTCGACCCGATTTTCGGCAACGACATCTCGTTCTACGTTTTCAAGTTACCTTTCTGGCAGTTTCTCTGGGGTTTCTTCTTCGCGGCGTTGGTTGTCAGCGCTATATTTGCCATGGCCGTTCACGTGTTGGACGGCGGTATAAGGGTGGTGCCGGGAGAGCAGAAGTTTGCCGACCACGTCAAAGCGCATATCTCGATTCTCGCGGCCGCGTTAAGCGTGATGCTGGCGCTTGGATTCAGGTTACTGCAGTACGGCTTGCTGTATTCCGACAGAGGCGTCGCCTTCGGCGCGAGCTACACCGATGTTCATGCCGAACTACCGGTGTTCTCAATAATGATTGTCGTGTCTCTGGTTACAGCCGCTTTGTTCCTGGTCAACATCCGGGTTAAAGGCTGGAAGCTGCCTTTGGCCGGTTTGGCGATCCTCGTCGTCTCGCTGGTCGTCTTCGCCGGCGTCTATCCCGCTTTCGTTCAGCAATACAGGGTGTCTCCGAACGAGATAGCGGTAGAGAATCCGTATATCAAACGGAATATTGAATTCACGAGAAAAGCGTACGGCCTGGAGAACGTGAAGAGCCGGCCTTATTCGGCAGACACCCCTATGACCGCGCAGCTGCTGGAAGAGAACAAAGCCACCGTCCAGAATATCCGCCTATGGGATTGGAGGCCTCTGACTAAGACCTTCAATCAGCTGCAGGCCATCCGGCTATACTACGATTTCGCCGACGTCGATATCGACCGCTATACATTGGACGGCGCCTACACGCAAACGACGCTCGCGGCGCGTGAGATGAACATCGACCAGCTGCCTGAGACGGCTAAGACCTGGGTCAATCAGCATATGGTTTATACGCACGGCTACGGGATCGTGATGAATCCGGTCAATAAGGTGACGGCCGAAGGATTGCCGGACCTGGTAGTCAAGGACATACCGCCGTCGTCAAAGGTTCTCAAGATCGACCGGCCGGAAATTTATTACGGGGAGAAGACCAACGACTATGTTTTGATCAATACGAATACCAACGAGTTCGACTACCCCAAAGGCGATAAAAACCAATACACGAAGTACAAGGGCACGGGCGGCGTGCCGGTCGGTTCCTTCTTTAATAAACTTATGTACGCGTGGCGGTTCGCGTCCCTAAAATTGCTGGTGTCGTCGACATTGACGGCGGACAGCAAGGTTCTATTCAACCGGAACATTACGACTCGCACGGATACCCTGGCGCCGTTCCTTTACTATGACAAAGACCCGTATATCGTGGCGGCGCCGGACGGCAAGGGCAAGAACCGTCTCTTCTGGATCTACGACGCCTATACGGTCTCCGACATGTATCCCTACTCGACGCCGTATTCGGACGGCGGGCGCTGGAACTACATCAGAAACTCGGTCAAAGTCGTCATCGACGCTTATAACGGCACGACGGATTTCTACATCGTGGACAAGAAGGACCCGGTCATCAAGACCTACGCCAAGATCTTCCCGACCTTGTTTAAAACGAAAGAGATGCCGGCAGCGCTTAAGAAACACTGGCGCTACCCCGAGAACCTCTTCAACGTCCAGGCCTACATGTATGCGACCTACCATATGCTCGATCCGCAAGTCTTCTACAACAAGGAGGATATGTGGCAGGTGGCCAAGGAGACTTTTCAGGGTGGAGCCCAGCAGATGGATCCTTATTACATGATTATGCGGCTGCCGGGAGACAAGCGCGAGGACTTCATGCTGATAACGCCGTTTACCCCGGCCAAGAAGAACAACATGGTCGCCTGGTTGTCGGCCAACTGCGACAGTCCGACCTACGGAGAACTGGTCGTCTATAAATTCAGCAAGGACAAGCTGGTGTTCGGGCCGATGCAGATTGAAGCCCGCATCAATCAGGACCCGGCCATCTCCCAGTTTCTGACCTTGGTCAGCCAGCGCGGTTCCACCATATCCAAAGGGCCGCTGCTTGTTATTCCGTTGGCCGGGTCTCTGCTTTATGTTCAGCCTCTGTATATCCAAGCGGAACAGGGTGAATTGCCGGAACTCAAACGGGTTTTTGTCTCCTATAGCGACAAGGTTGTCATGGAGGCGTCGTTGCCCGACGCGCTGGCCAGATTATTCGGCGCGCCCACCGGGACGCAGGTCGAATCGCCTGCGGCCGGGGCTGCTACTGGCGCGGCGGCGACCGCCTCACCTCAGGTGAAGGCTTTAATCGCCGAAGCGCTGGATCATTATAACCGGGCGATCGAGGCGCAGAAGGCCGGCGATTGGACGACTTACGGAACCGAGTTGCAAGCCTTACGGGGCACATTGATCCAGCTCCAGCAGGCGCAGAATCAATAAACTACTGAAACGCCCTAAATTTGTTCGCAATTGATTGTAATTATGGTTACAATGACATAGTATGACAGAAACTGGAAGGAGGCAGGTCTTGGAACGCACCCGAGTACCCGAGGGCGTAATACAACGGTTATCGACATACTTACGGTGTCTAACCAGTTTCAAGCGTGACGGCCTAACTGTCGTATCTTCCCAAAAGTTGAGCATGTCAGCTAGGGTAAACCCCGCCCAGATCCGCCGCGACCTGTCGTATTTCGGTTCATTCGGAAGACGGGGCTTAGGCTACGATATAGATGGTCTGATCAACGTAATCTCGGATATTCTTGGCGTCAAGCACATCAACGATATCGCGTTGGTAGGCGTTGGTATGCTGGGCCGTGCCATCTTGGGATATTCCGGCTTGAAAGAGCAAGGTTTCCGCATTGCCTACGCGTTTGACAACGACCGCTCCAAGATCGGTAAGACCATCGGCGGGGTCAAGATCCAGGGTATCGGCGACATCAAACCGACAATCGAGAAAAACAGAGTCTCAATCGGTATCATCTCCGTGCCTGGTGAGGCCGCCCAGGTCATCGCCGACATTCTTGTGGAAAGCGGCGTCCAGATAATCCTGAATTACACCCCGACGCCGGTTGCCGTGCCCGAAGACATCCAGTTGCATACCTCTGACCCAGCCAGAGAACTTCTCCACACCCTTTACTACATCACGAGAGTCACCAAGAAATAACGATGATTTGACAACAACTTACCCTTAGGTGTAATTTTTAGGCGAAGTCAAAATACCCGGCGTTGGTAAATAGGGGGGAGTTTTTGCGTCGTCTTAAGCGGACAAGCTTAATTTTGCTCGCCATTGTCCTTATCATAAGCGGCATTTCCTGTACCGGTAACGGTAGCACCCAAGAAACAACCTCCCAAGACAAAACTAAAATATCCGGTTCCGTTAAAGTCGGAGATGTTGCCCCCGATTTTGAAATGCGCAACCAGGCGCAATTAAAGGTATCCCTCTCCGAATTCAAGGGAAAAAAGAACGTCGTCGTGGTGTTTTACCCCGCTGATTTTACGCCCGTCTGAACGGGCGAGCTGTCCCTGTACCGCGATGACTACACGCGGATACAAGGGATGAACACCGAGGTCCTCGGTGTAAGCGCGGACAACTGGCCTTGCCATGCGGAGTTCAGTAAGCAGTTAAAGCTTCCGTTCGATTTGCTGTCCGACTGGAAACGAGACGTTAGTCCGATGTATGGCGCGTGGGATGAAACCGAACTAACCTCGACGCGCAAGAGTTTTCTAATAGACAAGACCGGCAAGGTCGTGTTTACGCAGGAAGCCGAGTTAACCAAACCCCGCGACCACGCGGCGATGATGAAAGCTATCGAGGATCTTGCTAAGAAAGGCGGCGGCTAATGTCGCTTAGGCGACCGGCTCTTAAGAGTCTGCTATTAATAATGTGCTGCCTGGCACTATTCGGCCTGGCGGCTGGAGGTTGTGCCAAGAAGGGCAGCACCGGCCTCACTTTCTATGAATTCTTCGATCCGACCTGACCGCGATGTATCAATATGAAGCCCATCGTGAATGAGGCTCAGTCAAAATACTCCGACAAAATCACCTTCGAACTGTACGACATTACCAACGGCAAGAACGACGCCATAGCGACCAAGTACAAGGTTTATCTAACGCCGACTTTCGTCATCATTGACAGCGATCAAAAAGAAATCGACCGGTTGATCGGCGAAGTGCCGAAGGCCACTCTAGAAAAATTCATCACAGGCAATATCGAGAAACACGGGAAGTCCAACTAAATAGACGAAACGTTTCTCCGACTTTAGTCAGTCCCTCGCGGACGGCTAGAGCGATCCCCGGCATGATTGTCGGGGTCAGGGTAACGGGAGCGATCCCGGTGCCTCCCTCGATTAGGAAAGGAGGACGCGCGCCTGTCGGCGCACGTGTCTTTCCTAAGGAGGAGGTGGTACCGGGATTTTTGCTACAAGAGCTAAAACAATGACGGATCAAGAGATGTTAGGAGAGGGGTGAGACAAGCTTGGCAACAAAACTGACTAGACGAGAATTTCTAATGGTAACGGCCGCCGGCGCAACAACGGCCGCGCTGACCAATCTCGGATTCGATATGTCGGCGCTCGCGAAAGTCGCGACGACGCTAAGGATCGCCGAGGCCAAAGAAAACTTCACCGTCTGCTGCTTCTGTTCGGTCGGTTGCGGCGCTATCGTGCACACCAAGGAAGGCAAGATGCTGAACCTTGAAGGCGATCCCGCCAACCCGATTAACGAAGGAACGTTGTGTTCCAAGGGACAATCCATGTACCAGCTGGCCAACAACAAGAAACGCATCACCAAGGTCATGTACCGTGCGGCCGGCGCTACGGAGTGGCAGACCAGGGACTGGAATTGGGCCCTTAAAGAAATCGCCAAGAAGGTCAAGGCGACCCGGGACGCGTCGTTTAAAGAAAAAGACGAGGCGGGCATCACGGTCAACCGGACCGAGGCTCTGGCGCAACTAGGCGGCGCCGCGCACGACAACGAGGAGTGCTATCTGCTCTCTAAGCTTGGCCGGGCGTTGGGAATCGTCTACCTGGAACACCAGGCTCGTATATGACACTCACCAAGCGTGGCCAGTTTAGGCCCGACGTTTGGCAGAGGCGCCATGACCAACAGCTGGAACGACCTCCAGAACGCAGATGTTTACATGGTCTGCGGCGGTAATCCGGCTGAGAATCACCCCATTTCCTTTAAATGGATGACCAAGGGTATGAGCAACGGCGCCAAGTTGATCGTCGTCGACCCACGGTTTACAAGAACGGCTTCGCGAGCGGACGTGTTCGCCCATCTTCGGCCGGGCACCGACATCGCGTTCTTCGGCGGCATGATCAACTACATACTCAGCAACAACCTCTGGTTTGACGAGTACGTTAAGCAGTACACCAACGCTTCGTATCTCATCAATCCGAACTATTCATTCAAAGACGGTATGTTCAGCGGGTACGACGAGAAAGAGAAGAAATACAAGTTCGACACCTGGACATACCAGACGGACGCCGCGGGCGCGACGCTAAAGGATCCGACGCTGCAGAATCCGCAGTGTGTGTTCCAGTTGATGAAGACCCATTACTCGCGCTATACGCCGGACATCATCGCTAAGACCTGCGGTATGCCGAAGGCCGAGTTCGAAGAGATCTGCAAGCTCTACGCTTCGACCGGCAAACCGGACAAGGCGGGTACGCTCCTGTACGCGATGGGTCTGACGCAACACACGACCGGCGTCAACAACATCAGGGCGTTCGCCATCATCCAGTGTCTCCTGGGCAACATGGGTATCGCCGGCGGCGGGATCAACGCGATGCGCGGCGAGAGCAACGTCCAGGGCTCGACCGACTTTGGCCTGCTGGCAGGCACGCTGCCTGGTTACAACAACCTGCCGAACGCGGCGACCACGCCGACTTTGGCCAAGTACAAAGAGGTCGAGGTCACCAAGACAGGCTTTACGCAGAACCGTGCCAAGTGGGTTATTAGCATGCTCAAGTCCTGGTGGGGCGACGCGGCGGCGGCGGGCAACGACTTCCGGTATGACTGGCTGCCGAAGAACGGAGCCGGTTTCCAGAAGAAAGGTTACACTTGGACCGCGCTCTTCGAAGCCATGTACGCGGGTGAGATTAAAGGCTTGATGTGCTGGGGTCAGAACCCGGCTATCTCCGGTCCTAACAGCAATCTAGAGGCTAAAGCTCTCGAGAAGCTGGACTGGCTGATGGTCGCTGACCTCTGGGAAACAGAAACGGCGGCTTTCTGGAAGCGTCCGGGCGCTACACCGGCCAATATCAAGACCGAGGTCTTCCTATTGCCGGTGGTAGGTTCGTACGAGAAGGAAGGCAGCATTGCCAACTCCAGCCGTTTGATTCAGTGGCGGTATAAAGCCACCCAGGGTCCCGGCGAGGCGGAGGACGATCTGCAGATTCTGAATCAGCTAGGCAAGGAAATTCAGGCTCTGTATAAGGCCGACGCCAAAGCGAAGTTCCCGGATCCCATCGTCAACCTGACGTGGAACTACGGCGACAAGATCGACCCGAACGAAGTCGCCAAGGAGATCAACGGCTACACCATAGCGGACAAAAAGCCGATGGTTAGTTTCGCCGCTCTGACCGACACCGGGACGACCGCCTGTGGTTGCTGGATTTATTCCGGCTACTTCAACAACGCGGATATCGCCAAAGCTCCGTGTAAGAGACGCGATAACACGACGGACACGACCGGACTTGGAATCTTCAAAGACTGGGCGTTCAGCTGGCCGGTCAACCGCCGGATCATCTACAATAGAGCGTCCTGCAACGCGGCCGGAACGCCGTGGAATCCGAAGAGGGTTCTGGTGGCCTGGGACGGCGCGAAGTGGATAACCAACGACGTGCCCGACTTCGCCGCGGTAGCTGGTACGCCTCCGGCACCGAACACTCCGGACAAGACGGCCGCCGCGCCGTTCATTATGAACGCTGAAGGCGTTGCTAAGATATTCGTACCGAAGGGCGGCGTCAAGGACGGCCCATTCCCCGAGCACTACGAACCCATAGAATCGGTCATCAAGAATCCGCTGTCGAAGACGCAGAACAACCCAGGGGCGATCATTTGGGGCGCTGACGCGGATAAGCTGACCAAGTTCGGAGATAAGGTGTGTCCGATTATTGCCACCACCTACAGGGTGACGGAGCACTGGCAGACCGGTTCCATGACGCGCCAACTACCCTGGTTGGCCGAAATGCAGCCGGAGATGTTCGTCGAGATCAGCCCGGTTCTGGCTGAAAAGAAAGGCATCACGAACGGCGAGTGGGTCAAGGTGGCGTCGGCCCGCGGCGAGGTCATGTGCCGCGCCATCGTTACCGAGCGCCTGAAAGGTTTTGCCCTCTGCGAGGGTGAACCCGAGCTCGCGGGGATGCCGTTCCACTACGGCTATATGGGCCTGATTACCGGCGGTCCGGACAAGGACAAGAGCTACGGCGCCAACCAGCTTTCACCGCACGTCGCCGAGCCGAACACGGGTATGCCCGAATACAAGGCGTTCCTGGTTGACGTAAGGAAGGTGACGTAAAATGGCGAAAGCAATGCTTCTCGATTTCAACCTCTGCATTGGCTGCCGCGCTTGTCAGGTGGCCTGCAAGGAATGGAACCAGAACGAGGGTGAAGTAACCGAGAACACCGGCACCTTCGAGAATCCGCCGGATCTTTCGTCCAAGACCTGGACGAAGATCAAGTTCATCGAGACAGGCAAGAATCCTGATAACCAGTGGTTCTTCCGGCGCATGATATGCCAGCACTGTACGAACGCCGCTTGTCAGAATGTCTGTCCGCCTAAGGCGATCTCGCACATGGAAACAACCGCGGTCGTCATCGACCAGGATAAGTGCACAGGCTGCAAGTATTGCATCTCGGCTTGTCCGTTTAGCATACCGCGTTACGACGCGGGCTCTAATACGGCCAAGAAGTGCACCCTGTGCATCGACCGGATTTCCAACGGCTTGATCCCGGCCTGCGCCAAAGTCTGCGCGCCGGGCGCCGTTAGATTCGGCGAGCGCGAAGTCATGTTGCGCGCCGGTCAGAACCGGGTTGAAGCCCTGAAGAAGGAAGGCCACGCCAATGCCATGTTGTACGGCGAGACGGCGCTGGGCGGCCTAGGGGTTATGACGGTCATGACCGAAGCGCCGGATGTCTATGGCTTGCCGACGGATCCGGCAATCCCGCTGTCGGTCGGACTCTGGCAGGATTGGCTGAAACCGCTGACCATTATCGCGGGCGTCGGCGGCCTGGCGGCCGCCGTTATTAGCCGCATCGGTTCGATCGGCTACAAGCACGGGGAGGATGAGTAGAGATGGTAAAAATGCCCGTTTTTAAAGACGGCCAGGTTCTGAGATTCTCGCTGGCCGCGAGGATCCTGCATACTGTCCATCTCTTCGCTTTTCTCACACTGACTTACACCGGGTTGTCGAGGATGTTTCCGGCGTTGCATGTTCTCGTCGGCAACAATCTGGTGCTTGAACAGACCATCCATCACATCGCGGCGGTCTTGTTCATCGCTATCCCGGCTGTGGAGATTGTCTTGTTCCCGAAGGGCGCCATCGAGTTTTTGAAGGAGCTCTTCTCATGGGACAAGGACGACACCAAGTGGATGATTAAATTCCTGCCCTGGCTTATAAGGCCGCAGGCGGTCAAATTGCCGCCGCAGGGTAAGGAAAAAGCCGGTCAGAAATTCAGCGCCTGGATTATCCTCGCGTTCAGCATCACGATCGCGATTTCAGGCGTTCTGATGTGGGCCGGACAGACGGTCAGCCCGGCAATAACCAGATGGGCTGTCGTCGTCCACGATCTGAGCTTTGTCATACTACTGTTCTTTATCATCATGCACGCCTATATGGGCCTGCTCTTCCCGCCGACCATGAAAGGCATCACCTCAATGATCACCGGTTATGTGCCGGAATCAGAGGCGAAGCACGGCTGGCGCAAGTGGTATGACGAAGTGAAGAAGGAGGCAGGACAAGCGTAAGGAACGCGGTCGCTCAATAACCGACGGATGAGCCCGGGCATGTTATAATCTTATGACTGTCCGGGCTTTCCGTTGGCCAAAACGCATTTCGGGAGGACGAATATCTTGGAACTAAATCAGAAACCGTGGACGATCGACCATATCAGACAAGAGATGGATTTCTACAAGACCGGCCGGCCCGATCTAGCCGACTTGATGGATCTATATGAGCAGCTGTTCGCGATAGAGGCGGAGTATTTGCCGAAAATCGAGATGGACGTCGATTTCCTGGACGATGAAGATATTCCGGCCAAGATTCAAGCGGGAGAGGTTTTGATGGACGCCGGCAAACTGAAGGTCGACGCCGGGCTGTTCAAGGAGATTTTGGAAAGTATGGCGGCGGTTATCGTCGAGACCAATCCGGACTTCGAGGAGCCGCTGGAGCGGTTGATTGACTATCCCGACCTAAATGTCGACACGGCCGGGGAAAATCCTCTCTTCATTAAGAACCTTCTTAAGTTTAACACCCAGTATTTTACCAAGGTGGCGGAGCTGATCGATCTTAATAGCGATGTAATGTTCTTTCTTATTTATCACGCGATCAGTCCCTTTATGGAGAAAGCCTCTTATCCATTCCGCGATAAAATAAATTACCAGCAGTGGCAAAAGACGTTTTGCCCTGTCTGCGGACGGAAGCCGGGCATGGCCTTTATTCGCGCCGACGACGGTCAGAATGTATTACAGTGCCAGGTTTGCCGCACCCAATGGGTTTATCCCCGCGCGACCTGTTTGGTCTGCGGGAACTTCAACAACGACACCTATAAGTACATATATGACGAGGCCGACGCGGCTCATAGGGTCTACGTCTGCGACAGCTGTAAGAAATACACCAAGTCAACCGATTGCCGGGCGTATGACCGGGACGTCGATCTGGAGGTTGAGGATCTGGCCACCCTGGTGTTGGATTACGTAGCCAAACAACGCGGCTATGAACCGGGCGGACGGGTCACCTTCGCGGTGAAACTGGAAATGCCGGAAGGTGACAACGAACCTGAGATGCCGGAAGAAATCACGGTCGACTGAACCCCGGAAATACTCAGATAAATAAGCTTGCTTTATAACTCATATTAGATATACTTATAGATAGCTATGGCTATCTATTTTGACAACGCCGCGACAACTTTTCCGAAACCCCCCGGGATGTCGGCCGCAATGGCCGGCTTCCAGGACACCGCTGCCGCCAATCCCGGCCGGTCGGGCCATCATATGTCAGTTGAGGCGGGACGGGTTTTATATGACGCCCGCGATCGTCTGGCTTCGCTTTTAGGTATTGCCGACCCTCTCGACATCGCTTTCACCTTAAACGCCACCATGGCCCTGAACATCGCGCTGCGCGGCTACTTGAAATCCGGCGATCACGTCGTGACTACCTCTATGGAGCATAACTCGGTCGCGCGGCCGTTGCGCTGGGCCGAATCGATGGGTGTAGGTCTTTCCGTCGTCCCGGCGGATCCCAAGACTGGGGAGGTCGATCCCGCCGATATCATAAAGGCGATAAATCCGTCTACCACGATGGTCGCTATGACGCATGCCTCAAACGTTACGGGGACGATCATGCCCGTCGCGGAAGTCGGCGCGGCAACGCGCAAACGCGGTGTCGCCTTGCTTGTCGACGCGGCCCAAACGGCGGGGGCGATTCCCATCGACGTCGAAGCGATGAGCCTGGATCTGCTGGCGTATACGGGGCATAAATCCCTCTTCGGACCCATGGGAACGGGTGGATTGTATGTCCGGCCGGGGCTTGAGCTATCGCCGCTATTGCGCGGCGGCACGGGCAGCCGCTCCGAAGAAGACACGCAGCCCGACTTCATGCCCGACCGGCTGGAAAGCGGGACGCCGAATACGGTCGGCGCCGCCGGCCTGACCGCCGGCCTTCAGTTTATTGCCACGACCGGGCTGGCCGAAATAGAACGACATAAAAAGGCTTTGGCGGGGCGTTTTTTAGACGGCCTCGCGGGCATCAAAGACGTAGCTGTCTACGGTCAGCCGGCTGACGCGGCTCGCCTGCCGGTCGTCGCGTTTAACATCGTCGGGTTCGAGTGTTCGAAAGTCGCCGACCGGCTGGACAAAGACTACGGTATCCTGGTCCGGGCCGGCCTCCAGTGCTCGCCGTGGGCGCATCAGACAATCGATACCTATCCGGCCGGGGCGGTCCGGTTCAGCTTTGGATATTTCAATACCCTTGACGAGATCGACGCGGCGATAGCCGCCATAAAGGAGATTGCCGGTGCCGGCTAGGATAGTCACTTTCAAATCAGTTCACCAGGCGCTTAAAGCGGAAAAAGTCGTCCGCGCCGCCGGTCTTAAGGCCGACGCCATCAGCGTACCGAGGCACCTAAGCAGCGATTGCGGCATAGCGCTAAAGATCGACGACTCAATCGAAGAGTCAGTCATAAACATAATGTGCGATAACGGAATCAACTTTAGAGGGATATATCCAGATTCTTAAACAATAGAGCACGGAAGTAAGCGAGGGCGCCGGTCCAGGGGACCCTGTGGGCTGCAAACCCATTAGCTGCATGCGAAATCAGGCGGGGTGAGTTCGATTCTCACGCGCCCTCTCCATATAAAGAAGCGAGTCCCAACAATAGTACCTAAAAAGGAGAAGAAGATGCCTGACAATTGCGAGATGTGGGAACGCATCGGTCTTAACATGGAGGGGCACGACCAGCTTATGCAGGTCATTCCGCCGCTGGTGCAGGAAACGTTCCTGAAACAGGAGAACCGTCCGGAGAAGATGGATTATTTCGATTTCGTCTTAAGCGACATTCACGGGATCCGGGTGCACGAGCTTCAGGAGATTAAGAAGAATGGGGGGAAAGTTATCGGGACTTTCTGCGTTTATGTGCCGGAGGAGATAATCCTAGCGGCCGGCGGAACGTGCATCGGTCTATGCACGGGCGCGGATGTTGCGGCCGGCGAGGCGGAGAAGGTGCTGCCCCGCAATATCTGCCCGCTTATCAAGTCTTCCATTGGCTTTAAAATGGCAAAAATCTGCCCGTATTTCGAGTCGACAGACCTGATTATCGGGGAGACGACTTGCGACGGTAAGCAAAAGGCGTGGGAGATTCTGGCTACTATGACGCCAACCTACGTCATGGAATTGCCGTCAATGAAGAGGGACACCAGTCGAAAGCTCTGGCAGGAAGAGGTCAAGGCTTTTAAGAACGAAGTCGAGAAGACAACCGGCAAGACCGGCAGCGATTCGGACCTGAAAGCGGCCACCGCCAAGGTCAACGGTAAGCGGAGGGCGCTTCTGCGTCTTAGCGACGCTCGCAAGGCCGACCCCGCGCCGATCAGCGGCAAAGACGCCCTTTTGATCGAGCAGATTGCCTTCTACGACGACGTCGACCGGTTTACGGCGAAGACGAACGAGATTGCCGAAGAACTGGAAGGACGCGTCGCTCGCGGCGACGGCGTTTTCCCGGCGGGAACGCCTCGTTTGATGATATCAGGCACCCCGATGACCGTCCCCAACTGGAAAATACCTCATATCATCGAGACCAGCGGAGGCTCCGTCGTAGTCGAGGAATCGTGCACCGGGCAGCGGTATTTCCGGGAGCTGGTGGACGAATCAAACAGCGATACAATGACGGCTATTGCCGACCGGTATTTCGCGACCGATTGCGCGTGTTTCAGCCCGAATGACGAACGGATAGACAATATTCTCAAGCTGGCCAAAGAGTATAATGTGGACGGAGTCGTTTACACGTCGCTTATGTTCTGCGACCCATACGCCGTCGAGTACATAAAGGTCAAGGACGCTCTGGATAAAGCCGGAATCCCGGTCCTTAAGATCGAGACCGACTACGGCATGGAAGATGCCGGTCAGATCAGGACGCGCGTCGAGGCCTTTCTTGAACAAGTGAAGGAGAAAACGCCGGTCAGTTGATAAAAGCAGGACTGGATATAGGTTCGCGGACGATCGCTCTCATCGAGATGGACGAGCGCGGTATCGTCTCCGCGGACGTGCAAGACACAACGTATGATCCGGCCGCTGAATGCCGCCGGCTGATCGCGGACAGGGATTTCGCTTCTTTGACCGCGACCGGTTACGGGCGTCATTTGGCGGCCGATCTTTTCGGCGCCAAGGTTATAACCGAGATAAAGGCTTTCGCTGTCGGCGCGAGGCATGTAAACACTGATTGCAGGGCGATACTTGATATTGGCGGGCAGGATGTTAAGGTTATCGCTTTGGACGCGATCGGACGCGTCGCCGATTTTGAGATGAACGACCGATGCGCCGCCGGCACCGGCAAATTCCTGGAGGTTATGGCGACGGCCCTCGGGTATCCCTTGCCTGAATTCGGCGAGGCCGCGCTGACGGCTTCATCCCCGGTTAAAATCAACAGCACCTGCACTGTCTTCGCGGAATCCGAGGTGGTTTCACTTATCGCCAGAGGCGAGCCGCGGAACAACATCGCGCTAGGTCTTCATGAAGCCGTTGCCGACCGGGTTATCGCCATGTTGAACCGGGTGAAGGTTGACGGGGCGTTGTTTTTTGCGGGCGGTGTCGCGCGTAACGCGGCGATGCGGGAGATCCTTGCCCAGAGGTTGGGCGTGGACGTGTATGTGCCTGAGAATCCTCAGATTATCGGCGCCCTAGGCGCGGCCCTGTCATAGCAGGGAAAGAAAGGCCCGTCTAAGAGGCGTTTCCGGACGGGAACTGTCGTAAACCGCGTACAAATCCCGTTTCAGGTTTAGGTCAGAGACCGTCAAAACGGCGACGCCGCCCAGTCTGGCGGCTTTCTTGGCTGGCCAGGAGGAAAGCACCGCGATGCCCAGGTTCGCCTCAACGGCCGATATAACCGCTTGATTGCTGTCTAGCTCCATGGAGATCTTTATGTCGTTGGGTTTTAAACCGGCGTCTTTTAAAGACCGCTCAAACGTCTTTCGGGTTCCGCTGCCCGGTTCGCGCATAATAAAAGTCTGGTCGAGAACGGCTTTGATCGGGGCCGATTTCCTTCCCGCCAGGGCGTGGGAAGCCGGGACCATAAGAACCAGGTTGTCCTCCGCCAGAACCATGGTCTTAAGACCTTTAACGGATTTATCGGGGAGGGCGCCGGTGAAACCGACGTCGGCGGCCCTAGCCAGGACTTGCCGAACAACTTCGCCGCTGTCGCTTATGTTTAAGGTTACGTCGATCTTTGGATATTTCTCTTTGAAGACGCCGATCAAGCCGGGCACGATGTATTCGCCGGGTATGGTGCTGGCCTCCAAGACCAGGTGGCCGGTAACCATATCACGGGCTGTGTTGACGGATAGAACAAGTTCTTCGTAGTTCTTAACGATCCGGCCCGCCGCGATGAGGACGGTTTCACCGGCCGCGGTAAGCGCCAGTCCGGCGCCTCGCCGCTCCAGTAACACCGCGCCAAGCTCCTTTTCCAGAGCTTGAACCTGGAAGCTGACGGCGGGTTGCGAAAGACCGAGTAAACGAGCGGCGGCCGAGAAGCTTCTGGCTTCGACGACGGTGATAAAGGTATTCAGGTAACTTATATTCATATTTACCTCTCCTTATAGGTAGGATAACATAATAAAGCAAGAAGTGATGATAGTGAGGAAAGTGATAGCAGTGATAGATAATCACCAATATCACTATAATCACTTCCACCACTAGGGAGATTTAACTCCAAAGCGTTAAGGAGGGTTGATGGCTGACAAGATCAAATTGACCGGGTTCTCCGGTAAAGCCGGCTGAGCTTCTAAGCTAGGTCCGGCGGATCTGGAAAAAATTTTAAAAGACTTTCCCGCAACGCTCAGCGAACAATTGATCGTGGGGCTGGAAACTCGCGACGATGCGGCGGTTTACCGCTTGAACAACAAGGAAGCGATGGTCCAAACGGTGGATTTCTTCACCCCTATCGTCGACGATCCTTACCTGTTCGGCCAGATTGCGGCCGCCAACGCGATGTCAGATATCTACGCGATGGGCGGGCGTCCGTTAACGGCCATGAATATGGCCGGATTTCCCTGCGCGCTGGACTTGAAGATCTTGGCGCAAATCCTGAAAGGCGGCCGGGACAAAGTCGAAGAAGCCGGCGCGGTGATTGTCGGCGGACATACGATCGACGACCCGGAACCGAAATATGGCATGGCAGTTACCGGACTGGTCAGATACGAGGATTTAACGCCGGTGACCGGAGCCAAACCGCATGACGCCATTATTCTGACCAAACCGATCGGTTCAGGCATCCTGGCGACAGCGTTAAAGGCCGGCGGGATCACCGAGAAAGCGATGCGCGAAGCCATTGACGACATGTGCGTCCTAAACGAATCGGCGGCGGCCGCCGCCAAGAAAGTCGGCGCCAAGGCGGTTACGGACGTGACCGGTTTCGGATTGCTGGGCCATCTATACAATATGGCTATGCAAAGCGGCGTAGTCGCCGTCGTTGACGCCAGCGAGGTGCCTGTCTGGCACGGCGTTTACGAAGCGGCGAAGGCCGGATACATCGCCGGCGGGGCGGGTAAGAACCGCGCCCACCTGAAAGGTAAAATCGAATTTTCGCGGGATATCGATTCCGTGCAACAGGCGATTCTGTGCGATCCGCAGACTTCCGGCGGTTTGCTGATAGCGGTAGCCGCGGATAAAGCCACAAAACTGGTGGATTTGTTGCGGGCCGCCGGCACGCCCGCCGCGGCCGTAATCGGAGCCATTGAAGAACAGGAGGAAAGGCATGATGCTGTTATACGTTGCGTCTGAGGCCATCGGACACGGCAGTGACGAACTCGGCAAGATTCTGACGCCCGCCTACTTAAATGCTTTCTTAAAAGGAGAGAATCTCCCGGATGTAATCGCCTTCGTAAATAGCGGCGTGAAGCTCCTGACGGCGGAATCACCGGCGCTGACCGCCTTAAAAGAACTTGAGGCCAAGGGCGTTAGACTGTTGGCCTGTGGGACTTGCCTGGACTATTTCGATTTGAAAGACAAACTGGCTGTCGGCGGCCCCACCAACGCCGTCGAGATTACCGGTCTGATGATGTCGGCCGACAAAGTCATTAAGGTATAAGAACAAGTGACTCGCATGCTGCTCGCGGCCTACCATCGTTAGTGCTTTGGGGTCAGGCCCTTTCTTCTTATGCGATAGGGCCTGACCCCGTGTTTCAAGTCGCTTCGGCGAGATTACCGGTCTGATGATGTCGGCCGACAAAGTCATCAAGGTATAAGAAGGGTCGCGTTCCCGATCCACCACGCACGAGATTAGCTGGCAAAGAAAGCGGCGTGTCAGTTCCTGCGGCTGCAAAAACCGCAGCCCCAGGATGACTGTTTCTGGCAACCGAGGTCTTTACTTATGTTATGGGGTCAGGACTCTCGCATAAGAAGAAAGTCCTGACCCCATAACAACCACTCGCTACGCCTTGCCTCCGGCATTTCTATTTAAAGCTATCCCTCTCCCCGACGGGGAGAGGTTAGGGGAGTGGGTCATTACGTCAAGGTGTATTGAAAATACACATATAGATATGTATAATCTTCTTATGAGAACAAACATTGTTTTGGATAAAAACCTGGTGAACGAAGCGATGCGGTTGGGCGACGCCAAGAGCATGCGCGAGGTAATCGACCGGGCTCTGCAGGAGTATGTGGCGAGGCGCAAGCAGCGCGACCTGCTGAAACTCCGTGGCGCCGGCTGGGACGGCGACCTAAAGGAAATGAGAAAGGGCCGCGTTGGTTCTTATTGACACGTCCGCCTGGATCGATTTCCTAAACAGGACTGGGTCGAAGGCTGATGCCGCCATCCAGGCCTTCATAGCGGATGAGGAACCGATAGCAGTCTGTCCGCAAGTGATCATGGAATTCCTGCAGGGTTTCCGCAGCGACCGTAAATTTGACAAAGCGGAAAAGACGCTTCTGTCATTGTCGCGCGTTTCGCCGTCAGATCCAGACACCTACATTTACGCCGCCAAGCTGTACCGTCAATGTCGCAAGAAAGGAAAAACCGTAACATCTTCGGATTGTCTTATCGCGGCCATCGCGATCGAGAACGACTTGCCGCTTGTCCACAACGACGCCGACTTCGAAGTCATCGCCACGGTAACCGGCAAACTCAAACTCTACGACCTTAGCCAAAGCGCCTAGCACCCTGTGAAAAACCACTCCAGCGCTTTGGAGTGCTGGAGTGGTTACTGTATGAATATTCGGCGACGGTTGCTCGTGCTTCTCGATTCGCTTCGCTCACTCGAAGAATATTAATAGTTTTGTTCGAGCGAAGCCGAGAACTGTTATCAAGATCGAGTGCCATCTGCTGCGAGTCTATTTTGGAACCAGCCGCTCTATTGTTTTCCTGCTTGCTTGAATCACCTGCTTAGACTACGATAAAAGTCACTAAATCTTGTCACTAGGAGGGCTTTTGCCGACTAAACAAGAACTCTTGCGGCGGTTGCCGAAAGTGGACGAACTGCTGAAAGCATCGGCCGTCGTGAGGCTGCTAAAGAAATATCCAAGGAGCGTTGTCGTCGACGCGGTGCGCCAGGCCGTTAATAACGCTCGCGACCAGGTAAATCAAGAAGAGAAGATGGCAGAAAAGGCCGTAGAGGCCAAAGCGCTCGCTCGCGAAGCCGAGAAACTAGCCGACAAGGTGATGCGGCCGAGCTTAAGACGGGTCGTTAACGCGACCGGTGTTGTCGTTCACACCAATCTTGGCCGTTCCATTCTGCCAGAGGCGGCGATTGACGCCATCCGCGAGGTTGCCGGGGCTTACTCGAACACGGAGTTTGACGTCGAGGCGGGCAAGCGCGGCAGCCGGCACGATCACGTCGCCGGGCTATTAACCAAGCTGACCGGTGCGGAGGCCGCCATCGCGGTCAACAATAACGCCGCCGCGGTGTTGCTGGCTCTAAGCGCTTTGGCCAAAGGCAAGGAAGCGATTGTGTCCCGCGGACAACTGGTGGAGATCGGCGGCAGTTTCAGGATACCCGACGTCATGCGTCAGAGCGGCGCCAAACTGGTGGAAGTCGGAGCGACCAACAAAACCCACGCGAAGGATTACCGCGCCGCCATCACCCCGAGGACCGGTCTTATCATGAGGGCGCATCCCAGCAATTTTCAGGTAGTCGGTTTCTCGGCCGAGGTTCCTTTGGCCGAGATGGTCGGGATTGCCCGAGAGAACGGCCTGATGGTTCTGGACGATCTCGGTAGTGGCGTCATGATCGATGTGGGTAAAGCCGGTTTGCCGCCGGAGCCAACCGTCAACGAAAGCGTTGAGGCCGGCGTCGATGTCGTTACTTTCAGTGGAGACAAACTTTTAGGCGGGCCGCAGGCCGGTATCGCCGTGGGCTCCGCCAGGGCTATCAATAAGATGAAAAAGCACCCGCTGGCCCGGGCGGTTCGCATCGATAAGATGACGCTGGCCGCCTTGGAAGCGACGCTGAAACTATACTTTGACGAGGCGAAAGCCATTAAGGAAATACCGACGCTGGCCGCGCTGTTCGCCAAACCGGCTTTCCTTATGAAGCGGGCGGACAAACTGACCGCGGATATTAAGAAGGCGGCCGGCTCCGGCGTGAAAGCCGATAGCGTCAAAGACACCTCGAAAGCGGGCGGCGGCGCCTTGCCCTTGGCGGAGATGCCGACCGCGGCCGTAAGACTTAGCGTCGACGGTCTTTCGGCCAACAAACTGGAGGCGGCTTTGCGCCGGCATGAACCTCCCGTCATCGGACGCATAAAGGACGGCGCCCTTCTACTGGACCTCAGAACGATTCTGTTCAGGGACGAAAAGGATATTGTCGCGGCGGTCGTCGCGGCGGCCCGGCGATGATAATCGGTACCGCCGGTCATATCGACCACGGAAAAACCGTTCTCATAACAGCTCTGACTGGCGTCAACACAGATCGTCTAGCCGAGGAACAGAAGCGGGGCATCTCCATCGATCTCGGTTTTGCCGAGTTCAATCTACCCAGCGGCCGAACGGTCGGAGTCGTCGATGTCCCCGGCCACGAAGCTTTTATTAAGAACATGCTGGCCGGAGCCAGCGGCTTTGACCTGGCTTTGATCGTCGTCGCGGCCGACGACGGCGTCATGCCGCAGACGCGCGAGCATGTCGCCATAATCAACCTGCTTAGCGTCAAGCGGGCCGTCGTTGCCATCACCAAAGCGGATCTCGTTGACAACGAGATGATTGAACTCGTCAAGGCGGATATCAAAGACTTTCTAAAAGGTACCCCACTGCAAGACGCTCCGGTAATCGCCGTCTCGGCCGTTACGGGCGACGGTCTGCCGGACCTCATGGCCGCGCTGGACAAGGCGGCGGACGAAATAGAAGCGAGGCAGTCCGAAGGCTATTTCAGGTTGCCGGTTGACAGGGTGTTCACGCTTAGAGGGGCCGGCACCGTTATCACAGGAACGCTCTGGTCGGGCACATTACGACAAGACGATAACGCGGAGATCATGCCGGCCGGTCTGCCGGCTCGCGTGCGCAGCGTCCAGATTCACGGGAAGCTGGTTAAAGAGGCTTTTCCCGGCAACCGCGTCGCGGTTAATCTTCCGGGTATCGATAAAAGCGCGATTCACCGCGGCGAGATACTTGTTCCGGCCGGTTCCGCCAGGTCTTCATACATGTTCGACGCCGAATTCACCCTACTAGCCGACGCCTCAGCCCCGCTAAAGAACTGGACGCGAGTCAGAGTGCATCACGGCACGGCCGAAGTCATGGGCAGGGTAGTAATTCTCGACGCCGAACACGTCAAACCGGGCGGCCGGGCTTATGTCCAGTTTCGGCTAGAAAAACCTCTGGTTCCTTTGCGAGGCGACAGGTTTATCATTAGGAGCTATTCGCCGATGACGACGATCGGGGGCGGGGAGATCCTGTTCGGCCACGCGCGGCGGCGTAAGCGCTTTGACGAATACGCTGTCGCTTTACTGGATGCCGCCTATTCAGACGATCTTACGTCCGTGCTTCAGCTCCTATTAAATAAGCGGGGAGGTCCTATCGCGGCCGACGAGTTGAGCAGATTGACCGACGCGTTACCGCCTGCTATTGAAGCGGCGCTGAATACGCTGATCGACGATGGCCGCGTCGCCTTTTTCAAGGGCGACAAACCATATTACATTGCTTCAACGGCTTTGACCGAGCTGGAAAACAAGGTCGCCGAAGCCGTTAAGGCGCACCACGTCGCTCAGCCGCTGGAGGCAGGAATCGGCAAGGAGACGCTTCGGTCGCGTTTGCTTAGGCGCTTTGACACCAAAGCGGCCAATGTACTGTTGACTTCAATGGCGACCAAAGGTTCGATCAAAATGGAAGGCGACGCGGTTATGGACCCGTCGCGAACCCCCGGGGAAGGCGCGGAGCACGACAAGGTGACACAAGCAGTCGGTGATGAATTCCAAAGGGCCGGCCTCGCGCCGCCGACTAATTTCGAATTACAGGAAAACTTCCGGCTAACGGCGAAAGAGGTCAATACGGTTATTTCAGCTCTCAAGAAAATCGGTGTTCTGATACAGGTCGCCGACGGCGTCTATTTGCACGAAGCGGCTATCGTGGCGGCTGAGGCGGCGGCCCGGAAGCTGATTGAAGAGAACGGCAAAATGACCGTATCCGAATTCAAAGACAAAACCGGCACGACGCGCAAATACGCCGTGCCGCTATTGGAATATTTTGACCGACAGAAGATTACAAAACGCGACGGGGACTATAGGGTGTTGGTGTAGCCCTCCTACGCTGTGACCGGCCTCGCTAGCGCAGCGGCCAAATGAGCTACGGAGGACAACCTTCGCCAATTATTCCGACTGGCCTGCCAGCCGTAGCCCCATAGGGCGGAAGCGATAGCTGGAGCCCAGTCGCGGCGAAGGTTGGCGGGGGCGTGTGGGAATCGAACCCACCGAGGACGGTGTTTGCCGCCCCCTCACGGATTTGAAGTCCGGACAGCCCACCAGGCGCCAAGCCGCCCCCGCGTAGAGTAAGAACCATTATACAAGTTCTTCATACGCTCTTCATACACGTTGTGGATAATTAACATACGAAATGCGGATCTCGAACAGGAGGTTTTAAAGTGGAAATGAAAAACGAAAACGCCGGCACGCCGCCTCAGGGAGCAGCCACGAACCCAAGTTTCGCGAGAGTTTTTCTGCACGGATTGGGGTACGGAGCGACCGCGCTGGTCGGTCTGTTGGTCGGCGGGCTTCTAATGTTGCTGGCCGTTTCGGCGGTGACAAGCATTTCTCCGGCCACCTTGCTGCGCGGTAGCTTTGGCGGCAAAGGGACCGATCAAGTGACCATCAACGCGAAATCAACATCGTCGGATCAAATCGTCGCTGTCGTTAAGAAACTTAGCCCGTCGGTCGTAAGCATCAGAACCACCAGCGTTTTGAACGATAAGTTTCACAGCAATCTGGAGGGCGAAGCGCAGGGTTCCGGCGTGGTTTTCCGCGCGGACGGCTACATCCTGACCAACAACCATGTTGTCGAAGGCGCCAAGAACATTTCCGTAACTATCGGGAAAGAAGAGCTGACGGGAACGCTGGTCGGCGGTGACGCCGAAACAGATATAGCGGTCATCAAGGTGGATAAGAAAGGCCTGCAAGCCGCGGAGCTGGGTTCGGCTAAATCATTGAAAGTCGGCGAGCTGGCCGTGGCTATCGGCAGTCCGTTCGGCTTCCAACATACAGTAACGACCGGTGTCATCAGCGGTCTAAACAGAACATTTCAGACCGATACCACAGCCGGCCAGGGTCAGACCTACTCTAACCTCATCCAAACCGACGCCGCTATAAATCCGGGAAATTCCGGCGGGGCGCTGGCTGACGGCCGCGGCCGCGTGGTCGGCATAAATGCCGTGATCTACTCGCAAAGCGGCGGATCGGAAGGCGTCGGCTTCGCGATAACGATCGATACCGCCAAGTCCGTGGCCAACCAAATCATCAATAAGGGCGCCGTAACGCATCCTTACATCGGTATTGTCGGCCAGACAGTTGACAAAGATTTGGCGGCAACGCTCAGTCTTCCGGTGACTGCCGGCGCGATTATCCAAGAGGTCGTCACGGGCGGCCCGGCAGCGGAAGCCGGTCTGCAGAAGAACGACGTCATCGTCAAATTCAACGGAGAGACAATCCAGTCGATGGAAGACTTGATTGCGGCTATCAGGGCTAAGAGTGTCGGGGACAAGGCAACGATAACCTATTACCGCGATAAGGATCAGAAAGAAGCGACCCTGACGTTGGCTGACAAACCGAAGACTTAGTCTCCAAAACCCGATAATTGCCACAAAGAGGCCCCTCAGATAGTATGTTTACAGGCAAACTATCGAAAGGGGCCTCTTTTTTATGCGGGAACTGGTCACACGCTTAACGCAAGCGGCGGTCGGGAAATACGTCAGCGAAGGCAAGATTCAAGCTGGGGACGTCGTTGGCATCGACGTCGAGCGGCCTCGCGCCAAGTCATTTGGCGACTGGTCGACGAACGCGGCCATGGTTCTGGCCAAGCAGGCGAAGCGCAATCCGATGGAAATAGCGGAAGCGTTGACCGAATACCTGTCAACGGAAACGGCTGTTTTTAAATCCGTAGAAGCTGTTAGACCCGGTTTCATCAATTTCCGGTTCTCGGATAAATACCTTAACGACAGCCTGGCTGACATCGCCAAATTGGGTGATTCCTTCGGGACCTGCGACGTCGGCCGGGGCGAGAAAGTTCAAATCGAGTTTGTCAGCGCCAACCCGACCGGGCCGCTCCATGTCGGGCACGGCCGATGGGCGGCCGTCGGAGATGCTCTGGCTAACGTCATGAGCGCGGCCGGGTACGATATCCAGCGCGAGTTCTACGTCAACGATTTCGGAAACCAGATGGATGTTTTCGGCGTCTCCGTTGCGGCCCGTTATGCCCAGCTTCTCGGGATAGACGAGGCGGTTCCGGAAGAGGGCTACCACGGCGCTTACGTCACGGAAATCGCCCAGGAAATCATAGACAGCGAAGGCGAGAAGTATCTGGCGCATCCCGCGGAAAAGCGGCACGATATCTTCCGGCGCCACGCCGAAGAGCAGGTCATCGAACATATTAAACGGGTTCTGTCCACATTCAATGTTGTCTTCGATGTGTGGTTTTCAGAACGTTCTCTTCATAAGGCGGGCGCGATTGATAAGACGGTCGCTCGGCTAAAGAAACTAGGCCGCGCCTATGATAAAGACGGCGCTATCTGGGTTCGCACGACTGAGTTCGGCGACGACAAGGACCGAGTCGTCATCAAGGAAAACGGGCAGCCAACTTACTTCGCAGCGGATATCGCCTACCATATCGATAAATTTGCCCGCGGTTTTGACCGGGTCATAAATATATGGGGTGCCGATCACCACGGTTATGTCGCCCGGATGAAGGCGGCCGTGGCCGCTCTCGGATACGAACCCGACCGCCTGGAAGTGATTATCGGGCAACTGGTCAACTTGTACCGTAACGGCGAACCGGTGCGGATGTCCAAGAGGACCGGGGAGATGGTCACGTTCGAGGAACTTGTGCAAGAGGTCGGACCGGATGTAGCCCGATATCTTTTCCTGACCAGAAGCACCGATAGCGCGCTCGATTTTGACATTGAGCTGGCCAAGAAACAATCGCAGGACAACCCCGTCTATTACGTCCAGTACGCGCACGCGCGGATCTGCAGCATTCTACGATATGCATGCGACCAGGGCGCGGAATCGCTCGGCCAAAACGAAGTTCCGGTCATGTTGACCGAGGAAGCGGAGCTGGATTTGATCAAACAACTGTTGAGCCTCAGGGAAACAGTCGAGGACGCGGCCATACTCCGCGCGCCTTACAGGCTGACCAAATACGCCGAAGAAACCGCGGCGGCGTTCCATTACTTCTACACCAAGTGCCGTGTTGTCGGCGACGACAAGGCGCTTACCAAAGCCAGGCTTAACCTGGTAGAGTGTACCCGTATCGTACTTCAAAACGCGCTGGCTCTTATCGGCGTCAGCGCGCCGGAGAGTATGTAGGAGGAGACATGAAACAGAGGATTATCCCGGTCGTTATCATTCTGGTGGTTTTACTGGCCCTTGGCGGGTACTGGTGGTACGCGCAGGCGACGGCGCCCGATCCAAATCAACTTCAGCTGTCCGGCAACATCGAAGCCATTCAAATCAAGGTGGCGGCGCAAACAGGCGGTCAGGTAAAGGAGCTTAAAACAGGCGAAGGCAAGGATGTTAAGAGGGGCGCGACTCTGGTCGTCCTGGACGATTCCCTCCTGCAACTTCAGCTTGACCAGGCAAAAGCGGCTTATAACGCGGCCGCGCTTTCCGGCAACGCGGCGCAAGCCAATTTAACCCAACAGAATGTGAACCTGGCCGAACAGAACCTTAAACGGGCGACCGTAACAGCTCCCTCTAAAGGCACCGTTCTGGATCTGCCTTATAACGTCGGCGAATTGGTTAATGCGGGCAGCGTCGTGGCCACGGTAGCGGATCTGGCTAAAGTCACTTTGGTTGTTTATGTCCCAGAGGATAAGATCGGCCGGATTTCGTTGGATCAGGAGGTTGACGTCGCCACCGACAGTTTTCCCAATAGGACGTTCACCGGAAAAATCACTAAGATATCAGACCAGGCCGAGTTTACCCCGGCCAATATACAGACCAAAGAACAACGCGTTAACCTGGTATTTGCCGTAACGATTTCCTTAAGCAACAGTGATCATAAACTTAAGCCCGGGATGCCCGCGGACGCGACCATAACCTTAAAGTGAACCGAAAGTGTCATCCTGGGCTCCGAATGATCGTTCGGAGCCCAGGAACTGAGACGAAGCTTTCTTTCCAGGATAAATCGTGTTTGGTGGATCAAGAACATGTCTAACCTTGCAATTCAGACTAATGGATTAACAAAGATATTCGACGGGCTTACGGCCGTCGGCTCCGTCTCTCTCGAGGTTAACAAGGGGGAGATCTACGGATTACTGGGGCCTGACGGCGCCGGCAAGACAACCACGGTGCGGTTGCTGACGACGATTCTCTTGGCTTCGGCCGGTGTAGCGACGGTGGCCGGTTTCGATACGAGCCGGGAGGCGGACCAAGTCCGCCGGCGTATCGGTTACGTCGCCCAGAACTTCAACCTCTATCCCGACCTGACCGTTTCCGAAAACATGGATTTTTTCGCCCGGATCTTCAGCGATTCAAAGAAATTCTTGACGGAGCGGAAAAAGGAATTGCTGCATTTCAGCCGGTTAACTGATTTCATGGACCGGAGGGCGGGCCAGTTATCGGGCGGGATGCAGAAAAAGCTGGCTGTCTCCTGCGCCTTGATCCACGACCCGGAAATCTTGTTCCTCGACGAACCGACGTCGGGCGTCGACCCGCTGTCCCGGCTTGAATTATGGGAGATCCTGCTGGGTCTGCATGACAAAGGGGTTACACTGTTCGCTACGACAACCTATATGGACGAGGCCGAACATTTCTCGCGCGTATCCTTCATGGAGGAAGGGCGCATTATTCTGACCGACAGTCCGTCCGCCATTAAAGAGCGGTTTTCCACGCCTGAGAAACCGGCCTCCCTGGAAGACGCCTGGCTTATGCTGGCTGACGAGGGAGAGAAAAGACCCAAGCGGGGCAGAAGGAGCCGCCAGCCATGAGGCGCATTTGGGCGATAACCTGGAAAGAATTTCTGCATATCATCAGGGATCCGCGGACGATCATCTCGACGCTGGTGGTTCCCCCGATGCTGGTTATACTATTCGGATACGCGCTGACCTTCGATGTAAAGCACATCCCGCTGGCTGTAGACGACATGGATAAGACAGCCGCCAGCCGGGAACTCATTAAATCTTTTACCTCGTCCGGGTATTTTGACTATTACGGGTCGGTTAACGGTTTTGATTCGGCCAACGAGGGGTTCCTGAAAGGCGATTACAAAGCGCACATTATCATTCCGCGAGGCTTTTCTCATAATCTGTCGGCCGGCCGGAGGGCCGCAATCGAAATGTCGGTCGACGGGTCGAATCCCGTGATTGCCAACTCCGCCTACAGATACGCTTTGATTATCTCCCAACGGTTTACCATGACTGTCATGCGGAAGACGGCGCCGCCCGCGGTTTTCGCCGCCGCCTCCAAGCCGGCCCTTCAGGTTAAGCCGCAGATTCTATACAATCCCGACCTGAAGAGCATAAATTTTATTGTGCCCGGACTGATTGCTCTTATTCTGATGATGATCCCGGCTATCATTACGTCTGTCGCCATCGTCCGGGAAAAAGAAACCAATACCATCGAACAGCTGGTAGTCTCGCCGGTGCGCCCGTACGAATTGATGCTCGGCAAGGTCAGCCCCTATCTGATCATCTCAGGGCTGGACGCCCTTTTGATAACGCTGGTCGGCATCCTCTGGTTCAAGGTCCCGTTCAACGGCAGCGCGTTGCTCCTGGCCGCCATGGTCATACTGTATATGATCACGACGGTGGGCATCGGCCTGCTGATTTCCACAGTCGCCGAGACGCAAATGACAGCCCAGGTAGGGGCGTTCCTGGGCACGATGTTGCCGGCCTTTATGCTGAGCGGTTTTGTCTTTCCCATCGAGAGCATGCCGGTAGTCATCCAGTATGTTTCGTTGTTTGTTCCGGCCAGATATTTCCTGGTCGCTTTGCGCGCCATATTTCTGAAAGGCGTCGGGATCGCGGCGTTCTGGCAGCAGGCCCTGATCTTGTTCGTCTTCGGAGTTATTGTCTTGACTATCGCGACTCTGCGGTTTAGAAAGACGATGTTTAGATATGAATAAGGGCCGCCTTTTTTACGTGATTAAGAAAGAGTTCATACAGATCAGGCGGGACCGCCGCTTGCTGCCGCTGTTAATCGTTATGCCGTTGGTCCAACTCATCTTGTTCGGCTATGTTTTCTCGACAGACGTGAAAAACATTTCAACGGCTATAGTTGACCGGAGCCTGTCAGTGGAAAGCCGCGCGCTGGTTTCTTCTTTAAGGAGCGCCGGCTATTTTACGGTAACCGGCCGCCCCGAAGGACGCTCGGACCTCGCGGATATGATGGAAAACGGTAAGATCCGCGTCGGCATCGTAATTCCCGAGGACTTTGCCCGTAAAATCGCGCGGGGGGAGACGGCCAGTGTGGAAGCGATCGTTGACGGATCCGACCCCAATACCGGGGGCACGGCCGTCTCGTATCTGACACGCGTCGTCGCGGCCCAGGGCGCAAAGCTTTCGACCAGGTCTTTCGGCGGCAGGACACCCGCGAATCCGCTGGATATGCGGCTCCGAGTTCTTTATAATCCTGACCTCAAAAGCGTTAATTACATGATTCCGGGCTTAATCGGCATGCTCCTGATGTTGATTACGACTTTGCTGGCGGCCGCGGCCATCGTCCGCGAGCGGGAGCGGGGCACGATGGAGCACCTTATTGTCATGCCTATCCGCCGGTGGGAACTTATTTTAGGTAAGCTCTTACCGTTCGTCGTTTTCGGCTTCTTCGACGTTATACTGGTGACAACGGTAGGCTTGCTGTGGTTCAGGGTGCCCTTCCGGGGCGATATCCTGCTGCTCATGGTGATGTCGCTGATCTTTATCGCGACCTCGCTGGGCGTCGGCTTATTCGTTTCGACGACGTCCCGCACCCAGCAACAGGCCATGATGACGGCCTATTTCATCGCTCTGCCGACGATGATTCTATCGGGCTTGATGTTTCCGATTGAGAATATGCCCAAGTTCATCCAGGCGCTGACCTATCTGGTGCCTCTGAGATATTTCCTGATCATCGTCAGGAGCATCTTTCTAAAAGGTTCCGGCTTCATGGACCTTTGGCAGAATATCCTGCTCTTGTCAGCGTACGGCGCTGTTGTTTTCGCGCTAAGCATCTGGCGATTCCAAAAGAAGCTGACATAGCCGAGAGCGAAGGGCTGAGAGCAGAGAGCCGAGAGGCAGGTAAAAAATATTCTTCGAGCGAGCGGAGCGAGTCGAGAAGTGGATAAAGCAGTAATTGTTGACAATCTGACAAAGAAATTTGGGGATTTTGTCGCGGTCAATGGTATTTCTTTCGATATCGAGGCAGGCGAGATCTTTGGTTTTGTCGGCCCGAACGGCAGCGGCAAATCGACAACCATTAGGATGTTGTGTGGAATCCTGGACCCGACATCTGGGTCCGCGACGGTTCTCGGCCGCGACATCGCGACGGAAGCAGAAGCTGTCAAGGAGTCCATCGGCTATATGTCTCAGCACTTCGGCCTGTATGGCGACTTGACCGTTTTTGAGAACGTCGAGTTTTACGCAGGCATCTATCAGGTGCCGGAGGGGAAGCGGGCGGTAAGGATCCGGCAAGGCATCAAAGACGCCGGCTTGAAAGGCCGCGAGAAGGAGCTGGCCGACAATTTGGCTGCCGGTTTCAGACAGCGCTTGGCGCTGGCCTGCGCGTCCATCCACAATCCGGAACTGATTTTTCTGGACGAGCCGACGGCCGGCGTCGACCCGAAGGTTCGCCGCCACTTCTGGGAGATGCTTTACGAGATGGCAGAACAGGGCCGGACAAGCCTGGTGACTACGCATTACATGGAAGAAGCCGAACGCTGCACCAAACTCGGATTCATCTTTAACGGGGAAATCATCGCCCTGGGCACGCCGGCCGAAGTCAAAGCCGGTGCCGTGACCCTCGAAGAAGCCTTCCTCAACCTCACCCGCGAACGCCTAAAACCAGACGAAGCTCATAAAACGTAGCCTTCAACCCTGTGGAAAACCACTCCAGCGCTCCAAAGCGCTGGAGTGCCTCTGAACAGAGCAGCATCACAAAGTAGACTCAAATACCCAGGTAAAAAGACTGTGGCGCTACGACTTTTAAGGAACAGGCATGACGTAACGTTAGACTTAGGCAGAAGGGATAGCTTTTGAATAGAAAGATCGAGCATGCGGACGAATCACAACCGAGCGGAGAGCATGGTTCGCTCGACGAATCGACCTGAAACACGGGGTCAGGCCCTATCGCATAAGAAAAACACGGGGTCAGGAAAAACACGGGGTCAGGCCCTATCGCATAAGAAGAAAGGGCCTGACCCCAAAGCACTAACGATGGTGGGCCGCGAGTAGCATGCGAGTCTATTGTCCTAGCCTTTAACCTGTACATCAAACTATGTTAGAATTTTAACTTGAAAGTCTTTACGGTGTTATCCCCGCGCACGCGGCTGGAACGGAGCTCTCCATGGTCTTACCTTTGACCGCTAAAATCGCGCAAAACGGGCACTTGAATATCGGCGGATGCGACGTAGTTGAACTGGCCGAACGGTTTGGCACGCCATTATTCGTCTATGACGAGGCGACCATTCGCGATCGTTGCCGCGCCTATATGAGCGCTTTTAAAAAACAAGGCTTGGATTACGAGGTCATTTACGCCGCCAAGGCATTTATGTCGCTGGCCGTTATCAAAATCATCGCCGAGGAGGGCTTAGGCCTGGACGTTATGAGCGGCGGCGAGATTTATACGGCTCGACAGGCGGGCTTTCCGGCCAACAGGATGTACTTCCACGGCAATAACAAATCACCGGACGAAATCGAACTGGCCTTGGGCGTCGGCGTCGGCCACTTTGTTGTCGACAGCATGGTTGAGCTGGAACTGCTGGACAAAATGGCGGGCGACATGGGCAAGAAACCGGATGTTATGCTGCGGCTGACTCCGGGAATTCTGCCGTCCACCCACGCCTATATCCAAACCGGCCAGCAAGACAGCAAATTCGGGTTCGGCATCGAGGGCGGCCAGGCTCGCGAAGCGACCATAAGGGCGTTGGAAAAAAAGAACATCGTTTTAACCGGATACCACGCCCACATCGGCAGCCAGATTTTCGCGATGCATTCATACGACAAAGCTGTCGAAGTATTGATGGACTTTATCAAAAAGGTCAAAGACGAACTCGGCTACGAGGTCAGGCAGTTGGATACCGGCGGAGGTTTGGGGATAAGATATCTGGCCGGCGACGAGCCGTCGACGATCGACGCGTTTGCCAGGACCATAGTACAAGGCGTCGCGGACGGCGCAAAGAAACACGACCTGAAGGTCCCGAGAATCATGGTCGAGCCGGGGCGGTCTATTATCGGTAACGCCGGCGTGACCCTCTACAGGATCGGCACCATCAAAGAGATTCCGGGCATCCGCACCTATGTTTCAGTGGACGGCGGAATGAGCGACAATCTGCGGCCGATGCTGTACAAAGCCGTTTATGACGCGGTCATCGCCAACAAAGCCGACGCGCCGGCTTCGGCCAAGGTGACCGTAGCCGGCAAACACTGTGAGTCCGGCGATATTCTGATAGAGGAAGCCGTTATCCCGACGCCCGAGGTCGGCGACATTCTGGTTACCCCGGCGACGGGCGCTTACGGCTACGTAATGGCCAATAACTACAATCGTCTGCCGAGGCCGGCTGTCGTGCTGGTCAAAGACGGTGAAGTGCGGACGATAATCCGCCGGGAAACGTACGAAGACCTGGTCCGTTTGGAGGAAAAATGAAGAAAAAGATAAACGTCGGCTTACTTGGTTTGGGGACCGTCGGCAGCGGCGTCTATAGCATCTTGAAGAAACGGCGCTCCGAATTCAAGCGTCTGGTCAACGCGGATATAGTTATCAAGTCGATCGCCATCAAGTCGATGAGCGAGCTGAATGGCCGCGCGCATTTAAAGGTCGACCGAACCCTCGTCACCACGAAAGCCGAATCGATCGTCCACGACCCGGACATAGATATCATTGTTGAGGTTATTGGCGGCCGCGAACCGGCCCGGTCGCTTATTGTAGAGGCCATCCGGCATGGCAAGTCGGTGGTGACCGCCAACAAAGAGGTCCTGGCCAACGATGGCGAGGAGATTCTGGGATTGGCCGACAGCCAGGGAGTCGACCTATATTTCGAGGCCAGTGTGGGCGGGGGGATTCCAATCATTCACCCGCTGAAGGAAGGCCTGGCCGCGAACAAGATCTCGCGCGTCATGGGCATCGTCAACGGGACCACCAATTACATCCTGACCAGGATGAGCGAGGACGGCAGCTCGTTTAAAGAAGCCTTGGGCGAGGCCCAAAAGAACGGATTCGCCGAACGCGACCCTGCTCAAGACGTAGCAGGACACGACGCGGCGGCCAAGATTGCCATCCTGTCCTCAATCGCTTTCAACGCCAGGGTGCAGGCCCCCCAGGTTTATCGGGAGGGCATAGCCGGGATCACCCCCGACGACATCCGTTATGCCGACGAGATGGGCTACGTCATCAAGCTTCTGGCCACCGGCCGCGAAGAGGCCGGTGAGTTGGACGTGCGCGTCCATCCGGCCATGTTGCCCAAGAGCCATCCTCTGGCCGGCGTCAGGGAAGAATACAACGCCATTTTCGTCGAAGGCGACGCCGTCGGCGAGCTGATGTTCTTTGGCAAAGGCGCGGGCAGTCTGCCGGCGGCCAGCGCAGTCGTTGGCGATGTCGTTGCGGTCGCCCGTAACCTGCAATACAACCGGAGCGGCAAAATCGGCTGCACCTGTTATGAAAAGAAACCGGTCAAGAAGATCGAGGACGCTTTTACCTCGTACTATCTGCGTATCGAATCGGCCGATCAGCCGGGAGTATTGGCCAAGATTTCCAAAGTCTTCGGCGACGCGAAGGTCAGTCTGGCCAGCGTGATTCAGAAAAATAGCGAGAGTAACCGCGCCCGGCTGGTTTTTGTGACCTATCCCGTGCGGGAGAAAAACCTTCGAGCGGCCGTCAAGAAGATCGAGCAGCTGGACGTGGTCAAGAAGGTCATTAGCGTTATCAGAGTCGAAAGCGCAGAGCATAGAGCTAATAGTAGGGTAATAGACAACTGCTCTTGACTATAAGCTATAGGCTAACAAAGGAGAACGATATGTGCGGGCCGACCGAACCCTGGCAAGGGCTAATCGTAAAATATCATGAGTTTCTGCCGGTTACCGGCGATACGCCGGTGGTCACCCTACTGGAGGGAAACACCCCGCTTGTCTACGCGCCGGGATTAAGTAAGGAATTCGGTCTGACCGTTTGGCTAAAGCTCGAAGGCGCCAATCCGACAGGCTCGTTCAAAGACCGAGGTATGACCGTGGCTATCAGCAAAGCCGTTGAGGAAGGTTCGAAAGCGATTATGTGCGCGTCGACCGGCAACACCAGCGCCTCGGCCGCGGCCTACGCGGCGCGCGCCGGCATCAAATGCATCGTGCTAATACCGGAAGGCAAGATCGCCTACGGGAAACTATCCCAAGCGCTGGTCCATGGAGCGAAAGTACTATCCGTCAAGGGCAATTTCGACAAGGCTTTGGAAATTGTTAAGGAAATCACGGCGGACACCGATATTACTCTGGTCAACTCATTGAATCCGTATCGTATCGAAGGCCAGAAAACGTCCGCCTTCGAGATTTGCGACACGATGGGCGAAGCCCCCGACTACCTGTTTATTCCGGTCGGCAACGCCGGCAATATAACCTCATACTGGAAAGGTTTTCAGCAGTACAAAGAGGAAGGGAACGTCAAGAGACTGCCGAAGATGATGGGCTGGCAGGCGGAAGGCGCGGCGCCGATCGTCCGTGGTGAGGTGGTTAAGGATCCGCAAACGCTGGCTACGGCCATCCGCATAGGCAACCCAGCCCGCTGGGAAGAAGCGGCGGCCGCCAGCAAGGACAGCGGCGGCTTGATTGATATGGTCAGCGACGAGGAGATATTGATTGCTTACCGGCGCCTGGCGTCGACGGAAGGCGTGTTCGCCGAGCCTGCCTCGGCGGCGTCCGTCGCCGGCCTGATTAAAGCCTGCGGCCAAGGTAAAGTGGCCAAAGGCGGGTCGGCGGTTTGCGTTCTTACCGGCCACGGTTTGAAAGACCCCGATACGGCCGTAAAACGCGGCGGCGGACAGGTAATCGAGGTCGAGGCAAATACTGAAGCCATACTGCGAGAGGTGAACAAAACGGATTGAAATACGTCTTCCTGGTACCCGATGGCGCGGCCGACCGTCCCGTTGATGAGCTCGGCGGTTTGACTCCTTTGGAGGCTGCCGACACCCCTAATCTTGACCGTCTGGCCCGCGAAGGTCGGGGCGGCACGGTGCAAACAATCCCCGAGGGCATGAGTGCGGGCAGCGACATCGCGACACTGTCTCTGATGGGCTACGATCCGCGCAAGTACTACACCGGTCGGGGTCCGCTGGAAGCCGCTTATCGCGGCATCAGATTAAAACCCGGTGAATTCGCTTATCGCTGCAACCTTATCACCGAGCGCGAAGGAATTGTTAAAGACTATAGCGCCGGCCATATAACCAGCGAGGAGGCGACGGTTCTCATTGAAACGCTTGACCAGGAGCTGGGGGATGAGTCGGTCCGTTTTTTCCCCGGCGTTAGTTATCGCCACCTGCTAATTTTAAAGGACGGCGGAAGTAAGGAGACCGTCTGCCGGCCGCCTCATGACGTAATGGACCGGCCGGTCAACGAGGTGCTGCCGTCCGGACCGGGTTCGGAACTTCTGCTCGACCTTATCGCTAAGTCACGGCCTATTTTGGCCGAGCATCCCATTAATAAAGGCCGGCGGGAGAGGGGCAAGAATCCGGCCAACCTGATCTGGCCATGGGGACAAGGCGGCGCGCCGGCCTTGCAGACTTTTATGGACCGATTCGGTGTATCCGGCGCGGTTATCTCCGCCGTCGACGTCATCAAGGGGCTAGGCTACTATCTGGGTCTGGAGATTCTGGAAGTGCCCGGCGCGACCGGCTATTTTGACACCGATTACGAAGGGAAGGCATCGTTTGCCGTTAAGGCCCTGGAAGACAAGGATTTTGTTTTTGTCCACTTGGAGGCGACGGACGAGGCCGGCCACGAGGGCCTGGCCGAGGAGAAGGTCGTTGCCCTGGAGAATTTTGACAGGCTATTGGTGGCGCCGATTCTGGCGGGGCTGGAGAAATATGACGACTATCGTGTATTGGTCAGCCCGGACCACGAAACGCCCGTGGCGACAAGGACGCACACCAGCGGACCGGTGCCGTTCCTGATCTACGAAGCCGGCGGGCCGACAGACAGGCTGAGCGCCTTCAACGAAAGCAGCGCGCGAACCGAAGGTTCGCTTAAACTTGCCAACGGGTATGAATTGATCAATCTGCTGTTCGAATAGGAATCCTATGCAGGAACGGACCGTCAAAGGCCCTCACGGCGAAGAGTTCGAGATAATCGCCTCCGAGGACATAATCCGCATACTGAACGAGGGCGTCCCCTTCATCACCGCGGGCGTCGAGGTGGAGAAACTCGTCCTTAAGGAAGGTGAGGCGTTCCTATACACGAACGCCGAAGGCAACATTCCTCAGGGCAACCCCTTCGGATTGGGTTTATACCATAAGGACACCCGGTTCCTGTCGACCTATGAAATCTATCTGGAAGGGAAAAAGCCGCTTCTTTTGTCCTCGTCGGCCGGCCTGGACTATCGCTCGTTCATCGAGCTAACCAACCCCGACATCCGCATCTCGAATGCCGTTAGGGTACCGCAAGATACCCTGAACATCCGGCGTTTGCGCACCATTAAAGACAATCTCTACGAGCGGATCCGCGTCAAGAACTACAATCAGTTTCCGATCGAGGTCGTTATACAGTTCGTCCTGGGCGCGGATTTCTTTGACATCTTCGAGGTTCGCGGCTTGCGCCGCAGCCGGCGCGGTTCGGTTTTGAAACCCAAATATGACGGCCGCTTCTTAAGCCTTGCCTACGTCGGCTTAGACGACGTTTTCCGCCAAACCAAAGTAGAATTCTTTCCTAAGCCGAGCATGATTCAGACCGGCCCGGCCGGTGCCACCGTGTCCTACCAGCTGGCTTTCAAAGCGAGGGAAACCAAGAACCTTAATCTGACCTTTAAGCCGGTCGTCGGCACGGAACGACGGCGCTCCTTGTCGTTTGATACCGTGTCGTCCGTTTTACATCGTTCTTACCAAAGCTGGGAAACGGAATCGACCAAGATCGTTACCGACAACGAGTTGTTCAATTCGGTTCTGGAACGCGGCCAGCGCGACATCCGTCAGCTATTGACCGAAACCAAAGAGGGGACGACTATGACGGCCGGGGTACCCTGGTTTGTCGCGCCGTTCGGCCGGGACAGCTTAATCACCTGTTTGCAGACCATGATCTTAAACAAGCGCCCGTCGTACGAAACACTGAAGATGTTCGCCGGAATGCAGGGAACCGTTACTGATGGTTGGCGTGACGAAGAACCCGGTAAGATCATGCACGAGATCAGGCGGGGAGAGCTGGCGTCCCTGCACGAAATTCCCCACACGCCTTACTACGGGACCGTCGACGCGACGCCGCTTTTCCTCATATTAGTCGGCGAGCTTTTCAAATGGACAGGCGACGCCGGGATCCTTAACTCGCTTAAAGAGCCGATAGACTTGGCGGTCAACTGGCTCGACGAATACGGTGATACCGACGGCGACCTTTTCGTGGAGTACAAACGCCGGAGCGCCCGAGGCCTTATCCACCAGGGATGGAAGGATTCCGCCGGCAGCGTTTGCCATAAAGACGCGTCGCCGGCCGATCCGCCGATCGCTCTGGCAGAGGTTCAAAGCTATGTTTACCTGGCGAAAACGGAGCTGGCGGATATCTATGAATATCTGGATTTCGGCGAGAAAGCGGATGAGTTGCGGCGTCAGGCCAAAGCGCTTAAGGAAAGGTTCAACGAGGTCTTCTGGATGACCGAGGAAAACTGTTTCGCGCAGGCGCTGGACAAGAACAAAGACCGCGTTGAAGTCGTCACCTCCAACGCCGGCCAGTGTCTGTTCGGCGGCGTCGTTAAGAAAACCCTGGCCAGAAAGCTGGCCCATCGGCTTATGCAGCCGGATATGTACAGCGGATGGGGCATCAGGACACTCTCCAAGACCGCTCCGACCTATAACCCGATGCAGTACCACTCCGGGACGATTTGGCCGCATGATAACAGCCTGATCGCCTGGGGTTTGAAGAAATACGGTTTCGCGGAGGAAGCCAACCGTCTGGCGACAGGTCTGTTCGACGCGGCCCTGACCTTTACCGATTACCGTCTGCCGGAGCTTTTCTGCGGTTTTACCAGGCGGATGCCGCATCCGCCCGTCGGTTACCCCGTCTCCTGCGCGCCGCAGGCTTGGGCCGCCGGCAGCATGTTCCTGTTCTTAAGATGCATGTTGGGATTGATGCCAGACGTGCCGCGCGGCGAAATTAAAATCGACGAACCGAAGCTGCCCAAGTGGCTAAACTACGTCATGATTGACAATCTTCGCATTGGCACGGGCGTCGTCAGTTTGGTTTTCAGTCGTGACGGCGATCGGACGGAATACAAGGTAGTCTCGAATACGACAGGCTTGAAAGTCATCTAGAAAGGGGATGGGCCTAAATGTCAAAGAAGGGTTGGGCGATCGGAATCTCGATTACGGCGGTGTTGTTCCTTTTTGCCTGTGTCGGTCTGGCGGCTTTGCTCGCGCTGGTCTCAGCCGGTTCGTCGTCGGTGCCGCTCGGCCGGAAAGCCGTCGCGGTAATCCATATTAGCGGGGTAATCGCGTCCTCGCCGCAAAGCGGCTTGCTGTCGGCTACGGCTACGGCCACACCGGAGAACCTAATTGTCCAGCTCAGACGGGCTGACAACGATAATAATGTCGCGGCGGTTTTGTTGCGCGTGGACAGCCCGGGAGGCAGCGCCGCGGCTTCGCAGGAAATCTTTAAGGAAGTCAGCAGGATGAAAAAACCCGTCATGGTTTCGATTGCCGACATCGGGGCGTCCGGCGCCTACTACATCTCTTGCGGCGCCGACGAGATCATGGCCAGCCCGGCCTCTTCGGTCGGCAGCATCGGCGTCATCATTCAAGTCGCGAACCTGGAGGAGTTGTACAAGAAACTCGGCATCCAGTATGTGACCATCAAGCAGGGCAAATATAAGGATATGGGCAGCGGCGACCGGGCTTTGACGGACGAGGAGCGCAAACTCCTGGAGCAGGAAACGGAAGAGGTATACGACCAGTTCATCACCGATGTCGCTTCTTCGCGGAACATTCCCGAGGAGACGGTGCGCGAGTTGGCCACCGGCCAAACGTGGAACGGCAGCAAAGCCAAGGACCTTGCCTTGATCGACAGCATCGGCAACTATCGCGACGCCGTAAAACGGGCCGGCCAGCTGGGAAAGATCGAAGGGGAACCGTCCGTCATATCGTACGACCAGACTTCCATCTGGGACATCCTGGCCGGCGTGTCGTCGGCCGGCGCTTTATCAGATCTGACCAAGCTTCTGGGGCTGTTAAACGGAACCCAGAGCATGCCGGTAAGCCGGTAGGAGGGCAGATGGGTAAGAAAACCGTAGTCGCGCAGATTTCCGACTTCCACGTCGGCGACAAGTATTTTCGTCCGGATCTTTTGGAAGAGACGATTGAAGAGGTCAACGACTTAAAACCTGATGTCGTTATTGTCGGAGGAGACTTAACGACGCTCGGTTTGCGTGTCGAGTACGAGGAGGCGCGGGAGTACGTTAAAAAGATTAAATGTCCACGAATCGTTGTCATCCCCGGAAACCATGACAGCCGCAACGTCGGCTACATGCATTTTGAGGACAATTTCGGCTCCCGCTATCAGGTTCTTAGACACAATAACATCGTTTTCGTCTGCATAGATTCAAGCATGCCGGACAGTAAAGACGGCCGTGTGGGGCGGAACAAGTATACGTGGATCAGGGAACACTTCGAAACACCGGCTGACTACCGGGTTCTGGTGCTGCACCACCATCTGGTTTCGGTGCCCGGCACCGGCCGGGAAAGGAATATCGTTTTAGACGCCGGCGACGTTCTGGAGATGCTTTTCGAACAAAAGGTCGACCTTGTCTTGTCAGGGCATAAACACGTGCCCCACGTCTGGGAGTTCGGCAATATGACTCTGGTTAACGCCGGCGCGGCCTCTTCGCTACGGCTGCGCGGGGCGGCCGAACCTTGCTACAACATCATCGAGCTCGAAGACGGTAAAGCGGCCGTCTACAAAAAAGGCGTCGGCGAGATCAAAGAAAGGATGGGGTAGGTTGGGCAGGCTGGCCGCCGTCGCTTTAATCGACGGAGAACATTACTTTCCCGTTATCGAACAGGCCTTAGAAGCGATTGCCTCCGACCCGGCCTACGATCTTAAGGGCGCTGTCTTTATCGGCGGCACGGAGAAGGTGACCGACGCCACGCGGCTGGACGGATTCAAGGTTCCGGTGATTCTCGATCCCGACGCTTTGAAAGGAATAGACCAGGCCATCGCACGGTTTAAGCCCGCGGTTTTCATTGACTTAAGCGACGAGCCGGTGGTAGGATACAGGGAAAGATTCGAGTTCGCTTGCCGGATCCTGGCTCGAAATATATCATATAAGGGTTCGGACTTCCTTTTTGAGCCGCCAACCTTTTTTGATGTAGTACACAAACCCTCTATTTCAATCATCGGCACGGGCAAACGAACGGGCAAGACGGCCGTGTCGGCTTTTATATGTCGTGAACTGAAGAGTGAAGGACATAATCCCTGTGTCGTCGCCATGGGGCGGGGCGGCCCGGCGGCCCCCGAAGTCATTCACGGGGGCGAGATTAATCTCAAGCCGGAATACCTGTTGGAACTAAGCAGGCAGGGTAAGCATGCCGCTTCGGATCATTACGAAGATGCTTTGATGAGCCGTATCACGACGGTCGGTTGCCGGCGTTGCGGCGGGGGCATGGCCGGCAAGGTTTTTATCTCAAACGTGCTTGACGGAGCGCGGGTGGCCGACAAACTCCCGGAAGAGATGATCGTCTTTGAAGGAAGCGGGGCGGCCCTGCCTCCGGTTAGAACGGATTTCTCCGTCTTAATCGCCGGCGCGAGCCAGCCTGAGGAATATATCACGGGGTATTTCGGCCCGTATAGGATATCGCTGTCCGACCTGGTTATTTTGACGATGTGCGAGGAACCGCTGGCGGATCTGGAAAAGATCGATCGGCTGGAAGCGGGCATCAAGGCCGTAAAGCCGGGCATAAAGGTTGTCCGGACGGTTTTCCGGCCTAAGCCCTTGAACGATGTTGCCGGTAAGCGGGTATTCGTCGCCACAACGGCTCCGGCGGATGTCGGCCGGGTAATCACCGGATATCTGGAGGAAGAGTACGGCTGTCAGGTGGCGGGGATAAGCCATCATCTGTCCAACCGGCCGCTTTTGCGGGCCGACCTGGCGGCGGCGGGCGATTTCGACGTTGTCATGACCGAACTTAAGGCGGCCAGCGTCGACGTAGTTACGGAGTATGGTTTGGAGCGAGGCAAGGAAGTAGTTTACATGGACAACAGCCCGGTGACTGTCGGGGGCGACGGGGACGTGAAAGAACTTTTGATCGAGGCGGCGGTTGAGGCGCGGCGGCGCTTTGCCGGCCGGGGCGAATAGAATGAAGAACGGCGCGGATAGACCCATCCTGATCAGCGGCAAGAAACGGTCATTGCCGTTTTCCAAGGGCATGATGGCGACGTCGATCATGGCCACGGGCTTGGCGCCGGCCAAGTCTTACCGCGTCGCTCAGCAGATCCAAGACGCCTTGCGGGAACAGAACGTTCACTCGATTTCGGTACCTGATCTCGACGCGATGGTGACCGATCTTTTGACCAAGTTTTACGGGGAGCGTTTCGCCGCCAACTATACACATTGGCGGAAACTCGGCAAGCTTGATAAGCCGGTTATCGTTTTAGTCGGCGGGACGACAGGAGTCGGGAAGTCTACCATCGCGGCCGAACTGGCCCACCGGTTGGGAATCGTCAGAATCGTCTCAACCGACAGCATTCGCGAAGTAATGCGGAGCCAGTTTTCCAAGGAACTGATGCCGGCGCTATACGGCTCAACCTTTACGGCCTGGAAATTCTTAAGGTTTCCGCTGCCCAAGACCGCTGACCCCGTCATTGTCGCCTGTCAGGAACAATGTCAGCTGGTAACGATCGGCGTCGAGGCGATTATCGAGAGGTCCATCAAGGAGGGCGTGAACATAGTCGTCGAGGGCGCGCATCTCCTGCCGGGTTTCATAAAACCCGAATATCGGGATAAAGCGTTCCTGATAGACCTGGTCGTCGTGGTCAATGATGAGGAACAGCACCGGAGCCATTTTCTCGTCCGCGAGATAGAAGGCGCTCCGGACCGGCCGCACGACAAATATATTGAGAACTTTGAGAGCATCAGGAAGATTCAGGACTACATCAAGAAACTGGCCAGAGAGCACAAAACACCGTGTTTCGGCGGCTACAATCTGGACCAGACCGTCAGCAAGATAATGAAGCACACGCTGGATTCAATATTCGGCGAGTCACGTGTTTAAGGAGGATTAATGGACTTTTTTATCGACACGGCAAATGTCGAGCAGATCAAGGAGATCAATGGATGGGGCGTCTTAAGCGGGGTGACGACTAATCCCTCGCTGGCGGCCAAGGAAGGGCGCAACTTTCACGAACTTATCAAGGAAATCGCTTCCATTGTGGACGGACCGGTCAGCGCCGAAGCCGTTTGCCCCGATTGCGGCGGTATCGTGGAAGAGTCGAGGGAGCTGGCCAGCCTGGCCGATAACGTCGTTGTCAAGATTCCTTGCATGCCGGAAGGCTTGGCCGCGACCAGCATTCTGAACGGAGAGGGGATCGACGTCAACATGACGCTGGTTTTCTCGGCCAATCAGGCGCTGCTGGCTGCGCATGCCGGCGCCGCCTTCGTCAGCCCGTTCGTCGGACGCGTCGACGATGCGGGTAACGACGGCATGGTCATCATCGAAGAGATCATGGCCGTCTACAATAACTACGACGTCCAGACGGAGGTTATCTGCGCCAGCGTCCGCCACGCCCAACACGTGGTCGAAGCCGCCCTGATCGGCTGTGATATCGCCACGATTCCTTACGACGTGTTTAAAAATATGGTCAAGCATCCGCTGACGACCAGCGGGATCGACGCTTTTAATAAAGACTGGGACAAAATAAAGAACATAAAGTAGTGAGATGTGAAGTGATGGAAGTAAATAGTGATCAGGACTTTTCACTAGCGAGGCGAAACGCCGAGCGAATCACTTCTCACTAATCACTAACAGAAAGGGAGGCTTTAAGCAGTGCAGAAAATCGATTTACAAGACAAACCCCTAAAAGACCTGCAAGTGATCGCCAAGGCGGCCGGACTTAAGGGTATCGCGGGGATGAAAAAGGAAGACTTGATCAAGCAGTTGGCTAACGATCCGGCGCCCGATCCGGCGCCTGCCGAAGCTCCCGCCTCCGCTGAAGCTACGGAGGACAAGCCGCCGTCGGCGTCACAAGTCGAAGCGAGGGACTTCGCGGAGGTTCCGGTGGACAAGCCGGCGGCAGCTCCGGTTACGTCAACCGCCGCAACCGCGCCAACCATTACGCCGATGCCACCCTCTACCAATGGCGCGCCGTCAAACGGGGAAGGCAAACCCGGCGACGAGGCGTTGCTTAGCAAGGAAGGCGTTTTGGACATCCTAGCCGACGGCTACGGATTCCTGAGGACTAAGGGTTATCTGCCGGGCGACTCCGATATCTACGTCAGCAACTCTCAAATCAGGCGGTTCCATCTTCGCAAGGGCGACAAGGTTAAAGGCCAAGTCCGTCCGCCTAAAAACACTGAGAAGTTCAGTGCGCTCTTAAGAATCGAGGCGGTCAACGAGGAAGATCCGGAGAACGCCAGGACCAGGGCGACCTTTGAAACGCTAACACCCATCTATCCTGAAGATCAGTTTCGCTTGGAAACCGACGCCAAAAACATCACCGCCCGCATTATCGACCTGGTCGCGCCGATAGGCAAGGGCCAGCGCGGGTTGATTGTCAGCCCACCGAAAGCCGGCAAGACGACGATCCTGAAGCAAATCGCCAATTCCATTACCGCCAACCATCCGGAAGTCCAGATGCTGGTTCTTCTAGTCGACGAGCGGCCCGAAGAGGTTACCGATATGGAGCGGAGCATCGACGGCGACGTCGTGTCTTCGACTTTCGATATGCCGGCTGAAAATCACATCCAGGCGGCGGAGCTGGTTTTGGAGCGGGCTAAACGCCTGGTCGAGCACAAGAACGACGTCGTCATCGTTCTGGACTCCATAACCCGTTTGGCGCGCGCGTACAACTTGACCTGTCCGACCAGCGGCCGGATCCTGTCCGGCGGCGTGGACTCGACTGCTTTATACCCGCCGAAGCACTTCTTCGGCGCGGCCCGCAATATCGAGAACGGCGGCAGTCTGACGATCATCGCTACGGCGCTTATCGATACGGGTAGCCGGATGGACGAGGTCATTTTCGAAGAGTTTAAGGGAACCGGCAACATGGAGCTCCATCTGGACAGAAAGCTTGCGGACAAGCGCGTTTTCCCGGCCATCGACATCGACAAGTCGGGGACGAGAAAGGAAGAATTGCTGCTTGACCCAGCCGAAGCCCAGGAGATATGGAAACTTCGCCGCGTCCTGCACGCTTTAGAGCCCAGCCAGGCCATCGAGCTTCTGATCGGCAAGGTTAGGGACACCAAATCCAACGCGTTGTTCCTGAAGGAGATCGCCAAAAGCCCGTCGGCCGGCTAGCTCCCAGGGTTTGGCTGCCTTTCTCCGCATATAAGTAGATGCTATAATAGTGCTGGAAAAGGCAAGCTATAAGAAACATTTATGGGAGGAATAAAGACAGTGAAAAAGGAAACACATCCGGAATACTATGACACCCAGGTAAAGTGCTCGTGCGGCGAGACCTTTACCACCAGGTCGACCAAGAAAGAATTGCACGTAGAGATCTGCAGCAAATGCCACCCGTTTTATACCGGCAAGCAGAAATTCGTCGATACCGGCGGGCGTGTCGAGCGCTTCCAGAAGAAATACGGCACCACCCCTAAAAAAGCCGGTAAAGCCTAAATGAACGTCAAGCTCCTGGAGCATACGCCCGATCCGGAGCGGACCATCGCGGCGGCCGGGCGCTTATGTTACGCTCCTGTCGGCGCCGACGAGCTTTTCGACGAGATGTCTGACACCGAGATTAAAAAACTCCTGACCTTTCTAATCAAAGCCGGGCATTTGAGCGCTATCGAGCACGCCGTCTTCACGTTCGCCATCGAAGGCATCTCGCGAGCCTGTAGCCATCAACTGGTCAGACATCGTGTGGCCTCGTATAACCAACAGTCTCAGCGTTACGTAACCTTCGATTCGCTGGAGTTCATAGTCCCGCCTACTATCGCGGGAACGGACGGCGTGGCGGAAGCGTTCGATAAAGGCAACCAGGCGGCGCTGGCCCTCTATAAAGAGCTTCTGGACGCGGGGGTGCCGGCCGAGGACGCCCGGTACGTTCTGCCGAACGCGGCCGAAACCAAGATCGTGGTCACCATGAACGCCCGCGAACTTCTGCACTTTTTCACCCTGCGCTGCTGCAACCGGGCTCAGTGGGAAATACGCGACTTAAGCCTGGCTATGCTGAACATCGTCAAAAATAAAGCGCCGACGGTGTTCGCGGCCGCCGGACCCGCCTGTGTCAGGGGAGCTTGCCCCGAAGGCTCGATGACTTGCGGCGAACCCTGGCCCAAACACAACTATTAAGGACTAAATCAAATGCCTAAACTACGCATGGGCGGCCAGGCCGTCTTGGAAGGCGTTATGATGCGCAGCCCCCACGCCATGGCCGTAGCGGTCAGGCGGCCGGACGGCACCATCACGACCACGGCCAGCCGGATCGACACCGTTTTTCATAAATATTTCCCGTTCACCTGGTTTCCGCTTCGCGGCGTCGTTTCCTTAATCGAGATGTTTACGCTCGGTCTTAAGGCGTTGTCGTTTTCCGCCCAGCAGGCGACGGGAGAAGAGGAAGATTTCGGCGCCAAAGAGATCGCCGGGAGTTTCATCTTCGCGATGGTCCTGGTGGTTTTGCTGTTCATCGTCCTCCCGGCCTTTCTGGCCAACTTCACCAAGTCTTATCTGCCGTCGTCGGCCTGGAAATCGGGAGTCGAAGGCGTCATCCGCATCAGCATCTTCTTGATCTATGTCTGGGCTGTTTCTTACATGAGGGACATCAAGCGCGTGTTCGAATACCACGGCGCGGAGCATAAGACCGTCCACGCTTACGAGGAGGGCATGGAATTGAAGCCTGAAGTCATCCGCGGTTTCAGCGCTCTTCACGTCGGTTGCGGCACCGGTTTTCTGCTTATCGTCATGGTCGTTTCCATCTTTGTTTTTGCCTTTATCCCGCCGACCACGATCTGGCTGCGGGTCCTGATACAGATCTGTCTGGTGCCGGTAATCGGCTCGTTCACGTACGAATTGATCAGGCTGGCCCGCCGTTATGAGCATTCGACCGCCGTTAAGATCCTGATGGCGCCAGGGCTCCTTCTACAGAGACTGACGGCCAGGGAACCCGACGACGATCAAATCGAGGTGGCGGTGACCGCCCTAGAGGAAGCCTTAAAAATGGAAGGCGCGCCCGCCGGCGCTCATACAGACGGGTCCGCCTCTGGCGGAGGCGCTGAAGATGCTTGATAAAGTAGCCGGCATCGAGAAACGGTACGCTGAAATAGAAAACGAACTAGCCAAGCCTGAGGTTCTGGCCGACCAGGAAAAATACACCGCCCTGGCCAAAGAGTTCAGCGGGATGAAAGAGATCATGGAGACCATCCGGGCACTCAAGGACGCCGTCTCACGGATTAACGAATCGGAACAGCTGCTGGGCGAGGAAAAGGACGCCGAGATGCGGGAGTTTATCACCGAAGAGGCGGCCGAGGCGGCTGAGATTAAAACGCAGCTGGAAGAGAAGCTTAAGATTCTGCTCCTTCCCCAGGACCCGACGGATTCAAAAAACGTGATTATGGAGATCAGGGCGGGGGCCGGCGGGGAAGAAGCCGCCCTCTTTGCCAAGGACGTCTACCGGATGTACGCCAGGTTCGCCGAGGACAACAAGTGGAAGACGGAAGTCTTAAGCGTCAGTGAGGGCGACGCGGGCGGTTTCAAGGAGATCGTATTCTCGGTCAAAGGCGCCGATGTCTACGGGACGCTCAAATACGAGTCGGGCGTGCATCGCGTCCAGAGAATCCCGGAGACGGAATCGGGCGGCCGCATCCACACGTCCACCGCGACTGTCGCCGTTATGCCCGAGGTCGACGACGTGGAGGTTAACATCGATCCGGGCGACCTGAAAATCGATACCTACCGTTCCAGCGGCGCGGGCGGCCAGCACGTCAACGTAACCGACTCGGCGGTAAGAATTACCCATCTGCCGACCGGCCTGGTGGTTTCCTGTCAGGACGAACGCAGTCAGCTCCAAAACCGGGAGAAGGCAATGCGCGTCTTGAGGGCGAGGCTGTATCAGCACGCCCTGGAAACCCAGCAGAATAAGATCGCCGAGAACCGGCGGACGCAGGTCGGCACCGGCGACCGGAGTGAGAAGATCAGGACCTATAATTACCCCCAGAACAGGATCACCGACCACCGCATCAATTTGACCGTCCATAACCTGGACCAGGTGATGGAGGGCGACATACGTGAGATAATGAGCGCGCTGGCGCGGGAGGACCGCGTCAGAAAACTGGAGAAGATGAAGTGATCGACGACACTATCGGCCGGGCCGCGGACGCCCTTAGGGCGTCCGGCATAAAAACGGCCAGGCTAGACGCCGAACTGTTGTTTCAATACGTTTTAGGCATCAACCAGACCGAGTTTCTGGCCATGGCCGACCGCGAGCTGTCCCCGGCCGAGCAGGACACCTACTTCTCTTTGGTCGAGAGAAGGCAGGCGCGGGAACCGCTCCAGTATATTACCGGCGAGGCCGCTTTCCGTCACCTGAACCTGCGGGTGACGCCGGATGTCCTGGTGCCTCGCCCCGAGACCGAATGGGTGGCCGAGGAAGCAATCGTCGCCGTCCGCAACCTTCACAAACCGGCGGTCCTGGATATCGGCACGGGCAGCGGCGCTATCGCCATCAGCATTGCCAGCGAGGTTCCTCAAGCCGAGGTAGTGGCGACTGATATTTCCCGGCAAGCGGTTTCTTTAGCGCTGGAGAACGCCGAAAGACATAACGTAGACGGCCGCATCCGTTTTATCGTCAGCGATTATTTTTCAAGCGTACCGGCTTATTACAAGGAACACTTCAACGTTATCGTCAGCAATCCGCCTTACATCGCGTCTCACGAATTGCCGGGGCTGGATCCAGAAATCAAGTATCACGAACCGGTTGTGGCGTTGTCGCCGGGTTTGGATCCGTTGGCGCCTCACAGGATAATCGCGGCCGGAGCGCCGCGCTTTCTGAAAGCCGGCGGCCTGCTGGTTTTGGAGATCGGCGCCAATTCGGGTCAGGCCGCGCGGGACGCGTTGGCTGTCACCGGATTATATACGGATGTAGAAATATTACTGGACCTCGCGGGGCGGGACCGCGTTATCAAGGGAGTGCTTAAGTAGCGTGACCGATATCATCCGGACGGATCCCGTCCGGCCTTCGGAGGAAGCGATTGTCGCGGCCGCCTTGGTCGTCAAAGCCGGCGGTCTGGCAGTCTTACCGTCTGACACGGTCTACGGCCTGGTCGCGGACCTTTACAGTCTCGAAGCAATCGAACGCCTGTATGGATTGAAAGAACGTCCGGCGGCCAAAGGGCTGCCCGTTTTTATCGGCGACCGCTCCGAACTCGACAATCTGGCGGCTGAAATCCCCGAGGAAACATCGATTCTGATGGATTTGTACTGGCCGGGGCCTCTTTCAATCGTACTAAAGAAAAACCCGCAAGTTCCCGACGCCGTGACCGGCGGACGGCCGACCATCGCCGTGCGCCAACCCGGTTATGTGGTCTGCCAGGGAGTTTTAAAAGAAGTCGGCGGCCCGTTGACCGGCACCAGCGCCAACCTTACCGGCGGCCTGGCGCCCCGGGCAGTGGCGGATCTGGATCCTGCCATCGTCGAGGGCGTTGATATCATCATCGACGGCGGGGTCTGTCCTTACGGCGTTCCGTCGACCATTTTGGACGTCAGCGGTCCTGTGTGGCGCGTCCTGCGTCAAGGTCCGGTGACCAAAGAGGCGATAGAGACAGCTGTCGGGCGTGTGATAAAATGAGGCCATTCTTTAGACATACGGGGGAATCACGTTGAGAGTAGCGATTGGCTGCGATCATGGCGGATACGACTTAAAAGAGCAGGTCAAGGACTGGGTGAATGAGTCCGGCCACGAGGCCGACGATATGGGCTGCGACTCGACCGAGCCTGTCGATTACCCCGCGTACGCGGTCGCGGTCGCCCGAAAGGTCGCTTCCGGCGCGGCGGACTTGGGTATCCTGGTCTGCGGCACCGGACTGGGTATGAGCATGGCCGCCAACAAGGTATCCGGGATCCGGGCGGCGGTATGCAACGACATATTCTGCGCGGAGCACGCCCGGGCTCACAACGACGCCAATATCATGACCATCGGCGGGCGGGTGGTCGACGACGCGCAAGCCAGACGGATCGTTGAGACATTTTTAAACACAAAGTTTGAGGGCGGACGTCACGCGCGCCGGGTCGCCCAGATCATGGCCATTGAAAACGAATGGGGGAAGTAAGAGTGTCACTGGATGAACTGCGGAAAATCGACGCGGAGGTCGCTGAGGCGATCGACGCCGAGCTAAACCGGCAGAGAAACACCATCGAGCTTATCGCCAGCGAGAATTTCACCTGGCCGGCCGTTCTGGAAGCCCAGGGTTCCGTCCTGACCAACAAGTACGCCGAAGGCTATCCGGACAAACGTTATTACGGCGGTTGCGAGTGCGTCGACATCGTCGAGGATTTGGCCCGCGACCGGGCCAAGCAGCTGTTCGGGGCCGACTACGCCAACGTCCAGCCCCACTCCGGCTCCCAGGCCAATATGGCCGTGTATTTCACGGCCGTTAAACCGGGCGATACCGTTATGGCGCTGGAACTGTCGCACGGCGGCCACCTGACAATGGGCGCGCCCGTCAGTTTTTCCGGTCAGCTTTACAATATCGTTTTCTACACGGTTAACCGGGAGACGGAGGTCCTCGAGTACGACGAGATCCGCGAACAGGCTCGCCAAAGTAGGCCCAAGATGATCATCGCCGGGGCCAGCGCCTATCCGCGGACTCTTGATTTCGAGGCATTCAGGTCAATAGCCGACGAGGTCGGCGCGGTCTTGATGGTCGACATCGCGCATATCGCGGGGCTGATCGCGACCGGCTTGCACCCCTCTCCGGTGCCGTACGCCGAATTTGTCACGTCCACGACGCACAAGACTCTGCGGGGCCCCCGTGGCGGTCTGATCATGTGTAAACAGGAATCCGGCCGGGCGTTGGACAAGACGATATTTCCGGGCATCCAGGGCGGACCCTTGATGCACGTGATCGCGGCCAAAGCCGTCGCTTTCAAGATGGCCATGCGCCCCGAGTTCAAAGATTATCAAGCCCAGGTTATAAAGAACGCCAAGGCCCTGGCTGACGTTATGACCGGCGAAGGTTTCCGCTTGGTCGCCGGCGGCACCGACACCCATCTCTTCTTAATGGACTTGTCCACTAAGGGTCTGACCGGCAAGGCCGCTCAGGAAACCCTGGATGAAGTCGGGATCACGGTCAACAAGAACACGATTCCGTTCGAAACGCAGAGTCCGATGGTCACCAGCGGCATCCGCGTCGGTTCGCCCTCGGTCACCAGTCGGGGTATGAAAGAACCCGAGATGAAGATAATCGGCCTGGCCATCAGCCGAGTCCTTCATAACCTCGGCGACAGGGCGGTTATGACCGAAGCGAAGAAAACCGTCCGGGAGCTTTGCGACAGCTTCCCGTTGTATCCCGAGCTGTAAAGTGATGGGGGTCAGGTCTTGTATTTTAACATCAGGCTTGATCGCTGGGGAAAATGGTTACGTTAAAATACAAGACCTGACCCCAGCTCTCTGGAGAAGTGACGCTTAAATGACAAGACCTGACCCCAGATCTTCCCGGCCTTCCTGGGACGACTATTTCATGAAGATCGCCGAGGAGGTGGCCACCCGGTCGACCTGCTTGAGGCGCCATGTCGGCGCGGTCGTCGTCAAGGACCGGCGCATTCTGGCCACAGGATATAACGGCGCGCCCCAGGGAATCCGGCATTGCGGCGAGGTCGGGTGCTTAAGGGAAGAAAAGAGCGTGCCTTCGGGCGAGCGGCATGAACTTTGCCGCGGGCTTCACGCGGAGCAGAATGCCGTTATTCAAGCCGCGCTGCACGGCGTACCGATTGCCGGCTCGACCCTCTATTCGACTCATAAACCCTGTTCCCTTTGCGCCAAAATCCTCATCAACGCGGGCGTCACCCAAATACTCTATCTCGACGGGTACGCCGATAAGCTGGCCGATGAGTTGCTGAATGAAGCCGGCGTAAAGGTTCACCGGTTGGAGCGTTAAGTGACCGCCGACACTGGCAAGAAGCCGACGCGTTTCCAGGATCTGGCCGCCTCAAGCTTAGGCATCGAAGTTGCCGTGGCGACTTTGCTGGGCGGCTTCCTGGGTTGGTGGCTGGACGGCCGGTTTTATACCAAGCCCTGGTTGATGCTAGGCGGCCTGGTCGTTGGCGCCGTGATCGGCTGGGTCGACGTCTGGTTACAGATCAGAAACATGGATGACGCCGATATCAAACGCAAGAAAGGGACATAGGGTTGGGTTTTCGAGCAATCTTTATCAAAACAACGACGCTCGGGCTTGTTACGGCGGTCCCGGCCGTCGCCCTGGCCTGGATATTCGGAGGGCTCTCGGTCATGTTCGGCGTCATCGCCGGTTATGTGATCGCGATAGTCAACATTTACGCCACTTTGTTTACCGTTCTGGGCGTCTCGGGCGAACGTCCCGCCTCCTCGATTTTGTTGGTTCTATTCAGCTTCCCGACCAGGCTGTTTGCCATCGCTGTCGCACTCTATTTGATCTCCCGAATAGATGCGATAAATATCTTTACAACAGTTGTTACGCTTGTGGTAGTATATACGATGTTTGCGTTTAGTGAGTTGCGTTTTGCCTCGCTGCACGGCGAATCCCAGTCCAAGTTAAAATCCTGGTAGAGGTGCGTATGGAAAAACTGTTAGAAGAACTTCAACCCAAGCTTTACTACGAGTTTCACCTCTTCGGCGTCAACCTTTCAATAACAAACGCTGTCATCCTTCTTTTTGTCGCCGCGTTCATCGTCTTCCTGCTTGTCTGGCTGGCCGGAAGAAAACGCGCCGAGGTCCCCACCGGACTGCAGAATATGATGGAAGCCCTGTTGGATTTCATCAGGCTGCAAATGGTCGTCGACGTTATCGGCGAGAAGGGCATGGGCTATTTCCCCTGGATCGCGACACTCTTTTTATTGGTGCTGGTCAGTAACCTGATCGGGTTGATTCCGCACTCCATGGCCATTACCGGTCAGACCGGAACGACCCTGGCCTGGGCTTTGATAGTCTTCGGCATGTATAACGTGGCGACCTTTAAGGAAAAGGGCTTCCTTGGCTACTTTAAGAGCTTCGCCCCGGGCGGCGTGCCGGCCTGGCTGCTGCCGGTTATTGTCCCGATCGAGATCATCAGCACTATGGTGCTTCGTCCGTTTTCGCTGGCCGTTCGTCTTTTCGCCAATATGACCGCCGGTCACATGATTATCCTCGTCTTCACTTTCATGGCGGCGACCGGAGCTTGGTTCATCAAACCGCTGCCGTTTGTCGGCGTGGTCATAATGCTTATGTTCGAAGTATTTGTTGCTTTTATCCAGGCGTATATCTTCGCGATCCTGGCCGGCATCTACGTCGGCCAGGCAGTACAAGAGCACTAGAAAAGGAGGATTCATGGATCCAAAAGCATTAGCGTGGCTTGGGGCTGGTCTGGCGATCGGACTTGGCGCCATCGGTCCGGGCCTTGGTGTCGGTCTACTGGTTTCCAAGACCGTCGAAGCCATGGCGCGGCAGCCTGAGGCGGCCGGTATGGTTCGGACAACGATGTTTATCGGTGTCGCGTTCGCTGAGGCCATCGCGCTTTACGCGCTTGTCATTGCGTTTCTGCTGTCATTTAAGTAAGCAAGAAACGCTTATAGATCATATAAAGGAAGGTGAACGGAAACATTGACACTCACACCTGAAATTAACCAACTCATATACTCGATTCTGGCGTTCCTGATTCTGGTCGCGGTGCTAGGTCGGTTCGCTTTTCCGCCGGTGATGGACATGCTCAAGAAACGGGAGGATAACATCCGTGACGCCATCACGGAGGCCGAGAATACCCGCGTGGAGGCGACTAAACTGCTTGACGAGTACAAACAGCAGCTAGCGGTAGCACGCAAGGAAGCGCAGGCAACGATCGAGCAAGGCAAGCAAGTCGGGGAAAGCGTCAAAGCCGAGATCACGGCCAAAGCCAACGAGGAGGCCCATCAGATTATCGAGCGGGCGCAGGCCGAGATCGAGCGAGAAAAGGATCGCGCCCTGGCGGACTTGCAGTCGAAGGTGGCCGACTTGACCATCATGGCGACCGCGAAAGTAATTCAGAAAACCATGGACGAGCCCGGCCAGCGCAAGCTGGTTGAGGACGCTATTGCCGAGGTGAGCGGGGTTGGCAAAGCATAGCGAGGTCGTCCGGGGATACGCCGAGAACATGTTCGGCATGGCGGCGTTGGAAGACTCCGTCGAGACCCTGGAAGACCAACTATTCGAACTGAATAAGGGGATCGCGGCCAGCCCGAAGCTTCGGGATTTCCTGGCCGACGCCGGTATCCCGGCCGCTGAAAAGAAGAAGGCTCTGGGTGAGATACTGACGCCGTCGGCGTCGCCGCTTATCCGCAGTTACACCAATATTTTGATCGATACGGGCAAAGCCGGCCTGATCTCCGATGTCGCCGAAGCCTTTATCAAACTTGTCCAAGAGAGTAAGAACCAAGTACTGGCCGAAGTAACGTCGGCTATCCCGCTGACGCAGGATCTGACCGACCACTTGTCGGCCGAGCTTGGCAAGACTACGGGCAAGAAGGTCAACGTCAAGAACGTCGTGGACACGAGCATCCTCGGCGGTCTCGTAATCAAGATGGAGAATAAGATAATCGATTTGTCGCTGCAGAGAAAACTGGATGATCTTCAGAACAGCCTGCACGCGAGCTTAAGTTAGGAGTGGATGGAATGGCTGAAAAGAACAAAGCCATACTCTCCCCGGACAAGATCTCCGAGGTGCTGAAGAAGTATATCGAGGAGTATAAGCCGGCGGCCGCAATCGAAGAGGTCGGCAAGGTCGTTGAGACAGGAGACGGCATCGCCCGGATCACCGGCTTGCCGAGCGCCATGTACAACGAAATGCTGGAGTTCCCGAACAACGTGTATGGCATTGCTTTAAACCTCGAGGAGGACCAGATCGGATGTGTTCTGCTGGGGTCGGCGACGTCGGTCGAGGAAGGCGCCGAAGTGCGCACGACCGGCCGCATTATGGAAGTCCCGGTCGGCAAGGCGCTCATCGGACGTGTTGTCAACGCGCTGGGCGAACCGCTGGACGGCAAAGGTCCGATTGAGACCAAGACCTTCCGTCCCGTTGAAAAGCTGGCGCCGGGAGTCATCGACCGTCAGAAAGTCAGCGAGTCGTTGCAAACCGGCATTAAGAGTATCGACTCGATGATCCCGATCGGCCGCGGCCAGCGCGAACTGATCATTGGCGACCGGCAGACGGGCAAGACCGCCATCGCCGTCGATGCCATCATCAATCAGAAAGGTAAGGACGTAATCTGCATCTACGCGGCCATCGGCCAGAAGGCTTCGACGATCGCGCAGGTTGTCGAGCGCTTGAGTTCCGCCGGCGCCATGGATTACACGATCGTCGTCAACGCGCCGGCGTCCGATCCCGCTTCGCTGGTGTACCTGGCCCCGTTCGCGGCTTGCGCCATGGGCGAGGAATTCATGTACAACAAGCAGCACGTCCTGGTCATATACGACGATCTGTCGAAGCACGCCACCGCTTACCGGCAGCTGTCGCTCTTGCTCCGCCGCCCACCGGGCCGCGAAGCCTATCCGGGCGATATCTTCTACCTGCATTCAAGGCTCCTGGAACGGGCCAGCAAGCTCTCCGACGAGCTGGGCGGCGGGTCGCTGACCGCGTTGCCGGTCATTGAGACGCAGGCGGGCGACGTATCCGCGTACATTCCGACGAACGTCATCTCCATCACGGACGGCCAGATCTATCTGGAGCCGGACTTGTTCTACGCCGGCGTTAGGCCGGCCGTAAACGTCGGTATCTCGGTCTCCCGCGTCGGCGGGTCGGCCCAGATCAAAGCGATGAGACAGGTCGCCGGAACGCTCCGGATCGACCTGGCGCAATACCGCTCGCTGGAGGCGTTTGCCCAGTTCGGTTCCGACCTTGATAAGGCGACGCAGGCCCAACTGGCCCGAGGCGCCCGCATGGTCGAGGTGCTGAAGCAGCCGCAGTACCAACCGGTACCGGTGGCGGAGCAGATCATTATCATCTATGCGGGATCTCAGGGTCATCTGGACGACATCCCCGTTGAGAAGATATCCCACTTCGAAAAGGGCTATCTGGAGTTTATGAACCTGACGCATCCGGACATCGCGAAGAAGATCGTCGAAGGCAAGGAACTGACCGACGAGATAAAGTCGTCTCTGGATAAGTCCGTCGAGGAATACAAGAAGCTTTGGGAAGGGGAAAGCGCCGGTTAGCCGGGCGCGGGAGCTTAAGAGATGGCCGGTCAGACAAGAGCGATAAAGAGACGGATCCGCAGCGTCGATAAGATTCGGCAGATCACGCGCGCCATGGAACTTGTCGCGACATCTAAGATCAAAAAGGCGGAGGACAGGATCAAAGCCACCCGGCCCTACGCCCAGAAGATGGTTGAGATCATGACCAATCTGACGGCCGTTACGGGTGATTTTCACCACCCGCTACTGGACGCTCACGAGGAGACTAAAAGTACGGCCATTCTGGTTTTGACCAGCAACCGCGGTCTTTGCGGCGCGTTCAACACCAATACGCTTAAGAAAGCCGAAGACCTGGCCTTGGCCGAAAAGCAAGCCGGCCGGACCGTTAGACTTCTAACCGTCGGCAAGAAGGGCTATTCATATTTCAGCTACCGGGGTTACGATGTCGCGGAGGCCTATCTGGACATTTCCGACGCGCCAACCTTTGAAGAAGCGCAGATGATTGCCGGAAAGCTGATGAAGATGTACACGGACATGGAAGCCGACACGGTCTATATCGTTTTTAACCACTTTAAGAGTGTGGCCGAACAGAAGCCGCTGGTGTTCACCCTGTTCCCTTTGGCGAAGCCTGAAGAAACCGGGCACGCCGACGAGGAAACGGTGGAGCGGTCCAAAGACTATCTGTATGAACCGGACGCGCAGAAAATCATCGAGAAGCTTCTGCCGGCCTACGCGGAAACCGTCACCTACCGGTCGCTTCTGGAGTCCGCGGCCAGCGAACACGGGGCCAGGCGGACCGCGATGAAGTCGGCGACGGACAACTCCGTGGACATGATCGATAGCCTGACAATGTCGTTTAACAGGGCGCGGCAAGCCCAGATCACGCAGGAACTGGCGGAGATCAGCGGCGCCGTCGAAGCCCTGAAGTATATCCAAGCAAAGGAAGCTTGAACTTGAGCGTGGAGCCAAGAGCCACGAGCGATGAGCAAGTACTTGCTCTTAGCGCTTCGCCCCTAGCTCTTAGCTTTAAAGAGGAGGACAACATATGAATGTCGGTAAGATAATCCAGGTCATTGGGCCGGTAGTCGACGTCCAGTTTACGCCCGAAACCTTGCCTGAAATCTATGATGCGCTGGAAATGACGGTTAAGACGAACGAGGGCGAGATCAAGATCGTCGCCGAGGTGCAGCAGCAGCTGGAGAACGAAGTTGTTCGCGCCGTCGCCATGCTGCCGACCGACGGTCTGGTCCGGGGTCAAGAGGTCTTCGATCGGGGCGAGCCAATCACTATACCCGTCGGGGAAGAGACCAAAGGCCGAATCTTTAACGTATTGGGAGAGACGGTCGACCATGGCAAACCGGTCAAGACCGAGATGAGGCTGCCTATCCACCGTGAAGCCCCGGAATTCGACGAACTGGCCACCAAGACTGAGATTTTTGAAACGGGTATCAAGGTTATCGACCTTCTGGAGCCGTACGTCAAGGGCGGCAAGACGGGCCTGTTCGGCGGCGCCGGCGTCGGTAAGACCGTCATTATCATGGAGCTCATTAACAATATCGCTACGCAGCACGGCGGGATTTCGGTATTCGGCGGTGTCGGTGAAAGGACCCGTGAGGGCAACGATCTGTATACCGAGATGACGGAGTCCGGCGTCATCAAGAATACCGTGCTTGTCTACGGCCAGATGACCGAATCGCCGGGCGCCCGGCTGCGCGTCGGTTTGACCGCTCTGACGATGGCAGAGTATTTCCGCGACTATAAGAACCAGGACGTTCTGCTGTTTATCGATAACATCTTCCGTTTTGTCCAGGCCGGCAGCGAGGTTTCGGCGCTCCTGGGCCGGATGCCGTCAGCCGTCGGTTACCAGCCGACGCTGGGCAGCGAGATGGGCGAACTTCAGGAAAGAATCACCTCGACCAGCAAGGGCTCGATCACTTCCGTCCAGGCCATTTACGTACCGGCCGACGACCTGACCGACCCGGCGCCGGCGACAACCTTCTCTCATCTGGACGCGACGACGGTTTTGTCCCGCCAGATCGTTGAGATGGGCATCTACCCGGCTGTTGACCCATTGGACTCAACCAGCCGGATCCTCGATCCGAACATCATCGGCGAGGAGCATTATACGGTGGCGCGGAACGTTCAGGAGATTCTGCAGCGATACAAGGACCTCCAGGACATCATCGCCATTCTGGGTGTCGACGAATTAAGCGAGGACGACAAGCTGGCCGTCCGCCGTGCGCGGCGCATCCAGCAGTTCCTGGGCCAGCCGTTCCATGTGGCCGAACAGTTCACCGGCATTCCAGGAAAATACGTCAAGCTGGAAGACACCATCAAAGGCTTCAAGGAAATCGTTGAAGGCAAGCACGACGATCTGCCGGAACAGGCTTTCAGCCTGGCCGGAACGATTGAGGACGTCGTCGAGCGCGCCGCCAAGATGGCAGTTAGTAGTTAGATGTTGGTGGTTGGCAAGTACTTTCTAACTACTAACCACAAACTACCAACAACCATGAACGGAGTTCATTTTGCCTGACAAAGTTCTACTATTAGATATAGTTACTCCCGACCGGCTTCTTTTTGAGGGCGAAGCCACGATGGTCATCGCTCCGTCCGCGGACGGCGAGGTTGGCATACTGCCTCTTCACGCCGCTTTCTTGTCGGAGCTGAACGTCGGTGAGCTTCGCTTCAAACAAGAAAAAGACGGCAAGGAAGTCGAGGAATACGTAGCGGTGTCCGGCGGTTTCATGGAGGTCTTCGAGGACAAGGTCACGGTCATCACCCCGGCCGCCGAGTTTGCCCGGGAAATCGACATTGAACGGGCCAAACAAGCCAGGGCGGAAGCGGAGGCGGAGCTTAAGAAACGCGAGGGCGTCGACGTCGATCAGGCCCACGCGAAACTACTGCGCGCCGAGTCCCGGTTGCGGATCGCCAAACGCATATCGGCAAAGTAGCAGCCACTAGTGGTTAGCGGTTAGAAGTTGGTCGTTAGTAAACCCAATTCTCATTTGTCTGCTCTGCTATAATTCTATAGTCATGCTTATTCTAACTACTAATCACCAACTACTAATCACCCGACGCTCATGTCTACCTACATAATTAGGGGCGGGAATCCGCTCAACGGCACTGTCTCCGTCAGCGGCGCTAAGAACGCGGCGCTGAAGATGATGGCGGCCTCCATTCTAACCGAAGAGACCTGCGTTTTTACCAACGTTCCCGACATCAAAGACGTTAACACGATGCTCGAGGTGCTCAGCTGTCTGGGCGCCGACGTCTTTTTCAATCCCGACGGCACGCTGACGGTCACCGCCGATGGCGGCCTTCGGGACAAAGCCCCTTACGAACTCGTATCTCAAATGCGCGCTTCCATTATGGTCCTGGGTCCTCTGCTGGCCAGGTTGGGCCGGGCCCACGTCGCCTTGCCGGGCGGCTGCAACATCGGCTCCCGTCAGATAGACATGCATCTTCAGGGCTTGAAACTTATGGGGGCGAACATCACTACGGAGCACGGTTACATCGAAGGCAAAGACAAACGTTTGCGCGGCGCGATCGTTCCTCTTGATTTCCCGAGCGTCGGAGCGACCGAGAACATCCTTATGGCGGGGGCGCTGGCCGAAGGTAAAACCGTCATCGAAAACGCCGCCCGCGAGCCGGAGATCATCAATCTGGCCGATTTCTTAACCAAGATGGGCGCGAAAATCGACGGGGCCGGCACGTCCGTCGTAACCATCGAGGGCGTGGAAAAGCTACATGGCGCCGAACACAAAATTCTACCCGACCGCATTGAAGCCGGCACATTTCTTATCGCCGGGGCGATGACCGGGGGAGAAGTGACCGTAACCGGCGCTTCCGGCCGGAATATGGAGCTCGTTTTAGAGAAACTTAAACAGGCCGGGGTGACGGTAACCGAGGGCGAAGATGCCATCACCCTGACCATGAAGGGCCGCCCGCGGGCTGTTGACGTCTCGACCTTGCCTTATCCGGGTTTCCCGACCGATCTGCAGCCGATGATGGCGGCGTTCCTGTCGACGGCCTCCGGCACCAGCGTTTTAACCGAGAATGTTTTTGAGAACCGCTTTCTGTATATCGACGAGCTGAACCGGATGGGCGCGAGCATTCGCTTGGACGACCACCACGCCGTCATCCACGGAGTCGATAAATTATCGGGCGCCGAAGTGCGGGTTCCCGACTTACGGGCCGGCGCGGCTTTGGTGATCGCCGGTCTGGCGGCTGACGGGGAAACTGTCATTTACGACAACTGCCATATCGACCGCGGGTATGAAAGCCTTGACGAAAAACTGAAACAGCTTGGCGCGGACATAACCAGAGAATGCTGAGAGCCAAGAGCCAAGAGCCAAGAGCCAAGAGCCAAGAGCCAAGAGCCAAGAGCCAAGAGCCAAGAGCCAAGAGCCAAGAGCCAAGAGCCAAGAGCCAAGAGCTGGGAACCCCTCTCCCTTCCCTCTCCCCGACGGGGAGAGGAATAAAAGGTGAGGGGGCCAAAAGGAGAATTGTATGAATCTACCCTTAGATAAAGAAGCTATCAAAAAGATTATCCCTCATCGCGACCCGTTCTTATTGATTGATGAAATCATCGAGCTTGTCCCCGGCAAGAAGGCGGTGGGTCTCAAGAGGCTGACCGGTGAAGAGGATTGGTTCCGGGGCCACTTCCCGGCCTATCCGGTGATGCCGGGCGTACTGATCGTCGAGGCTTTGGCGCAGACCGGCGCCGTCGCCATACTGGGCATGCCTGAGAATAAGGGTAAGATAGCTTTCTTCGCCGGCATAGACAGACTGCGGTTCAAGCGGCAGGTCCTGCCCGGGGAAGAAATCCGCCTGGAGTGCGAAATCATCAAGGTTAAGGGTCCCGTTGGCAAAGGCGCCGCCCGGGCGACTGTCAATGGTGAGCTCGCTGTACAGGGCGAATTAATGTTCGCCGTTCAATAACCGTCCTTGGCGCGCCTTGTGAGAAAGCCCTGTCTGTGCTAACCTTATATCTTTGATATGGGTAAACATTTTAGGTCCGCAGGACCCTCAGTAGACAGCACCGACAAGCCGAAGAAATCCCGCAAGAGCATTATCATCAGGCGCGTCGTCATAGCCGTTCTGGTCATTTTCCTGGTCATCGCCGGGTCGGCTTTCGCTTATGTAAAGTACCTCGAGGGCAAGATGCAGCCTTCAGGCTTGATGGCCAAGGCCATCGCGGCCGTTATCAGCAAACCGGTTCCTAAGGAGCCGGTAAACTTCCTGGTCATGGGGGCGGACGTGACCGAAGAGGATCCGACCGGACGGGCCGACACCTTGTTCATCGTCCGAGTCAATTTCGAGACAAAACAAGCCACCATGGTTTCCATCCCCCGCGATTTTTATGTGGAGATCCCCGGAAACGGAAAAGACAAGATCAACCACTCGTTCAACTACGGCGGACCGGCGCTCACCATTAAAACCGTCCAGGAATACACCGGTCTGCCTATTCACCACTACGTTGTTGTTGATTACCAGGGTTTCGTCAACATCGTCAATGCGCTGGACGGGGTGACCGTAAACGTCAAGGAGCGGATGGTTGACGACGAGCTGGGTGAACCGCTGGACACGGGCGTCCAAAAGCTCGACGGCAACCAGTCCCTTTTCTATGTTCGCTTTCGCAATACCGGGAGAGGCGATTTTGCCAGGATCGAGGATCAGCAGAATTTCGCCCGGGCGTTGGTGGACGAATCGACCAGGATTCAGAACGCCTTTAAGATACCCGCGCTCATCAATATCCTGACGGAGAACATCAAAACCGATATGAGCCTGACGCAGATGCTGGACTACGCCAACGAAGCGAGGTCTTTCAAACAGGATAACCTGACGACGGTCATACTGCCCGGTGTTCCCGATATGATCGACGGGGTAAGCTATGTCCGGCCGACACAGGATAAGGTCGACCTGATATTGGACGCCCTTAAGAACAACCGGCCGATCGACCCGCTTCTTCTGGAAGACGTCGAGCCCTCCGAGGTGACGATAAAGGTTCTAAACGGCGGCGGCACCGAAGGCGTCGGCACCGAAGTCGCCGACATCCTGGCCAACAGCGGCTACAATATCGCCACAATCGGCAACGCGGACAGGTCCGATTACCCGAAGACGGTTATTTACTATAACAAACAGAATCACGCCAAGGCGCTCAAGGTCAAGAGCGACTTAAAGGAGGACCTGCCGGATATCCGGCTGACCGAATCGAGCACGATCGATCCGACCGTGACCGTGATCGTCATCGTCGGCAAGGATTATAAGTGAAATTCCGGCTGACCCACCTTCCGCAAATCCTGTTCGACGCAGTCGTATTGGCTTTCTCTCTGTATGCCTCTTTCTTAATCCGGTTCGAGGGCAGCATTCCGGCGGCGGACATGCGCTTGTTCCGCAACAGCGTCCTGGCCATCGTCCTTATCCAGCTACTCGTCTTCTTTGCGTCTGGTTTATACGACCGTATGTGGCGCTATGTCAGCACGCGCGAGCTGCGCGTCCTGGCCTTAGACGTTGTCATCGGCACCGCGCTGGCGGTGATACCGCTCTACTATATCGCTCTCAGCGGTTTTCCGAGGTCTGTTCTCATAATCAACGCCTTGTTAACGGTGATGCTTGTCGGTGGGGCGCGCTTCAGCGTCAGGTATATTTATGAACTGCAGAAGCACCGCAGCGTTCTGGCGGAATCCAAACCGGTCCTGATTTTCGGCGCGGGCGACTCCGGAGAGGTCATCGTCCGCGAAATGCTTAAACATCCCGAATCAACTTATGATCCGGTCGGTTTTGTCGACGACGACCCGGCCAAGAAAGGCCGCCGCATCCATGGCGTGCAAGTTCTGGGCGCGCACCGGGATATTCCAGCTCTCGCGGCGAAACATGAGGTTGAAGAGGTGATTATCGCCATACCGTCGGCGCCCAGCTCCGTCATCAGGGATGTCGTGGATATGTGCGACGCGGCCGGAGTCAACTGCAAGACCTTGCCGGGCGTTTTCGAGCTTATCGACGGTACGGTCGACTTAAACCAGATCCGCGACATCAATGTTGAGGATTTGCTGGGACGCGAACCTGTCAGAATCGATATCGCGGAAGCCGAATCGTATCTGAAGGACGCCGACGTCCTGGTTACGGGCGGAGCGGGCTCTATCGGCTCCGAGCTTTGCCGCCAGATTGCCGGGTATAATCCCGAACGCCTGATCGTCCTGGACCACAACGAGAACGACACATATTATCTGCTCCTGGAGCTTGAGAAACGGTACCCGGAATTGGATCTGCGCGTCATCATCGGCGATATAAAGGACGCGCCGCTGCTGGATCACATCTTCGCCCAGTACAAGCCCCGCGTCGTTTTTCACGCGGCCGCTCACAAGCACGTTCCCCTCATGCAGGAGAACATCGCGGCGGCGGTCAGCAATAACGTTACGGGCAGCAGAAACCTGATTGAGGCGGCTTTAGAATATGGCGTCGAGCGGTTTGTGCTGATCTCAACCGATAAAGCGGTCGATCCGACGGGGATAATGGGCACCACCAAACGCATCGCCGAGATGGTGATGCAGTATTATTGCCGGGACAGCAAGACAAAGTTCATGGCGGTCAGATTCGGCAACGTGATCGGCAGCAACGGCAGCGTAGCGCCGATCTTCCGCAAACAAATCGAAGCCGGTGGACCGGTCACGGTCACCCACCCGGAGGCGACCAGGTATTTCATGAGTGTGAGCGAGGCCACCAAGCTCGTCCTTCAGGCCGGCGCCATCGGCGAAGGCGGCGAGGTCTTTCTTCTCGACATGGGCGAACCGGTTAAAATCATCGACCTGGCCAGGAACCTCATCCGCCTTAGCGGCTTGCGTCCGGATATGGATATCAAAATCGAGTTCACCGGGCTCCGCGAAGGCGAGGAAATCACTGAAGACCTGGTCGGCGTCAAGGAAACCGTCGTTAAAACTAAACAAGACAAGGTCCTCATCGTCCAGGACGGCGGTTTCGACATGGCGGCATTCCCCAGCGACCTGGATCGTTTAGAGAAGCTTGTCGCCGAACACGACGGCGGAGGCATCAATAACCAGATGAGCAAGATGGTGCCGACATACCGGAAACAAAAACAAGAGTGAACAGCCAAGAGCCAAGAGCCAAGAGCAAACCCTTCCTCTCCCCTGCGGGGAGAGGATTGAGGTGAGGGGGCCAAGTTCGAAGAGCCAAGAGCAATGAACCCCTCTCCCTTCCCTCTCCCCGACGGGGAGAGGAATAAAAGGTGAGGGGGTCAGGCAGGGCGAGGGGGTCAGACCCCTTGCCGTAGACGAAAGGGTCTGACCCCAAAATAGAAATCTTCTTCGACCGAGCATAAGCGAGTGGAGAAGTAATCAAATGCCAAAACCAGACATATCCGCAATAGTCGTCAGTTTTAATACGCGGGAGCTTATTCTGGCCTGTCTGCGGTCGGTGTTCGCCAGCCGCGGCGCCGGCGAAATCGAGGTCATAATCGTCGATAACGCGAGCAACGATGGCAGCCGCGACGCGATCCGCAAGGAATTCCCGTCGGTTAAGATTATCGAAAATCGGTTCAACATGGGCTTTTCGGCCGCCAACAATATCGGGCTGGAGAAAGCGAGCGGAACGTACGCGGTTTTGTTAAACAGCGACACCGAGCTAAGGCCCGACGGCTTAAAGCTCTTGCGTGAGTTCATGGACGCCCACCCGGAGGCCGGCGCCGCCGGTCCCAGGCTTGTCTATGACGACGGCACGACTCAGCCGTCGGCTGACTCGGAACCCAATCTTCTGACCGAGTTTCTGCATCTGTTCGGTTTAAGGCGGCTGGTGCCGGGCGAAACCGCCCGCCGCCTGGCCGCTCCCGTTTTCAGCAAAATGTTCGGTAAAACGGTCGGTACTTACTTCGATATGTACAGCGGCAGCCTGGAACCCCGGGAAGTAGATTGCGTCAGCGGTGCCTGCGTTATCGCCAGAGCCGGTATTGTTGCGAAGGTAGGCGGCCTCGACGATAAGTTCTTCATGTATATGGAGGACATGGACTGGTGCGTCCGTATCAAGGAAACCGGCGCCAAGGTATACTACGTTCCGGAGGTGGAGGTCGTGCACCATGTCGGGATGAGCGGCGAGCCTGACGCGGCGACGTCCGAGAAGGTCTTGGTGGAAAAGTATAAATCCCGGCTCTACTTCTTCCAAAAACACCGCGGCAAGGGCGCGCGGTTTGTGGAACGTGTCATGATGGTTAAAGCATTTGCCATCCGTTGGCCGTTCAGCCGCCACCGCCGGGCTTACAGTCAAATTATAAAAGCAGCCCTAAGAAGCATAGAGCTTAGAGCCGAGAGCGAAGAGAAACACTGAACATTAATAAAATATTCTTCGACCGAGGGCAGCGAAGCTGTCTGAGTGGAGAAGCAGCCCTAAGAAGCGCAGAGCTTAGAGCCGAGAGCGAAGAGAAACACTGAACATTAATAAAATATTCTTCGACCGAGGGCAGCGAAGCTGTCTGAGTGGAGAAGCAGCCAAAGGGATAAATTGAAAATATTGTTCTTAACCAGCCGGTTCCCGTATCCGCCTTTCCGGGGCGACAAGCTCAGGGTTTTTAACCTGATAAGGGAGCTGTCCAAGAAACACGAGATCATCCTGGCGACCTTCGCCGAACCTGATGACGGACGCTACTATTCCGGCCTTCTGCCATACGTCAAGCGCATCGAACGGGTACCTTTCAACAAGAAAAGGGCCTACCTAAACGCGGGCCTCGGACTGTTTTCAAAGAAACCGTTGCAGGTCCATTACTACTCCTCTCCGGAAATGCGGCAGACGGTCGCCAAATTGGTGGAGGAGGAGCGCCCGGATGTCATCCACGCCCATCTGATACGGATGGCCTCTTACGCGGAACCATATCCGGAAATACCAAAAGTTCTGGATATATGCGACTCTATGACGCTCAACTACGAACGCTTCCTTTTGTACCGCCGCGATCTGATGAGTCTGGTCTATCGTTTAGAGAAGATCCGGACAAAAAGTTATGAAGGTTTGATACCTTTGGAGTTCGACGTCAGCCTGGTGATATCCCCGCACGACCGGGATTTCATCCTAAGCCTGTGTCCCGACGCCGAACTGGAGATCGTGCCCAACGGCGTGGACTTTGACTATTTCAAACCGGTTAAGGCAAAGAGGCAGGAGAACACAATGGCCTTCATGGGCACGATGGACTATTTCCCGAACGTCGACGCCATGAAATGGTTTTATCAGGATGTTATCCCGATTATCAGGCGGACGATCCCGAAGGTCAAACTGAACATCGTCGGCAGCAGTCCGACGCCTGAGATAGAAAGGTTAGGCCACGATCCATATGTTACCGTGACCGGGTTTGTCGAGGATCTCAGGCCGATCGTCGGTCCCGCGACCGTTTTCGTCTGCCCGATCAGGGCGGCCACCGGCCTAAACAACAAGGTTTTCGAAGCGATGGCCATGGGTCTCCCGGTTGTAGCGACGCCCGAAGCCTGCGAGGGGATAGACGTCGAGGACGGGGTCAATGTGCTTTTCGCCAGTGACCCGATGACATTCTCCGAATTGATTATCGATTTGATGCAGGATCCGGAGCGGCGCGATAAGATTGGACGGGCCGGGCTGGAATTCGTAAAATCGAATTTCAGCTGGGAATCGGCCGGCAAAGTCCTGGCGAAAGTATACGAAGACATCGTCTAAATAAAAAAGTGACGAGCTGTGTGAACATCTATTTCTAGTTTCTATCAGCGGCCTCGAAATTATTAATATCCTCTCCCCTGCGGGGAGAGGATTAAGGTGAGGGGGCTCTGTTCTATTTACAAATGACGAGCCCGCTTAAACAGATTCAGACCTAGCTGCTATCGACGAGCTCGAAATTATTAATATCCTCTCCCCTGCGGGGAGAGGATTAAGGTGAGGGGGCCGAACATCAAACGCAAGAACGTTTCTCTAGCCCGGAACCTTCGTTCAAACTCAACGGATGCCGAGCGTCTGTTGTGGAAGCATATCCGCGGGCGGGCAATCAACGGTCTCAAATTCAGACGCCAATATCCGGTCGGCAACTATATTGCGGATTTTGTCTGTCTTGAAAAACGTGTTGTCGTCGAGCTTGATGGGGGTCAGCATAACGAGAATAAGCAGGATGTCGTCCGCGACGCGTGGCTTGCCGAGAATGGATACAAGGTAGTCAGAATATGGAATAATGATGTACTGGGAAATATCGAGGGCGCGGTCGACTCGATCTTCAATAATTGCGGCTGACCCCCTCACCCTACCCTCTCCCCGTGGGGGGAGAGGAAAAGTACAGGTCATAGCCAGTAAGAGTAGCACGTGTGGATCACTGGCTAGGCACAAGGAGCGAATGTTGAGAGACAACTTTCTGCCGTTTGCTTTACCGTCGATAGACAAAGCCGAGATAGCCGAGGTAACGGACTCCCTGGAATCCGGCTGGATCACCACGGGGCCGAAGACCGCGGAATTCTCTAGGCGATTCGCGAAAGCGTGCGGCGCCAAATATGCCGTACCTGTTAATTCTTGCACGGCCGCCATGCATCTTTCGCTGGCGGCGCTGGATATAAGCCCGGGCGACGAGGTGATTACGTCGCCGATGACCTTCTGTTCGACGGCCAATGTAATCGTGCATGTCGGCGCGACGCCTGTCTTCGCCGACATCGACCCGGAGACGCTGAACATCGACCCGGCCGAGATAAAGAAGCGCGTTACCTCTAAGACCAAGGCCATCATCCCCGTGCATTACGCGGGCCATCCGGCCGCGCTCGATTCGATTATGGAAATCGCCGGCGAGCATGGATTGAAAGTCGTCGAAGACGCCGCCCATGCGCCGTTTGCCGAGTATAAAGGCACTGTTTTGGGTGGGATAGGGGACGCGACCTGCTTTAGTTTCTATGCCACCAAGAACCTGACAACAGCGGAGGGCGGCATGCTCACAACGAACAACCAGGCTCTTTACCAAAAAGCCTCGGCCTTATCGTTGCATGGTTTGTCCGAAGATGCTTGGGACCGGTATTCGGAGACAGGTTCCTGGTACTACGAGGTCATATACCCGGGCTTTAAATACAACATGTTCGACGTCCAGGCGGCTATGGGTTTGGCGCAACTCGACAAGTATGAAAGGCTCCAGGCCAGACGGGACGAGATAGCGGCGGCATACCACGCGGCTTTCGCCGGCCATCAGGCGCTTATCGTGCCGGTCGCGCGGGATCACGTCCGGCACGTCTGGCATCTCTATCCGGTGCGGCTGCGCCTCGAGAACCTGACGCTGGATCGGGCCGCGTTCATTTCGGAGATGAAGGCCAGGAACATCGGGACCAGCGTGCATTTTATCCCGGTCCACCTCCATCCCTATTACCGGGACGCCTTCGGCTTTAAGCGGGGCGACTACCCGGTGGCCGAGGACGCGTATGACCGGCTGGTTTCCTTACCGATTTATCCCAGGATGACAGACGACGACGTCAAAGACGTCATCGCCGCCGTCTTGGACATTTTACAGAAACACACAAAACCATAAAACAGTGCGGACAAGCCCGCCCCAAAATAACAGTGCGGACAAGCCCGCCCCCAATATAAAAGAAACAAGAATTGCTCTTCGAGCAAACAAGGCAAAATTGCTCTTCGAGCGAACGGAGTGAGTCGAGAAGTCCCATGTCACAAGAACCATGGAAGTGGTACGTTTACATTTTAGAATGTCAGGACGGTTCTTTCTACACAGGGATGACCTGGAATCCGGATACAAGATTCGATCAACATGTATCAAGACTAGGGAGCAAATATACTTCACGACATGGTGTTAGACGGTTGGCATATATGGAAGAATTCGAAGATTACGATACTGCCAGACATAGGGAAATTCAGATTAAGGATTGGTCTAGAGAGAAAAAGATGAAGTTGATTAACGGAGAATGGGGTCCGCAATAAGTCAGTTCTCGACTCGTCCGCCTTCGGCGGTCTCGCTCGAACAGCAAAAACAGAAGTGTTTTTCATGTGAGTGGATAGAATATTGCTCTTCGAGCGAACAAGGCAATATTGCTCTTCGAGCGAACGCATTGAATTGCTCTTCGAGCGAACAAGGCAAAATTGCTCTTCGAGCGAACGGAGTGAGTCGAGAAGTCCCATGTCACAAGAACCATCGAAATAGCGCCGGAGGCGCACATGATTAAAAGACTAATGGACATTACGATATCGGTTTTACTAATTCTCCTTTTTTGGCCGGTTATGCTTCTCCTCGCCGTCCTGGTCAAGCTGTCGTCGCCCGGGCCGGCCTTTTTCAAACCTGTTCGCGTCGGCTTGAACGGCCGGCCGTTTACCATGTATAAATTCCGCAGCATGCGGACCGGCGGGGAGAAGGACTGGATGGAACATTTCGATCCGAAAAGAATCGACGAGTTCGTTTTTCAAAAGGAGGACGACGCCAGGATTACCGGCGTCGGCCGTTTTTTGCGCCGGACCAGCCTGGATGAGCTGCCGAACCTCCTCAACGTCCTGGGTGGCAGCATGAGCCTGGTCGGGCCGCGTCCGGAAGAGCCCGAAGTGGTCGAGCACTACACTGGGGAAATGAAACGGCGCCTGTCCGTAAAACCCGGTATAACCGGACTGGCTCAGATTTCTGGTCGCGGGGAACTGCAGCTGAAAGACGTTATTGCTAAAGACCTGGAATACGTTGATAAACGCTCTTTTTGTTACGACCTTTTGATACTTGGTAAGACCCCCCTTACCGTTTTTGCACGCCGGGGCGCTCGCTAGCCGGTATTTTAAGCAAAGTCCCTTGTAATACCTGTTTCATTATGATAAATTATTGCCATCTGACAATGTAATGATTGTAACAATCTCGCAATGGCGCGACCTGGCAGAATACTTGAAACGAGGTAGCAAATGCTTGCTGAAGTGAACGTCTGGGCCGATATTATTGCTACGGCATTGGTCGGAATAGCCCTCTTTTTCTGGGTCTTTCAGATCGTAGGCAATATTGTTACAGGCAGGTTTAAAAGGAAATTCGTCGGGGGAGAATGGCCGCACCATGACGCGATCGTCCCGCCGATGCCGAAAATCATGCACGGCGTTCACGTCGTTAGCATGATTTCCCTCTGGGTGTCGGGCTTATACATCCGGTTCCCGTTCTTCTCGGGCGGACGCGACATCATGAAGTACATCCACTTTGTGGCCATGTACGCCGTCATAATCATTTTCGTAATGCGACTCTGGTACGCTTTTACCCGCGACGGCAGGGAATTCGTCATAACACTCAAAGACGTTAAGAACTTCCCCAGAGTCTTGATGTACTACATGTTCCTAGGCAAGTCCTACCCGCATTTGATGAAGTACAACCCGCTGCAAAAAATGACGTACGGTTATCTGTTCCCGGTGTTTCTGACCATAATGGCGATAACCGGTTTCGGTTTGATGTGGCCGACGTCGGTTTACGGCTGGGCCGCCAACTTCACGGGAGGCGCGGCGGCCGCGGCGGCGTGGGGGCGCGTCATTCACTTCTTATGCGCCGCGATTCTTTTGATGTTCACGATGATTCACCTTTGTCTGTCGTTTATTGAGGACTATCCGGCGCTGCTGATCTTCTTTGGTTTATCCAAGGGCGATCACGGCCATGAAGAACACGAAGAAAACAAAGAAAAAGACAACAAGGAGCGCAAGGGCCATGGGCATACGGGAAATGTTCCAAGCATTGAAACGCACTAAAGCAAGAACGGCCGGTTGGTATCTGCGCCCGCTTGTCTTAATCGGTTTGCTGGCCGGCCTGACGGCGACACAAACTCCGGCTCTGGCCGCGCCATCCGATTTTACAATCGGCATTCCCGGTAAGACAGGCTGTCTTGTATGTCACGGTGACCCGAAGCTGACGCAGGTCAAAGCCAAGCGCTCGTTGTATATCAGCGACATCGAACTGATGTCCTCCGTTCACAAGGAACTTGCCTGCGTTAAATGCCATACGGATTTCAATCCGGCTTCGGCTGCCCAGTCTCATCAGGGGCTGACCACCGACTCCCGCACAATCGCCGGACTGGCGTGCAAGAATTGCCACGAGCATTCCAAGCAGCTGAAGATCTATGACAAGAGTATTCATGGCCGGCTGACTCTCGGCGGGGACTCTAAGGCGCCGACGTGCGCCGACTGCCACGGTGCCCACGGCATTAAGAGCTTCAAGAAGAACGCGGCCTACAAGCAGGAGTTTCACGCGACGGCCGCGCAGGTCTGCGGTCAATGCCATCAGGATTACTACGAAGCCTACAACGATTATTACCACGGAGCCGCTTACAAGACGGACGCCCCGGACGCCCCGGCGTGTTGGGACTGTCACGGCTCGCATGAGATATTGCCCGCCAAGGACTCTACGTCGAAAGTGGCGGACCGCAACCTGGCCAAGACTTGCGGCAGTTGTCACGCCGATTCGCACGAACCCTTTGTTGCTTTCGCCGACATGATTCACGGCCGGCCTAAGCTTATGAAGAAGAATATCGTCATTAAGTATAAAGACATGCTTGTCACGTGGTTCAGCGACAAGGTATCCGGAAAGGTAAGCGCCAACGCCGCGGAGAAAAACGGCGGCAAGTCCGGGAAGAAATAGGCTGGCAAAATAATGCATCAAAGACTCTGGAAACCGTCATATTCATTTCTTCTGGTCGTCGTCGCGGCGATAGTCCTGGTTGTCGGCTTGCCGGCGGCCGCGGCCGCGGCCGCGGCAGGTCCGGTGGTGGCGGTACCGATCACGGTCAGTCTGTCTCCGTTTGTCAGCCCATCGCAATGTGCGTTCTGCCACGGCAGCAACCTGGATAATTTCAGCAACCCGATCCTTTACTTCAAGCACGACCCTCATCTTACCCGGGGCATCAGGTGCGGCGTCTGCCACACGAGCTTCCCGCACGAGCCCGGGGGAACGGTCAAACCTAGCATGACGGTCTGTTATAATTGCCATAATGTCGGCCACGGCGACGAAGGCCTGGTCGCCTCGGGAGCCTGTGCCTACTGCCACCCTCAAGGCTACGGCGATCCTCCCGCGTCGCACACGGTGGAATTCAAGGGCGGCCGACACAAGGACGAAGCCAAGACAGACACCTTCCCTTGTTTGACGTGTCACATTAGCGACATGTGCGCCGGCTGTCACACCGCCAAGGCGGTTAAGCCGGATGACCACAAGAACGTCTTCAAGTGGCTTAAGGCGCACGGCACCAAGCGCGACGACGCCAACTGTGAAATCTGTCATACAAAGGATTTCTGCAACGAGTGCCACGTGACGCCGATGCCCCATCCGGCCCGCTGGGAAGGCGAGCATAAATCGACGGCGAAGGCTATGAAGAGCGACTGTAAGGTTTGTCACGCCGATACGGAGAAGGAATGTTCTTCGTGTCACCACCAGTTCAAGGGTAATACGTTACTAGTAGAATCCAATTGTACCCCGTGCCACGACGACTATAAGGCGCCGTTATCCACCCTAACCTGGGCGGAGCCGGTGCGTCTGCGTAGTAAAGGCATAATCATTCATAAAGCTCACTTTGAGATGACAAAAACCGACCCATTTGAGTGCAATGAATGCCACGATCGCGGCTTCGAGAGCGCGAAGGGGTGCTTCAGCTTCGAGCTATGCTACACATGTCACGGCAAATTGCGCGGCGGCTCGATGATCGCCAAATGGGGAGGCCAAGAACTGTGCTATCGGTGCCACAGAACGAAGTAGCCTATATCGAACTGGAGCGAAATAGAAAAATCGCCCGGCGGCTGAACATGGTTCTGGGAGTTCTAGCTTTCACTTTCATCATTCTCGCGATGCTTTTCGTCGGCTACTATTCGTATACGAAATATGTCCAACGCCAGGAGACTCCCGAACAAAAAGAGATCGCCAAGGCGACCAAGGATATCCGGGACAACCCCCGCAATTCTAGCGCGCGCGTCCGGCTGGGTGTTCTATATATGCAGGCCGGGCAGGTGGACGACGCGATCGACCAGTTCGACGAGGCCTTGAAGATCGCCCGCGACGACCAGGAAGCCTTGCTGTACGCCGGTATCGCTTATATGAATAAGGAGCAATACGAGAAGGCGCTGACGTATTTCAACAAGCTGATCAAATACTACAGAAATACGGCTTTGGCGGGCACAAACCCGTCCCTTGAGCAGTCTTATTATTACGGCGCCGTCGCTTACTGGAAACTGAAGGATTACGATCATGCTCTTGACTATGTAATCAAGGCTCTGCAGATCAAGGCATCGAATTCAGATTCTCACCTGCTGGCCGGCCGCATCTATATGGATAAGAAGCAAAATGACGAAGCGATTACGGCCTTCCAACAGGCTTTGCGCTTGGACCCCGCCTATCCCGACGCTCTGTACGGGATGGGTCTGGCTTACGAGGCCAAGGGAGATAAAGCGAAAGCGCTGGAGAACTATAAGGCGGCGCTGAAAGCAAAGCCCGATTTTCAGCCGGCGAAGGACGCCGTCGCCCGGATACAAAAAACGGACAAGAAGACATAAGAGACTCCCTCTCCCCCACGGGGAGAGGATTAAGGTGAGGGGTCCGATAAGATTGTCCCTCTCCCCAACGGGGAGAGGATTGAGGTGAGGGGTCCAAACCCAAAGAGCAACAACAAGGAGCAACACATGGAACAAGAACTGCCAAACATAGCCAATACGCCTAAATCGGTCGTTTTGCCGACGATGGCCTTGCCGAGGTATTACGCCCGGAAAAGACGCAACAAGCTAATAGCTATCGCCTTGATGACCATTGCGTTATTGTCGCTGATCTCCATATTCGGCGCTTACGTGAGCGTCCGGGCCGAGCCCTTGCCGAAGATAGAACAGGCGGCCAAAGGGCAGACTCTGCCGCCGCCCGGTTTTCTGTTCGCCATTACCGGCGGGCCGGGCGATCTGGCGCTTAAAAAACCGCTCGACGTCGCGATCCATCCCAACGGCAACATATACGTAACCACGTCGACACAGAAATTCGGGGTCGGCAGAATAGAGGTCTTTCAGCCGAACGGCACCTACATGTTCTCGTTCGACACGATCGACAAAGACCAGAAACTCAAAGCGCCCAACTACATAGCGGCCAGTCCGTCGGGCGACGTCTATGTTTCCGACAAACGCCTTAAGACAATCTTCATATTCGGCGCCAACGGAACGTTCAAGAAGCGGTTCGTGCCGGACAACAACAGTGATTTCGCCTGGGTTCCGATGGCGATGACGTTTGACTCGAAAGGCAAATTGTACGTGACCGATGTCGGCTTAATCCACCGGGTGCTCGTCTTCAGTAAGTCCGGCAAACTGGAGCGGGAGATCGGCACGATGGCCATGGCGACCAAGAAAGGTCAGTTCCCGGGCAGGTTCTATTTCCCGAACGGCGTTTTGGTCGATCGCGACGGCAAAATCTTCGTGGCCGACAGCAACAATCGCCGGGTGCAGGTATTCTCGTCCACCGGTAAGTTCGAGCGGATCGTTGAGACCACCGGTTTGCCCCGCGGCATCGCCGTAGACGCCAAGAATCGTCTATACGTTGTGGACGCGCTGGGCCATGACGTCAGCGTGTTCAAAAAGGGCACCAAGAACGGACCGGTTCTGACGGTCTTTGGCGGACAGGGCGTCCAGCTGGGCCAGATGCTATATCCGAACGGGCTACGACTCAGCGGAAACCAACGGCGGATATTCGTCGCCGACCGCGAAAACAATCGCGTGGACGTATTCGAGTGGCCGGAAAGCGAAGTGTCGCTTCTGGAGCCGGCGAAAAAAGCCATCCCCTTGGCCGGACTGCTGATACCTCTCGGCCTCCTTTTGGGCGCCATCGTCGGACGCCGCCGCCGTTTCTTCGCCGACCGGCAATTCATGTCGAATATCGTGCGCTACAACCACCTGTCGGACCTACAGAACAACGTCAAGAAGGTCTTCGTGGCTCCGGAGACCTACGAATACTTCAAGGGCTACCAGGAAGGAGACGTCAAAGCGGCGGATCTTATGGTACGGGTGAATCCGGACGAAACCGCGATCAAGTTAAATCAAAAGACACACCAGCTTGACGAGGAAACGGCGGTTATTTTCGCCGGCGCGCAACGGGGCATTACCAGGCCTCGGATTCTGGCGGAAACCGAAGCCGCCCACAAGGCAGCCCTGGAATTGAACATGGAGAGCATGGACCACGATCTGTTTGCGGAATTCAACAACCTTCCTTTGAAGGTGAAGAAGTAATGAAGCGCTTGTAAAGAAAGAGTGTAAGTTTTGTTGCATAAAGTATTGACATTTAAATCGAATTGTAATAGATTATCCCCATAAATATGTAACAGATGACACAATAGTAACAAATTGTTACTAAGTTAAGAGAACCTAGACAGGCGCTGTAACTTATATTAAAGACCAAACAAAAGAGACGTTAAACTTCCCCGAAGACAAAGGGTTAAGGATTTCTGTCTTTTATAAGCACGTAACAAAAGTATCAAACATTATGAAAAAGCAGAAGTCGACCGGCATAGGATGTCGGGAGGCGTTGAAACAAAAGAGTCAAGCGGAACAGACAATTTAATAGTGTTTAATCTCCGACCCTGTGTGTCCCTTGAGGGAGGCACAGGGCGATCCCCCCGCCGGTTTAAGGTGGAGGGTCAGGGTGAAGGGAGTAATCCCGGCGCCTCCCTCGTTTTAGGAAAGGAGAGCGTAATTGCGCATAAGGGCGCGCGCGCTTTCTTGATTCGAGGAGGTGGTGCCGGGATATTTTTTTTGGCCGCGCGCGTCGAACAAGGAAAAGGAGCGATTTAAGCAAGAAAGGCAATAAAAACAAGCTGCGTAAAGCAGATAAAGAGTAACAAAAATCCACACATGAAAGGGGGTTAAAACATGAGCAAAAAGACTACGAGTAAGTTAGGGTTGAGCACAACGCGGGTCATGGTTGTTATCGTTGCGATAGCGGCTATGACTTTTTTAATGAGCGGAACAGCCCTAGCGAACTGGGGTCCGCACGGCGGCTACGGAGTCTTTACGATCGGCGCTGACACCAACGGCAACGGCGTAATAGACACCGGCGAGCTCGTTGATCCGGACACCGACGCTTGCGCCGGTTGCCACCGGGCGCACACCGCGGTCAGCCAAGTCACCTGGACGGAAACAGGCAACCCGGGCGGCAATCTGACCAAGAACGCCCTCTTGATCGGCACGACGGCAACGACTCTTAAAGAGTTCTGCTATACCTGTCACGCCGACTCGGGCATAGGCGCTTCGACGAACGTGCAATCCGGCGTTTTTGACACGCTGGGTACCAATGGCGGTCCTACGGGCGTTGGTTACGGAACGACCGAATCCACCGAAAGTGGAATCCTGAACGGCGGCGGTTTCATGTCATTGGGAGCCACTGCCAGTTCTGTCACGTCGGCGCACACGATTGACGGCGCGGGCGGCATCGCCTACGGCGGTGGCGCGGACGGGATACCGAACGCGGGTCCCGGTACTGCGATCTCCGTTATGGACTGCGCGGCTTGCCACGATCCTCACGGTTCCAGCAACTACCGGATTCTGAAGGACACGGTAAACGGCGTAACAGTTGGCGGTTATACCGATCTGGCTAACGCTGTCGATCCGACGCCTAATCCTTATGTCATCTCGAATGAGGTAGGATATCCGATCTACACGGATACTCTCCCGGTGCCGACCGGTCCTCCCGGATTCAGGCTTCACCGGAACTACGGCGACCTGGACGGCGACGGCATAACCGAAGCCGGCGATTACCAGCCGAACTACACCGAGGCTATGTACGCACGGTCGAACAGCACGGCCAAAGGCCTGAGCGGTTGGTGTGCGGCCTGCCACACGACGTATAACACAACGTCGTCGAGCGGCCAGTTAGAGTACAACGCCGACGGTTATGATCCGGCAATCGGTTACGGTGACGTTGTACGCCACCGGCACCCGGTCAATGTCGCGTTGAGTACTTTCTACGGCGACCGCCACTTGATTGTTGACAATCTTAGTGCGGCCAACACACCGTGGGGCGACCAGACCTGGATACCGCTGGAGCACGACGCGTTCAATACGCTGGACAGAGCTGCCAACCAGACCAACACCATTCACGACAATGACGGCACAGTAGGATTGACGTCTGACTGGATGGGTTGTCTGACTTGTCACCGGGCCCACGGCACGAACGCGATCATGGACGGTTACGCGGACAGCAGCAGCAATACGCTGCCCAACAGGGACTACAACGGTCAAGACAGTCCTGTTTATCTAAACGCTGACGGCGTACCACCGGCGAACTCAAGCGCTCTATTGCGCGCGGACAACCGCGGCGTTTGCGAACGCTGCCACAATAAGTAAAAAGGAGGTGAGATAGTTTATGGCAAAGGAAGACAAAACAAACAAGAAGCAGACCGGTTTAACCCGGCGAGATTTCTTGAAAGTAACTGCGGCGGCAGGCGCGGCGGGCGGATTTACGTCGCTTCTGGATACGGCCGTTACACCGATGTCGGCGGCAGCGTACGAGATCACCGTAGATAACAACTACAACGTAATATCGACGTGTCCTTACTGCTCGGTCGGCTGCAATATGAAAGTCGGCACGCTGGGCGGAAACGTCGTTGATATCAAGGGTGATACCGACTGTGTAATCAACAAAGGCGCGCTCTGCAGCAAAGGCAGCGCGGCCATCCAGTTGGTTAACAACACACAGCGCGTCGGCACAGCCGATAGCGTCTGGACAGCCAGCCGCACTAACGGACCGATGAAGCGCACCGGAAATGGAGCCTGGGCAGCCATTCCGTGGGATAACGCGATGAGTGAGATCGCCGCGGCGATGGTTACCGCCCGTGGAGCTGTTCCGGTCGACGTCAGCGGTAGGGTTTCCGGTTCGGCGAAGGGCGTCGCTTTCCTCGGTTGTTCGCACGCGACCAACGAGGAGAACTGGCTGTATCGTAAGATGATCGGCAACTTCGGCACCAACAACACCGAACACCAGGCCCGCATATGACACTCTTCCACTGTGGCCGGTCTTGGCCGCACGTTTGGAAGAGGAAGTATGACCAACCACTGGATCGACGTTAAGAACGCTAAGTTGATCATGGTGTTGGGGGCTAACCCCGCCGAGAACCACCCCGTAGTCTGGCAATACGTGATGGAGGCGAAAGCCGCCGGAGCGAAGATCGTCGTTGCCGACCCGCGGAGAACCCGCACCGCATCCGCTGCGGACTTCCACTTAAGGATGCGCCCCGGTACGAACGGCGCCCTCACGCAGGGCCTGTTGAACTACGCGATCGCGAACAATCGCTTCGCTAGCACCTATATCAGCGAGAAGATTGCGACGCGTAAGTTCTGGGGTAAAACCAGCGGTGGAGTTGATATCCAGAAATTCATAACAACGATCGACGGTACTCAAAACGGATCGCTGTTGGGTGGATGGCCGAAATGGACGGACGCGACGTTCAAGTTACGGGTGGATCGTACGGACTACGAGCGCGCTGACGTCACGTTTACTGACGGTAGCACGGTTTACGGTATGCCCGTAGTGCTGACGGATTGGCAAACCAATCCCGACAGCGTGTTCAACGTTATGAAGGAGCGCGCGTCGCACTACACCTCGGCCGAGGTCGCGAGCATTTGCGACATCCCCGGCGGAGCCGCGGCTTTTGATGCATTCGCGGCCTACGTGACCGATCCTGCCAGCCAGGGCGCGGGCACTATCCTCTACGCGATGGGCGGAACTCAGTTCTCCCACGCGGCGCAGGACCTGCGCGCTTATTCCATGCTGCAGCTTCTCTTGGGCAACATGGGTATGGCCGGCGGCGGCGTGAACGCCCTTCGGGGTATTCACAACGTTCAGGGTTCGACCGACATGGGTGTGCTGTACTCCAGCATGCCTGGTTATTCGGACGTTCCTCCGGCAACCGGCTCAGGCTCGGTGTACAACGACTACATGGACAAGCTGTTCGGTAACGTAAAAGCAGCTGCTCCTCCGTACTGGACCGGTCTACAGCAGACTGGCTTCAGGAACCTGATCTGGCACTGGTTCCGCCAGGGGGCGACGCCTGTGGCCGCGGAATATGATGCGACCAATAACAGCAACTTCGACCTCTTGCCGAAAGGCAACGGCTACAACCATCGCGAGATGTTCCAGAATGCCGCTGCCGCGACACCGGAAGCAGCTCGGGTCAAGGCCATGTTCGTCTTCGGACAGAACCCGGCCGTAACGGAGCCGAACCTCAACTTGATCACCACAGGCCTGCGCGATCTGGACACACTGGTCGTTTCGGACATGTTCGTGACTGAGACGGCCGGCTGCGACAGGAAGGCTGATGGGGTAACCTATCTCCTGCCGTCTTGCAGCTTTGTCGAGGAAGAAGGCTCGGTTACGAACTCGGGTCGCTGGATCCAGTGGCGCTATCAAGCTATCCCTCCTAAGGGGAATAGCAAGAACGACACAGAGATTCTGCTCCGTTTGGCCAAAGCGTTGTTCGACAACGTCGGCGGAAGCGCGTTCTCCCATATTCCAGGCGCGACTTACGCGGGGTTATACGGCAGTCAGTACGGTTGGACGCCGGGCGACCCGTCGTTTAACGCTCCGACGGTTGCTGAGAACATCTTCAAGCAGCTTGCTTCGGACCAAACGACATCCGGAGATTGGGGTTCGCTTTGGATCTACCGCGGTGCCTGGCACAATACTGCCGTTACCGACTGGGGATCCACTGTACCTTGGGATTACAGCCGCAGTCCGAACAACAAGGCCAAGAGCCGGAGCACGACAGACTCCAGCGCAAACAAGGGTATATACCCGAGCTGGGGATGGGCGTGGCTCAACAACCGTCGTATTTTCTACAACAACGGTTCAGTAGCCGGCGACCAGGCCGACTTGTTCGTAGCGCCGGATAGCGTGGGCAGGTTCTACGTCCACAGCGGCACTACGGCGGCCCCGGTCCCGGTAGCTTACTCCTGGTTCTATCGCGCTTACAGTAAGTTGAGCGACGTCAACGGCGGAGACGGGACCACTTGCGTGGCCGCGGATCCCGCCAGGATGCCGAAGCACTGGGACAATCACGAAACGCCGAACACGGTCGCATTGGCCAAGTACGGCAAGACCGGCAACGCTTCGACGGGCATCGACGGAACGGTTGGGACGTACCCTCTCGTCTTGACAACCATTCGCGTTACGGAGCACTTCCAAGGTGGTCCGACGACGCGGAACGTTCCGTGGCTGAACGAGCTTGTGCCTGAACCGTTCATCGAGATCAACTCGCTGGACGCGGCGGCCAAGGGAATCAGCAACGGCGATTCGGTCAACGTCACCACGGCGCGGGCAACCGCGGGTCCGTTCAAAGCCATCGTAGGCACCGGAACCGCGGCGAACCAGCTGGTCAAGTCAGGTGTCGTGGCTATCCCGTGGCATTGGGGTAATAAAGGCTTAAGCACAGGCCCCAGCGCCAACCTGGTAACCATCGACGCTATGGACATGAACATCAAAATGCCCGAGTTCAAAGTCTGCTTATGCAGCATAGCTAAAGTATAAAGGAGGTGTGATACCTAATGGGAAATACAGCATACGCGATACTGCAAGAGATTGATAAGTGCATGAAGTGCCGCGGTTGCCAGGTTGCTTGCCAGCGAGCCCAGGGCTTAGGAAATGTGTCCGGAAACGCCCAGTCGGTCCAGTTCGACGACCCGACGGTCATCAAGGCACAGAAGTCCAACGACGGTCCTCCGTTCGTTCGGTATAGCTGCTGGCACTGCAACGCACCGACATGCGCTACCGCGTGCCCGCTCTATGCCATCAAGAAAGCGTCAAACGGCGCTGTCTATGTGGACCGAGCGGTCTGTAACCCTGCGGATGCGAAGTGCGTCGCGGCCGGCCGGCCTTGTGCCGGTAAATGCCACCGCGGCGGCTACCCGAAAGTGGGAACAGCCGATCCGGGTCTGAAAGCATATAAGTGTGACATGTGCTACAGCCGGACCGGAGGCCCCGCTTGCGTAGAGACATGCCCGGCCAAAGCCCTTTCTTACGGTACTATGACTGAAATCAATGCCAAGAAGGCAGGTTATAAGTACATAGTGGGCGACAGCAACGATGGCCACATGTTCTGGGCCAGCAACAAGCCCTTCAATCCGCCGACGACTGACCCATATATCGAGGATCACATCTCCCCGATGCTTGGGCGGTTGATGAACGCACCGGTATCCAAGGCGCTAGTTCTGCCGACATTATTGTTCGGCGGCATTTACGCCCTATACCGTAGGCGTTTGGAACTGGCAGGCGCGCCGGAAGAAGCCATCTAGGTTCTTTCGTAAGCGTCTGAAAGCATTGCTTGAACGGGGCGGAGTTAACTCTCCGCCCCGTTCAGCGTTTGGGGTCAGGCACGGGGCCTGGCCCCGTGCCTGACCCCAAAACAATAAAGAGGCAATCCTGTATGATTAAAGACATGTCTGGACTTAAAACGTTCTTTATATGGTTGCTGTTCGCCGTCGCGTGGGCGCTGGGCGTTACCTTGACTTTCCTTACGTGGAACATCGCACCGCCGGCTGCCGGCGTGGCCGTCCAGTTCGTGTCGGCGGCCGTGATTCTGGGTTTATTTTACAGCCGGCACACCTCCCGCCTCCTCGATGAGCTGATTAAAGACTGGAAGGAGGGCCGGCGGAAAGAACCGTCGCTCGCCATCGCGATGGCGCTGTCGCTCGGCCTCGGCTACCTTTTGATGGTCGTCAAACGCTACAGTTATGCCCCGTCCGGCAGCGATGTTGTTTTCCTTTTGGAGACTATTCCGATATTCGTCGTGGTGATCGCCTGGCTGTCTAAAGCCGAAAAGCCGACGCTGGGCATGATGGCCGGCTCGGCGGCGGCGCTTCTGGGAGGGATAGCCGTCGTCGGCAACTGGGAGCGGCCGAGCTCGTTTTCGCCGTTCTCCAGGTTACCTTTTGAGGAAACAATCCTGGTTTTATCGGCCGCGCTGGTGGCCTGGTTCATCGTTCTCCTCTGGCGTCAGGCCAAGACCCGCCCGGTTGCCGACCTAACGACGCTCACCGTCTGGTTGGCCGTGCCCGTTCTCCTGGTCGCCGCTATCGGTTTTAATGGTGTAAGGGGATTCTTAGCCATCACGCCGGAAGGATATGCCATCCTGGCCGCCACCGGAGCTATCGGCGTGGCGCTGCCCATTTTCCTGTTATCAAAGCTTGCGAAGAGGCTGCCCGCCTCGACGGCTTCGTCGGCGATTTTCCTCAGCCCGGTCATCATCACCCTTTTGATCGGCGTGGAGCAATCCGTCGGCGGGGGTTTCTTGCCGACGCCGTTCTTGTGGGTTCCGATTGTCGTGGGATGTCTTATCTCGGTAACGGGGGTGACGGCCGTATGGAAAGGATAAAGTCTCCACAGAATCCTCTCCCCCGGGGGGAGAGGATTAAGGTGAGGGGGCCCAACAAGCAAACAGCAGCCGGAATTTTCGTTAGGATTCTATTGGCTTTGGGCGCCGCCGGCCTCGCCTGGGCTCTTCTGGGTCTTTTCTGGCCGGTCAGTACGACTACCTTGAGCGGCGCTTTGGATTCCGGACAGCCCTACACGACGACGTTTATGACGTTCGCTTACAATAGCCTTTTCGGATTGCTGGTTTTGCTGGCGGCCTCGGTCAATCTCTCTGTCGCGCTGCGGTTGTTCCAGCGCGCCTACTCGGGCCCCAAGGCCTTTCTGTGGGCGGTGTTTTCCGGCCTTCTTCTGGCAGTCGTCCCGTTTATCGGTGATACGCCGGTCGTTTCCTGGCTGCCGGGTATCCCGGCGGAAATCCAGCACGGCATAAGCACGCCGTACGTTAAGGTGATTGAAAAGGGGATGACGAACGTCCCGCTGCTCGTCGCCGTAGGCTTCATAATCGCTTACATAGCGGCCGCGGTCTTGTACGCAAGCATTTCATTTACGGCGAATCGTCCGCACAGGAGATAAGCGTGGGTAAGAAACGCCAAAAAGGCAAAGAGATATTTTACGTCGTCGGCGACTACAGAGCGTGCGGATGGTACCGCTGCCACGTACCAGGCCTGGTGCTTAGCGAGCGCGGGCACCACGTTATGCTGAACAGCGCGCTGCAGACAAACGAAATCTCCCTCTTAGATGTAATCGTTTGGCAAAGACAATGCAGCTCGAGTGTAATCGAAGCCATCGAGACTGCTAATTCAATGGGAAAAACAACCGTTTACGAGATTGACGATAATCTGTGGAACTTAAGCAAAACGAATCCGGCTTACGAGTTTTGGAATCGGCCGGGAAGCCTTAAGATGACCGAAGAAGCAATCAGGAGGGTCAAGGTGGTAACGACGACCACGCCCCGTCTGGCGACGCTGCTCGGCCGCTTTAATCCCAGTGTCGCGATTCTACCGAATATGTTGCCAGAAGAACAGTGGCGGGTCGAAAAGAAAAATAAGAAAAAAGGCGAGCGGTTGGTGATCGGGTGGGCCGGCGGCGAGGCGCATTGGGATGATCTAAAGGTCCTGCAGGGCGTCATCGATCACTTATTGGAGGAATATCCGGACATCGAGTTCCATATCGCCGGCGCCGGTGAAGTTCCGCTTAATGAGCACGAGCGAGCCGTAGGATTGGAGTCCGTGCCGATCGAGGACTACGCGAAGCTGCTCCGGGGGTTTGACATCGGCCTAGTCCCGCTGGCCGATGTACATTTCAATAACTGCAAGAGCGACTTAAAGTTTCTGGAGTACGCCGCCTTGGGTATCCCGACGGTCGCGTCTAAAGTTGATTCGTATGAGGCAAGCGTCATCCACGGCGTAAACGGTTTCCTGGCCGGCAACGCCAAGGACTGGCTGAAGTATCTTCGCCGCTTAATCGAGGAAGAAGACCTGCGGATTCGAATCGGTGCCAAGGCGAAAGAATTCGCCTCTACCCGCATGATTGAAAAAAACATCGGTTTGTGGGAAACCGCCTACGGGCTAACTAGAAAAATCGACTAACCGCACCTCTCCACTCGCTACGCTCGGTCGAGGAATACTTAATATTGTTCGAGTGAGCGCCAGCGAATCGAGAACTTACTATCGGAGTGCCCAGTTAGGGGCGGAGTCTTTGCCCGTTGTGGTAAGCCGTTTGGTCTTTCCGTCTATACCGACCGACCAGATGTTGGTGGATGTTTCTTTCTTGCCGTTTTTCTCTTTAATCTCGCCCAGTACGAAGATCAGGGCGTCGTCCGCCCACACGAAGTCCGAAGCGAACCGCCAGTCTTTCAGGTTTGTAAGCAATCTCGCGCCTGTTCCGTCGGCCATGACCGCCGCCATGTTGACCGACTCTTTTTTCGCGCTCCAGGGCGGATTGACGGACGACAGAAAGGCTATCTGTCTACCGTTGCTCGACCAGGCCGGTTGCCAGCGCCAGGGACCGACGTCATCGGGTAAGTCAAGCTTGCGCGTCTCTTTCGTGGCGACGTCGATTACGTAAATGTCCGCCCTTTGTTCACCCAGGAACGATCCGAAAACGATCTGCTTACCGTCGGGCGACCAGCAAGGGCTGTTGGCGTCGCCGCCTTCGGGGGAAGGCAGCGTTATGTCGGCCTTGGAATCCGGATCGATTACGTGAATCGCGGCCTGGCTGGTCGGGCCGGACCGTCCTTGCGTATAGGCGATGCTCCGCCCGTCCGGGGACCATTGAAACTGCGTAACGTGACCTGTGACCAGGACGCGTTTCTTAGTACCGTCGCTGTTCATGATGAACAAATGGAAATCCTGCGTCGTGGTCTGCCGCGTGAAGATAATTCGTTTTCCGTCGGGCGACCACTGGGGGAAAGCGCCCCGGACCGCCAGTTTCATCCGCCCGTAGCCGTCGCCTTTCATCCCGTAGACGTCCTCTTTCTGGACAAAGACGATTTCCTTTCCGTCCTTCGACCATTGCGGGCTGGAATTCGCCAGCGAGTTGTCCGTAATCCTGGTCTGGCCGGTTCCGTCGGTGTTCATTACATAAATGGCCGACTCTTCTTGCGTGACGGATTTGGGGAAATCCCGCCGGGAAACAAAGGCTACCTGTTGACCGGTTTGCGCGCGGTTGGACGGTTTCCAAAATAACCAAGCGGACGCGCCCAGGATGACGGCGATGATGATGACAGAGGCCGTCAAGATGACGGCCTTGGTGACTTTTGGACTCATATTATGCTCCATTATACCACGTCGCGGCTTATTTTACGTGCCTTTAGATACAAGTAAAAGGGACGGCGATATCACCGTATTCGCTGATGGAACAGTATATGACCATTTACATATGGTCAAAAGCTTGTTATACTTGCTACAAGAAAACCCTCCCTGGTTTATCCGAGCCTGGAGACTGTGGTGACATTAATTACCGGAATCTTAAAGTTCGTGCGGCGCGAACGCGTGCTCACGGCAATCATCGCTGTTGTCGTTATCCTCCCCCTTCTTGTATTCGCGCTTATCACGCCGGTCAAGACGGGTACGGAGACGGTCTGCAAGTATAAACACCTGATCGACGACGGTACCTATACGAAATGGGTTTTCCGCTGGAATGCCGGTTCATATAATGTCGACGTCAAGGAATCGACCTGTCAGAAACATAAATATTTGGAAAGGTTGTGGGCTAAAGAAAAGGCGGCTAAGAAAAAAGGCGACTATAAAAAAGCCGCCAGCATCCTACAGACTATCAAGGTTACCGACCCGTCTTTTCCTGGCCTGAACAAGGAAATCGCCGACGTCGGCGTGCTGGCGGGCGGATCTTCACCGGGAAGCCAACCCGGCGGAACGCCGAGCAATCCGCCGCCCGCCGAAGACCAGCCGCCAGGTTACTCCGGGGACTTAAACGGCCTTTTCCCCAGCAGTCTGGCCGGATATACTCAGATTTCGTCGAGTAGCAGCGGCCTTAACGCCAGCCGTTTATACCAGTCGAACGTCGCTGTTCATCCGAAGGTATCGCTTCTGACCATTCAGCTTGACCAAGCCGGGTCTGAAGCGGAGGCCGGCGAGTTCATCAACACTCAGATTAAAACCTACTATGCGGCCGACCAGAGGACGCCGCAGATCAACGGCCAAACCGCTTTTTTCGGTACGGACAGTCAGAAACTGGCGGTGCTGGCCTACAAAGTAGGCGGGGTTGTCGTCATGTTGGAGATGCAATCAACCGGAGGTGCCCCTAAGGATCTTTACGGCGATCTAGTCGAATTGTCCAAGGACGTACCATGAGGCGGATGAGCGTCTTAAGAAAAATCATCATGATTCTCGCTCTCGTCATGGGAATCTTCAACCTGGCCGCGACCACTGCTCAGATTACGTCGCCGTTGTCGGGCCAGGCAGTCAGCGGGCCGTTACCTTTGATCGGCACGGCGTCCGCGGATATGCCGGCTTTCGACCATTACGTGCTCGAGTACGGTAAGGGTACGTCGCCGGTGTCCTGGCTGAAACACGGAACGTACACGACTCCGGTTACCGCGGGAACCCTGGCGACGTTCAACACCTACCGGCTGGAAAACGAGATGTATACGTTCAGGCTAACGGTGTTCGACGCGTTGGGAAATCAATCGTCCGCGACCGTCTCCGTAGCGGTTAACAATACGACGAGGCCGGGCCTCCCGCACGGCAACTATCAGATTGACAGCGATCTGTGCGCGCTGTGCCATGGCACCCATACCGGCATTTTCGCGCCCGGCATCCTCCGCTTCGGAGCGACGCGATTCCAGTCGCAACTTTGTTATACCTGCCATAACGGTACCGGAAGTGTCTACGACGTGGCGACGGAGTTTGACACGGGTTCCGCCCATCATCCGATTCAGGACACCGTTTATGCGGGCGACGCCCAACATACCATGAACTGTACGGATTGCCACGATCCGCACGGCAGCCAGGAAACGGCCGGCCGCTCCTATCCGGCGCTGCTTAGAAGCAAAGCCGCGGACGGCAGCGTATCCTACCAGGGCAATCCGTACTGCTATGCCTGTCACGGAGTAAACGGGATCATTGTCGACCGCCGTTATTTTGAAACCAACAACGGACACAACAACACCGACGCCGGCCAGACGACGGTATTTCCGGATCCCACGACCGGCACAAAGATCAAGTGCAGCATATGTCACGAGCCGCACGGAGGCACGCAAGCCAAACTCAGGGTCAACGCGGATAAGGATCTTTGCGGCGCCTGTCATCCGGAACCATCCCCATATACCATACGAGCCGACAATGAAGTCATAACCGGAGTTGGGTATCCTGAAACCGTCTTCGGCCAACCTTTCTACGCCGGGACGCGAGTCTTCTCGCAAGACACTTTCACAGTTTCCGGAGCAGCGCTAAAAGGACCGAAAGAATACAGGACGCCGACCCTGTCGTTTCCTCCCAGGTTGCGCGGTATCGCCGTCGGTGACGCGACCAATGTAGGCCGGAACGCCGTCGTCGGGACGATTACCAGCGGGGCTTCGAGCACCTTGGGCGTCTGGGTCAGGTCCGTCGACGGTTTTTCGTTGACGGCGGCCAAGATGTTTAGCAACCGGGGCGGTTACGGAGTTGCCGTCGGCGACGTCAATTCTGACACAAGCAACGAAACCGTCGTCGCGTTGATGGGCTCGCCGGGAGTAATCAGCGTTCTGAACATAATCGGTGATGCCGTGACCGGCGCGACTAACTACCTTACAGGGGGCAACGAACCTAGAAAGGTGGCCATCGGCGACATTACGGGAGACGGCGTACCCGAGGTTGTGGTCACCAATTACGGGACGAATAACATAACGGTCTTTAAGCAATCAGGCGCCGTCTTAACGAGAGTGGGGCCGTTTGCCGCCGGCGGCACGTATACCTACGGGCTGGCTTTGGGCGACGTTGACGGTGACGGTACCGCCGAGGTGGTCGTCGCCAATCACGGCTATGAAGGCCAAACCGCCTACAACGAAAATCCGCCTTATACGGCGGACAATATTACCGTTTTCAACGCCGACCTGAACGGAAATCTCACCTTGGCCGGGACTCTGGATAACGGGGACGCCACGGCCGCTTGGGACGTGGCCGTCGGTAATGTCATCGATAACGCGCCGGGCCAAGAGATCGTCGTCGTCGGCCATCCGATGTGGCCCAGCGGACAGACAGTTAACGGCAGGATAGCCGTCTTCAATATGAACGACAATAGCGCGCGCGCCTATGACGCCGGCGCGACCGACAGCAAAGGCGTCGCCATCGGCGACGTGAACGCGGACGGAAGCCCGGATGTCGTCGTGTTGAGCGCGAACGCGGTGTCCGTTTTTTCACACGGTGTGGCCGATCTGGCGGCGCCGTCCGTATATTCGATGGCCGGCATGAACACGGTAGGCCTGGCCGACGAACCGGGCCCGATTGCGCTCGGTGATGTAGTCAAAGCGCATCCATACGGACATCGTATTGAAGCTATGGGCGTCTGCACCGGCTGTCATGACCCTCATTCCGTGACGAAAGCCGCTCCCGTCTGGGGCTCGACGGGGTACGAGCCTGTTTACGGCGCGACAACCACCTATACGCTCGTGCCCCACGTCGTTAAGGACTACCAGCTCTGTTATAAATGTCACTCCGGCGCGTCGGTTCCGCTGGTCGGGCCGCGCGACGTAGCCGAAGAACTGAACCCGAACAACGCCTCCTATCATGCTGTCATGGCGGCCGGAAAACGGAGCGACATGCCGGCCGGTTCGTTCGTGGGCGCGTGGAATCAGACAAGCCGGCTCTTGTGCGGCGACTGTCACGGCAAAGACGCTTTGGCGCCGCAGCAGATGCGGCACGGCTCGGCCAACGCGTATTTCTTAAGGAAACCGTACGCGGGGTTGCCGCCATCCAATTCATATCTGTTGTGCTATACGTGCCACAATGTGACATTCTACGGCCCCGGCGCGGCGACGCCGGCGGGGAATTATACGTGGAACAGAATTGAAAGCGAAAAGGACCACCGGTTGCATAGCAACCGCGGCGTCAACTGCGCCACTTGCCATAACATGCACGGCAGCGCGACGACGTCCGGAATGATTCGGCCGGATATGAATATGGGCGGTTCCCCGCCCGGTCCGTTCACTTGCACGGTCGCCTGCCACTAAAGAATCTCCTCTCCTCTGCGGGGAGAGGATAAAGGTGAGGGGGCCAAAGTTCTCTGAAGCCCTCAAACCTTCTAGTAATTACACAATTTCTCCTGTTCAGACTTGACAACGGACCGGTTTTTGAGATAGAATCGTAACAACTGTAACAATAAATCGAGCCATTAGACTACGGTATGCCTGGAAGGCCTATGCGAACAGTAGAAACCCCGGGAGTTACCCGGACTCGGCTATTCTTACTCCCCTTGATAATCGCGGCAGTCCTGTACTTTTTCGTTTCAGGATCGGCGGTTGCCGTTGTCAACGGGGGCGGGCATACCGTTGTCTCGGGATCCAGCGCGACGTTCGGCAACACCGTCGCCTGGACGGACCTTCGGATCGGCTCCAACCCGCAAGTTTATTACAGAAACCTACCATCGGGCGCGGACGTGGCGCTCTATCCTAGCGGCAATTTTCAGGCCAGCATCGCCATCTACGGAAGCATTATCGTTTGGCATGAACTCGGAGACCTCTATTACAAGGATATCAACAGGGACGCTCCAGCCGGGCCCGCCCATCGTTTGACGACAACCTCCTCAACCAGCAAATCGTCGCCGCAGATCTTCGGCGACCGCGTCGTTTGGGCGCAAACCGAAAGCGGCCGGAATCAAATCTACACCAAACGCCTGGGGGATTCCGGCAACGGCACCCCGCTGGCACCGGACGCCGGCTTTAACCAGGGCAGCCCCGTCATCTATGGCGACTATGTCGTCTGGACGGAAAGCCCGTACGGGGGAGTAGGGTTCAACCTAAAGGCCAAGAATATCACGACTGGAACTACGGGCAGCTTGTGTACGGCAACGGAAGACCAGGTTGCTCCCGCCATCTACGGAACCGTTGCAGTTTGGGTTGATAGCAGGATCATAATCGACTGGGACCCGGGTCCTATTGGCATAGACAACCGTCCGGTCCAGCAGATATATTATTACGACCTGAAGGCCGGCCTGCCGCTTGATCCGGTGACCGCGGGAACAAGGCTAAGTTCCACTTCGGCAAACCAAACCCGGCCGACCGTGTCCGGCCGGAACATCGCCTGGCTCGAGACGCGGAGCTACGACGGCAATCCCATAACGGATATCTACCTGCGGCCGATAGGCGGAGCCGAGACTCGAGTGACCACCACCAATGGGCTGGACCACGGCAATCCTTCCATGCACCAGAATCTCATTTACGAAGAACAAGCATTCAACTCAGGCTCTTACAGTTGGGACATAATGCAGGGGAGCGCACCCGCTTCGGGCGCGCTAAGCAGCGTCACGGTCACCCCGGCCGACGCGACCTTGAAGGCCGCCGGGACGCAGGCATTTTACGCCCAGGGACATGACGCTAACTTCAACCCGGTAGTGACGACTTTCAGCTGGTCTGCCACGGGGGGCACGGCTAGTCCGACCCCCGGGGATGCGACGGTTTATACAGCCGGAAGCACGTTCGGCGACTTCTTCACCATAACGGCAGCTTCGGGCGGTTTTCAAGACTCGTCAGCCATAACGATAATGCAGACCCCTCTGGACCACGTTACGATAATCGCCGGACCCGATACTGTTCAAGCAGGCGGCACCGCGACCTATAGTGCTAAGGGCTACGACGATGCAGGGATTGAGATTCCCGGACTGACGTACAACTGGAGCGCGAGCGTCGGTTCCATAGCGCCGACGGGCGTGTTTACGGCTCCGCCCGAGACCGGTCCCTGCCAGATAACGGTCAGCGCGACTTCGGGCGCGACGAAGACGGCCACAAAAGGCATAACCATCTATGCCGGGCCTCTGGATCACCTGGATATCACCCCCGGGTCCGCAAGGGTCTTACACGGCGCCTCGCTCAACTTTTCCGTCCAGGGCCAGGACGTTTACCACAACGACATTGCCGGCCTGACTTACAACTGGAGCGCGGTCAACGGATCGGTTGCCCCCACAACCGGGTCGGCAACGACATATACCGCCCCGGCAACCGGAACGAGCGGCACAATTACCGTTACTTCAGGCGTAAAAACGCAAAACGCCATCATAACCTTGACTTATTTGGACCATATCGTCCTTACACCCGGTTCCTTGACGCTGCAGGCGGGAACCAGCCAGGCCGTTAGCGCGGTCGGCTACGATGCCGACAACAATGTCATCAGCGGATTGTTCTTTGACTGGACGGCCACGGGCGGGACGGTTCTTCCCGCCACCGGCGGCTCGACAACGTTTACGGCGCAAACCACGCCCGGCTCCGGCTTCACCATCACCGCGAGTTCGGGCGCCAAGTCTTCAACCCCTGCTCCGATCACCATTAATCCAGGACCGCTTGATCGTTTGCATATCACCCCCGCCGCCGCGGCGGTCTCCGCCGGCGGGACGCAACCTTTCTCGGTCCAAGGGGAAGACATATTCGGCAACTCGATATCAGGTTTGACGTATACCTGGACCGCGACCGGCGGAAGCGTTTCACCCGGCACGGGATCTTCAACGACTTTTACCGCGCAAACCACGCCCGGCTCCGGCTTCACCATCACCGCGAGTTCGGGCGCCAAGTCTTCAACCCCTGCTCCGATCACAATTAATCCAGGACCGCTTAACCACATCGACGTTACGCCTAGTTCAGCCATTTTGTTGTCTGGGGCGACGTCGAACTTCACGGCCAGCGGGCAAGATGTCTATCACAACGCCATCAGCGGACTCCCATACATCTGGTCCGCGACCGGCGGCGGCGTTTCGGCGACCGGGCCTTCGATGACTTATACGGCCTGGACGACGGCGGGGACATATCAAGTCACCGCGACGGCGAACGCGGTTCCCGGATCATCCGCGGTAACGATTCCGGCCATCGACACTGACTTCCCCAACGGGCGTGTCATAAAACTGGATGGAAGCAGCGCCGTGTATTTCGTGGACGGAGGCAAAAAGCGCCCGATCTCCAGCGGCTTGAGCTTCATTTCCAACGCTTTCAGTTGGGACAAGATCAAGACCGTCACCCAACCTGTGTTTGACAACATTCCGCTAGGCGAACCGGTCATGGTTAGGCCCGGGATGGTCGTCAAGGGACCGAATGACCCCGCCTGCTACGTGACCGACAACGACGGCGATTTGACAACGAAACATCCGATAGGGGACGCCGGCATCTTCAGCAGCTACGGCCTGCGCTGGGAGGACCTCATCGTCCTCACCCAGGGCGAGATAGATGCGCTTTACGACAGACCCCCGATATCATATATGCAGACACATCCCAACGGGATGTTGGTGCAGGTCGACCCTTCCCCCGCCGTCTATTTCATCGAGAACGGGCACGCCCGTCCCATCGGTAGCGCCTTTGCCTTTGACTCATGGGGCCTGCGCTGGGACCGCGTCTTGAAGATATCTGCCACCGAACTCACGCAGTATACCCCACCCTCTGAGTTCCTCACCCTGCGCACCGGCACGCTGGTAAAAGGCTCCGGCAGCGGCGTCTTTATCATCGACTGCGACAGCCCGGTGCCCTACAAGCGCCCGATCTCGTCCGGCGCCGTCTTCACGACCTACGGGCTCTCCTGGTCGGATATCAAAACCATCTCGGACCCGGAACTCGATGCCTATGTAACGATATCTCCGCTCTGATGTAAAATAGAACCAAGGAATAACCGTTAACGAGGGGAGAATCATGGGCCGGGGGTCAGGTCGCGTTTGGCGACAAATGTTTCTCACGGTTTTCTTTGCCTCTGTTATGTTCACCCTGGGCGCGGGACTGTCCCCTGAAGCGATTGCCCTTGAGAAAGATTTCACCGGCGACGCCAAAAGCGACCTGGGCGTACTCTACGACTACGACCAGGGCACCAGCAAGTTCTGGACCTTCACGAGCGACGGCGCCAATTTCACCCCGGCAATCTCGTGGGCCAGTAATCCCGGTTGGTTCAACGCCAAGAGGTCCAAGGTCGTCAGCGGCGACTTCAACGGCGACGCTAAAAGCGACCTAGCAGTCCTTTACGACTACGACGAAGGCACCAGCAAGATCTGGACCTTCACAAGCGACGGCGCCAATTTCACCCCGGCAATCTCGTGGGCCAGTAATCCCGGTTGGTTCAACGCCAAGAGGTCCAAGGTCGTCAGCGGCGACTTCAACAACGACGGCCTGGACGACATCGCCGTGCTCTACGACTACGGCGGCGGGACCAGTAAGATCTGGACCTTCACGAGCGACGGCACGAACTTCACCCCGGCTATCTCATGGGCTAGTGAACCTGGTTGGTTCACTGCCTCCCGTTCCAAGCTTGTCTCCGGCGATCTCAACAACGACGGTTTTGACGACTTATCCGTGCTCTACGATTACGATGGCGGAACCAGTAAGATCTGGACGTTCACCAGCAACGGTGTGAACTTCACACCGGCTATCGCCTGGGCGAGCAATCCGGGGTGGTTCAACGCCAAGCGGTCCAAGGTTGTCAGCGGTGACTTCAACGGCGACGCTAGAAGCGATCTGGCTGTTCTCTACGACTACGGCGGCGGGACCAGTAAGATCTGGACCTTCACGAGCGACGGCACGAACTTCACCCCGGCTATTTCTTGGTCGAGCAATCCCGGCTGGTTCACAGCCTCCCGCTCTAAGATAGTCAGCGGCGATTTCAACGGCGACACCAGAAGCGATCTGGCTGTTCTCTACGACTACGACGGAGGCACCAGCAAGATCTGGACCTTCAAAAGCGACGGCACTAATTTCACCCCGGCTATCTCATGGGCCAGCAACCCGGGCTGGTTCACGGCCCCCCGCTCAAAACTGGCCGACGAAGCCGACGACGACGTCTTTATGACTCGCCCGATCGACTATGTAATCGGGTACTCGGTTCTCGGACGTCCTATTATGGCAACGAGAATAGGCTACGGAAATCGCCGGTATCTCTTTATCGGCGTGCATCACGGCGACGAACCGCAAGGCGGCCGGGTGCTGGAACTCTTCCGTAACCATCTGATAGCACACCCTGAGGTAATCCCGGCGGACGTCGAGGTATGGATCCTGCCTTACTTAAATCCAGATGGATTGGCAAGCGGTACTCGTTGGAACGCGCGCGGCGTTAACTTGAACCGTAACTACTGGACAAATGATTGGGGCTTATATGACGTAACCTCGTTGTCCATACTGGAGATGTCGGGCCTTGCTCCGATGAGCGATATGTCGGCGATTGTTACCGGAACGCCGTTTACGTTTAACTACCCTGGGCCACAGCCTTTTTCTGAACCGGAGACCGCGGCTATCGCCAATCTTTGCGCGGGGACAAGTTTCCGGGCTATGATTTCAATCCACGACATGGAGGGGAACGTTTATTGGGGACAGCATGGGCAAGACTTGGCGTATCTCTACTCGGCCAAGACAGGACTCCCGGTCGCCGGAGGGCTTTTCATATCCGGAGACGCTACAAGATGGATAGGTCAAGCATATGGCAGCCCGGCGATTACCGTGGAGATGACGGAAGAACAGGTTTACGCTAGTCCTACCACTACCTTTAACGTCTTCCTGCCTGCATTTATGGAGACGCTGGGCTATTAGCCTGGGTTTTTCTGATAAAATTAATATGATGTACCGGTCGGCCTGCACTGGGAGGACCTGGTCGTCCTCACAGGCGGAGAGATCGCCGACTACATGACCTCCGACCCGATCTAAAGGAGTAACACCGCTTATAATTCCTCAAAGATGTGCAAGTAAATACTTACTTTTTTCGCGATATCTCTCAACATGGCCTGCTAGCGCGCCGATATTAACTATGAGGTGGGAAACATGAAGCGTCTGTGCGCTCGTCCCGTAAAAATCGAAAAACTGCTGATGACGGCCGCTATTGCCGGTTTTGCGACTATTTTGGCGTTTATGCCAGTCGCGTCCGTCTACGGACATGAACGCACTTCAGACGCGATAATTGTTAAATACAAAGCCGGGGTGCTGCCGGCACAGTCGCAGGCGATTAATAAGAAACACGGTCTGAAGACTGAAGCGACGATCGGCAGGCTAGGTGCGCAAGCCGTTGACATAACGGACATAATGCCGCTTGAGCTAAAGATTCAGGAGCTAAAGCTTGACCCCGCCGTCGAATACGCCGAACCTGACTACCGGCGGAGCGTTTCCATTACCTCTCCCAACGATACCTATTACTACTCTTATCAGTGGAACATGCCTAAGACCAGGACGGATTATGCCTGGGACATCCAAAGAGGCAGCTCCGGCGTGGTTATCGCGATTGTTGATACCGGCGTTTCTTTAACCCACCCCGACTTCGCCGGCAAACTGGTAGCCGGTTATGACTTTGTCGCCGGCGACCCTGATCCGACCGACGAAAACGGTCACGGGACGCATGTAGCCGGCATCGCGGCCGCGAACACGAATAACGGCATCGGGGTCGCCGGTATGTCCTGGTACAGCCGGATCATGCCGATGCGTGTGCTGGACGCCAGCGGAAACGGCTATGATTCGGACATCGCCAACGGAATTACCTGGGCGGCCGACCACGGGGCAAAGGTTATCAACATGAGTCTGGGCGGACCCTCCAGCTATCCCCAGACTCTTCAGAACGCCGTTAACTACGCTTATGCCCGCGGTGTTACGATTGTAGCCGCGTCCGGCAATAATCCTACCGGGGAGATAACCTATCCCGCGGCTTGCAGTAACGTTATTGGGGTAGCCGCGACGGATAGCACTGACAATAGAGCAAGTTTCTCGAACTACGGTTCTTTTGTTGACGTGGCCGCTCCGGGGGTCAGTATTGCCAGCACTTATTGGTCAGCCGGCGCAAACACCTACGGGACGGGCAGCGGCACCTCGATGGCCAGCCCGCACGTCGCCGGCTTGGCTTCGCTGGTTCTGGCGCAGTATCCGAGCGCCACACTTGACCAGGTGGAGGCGGCCATCGAGACCACGGCGGTGGACCTGGGAACCCCAGGCCCCGACAATTACTATGGCTACGGACGGATCGACTCCTACGCCGCGCTCAATTACAGCGGTTTTGCCGTCGACCACTTCACCGTCCAAGCCGGCAGCCCTCAAACGGCCGGCAGCTCGTTTTCCGTGACCGTTACCGCCAGAGACCCCGCCGGCGCGGTTAAGACGGGCTTTGCCGGCTTGGCGTCTTTGACCGATATCTCCGGCACGATCTCTCCGGTTCAAACAGGTAATTTCACAGCGGGCGTTTGGACCGGCAACGTTACGATCACCAAATCCGGCGCGACCGCGATAACCGCTTCGTACGGATACCCACCCAGGACGGGAACCAGCTCAACGATTACAATCAACCCGGCCGCCCTGAACCATCTGTCGATCGCTCCGGTGTCGGTTGCCGTTCAGCCTGGTCAGACGCAGGCGTTTACCGCTTCGGCTTATGACGTTTACAATAATCCCATTTCCGGCCAGATACTTAATTGGAGCCCGGCGGGCGGGACGGTCAATCCCGCCACCGGAGTCGGCACGACCTATACGGCCGGCTCGACGCGCGGCAGTTTCCTGCTAACGGCGAGCGCCTCCGGGTATAGCGCGACCGCGACGGTCGTGGTCGGTTTGATCGGCGCCCATCCCAACGGCATGCTTGTAAAGGTGGCTGGCGCTCCCGCCGTCTATTTCCTGGAAATGGGCTTAAAGCGGCCGATCGGCTCGGCGACCGCCTTCAACGCCTTCGGCCTCCGCTGGGACCGCGTTATCGAGATATCGCAGTCCGAGCTTAACAGCTACCCGGACGGCCTGGCCCTGGGTTGCCGTCCCGGCACTCTGATTAAAACGCCGTCAAAACCGGACGTCTATGTAACCGATTACGATTACGTAAACTTGCATTATATCGCCCGGCCTATTGTCTCGGCGCAGGTTTTCTCGCAGGTCGGTTTGGGATGGTCGGATATCTTGCTAGTGACCGACAGTGAACTCGCCAGCGGATATACGATCGAGGATCCGCTTGTCAACGCGACGCCGAAGCCTGAGGGCTGTCTGATAAAAGTCGCCGGCGCCCCGGACGTCTATATCATGGAAAAAGGCTTAAGGCGGCCGATCTCGTCGGCTATCGCGTTCATTTCTAACGCTTTGAACTGGGGCAAAATCATCGTTATAGGACAAACAGAGATGAACGGCTATCCGGTCGGCCCGGTTTTGAACACAAGACCCGGCGCGGTCATCAAGGACGACGAACCCACCGTGTTTGTCAGCGATTACGATCCGGCCACCGGCACCACGTATAAGAGGACGGTCGTCTCGGCCCAAAAATTCACGGCTTACGGCCTTCGCTGGGAAGACATAGTTGTCGTTACACCGTCTGAGATCCATGATCTTTTCGACTGGCCGCCGATTGAATAAATTAGTCCAATTAATGGGACAATCGTCCGTATAGGTTTTTGACGAGGTCAGATAGATAAGGTATGCTATTAGTTGGGCCAAACGACCAGCGCGAGCCTGATTAAAGGAGTCGTTCGGCCATGAAGAAGAAGACAAAGAAAATCGCGGCCTTTTGGCTGACGACTATTGCTGTCGCCGGCTTATCCGCGGTAGCGGTTTACGGATACTTCGCCGGGTGGCTGGACGACCAGACACCGGCGAAGTCATCGTCTAAAAATAACTCCAAGGTTACCGCCTCAGCGACCGCGGACAGAAGCCGGGACACCGGAACGACGGAAACCGCCGGCGCCGATTCCTCGTACGTAAATTCAAGGTACGGCTATGCGGTTGACGAACCGGCCGAATGGACCGTAGTGCAGAGCGCCAACGGCGACGGCATAACGGCGACCGCGCCGGACAAAACCGCCGTCATACGGATTTACGGGTTTAATAATTCAACATTCAGCCTGACTAAGACGGCCGATCAGATGGCCGAGTCGGAAAGGCAGACCCATCCGGGCGTGGCGGAGACATCCAGGACGGAAATAATAATCGACGGCCATCCGGCGCTTGAGGTCGTTTGGAGTTTTGCGGCGGTCGGTGAAGACGCGCCGTTGACCGGGGAGCTGCGTAAAAAGGTTGTTTACTCGTTGAAGGACGAGGCGGGCTACGCCTTGGAATACACGGCGGAAGCCGGATCTTACGAAAAATTTGCCGGCTATTTTACCGAACTGGCGTCGACCTTCAAGTTGAAATAGGGGATTGAAAGTGACCAAGGGCTTCTTCGGGAAAACAATACTAATAGCGATTCTCGCCGCGGTCTTGCTGGCCTTTACCGGCGGTGCGGCCGGTGCGGCCAACCAGTACACGACGCTGACGATTCTGCGTCATAATCCTGGCGTGAGCGGCGCGCAGCTGGACGACTTCGTTCGTCACGTGCATCCGGAGAGTCCTCTTTTGCCCGAGAACAATGGCGGTACCAGTGTCGGGCAGCTTTGGGTAAACGCCGGTTTGAGCAACAATATCGATCCGGTTTACCTTATGGCCCATGCGATGGTTGAATCTGCCTGGGGTAACGATCAAATCGCTCCTTACAACATATATGGTTATGGCGCGTACGATTCGGACCCGGTGGGCGGCGCTTATCATTTCACGAGCTATCAGGATTGCATAGACAAGGTGTCCTATTGGATATCGCGCGATTATCTGACGCCCGGCGGCGGTTACTATACCCAATACGGCCCGACTCTCCAGGGCATGAATGTAAACTACGCAACCAGCCAAACGTGGCGTTATACGATTGCCGACATCATGAATAGCTTCGCGTCAGGCTGGTCGAGTTACGGCTGGCCCGGTTTCAGCAACTATCCGTTCCCGCCGACTTACGGTGACTATGACGCGACCTATAAGTTGATTGAGTCAAGGACCATAAACGACGCCTCGCCCGAGGTTTTCGAAGCTCGCCAAACCTACGAACTGGTGGTACAGGTTACCAACTACGGCCAGTTCGGCTGGAACGCGGGCGGCGCCAACCCCTTCTACCTGGGATATTACTGGACGCAAAACGGGGCAATGGTTGGCGCGGGCAACGCGGCGGCCTGGTTGCCGTCCGACCTATATCCCGGACAAACCGCTTTCCTGAAGGCGCGCGTAACCGCGCCCCAGGGCTCCGGTAACTATAAACTTGTTTTCGATATGTCAAGGCAGGGCATTCTGTGGTTCTCCCACCGCTGGATACCCACGCTCAGTATTCCGTCTTCGGTCACCAAGACGCATTATGACCAAACAAAGTTCGGCGCCGCGACATCCGGGGACATCGCCCTGGTTGACGGCAGCCCGGCTATATTCCATTTCCGCCCCGGCACGCTCATTAAGGGGCCTGCTCCCGACACTACGATTTACGTCACCGAATTCAGAGGAGGCATCTACTTTAAGCGCGCCTTCAACAACATGACCGACTTCAACACGCTCGGATATCATATGGAAGACCTTGTCTATCTGTCGGCGGCCGATCTGGGCGCCTACACTACCGGGTCGGCAGTCTCGACGGCCGCGCACCCGAGCGGCTCGCTGGTCAAAACAGCGTCTCTGTCGACCATATATTTCATCGAGGATAGCGCCGGCGGCGCTTTAAAACGAGCTATCGCCTCGGCGACGGTCTTTGAGGCCAACGGCTTCCGCTGGGACCGCATCGAGACCATCTCGGATTCGGAGATGGCCAATATGTACACGGCGGGAAATCCGGTCTATCTGCCCTCCGGCAAGGTCATCAAGGGCGGCGGCTCGTCCATCTATGTTGTGGACATCGACAGCGGGGCCCCGCAGCGCCGGGCCGTAACCTCGGCTTCGGTCTTCACCGCGCTCGGTTTCAGGTGGGAGGACGTCCTGACCGTCTCCGACGCTTACCTGGCCACTTACACCGAGGGGACCCCGGTCTCGTCTTCGGCGACGCACCCGAACGGCGCGATCGTGAAGAACGCGGCCGACCCCGATTCGGTCTACCTGATCGAGAACGGGTATAAACGCAAGCTAGGCAAGTATCTCTACACCGACCCTTACGTCTCGGCATTCGTGTCAGGCTTCGAATCCTCCGAGCTTACGACCGTCGTCAAGGGCTCGACGATCAACCTGCCGGTCACCCTGAAGAACAACGGGTACTTGCCCTGGCCGGCCGCCGCGACCAGCCTGTCATACCAGTGGATCGAGGTCTGGAGCGGGACCGTGACCAACGGAACCACGACCGCGATCGGGTCCGACTTACAATCCGGCGCCAGCGCGACCTTGACCGCCAGCGTCGTCGCCCCCGCGGCCACCGGCGCCTACGTCTTGAAATGGGACGTCCTGAAAGACGGCGGCTGGTTAAGCGCCTCGGGTTCTCCCGCCGCCTACTACGCGACCACGACCGCCCGTCCCAAGTATCCCGACGGCAGGCTCGTCAAGACGGCCTCCGCCCCCGACGTGTATCTCATCGACCAGGGGAAGAAGCGGCCCGTGACCTCCGGCACCGTCTTCTCCTCCAACGGTTTCCGCTGGGACCGCATCCACACCGTGACCGCGACCGAACTTGCCCAATACACGACGGGAGAGCTCTGTCAGGCCCGTCCCGGCACGCTCATCAAGGGCAGCTCTCCGGCCGTCTACATAAGCGACTTCTCCGGCGGGGATCAGACCAAGCGGGCCATCGGCTCGGCCGCCGTCTTCACATCCTTGGGGCTTCGCTGGGAGGACGTGCGCCAGCTCTCCGACGTCGAGGTGGCCAGTTACATAAACGGCCCCTCTTTAGACAGCGCGGCCAAGCACCCCAACGGCATGCTCGTCAAGACGGCCGGCGACCCGGCCGTGTTTTTGTTGGAGGCCGGGGCGAAACGCGCGGTCGCGTCCGCCGCGACGTTTAACTCCAATGCGCTCAGGTGGGACCGCGTGGTCACCATCTCGACCGCCGAGATGAACGGCTACGCGCTCGGACCGACCCTGCAGGCCGCCCCGGGCGCCCTCATCAAGGGGAGTTCCTCGACCGTCTACGTCTCCGACATAAACGCCGGCGGCACATACGAGAAACGCCCGATCAACTCCATCACGGCTTTCTACGCCTTAGGCTTGAACTTTGCCGACCTCTATGTGGTCCCCGATTCGGAACTGGGAGGCTATGGCAACGGAGCGGCTCTGGAATAACGTCGCCAAGCGAACAAGAGAACCTGTCCGCATGATGAGACGGTTTGTTTTCGGCCTCGTTGTCGCGGCGCTTTTCGCGTTGCTGCCGGCCGCGCCCGCCTTGGCAAGCGGTTATGAAGCAAGGGCACAGATTGTCTATTTCGCTATGGCCCAAGTCGGCAAGCCTTATTCAATGGATCTGGATAAACGGCTCGGTCCCAATTATTATGACTGCTCGGGCTTATGTTATATGGCTTATTCACATGCCGGCGTCTATATCAGCAACTCCATCCTTGATTTTGTCGCGTATCCCATTTCAGAAGCGGAGTTATTGCCGGGCGATACCGTCTGGCAAGGCTACGAGACAAGGCCCGGCTACGAGTTCCCGACGGGCTACCACGTCGGCCTATATATCGGCAACGGCGAGGTCATCCACGCCAGCAGCCGCCGCGGCGTCGTCAGGGAACCCCTGCACGCCGTTCCGTGGGATTGGTACGGGCGCATCCCGGCGTATAATTGGCCGGACGGGGACAACAGCTGCGCCTACGCGGTCAACCAGGGCGATATCGATACTCCCGACCGGATGATCGGCGGCCGGACCTACAACGCGACGATTAGATTACAAAATAAAGGTACCTTGACCTGGAGAACAGGGGGCGCTAATCCCGTCTATGTGACTTCCCACTGGCAGAACCGGAGCACGGGGGCAGTCTTTGACAGCGTACCGACTCCGAAGGTGAGACTGCCGGCCGACGCTCCTTTCAATTCACAGATCTTCGCGAATGTTCAGGTCGTGGCGCCGGTCGAGCCCGGGGAATACCTCCTGAAATACGATCTGTTGCACGAAGGCGTCGGCCTGTTCAGCACCTTTTTTTGTAAGACGCTCGATATTCCCGTAACCGTATTGCCGCCGATGGAGTATGGCGACGAACCGGTCGTCTCCGTTGGAGCGGCGGAGCTGTCTGGTTACACCGGCGGCAGCGATGTTCGTTTCCGTGCCGGCACGCTGGTGAAAGGCAGTTCGTCGAGCGTTTACGTGACGGAATACCTAAGCGGCCTCTATTTCCGGAGAGTTTTTCCAAGCGCGGCCGTCTTCGACGATCTTGGTTATAACTGGTCGGACATAATCACTTTGAGCGACGCCGACATAAACGGGTATATCGTCGGGTCGTCCGTCACGCCCGGCGTCCACGCCAACGGTGCCCTTATCAAAACGTCTACTTCACCGGCGGTTTGTGTCTTGGATAATCTACAGAAGAGGCCGGTTTCTTATGCCTCCTTTATCGCCAACGATTTCCGCTGGGACAGGATCTTTACTGTCTCCGATTCCGAGATGGCTATCTACGCGACCGGGGCGGTCTTCCCGATGCGGGCCGGAACCCTGGTAAAAGGCGGCTCTTCCGTCATTTATGTGACGGACATCAACGGTTCGTCGCCGGCCAGACGGGCAATCACTTCAGCCGCGATTTTCAACTCCCTGGGGTACAGATGGGAAGATATCATGACCGTATCGGATGGCGAGCTTAGCTCCTACACCGAAGGAGCCCCGGTCTCATCCTCGGCGACGCACCCGAACGGCGCGATCGTGAGGAACGCGGCCGACCCGGATTCGGTCTACCTGATAGAGGGCGGGATGAAACGCAAGCTCGCCAAGTATCTATACACCGACCCGTACATATCCGCGTTCGTCTCCGGCTTCGAGTCCTCCGAGCTCTCGACCGTCGTCAAGGGCTCGACGATCAACCTGCCGGTCACCCTGAAGAACAACGGGTACTTGCCCTGGCCGGCCGCCGTGACCAGCCTGTCGTACCAGTGGATAGACGTCTGGAGCGGGACGGTGACCAACGGAGTCACGACCGCGATCGGGTCCGATATACCTTCCGGCGGCAGCGCGAACTTGACGGCGACAGTCGTCGCTCCCGCGGCCACCGGCACATACGTTCTAAAATGGGACGTCTTGAAAGACGGCGGCTGGTTGAGCGCCTCGGGTTCTCCCGCCGCCTACTACGCGACCACGACCGCGCGGCCCAAGTATCCCGACGGCAGGCTCGTCAAGACGGCCTCCGCCCCCGACGTATATCTCATCGACCAGGGGAAGAAGCGGCCCGTGACCTCCGGCACCGTCTTCTCCTCCAACGGTTTCCGCTGGGACCGTATCCACACCGTGACCGCGACCGAACTTGCCCAATACACGATGGGGGACCTCTGTCAGGCTCGTCCCGGCACGCTCATCAAGGGCAGCTCTTCGGCCGTCTACATAAGCGACTTCTCCGGTGGTGTTCAGACCAAGCGGGCCATCGGCTCGGCCGCCGTCTTCACATCCTTGGGGCTTCGCTGGGAGGACGTGCGCCAGCTCACCGACGCCGAGGTGTCGAGCTACGAGAACGTCCCCTCGTTAGACAGCGCGGCCACGCATCCGAACGGCATGCTCGTCAAGGTGTCCGGCGCTGACGCCGTTTACTTCTTAGACCAGGACAAGAAGCGCCCCATCGCGAGCGGCGCCACCTTCAACTCTAACGCCTTAAGATGGGACCGCGTGGTCACCATCTCCACTTCCGAGATGAACGGTTACGAGCCCGGACCGACCCTGCAGGCCGCTCCGGGATCCCTCATCAAGAGCCCCAATTCTTCGACCGTCTACGTCTCCGACATAAACGCCGGCGGCACATACGAGAAACGCCCGATCAATTCCATCACGGCTTTCAACGCCTTAGGCTTAAACTTCGCCGACCTCTATGTAGTCCCCGACTCGGAACTGGGAGGGTATAACAACGGAGCGGCTCTGGAATAATGCTGATTGCCGACATAAGAGAGAATGTTGTTTAATAGGTGATATGAAAATATTCAAACTTACCATTTGTCTTTTTGTCTCCCTGTTTATCTTCTTGGCCTTGTTTTCGCCCGCGGCCCTGGCCGTGGATAGCGATTTCAACGGCGACGGCAGCGACGAGATCGCCGCGATGTACGATTATCCGCTTTACTGCAGTGCCTTATGGGTATGGTCGAAATCCGGCTCGATGATGAACCCAACGCCCTGGTGGGCCAGCACTTACGGCAGCTGGAACGCGACCAATTCCAAGGTCGTCACCGGCGAATTCAACGGAGACGCTTACGACGACGTCCTGGCTTTGCAGAGTTATCCTTTGTCATGCGCGGCCCTTTGGCAATTCTCCTCAAACGGGGCCGGCCGTTTTACCCAGCAAGCGGTCTGGGCCAGCATGTCAGGGGGATTCAACGTAGATCTGGCCAAGATAGCGGCCGGAGATTTCGACGGCGACGGCCGGTCGGAGATTATAGCCCTATACGAATATCCTCAGTCCTGCGCCGCGCTTTGGTTCTTCGACTATGACGGCTCCAAATGGACCTGCAACCCTATATGGGCCAGCGCTTCCGGCGCGTTCTCCGTTCCCGGCTGTCAGGTGGCCGCAGGGGATTTCGACAACGACGGCGCGGCGGAGTTTTCCGTCCTTCAGCCATTCCCACAGTCCTGCGCCGCCATATGGGTGTTTGATAAGGGCGCGACTTCCTGGACGGCGAGGCCTTGGTGGGCCAGCCCGTCGGGCGGCTGGAACGTTGCCTCGTCCAAGATGGTGGCCGGCGATTTTGACGGCGACGGCATTGACGACCTGGCCGCGCAATACCAGTACCCTGCTAATTGCGCCGCTCTCTGGATGTTCAAATCGGACGGCGGCAGATTTACATATACTCCCTGGTGGGCCAGTAAATCAGGGGCTTGGGACGCGACTAAGACCAAACTCGTTGCCGGAGATACGGATAACGACACCAGGGATGAGCTTTACGCCTTATACGATTATCCGTTGAGCTGCGCCGCTTTGTGGGAAGCGGATTCAACAGGCTATTCCTTTAACGTCTATCCCGTCTGGGCCAGTAAATCCGGCGCCTGGGACGTCAAAAAGAGCCGTCTGGCCGGCGGAAACACGTTCTTGCCGGTACGCTACCCGGTCGGCGGCCAGCAGATCGATATCAATCTGTCTACGCAGACGCTACTTTGCGGTGAAACCTATTACGGCGAATGGCGCGAGGGCGTATTCTTCTATGATTTCTCCCCCATCTTCTCAACGCTTGTTTCCTCGGGGCGGCCGCCGTTCAACACTCCGGCGGGCTATTTCTCCGTCTACGCCAAGGATCCGACCGTGGATATGTCCGGATTCGGCGGCACGGCCGAGTATTACTATGTTCCCAACGTTCCGTATGTTCTCTGGTTTACCGGCAACTACTCGATTCACGGCGCGTACTGGCACAACGACTTCGGCAACGTCCGCTCCCACGGTTGCGTAAACGTACCGGTGGACGCGGCCGCCTGGATCTATAACTGGGCGCCGATCGGGACGCCGGTATACGTCCACTATTAGCAATCTCATCTGCACAGTTACCCCCAAAATCGCCGATTTATGCTATCCTTATAAGCTGTATTGTCTTAAGGAGGCTCCTTTTTGAAAGCTTTGATACTTAGCGGCGGCACCGGTACGCGGCTTCGTCCCATAACCCACACCAGCGCCAAGCAGCTGGTGCCTATAGCCAATAAACCGGTTCTTTTCTACGCCATCGAGGCGGTTCGGGACGCCGGCATAACGGATGTCGGCATCATCGTCGGCGACACGCGCGAAGAGGTAAAGGCCGCGGTCGGCGACGGTAGCCAGTGGGGCATTAAAACCACCTATATAGAGCAGGACGCGCCCAGGGGACTGGCGCACACGGTCTTAATCGCGGAACCTTTCTTAAAAGACGACAGTTTCGTCATGTTCTTGGGCGACAACTTGATCAAAGACGGAATCACCTCTTTGGTCGAGGAATTCGCCAAAAACAAGCCCAACGCCCAGATTTTGCTAGCCCGGGTGAGGGAGCCGGAGAGATTCGGCGTCGCCGAGTTGCGCGACGGCAAAATCGTCTGTTTGGTTGAGAAACCTAAGGAACCCGCAACTGATCTCGCGCTGGTCGGCGTTTATATGTTCGATAAGAACATTTTTGACGCGGTCAAGGCGATCAAACCGAGCTGGCGCAATGAACTGGAGATAACGGACGCCATCCAATATATGGTCGACCAGGGCCTGATCGTCACCCCGCACATTATTGACGGCTGGTGGAAAGACACCGGCAAACGTGAGGACATCCTGGAGGCCAACAGGATCATGCTGGAGGATATAAAGACCAGGCAGGACGGCAGCGTCGACGCGGACACCGTGATAGAAGGCAACGTCGTCGTCGAGAGCGGAGCGGTCGTCACCAACAGCCGGTTGATCGGACCGGCCATAATCGGCGCCAATGCGAGGATCAAGGACGCCGTAATCGGTCCTTATGCCAGCATATACTTCGACACCGTGATTGAGAACGCGCAGATTGAGAACAGCGTCGTTTTGGAGGGCACTTCCATTGTCGGCCCGAAGAGCCGCCTGGTGGATTGCCTGATCGGCAAGAATGTGGAGATACAAACGGTCGATCACCGGCCGGACGCTTATAGTTTCATGGTCGGCGACAACAGTCAGATAGACATTATTTAGTAGTTAGTAGTTGGTGGTTAGTAGTTAGCAGCAAGCGGTTGGACACAGAGGCAACAACTAACCACTAACAACTATGACCGGAGGTCATTATGATAGAAGGGGTTAAGGTCAAGAAGCTCAAAGTAGTGCCCGACGAGCGGGGACGTTTGATGGAGATATTGCGCAGCGACGACGAACTGTTTGACAAGTTCGGCCAGGTATACATGACAACCAACTATCCCGGAGTCGTTAAAGCCTGGCACTACCACAAAAACCAGACTGATAACGTCGCCTGCGTTAAGGGCGTGATTAAGCTGGTCATGTTTGATTCACGCGACGGCAGCCCGACCAAAGGCCAGATCAACGAGCTCTTCATCGGCGATCACAATCCGATGCTCGTGCAGATACCGGATAACGTCTACCACGGTTGGAAGTGCGTCAGCGAGACGGAATCCGTCGTCGTGAACTGCCCGACCGAACTCTACGATTATAAGAATCCGGATGAATACCGGTTGCCTTACGATTCCGACGAGATCCCGTACGACTGGGGCATCAAACACGGCTAGATGCCGTGTTTGATGGCAGTTAGTAGTTAGTTGTTGGCGGTTAGAGATTGAGAGAATTCGGGTTTGAACGGCTAGAAGTTTGGCAAAGAGCCGTCAGCTATTATACGCGAGTTTGTGATACAGAGAAGGTATTTCCGAGAAACGAGATGTTTGGACAAGTATCTCAGTTAAAGTCCTCGGCCCTTTCAATATCACTGAATATCGCTGAAGGTTCGGGAAGGCAACACAAGAAGGAGTTCAAACAATTCTTGGGAATTGCTAGAGGCTCAGTTTTTGAGACTGTAACCAATCTATATGCGGCAAGGCAACGAGGTCTGCTAAGCGAAGAAGACTTCACTCGACTCTATGATGAAGGTGCTGTGATAGCCAAGATGATAAGCTCGTTAATGAACAAGACAGGATGATGTTTATGTTTTTGCTAACGACTAACTACCAACTGCTAATTGCTACAAGGAGACTCATAAAATGAGACTCCTTGTGACTGGCGGGGCGGGATTTATAGGCTCCAACTTCATCCGCTATATGCTCGACAAATATCCCGACTACGAGATCGTTAACCTGGACAAACTGACTTACGCCGGGAACCTCGAGAACCTCCGGGATGTCGAGAAAGACCCCCGCTATTCGTTCGTTAAGGGCGACATCTGCGACGCCAAGTGGATAGACGACTTGGCCAAGAACGTCGACGCCATCATAAACTTCGCGGCTGAGAGCCACGTCGACCGGTCTATCGAGGATCCGCAATCCTTTGTCGTCACGGACGTCCTGGGCACCCAAAACATTCTGGAAGCCGTCAAGAACAACAAGGTGGAAAGGTTCCTTCACATTTCCACCGACGAGGTCTACGGCTCCATTCCCGAGGGCCGGTCGTCGGTCGAAACCGATCCCATCGAGCCCAATAGCCCTTATTCGGCCAGCAAGGCCGGCGGGGATTTGCTCTGCCGGGCTTATTTTGAGACTTACGGAACGCCGGTCATGATTACCCGGTCGTCGAACAATTTCGGCCCCTACCAGTATCCGGAAAAACTGATTTCCTTGCTGACGACGAACGCCATCGACGGTCTGCCGCTGACGGTTTATGGCGACGGCCTGAACGTCCGGGACTGGATTTACGTGATGGACAACTGCGAGGGGCTTGACGCGGTCTTTCACAAAGGCAAGATCGGGGAAGTGTACAACATAGGCGGCGGCAACGAGAAGACCAACCTGGAAATCGTCAAACAGATCGTCGCCGAAACAGGAGCCCCCGACAGCCTGATTACCTACGTCGACGACCGTTTGGGCCACGACCGCCGCTACTCGCTGGATTCCACAAAGGCCAAAGCGCTGGGCTGGGCCCCACGCCGCGACTTTAGGGACGCGATGTCAGAGACCATCAGATGGTATCAGGAGAACGAGGCCTGGTGGCGGCCCCTTAAATGAAGATCCTAATCACTGGCGCGGAAGGACAGCTCGGCCGGGACCTGGTCGCTGCGCTCGGCGGTAATCACGACCTATATCCGTTCGACCTCGATTTGGACATAACAGACGGGGCGGCGGTCTGGCATAAGACACAGGACATAAAGCCGGAAATAATCATAAACTGCGCCGCTTACACCGATGTAGACGGTTGCGAGACCAATGTGGACGCGGCTTACCTGGCCAACGCCGTCGGTCCGCAAAACCTGGCTTTGGCCGCGAAAGACCTGTCCGTGCCGTTGGTAACCATCAGCACGGACTATGTTTTTGACGGGACAAAGGCTACTCCATACGACGAATTCGACACTATGAATCCGGCCGGCGTCTACGGCCGGTCAAAAATGGCCGGCGAGATTCTGACCAGAAATATCTGCCCCGAACATTACATTATCCGCACCGCCTGGCTATACGGCCGGACCGGGAAAAACTTTGTTAAGACGATTCTCAAGTTGGCGGAGGAGCGCGACGAGCTGACCGTTGTGGACGACCAAATCGGCTCGCCGACCTATTCCGTCGACCTGGCCGGCCGGATTATTGAACTGATGACGACCGGCTGGTACGGCACATATCACGTGACGAATTCCGGCAATGCCAGCTGGTACGAATTCGCCAAGGAGATCCTGAAAGCGGTCGGCAAGGAAGGCGTTAACGTGCGGCCAATGAAAACAAAAGACCTGGACCGCCCGGCGCCGCGGCCCGCGAATTCGGTCCTCGATAACCGCATGACGCGGCTGAGGGGCCTGGCAGACCTGAGGGATTACCATCAAGCTTTGGCCGCTTACTTCGGGAGCGACCGCCCATGATCGCCAAGTTAAGAGAGCTATACGCCTATCGTGAACTTTTGCTGAACCTGGTTAAGAAGGAACTTAAATTAAGATACCGAGGGTCGGTGCTCGGATTCTTATGGTCGCTTTTAAATCCGCTCCTCATGATGCTGGTCTTTACTTTTGTCTTCGCCAATGTTTTCAAGCTGGGCATCAAGGATTTTCCGGTGTTCTTGCTGGTCGGCTTGTTGCCCTGGAACTTTTTCAGCGGCGCCGTGTCCTCGTCCACCGGTTCCATCATCAACTACGGCCATCTGGTAAAGAAGGTCTACTTTCCCCGGGAGATCTTGCCGATTTCGTACGTGCTGGCCGACCTGGTCAATTTCCTGCTAGCCATGTTGGTGCTTATCCCGTTCTTGATCTATTACGGCTACAACTTCTATATATACATCCCGCTCGTGCTGGTCGTGATCGTTCTTCAGGTGTGCCTGACGCTCGGTTTCGCCTTTATCTTATCCAGCCTCAACGTGTTCTTTCGCGACATCCAGTACATTGTTGGCGTCATCATGCTGATTCTTTTCTACGCGACGCCCATCATCTACAGCCTGGAAATGATCCAGAATATGTCGTTTATGAAAGAACACCCCTGGTTATTGACGGTTTACCAGCTCAATCCGCTGACGGCCTTGATTACGATGTATCGCAACATGCTTTACAATATGGCGCTGCCGTCGCTTAAGATCATCGGTTTCTCCATCGGAGTTTCCCTGGCCGTCCTGTTCCTCGGCTACTTCATTTTCCACAAGATGGAACCGAGATTCGCGGAAGAGGTGTAATGGAGCACTCAGTCGAAATTCGCGACGTCTGGAAGATGTTCCGCATATATCACGAGAGGCGCGACTCTCTGAAGGACATCCTGTCGGGCCGCGGGCGGACGGCATACGAAGAATTCTGGAGTCTGCGTGAGATTAACCTGGATATTCCCAAAGGCCAGACCATCGGCATTATCGGGGAAAACGGGTCAGGCAAAAGCACTTTGTTGAAGTGCATCACGGGAATCCTGAGACCGAACAAAGGCGCCATCGCCGTTGACGGGAAGATATCGGCCCTGCTGGAACTGGGGGCCGGGTTCGAGCCCAACCTGACGGGCCGGGAAAACATCTACTTGAACGGTTCGATTCTGCAGATGACGCGGAAGCAGATAGACGCGAAGGTGGACTCCATCATCGCTTTTTCGGAACTGGAACGGTTCATCGACACCCCCGTCAAGAACTATTCGTCCGGCATGCATATGCGGTTAGGTTTTGCCATCGCTATCAACGTTAATCCTGACGTGTTGCTGATCGACGAGGTTCTGGCGGTCGGCGACGAGGCGTTTCAATCCAAATGCTACGACGCCGTCATCGATATCAAAAACAGGGGCAAAACGATTATCCTGGTGACGCACGACTTGGAGGCCGTCCGTAAATTCTGTGATTCCGCGGTCTGGCTGGACGGCGGCAGGTTGATGCGGGAGGGCTCGACGGGCGACGTTATCGACGCCTACAGGGTGGAAGTACACAAGAAGGAACGGGAGAAGATGCTTCAGGGCGTGGATGAGATCTTGCCTAGAGGCAACCGCTACGGTTCCGGCGAAGCCCGCGTAACCAAGCTGGAGATGCTCGATAAAAACGGGCAATCGGTTAGGGGCTTTGACCTGGGCGAGCCTGTCAAAGTTGTGATGGATTATGAAGCCCGGCCAGATCTGGGGGAACTGATATTCGGCGTCTCCATATTTGCCAAGGACGGAACCTATTGTTTCGGCACCAACACCGGCGTCGACGGCTTAACGATATCCTCTTCAAAAGGCAAGGGCACGGTTACTCTGGTCTTTGAGTCACTGCCTTTGATGGCCGGAACGTATCTTCTGGATATCGGTTTGTTCGATCAGAACGCCAAACATCCGTACGATTATCTCAGCCGGACTTTTGATTTCAAGGTTCGCGGCGGCAAGAAGGGAGAAAGCGGTTTCTTCCACTTAAATCATGAATGGGAAGTCAGCTGATCATGAGCTCCGACGTTCGCGTCACCATCGTTATCCTGACATATAACGGCGCTGAATATATAGGTGAGGTTCTAAGCTCGGTGTTTAAACAAAAGACCGATTTTCCTTACGAGGTTTTAATGATCGATTCCGGGTCGACTGACGAGACGCTGGTTGTGGCCGAGGCTTATCCCGTCAGGCTGATGAAAATCGATAAAGGTGAATTCAACCACGGCGAGACGCGCAACAAAGGAGCGGCTGAAGCCAGGGGCGAATTCGTCTGCTACCTTACGCAAGACGCGACGCCGAGGGACGAGACCTGGCTTCAATCTATGATTGAGCCGTTCTCGCGCGACAAGAAGATCGTCGCGGTCTTCGGCAAACACGTACCCCGGGCTGACTGCAATCCGGTTACGGAGCGGGACACCAACGGCGTTTTCGCGGCCATCAGCCCGGACGACCGACCGGTAGTCCGGGTGATTACGTCCGACCGGGACAAAGAGGAGTTGGAGAACTTTCGGAGCATGAAAGGTTTCTACTCCGACGTCAATTCGTGTCTTAGGAAGAGCTATTGGAAGGAGCACCCTTACAAGCCGCTCGATTACGCGGAAGACCAGGTCTTCGGTCGGGAGGTTCTTTTGAGCGGGCATAAAATCGCTTACAGTCCCAAAGCGGCGGTGCTGCATTCGCATAACTACCGTCCGGCGACGTTCGTCCGGCGTTTTTACGACGAATACCGCGGATTGAACATCGCCATCGGCTACCGGGAGAATATCACGTTGCTAAGGCTCTTACCGTCGGCTTGGCGGGGCTGGCGGGCTGACGTCAAATACATTAAGGGTACCGGACGGTACAAGCTGTTCAGGCGCGTCCGCTGGTACTGGTACGCCTGGTTGATGAATCTCGGCCGGCGTGTCGGGGCCTATTTCGCGGCCAGATACGATCGTTTGCCGCCGGGATTCGAACGGCGCATGTCACTGGAAAGGGGTCGTTAGACTTCGATGGGTAATCCGGAGAACGGCATCGGATACTTGATAGGCAGGGCGATAAGCTCTTTGCGGGACGGCGGCATCGGTGGCTTGTTCGACGCTATGGTGAGGTTCTTCAGGAACCTGCCCAACCGGGTGACTCCGATCGACGAGCATCAGGGGTTTGTCGCGGAAGTCGACTTGACCTCTCCGACTAAACTTATGCCGCCGCGGCGGGACATCGACTACGACAACTTGGTTCTGAACTGGGTTATTCCCGACTTTAATATCGGGAGCGGCGGCCACCTGAATATCTTCCGGACGATTTCTTATCTGGAGTCGTTCGGCCACACCAATCGGATATTCATCTACCAACCCGTCAACCATTTCCATGGCGACAAGGCTAACGCTTCGATAAACAAACATTTCGCCAAGGTGAGCGCGGAGGTGGCGATCGGCGTCGACGGGATGCCGGACAGCGACGCGGTCATCGCGACTTCCTGGCAGACGGCCTATCCCGTTTATAAGGTGGCCAACACGCGCCGCAAGATGTATTTCATTCAAGACCTGGAGACATTGTTCTATCCGGCCAGCGCGCAGGAACGATTCGCCGAAAACACCTATATGTTCGGCTTTGACTGTATAACGGCCGGACCTTGGCTGGCCAAGATAATGCGCGAGAAATATCACGAGCGGGCGGATTACTTCGACTTCGCTTACAACCCCGACATTTATTACCCGATGAACCTGCCCCGCCAGAAGAAGATCGTTTTTTACGCGCGGCAGGTAACGCCGAGACGCGGTTATGAACTGGGAGTCATCGCCCTCAAGCTGGTAAAGGAACGGCACCCAGAGTATGAATTCGATTTTGTCGGCTGGCCGCACGCGTCCAAGCTGACGTTTCCCTATAGGAATTTAGGGATATTATCCCAGGACAAACTGGCCGAGCTTTATAACGAGGCGACGCTCGGTTTTGTCATCTCTTTAACCAACCCGAGCCTGGTTAATAAAGAAATGATGGCCTGCGGCCTGCCGGTCGTGGATATCAAGGTCGATTCCACCGACGGCTTCTTCGGCGAGGGGACGATTCTGCTGGCCGAGCCGGATCCGATTAACCTGGCCAACGCCATCTGCTCGTTGATTGAAGACGAGTCCCGCCGCGACGAATTGGCGGCGCGGGCTTTGGAATATCTCGTCGACTATAATTGGGAGAAATCGGCCAGGGAAGTCGAGGCCATCATCAGGCGCAATCTGGGGGATAAGAATGCCGTCATACCTCGATAAATACACCGGCCGGAAGGCGCTCGTTACGGGCGGGCAGGGATTCATCGGCAGCAACGTAACGGCCGCCTTAGTCGCCATGGGCGCCGACGTCACGGTAACCGACGCTTTAGAAGGCGACCGCTGGCGCGGCCTGCTAACCGACGGCGGAAACTTCCGGTTTAAAAAGGCCGACATGACCGACGCCGCGGCGATGGCCGGATTGGTCAAGGGCCAGGATTACGTTTTCAGCCTGGCCGGTTTGTCGGGCGCCGGGGCCAGCAACGCGGCGCCTTTGGAACATATGCGCGTTAACTGTGGCGGCCAGCTGACTGTTCTGGAAGCGTGCCGGGCCGCCGATAGCGACGTTAGGGTGTTCTTTCCCAGTTCGCAGCTGGTCTACGGACCAGCGGACGGCGAGCCGGTCAAGGAAACGCACGCCACCGAGCCCATCTCGATCTACGGTATACACAAACTGGCTGTTGAGAAATATTTTCATCTCTATCACGATCTTTACGGCTTGAGTACTTCGGTCTTGCGGATTCCCAACCCCTACGGACCCGGTCACAAAGTTGGACTGACCTACGGCATCGTGAATTTCTTTATCACCGAACTCCTGGCCGGCAAAACGATCAAGGTCTTCGGTGATGGTTCCCAGATCAGGGATTACATATATATTAGCGACCTGGTCGACGCCATTCTTATGACCGCCGCCGCCGATGGCTCGGCCGGCCGCGTCTTCAATACGGGCGGACCCGAACCCGCACGCTTCGGGGACATGGCCAAGATGGTCTTTGACCTGGTCGGCTCGGGCAACCTGGAATACGCGCCGTGGCCGCCTGACGCGGACAAGACCGAGGTCGGCGACATATTTCTGGACAAGACCGAGATAGAAACGGTCATCGGCTGGCGGCCTAAGACCGCGCTGACGGACGGTCTTAAACGGACGGTCGAGTTCTACCGGTCATTCTTAGGGCGAGCAAGCGCGTGACCGTTTCCGTCGTCTTGTTGAACTGGAATGGCGAAAAGTTCCTGACCGGCTGCCTGGATTCCGTTTTCGCCCAGGACTACGCCGACCTGGAAATAATCGTTATCGACAACGCGTCCTCCGACGGCTCCGTACCGCTTCTTAATGAACGCTACGGCGGACGCGTCACTCTGGTTGAGAACGCCGAGAATACCGGCTTCAGCCGGGCGATGAACCAGGGCTTTCGCCTGGCCAAAGGCGAGTTCATAATGCCGTTGAACTTCGACATCCTGCTCGAGCCGGATTTTGTTTCCCGAATGGTCGAAGCGCTTACAGCGGACGCGCGGCGGGGGTCGGTTACCGGCAAACTGCTTCGTTTTAACGAAACGGGGAAGACGGACATCATCGATTCGACCGGCCATGTGATTTTCAAAAACCGTTACGTGATAAACCGGGGAGAAGACCGACTTGACACCGGGCAGTTCGACGCGGCCGATCTTGTCTTCGGCGCGACGGGCGCGGTGCCGCTGTACAGGCGGAAAATGTTGGATGACATCGCCTGGAACGGCGAATATTATGACGAGTCTTTTTTCATTATGTTGGAAGACGTCGATCTGGACTGGCGCGCCCAGCTTCGCGGCTGGAAATGCGCCTACGCGCCCCTGGCGGTCGCGTATCATTTTCGCTCGGCTTCCGCGGTGTCTAAATCCCGGCTAATCCAGAGGCACTATTACAAGAACCGCTATTTGACCATCTGGAAAAACGATTTTTGGCTAAGCTGGCTGAAACACCTGCCGCAGATAACGCTGATGGACATCTATCTGAATACTGATATTATGTTCACTAGCCCGATTGCGCTGGTGCAGGCCTGGGGCGACTTGGCGCGTTTGACCCCGCTGACGCTCAAGAAGCGGAGTTTCATCAAGAAGAACCGGCGCGTCGCCCGCCGCGATATCGAGCAATGGTTCCGACCGTACTCTTGGATGAGCGACGTCAAGCGAAAGCTGAGATTATCTTGAACGATTACGAGAAGAATGAGGTAAAAAATGAACGGAGGCTAATCGTCCTCCTTCTGCTCCTTACATTCCTGCGGGGAGTCGTTTGGGCCGGTATTATGCCAGCCTACCAATCCCCTGACGAACCGATTCATATGGGGGTCATCCACGTCGTCGGAATGGAATTAAGGATGCCGGCCACGAGCGAGAAGCTTCCCAAGCGCGTCGAGGAGTCTTTGAAGCGCAGCCGCTGGTGGCATGACTGGTATGTCCACGCCGGTTGGAGCCCGGGCTATTTGACTCTGGGGGCGGCCGCGCATCCGCCGCTTTACTACTATCTGATGGCGCCCTTATACCGCATATTTTACGGCGCCGGTGATATGACCCTGGTTATTTTGCGGCTATTTAACGTACTTTTTGCCTTGGGCGTCACCTGGTTTGCCTATATGACGACCAGGATCATGTTTCCTAAGGACGAGTTCATGAAATACGCCGTGGCGTTGCTGGTAATCTTCCAGCCGATGAACGCGTTTGTCGGGTCGGCGGTCAACAACGACAACCTGATGATCTTCTTTATGGCCGGCGTCATTTATTTTATCGCCCGGTTGTTGACGGAAGGGCCGAAGACAAGTATCGGGGTTTGGTTGGGTCTTTTCCTGGGCGGGGGCTTGTTGACCAAGGCGAGCTTCGCGTTTATGGGCCCGCCGGTCATCCTGTTCGTTCTGGTCGCATGTTTGATAAAGAAGCAGCCGGCGGTCAGGGCTTTCCTATTCACCTTCATGACCGGCGCTATCGCTATGATCTCGGGCAGCTGGTTTTATTTGTTTAACTACATCAAGCACGGCTGGTTTACAAGACCCTTTACCGCGCCTTACGGTCATACGGTGGCCGGGAATCTATTTGTCCAGTCGGTCAAACCTGCATATGTTATCAAGATAATCGAGACTTTCTGGGGGAATTTCGGCTGGTTGATGATACCGCTGGACAAACCGATCTATATCTTGCCGGCTGCCTCAATGGCCGCGGCGGCGGCTGGCTTTATTATCGCGGTGGCAAAGATCCGATTGGGCAAGGATAAGATCTCCGCTCGGCAGATCGCTTTCTTCCTTCTGTTGATCGTGCTTAGCGCCGTTAATTACCTGAGCCTGGCGCAGCTTGATGTATCGACGAGGGGAGGGGCGCAAGGGCGGCATATGCTGCTTACCATGGTGCCGCTCCTGATATTGTTCGCCTACGGGATCAGAGCCTGGGTGCCGGAAAAGATGAGAGTGGCCGGCGCCGCGATAGTGGGCGTGGCCTCGTTTCTCTTGATGTCCCTGTCGGTTTGGGCTTACGTGACTCCGTTCTTCTATGGATAGAGGGCTTAGTTTGATGAAAAGAATCCTAAGCGCGTTTGTGATCGGCTCGCTGCTGCTGGCCGCGACCGCGGCGTCGGTGTATGTGGTCAATAAACGGTGGGCCAAAGCGACAAGAATCGGAGCAGACGTCGACGCGCCTGACATGCGCTGGTCGGTCCGCGATCACAAACTCACCCAGACGTTCCGCGCCCGGGAGCGCTACATAGACTCGATCAACATAAACGTCGCGCAGGGTACTCTACCGGAATCAGGCCGCCTGAGGTTGAGGTTATACCGGATCGTCGGCGTCCGGGGCAATAGCTTTGAGACGAAAGAGGTCGCCCTGTCGAATAACTGGTTCAAACAGGACAGCCGACTGTCAGGCTGGTATTCGGCCAGCTTTGACCCGGTCAGACTGGATATTGCCAAGGACTATTTGTTTTCAGTCGAACTGGTGGGGGCTAAGCCTGGAGAGAATCCGAAATGGCAGGCCAACAAGACCAACGAGTACATCGGGGGCACGGGTTATATCGACGGCAAACGTCTTCCGGTGATCAAAGGCCAGTATAGCGCCGACTACATCTTTAAAGTACAGTACATAGTCTCGCTTAAGGACCTGTTCGTGTCGTTCCTCAAAGGCGAGACATTCTATAAAACTACCCTGTCTCCGGCGTTGATTCTGTTGACTTTCGTGGTTCTCGCGTATGTCCTTGCCTGGTTATTAAATGAGATGTTTATCCGGCGGCCCGACGAAGAGTCTCAAGGATCTTCAGACTGACATCGCGCTTTATCGCGATCTTCGCCCCGCGAAGGCTCTTCAGTCGTTCCGGATCGTCGATCAAACCAAAGGCGATTTCGGCGATTTCCCGCCGTTGCGTGCCGGCCAAGATGTTCTTTCCGGCCTCGATATATTCAACCCATTCGGTCTCGTTTCTCATCACCAAAGCCGGCGTGTCTAGAATCGCAGCTTCTTCCTGAACACCGCCCGAGTCGGTCATAGCGAACTTGGCGTTGGACAGCAAGCTGATAAAATCCAGGTAGCCCAGCGGTTCAACGACTTTCATCTCTTGGCTTAGCTTGATGCCGGCCTTCTTAAGGGCCGCCTTGGTGCGGGGGTGTATCGGCAGGACCAGCGTGATTCTTTCGGCTACGTCGTCCAACGCGTTGACGATTTCGCGCAGGGCCTCCGCTTCGTCGGTGTTTTCAGCGCGATGCATCGTGGCCAGAACATAACCGTTCTTGACCAGTCCCAGGCGGTTTAAAGTATCCGATCCGGCAGCCAGTTCGCGGCTTCGCATGCAGGCGTCTATTATGGTGTTGCCGACCAGGTGAATCTTTTCTTCCGCGATGCCTTCTTCCAGCAGGTGCCGGCGGCTGGTCTGGTCGGGAGCGAACAGGAGTGTGGAGCAGTGATCGGTCAAAATCCGGTTGACCTCTTCGGGCATTCTTCGGTTAAAGGACCGGCAGCCCGCTTCGACATGGGCCACCGGAACGCCGGTTTTGGCGCCCGCCAGTCCTCCCGCCAGGGTGCTGTTGGTGTCGCCCTGCACGACCAGGAAATCAGGTTGTTCTTTTTCCAGGATCGGCTCAAGCTTCAGCATTATGCCGGCCGTCTGGGCGATCTGTTTCTGCGACCCGATCTTTAGGGTATAGTCGGCCGGCCGCAGCCGTAATTCGTGAAAGAACACGCTGTCCATCTCAAACGAATAGTGCTGACCGGTATGAACCAGGACGTGCTCGACCGAATCATCCAGTAGCGGAATCAACGACGATAGCTTGATTATTTCGGGCCTTGTACCGAGCACAGTGAGGACCTTCAAGATACCCCCTCTTTTCAGCAGTACAAATCAGAATTATAGCACACGTGCCCATTGGACTAACCGGTTTGGTATATGCTAATCTTTGAAACGTAAACCATCCCGAAACGCGCCCGCCGGCCGGGTTGAACCGCGGGTATTTTATTTCCCTGCCAGGGAGGACGAAGAACTGAAAGTTTCCATTATCGCCCCTATGTACAACGAAGCCGAGAACGTCGCCGAAGCCGTCAAGCAAGTGGCCGCGGCGATGGACGGATACGATTGGGAGTTTATATGCGTCGACGACGGCAGCGCCGACGATACCCTTAAGATATTGAGGGAGGAGGCGGCCAAGAATCCCAGGGTGAGAGCGCTATCCTACGGGCGTAACTGCGGGTCCGGCTACGCGATAAAAACCGGCTTCGCCGCGGCCGAGGGGGACATTATAGTCACCGTCGACGCCGACTTGAGCTACGACCCTAAATTCGTGCCGCCCATGGTCGATATGCTGATAAAAGACCCGTCGGTCGATATCGTGATGGGCTCCCCGTATATGGAAGGAGGCGGTACCGAGAACGTGCCGTTCTTCCGCCTTTTAATGAGCCGCGTCGCCAACTTGTTGCTTGGCGTAGCCCTGCCGGGCCACCTGCGGACCGTCACGGGGATGTTGCGTGCCTACCGAAAAGAAGTCATAGAAGCGCTGGAACTCGAAGCCGACGGCAAGGAAATTCACTTTGAGATAGTCTCGAAAGCTCTGGCCATAGGCTATAACGCTGCGGAGACTCCGGCCGTGCTGAGAGGACGGGAACGCGGCCGGTCGACCATTAAGATTCCGATGGCCATATATTCGCATCTGCTTTTTTCTTTTCTGGAGAAGCCGTCCCTGTTCTTCAGTTTTGTCGGCGTCGTTTTGATGACAATAGGTGTCGCCAGCGGCGTCTATATCGTCGTTCAGTGGCAGGAGGGCATCCTCGACCCGACGCGGCCGCTGATGTATCTTATGATGCTTCTGCTCGTCATCGGTGCCTTGTTCTTGTCTTTCGGGTTCATATCAAGTCAGATTGTTGAGCTGCGGCGCGAGATATACAGGGTCCAAAAGGAAAACTTGGAACTTAAGGCGATGCTGAAAGACAGCTGGCGAAACAGAGAAGACGGTCGTTGAAGATTTGCGTGGTCAGTCCCGGTTATCCGGGTAACGTAAACCCCTGGAACGGGATCCTGATTAAGGAAGACGCCCGTAACATAAGCCGCACCGGCTGCGATGTTTCCGTGGTCACTTCAAAGGTTTTCAGCGAAGACCCCAGTTTTTTCCTGGACGGCGACGTAAAGGTCAACAGATTCTGGTTCCCGTCCGAACGGAAGCTCCTGGCCGAATACGATAATATCCCCGTCTTTCGCGTCGGCGTGTATCTTCTGTCCGGCATATTAAGGACGGTGCGCGTCGTCCGGCGGGAGAAAAGCGACGTCATCCACGCCCATTGGGCCATTCCGGCCGGCTTTATCGCGACCGTCGCGGGCAGACTGACGCGCAAGCCGGTCGTCCTGACGGTGCACGACGCTGACATAACCACCTTCCCGGACAAGAGCAAGATTGCCGGAAAATGCATTACATATGCCTTGAACCACGCCGCCGTGATTATTTGCGTAAACCACTTTCTCGAAGACAGGGTCAAGAACTACTTTCATATCGACCCGGCCAAGGTCAGGTTCATCCCCTTGGGGATAAACAAAGACCTGTTCCAACGAATCGATAAAGCCGAAGCCAGGCGGAAATTGAAACTGCCGGCCGATAAAACGTTGATCCTTTACCTGGGCAGCATGCTGGAGATAAAGGGCGTCAGGCACTTGACGGAGGCGATTCCGAAAGTCGCGGCAGGCCACGATAACGTGTTGTTCCTTATGGCCGGTCACGGGCCGTTGGAGGGCGAGGTCAAGGCAAGGTTGAAAGAATTGAACGTCGGGGAATCGGTTCGCCTGGTCGGTTCGATTCCGCACGACGATATCCCCGTTTGGATGAGCGCGGCCGATGTACTGGTGATTCCCAGTCTGTCAGAGGGCCGCCCGCGCGTCGGCTTGGAAGCCCTGTCGATCGGTCTGCCGATCGTCGGATCGCGCGTCGGCGCCATTCCGGAAATCATCAAAGACGGAGAAAACGGCCTGATTGTAGAGTCGGGCAGCGGCGACAGTCTGGCCGCCGCGTTCAATTCCATTTTGGACGACAAGGAACTATACGAGCGCTTGCGGGCGGGGGCCAAGCTTCTGCCCGAGTTTGACGCGACCGTGGCCGCCGGGCGGGTTGTCAAGGTTTATGAGGAGGTCACCAAGCGGTAATGCGCACTGTCGTTATCGGGGCCGGCCCGGCCGGACTGGGTGCAGCCCGACGTTTGGCGGAGGCGGGAGAAACCGATTGGGCGGTCTACGAGGCCCACGGTTACGTCGGCGGCATGTCGGCCAGCCATGTTGACGAGGCCGGTTTCCTTTGGGACGAAGGCGGGCACGTCCTTTTCTCCAGATATAGGTACGTCGACGCAGTTATCGACGAGGCGATGGGCGACGACTTTCTCCCTTACGAACGCAGCGCCTGGATCTATCTGTTGAATTCATGGGTTCCATATCCCTTCCAAAACAACCTGCGCCATCTCCCGAAGGAAGCCCTGCTTGATTGCCTGGAGGGGTTGACCGAGCTGGCCGTCAGGCGGGAGAAATCCGTAAAGACGTTCAAAGACTGGTTGTTGGCCAACTTCGGTTCCGGCATCTGTGAATACTTCCTTTTCCGACACAACGGTAAATTATGGACCGTTCCCTTAGACGAAGTCGGCGCCTATTGGACCGGCGAGTCGGTTAGCGCCATAAACGTCAGACATGTTCTCTCGGACGTCATCTTCGGCCGGGACGACACTGGCTTCGGAGCCAACAAGTATTTTAAATATCCGCTACACGGAGGCACGGGCGAAATCTGGCGGCGCGTGGCGGCGCCGTTTGCGGACAAGGTCGCGGTGAATAAGCGGATTCAGTCCATCGACCTGGACAAAAAAGAAATCTCCTTCGCGGACGGTGGGGGAGACGCCTACGATAATCTCATCTCAACGATGCCGCTGACAAAGCTGCTGGAGGCGTGCGGCGTGACCGATAAAGCGGTAAAATCTGCGGCCGGTGAATTAAAATCGACCAACGTTCTGGTCGTCGGCGCCGGACTCCGCGACGAGGAAAAAAACAGCCGGGCCTGGGTTTATTACCCGGAAGAAACCGCGCCTTTCTACCGGTGCACACACCTGTCGAATTATTCGCCTTACACGGTACCGGACGGCGACGCTGAGAAATATAAATCATACATGTTCGAGGTCGCGTACCGGCCGGGCGAAACCGTCGACCGCGAGGCCGCTTTCGAGGGGTGTCTGGCTGCCATCAAGGCGGCCGGCGTCGTCGGACCCGACTGTCGGGATCATCTCGTGTCGCGGTATTATAACGACGTGCCGGACGCTTATCCGATTCCCACGCTCCGACGTGAAGAGGCCTTGGATGTGATTCTGCCATATCTGAACTCCAGAGGTGTTTTTTCGAGCGGCCGGATGGGCGCCTGGAAATATGAACTGGCCAGTATGGACCAAGCCTTCATGCAGGGTGTGCACACCATCGAGGAATTGCTGGGACAGAGTCTGTCCGGTTAAGACCGGACCAATTGGGGGATGACAACAGTTGAAAGTCCTTGTTACCGGCGGCGCCGGTTTCATCGGTTCCAACATCGTCGACGCTTTGCTGAACGCGGGTCACGCCGTAGCCATTGTCGACGATCTGTCGACGGGTTTGTTGGACAACATTAACCCGTCCGCGGAATTCTTCCAGCTTGATATCCGCGATAAAGGTGTAGGCAAAGTGCTAACCGACTGGCGGCCGGACGCTGTGTGCCATCACGCGGCCCAGATCGACGTCAGGGTATCGACAGAGGACCCGGTCTTCGACGCCGACGTGAACATTCTGGGTTTCCTCAACCTTTTGGAGAGTTCCAAGAGTCTCGGCGCGCGCTTTGTCCTGGCGTCGACTAGCGCGGTCTACGGGGAAACGGAACGTCTGCCGGTCGACGAAACCGCGGTCGTCAGTCCCATCTCGCCGTACGGCATCACAAAATCGGTATCGGAACAATACCTGCGGTTTTACCACGAAACTTACGGTCTGTCATATACTATTCTTCGGTACGGTAATGTTTACGGTCCCCGGCAGAATCCGTACGGAGACGCTGGCGTCATCGCCATCTTTTCGGAGACGATGCTGGACGGACGGACGCCGAACATTTACGGCGATGGGAAGCAGTTGCGGGATTACGTTTATGTAAGTGACGTCGTAGCCGCCAACTTATTGGCGCTTAATCATGGCTACAACGGCGCGTTCAACATCGCGACCGGCCGCGGGACATCGGTCCTGGAGCTGTTCGAGGCCGTCAAGAAACTGGCCGGTTTTACCGGCCAAGCCGTGTTCAAGGACAAGCGAGCCGGCGAGCTGGAAAAAAGTTATTTGGATGTTTCTCGCGCGCGGGACATACTAGGTTGGTCGCCCATGAATGAACTAAAGACCGGCTTGTCATTAACCGTTGAGTATTTTAAAAGCAAGCATAAAGGAGAGGATTCTTGAGCGGCAGGCATATCCCGATAGCTGAACCGGATATCGGTCCGGACGAAATCGCGGCCGTCACCGCGGCCATGGAGGCGAAATCACTTGCCCAAGGGTCGCGCGTCGCGGAGTTTGAAGAGCGGTTCGCCGAATTCATGAGCGTCAAGCACGCCGTCGCCGTCAATTCGGGCACAGCCGCGCTGCACACCGCGCTGCTCGCGCTGGGCGTCGGACCGGGCGACGAGGTTATCACCTCGTCATTCTCCTTTATCGCCTCGGGGAATTCGATTTTGTACACCGGCGCCAAACCTGTCTTCGCCGATATCCGGGAAGAGGATTTTAATATTGACCCGGCCGCCGTCGAAGCCGCCATTACCCCGAAAACCAAAGCCGTCATGCCCGTCCACCTCTTCGGGCAGCCTTGCGACATGGAGATTATTAACGACATCTGTCTGGACCGCGGACTCGCGCTGGTTGAGGACACCTGCCAGTCGCACGGCGCCACTTATCGCGGGCTGTGCGCCGGCACGTTCGGGACCGGCTGTTTTTCCTTCTACCCGACCAAGAACATGACTACGGGCGAGGGCGGCATGCTGACAACCGACGACGCGGTTGTCGCCGATAAAGCCAGGTTGGTCAGGGCGCACGGCATGAAAGTCCGTTATCATCACGAAACACTGGGTTATAATTACAGGATGACGGACATGGGTGCCGCCATCGGGCTTGTTCAACTGGAGAAACTGGTCGGGTATAACGATCGTCGGTTCCAAAACGCGATGTTCCTGAACGAACAACTGGCGGATGTAAAAGGCCTGGTGACGCCTAGCATATTGCCTGATAGGACGCATGTGTTCCATCAGTACACCGTCAGAATCACGCCTGAGTTTGCCTTAAAGCGCGATGATTTCGTCAAAGCGTTAGGGGATAGAGGAATCGGCAACGGCATCTACTACCCGATACCGATACACCGGCAACAGGTCTATCTGGACCTGGGATATAAGGTCAACCTGCCGGTAACCGATATGATGGCGGAAGAGGTCGTTAGCCTGCCCGTCCATCCAAACGTCGGCCCGGCCGACCTGGAGCGCATAGCGGCCGCTGTTAAGGAGATTGCGAATGGTTAGAGTCGGAGTAATCGGTTGCGGCGCGATGGGCGCCAACCACGCCCGGATCTATTCAATGATGAAAGGGACGGAGTTCGTCGGTGTTTTTGACGTCGACTCGAAGAAGGCGCGGGCTGTGGCGGCCAAGTATAACACCAAGGCGTATGCCGATTACCGTGAACTTATGGACAAGGTTGACGCGGTCAGCATTGTCGTCCCGACCGCCCACCACTATGAACTTGCCAAGGAGTGCCTGGAGGCGGGCTTGGACGTCCTTCTGGAAAAACCAATCACGGAGACGGTCGCCCAAGCCGACGAACTGATCGCCATCGCCGGGACCGGCGGACGGATCTTGCAGATAGGACACGTGGAGAGGTTTAATCCGGCGATACTTGAGTTGGCCAATATCGTGACTAAACCGGTCCACATCGAAGCCAGGCGTTTCAGTCCCTACGACGCGCGCATATCAAGCGGCATCGTCCTTGATCTTATGGTGCACGACCTGGATATCGTCATGAACCTGGCCGGTTCGCCGATCAAAAGCGTTAAAAGCATGTGCGCGAACGTGAAGGACGATTCCCCGACGGAGGACCTGGCCCAAGTTTCCATCATGTTCGAGAACGGCGTGACAGCCAGCCTGATTGCCAGCCGGGTTCACCAGAACAAAGTCAGACAGCTGAACATTGCCGAGGCGGACGCCTATATAACCGTGGACTACATGAAGCAAGAACTGGTCATCTACCGCTACGTTTCGGCGGACATGATACAAGAAGGCGAGGTCAAGTACCGCCAGGAGGTAATTACGGAGATTCCGTTCCTGCAACGCCGCGGCGAACCGTTGTGGATCGAGCTTGACCATTTCGTCAACGCGGTCGAGGAACGCTCGGAACCGTTGGTTACCGGGACGCAAGGGCGCGACGTGTTAAAAGCCGCGCTGGACATAGTTGTGGCGGGCGCCTCATGACCGCCTTCATCCATCCCACGGCCGAGGTGTCCGACCGCGCCGTCGTCGGCGACGGCGCCAAGGTCTGGCACTACGTCCAGATTCGCGAAGGGGCCAAGGTCGGCGCGGGCTGCGTATTGTCAAAAAGCGTTTATATCGACCAAAATGTGACCGTTGGAGATCGCGTAAAAATCCAGAACGGTGTGTCCGTCTATCAGGGCGTTACAATTGAAGACGATGTTCTGATCGCGGCCAACGTGGCTTTTACCAACGATAAACATCCACGGGCGTTCTTGGAGGATTGGACGATTACCCCGACTTTGATTAAGAAGGGGGCGTCCGTCGGCGCTAACGCGACGATTGTCTGTGGCGTCGTCATCGGCGAATACGCGATGGTGGGGGCGGGCAGCGTCGTGACCAAAGATGTACCGCCTTACGGTTTGGTAGTCGGGAATCCGGCCGCCTTAAAGGGTTATGTGGACGAGCGGGGAAGGCCGCGGTGAAAGCTGTTATCCTGGTCGGCGGGGAAGGAACGCGTCTTCGCCCCCTTACCTGTAATATCCCCAAACCGATGCTGCCGATGATGAACCGACCTTTCATCGAGCACGTTATCAAGCACCTGGCCAAGCATGGCGTTGACGAGGTTATTCTGAGCGCCGGCTACAAACCGCAGGCATTTGACTCGCACCTCGGCGACGGCCACGAATTCGGCGTCAAGATCACCTACGTCGTCGAGAAGCGTCCCCTGGGGACTTGTGGCGCGGTCAAGAACGTAGCCGAACTGCTGAACGATTCATTCGTTGTCTGCAACGGCGACATCCTGACCGACCTCAATATCTCGCATATGCTGGAGTTCCACAGGAAGAAACAATCGTCCGTGACCATCGCGCTGACAAGCGTCGAGGATCCGACTCAATACGGGCTTGTGCCCATAGACGACAAGGGACGTGTTACCGAATTCCTGGAAAAACCGAGTTGGGACGAGGTCACGACCGATCTCATCAACGCGGGCACCTATATCCTCGAGCCGGAGGTGTTGAACGGCGTCAGCCAGGGTGTTCATTGTTCTTTTGAGCGGGACCTGTTTCCTGAGCTGCTGGGGGCCGAGAAGCCGGTCTTCGGGATGCCGACCGGCGCGTACTGGATCGATATCGGTTCGCCTTCAAAGTATTTGAGAGCCCATAAAGATATTCTGAATGGCAAGGTCGGTATCGATGTTGCCGGCGACGAAATCAAGAAGGGCGTCTGGGCGTGCGACGGAGCGGACATATCCGACAAAGCGATGGTTTTTGGACCGACGCTGATCGGCGCTGGAGTATCGGTCGCCGCCGACGCTGACATTTTCGGCCAAACGGTTATCGGCGACAACTGCGTTATTGCCGGAGGAGCTCGTCTGGAAGGTTGCGTCCTCTATGAAGGCGTGTCCGTCGGCGAGGGAGCAGTCGTCAAAGACAGTATCCTGGGCAAGGGCGTCACGGTCGGCGCGAAAGTTCGAGTAGAGGAAGAAGCGATTCTAGGGGACAATACCGTTGTCGACGAGGAAAACGTTCTGAAGAAAGGCGTCAAGATCTGGCCGGACACGAAGGTCGGCCGCGGCATGATCCGTTTCTGATACCCGCGAAAAGGAGCGAACATGAAGGCACTGATTACCGGAATAACCGGCTTCGCCGGCAGCCATCTAGCCGAATTCTGTCTGAAGCGCGGGGACGTCGAGGTATTCGGCACGGTCCGACCCCGCAGCCGGATGGACAACATCACGCATCTGGTCGGGCAAGTCAAGCTGCTTGACTGCGACATCAGGGACGCGGCCTCCGTCCGGGACGTCATAGAAAAGACGCGGCCGGACTATATCTTCCATCTGGCCGCGCAGAGTTTCGTGCCGACGTCGTGGCGCGCCCCGGCCGAGACGCTGACAACCAACATCGTAGGCGAGGTCAATATCTTCGAGGCCTGCCGCGAACTGGGAATCAACCCGCGCATCCAACTCGCCTGCAGCAGTGAAGAATACGGGATGGTGTACGAGAACGAAACGCCGATCAAGGAGACCAATCAGCTTCGGCCCTTGAGCCCCTACGGGGTGAGCAAGGTGACGCAGGACCTGCTGGGTTACCAATATCATGCCAGCTACGGCATCCTGGCCGTCCGGACCCGCGCTTTCAATCACACCGGTCCGCGGCGCGGCGACGTCTTTGTCACCTCCAACTTCGCCAAGCAGATCGCCGAGATTGAAAAGGGCAAAACGGAACCTGTTCTCCACGTCGGCAACCTGGAGGCTATTCGTGATTTTACTGATGTTAGGGATATGGTATACGCCTACTGGTTGTCACTGGAGAAATGTCAGCCAGGCGAGGTTTACAATATCTGCTCCGACACCGGGGTCAGGATCGGGGACATGCTGAATACTCTGCTGACAATGTCGACGGCCAAGATCGAGACGAGGCAGGATCCCGCTCGGATGCGGCCATCCGACGTCGAGGTGCTTATTGGAGATTCCAGCAAGTTCAGGCAGGCGACCGGCTGGAAACCGGAGATCGAGTTCGCCGCCACGCTGACGGATCTGCTTGATTTCTGGAGAGAACGCGTTTGATTTCTTCAATCCGATTCTAAACGATGACCAATGACAGGGCTTACTTAGCAAGGTCGGATGTCGATCTGATCGAAACCATTCAGACCGCGTTGGACGGGATTGATTGGCATTCAATTATTCCGCAAAACTCCAAAGTCTTTATAAAAACCAATCTAACCTGGCCTTCCTATAAACCCGGCGTGACCACGTCACCGCTTGTGATAGACGCTTTCCTATCTGTCCTCAAACGCCGCACCGACGCCATTTACCTTTGTGAATCCGACAAAGGCTATCTCAACCAATCATGTATTGAATCGCTTCGCGGGAACGGTCTTGACGAGATTCTGCAGCGTCATGGCGTGTCCTTCGTTAATCTTTCTGAAATGCCGGTAAGGGAAGTAACGGATACGGTGCGAGGGAAGGAAATCAAGATTCCGCTACCCGAACCGCTGCTCGGGGATGATGTCATATTCATATCGATGCCCGTTCTTAAGACGCACTCTCTGACCGGCATTTCCGCGGGGATGAAGAACCAATATGGCTGTGTCCAACATGCTGTTCTGCCTTTATATCACCATATGATCAACGAGGTTCTTGCAGTTGCTAATAGGCACTTGAACCCTCGGTTAGTCGTCGTCGACGCGACCTATGCTCAAGACGGAAACGGCCCGTTCTTCGGCCAGCCCGTGTTGATGGACACGCTCATCGTGACTAACGGCATCAGAGCCTCTGAGCCGGTCGCTTGCGCCTTAATGGGAATTGATATGGATCAAGTGCCGCACTTGAAGTTCGCGCGAGAGGAAGGTCTGGTAGCCGGAATCGAAGATGTGGAATTGAATGCGGACATTAAAGACTTTGCAGCCTGGAGTTTTAAAGATACCAGGACCTGGCTGAACCAGTTCTCGTACCTGGTATTTCGACGCTATTGGTTGTCTAAATTAGTTTACGACTCGCCGCTGACCGGGTTGGCCTATGCCGCCGCTAATATCTTGAGACGAAAAAAGATCGGTTAGGACATGACGGAAACAGACCGTAAGAAACCGCTAGCCGGTATAATGGCGCTTTTCATCGGCTTTACTGTTGTCGCAGTAGTTTGGACCTATCCTCTTGTCGCCCATTTTGATAAGGGAATTCCCGTAGGTTATCAGCAGTCGGGTCAATATAAGAGCGAAGGGTTAGTGGCGAGCGACAGCCTTGAACAGTATTACTATTTTTGGAACTTTCAGCAGTCTCACGGAAACCCCAAATATCTTTTTGCAGACAATTACCAGTACAGTATATCTGACGCAAAACCGTTGATACATTTTTGGGGACTTCCCACAAATGTATTGTTTGCGTTTTTATCGATTCTTGGAGCCATAGCGGCATACAATCTGATTTTTTTGCTCTCGATCCCGGCGGCCGGGGTTTCGATGTATGCATTGGTTCGTTATTACACGAAGAGTGTTCAAGCCGGGATAGCTGCCGGTCTGGCCTTCTCTCTGGCGCCTTATTTCCTATCGAAATTATATGTCGGCCACCTTTATAGTTTGGCGATTTTCCTGGTCCCATTAGCGATATTTTGGTTGGAGAAAGCATTCGATTCCAAACGTCTTCTGTTCGGCCTGCTGTCCGGTGTCTCGGCTTTATTGATTGCGCTAACCGACCCGAGCTTATCTTTCTATTTCTTCATTTTTATAATGCTGTACGTTGTTTTCAGGTTGTCGAAGCAATATCGTGACGGAGAAAGCCTGATGGCAGGCATAAAGAGTCTGTCCATATTTTTTGGCCTGGCGGCGCTCGGTGCCGTCTTCCTGCTTATAACGAAGTTTATCGCCATCGATAAGTCTTTTATATCTGGCGGCAGACCATGGGCGTCGGTTGCGGAGTTCTCTCCACGGTTGGCGAATCTCTTTATAAAGCAGTGGTATGGAAATGTTTCGTGGGAAAAGAACATCTATATGAGCGTCGGAGCCCTAAGCTTTACCGCCGGCATATACTTGTTCGATCGCCTTCGAGCCGCGGTTAGCCGTGCCAAGGAAAGACGTGTTACGGGCGTGGAATACTTCTATATATTCGTTCTGATTATTAGCGCGACCTTAGCGCTAGGCGCGTCGCTTGATAGTTATTTCCCAGTGTACAGGTTCTTGTTCGATCGCGTTCCTTTGTTGAATTACTCAAGGACGCCTGCTCGCATCATGGTTCTCGGGCATCTGTCGCTGGCCGTGCTTCTCGGGTTTGCGGTTATGAGATTCAGGGATCTAACGGCACAGTATTTCTCGGGAAAAGAAGCGCGAACCGGAAGCATTCTCTTTAACGTTGTTATGCTCACGGTCGTCGCCTTGCTGCTGTTCGATTATTTTCCCCCGCCCGCCAGGATCAGTGTTCTACCGGCACGGAGCCCGGTATATGAGTTCGTAAAGAAAAACGCGAAATCCGGAAAAGTGCTGAATATCCCGATTGCTTGGCATTACGCGAGCACGTACTATGAATACTACTTGACGATATCTCAGACGCGAATGGTTAACGGAAGAGGTTCGCTGGTACCGGAGACTTGGCTTCAGGCTTTAAAGAAGATAGGACCGGCGGGGCAGGGACTGCTGGACGATAAGGTTTACGGGGAATTAAAGAAGCTGAGAGTTAAGTATATTGTCGTTTATCCCAAAGAGTTTAACGCAGAGATGGATCCGCCATTTGCGGAATTCAGACGAAACCTGGAATTCTCTGGAAAAGTCAAATACATAACCAGAGAATCAGATATGATTCTATATGAGTTAAATTAGACGTTGATCAAAGGAAACCATTGGCAGATAACGGAATAAAACAAATAACTTTCGGCACCGACGGGTGGCGCGGCGTTATCGCCGCGGACTTCACGTTCGATAACGTCCGCCTGGTGACGCAGGCAGTCTGCGATTATGTAATATCTGAATCACGGAAGCGCGTAACCGTTACCTCTCCCCCGCGGGGAGAGGATAAAGGTGAGGGGGCCGCAGCGCAGATGACAAAAAACGGGAGCTCCTCCCCAGATCCCTCTCCCCCGCGGGGAGAGGATAAAGGTGAGGGGGCCGCACCGACACTCGTAATTGGTTACGACACCCGTTTTCTCTCCGACAAGTTTGCCCGAGAGGCTGCTTGCGTGGCCGCCGCTAACGGCATAAAAGTTCTCCTGACTGAGGAATTCGCACCGACGCCGGCCATTTCCCAGGCCGTGGTCGATAGTGAAGCCGACGGGGCCGTTGTTTTTACCGCCAGCCATAACCCTTATAAGTACAACGGACTCAAGTTCAAGGCGTCCTATGGCGGTTCCGCCTCGCCCGTGGCCACGGGCGCGATAGAAAAATGTTTAAGGAAAAACATCGCCGCCGGCCGGCAGCCGTTGCTTGTTGATTTCGATGAAGCCATCCGCGGCGGCTCGATTGAGCTGTTCGATCCGAAAACCCCGTATCTAGTCCGTCTCGCCGAACTGGTGGATATGGAGATCGTCAAGAACGGGGGCATGGGCGTAGTCGTCGACCCCATGTATGGCGCCGGCCAGGGATATCTGCGGGAGTTCTTCCAGGCAGCCGGCTGTCCGGTCAGTGAGATACACGACTGGCGGGATCCTTATTTCGGGGGAGTGGCGCCTGAACCGCTGGATGCCAACCTGGAAGATTTGGGCCGGGCGGTCTCGGCCGAATATCCGCTGGGAGTCGCCTTGGACGGGGACGCCGACCGGGTCAGCGCCGTCGACGTAACCGGCGACTTCATAAACCCGCACCGGATTTTCGCTCTCATCCTGCAATATCTCCACAAGGTTAAAGGCCTGTCCGGAGACGTCGTCAAGACGGTGTCGACGACGGGCTTGATCGACCTCATGGCCGCGGCTTACGGCCTGCACCTCCACGAGACGCCGATCGGTTTCAAATATGTCTGCGACCTTATGATCAGCGGGGACGTTCTGATCGGCGGCGAAGAAAGCGGCGGGATCGGCGTCAAGGGACACCTGCCGGAACGGGATGGCATGCTCATCGGGGCGCTCTTGACGGAGATGATGAACTACTACGGAAAACCCTTGGGCCAAATTTACGCCGACCTGGAGACAAAGCACGGCGTCTTTCTCTACGACCGGACGGATGTGGAGATAGACGAGGATCACCGTGATGCTATACTGGGGTATCTTGAACGATTCAACCCGACCGAGCTCGACGGAGTTGTTGTGGACGCTACAAATACGACGGACGGTTTCAAATTCTGCTTGGCGGACGCCAGTTGGTTGATGATCAGGCCGTCCGGAACCGAAGCCGTGGTCAGAATCTACGCCGAAGCGGGCAGCCGGACGCGCGTCGAGCAGCTCCTGGCCAGGGGCGGAACCATCATCAAGGAGGCCTTGGCATGAAAGCCGTTATTCCGGCAGCGGGACTTGGAACCCGTTTTCTACCTGCTACCAAAGCGCAACCGAAAGAAATGTTGCCCGTCGTTGACAAACCGACAATTCAATATGTGGTTGAAGAAGCCGTCGCCTCCGGTATCGACGATATCTTGATTGTGACCGGCCGCGGTAAGCGAGCAATCGAAGATCATTTTGATAAATCGTTTGAACTAGAGGAGACACTGAAGCGCGACCAAAAAACGGAAGCGCTTGATCAAGTCAAAAGTTTGGCCGATATGGCGGATATCCACTTCATTCGCCAAAAGCGACAGTTGGGTTTGGGTCACGCGATTCTCTGCGCGCAGAAATACGTAGGAAACCAGCCGTTCGCGGTTCTTCTCGGAGACACCATTACGATGTGCGAAACGCCCTGTACAAAAGAGCTGGTTGCCAACTATAAGAAATACAACGCCTCGATAATCGCCGTAGAACGGGTGCCGGATGATAAGGTATCAAATTATGGCATTGTAGACGTAGAAGAGACCGACGGCGACGGCATCTTTAAGGTAAAATCACTGGTCGAGAAGCCGGCTAAAGACGAGGCCCCGTCAAACCTGGCGATCTTCGGACGGTATGTATTGACGCCGGAGATTTTTACGGCTCTCGAACAAACAGAGCCGGGTAAGAACGGCGAGATTCAGCTAACGGACGCCCTATCGCTATTACTTGAGAAACAGGATATCTACGCTTATGAAGTCACTGGTCGCCGCTACGATATAGGGAATAAGCTCGACTGGTTGAAAGCGACCATCGAACTCGCCCTGGAACGCCAGGACTTAAGTAAACCTCTTAAAGAGTACTTAAAAAGTATATGTAACGACTAAGGCGACGTCCGTCCTAAACCCTCTCTGCTTCGATAGTCCTGCTTGAAGTGGTATAATACTGCTGTCTTTCTGCTTGATTATGATGTTGCGGAGGTCTTTTGGGTACGGTTTTAGTCACCGGCGGGGCCGGTTTTATCGGTTCGCATCTGTGTCTCAAGTTGCTTCAACAGAACGATGTCATATGTGTGGACAGTCTAATCTCCGGCAATAAGCAAAACCTTTCGGCCGTCTTTGACGAGCCCGGTTTTACTTATATCGAACACGATATCACCATACCCTTTGATGTCGGACAAAATCTCGATGAGGTCTACAATCTGGCTTGCCCGGCCTCACCGCCTGACTATCAAGCCCATCCGGTAGAGACCTTAATGGTTTGCGCCGCAGGGGTTAAAAATGTTCTCGATTTGGCCGTGAAACATAAGGCCAGGTTCTTACACACGTCAACTTCGGAAGTCTACGGGGACCCGTTGGAACATCCTCAGAAAGAAACATATTGGGGACACGTAAATCCCATCGGCACTCGCAGCTGCTATGACGAGGGCAAACGGTTCGCGGAAAGTCTTATCGTCAACTATCGACAGAAGTATGATCTGGACGCGAAGATCGTCCGCATCTTCAATACGTACGGGCCGATGATGAGGGCAAATGACGGCCGGGTTGTCTCTAACTTCATCAACCAAGCCTTGCAGGGTGAAGACCTGACGATTTACGGAGACGGCACGCAGACCAGGTCATTTTGTTACGTTGCGGATATGATCAACGGAATTTTAGCGATAACAGCCTCGGGTGAGACGGGTCCGGTTAACCTGGGCAACCCGGTTGAAATGACAGTAGGCGAGCTGGCAGACAAGATTCTTGACCTGACCGGTTCGTCATCGCGGACTGTCAATAAACCGTTGCCGGCAGATGATCCGACTCAGCGCCGTCCCGACATAACGTTGGCTCAAGAAAGACTTGCCTGGAATCCAAGCGTCAGCTTAGATGACGGGCTTAAAGAAACAATCAAATGGTTCAGGAAGCAGTAGGATAGGAGCACAAAGAAACATCTCCCTCTCCCCTACGGGGAGAGGATTGAGGTGAGGGGGACAAGACCCATCTAGGGGTCAGGACTCTTGCGTAAGAAGAAAGTCCTGACCCCAAAGTCTGCCCCTAAATCATCCCCGAGCGAAGTCGAGGGGTCGAGAAGCAGGAGACAGAATGAACATCGCGATGTTCGGAACGGGTTATGTCGGCCTGACGACCGGCGCGTGTCTTGCCGAACTTGGGCATAATGTGACCTGCGTCGACATAGACGATGCGCGGATTGAAGGACTCAACCAGGGTCAGATTCCGTTCTACGAACCGAGCTTGGAGGAGCTAGTTATTCGCCACCGCGAGAGTGGCAGGATCAGCTTCATTCTTGACGGAGCGTCGGCGGTCGATAAGAACGATGTGATTTTTGTTGCCGTCGGCACACCGACGGCGCCTGACGGCACGGTTGATTTGAGTCAGGTCATGACGGTGGCGGAAACAATCGGCGGCAACATGAAAGGATACAAGCTGGTCGTGGACAAGAGCACGGTTCCTCCCGGAACGGGAGCGCGAGTCAGGGAAATAATTGCACAGCTTTATCAAGGTGACTTCGACGTGGTATCAAATCCGGAATTTCTGAAGGAGGGTTCGGCCGTCGAGGACTTTGTCAAATCAGATCGTGTCATCATCGGCGCTGAATCTGAACGCGCGACGGAGACAATGCGCTCCATTTACGAGAAACTCGATTGCCCAATTCTAGTAACGGATATGGTCACCGCCGAGATAATCAAGTATGCGAGCAACTCGTTCTTGGCGATGTCGATTTCGTTTATCAATATGGTTGCGGAGGTATGTGAGAAGATAGGAGCCGATGTCGAGTTAGTCGCCGAGGGCATGCGTCTTGATAAGAGAATCGGCCGGCACGCCTTTCTCAATGCGGGATTAGGCTACGGCGGCAGCTGTTTTCCAAAAGACGTAAAAGGATTGATACAGATATCGGAAGAAAACAGCGCGGACGCCTGCTTGCTTAAAGCTGTTGATGATATCAACAAACGTCAGCGCGAGAGATTTATGGACAAGATCCGGACGGTCATGCCCGAACTAAAAGGTGCTGTTATCGGCATCTGGGGACTGTCTTTCAAGCCGGGGACAGATGACATCCGCGAAGCGCCCGCTTTCGACATTGCCGAGTGGTTGCTTGCGGCAGGAGCCAACGTTAAAGGTTATGACCCGGTTGCCGCCGCGAACATGGCAAAAGCGCTGCCGGATATTGATTATTGCCGAACAGCCATGGATGCGGCCGATGGAAGTGATTGTCTACTGATCGTGACGGAATGGTCCGAGTTCAAACAAGCTGATCTACTCGAACTTAAACAGCGATTGGCAAGGCCGTTGATTATTGACGGACGCAATATTTTTGACCCACGAGAGATGGCAAATCTTGGTTTCTGCTACCTAAGCGTAGGTAGATAATGACGAACGCGAAACTGTCATGAGTCGAAAACTTTCGGTCATCGTACCCGCGTACAAGGCAAGCGAGCACATAAGTGAGAACCTTGTCCGGCTTGAGGAAGAATTAAAAACACTTAACCGACCTTACGAGGTCATCGTCGTCTGTGACGGCTGCCAGGATACTTTTCGCGAGGCCGTTAAGAACAGTTCTGAAAACCTGAAAGTTTTTTCCTACGAGCACAACATGGGCAAAGGATATGCCTTGAAATACGGCGCCGTCCGCACGACAGGCGAACTCGTTACGTTCATCGACGCCGACATGAGCATCGATCCTCACGAAATAGACACATTCATCAAACTTATGGACATATACGCGTCCGATATTGTCATCGGGTCAAAGAGACACCCTCAATCGAACGTTCACTATCCTTTGTTTCGCCGGATGCAGAGCGTTGCTTATCAGATGCTGATCACGATGCTATTCCAAATCAACGTAAAGGACACGCAGGCGGGTTTAAAGCTCTTCAGGCGGGACGTGCTTTTGAAAGTGTTACCTCGAGTGCTGGTCAAGGCATATGCGTTTGACCTCGAGATTCTTGTTGTCGCTCACCGTCTGGGATACAAGAAGGTGTTGGAGGCTCCGATCGAGATCAAGCAACAATTCTCGACAACGACCAACTTGCGCGCAGCTTGGAGAGTTTTGTTGGACACGGCCGCTATTTTCTACCGTTCGCGGATCCTGAAATACTATGATAGAGACCATATTTTCATTGAGGTAGCCGAGTCCGAGCCGTCGGTCTCGATAATCATTCCCGTTAAAGAGATCAACGATTATGTCGGAACGTCGGTACGTCACCTTCATGACCTGGGGTATCGGAATTATGAGGTAATCATATTTCCCGACGAAGGACAAAAACCCGCGGATTTTCCCGAGGAAATCAGGGTCATTCCCTCGGGGCCGATCGGACCGGCTGAAAAGAGAGACCTAAGCCTTAAATACGCCGACGGTTCGATTCTGGCGTTTCTTGACGACGACGCATATCCTAGAGCCGACTGGTTAATCAACGCGGCCAGGCATTTCCACAATAATGACGTGGCCGCAGTGGTTGGGCCTGCCGTTACGCCCGACGACGACGATGTCCGTCAGCAAGCCTCCGGGGCCGTGTTGGAAAGCAGATTGGGAGCCGGCACTTTGACGTATCGCTATGTACCGAAAGGCCCGCGCGAAGTCTACGATTTTCCTTCCGTCAACCTGCTCATTAGAAAGAACGTGTTTTCCGAGGTTGGAGGGTTTGACACTCACTACTGGCCCGGCGAGGATACGAAACTTTGCCTGGACGTCGTCAATTTAGGCAAAAAAATAATATACGATCCGGACGTATTGGTCTGGCACCACAGAAGGCGTCTGTTCGGTCCGCATCTCAAACAGATTGCCGGATACGCTGAACATCGCGGATATTTTGCCAAGACATATCCGCGCACATCTCTTAAGCTGGCTTACTTTGTCCCGTCACTGTTTGTCGTCGGCTTGGCCGGCGGTATTCCTTTGGCTATTGCCAGTAAGTGGCTGGCGATTGTCTATCTGTTATGTCTGACTGTTTATGCTACGGCCGTCGTGTTTTCAGCGGCCTGGGTTGCGTTTATGAAGAACAATCTGAAGGTGGGTCTGTTGTTCATACCCGGGATCGTCTCAACACATATCACCTATGGCGTCTATTTCATGAAAGGCCTATTCATGAGGGAACTTAAACAATGAAAGTAATGATCGCATATCCGCCGATTGAGGATGGGAAAGGTATTCCGCTTCTCACCCAGAACCGGCAGTTCCAGTGGTTCAACAAACCGACCTATATTTATCCGGTGGTGCCCGCCACGGCGGCGACCTTGCTGAAGTCAAAAGGGTACGACGTGGTTTGGGCAGACGGTATCGCGGAGGGTTTGACCTACTCGCGCTTTGTCGATATGGTCCGGCAAGAGAACCCGGACATAATAGCAATCGAGACCAAGACGCCGGTTGTTAAAAAACACTGGCGGATTGTTGACGAGTTCAAGGCCTTGGCGACCGATGACTGGAAACCCAATGTTGTTCTGTTGGGCGACCATGTAACCGCGCTGCCACGTGAAAGCATGGAGAACTGCCGGGTCGATTTTGTTCTGACCGGCGGCGATTATGATTTCTCCCTGTTAAACTTGGCCGACCACTTGTCACGCGGGTCCGCGCTGGAACCCGGGGTTTGGTACAGGCGGAACAGTGACATAGATAATACGGGCAAGTTCGAGCTCAAACATGACTTGAATGACGAGCCGACAATCGACCGGGACCTGACAAAATGGCGCCTCTACGCCTACAAGAACGGGAATTTCAGGAAACGACCGGGCGCTTATGTCATGGCAGGCCGCGATTGCTGGTGGGGCAAGTGTACATTCTGTTCCTGGACGACGATATTTCCCAAATACCGGGTGAGGAAACCGGAAAACGTCCTTGATGAAATCGGCGAGTTGATAGGGAAATATGGGGTACGCGAAATCATGGACGATACCGGGACGTTTCCCGCTGGTCAATGGCTGGAGACGTTCTGTCAAGGGATGATCGACCGGGGCTACAACAAGAAAGTCACGATGAACTGCAATATGAGAGCCGGCGCTCTCAAGAAGAAACATTACGATATGATGGCTAAAGCCGGTTTCCGGATGCTCCTTTATGGATTAGAGGCGGCAGATCAAACAGTGCTGAATCGTGTTAATAAAGGTACGACCACGGAAGAAATAGCCGAAGCATGTCGGATGGCCAAGCAAGCCGGTTTACAGCCGCATATAACCACGATGGTCGGCTATCCCTGGGAGACTAAGGAAAGCGCCACGAAGACAATCGATTTTGCCCGCGATTTGTTTGCCAAAGGGTGGGTAGACAGCTTGCAGTCATCGATAATCATCCCGTATCCCGGGACGCCCTTATTTGACGAATGCAAAAAGAACGGGTGGTTGGTAACGGAAGACTGGGATCGCTATGACATGACCGAGTCTGTGATAAAGAGCGCCTTGAGCAATGAAGATATCAAGGATTTGACTAAAGGACTCTACAAATCATTTCTGACGCCGAGATTTATCATTAAAAAACTCTTAGCTATTAGGTCTTTTCAAGACATCAAATTCTTAGGGAGGGCCGGACTTTCGGTTATCAGCCGGCTCCGGGAATTTTCCAGAGGTACATCGTGAGCATTGATGATGAAGGATGAATCGTGCGTAAGATCTTAAGATACTTTTACATGAAAGCGTATAGTTATTTGCATAGGACCCCTTTAGGAGTGTTTCTTTCCACACTCTCCTTTAGCAGCTTTCTTAAACGATGGTTAAAAGCGGATAAAGTAGTTTTAGACGGACATACGATATACGTTGATGAGCTTGATAGTCTTCGCTTGACGTTCGAAGGCAAATATGAGCCATTTGAATCAGAAATTGTAGAAAAAACGCTTAGAGAAGGTGATGTTGTTTTAGATGTTGGAGCAAACATAGGCTGCTATACACTGATTGCAGCTAAAGCAGTTGGTTCAAAGGGTAGAGTTTATGCCTTTGAGCCGGATCCTAATAACTTTGCGTTATTGAAACGTAATATTGAGGTGAACAATTATCATAACGTAACGCCGATTCAGAAAGCGGTAACCGATAAGACAGGTACACTGAAGTTATACGTCTCAGATCGGAGCAAGGGCGATCATCGGATTTTTAACTCTTATGATGGGCGCGAGTCGATTGAAATAGAAGCCATCAAGCTGGATGACTATTTTATTAATAAGGAGAAACGAATTGATTTCATAAAAATGGACATACAAGGTGCAGAGGCTAACGCTTTAAAGGGCATGACTGGTCTCATACAGCATAACGATAGTCTGACATTGACAACCGAGTTTGCACCTGCACTGCTGGAACTTATGGGAACACAGCCGCGAGATTATCTTGAACTCCTTGTTAGTTTAGGTTTCCAGCTGAAGGATATTGATGAAACAAGAAGACAGGTTAATGTAGTAAGTGTTTCCGAGGTACTGGCGATTTTTGATTCTGCGAAAAAGAATGATACAAACCTGTTGTGTGTAAAAAGTAACAAGAGCGGTTAATGAGACTAAGGGCTTTTATTGAGCACAACATGGTATTTACGTTTCTTGGCGCGCCGGCTTGAAAGTGGCCGGACATCTAATGGATTTCCGCGGAGATTGATTTTAGGATGCCTGCGGGAGGGCAGAGACTTGGGGCGGTTCTTAAGGTTTATTGCGCAGAAGTCTTTTAACGATGGCCTAGCCAGGTGTAACCAACTAGGCATGAGACTCATTGTAAAAGAGAAAGTTGACAGATTCTTAGATGTCGGCTGCGGAAATGGTGAGTTGACGATGGAATTTGCCAGCGTCATAAACCCTAGGGAAATATACGGCATAGAATTTGTCGACGAGGTTCGACCAGAAGCCGAAAGAAAGGGAATAAAGTGTTTTAAATATGACCTAAACGGGAGATGGGGTTTCGATGACAACTACTTTGACGTTATTCTATCCAGCCAAAGTATTGAGCATATGCACAATACAAGACTTTATCTTGAGGAATGCCATAGGTGTTTAAAGCCAGGAGGACAAGTAATAATACTCACAGAGAATCTTGCCTCTTGGGATAATATCATATCTTTGGTCTTTGGCTGGCAACCCTTTTCGACAACAAACATAAATGGTTGGCATTTAGGTAATCCCTATATTTGGCATAAACATGAATCTAAAGATGAAGACTTCTTGACCAGGTGGCAAGATACTGGAGTGAGCGGCATCACAGGTCATGTGAGAGTTCTAACTTTTATTGGGCTGAGAGAGTTGTTGCGAAAAACCGGATTCACTAAAGTAGATGTTTATTCCAAAGGTTATCTTCCCCTTTGGGGGAGGCTCTCAGATTCCTTTTGCTGGATTGACAAAAGACATGGGCGTTTCTTAGTTGCCCAAGGTTTTAAGTAGGACTGATTGTCTATATGAGACGATACATAAAAGACTGGCAATAGTGCGAGATAAGCCCCCGTCCATATCAATTATTATTCCAACCCTGAACTCTGATCGGACACTTGACGCGTGTCTGGATTCAATTAAAGACCAGGACTACCCAAAAGATTTGGTTGAAATACTTGTTGCCGATGCTGGGTCGTCAGATAAGACTTTGGAGATTTTGAAGAAACACGGGGTCGACAAGATTTTACCCAACCTCTTGATAACCGGAGAAGCGGGTAAGGCGGTCGGGGTTGAGGCGGCGTCAAATGAGGTTATCGCGCTATTAGACAGTGATAATATTCTTGATGGGCGGGACTGGCTGACGCGGATGGTCGCCCCTTTCAACGACTCAGTCATCGTCGGCAGTGAACCCTTGTATTATTCATACAGAAAAGAAGATACGCTTATTAACAGGTATTGCGCGCTGCTCGGCATGAACGATCCCTTATGTTTATATTTGGGAAATTACGATAGATTCAGCCAGTTAACAGGAAAATGGACGGGGATGAAGATAGACGTTATTCAAAAAGACAGCTACCTGCAAGTTGAACTTAACAGTCGGAACATACCCACCATTGGCGCGAATGGTTTTCTAGTCAGAAGAGATCTTCTGGTTGAGACCGCTTACCGGCCATATCTTTTTGATATAGATGTTGTCCATCAACTGGTGGAAAGCGGCAAAACGAGATTCGCCAAGGTTGACATCGGGATCATCCACGTTTTTGCCGACAGAACAAGGGATTTTGTCGGGAAACAACGCCGAAGGATAAATGACTATCTCTACTTCAAGAAGCAGGATATGCGGAGTTACCCCTGGCAGAAGACAAATAAAAAGGGCCTGGTAAAGTTTATCCTAGCAACGGTTCTCACGTTCCCGCTGATATTTAGCGCACTGCGCGGCTATATGAGAATCCGAGACCGCGCCTGGTTTTTTCACATTGTTGCCTGCTGGTTGACACTGTTGATATATGCTTGGGGAACGATGCGGGGGTTTTTAGGGATTGTCAGTTCGCATCGCAGACCTGTCTAACAAGAAAACGATAAACAACGTTTGTAGATTTTGGCAAGGAAAATGGGGGAAATGATGAGCGAGAAGACAATCAGGTTTTTCTTGACGGGAGGGGCGGGATTTATAGGCAGTCACCTGGCGGATAGATTAATAAAGATAGGCAATGTAACCGTTTATGACAATTTAAGCTCTGGGAGAAAAGAGTTTATAGAACATCACTTGAAGAGCGCGCGCTTTGAATTTGTCAAAGGAGATTTGCTTGATTCTAGTAAGTTGAAAAAAGCGATAAAAGACCACGATATTGTTTTTCACCTATCGGCTAATCCGGACATATCTTATGGTATAGATCATACAGATTGGGATCTAAAGCAAGAAACTATCGCTACTTACAATGTTCTTGAATCGATGCGACAAAACGGAATTAAGAAGATTGCGTTTTCTTCCACTTCTGCTGTATTTGGGCAACCGGATAAAATCCCGACATCCGAGGATTATGGCCCTCTATTTCCTCATTCGCTTTATGGGGCAAACAAATTGGCCTGCGAGGGATTGATTTCCGCTTATGTAGAAACCTTTGGTTTTCAAGCTTGGATTTTCCGCTTTGCCAACATTATCGGTGAACGAGGAACCCACGGTGTTTTGGTCGATTTTATTAATCAGCTAAAACAACATCCTCAAGAAATAGAAATGTTAAGTGACGGTACTCCTAACAAGAACTATTTGCTGGTTCAAGAATGTGTTGAAGCAATGATATTTATCTTTGAAAATGCCAACGAGAGTATAAACTTATTTAATCTAGCTTCACTAGGGCAAACTACGGTCGACGAGATTGCCAAAATAGTGATTAAGGAGATGAACCTAAAAGACGTCCAGATAAACAAAGGTAGAGAAAAAAGAGGATGGCCCGGGGATGTCACTAATATGATGCTGGATACTGGAAAACTCAGCAAGCTTGGCTGGCAAAGTAAATACAATTCTACCGAGGCGATCAAGCGAGCTACTAGGGAAGTATTATGAGGAAAACAGCAGTATTCTTAGACAGAGATGGTGTAATCATTGAAGATATTGCAGATTCAAGCTATAGAGAGATTAAGATATTGCCTAAAGTTGTCGACAGCTTGAGACTGCTTAAGAAATATGATTTAGCTTTAATAGTAGTTACGAATCAACCAGGAATTGCTAAAGGTGCATTTACCAGTAAAGATGTAGAAATGGTTCATCAAATATTAAACAAGAAACTAAAAGCAAATGGTTGTCCGATTGACGCATTTTATTATTGCCCGCATCATCCAACTAGCGGATTGAGCAGCCAATATACGCGAGTCTGTCAATGCAGGAAGCCGGAAATCGGGCTCTTAGTCAAAGCGGCTAAGAGTTTTAACTTAGAATTGGATAAATGTTTTATGATTGGAGATTTTACTTGGGATATTCAGGCCGGTAAAAGGGCCGGCTGCACCACGCTTTTGGTAAAAAGCAGAAGAAGGAGTGATCGGGAAGTTGAGGCAATCATAAAAGAGTCAAAACCTGATTTCTTTTGCGAGGATCTTTATCAAGCCGCTAAGGTAGTTATTTCGAGTCTATGAAGGCGATTATTTTGGCTGCAGGAGAAGGGAAAAGGCTTCACCCTCTAACAAATGATGTTCCAAAAGTCATGCTTCCAATTGCTGGAAAACCGCTTTTAGAGCATCAAATCTTGTTGTGCAAACGGCACGGAGTAGATGAAGTCTTCTTAAACCTTTATTATCTACCCGAAATCATAATCGACTATTTTAAGGATAAAGACTTAGGAATAAAGGTAAGCTGGACTGTTTTAAGCAAACTCGTCAATGCGGCTGAAGCACTTCTTCTCTTCAAGGACAAACTCGAGGGTGATTTTCCTGTCCTTTATGGAGACGTCGCAAGCAAGCTAAACCTGTCAAGCGTCATCAGATTTCATAAAAGCAAGAATGCCTTAGCTACCCTTGTTCTACATGTATCAAATCATCCAGAGGATAGCGACTTGGTTGAGGTTGATGAAAACAATCGGATCTTAAGATTTCATAAAAAGCCGCATGTTGATTTAGATTGCGGAAAAATGAACCTAGGAAATGCAGGAACGGTAGTTTTTTCGCCAGAGGTTTTCGATTTCGTTAAGACAGGATTAGATCCTGACGACAGCATCTCTCACTCATTATTGGCCCCGTTAAGCGCCCAAAGCGACAGAGTTTTTGGTTATGTCACAGAGGACTATATGGAAGATATTGGTACACTCGAGAGATACAAAAGGGTGGCCGAGGAGTTTTAGCTAATGATTATTTCAAGAACCCCATTGAGAATCAGTTTTGTGGGTGGCGGCAGCGACATAAGTACTTTCTATAACCTGCAGCCCGGAGCAGTAGTGTCAACAACAATAAGAAAATACATCTATGTTACGGTAAACAAGAAATTTGATAATAGAATTCGGGCAAGCTATTCGATTACAGAGATTGTGGATGACGTCAACCAATTGAAACACGATCTTATCAGAGAATGCCTGAAGTTGGTGAATATAGATGGTGGAATCGAGATTACATCCATCTCTGACATAACTTCAAGGGGGACGGGGCTAGGTTCATCGAGCAGCTATACCGTAGGTTTGCTGAATGCTCTGCACGCTCATAAGGGGGAGCACGCATCCGCGGAGAGACTGGCTCAAGAGGCCTGTAAAATCGAGATCGAAGCATTAAATAAACCGATTGGCAAACAAGATCAATATGCAGCTGCCTATGGAGGATTGAATTACACTCAATTCAATCCTGACGAGAGTGTTTTTATCGAACCCATTATTTGTAAGAAAGAGATAAAAGAGGAACTGGAGAGGAGCCTCTTGCTTTTCTATACTGGCATAGCTCGTTCTTCTGACTTAATTCTCTCCGAGCAAAAGAAGAATATGGAAACGCAGGAAGAAAAAAACGAGATCCTGGAAGAGATGGTGGAACTGGCTAGAGAAATGAAGCGGGCATTAACACAGAATAATCCAACTCAAGTGGGTGAGTTGCTCCATAAGAATTGGATACTCAAGAAGAAAATGGCCCAGGGGATTTCTTCTCCCCAAATAGACAAATGGTATGACACAGCTCGGCAAAACGGTGCAACGGGCGGGAAAATACTCGGAGCCGGTGGCGGAGGATTCTTGCTTATTTGTGCTCCTCGTTCAAGACACGAGCAGATCAGAAAATCCCTATCGATGTTGAGGTTGATGCCTTTCACATATGAATCACAAGGCAGCAAAATTATATACGTGGAGGAATAATGCCGGAGACAATCAAAAAACAGGTTCCAGTACTTATTGAAAAATACTTAAGGGATTTAAACGAAGCTTTAGCGACCTTACCAAAACTGGAAACAGCAAAGGTTATTGAAGAAATCATTGACGCCTACCGGCGAGAAAAACAGATATTTATTTTAGGTAATGGAGGTAGCGCATCCGCGGCCTCACATTTCGCTTGCGATCTTGGCAAAGGAACGCTTAAGCGTGTGTATGACGAAAAAGAGAAGAGATTTCGGGTCGCGTCCCTTACCGACAACGTCGCCTTGATCTCAGCGTTGGCTAACGATTTGTCATATGATGACATATTTGTTCAGCAGCTAAGGAATCATGTCCAGAGAGAGGATTTGGTTATTGCGATTAGTGGCAGCGGTAATAGCCCGAACGTAATCAAGGCGATAGAATATGCGAAGCGTTGCGGGGCAAAGACTATTGGCTTTCTCGGATTCGGAACTGGGGGAGAACTAGCCAAGATTGTGGACGACGCAATCATAATTCAGAGCAGTAATTATGGTCCGATAGAAGACCTTCACTTAGTTCTAAGTCACCTCATTACCTTCTGTATCGCAGAGTTAAAGGACGATTTTGACAACCGTAACCCCTGAGAATGCGAAGAAACGCATCCTGATGATATGTCCTTTCGCTCGTCCAAACGAGGGAGGGGTGGAGTCTCATTTAGACAAACTAATAGATTATCTGGCTGGACACAAGGTGTTTGTCTATCTGATAAGTTATCAGCCCTTGACGACGAGCACAAAAGGGAAACCGGTTGAAAAAGGACAGAACTTTGTGATTTATCGGATTAACTGGTTCGGTCAAGGATGGTTCAATAGGATTGAAAAATATTTCCCCCTAACCTTTCTTTATTTGGTTCCGGGGTTATTGTATAGAAATATCATCTTCTATTTGAAGAACCATCAAAAGATTGACACTATTCATGCGCATGGGTTTGCTGCAGCATTTGTAGCCAAGGTTCTTAAACGGATACATAAGAAAAGAACCGTAGTTAGCACGCATGCAGTCTATAACTTAGAAAAAAGAAAAGTTCTAGCTAGCCTAGTTAGATGGCTCTTGTCTTCCTTCGACTTTATATTAGCGGTTGGGGAAGCATCCAAAGAAGAACTAATTAGAATTGGTATCGATAGCGGGAAGGTGCGAGTCCACCCCAACTGGGTTGATACGGATACGTTTAAGCCTCATGGTAAAAAGGAGTCAAGGAGATTATCAAACCTTCCACAAGATAAATTCATCATTCTTTTTGTAGGTAGATTAATTGCCAAAAAAGGGATTCTGCTCTTAATTGAAATTGCTAAGCAGGTTTCCGGTGAAATGGTTTTCGTCATTGTCGGGGCCGAGGGCCCCGAATCTTCCCAAGTTGACAAAGCCGCAGAAACCCTTGGAAGCTTCATTAATGTTAAAGGATTGCCGGCTGCTGGAAAACCTAAACAGGAGGCAATAAGCAGGTACTACAATAGCGCTGATATGTTTGTCTTACCCTCTCAATATCCCGAAGGTTTTGCCAGTGTCATTCTAGAAGGCATCGCCTGCGGGACTCCGATTATCTCCACCAATACCGGTTGCGTACCGCAAATAATTGATGAATCTGTAGGTGTTCTTCTGAATCCAACGAAAGACAATCTAAAAGAGATCTTCGAGTATTTCTATCGGCACCGGGACAAATTGAAAGAAAAGGCAAGGAACTGCAGGCCGTATGCTCTAGAGCATTTCAGCGAGAAGAACGCTGAGATTATTTTAAATAGTTACCAAGATGACTGATCGGAATAGTGTCTTGCTCAATAAAATGTTATCGAAAGTCGGCGATCTCGGATTTAGGAGACGCGTTGTCAAACTGATCGAATACCTTGACATAAACGACGGTGACGCTATCTTGGATTGTGGTTGCGGCGAAGGCTTCTATACGATGATAATCAGCGAATTACATGACGCGCAGATAACAGCATTTGATTTTGATACCGAATTGTTAAAAAAAGCGCGAAATCTAATAAACAATAAGAAGAACATTCGTTTTGTGGACGGTGATATTGCAGAAGGATTACCTTTTGAAGACGAAAGTTTTGATAAAATCGTTTTCTCTGAAGTACTAGAGCATTTAGACGATGACAAGAAAGCGCTTAAGGAAATATATCGGGTACAGAAGTTTGGGGGCGTTACCGGTCTGACGGTACCTAATAAGCATTACCCATTTATGTGGGACCCGTTAAACTGGACTAGAGAACATATTGGATTGGGGCACTTTAGCTCAAGAAACACTGTTTTAGGTGGCGTATGGTCCTACGACCACAAGAGATTATACTTACCAGACGAGATAAAGGCTCTAGCCGAAGAAGCCGGGTTTAAAGTTACAAAAATCGAAACACTGACACATTTTTGCTTCCCTTTTAATTATCACATCCTTAGATTAGGGAAACTGTTTTATACCAGGCTCCCTGTATCGAAAGGGACAAAAGAGTCAATGGAAAAATTCGAGTGGGAAAGTGAGAAAAACGATGGTGGGAATAGTCTGATCAAAGCAACATTCAATGTGTTCAAAAGAGTTGATTCTAGAAACGATAGATATCAAGATCTTGACGGGACATCCGTTTCAATATCACTAAGATTAGAAAAGTGAATCTATGAATCTTCATACAGAAAGATGGGAAGAAGCACAGAAAAAAGAAGCCGAATACTGGAAACAAGAGTCGTTCAGAGATAGTGAGTTCAAGGAACTAGTTACCAAGTATTCTAAACTATTTGCTCGGATTGAGAAAGATTATTATTTTGATGACAGTTTCAAGATATTAGACCTAGGTTGTGGCGCGACTTGTCCTTCTATCCTTTTTACGAGAGGCAAAAAGTATGGAGTCGACCCTTTAGCTGGATCTTTTCTACAGACAGATAAAGAGAAACTAGATGGCAAGATAAATCTCTCTGAGGGGCGGGGTGAGGAAATCCCTTTTGCAGATGATTATTTTGATGTAATACTTTGTCGTAATGCGTTGGATCACATGGATAACCTTCAAGAAGTGTTTTCTGAAATGAAAAGAGTCGCTAAAGAAAATGCGGTAATAATCCTAAGCGTATATGTGTATGCGCCCTTTATTTTCTTCTTGAAAACAACCACTGAACATATTCCTTTCTTAAGAAACATTGAGCATCCCTTTACTTTTACTCAAGGTCGATTTAGGAAATTGTGCGAAAAAGATTTTGAGATTTTGGAAGAACAAATAATCTTTGAAGGGAAAAATTCCATTGATTACGGAAAACAAGATGTACATATGAGTGAGCCTTTGTTAAACAAGGTTATAGCATGGTTGAATAGATATGTTTTCTTGAGTGATTGGTTTTTAAGAGAATATCTCCTTATTTGCAGGAGTAGAACATGAAGTTAATGAACCCCCTTGTTTTGTTCCATCCTAACCCATTTTCAGCTGAACGACCTTATTACGGGAGTTAGCAAAAGATGGGGAAAAGCTCAAGGTATAGAGACTAAGAGAGGATTATATGAATGTAATGTTTATTAATATCGGATCTAACGACACCTACCCCACAGGAATTGGTGCGTTATCGGCCTTTTTAAGAAGAAATGGTCATCTTACAAAAATGCTCGATGTGGTCACAAATAAGTCGGTGATTGAAGAGGGTCAATATCAATATATTAAGAAAGAAGTGAACAGTTTCAAGCCTAGGCTTGTTGGATTTACTGTTTTTGAGACTGGGTTCCATTGGATTAAACAAATATGTGATTTTATTAAAAAGATAGATCCTTCGATACTCACCATTGCCGGTGGATATTATCCAACGTTGTCCCCTGAGGATGTACTTAATCATGACTCGATAGACATAATTTGTAGAGGCGAAGGTGAATATGCTCTTTTGGAGTTGATAAATAGTCTAGAAAGCAATAGCGATATAAAAACAATACGGAACTTATGGGTTAAAGAAAAGGGTAAGATTTATCAAAACGAAATTAGACCACTTATTGAAAACTTGGACGATTTACCATTTTGGGACAGAGAAATGTTCGATTATCAAAGTCACCTAAATATTATTAAAAAGGGTGGTAGGAATGTAAAGGTGATGGCAAGCAGAGGTTGTCCCTATCACTGCACATATTGTTCTAATCAATATTTTAAAAAACTTTATCCTAATAGAAAAAAGTATGTTCGCATAAGAAGTTCAGCACATCTCATTGAAGAACTAATATATTTGAAGAATAATTTTGATTTCGATTATGTCGGTTTTCATGATGATAACTTGACCCTCTTTCCCGATTGGTTGGAAGAATTTAGTGAGTTTTATCGTAAGAAAATCAATATCCCATTTTACTGTGCGGCAAGGATAGAAACCTGTTCAGAAAAGAACTTAGATAATCTTAAAAAAGCAGGGTGTTTTATGGTGCTAATTGGACTTGAGAGTGGAGACGAGACCTATAGAAAAGAAATGATGAATAGAAAGATGACGAATAAGCAAATCACTGACGCTTGCACAAAAATAAAGAATCGCCGAATGCTTCTCTGGACTTTTAATATGGTAGGCATGCCAGGTGAGACCAGACGGCATCTGCTAAAAACAGTATTGCTTAATTGGAGAATTGGTCCTGATTTTGCAATGACTTCAATATTCTACCCTTTCAAAGGAACAGAGATGGGAGACCTTTGCTATAGAGAGGGACTGATAAATTTCACAAAGAAAGAAATGATATGTTCTTATGCGGACGATTCCATTCTGAATCATCCAAATATTTCAATTCTGGATATGAAGATCGCTAAATACTTGACAATAGTTTCTGCTATGAGACACCGATTCTTTTATGAACAATCATTAGATCGTGTTCGAAGCAGTTTGAAACACTAATAGCTAGAAGTTTTGGGGTGAATTAGAGGACAATTAATGGTCCTCTTGCGCGAAAGTGGGTTCAATGTCATGCGAACTCATCCAGATTCCCACACCATGAAGACTCAGCGGTGGCATTCGCGCTTTCATGCGCATTGGACAATAGCCAGAAAATCATAGATTTCAATTGCCAGGTGAGTGAGAAATGAGAATCTTGATTATAGCAGACCACCTACTAACATCACGTGTTGCAACTGGTGGAGACCGGGTGTTTGTCGAGCTGGCAAAACGCTGGAAGACTTTAGGGGCAGAAACTATGGTTTTGATACCCGCGCTGGCCGTTGAGCAGTGTCAAGATGAAATCGCGCCTTCGAGGATCTATTCTATTGACACTATAATTGATCGCCATGGACTGGCTAGTCGGTACCTTTGCTTTATACTCCCTGCATATCTTATAAGAACCATAAAGGCTTGTGCTCTTATGCGCTCGATCGAGTGTGACGTGGTCTACACGACCGGTGATTTCTTCTGTGACGTCATTCCCGCGGCTTACTACAAACTTAGAAACCCTGAGGCTAAGTGGATTGCGAGAATCTATCATGTCAATGAGTTTCCCTTTAAACGGAGGAGCAATCCTTTCCTGTTTAGCACCGTATCATTCTTTCTCCAACGGTTTAGCTTTATTTTTATCAAGCGGTTCGCAGATAGTGTTTTTCTACTCAACAGGGGCGTGGAAGAGCAACTCGCAACACTCGGCTTCTTGCCTGAACAAATGCAGGTTGCGGGAGCGGGAATACGGTTCCGTGAAATTGATGAGATAGACTCCCAATCGGAATCGGTTTTTGACGCTTGTTTCTTGGCGCGCCTTAACCCGACGAAGGGCGTTTTTGATGTGCCTCTAATCTGGGAAAGAGTAGTTAAGACTGTAGAAGACGCCAAGCTTATGATAATAGGTTCTGGATCCCAAGCAGGAGTGAGACGACTAGAAAGAGAGTTGAAAAAAAGAGGGCTTGATGACAACGTTTCGATTACCGGTTTTCTTCCGGATCGGCAGGTGTGGTTGACACTAAAGAGCAGCAGGGTGTTTATTTCTCCAAGCTACGAAGAGGGATGGGGAATGTCAGTTTGTGAGGCAATGGCATGTAAGGTGCCGGTTGTGGCATATGACCTACCTGTATACAAAGAACTGTTCGACGACGCAGTCGTAGCAGTTCCCAGTGGCAGCATAGAGCAGTTTGCGGATCAAATAGTTTATCTTCTCCAAGACCCGGAATCGGGAAGCCGAAGAGGCGAATATGGTTACACCATAGCTTCGCGTTATGACTGGGACAAGATAGCTGATAGAGACTTGGAATTGATTAAGAGTCTAGTGGCTGAGGAGCAGGTGTGACGGGAACGCTTATATATTCCCAACTTAAGGAAAAAGCTTGATTGTATCTGAAACGAATTTCGTAAGACACAAGGGGCAGGAAGCGTGAACATACTTAAGGAAGCGAAAAAGTATGTTTTTGAGCATAGGTTGATATTATTCGACCTAGGATTGATTCTATTAGTTGGCTTACTTTCAATTTCGTGGTTTAGGGGGAATTATCTGATAAAAGTCGGCGATAGTTTTTTTTCACTTGATGCGGCTTTCAGTCTGCGCGAATTCTCAAGTCAGGTCTGGGCTCCTTGGGCAACAGGGGTGCCCTCACCCCTAAGTGTTATTTCTTATTTCTTTTTTCTACAAATGTCTATTTTAAAATTCATAGGCATTTCGCTAGTTGTTCAACAAAAAATGCTATTCTATACCCTTTTCACCATAGGTGGTTTGGGTATGTACGCTTTATTTTCTACTTTGGCGACCAACGATAATAAGCGAATAGGTGGTTTAGCTGCTGCTCTTTTTTATATGATGAATCTGTTTGCTCTTTCGAGTCTATGGGGTAGGCAAGGTGGGTTATATAGTTATGCATTACTGCCCTTATTCTTAGCTCTATTTGCCAAGGGTTTATGTTCTGAAAAGGGCTATATTAGATATCTATTTTTAATTCTCGGAATTTGGTTTTTGGCGCCCATTTCAATGATTAATCCTGGCTATTGGCTTCCCATTTGGATGGTACAATTATCTTTCTTAATCTTCTTTGTGGCTCGTAACAGAAACGATAAAGCCACCGTTCTTCATGCTCTACGTTTTTCTGGCTTGCTTGCATTGTTATGGTTTGTTTTAAATCTTTGGTGGATATTACCTCTCTCAATTTTGGTTAGTGGTGTATACGCTGGCACTCATACTGCGGGAGAACCAGCCGCGATATTTCAGTGGACGAGCTTAAGCGCAACGCTGGTGAATTCCTTTCGCTTGCTTGGCGATTGGACCATTTACGAAAAATATGGCTCCGAACCTTACTATTCATGGGCGTTAGTTTATTTCACTCCATTTTTTGTTCTGATCAGTTTTATTCCTCCGCTACTGGCGTTCGCTTCTTTGTTCTTTAAGTCTATGCGAAGATATGCGGTTTATTTTGCGTTCCTCGCTATAGCTGGACTCTTCTTGATCAAAGGGCCACATGTACCCTTGGGGTGGCTTAATACTGTATGGTTTAACGTACTTCCTTTTTCAGGCATGTTTAGAAGCACATATGAAAAGTTGGGCCCAGTTGTTGTACTCAGCTATGCATTTTTAATCGGCACAAGTATTGCAGGAATTTTTGAGTATTTAAGAACGAAACCAAAGGTCTTTAGGATTAAGACTATCAAAATCACACCCATTTTGTTCATAGTCTTGATTTTTACAATCCTGTACGGTGTCCTGGTTTTTCCCTTTTGGACTGGTGAAGTTTTGTGGGCGGGTAGTGCCGGGAGACCGTCCTACCGAGTTCAAGTACCTGAATATTACCACGAAGCCGCCAAATGGTTTGAAAAGCAACCTAAAGAAAACAAAGTTCTAACTTTACCACCTAGCTTATTCGTGGGGGGTTATGCCTATAAATGGAAACACGGGTACTTTGGAAGCGATCCCCTTGATCAGTATTTTGTTCAGCGACCATTAATGGGACTACTTACCGGGTCAGACTTTGCGGACGAGTTTCAGAAAGAGGCTATTATAAATCTTCTTACCCAAAATTCTGAAACGGCCAGTAAAATGTTGGGTCTCTTGAATGTCAAATACATTTTAGTCCACAGAGACTTTCACATGCGCTACGCATTCCCTAGTCCACGACAGTACTCCGTTGAGCTTGCCCCTAAGAATCTGGAGAAGAATCTGAGAGCACACAAGGAGTTTCAGTTTGCAGGTGCTTTTGGCGACCTTGCCATTTACACGCTGAAATCAGAATTATTTGTACCCCAGATATACGCTGGGGGTAGCTCGAGACTTGGCGTTCGTGGAGTGGATAGCTTGGCTAAAATGGTTGAAGAACAAGACAGTTCAAAGTCTCAAGTCTTCTTTTTGCTAGATCCGAGTGAGACAAAAAACTATAGAGAAGTGAAGAGACCCCTAAGCAGCAAGCAAAAAGCCGTGGTGAGCTTCAAAAGAGTAAGTCCGACTTTGTACAAGGTAAAGATTAAGAACTCAACCGCGCCATTTTATCTAACGTTTTCGGAAACATTCGACCCTTATTGGAAAGCCTATGAAGGTAATGTGAACTGGTTTCAGGCTTTGTGGAAGAAGCCAATTGATGAGAACAGGCACTTGCGGGCAAATGGATATGCCAACTCATGGTACATTGATAAGAAGGGTGATTATGAGATGACTTTGTATTTCTGGCCGCAGAGCTTAGTGAACGTTGGAGCATTCGTTTCAGGCATGGCGTTCTTAAGTTGTGTTGGATACTTGGTTTGGGATTGGCGAAGACAGCGCAAACCTACTGCAAAACGGGCTCTTGAAGCTATTTCTCCAGACCAGCAAGCTCCTTCTTGATATCGGCGATTGTGGCTTTGTCATCGGTGTGTTTTATCGCGTTTTTCAGCGCTGTGATTGCTTTTGATTTGTTGCCTTGCGTACTGTAAAGGGAGCCTAGCGCCCGGTAGTCATCGGTATTGTTGGGATCGAGTTCAATGACCCGCTCAAAGTCAGAGATGGTCTCAGGGAGCATATCTTTTGCGCTGCGGGCGTATGCCCGCTCGCGGTAGGCGTTGACATACTTGCCGTCAAGGGAGATTGCTTTGTTGAATTCGGCAATCGCTTTATCCCAATTTTGTTCGCCGGCGTAGAAAACTCCCATTTTGTAGTATTCAAAGGCCGATCCAACCGGTTTGTTGAAATATAGGAAACCAGCTACTGAAGCAATCATAATCAAAAGCCCGGTTCCGGCAAGTACTAGTCCGATGCTTTTTTTCACAGCATCTCCTTTTGGTAACTCCGTACCAGAGTATATTTACCTGTACATTCTACTATTATTTTATGGCTTTTAATAAGGCCGCTTGCTTAAAGCTCAATATGCTACTATAAAAACGCTGGTAAAAAAGACAGAAAGGATGGTTGACGACGTATCGTTCGTATCATCGCATTGATTGGATTGATTGCCGGGTTAGGTATCACCTGGCTTGGGTTTAATATCTACATAAGGGCGATTAAGTCGGGGATTGAAGATGTACCGGTTGAAACGCTGATTGGCCGCTACACCCAATTGTTCGAGAAGGGCCTAAATGCCCTGAAGGCCCGGCCAACACGGTCTGTTATCGGACTCTTCCTAGTTACTGGTAGTGTCTATTTAACTTATAGTGGAAACGTAAATGTTTTTGGTTTTTTCGTAGGGCGAGAGTACTTTATTCTGGGTTATTTCATTTGGTCTTTGCTTTGGCGGGTGGATTCCCGCGGCGCGATTGCTATCGCTGTAGGTCTTCTGGTATCGTGTCCCTTTCTGATCGTCATGGAGCAGCGGGCCTTGGCTGAACAGGCGGCTGTGTCGGTTTTTTACTTTCTGGTCATTGGCGTTGTTGAGCAGATAATCGAGTTTATACGAGAATAACGCGCCGATTCGGCCTTCTCTTTAGTGACAGCTGAGGTTGCCCTGCAAACGAAAAAATTCTTAGCCTTCCTGCGAAAACCGAATACAATCATCTGTATTGAATATAGCGTGTTGGCTTTGGTGATTTTGATACCGCTCTTGAAACCAGGTTATGTTTTTGCGCTTGACATGGTTTTTACGCCTACAATAAGGATGCCCACTGAGCTAACAGGATATTATCCGTTCGGCCTTCTTTTACATCTGCTAAACCTCATTCTACCAAGTTGCGTAATCCAGAAAATATTGATGTTTTTGGTTCTCGTTTTGGCTGGCGTCGGTATGCATTTATTGGCGCCCGGCAGGCGGGAATGGCCAAAGTACTTCGCGGGAATACTATATGTACTGAACCCGTTCGTCTTCCAGAGATTCACTGCCGGACAATTGGGAGTATTGGAGGCCTATGCGTTAACACCTTTCTTGATAAAGGCGTTTCTAGACCTTCTTGATAATCCCAGATGGACAAAAGCTTTACTTGTCGCTGTGTTGATGTCGGCCGTATTCGCCTTCGGATATCAAAGCGGTGTTATGGCCGCTGTATTCTGCTGTATTGCGGCAATCATATATTTGCTTTTTGGGCTAAGAAGACCGCGCTCGGCACGGATGGCGATAAAGTGGGCGGTTGTTGCCGGGTTGCTGTTTATGTTCTTGAACTCTTTTTGGATTGTACCTTTTGTTCGGGGAGATGCGTCCGGAGCCCAAAGCATGAAAAGCTTCACATCAAAGGATGTTATAGGCTTTCAAAGCGCAGCTGATCCAAAGATGGGCGTTATGTTCAATGTTGCGGCCATGTATGGGTTTTGGGGGGAGAATTCGGGCAGATTTGTCGCGCCTAAGAAAATCATTCCCGGTTGGCAGGCTTTGTATCTGGCAATTCTACTACTTGCGTTATGGGGGCTTATAAGCGGGATCAGAAGAAAGGAAGGTCGGTGGAGGGCGGCAGTCTTTGGCATTACCGGGTTCGTTGCCTATGTGCTGGCTGTCGGCGTAGCGCATCCATATACGGCCGGTACGTTCTGGTTTCTTGTCAAGCATGTGCCGTTGTTCTCCGGCTTTAGGGACGCACATAAGTTTGTGGCCATTCTGGTTGTCAGCTACGCGTATCTGGGCAGTATCGGAGTGGATGATATTTTGGCTCGACTTGATAAGCTCAAGGAAGGCAGGTTAAAGAAGTTCTCGATGCTTGTTCCGGCGCTTCTTTTACTGATTCCCGTCTTCTATACATATCCGATGTTGTGGGGGTTTGGCGGGCATCTTCACGTAACGCCTGATTATCCAAAAGACTGGTATCGGGTAAATGATTTTCTTAACCAAGACAAGCCTGACTACAAGGTGCTGTTCCTGCCTTGGCATCAGTATATGAGTTTTTCTTTCATAGACAAGACAGTAGCCAATCCGGCGAGTAACTTCTTTGATAAACAGGTTATTACCGGCGACAATATGGAGTTTGGACCCATATATTCCGAATCGAAAAATCCGGTTTCGGAGAAGATTACCAAGATGTTTGTTGGCTCGGATCTGGACAGGCGCAATCTTGGCATTCGGATGCGCCGCTTGGACATAAAATATATTGTTCTGGCTAAGGAGGCGGATTATCAGCAATATGACTACCTAGACTCTCAAGAGGACCTGGAGCTTGTTAAGGACACGGAAACCCTATCTGTCTACTTAAATAAGGCATGGAAATGATTAGGTATAATAACTACGGATGTCTTAGGAGATAGCGGGAGTTGGCCTAAATCGGAAGCAGTAAAGAAAAAGCACCCAAGAAATCGGGTGCTTTTTCTTTACTGCTAAAACAGATGTTTCTTAGTTAATGCTGGAACTGTCTAACCAATATAGACCCACTTCTGCATCAGGCACGGTGTAGAGATTACTCAATCTGTAGCCTTTGCCATTGAAAGCTGCCATCGATGAAATGGGACGTACTGCCCAATTTCTGTTGCCTACCCAAGGACTTGCGATTGCCGGACCGCTCTTTGTCGGTCGGGCCAGGAAGTCGGTAACATAGACTGTAGCGGCTGAGCCTTTAATCAGAGTACCAGGCTTAGCCAGTAAGGACCTACCAACAACAGTGTTATTGAGCAGGTAATCACCCAACTCCACGTCGCTGATGGTCATCACGTTGCTCCACTTGAAGCTCCAGCTATTGAAGGATGTCGTCGAGGCGAACGGCTCTAAGGTGTAATTGTTAATAGCCCTCCCAGCTTCGTCTCCTTCCCACAGGTAGACAGCGGGACCTGAGCCTTTGACAAGCGTGCCGTCGGCCAGTAACGCTCCACTGGTGATAGGAGCTCCATCCAGATAGTTACCCATCTCATAAACAGAGATTTCGAAAATGTCGGCCATCTGCAATCCAAGACTGCTAAAAAGTCCCATTGAAATGATTGGGTGGACAGCTTCAACTCCCTCGCCCTCCCATCCGACAATATAAATAGTCGGATCATGGAACATCTTGAGCAGGGTGCCGGGACGCGCTTTAAGCGGCGAGGCCGATAGAGGGGTTCGGTCCAGTTGACCTTGGGTAACAGTAACGATATCAGCCCAGTTAAATCCCCAGCTCATAAAGACTACTGACGATATTACCGCGTGCTTGCGACCGTCCTGAATCCACCAGACCGTGCTAGACGTAGCCGTCTTGACCAGGCTCCCGTTCGGGCATCCGCCATGCGTATCGGCGATTGGGTTTACCCCGCTATATGTGTTATAACCATAATCCAACTCGGCACGGGTGTTGTTAGCAAAGTAACCGTAGCCGTAGCCAGTCGTAACAGCTGCCCGGTGATTTTGGAGAAGATTAGCCATGGCAGTTGACCCGCTAACTAGCACAAGCAGACACACCAATACGATTGCGAACGAGAATTTACTTTTTTCTATCTTAATCATTTCCACCCCCTCTCAAAATAGATTTATCTATCGTTTTTTTTGCAGTTCACACTACATATAAGGACACATTAACCGGCTACAGACTATCAATCAACAAATACTATGTCAAGTTTTACCAAGAGTTATTTGTGGGATTATATTATATTTGCGCCCACTGTTAACGCGCATTGACAAGAAGGACGCCGTTTGCTATTTTGAGCAGGCGGTTTGTTTACGCTCTTATGATTTCTTTCTATTTCACAATTCAACCTGGTTGTTCCTAAGGAGGTTTTCATGCAGAGATTGTTCAAAATGTTTCCCATTCTTGTTTTGTTGATTGCCGGGATTATTATTAGCGGTTGCCTAGGCGGTCAAGACAAGAATCTAGTTGCGACAGTCAATGGAACGAAGATTACCAGAACGGATCTTGACAACGAGTATAAACTGGAGCCCTTTATGACAGCGATACTCGGCCGGGCTGGTTTCTCCGCGGAGCAGCGAAAGAAGATCATCATGCTCGACTTGATTGACCGGACGATTGTCAGGCAAAAAGCCGAGGAGGAAGACATTAAAGTCACCGATGAGCAAATTCAGACGAGATATAAGTTGTTCAGAATGGGCCGGACCCAGGAGCAATTGATAAAAGAGCTGGAAAAATCAAGCATTAACGAGCAAGCTCTCCTGCACTATATCAAAGACCAGGCGATTGAAGAAAACCTGTTCTTTAAGGTTATTAAACCGCGAAAGGTGACGGAACAGGAGGCCAAGGACTATTATAAGAAGAACCGGAAGAAATTCCCGGATATGACTTATAAAGAAGCCAAAGCGTTGATTATGCCGCGGCTTCAGCAAACAAAAACTGCTCAGGCTAGAACAGAATGGTTTGATGAGGCGAGACGCGATTCAAATATCAGACTGTACGGCTGGTAGGCGAGAAAGGCGCGCCTTGCTGGAATGTCTTCAATAAAGGAAAGAGCCATAAGGCTATTGAATAGTCGGTTGTTTAGGGCCAGTGCGGTCCTCTGGATCGGCATGATGGCCGCGAATGTTTCTAACTACGTCTTTCATTTATTGATGGGTCGTTTTCTGGGGCCAATCAATTACGGCGTCCTGGCGTCACTATTCTCCGTACTTTACTACTTGTTAGTACCGCTCGCGACAATTACGACGATAGTGATGAAATACACAGCCGAGTATGATGCGGAAAGCATGCCCGGCAAGATCTATAGCCTATTTATACGCCTCACCAAAATACTCTTGCCCGTCGGGATTATTCTATTCGTTCTCTTAGCGGCAGCCAGCCCGCTTATCAGCCGGTTTCTAAAGATCGATTCTGCCTGGCCGATGCTTATATTAAGCACGACGATGCTTGTGGGTTATGTAGTACCGATAAATCGAGGTATCTTACAAGGTTTACAGAAATTCGGCGCGTTATCGATAAACCTTGTTGTAGAAACAGTGGCCAAGCTAAGCATCGGTATCGGGCTGGTACTAACCGGGTATGCCGTAAACGGTGCTGTCTTAGGCATAGTCTCCGCAGGCTTTATCGCTTATGCAATATCTTTTATTCCGTTACAAGGGATCCTCCGCAATCAGAAACCTATATCAATTTCGGTTCGCGCGATGTGGAAATACTCGGTCCCGGTTTTTATTGCTCTTCTTTGCCTTAACAGTTATTACAGCTCAGATATTATTCTGGTCAAGCACTTTCTGTCACCAGTTGAAGCGGGATATTATTCCGGCCTTTCCATCTTAGGCAAGATCGTCGTATTTGCCTGTCTGGCAATCGTTGGGGTGATGTTTCCAATGGTTGCCGGACGACATAAGGCAGACCAGAAGCACTCACATTTACTGGGTTACACTTTGGGTTTGATTATATTGATATCCGGATCTATCGTGCTAGCCTATTCGGTAGCGCCTAAGTTTATTATCAGCCTGCTTTTCGGAACAAAATACCTTGCCGTTTCTTCTTATTTGGGCTGGTTTGGCCTGGCCATGCTCCTCTTGGCGCTTTCCAGCGCGTTATCTAACTACTATCTTGCAATCGATAAGACAAAGTTCGTGGCAATTCTGGTCGGGGCGGCAATTCTACAGATAGCGCTCTTGTGGGTTTTCCATTCATCGCTTGCCCAGATCGTAAACGTGATGGTCGGAACAATGGCGCTCCTGTTTGTTTCCCTGTGCGCCTTCTATTTTGTCGCCGTCAGGGGCTTGGCGCGCCGCGAACCGGAAGAATCGCCATTGGTCACTCTGCCGACCGAGTTTTGATATACTGTTACGACTATGCTTGAGCGGTTAAACGACCCCGAAACCATAAAATCAATCGATATTTCCGATATGCTTGGCGTCATCGGCGCCTTTCCGGCCCAGTGCCGGGAAGCCGTGTCGCTGGCGGAATCCTTCGATTTCGGTAAGTTAAGCGGCGACGTTTCGTCGATCGTAACTCTTGGCATGGGCGGCTCGGGTATCGGCGGCGATATTGTCAAAGCTTTACTTGAGCCGAAGTCAAAAGTTCCCGTTAACGTGTGTAAAGGTTATTCTTTACCGGCGTTTGTCGGGCCCGACACCCTGGTCTTCGCAATCAGCTATTCGGGCGGGACGGAAGAGACGCTGACGACCTTGCAGCGGGCCGCGGACGTCGGTTCGAAAATAATCGCAGTCACGTCCGATGGCAGTTTAGAGAAAGAAGCGAAAAAACGCGGTTTCCCGGTGATCAAAGTTCCGGGGGGACTGCAACCGCGAGCGGCGCTCGGCTATCTGTCCCTGACGGTTGTGGTCGTTTTGGAAAAACTTGGGTTTATAGAGGACGTCAGGGCGGATATCGAAGAAACACTTGGGATCCTGGAAATGATGAGCGAGCACATGAGCCCGGACAGTCCGGCCGGCAACAACATCGCCAAGCAGCTGGCCGGCAGGCTATATGAAAAAATGCCTGTGGTCTATGGTTCCGAAGGAACACCGGCGGTCGCGGCTTTGCGGTGGAAATGTCAGTTCAACGAGAACAGTAAGGTACCGGCCTTTTGGCATCAGTTCCCGGAGTTAAATCATAACGAGATTGTCGGCTGGCAGGAACTGGGGGAAGTAGCGAAGCGGTGCTGCCTGATTACCTTGCGCTCGCCGGGCGAGAATCCGCGCACGCGGAAGCGGGTCGAGATATCCCTACCGCTTCTTGAGGGAGTAGTCGGCGAATCGCTTCAGGTCTGGTCGGAAGGTGATTCCGAACTAGCCAGGCTATACTCGTTGATTTATTTGGGTGATTTTACCAGCGTTTACCTAGCTATATTAAACGGCGTCGACCCGACGCCTGTGGAACGGATACAACTGTTGAAAAAGAAGCTAAGAGAAGGGAAATAGGAATAGTAGAAAATATTGTTCGAGCTTGTCGAGAACTACTTCTCGATGCCCTGCGGGCACTCGAAGATTATTGGGGAGGATTTTTTGAATTACGACATTAAGGATATCGGTCTGGCTGAAAAAGGCAAATTAAGGATTGAATGGGCGGAGATGCAGATGCCCGTTTTACGGCTTATCCGGGAGCGTTTTACCAAGGAACAGCCGCTCAAGGGCGTCCGTTTGAGCGCCTGTTTACATGTGACGACGGAAACGGCCAACCTCATGAGGACGCTTCAGGCCGGCGGCGCCGATGTCGCTCTCTGCGCCAGTAATCCGCTTAGCACGCAGAACGACGTGGCGGCGTCGCTGGTCAAAGACTACGAGATTCCGGTTTTTGCCATCAAGGGCGAAGACAACGACACTTATTATAAACACCTTAACGCGGCGCTGGACCACCGTCCGCAAATAACCATGGACGACGGCGCCGACGTCATTTCCACCATCCACGCCGAGCGGAAGGACCAGGCGGCCGAGGTTCTGGGCGGGACGGAAGAGACGACGACTGGCGTCATCCGCCTGCGCAGCATGGCCAAGGAAAAAGTCCTCTTGTACCCGATCATCGCCGTCAACGACGCGATGACCAAGCATCTGTTTGACAACCGTTACGGCACCGGACAGAGCACGCTGGACGGCGTGCTGCGGGCGACCAACATCCTGCTGGCCGGAAAGACCGTCGTCATCAGCGGATACGGCTGGTGCGGCCGCGGCTGCGCAATGAGGGCTGAAGGGGCCGGCTCTAATGTCATCATCATCGAGGTCGATCCGCTTAAGGCGCTGGAAGCGAACATGGACGGTTACCGCGTCATGCCGATAGCGGACGCGGCTAAGATAGGTGATTTGTTCATTACCGTGACCGGCGACATCAACGTTATTCGCAAGGAACACTTTGACCTGATGAAGGATGGCGCGATTTTCTGTAACTCAGGCCATTTCGACGTGGAAATCCAGATTTCCGAACTTCGTAAGATGGCTAAGTCCACCCGGACAATCCGGGAATTTACCGAGGAGTTCGTGATGGCGGACGGCCGCCGGCTGTATCTTTTGGGTGAAGGCCGCCTGGTCAACCTGGCCGCGGCCGAGGGACATCCCGCCTCGGTTATGGACATGAGCTTTGCCAACCAATCGCTGGCGGCTGAATATATCGTCAAACACGGTCGGGGACTCGAGAACATCGTCTACTCGATGCCTGAAGACCTCGATCAGGAAGTGGCTCGTTTGAAGCTTGACGCTTCCGGTATCAAGATTGACTCGTTAACACAGGAACAGATAAAGTACTTAAACTCCTGGGAGATGGGAACCTAGAAAGCTAAGAGCATAGAGCCAAGAGCGAAGAACTATTGAAGAGCAGTTTCCTCCCCCTTGGAGGGGGGAGGAATAAAAGGTGGGGGTGCCGCTTGCGCGGCAAGATAACCACCCGCCCCTGCCTACCGGCAGGCAGGCCTCAAGGGCGGGGAAACCGAGAGGCACCCTAAACCATGCTGTTGACGAGGTCATATATCAATATCTATGGTATAATATAATCATCGTAAACAAGGTGGATAATGATTAAAAATCCCCATGCATGGAACCAATTTGAAGACAGGTTATACGCGAAGGAAGCGCCGGATTATCAGAAAGGGTTGACGATATTTGAAGCCCTTTGGGACGAGGCGGTCGCTCTCGGCGTCTTGCCTCTTCGTGACCCGCTTGCCGGATTAGAGACCGATATCGCGTTGGCAAATATCCTGAATTCATGTTCCAAGAAATCATAGCGCGCATCGCCACCAGCCTTTCCCATTGCCAAATCCCCTATATCGCTATAGGCGGTCAGGCAGTCCTTCTATACGGTGAACCTCGATTAACCGCAGATATCGATATGACTGTCGGGATAACCGCCGACAACCTGTCGGATCTACTTGTTGCCGTCGAAGAAGCCGGATTAATCGTACTCACTGATGACCCGACGGCTTTTGTCCAGGAGACGATGGTTTTGCCAGCTAGAGACCAAGACACAGGGGTTCGCGTCGATTTCATCTTATCGTTTACGCCTTATGAGGCTGAGGCAATCAAACGAGCGCGGTTTATTATGATCGGCGGCGTCAAGGTCGCTTTTGCCGCCCCAGAGGACGTGATTGTCCATAAGATCTTTGCCGGACGGCCACGCGACATTGAAGACGTCCGTGGCATATTAATCAAACAGGAAGGTTTAGATTTCGTGTACATTGAACGCTGGTTGAGAGAATTCGACAGCACTTTCCCCGAAAAGCGGTTTCTAGGCACCTTTAAGGATTTAGCAGACAGCAGAGAGCCACAGTGATTAGTGAAGAGTGATTAGCCAAGAGCAGAGAACGAAGAGCCTAGAGCGGTTAGGGTTGATAGATACTCTTCGAGCGAGTGAAGCGAGTCGAGAAGTAACCCCGAAATAGTCTCGTACGCTGCTCGCGGTCTACCATCGTTAATGCTTTGGGGTCAGGACTCTCACCTAAGAAGAAAGTCCTGACCCCAGGTTGCACTGGCCCCAGAAATAACCCCAGAAGTTTCTCACAGAAGATGGCCTTGCCTGATTTACCTTGATTCCGATAATATGAAGCTCGAGTATCCTAGTTTGGAGGGAGCACTATGGGTTTATTGTCTATTATTTATTATTTAGGATTTAGTTATGTCTGACCCAAGACGGGATTTAATTGAGGCAGGCCGGGATGTTTTTGAAGGCGGCCTGGTCAAAGGGAGGGCGGGCAACATCAGCCTCAGGATGCCGGAAAACAGGATATTGATTTCCCATACGGGTTCGTGCCTCGGAAGCCTAGCCGATGACGGGCTAATGGTGATTAACCTGCAGGGGGACATTCTAGAAGGTGAACATAAGCCCTCGACCGAGTTCAAGGCCCACCTGGCTGTATATCTTACCCGTCCGGATGTCGGCGCGGTCGTCCACACCCATTCCACATATGCGAGCGTTGCCGCGTATTTGAAGCTTCCGCTGTTAAAGGTGAATCCGGAAACGAGTGATGTTGTCGGAAAGGTCGGACGCGTGCCCGCGTTGGCTCCCGGGACGCAGGAGCTGGCCGTCGCCGTCGCCAAGGCGCTGGGTTCCAACGGGGCTGTTTTAATGGAAAGACACGGAGCGCTGACCGTCGGTATCAATATGCGCGAAGCCGTTAACCGAGCTTTCTATCTGGAAGAAGCCTGCAAGATGTCTTACTTGATCGAGCGATTTGAGGGGGCTAATGCCGAAACCGATTGACTGGGCCGGCGGCCGCATCAAGTTTCTCGACCAGACAAAGCTACCCGGAAGCGAATCCTACATCGAAACGGATGACTATTCAGCGATAGTTGAAGCCATCAAGCAGTTACGCTTGAGGGGGGCGCCACTGATCGGCGTCGCCGCAGGTTACGGCCTGGCCGCCGCCGCCGTTTCTTCCCGAACCGCCGATCCCCGGGACCTGCTAAGTGAGCTTGAAGAAGCCAAGGCGGCTCTGGACGCGACGCGCCCGACAGCCGTCGACCTCTTCAAAGCCACTGGCAGGGTGTTTAACGCCGCGGCGTCTCAAAACTCGAGCAAAAGCATGAAAGACGCGGCGGTTCGCGAGGCGCAAGCCATTTTCGCGGAGACGGAGCGCGCCGATATTGAGTTGTCGCGCCTGGGCGCGGATCTGATAAACGACGGCGATACCGTCTTGACCATCTGTAATACCGGGGCGCTAGCGACGGGAGCTTACGGTACGGCGCTGGGAGTGATTCGAACGGCTTACGACCAGGGCAAAGAGATTTCCGTCTTCGCCTGTGAAACCCGGCCGTTGCTGCAAGGCGCCCGCCTGACCATGTGGGAGCTTGACCGGCTGGGGATCCCGGCCAAACTGATCGTCGATTCCGCGGCCGGACATTTTATGCGCCGGGGGGAGATTTCAAAGGTTATCACCGGCGCCGACAGGATCGCGGCCAACGGAGACACCGCCAATAAGATCGGGACGTATACCCTGGCCGCGTTGGCCGACCGGCACGAAGTTCCTTTTTACATCGCCGCGCCCGTATCTACGGTCGATCTGGAAACCCTCGACGGCGAACGCATAACGGTTGAGGAACGAGGGCCGGACGAGGTGACGGGCTTCAACGGTGTACGCGTGGCGCCCGACGACGCCGAGGCGCGCAATCCCGCCTTTGACGTCACGCCGGCCGGCTTGATTTCAGCCATTATTACCAATGGCGGTATTGTTTATCCCCCGTACGTGGAATCTATAGCCGGCATCTTTTTAGGAAAGGCCCGGTAATGCGCGAACTGCTGGTTTTTATCCCCGCGATGTTTATCATCATCAGCATCGGCTGGGGCCTGAAGCGAATCGGGTTTTTAGGTCCAGCGGACGTTGAAGTCCTTAACAAAATAATCATTTACGTTAGCTTGCCGGCGCTGATATTCTTGGCGGTTCAGAGGGCTGACCTAAGCCTGTCTGTGGCCAAGTTCCCGTTATTTGCCATCGTTATAATGCTGCTTACTCTGGCGGTTGCTTTTGCCGCCGGCCGGTTGCTTAAACTTTCACCCGCCCTCAAAGGCGCGTTTCTGCTGGTTGCCGCGATGGGCAATACGGGTTATCTGGGTTTCCCGATGACTATCGGATTGTACGGACAGCAGAACCTGATCAAAAGCGTCTTCTACGATTTTGGCACAGTCGCGCTCCTTTTCACCTTGGGAATCATCATCGCCGGCTACTACGGCGATCCGGAACGCAAGATGAACGCGGCCAAGGAGTTCGTGATGTTTCCGTCCGTTCTCGCCCTGGCGGCCGGATTGCTGTTCAATCCGGTGCCCCTGCCGGACTTCCTGATCAAGACACTGGATTATCTGGGCCAGGCGACCGTACCGGTCATCATGTTGACGGTCGGTCTTACCTTGGAGGGTAAGAAGATCGGAAAATACGCGGCGCCGCTGATGGCGATGTTGCTGTTGAAGCTGGTATTAAGCCCGGTTTTCGGCTACCTGGCGGCTGCCGCCGGCGGTTTGTCAGGCACGGACCTCGGCATTGTCGTCCTGGAGGCGTCGATGCCGGCGGTCATGCTGTCGCTAGTAGTGGGTCTAAGGTATAAACTTGACACGGAATTCACCTCGCTCGCCATCCTTGTTTCAATTATCGCCAGCCTGGTTACCATTCCGGCCGTTCAGGCTGTCTTCAGACTTATAACCGCTTAAAGGCAAATTAGTGGGTATTCTACGCGGTTTCTACGAACTCGTTATCCCTCCCGTTTGTTTTGCCTGCGGAGAGAGGTCTTTGACAGTCCTTTGCCGCGGCTGCGCGACCGCGATCGAACCGATCGAGGAGCCGGTGTGTCCGGTCTGCGGCCGACCGGTCATGTACGACGTCGAGATGTGCGCTAAATGCCGCGCTGACGCTCCACCGTTTGACAAGGCCAGGGCGCTGTCCGTTTACGATTTTCCGATGCGGGAAGCGGTGCTGGGCATGAAAACCAGACAAGGGCGCGGTCTGGCGGAGTTTCTGGCGCCCCGTTTTGTCCGCGCCTTCCGGGATGACATCGCCGGAGCGGACTGGTTGACTTATGTACCCGTAAGCCCCGGCCGCCTGCGCAAACGCGGCTTTAATCAGGCCAAAGAACTGGCGGAGGCGGTCTCCCAGTTGACCGGATGCCCCGTTGTCGACGCTTTAAAGATGACACGCTCCGTCAAGGACCAAGGACAGCTGGACAAGGAAAAACGAAAGGCCAACGTGGAGTCGGCTTTCGTTGTCAGGAGGAACGCTCCGGTTATTTCCCGGCGCGACCTGATCCTGATCGACGACGTCATGACAACCGGTTCAACCGCCTCGGCCTGCGCGAAAGCGTTGAAAGAAGCCGGTGTGGCAGGCGTAACGGTTCTTATCCTGGCGCGCGCCGATTACGCTTAAGGCATCGGCCTCCTCTGCCGATGAAATTAAAAAGAGGGGAATTATGATTATCAGTCACGACGAGATCGTAAAATGCATGGATATAATCGCGGTTGAGACCGGCGCGTCGCCCAGTGTGGGCATGACGCCGGCCGCCCGCGTGTACGCCGAGATATTCAAGAAACGTCTTGAGACCGTTGAGGCGAAGCAAAACGAACGCCTGAAAGACGTTAAGGAAGCGGTCGCGTCCAGCCAATACCGTGTCGCCAGCGATGAAGTGGCGGAAAAAATGCTCGGCCGCGTCATCAGCGACAAAGTGCGATAGGTCGACTAGTCTGAAAGTTGACTATTGAAGCGAGGTTGTTAGAATCTAGTTAGAGGGCTTCCATCCCGGGTCTGTGGTTGCGTTCCCGCTTTTAGCGGGGCAAGTCCATGCCAGTCGCAGGCAAAAGGATCCACGTAAGTCCGCCAGAGTTCTTTGGCGGGTGAGCATGGTGCGGTTTAGGAGTAAGTCCTGCCTCGGGAAAACGGTCTATTGGCCGCGAGTACGGGGAGAGGAACGTGAGTGGTGAAAACTGCGGAGTTCCCGGCAGGCGAGTGTGGGGTCAAAGACCAGGTCAGCCTGGATGGAAGCCTTCCGTTGTCAATCCCACCGGAGGTAAATAATGCGGGTTATTATCAAAGGGCGCAATGTTGATCTTACGCCCGCTCTGAAGAGCTATGTGGAAGAGAAGATCGGTAAGATCGGCCGGTATTTTGACAAGGGCACGAAGATAGAGGTCGAGCTGAGCGTAGAGAAAAATCCCAGCATCGCCGACAACCAGACGGTGGAGGTGACCGTCTTCGCCAACCACAGCTCGGTGATCAGGGCCAAGCAGAGCAGCCCCGATATGTATGCCTCCGTAGACACCATCATAGATAAGCTGGGCAAACGGCTTAAGAAATACAAGGAAAAGCTGGACAGCCAGCACAGCAAGCATCACAAGGAAACCATCCGCAACAACGGTTTCGTAGAGACCTTTGCCGAAGAAGAATTCGAGTTCGAGTCGGACGGCCCCGAAATCGTCAAAACCAAGCAGTTCACCATCAAGCCGATGTCTCTGGAGGAAGCGGCCATGGAGATGGAACTCCTCGGCCATAACTTTTTCTTCTTCAGGAATTCGGAGACGGAAGTCCCGAACGTAATCTACAAGCGCCGCGACGGCAATTTAGGCCTGATAGAACCTACCTAAAAAAGTGCGGCTTGACCGCTAAAGTCGCCGCGTCGTAAGTCCCGGTTTTATCCGCTCAGAAGAACGCTCGATTTCCTTAAGCTGGGAAATCTTCGCTCCCTGTAAATCCTACGACCACTACAACGCTACGTAGCGTTGTAGTGGACCATGCTCGCTTTATGTTAATGGGGTCAGGCCCTATCGCATAAAGAGAAAGGGCCTGACCCCAGCTTCCCTCCGGAAACGCCCCCGTACTTCCTTCGTTTCGCGGGATGCGGCTCCGCGCCCAGCCGCATAATATTAATGGCTATTCCTCTCCCCTTGCGGGAGAGGAAGGAAACCCAGGTTCGAGGCTCCCACCCACCCTAAATCTAGACTCGCAGACAAAGACGCTCGGATTTATTAGTTTTTAATACCTGCCAGAACATATTCTCGAGAATGTGTCCACGAAAGACAAACGAGGAAGTTGGAGTTCTACCTGGGGCGCCATATTATTTACTGCAGGTTAAGCACAGTGACCCATTGTTTCGTATTCGCACATCCCGTGACCCCGTTATTTTGGAAGTAGAATTCCCGCGGCAAAGAAAATGCTGTACACAAACGCTGTTTGGCTCGTGAAGGCCAGAGCCGGATTCAACGACCGTACGTTCTCGGACAGTACAATGCGGGCGGCGCGATACGCTAAGGGCGCGGATAAGAACACGGCGAGGGACGAGACAGGCAGCTTTCCCGCGACAACCAAGACGACCGGAAAGCCATAGGCGATTCCCATACAGGCAAGGTATTCCGCGCGCGTAAAGGAGACGCCCAACCGGACGGCGAGCGTTCCTTTACCGGCGGCTCTATCCTCGTTGATATCGCGCAGGTTATTGACTACCAAGAGGGCGGTAATTATCAGTCCGACCGGAACTGCCATCAGCCAGGATAGTTCGGAGGTAGTGCCGGTTAAGACGAAATATGTGCCGGTGACCGCGGCTTGCCCGAAGAAGACGTAGACAAAAACCTCGCCGAGGCCGTGATAACCTAAAGGAAAAGGGCCACCTGTATAAGCGACCGCCGCCGCGATGGCCGCCAACCCGATCGCCATGACGACCCATCCCCTAACAAATGTCAGGTACACGCCCAGGAGGAACGCCGCGCCCAATACGAGCAGCATTCCCCGTTTGACTGCGCCCGGGGTAAGCAGACCGGCGTGGGTGACTCGCGTCGGGCCTTTTCGCTCCGCCGTATCGGTCCCGCGTTCGTAGTCATAGACATCGTTAGCCAAGTTGCTGCCGATCTGCAGCAAAAACGCGACTCCGACCGCGGCCAGCCAGGGCCAGAAGGAGAATAGTCCGTCTTTTATGGCGAGCGCCCCGCCAATCACGACGCCCGAAGCCGCCGCCGGTAGCGTCTTGGGGCGCGTTGCCATGTACCATATCCGTACCTGGTTTTTAATCCCGGTTATCATTTCGTCTCCCAGGGGCAAAGTTTGCGTTCCGCGAACCCCAAAGACTCGAAAATTAAGACCCCCATAATGCCCAGCGCCAGTATGGCCGCGAACATACGGGTATAGTCGAGGCTGCTCCAGGCGCTCAGGATTACGTATCCCAAACCTTCCTGGGTAGCGAAGGTCTCGGTCAGAAACAGGACGGCGATGGCGGTCCCGGTGCTGATGCGCAAAGCGGTGAAGACTCGCGGCAGGCTCGCGGGATAAACGGAATGAAGGTATATCTGCCATCTGCTTGCCCCCAGCGAACGAAGCGACAGGATGGATTCTTCGGGAACAGCCCGGGCCGCGTCGCGGGCTGTTACGAGTATCTGAAAGAAAACAATGATCGTGATCAGCGTAATTTTTGAGCCGTCACCCAATCCCATAACAATCATCAGGATCGGCAGGAATACGATTTTCGGAATCGGGTAGGTTATGAAAATCAGAGGCGCACTAATCCTGTCCAAAGCGTGCTCACGGCCCAGAATCAGCCCGAGCGGCAACCCTATAGCCGTTCCCAGTAAAAGGCCTGACGCGACCCGATAGAGGCTGACGCCGAAATGGCGTCCCATAGCCGCGTTAAACAAAAGGCCTGGTTGGGATACGACTGAAATCGGAAGGGGCAGGGCGGGAGTATTCAGGGCAAGGGCGGCCAGCCACCATAAAACTAGAAGCGCGACAGCCGCGGCCGCGTATCCGGCCGCTTTACGCCACATTGTGATGCGCCCGCGTCAGAAGCTTCCTAAGGCCGGAACAGGTCTCAAGGAAAGCCTGGCTGTCGCGGTAATCCGGGTCGCCCATTCGCGGATTATCGATGACGCTGACTATTGAGGCGGGCCGATTGGACAGGACCATGATCTTGTGGCCGAGAAACGCCGCTTCCTCAATGCTGTGAGTGACAAAAAAGGTGGTCAGGCGGTCTCGCCGCCAGACGTCGAGAAAGACGTTCTGCAGGTCTTCGCGCGTCAGCGCGTCAAGCGAGCTGAACGGCTCGTCCATAAGGAGCAGCGTCGGCCTAAGAGTAAGCGCCCGGGCGATGGCGACCCTCTGCCGTTGGCCTCCGCTGATTTGCGACGGATAATGGTTTCGATAGTCCCAGATGCCGAACGCCTTAAGGATTTTCTCTGTTTCCGCGTTGGCGGAATCACGGTTTGCCCGCCTCAGGCGCAGCCCCAGGGCGGTGTTCGCGCGAACCGTTTTCCAGGGGAAAAGGCCGTAGTCTTGCAGAATAACGGCGGTCTGGCGCCGTTCTCCGGTAATCGGCGTCCCGTTTATCTCAACGAAACCAGAATCCGCTTTGACCAGACCGGCCAGGCAATACAAGAGGGTGCTTTTGCCGCAGCCCGACGGGCCGATTATGGCGCACGTTTCGCCAGGCTGGACGGAAAAGGAAAGGCCGGCCAGGGCTTCAACCTCGCCCTCGCCGGCCTTATAAGTAACGCGCAGGTCGGATACGCTGACCGAATCCATTTACCGCGCTTCGACCTTCATGGAGATCTTGTCGTATGTAATTCCGCTCTTGATAAGCTGTTTGTCCTTCATCCATGACAGCAGGCGGTCAACATCGGGTTTTTTCGGCAAAGCCGCCGACGGGTACACGCTTACTTCATAGGTGCCGGCTAACGTTTCGGGAAGCTTGGCTTTCTCAACCAGCAAGCTCCGGAACGACTTCGGGTTCTTATTGATCGCGGCCGCGGATTCATTCAACGACTTTAGAAATCTCTCGACTCCCGGTTTGTTGTCCCTGACGAAAGCCGTCTTAAACAACACGATCGTCTGGCTTAGGTTGTTGCCCTTCGTGTCGTCGACGACGACCGTGGCGCCTTGCTTTTCGGCCAGGACGACCATCAGGTTCGGCAATCCGGCGGCTTGCAGCTGGCCGCCTAAAAGCATTTGCAGCCGCACCGGCAGTTTTTTAACCTCGATCGTCTTGATCTCGTCCTTCTTCAAGCCCTTGGCCTGGAGCGATTCGTCGACCATGTATTCGATAACGGTATTGCTGGCGATCCCGATCGGAACGTTTTTAAGTTGTTCCAGTTTGGTGATTCCGGACCCGGGAGCGGACACTATGGCGAAGCGGCCTTCCTTGGGAGTCGCGCCGAGAACGGTGGTCACGATGGAGACGTCGAAACCGGCGTTTTCTAATAGAGCCGCGCCCAGAATGTCTCCCATAAACCCGTCGATCTGTCCGGCCTGCAAGGCCGCGTCGCATTCCAAAGCCGACTCAAAATTGACGATCTCAACATCCAGGTTGTTTTTCTTAAAGTAACCCTTTTGCTCGGCCACAAATATCGGCAGCGCGTCCTCTACCGGCAAAACGCCCAATCTGATCTTAACCGTCTTAACCGGTTCTACCTTTTTGACCGTGGTTTCTTTGGTGACCGTGCAGCCCGCGGCCCCTACGATCAAGATAATCACCGCGACCATCCCGACACTAAATCTTCTTGCCATTTGTATCCTCCTTTTAGATTGGTTACCCGTCAGATAAATGAGCAATGGCTCACTTAACGTATTGTAACGAGTAGCAGGTTTTATCGCAAACTCGCAGATAAATCGTAAATTGACACCGCTAAGGGGGGCGCTTAAACTGGAATGAATGACTGCTCATTTATCAAAGATCGGAGTTAAGCATGGCAAAACCGAAGGCTAATCGCGCCGCGATACTCAACGCCGCTTTAACGACATTTGTTGCCAGAGGGTACCATGACACCAAGGTCAGCGAGATTGCGGGTCATGCGGGCGTGGCCGAGGGGACCCTGTATAACTACTTCGCGAGTAAAGAGGAATTGCTGCTGGCTTTATTCGATGAGAAATGGGGCGGAATGTTAGACGACCTTCGGCGCAAGATGTCGCGTCTCGACGACCCGAACGACAAGCTTAAGGTGATGTTCACCACGGTAGTCAATCTGTTTAGAAAAGACCGCGAGCTGGCGGAGATATTTCTTGTCGACGTCAAGCAAAGCTCGATCTTCCTGAACAATTACACCGTAAACAGAGTCGTGGATTTCATCGATATGATTGAAGAGATTCTGGAGGAGGGGAAGCGCCAAGGGATATACCGCAAAGACCTGGACGCAAAGGTTGCCAAGATGGTTATATTCGGGGCGGCCCAAGGCATTTTGCTAGGCTGGGTTTTGAAAGAATCCGATGCCGTAGAATCAAGGTCGTTTGCGGTCTCTCTTCCAAGAGCCGGGTTGGGCTTAAAAAACATATTCAAATACGGATTAGGAGAAAACCGATGAGCCTGAAGGATTCAAGAGTTCGGTCGAAGAGTATGTTCTTGCCCTCCGCTCTACACCCTCTGCTCTATGCTCCGAACTGCGGGCAGAGGGGTTTAAAGTCGCACCAGTCGCAGAGGTTATTGCGCTTGACCTCGAAATCTTTGCTTTCCTTCTCTTTCGCGGCGATATCGCGTTTCACTTCGGCGATGACGTCCCGAACTGTCTGCTTAGTTGCCTCGATATCGTAGTGGACGTGCGGCGTGACCTTCTTGTTGATTTCAGGCACGACATAGAAGAATGACACTCTTTTGATGGGGGCATACCCCAGAGCTTCCTCCGCCGCCCATTTGTAGATGGGAAGTTGCAGGTCGCGTTCGTAATGATAACCGGGCGGCAGTTTCTTGTTGGTCTTATAATCGATGACCTCATACCCGCCGTCAACCTTGTCTATCCGATCGATAAGACCGCTTACTACGTCCCCGTCCAACGCGGCCTTGAAATATTTTTCGACCGCCAGCGCCCGCGCGGGCTCACGGCTACGTCCCTCGTCCAAACCGACGTTTTTTTCAAAGTATTCCGTCAGCAGCAACTCAGCCCGGTCCCGGCTATATCCGCCCGCCTCCAAAGTCGGCTCGTCGAATTCCTCCGGCGGCGACCATACTTGATCCAAGCGGTCCAGAAGGTGAGCCAGGGTGCGCGGTTCGGCCTGCTCGTCATCGGGGCGGTGCAGATATTCCAGGCATTCGTGCATGACGCTGCCGAAAAAAAGCGCCGGCGCGGGCTTTGTCGGGACTTTGTCAATGTAAATGAATTGGTATTTCCGGGGACACTGCTGGTAGGCGGAGATGCCCGAGTAGGAAATCTTAAACATGTAAATATTGTATCAGCTATGGCTCTCGGAATGGTATCCTAAAAAACATGAAAGAGTTTGCCCACCTGCATGTCCACACGGAGTATTCCCTGCTCGACGGGGCTTCCCGTATTTCTGAACTGGTAAACGCGGCCCGCGACGCGGGGTCTCCGGCTATCGCTCTTACAGACCACGGCGTTATGTATGGGGCTATTGAATTCTACCGGGCTGCCAAACAAGCCGGCGTCAAACCGATCATAGGTTGCGAGGTTTACGTCACCAAAAACCGGCTGGAGAAAAGCACCGGCTACAAGGAAGGATTAAACCACCTTATCCTGCTGGCCAAGAATAATCAGGGCTACCGGAATCTGATGCACATCGTGAGCCGGAGCTATACCGAGGGATATTATTACCGGCCGCGGACGGACAAAGACCTTTTAAGGACGTACAAAGAAGGCCTTGTGGCCTTGTCCAGTTGTCTGAAGGGGGAGATTGCGAAGGCTGTTACGGACGGGCAGACCGCTACCCTTAAAGAACTGGCCGCCGAATACCAGGACATCTTTGGCGAGGGTAACTTCTTTCTGGAGGTCCAGGACCATGGCTTGCCGGAGCAGAAAAAGGTTAATGAGGCACTGGTCACGCTCGCTAAAGAGACCGGTATAGCGCTCGTTGCCACCAACGACTGTCATTATGTAAAGAAGGAGGACGCCGCGGCCCAGGACGTCCTTCTGTGCATAGGGACGGGCGTTTCGATTGACGATCCGGGCCGGCTGAAACTGCCGAACGATGAGTTCTATTTAAAAACTCCCCAACAGATGGCCAAGCTGTTCGCAGACATCCCGGAGGCCGTCGCCAACTCATTGAAGATCGCGGACATGTGTCATGTGGAAATCGATTTCGACACCGACCTCTTGCCGCATTATGAGGTGCCTGACGGTTACGACCTCAACTCTTACCTGGAGAAACTTTGCCGGGACGGGTTGGTAGAAAGGTACCCGGTGGTTACTCCGGAACTTGAGGCCCGGCTTAAGATGGAACTGTCGGTAATCATGGAGAAGGGTTTCCCGGGCTACTTTTTAATCGTCTGGGACTTCGTTCACTACGCGAAAAGCCAGGGAATCAGGGTGGGCCCGGGCCGCGGATCAGCCGCCGGCAGCCTGGTGTCATATCTATTGAAGATTACGGACATCGACCCGATTAAGTACAACCTGGTCTTTGAGAGGTTCCTCAATCCCGAAAGGGTGAGCCTGCCCGACGTTGATATCGACTTCGACGATAGCCGCCGGGAAGAGGTAATTGATTACGTTACGGAAAAATACGGGGCCGACCACGTTGCCCAGATCATCACCTTCGGCACCCTGAAAGCAAAAATGGCCGTTCGAGACGCCGCCAGGGTTTTAAACATGCCTTATGCGCAAGCCGACCGCCTGGCTAAGCTGATTCCGGACGGTATCGACGTCTCCATAGAGGACGCGTTTCGCGCGTCGCCGGAACTCCGCGACGAATACGAGCGGGACGAATCGGCCCGGGCGGTCTTGGACACAGCGAAGGCGATCGGGGGCTTGCACCGGAACGCGGGCATCCACGCGGCCGGCGTCGTCATCAGTCCGGAACCCCTGCCGAATTACGCTCCGCTTCAGCTCATGTCCAACGGGGAAATCGTCATCCAGTACGACATGGATTCCGCCAACAAGATCGGCCTGCTGAAGATGGATTTCTTGGGCTTAAGAAACCTGACCGTTATAGACAACGCTTTAAAGATCATTAAAAGGACGCGCGGCGTGGAAGTGGACATAGACAATCCGCCGCTGGACGATAAGAAAACCTACGCGCTGCTGCGTAAGGGCGACGGCATCGGCGTTTTTCAGTTGGAGAGTTCGGGGATGCGTTCGCTCCTGCGGGAAATGAAACCGGAGCGGCTGGAAGACATAATCGCGCTTATCGCGCTGTTCCGGCCGGGCCCGCTGGGCGCCGGCGTCGTTAAGGACTTCGTCGCGCGTAAGCAGGGGAAGCAGGCCATCGAATACCCGCACCCGAGCCTGGAGCCGATCCTGAAGGACACCTACGGCATTATGGTGTACCAGGAACAGGTTATGCGGATCGCCAACGTCATGGCGGGCTATAGCTTAGGCCAGGCTGAGAAGCTCATCAAAAGCATCAGCAAGAAGGTCAAAGACGTCATGGCGGAGCAGAAGGAGAAGTTTATCGGGGGCGCTCTGGCCAAAGGATACGACAAGCAGGTCGCGGCCAGCGTCTTTGAGAAGATCGAGTTCTTCGTCGGCTATGGTTTCAACCTTTCCCACGCGACATGCTACGCCTATATCGCCAACCAGACCGCTTATCTTAAAGCCAACTATACGTCCGAATACATGGCGGCGCTCCTGACCAGCGTCACAGGCAACAAAGACAAGGTCGTCATGTACGTCAACGAGTGCCGGCGTCTGAAAATCCCTGTTTTGCCGCCAGACATTAACGAAAGCTACAAAGACTTCACGGTCGTAGGCGATTCCATCAGGTTCGGCCTAAGCGTTGTCAGGAACGTCGGCCATAATGTGGTGGAGGCCATCATCAAGGCCCGAACCGAGAGTAAATTCAAGTCGCTCGAGGATTTCTGCGCGCGCGTAGACATGAAGGCTGTCAATAAACGGGCTGTTGAAAGCCTGATTAAGAGCGGGGCGTTTGATTTCGCCGGTACGCGCCGGGCGCTGCTGGCCAACTATGAGGCGGCCATGGATAGCGGCGCCAAAACCCAGCGTGACCGGGCGATCGGGCAAGGGTCTCTTTTCGGCGAGGACACGACGGAAGGGTCTAAAGCGGGGGACAAATCGAACGGGGAAGACATTGTTGAGCTCAACAAGGATGTCAAGCTCGGATACGAGAAAGAGATGTTGGGAGTATATGTCAGCGACCACCCGCTGAACGGCCTGGAAAAACAAATGAAGAACCAGGCGGACGCGACGCTTAGCCAGCTTAGGGAGATGCGGGAGGGCGAGATCAAATGGGTCGGCGGTATCGTCGCCGAGCTGCAGAAAAAGATGACTAAGAAAGGCGACGTCATGGCCATTATGACGTTGGAGGATCTGGAATCGACGGCTGAGGTGGTCGTGTTTCCGAACACCCTGGAGAAAGCCGGAGACTTGATCAAGAAAGACGGCATCGTTTTAGTGCGGGCGAAGATCGACCAAAACGAAGGTCGGGGCCGTTTCGGGGACGAAGCCGAGGGCCGGCTCAAGCTGGCGGCGATGGAGATAAAACCTTTGGACAGACGGGAAGACGCCGAGCGTCCGGTTACGATTTACCTGGATATCGGACGCTTCTCCGACCAACTTCTGGAGCGGCTGAAAGAGATTCTGACCTCTCATCCAGGGGTCTGTCCCGTGGTGCTAAAGGTGAAAGGAAAAACGTCCGAAACTGTATTAGAGTTAGGTCAGGGTTACAAAATCACCCGGGCCAACGGTTTGTTTGCCGAAATAAAAGAACTCTTAGGTGACAAGGCGATTCAAGGTTGACATCGAGGAACGGAGGGGCATGTTTCGCTGGCTAAGCTGGGGCGGAATCCGGGGCCGGGGCCTGTCGATAAAAACCGACGCTCTTATGTCGTTAGTCGCTCTTTCTATGGCGACAATCGTCCTTATTCTGGCTTACTTCCTTTATGAACGTAACGCCGTCAAAGCTTATTGCGAGGGCCGGATAGACCCCGTTATCACCCAGACCGACGAGCTCGTCCAGAGAGTCGAAAAAGTCTGGGACTCAGAGCTGGTTACCAAGACACCCGACCCCTTGAATCCGGAAATCGACCCGGTCAACCTTCGATTAACCGCGTCATCGTTAAACGATCAGCTTCGCAAGGACGCAGGCGAGCTGCACAAAACGCGCAACGTTTTCATGAATCAGCCAACCGCGCCAAACCCATGCCAGCCGTGCATGGACAAAACAGGAGCTTATGTCAGGACGGCCGATAACTACGCCACTGTCATGCTGGATACCATTCAATATCTACATGACCTGGCGTTAATCGAGGCCAATATGAACGACGCGGCACGGGCGGTCCAACTGGGAGGCGGGAACGTCGCGCCGGACGTGTTGATTCAGCGGGATGCCAGCCTGGCGGCGGGACTGGAGAAAATAAAGGTACTCAAACCGCCGCCGATGATGAAAAAGTTTCACGACGACACCGTCGCTTTCCTGACCGACTACATAACTATCGCTCAGCAGACAACAGCGGCTTATGTCGCGAACAGCGGTCGCATTCAATTGGAGGTGCTCGGCCAGGAAGGGGAGACGGTGCTGCATTCAGGACGCGACAAATTGAAAGCCGATGTCGACGCGGTAAAATCGCTCATGATGGGCGGCCAGACGAAGCTTATTAGGGACTACCGACAATCCGCCAGGGAGGAAATCTACAGCCTCCAGAAAAAATACCGCTTCTAGCCGATGGACGTCCTGGCAACATCCGACTTAACCATCCTCTTCTGCCTGTTTTGCCTGGCCGGGTTTATTCTTCTTTTCGCTATCGTTTTGATGGCCGTTTGGGTGTGGCTGCTGAACGACTGGAACAAACGCGAGAAGACCGATCCCGCAACGAATGAGCGGTACAGAATCCAGATGATTATCGGCTGGCCTTTCGGCTACTACCTCAACGTCTACCGCAAACACGGCCCAGCCTAAAAGAGTCATCCTGGGCGTCCCGCAAGAACATATACAAAAAACGAGAACAACAGCTATGCTAAACTGAGATTATTATGGAAATCATTGAGGTGGTAGGCGGCGTTAAGCCTGCCGAGATACTAAAACTATTAGGTCGAAAACCACTTGTCGACGAGTCGGTGCTGCCGGTCGTTCGCGAGATTGTGGAGGCCGTGCGGACGCGTGGCGACGAGGCCGTGGCCGAGTATACGGAGAAGTTCGACGGCGTCAAGATCGCTCCGGACGAGTTCGAAGTCACCCGAGAAGAGCTTGATGAAGCGAGGAGTCGCGCCGACATGTCGTTTATGGATGCCGTGCGGGAGTCGGCCGGCAACATCCGCCGCTTCTGCGAAGCGTCCAAAGCGGGCGAGGTAAGGCTCGAGGACGAAAATATCCTGGTTGAGGAGTGGGTAACGCCTCTGAACAGCGCCGGCCTATACATTCCGGGAGGCCGTTTTCCGTATCCGTCGACGGTGCTTATGAACGCCGTGCCGGCCAAGACCGCCGGCGTGCCCGAAGTAATCATGTGCACGCCGCCTGACGAGGACGGCGAGGTCGATTCCAATATCCTGGCCGTAGCCGCCGTAACGGCTGTTGACCGAGTATTCCGGATCGGCGGCGCGCAGGCGATCGCCGCCATGGCTTACGGTACGGCGACCGTTCCTAAGGTCGATAAAATCGCTGGCCCCGGCAACGTATACGTGATGATGGCCAAGCGGGAGGTGTTCGGGGAGGCGGGCATCGATATGCTGGCCGGCCCGAGTGAGGTTCTGATTATCGCCGACGCCAGCGCGGACGCGGATTTCGTCGCCCAGGACATGAAGGCCCAAGCAGAGCATGACCCGAGGGCGCTGTCCATCCTGGTGACGAATGCCCAATATCTGGCTGAAAGCGTAAGAGCGAAAGTCGGCGACGGTAATTTCAAGATACTTTTGGTCGAGTCGATTGACGATGCCGTGACCATCAGCGACATCATCGCGCCCGAACACCTGGAGATTCTTACCGAGAACGCCGACGCGGTCGCGCGGATGATTTCCAACGCCGGCGCTATTTTCATAGGACCCTGGACGCCGGCAGTCGTTGGCGATTACATCGCGGGGCCGAACCACACCCTGCCGACCAACGGGACGGCACGTTTCGCCTCGCCCCTAAGCGTCAATGATTTCGTTAAAAGAACCAGCGTGATCAGGTATTCCAAGGACGCGCTGAAAGCCGCGGCGAAGGACGTTAAAAAACTTGCCGAAACGGAAGGCTTGAAAGAACATGCCAAGGCAATAGACGTTAGGATCAAAAAATGGTAACGCTGTTCACGGGCGGGAGGAAGACGCCGCCCGTTAGAGACGACCTACAAGGCATTAAGCCGTACGCGGTGCCGGTGACGCGCGCTCAGGTTGAGCTGGACTCCAACGAGAATCCCTGGAATCTGCCGGACGAAGTTATCAAAGACGTCCTGGATACGCTGGCCGGCACTGACTTCAACCGTTATCCGGATATCGGGGTTAAGTGGCTCAGGCAAAACCTGGCTGACGGGTACCAACTCGGGCTGGAAAACGTCATGGCGGGTAACGGCAGCAACGAGGTCATCCTGGACCTTTTATTGGCCTTCGGCGGTCCCGGACGCAAAGCCATGCTGTTCGAGCCGACCTATTCGATGCACGACGTGTTATGCCGGATCGCCTCAACGGAAGCCGTTTTAGTTCCTCTGGAGAAAGACTTCAGCTTTGACGTCGACGCGGCGCGCGAGGCCTTCAACCGGAATAAGCCGGACATTGTCTTTTTAAACAGTCCGAACAATCCGACGGGAAACCTCATTCCTCAAAGCGATATCGAACAAGTCTGCCGGATGGGGGATTTCCTGGTCGTCGTCGACGAAGCCTATGGGGAGTTCTCCGGCGAAACCTGCCTGTCGCTTATCAAACAATACAAGAATCTGGTCGTCGTCAAGACGTTCAGCAAAGCCTTCCGGTTGGCGGCGGCTCGTGTCGGGTACGCGCTGGCCGACGAAGGGATTATCACCGGATTGGACAAGGTGAAGCTGCCTTACAACCTAAACGGGCTGTCGCAAATCACGGCCGCGTTGGTCTGGCAGAGAAAAGACGCCGTCCTGCGGAAGGTCGCTGAGATAGTCGACGAAAGGGATCGAGTGCTGATGGCGCTGGAAGAAATGGCGGGCAACAAGCCGTTTCCGTCTTACGCCAACTTTATCCTGTTTCGGACGGAGCGCGACGCCAACGCGGTATTCGACGGTCTGCTTGGTAAAGGCGTGCAGATAAGGAACTTCAGCGGCAAGCCATATCTTGAGAATTGCCTGCGGGTGACGATCGGGACTCCCGATGAGAACAGCGCGTTTCTGGCGGCCTTAAAGGAATCCCTGTGAGCGGAGTCTCCGACAGGCCGACCGAGCTTACCGACGGTTATGAGCGCGCGACGCCGCGTATCTGGCTAAAGAGCGACCAAACCGGACTGATCTCGCAGATCGACAGCGTTATCCTGGACATTGACGGCGTCGTCATCGACGTCTCGGCTTCATTCCGCGTCGCCATCAGCCAGACCGTTCAGTTGTACCTGACGCGCCAGGTTGGATTTAGCGGTGACGCGATTTTGGTACTGCCTTCGGAAACGCAGCTTTTCAAACTGGCCGGAGGCTATAACAACGACTGGGATCTATCCAGCGCGGCCATTATGTTCTACCTGGCCAAAGCGGAGCTTCTAGATACCGAAGACCTCAACCTCTTGCGCACCCAGGGCATGACTCTGGAGGAATTCACAGCGGCGGCCGGCCGGGCCGGAGGCGGCATGCATGGGGCGATGACCGTTTTGTTCCCTCTTTTGGACAAACGGAAGCGGGAGCGAGCGGAAGCGCGCTTTGACAGGCAGAAGATAGAGACGCTGTTTCAGGAGTTATATGGCGGCGTTGACTATTGCGAGCGGCTCTACGGACACAAGCCTAAATTCAACAAACGCAAAGGGCTTTTGAACGAGGAAAGGGTCCTGCTGGACAAGACGTTGCTGGAGCCGTTCATGCCCAAGGTAGGCATACTAACGGGCCGGACCAAGGAGGAAGCGGAGGTCGGCTTGGAAAGAGCCGGGCTAAACGGATTCATCGCTTCCGAGGCGGTTTTTTACGACAACGGCAGCGATCCCGATATGCGCAAACCTCGCCCGACGGCGCTGCATAAGCTGGCCGCCAAACTGGACGGAGCGGTGACCTTGTATGTCGGCGACGTCATGGATGACCTTTTGACCGTTAAGAACGCCAACGTAGACCCGGCGTCGCCTTGCGTGTTTCTATCGGCGATTATCGTTAATCCACTCCGCCGCGACGAGGCGGCGTTGTTCATGAAAGAAGGGGCGGATATAGTATCATTAGAAGTGAACGAGGCCATCAAAGCGGTTATCGCGCGGAGGCAATAGATGGGCAACAGGCAGGCGGTCGTCGAACGGGCGACCAAGGAAACCAAGATATCGGTGGAACTTGATATCGACGGCTCAGGCAGCGCGTCGATCGAGTCAGGCATCCCGTTTTTCGATCACATGCTCGACCTGTTTACCAAGCACGGTCTTTTCGACCTGACGATAAAAGCGGATGGGGATACCGGAGTAGACGCGCACCACACCGTCGAGGACGCCGGCATCTGCCTGGGCCAAGCCTTTGGCGAGGCTTTGGGAGACAAAGCCGGCATTGCCAGATACGGTTATTCTCTGCTGCCGATGGACGAGTGTCTGGTCCTGGCCGCGGCGGATATAAGCGGCCGCCCGCATTTAAACTACGACATCGATCTACCGGTCGAGTTGATCGGAACGTTCGACACCTCTCTGGTTGAGGAGTTTCTCAAGGCGTTGGCTGGAAACATGGGGCTTACGCTGCACATTCGCGCGCTCGCTTCGGGCAATAACGCGCACCACATCATCGAAGCCGTTTTCAAGGCGCTCGGCCGGGCGTTGGATATGGCCACCGCCTTAGACCCGCGCGTCAAAGGTATTCCATCCACGAAAGGCAGCCTGTAGCCTAGGGCGTAGGGCTAAGAGCGAAGAGAAAATGCTTAAATCCGGAGAAAACGTGCTGCCAGGAAAAGACGCCGAAGACCGGGAGAATTGCTCTAGGCCCTCTGCTCTCGGCTCTTTGCTGTCATGATATCGATAATCGATTGCGAGATCGGAAACTTAAGAAGCGTCCAAAAGGCTTTTGAATTCATTGGCATAAAGGCCGCTATCACGAGTGACGAGGCTGAGATATTAAGTAGCCGCGCCGTCGTGTTACCCGGCGTAGGGGCATTTCGCGACGCCATCGCGTTTTTAAGAGAGACGTCGTTGGACGCGGTGATACGAAAGGTTGTTGACGCGGGCACCCCGTTTCTCGGGATCTGCTTAGGAATGCAGATGTTTGCCGACAGAAGCGAGGAAGGCGGGCGCCTGGAAGGGCTGGGCTTGATTAACGGGCAGGTCGTTAAGCTGCCGGATACGGAGAAGATTCCTGAGATGGGCTGGAATGAAATAACAGTTACGCCGGGCATTCCGATCTTTAAGGATATCCCGGCCAGGGCCAGGTTCTATTTCGCGCATTCGTATTATTTTTTGCCCGACTACGACCGGAATATCGCGGCGACGACGCATTACGGCTTAACCTACGCTTCGGCGGTATACAAGGGCAATGTGTTCGGCACACAGTTTCACCCTGAAAAAAGCGGCGAGCATGGGCTGCAAGTTCTTAGGAATTTTGCCGGACTTACCGCCTGTGGTTAGTGGTTAGCAGTTGGTTGTTGGTTGGTTTTACTAATCACTAACTACTAACTGCCCAACGAGAGAGACATGGTGATACGATGATTATCTATCCTGCGATCGACATTAAAGACGGCAAATGCGTAAGGCTACTTCAGGGCCAGGCTGACAAGGTTACCGTTTACGACGACAATCCCGTCCGGATGGCCCTTCGCTGGCAGAAACACGGGGCCGACATTATCCATGTCGTCGACCTCGACGGCGCGTTTCAGGGTCTGCCGAAGAATCTGGAGACGGTCAGGAAGATTGTGCAGGAACTGGACATCCCCGTTCAGTTCGGAGGCGGCGTACGCGGAATCGAGGCGATACAACGCCTCTTGGACATGGGCGTCGGTCAGGTCGTGCTAGGCACCATCGCAATCACCGAACCGACCGTTTTTCATCGCGCCCTGGAGATGTTCGGGGAGAGGATCGTCGTCGGCCTGGACGGCCGACAGGGCAAGGTGGCCGTGGAGGGCTGGACGAAAGACACCGGCCAAAACATCATCGAGGCCGGCCGGAAGCTGGCCGAGTTGGGTGTGTCGCGAATCATATACACGGATATAGCCAGGGACGGCATGCAGGTCGGCCCGAATGTACAGGCGACGCGTTCTTTGGCGCGGGCTGTCGGCGTTCCGGTTACGGCGTCGGGCGGCATCGCAACGCTCGACGATATCAGAGCCTTGAAAGCCATCGAGTCGGAAGGCGTGGAAGGCGTCATCGTCGGCAAGGCGCTTTATGAAAAGGCGTTTACCCTGGAAGAAGCGATTAAGGCGGCCGGCGATGCTGGCTAAGCGTATCATCCCTTGCCTGGACGTGAAGGAAGGGCGCGTCGTCAAAGGCATCGAGTTCGTCCAGTTGCGGGATGCCGGCGACCCGGTGGAGCTGGCCAACGAGTATAACCGCCAGGATGCCGATGAGCTGGTGTTTCTTGATATCACGGCCTCGCACGAGAAACGTGATCTTATGTATGACGTAGCCAGGCGGACGGCCGAAAAGGTATTTATTCCCTATACTGTCGGCGGGGGTATCAGGAACATCGAAGACATGAGACGGATGCTGGAGTCGGGCGCCGACAAAATCTCGGTCAACACGGCGGCCGTCAAGGATCCTTCCGTGATCACCGAAGGCGCCGAGAAATTCGGCAGCCAGTGCGTCGTTGTCGCTATCGACGCGAAACAAACCGGCGACAGCTGGGAAATCTACCTGAATGGGGGCCGCACACCGACCGGGATCAACGCCATTGAATGGGCGCGGAAGTGCGAGGAGAAGGGCGCCGGCGAGATCCTTTTGACCAGCATGGACCGGGACGGTACCAAAGACGGTTACGATATCCCGCTAACCAAGGCGATTACCGACGCGGTAAACCTGCCGGTCATCGCATCCGGCGGCGCAGGCAAACTGGAGCATTTTTTGGAAGTCATTGTTGAGGCGAATGCCGACGCGGTCCTGGCGGCCAGCCTGTTCCACTACGGCGAGCTAACCATCAGACAAGTGAAAGAGTACCTTAAAGACAACGGCATTGAGGTTAGATTATAAAACAGAGATGATATGCACAGGTTTGAAACTAGTCATCGCGGTTTTTGTACTCCTCGCGGTCTTTCTGTTGTTCAGGAGGTCGTATGAACCTAGATGAGCTGAAGTTTGACGAGAAAGGCTTGATTCCGGCGATTGTTCAGGACGCGTCCAGCGGCGAGGTCCTGATGCTGGCTTTTATGAACAGGAAATCTCTGGCTCGAACGATCGAGTCCGGCGATACCTGGTTCTGGAGCCGGAGCCGTCAACTTCTATGGCACAAAGGGGAAACGTCGGGCAATGTCCAGCGCGTTCAGGAAATCAGGTACGACTGCGACGCGGATACCTTGTTGGTAAAGGTCGAACAGACCGGACCGGCCTGCCACACAGGCGAAAGAAGCTGTTTCTTCCGTATTCTCGAGGATTAGTGATAGAATTCCAGCAAGGGGGTGATCCACAATGGTAACAGCTTTTGTTTTGATTAGCGCGGAACCGGGCAAGGCGACGGATATCGTTAAAGGGATCAGCAAGATCCAGGGTGTTAAGATGATCAACGCCGTCACCGGTCCATACGACGCGATCGCCTATATCGAGGCTACTAATTTCAGCGCCATCGGCGACTTGATCGTCGCCAAGATTCAAAAGATCGAAGGAGTCTCGCGCACGCTTACCTGCGTGACCGTAGAACTCTGACCAGATAGATAATCCCCGCGACAGCGATGGCGCCGGCTACGTCAACGGCCCAATCCTTGCCATCGGGGGTGCGGCCTGGGACGAAAGCCTGGTGGAATTCGTCCGACGCGGCATATATAGCGGTTATGGTAATTGCCCAAAGGCCCAAACGGCCGGCGGGCAATTCCTTTTTTGTCGACCAGACGGCGGCCGCGGTCAAGGCGGCGAAGATGAAATACTCGATGAAGTGAGGAATAAAGTCGGGCATGACGGACGGGATCTGCGACCCGGCCAGCGAGGAAAAATAAAAGATGACCCCGCCCCAGAGAATCGTGAGTGTCCAAAGGATTATGGCTATTGGTTGCGCCCCCCACCCGGGAAATCGTCTAAGGTTCCCGGGTCGGGTTATCCCCCTCACCCAGGAATTCGTCCAGGTTTCCCGGTCAGGGCATTCCCCTCACCCAGGAAATCGTCTAAGGTTCCCGGGTCGGGTTATCACCCTCACCCAGGCCCTCTCCCCCAGGGGAGAGGGTTCACGATTTCATTCGCGCCATCGAGGCGCTCATGAAATGAAATCCGGGAGCCTTCGCACCGCTATCAGCGACCCTACAGGGTTTTCTCTCAAGGAACTCCATGAATTTGGCTCTAGGACGTTCCTTCAAACCTGATAGCTTCTGCCCGGCGCCGTTCCCCCGTTTCCGTATAGCGCGAAATCATGTCGCCCCATACAGTTGGATTCTCGCACGCCATATCTGCTCCCGGATATCCGGTACTGTAATTTAATTATACTCCTAGGATGAGAGAATCAAGCGGTTTTTTAAAGTTTGACAGATTGCAAAAATGCCTGTAGAATTATTAATTAATCGAATATAGCCATAAACTCGATGAAGGGGAAAGTAGGCCGGAGAGACGGCATCTAGCGAGTTCCGGATGGTGGAAGCGGAACGCAAGTCGTCGGTCGATTGGGCCCCGGAGAGGCAAACCGAAAGCGAAAGACTTGGCGAGTAGGCTTTGACGGCAGCCCCCGTTATCAAGGGCAGGGCCATTAACAGCAGTTAGTGGTTGGTAGTTGGTATTTAGTAGACTAATTGCTAATAACTAATAGCTAACAACTAGCGAAGCTAGCGTGGCTTAACGAGGTTCCGGTCGAGACACCGGGACGAAGTTGGGTGGCACCGCGGGAGATAAACCTCTCGTCCCAATATGGGATGAGAGGTATTTTTATTTTTGCGGGAGCGACATGTACAACTTAGACGTTGACGAATTTAAAAAATTATCGGCCAGTTATAATCTTATTCCCGTCTACCGGGAAGTGGTCGCGGATATGGAGACGCCCGTATCGGCGTTTCTAAAACTCAAGACCGACGGCTACGCGTTCCTACTGGAAAGCGCGGAGGGAGGAGAGCGTTTCGGACGCTATTCTTTCCTGGGAGCCGAACCGAGCCGCGTCATCAAGGCAAAAAACGGAACAGTCATCGTAGAAGACGGCGACGGACGTATTGTCGAAACGATCCGGACCGAAGACCCCCTGAAAGTCGTAAAGCAGATCATGTCGGCTTACACGCCGGCGGCTATCGACGGTTTACCCCTTTTCTTCGGGGGATCCGTCGGCTATATCAGCTATGACGCCGTTCGGTATTTCGAGGACATCCCGGACGCCACACATGACGATCTGTCTCTGCCCGACATGGTTTTTATGCTGGCCGACACCCTATTCGTCTTTGACCATTTAAAACACCGCATTGCCGCGGTCGCCAACGCTCACGTCAACGGCGACGCCGAAGCGGCCTATGCCTCGGCGACCGCGAAAATCGAAGAAATGGTTAGCCGCCTGGAAAAGCCGGGCGTCCGGCTGAAACCCATTTCCTTCAACGGATCGCCACCGAAGAAAACGCCGGAGTCGACTTTTTCTGAAAGCGATTTCCGCGACGTCGTCTCAGCTGCCCGTCGGAAGATTATCGAAGGCGACATCCTCCAGGTGGTCCTGTCCCAAAGGTTCAAAACGGAGATCGAGGCCTCGGCATTTGACGTTTACCGGGCGCTGCGCACGGTTAATCCTGCTCCTTACATGTATTATCTGTCGTTAAAAGACTTCCAGATCGCCGGCTCGTCGCCGGAGCCGCTGGTCAGGCTAGAGGGCGACAAGGTTATGACCAGGCCGATCGCCGGAACAAGATCGAGGGGAACGGACGCGGCGGAGAACACCCGGCTTGAGAAAGAGCTGCTCGGCGACCGTAAGGAAAAAGCCGAGCACATCATGCTGGTAGACCTGGGACGCAATGATTTGGGACGTGTTTGCCGCCCCGGGACCGTTCAGGTCGACGAGCTGATGGAGATCGAAAGGTGCTCGCATGTCGCGCACATGGTTTCCACGGTCACCGGTCGCCTGGATGAAGGCAAGGACGCCTTTGACGCGCTTAGAGCCTGCTTTCCGGCGGGTACGGTCTCCGGCGCTCCAAAAGTCAGGGCGATGGAGATAATCGACGAATTGGAACCGACGCGACGCGGCCCGTACGCCGGGGCCGTCGGCTACTTCGGTTACGCCGGAAACCTGGACGCCTGCATAACGATCCGGACGATTGTAGTCAAAGACGGGTCGGCGTATTTTCAGGCGGGCGCGGGTATAGTCTACGACTCTGAGCCTGCCTTTGAATACCGCGAGACCGGACACAAAGCGAAAGCCTTATTGACCGCGATCGAGATGGCGGAGGAGGCGTCGTGTTCCTGATAATCGACAACTACGATTCCTTTGTCTTTAATCTGGCTCAGTATCTGGCTGAGCTGGGCTGCGCCACGAAGGTCTGCCGCAACGACAAAATAACCCTCGACATCATTGCCGATATGGCGCCGGAGGCAATAATAATCTCACCGGGGCCGTGTACGCCTGACGAAGCCGGGATATCCTTAGCCATCGTCAAGAGATTCGGCGGCAAGGTCCCCATTCTAGGTGTTTGCCTCGGCCACCAGGTGATAGCGCAAGCGTTGGGCGGGCGGGTCTACTGTTCCGGCCATCCTGTTCACGGACAGACATCGTCAATCCACCACGACGGCAAAACGATTTTCAAAGGTCTTTCCCAGCCTTTCGAGGCGACAAGATACCATTCCTTGATTGTGGATGAAGGGAGTCTGCCTGATTTTCTGGAGGTGTCCGCCCGGACGGAAGACGGAACCGTCATGGGCTTAAGGCATGTTCAGGGCGTTATCGAGGGCGTGCAATTTCATCCAGAATCCATCCTCACCGAGGAAGGTAAAAACCTGCTGGCCAATTTCATCAGACTCGTTAAAGGCGAGTCGAACTAAAGGGAGTCGAGTCAAATGATAACTAAAGCCATTGGTAAGACAGTCTCCGGCGTAGATCTGTCCGGTGCCGAAGCCAGAGAGGTCATGGACGTGATTATGAGCGGCGCGGCGACCGACGCGCAGATCGCGGCGCTTTTAACCGCGCTGCGCATGAAGGGGGAGACCGTTGAGGAGATAACCGCTTTCGCCTCCGTCATGCGGGAAAAAGCGGAACCGGTCAAGTTAAGCGACGGTTCAATAGTCGACACCTGCGGCACCGGCGGGGACGAAACGGGGACATTTAACATCTCGACAACCGCCGCTTTCGTCGCCGCGGGGGCCGGAGCGCGCGTCGGCAAACACGGCAACCGGTCGGTGTCTTCGAAGTGCGGCAGCGCCGACGTTCTGGAAGCGCTGGGCGTTGTTATCGACCTGGACGCGCAGGCCACAAGCAAGGTGATTGAGGAAGCGGGTATCGGATTTCTGTTCGCGCCAATTCTGCATACGGCGATGAAATACGTAATGCCGGCGCGGAAACAGACGGGCATCAGGACGGTTTTCAACATCCTGGGACCGTTGACCAATCCAGCCGGCGCCTCGGCTCAAGTACTTGGCGTATACAGCCCGGCCTTGACGGAGACAATGGCTTTGGTGCTTGGTAATCTGGGCGCGACTCACGCGCTTGTCGTGCACGGGGCCGGTGGGCTGGATGAATTGTCGACGCTGGGTAGCTCGCAGGTCTCGGAGCTGAAAAACGGTTCGGTATCAACTTATATTGTAAGGCCGGAAGATTTGGGTCTGCCGCGCGCTGACATCTCCGACCTGCAAGGGGGAGAAGCGGCCGCCAACGCCAAGTATCTTACAGCCGTCCTGGACGGAGAAAAGGGTCCGCGGCGGGATATTGTCATAATGAACGCGTCCGCGGCGCTGGTGGCGGCCGACCTGGCGACGGACTTGCGCTCCGGTCTGCAGCTTGCGGCGACGTCCATTGATAGCGGCGCGGCTCGCGCCAAACTGGCGCGGCTGGTAGCCGTGTCCCGGCAATACGCGGAGGAAGGAAACTAACATGTCTATCTTGGCGAAAATCGTCGCCCACAAACGTCGGGAAATCGAAGATAAGAAGCAGAGGGCTTCGGCGGAGGCCTTGATGCTGCGCGCGAACTTTATCGCCCCCGCCCGAGATTTCAAAGACGCGCTTGGCGGCCCTAACTTGAGTTTGATAGCGGAGATCAAGAAAGCTTCGCCAAGCCGCGGCGTCTTATCCAAGGACATGGAACCAGGCGTGTTGGCCGTTTCCTATGAGTTAGCCGGGGCCGACGCGCTATCGGTCTTAACGGACCGGGAATTCTTTGACGGGGGTTTAGACGATCTGGTGACCGCCAGGGCGGTTACCGATCTGCCGGTTATGCGAAAAGATTTTATCATCGACGAATACCAGATCTACGAGGCGAAAGCATATGGAGCCGACGCGGTCCTGCTGATCGCCGGTCTTCTGGACGCACAAACCCTCAACTCGTTTCTCGCTTTATGCGACGCCATCGACATCCACGCTTTGGTCGAAACACATACGGAGGAGGACGTGTCGAAAGCCGTCTCGGCGGGCGCCGGTATCATCGGCGTTAACAACCGCGACCTAAATACGTTTGAAACCGATGTCGCCGCGACTGAGCGATTGCTGCCCGGCTTGCCTGAGGGAATATTAAAGGTCAGTGAGAGCGGCATCTTCGGACGGGGCGAGGCCGGCAGAGTCAGAGCGGCCGGGGCTGACGCGGTCCTGGTCGGCGAGAGCTTGATCAGAGCGGACAATATGCAGGCGCTGATAGATGACATCAAGCAGGCGGTTGTCAGTGGTTAAGGTAAAGGTGTGTGGGATTACAAATAAAGCTGACGCGATTACGGCTATCGAGCTTGGAGCCGACGCTTTAGGTTTTGTTTTCGCCGACAGCCCCAGGCGGGTAACGCCCGAGGAAGCGGCGAGCATCTGCGAAGGATTGCCGCCGTTCGTATCGATAGTCGGAGTGTTTGTGGATGAATACGCGGCCACCGTGCGGGACATTACCGGACAATGCGGGCTGGACCTTTTGCAGTTTCACGGTTCTGAGACACCGGGCTACTGCCAGCTTTTCGGACGGAAAGCCGTCAAGGTCTTTCGTATCAAGGATAAGACCAGCCTGGCCGGGCTTAAAGAATACGGCCAAGGTCCGATCGTCCTGGATGCTTTCGTCGAGGGACTGGCCGGCGGTACGGGCCGGACATTTGATTGGAATCTCGCCGGCCGGGCGGCCGGGCATAATCCGGTAATCCTCTCCGGCGGATTGAATCCCGATAACGTAGCCGAAGCGATTGCCAAGGTTAAGCCTTATGCGGTCGACGTAAGCAGCGGCGTCGAATCAGCGCCGGGCAAAAAAGACGCGCGGAAAATCCGCGATTTCATCAAGGCGGTAAAAAGGACGGAGGAACTTTCATGACAGACAGAAAAGGGCGGTTTGGAGAATATGGCGGACAGTTTGTGCCAGAGACTCTGATGGTGGCTCTGGCAGAGCTGGACGAGGCGTTTACCGGATACCAGCAGGACGACTCTTTCCAAACCGAGCTCGGTTATTACTTAAGGGAATATGCGGGACGGCCGACGCCGCTTTACCGCGCGGACAGCTTATCAGACCGGTACGGCGCTCGGATCTACTTAAAGCGCGAGGACTTGACCCATACGGGCGCGCATAAGATCAACAACACTATCGGCCAGGTTCTGCTGGCCAAGAAGATGAGCAAGACAAGGGTAATTGCGGAAACGGGCGCCGGTCAGCACGGCGTGGCGACAGCCACGGCGGCGGCGAGATTCGGCCTGGAATGCCAGATCTATATGGGCGAGGAAGACATAGCCCGCCAGGCGCTGAACGTATACAAAATGAAGTTGCTTGGCGCGCAGGTGATTCCCGTTTCCTCGGGCAGCCGGACTTTAAAGGACGCCATCAACGAAGCGATGCGCGATTGGGTTTCCAACGTGCAAACAACATTTTATGTTTTAGGTTCCGTCATGGGACCGCATCCCTATCCGACAATCGTCCGCGAATTTCAAAAGGTCATAGGCGCGGAAATCAAACGCCAGTCGCAAAAAGCGGAGGGGCGGGCGCCGGATTATTTGGTGGCGTGCGTAGGCGGCGGCAGCAACGCCATCGGCGCATTCTACCCGTTCATAGGCCGGGGAACCGTTTTGATAGGCGTGGAGCCGGCGGGTCTTGGCTTGGATACCGACAAGCACGGGGCTTCGATGACGCTTGGCGACCCCGGCGTTCTGCACGGTTCGTTAAGCTACGTTCTCCAGGACGAGAACGGTCAGATTAAGGAAGCCCATTCCATTTCTGCCGGTTTGGACTACCCGGGCGTCGGCCCCGAGCACGCCCATCTGAAAGACACCGGCCAGGTCGAATACGTTACGGTGACCGACGACCAGGCTTTAGAGGCATTTCATCGCTTGTGCCGCCTGGAGGGGATAATCCCGGCTCTGGAATCCTCGCACGCGCTGGCGTACCTGGAAATCCTTAAGCCGCGACTGCGGGAAAGCGACTATGTCGTGGTTAATCTATCGGGGCGCGGCGACAAAGATATGGATATCGTAAGGCAGAATTCTTCGGAAGGTGAAGCTTGATGAACCGGATAGACAAGACTTTCGAGGCGCTTAAAAAGGAAGGGCACGCCGCGTTGATAACATACATTATGGCCGGATATCCACGCGGTCTCGATTCCGCCAAAACGATTACGGCAATCGCTGACGCGGGCGCGGACTTAATCGAAGTCGGGATTCCGTTCTCCGATCCGTTGGCCGACGGGGCGACTATCCAGAAAGCGTCGGAAGAGTCGCTGGCCGGCGGTATGACGCCCAATAAAGCGTTGGCAGCCGTAGCCGAAGCCAGGAAGGTAACGCAAACGCCGATCCTGGTCATGACGTATTACAACATTATCTTCCGGTATGGCCTGGAGCCTTTCGCCGAAGCCGCCGCCGCGGCCGGGGTAGACGGGGCGATTGTGCCCGATCTGCCGCCTGAGGAAGCAGGCAAGTGGCAGACGGCCGCCGGCGCGCAGGGTTTAGGCACGGTTTTTTTGGTCGCGCCGACAAGTTCGCCGGCGCGGATCCGGGGGGCGGCCGAGGCCAGCGACGGATTTGTTTATTGCGTTTCTCTGGCCGGCGTGACCGGGGGCCGCGCGAAACTGGCGCCGGGCCTGCCCGCCTTCATAGAAACAGTTAAGCAAACAACGGACAAGCCGGTCGCGGTCGGATTCGGCGTGTCGACGGCGGCCCAGGCCGCGGAACTTTCAAGGTTGGCCGACGGTGTGATTGTCGGCAGCGCGTTGATTGATAGGTTAGCGGCCGGCGGTGCGGAAGGCGTCGCCTCGGCGGCCGGATTCATTTCCGAACTTAAAGCGGAAATGCGGTAAAGTATATTGGCGAGGAGGCGCGATGGCGCAAAACCTAATACAATAACAGTCATCCTAGGATTCGGCTGTTTATGCCGAATCGCAGGAACTGAGACGAGGCTTACTTTACCAGCAAATCTCGTGCATGGTGGATCAGAAACAATAACATCCGGCTAATGTCACGTGTTTGGTAGAGCAAAAACAAAAAGCAAAGACAAAAGAAGGGAGTGATTTGTATGGATAGAACGAAGATTATTTTAGAAGAACAGGACATGCCTAGGAAATGGTACAACATTCTGCCGGATATGCCGGTGGCCATGGATCCGCCGCTGAGTCCGCAGACGCTCAAGCCGGCCGGGCCGGAGGACTTCGCGCCGCTGTTCCCGATGGGGCTGATTATGCAGGAGATGAGCCAGGATCGGTTCATCGATATCCCCGAGGAGGTGCTGGACGTCTATAAGCTCTACCGGCCTAGTCCGCTTTTCCGCGCTAAGCGCTTGGAGCAGGCTTTGGGCACGCCGGCTAAGATCTACTACAAGTACGAGGGCGGCAGTCCGGCGGGTTCTCATAAAACAAATACCGCGGTTGCCCAGGCCTACTACAATAAGGTGGAAGGCACGACGCGGCTGGCGACGGAGACCGGCGCCGGACAGTGGGGTTCCGCCATGTCTATGGCCTGCCAGCTCATGGGCTTGGAGTGCCAGGTCTATATGGTCAAGTCGAGCTACGAGCAGAAGCCGTACCGGCATATGATGATGGAGACCTATGGGGCGAGAGTAACGCCCAGCCCGAGCACAGAAACCAACGCTGGCAAAGCTGCTCTGGCGGCGAATCCTAACCATCCGGGCAGTTTGGGCCTTGCCATCAGCGAAGCGGTCGAGGATACGGTGACGCATCCGGGCACGCACTACTCTTTGGGCAGTGTATTGAACCACGTCATCTTGCATCAGACTATCATCGGCGAGGAGACACAGAAGCAGTTCGCGCTGGTTGAGGACGAGCCCGACGTTATCTTCGGGTGCGTCGGTGGCGGTTCGAGTTTCGGCGGTATCAGCATGCCCTACGTTCGGGACAAGCTAGCCGGCAAGACCGACGTCCGTTTAGTTGCGGTGGAACCGGCTTCGTGCCCGACGTTAACCAAGGGCTTGTACGCCTACGACTACGGCGACGCGGCCAAGATGGCTCCGGTCGTCAAGATGTACACGCTGGGCCACGATTTCGTGCCGGCCCCGATTCACGCCGGCGGCTTGCGTTATCACGGCGATAGCCCGATTATCTCCGCGCTGCATCACGAGGGCATCATCGAGGCTATAGCATATAAGCAACTCGGTGTCTTTGAAGCCGCGCTGCAGTTTATCCGGACGGAGAGTATCATCCCGGCGCCGGAGTCGGCCCACGCTATCAAAGCGGCCATTGACGAAGCGATGCGTTGCAAGGAGAACGGCGAGGAAAAAACCCTCTGCTTCCTCTTGACCGGGCACGGGTACTTCGACATGTCGGCCTACGACGCTTATTTGAACGGCAAGCTCGAGGACGACGAGTATTCAGAAGCGGACGAAGCCCGCGCCATCGCCGCCCTGCCGCAGGTCGGCTAAAACCAAATACAGGATATTTTATAAACAATCACAGACCACTCCAGCGCACCAAAGCGCTGGAGTGGTTGTTGTTTAGGCAGTTGCAGGCGGTGTTGATAATCAATGGCTGATGGAACATAATATAAGTCCAATGGGCATAAGCGACTGGATTAAAGGCAAAGACTCCTACATAGAAGTTCCCGAAAGGCAATCAGACACCGACGGCGTTAAGAAAGGCATTCCCGAAGGTATCTGGTCGAAGTGCGCCGCTTGCGGTGAAATAATCTTTCAAAAGGAGTTCTACGCCGCGCAGAAAGTTTGTCCGGGCTGCTCCTTCCACTATCCCTTAAGCGCGCACGAGCGTCTGGAGTTCATGCTCGATAAAGGCTCGTTCAGGGAACTTTTCGGCGAGATCACTCCGTCCAATCCGCTCGGTTTTGCGGGCAAGAAGACCTATGAGGAAAGCCTGGAGACGTCGCAGCGGAACACCGGTTTGAATGAAGCGGTCGTCACCGGTTATGGAAAACTTAACGGGCGCAACGTCATTGTCGCCGTCATGGATTTCCGCTTTATCGGGGGCTCCATGGGCAGCGTAGTCGGGGAGAAAGTCACCCGGGCGATCGAATACGCGGCGCGGAAAAAGTATCCGCTGATCGTAATCGCGGCGTCGGGCGGCGCGCGGATGCAGGAAGGCATGTTCAGCCTGGGGCAGATGGCTAAGACCAGCGCCGCGCTGGCCAAGTTGTCCGATCGAGACGTGCCGTATATCTCGATCCTTACCCACCCGACAACCGGCGGCGTTCTGGCCAGTTTTCCGGCTTTGGCGGACGTCATCATCGCCGAACCCGGCGCTTTGGTCGGCTTCACCGGAGCCCGCGTCATCGAGCAGACGATTCGTGAAAAGCTGCCGGACGGTTTCCAGACCGCCGAGTTCATGCTGGACCACGGCATGGTAGATATGGTCATCGAACGCCGCAAGATAAAGGGCACCATCGCCGCCCTGCTCGACCTGTTCCTGTTGGGCAACCCGGAAGCGGCCGGAAGCCAGCCTATTTTGGTCGGCGATATCGTTCCGGGCGCGGCGACCGCCAAGAAAGTGCAAAAGAGCGTCCAAAAAACAGTCAAACGCGGCGTTACCAGCGGAGCCAAAACGATAAAGAAACAAGTCAAACGGCTGCAAGGCAAGCCGGGAGGGAATTAACGCATTTGTCCGAATACGCGTTGGATTTCGAAAAACCGATTCTCGAACTTGAGAAGCGGATAGAGGAGCTGAAGAGATTGTCAGCTGGATCCAAAGAAGGCCTGTCTCCGGAGATTGCCGAGCTGGATAAGCAGATCGGCGAGTTGAAGACAAAGGTCTACAGCAAGCTGACACCCTGGCAGAGGGTCCAGATCGCCCGGCACCCCGACCGCCCGCTAGCCCGCGACTACATAGAGATGCTTTGGCACGATTTCACCGAGCTCCATGGTGACAGACTTTTCGGCGACGACAAAGCCATAATCGGCGGCCCCGCTTTTCTGGACGGCCAGTCGGTAATGATCATCGGGCAACACAAAGGCCGGGGCACTAAAGAACGCGTGGCCTGCAATTTCGGCAGCCCCCATCCGGAGGGTTACCGGAAGTCGTTGCGGCTGATGCGGTTGGCCGAGAAGTTCAATATGCCGGTTATTACGCTAATTGACACGCAGGGCGCCTACCCGGGCGTCGGCGCCGAGGAACGCGGCCAAGCTTGGGCGATTGCCGAGAATCTTTTGGAGATGAGCCGGCTTAAAGTCCCGATAATCGCGGTCAACATCGGCGAGGGGGGCAGCGGCGGCGCGTTGGCCATCGGTGTTTCGGACCGTCTCCTAATGCTTGAGAACTCGTGGTATTCGGTCATCAGCCCGGAGGGCTGCGCTTCTATTCTCTATAAAGACGCCGCTAAAGCCCCGGAAGCCGCGGAGCGCTTGAAGATGACCGCGGAAGCGTTGAAGAAACAGGGCTTAATCGACGAGATAATCAAAGAACCCGTCGGCGGCGCCCATCGTTCGCCGACCGAAACCGCCGAGAACCTTCACAAGGCTTTAAACAAACACCTGGCCAAGCTACTGACCATCCCTGTCCAGGATCTTGTGAGCCAGAGGTACGATCGTCTTCGCGCCATAGGCGTCTACGAGGAACCTAAAGAAACAGTCTAGAGATGGCCTGCCGTTCGTAGCGCCCGATAAGGACGGAGACGAATATCGGAGTCCAACTGCGAAGAATGGTGCCGAGGACGGGAATCGAACCCGTATGGAGTCACCCCCACCGGTTTTTGAGACCGGCGCGTATACCTATTCCGCCACCTCGGCACGCCACAAAATTATACCAGCAAAGAAACACTAAGCGTATAGAGTCTCGCGCTCCAGATGTGTACAATAGAGTTTGTTCACCGGAGGATTTGTCATTGAAAAGGGAATCATGATGTCTAAATACCGTTTTACCGGAATCCTGTTGGCGGCGACCATGCTGATTTACGGTTTCGGCGCGCCGGCCGCGATTGCTATTGACGCCGAGGTTGTCATTGGTAGTATCCCCGTTACCTTTGACCAAACCGGCTTGCCGGCGGGCACGCCTTATACCATAACCTGGACCGTGACATTAGGGGTGGGCCAGCCGATGTACGCCGGCACTCCATACACGGAGTCGTTCCCTGCGTCTTCTGTTTTTTCGAGTATCACCTACCCGGCCATCGTATCGGCTCCGCTCGGCGTCTACAATTTTGGGAGTCTTAGTATATCCCCCCAGGCCAGCCTACCGTTCACACCGACGGGTCCGACCATAATAATCGGGTCCTACGTTTCCGGGAACATCACCGGAACGGTTTTTTGGGACTACAACGACAATCATATCCAGGACCCGGGCGAACCCGGCATCCCGAACGCGCCCGTCGAACTGTTGGGCGCAATTCAGCCACCATTTGTCCCCGGAGGTTTAGTTGACGCGCAGAATATCGGCGCCCTGGCCATATTGCTCACCACGACAAGCGGGGCCGATGGAACCTACGCTTTCAATTTCCTGCCGGCGGGCACTTTCAGCGTCAGGGCGACTTTGCCGGACGGCAGCCTGCAGGAGAGTCTGCCAATTACGCTAGCCGTGACCGGTGGTGTCATGAATTCCGGGCAGGCGAATTTCTCACAGACGGTTACGCTGCCATATACGGGTAAATAAGACCTATTAAACCGAAGGGGTAAAAAATGACTGTAAAGGACAAGAACTACGTTTTAAAGACCGTCAAAGACAAGGGCATCAAGTTCATCCGGCTATGGTTCACAGATATCCAAGGAATGCTGAAAAGCTTCGCGATTACCGCATCCGAACTCGAGCTGGCTTTAGAACAGGGCATGGGCTTTGACGGCTCCAGCATCACCGGCTATCAGGACATCGAAGAGAGCGATATGATCGCTATGCCTGACCCGTCGACCTTTGAAATCCTGCCGTGGCGGCCTACGGAACAGGGCGTCGCCCGGATGATATGCGATGTGTTGACGCCGGATAAGAAACCGTACGAAGGCGACCCCCGTTACGTATTGAAAAGGCAACTAGAGCGAGCCAAAAAGATGGGGTTTGACCACTTCTACGTTGGGCCGGAACTGGAGTTCTTCTATTTCCGGACAAGCGGCGGCACGGAAACTCTGGACAAGGGCGGGTACTTCGACCTGACTCCTTTGGACGTTGCGTCCGATCTGCGCCGCGACACTGTCCTGGCCCTTGAGCAGATGGGCATCAGAATCGAATATAGCCATCACGAAGTAGGCGAGAGCCAGCACGAGATCGATATGCGCTATGACGACGCGATCTCGATGGCTGACGCGGCCGTCACATACCGGTTGGTGGTAAAGGAAATCGCGCAAAAAGCCGGCGTCTACGCGACCTTTATGCCGAAACCGATTTTCGGCCAGAACGGCAGCGGCATGCACACCCACCAGTCATTGTTCAAAGGAAGCAAGAACGCTTTCTATGATGCGAAGGATGAGAATTTCCTGAGCCAGACGGCGGAATATTTTATCGCCGGTCAGCTCAAGCACGCCCGCGAGATTTCTTCTGTTTTTGCCCAGTGGGTCAATTCCTACAAACGTCTGGTCCCAGGTTACGAGGCCCCGGTCTATGTGGCCTGGTCGCGGCGTAACAGAAGCGCCTTGATCAGGGTGCCCGAATACCAACCCGGCAAAGAAAAAGCGACGCGGGCGGAGTTCCGTAGCCCCGATCCGGCCTGCAATCCCTACCTGACCTTCGCTGTTTTACTGGCCGCCGGCCTGGAAGGCATCGAGAAGAAATATCCACTGCCTGATCAGATGGAAAAAAACCTCTATCATTTATCGGATAAGGAACGCGCCAAGCTGGGGATCGAGTCATTGCCGGGAAGTCTGGGCGAGGCCATCGCGCTTACCGAAAAGAGCGAGCTTGTCCGTAAGGCCCTGGGCGACCATGTCTTCAACCGCTTCGTCGAAATCAAGAAGAAGGAATGGGAAGAATATCGCATCCAAGTCACAGAGTACGAGCTCAACAAATACCTGCCTGTACTCTGATTTGACCGAGCGCCCCTTCATGCCATAAGATTAATTAATTAGGCTATTTTTAATCTTAAGGAGACTTATTAAGTGACCTATCGTTACGAAAAAGATATGAGCGCCTGCGGTTTAACAGGTTTTATAAACCGCAACCGCGAGCGCGTCGATGGCGAAGCCATCATCGCCAGCATCTGCAACATGGACGTGCGCAGCAACGGCCAGGGCGGCGGTTTCGCAGCCTACGGTATCTATCCGGAGCTTAAGGATTACTATGCCTTCCATATGCTATATGAAGATCTTGACGCTAAAGAAGCAACCGAACAGCTCATCAACAGTTACTTTCTGATTAAGCATGAGGAAGAGATTCCGACCAGAAAGACGCCGTCCATTACCAACGTGCCGATTCTGTGGCGGTACTTCCTCTCGGTTGACGAGGACGTCCTAGGTCTAAGCGAATGCGAGGAAGAAGACTACGTCGTTGACGCGGTCATGAAGATCAACGCAGAGATTCCCGGCGCTTTCGTCATGTCCAGCGGCAAGAACATGGGCGCCTTCAAGGCGGTCGGCTATCCCGGCCCGATCGGTCGTTTCTATCGTCTGGATGAATACAAGGCTTGGACGTGGATGGCTCACGGGCGTTTTCCGACCAATACTCCCGGCTGGTGGGGCGGGGCTCACCCCTTTACCTTGCTTGACTGGTCCATTATCCATAACGGCGAGATCTCGTCTTACGGCATTAACCGCCGTTACCTGGAGATGTTCGGCTATAGATGCACGCTGCAGACCGACACGGAGGTAACCGCTTATCTGTTCGACTTGATGCTGCGGCGCCACCGGTTACCGATCGAGATCGCGGCGATGGCTATGGCCGCGCCCTTCTGGGTTCAGATCGACCACATGCCGGAAGAGCAAAGAAAGGCCCTGACGGCTCTGCGTCAGGTCTATGGCTCAGGTCTATTGAACGGACCTTTCGCCTTCATTCTCGGCCACACAGGGGGAATGATCGGCATTAATGACCGCATAAAGCTACGGCCCCTGGTCGCCGCGGAGAAAGGCGATGTCCTTTACATCGCCAATGAAGAGGCGGCCATCAGGGAAATCGCTTCTCCGGACAAAGTCTGGATGCCGACGGCCGGCGAACCAGTCATCGGGCGGCTCAAGCCGGAAAAGGGCGCCAAGATTTCTAAGGACGTTAAGGTATGTTTAAAGGTTTAACAAAAGCGGAATTCCAGGTAACACGAGACGATTACAAGTGTATCCGCTGCCGCGTTTGCGAACGTCAGTGTTCGTTCCTGGTACATTCATATGACCCTGAAGCCGACAGGATGCGTGAAGATGAGATGAAGTGCGTCGGCTGTCAGCGCTGTGTCGAATACTGTCCGACCAGAGCGATCGTGGTCCGCCCGCACCCCTCGACAATCAGACCCCACGCCAACTGGACCTACCGTTATGTCAAGGATATTGATAAACAGGCCGATACCGGCGGGATGCTGTTGTCAAGTTGCGGCGACGAACTCCCGCATCGGATTTACTGGGACCATCTTGTATTAAACGCCAGCCAGGTCACTAACCCTTCAATCGATCCTTTGCGGGAGCCGATGGAACTTCGTACGTATATCGGTCGCAAACCGGACAGGCTGGAGTTTGATATCAAGAACGGCCAAGCCAAACTTAAAACAAAAATGCCGCCCCAGCTGAAACTGGAGACGCCGATAATGTTCGGCGCCATGTCGTATGGGGCTATCAGCTATAATGTCTGCGAGTCGCTGGCTCGCGCGGCCAGGGATTCCGGGACGATGTATAACACCGGCGAAGGCGGCTTACATAAAGACTTCTACAAATATGGGCCTAACACGATCGTCCAGTGCGCCAGCGGGCGGTTCGGCGTCACCAGGGACTATTTGAACGCCGGCGCCGCGATAGAGATTAAGATCGGTCAGGGCGCCAAGCCGGGAATCGGCGGCCACCTGCCGGGCGAGAAAGTAGACGCGGAAATCTCCGTGACCAGGATGATACCCAAAGGCACTGACGCGCTTAGCCCCGCGCCGCATCACGACATCTATTCCATTGAAGATCTCAGACAGTTGATTTTCGCGCTGAAAGAGGCGGTAGAGTACACAAAACCTGTAGGCGTGAAGATAGCCGCCGTGCATAACGCGGCGGCGATAGCCAGCGGCATTGTCAGGGCGGGCGCCGACTTTATTACGTTGGACGGCTTGCGGGGAGGCACAGGCGCCGCGCCTTCAAGGACGCGAGACAGCGTCGGCATGCCGATAGAGCTGGCGCTTGCTGCGGTCGACCAGCGCTTAAGAGACGAAGGCATCAGGACGTGGGCTTCGGTCGTCGTGGCCGGCGGGTTTAGAAACTCGACGGATATCGTTAAGGCAATCGCATTAGGCGCCGACGCCGTATACATCGGCACCGGCGCGTTGATCGCTGTCGGCTGCACCGTGTGCCAGAAATGTTACACGGGCAAGTGCCCTTGGGGGATTACAACGCAGGATCCGTACCTCACCAAAAGAGTCAATCCCGATATCGGAACACGCCGGCTGAACAACCTTCTGCGCGCCTGGTCGTTGGAGATCAAGGAGATTCTGGGCGGCATGGGTATAAACGCTGTCGAGTCGCTGCGAGGCAACCGTCTGCATCTACGGGCGGTCGCCTTGAACGAACGTGAGATGGACGTCCTCGGCGTCATGCACGCCGGGGAATGATAATAGTCTCCTCTCCCCTGCGGGGAGAGGATTAAGGTGAGGGGGCCGCTAGTAAAGTGGCAAAAGCAAAACAGAAGACCAAGAAGAGAAAGATCATAGCCAACGAGAAGGTCTGCATCGGGTGCAAGCTTTGCGAGATCCATTGCATCGTCGCGCATAGTAAATCGAAGGATATCATCCGCGCTTTTAACGAAGAAACGCCCCGGGCGCTATCCCGGATTCTCGTCGAAGAAAGCCGGCCGCTGACGTTCGCCCTCCAGTGCAGGCATTGCGAGGATCCGGTTTGCGTGACCGCGTGTATCACCGGCGCAATGACCAAAGATCCGGAAACCGGTGCGGTCCTGCACGACAAAGAACGCTGTGTCGGCTGTTGGATGTGCGTCATGGTTTGTCCTTACGGTGGCATCCAGCGTGACGAGAGGATCAAGAAAGCGGCCAGCAAGTGCGACCTTTGCTTAGAACTGGACGAACCGGCTTGCGTTGCGGCTTGCCCGAACGAGGCCTTAATAATCATCGAAGAGGAAGAGGACTAAGATGGACTACGTCATCATCGGAAACTCGGCCGCCGGCATCGGCGCCGTCGAGGGCATCCGCTCGGTCGACAAAAAAGGTACCATCGCGGTTATTTCCGACGAGCCTTATCATACCTATTCCCGGCCTTTGATAAGCTATTATCTAGGCGGTAAGGTCGAGCAGCACAATATGTATTATCGCCCTAAAACGTTCTACAGAGATTATTCCGTCGAGCCGATGTTCGGCGTTCCGGCGACCAAAATAGACACGACGGCCAAAACGGTCACCGTCGGCGTAGGCAAGACCAAGCAGATCAAGTATGGAAAGCTGCTGATCGCCGCCGGCGGTACGCCGTTTGTTCCGCCCATCACCAATCTGGAAGGCACGGGCGTTTTCACCTTCACCAAATGGGACGACGCCAAAGCCTTGCTGAAGGCGACGCGCCAGGCCGAAACGGCTATCGTTATCGGCGGCGGGTTGATCGGCTTGAAAGCGGCGGAAGGCCTGTTAAATGTCGGTATTAAGGTAACCGTAGTCGAGCTGGCCGACCGCGTTCTCTCAACGATTCTGGATGCGAAGGGCAGCAAGATGTTCGGCGAGCACCTGAAGGCCTTGGGCGTGACACTATTGACCGGCGACACCGTGACCGGCATCGTCCGCGACGGAGAGGGCAGTGTTGTCGGCGCCTCCTTAAAAAGCGGCCGTAATGTCGAGGGAGACCTGGTCGTCGTGGCTATCGGGGTAGTGCCGAACACAGCGCTTACCGACGGCACCAAAATCACGAAAGAACGCGGAATCCTGGTCGACGAACACCTCATGACGTCAGTCAAAGACGTTTACGCGGCGGGCGATTGCGTGGAAACCTTCGACGTCCTCAGAAAAACACGCCGCCCGCAGCCCATCTGGCCGAACGCCTACGAGCAAGGTCAGAAGGCCGGTTTGAATATGGCTGGCCGGATAACGGATTATATCGGCAGCTTTGGGATGAACTCTATTGAGGTTTCCGGTTTGCCGACAATTACGGTCGGCATGTATGACGCTGTCGGACCGAAATACGAGATACTGCAGAAAAGCGATCCTGAAACAAACACATACAAAAAAGTTATCCTGGACAAAGATCGCGTAGTCGGCGCGGTTTTCGTCGGCGATATCGATCGCGCGGGCATTATGACCGGTTTGATTAAAGACCGCGTCAATGTGAAAGCGTTTAAGCACGACTTGATCAGCGACAACTTCGGATACGCCATTTTTCCTGAAACGCTTAGAAAGGAACGTTTGAGCCGATGAAAAAGATCGACGCAGCCGGACTTGATTATCGGCCACTGAACGAAATGGTCCGGAAAGCCGTCCGGGCTGGCGAGAAAGATATTCGTCTTTTTAATGTCAACGGCCAGCGTTTTATAGCGGACGGCCTTCAAGGGGCGGACGTAAAAATAACAATTATCGGAGTTCCCGGCAACGATCTGGCGGCCTTCATGGACGGACCGACAGTGGTCGTTAACAATAACGCCGAAGACGGCGTCGGCAACACGATGAACGCCGGCAAGGTCGTCGTACATGGGGACGCCGGCGACGTAATCGGCTACGGCATGCGGGGCGGGACCATCCATATTCTGGGAAATATCGGCTATCGAGTAGGCATCCACATGAAGGACTACGAAGACCAGATCCCGGTTATAGTCGTAGGAGGCAAAGCCCACGATTTCTACGGAGAATACATGGCCGGGGGTGTTCAGATTCTATTAGGCCTGAACGCGAAGAAAGGTGAGAACATCGCCGGCCACTTTACCGGCACCGGCATGCATGGGGGAACTATCTTCCTGCGTGGCGGCTATGAGGAACATACCCTTGCCAAAGAGGCGGCGGTCGGAGAGATGACCGACGCCGACCATAAACTGCTTAGGAAACACGTCAAAGACTTCTGCAAGAGTTTTGATCTCGACATCGACGACATAATGAAGCGCGATTTCACCAAACTGACACCCCCCTCGTCGCGTCCCTATGGCGGCTACTACGCTTATTAGTCTGCGCAAATATTAATGTTTTGCCCAATTTTGCCGAATAATCATTCCAGGGCTAGGATACTGGCGAACCCTCGATATTTCATTTTGGAGTGAGGCGGCGGCAATGGCTGTGAAAGCCAAGAGCAAGAAGACCTCAAGACAGGCGAGAAAAACCTCCGGTGAACGAATACACTTGCCCAGTTCTGTTACCTTACTTAAAAGGGCTCGGGTCGGACCTGACTTGCTGGACATCCTTGATGTGCCGGCCCTAAGACTAATCCTTGAAAGCATCACCAAGATGACGAATATGGCGACCGCCATCCTTGACGCAAAAGGACATATTCTGGTGGCCACGGGCTGGCAAGACATCTGCACCAGATTCCATCGCTTAAACCTGCATACATCACAGAACTGTACGAAAAGTGACCTTTTTCTCGCCAAGAATGTTCGCCCCGGTGAGTATGTGGAGTATAAATGCAGGAATGGTCTGTGGGATGTGGTGACGCCGCTATTTATCGGCGACAAACATGCCGGCAATATCTACACCGGTCAATTCTTCTACGTTGATGACAAAATCGATTCAGACTATTTCGTCAACCAGGCGGCAAAGTATGGGTTTAATGAGGACGAGTATCTTGCGGCTTTGCAACGAGTGCCGCGTGTCACTCACGAACAGGTCAAGAACCTGATGGATTTCCTAACAGGGTTCACGGTGATGGTCGCGCAGGAAGGTCAACATAATCTGAAGCTTAAGAAAGCGATAGGGTCGCTTGAGGAATCATTTATCGGCCTGATCAAGGCCTTGTCGGCTACAGTGGAAACACGCGACCCTTATACCGCGCTGCATCAGAACCGCGTGACTGAACTAGCGATGGCGATCGCGTTGGAAGCCGGCTTGTCGGCGGACGAAGCCGACGGTTTGTATATGGCGGGATTGATTCACGATATCGGTAAGATTTACGTGCCCGGCGAGGTTCTAAGCAAACCGGGCAAGTTGTCTGATATTGAATATAGGCTTGTCAGGACACATTGCGACGCCGGGTATAAGATTATCGAAGGAATCAACTTCAAGCGTCCCGTTGCGGACATTGTTCACCAGCATCACGAACGTTTGGACGGGTCGGGATACCCGTTAGGGCTGACGGGAAAAGACATCATTCCCGAAGCTAAGATTCTGGCCGTCGCCGACGTTGTCGAGGCGATGGCGTCCCACCGGCCTTACCGGCCGGCTTTGGGAATCGACGCGGCTTTGAGCGAGGTAAAGAAACACCGCGGAAAACTCTACGACGCGAAGATAGTCGATATCTGCGTCATCCTTTTTACCGAGAAAGGCTTCGCGTTCTCCGAAGACTAAAGGTGAACATATGAGTCTGTTATGGGTAGTGATATTATCCTGCGGGATCCAGCTTGCCGCGGCCGTCATGGGCCTAAGGTTAATAAGCATTACAAAGACCCGCCTGGCCTGGGGCTTGTTATCTACAGGATGGTTCCTTATGGCAGTCCGTCGAGCAATATCGGCGTACTACATAATCTTTAGCACCACAGACATAACGATGAACCCCCTGCAGGAATACATCGGCTTAGTATTGTCCTTATGCATGCTTGCGGGCATCGTACTGATCAAGCCTCTTTTCTCGGAGATCAAACGATCCGAAGAAGAGGCGCGGGAGAGTAAGCTCAAATTCCAGATTTTTTCCGACTACACCTATGACTGGGAATACTGGAGAAACCCCGACGGCAGTTTTGCCCATATCTCTCCTTCATGTGAGCGCTGCACAGGATACACAGCCGATGAGTTCTACAAACAACCTGAACTGCTTGTTGAGGTTGTGCACCAGGATGACCGGGAAGATTTCCGCGAGCACCTGAAAAGCCTAGAATCTCATACACCCCATTCCATTGACTTTCGTATTATCACGAAAGACGGAGAGGAACGCTGGGTTTCGCACGTGTGCCAAGCTGTTTTTGATGACGAGGGGAAGTGGTTGGGTCGGCGAGCCAGTAACCGGGACATCACCGAGCGCGTAAACGCGGAAACTGAGCTGGAAAAGCACCGCGACCATCTCGAAGAGATGGTAAAGCAACGGACCGCTGAGCTCGAGGCGTTTACTTACTCGGTTAGCCACGACCTGCGCGCGCCCTTGCGCAGTATTGACGGGTTCAGCCAGGTAGTTATGGAAGATTATTCGGCGGACCTTGACGAAAAAGCCCTGGATTATTTGCGTAAAGTACGCGCCGCCACAGAGCGGATGGCTTTGATGATTGACGATTTATTGAGTCTATCGCGAGCAACCCAAACGGAAGTAGTGAAAAGCGACATCGATTTAAGCGAGTTGGCCGAGGAGGTCGTCCAGTTCTTGAGGGATAAGGATCCCAAGAGGAAGGCAAGCATCAAAATCCAAAAGTATATGACGGCGCGGACAGACCCCGTCTTGCTACGCATCGCGTTGGAAAATCTTTTTGGCAACGCCTGGAAATTTACTGCCGGCCGGACGGTGGCCGAGATTGAGTTTGACTGCTCGCAAGATAAAGATGAACTTCTGTTTCATGTCCGGGACAACGGCGCGGGTTTTGAGATGCGATACGCCGATAAGCTGTTTACGCCGTTCCAGCGGCTGCATTCACAAGAAGAATTTCCCGGTACGGGAATCGGTTTAGCGACGGTCGCCAGAATCATCCACCGTTTGGGCGGCCAAGTATGGGCGGAGGGCGAAAAAGACAAGGGAACGACAATCGGCTTTAGCCTTCCAATACAATAAATAACAGTGGCGGTGGCCAAGAGGTCGGCAAGACATAAGGAGAACGAACGATGAAGCAACTGCGCGTGATGATGGTCGAAGACTCTGCCGATGATTGTGAACTTATGAAGATCGCTCTGGAAAAGGGCGGTTATGAGGTTAGCAGCGACCGCGTCGAAAACGAAAAGGTCATGATGGCGGCGATTGAGCGCAATAAGTACGACGTCATCTTAAGCGACCATCAAATGCCGGGCTTTAATTCCCGGGAAGCTTTGGCGGTTATGAAGAAATTAGATGTTGAGGCGCCGTTTATTTTGGTTTCCGGGAAGATCGGAGAGACGGGCGCGGTCGAACTGATGAAAGCGGGCGCGAGCGACTATGTCAGCAAGAACCATTTAGCGTTGCTGCCGGCCGCTGTGGAACGAGCTCTGGACGAACATAAAGCGAACGCCGATCGCAAACATGCCGAGGATGCTGTAAGGAAATCGGAAAAGCGGTGGAAACTGCTTGTTACGAATATACCAGACTACGTGGCTATTCTCGACGATGATGACCGATATATCTTTTTGAATCATTATGCGAAAGGTTACAGCGAAAAGGACGTTACAGGTAACTCTGTTTATGACTATGTTGAGCCAAAGTCTATTCCCATATTTAGGGATGCGTTGAAGTGGGGTCGTTCGGAGAACAAAAAACAGGAATTCGAGCACAAAGCGTTGGGGGATGAGGGGACTTACCGATTATTTGAGGACGTGGCGATACCTATCACTGAGGAGGACGGCGTCAGTAATATTATTGTTGTATCCCATGACATAACTGATCGACGGGCTGCCGAAAAAGAACAGGCGAGGTCATACAGGCAGCTGGAATTAACACTTGAAGGCACCGTGAACGCGCTGTCGGCGGTTGGCGAGCATCGAGACCCGTATACTGCTGGTCATCAGGAGAGGGTCACCCAATTGGCTTGCGCGATCGCGGAAGAGATGAAGCTGTCTCCGGAAATATACAACGACATCCGTATCGCCGGCAAGCTCCACGACATTGGAAAGATAGAAATCCCGTCAGAGATACTCTCGAAACCAGGCAGACTGACGGATATTGAGTTCAGCATGGTAAAAGTTCATTCACGGGTCGGATTTGACATCTTAAAAACAGCCGAACTTCCCTGCCAGGTAGCCGAAATAGTGTTGAGACATCATGAACGGATAGACGGATCCGGATATCCTAACGGGCTGAAGGCAGATGACATCCAAATCGGCGCCAAGATAATGGCCGTTGCCGATGTCGTCGAAGCTATGAGCTCTCACCGGCCGTACCGGGCGGCCTTGGGCATCGATAAGGCGCTGGAAGAGATTGAACAGAACAAGGGAAAACTTTACGACCCGGAAGTCGTCGACGCTTGCTTGAAGCTATTCCGGAAGAAAGGCTTTAAGTTTTAAACAGTGGGGGTAGGGCTCGTATCTTAACATTTAGACAGGGGGTCAGGCATGGGGCCAGGCCCCGTGCCTGACCCCAAGACATCTAATGACCCATGCTCTACGCAACGACTATTGCTATTTCATTATTTAGCGTATATTCTCTAATATGTTATGAGTCGTCCCCTACGTATTCAGTTTCCTGGCGCAATATATCACGTCACCTCTCGAGGAAACAACAAGCAAGAGATATTTCGGTACGAAGAAGACGCGGATCTTTTCTTGGAAATTGTGGCGCAAGCGGTTATGCGGTATGGCATTATTATTCATGCCTATTGCCTTATGATTAACCACTATCATTTTCTCATCGAAACCCCTAATGGGAATATCTCTGAGCCGATGCGGCATATCAACCAGATATATACTCAGCGATACAACAAGCGATATCGGACAGTTGGTCATGTTTTTCAGGGTCGGTTCAAGGCTCGTTTGATAGAGAAGGACGCGCATCTATTGGAGGTCAGCCGGTATATTGTCAACAATCCTGTTCGCGCCGGATTGGTGAAAGAGGCCGGGGATTATACTTGGAGCAGTTATAGACAGACAGCTGGGTTGACTGTATCTCAAGGGTGGTTAACGATTTCTTGGGTTCTTAGTCAGTTCGCAGGACCAGTCGACAAGATGATTGAACGGTATGCAACTTTCGTTAATGATTGCGCTTGGTAGGGGGTCAGGCACGGGGCCTGACCCCGTGCCTGACCCCACAAGGTTTTTAAGATACACTGTCAATATGACCCCTAAACGCAAGAAACTTATCGCTATTGACGGCAACAGCCTTCTGTTCAGGGCGTTCTTTGCCTTACCTGTCTCTATAGCTACCCGCGACGGGCAGCCGACGAACGCGGTTTACGGATTCGCCACCATGCTGCTTAAGCTGCTAAAAGAGGAAAAGCCGGACGCGGTCGCCGTTGCCTGGGACCGGGCGGCGCCGACCTTTCGCCACCATGCCTTTGTAGACTATAAGGCTAACCGGGCGGCCATCCCCGCCAATCTTCCTTCGCAGTTCCCACTGGCTAAAGAGGTACTTGAAGGTCTTGGCGTGGCAAGTTTTGAGATTGACGGTTATGAAGCCGACGATATCCTGGCCAAGCTGGCCGTCGAGGCGCCGGCCGAGGGCTTCGATGTCCTCATCGTCACCGGCGACAAAGACGCGCTGCAGCTGGTTAATCCGCATGTACAGGTTATGACAACGCAAAAAGGCATAACCGACACGTTTGTCTACGACGAAGCCCGGGTGTCCGAGCGGTTTGGCGTCGGACCGGAGCGCGTTCCCGATTACCTCGGCTTAAAAGGCGACAGTTCCGACAATATCCCCGGTGTTCCCGGCGTCGGCGATAAGACGGCGACCGAACTTCTGCAAAGGTTCGGTACGCTGGACGGGATTTACGAACACGTCGACGAAATCACGAAACCCAAACTCAAGGAATCGTTGCTGGCCAACAAGGAGCAAGCATATCTAAGCCGGGACCTGGCCGTTCTTCAACCCGATGTGCCTGTTGACGTCAGCTACGACGCCCTGGGGCGCCATAACGCTAACAAGGATGAACTAAGAGCCCTTTTTCAGCAGCTCGAGTTCAAAACGCTACTGAACCGTTTAGACGATCCGGTTCTCTTTCCTGAAGGTACTTTGTTCTCGGGCGGAGCGGCGCAAGATCGGCGGCCGACCCCTCCGGCTTTGGACATTAAGACCATCAGGGAAGATCCCGACAAGTTTCGAAGTTGTGTAACCAGGGAACTGTCGGGCTTTGAGCTGGACGACACTGAGGCTGGTTTAAGGATTGTCATCGTTTGCGCCGGCGGCGCCGCTTTTTGGGGCGACCCCGAGGATGTCGCCGTGAAAGAGTATATGAACAGCCCAAAGGCCGCGAAAGTCTGCCATAATCTTAAGGACAAGACGCATTTGCTGACTCTTTTCGGCATTGTTCCGGAGAACGTTGTTTTCGACACCATGCTGGCCGCGTATTTGTTGGATCCGGGGCGCCGTTCCTACACGCTCGCTGAAGAGGTTGGGTATTATCTTGAATCTACGTTGCCGGAAAAAGGGGAACAGGAGACAACAGCCGCCTCGGCCGGCAGCCTGATCAAGCTAAAAGAAGTGCTGGAAAAACTGTTGGAGGAGCGAGGATTGGCCCGTCTGCTATACGACGTCGAGCTTCCGCTAAGCACCGTTTTGGCAGGCATGGAGGCTTACGGCGCGGCTATCGATATCGCGGCCTTGAAATCACTGAGCGACCGGATGGCCGGCGACCTGGATCTGCTTGAAGGTGAGATTTATGAAATGGCCGGCATGGATTTCAATATCAGCTCGACCCAACAACTGGCCGGTATCCTGTTTGCCAAGCTCGGTTTAAAGCCGGTCAAGAAGGGCAAAACAGGCTTCTCGACCGACGCTTCGGTTCTGACCAAATTAGCCGGGGAACACCCGATTGTCGCCAAAATATTGAAATATCGCGAGCTGACCAAGCTAAAATCTACTTATTTGGATGCGCTACCTAAGCTCGTCAGCCCCCGAACGAATCGTATACATACATATTTTAACCAGGTAGGAACCTCAACCGGCCGGTTGGCGTCGGAAAAACCGAATCTGCAAAATATCCCGGTCAAGGGCGAATGGGGCACGATGATCCGGGCCGCGTTTGTTCCGGGAGTGCCCGGGTGGAACCTAATGGCCGCCGATTATTCTCAGATAGAATTGCGGGTGCTGGCCAGCCTGGCCGAAGACCGTGACATGTTGCGGGCGTTCGAAGCGGAAAAAGACATACATACGGCCACGGCCGCGGAGGTGTTGGACGTAAAGCCCGCGGAGGTGACGCAGAACCAGCGCCGTGTTGCCAAGGAGATTAACTTCGGATTGATGTACGGCATGAGCGCTTATGGCCTCTCCCAACGTTTAGGGATTGAGCCGAGCCAAGCGGAAGAGTACATCACGACATATTTTGAGAGATACCCGGCCATAAGGGAGTTTATCGATAAGGTCATTAACAAAGCGGCTGAAGATGGATTCGTCGAGACGGTGTTGGGCAGGCGCCGGTATATCCCGGAGCTGAAGTCGTCGGACTTCAACGTAAAGCGACAGGGAGAACGATTCGCCATAAACGCCGTCATCCAAGGTAGCGCCGCGGATATCATAAAAGTCGCAATGATTAAGATCGACCGGGATATCCGGGAAACAGGGCTCCGGAGCAGGATGTTTCTGCAGGTTCACGACGAACTACTTTTCGAGATGCCGCCTGAGGAGAAAACGGAGCTGTATACGCTGGTCAAAAGTGGTATGGAAAGCGCTTATCCTCTTCGCGCGCCATTATTGGTCAATATCGGGGTAGGTAAGAATTGGGGAGCGATTGACAAATAATTTTTCTGACTATGGCCAAGGTGAACGTATGTGTTACTATATTCTAGCGAGAGGAGGTCGCTAGTATTTGCAAATGACAGAGAATATAGAGAATGAGAAGGAAGTCTTAGAAGAAGGTTTTTTAAGGAACGCAGAGACAGGAAAGATCGAACCGGATTATGAAGGGACAATCAAGGATTTTAGTGACGGTGACATCGTAACAGGCACCGTCGTCAGAGTCGATAGGGACGAGGTCCTCATCGACATCGGATACAAATCCGAAGGTGTAATTCCAGCCCGAGAACTCTCAATCCGCTACGGCGTCTCGCCTGAGGAAGTCGTCAAAATCGGCGAAACTATCGACGCTCTAGTCCTGCAGAAGGAAGACAAGGACGGCCGCTTAATCCTGAGCAAGAAGCGGGCCGAATACGAGCGGGTCTGGCAGCGTCTCGACGCCATCAAAGAAATCGACGGCACAGTTAAAGGACAGGTCATTGAGGTCGTAAAAGGCGGTCTGATCGTCGATATCGGCTTGCGCGGTTTCGTGCCGGCGTCGCTTGTCGATACGACCAGAGTCAAAGACCTGAAAACATATATCGGCCAGGAGTTCGAGTGCAAGATTGTAGAACTCAATCGCAGCCGAAATAACGTTGTTTTGTCACGCCGGGCGTTTCTGGATACGCTTCGCAAAGAAGAAAAGAAAATCCTGCTGGATACGCTGGAAAAAGGCCAGACTGTAAAGGGAACCGTATCATCCATCGTGTCGTTCGGCGCTTTCGTCGATATCGGCGGAATGGACGGTCTGGTACATATCTCCGAATTGTCCTGGGGACATGTCGACCATCCGTCTGAAGTGCTGGCGGTCGGCGACGAGGTCACCGTACAGATTCTAGACGTAGACAAAGAGCGCAACCGGATTTCCTTAGGCTTAAAACAGTGTCAGCCCGATCCCTGGAAGGAGACCGTCAAGCGGTTCAAGACCGGAGAGATTGTCGAGGGCACGGTTATGAAACTGGTGCCTTTTGGCGCCTTCATCTCCGTCTCTGACGGGGTAGAGGGTCTAATACATATCTCCGAACTTGCGGAAAGCCGCGTAGAGTTCCCGGGTGATGTGGTCGAGGTCGGCCAGACCGTTACCGTTAAGGTTGTGGACGTAGAGCTGGACCGCCACCGACTGTCGCTAAGTCTAAAACAAGCTATGTCACCGGAGGAGAAGGCGGCGACCGCCGAGGCCTTGGCCAAGAAAGAAGCTGAAACCGCTGAAGCTGTAGAAGCGCAGAAGGCAGAAGTGCAGAAGCCGGCAGAGCCTGAGGCAGCAGAAGCGCCGCCCGAAGTCGTGGAAGCGCTTGAAGTAGCAGAAACGCAGCCTGAGGCTGTTGAGGCGCCTCAAGTAACAGAAGCGCTTGAAGAGGAGCCTTCGATCAAGGAACCTCCCGCCTCCGCTGAAGTTACGGAGGGCAAGCCAGCCGTTGAGGAAGAAGAGTCGGCGGCCGAAAAAGCGCTGCGCGATATCGAGTCGGTTGACCGCGACATCGAGGCAATCGACGCGGCCGAGCTCACCAACCCGGATATGACGTCTGAAATCGCCGAGGCTGCGGAAGCGGCGGAAACGCCCGCCTCCGCTGAAGATACGGCGGGTAAACAGAAGGCGGAAGAACCTGAAGCGCCGGAAGCCGTGGAAGCAGTGGAACCGGAAGCTGCGGAAGCGCAGAAAGAAGAAGCGCAGAAGCCGACGGAAGCAGAGCCCGAAGCTAAGGCCGACGAAGAGTCCGCGCCCGCCTCCGAAGAGGAGACGGCGGACAAGCCCGAACCGGGCAGCCTGGAAGCTATTCTTGAGGACATGAAGAAGGAGTCCAAGGGCTCGGAGGGTTAAACCCGTGTTTGTCATCGGTATAACCGGCGGCATCGCTTCGGGGAAAAGCACTCTTACGGAGTATCTCAAGCCGTCCGCGGACGCCATAATTGACGCCGACGAAATCGCCAGGGAGGTAGTCACTCCCGGTACTCCTGCTTACTCCGCGTTGGTGGAACGTTTCGGCCGATCCATACTTGAATCCGATGGAACGATAAACCGGCCTGAGCTGGGCAAAATAATATTCTCCGAGGCCGAGAACATCGAGTTTATCAACGGCTTGACGCACCCGTCAATCGCCGAGAGGATCCAAAGCGATCTTAAGAAGGCGGAGGCGAAGGTGCCCCAGGACGGTCTTGTTCTGCTTAGAATCCCCTTGATGGTCGAAGCCGGCCTGGCCGGCCTGGCCGATATGATTGTTGTGGTCATGGCTGACCGAAAGACCAGGATTTGGCGTTTGGTGGAGCGTCGCGGATCGACCGAGAACGACGCCCAACGCGTTATCGAAGCCCAGCTCCCGGACGCGGAGCGAGCAAAAATCGCCGATTTTGTCATCGTTAACGACGGCTCCCTGGAAACGTTGGCTAAGGCCGCACAGAGTGTACTGGCCGAGGCGCGCCGACGACAAAAGGAAAAAAGTGGCTAAGGCCGCACTGTTTGATCTCGACGGCACGCTGGTCGAGTCGGACGCAGCGGTAGTCTGGTGCGTCAATGAGCTTTTACGGCGTCTAAGCCTGCCGCCGGCCGATCCCGCTGAGATCATCGGCCTGATCGGAGTCGGATTAACCCCGCTCCTTAAGGAGTTTATGCCCGAACCGGAAGCCCATGTCGCCGAGTATCAACGACTTTATCGCCAGGGATTCGGGGACAGAACTAAGGTCTATGAAGGGACCGCGGTAACTCTGTCTGCCCTGCGTAAAGCGGGCATAAAAACCGGCCTCGTGACCAACCGGAACAAGGATCTAGCTGTAACTATTGTGGCGCATTTTGGCCTGGACGATTTGTTTGATACGCTGATTGGGGATGGCGAAGGGTGGCCCTTGAAGCCCGACCCGGCGATGGTTTTTGAAGCATGTCGGCGGCTTGGCGTCGAACCGCGTGAAACGATTTTGGCCGGAGATACCTTAATAGACGTTGCCACAGGACGAAACGCCGGGTGCGAGACAGTCTTGTTAAACTACAAAGGTGTTTATAAAGAGTCAGACGCCGACCACGTCATCGTATCATTGCCGAAGATTCTGGATTTCTTCAAAGGGAGCTGAACCTTTAGTGCAGTGTCCAAAATGCGGGGCGGAAAACCCCGTTGGTGCGGCCAACTGTAATCTCTGTTTTTATAGTTTTGTCGAACGGCCGCCGACCACCATAACGGCCGGCGAGGAAGCAAGTGGAAAGCCAGGCAAAACAGGCTTCTTGACCGAAGAAGCGCGCTCGGAGGTCTTGAAAGGCGGCGGCGCCGGTGTAATCGGAAGTTTGCTTTTCCTGACCAGCTTAACGATTATTCATGTTTCGGGCGTCAAGGTTTTTGATTTCCTGTTTTCTAGTCTGGGCGTCAACAAAGGGAATCTGTCGTTTTTCATACTACTGATAAGTATGTTCGCGCTGCTTTGTGGCGGCGTGGGCGGGAACCTTGATAACAAACGCGAGATTGTTCCGGTCATCCGGTCAGTCGCCGCGCTGGCCGGTTTGGGCATATGGGCCGGCCTTATTGTGTGGTTAAAGCCGGCCGACATCGCGCTTATCGTCTGGTTGACGGACGGCGCGACCGGGATTATTTTAGCCTTAGCGTCATTGCCTTTCGCGGCGATGTTCCTGGGGTTAAGCGAATCGTTCGGTGAGGATTTAGAGCCGTCCCAGGCGCTATGGGGCGCTATCGGCGGTTTCTTGTCAGGTATCGTGACGGCCGCGGTCGTCGCCGCTTCATATGCCATAACGCCCGTCTTCGGGACGGCCGCGCCGACCGGCGTGCTGTCCGTAATCGGTTTTTCCATAAAGCTGGCCATAATCACCAGCTTCACTGGCTTCATCGCCGGCGCGTCCTTGTGGCTGTCGATTAAATCGGTCAAACGTTTCGCTTCTTAAGCACTCCGCAGAGGTAATAATGGACAAATTAACTTTAGTATCGCCCTTTAATCCGACGGGAGACCAACCGCAAGCCATCCGGCAGCTAAAGTCCGGGTTCGACCTCGGATACGAGTTTCAGACGTTGCTGGGCGTCACCGGTTCCGGGAAAACGTTTACCATGGCCAACTTAATCGAGCAACAAGGCAAGCCCGCTCTGGTCATCGCCCCCAATAAAACATTGGCCGCTCAGCTGGCCAGCGAGTTCAAGGAATTCTTCCCGAGCAACGCGGTCGAATACTTCGTCAGCTATTACGATTATTATCAGCCGGAAGCCTATGTTCCGCAGACTGATACTTATATCGAGAAAGATTCGAGCATCAACGATGAGATCGACAGGCTGCGCCATGCCGCGACGTCGGCTCTCTTCAGCCGCCGCGACGTCGTCATCGTCGCTTCCGTTTCCTGTATCTACGGCTTAGGCTCCCCCGAGGACTACTTGGCGCAAGTCGTCCTGCTCAACAAGGGGCGCGATTACGACCAGGACGAGGTCTTAAACAAACTAATCAAGATACGATATAACCGTAACGATTACATCCTTGAACGCGGCACGTTTCGACTTAAAGGCGACGTCCTGGAGGTGTTTCCGGCCTATCAGCAAACCGCGCTCCGCGTCGCCTTCGATGGCGATACGGCGGAAAGTATCGAAGAGATCGATCCGTTGACAGGGAAAACGCTTCGCATCTTAGACAATACGGTTGTCTATCCGGCGTCGCATTTCATAACCGCGCCGGAGAAAGTAGATAAAGCTCTGGCCTCTATAGAAAAAGAGCTGAACGTGACCTTGAAGAAACTTCACGACGCAGGCAAGCTGCTGGAAGCGCAGCGTTTGAAGATGCGGACCGAATACGACCTGGAGATGCTAAGGGAAGTCGGCTACTGCAACGGCATCGAAAACTATTCCCGGCACTTCTCGGGGCGGGCGGCCGGAGAGCCGCCGGATACCCTGCTGTCGTATTTTCCCAAGGACTTCTTAACGATTATCGATGAGAGCCATATAACGGTACCCCAGCTGAACGGGATGTACAGGGGCGACAAGGCGCGAAAGGAAACGTTGATCGAATTCGGTTTCCGCCTCCCGTCGGCGCTGGACAACAGGCCGCTTCGCTACGACGAGTTTATTGAGCGGACGGGGCCGATCGTTTTCACCAGCGCGACGCCCGCCGATTACGAGAAGGGAGTCAGCGGGCAGATTGTCGAACAGATTATCCGCCCGACCGGCTTGGTCGACCCGGAGGTTATCGTAAGGCCGACAACTGGCCAGGTGGACGACTTGATGAACGAGGTCAAGAAGCGCACCGATAAGAAAGAGCGGGTGCTGGTAACGACTCTGACCAAGAAAATGGCCGAGGACCTGACAGATTACCTCACCGAACTCGGGCTCCGCGTCCAGTACCTTCACTCCGACGTCGAAACCTTGGAGCGCGTCAAGATTCTAACGGCCCTAAGGCGCGGCGAGTATGATTGCCTGGTCGGCATAAATCTGCTCCGCGAAGGACTGGATCTTCCGGAGGTCTCGCTTGTCTTGATTCTCGATGCCGACAAAGAGGGTTTCTTACGGAGCGAGACATCGCTAATCCAAACAATCGGCCGGGCGGCGAGGAACGTCGACGGCCAGGTCATTATGTACGCGGATAACATAACCGCCAGTATGGGCCGGGCGATATCCGAGACGAATAGGCGCCGTAAGATACAGGTGGCATACAATAAAAAACACGGCATCAAACCGGAGACGATCCGCAAAGCGGTTAACGACATCCTGGCCGCGAATCAAATGACCGGCGAAATTCCCGGTCGGGGACGCAAAAGGGAGATTGCCAAAATAGTCAAAGGGGCGGCGAAAGACGAGCTGGAAATGCTGGTCAAAGCGCTTCGGGAAGAGATGCTGGAGGCGGCGTCCGGCGAACGATTTGAGGACGCGGCCCGGCTTCGCGACGAGATTACGTTATTGGAAGAGGAATACGGGCAAGTGAAGTAGATGGAAAAGATAATCATCCGCGGGGCTCGCGAACACAACCTTAAAAATGTCTCACTGGAGCTGCCTCGCAATAAACTAATCGTTATGACGGGAATGAGCGGCTCGGGTAAGTCGTCGCTGGCTATCGATACCCTGTACGCGGAAGGCGAGCGGCGGTATGTTGAATCGCTCAGTGCGTATGCCAGGCAATTTCTGGGCCAGATGAACAAACCCGACGTTGACTCCATCGAGGGGCTAAGCCCCGCCGTCTGCATAGACCAGAAGGGCACGACCAAGAATCCTCGCTCGACTGTCGGCACTATCACCGAAATATACGATTATCTGCGAGTTCTTTACGCAAGGGTGGGAGTCCCTCACTGTCCGGTCTGCGGTACGCAAATTACTCAGCAGACGGCGCAGCAAATCATCGAGCAGATTTTGGGCCGGGAGCCGGGCACGAAGCTATCCGTGCTGGCGCCGGTCGTCCGGGGGCGCAAAGGCGAGTATCGCGACCTACTGGAAAGGCTGCGGCGGGAAGGTTACGTGCGCGTCAAAATCGACGGCAAAGTTTACGGTTTGGAAGAGAACATCAAGCTGGATAAGCAAGTCAGACACGACATCGACGTCGTGGTCGACCGTCTGGTCATCAAAGAGGGCGTGAAGCGCCGGCTAGCCGATTCGGTGGAAACCGCACTAAAACTTGCTGACGGCATAATCGCCGTCGAAACCGGGCCTGACCGGGAAACCTATTCGACTCATTTTGCCTGCCTAAACGACGGTTTTAGTTTCGGCGAACTCTCGCCGCGCATCTTCTCGTTCAACGCGCCCTACGGCGCTTGTCCCGAGTGCGACGGGCTGGGAACGCGCATCGAACCGGACATTGCTTTAATCGTCCCCGACCCGGAAAAGTCTCTGGAAGAAGGAGCTGTTGCGCCATATTCCGGCCCGACCATTAACTATTATCCCCAGATGATCAGGGCGGTTGCCTGCGATTATGGCATTGACCTGGATAAACCCTGGAAAGACCTCAAGAAAGATGAGCAAGACGTCATTCTTTACGGCACCGGCGGGCGCAAGGTTTACGTCAAATTTCGAAGCATGAGCGGCTACACCCACGCCCACAACACCTCGTTCGAAGGGGTCATGAATAATCTGACCAGGCGCTACAAAGAGACTGATTCCGACTATGCCCGGGAAAAAATGGAAGAGTATATGAGCCTGGCGCCCTGTCCGGCCTGTCAAGGGGCGCGACTAAAAAAAGAAAGCCTGGCGGTCACGGTCGGCGGTATCAATATTGTGGAAATGGCCGATAAGTCATCGCGCGACCTAATGAACTTTTTGGACGAATTACAGCTACCGGCGCGCGAGGCTTTTATTGCCGAACGGCTCTTAAAGGAGATTAAGCGACGGGTTAAGTTCCTGGTCGACGTGGGCTTGGATTACTTGACCATCAATCGCGCCGCGGCCACTCTGGCCGGCGGTGAGGCGCAGCGCATCAGGCTGGCGACGCAGATCGGTTCGGGCTTAGTTGGCGTGCTTTATGTTTTGGACGAGCCCAGCATAGGTTTGCACCAGCGCGACAACCAGCGATTGCTAGAGACGTTAAAGGCTTTGCGTGATTTGGGAAACACACTGGTCGTGGTAGAACATGACGAGGCGACCATCAGAAACGCCGATTATATCGTGGATATCGGCCCGGCCGCCGGAGAGCACGGCGGGCGCATAATCGCGCAGGGAACGCTAGCTGAAATCCTCGCCAATCCGGAGTCGTTGACAGGAAAGTATCTTACCGGGGAAAGAAAGATTGCCGTCCCGTCGTCGAGGCGCCACCCGGCAGGTGAAACGATAACGGTGGTGAATCCCCGCGAACATAATCTGAAAGGCATGGACATTTCGTTTCCCCTGGGCATGTTGATCTGCGTAACGGGCGTTTCCGGGTCGGGCAAGAGCACATTGGTGGACGATATCCTATGGCGCTCCATCGCCCGCAAGCTGTACAGAAGCAGAGTTATCCCGGGGGCTCACGACGATATCGTCGGTCTGGAACAAATCGATAAGGCGATTGAAATCGATCAGTCGCCCATCGGCCGGACGCCCCGCAGCAATCCGGCGACATACATCAAAGCTTTTGACGAGATCAGGAAGTTATTTGCCGAAACGCAGGAAGCCAGATTAAGAGGCTATAAACCGGGCCGGTTCAGCTTCAACGTTTCCGGCGGCCGGTGCGAGAACTGCCGGGGCGACGGGCAGATAAAGATTGAAATGCACTTTCTCCCGGACGTATACGTCGAGTGCGAGGTGTGCAAGGGACGCCGATACAACAACGAAACTTTAGAAATAAGGTTCAAAGGCCGGAACGTCGCCGAAGTTTTGGATATGAGCGTGGAAGAGGCGCTGAAATTCTTTGAGAAGATTCCGCCGATAAGAAGAAAGCTTGATACCATCAACGACGTCGGATTGGGTTACATCAAACTAGGCCAGCCGGCGCCGACACTGTCGGGCGGTGAAGCCCAGCGCGTTAAACTGTCGGCTGAACTCTCCAAGAGGGCGACCGGACGGACTCTTTACATCCTGGACGAACCGACGACCGGCCTGCATTTCGCCGATATCGATAAACTGTTGGAGGTCTTAAACCGGTTGGTAGACCAAGGCAATACGATTATCGTTATCGAGCACAACCTTGACGTTATCAAGAAGGCCGATTGGTTGGTCGACTTGGGGCCGGAAGGCGGCGAAGGCGGCGGGGAAGTTGTAGCCGAAGGCACGCCGGAGCAGGTCGCCAAGACCAAAGGCTCCTACACCGGCAAATTCCTCAAACAAGTACTCAAGAAGAAATAAAAGTGTGCGCCAGGCACCTTTATTAATGGCTATCCCTCTCTCCTACGGGGAGAGGATGAAAGGTGAGGGGGCCAGGTCAGAGACCAATGCACCCGTGGACTAGTCCGCGGGACTAAAAACAAAAAGCCCCCAAGACTGGCGTCCCGCCCCACCCTAACGATTGGCACAAGCGGACATTCATTTTCACATCTGCGCAAATATGACACATGCGCGTGTTTTGAAATGAAAGACCTCTTGGACACATTCCCGGGAATGTGTCCAAGAAAAGACACAATCAAGGATGTTTGAGTCCTGCTCTGGGAAAAAAACCGGAATTCAGAGACCGACCCTAACTTAAAAGCGTCATCCTGGGATTCAACCCATTAAGTCGAATCGCAGGAACTGACACGCTGCTTTCTTTACCGGCTAATTCTCTTGCGTTGTGGATCAGAAACAAGAAGCAAAAGCTGGTTCACAAACCTTAATTAAAACCGATCTTAGGTTCGTTGAGGCCAGGCTGGGGCGCGGCCAGTTTGATTTCTCCGTGCGTATTTTCGTATTTGCGGATATTGTCGGCCAGCGCGTTTAGAAACGCCTTGGCGTGTTGAGGACTCATCATGACCCGAGTAGCGACCTTTCCGGTCGGGGGACTCACCTGCAAGAAGTTAACGGTAAAATCAAACGGCCCGTGAATGATATTGACCATGTTTGAATAGACCGGTTCGACGCTGCCCATGTCGATGTTGATGACATTCTTCTGGTCGTCCTTACCCATACGGCTCATCTCCAATTATTTAACGTTTGTCCCCTCGTACAAGAGGAGGTTAGTTTCCGTATAATGCTCTGACGCCCAGGATGTCTCCGGCGTTCAAAGTGCGTTTCTTGGTTTCGCCTTGGGTGGAGTAGCCGTACATCGTCTCTTCGAGAGCGCTGGTGGTATACAGGTCGCCGAGGCCGGCAACATGCCCGATTTCGTGAGTTGCGATGTTCTGCAGATCCATTTTAGTCGCGGCTACAGCCGCGTCACCCCACGAGAAGTAGTTGTTGAAAAGGATGTCCGTCTCGACAATAGACCGGTATTGGACAGGTCCGCCGAAATAGCCCCAAATCGTAGTGATGGCGATTACTCTCGAATCAAGGTAACTTCCAAACACTATCTCGTTGCGGCCGTCCGCCGAAGCGCCGCCGTCATAACTGGCGTTAACGTCCATCGAATAAGAGCCGAACAGCTCGTCACTCGTGTAAGCGTCCCATTCCTCGGCGCCGCCTGAAATCGCCGTGGCGACGAAATCGCTGCTAAGACCGTCTTCGTTTGTCGGATTGATCACATAAGTCACCGGCAGGGCCTTCCACTTCACACCCTTGGCCAGGAACGTATACGTTTGCGCCTTGCCGCCGCCCCCGCCGGCCGGTTTTACAGTACCGTCTTTGTAATGGATGAAGACAACTTTATCCTTGCCCCCGTCTTTATCGGTTGCCGCGTTTACAGTCGCCGCCAAGCCGATCGAAAACACCAGGGTTGCGATAATCGTTGTAGATACGAAAAACCTGCAAATTCCTTTCATCTTAATTCTCCTTTGTTTGGGGGAAGCACACAGTTATTCTTTAAGGTTTAGCGTTGTTTGTCAACCTCGACCATTCCGTTCCGACGATGACGCGGTGACCCGCTTTAATGTATAATCTGTTATTACGTATTCGGGAGGTTTTTGATGTTAAAGTTGACGCTGCCGAAGGGCAGTCTAGGAGAACAGACACTTCAGTTATTCGCCCAGGCGGACCTGGAAGTTATGAAGGGCGCCAGAGAGTATACCTCGACCATTGATGATCCGCGGATCGAGAAGGTAAAGATATTACGGCCGCAGGAGATTCCGACCTATATCGCCGAGGGCTATTTTGACCTGGGAATATCCGGCGCGGATTGTGTACAGGAATGCGGGGCGGACGTCGTTAAGGTAGCTGAGCTGCCGTATGCCAAAACCGGCGCCGGCACAATAAAGATGGTAATAGCCGTCTCCAATACCGAAAGTATAGCCAAGCCGGAGGAGATCAGACCGGGCAGCCGGGTAACGACCGAGTTCCCCAATGTGACCAAAGCTTACTTTGACAAGCTTGGGATTCCGGTCAAAATATTTTATTCCTATGGTGCCAGCGAGGCCAAGATTCCCGAGTTGATGGATGTTGTTGTCGACCTGACGGAAACCGGCGCTACTCTGTCGCGGAACCAGCTAAAAGTCATCGGCGTGATCGGGGAGTTCCCGACGCTCCTCATAGCCAACAAAGACGCCTGGAACGATCCGGACAAGAAGAAGGCTATCGAGGAAATAAAGACCTTGCTGCTGGGCGTGATTGAAGCGCGCGGCCGGGTGTTGTTATCCATGAACGTTGCTAAGAAGAACCTGGACAGCGTGTTGAAGGCTCTGCCGGCGATGAAGAGGCCGACGGTTTCGTCATTGGCGGACGAGGATTACGTCGAAGTAACCACGGTCGTCGACAAGAAAGGCGTTAACATCCTTTTGCCGCGGCTCAAAGGCGCCGGGGCGGAAGACATACTGGAGATGCCGATCTCCAAGATCGTAAAGTAGCTTCCCTACGATCTGGGATATGTGTTTGTAATTAAGCCCGTCCCCTGGCAATCCGGACAGTAGGTCAGATTGGGTATACCATCCGTAGAGGTAGGAAGCTGAATAATTCCGACCCCGCCGCATTTTCCGCATTTCTCCGTCACAAACACAAAGGGCAGAGCGTCTCTGATTTCATCCAACCGCTGTTGGATCCACGATTCCTTAGACGAAGCGTTATAATACGCCCCCGGAGGAAGGTAACCGGTCAGCGGATCGAAGACCGGTTGGGCAGGTGGAGGCTGAAGGCAGATCTTATCGATCTGGGCGGAAGAATCGCTTAGCGACGCCCCGACGTTTCTGGAAACAACGGCGTAAAAATAATAGCGGCCTGCCGTCGCGCTCGGATCCGTGTATACATGGACGCCCGCCGGCACCGAATCGAGCAGCATCGGCTCGCGGCCGGGTTGCCAGCGGTAGATGTCAAAAGTGTATCTATCTTCCCAGGCAGCCATGTCCCAGTTGAGGGTAATGGTTTTGTCGGTTGACTGCGCCCTAAGGTTTCTCGGAGAAGCGGGTTTGGCCGTAGCGACTAAAGAACCTTCGCCGTCCAGCGATGGAGCGGTCCCTTTGGCGCCCGCACATCCAGCCGCCAGCGTTAAACTCATCAACAGAAGTGTTGCCATCAGCGCTCTAAAGCGCATTTTGCCTCCGCAACTTGTCGGGGAATAATAACATAATACCACTTCACAGCCCATATACGCAAACAACCGGTTTGGGTTATCATAAAACCAGCACGATGTTATCACAGCCGGTGAGGTAAAAGTAAGAGGGGGCAGTTAATATGGGAATCAGAGAAAAAACCGCCAACGATCTGAAAGACGCGTTTGCCGGTGAATCCCAGGCAAACCGTAAATACCTTGCCTTTGCCAAGAAGGCGGACGCAGAAGGCTATGCCCAAGCAGCCAAGCTGTTCAGAGCGGCAGCCGAGAGCGAAACCGTCCACGCGCACAAACACCTGGATTTTATCGGCGGCGTCGGCGATACCCAGATGAATCTGGCAGCTGCCGTGGACGGTGAAACTTACGAGTATGAAAAAATGTATCCGCAGTTCATGGCGGACGCGGACGCGGCCGGAGACGACGACGTCGCGCAGTATATAAAATTCGTCGCCCAAGTTGAGCATGAACACGCCAACCTATACCAGGAAATCGCCGATAGTCTGGGGAACAATGACGAGATCGCCTATTTTGTCTGCGGTTATTGCGGCCACGTGCACTCGGGGGAAGCGCCAGATCATTGTCCTGTTTGCGGCGCCCCGAAGACGAAGTTCAAAGAAATTTTGTAGGCTTAGCATGGATGCCTTTTGGTCTCATTGGATCTGGCCGCTGCTAACGGCAATAACCGGCCTCGTTTTTACCTATTTGCTTATAAGACAATATCTGGAGCGCCGTAAGCCGCAGCAGCTGGCCTGGGCGGCGGGCATGTTCCTTTACGGCGTGAGCGCCTGCATCGAGGCTTACTCGGAATTCGCGCAAAGCTGGAACCCCTGGGTATATAAGGTCTACTACGTCATGGCCGCGGTGCTTGTCCTCTATCTGGGGCTGGGAACCGTTTATCTGATATTCAAACGCAGGATTTGGGGCCATCTGTTCTTAGCTTACGCGCTTACCCTGACCACGATTTTTCTGATTGCCTCCCTCACTTCTTCAGTAAACATGGATAAGCTGGTGCCCGGGATAACGGTCGGGGGCGCTGCCATGGATACTACTGTCAGGATGTTCTCGTTTGCCTGTACGATCCCCGGAACCCTGGCGCTGCTTGGCGGGGCGATCTACTCGGTCATTCTATTCGCCGCCAAACGTGAGTACGCCTACCGGGCCTGGGCAAACGTGCTGATCGCGGGGGGTACGCTGGTTATTGCCGGCGCCGGCTCCATGGCCAGGGCGGGCCAAAGTGTTGGTTTATATCCAGCCGAAATGGTAGGCGCCGCTTTAATGCTATGGGGCTTCATGAAAGCCGGATCTCTAAGACAAGGAGCGTTAGCCAGAGCGAAACAAGCCGAGGCGCCGTCAGTGGAGGTCTAGGTCTTGTATAAGCGTCGCCGTCACATACGCGATTATTTTATACTCGCGAAAGATGGCGTCATCACCGGCGCGGCCGACAACGATCCGTCCGGCATCGTAACGTATATCCAGGTCGGAGCACTGACTCAATATGCGTTGCTCTGGCTAATCCCCTTAACTCTACCGATGCTAATCGTCGTTGAAGACATGTCCGCCCGCGTCGGCGTCATTACCAAGAAAGGTCTGAACACAGTCATCGAGAATCACTATGGGCGGACTGTAGCCGTGATTGTAATGGTGCTTGTCGTCATCGCGAATACGGCGACGCTAGGCGCGGACATGGCCGGTATGGCCGCTGTCATACAACTTTTCACCGGAGTTCACTTTCTTTGGTTTCTGCTACCCATCGGCCTTCTGTTCTTATGGGTATTGCTGAAGGAAGGCTATGCCAAGGTCAGCCGCGTCTTGTATTTCATTACGCCTATTTTGCTTGTCTACGTCGTGACTGTCTTTCTGACCAATCCAAATTGGGGAGAGATCGCCAAGGCGACCTTTTTACCGACCGCCCAGCTAAAACCGACTTTCCTGTCGGCGGCGGTGGCCTTGCTGGGCACGACGATTTCGGCCTATCTCTTGTTCTGGCAGACGAACGAAGAAATCGAGGAAAAGAAAACCTTAGCCGAGCTGAAAGACGAATCGCTGGGCGTTCGTATCGGCATGATCTATACGTCGCTCATCTTTTTCTTCATTGTCCTGACCGGCGCGATTGTTCTCTACGGTCATGTCGGCAATGTTAACTCGTGGACGGCGGCCGATGCCGCGCTTGCTTTGAAACCGCTGGCCGGCCAGGCCAGTTATCTGCTGTTTACCATCGGCGTGATTGGCAGCGGACTGATTGCCGTGCCTGTTCTGGCCTTGACCACGTCGTATGTTGTCAGCGACACGTTTCGCTGGAACGAATCTCTGAGAGATAAGCCAGCGACCGCGCGCGGTTTCTACGTCGTTCTGACCCTATCTTTGATGATTGGCGCGGCCTTGAGTCTGGCCGGCGTCAAACCGATGGCTATGCTCTTCTATTCCCAGGTTCTGCAAGGCATAGTGACGCCGTTTCTCGTTATCGCGCTGGTGTTAGTCAGCAACAACCGGGACGTGATGGGTGAAAATACCAACGGATTCTGGGCCAATCTGGTCGGTTGGGCGACGGTGGCTACGATGATCGTCTTCTCCGCGCTTCTGTTGTGGCAGACGTTTTTCTAGTTTTATGTCTCTTGGTCTTGCCTGATCAGAGCGGGACGAAGAATAAGCGTTAAGCCGACGAAAGCGGTTACACAACCGCCGATAGCGATGGCGTAGGCCACGCCCGTCCATTCCGCCACCGCGCCGAAAACAAGGCCCGCGAACGGCATGATTCCCATGAACATCAGCACGAACATGCTCATGACGCGACCGCGCAGCCGCCGCGGAGTCAAAGACTGGAGCGAGGTGTTGATGGCCGAGTTGGTCATCAGAAAAGCGGCGCCGCACAGCACGAGCACCGGCACCGCCAGCGCGACGTGCCTGACGAAGCCAAGCAGAACCAACGCGACTCCGAACATAGTGGAGCCGGCCTTGATCAGCGTTTCGCGTTTCACATGCGGGGCCAGCGCGCCTACCAGAAGGGCGCCCGCCAGCGCTCCCGCGCCGTTGGCGGCCATCAAGAAGCCAAAGCCGCTGGCGCCCAGGTGCAAGACGTTCTTGACATAGACGGGCATGAGCGTCGCGTACGGCATTCCGAATAACGTTATTGTGCCCACCGCCAGCAAGAGGGTTCGGATGACCGGTTTGCCGCGCACAAACTCAAACCCCTCTTTCAGGTGACTCATGACGCCGAACTCCGGCGCTTTTGGATGACGGTCGGGACGTACGGCCATCAAGGCCAGGATGACCGCTATGAAACTGAAGGCGTTTATGTAGAAGTTGGCCGCGGCGCCCCAGGCGGCCAGGACCAAACCGGCTACCGCCGGGCCGACCAGGCGCGCCATGTGGAACTGGGCGCTGTTCAACGCAATCGCGTTCATCAGGTCGTTCTTAGGGACGATGTCCGACAGAAACGCTTGCCAGGCGGGGAACATTATGGCTGTCATTAGGCCGAAACCAATGCTCAGCAAGATAATTGACGGGATATTGATCGTGTTTGTCTGCGTCAAGTACGCGAGTATGAGAGCCAGCACCAGCATGACAACCTGGGACCAGATAATCAGCTTTTTGCGGTCCAGGCGGTCGGCGGCGACGCCGGCGAAAAGGACGAGAAACGTTACCGGAACGTTCCCGGTGAAGTTGACCAGGCCGACATAGAAAGCGGAACCGGTTAAACCCAGCACCAGCCAGCCCAGGGCGACCATCTGCATCCAGGTGCCGATATTCGATAACACAGCCCCGCTTAAGAAGAATCGAAAGTCGCGATGGGTCAGCGAGGCGAACAGCGCGCCAGGACGGAAACCGCGTTCGACCAGAGTGGCTTCAGGGGTGGCGACGTCGGCTTCGATAGTGTTCGGTTCCAGGATATCGTTATTATTCTTTGCCTCGGTCATTGTATAATGATACTATGACCAGCGAAAAATTTATAGGTATGGACAAACGTTGATTATCGACGTCAAGGTCACACCCAAAGCCGCCGCCGGAAAAGTGGTCGAGAAAGACGGTGTCTTTCGCGTTTACGTGACCGTTGCCCCGGAAGAAGGTAAAGCCAATAAGGCGGTCGTCAAACTTCTGGCGAAACACTTTGGAGTCGCTCCGTCCATGATATCTATTCTCCGCGGGCATTCATCCCGAAACAAAACTATCGAGATCAAGGGAAAAGAGCCGGCTTGAGGACCAACAACACTTATCGGGAAGAATTGAAGAACCTGCCCATGGCGCCGGGCTGCTACCTGTTTAAGGATAAGACCGGCCGGGTGTTGTACGTCGGCAAGGCTAGACAGTTGCGCAAACGAGTCGCCTCGTATTGGCAAAAAGCCCATCACGATCGCCCGAAGATCGAACTGATGATGGACAAAATCGTCTCTTTCGACATCGTCGTGACAACTACGGAAGTGGAGGCGCTCATTCTGGAAAAGACTCTCATTAAGAAGCATAACCCGCCTTTCAACAGCGATTTGCGCGACGATAAGAGTTATCCGTATTTAGCCGTTACGGTCGAGGAGGAGTACCCTCGCGTCTTTGTGACCAGAGAGCTTCACCGACGGGGCACGTTATATTACGGGCCGTACACGAATGTCCGAGCCTTGCGGACGACGCTGGATATCCTAAGATCGCTTTATCCGATTCGCACTTATGCCCGGCAGCGCCCGGCCGGCAAATCACGGCCTTTTTTAGATTACCACGTCAAATGGGCTTTGACGCCGGGTTCGGTCCCCATGGACGCCGCCGAGTATGGTCAGGTCATCAAGAAAGTGATTTCTTTTCTGGAAGGAAGAAACCCCGGTGTGCTCAAAGACCTTAGGTCTAAGATGTCGGTGGCTTCCGCCGCTCAGGAGTACGAGAAGGCCGCGGCCGTCAGGGACAAGATAGAGGCCATCGAATACCTCATGGAAGGGCAAAAGGTCGTCAGCCGGGACAAGTACGACCGTGACGTTATCGGGATTACCTCTGGCGACGGGGCTGTCTACGCGAGGATTCTGTTTATCCGGGGCGGCAAGCTCATCGGCAGCCGCGGGTACGCGTTAGACCAGGAACAAGTGGACGAGGACATTCTGGGGGCCGTTGTCGAGCGGTTCTATTCAGAAGCAAAGTCGATTCCGGTTGAGATACTCCTGCCCGAAGCCATCGCGGAGCAGGACGTGGTGGCGGCTTGGTTGTCCGCCAAGCGCGGCCGGAAAGTAGCTATTTTGGCGCCGGTCCGGGGCGAGAAGAAAAAACTTGTCGAGATGGCCATGACCAACGCTAAGTACGCTTTCGAGCTGTACCGGGTCCGCGGCCGGGGCGGGGAAGAGCGGGCCACCTGGCTGCTCGGCGAGTTGAAAAAGGATCTTGCTCTGGCCTCTATGCCTTTCCGGATAGAGTGTTTTGATATCTCGACCCTACAAGGAGCCGAGACCGTTGCCAGTATGGTTGTCTTCGAGAACGGTAAACCCAGGAAATCGGAGTACCGGCGGTTCCGCGTCAAATTGGTTTCTGGACAGGACGATTTCGCCTCAATGGTCGAGGTATTGAAGCGCCGGCTTAAGCACATCGGCGTCGACGAACCCGGAAACAAATTCGCGGCTCGGCCGGACCTGCTGGTCTTGGACGGGGGGAAGCCCCAATTGACCGCGGCTCTAATCGCCGAAGACGCGCTAAAACTGCGGGATATTCCGACGTTTGCTCTAGCCAAACGGGAAGAGGAGATCTTTATGTCGGACCGGGACGAACCGCTCCGCTTGTCCCGTAATTCGGCCTCCCTGAATGTAATCCGATATCTGCGCGACGAAGCCCATCGTTTTGCCGTGACTTATCACCGGAGCCTACGCGTAAAGGCTATGCTGGCCTCGTCTTTCGATACTATTCCGGGAGTCGGTGAGGCTAAAAAGAAGGCTTTGATCAAACATTTTGGCAGTCCGGGCGGTGTTATGGAGGCAAGCGAAGAAGAACTGGCACAAGTTCAGGGGATTTCAAAAATCCTGGCGGAAACGATATACCGCGCTCTCCATTAACAGTCATCCCTGTCTGCTATCATAAGACTATGAGAAAACCGACGGAGTTTGAGATGCTGGTATATGACGCCGTCAGACGCATACCGGAGGGCGAAATACGGAGTTACGCCTGGGTGGCTCGCGAGATCGGCCGGCCGAAAGCGGCGCGAGCTGTTGGTAACGCGCTGCACAAGAATCCATTCGCGCCGGAAGTGCCATGCCATCGCGTCGTCAAGAGCGACGGAACAATCGGCGGCTTCCGCGGCGGAACCGACGGTAAAAGGGAGCTATTGAATAAGGAGAGGGCCGCTCAGGGGAAGGATAGAGCATGGTAAACAAACCGGATGAAAAAGTCGAATTCGTCATCATAACGGGACTCTCCGGAGCGGGCAAGTCGGAAGCTCTCCATAGCTTCGAGGACTTAGGCTATTTTTGTATCGACAATCTGCCCCCCGCGCTTATTCCAAAGATCGCCGAGATGGTCGCGCTTCCCGGGACGCCGAAGTCGAAGGTTGCCTTGGTAATCGATGTCCGCGGCGGCAAGTTTTTCGACGCCTTGTGGGAGGCGTTGCGCGAGTTGAAAACGCAGCAGATCGAGTACCGCATCGTGTTTCTGGAAGCGGCCAACGCGACTCTCGTGAAACGTTATAAAGCGACGCGCCGGCGTCATCCACTGGCCAAAGGCGGTGAGATTGTCGAGGGCGTGAATAGGGAACGCGACCTGTTGGCCGATATTAAAGAAGCGTCCAATGTGGTCCTCGATACGACCGGGCTGTCGGCGTTGGAACTTAAACAAAAAGTCATGACGCGTTTCCGGCCAGGAAGTTTCAGCGCCGGTCTGGCTATCACCGTGATGTCGTTTGGGTACAAGTTTGGCCTGCCGATGGACGCGGATATCGTTATCGACGTCAGGTTTCTGCCAAACCCTTACTACGTCGACGCGCTTCGCAAACTAACCGGGGAGAACAAAAAGGTCAAACGGTATGTCCTCGACCGGCCGGTAACAGATAAATTCATCAAGAAGTCCGAGAGCATGCTATCGTTTCTCTTGCCGAATTACGCGCGGGAGGGTAAAACCCATTTTACTGTCGCGTTCGGCTGCACCGGCGGCCGGCACCGGTCTGTAGTGCTGGCGGAGGAGATCTACACCTTTCTAAAATCCAAGGACTATAACGTGAACTTAAGACATCGTGATGTCGGCAGGGACTTATCGATGCCTGGGGAGACGTCTAAGTGAATTCGGCGACTTTAGGTATCAAAGCTGTCGCAGTCGGCGGGGGGACAGGTCTTCCGATTGTTCTCAAGGCTATAAAGGACTGGGTCGGTGAAATCACCGCCATTGTCACAATGGCGGACGACGGCGGCAGTTCAGGAAAGTTGCGACAAGAGCTGGGGATGCTTCCTCCAGGCGATGTTAGAAACTGTCTGGTCGCCCTGGCCCCGACTGAAAAATCTGAGCTGGTAGAGATACTTCAGTATCGTTTTCCGACGGGCTGGACGCTGGCTGAACACTGTCTAGGCAATCTTATTATCGCTGGTTTGGCCGACTATAAAGGCGGTTTCGTAGAAGCTATCGAGGCGCTGTCTACCATGCTGGATATCAAAGGGCGTGTTTTGCCGTCAACCCTGGACGACGTAAACCTGTTCGCCGATTTGGGCGGCGGTTCCATCCTGGCCGGCCAAGCCCGTATCGCCAGGACCGAACAGATCCGGCGCATTCATTTGGAGCCTCGCGACGCCGCGGCTTATCCGCCGGCGATTCAAGCCATCAATCAAGCCGATCTGATCGTGATAGGGCCCGGCAGCCTGTTTACCAGCATCATCCCGAATCTTCTGATTCACAGTGTCGCCGAGGCCATTGCTAAGTCACAAGCCAGGAAGGTTTTTGTCCTTAACATCATGAATATGCGCCAGGAAACCTTCGCTATGACGGGAGTCGACTATCTGGAGGCTCTGGGCAAACACGCGCCTCCGGAGCTCATAGACACCGTATTGGCTCAAGGCGGGCGAATACCTGACAGCATAGCCACGTCCGAGGGCGAGATCGCGGAGGCAGTCGATTTCGACGCTGACGCGGCCCGGGCCATGGGGCTTGATGTGATAATCGCCGATTTGGTCGACGACAAGGAACCGTTGAGGCACGACTTTATAAAGCTCGGACGGGCTTTAAAGAGGCTGGCTCAAGGGGAACCGGCGTGAAAAAAATAACAGTTATCTATGTCTGCGCATTGGCCGCGTCCATTTTACTGATCGCCGGTGTATTCGCCTGGAACTTCTTCTACGGGCCGGCGATGACGAAACGGACGAATCAGGCAATCGCGGCTTTAGCGCATGCCAAGAAGGCCCGGTCCGAAGCGGAGACCGCGCTTAAGACAACGGCGGCCTTGCCTGAAGGATGGCGGAACCTGGCTTTCGACGAGACGGCGGAGCTGAACCGCATAGCCGCCGACTTGGCCGCTAACCGCCAGTACAAGGTAGATAATTATCGTGACCCTGCCGCCGCTGCCGTCGCCAAGGATATCGATTCGGCTGATAAGACGCTGGCGAAAGCATTGAAAGACCTTCAGGCGGCGCGCCGGAGACTGGCAGAAGCGCAAAAATCATACTTACCGGCTAGCCGGATAAACGATCTTGAAGTGTCCGCAAAGGAAAACGCGGCCACCTCTCGGCAAGTCACGGCCGCGCGCTCAGCGCTAAAGGAGCTGAAAAGCGACAACTATATCTGGGGCCACCTGGCGGTCGTCGTCAAATCCGACGGCGAGATCGTAACAGCCGTTGCCAGAGCGGACGCCGCCCTAAAAGCGGCCGACTATGCTGCTTTGCAAGCCGCGATCGCCGACGCCAAAACGTCATTGGCGGACAGCATCGACTGGCTGCAGGTGGGAGAGCTGGAGCTAACCAACGTCGGCATATATTCGAAAGACACCGCGGACCTAAAACGCTTTATAAGCAAAGCGGGGGATACCGCCAAGGCATACGAGCAAACAGCGATTTTTATGTCCGGCGCCCGGGCGGACGCCTTATGTCTAAAACAGGCAACCGAAAGGGCGTCCGCGCAGCTTACCGCGCTGCAGGAAATGGCGGAGGCGCAACAGATCGGCCAGGGTTATAAAGTCTGGTTCCTGGCCGCCGCCAACCGGCATCTCTAATTAGTCGTTCTTCTCCGCCTGCGCTTCCTTGACGACCTTCTCCGTTACATTCGGCGGTACTTGTTCGTAGTTAGACACAGCCAGATGATAGACGCCTTGGCCGTGGGTTATCGAGCGCAGTTCGGATGCGTATCTTCTCATTTCGGCCAGCGGAACGGTTGCCCGCACTACCTGTTTCTTGTCCGACGGCTCCATCCCCAGAATTCGGCCGCGCTTGGCGTTAAGGTCGCCGATCACGTCGCCAGTGTAGCCCTCCGGCACGACGACTTCCAGGTCGGCGATCGGTTCGAGCAAGGCAGGCTGGGCGGTTTCCATACACTTGCGAAAAGCCATAGCCGCCGCGATCTTAAACGACATATCCGAGGAATCAACCGGGTGGAACGAGCCGTCGTAGACGGTTACCTTTATGTCAACAACCGGATAGCCGGCGACGATGCCCTGGGCCATTGCCTCTTTGACGCCTTTCTCGACGGCCGGGACATAGTTTTTAGGGATTGAGCCGCCGAAGATCTTATCGACGAACTCGAAACCGGAACCGTGCGGCAAGGGTTCGACTTCCAGCCACACATCGCCGTATTGGCCGTGGCCGCCCGTCTGTTTCTTATATTTACCCTGCGCCTTGCTGGCGGAGGCAATAGTCTCCTTATAGGGGACCCGCGGCAGTTCCAGCTTCGCTTCCACGCCGAACTTACGCTTCAATTTGTCGACGATTATTTCCAATTGCATATCGCCTAAGGCCGAGGCGAGGCTTTGCCCGGTGCTGGCGTCGCGTGAGATTTTGAAGGTCGGGTCCTCGTCAAGCATCTTATGAAGGGCGGTGGCCAGCTTGTCTTCCTCGCCGCGTGTCTTTGGGAAGATGGCCATCGGAAAGACCGGCTGCGGAAAGTCGATGGCGGGCAGCGTCACCGGCTTGCTTTCCTCGCACAACGTGTCCCCGGTAAAAGTGCCTTCCAGCTTTGGCAGCGCCGCGATGTCGCCGGCGACGACGCTCTTAATGTCCTCCTGCGTTTTCCCTTTTACCTGGAGGATGTGCCCGACCTTTTCTTTTTTGCTCCGTGTTGAGTTGTAAATCTGAGAGTCCGCTTTTAGGACGCCCGAGAAGACTCTGGCGAAATCGAGCTTGCCGACGTAAGGATCACTGACGGTCTTGAAAACAAGCACCGCGAGCGGGCCGGACATACTTGCTTCCAGGCTCACCTCGTCCTTGGTCTTGGGATTGATTCCCATAACGGCCGGTCTGTCTTCCGGAGACGCCATGGCCGTTGAAATCACGTCGAGAAGCGTGGCCACTCCGATATTGGCAGACGCCGAGGTAGCCACAACCGGCACTAAATGGCCCATGCCGATACTCTGTCTTAGCGTCTGGCGTAACTGTGCTTCATCGACTTCGCCCTCTTCCAGGTATGTTTCCAGCAGCTTATCGTCGACTTCGACGGTTAGTTCGACCATTTTTTCATGATACTCGTCGGCTTGTCCCTTCATATCATCGGGTATCTCGCTCTCCGACCCGTCTTTCATAATCGCCTTCATCTTGATCAAGTCCACAACTCCCTTGAACTCCGCCTGGCTGCCGATCGGCAGACTCAACGGAGTCGCGTCCTTGAAAAGCGAGCGTTTGATCTCTTCCAGGCGGGCGAAGAAATCGGCGTTCTCCCTGTCCATACCGTTAATGGCGACAAGCGAAGGCAAACCTTCCTTCTTGACCAGTTCGGCGACGTGCTCGGTCTGGACGCCCTGGCCATGGACCGCCTCGATTACGAAACAAGCGTTGTCGACCGCCCGCAGAGAGCCGATAACCTCGCCGATAAAATCGGCGTACCCGGGCGTATCGATGATATTGATTTTAACGTCGCCATGTTCACACGGCGCTATGGCCGCGGAGATCGAGAATTGTTTTTTAATCTCCTCCGGTTCGAAGTCGGAAACAGTCGTTCCGTTCTCGATCGACCCCATCCTGGTTATGGCTTTGGCGTCGAAAAGCATGGCTTCCATCAGGGTGGTTTTACCGGCCGCACCGTGGCCGACGAGGGCGATGTTCCTGATCGCGTTAGTTGCGTGATCCTTCATGAAAGACCTCCTTAAAGGGGTAAACGCGGATAAACACTATTGTATGAAAACCGGCACCAAAAGCCAACGCCATATTCATAACTTCTTAACAAAGGGGTCCGATAATTGGACATGTAGAGTAAGAAATTCATGAAGGAGGGGATATGCCAGCAAAAAAGGAAGCGCCAACGGTTGAAGCGACACCTGAAGTTCCGTTGAGTGGCCATCCGTATTTTTGCGCGCACATCGCCGCCAAGGTAGTAATTTGTTTGATAGCTTTATTCGTCGGTTTTAGCATCTTGATTGCGGCGTTCGGCACCGGCTTCTTAGCCGGACGTTTTACGTCGCGCGGCGACGGGCGCCAGGGAATGATGAGCCGCGGCTATTACGCCCAGGAATACGGCCGGAAGGGCAACGGGCCGGGTATGATAAACCGCGGCGGCGGCCAGTACAAGAATGGCCCAGGTCAGGGAAAGGGCCAGTGTCCGGTCTATCCGGGCAACCAGTCATACGGTAGCGGCTCTGAAGAGTTGCCCCCGAACAACGCCCCTGTAACACCGTAAGCACAGCGTAAAAAGGGTCGTGCCGTAAGACACCCGGGCGAACAGGCCCGGAGTTCCAAGAAAAGAGCGGGAGTGTTATAATAAATCAACTCCCGCTCTTTTCTTATGGGCAGGTCAGATACCGGATCTTTAGCGAAAGGGGACAAATATTTGAAGATCGCGGTTGTCGCGCCGGTTTGGGTGCGCGTCCCTCCGGAGCAGTACGGAGGAATCGAGGTTGTTGTCAACTTAACCGTCGGGGAATTGGTTCGGCAAGGCAAAGACGTAACCCTGTTCGCAACCGGTGACGCGATTACCGATGCCAAGCTCCGCTGGATTTATCCGAAGGCGGTCGGCTTTTCCTCCGGATCCGCGAGTTTCCCTGAAACCCACGTGGCCTGGGCTTACAGTCAAGCCGACGAGTTCGACGTTATCCACGACCACGCCGGGTCAGCCGGCATCGCTATGGCCAGGTTAGTCGACAAACCGGTCGTGACGACGCTGCACAACAATTATTTTGTGCCCGAGAATCCGGTATTCTTTGAGCAGAATAAGGACAATCAGTTCTATACGCCGATCAGCGACGCGCAGAAGCGCGAAATCCCCGGCCTTAATTTCACTCGGACCGTCTATAACGCCATCGACCTGGCGAAGTATCCGTTTTCTGATAAGAAAGAGGACTTTCTGTTGTCACTTGGCAATTTATGGGAGGTCAAAGGGCACGATACAGCCATCAAAGTGGCCAAGCAACTTGGTATGAAACTCATAATCGCCGGCAAGCTGGACCCAAAGGGCGAAGAATTCTTTAACGCAAAGGTCAAGCCCGAGATCGATGGCGAGCAGATCGTCTTTGAGGGCCAGATCAGCCAGGAGCGGAAGCTCGAGCTGTTCAGCAAGGCCAAAGCGTTCCTATTCCCGATCCGGTGGGAAGAACCGTTCGGCCTGGTGATGATAGAGGCGATGGTCTGCGGAACGCCGGTTATCGCGTTCAGGCACGGCTCGGTGCCGGAAGTCATCGTTGACGGTAAGACCGGATTCATCGTCGATAACGCGGAAGAGATGGCTGAAGCCGTTAAAAAGGTGGATACGATTTCGCCTAAAGCCTGCCGCGAGCACGTTGAGCGTGAATTCTGCCCCGAGAGAATGGCCGAATGTTACTGGGAAGTATACGCCGAAGTCCTGGAGAAGAGCGCGAGGTAGACGGGAGTGACAGGAAAACGCAGACGCTCAAAGTCCGGCCGGCGGACGCGGATAGCATCCGACGGCGCGCCCGAGAAACGCGGCGCATCCAGGAAAAAACGTCTAATCATCGCCCTGACAAGCTTGTTTCTATTGCTGGCAATTGCCGGTGCGGCGGTTTATTTCTACTTCTTCGACGGCAAAATTCTGCAGGATTGGCTAAATCTGTCCGCTTTGAATCCCGTTAAAGTCCCGGGCCGCCTGGCCACCTGTCCTTTAGACGGTTCGGTCGTCAAGGATGAGAAATTGATCAACCGCCGGCCACTGATCGTTAAGGTCGAAAACTTATTGGAAGCCAGACCGCAGTCCGGACTGGAACAAGCAGACATTGTTATCGAGTCGATGGCGGAGGGGGGCATAACCCGGTTTGCGGTTGTTTACCTCTGTCGGGACGCCGATGAGATCGGCCCTGTCAGAAGCGCCCGCCAGCAGGACATAATCTTTATTCACGAATATGACGCGCTGTTCGCGCACGTCGGCGGCAGCGACGCCTGGGTCCGTGACAAAGACGGCGCGATCGCCGATCTAGACGAATTTTCTTTCGGCGACGCTTACTGGCGAAACGATGATAAGTATGCGCCGCATAACGTTTACACTACGACGACGCGGCTGCATAAAGCGGCGCAGGCGGAAGAGCTGGAGAAGGTTGCCGCGCTTGACAGCTGGGCTTTCAAAGCTGATAAGCCGGCCAAGAAAGGGCAGGCCGGGATGACTGTATCTGTTGAGATTCCCTATGGAGCCGACTGCGACACCCGATACGATTACGATTACGTGACCAACAATTATCTCAGATTCGTCGCCGGCGAACCTTTCACGGACGCGGTCAGCGGCAGACAACTCGGGCCGAAAAATGTCGTCGTCATGTATGTAAATTATTATTCGTCCGACGACGGCGAGGAGTACGGTTTGGGAGGCACGGACAGCATGGAGCTTGTCGGCGAGGGGAAAGCGGTCGTTTTTAGGGACGGTGTCGCCGTTGAAGGAAGGTGGACGAAATCCTCGACTTCGGGGCGGACAATGTTCCTGGACGCCGAGGGCCGCCCGATTGAGTTTAACCGCGGCCAGATTTGGCTGGAAATCATACCCTCAAGCTGGGATATTACTCTAACCGCGGGAGAAACGCTCCTGCCTTGATGTGCTATAATCACAGTTATCAAAACCGCGGAAACCCGTGTTTGGAGGTCGTTCTATCATGGCGAAAGAAGGAACACTAAGGGTAAAAACCGGCTTAGCCGAGATGTTAAAAGGCGGCGTTATTATGGACGTCACCAATGTTGAGCAGGCAAAAATCGCCGAAGACGCCGGAGCGGTATCAGTTATGGCGTTGGAACGGGTGCCGTCCGACATCCGGGCGTCTGGAGGCGTGGCCAGAATGGCCGATCCGGCGATCATCGAAAATATTATGAAAGCCGTCACCATCCCCGTAATGGCCAAGGCCAGGATCGGGCATTTCGCGGAAGCCCGCATTTTAGAGTCTTTGGGCGTGGATTACGTCGACGAAAGCGAAGTTCTTACGCCGGCCGACGAGGACAATCATATCAACAAGTGGGATTTTAAGGTGCCTTTCGTCTGCGGCGCCAGAAACCTGGGCGAGGCGCTCCGCCGTATCGGCGAAGGCGCGGCGATGATCCGGACCAAGGGTGAAGCCGGTACGGGCAACGTTGTCGAGGCGGTACGGCACATGCGGACGATAACCAACGAAATAAAGATGCTGACGGTGTTAGGCGACGAGGAGCTGATGAGCGCGGCGAAAGAGATTCAGGCGCCCTACGAGCTGGTCAGGGAGGTCGCAAAATCGGGCAAACTGCCGGTCGTCAATTTTGCCGCGGGCGGTATCTCGACTCCGGCCGACGCGTCGCTTATGATGTTGCTTGGCGTGGACGGTGTATTTGTCGGCTCAGGGATTTTTAAGTCCGACAATCCGTCAGCGATGGCCAAGGCTATCGTCGAGGCGACGACTCACTACAACGACCCCGCGCTGCTTGTCAAGGTGTCAAAGGGCATCGGCGACCCCATGCGAGGACTGAATATCGCTGACATCGAGGAAAAAGACCTGTTGCAGACACGCGGCCGGTAAGGAGGCCGAGTGCCTAGCGGCCCGTCAATCGGCGTTCTCGCCCTCCAGGGAGCCGTGAGGGAACACGCCGCCTGTCTCTCTAAGGCTGGCGCCAAACCCGTCCCGGTTAAGCGGACGGGACAACTCGAGGTTCTTGACGGACTTATCATCCCGGGCGGAGAAAGCACCACAATCGGCAAGCTTATGGTCAAGTATGGTTTTATCGAGGCCGTCAAGGATTTCGCCCGCCAGGGCAAACCCGTCTACGGCACCTGCGCCGGTCTTATAATCGTAGCGAAACGTGTTTATGAAGGGACGCCGCCCTGGCTGGAACTTATGGACATAGAAGCCCGGCGCAACGCCTTCGGACGTCAGCAGGAAAGCTTTGAAGCCCCCCTGGAAATCGCCGGATTCGACAAGCCCTTCACCGGCGTTTTTATCAGAGCGCCGTGGATCGAGGAAGCAGGTCCCAAGGTTACGGTTTTGGCTGAATATGATGGTAGAATAGTCATGGCCGAGGAGCAAAACATTCTGGTGACCGCGTTCCATCCGGAGCTGACGGAAGACACGCGAATCCACGAATACTTCATCGACATGATAAAGAATAGTGGTTAGCAGTTGGTGGTTAGTGTGGTTTTAAGCTGGCGGTTCTTAATTAGACTAATTACTAACAACTAACGACTAACCGCAACGCTGGAGGTTTTATGTCCGGCCATAGCAAATGGGCATCCATCAAACACAAAAAGGGCGCGACCGACGCGAAGCGAGGCGCGCTGTTCAGCAAGCTTGTTCGCGCCATCACCGTGGCGGCCAAGAACGGCGGCGGCGACCCCAAGAATAATGCCGCGCTGGTCCAGGCTATTGATAAGGCGAAAGAGAACAGCATGCCGGCCGAGAACATTGATCGCGCCATCAAGCGGGGCACCGGCGAGCTCGAGGGCGCCAGTTACGAGGATATTGTCTATGAGGGCTATGGTCCTAACGGTGTTGCCGTGATGGTCGAAGTTCTGACCGACAACCGTAACCGCACGGCCTCCGATATCCGCAACATCTTCAGTAAGTCGGGCGGGAGCTTGGGCGAGCAGGGCTGCGTCAACTGGATGTTTCACAAGAAGGGCGTGATTCTCGTGCAGAAATCGGCCGGCCGGACCGAGGAAGAAATCATGGACGCGGCCATCGAGGGCGGCGCTGAAGACGTTACGGCGGGCAACGACCACTTCGAAATCCTTACTGATCCGGCTTCTTTCACTGAGGTCAAGAGCTATTTGGAAGGCAAAGGCATGGCCGTGGAGTCGGCCGAGGTTACCATGTTTCCGGCCACAACGGTCAAGCTGGACGAAGCCGGCGCGCGAAAGGTTCTCAGGCTGATGGACGCGCTTAACGAACAAGACGACGTCCAGGACGCCTACGCGAATTTCGATATCCCCGACGATATCCTCGAAACCGTCGCCAAGAGCCTGTAACGAATACGAATCCGCAGGAAACGGGGGAACGGATGGTCATACTGGGCATAGATCCCGGCACAGCGAGATGCGGCTACGGCATCATCAGTGAGAATGGCAGTTCTCTGTCGTTGGTGGAATGCGGCCTGATTGAAACGCCGCCCGGCACATCCGACGCCGATCGCTTAACAGCCATCTATAATCGTCTCTCTAACCTTCTGACACAACATAAGCCGCAAGCGATAGCGGTGGAACAGCTTTTCTACGGCAACAATTCTCGGACCGCCATGGCCGTCGGGCAAGCCAGAGGCGTTATCTTGCTGGCCGCGGCCCTCAGCGGACTCGCCACGGCCGAGTATACTCCGGTTCAGGTCAAGCAAGCCGTCAGCGGATATGGCGCGGCCGACAAACAGCAGGTCAAGGCTATGGTAATAACGCTGCTGAATCTTAAAGAACTGAAGGGGCACGACGACATTTCGGACGCGCTCGCCGTGGCGATCTGCCATTCGTTTAGCCGTCGCTTGACAGGAAAAATCGAAAGGGCGGTCCAATGATCGCCTCCCTCACCGGCACTATTGTCAAAAAAGAACCCGATCGAATAATTCTTGATGTCGGCGGTGTCGGCTACGAGGCTTTCGTTTCTTTGAATACACTGGCCGGTCTGCCGGAAACGGGCCAAACGACAAGCCTTCACACCTATCTTCATGTCAGAGAAGACACGATGCAGCTTTTCGGCTTCTCCAGCGACGAGGAAAAGGACCTGTTTCTAAAGCTTATCTGTGTCAGCGGGTTCGGGCCTAAACTGGCGTTGTCTATCCTAAGCGTGTTTCCGCCGGCCGCTTTGGTAAAGGTCCTGGCCGGCAGCGACGTCAAAGCCTTGACGACTATTCCCGGCGTCGGACAAAAGGGCGCCAAGCGGTTGGTGCTCGAGCTGCAAGAGAAGCTGGTGCCGGCGGAAGAAGCCGGTCTGCCCGCCGCCGCGGCGCCCGGCGCTCTGGCCGCGTTCGTTGAAGCCAAAGAGGCCCTGGTCGGTTTGGGATACTCCGCGGCGGAAGCGGGCCGCGCATTGGAAGGCTATCCCGAGGAAGAATCCCCGGCTTTGGAAAGCGTGTTAAAGTACGCTTTGAAGAACCTGTCCCAAGTATAGTGAAGAGTGATTAGTGACGAGTGAAGAGAAAATGCCAGATTTAGAAGATAGGATATTAAATCCGGAGGAAATACCGGAAGAAATAGAACTAGACATTACCCTGCGTCCTCGCAGGATGACCGAGTTTATCGGACAGGCGAAGACAAAAGACCATTTAGGCGTCCTGATCGAAGCAGCCAAGAACCGCGGGGAGCCGTTGGACCACGTTCTGTTGTGCGGTCCGCCGGGCTTGGGTAAAACCACTCTGGCCGGCATTATCGCCGCTGAACTGGAGGTTGCCTTAAGGAGCACCTCGGGTCCGGCTATGGAGCGGGCGGGTGACGTGGCCGCGATCCTTAGCAACCTGGAACCGGGCGATGTCCTGTTCATTGACGAGATTCACCGTTTAAACCGTCAGATAGAGGAGGTCCTTTATCCGGCGATGGAGGATTTCAAGATCGACATCGTCGTCGGCAAGGGGCCAAGCGCCCGTTCGCTTAGACTGGACGTCCCTAGATTTACCCTGGTCGGAGCGACAACGAGGACCGGTTTGATCACCAGCCCCTTGAGAGACCGTTTTGGCATGACGGCTCGTCTTGACTATTATGGCCCCGAAGATTTAAAAGCAATCGTCAAACGGGCGGCCCGCATCCTTGATGTGGCTATCGACGAAGCCGGAGCGGCGGAAATCGCCGGCCGCGGACGCGGCACGCCCAGGATAGCGAACCGCTTGCTCAAACGGGTGCGCGACTATGCCCAGGTCAAAGGGGACGGGACGATAACAGGCGAGCTGGCCGCCAAAGCGTTGTCTTTCTTTGAGGTCGATAAGTTAGGGCTGGATAAGCTTGATATCAGGATTCTGAAGGCGCTTATAGATAAATTCAAGGGTAGCCCGGTCGGCTTAAACACCCTGGCCGACGCCGTCGGAGAGGAGCCCCAGACGATCGAGGAAGTCTACGAGCCCTACCTTTTGCAGCTCGGCCTGCTTAAACGCACTCAGCGGGGTCGCGTGGCGACCGAACGGGCTTACGAGCATTTCGGATTGACCATGTCTGATGAGGCCAAACTGTTTTGAAGATATTAATGCACGCATGCTGTGGACCGTGTTTGATCTATCCGGCCGAGACGCTTCGGGAACAGGGCCACAAGTTGACCGCTTTCTTCTACAATCCCAACATCCACCCATATTCAGAATTTGCCCGCCGTAACCAGGCGTTTCGGGAGTATTGCGGCCGGGCCGGGCTGACAGCCGTTGAGGAAGACTACGACTATAAGAATTACCTGCGCCAGACGATTTTCGCGGAAGAAAACCGTTGTGCCGTCTGCTACCGGATGCGGCTTGGGAAAACGGCCGAGACCGCCGCTCAGGGCGGCTATGACGCCTTCTCGACCAGTCTGTTGGTCAGCCCATATCAAAGGCATGAGGAGTTAAAAGAGGCTGGGGAAGCGGCGGCTGCCGAAACCGGCGTCGCCTTTTTCTACGAAGACTGGCGGGATGGTTTCCGGGAAGGGCGCCGCAGAGCGAGAACGATGGGACTGTACAGTCAGAAATACTGCGGCTGCATTTATTCCGAAGAGGAAAGGTTCGCCGGGGGATGAGAACCGCCGATTTTGAATATTCTCTGCCGCCGGAACTGATCGCCCAGGAACCGGTTGAGCCGCGCGATTCTTCCCGTTTACTTGTGGTTGACCGCTTGAGCGGCGAGATCACGCATCATGTCTTCCACGACCTGCCGGACTATCTTGAATCCGGAGACTGTTTAGTCGTCAACGAAACCCGGGTTATGCCGGCCCGGCTGCTCGGTCACAGGGCAGTTTCGGGAGGAGCCGTTGAAATCCTGCTCATCGCGCCTTTACCTGACGGGACATGGGAGGCTATGGTCAAACCGGGACGACGGCTGCAGCCGGGCGCGCGCGTAGAGTTCGACCCGCCGGTGTTAACGGCTGTCATCGAGGGCGTTTTGCCTGAAGGCCGCCGCAGCGTGCGTCTGGAATTCACCGGCGACGCGCTGGATGTCATCAAGCAGGTCGGAATGGTGCCGTTGCCGCCGTATATCCACCAACCCCTGTCCGACTCCGAAAGATATCAAACCGTTTATTCCGCCAGGGAGACAAGCGTCGCGGCGCCGACAGCGGGCCTGCATTTTACGCCGCAACTTCTGGAAAGAATCAGACAAGCAGGCGTTGAGCTAGCGGCGGTCGATCTAACCGTCGGCCCCGGCACATTTCAACCGGTCAGGATGAACAAGGTTGAGGACCATATTATGCACAGCGAGGCCTTTGAGCTGCCGGCCGCCGCGGCCGGGGTTATTAACCGATGCCGTTGCGCCGGCGGGCGTGTTTTCGCGGTCGGGACGACTTCAGCCCGGGTGTTGGAATCTATGGCCAAGGCCGACGGGACGGTTCGAGCCGGGGCCGGAGCGACCGACTTGTTCATCTATCCCGGATATAAATTCAGAGCGGTAGACTCTCTGGTCACAAACTTTCACCTGCCGCGGTCGACCTTGCTTATGCTGGTTTGTGCCTTCGCCGGACGCGAGCTTATAATGAAAGCATACAAGGAAGCGGTCGCCGAAAGGTACCGTTTCTATAGCTTCGGCGACACGATGGTGATACTTTGAGCACCGGCTTTTTTGACATCGAAACCCAAAATCTGTTCGCCGACGTCGGCGGCCGCGGCGGGCTGGAGAAATTGAGGTTGTCGGTCGCCGGTCTAATCGTCGACGACCAGCCCTGCTGCTTCTACGAGGAAGAAGACGCCTCCGACTTGATCGACGTCCTGTCCGGCCTGGACCTCATTGTCGGGCACAACCTTCTGCGTTTCGACTATCCGGTGCTGACGCCTTACGACGACAAGCGGCTGCTCCCCAAACTCGTCCCGAAAACCCTGGACACGTGGGCCTATATTTATTGTCGGACGCAAGAAATGGTCAGCCTGAACAACCTGACCCGGAACAATATCGGCTTTGCCAAAAGCGGGTATGGAGGCGATATGCCCAGGCTCTGGCGGGAAGGAAAAAAAGACGAGGTCAAGGAGTACAACCGGCACGACGTCGAACTTACCAAAGGCGTCTATCTGCACGGGGTGCAAAAGGGCTATGTCTGGTATACGTCCAGGCGTAAGGCGGACGAAGATCCGGGAGCCGATCCCCGCGTTAAGCTAGAGGTTGACTGGTAAATGGCCCGACAATGCCGCATTAAACCGAGGGGCAAAGGTCCCTTTCTGGTCATCGATTTGTACACCCGTCTGCTGGATAGCTTCGGGCAGCAGGGTTGGTGGCCGGGTGACGGCGCTTTTGAGACAATAACCGGCGCCATCCTCACCCAGAATACCGCTTGGACGAACGTTGAGAAGGCGATCGCGGCGTTAAAGCGCTCAGGCTTGCTGGAACCCGCGGAAATGGCCGGGGCGGACGAGGCGGCGTTAGCTGAGCTGATTAAGCCGGCGGGATACTTTCGCCAAAAGGCCGGCCGGATAAAGGGCTTGGCCGTCTGGCTGATGGAGACATGGGACGGCGATTTGGATAAGATGTTTAAGTCGCCGACTTTGACGCTCAGGCATCAGCTTTTGTAACGTCCGGGAATCGGCCCGGAGACGGCGGATTCAATCATTTTATACGCCGGCGGCCGGGCTGTCTTTGTCATCGATGCCTATACCAAGCGCATCGTCGGACGCGTCGGTTTAACGAAACTCGACGGTTATCATGAACTGCAGAAGTTTTTCGAGCGTAATCTGCCCGTGGACGTCGAACTATACAAGGAATATCATGCGTTATTGGTGGAGTTGGGCAAGAGACACTGCCCGGCCGACCTCATCAAGGCCAAGTGCGGGACCTGTCCGGTAGGAGTCGACTGTGAAAATAATCTACTCGCCTAAGTACGAAGTTGACGTCGGTCATCACGTTTTTGTGATGGCCAAATACAGGCTCACTAAAGAGAAACTCATAGCCTTAAGGGAATTCTCGGAATCCGACTTTCTTGAGCCGGAGCCGGCCGGCGACGCCGATATCCTACTGGCGCACAACCCCGTCTATGTTGACAAGCTGAAAACCGGGACGCTAACCGCTCAGGAGCTATATGCGCTGGAAATAAAGTATTCGCCGGCGCTGGTCGCCGCGGCCTGGCTCTGGGCCGGAGGCAGCATAATGGCCGCCCGTCTGGCTTTGGAGACAGGCGCCTGTTATCACCTGGGTGGGGGCTTTCATCACGCTTTTCCCGACCACGGCGAGGGATTTTGCGTTATCAACGACCACGCCGTCGCCATCCGCAAGCTGATTGCCGAGAAGACCATCCGGTACGCCATGGTAATCGACTGCGACGTTCATCAAGCCAACGGCACGGCCGGCATCTTCGCCGATGAGTCCGACGTCTTTACCTTCTCCATTCATCAGGAACACAATTATCCGGCGCTCAGGCCGCCCAGCGACATTGACATCGGCCTGCCGGACGAGACAGGTGACGCGGTCTATCTGGAAGAGCTGGAAACGGGCCTAAACGGGGCGCTGGCCAGGTTCTACCCGGACCTGATCTTCTACGTCGCTGGCGCTGACGCGTACCGGTATGACCAGATAGGAGGCTTAGGCCTGACCATCGAGGGCTTGAAAAAGAGGGACGAGCTGGTATTCAAAACGGCTAAGGCCAAGGGCATCTCCGTCGCGACAGTGCTGGCGGGCGGCTATGCCAGCGATTTAGATGATCTGATTCAGATTCATGTCAATACGGCCATAGTGCAGAAAAAGATAATGAGATAGGGGGTAGGTTATGAAGCTAGAACCCAAACAATGGTATCGCGCGATGGCGCCGCGGCTGACGGTGCTGGTCACCACGGTCGACAAAGAGGGCAACCATAACGCGGCGCCGTTCAGCTTCTGTATGCCGGTAAGCGTCGATCCGCCGCTGGTGGCGATCGCCTCGGCTTACAAGCGCCATACGTTGGCCAACATCAGGGAAACAAAACAATTCGTTATCAACATCCCCGGGGAGTGGCTGGTCGCGGCGGTGTGGAAGTGCGCCGATCCGCTGCCGAAGGGGGAGAGCGAGCTTGAACACACAGGACTCAGGCCGGGTAAGTCGGAGAAGGTTGAGGCGCCGTATGTTATCGACAGCGCCGCTTATTTCGAATGCGAGTTGGAGTGGGAGAAAGACGCGGGCGATCATGCTATTGTCGTCGGGCGCGTCGTCAACGCGGTCGTCAAAGACGAGTTCTGGAAAAACGGCGAACTGGATTTCCAGACGGCCTTGCCTCTTCTGCACCTTGGCGGACGCCGGTTTACCGTGGGTGAGCGGGAAATCATCAGTTTAAACCAATAATGGGCATAAGTTTTAAGGTAACCGCCACGTCGTCAAAAACCAAAGCCCGGATCGGCCGCTTAACGACGCCTCACGGCGAGATTGAAACACCTGTCTTCATGCCGGTCGGTTCCAAGGCCGCGGTTCGGACTATGACGCCTGACGAACTTAAGCAAGCCGGCGCTACGATGATTCTGTCCAACGCATATCATCTTTACCTGCGCCCGGGCACTGATTTATTGAAGAAGTTCGGCGGGCTCCACGAGTTCATGCGCTGGGACGGTCCGATCCTGACCGACAGCGGCGGTTATCAGGTCTTCAGCTTAAGTCATATCCTCAAGATTGACGACGATGGCGTCAAATTCAGAAGCCCGATCGACGGCTCCCAGCATTTCCTGACGCCCGAGGATGTCGTCGACATCCAAGCGGCTATCGGGTCAGATATAGCCATGGTTCTTGATGAGTGCCCGCCTTATCCGGCCGACCGCGAACACGTTCAACGCGCCAACGCCCGCACCCTGGATTGGGCCCAACGCTCCACCCAATACTATCGTACTCCAGGGCACGATAGTGATACAGGTCAGGCCTTGTTTGGCATCGTCCAGGGCGGCGTGTTCCCGGATTTGAGGCGGGAGAGCGCGTTGGCTATTACCGATCTTGATTTTCCGGGTTACGGAATCGGGGGATTGAGCGTCGGGGAGCCGCGGGAACAGATGTGGGAAGCGCTGGACGCGGCGGTCGAACACCTGCCGGCGGATAAGCCCAGGTATCTTATGGGCCTGGGCGATCCGGAGGGGATCGAGAAAGCGATTCACGCCGGCGTGGACATGTTCGACTGCGTCATGCCGACGCGGATCGCGCGCAACGGCACGGCTTTTACCAAAGACGGGCGGCTGAACATCTTGAACGCGAAGAATACAGACGACGCCGGTCCGTTAGACGAGGGCTGCGGCTGCTACACTTGCCGCAATTTCAGCCGCGCCTATGTGAAACACCTGTACAAGACGGGCGAGACCCTTGCTCTTCGCCTGATGACGTGCCATAATTTATACTTTGTGTTCACATTGATTGAGCGTGTTAAGGAGGACGTCAAAGCATGCAGCAAATCTTAGGCCCGCTGATTTTTTTCGCCGTGGCTTTAGGAATCTATTACGCCCTTTTCATATTCCCCCAACAGAAACAGTCGAGGGAACGCCGCGAGGTCATTGCGGCGATTCAGCCGGGCGATGAAATCGTCACCTACGGCGGGATATTCGGCGTGGTTAAAGAGGTCGAGGAGAACTGGGTTATCCTGACGATCGCCGACGGCGTAGACATCAAGGCGGCCAAGGAAGCCATTGTCATGCGGCGCGAGCCGGATTCCGGCGAGGACAAGAAAGAAGCCGGGGATGGAAAATAAAATCAATCCGATAACGCTAAAGGATATCGAGAAACGCTCTGACGTTAGGCTCTATGTCACCCATGCCGACGACTTTATGGAGAAATACGGTTATACGGAACATGGTTTCCGGCACGCCGGCTTGGTCGCCAGCATCAGCAAGAACATACTGGCCAGGTTGGGCTTTCCGCAGCGAACCGTGGACATTGGAGAGCTGGCCGGGTATCTGCACGACATCGGCAACGTCGTCTGCCGCCAGGACCACGAGCAGATGGGCGCCGTTCTGGCCGAGAGGATTCTTCGGGACCAGGGAATGGACTTCGGCGAGATCGCCTTGATTATGAACGCCATCGGCAACCACGAGGAAGACACCGGCTGGACGGCCAGCGAGATCGGCGCGGCGGTCGTGATCGCCGATAAGAGCGACGTCCACGTGACGCGCGTTCGCAACCAGGATCAAGAAACGTTTGATATCCACGACCGCGTAAACTTCGCGGCCAAGCAGTCCTTCCTGCGAGTCGACGAAGCGCAAAGGCTGCTAATCCTGGAACTCGATATAGACACGACGATTAGCGACGTAATGGAATACTTTGAGATATTCCTGGCCAGAATGGAGATGTGCCAGCGGGCGGCGGAGTTTCTGAACGCCCGTTTCAGTTTAGTTATCAATGGTGTTAAACTCTTATAGTTCGGTACTAGTTTAGAAAGAGGCGTTTTGGTAGACAGGTCAAAATACGTTGGTTTTCTGATACTCTCGCTGGTAATTGTAGTGGTTTCAGCCTACCTTATTTATCCCGTCGATAAATCTATTAAACTAGGTCTGGACCTGCAGGGCGGCGCTAGCGTACAACTGGAGGCCAAGGGCTCGGCCAAAGCGCCGGTAACCACGGCGTCCATGGACCAAGCGGAGAACATTATCCGCCAGCGCGTGGACAAGCTGGGCGTTGCAGAACCTGGTATTATCCGGGAGGGTCAGACATTCATACAGGTTCAGCTGCCGGGCATCAAAGACCCTGACAAGGCGCTGGCCATCATCGGCAAGACGGCTTTGCTTGAGTTCCGTGAAGTTTTGGAGACCGAACCGATCGGCGGCAGCAAGCTTAAAGTGACAAAGAATCCGACATCGGACAAGGAATCCGTTATCGTCGACAAGGACAAAAAGGAAAAATACCGTGTCGGGCCGACCTTGATGACAGGGAGCGCTCTGGCTTCGGCCGCGACCGGATTCGACCAGTTCAACAAAGCCGAAATCAACATCACGTTCAGCGCGGAGGGCGGTAAACTTTTTGACGAAGTGGCCGTCAAAACCTATCAAAAACAGCTGGCGATCGTTCTGGACGATTCGGTCCAATCGGCACCCGTCATCCAATCAAAAACCTACAACGGACGGGCTGTAATCTCGGGCAATTTTACGACCGAAGAAGCCAACACCCTGGCGCTGGTTCTGCAAACCGGCGCCTTGCCGGTCAAACTGGAGATGTCCGACGTCCAGACGGTCGGTGCGACGCTCGGCAGAGACTCGCTCAGGGCTGGTTTAACTGCGCTGATTATTGGTTTCCTTCTGGTTATCGTATATTTTCTTATATATTACCGTGGCCTCGGCATCCTGGCCACCCTCGCCTTAACCGCCTTTGCCTTGGTCGTTTTCGGCGTTGCCGCTTTCTTCGGGACGTACGGCAACTCTATCGGGTTATATTGGAACATGACCTTGCCGGGTTTGGCCGGCATTATCTTAAGCGTCGGCGTCGCCGCCGACTCAAGTATCGTTATTCTTGAGCGCATCAAGGAAGAGGTAGCCGATGGCAAAACTTTCCGCGTTGCCAATGAAGGCGGCTTCAAACACGGCTTTCTAACGATGGTCGACGCCAACTTCGTTACCTTTATCACGGCTTTTGTGTTGTATGTCCTGGCGGTCGGACCGGTTCGCGGTTTCGCGTTCACTCTGATGCTAGGCGTCGTAATTGACCTTTTCATCACGTTTTTCTTTCTACAACCAATGCTTGGCTATGTGCTCAACTACAAACCTCTGCAAAAGAGCTGGTTTACCAGTATGAAGGGGGCGAGCTAAGGTGTATCATCGCTTCCACATTAACTTTATTGGCCGCAAATGGTTGTGGTTCGGCATCTCCGGGGGAATCATCCTGGTCGGGCTGATTGCCGTCCTGTTGGGCGGGCTGCAGTGGGGCATTGAGTTCCAGAGCGGTAACCAGTACACCGTACGGTTCGATAAGACACCTTCGGTGGCGCAAGTCCGGGCTGTGCTGGATAAACTCAAACTCGGGTCGGCAACGATTCAGCCTATTGGTGACGGGAACGAGTATTTTATCCGCACACCGCGGTTATCGGCCAATACGCGTTCCGTGGTCACCAGTGCTCTGAAGAAGGAATTTAAAGTCGCGGACATCAGCACACGTGAGATTGGACCGGTTTGGGGCAAACAAGTCACCGACGGGAACATCTTGGTGCGTATCAAATCGCTCTTGACGGGCAAAACGGTCAGCGCAGGTGCCGTCAAGGCTCTTTTAGCTTCGCTTCTGGTTTTGCTTCTTTATATTAGTATTAGGTTTGAGTTTAAGATGGCTGTCGCGGCGATTGTCGCGTTGGTCCATGACGCCCTGATTGTTGTCGGTATTTATGCGGCCGTCGGCTTGCTGGAGACGAAAGTTGGCCTGACCTGGATTCCGACAGAGATTACTTCTAATACAGTGGCCGCTCTGTTAACCATCCTCGGTTTTTCGTTATATGACACTATTGTTGTTTTCCATAGGATTAAAGAGAACACGGAGCTGATCGGCAAGCGGACATATTCGATCATGGCCAATGACTCCATCAACCAGGTCTTGATGCGGAGCGTCAATACGTCGGTAACGGCTTTGATACCGGTAACTGTACTGTTGCTGTTCGGCGGGGAGACCTTGAAGGACTTCGCTTTCGCCATGTTCGTCGGTCTGATGTCCGGCGCTTACTCGTCAATCTTTATCGCCAGCCCCATCCTGGCGATGTGGAAGGAAACGGAAGAACGTTATCGTTTGATCCGTCAAAAGCTGGCCTCCGCTCCCCAAGCTAAGACGCCTATTGCTCCACCTGCTGAAACTCCCTCTCCCTTGAGGGGAGAGGATTGGGGTGAGGGTGCGATTCCCGCCCAAACATCCGTAGAATCCGCTGAATTAACCGCTCCCAAGCCGCAAATGTCCGCGGCCCAAAAAGCCAAGAAGAAAAAAAAGAAGAAAAGACGCTAGTAATAGACTGCGATTGAGACTAGCAAATAATCTTCGAGCGAGCTTATAGCGAGTTTTCCCCGAGCTTGTCGAGGGGTAGAGAAGCGGTTTAAGGTACGGTCGCGAGTGTGGTATGGCCCGCTTGATCGGTAACCGTTATCGTAGAGCCGGGTCCGGGACTGACATCGAAACGATACCAAGCCGGAATCGAGGTAACATACGACGCCCAGGGTATGACCGCTATGCCCGAATTTGCCGGCAGCCACTTTGAGCTGGTCGCGGCGTTCACGTAGACGTTTTCGTTTATCTCAAGATATGTGCTGTTGTTAGGGGTTGTCCCGAAGGTCTGAACCTTATTGACCAAGGGCGCTGCCGTTATCTTATGATAGTCATACTGCAGTTTAGCGGCGGCGACGAAGACCAACGGGTCTCTCGGGCAAACACGCATCAGGACTTGTCCGGTCGTGCGGTTTATCGCCCAAAACGGCACGTAGCCTGTTGTAGATGACAAGAAAGCGCCGCCCGCGTCGCGATCGATGGATAACCAGGTTTGTCCCGTGTAGTTGCTCCAATCATAAAATTGCCGTTCTACCTTGTCTTGTGTGAGACTGCCCCAGACCCCGGAGACTATCCCATACTGCTCTGTCGTAATCCAATAACCTTCGTAACCGATGTCATTGACTGACGGCACCGGTAGGCTAAACCAGTATTCAGCATAGGTGGTGTAATTGCCCGTCGCCAGGTTGCCAAAATCGATGGCGCTTCCATTCGGAGCTGTGAATAAGATGCCCGTGTATGTTTTTTGTTGGGAAGCCACATATTGCTGGGTGCGATAGGCGTAGCCGAACGTTCCGACTTTATCGGGCTGGTCGGAGAGCACCAAAGTGGGCATCCCCGTACTTAAGAGTTCCAGGTTGTGAATAATTTGCGCGCCGCTGTAGTAGAAGTTGTAACTGGAGAGTGGAATTGTGGTATAACTGCTGCTCAAGGCCGCAATCTTGTAGTACCCAGCCGGGAGACCGACAAACGAAAAACCTCCGTCACCGCCGGTGGAGTAGGCCTGAATAACTGTTCCGAGTGAGTTGTAAAGGGTGACGACGGCGCCGGGAATCGGCAAACCGCTCAGCCTATCCAAGACATATCCCCAAATCGGATCGCTTGGGGACCAGACACGTGACGGTGTCGGCGTCGGTCCGGGGGCCGGCCCCGGCACCGGAGTGACTCCACCCGATGTACCGCCGGTTGTCGTTGAAACTGGCGTGGCGGAACCCGGCGGAGTGGCCTGCCCGGATTGGCGTTTCAATCCTTGAATGGCCAGTAGCGTTGGATCGGTGTTACCGTTCCATACGGGTTCGGGATTATATGATTCAGGAGTTACTTTCTTGGGAGAAAAAGGCTGGACGACCTGACCCACTGCGCAGCCGCCGAAAAACGAGGCCGGCAGGACCATCATCAACGCTATAGAAATAAGTCGGACTGCCTTTGTCTTAACGAGCCTTCTCAGTGTGAATCCTTTCGTCGTTCTCATAATTACTAGCTCTTTATCGGCAGTTCCCTCCAACGGCTTGAACGCTCGCGCTCGTCAAGCACTCTAATTGTAGAATAGTCTAGTAAACCAAGTCAAACAATCAACCTATGCTAAACTTGGCTCATGGTAGAAGGCCTTATAAAGAAGGTTAAGAAATACAACAAAGACGTTGATATCAAGCTCATCAAACGGGCTTATGAGTTCGCTTACCGCAGCCACACGGACCAGTTCCGAAAGTCAGGCGAGCAGTATATCCTTCATCCGCTTGGCGTAGCCGAGATTTTGGCCGGCCTGGAGCTGGACACCCCGTCAATCGCCGCGGGGCTCCTACACGATGTGGTTGAAGACAGCTCGGCCACCGTCGCCGAGATCGAGAAGGAATTCGGTCCGGAAATCGCGGCTTTGGTGGACGGCGTGACCAAAATCAGCCGCATCAAGTTTAAGAAATCCGAGGAAGACCAGGTAAAAAGCATTCGCAAGATGCTCGTAGCCATGGCCAAGGACATCAGGGTGATTTTGATCAAATTGGCCGACCGTCTTCATAACATGCGGACGCTGTCTCACTTAAGCTCGGAGAAGCAGCGCCTTAAGGCGCAGGAAACTTTGGATGTGTACGCGCCTCTGGCCCACAGGTTGGGAATGTACCAGATCAAGGACGAACTTGAGGACCTGGCATTCCTGAACCTGTATCCGAAGCAGTACGCCGAAATCGTTCATCTGGTTAGTCAGAGGGCTCAGGAGCGAGAGGCGTACTTACATGAGATTATGGCCGCCATCAAGGACGACCTGAAGAAAAGCAAGATCAAGGCGGAGATCAGAGGAAGGGCCAAGCACTACTACAGTATCTACCGTAAGATGATTCGCGACCACGTCGAGTTCGCCAAGATTTACGACCTGATCGCCATCCGCGTCATCGTTGATTCGATCAAGGACTGCTACGCGGCGTTGGGCGCCATCCACGCCATCTATAAGCCGATACCCGGCCGGTTTAAGGATTACATCGCCATGCCCAAGTTCAACATGTACCAGGGCCTCCACACGACTGTCGTCGGACCGGGAGGCAAGCATCTGGAAATCCAGATCAGGACCAAGGCGATGCACCGGACGGCCGAGTATGGCATTGCCGCCCACTGGAGATATAAGGAAGGCGAAAAGGGCAGGGACGAATTCGAGGAGCGCCTGGCCTGGCTCCGGCAGATGCTGGAGTGGCAAAGCGAGGTCAAGGACCCCAAGGAATTCATGGAGACCTTGCGCATCGACCTGATGGAGAACGAAGTTTATGTCTTTACGCCCAAAGGCCAGGTCCTAAGCTTCCCGCGCGGCGCGACGCCGCTTGATTTCGCCTATACGGTTCATACCGACGTCGGCAATACCTGCGTCGGCGCCCGGATAAACGGGCGGATCGTCCCGCTGAGTTACGAGCTCGATAGCGGCGATACGGTAGAGATCATGACCTCAAAATCGAGCAGCGGACCAAGCCGGGACTGGTTGAACCTGGTCAAGACGAACCGGGCTAAGAACAAGATCAGGCAGTATTTCGCCAGGATTGAGAAAAAAGAGAACCTGGAGCTCGGCCGGGAGGCGCTGCAGAAAGCTGTCCGCAAACAAGGCTTGGCGATGAAGAAAGCGATGGCCGACGAGCTGCTGGCCGAGATCGCCCGCGAGGCGCACTTTGAAGGCGTCAACGATTTATACCTGAACATCGGCAACGGGGCGGTCTCCGCTACCCACATCGTCAACCGGATTATGCACAAACTCACCGGGGAGGCGCCGAAAGAGCCGGAAGACAAAGTCACGCTGGAGTCGATCAAGGAAGCGGCTCGGGCCAGGGCGAAAGCCGGCAAACCAGGCGGCAGCGGCGTGGTTGTCGAAGGATTGGGGGACGTCCTGGTACGTTTAGGCAGATGCTGCAATCCCGTGCCGCCGGACGTGATCGTCGGCTTCATCACCCGTGGCCGCGGGGTTTCGATCCACCGCTCCGACTGCCCGAACGTTAAGGATTTGAAGAACGAACCCGACCGGTTCATCAAGGTAAAGTGGGCCGACAAGGTGGCGGCGGCCTTTCCCGTCGAGGTTAAGGTGGAAGCGCTGGACCGGACCAAACTTTTGCGCGATATCACCAATGTGCTGGCCGAATACAACATCAACATCATGAGCGCGTCCGTGGCTATAGATCGCGAGAACGTGACCACGACCAAACTTATCTTCGAGGTTGGCAACGTGTCGCTGTTAAAGGACGTTTTGCTGAATATAAAGAAGATCGACGGCGTGTTCGACGCTTACCGCGTCCTGCCGACTTAGACTGGGAGCTAGGATGATAATCAAAACAGTAGTGGTGGGGCCCCTGGAGACGAATTGTTATATAGCGGCCTCCGTTCAAGGGGGTAAAGCTATGGTCATCGACCCGGGCGAAGACGTTGGTAAGATAATCTCGGCGCTTGAGGAAGACCGGCTTCAGCTCACCTATATCGTCACGACTCACGCGCATTTCGACCATATCCAAGCGGCGAAGGAACTGAAACAAGCCAAAGGCGGCGCCATCTACGGTCATCCGGCCGACAGTCTTCCGTTCGCTGATAAAGAACTGGCCGACGGGATGAAGTTCGACTTAGACGGGCTGGAGTTTAAGATTATGCATACGCCCGGTCATAGCGCGGGCAGCTGCTCTGTTTTGACAGAAGGCGCGATATTCTCCGGGGATCTGCTGTTCGAAGGAGCGGTCGGCCGGACCGATTTTCCCGGCGGAAGCGTCGATCAATTACTGGACTCGCTCGACAAGCTAAGGCTATTGCCGGAGGAAACGATCGTCTATCCGGGACACGGACCGTCGACGCGGCTCGGGCGGGAGATAAAGGTCAATCCGTTTTTCCAGGTGAGGGGGCGGGGTTGATGGTAGAGAACAGAAAGCTTTTAAACATGGCTAAGGAGGCGGCCGGCAAGGCCTATGCTCCATACTCCGGTTTCCAAGTGGGGGCGGCGCTCTTGGCCGACAGCGGCCTGGTCTATACCGCCGGCAACATGGAAAACTCAAGCTACTCATTGTCGTTATGCGCCGAGCGGGCGGCGCTGGCAAAGGCCGTCTCGGAGGGCGAACGGGAATTCCTAAAGATCGCTGTCTATAACAGCAAACAATACCCCGTTGTTCCCTGCGGCGCGTGTCTGCAGAGTCTGGCGGAATTCGACCCGGAGTTGGAAATCATCACCGAGAACGCCGACGGCGGTATCTCCGTAAAAAAACTCACCAAGTATCTGCCTCATGCATTCAAGCTCGAGGGGAAGAAATGTGAAGATCGTCATTAGACATACGGGCCGGCTTGACGCGGCGGCGCTTGAGGAACTGGCCGTACGTGAGCGCGAAATTCATCAAGAATGTTGTTTCAGGCAGTGGGACCTGCCGATATTTGCCGAACACGGGCGCAACTATGTCATGGAGGCGGGCGGCAAGTTTGTCGGGACCGCGCAAGTCGTCAGGGATTGGGACGACCCCGAAACCGTCTATCTAGCCGGTTTCGGGATTATCGAAAAGTGGCGGGGGCAAGGCTTGGGAGCGAGGTTTCTGGCTGAAATGATCAAACTATTGCGAGAAGAGGGCGTTCACGGCCTGGAGCTAACCGTCCGGCCTGACAATGAAGCTGCCATAAAAATCTATGAGGAAGCCGGTTTCAAGATCGTTGACGAACATCGCGAGAAGTACGGCCGGGGCGAGGATCGCTTGGTTCTGCGGTTGGATATGGGGGACGGCGGCTGATGGGAGAATTCAAGGAACACCGCTCCGGGTTTGTCGGGGTGGTCGGGCGCACCAACGTCGGCAAGTCGACTCTTATCAACACATTCGCTCACGCCAAGGTCGCCATCACCAGCCGGAAACCGCAGACGACGAGGAACACTATCCGTTGTATCATCACGCGTCCTGACGTCCAGATAATTTTCGTCGATACGCCCGGCTTTCATAAAGCCCATAATGTGTTTGGCGCCAGGCTGAACCGGCTGGTGGTCGGGACGCTATCGGAAGTCGACGCGGTCTTATTCCTGGTCGACGCGACTCGTGAAGACAGTCTGGGCGATCAATATGTCGCGGAACATGTCAAGAACGCCGGTACCCCGGCAATTGTCGCCTTGAATAAAATCGATAAGCTCACCAACCGGGAGGTCGCGGCGCGCGAGGAAGAGATAAAGCGGCTCGGAGAGTTCGCGGCCATAATCCCCATGTCCGCCAGAACGGGGCGAAACGTAGACATTCTTGTCACCGCGTTAGTCGGGCTGCTGCCCGAAGGACCCTTGCTTTATCCTCAAGATATGCTTACTGACCAGCCGGAGCGCTTCATTGTTGCCGAGTTCATCCGGGAGAAAATCCTGGAGTTGACAAGAAAAGAGGTTCCGCATAGTGTAGCAGTGATAATCGAGGAGATGTCCGAGCGGGCGGGCAAGAACATCGTTGACATAGAGGCCGCTATTTTTGTCGAGCGGGACAGCCAGAAGGGGATCATCATCGGTAAAGGCGGCGCTATGTTGAAGGAAGTCGGCACCCGCGCCCGGCGCGATATTGAGGCGCTTCTGGGGACCAAGGTGAATCTGAAATTATGGGTCGGGGTGGAGAAGGACTGGCGCAAACGAGAGGCCGCGATCACCCGATTGACGGAAGAATAAGGAGGACAAGCCTATGCCGGTAAATAGGTTTCAACTTGCCAAAATGATCGATTACGCGGCGCTGCAGGCCAACACCACCGAAAAACAAATCCGGAAGCTGTGCGCGGAAGCTAAGGAATTCCATGTCGCCAGCGTCTGCGTCAATCCGGCATACGTGGGATTGGCCGTCAATCTGTTAAAAGGCAGCGACGTGAAAGTCGGCTCGGTGGTTGATTTTCCCCTGGGCCAGTCGACGGTCCGGGTCAAGAGCTTCGAAGCCTTGGACTGTATCGGGCGGGGCGCCAACGAAATAGACATGGTTATGAACGTCGGCGCCTTGAAGTCGGGGCGGTTGGAGCTGGTTAAAAGAGGTATCGAATCCGTCGTCAAACTGGCCCGCGCCAAAGAACCTCAGCTCGGCCAGACTATTACGATCAAGGTCATCATTGAGGCCTGCTATCTTACCGATCAGCAGAAAAGGCAGGCTTCGGAAATCGTTAAAATGTCCGGCGCGGATTTTGTGAAAACGTCGACCGGTTTCGGATCGGGCGGGGCTACGGCCAAAGACGTCAAGTTGATCAGGGAAATAGTCGGTTTCGACGTCGGCGTCAAGGCAAGCGGCGGCATCAAAACCTGCGACAAAGCGCTCGAGCTCATCGAGGCCGGCGCCACCCGCATCGGCACCTCTCACGCCGTCCCTATTTTGGAAGAATGCGCCGAATAGAAAGTGCCTACTTATAAAGCCAAAGCGATTGTTCTGAACACCTTCAAACTGGGTGAAGCGGACAAGATCATCATTCTATACAGCGGCAGCCGGGGTAAGATACGGGCGGTCGCCAAGGGCGCCCGGAAGACCAAGAGCAAATTCGGCGGGACGCTGGAGCCGTTTACCGTGGCGGATATGATGTTCTACGAGGGCAAATCGCTCGACATCATCCAGCAGGCCGAAATCATCATGTCGTTTAAGGAAATCCGCGCCGACCTGGAAAAACTCAAGTACGGTTCGGTCTTGCTGGAGCTGATCGACAAGGTCGGCCAGGAGCGCGAGGAATCGTACGACTCCTTTTCGTTGTTACTGGCCGCGCTGCAGTGCCTGAAGGACGCCGCCGGCAACTACCGGACGTTATTGACTGTTTTTCAGTTGAAGCTGATGGTGATTCTGGGATACCGGCCGCACTTGTCCCGCTGTCCCGCTTGCGCCGGGCCTTTGCCGGAGGCCTCAGAGCAAGCGTATTTCAGCCTGAAATACGGCGGTTTGCTGTGCGACGGCTGCCTGCCGCGCGACCCGGAGGCGGTAGCGGTTTCGCCGGAAACCCGCGCCCACATTGAGCAGGCCTTGGATACGCCGCTGGCGCGATGGCAGGAGCTGGACTTTAACGCTGACAACGTCAAGGGCATCGCCCGGTTAACGGAAATGTTCGTCGCTTACCACCTTGACCGCAAGCTAAAAAGCCCCAGGCTCCTGGACATATAACCCGAAAGGGGGTCAGGCACGGGGCCTGGCCCCGTGCCTGACCCCAGTGCAGACGCCTGTTCTCGACAGACGACCACGTGATTTGCTACTATTTACCAATACCAAAGGAGCTTAAATAACCCTTGAACTTCCAAGAGATTATCCTCAAGCTGTCTGATTACTGGACCAAGCAGGGTTGCTTGCTGGTCCAACCCTATGACGTGGAAGTAGGAGCCGGAACGTTCAATCCGGCGACGTTTTTGCGTGCGCTAGGCCCTGAGCCGTGGAACGTCTGCTATGTCGAGCCGAGCCGGCGTCCCACCGACGGCCGCTATGGCGACAACCCAAACCGTCTGCAGTTCTACTACCAGTTTCAGGTAGTCATGAAACCCAGCCCTGACGACATCCAGGACCTGTATCTAAGGAGCCTTGAATCCCTGGGGGTCGCCATAAAGAAGCACGACATCAGGTTCGTCGAAGACGATTGGGAATCGCCGACGCTGGGCGCGTCGGGATTGGGCTGGGAAGTCTGGATCGACGGGATGGAATGTACCCAGTTTACATACTTCCAGCAGGTCGGAAGCATAGACGTCAAACCGGTCAGCGTTGAGCTGACCTACGGGCTTGAACGGTTGGCCATGTATATCCAGAGCGTCGACAGCGTCTTCGACATCGAATGGAAGGCGGGCATAAAGTACGGCGAGATTCATCACCAAAGCGAGGTCGAGTGGTCGACCTATAACTTCGAGGTCGCCGACACGTCTATGCTATTCGACCTATTCAATATGTACGAAGCCGAGTCAAAGTCGGCCATCAAGGCGGGTTTGATCCTGCCGGCGTACGATTACTGCCTGAAGTGCTCGCATACCTTTAACCTTCTGGACGCGAGGGGCGCCATTAGCGTGACCGAACGGGCGGGCTTCATCGGCCGTGTGCGCGGGATGGCCAAGGCTTGCGCCGCCGCTTATCTAACCCAGCGCGAAGAAATGGGATTTCCGCTCCTGTCCAAATCCGGGAAGAATAACAGTGGCTGAGCGGGACCTTTTATTCGAGATCGGCGTGGAGGAGCTGCCCGCCGGCGCCTGTGAGTCGGCCGTTAAACAGCTGATAGAAAAGGCGCCGAATCTGCTGGTTGAAACCGGCGTCCCTCATGGGAAGATCAAGGTTATGGCGACGCCAAGGCGTCTGGTGGTTTTGGTCAAGAACGTAAAAGCCGAGGGCGAGGCAACGACCGTTATGGTCAAAGGTCCGGCCAGGGCTGTCGCTTACGACGGGGCCGGCCGGATAACCCAAGCTGTCGTCGGTTTCGCGAAATCCCAGGGTGTAGACCCTAAACAGCTTGTCATCAGGACGGAAGGCAAGGGGGAATATGTATTCGCGATTAAGAAAAAGCCGGCGCCAAAGGCCGTCGAGGTGCTGCCCGGCGCGCTAAGAAAACTCGCTATGTCGTTGGAGTTTGACAAGTCCATGCGCTGGGCCGGATACGAAACGCGTTTCGCCCGGCCTGTCAGGTGGATTGTCGCTCTTTTAGGAGACACAAAACTGCCGATTGAGTTTGAGATGATCGACGCCGGCACGGTCACCTATGGCCCGCGCAATCTAAACAGCAAGCCAATTACAGTCAAGAATCCGGCGGACTATCTTACGAAAATCGCCAAAGCCGGAATCGTCCTCGATCACATTGAGCGGCGCAAGCTGATTGCCAAGAAAATTGACGAAGCGGCAAAAATAACCGGCGGCCGCGTCGCCGACACTAAGGTTCTGCAGGAAGTCGATTTCCTGGTCGAGACGCCTAACGCTATCGTCGGGACCTTTGACGACACGTTTTTGAAGCTGCCGCGTTGCGTAACCGTAACCGCCATGGAAAGCCATCAAAGATACTTCCCGATAGAGAACGATAAAGGTAAGCTGCTGCCTCGTTTCATTGTCGTCCATAACGGCCCGGTCGACTCGGCTGATCTGATCAGAAGCGGGCATGAACGCGTCATCAGAGCGCGCCTGGCCGACGCCTTGTTCTTCTTTGACGAGGACGGAAAGAAAACTCTGGCGGATCGGGTCGCCGATTTAAAGGGCATCGTTTTTCAAGACAAACTTGGCACGGTCTTCGAGAAGACTAAGCGTATCAAGAAGTTGGCCGCCGAAATCGCCGACCAGCTAGACTATGCCGACGATGAGGTCGCGGAAACCGAACGTGCGGCTGAGCTGGCTAAAGCCGATTTGACCACTAGCATGGTCAGGGAGTTCCCGGATCTGCAAGGCGTCATCGGCGAGGAATACGCCAGGAACGAGGGGCATCCCAAAGCCGTTTCCTGTGCCATTTCCGAGCATTATCTGCCTCGCAACTTCGGCGATAAATTGCCGGCAACTAAGACGGGGATTGCCGTCAGCATCGCCGATAAGCTGGATACGATCGTGGGTTGTTTCGCCATCGGACTGATTCCGACCGGCAGCGAAGACCCTTACGCGCTGAGGCGGCAAGGTCAGGCCATTGTTTCCGTTATCCTCGACAAGGGATCGCCCTTGGAGCTTGAACCGCTCATCGCTAAGGCCTTCTTTCTCTATGAAAGACAAAAGGTTAAGACACGGTCGGCGGGAGACGTGTTCGCGGACATCGAGACCTTCTTCCGCGGGCGGCTTAAGTTCCATTTCACCAGCAAGGGTTACCGTTACGACGTAGCCGACGCCGTCCTGGAAGGCGAGTTGAACGACCTGGCGGCTTTGGAGTCCACGGCTCGGGTCCTGAACGGACTTATCGGCGCCAAGGTCTTGGACGACGTGCTGACCGGTTTTGAGAGGTGCCACAACCTGTCCAAAGCCGCTAAAGACGGACACGTCGACGCGACCAGGTTCACGCATCCTTCTGAGGGAAAACTTCTGGCCGCGGCCGAGTCCGGCGAAGCGGCGTATGAAAAATACCTGGAGACCGGTAATGTCCTGGCCTATATGAAAGCCTTGGCAAACATGCGGCCGGCCATTGACAAGTACTTCGACGACGTCCTGGTTATGGACAAGGACGAGAAGATCCGGGCCAATCGCCTGTCGCTCCTTAAGAAGACGACCCGGCTTTATCTGGCCGTTGCCGATTTCTCAAAAATCATAAGGATTGGCGAATAGTGCCTGTAACCATCTACGCCGTATCTGATTTCTCAGGAGAGACGGCCGAGCGCGTAGCCCGCGCGGCGACCGGGCAGTTCCCCGACACCGATTTCAATATCATCATGGTGCCGGCCGTAAACAACAAAGACCGGTTGGAAACGGTCATCAAACGGGCTAAGATCGACAAGGCTGTGGTCTTTTACACGCTGGTCAAGCCGGAGTTCCGCGACTTCTTCCGCCGTGAGATCAAAGCTGCCGGAATAAACGCGCTGGATGTTCTAAGCCCGGCCCTGGACGCGCTGGACACGGTCACGGGCAAAGCGCCGTCAACGGAACCCGGCCCGATCGTTCGTCTCGACCAAGAATATTTCCAGTGGATCGACGCCATTCAGTTTACGGTTCGCCATGACGACGGCTCCGAAATCGACGACCTAAAAAAAGCGGATATTATCCTGGTCGGCGTGTCCCGAACCGGCAAAACGCCCTTGAGCATTTATCTGGCCTATCGCGGTTGGAAGGTCGCCAACATTCCTCTGGTTTACGGGTTGCCGTATCCGAAGGAACTCTTCAAGATGGACAGGGAGAAGATAATCGGCTTGACCATCAACCCCAAACGCTTGCACGATATCCGTATCCGGCGGCTTAAAGTCATGCCCGAACTCTCCGACGCGCAATACGCCGACCCGACCTATATCTTGAAGGAAATCAGGTTCAGCACGGAGCTGATGAGGCGGCTGCGTTGCCGGACGATAGACGTGACGGGCAAAGCCGTCGAGGAGATCGCCCAGGAGATAATCATGGGCTTTCCGGCGGTCGCTCAACCGCTGACGTAAATGCTTGTTTAGGCCTTTGGCCTGATATACAATGAGTCTCTAAAACGCGTGTCTTGATTCGGAGGTGGCCCATGGTAGTACGCGATAAAGCTAAGGAATACGTTCTGTGGTTTGACGAATTCGGCATCGACGCCGTACCGCTAGTTGGCGGGAAATCGGCGTCTCTAGGTGAGATGACCTCGAAGACCAAGGTCCCGGTGCCGTACGGATTCGCGACGACCGCGACGGCTTACTGGCACTTTATCGACAAGGCTGGCTTGAGGGAAAAAATGACCGCCAAGCTGGCCGAACTCAAAGACATCGAAAATAGTGACGCTCTCCAGAAAGTGGGCAAGGCGGTCCGGAAGATGATCATGGACGCCAAGATGCCTGCCGACCTGGAAAAATCAATCATAGAATCTTACCGCGCTTTGGCGAAGAAGGCCGGCGAGAAAGAACCTTTCGTGGCCGTGCGCTCATCCGCAACTGCCGAAGACCTGCCCGACGCAAGCTTCGCCGGACAGCAAGAGACATATCTGAATATTCACGGCGACTCCCAAGTTGTCGAGAAGATCAAGGAATGTTATAGCTCACTGTTCACCGACCGCGTCATCTACTACCGGGTGCAGAAAGGGTTCGACCACATGTCGGTTGGTTTGAGCGCGACGGTGCAGATGATGGTCTATTCTAAATCGGCTGGCGTCATGTTTACGCTTGATGTGAGCAACGGTGATCAGTCGGTGATCCTAATCGAGGGCAGCTATGGATTGGGCGAATATGTAGTCGGCGGCAATGTCGTGCCTGACGAGTTCGCCGTAGACAAAAAAAGCCTGAAAATCGTCCGTCAAAACATCGTCCACAAACCGGTCATGCTTTTACGCGATCCGAAAGGCGGCACCGTCGAAAAAGACGTGCCCGCCAAGAAAGCCGACATTCCTTGCATTCAGGAAGATCAAGTTATCGGACTGGCGAAATTCGCCAACGCGATTGAGAAGCATTATAAACGTCCCATGGACATTGAGTGGGCTGTTGACGAACGCACTAACAAGCTGTTTATCTTGCAGGCCCGTCCCGAGACCGTCTGGGCGAGGGCAGGCGAACCACAAGCGGAGGAAGCGACCGTGGCGACAACCACCGACCGAAAGGTAATCGTTCGAGGCCTGCCGGCATCGCCGGGCTTGGCCGCGGGTAAAGCGCACTTAATCCCGACCGCCGACCGGATCGGCGAGTTCAAAGACGGCGAAGTATTGGTAACCGAGATGACCGCGCCGGATTGGGTGCCGGCCATGCGTAAGGCCTCGGCGATAGTTACGGACTCAGGCGGCATGACCTGTCACGCGGCTATAGTCAGTCGGGAAATGGGCATCCCCTGCATCGTCGGAACAAAGAGCAAAGGCACGCCGGCGACAAAAGCGATCAAAAACGGGGGCGATATTACGGTCGACGCCAAGAACGGTGTCGTATATGAAGGCATCCTTGAGGAAGCGGTTAAGAAACAAGCAGCCGCGGCCGTCGGCGAAGTCGTCGCGGCAGAGCAGGCGCCCGTAACGGGAACCAAGATATATATGAACCTGGGCGATCCGGAACTGGCCGAGAAGTACGCTATTCTGCCGTGCGACGGTATCGGTTTGATGCGCGAGGAGTTCATCTGGACGACCTCGATTCACGAGCACCCGTTATACCTTATCAAGGAAGGTCACCCGGAAAAGGTCGTCGACCAGCTGGCGGACGCCTTCCGGACGGTCGCCGCCGCCATGGCTCCCCGGCCGATCGTCCTTCGCTTCAGTGATTTTAAGAGCAGCGAATATAGGGACCTCAAGGGCGGCGACGAGTTCGAGCCGGAAGAGCCCTCGGCTCTTTTGGGCTGGCGCGGTGCCTCCCGCTACTATGATCCGAAATACGAGGAGGCCTTTAAGCTTGAAGTAAAGGCTGTCCGTAAGGTTCGAGAAGAATTTGGATTAAAGAACGTGCACGTCATGATCCCGTTCTGCCGGACGGTTGCCGAAGCGGAGAAGATCGTCGGAATAATGGCCGAGGAAGGTCTGGAAAGAAACGCCGACTTCAAGGTTTGGCTGATGGCCGAGATTCCCAGCAACATCATTCTGGCTGACCAGTTTAATAAGTACATCGACGGTTACTCAATCGGCTCAAACGACCTGACCATGCTGATCCTTGGTTGCGACCGCGATAACGATACCGTGGCCGATATCTTCGACGAGAGGAATCTGGCCGTCAAACGTGCCATCAAGCATCTTATCGAAGCCGCGCACCGCGACGGTAAAACCGTTTCCATCTGCGGCCAAGCCCCCAGCGTATATGAGGACTTCACGGTTTTCCTGGTCAAAGCAGGGATAGATTCGATTTCCGTTAATCCGGACGCCGTCAAAGCGACACGGAAACTGGTCGCGCAGGTCGAGCAGCGGATTATGGTGGACAAGTTAACGGGCAACGAGTTGGCTGAGAAAGACGACCTCACCTGGTAAATATCTGCAACGAAAGGCTGCACTTGAATATCAGAGAAATGATCGAGGAGAGGGAAGCCCAGTTTCTCTCTCCTCGAGCTCAGTTAAGCGCCAAATCAAAAGGTCGTGAACGCACCGAGGTTGAAAGCGACATCAGGGCATGCTTTCAGCGCGACCGCGACCGGATCATCCATTCCAAGTCCTTCCGGCGCTTGAAGCACAAGACGCAAGTGTTCCTGTCCCCGGAAGGCGACCACTATCGGACACGTTTGACTCATACCCTGGAAGTGTCGCAGGTAGCTAGAACCGTTTCCCGGGCGCTGAGTTTGAACGAGGATTTAACGGAAGCGATCGCCCTCGCCCATGACCTTGGCCATAGCCCATTCGGGCACACCGGAGAAGACGCCTGGCAGCCGCCGTATACAGATAGGAAATTCGAACATCATGAACAGAGCGTGCGCGTCGTCCAGGTTCTTGAACACGGCGGGGAAGGCCTTAATCTTTCCTGGGAAGTAGTCGACGGCATTCGCTGCCACGTCGAAGAATTGATGCCCGCGACTTTAGAAGGACGGGTGGTCAGGTTGGCCGACCGGATCGCATATATTAACCATGATATAGAAGATGCCCTGATGGCTGGCATTTTGAGAGAAAAGGACTTGCCGGCTGACTTGATTGCCGTTCTCGGCCTTGTTGGGAGCGTCAGAATAAACAACATGGTTCTTGATTTGATTAAGAATTCTACCGACGAGGACGATATCCGGATGAGTGCGGGGATGTACGAGAGCATGGAAGCCATGAAAGCATATCTTTTCGAAAACGTCTATGTCGGCTCCCAAGCCAAGACCGAGGAGGCGAAAGCCGCTGGCGTGTTGCGCTCACTATACTCTTACTATATAGAACATCCAGATCAGCTACCGGAAGAACAAGGCGCGGCCGTCGGGGCGGATCTCCCCACGCGAGTAATCGACTATCTGGCCGGTATGACCGATCCGTTCGCGCTGAAGAAATACACTCATCTGTTTATGCCCGGCGTCTGGGAAGGCTAACATTAAATAATAAATAGGAAATAATAAATAAAATACCTGACAAGAGACTGTTAGCGAGTGATAATTCTTGCCCCTGATAAGAGATGAAGACATTGACGAAGTCAGGCAACGAGCCGATATCGTCGATATCATATCCGCCCAGGTTCAGCTAAAAAAGGCCGGCCGCACCTTCAAGGGCTTATGCCCGTTTCACGACGAGAAGACACCCTCCTTTGTCGTCAATCCAGACCGGCAGACATATCATTGTTTTGGCTGCGGAGAGGGTGGCAACGTCATTTCTTTCGTAATGAAAACGGAGAACCTGGATTTTCCGGAAGCGGTCAAGACTCTTGCCGACAGGGTCGGCTACACGCTTCATTTTGTCGAGGGAACACCGGGGCGTAAGGCCGACGAGGGCAAACAGGCCAGAACGTACGCCGCTAATGCGGCGGCGCTGGCGTTCTTTTCCGGAGCCCTGAAGAAGCCGTCGGGCAAGAAAGCCCTCGGTTACCTGGCCGGCCGCGGCTTCGGCCCCTCGGTTATCGACCGTTTCAAGCTGGGCTTCGCCCCGGACGAATGGGAGGCGTTCGCCAAATTTGCGGCGGCCAAAGGATTCAAGACAAACGAACTCATGGACGCCGGCTTGGTTGTCAGGTCGGAAAAGAACCCGGACCGAGCGTACGACCGCTTTCGCGGACGTGTAATATTCCCGATCTTAGATTTGACTGACAAGATAATCGGCTTCGGCGGACGGATTATCGAAGAGGGTACGCCGAAGTATCTAAACAGCCCGGAAACGCCGGTTTTTCATAAAAGCCGGGCGTTATACGCCTTGAACTGGTCCAAAGACTCCATAAAGAAAGAAAAGGAAGCGATTATCGTTGAAGGCTACACGGACGTTATTGCCCTCATGGATAAAGGCGTTGAGAATGTAGTCGCGACACTGGGTACAGCCTTAGGCGCCGATCATTTGAAACTACTCGCCCGATACACCCACCGGGTGGTTTTTGTCTTCGACGCCGACGAAGCAGGGCGGAAAGCGGCCGAGCGCGGTCTGGATCTTATGAGGGAGTTCTATTTGGGTCCGGAGTTCCGCCGCTTTGCGGAGCTGACGGAAAGCCGACATCTCGATATGTTTGTCGCGGCCCTGCCGCCCGGTTCCGACCCGGCTGAATTCGTTACTGAGAAAGGCGCAGAGGAGTTCAAGGCGCTAATCAAAAGCGCCAAACCGCTGGTCGATTTTTGTTTGAACTCTGTTTTTGTCGGCGCCGACACCAAGACGGTCGCCGGCATGCAAAAGACCGCCGCCAGGGCTATGGAAATAATCGCTGTACTGCCTAGCCCCGTTGCCAGGGAAGAGTATCTTAAGCGGGTGGCCGACTTTCTAGGATTGTCGTACGAGTCCCTTTTTGACGAATTCAAGAAATACTCACGCCAGAAAGAACCGGTCAGAGGCCAAGCGCCGGCGGCCACACCGGCCAAACGCGATCCGGCCAGAAATGTCGAACGCGAGGTGCTTAAACTTACGCTTCAATATCCGGAACGCTCCGGGCAGATTCTCGAGAACCTGTCCGCGGAACACTTTTCCCACCCCGATCTTAGATCGGTATATGAGTTGATAAAAGAGGAATACGCAGGCCAGGGTGGCGTTGACGCCGGTCGGCTGGTTGGCAGACTATCGGATGAAGGCGACCGGCAGACCGTAACGGCGCTTTCGACGGAGGACATAAAAACGAACGACATTGAAAGATTTTCGGCGGATATTATGATGCGCATCAAGGAATTTGAAATCGCGCGGCGAATAAATACATTGAAGGCTGAAATGCAAAAAGTCGACTCGGCGTTAGACGCGGCGAGGCACGATGAATTATTTAGCCGTCTTCTGAAACTGGAAGCCGAGCGAAGGGAGATATTAGCCCAGAATGGCTGATAAAAAGAAAAAGCAAACGAAGACTAAGGAAGAACCACAGGTCAAAGATAAAGCGAAAGCGCCAAACGAGCCCGCCGTGCCGGAAGGCGCCGCCGTTCAAGAGGCGGCGGCCGGGAAGATAAAAGAGCTCATCGAGACAGGCCGCGAAAAAGGTTTCGTTACCGTTGACGAATTCACCGAGGCGTTCAAGGAAATAGAGCTCAACGCCGACCAGATAGAGGATATCTACGCCAGACTGGCGGATATGGGCATTGAAGTAGCCGAGGAGGGGGAGGCTGAGGTCCTGCCGGGCTTGCACGGAACGCCGCTGGACAGCGTCCTGGAGCCGATCGCGGGGCAGGACCTGGAAGAAATAGATGAAGAGCGCGAAGCGGCAAAGCTGCGTGCCGCGGAGACCGCCGCCCGTCACGATGACGGCGCGGTTAAGGTCGCCGCCGGCGATCCGGTCAAAATGTATCTTAAGGAAATCGGAAAAGTCTCGCTGCTGAACGCGGCCGAGGAAGTCGAGCTGGCCAAGCGCATCGAGCAAGGCGATATGCGGGCTAAGTCCAAGCTGGTTGAGGCTAACCTTCGGCTGGTCGTATCAATAGCCAAGCGCTATGTCGGCCGGGGCATGCTATTCCTGGATCTCATTCAAGAGGGGAACCTGGGTCTGATAAGGGCAGTCGAAAAGTTCGATTACCGGCGGGGGTTTAAGTTCTCAACCTACGCCACCTGGTGGATCCGTCAGGCTATTACCAGGGCTATCGCCGACCAGGCCAGGACAATCCGCATCCCGGTTCATATGGTGGAAACCATTAATAAACTCAGCCGCACGCAGCGTCAACTACTGCAGGATCTGGGGCGCGAACCCTTACCCGAAGAGTTGGCTGAAGCCATGGATATGCCGGTCGAGAAGGTTCAGGAGGTTTTGAAGGTCTCGCAGGAACCGGTATCTTTAGAGACTCCGATTGGCGAGGAAGAGGACAGCCATATAGGTGACTTCATTGAGGACCGGGAAGCGACCGTGCCACTTGAGGCGGCTTCATTCGCGCTTCTGCAGGAACACCTTCGCGGGGTCCTCGGCACGCTTAACGAGCGCGAACGGCGCGTTATCGAATACCGGTTCGGACTGTTGGACGGGCATCCAAGGACATTGGAGGAAGTCGGCCGGGAGTTCGGGGTTACCCGCGAACGGATCAGGCAGATCGAATCCAAAACGCTTGCCAAGCTGAAACATCCTTTGCGCAGTCAGAAGTTGAAAGATTACCTGGAATAACTACTTGTAGAATTCCTCGATACGTTTGGCGATATCTCTGGGGGAACCCGACATCAGGCCTTCTTTGCCTTTGAAAGGCATTTCGATTACGATGCCGCGATCGGTTATTTCGAACTTGCGGATTTGGTTGTCGTTCTTAGTCGCCCGTTGTTTGATGACTACAATGGCCCGCTGAAGAGCTGACTTAATCTCGATGAACCTAAGTTGGATCAACGAATCTACTATATAGGACAAACCCGATTCCTCGACACACCCGTCGCCTAATAACTGCGTATCTTCCTGCAGGATTATGGCAGTCGTTCTATGCCGCCGCAAACCGTTGATGAAGGAATAAAGAAACTCCCTGGTGTCCTTGGGCTTCATGTCCTCGATGACGTTGTTGATCGAGTCCACGACGATTCTCTTAACATTGCCTTCCAGCAGAAGCCGGTCGAATTCGCCGCCCGGTTCCTGCAGCTGCTTGGCGAAAACGCGGGGGCTTGAGAATAGGAATTTGAGCTGACCGCTCTCCTGGTATTTGCGAAAATCGAAACCCAACGAGGCGGCGTCGCGAAATATCTGCTCGCTGAACTCCTCAAAGGTTACATACAAACCGGTTTCGTTGTACTTTTCAATGCCATTGGCCAGGAACTCGATCCCGAAGCTGGTTTTACCGGTGCCGGGCGCGCCCCGAACTATGGTGACTGTCCCCGCGTAAAGGCCGCCCCCGAGCATCGCGTCGAGACCTTTTATACCCGTCTCTAGTCTTGTTTCCACGGCCGGCCCTTTCCTTTGCTAAGGACCTGGCTTAGAATCGTCAGGCGCATGCTACTGACGGATAGCGCGTTGTTGAAGCACTCGATGCGCGTTGCTAATTCGGGAGCGGGAGAGTATATGAATGTGCCTCCGTCACTGGCCACCAAAACGTCTCTTTTTGCCAGCTCAACCAGGCTGGCTTTAACGTCTTTGTCAGCCCGGCCTAAGCGGCTGGCCAAGCTGGCAGCGTTTTCGACGGCGCTTGGATTGTGATAATAAAAAAGGATAATGTCCCAAACGATGAAGGAATCTATGTATGCGTCAACGAACTTGAGGATTTCCGATTCGCTGAGTTCTTTTCCATTGCCCGACATAGCTATCCTAACTACGTGCGGATGTTCACAAGCATTAATTCAACTATATGAACATGCCCCTCTTATGTCAAGGACGGTTGTGAATCTCACGATGACAGTTGGCACAAAGCAAGACACATTTGCCCAACTCTTGTTTGACACGATCCCAGCTTCGAGAATGACCGCTCTGAGAAATGCTGAAATCTTTCTTCGCAGCGTCTGTATGATGGAATTCGAGAGCTTCCTGACAATTATGATAGCCACATCTATTGCATTTTCCTCCGAGCTGTTCAATGGCCTTTTCCCTAACTCGTTTCCTTCTTTTCTTGACTGCTTTAATAAGATATTCTCTTCGGTCTGAGTATTTACGAGTATCCATAGCGAAAATATAACACAAACACATGTTCGTCTCAAGAAGTGCCTTTGACGAGTAGCAGGATGTCATTTACAATTAACGAGTTGGCTTTAGCAACAAATTGTACTCCCCGGTAGCTCAATCGGTAGAGCACGCGGCTGTAGAGATGCAGCGTCCTGTCGCGAGGCGGGATGGAAAATCGGGTGAATTCAGGGAAACCTAAACCGCTGTTGCGGCACGGCAATCCTGAGCGAAGTCCGCTGAAGGGTATAGAAGTAAGCGGAAACGTGCAGAGACTACGGGCTGAAGAACCCATCTGATAAGGCCCGGGATAGCGCCCGACGTCCCAAGTGGACGATGAGATAGTCCGATCCTTTAGGGAAACCTCAAGGGCAATCGTAACCGCGGTGTTGTAGGTTCGAGTCCTACCCGGGGAGCCAGCCTATTTATGCAGCTCAAGTGCTATGACCCATAGCTTCGTATACAAACATCCATTTCACACGGAAGAGGCTGGAGGTTCAAATCTTCTAGCGCCCACCACCTCCTATCAGGCAGAAAGTCAATAAGAACGTTGATCTAAAAGAAGAGCGGAAATCAGGTAGGTGCTTAGTAAGTACAAATGTTGCGGGGAAAGCTCTCAATAGTTCAAACCCATTGTCGCCCGTGTCAGTCGATCCTTTCTCTTGAATCAATCTCCATATTTCGTTAGGCTAGTCGCATAACGGAAACCGGCTTTTCAATGGGGCGTAATAGACCTATTTTCTTCCACTTTGACAGCCGTCTGTGCGTCAAGTAAAAGTGTCAACAGAAACGGGGGAAGACCAAGACCAACGGGACAACTTGAACGATTAAGGAGTAAGATTGGATATGACGATGAATAAATGAAAGGAGGTGAAAAATATATGGCAACGAGAAAACAAACTGAAACAGCAAAGAAAAATATAAAGAAAGCGCAAAAGAAATGGCAAGATATGTCACCAGGGGAACATTCTTTAGCTCAGCCTGAAGGACGAGAAAGAGCAAAGCCTGGAACAAAAGGCGAAGGTGATTACTTCAGAATTGTTGTAAGGTCAAAAGATGAGTTTGTTACATTCCGCAATCAAGATATTGGAGAGCCAGGACACATTCAACGCTTAGCAGGAAAAAGAAGCAGTGGCTCATGGGATACGCAGGCATGGCTTATCAGTAAGGAAGATGCTCACATTGAAGGTAATAGATTAATTCCTGACACTGATGATGCGCGGGAGGTAATAGAGAAACTCGGTTCTGAGCCAAAGCACATTAAAGCTGACATCTTTGAAGCAAAAGATAGGCCAAATGTTCCTGAAAGCGAAAAACCAACTCCTGCGCAACAACGAGCACGAATGGAGAATATAGAAAAGGCGCAGCAAGCCAGGCGGAAGAGCAAGTAGGAGAGGATAAAGAATGATAAGGAGGTGGTTCTTGTGATTCGAAAAGTCAAGGAAGGCTATCGCGTGGTTTCCGAAAGCGGACGTAATATGGGAACGTACCCAACAAAAGAAGAAGCGGAAAAGCGTTTGCAACAGATTGAATATTTTAAACACAAAAAGAAAACATAACTAATAAGCGAATAGCTTTTGGCATTCTTTCCTTTGGTGGTATATTTGGTTTGGGAGAGAAACAATATGCAATTCTCTTGGACTAGTAATGGAAATTATAAAGGGGTCGCGTCTTTACTTTTAGCATTTTTCTTCCGATTCATCACGCACGAATTTTCTGAAGTATAGGTTTCTGTTCCGGATCCACCATGCACGAAATTAGCCGGTAAAGTAAGTGGCGTGTCAGTTCCTGCGCTCGCAAAGAGCGCTCACCCAGGATGACTGTTTCTGATAGGCTTCTGCTTTTGATTTCTGTTTCTGCGAGTGGCACCCTCAACTTCTCGACTCGTCGCTACGCTCCTCGCTCGAAGAGCATTATAAGGGGTCGCGTCTTTACTTTTAGCATCGGCCTATCGACTACGGCATCGACCAGCTTGTTTATGAGCTTTATGACTTAACCGCCGAAGAAATCAAGCTCGCGGAGGAATCATAGACTATCTTGAACTGGTCCGAGATGCGGTTAATAAAGGGGATGCCAGATCTCTTGAAACTGGCGGGGGTCACTTAAGAAAGTCGATTGAAACCGTGTGCATGGAGATTCTACGTGATAAGGGAGCATCACTAAGTAAGGTCATAGGATTTCAGAAGAAGGGTATTAACAAGCTCTCTGAGGAGGCCGAGAATCAAGGGGTCGATTCCTCAGATATATCTAAGCTGAGATGCTTATTGGATTGTAGTCATTCTGACTCACATGCTTGGAGCCAAAGTGATACAAGCCGGGGCGGTCTTAACCAAGGTATAATAAATGTGCAGTCGGTTTATCAAGAATATCTTTAAAGGTCGAGTCTTGATCTCATTAGGCAACGTTGACAAGGTTGTTATGTTTGTTTAAACTAGAAGTAATCCAATTTATTGGAGGTTGACCGCAGATTGCGATCAGTAAAAAGCTAGCCGGCGGCTAGCTTTTTGCGTTACTTAACAAAAACTTCCCCATAACCAAGAACTTTTCCAGTATCGAATCTTCGATTGAATTTATCTTCAACTGCACAATAAATAGACTCACTAAACATGCCCATATACCTGTCTTTTCTAATCCCGTGCTCAAAAAGAAGCTTCTCTTTTAGAGGCCAGGCTAGAAGATCAGCGAATTGAAGTCCTGGAATATTGTGAGATTTTGGCTTAATTTTGATCTTCTTACTCGTCAAGGTTTCTTGGGCAAGGGACTTGTCGAGAAACATCGTTCCGTCCTCATAAATCTTCCTGTACTGGCTCTTTACCCCGCTATCCGGCCTATTGCCACGACTCTCTGCCATAACATCACCAGTGGTTGAAAAGTAATTCAACCAGCCACAGTATCTCTGAAGTATGATTGTCAGGCAGTAGTGATAGGGGTCGAATGGGACATCATAGCGATTTTGATGGATGCGTTTGTCCAATACAATATTAATTATTGTATATTTTGACTCTCTCAAGAGCTCAAGAATCTCCTTATCGAAATCTTGTCTAATTGCCTTATCTTTCAAAACTGTAAAGTGATTCTCGCACCTTAACATTTCTTCACGGTGAAAAATAACAGGGTTATCTGGATCATTGTTGGGCCAGAACTTGTTCTTTATCCGATTCATAGCGTTTGTGGCAGATATGTAGTCATTGCTTCTTTCGAATACACAACCAAGCAGACCCAGGAACCTATTCTCGATTCGATCGACTTGGGAATACCCGTGGTCACCGCTTTCATCTATGTATAATCTCTGTTCGGGAACATAGTTTGTTGCCATATCTACCCTCTCTGCGTTTCGATAAGCCTTAATGGTAATTGTACGTGTATGATAGTCTTGATATTTAGGTTGGTCAAACGAATGGAATCAATTTCTACGAGGCCAGGTCCTTAATTATCAGTTTTTCGAGGCGCCGGTAACAGAATTATCGGGATCTATGTTCCTGTAAACGTTTAGGCAATACTTTCAGCTGGCTTTATGCAAAACCCTGAATGTTTGAAAATCGTGCAACACGGGGAGCCAAAGTCAGTATAACCTCAGGTCAGCCTTTACAAATGAAAGATATCCTAGCGCAAATGCTTTGTACATTTTCCCCCTTTAGTCGCTCCTAGTTACACTCGGTCGCGGCTGTAATAATTTAAAATCTGATCTTCGAGGTACGTTGTCAAAGACAGAAAATAATAACTCCCCGTAACCTTTTCACGTCTGCATCCGTAATATACAGTACAATGCTCTACATCATTACGAGGCGGGAGCCATGAAGAAGATGGTCGCAAAGACAATCGGAATTGCGTTGATCGCGGCGCTGTTGTTCCCGGGGGCCGCTTTTGCCGCGTCGCAGGGAAGCGGATCGGCAGCGGACAAGCAGACGGTTCAGCAGGAAAAGAAAAACTCGCACAAGGCGCTAAAGGAAGAACGCCAGGCGCTTCACGAGCAAAAGGCAGAGGAGCGCAAGGCCCGTATCGAAAAACGTAAAGAAACGCAGGCGGAAAAGCGCGCTAAGGTCAAAGAAAAGGTCAAGGAGCATCGCATCAATAAGTTTCAGGAGATTCAGGCTAAGAAAAAAGCTAACGGTTCGGATAAAACACCGGCGTATCAAAAGATCGTCGACTGGCTTACAAATGCGTTGGGGATCAAGGAATAAGAGTACGAAGTGTACAAGGGAAGCTTGGATAATGTGGGGCTCGGCGTACTGGCGGGCCCCCGTCTTTTTGAATGATTGGGGTCGGGTCAAATTGTCAGTTTTTCGTGGCGCCAAACCCAGCATAATCGACATCTCTACCGGTTAGGTCTTCGACAGCAGCTTCCAGCTAGCAATATGCAAAACGCGGAATGTGCGAAAAACGTACAACCCGGGGAGCTAAAAAACAATGGCTGTACAGAGCCATTTTTTATATCTACCCCGAACAAGACTCGAACTTCGAGGCTTACGATCTCAGCATTTCCCCAGCTCTTGAGCTGTTTTATTATCAAGAGCATAATGAAACAAAGGCTCTAATCTATGGAGGGATATAGTGTTCAAAGAACTTGTAGAGAAAAGAGAAGACACCAAAGACCTCATCAACTGTATGGAAGATACGGCCTCGCAGATATTGGACAACAATACATCTTCAAATAATCCAGGAATTCTGCTTGGTAAGATTCAAAGCGGTAAAACACGAGCATTCATCGGTGTCATGGCCCTGGCATTTGACAATAATTATGATGCCGCAATCATATTGACAAAAGGGACAAAAGCCCTGGTCAACCAAACCGTACAACGTATGGAAAAAGACTTTTCTGAATTTATACAGAATGATAAAGCAGAAGTATTTGACATCATGCATATGCCCGACAATCTAACTGCTTATGAGAGAAGGAAGAAGCTCATTATTGTAGTAAAAAAAGAAGTGAATAATATGCGGCGACTTCTGACCAAACTTTCTAGCATCTATCCAGACCTAAGGGAGAAAAAAATGCTCATTATCGATGATGAAGCGGATTACGCAAGCATTAGCTTTCGTAAACACGCAGAGGCGGTTGAAGTTGGTCGCATATCATCGCAAATCGATGAGTTGAGAAATATTGTTAAAGAGGTTGATTATTTGCAGGTGACTGCTACACCATATTCATTATATCTTCAACCGGATATATCAGAAGACTGTTCACTGTTTCTACCGAAACGACCCGCATTTACTGTGCTTTTGCCAGAACATGACAAGTATGTGGGCGGCGAATTCTACTTCGAAGATGGTAATGAAGAAAGCTCGGTCGCCTACAACATATATGAGGAAATCTCAACCGAAGAACGAGAAATACTAAAACAACCTGATGCACGTCGCTTTAAGCTAGATGATGTGCTTTCATCGGACAAAATTGCATGCTTACGGAAAGCCATCATGAACTTCATTGTCGGCGCATCAATACGTCATATGCAACAAATTAAGCATGGTGGCAAGCCTCAGAAATATGCATTTGTCGCACATAGCGAGATTAGTCGAGCTTCACACGCGTGGCAAGCAGAGATCGTCATGACCCTTATTTCTGCTCTTGCAAATGCTGCCAAGACAGACGAGAAGATAATCTCAGATCTCATTAGCACTTCATATGAAGACCTGACGTTGTCAGTTTCAAAGATACCTGGTATCTACATCCCACCGTTAGATGAAATTGAAGACCAGGCTAAAGCCGCTTTAATACAAGAGCACGTAATGGTTACTGTTGTTAATTCCGATGGAGATGTTGAAGAATTACTTGATAGTCAGGGCCAGCTGAAATTACGGAATCCAATGAATATATATATTGGAGGTCAGATTTTGGATCGAGGTGTGACAATAGATAAATTGATAGGGTTTTATTATGGAAGAAATCCCAAGAAATCCCAACAAGATACCGTTCTGCAACACTCCCGGATGTATGGTGCCAGGCCGATTGAGGATCTAGCAGTCACTCGTTTTTATACGACACGTGATATCTATGAAGTAATGAGACGCATATATGAATTCGATACTGCGCTCCGTGAAACCTTTGAAAAGGGCGGTAATGATCAAGGTGTGGATTTCATACGTAAAGATGTTACCGGTAGATTGGTCCCGTGTTCACCTAACAAACTGTTGTTGTCGTCTATTGCTACTTTGCGACCACATAAACCAATGTTGCCAGTTGGATTTCAAACAGGATATAAAACTCATATTGAAAAATCAGTTCAACAAATCGACCACCGAGTAAATAAATGGTTTGAAGGTAACAATAGAAACGAAGCAGTATTGGTTGACTTATCTGATGCACTAGAAGCGGTTGATCTTATTGAAAAAACTTTGGAGCTAAATCAGTTATATCCATGGATCTGGCGAACATTTAAAGCCAGTCTTGAGCATCTCTCACACAACTCAAGGGCGCCTCACGAAAAGGACAAAGTCTGGGTTGTGATTCGCGAAGATCAGAACATGGCGAGGACTAAAGCTGATGGACGATTCTCTGATGACCCGGATGGAGGAAGCGGACGAACAGCACGTACTATTGCGAGAGAAATATCGGAGAATACTCCTTGCCTTATGTTGATTAGGGAAAACGGAGAACAAAGTAAGGGTTGGCATAACGCTCCGTTTTGGTGGCCTGTCCTCATGAACCCATTGAGAACTGACCCCTTAATCTTTGCAGAAGATACTGTATAATCCATCGAAGTTGATAGAACTAAATCCCATTGTTTGTATAGGCCTAGTCCTTGCTGAAATCTAAAAAGTACTTCTGAACTTGCCCGAATTTCTTATCTTCCGAATACTGTTTCAACAAGGGAGCCAGCTAATTAGCGCTGGTCAGAGAGGGTAACATACCTCAATGGCTTTGAACCATACCCCGTATCGACAAAGATCTTTCCGTTATTATATGTAGACACCCTAGTGCATAAGTGTTACTATTAGTCACCAGAAAGAGATAAGTGGCGACTATCAGTAACAGATATGAGGTGCCCTCATGGCAAAAGACAAGATCTCGAAGACGCTCAAAATAGTCAGAGAAAAGGGCATGATTCGACCTCGTGAGCTAGAGGAATACGGGATTGCGCGCGAGTACCTTCGACGCATGGTTGATCGCGGTCTCCTTGAGAGAGCAGCACGAGGACTCTACAGGATACCGGACGCTGACGTTTCTGAAAACTTCTCTCTTGCCGAGGCAAGTAAAAAGGTGCCGAACGGCATTATCTGCCTGCTGTCGGCGCTTCGATATCATGATCTGACGACTGCGTCGCCATATGAGGTCTGGATGGCTGTTGAGCGAACAAGCAGGACGCCAAAGATTGACAGACCCCTCATAAAAATCGTGAAGTTCTCCGGGCAGGCCTTTAATAGCGGCATCGAAGAGGCAATTATCGAAAATGTTCGAGTACGAGTGTACAGCCCGGCTAAGACTGTCGCCGACTGCTTTAAATATAGGAATAAGATCGGGATGGATGTCGCACTGGAAGCGCTTAGGGACTGTAGAAGGCAGAAGAAGTGCTCAGTCGATGAGGTCTGGCAGTACGCGGAGATTGATCGCGTCTCAAATATCATGAGGCCGTACCTGGAAGCAATTATATGAGTAATCGCGAGCCAACCGATATTTCCGCTTCAGTCAAACAGCGGCTTCTAAATCTCCAGCGACGAACAGGCGAGCCGTTTGACCTTATTCTTCTGCAGTACGCGAGCGAACGTTTTCTCTATCGTCTTACAAAATCACGCTTTTCTGACCGCTTTGTCCTGAAAGGCGCCATGCTGCTTATCCATTGGATTGATAAACCGCACAGGCCGACACGCGATGTCGATATGTTAGGATTCGTCGAAAACTCAGCCGCCGCTATATCAGTTGCGATAAAAGATATTTTGGGTACACACGTACAGGAAGATGGCCTTGTTTTTGATACCAGCAGCGTTCAGGTCGAACCGATTCGTGAAGAAGCCGAGTACGGCGGGATGCGGGCCAAGCTAAAGTGTTGTCTCGGGAAAGCGACAATCACGCTTCAAGTCGACATAGGTTTCGGAGACGCGCCAGGTCGCCTGGAGGAAATCACCTTACGGCCGATGCTCGATCAACCCGCTCCTGTTATGCGCGCGTATCCTATGGAGACCGTAATTGCCGAGAAGTTTCACGCGATGGTTGAGAAGGGTATAGCCAACAGCCGCATGAAGGACTTCATCGATGTCTGGCTATTGAGCCAAGAATTCGACTTTGCTGGTAAGTCCCTAGCAGAGGCAATTGAGGCAACGTTCAAGAGCCGCGGATTGTCGTTACCAATTGAAAATCCCGTGGCCCTGACGGACGAATTCTCATCAGACACCGACAAGATCGCCCAGATGCGCTCGTTTATAGCTGATAAGACAAATCTTAAAGGAGCTAGTGCTGAATTAGCTGAGATTGTGGATGAGCTAAGGGACTTTTTGATGCCGGTTGTTGGGGCGATTCTAGATGGAAGTGCCGAACATATGACCTGGACTGCCGGCGGACCGTGGAAGAAAACGACTTAGCAAGGCCCCTTAGCTGGCCTTATGCAAAACTCTGAATGTTTGAAAATCGTACGATCCGGGGAGCCAGCCTATTACCGCACTTCAAGCACTATGACCCATTGCTTCGTATACAAACATCCCTTTCACACGGAAGAGGCCAGAGGTTCAAAGCCTCTAGCACCCACCACCTCCTATCAGGCAGAAAGTCAATAAGAATGTTGATTTAGAAGACGAGCGGAAATCAGGTAGGTGCTTCGTAAGTCCAAATGTTGCGGGGAAAGTTCTCAATAGTTCAAACCCATAGTCGCCCGTGTCAGCCGATCCTTTCTCTTGAATCAATCTCCATATTTCGTTAGGCTAGTCGCATAGCGGAAACCGGCTTTTCAATGGGGCGCAATAGACCTATTTTCTTCCACTTTGACAGCCGCCTGTGCGTCAAGTAAAAGTGTCAACAGAAACGGGGTCACTCCAGGCGCGGGGTCGTCGCATCGGACAATTCCCATATCTTTCTAAAGACCTCGACCAGCTCTAAGGTTTGAGTGAAGGGGTCTACTCCCGGCTGAAGCTCTAGCGGGTTGAAGCCGATGACGTAGTCCGGGTCTGATAGATCGACTAGGATTACATTGTCGTAGTCAAAGACCTGGCCGATTATGTCTTTGATAAGATCGCCGTGCGGATCAATTACTCCGCATCCGCGCTTTTCTTTTATGTCTTCAATTACCCAGTTGGCAATTGCTTTTGACTTGCCGACTCCCGACGATCCTAGAACATAAAGATGCGTTGACCTGTCTTCGTCTGGCAGATATAGGCCGTGATATTCACCTTTATCATCTGTCGTATATCCGATCTTGAGGCCGGGGAACCAAGGCGATGTTGGCCGGCAAACTCAAGCCTGTCGCGACCGTTTCTATTCCAAACCCGGGGAACAGCTCTCAATTGGCGGAGGCAGCATCGTTCATATTATTCACCTCGGTGATTGAATATTATCACAGCGCCGGCAGTATCCAAACAAGGATTATAGACGATGTAGATGGTAGAGTGATTGCATGGATCAACAGGTATTGGCAAAACTTGCGAACGAAGCGCGACAGCGCGACGTAGAAGCATTTGGACGTATCTACGATATATGCGTTGGTTCGGTTTACCTGTATGCGTTTTACCGGATCGGCAACCGGCTGGACGCCGAGGACGTGACAGAAGAAACTTTTCTACGGGCTTTCCGGTCGATAGGCCGGTATGAACAGCGCGAGAATCCTTTTACGGCGTGGCTGTTCACAATCGGGCGAGCGGCGGTGGCGGATTTCTACCGCAAGAAGCAGCCGCGCAGGACCGAAACAGGCCTGGAGGCCGAAGCGCTGGAGTCGATGTCAGACCCTAGGGCGCACATGGAGCTGGCCGCCGGATTGTACGCGGAAGACTTAGCCGGTTTGATAAAGCGGTTGTCGTCCGACCAACAAAACGTGATTGCGCTAAGGTTTTTGGCGGGACTGAAGTTGAGCGAGACGGCAGCCATGCTAGGTAAGAATGAGAACGCGGTCAAGGCGCTGCAGCACAGGGCGCTGGAAGCGTTAAGGAAGATGATGGAGACATGAAAGATTACGAAGACCACGAGGACTACAAAGACGTGATCGATGTCCTGGAAAAAGCGGCGGAGGCCGGGCCTGATGCTGGGTTTATGGCGGAGGCTAGGGAGCGGTTGTTGGATGCGGTTGCCAAAGAACCCGAGTCCGCGAGGGTGATTCGTTTCCGGCCGCGGCGACTGGTTATCAGAACTCTGGCCGCCGTAGTGGCGTTGTTGCTGCTTATGACGGGCGTCGGTTTCGCGTCCACCGACAGTTTGCCCGGCGACGCGCTGTATCCGATTAAACGTGGAATCGAGGAAGCCAGGTTGCGCGTGACCCGAAATGATGAAGCTAAAGCAAATCTTTATCTTGAGATCGCGGGGCGGAGGTTAAATGAATCGGAAGCGCTTAAACGCCTGAACCGCCGCGATAGAATAGAAGCGACGTTAAAGCTGATGAGCGGGAATTTCGGGCAGGCCCAAGCGCTTCTGAACAAGGTGCCGGCCGTGCGCCGCGAGGTAATACTTAAGCGTTTGGAAGATTTGGAAGAGAAAGAGAAACGCGCGCAAGCGGAAACCCGTAAGCAGCGGATACTGGAAAAACAACAAGAGAAACCTCTTGAGCAAGAGAACAGAAAGAATCCCAAACCCGAGAAACAGCTCCAGCATTTTAAGAACAACAGCAACAGCGAAGGCGACAGTAAGAAAAATAATTCTCGGCCGTAACCTTTTTGCGTTCGCCCCCGACTTACATGGTAGATAACCCCGCACCATAAGGAGACGAGAACGATGAAGAAAATGATCGCAAAGGTAGTCGGAATCGCGTCGATATAGTTGGTATCCGCGAATCCTCGCGGAGTTTTCTGTTTACCCGGGAGGGAAATGAAATGGTCAATGTGCTTATTGCTGATGACCACAGGATAATATGCGCGGGAGTACGCGTGATTTTGGAATCAGATCCACGGATTAAGGTTGTTGGAGAAGCATATTCCGGTCAAGAAGCCGTACGTCTTGCCGCCGATTACTGTCCAGACGCCATTATTCTTAACGTTCACATGCCCGGTTTCGATGGCATCAGAGCTTGTCGCGAGATTATCAAGATCAGGCCAGCCGCGAACATCCTTATGATCAGCTCACTTGATAGACAATGCGATGTGTTTGCCTCATTGGAGGCGGGCGCCAAGGGATATGTTCTTAAGAACCTGGATTCCGCCGACCTGATAAAAGCGGTCCATGTCTTAGCAAGCGGAGAATCATTTTTTGATCCTGTCATCGCGTCAAAGATTGCCGGGCGATTTAGCGGTAAATCGGTCGACCGCCAAACAAAGGAAGCAGCTTTGGACGACCTTAGCTGCCGCGAGACCGAAGTCCTGCGGTCGATGGAGCGCGGCTGTAGCAATATCGCAATCGCTAAAGAGCTTTACATAAGCACGAGCACAGTAAAAACGCATGTTTCCAACATCCTGCGCAAGCTGGCCGTAGATGACAGAACCCAAGCCGCCATCAAGGCATATAAGGACGGTTTGGTCTAGGCTCATACCATCGACCTATTGCTCGTAGGTCTTCCGTACCGATGAAAATCGAACTGCTGCCCGATTAACTAACGACCTTTTCTTTAGTAGCATCCTTGTATACACGACCCCAACACAGTTCACGCGCGCCCGGATTGCCGACCCCAACACAGTTCACGCGCGCCCGGATTGCATTGCATATGTGGCTCGAGGCGCCGCGACTCGACACATAGCTCTAACAAGAGAAGAGGTAAAGAACGATGAAATCCAGGAAAGACTCGATACATAGCTCTAATTCGTATCTAAACAAAAGAGGAGGTGAAGAAAAATGAAAACAAAGAAACTAGCGTTAATGCTAGCTTTGGCTGTTTCTTGTACAGCAGTCTTCGCGTTTATGATGGGCGGCACCGCAATGGCCAATCCGAGTAAAACCCAGGTCTGCACAGATTGTCACAATCTTAACGTAACCGTGTCAATTACTGTGACGAAGACCGGCCAGACGACAACCACGGAAACATATAGCGTCAGCGGTTCTACGGCCTTCGACGCTCCTGAAGGTTGGGCCGTATTTACGAGCGCAGGAGTAGCGACCGGAAAACAGGGAACCAGAACGGGCTCGTTTACGCTCAACAAGGACGGCGCGACTTATACCGTTTACTGGACCGACGATAGCGACAACGCGGCAGGCACTCCCGCGGGCAAAGGCGGCACGGCCAAAACGACTGTGACGACTGCCGCAGGCGCAGCAGACACGACAGCGCCGACCAATCCGAGCAACTTAGGCGCGACGGTTTTCAGTTCATCCCAGATTAATCTGGCTTGGACCGTGTCGACAGACGCTACGGGCGTTACTGGTTACGAGATTGAAAAGGCCACCGCGGTCGGCGGGCCCTTCACATTGGCCGGAACCTCCGCCACGAACGGCTATTCGGCTGCGGGTTTAACGGCGAGCACGGCGTACTGGTTCAGGGTGCGGGCATATGATGCTGCGCTGAACTATTCTGCTGCATATAGCAACGTGTCAACTGCAACTACGCAAGCGGGAACGCCGCCGCCAACCCCAACTGGCGCCTACAGCCAAGTTACAGGAACGGTGCATAATCTGGCCATACCCGGCACCGGAGTCTGTGCCAATTGCCATGTGGCGCATAATGCCCAGGGCGATTTTCTGTGGGCCCGTCCGGTCGGCACAACGTTCACCGGAATCAAGGCTCTGTGCTATAGCTGCCACGACGGTACGATTGCACATGAAGAGTATGCTTTCTCAGCGACTTACGCGCAGCACGCGGGTGAGTGCAGTACGTGTCACAACCCGCACAGCAACAGCTACGGAAAGTTCCTGACGTTCGCTTCAGGTGCGAACCTGTGTAATGACTGTCACTCGGGCGACATAGGCATAGGCCATCAGGTCAACATGGTGGCGAGCATGACACCGACCGACGCGGCCTTTGCTCCGCCCGCGGATATGAGCGGGACAAGGCTGTACGATGCCGCTGGCACCACGTCCGGTGGTACCTCTGTCAAGTGCTTAACTTGCCATACCGCGCACGGCGGTGTTGCGGGAACGGCGCTGAATACGATGGATTATTCGGCGACGTCTGCCGCGCTGTGTACGAACTGTCACCCGTAGAAGATCCCGGTTGACGAACGGCGTTTGAGTATTTGACTTAACGTGAGCAAAAGCCCCCATATCGTTGGGGGGGCTTTTGCTATGCTTATAGGGTGACATTTATAGAAAGGTGTTAGCTTATGGATAAGACCCGACGCTCCTGGATAATCTTCGCTGTTGTCCTGATGGCCGTACTAATCGAAGTAGGCGTTGTCTACTATTACTTTAACTTTATTCCGCGAAAACCGGCGTCAAAAAAAATTGTTGAAGCACCATATAGGTTGACCAAGAAACAAAAGCTTGCCGACGTCAGCCAACCAGCGGACTTAGCCATCGCTCACGGACGCGTGTTCGTGTTGGATACGCTGAATAACCGAGTGCTGGAAATCGACAAGACAGGCAAGACAATCAGGAAGATCGACGCCGCTTCCGACCCCAGGATATCCCTGCACACCCCGATGGGGATAGCCTCTTTCGGCGAGAATCTTTACATAGCTGATACCCTCGGTCATCAGGTCGTTATCGTGACCGTTGACGGCATCTTTCAACAGGCAATACAGATGTTAAAGAATCCCGGAGACGCGAAAGAGCCGCGGCCGATCGGTATAGCCGTAAACAAAGAGGGAGAGTTTATAGTCGCTGACGCCGACAACCACCGCGTCATAATGTTCAACGCGTCGGGGGAAGAGGTCAAGGCAATCGGCACAGGCAGGAAAGAAAGAGGGAACAAGGGTTTTAATACTCCGTGCGGTGTAGCTTACGGAAGCGACGGATCATTCTATGTTGTAGATATTATGAATTCTCGAGTTCAGGAATTCAACCGTGACGGTAAGTTTGTCAAGCGCATGGATAACACCAAAGAAATCCATTTAGGCCGGCCAAAATATGTGACGGTTAACTCCGAAGGCAGCATACTGGTATCCGACGGGCTTCTCGGCATAATCCATATGTTTGATAAAAAAGGAAAGTATAAGGGAGTAGTCGGGAGGAAAAGAGACACCAAAAAAGCGGTTACGATATTTGAAGTCCCTGCCGGCCTTAAGTTAGATGGCAGTCGTTTATACGTTATTGACCGGTTTGCCGGCCTGTATATTTTCAAAAAAACCTAAACATCAGACTCATGCATGCGGTTGATGCAGACTTGAGGTACAAGGCGCGCAAGAGTGACAAAGATAAAAGACGTTTTATAGAAATAGCCCGGGGATCCTTAGCAGAGACCGAATATTTTATTGAGTTAGCGCGCGACCTTAGTTACTTTGATAAACGGGAAGGCGAAATCGATAGCCTGATTCGACAAACAGGCAAGCTTCTACGGAAGTTCCAGGAGAGTCTAAGCAAATAGCAGCTTACTCCTCGTACTCCTTGCGCTCCTCGTACTCCTTGTAATCCTAATTTGTGTTGTTGCTTTCTAGAGTTTTGAGCCAGGTTTTGGCTTGGGTACGGCCGGGGTTGATTGCCAGAGCCTGCTTAATCTGGGCGATGGCATCGTCTTTCCGGCCGAGGCGAAGGTATGCGCTGGCGAGGTCGATGGAGGTCTTGCGCGTGCCCTTACTAAGTCTGAGAATCTGGCCGTCCTTCGTCACCACGACTTCCTCAAGTTTCCAGTCATATTTTTCCAGCTGCGCTTCATAGAAGGTAATAACTTGCGCATCTCGTCGGCGGTCTTGCACAGGATGACGCCGCTGTATTTGCCAGCCTCGGCGGCCCGGATAACGACGCAGGTCCTTAAGGTCGTAGCCCGGCGCGCCTTTTTCCGTGTTGTGACAGGTCGTACATTCGTTGGTCGCGCTGTGGCACCGGTAGCAGCCTTCCATCGTCACGATAGCCTTGTCCTTGCCGACCCGGGCGCAAACAAAGCTGGCGTGACAATCCGTGCAGGCCAGCTTCCTGATCTTGATATGCGACTGGTGCGGAATGATGATGTCCCCGCTGGGCGAGATGCGCTTCCTGGCTTCGTGGCAGGGCAGACAGATCTCGTTCGACGGCGACGCGACAAAGCCGATCGGTTTCTCGTTCTTCTGTTTCATCCTTTTGAACTCGGCCGCGTTAAACCTTAGATAAATCCGCTGCAATAGTCCGACCCGGCTTAACAGAAGGTTGTTGAAACCGCTTTTAACATGGCACTGCATACACCCGATCTTGGCGTGCGTGGAGGTAGACCACTGTTTGTAGACCTCGGGATGGCACGAACCGCAGAAAGCAGGCTGGTACGTGACGAGATTCGGCAGGCCCAGAAAGATGAAGATAAGCACGGCCACGCCGATAAAGGCCATGATGTTGATAAGTCTTCGGAAGAGAGGATGAGCGCGTCGCTCCGCCGGGCGCCGACGAACGGGTCGTCTGATCGGTTGCTTAGCCGGCTCCTGTTTGGGTGTTTCCGCCATATACCAACCTTGGGTTTATACTAGTGAAATCCTATCTATCTGCACATTAATTATACCCGCTTATTTCCGTCTTGTGCAATTGTTCACCAAGGCTATACCCGGTATCATCAGGACACTTAGCACAGCCAACGCGATGGGCAAGAGATAGCCGAAACGGGAGTAAAAAGTCGGACTTAAACGTGCTTGGATCTTGGCCGTTATGACTTTTACCTCGTTGACCTCGGTCCGCTGGATAGGCTGTCCGGTCATCCCGATAAACCCGGACTCTCCGGTGTTGGCCGCCTGCGCCAGGTAGCGACCCGTTTCCGCCGCTCGGAACTGGCTGGCGCCGAAATGCAGCGCCGCCTCGTTGCTTTGATAGAACCAGGCGTCGTTGGTCAGGACGAACAGGGCTTCAGCCCGGATGGCCCCTAAAGACCGCGCCAACCACGAATACAAAGACTCCGAACATATAAGTACCTCGAACCTCAAAGGCGGCTTGCCCGCTGTCGCGCGCTTGTCGAATGTTAGCAACCCTCTAATGACTCTTGGAAACCGACTTGGTTGGGGACTGACCAAAATATCTATGTTTTCGCCAGTATCAGTGCTAATGGTGACGAGTATAGTCTGGGGCATATTGATTGCGGCTGTTTACCGACTATTGATTGGATGGCAAGATCCTAACCTGATCCTGAAGATTATTATGGGCTATGGTGCAGGAGCACATGCGTCGTTACTCGGCTATGGCCTATGGGCCGGGGGAAACGGACCCAATAAGAATCAAGACACTATCTTTTCAGCAGTACCGTTAATTACCTATGTATTAGCGTCAATAGTATTTGCGTTTATCTAGTCAATTGTCATAGATCTCAGATTGGGGCACGGATGAAGTTTGGTGATTACAGCCTAGATCAGTATCGGCAAGGCAGGGGGTCGGGTCTTGTATTTTAGCATCGAGATTGCCTGAGCAGCGTCCCGAATCCTGTAAAGGACATCCTCATCTTACCTTATGCCAAACTCTGAATGTGCGAAAATCGTACAACCCGGGGAGCCAGCCTATTACCGCACTTCAAGCACTATGACCCATTGCTTCGTATACAAACATCCCCTAAAATGTCCATTCCTTTAACCCCAAATGGACATGAACTTTATCGTCAAATAGACTGACGACAGCGGAGGCGGCAACAAGGAAAGGGTCATGTGAACATGTGTCGAAAAAGTGATAATTCAAGACTTGACCCTGCTTACCTCACTTTTGTTCTCTCCCCGTGGGAGAGAGGATATTTCCTAATCTCTGTGGTACGAGGAGTTTAGCTTCACCTTGTCGACCGGATGATCATCATCAGCCTTGGGTGAGGATTTGTTCTCGGGATTCTTGTCAACGGCCTCAGAGGGAGATGATTTTGTGATGATAAGATTCTTTTTAGCATCTCGGATGACACCCTGTATCTCTTTTTGTGCGGCTCGGATATTCTTTGAGCTAACCGACCGTGTGGCCACGCTGTTATCGTTGCGATTATTCTTACTGGGATCGGCGGAAGATGACGGCAAGATGAAAGGTTCGGCACTGGCAATTAGAATACCCCGTTGTTCCAATTCCTGAGAACCTTGGTTTGCGGTTACGAGGGGAATGGGACGCAGTATCTTATTGATCTCTCTGAATGCAGGCTTAGCCAGTTGTCTCATTAAGACCGGTGCTGCGGCATACTGCAAGAATACGGACATCAGAGTTACTATGACGGCAAGTGCTACAAAACCTACCGCGGACTCGGCCAGTAATTCTCTAACAAGCTTATTTAGATAACGCAAATCAATTTTGATCGTTTTAATTTCAATACGCCGCCTGTTTACGATTTGGACCTCTATACTGATACTATCGGCGCGGACTTAAGAAATGATTAATGTAGCTAAATATGAGGGTGGAGAAGACCAAGATGCCCAACCGTGTAATGGATTCATATGTCATAGAGCCGCTTGCGTATATCATCGTGTTCGCAATAGGTTACATCGACTACGCGACCGGAGCGGCCTTCTCTTTGTCAATCTTTTACCTGATACCTGTGTTCGGCGTCGCCTGGTTTAAAGGGACAAAGAGAGCGCTGGCAATTTCATTCGTATCCGCCACGGCATTGCTGATCGGCGACATACCGACAAAGGTTTTTTACATACATCCCATAAACCATGTCTGGAACGCGGCTGCGGTCTTCGTGTTCTACGTTCTGGTGTCGCTCCTGGTCGGATTGCTGCACGATGGACTTACCCGGGAAGCGCAGCTAGGCCGTATTGATTTCTTGACAAAACTGGCCAACGCCAAGGCGTTTGTGGAAGGCGCTGAGGCCGAGATACGCAGAGCTAAAAGGTACAAACTGCCGATGTCAGTCGCGTATATCGATCTCGACGATTTCAAAACCGTAAATGATGCGTTCGGTCACTCAAAGGGCGATGAACTTTTGATCGAGGTTGGTTCGGCGATCACTAAAAACATTAGAGAAACCGACCTGGCGGCGCGTATCGGAGGAGACGAATTCTCGATCCTGCTTCCCGAAACCGTTGGCATACAAGCAAGTGTCGTCATCGACAAGCTGCAGGCTAAACTTGATGAGTTATTTAAAGAAAATGGCTGGCCGGTAGGCGCAAGTATCGGCCTAGCGGAGTTCCTGGAACCGCCAGAATCGGTTGACCAAGTCTTAGAAAGCGCCGACAAACGGATGTTCGCGGCCAAGCAACGCCGCAAGGACGCCGCCAAAGACGCTAGCCTACGCCACAGTCCTTAAGAGTACAACCCCGAAGAAAAGAGCCTTCGGGGCGGCAAGGAACGCCGAGAGTACAACCCCGATGAAGAGAGCCTCTCCGACTAAATCTACAGGGCCAGGTCTTGAATTATCAGTTTTTCACAGCGCTGACGCCGGCATTATATGGGGCTTTGGTCCGGTTGACTCGTAATAGACATCCTCAGCTGGCATTATGCAATACCCTGAATGTTTGAAAAACACGCAACCCGGGGAGCCAAGTTCGACCTACTGTTTCTTGCTTTCCTTGTACAAGTACCACGCCCCGATCACGCCGATGACCAGAAAGCCGGCCGCCAAAATCCAGTAGTTGATAGGGTTCTGCGCCGTTCCTGCAGTCTGACCGGCTGCGGCCTGCTCGCCCGACGTCGTAGCGTCGTTTACCGAGGGTGTGGTGACGGATCGCTTATAAGTGACGTTGAAAGTCGCGGTTTGGCCGACGGGAATCCTTTTCGGAGCGGTCTCGTAGAATGTAAAACCCTCCGGGGATTGTCTGTTTCCGGTCGGTTTTGGCGTCATAACAACATCGGATGACTTGCTGGGCTGCAGAAACTCGAACGTGGTGGTTCTTGACTCGTATCTCTGCATCCATGCCAGCGTCAGCAGGCGATTCTGTCCGTCTATCTTTAGGCCGTTCCAAACGGCTTCAGCCTGGCCGATACGGCTCTTGGTTAAGGTTATGGCAACCTCGTCGTAGCCGTCTTTCTGAATTACGGTCGGCGTCGACTGAATGTCTTTTGAAATATCCGGCCCCAGGATCTCTCCGGTCCATTGAACTTGCACGCCCGATGGAAAAGCAAAACGAACCGTCGCGGGTAGCGGCGTGTCGCCAGGTATTTCCACCTGTTGCATGAAGAATACCTGGCTGTTGTTATACTCCGGCCATAACGATATCAGCAGATTATTCGGTACGGCGTCGGCCGCCAGCGCAGCCGGCTGACTTAATAGCATTATTCCAACAATAGAAAAAAGAAAAATAGCCTTGCGCATTGAACCCCCTGGGTGAATCCCTAGTATTTATGTAATTACTTGAAAATCAAATAACTCCGAGCCTATGTTGATTATATAAGATTTGGCCATCACCTTAAACAAAGGAGCGGCTTTATGGGTACGCGCAAGATAATTATTGTCACATCAATATTGCTGACTATGATCATCGCACTCTTGTTAACAACCGACATCAATGCGGCGCCAAAAGCGCAAGCGGCCGAAAAAAAAGCCAACGGTATCCAGAACAAAGAAGGATATCGTTTTGTCACCCAAGAGGAGCATGAAGCAGCCGCGGACAGGGCTAAGGCGGCCAGGGAGTTGATGCCTAAGTTGAACGCGCCGGCCTCGTTGGGCGGCGGCATGAGTACCCAAGCGGTCTTCACGCCTGGTCCGACCAGTGTACCCGATTACTTTGGGATCTACCCGAACTATGCATTAAGCTCGCTGCCTTTAATAGCGCCAAACATCGACATGCTAGCACAGCCCGGGACCTTACTTAAAGGGTCAAATTCTGCGGTATATGTGACCGATTACATTGGTGGCGTATTCCAAAAAAGGGCTATCGCGTCGGTTGCGGCATTTAACAAATTCGACTTTTACTGGGCAGACATATATACGGTTTCTGATGCCGAGCTTGCCCGATATTCAGATGCGGCGCCTGTCGCTTTTACAGATACGGTTCACCCGAACGGCGCGCTGGTAAAAACCTCTTTGTCCAGCACTGTTTACTTAATTGAGGGCGGAGTCCGTCGTTCAATCGTTTCGGGGAATGCCTTTATCGCGAACGGATTGAGGTGGGACAGAATCGCGATTATTTCCGCATCTGAGTTAGCTCTATATGCTGAAGGCGCTGTGCTGCGCGCTCGTCCCGGTACGCTTATCAAAGGCTTAGGACCGTCCGTTTATACGACAGACTATCTTACCGGAACATATTCCAAACGCGCTTTTCCGAGCGCTGCTGTTTTCGAATCGCTTGGCTACGTTTGGAGCGACATAATCGTTATGAGCGACGCGGAAATCGGGGGATATACCGACGGCCCGAGCGTAGCGTCCATCCCGCACCCAAACGGAGCACTAGTTAAAACGTCAGTCTCAGCGAGCGTATATCTTCTGGAAAACGCACAGAGAAGAACCTTTATCTCGGCGACGGCCTTTAATTCTTACCGGTATCGGTGGGATCGAATTATCACTTTGTTAACCGCTGAGATGGAATTGTATCCGGGCAGCAATGTAGTAACCGGCACCGGCATAAGAAAATTCATTAATTCGTTACCGGGCTTGGGAGCGGCTAACGCAAACAACCTGGGCCAATACATCCCGGTTGCGACACCTGATACCTCTAATCCCACGTACGATTACTATGAAATAGAACTAGTCGAGTACAGTGAGAAGATGCACTCTGATTTGCCGGCGACCAAGCTACGCGGCTACCGGCAGAAGAACATGGGCGGAACCGCGGCGCACTATCTGGGGCCGACGATCGTCGCCCAGCGGGACAAGCCGGTGCGCGTCAAGTTCACCAACTCTCTACCCACCGGGACCGGCGGAGATCTTTTCATCCCGGTAGATACAACCGTTATGGGAGCCGGTATGGGGTCGAACATGGCGATGGCTATGGCCGCTGCGCCGCTCGCCGGGTTAACCGTGCAGGTAACCACGGTGAATCCTCATAACTTCTTGCCCGGCCAGCGCGTTCATATGCACGGGTTTACCCCCGCTGCCTATAATGGGATGTTCATGATCACGGCTGTGCCAGACGCGACACACTTCCAGGTGACGTTGGCAACCAATCCGTTAGGTCCTGCGACGGTCATGGGCAGCGCGATGGAAATGTACACCCAGAACAGGGCTACCCTGCACCTGCATGGCGGAGCAACTCCATGGATTAGCGATGGGACACCTCACCAATGGATAACCCCGGCCGGCGAGAACACCAACTACCCCCAGGGCGTCAGCGTCGTTAATGTTCCGGATATGCCTGACGCTGGCTCTAGGGACGGGTCCCAGACGTTCTACTACACCAACCAGCAAAGCGCACGATTGATGTTCTATCACGACCACGCCTATGGCATCACCAGGCTGAACGTTTACGCCGGCGAGGCCGCGCCTTACGTTCTGCGGGATGCGGTCGAAGACGCCTTGATTAGAGGCGGGACCATCGGCGGTAGGTCTATCGCCGCCGGGACCATTCCCGCGGACGAGATCCCTCTGGTGATCCAGGACAAGACGTTCGTCCCGGATAATACCAGGCCGTACACAAGCGTCATGGGCACTTTCGTGTCTCAGTTAGTGGCGCAGGATCCCACCTGGGATACGGCTAAATGGGGAGGTCCGGGAAGTCTTTGGATGCCGCACGTCTATATGCCGAATCAGAATCCGGCCGATATCAGCGGGATGAACGCCATGGGTCGTTGGTTCTATGGCCCCTGGTTCCATCCGCCGACAACAAATCTAACTTACGGACCTATTCCCAACCCTTACTACGACCCGGTGGGTGCGCCGCTGGAGAACTCGCTTATCCCGGGTACGCCCGACGCGCGGCTTATCAGCCCGTCGATGGGCATGGAAGCGTTCATGGATACCCCGGTCGTTAACGGCACCGCGTACCCGTATCTTGAAGTCCAGCCGAAGGCTTACCGGTTCCGGATTCTAAACGCGGCGGACGATCGGTTCTTCAACTTTCAGCTCTATGTGGCCGATTCGAACGTCGCGACGCCGGACGGACGGACGCTGACCGAAGTCAAGATGGTTCCCGCGTCAGCTACGACCGGCTTTCCGGCCTCGTGGCCGACGGACGGACGCGAGGGCGGAGTGCCGGATCCCGCGACGGCCGGTCCGAGCATGGTTCAGATCGGTAACGAGGGCGGCTTCCTGCCGGCCCCTGTGACCTTGACGAACCAGCCGGTTACATGGAACCTTGATCAGACTAACTTCGACATGGGTCTTGTAAACGGCGGCACTCTTATTCTGGGCACCGCCGAAAGGGCTGACGTGATCGTCGACTTCTCGCAATACGCCGGGAAGACTTTGATCCTGTATAATGATTCGCCTGCGCCGTTCCCGGCGCTCGACCCGAGGTACGATTACTACACGGGCTCGCCGGATAAGGCTGATACGGGCGGCGCCCCGTATACGCTGGCCGGTTACGGTCCGAACACGCGGACAATCATGCAGATCAGAGTGGCGAACACAACTCCCGCGCCGGCTTTCAACAAGGCGCCGCTGGATGCGGCGTTCGCTTCGACGGCTACAACGCAAGGTGTTTTTGCCGTGTCGCAGGATCCGGTAATCGTTCCTAACGACAGCTATAATAGCGCTTACAACAAGCTGTTGCCCGCGGATCCATACGCGAGGATAGCTGACTTCTCGTCTACCTTTACGCCTCTTAACGCGACTACGACCGGTAAGGTGGGCAGCGTGGCCGTAACGGCCGGTGGCAGCGGTTACGTTAACGCTCCTATTGTGGTATTTACGCCCACTGGCGGCGGGACCGGCGCCGCGGCGACGTCGACGTTAACAGTCAAAAGCGTCAATGTTACTGCTGGCGGCAGCGGCTACACCAATCCGACCGTTGTATATACCGGCGGTGGAGGGACTGGGGCCGCCGGTACGGCGACTGTTGTCGGCGGCGCAATAACGGCTGTAACGATCACTAACGGCGGGACAGGATATACGACCATGCCCAATGTTTCGTTTACGGGTGGAGGCGGCACAGGAGCCGTCGCGACCGCGGCGGGAGGTGTTAGCACTGTCAAGGTCACGAACGGAGGCAGCGGGTATCTGACCTTGCCGACTGTGTCATTCACGCCGATCGGCGCGGGCGGAGCGGGTGCCGCGGCGACCGCCAGTTATGCCCTGACCATAGAATTCGATAACAAATCTATACAGGACGAAATGGGCGAGGCCTTTGAGAAGGACTACGGCCGAATGAGCGGATTTCTGGGGCTGGAGGTACCGCGCACCAACTTCGCGAACATGAACTTCCTGCTCTATCCGTACCCGTCGCCGCCGGTGGATAACGTCGTTAATTCCATGACGCCGATGGCCCCGGTCGCGGGCGATGGAACCCAGATCTGGAAGATAACGCATAACGGCGTGGACACGCACACTATCCATTTCCACCTGTTCAATGTCCAGATGATCAACCGGGTGGCCTGGGACGGCGCGATAAGGTTGCCCGACGCCAACGAGCTGGGGTGGAAGGAAACGGTCAGGGTGAATCCGTTGCAGGATACGATCGTGGCTTTAAGGCCGGTCGTGCCAACACTGCCGTTCGCAGTTCCGAACAGCGTGCGCCTGATCGACCCGACGCAGCCAGAAGGCACGGTTTTGACCGGCGGACCTTTGGGATTCCAGGACCCGCTTTCCAATCCTACAACGATAACTAACAGCTACGTCAACTTCGGTTGGGAATATGTCTACCACTGTCATATCCTAAGCCACGAAGAGATGGATATGATGCACGCGATGAATATCGCGGTGGCGCCGGCAGGACCTCCTTCCGGATTAATCGCGACGCCCGGTCCGGGCGGACACGCGCTCAGCTGGACCGACAACTCGACGACGGAAACCGGATTCACGATCGAGTGGGCGCCGACGAGCGCCGGGCCAGGGGCCTACCTGACTACGGTGCCGGCGGTGGCCGGGACGGGTACGACCGTGAATTACACGGATGTGTTCACCGGAACCCGGTATTACCGGGTGGCGGCCAGCAACACGCCTGGGGCACTGGTCTCGACGGGCTTGCCGTTCCCGAACTTCCCGAGGGAGACAGCCAACTCCGCTTTCACGTTAGCCGCTGGTCCTTAAGGAAGAGCGCCGTTTCGGCGCGATAGTGTTCGACCCGTGAAGAGGCCGGCAAGGCGACGGCCTCTTCACTCTTTTAAGAAACTCCTCACATACGCACGCCGTTTTCATATTTTATTCATCTGAAAGGGTTATCTTTAAGTCAGTAAATGCTGTCGGAACGATAAGGAGGCCAAATGAGCGCTATCGCTCGGGGAGGGAAGAACGCCTTCCGGAATGTTATCAGGACGTTGTCCATAATCATGATCGTCGGCTTAAGCATCGGATTAGCCCTGGTGATGGTTTTATCGCTGAAAGCGGTACAAGCCAGGATTGACAGCGTCAAGAGTCAGATCGGTAACAACATCACCATCTCGCCGGCCGGCGCCCGAGGTTTTGAGGGCGGCGGGGAGCCGCTGACGCAGACGGAGTTAAAGCCAATCGCCTTTGCCGCTCACGTGGCCAAAACGACCTACACTTTATCCGACAGGGCCAGAACGGATGACACCATCAGTCTGACCGCGTCCATAGACATGGGTACGTTGGGCAACCGGCAGCGCAACTTCACGAATAGCAATAGCGGTCAGACGCAGCAACCGCCGCCGGACATGGGCGACAGGCAGTCGCAAAGCGGTGGGACGGCGACTACGACCAGGTCTTTTACCATGCCGATTATGATAACCGGTTCTAGTGACCTGACAACCGCGTCAGTTGCCGGCGGCAGCCAGTTCAAAATCACTTCGGGCAAAGCGCCTAGTGGAACCAGCGGCGCGATCGTGGCCTTAATCGGAAAATCGCTGGCCGCCAAGAACAACCTTAAAGTCGGCTCCACGTTTACCCTTTACGGGACTACGGTTAAGGTTGCCGGTATATATGACGCCGGAAACACGTTCGCGAACGGCGGAATAGTAATGCCGCTAAAGACTCTGCAGACGCTAAGCGGTAAACCCGGAGAAATTTCGTCGGCTTCAGTGCAAGTGGATTCGATTACCAACGTGGACGCGGTCGCCAAGACGGCCAAGACGAAGCTCGGTACGAAGGCCGACATCGTGACGCCGACCGATACATCGAGTTCCGCGTTGGCGCCGCTTGAGAATATCAAGACTATTGCGACGTACAGCTTAATCGGCGCGCTGGTGGCCGGGGCGGTAATCATACTATTGACTATGTTGATGATCGTTCGCGAGAGGCGGCGGGAGATCGGCGTTTTGAAGGCGATCGGTTCTTCGAATATGTCTATAGTCACCCAGTTCGTAACGGAATCGACCGTCCTCACTCTGCTGGGGAGCGCTTTCGGGGCTGTTTTGGGTGTGTTCTTGAGTAACCCGATCCTGAACGTAATGGTAAACAATAGTCAGTCAACGGCGGCGCAGGCCGCCGCGCCCGGCGCAGGTGGCGGCCCGGGCGCGATGCGGGTTGCTTTTATGAGCGGACCTGGGCTACGCAGCGCCCTGCAGAATATCCAGGCAAACGTCGGTTTCGATCTTCTCCTGTACGGACTGCTGGCTGCGATTGTAATAGCAGTGATCGGGAGCGCTATTCCGGCCTGGATGAGTGCCAGGATACGTCCCGCCGAAGCGATGAGGAGCGAATAAGATGATCAAGGTAAAGGACATAAAAAAGCATTTTAGGACTCGAGACAACACGGTCAAGGCTGTTGACGGCATCGATCTGGAATTGCCGGAGGGGATTTTGGCCTCCATCATCGGCACAAGCGGCAGCGGAAAAAGCACCCTTCTTGCCTTGCTGGGAGCCTTGGACAAACCGAGCGACGGCTCCATCGAGATCGACGGCAAGGATGTTGCCAAAATGAGCGGCCGGCAGTTGACCACGTATCGCCGCGACAAGGTCGGTTTTGTGTTTCAATCCTACAATCTTATTCCAAACCTATCAGCTCTCCAGAACGTTATGATTCCGATGGAATTCGCCGGGGTCAAACGGGGCGAGCGTCGTAAGAGAGCCGAGCACCTACTAGAGCAGGTCGGTTTGGATAAGTCAAAGCAAAACCGTAAACCTGGACGGTTGAGCGGCGGGGAACAACAGCGAGTCGCCATCGCCCGCGCACTGGCCAATAAACCGAAATTGATACTGGCGGATGAGCCGACCGGTAACCTAGATACCGAGACGGGCAAACTTATCGTCGATCTTATGCATGACCTGGCCAAAACGGAGGATACAACTATCCTGGCCGTCACCCATGACGCCGAGATTGCCAGTCAAACCGATAAAACCTTCCGGCTAAAGGATGGAAGGATAGTCTAAGCCTAAAGGGGTCAGGCACGGGGCCTGGCCCCGTGCCTGACCCCAAATCGTTTTGTGTGCTAATATCTTCTCGAGGTATGCCCTAGCTTCAAAAAGAAGCATCCCGCCTCTTCAATGGATCACGGAGACGCGGGATGTTCGTTTTTGGACCGGATGAATTTCTAAAATACGCGAAACCGGGCAAAGCCGTCCCGCTGGTTGAGGAGATTCCCCCGAATTCACTGACTCCGCGGGAAGCCTACCGAAGGCTAGCGGCGCGCCCCGATTCGTTTCTCCTGGAAAGCGCGGGCGGCAGTCCTGTTATCTCAGAGTATTCCATGGTCGGCGGGGATCCAATCCATGTAATATCTACGAAAGGGAAGGATCCCTTCCCTGAGCTGCGAGCCGCCGTAAACCGATTCTCTCCCGGATCCCTTCCGATCGATCTGCCGTTTTGGGGCGGCGCCGTTGGGTTCTTGTCGTATGATGTGGCTCGATACATCGAGCGAATCCCCGTGTTAACTGACGATGACCTCAAACTTCCTGAGACGACTTTTATTTTCCCTGGCGTGTGCTTGGTTTTTGCCCATCTGACAGGGAAGAAGTATCTAATCGTTAACGAGGTTTGCGGTCGAAACCCACGGCTGTCTTTAAAGAAAGCGACCGCGCGTCTGGAGGAAGCGCGGTCGCGTTTGGCCGAGGAGCCGACGCCGGCTGAGACCTGTCGGCCCGAAAACAACGAGGTGCCGGTGGTTTCGGCGAATATGGACAATCGAAGTTATGAGAGAATTGTCAATCGGGCTAAAAAATACATTTTTGCGGGCGACATTTTTCAGGCTAATCTGTCCGTTCGCTTCCAGGTACCCGCGCCCGCGGATTCTTTTTCTCTATACGACAGATTGCTCAAGATAAACCCCTCACCGTTTTCTTCGTACCTTGATTTCGGCAACTGGCAGCTGGTGTCGTCGTCACCGGAACGGCTGGTAAAACTGAGAGACGGTCTTGTGGAGACCAGACCGATAGCGGGCACAAGGCGGCGCGGCCGCGATGAGTCGGAAGACGACGACCTGACGGCCGACCTTATCCTGAATGAAAAGGAAAGGGCTGAGCATGTCATGCTGGTTGATCTGGAACGCAACGATATCGGTCGGGTATGCCGGTACGGCACGGTCAAGCCGACAGAGCTGTTTACAATTGAGAAGTATTCGCACGTGATCCATATAGTGTCGAACATCACAGGGGAGATGGACGAAGGCAAAGACCAGTTCGACCTGATAAGAGCTGTTTTTCCCGGCGGGACCATAACCGGGTGCCCGAAGGTCCGGTGTATGGAAATCATCGAAGAGCTGGAGCCCACGAGGAGAGGGCCATATACGGGCAGCATCGGATATTTCGGTTTTAGCGGCAACGCGGATTTCAACATTATCATCAGGACTTTTACGGTAAACGGGGGAGAAGCGTACGTCCAAGCCGGCGCCGGTATTGTCGCCGACTCCGATCCGGCGCGGGAATATTATGAATCCGTTAGCAAGGCGGCCGCGTTGCTGGAAGCGGCCGGCGTCAAACGGGAGGAAGTGAAGTGGGAGACTTTGCCTACGTCAACGGCGTCATAGTTGCCTCCGGAAAAGCCGCGGTACCGATCGGTGATGCCGGATTTTTATTCGGCGACGGTCTTTTCGAGACGTTTCGAGCCTATGGCGGATGTCCGTTCAGACTCGAGGACCATTTGGCGCGTCTGGGTGAAGGTTTGGCGGCACTGGATATCAGAAACGCGCCGCACCCGGATGCTCTGTCGTCGGCTGTTATACAGACAATAGACGCCAACGGTCGTGATGAGTGTATTATCAGGCTGACCGTCACAAGGGGAGCGGAAGAACCGACCGTGGTGATCACGACCCGGCCTATTACCTATACGGAAGACCAGTATAGAGACGGAGTCACCTGCATAACCGGGCTCGATACGCGTGGATCCTTGGCTGCCTATAAGACGTTAAACTACCTGCCTAATCGTTTGGCGAAACTGGCTGCCGATAAAGCCGGGGCGCTGGAAGCGATCTTTGTCAACGACGACGGTTTTATAACCGAAGGATCAATGAGCAGCGTATTTGTTCTTAGCGAAAGGCTGTTAATGACGCCCGGCTTGAGCTGTGGAATCTTGCCCGGGATCACGCGCCGCGTAACGCTTAAGCTGGCCGCGGAGGCCGGGATTCCACTGTCGGAGACCTTTGTTGCGCTTCAGGATATGGCCAAAGCTCAAGAGGCGTTTATTACCAACAGCGTGCTCGAGATAATGCCGGTAATCGCGGTTGACGGGAAGAGCGTCGGTTCAGGCCGCCCCGGCGAACTTGCCGGATTGTTGCGAGCGGGATACAAGGAGCTCGTATGAAGCGGCCGGTTCTGGTCATCGACAACTATGATTCCTTCGCTTATAACTTGGTTCAGCACCTGGGGGCTTTAGGGCAGACATTAGTTGTTAGGAGAAACGACGTGATTGGCCTTGGCGACATCCGTGACCTGAATCCCGCCGCGATTGTCATATCTCCGGGACCGGGCACTCCGCGGGACGCGGGGATTTCGCTTGACGCAATAAGGGCGTTCGGAGACAAGCTCCCCATACTGGGCGTTTGTCTCGGTCATCAGGCAATCGGCGAAGCCTACGGGGCAAATGTCGTCCAGACCGGCGCGCCTGTTCACGGAAAGACGTCGGATATCTTTCACGACGGGAAGACGATTTACGGGGCTATAAAAGCTCCGTTTACCGCAACCAGATATCATTCTTTGATTGTCGACAGGGAAACCGTCCCCGAATGTCTGGAGATATCGGCCTGGACTAAAGAGGGCGCCGTCATGGGATTACGGCATAAAAGCCACAACGTTGAGGGAGTACAGTTCCACCCGGAGTCGATTCTTACGCTGGACGGGCTGTCGCTGCTGAGGAATTTTCTTCACCAGGCTGGGTTAGATACGAATTCATAACATCCCGGATAAGCCGGCCGTTCCGTCGCCAAGCGCCGCCAGTAAATCCAAATACATCACAACGCCCTTTAAAGTTACGTCTTGACTTAAGATACCTAAGTTACTAAGCTAATAAGTACCTTAAGATAAAGGAGAAGCCATGGCGGAAAGTAGAGAATCGATTATCAGTGATATTGTCAAGGACATGGGCGCGTTCAGGCGGTCGATGTTCGGCCGGCCGAAGCTGGCGGGAAAGTTGATGCTTAAAAAGGCACATTCGCTTATATCACCCGCGCAAGGCGAACTCCTGCACATCCTGAAAACGCGAGACTCTCTAACAGTTAAGGAAACTGCAGAAATGATGGGCGTAACGGGCAGCGCCGTAACCCAGCTTGTCGACCCTTTGGTCAGAGCGGGCTTGGTCACCAGGGAACATGACGAGAACGATCGGCGCTCGGTCCGGGTTAGTATAGCCGCCAAAGGCCGCGAGAAAATGACTATCTTTGAGCGGCATCATAAACGGCATCTAACGGTTTTGCTCGAACCGCTAACCGTTGAGGAACTACGCACCTACCGGGACTTGCACAGGAAAATAGTCAACAACCTGCACGCTGATGAAGGGGAGCGCGGAGATTATGCCGGATAATGTTATCGAGTTGAAAGGCATCCGAAAGGTTTATAAAACCGGCGACGAAGACACGGTCGCGCTGGATGGCATCGATCTTGATGTCAAGAAGGGCGAGTTCGTCGCGGTAACGGGGCCGTCCGGGTCCGGAAAATCCACTTTGATGAACGTCATCGGTTTGTTGGACAGGCAAACGGCGGGCGGCTACTCATTGGCCGGCCAGGACGTCAGCAGGCTTAGCGGTGGAAAACGAGCCGAGATCAGGAACAAGGAAATCGGCTTTGTGTTCCAACAGTTCAACCTGCTTCCCCGTACGACAGTCCGGGACAATGTTATGTTGCCGACCATTTACGGCAAGGATAAGGGCGCCACGGCGCGGGCGGAGAAACTTATTCAAGAGGTCGGCCTGGGCGATCGCGCCGGTTATAAGAGCAACCAGCTGTCGGGCGGTCAGATTCAGCGTGTCGCCATCGCGCGCGCCCTGGTCATGGACCCGTCGATTATCCTAGCCGACGAACCGACAGGCAACCTGGATACCAAGAAATCGCATGAGATTATGGAGCTTCTAAAGGACATCAACTCCAAAGGAGCCACCATTGTTCTGATAACCCACGAGGCCAGCGTGGCTAAATACGCCGGCCGCGTATTGAACATAATCGACGGTAAGATTGCCAGTGAAAGCGCGGGTGAGGCGGAATGAAAAGCTTTGTTATCTTTAAACAATCGCTGAAAGCCATAGTCGCTAACAAAGGGCGGAGTTTCTTAACGACTCTCGGCATAATAATCGGAATCGGATCGGTTATTGCTCTTATGGCGCTGGGCGCAGGCGTTAAGGAATCGATTTCCAGCCGTATCGCGACGCTAGGTACGAGGAACCTTATCATTATGCCGGGCGAGGGCATTGCCGAGAGGGCATCGTCCGCCCACGCTGGCGGGGGCAATATCGGCGGCCAGCAGAGTGGCGGGAGCGGCGGCATGGGCGGCGCCGGTTCTACTTTGACTCTTGACGACTTGAATACACTGCGTGACAAGAAGAAGAATTCGCACGTAAAATTGGCCGCCGGTAACGTTTCGGGTTCGGCCATTTTTACGACTGACTCGGGGGAGAAGAGATTCTCGGTCACGGGAACGGAACTGGACTATTTCAAGATCCAGGGCTACAAGATTGACAAGGGTGAGCAGATAACGGCGGCCGATGTAACCAACAGGGCAAGAGTAATCGTCATGGGAAACCAGTCGGCCAAAGACATATACGGCGGCAAGACGGCGGTCGAGCAAGAGCTGACCATCGAAGGCTCGATGTACAAAGTGATCGGCGTGCTTAAGAAGGTTGACGAGACAGGTTTAAGTAACCCGAACAGTCAAATATTTATTCCTTACACGTCGGCATTCGATAGCTTCAAGGTCGAGAAGTTCAACGTATTAACCGCTCTCGCTGATAACGAGGCAAACGTCGCCGTCGCCAAGAAGACAATCAAACGGACGATCATGGATAACCACAGTATCAAAGAAGAAAAGCTGGCCGATTTCAATGTAAACTCCTCGGCGGACCTGCTATCCACGATTAGCACGATCACTGGAATAATGACGTCGCTGCTGGCCGGCATTGCGGCCATATCTTTGATTGTCGGCGGCATCGGCATCATGAACATCATGCTGGTGAGCGTAACCGAACGGACTCGGGAAATCGGCTTGCGGAAGGCCGTCGGCGCAAAAACCGGCGATATCCTCGGCCAGTTTGTCGTCGAAGCGATCCTGCTGACTTTAACCGGAGGTTTGTTGGGTATCGCCGCTGGTTACGGCATGGCTGAAGTCGCTTCAAGGATGCTAGGCTTCGCGCCGGTGATAACGCTGGACGCGATTGTCTTGGCTGTCGGCGTATCTACCGGTGTAGGATTGTTGTTCGGCATCTACCCGGCCGCCAAGGCGGCGAGGCTCGATCCGATTGAAGCGCTGAGATACGAGTAGGAATTTCTAGATATACCCCGTTTCATCTGCTAGAATCTAGGGATGGATACGCGACCTAGATTCAGAAGCTCGTTTCGGGAGAGCTGGAAAAGATATTTGCCGGCTCTCACGGTATTGATTTTGATGGTCATACTGGCCGCAGCCGGTACCTGGTACGCCGGAAGCAGGGACAGGGCCGTGGCTGAAGAACGTTTTGTCGTGACGGCTTCCGAGGAATTATCAACCTTTGGCGAAGACGCGACTGATCGGAAAGCCGATGTCGAGTCGCTGGCGCAGTCATATGTTTTGGCGATTCAGCAAGATAGGGCGGCCAGAAACGAATACCAACCCAGACTAAACCTGCTTTTCTCCAATATCGGCGGTCGCAATCAAGATCTGGCGAGGGCTGATATCATTCTTAAAGTTACAGCCGGCGGCCGGGCTGCCTTTGAAACGGCGTTGTCGGCTGAGACCGGTTCTTCAGTCCAGATTACGTCAATCGACAGTGCCGGACACGCCGCACGGGCGGCTGAGGCTGCGGAATATTACCCTGTTGTTTTTGTCGAACCGGCTGAACAAACAGGCCATTATATCGGTCAGAACGCGCAGTCAACGCCAGCCCTCGCGTCTGCCATCGCCCAGGCGACGCTATCCGGGATGGCGGCCGTTACCGGACCGATAGCCGGCCTTTCAGGACTGCCTGATGGCCAGGGGTATGCGGTGCTGGCGCCCATCTATTCTCCGGGCGCGCGACCGCCCGGAGCCAACGGCGTACCCTCATCACCGATAGGATTTGCCGTCGGTTATCAACTTTATATAAAGCTGCTTAGTCAGATTAACAGCGATGATGCGGGGATAAACGTTTATCTCTACGATAGCGGCAGCGCCGAACCGGATAAGCCGGTGGCCGTCAACCTGACCGACGGAACCACAAGCGCTAATGAACGCCTATCGTCGAAGCGTAATGACGGGGTTAGTCTGGTAAAAGCCGTCGACCAGAACGGCCGCACGTGGCATATCGTCGCCAGTCCGAGCGAACCGTTTGTAGTCGGTCGGATATTCTGGTACGCGATCATTTCCTCAATAATATTTCTTGCGCTGTTAGCAGTGTATTTATTTTCCTCGGTCCAGCGAACTCTCGAGGTCGAGGGCGCGGAGATTGCCCTCAAAGAATCCAACGAAGAGCTAACGTTGTCGGCCAAGGCGTCAGGCCGGCGGGCGCTCGAATTGACCCACCTGGCCGATTTGTCCGATAAACTGCAGGCGTGCCAAGAATCGGCTGAGGCGTTTGAGGCCATATCTCTCTACGTACCTTTGATATTCAATGATTTGACCGGTGCCGTATATCTGCTCAACGCGCCGAAGGACACCGCCGAAATCCGGGCGATGTGGGGTGGCGGTTATCTGGAGGAATCTTTCCGGCGTGACGCCTGCGCCGCGTTAAGGCGGAGCAGTGTTCATAAATATATCCGGGACCGCGATACATTACAGTGCGGCCATGTCGGCGAGCCTCCGCCGGCAAGTCACATATGTGTGCCGATGCTGGCGCAAGATGAAGCTTTCGGAATCCTTTATTTGACTTTGGGGAACGAGATCGGCGACGAGACGTATGATATGGCGCAGACGGTCGCCGAGCATTTGGCCATGGCCTTGACCAATATAGAATTGCGCACGATATTGAAAGAGCAGTCCGTTACGGATTCTCTGACAAGGCTGTTTAATCGACGGTTTATGGAGAATCTGTTTGAGCGCGAGATAAGACGCGCCGACCGGGGCAAAACCGGCATCGGCGTGATTATGATGGACATAGACTTGTTTAAAAACGTTAACGACACTTATGGCCATGCCGCCGGCGACATGGTTCTGGAGACGCTCGGCATGTTTCTGAGGACAAGCGTCAGGATGGAAGATTATGTCTGCCGCTACGGCGGTGAGGAATTCTTGCTGGTGCTTCCCGGGAGCAGCAAGAAGAACACGCTTAAGCGGGCCGCGAATATCAGGGAGAGAGCCGAAACCGTCGAGTATCTGTTCAACGGTATCAACATCGGCCCTATAACATTGTCTGGCGGCGTGTCCTCTTACCCGAGCGACGGAACTGACAAGGGCGTGGTCATCAACGCGGCGGACGCTGCTCTTTATATGGCTAAAGCGGCGGGCAGGAATCAGGTAAAAGAAGCCGGGGCTCTAGATAGTTAAAGGAGGTCGCGTTATGACCGAGACGGCTACTTTCTCACTGGGATGATTCTGGGGCGTGGAGTGGCATTTCTCCGCGTTATCCGGGGTCACCGGAACCGAAGTAGGCTATACAGGCGGGACGAGCAAGAACCCCACTTATACCAACCTGGACGGTCACACCGAGTCGATTCAAATCATCTTCGATCCCTCCAAAGTTTCTTACGAAGATTTGCTGCGGCACTTCTGGAGCTATCGTGACCATACCGGCAGATACAAAACGCAATACGAGTCGGCTATTTTTGCCCACGGGGAAGAACAATTAGCGAAAGCCCGGGCGTCCAAGGCCGTTCAAGAGAAGAACTCCGGCCTGCTCCTGCGGGTGAGAATAGAGCCCGCAGGGCCTTTCTACCAAGCTGAAGAGTATCATCAACATTACTACGCGAAGCTGAAAGGTTTGACCGGGTGAGGCTGGCAAAATATCTGGCCTCCTGCGGTCTGGGCTCCAGGCGGGATTGCGAGAAATTAATCGAGCAAGGCAGGGTGTCCGTCAACGGACAAACCGCATTAACCCCCGCGACCAACATTGACCAGGCGGTTGACAAGGTTACATTTGACGGAGTCGTCGTCGCGCCGAAGGGAAAAATCTACTACGCCGTTAACAAACCTGCCGGATATACGTCTTCGCGAGACGATAAACACGCGGACCGTTTGGTCACTCGACTGGTACCGAATGATCCGCCGGTATGGCCGGTCGGGCGTTTGGACCGGGACACCTCGGGGCTGATTCTTCTGACAAATGACGGTGAGCTAACGCAACGCCTGACTCACCCAAGCTACGGAAAAGAAAAAGAATATCTTTTAACTACGGATACGGCGTTTTCCAACGATGAGTTGTCCGAGGCCAGAGCGGGTGTAGTTTTGGAAGACGGTTTACTTAAACCGGACTTCATCGAGCCCGCCGGCGGAAAGAATTATCGAGTCGTTATTCACGAAGGCCGCAAGAGAGTTGTTAGACGGTTTGCCGCGTATTTCGGGAAAAGCGTACGCCGGCTGGAGAGAATCAGAATCGCCGGGCTAAAGCTGGACGACCTTGAGGAGGGCGATTACCGTTCTCTTACAGCCGAAGAAACGTCCTCTCTTTTGTCCTAGTAATTACGCTCTATCCGCCTGTATAATCATCTAATGTTTTTAAATAGAGTTCGGCGAGTCATATGCTAGGTTTCTGGGCTTCGTTCCTTTTTATTACGGTTGCCGAAATGGGAGATAAGACGCAACTTGTCGCGCTTTCCTTCGCGACCAAGTACAACCCCTGGAAGGTCCTGGCCGGCGTCTTTGCGGCCACCCTGGTCGTTCATCTACTGTCGGTCGTTATAGGTGAACAGACCAGCGCCTTTATACCGATGAATTACCTTAGGATTATCGTCGGGTTGTCGTTTATCGGTTTTGGTTTATGGACGCTTAAAGGTGACGCCTACGAAGACGGAGAAAAAAGAGGCGGGCGCCTGGGTCCGTTCATGACCGTCGCCATCGCCTTTTTTCTGGCGGAACTCGGCGACAAGACACAGCTCGCGACCATATCGCTGGCCGCAAAGTATCAAACGTTCATAGGCGTCTGGTTGGGCTCCACCCTGGGCATGGTTGTGGCCGACGGAATCGCGATCGCGGCCGGCGTATTTCTAGGTAAGAAACTACCTGAAAAAGCCATCAAATACACATCCGCGGCGCTGTTCATTCTTTTTGGGATACTTATGCTGTTCGGCTTGTTCTAATATACTGGGTTCGGAGGAACAATGACGGAAGAGCTTAACTTAGCGGAGATAACCGGTTTATCCCAACAGGAAGCCGCCAAACGTTTGGCTGAGGATGGCTATAACGAGCTGCCTTCATCCAAGCCCCGAACGGTGTTTGCCATTGCTTTCGAGGTCGTCAAGGAACCAATGTTTCTTCTGCTGGTCCTGGTGGGCGGCCTTTACCTTATTTTAGGCGACGTCCGAGAAGCTCTGATGCTTTTAAGCTTTGTGTTCGTCATTATGGGGATAACCTTCTACCAGGAGCGCCGTACGGAAAGGGTCTTGGAAGCGCTGCGCGACCTCTCCAGCCCGCGGGCTCACGTAATCAGAGACGGTCGGGAGATGCGTATCGCCGGCCGGGAAGTGGCTCGAGGCGATATCATGATGTTGGCCGAGGGGGATAGAGTCCCCGCCGATGCCGTTATGTTAAGCGTGAACAACCTTATGGTCGACGAAAGCCTATTAACCGGCGAATCAATTTCGGTTCATAAAACAACCGGCGCTCCGGATATGGAAATCGCCCGACCCGGCGGCGACCAGCTGCCTTTTATCTATTCAGGCACGCTTGTCGTCCAGGGCAAGGGAGTGGCCCGCGTTCTGGCGACCGGTGAGCATGCGGAGCTTGGCAAAATCGGCAAAGCGCTGGAATCGGTGAAATCGGAACCGACCAGACTCCAAAAGGAAACCGGGCGGCTGGTGCGCAACCTCGCTTTGACCGGGGCGATGCTGTGCGTGATTGTAATTGTTGTCTACGGCTTGACCAGGGGAGACTGGCTGCAGGGCGTATTAGCCGGATTGACCCTGGCCATGGCTATGCTGCCGGAAGAGTTCCCCGTCGTACTGACGATATTCCTGGCGCTAGGCGCCTGGCGCATTTCCCAGAAACGAGTGTTGACCAGGCGAGTGCCGGCGATTGAGACCCTGGGAGCGGCAACCGTTTTCTGTGTCGACAAGACAGGAACATTAACGAAGAACATCATGCAAGTTGAAAGACTCGGCGCGGGCGGAGCGTTCTATGCGGTGTCCGAGGACGGAGAAGAACTACCGGAGACGTTCCACGAGCTGATTGAATACAGTATTTTATCCAGTCATCGCGACCCCTTCGATCCTATGGAAAAGGCAATCAAGGAAATGGGGGAGAAGTTCCTGGCCAAGACGGAGCATCTTCACGATGACTGGCAGCTGGAGCATCAATACCCGTTGTCCCAGGAGCTGCTGGCCTTATCCCGCGTTTGGGCGTCGCCGGAGAGAACTGAATACGTGATTGCCGCGAAAGGCGCGCCGGAAGCCATTGCCGACCTTTGTCATATGTCGGCGGCGGAGTCCAAGGATCTTGATGAGAGGATTCAGAGGATGGCCCGGGACGGTTTGAGGATACTGGGTGTCGCCAAAGCTCATTACAAGGGCCCCGGCTTTCCTGACGAACAGCATGACTTTGATTTTAGGTTTATCGGTCTGATCGGTTTGGCCGACCCCGTCAGGGAAATGGTGCCCCAAGCCATCCGTGAATGTTACGGAGCGGGTATCCGCGTCATTATGATAACGGGGGACTACCCGGGTACGGCTCAATACATCGGTCGGGCGATCGGCTTGAAGAATCCCGAGGATTTCATCACCGGAGACAAGCTATCGGAGATGACCGACGAGCAGCTGGCTAAGGACATCGCTAACGTTAACATCTTCGCGCGCGTCGTTCCCGAACAGAAGCTGCGGCTGGTTAAAGCGCTAAAAGCCAATCATGAAACAGTTGCCATGACGGGAGACGGCGTCAACGACGCCCCGGCCCTCAAAGCCGCCGATATCGGCCTGGCCATGGGGGGAAGGGGAACCGACGTCGCCCGCGAGGCGGCCGCGCTTGTCCTGCTGGACGACGATTTTGAGTCCATTGTGGCGGCGGTAAAGCTTGGCCGGCGTATCTATGACAATCTCAAGAAAGCTATGGCCTATATCTTCGCCGTCCACGTGCCGATCGCTGGACTTTCGCTGATTCCGGTTCTGCTCAAGTGGCCGCTGATCCTGCTGCCCGTCCACATCGTGTTTATGGAGTTGATCATCGATCCGGCTTGCTCGATCGTCTTTGAGGCTGAAAAGGAAGAGGCGGATGTCATGACGCGGCCGCCCCGCCGCATGGACGCGAGGCTATTCGGCAAGAAGACTTTAGTGATGAGCGTCTTACAGGGTTCATTTGCCTTGGCCGCGTCCCTGGGCGTCTTCGCCTACGCGAACAATGTCTGGCACAACGTCGATACGGCCAGGGCAATGGCCTTTGTTACGCTGATCATCGCCAATCTCGGTCTAATCTTGGCCAACAGATCGTGGTCCCGAACCATATGGAGAACGATGTCTTCGCCGAACCCGGCCTTATGGTGGGTTTTAGGCGGGGCTTTGCTTTTCTTAGGATTGGCGCTTTACGTGCCCTTCATCAGGACGGTTTTCCATTTTTCATCGATCTATCCGTCGCAATTGGGGACAGCTTTCGGCGCGGGCATGGTCAGTATTCTGTGGTTTGAGATTATAAAGCTGGGCCGCCGCTGGGTCGATTCAAGATCAGGGGCATAAAGGCTTTAGTATAAGAGTTCTAGGAGATCTTCGAGCCGGCCTGAGAAATCCGGCGTGAACCCGTCGTCGCGGACGGAATAATCGTTTTCTACCATAAAGGTGGCCATGCCCGCGGACTTGGCGGGAACCAGATCGAGGCCGGCGTCGTTCCCGACCATCAAGCACTCCTCCGGCGGCTTCGCGATATCGGAAGCGATCTGCCGATAATATTCCGGATTTGGCTTGGCGTACCTCATGTTGTCGTAGTCGGTTATCAGATCGAATCTGGATGGATCGATTCCAGCCCAAGCCAGTCTGTGCACTACGGCCAGTCTGGGGAAAACAGGGTTGGTCGCCAAGACCATTGTCGCCCCCGCCGACTTAGCGTCATCCAGGACGCGAGCCGCTTCCGGCCAAGAACCTACACCGTCTCCTAAACGGCTGAAATCCGACCGGTAGAATTCCTCGAACAATGGCTCCAGCGACTGCCGGGATTTTCCGGTCCGGTTGGAGAAATCACTCCAGAAAGCGTCGCTATTAGATTGTAAGCCATCGTTGAAGACCATCGCGTCCGTTGACGCGGTGATCAGGGCGGGCAGGCTGCCGTCCGGAAAGATGTCACTGAATTTTCTGGAAAGTTCGGCAAAGTACCCCGGAATGAACTCGTTAAATTCCAGCGGCAGCAAAGTGCCGTCAAGGTCAAATAGGAGAGCTTTTAGCATTTTTGTTGAGGTCGGCGGCTATCGGATTCAAGATTCTGACAGCCGGGGCGGCCAGGCTTGTCCCGAACCGGCTGGACGAGATGGAAGATTTCATGGGTCCGAAGATCGGGAACGCCAGGAAAGCTGCTAATATGAACGACGTGCTGACAAAAAACATAATCAGATGCGGAATCGGTCCCAGAGCCCGGTTAACCGCGCCGAACACCGTATCTTTGAATTTCCTCTTAATCCGTTTCGTAAAAGGCATGGTCGCGATGGCCAAACCTATCTGAACCGCGATTAACACAAATCCGAATCCGAAGAACAACGACATATTAATGGAAAATCCTATCGAATGCAGAAAGCCTGCCAAGACGGGCAAAGCGATGACGGCTAAGAAAATCGAAACCAAAAGGCTGATAAGTTCAGCCGCCCCTGCAATCAGACCGCTTTGCCAACCGCTAATAATATTCAAAACAAACAGGATGATTATTGCAAGATCTACCCAGTTCATACCGACATTCTAGCATAAATGGCTTGAGAACTTGTGAAAACCGCCCGATAATATATATAAGAGTATTCTAATAATCTCATCTAGGAGGAACGCATGACGAGATTAGAGAAACAAGCGTTTGTTTTCGGCATTGCGATGACCATACTGTTGAGCGGTGTTGTTGCGGTTGTCGGAGACAAGTCCGGACAAGTCGGCCGGGAACTGGCAAACGCTCCAGCTAAGGTATTGTCAGACCTAGCAGGTTTCGGCATTTCCAAAACCGCGAAGACGGAAGACGTTCCGGTAACGGAGTGTTTGAAGTGCCATAAGACGGTTCCGAAAGGTCAGCGGCCGGCAAGCCACATCGGCTATCTGGCCTCAGCGGCGTTGGGGACCGGCGCGGCCGTCGGGTCTTGCACAGAATGCCACGCGGCGCGTGCGGGAACGCCCGGACCGGGGCATCCGTATGGCGCGGTAGCGCCCAGCCAGGGCGGCTCCGGAACCGCCACAACATTTTGTAGCGCGGGTTGCCACGGCGCCCGCAGCTCCGCACCAGGTGCGGGCCATCCTTACGGAGCGGTACCGCAGCCCGGAGGCGGTAGCGGCGGCGGTTCGGGTTCTTGCAGCTCCGGTTGTCATGAGCCCAGACCAGGAACGCCGGGGCCGGGACATCCATATGGAGTGTCACCGCCAGGCGGGGGAGGCGGAACGACACCGCCGCCCAACACATCGTGCAGCACAGGTTGCCACTCGCCAAGGAGCGGAAGCTTGCCGTCCGGACATCCGGGAACCGGCTCGACTCCGCCCCCGAGCGAAGGAGGAGGCGGGACGACACCGCCACCGTCTGCGTCTTGCAGCGCGGGATGTCACGAACCTGAAGACGACACCCCGCCGAGAGGTCACCCGTATAACATCATAGAAGACTAATTTACAGCGTCCTGTTAAAGATGACAGGATGGAAAGCCCCCTTCGGTCATATGATAAGATATCGAGGAAGGGGGCTTTCTCTTGGGTGTTTTAAGACTCGCGTTGGCCCAAATCAACGCGACCGTTGGCGACATAGAAGGTAACAAAGAAAAAATCGCCGGCAATGTCTCTAAGGCCGTCGAGGCCGGAGCAGACGTAGTGATTTTTCCGGAGCTTTGTCTGACCGGTTATCCGCCTGAGGACCTCCTCCTCAAACCGCATTTTCTGCGGCGCTCACAGGAAGCGCTACAGGAACTGGCCGAATCGATCGGTGATATCTACGCCATAGTCGGCTTTGCCGAGGAATCCGCCACCGGCGGTTTACCCGGGAATTCAGCTGCCTTGCTGGCCAACGGCCGGATAATGAACGTCTACCGTAAAGTACATTTGCCGAACTACGGTGTATTCGACGAGATGCGTTATTTCAAACCCGGCACCGAATATCCAGTTGTTGATGTCGGCGGAGTTACATCCGGTTTGTCGATCTGCCAGGATATCTGGGAAGAAAAAGGGCCTGCTTTTTATCAGGCGGCCGGGGGCGCCAAGGTAATCTTCAACATAAACGCCTCTCCGTATCATATCGGCAAAGGGAAAGAACGAGAGATGATGCTAAGAGACAGGGCGGCGGAAACCGGCGCTTTCATTGTCTATGTAAACCTGGTCGGCGGGCAGGACGAGCTTGTTTTCGACGGGGAGAGCCTTTTGGTTGATCCCCGCGGCAGTGTGGTAACCCGAGGCAAACAGTTTGAAGAGAACTTGATACTGGCGGACATCGACACCGACGAAGGACGCGCCGAAGCGGTTTCAGAACCGGCTACGCCGTATGGCGAAGCGGCCGAGATTTATCACGCCTTAGTCCTGGGTCTGCACGATTACGTGCGGAAGAACGGCTTTAAGATAGTGGTCTTGGGTTTAAGCGGCGGCATCGACTCCGCCTTGGCGGCGGCTATCGCCGCTGACGCGCTGGGACCGGAAAGTGTTAAGACGGTTTATATGCAGTCTCGCTTCAGCTCCGATGAAAGCAGGGAAGACGCTCGCGAGGTTGCCGGTAACCTGAGGTTGGAGTTTAAAGAAATCGGCATAGACGATATTTTTGAAAGGTATTTAAAAGCGCTGCGCCCGAATTTCGGCAATCTTCCCTTTAATATTGCGGAAGAAAACATTCAAGCGCGGATTCGCGGAAATATGCTAATGGCCTTGGCCAATAAATTCCATTGGATGGTCCTGGCCACTGGAAACAAAAGCGAACTTGCTGTAGGCTACTCGACCCTCTATGGTGACATGGCCGGCGGCTTCGAGGTAATCAAAGATGTGCCCAAAACTATGGTCTACAAATTGGCGGACTATCGCAACGGCCTCAGCCGGGTTATACCGCATACCGTCATTGACAAGGCGCCGACCGCCGAACTGCGGCCGGATCAGAAAGACACTGATTCATTGCCCCCGTACGAAGTACTGGATCCAATCATTAATGCCTATGTTGAGCAGGATTTAAGCCCGGATGAGATCGAGGCGAAGGGTTTTGACAGAGAAACCGTGAACCGCGTTGTCGGGATGATCGACCGGAACGAGTATAAGCGCCGCCAGGCGCCGCCGGGGATCAAGATTACGCCGAAAGCTTTCGGCAAGGATCGCCGTCTGCCGATAACCAACCTTTTTCTTGGCCAAGACTAAACGATCCGGTAACTGCCAAAAACAGGCAAATCCCGCGGAAAATAATCCAAAAATCCTCTTGCAATTATGTATCAATCAGGTCATAATCGAATAATTAAGTAACACATGCAACGAAGAATGGCACGTCAGGTGATGCGTTTCTAAACGCTTCGCTTTAAAGAACGTAACAATCATAACGGTCCTGGAAGGGGGCAATGGATAACCACGATTATTAACAGATGATCAAGCCCGGATGATCCATAGTAAGTACTGACAGGTTAAGGGAGGCAGTTCTTATATGATAGCAAAAGTATCAAGAAACAAAGGCTGGGTCGTCGTGGCCGCTGGCTTGGCGATTAACCTGTGTCTTGGTGTTTTATATTCCTGGAGCGTTATCGCCGCCTATATCTCGGCGCCGAAAGTAGATCCAGTCACCGGCGCGACCAGCGCTACAACATGGGGGTTAACGGCCGCGCAAGCGTCATTGCCGTACTCGGTGGCGTTAGGCGTTTTTGCCGTCGTTATGGTCTTCGCAGGCCGCGCCCAGGACAAATTCGGACCGAGGATTGTCGCCACGATAGGCGGCGCTCTGATTGGTCTGGGTCTCATTATCGCCAGTTTCACTCCGAAGGGCACGATCGCAATGATGGTGGTCGGCTTCGGTGTCCTGGGCGGGACCGGTATAGGATTGGGCTATGCCTCGGCTACGCCGGCAGCGGTTAAATGGTTTAATCCGACAAAGAAAGGAATCATCACGGGCATTGTCGTGGCCGGTTTCGGTCTGGCGTCGGTTTATATCTCACCGCTGACCACCTGGCTGCTTGGCGCGAAGGTTGACTTGAAGTTTACCGAAATAGCGGGACTCGGGCTAGGCGTCAACAAGACATTTTTGATTCTAGGAATCTTGTTCCTGGTTATTACCGTTCTAGTCGCTCAATTCATAAAAAATCCGCCGAAGGGATACGTAGTTCCGGAGGATACAAGCACCAAAGAAAAATCGTCCCGGGCTCCTGTCGCTGGAAAGCGTGAATACGATTGGCATGAGATGGTCAAGACCTGGCAGTTTTACGCGCTTTGGATTATGTATGCCTTTGTGTCGTTTGCCGGTTTGATGATCATCGGTCACATGGCCAAGATAGCGAAAGCTCAGTTGCCGGCCGAACAAGCCGCTCTCGGATTTCTCCTGGTGGCCATACTGGCGATAGGCAACGCCAGCGGCCGGATCGTCGCGGGCATGGTGTCTGATAAAATCGGCCGAACGATGGCCATGATGTTGTTCTTCATGTCGCAGGCGCTGTTCATGGGCGTGCTTTGGCAGAGTACCAGCCAGCTATTGCTGGTCATCGGAGCCTTCGGCGTCGGCTTCAACTACGGCGCCAACCTGACTCTGTTCCCGGCCACCACCGGCGACTACTTTGGAGTCAAGAACATGGGCGTCAATTACGGACTAGTTTTTACAGCTTGGGGTGTAGGCGGCGTGTTCGGAGCCCAAACCGCGGCTTCGATAGTTGACGCGACCAGTTCATACGCCGGCGCGTATGCCTTGGCGGCCGGTCTATGCGTCTTGGCGGCGGCCATGACCCTAATGGTCAGGGCGCCGAAAGTCGTAGATATGACGACTCTGGAAGAAGCGGAGCTTGCTCCGGAAGGTTAAAAGCAAGGCAAGTTCACAATTGGAGCGCGGTATCCGGGTACCGCGCTCCTAATTTTATGAGTAAAACTCGTGGTGCAGACCCTCGTCGATAGCCTTGTCCGTCTTAGCCTGCTGTTCTTGCAAAACCTCTGTAATAAGGTCGAAGGCCTGAATGATTTTCGGATTTGCGACTCCGTAGAAGACGTTGGCACCCTGGCGCCGGTTGGCAAGCACGCCTTTTGTCCTTAGAATCGCGAGGTGCTGGGATAGATTGGCTTGCGGGATGCCGGTCAGTGCGACAAGATCGTTAACCGTTTTCTCGCCGTTTCGTAGAATATCCAGGATTTCCTGACGCTTGGGGTTGGCCAGTGTCTTACATAACTCCGAGTGCAGACAATAGAATGCTTTGTCCAAACGGCACCGCCTCTCTTAAGGTGTTTATTCAAATAATCTAATAAGCACATAGATAATAAGCACATAGATAATATGACGATAGCAGAGCAGAAGTCAATAAACCGCGGATTCTTAGTCCTCGATTATGATTGCTCCGACCGGACAACCCTCTACCGCGTCCTTGAGTTTATCGCCGCAAGCCTCGTAGTCGGCGTTGTCTTTAACATATGCCAGACCGTCGTCGCGCATCTCAAATACCTCGGGGCAGATTTCAGCGCAGCTCGCATCGCCGATGCATAGATCCCTGTCAACACTGACCTTCATAAAACTCCTTTCATCAACCGAAAAAGTAACCCAACAAGACAACGAAGATGACGCCGGCCAGCATAATCGAGAGGGCTTTAACGTTTGGCCGGCGGTGAATCTGGGGAAGCAGGTCGGCAGTACCGACGTAAACAAAGGTGCCTCCCGATAAAGCCAACATAATGCCTAGAACGTCAGGGCCCAAGCCCTGTAGGGCGGAGTAAGTTAGAAGTGTGCCAACGGGCGTGGCTAAAGCTACAATCCAGGAGATGATCAGGGATTTGCGTTCCGGTTCATGGCTTGCGATAAGCAAGCCATAGGTGAAAACGCCTTCCGGTACTTCGTGAACGATTACCGCGACCGCCGTGATAAGACCTAGCGCGACGCTTACTTGAAAGCCCGCGCCGATGACAACGCCGTCGATCAAAGAATGGATGCCTATCCCCAGGGCGCTGATCGTACCGATATTGTGGATATCGCAGGTCTCGTCCTGGCACTCGTGAATCGCCATGAAATGCTCGACTACGAACAGCCCGACCACACCGATCAGCGCCGCGGTCGGCCACATCTTTGTCTCGACCGCGGCTTCCGGCAAAAGTTCAAGGAAGGCCGTCGCGACCAGCACGCCGCCGGCAAAACTGATTAAATACAGGGAGTTCCGCCGGGTCCAGGCGCCAAAAACCCTAACCAAATAAACGCCGGCGACCGTCGACAGACCGGCAATAAAGCTAAAGAACAGGACGCCTGAAAAATTCATACCGGGCGTATCTTACCTAAGGTCCGAGCGCTTTATCAAATCGTTGGCATAGGCGAAGTTCAGATTGTTAAGGACCGCCTCGATATAGCTCTTGCGTCCGGTCGCGTAGTCTAGGTAGTAGGCGTGTTCGTAGACGTCCAAGACAACCAGCGGCACCGCGTTCCAAATACAGCCTAAGTTATGGGTGTCGCAGATGTAGGTTATTAAACACGCAAGGTCGAGGTCGTAGGCCGCGACTACCCAGCCGCGCGCGGCGATACCGGAGGCGGTCATCTCGGCGCGCCAGGTATCGACGCCTCCACAATCCCGGCTTATCATCTCCAGAATGGCGTCGTCCGGCTGGCCGTTGCCCCCGAGGTTGTCGAAGTAGGCTTCGTGCAGCTTGACGGCGTTGGCGGTGAAGGTCTCCTCACGCTTTAACTCGCCGAAGAGGCTGTAGCTCGCGTTGGCCTCGGCCCGGTCGGCGGTTTCGAGCTTTGACCGGATTTCGTTTAGTTTCTTGACATAACCTGCGTATAAGACATCATGATGCTCACTGAGAAGCTTCTCTGATAACCCCGGTAATGATGTGAAGGCTAACGGTTTTACGGTCATTTCTTTCATAACCTTACCTCCTTATTCAAACGCCTTTTTTAGGCGGGCGGGCATTTCCGCTCCCAGATAGAAAAAGATTCCGGCGACTACAGCCAGGGTGCTGGACGTCATTTCTGAAGCGATTAAAAGGTTCGGCAGCGAGAATTTAAAGAACACGGCCGACAAGTAAGACAAAACGGCGGCGATGCCGCCAAGCGCCAGAAACCACATCCGGTATTTGGCTACTCTTGACTTGGCCAGGGCGGCGTATCGGACAAAAGAAGCGCTGATGATAGCGAAAGTTACGGTCCAGTAGAAGACCAGGGCCAGGCCGGCGGCCGGACTTCTGACGACTGTCCAAAACGACCCTTGAATTACATAGTCGATCTGAAGGTAGGCGATGGCTGCGATAACGCCCAGTAAGGCCACGTACCAAATAACCTTGATTTTCTTAAGGCGCTCGTTAAAGTCGCTAAGGAAAACGAAGAAATAAAACGCGCCGATCATCAATAGGATATCGAATGATTTAAAGGCGAACTTGGCGATTTCGATATAGCCGGCAAAATACAAAAGATCGTCCGCGACATTAAAAAGGAAGCCCAGCGCGGCAATACCGAACGCTAGTGAAATATGGAGGCGCTTTAAATCGGGCTCGCGCCGGAAGTGTATCAACAGCGCCAAGGCCAAAACTGCGTATACGGCGAATTCAATCAAGTCGAGAATAAAAGTCACAATCGCCCCCGGATCAAGCTATCACGCTACTGGCAAAAGATTATCATTGTCCCTAGTGAAAGGCAAAGTCACTAAGCTAAGCCAACAGCCGCAGACTATTCAGAATGATAAAGAACGCGGCGATTTCGTTGATCAGTAAACCCGGAACGAGGTCGATCCGTCCCAAGAGAGCCAGACTGACCAAAACGGCCACAACCGCCAACGCGGCGCCGATGTTAAAACGTATGATTGATACGGTCCGCCGGCTCAGATTCAGGATAAACGGCAAGCGGCTAAGGTCGTCCGACATTAGAGCGACGTCGCCGGTTTCAACGGCGATATCCGAACCGGCCGCGCCCATAGCGATACCGACGGTAGACGCCGCCAGAGCCGGCGCGTCATTGACGCCGTCTCCGACCATGGCGACCGGACCGAACTCTGATATCAAGTTGACGATGATGCCGGCTTTATCGTCAGGCAACAATCCGGCGCGGTAGTCGTCCAAACCGACCTCGAGGGCGATGTGTTTCGCCGTCGCCTCGTTGTCTCCGGTCAACATCATGACTCTATTGATACCGGCGGCCTTCAGGTCCCGCATCGTCGCGGCGGCCGACTCGCGAACCGTATCGGCAACGGCTATCAGGCCGATAAGGTCGTCGCCTTCCGTCACGAAAACCAGTGTCTGACCGGCCTCGTCCAATCGTTTTAAAGCCGATTCGGCAGGAGATAGCGAAATATTATGGGCTTCGATGAGTTTTTGGTTACCGGCATGATATGTTTTACCGTCGATGACCGCCCTGGCTCCGAGCCCGGGTATGGAACGCCAGTTCGTTGAAGGCGCGGGTTCTACAGAACGCTCCTTGGCCGCGGCCATGATGGCGCCGGCGACGGGATGTTCGCTTCGGCTCTCGATGGCTCCGGCCAAGGCCAGCAGACGTTTTTCAGGAATGCTTTGAAAGGGTATGATTTCCGTGACGATCGGCTCACCGTAAGTTAATGTACCGGTTTTGTCAAATACGATGTTTTTTACTCCGCTTAGCAGCTCAAGATACGCGCCGCCTTTAAAAAGAACGCCGCGCCTGGCCGCGCTGGCGATGGCTGAGACCACCGCGACCGGCACGGATAGCGCGATCCCGCAAGAGCAGGAAACAACCAAGACAACCAAGCCCCGGTAGAGCCAGTCTGTGAACGGCGCGCCGGTCAACAGGGGAGGCAGCGTCATAACGGACAAAGCTACGACAAACATGGCCGGCGTGTAGATGCGGCCAAATCTCTCTCCAAAGCGTTGATAAGTTGATTTATGCGCTTGGTGTTCCTCCACCGATTGAATGACCTTGGCCAGCGTCGTGTCCTTGGACAGGCTGGAAACCTCTATTTCCAGAGATCCTTTCTGGTTGATCGAACCGGCAAAAACGGCGTCGCCCGGTTTTTTGAACACAGGGATGGATTCGCCCGTGATAGGCGCTTGATCGACGCTGGATACTCCGGCCGCCACCCGGCCGTCCAAGGGAACCCGCTCGCCCGGACGGACATGAACGAACTCGCCGACGCCAATGTCCTCGACGGCGACAAGAGTCTCCACGCCCCCGCGAATAACATGCGCTTCACGCGGCGTTAAATCTACAAGCTGTTTTAAGGATGTCCGGGCTCGCTCGACGGCATAGGTTTCCAGGACGCCGCCTAAAGAAAATACGACGACTAAAGTGGCGGCTTCTTCCCAGAGATCGAGCGCGAGCGCCCCGGTTGTGGCCGCTATCAGCAGTGTATTTATCGTAAGAGTTTTTTTGAGGAGTGAATCCCAGGCCGCGCGAGCTGGGTAAACGACGCCTAGTATGATCGCCAGGCCCAATACGGCTTTGGCGAAGACTCCTGGCAGAAGCCAATCCAACGTCAGGCCGATGGCCGTTACGACGGCCGCCGCGATCAGGAAAACGACGCGAGGCTCCCGATACCAGGGCTTGATTCCGGGCGCCTCGGCGGCCTCGCCTATGCAGTCATCGCAGCTAATGCCGAAATCGTGCTCATGTTCATGTGGGGAATCGCCGTGAAGGTCAGCCATGTTTTTAATATAGCACATAAAGAATCCGAAGCGGCCGTCTAAAGACGCCCGCTTCGGACTTGTCGAACATCTTGACACATCGCTTAAACCGCGAGTTCAAGCTTTACTTAAAATATACCCAACCCGGAGAGAAGACAAAGACCCACAGCGAGAAGATCATGGCCGCGTGAAGCAGCCTGATTCTCTTCTTATTCCTATAGAACGCTCGGTGAATCTGCTGTACCATGACGATTCCCCGCTTTCTTTCCCTTGTTATTACAAGTATCGGTCTGGATGTTTATTAACTTGAGAATAATTGGGGGTTTGGTTAACCTGAAAATAGAATCTCTACCGAGCGTCGTCTTAGGAAAGGGGGAACGATGTTCGTTATTCCAAGCTTCTTCGGGTTACCGCTTTACTTCTGGGTCGGACTTCTCTTGGGAACGATGGTAATAATCCAGGTGTTAATCGCCAAGCGTTGGCTGCCTGTCCCGTTTGTCTGGCATCGCCGCAACGGGTGGGCCATCCTAATTGTCGGTTTCATCCATGGCTTTCTGGCATTTTCAGCGTACGTTTTGCACGTAAAAGTCCAGGGATTCTAATCGTGTTGACCGCCGGGCTGGCCAAGGGCTTGATTCTTGAGCGGAACGGTTCTGATCTATCCGGGGAGGGTATGGGTTTCGGCGTGCCGGCGATAGTCACCGGCTGGCGCACTTATCTTTCTTTCACCGCCGAGGAGAAACCTGTGTCGTTGCCTGAAACGGTTCATAAGACTTTCCGTCTGGACGCCATCCAAAAGCTGGATAAGCGAGGGCAAGAAACTAACGCGTTAGCGGACTATGTATGGCTGGAAGCGCGCGGTGCCTTGTATAAGGCCTCGGCCTGGGCGCAACGGTGGCTGATGCTATCCAGATCGGCGTCGCGCGCCAACGGCACAAGGGCGGGTTTCAAACAAACGGAGGCGCTGGCGTCCGTGGCCGTCGAATACCGGAAAAGCAAAGGGTCGATCGACGTTTCCGTGGACTTATCCGAGGTCCGCCGTTTGCCGGAGCGGAGGCGGGTCTATGTCCTGAACGAACTGGACGCTGCTGAATTTCCTTTATTCCGGGACTCCGACGGTCGGGAACTACGCGATCACGCAATCGGCGGCTGGAACCTTGTCAAAGCCGAGAAAGCTGGTTTCATAAGCCGCGACGGCGAGCGACGTTTTGAGATCTGTCAGCGGCCGGGCGCGGCGCTTTATCGGGGCAGGGAATCGCTGGATGGTGAATTATCTTGGTCAGGTCTTATATACGACGTCAGCCGGTATCCTGACGACATTTTTCATTATACGGTTAAACTGTGACAGACGTCATACTGGTCTATCCGTATTTCTACGGAGAGACAAAAGATCGCTCAATCTTTAAATTCCCCCCGCTCGGCTTAGGCTATCTCGCCGCTTCTCTAATCCGGGCCGGCTATGGCGTCGAGATTTTAGACGGCAGTTTCAACTCTCGCGATTCCGTGGTCGATCGGATCGCCTTGGCCAAACCGGCGGTCGTCGGATTCTACTGCATGATGACCATGGAAAAAGCGGCGTTATCGCTGGCTAGAGAGGTAAAAAAGGATTGCGGCGCCGTTGTAGCCGGCGGTCCTTATCCTTCCGCCGATCCGGATTTATTCCTGGACGCTTTTGACTATGTGATTATTGGCGAAGCCGAGCGGACGCTGCCGGAGTTGGTCGCAGCACTCGATTCCGGCGGGGATAAGCCGCGAGAGGTGGACGGCCTGGCCTTTTTGGAAAACGGCCGGGTCTGCCGGACGAACCCCCGCGACAGGATTAAGGAGTTGGACGAGTTACCCTTTCCCGCTAGGGAACTGTTCGACAACCTGGGATATAAGGAGTACTGGAGAAGGAATTACGGGTACACGACGACTTCCATGATAACGACGCGCGGCTGCCCGTTTTCATGCGGTTTTTGCAGCAAGCCCGTGTTCGGCAGCGTTATTTGCGAACGGTCCGCGGGGAACGTGGTCGATGAGATCGAGCGGATCTCAAAGCTTGGTTATGACCGTATTTGGATGGCTGACGACTGCTTTACGCTGAACGAGAAGCGGACGGCCGAGATTTGCCAGGACATCATTTCTAGAGGACTTAAAGTCGAGTGGGAGTGCCTGAGCCGGGTGGACAGCCTTCAGCCTCATGTATTGGACCTTATGCGCGAGTCGGGCTGCGCGCGGTTATTCTTCGGTCTTGAATCCGGTGATGATATGGTCTTAAAGACGATGCGCAAGAGCGCGACGTTCGCCGAAGGCCGGGCGGCGGTCGAACTGGCCGGCAGCCATGGCCTAAGCTCGGGCGGTTTTTTCATCCTCGGCTATCCCGGCGAAACGAACGAAACGCTCATCAAAACCGTTAACCAGTCATCAGCCTTACCATTGGATTATTTATCCTATACAGTCCCGTATCCGCTACCCGGGACCGATCTGTACGACAAGGTTAAAGACAAACTCAAAGCGGGGGCCTGGACCTCGCCTCGCAGCCATTCCCTCCTTTATAAGGGTGATTTTTCCATTCTGAAGTTAAAGTTCGCCATGGCCAAGGGCTTGACGCAGCGCGTGTTGTTAAAAAGAGGAGGAGGAGCCGGCCGGCGTCTGGAAGCGGTTTTCCGGCGTGCGACCGACGCTGTTCTGAGTATTTTGAAATAGAACGGAGGCGAGCCGAGTTGAAAAAAGCAATCATCTATATTGCTGCCGTGTTCGTGGTCATAGCGCTAGCGGCCGCCGCTTATTTTTATTGGCGGATTTGGCCGGGATTAAAGCCGGCCATCGGGCCGAGACCGAAGGTGACCAGTCAAACCGTGAAGCCGATTCCGGGAGCCGTGAATACCACAGGCTTGCCGTTAACAATACCAGCCGGTTTCAAGATAGAGCTTTTCACCGCCGGTCTCGGGATGGTCAGATTCATGGCTTTCGATGAACAAGGAACGCTGATCGCGACGATAACGGATGGCGGTAATGTGGTCGCGCTTCCGGACGTGGACAAGAACGGCCGCGCCGATCAAACCGTCACCTGCTTGACCGGTTTGGATAATCCGCACGGCCTGGTCTTTCATAAAGGCTTCCTGTACATCGCCGAAACGGAGCGGCTGGCCAAATACTCCTATCAGACCTCTCGGCCCGGAGTTATCGCGGTCGGGTCCGGCGTTCCGGTGGCCTCCTTGCCGGGCGGGGGAGGCCATTATACGAGAACAGTAACCTTTGGTCCCGATGACAATATTTACGTTGCAGCCGGTTCCTCAACCAATAACAATCCGGAAATCGATCGCCGGCGAGCAGCCATAACCCGGTATAACGAGGACGGCTCGGGTGAACAGGTTTTCGCGACGGGCTTAAGGAATTCGGTCGGGTTAGTCTGGCATCCGGTAACCCAAGAGCTATGGGCGACCGATAACGGAAGGGATAATCTGGGAGACGATCTGCCGCCGGATGAAATCAACATCGTAAAGCAAGGAGGCGACTATGGCTGGCCTTACGCCTACGACAACCGGATTCCGGACCCTATGTATGACGACGCGGCCAAGGCCGCCGGATCGTTACTGCCCAAAATCGAGATTCAAGCCCATTCGGCGCCGCTAGGCTTGCGGTTCTTTACGGGAAACGCCTGGGGAGCGGGGTACAAGAACGATCTTTTCGTCGCCTATCACGGCTCTTGGAACCGTAGTGTGCCGACGGGTTATAAGGTAGTCAGATATGATTTAACGGGTCCGTCATACGACCAGGTCGGACAACAAAGCGACTTTATTACCGGCTGGCTGACGCCTGATGGAGCCTTAGGCCGCCCGGTGGATATTATTCAAGGTCCGGACAATTCGCTCTATATCTCGGACGATAAATCCGGGTCGATTTATAAGGTTACGAAAATGTAGGTTCTTCAAGCCGTCTGGCAACGCGGTCGCGGGTAAGAATCTCCCAGCCGATTAGGACGGCAAACGGGACGAACTCCACCATCCTTACCCAGTCGGGCAGCGACCATGGCTGGTAAGCGTAAAAAAGGTAGGACATCATAACTGTGCCCGAAAGGTAAAAAAATGCCGGCGCTGCTTCCAGCGCCGCGAACGGTAAGATCAATACAAGATACCAGGGCACGGTGAAAGGCAGAAAGACTATCAACATCCCTAGCAGTATATAAGCGGCGCGGATCATGTCTTGGCGCTCTTTTTGTTTTAGCCAAAAATAACCGCAGGCGGCCGCTAAAACGGCCAATGTCAACAACATGTAGGCCGTATCTACGCCGGGGCCGGGGCCGCCGCAGATCCACTCGACGACTGTTTTTAATCCGGCGTTGAATTTCGGTCCGGCCGTGGCGGCTTCGGTTCCTATAGGGAAAAATAACCCGCCGGAAATAATGAAGGGCAGGTAAGCGGCAGTGCCAAACAGGGCCGCTCCTGTCAGAGGACGCCAATCGCGACGATTCGTGAAAGCGGGCAGAACGATGATCGGATATATTTTGGCAGCGCTGGCCAGTCCGGCCAGTCCGCCCGCCAAAAATGACCGTTTGGATAGCGCCAGATAAGCTGCCGCCGTTATGAAGAAAACGGCCAGTCCGTCAATGTGCCCGGTGCCGCTGATCTCAAGAACGGCTAGAGGACTCCACGCGTACAGTATTATTAGCGAGTCCGCTCTTTTTAACCTTCTCGTCAAGCCCAGCAACAAGAATATGGTGGCGATGTCCAGAATAGCCAAAAGCGCCTTGATCGTCGTTACATTGTATTTGCCGGCAAACGCGGCGGCGTAAAAGAATGTCTGCGCGACCGGCGGATAAACGGAACGACCTTTTTTTGCGTTGCGGATCTCCAGGTAGCCGCCTTCGGCTCTTAGTTTGGCCAGCGCCTTGTCGTTCGGAGCATATTGATAGGGCGCTAACCCCGCTTTCTGGACACGTCCCTCCCAAGCGTATCTGTAAACATCATTAGATAAAAACGGAGGTGAGAATACCGCAACCAGTCGGAAAACGATTGCGGCGCCGATAATGATGACCAGCAGGCCGCGGCTTGTCCCGCGCGTTCGGAGGACCGGGACCACGGCCAACGCATAAAGGGCGAATAGCGCGGCGTAGAGCCAGACAAACGTTACGGCGTCCACGGTAAGGTCGGATAGCCGTCCGATCGCGAGGTATAGGCCAAGCGACGGTAGAAACAAAACGGCCAGATAAGCGACGACGCGGTTAGATTTCATGGCTATCAAGGTGTCTTAAAAATTGTAGGTCACTTTTATGTGTTCCCCGGTGGCGATAAAGATAATGCCGCTTCGACTCCGGCACTTCAGGGTATAACTCGTACTTGTAACGTCCGAAATGTAGACGTCATTGTCGGTGTTTATATCGCCGTCACGGAAACCGATTCCGCGCGCGAGTTTCTCAAGCTCAATGGCGTCCATGCCGGTGAATTCCGCGTTATTCCCCGTGTAATAGGCCTGAGCCGCGGTGACGCCGTGTCTTAAGTTGGCTTTTGCCTCCGCGTCAAATCCGCTGTTACGCACCCCGGTATAAGTGACTACGGCAAGCGAAAACAGGATACCGAGAATCAGGATGACGACCATTAATTCGAGCAGGGTGTATCCGTCTTCGTTGTTTAATAACATACCGCCATAATACCAAAGTTGTGGTAATATTTTTAGGTTCGCCCGTTTTCCTGCCCGGAGGTTGAAAGCCAGTGCGCAAAGATATGCAAGAATCACCCTTTCTAAAGGCCTGCCGTCGCGAACCGACGGATTACACCCCAGTCTGGTTGATGCGGCAAGCTGGTCGCTACCTGCAAGAATATCGAGCCCTCCGGGAGATGTATTCGTTCTGGGAAATGTGTAAAACTCCCGAGCTCGCCGTTGAGGTAACGCTGCAGCCGGTCGACATCATCGGCGTTGACGCCGCCATTTTGTTTTCCGATATTTTGGTGCCGGTCGAAGCGATGGGAGTCGGCATCGAATTCACGGAAGGGCGGGGTCCGGTCGTGGACCATCCGATCAGAACGGCCGCCGACGTAGACGCCCTCAGAGTCATCGATCCCGAAGAAGTAGGTTTCGTGTACGAGGCTATCAGACAGCTTCGCCGCGAACTGACCGGACGGGTGCCGCTTATCGGTTTCTCCGGCGCGCCCTACACGCTGGCCAGTTACGCCGTCGAGGGCGGCGGCTCCCGGAACTATACCCACATCAAGTCGATGATGTATAAAGAACCTGAAATATATGACAAGTTGATGAACAAGCTGGCCGACGTCGTCATTATCTATCTGAAAGCTCAGATCGAAGCCGGCGCCCAAGCGGTCCAGCTATTCGAGTCGTGGGCGTCGAGCGTGACTCCTTATGACTACCGCCGGCGCGTTATGCCTTACAGCAAGAAAGTTCTGGACGCGTTGAAAGGGGAAGGGGTCCCGGTGATTCATTTCGCCAATGGCGCGGGGTCTTTCTTAGACTCGGTCGCTCAGGCCGGCGGGGATGTTATCGGCGTTGACTGGCGGATCGACCTGGACGACGCCTGGCAGGCCATCGGGGAGAAGGGGATTCAGGGTAATCTCGACCCGGTTGTCCTTCTGGCGGGGCCCGAGGAAATTGAAAAGCGGGTGGCCGAGATCCTAAAAAGAGTCAAGGGAAAACCCGGGCATATCTTCAATCTGGGACATGGTATCCTACCTGAGACTTCTGTCGCCAACGCTCGGTTCTTTGTTGACGCGGTCCACACCTTAAGCCAGAGAAAATGATTGCCGTATTGCTGTTAGGTTTCGGGGGGCCGGAGTGTTTGGAAGAAGTGGGCCCGTTTATTGAACGAATAACCGGCCGGGAACTGCCTCCCGAAAGGTTGGCAGAGGCGGTGGAAAAATACCGTCTCATCGGCGGCGGTTCACCATTGTGCGGGGTATCCCGCAAACAGGCGGCTCTTTTGGAACGGACGCTGCGGCAAGACGGTCTCGAGGCCAAAGTATATTTAGGTATGCGGTACTGGAATCCGGGAATAAGCGAAGCGGCCGGGGAGGCCGCCGCGGATAAGCCGGATCGGATTGTCGCCATCTGCCTGACTCCATATTTCTCACACATGAGCGCGGGAGAGTACTTGAGGGCGGCGTCGGCAGCCGTCAAGGAGGCCGGTATAGTCGCGGCGCTCGAAATAGTCGAGGACTGGCACGCTGAGCCCGACCTGATCACGGCTTTTGCTGCTAGCTTAAAAGGGACTATGGCCGGCGCGGGCGACGACTTTAGAGTTTTGTTTACGGCGCACAGCATACCGAAATCAATGGTCGACGCGGGAGACCCGTACGCAGCCCGGATTGCGGAGACGGTTGACCTGATCGCCAAGACCGCGGGGCTCGATAAATGGCTTTTCGGCTGGCAGAGCGAAGGGCACGGCCGGGGCGAGTGGCTTAAACCGACCGCCGAAGAGATGTTGGCGGAGGTTAAAGCGGACGGCGCGTCAGCGGTCATAGTCGCGCCGATCGGATTCATATCAGACCATGTAGAAACACTATATGACCTTGATATTGTTTTAAAACGGCAAGCGCATGACCTCGGACTTGATTATTTCCGGGTGCGCGGTTTGAATGATAACGAAATGCTAGCTAAGGCAATGGCCTCGGCGGTGAAAAAGAGGTTGCGGGACGGGGGGACACCATCTTGAAGAGGATAGTAGTAGTCGGCGCCGGCGCGGCCGGATTGGCTGCGGGTTACGCGCTTAAGGAAAGCCTGCAGGGCGACAAGGATATCGAGTTTTTAGTCCTGGAAAAGAATGACAAAGCCGGCGGCCAGATAAGGACGGTCTTAGAGGACGGTTTTATCTTAGAGGGCGGACCGGATTGCGTAATCAGCGATAAACCCACCACGTTTGAATTCGCGAAGAAACTGGGTATCGAAGACGAGATGGTCAATACCCGCTCGGCTTCCGGAGGCACTTACATCATAAAGAAAGGTCAACTCATCAGGATGCCGGAAGGCGTAATGATGATGATCCCGACCAAGTTCAAACCCTTCATAAAAACAAAACTCATAAGCTGGCCGGGAAAAATACGCGCCGCGATGGACGTTTTCATCCCCAGACGGAAGAATCTTGACGAAGACGAGGAGCTGTCCAGCTTCGTCCGCCGCCGTTTGGGACAAGAGATCCTTGACGTTCTGGCTGAACCGCTGATAGGCGGCATTCACGCCAGCGATCCGGACACCATGAGTCTGGCCAGCACATTCCCCAGATTTCTTAAGATGGAAAAGGATGACCGCAGCCTTATTCTAGCCATGTTCAAAAGCAAGCGGAAAATGGCCAAGACGATAAAGTCCTCCTCAAGATCATCCTCTTCCGCCTCCGAACCAGGCACGAAACGCTGGACGATGTTCGTGTCATTCAAGAACGGGATGCAGACATTGACCGACGCCTTAGCCCGCGCGCTCGGCCGGGACGTTCTGAAACTTAAGACCGAAGTCCAAAGGATCGAGAAGATTACGATACCCGGCGGAAAGACCGCATATAAACTACAGGTCAAAGGCATAGGAGACATAGAAGCCGACGCCGTCGTGCTGACCACGCTGGCTTTTCAAACGGCGGCGCTCGTAGAACCTTTCGATTCGGAACTGGCCGCTCCGCTAAGTGAAATCAATTCCGTTTCATCAGCGACCGTCAACCTTGTATACCGGACAGAGGATATACCGAGGGAGCTTGACGCCAACGGATTCCTGGTGCCGCGGGTTGAGGGCCGGAACTTGATGGCGTCCACCTGGACGTCCAGTAAATGGCCGAACCGCGCCCCCGAAGGTTTTGTTCTTCTGAGGGCCTTTGTCGGCGGGGCGTTCAACCAGGCTATTGTTGACGAAGACGACGCCACGATTCTGAAGTTGATTAAGTCGGACCTTAAAGACCTGATGGGCATCACCGCCGAACCGTCGAAGACAAAGATCTTCCGCTGGAAGAAATCGATGCCGCAGTATACGATGGGCTATCCGGAAAGACTCGCCAAAATAGACGAGCGCTTGGCCGCCCATGACGGCCTGTTTCTGGCCGGCGCGTCCTATGGCGGCGTCGGCGTTCCCGATTGCATGAACAATGCCCGCAAGGCGGCGCTGGAAGCGCTGGAATACGTCAAAATAGGCGGCAAAAAGTAGTTATAAGGTAAGCGTATAACCGTATAATGAGGGCGTATGGCAGTTATAGAAACCAAAAGCCTAACGAAATATTACGGTAAAAGCAGAGGCATCGAGGGCCTCGACCTTGAAGTAAACGAAGGAGAGGTCTTCGGCTTTCTGGGACCTAACGGCGCCGGCAAGACCACCACCATCCGCAGCCTCCTGGGCTTGATCATGCCGACCGGTGGGTCCGCTTCCGTTTTCGGCCTGGATATTGTCCGGGATTCGGTAGCCATCCGAGCCAGGACTGGCTATATCCCCGGAGACCCTAGCTTCTATCCTAAAATGACCGGCCACGATTTGCTCGATTACCTGGCCAATTTCCGCCCGGGGAATCCACCGGTGTTGCGCGACGAGCTGACCAGGCGGTTTGACCTGGATCTCAGTAAACGTTGTAAAGATTACTCGCGAGGAAACAAACAGAAACTGGCCATTGTGGTCGCCTTCATGCACGACCCCGACCTTCTGGTTCTAGACGAGCCGACACTCGGCCTCGATCCCTTTATGCAAAAAGAGTTTTACTCGTTGATGGAGGACTTTCGCCAGAGGGGCAAAACCGTGCTTCTGTCGTCGCATATTTTGGGCGACGTAGATAAGACATGCGAACGGGTCGGGATCATCAAAGAGGGGAAACTGGTCACGGTCGAGAAGGTCCACGAACTGGAGAGCAAGAAGGTGCATCGCGTCACCGCTATATTTTCAGACGAAGTGAAAACCGGGGAATTCGATTTGCCGGGTGTAAGCATTACCAGACAAAACGATCGCTCGATTGAATTGAAGATCAAAGGGGAGATCGATCCGGTGATTAAGGCATTGGCCCGGCATAAACTGGTTGATCTCGATTTTGAGCACGCGTCGTTGGAGGAAATCTTTCTCGAGTTTTACGGGGATGAAGCGTGAGATTCCTAAATCTTTACTGGCGGACGATCAAAGACCGAGCGATAAGCTGGCCGACCGTTGCCGTTTCCGTTATCGCTTACGTGTTCATAATCGTCGGCATTTATCCGGCGTTTGCCAATAATCCGGCCTTTGCGCAGATTATTAAGGCTTACCCGAAAGCGATGCTTAGCCTACTGGCCGGAAGCTCCGGTGTGGACATGTTGTCGCCTGAGGGATTTATCTCTCTTGAATTCCTACAGCTGTGGGGGATGCTTATCATCGCCGGATTCGTCATGACGACCGGGGCTTCGATTGTCGCCCGCGAGATCGACAACCACACGATGGATCTCCTCCTGACGCAACCGATCGACAGGGTGGAATATCTGGTCGCTAGGCTAGTTGCGGACATAACAATGATGCTTGGTTTGGTCGCCGTCACCATGGTCTCGATCTGGCTCGGCACGAAGATGTTTGATTTCCCGCTAAAGGTGGACGGCATTCTGGCCGTGACCGTCCTGATTTCCAGCCTGTATCTAATGATTGAGTGTTTCAGTCTGGCCATGGGAACATTTATGGAGCGAGGTAAGGCCATAATCGTATCCGTATCCGTATTGATCGGCTCGCATCTATTAAACAGCCTGGGAGATTTCAACGACACGATCAAAGATTTTCGCTGGCTGTCGCTTTTTAATTACTATCAGCCCAGCGAGGCGTTAAGAGACGGAGCTGTCCCATGGGGCCCAGTGCTCTTATTTACCGGTTTCGCACTGGTGTTTCTAACGGTCGCCGTCGTAGTTTTCAGAGAGAAGGATATTCCGGCATGAGGGTTCCCATCGACCGTTGCGAAGCCGAGGTCTGTGCTTACAACCAGAACGGGAACTGTTACGCGGTTGCCATCGAAATCGGTAAAGACGGCGCGTCTTGTGAGAGTTTTACCAGGTCGGTAATGTTTAACGTCAGCCCTCATTTTTTGTCGCAAGTCAGCTCTTGCCGCATGTCAGGTTGTGCCAGCAACCGGCTGTCCAGCTGCACCCGGGAAACCGTTGCTATCGACGGGACGCCCAAGGGCGGGATTTGCGGTGACTTTAGCAGCCGCGACAGTGAGAAAAAGCTAAATAAATAAACCCCGGGCCCAATCAAAGCACCCGGGGTTTTGATTTCTTTTTCTTGTTCCTTTGTTACTTCAAAGCCGAGCCAGGTGTGGCGTTGGTGATCAGGTCTTGAACGACCGTAGGGTCGGCCAGAGTCGATGTATCGCCCAGGCTGCCTGTGTCGCCCTCGGCAATCTTCCGCAAAATACGGCGCATGATTTTGCCGCTACGGGTTTTCGGGAGGCCGTCGGCGAACTGAATGACGTCAGGTTTGGCGATCGGACCGATTTCCTCACGCACATGCCCGCCCAGGATCTTTTTAAGATCCTCGCTCTTCTCCGCGTCCTTGACTAAGGTTACATAGGCATAGATGCCCTGACCTTTGATATCATGAGGATAACCCACGACGGCCGCTTCGGCGACAAGGTCATGGCTAACCAGAGCGCTTTCGACTTCAGCCGTGCCGATACGATGCCCCGACACGTTGATAACGTCATCAATCCGGCCCATTAGCCAGAAATCGCCATCCTCGTCGACCCGGGAGCCGTCACCGGTGAAGTAGATACCCGGGAACATCGAGAAATAGACCTCGCGCCAGCGGGCTTTTTCTTTGTCGTTGTAAACGCCTCGCATCATACCCGGCCAGGGCTTCATGATGCAATGCATGCCGCCCTCGTTGACGTCCGCTTCGGTGCCGTCCTGACGCAGAACTTTCGGTACGACTCCGGGCAGCGGGCGGTTGGCCGACCCAGGCTTTAGCGTCATGGCGCCGGCCAGCGGGGTGATTAGAACGCCGCCGGTCTCCGTCTGCCACCACGTGTCGACGATAGGACAGTTCTCATGCCCGATATTCTTGTAGTACCACATCCAGGCTTCCGGGTTGATCGGCTCGCCGACCGTGCCCAATAGCCTCAGTGACGACAGGTCGCGTTTGGCCGGCCATTCCTCGCCGGCGGCCATAAGCGCCCTGATAACGGTCGGAGCGGTATAGAAGGTGTTGATTCCATACTTCTCGACCAATTGCCAGAATTTGTCCGGCTCAGGATAATTCGGGATGCTTTCGTACATAAAGGACGTCGCGCCGGCTGCTAAAGGCCCGTACACGATATAGCTGTGTCCCGTGATCCAACCGATATCCGCCGTGCACCAGAAGATGTCTTCGTCCCGGTAATCGAAGATAAGCCGGAAAGTCATCATGGTGTACAGCAAGTAACCGGCGGTTGTGTGCATGACGCCCTTCGGTTTGCCGGTGCTGCCGCTCGTATACAGGATGAAAAGCAGGTCTTCCGCATCCATCTGCTCCGGCTCGCACGAAAGACCGATCGACGAATCGTTCATCTCGTCATGCCACCAGATGTCCCTTCCGGGCTCCATGTCTATCTGCTGTTTTGTGCGTTGGACAACGATACAAGTCTTGACGCTCGGGCACTCGGCCAGCGCGTGGTCGACGTTGTTTTTGAGCTCAACCGTGCGGCCGCCGCGGTAGCCACCGTCGGCCGTGACGACGATCTTGGAATTGCAGTCGTGAATACGATCGCGCAAAGACTGTGAGCTGAAGCCGCCGAAAACGACGCTATGCGGAGCGCCTATCCGGGAGCAGGCAAGCATGGCGATGGCCAGTTCGGGGATCATCGGCATGTACAGGGTAACGCGGTCGCCCTTTTTGACGCCTTTGGCTTTCAGGACGTTAGCGAATCTACAAACATCATGATAAAGTTCCTGGTAGGTGATGGTTCTGGTATCACCCGGCTCGCCTTCCCATACGATAGCCGCCTTGGTGCGGCGGGAGTTCTTAAGATGCCGGTCGACGCAGTTATGGGATACATTCAGCTTACCGCCGCGGAAATAACGAACATAAAGTTCGTTGAAATCGTACTCCTCAACAGCGTCCCACTTCTTGTACCAATCGAGCGCCTCAGCTTGCTCAGCCCAGAACCCGTTGGGGTCCTCGATCGATTTCTTGTACATCTCTTCGTACTCGGCCATGGACTTGACCCGCGCTTTCGCGCTGAAGTCCTTTGGCGGGGGAAACTTCAACCCCTCTTGCTGCAGGGAGTCAATAGTCGACCCGCCAGCTTTCTTTGTGTCGTCTGACACAGTGCAACACCTCCTGAACTTTATGTACGTCCTATATTGTAACATTGTTACACATGTAACAAATATAAACACAATGGATATTTTAAGTCGTTACAAACAATAAAGCAAGTGAAATAAATAACTATTTTATTCTAAAGTTTTCAGCTTGTTTGCCGAACAAATACAGTGCAAGATTATTAGAGGTTCGGTGTAAGTTTTTGGGCGGTGGCGAAAAGCCGAAAAGGCAGGTCATGACAAGAAACGGGCGCGCGAGACGCGGAAACGGGGATAGCGCCTTACCGGTCTATCCTATTAGAACCGTGTCTAAGATTACCGGTGTAAGCGAAGGAACCTTAAGGGCCTGGGAGGTTCGTTACGGAATCATAACGCCCGCGCGGACACCGGGCGGCCACCGCATATTTTCAGATAACGACATCGACAGGGTGCTGGAGATCAAGCGGATGTTACACGTCGACGGGCTTAGCCTGGCCGGCGTGCAGCGGGTTCTGTCCGCCTCAGGGGAGGCTTGGCGTGGCCGATAACAGCGGACAAAAACAGATTCTGGTGCTTGAGTTGGCCGGCGCCGAATATGGCTTTCCGGCCGATACCGTCAAGGAAATCGTACGGTTGGTAGAGATCACACCCGTGCCTGAGTCGGTTGTCTGGCTCAAGGGTGTTATCGATTACCGGGGTGAAATCGCGGTAATCATCGATCTGGCGGCTAGGTTGGGTCTGGGAAAAGCGAGCAAGGAGTTGAACGCTCAGATAGTTATCGTCGAAGTCTCCCAACATTTGGTTGGTTTGATTGTTGATCAGGTTCTTGACGTAATCTCGGTCGAGCAAGCAGGTGTTCTGGCGTCGTGCGACGAACTCCCTCTGCCCGAAGATCTGGTCACGGGTGCCTATGAAGACGGGGAGAGATTGCTGGTTCTACTGGATTTGGGCAAGATTCTGGATTTCAACGGCCAAGACGTCATAGCAAAAGCCAAGAAGCGAGCGAAAACCAATGTCAAAAGAAGCTGAATTTACCCAGATACTTAGAGAGCGCGCGGCAAGATTAAGCCAACCTGTTGAGGAGCCGCCGTCGGATTTAACGCGCGTTGTCGTATTTAGGCTGGGCGCCGAGTTGTATGGATTGGAGGTTGCGCACGTTGTGGAGATTTTCCGGCCGGAACGTCTGACTCCGGTGCCGGGCGCGCCAATATACATTGAAGGGGTCACCAATCTACGCGGCGACATCGTCACGGTTATCGACCTAAAGGCCATGCTTACGGGAGAGGCGAGAGCCGGGTCCTTTGAGGAAGGACGCGTCTTGGTGGGGGCGACCGGGCGCGATTCGGCGGGTTTACTGGTCGACGAGGTAATCGGCATCTATGATATCCGGGCGGCGTCAATCGATCCGCCGCTGACTACGCTGGAGAAACTGGCGGCCGACCATCTGGTTGGCGAGTTCAAATTGGAGAAGGAAATGGTAGGACTGCTTAATCTGACGAACATTCTGGAGGCTTAAAGCGGATGCCCGACGATTTTGATTATTCGGCATTCACGGGACAGTTTGTCGCCGAGTGCGGCGAACATCTGGAGGCCCTTAACAGGGATCTTCTTAAACTGGAGGAGGATCCGGGCGACGAGGAAGCGATGGCCGAGATCGTGCGGGCGGCGCACACAATTAAAGGCGCCGCAAAAATGATGGGAGCCGAAGACGTCGCGGTCTTATCGCATAAACTCGAGGATCTGCTGGGCGAGGTAAAAGAGGGCCGCGTCAAGCTGGAAACCGGCTTGTTCGACGACTTGTTCAAGTCGTTCGACGGTTTGGACAATCTGTTGAAGGCGTGCGCCGGAGAGGAAGCCAAACCCGTTGACACGGCCGGTCTGACGGACAAGCTTAATAGTTATACGGGGGCTGCTGAAGCCGGGACAGATAACCCGTCGGCGGAACAACCACCGGCAGCCGAGAAGACAACAGAAGAGACCAAATCGGCGCCCGCAAAGTCAGCAGCAGCGGTTAAGCCTGCCACGGCAGGCAAGCTCACTACGGCGGGTAAACCTGAGGAAACGATTCGCGTGGCCGCCGGCAAGCTTGACGACCTGGCCAACTTAACCGGAGAACTTGTAATCAGCCAGATTCGCCAGAAGGAAAGAGAACAAGGCATCCGGTCTTTGATTGACACTCATCGCGAGCAAGAGCTGGCCATAAGCAACCTGATTGAAACGATGAACCGCCTTAAACTGGCGGACGAATATTTCTCGGAGATAGAAAGGCTTGAGGCCTCCCGGGGGCTGATGGACGCGGGGCTGCAGGCGTTAAGACGTGGTTGGCGGGAAGACACCGCCCAACTTGAAATGCTGGTCAACCAGCTTAAACAGGAAGTCCTAGGCGCCCGGATGGTGCCGGTGTCGACCTTATTCGATTCATTCTCAAGACCGGTACGGGATTTGGCACGTCAATTTAAAAAAGACGTCGAGTTGTCGATCACCGGCGGGGAGACGGAGCTTGACCGCCGGATGATAGAGGTTATGCACGACCCGATGATCCATATGATCAGGAACGCGGTCGATCACGGTATCGAAGATCCGGAAGCGCGCAAGAAAGCCGGGAAACCAGCGCGAGGACGCCTGCACCTGGACGCCCGGCAAGAAGGCGAATACGTGGTTATCGAGATGAGCGACGACGGAGCGGGCATCGATTTAGCCAAAGTTCGGACCAAAGCGGTTAAGAGGAAGCTAATCGACAAGGCGGAGGCGGCCGGGCTCAGCGAGGCGGAGCTTGTTCAGCTGCTTTTCAAACCAGGCTTTTCAACCAGCGACATAATAACTGATATATCCGGACGCGGCGTCGGCATGGACGTCATAAAGCAAAGTATCGAACGCTTAAAGGGCATGGTTTACCTTCAAACCGAGCGCGGCCGCGGCACCACCGTAACGCTCAAAGTGCCGCTGACCTTGGCGATGGCCAGGGTAATGTTTGTCAAAGCAAGCGGACATGTCTATGCCATTCCGACGACAAGCATCGAAGAAACCCTTCGGTTGAAGCTCGAGGACATAAAGACAGTAGAAAACAGGGAGGCAATGCTTCTGCGCGGCCACGCCGTACCTCTTACAAAGCTTGCCTCAATCCTTGGCGCGAATGGCGGCGGTCAGATATTAGACAAGAGGCCGGTCGTCATCATTAATTTGGGCGGCGTCCGTGTCGGTTTGATTGTCGATGAGCTGGTGGAGGAGCACGAGGTGGTTATCAAGACTCTTGGCAGGCGCTTGTCGTCGATAAGGAACATCGCCGGAGCAACCGTTTTGGGCAACGGCGATGTCGTCTTGATACTTAATCCGCCGGATCTTGTGGCGGCGGCCAAAGGATTGCCGGTGGAATTAGCACCCGCGGCGGAGGAGTCTAAGGAGACCGTAGTAAAACAAATTCTAATTGTTGACGACTCGGCAACGACGCGGGGCTTGGAGAAGAGTATCCTGGAATCGGCGGGTTACCAGGTTGACGAAGCAATCGACGGTATTGACGCCCTGGCCAAAGTGAGCAAGAAGGCATACGACTTGTTGGTCGTTGACGTGCAGATGCCGAAAATGGACGGGCTTACACTGACAAAAAAAATAAAGGGCAATCAACGTTATGAGGATATCCCCGTCGTGATGGTTACGACGTTGGAAAAAGAAGAAGACAAGAAACGAGGAATCGAAGCCGGGGCCGACGCATATATCATTAAGCGCGCGTTTGACCAGGCGAATCTGTTAAGCGTAATCGAGCAGCTAACGGCTGCCGGATGAGGAAAGGGGCTGACCGAAATGAACTTTCGCAACATAGCCATTAAAACCAGATTGTCGTTATTGGTCTGGCTGACGCTCGCCATTATCGCGATCGGCAGTATCGCGGGGCTGGGCGGATTGCTGCGGATGGGGGCGTTGTTCGACCAGAGCGCGACCGCGCACAAGATTGAAATGGGAGCGGACGAACTCGCCCTTACAAATGCCGTTCTCGAAAATCTTGTGGCCAGGGAATACTTAGTCATAAAAGACCCCGCGGCGTTGGCGCAGATCGCCAAGGAACAGAAGAACATGGAAGGTCTGATTGCCGAAGCGGAGAGTCTGGCCGACACGACCGAAAGCAAGAACCTGGTCAAGAAGATTAAAGTGGCCTACGGCGACCACGACGCGTCGATAAAAACCGCCACAGCAGGTCCGGCTCCGGCCATCCATGAGGAGCTGGTAACAACCGAAAAGGAACTGAAAGCGACCAACGGAACGCTAGTAGCGGCGATTAACGACCTTCGCGCGTTCGGGACCGACGGTGTTGACGCAGCCGAGAAGGCCGCCTTGTCTACCAGGTCCCTCGGCATGGTGATCGTAGCCGTTATGATGCTGCTAACCTTAGGCACGGCCTTGATTTTCGGTTTGTACATTGCCAGCTCGATAAACAAGCCGTTGGCGGCCTTAGGCGCCCAGGCGACTATGATAAGCGATGGCGACATGACCGTCTACATTGAGAAAACCGGCAATGACGAGATCGGGCATCTCGAGGGCGTGTTGGGTGAGATGACTAAAAGGTTAAAGAAAATGATTAAGGACGAGTCGGAAACCCGAGACAGACTGGAAAGCCAGGTCAGCGAACTATCGACCTTAGCCGAGCAGGCCGCCCAAGGCGACCTTACCGTCACGGCTCCGGACTACGAGGGAGAGCTTGGTGTCTTGTCTAAGAGTTTCAATCAGATGACTTCAGGCTTGCGCCGCCTGGCGGAGAAGATGGCGGAGGTCATCAATCACTTGAGTTCGGCGTCCTCGGAGATAGAGGTAACGGCGCAGCAGCAGGCTTCCGGCTCCAACGAGCAGGCGGCCAGCGTTAGCGAAGTCACAGCGGCGATAAACGAGTTGGCTACAAACGCCAAAGAAGTAGCCAGAGCAGCCGAGAGCGTCAGCGAAGCTGCCAACGAAGCCCTGGACGGCGCGCAAAGCGGCGCCGAGTCGGTTGACGACGCCGCCTCAGGAATGGAAGAAGTTAAAGAGGTCACGTTCGGTAACGCCCAGAAGATCATGGCGCTTGAGGAGCGCAGCCAAGAAATCGGCAGCATCTTGGCCATTATCGACGACATCGCCGAGCAGACGAACCTCCTGGCCTTGAACGCGGCTATAGAGGCGGCCAGGGCGGGCGAAGCCGGCAAGGGCTTTGCCGTTGTCGCCCAAGAAATCAGGAATCTGGCCGAGGACGTAACCTCGTCCACCAAGGAAATTGCTGAAAAAATCAAGGAAATACAGACAGCAGTGAATTCCTCGGTCATGGCGACCGAGGAAAGTCAGAAACGCACCGAGGAAGAGGTTAAGGTAATCCGTGAGGCCGGCGACGGTTTGAAACGGATCGGCCAGTTGACTGAGAGAACGGCCGAACTGGCGATGCAGATCTCCGGGGCGGTTCAGCAGCAGAGGACGGCTAGCGAACAGGTTGTTCAGACCATGAGCGAAGTGAGTGAAGTCGCCAGGCAGTCGGCGCTGGGCAGCCAGGAGTCTGTTAAGTCGGCTCAAGATTTAGCTACTATGGCCGGCGACCTCAAGGATATGATCAGCGTCTTTAAGTTAGACTAACCCAAGACTTAGGGAAAGGGCCCGGAGTGGGAGAAAACAAAAAGGTCTTTCTAGCCATCGGAGGCGCGCCGGAGCTCGAAGCCCTGTCTCGCTTGATAAAAGGCGGACACGGTTTTTCGCTGGCCGGGACGGCCAAGGATCAAGCCGGCTTAGTCGATGAGATCATCAAGACCTGTCCCGACGCCGTTCTACTGGATCTGGACACGTTCGGACCCGACTCCGTCGCCGCGGTTAGAGACATCATGCGTCTTTGCCCGACGCCGGTTATTCTTATGAGCGGCAAGACCAAGAATGCGGCCCTGGCTTTTGAAGCCATTTCCGCCGGCGCGTTAACGGTTGTCAAAAAGCCGTCATATTTCGACCTGAAAGCCAACGCGGCCGCCGGCGCACCGCTTCTCAAAGCGATTAAAACCTACTCGGAAATCAAGGTCATCAGCCACGTGTACGGCGGAACCGGGGAACGGGAGCGCGGCCAGACAAGCAAAAACGGTTCGCGAAACCGGCTGGTTGCGATTGCCTCGTCAACTGGCGGGCCAATGGCCTTGAAAGCCGTTCTGACAGTCCTTCCAGCCACTTTCCCGGCGGGCATCGTCATCGCGCAACACATTACCCAAGGCTTTACGAAGGGTTTGGTGGACTGGTTGGCCGGGGCCGTGAAAATAAAGGTTAAGGAGCCTGTGAACGGCGAGATTATTCGACCAGGCATAGCTTATATCTCGCCGGACGGTTATCACATTTCGGTCGATAGGGGAGACAAAATCCTCTTGGACGATTCGGCGCCCATCAAAGGGCATCGGCCATCGTGCGATAAACTTTTAAAATCCGTCGCCCAGGTTTATGGCGATCGCGCCGTCGGCGTAATTTTAAGCGGTATGGGCAGTGATGGCGCGGAAGGATTGAAAGAGATCAGAAAAGCCGGCGGCTATACCATAGCTCAGGATGAAAAAACGTCAGTCGTGTTCGGGATGCCGAAAGTCGCCTTGGAAATTGGAGCCGTCAACCGCACCATCCCTTTAGACAGGATAGGCTGGGAGATTCTGAGGGAGTTTAAATGAGCGCCCCGGCTAATCCCTTAACAACCGACGAATTCACTCTGTTCAGGGATTTTATTCATGCCAACAGCGGCATCTATTTGGACGACTATAAGAAGGAAGCGCTCGAGGTAAGCTTGCGCGCGCTGATGCGCCCCCACGATTTAGACAGGTACGCGGATTATTACCGGCTTCTGGAGCGAGGCGAAGACGGGGACGAAGAGTTTAAGAAGCTGCTTGATCTGGTAACTGTCAACGAAACATGCTTTTTCAGAAATCCGGCGCAGTTTGAGGTTCTCAAGAGACATGTGCTTCCGGAAATAATCAATCGGAAACTGGCGGCCGGGGAAAAGTCGATCCGGGTCTGGAGCGCCGGTTGCTCAACCGGGGAAGAGGCCTATTCAGTCGCCATAACCCTCATGGAAGCGCTGCCCGATCCTAAATCTTGGCGTATTGATATTTTGGCCACGGATATCAGCCGGCAGGTTTTGGGCGACGCTCAGCAAGCCTGCTATGGCGCCCACGCGCTTAGGGAAATCCCGCCGGTAGTTCTTAGGAGGTATTTCAAAGCCCGCGGGGATGGGAAACAATGTCTGGACCCGGCGATTGTCGACATGGTGTCCTTTAACTACCACAACCTGGTTAAAGAGCCCTATCCTCTCCTTATTCTTGGCGGATGGGACATAATATTTTGCCGCAACGTAACCATCTATTTTAAGCTGGAGACGGTGCGAGCGGTTGTCGGGGGTTTTTATAACGCGCTGCGGGATGGCGGCTATTTGTTTATCGGGCACGCGGAATCCTTGTATAAGGTCAGCGATGACTTTATCCCGGTTCACCTCGGCCATGCCTACGTCTATAAAAAGGATCTCGCGGCCAGGGCGGCCTCTCCTGAAACCGGAGTCGCGCCGCTGATTATCGCGACTGAGAAAGACAAAGGTGCGGAGGCTAATGTGAAGACGCGGAAACTCGTTAAGCCGGCGCCGAGACACGAATTTCGGCGCGAGGAAGATAAGGAAGGCGTGTACGCGCGGGCATACGAGCACTTCGTCAGGGAAGAATTTGATGAAGCGGCCGCTCTGGCCGTTAAATTCGCCAAGGCGGATCCTGACAGCACGCAAGGCCACGTGCTCCTGGCGAACATCTATATAAATCAGGGGCGCAACGAAAGAGCCCTGAAAGAGGCGCGCACGGTTCTTATGTTGGAACCGACGTCGGCTAAAGGTCATTACCTCCTGGGTTTGATCAAGGAGCGCCAAGGCCGCGTTGACGACGCCGTCGCGGAGTATAAACAAGTCCTGCGTCTGGACAGCGGCTTTGCGCTAGCCCACATGAACCTGGCCGAGATCTACAAAGGTAAATATATGGCGGCGGAAGCGGAGCGGGAGTATAATAGCGCCATAGAGGCGCTAGGTCATTCGCCGCGGGGCGATTGGGCGGATTTTGCCGGCGGATTCTTAGGAGACGTTCTGGTTGAGGCCTGTAAAAGAAGCCTTGGCCAGCTGGCAGGCAACGATTGACGGGAGGAAGTATGGGCGACGGTAAAAAGATATTAATTGCCGACGACAGTCCGACGATTGTCGAGATTACCAAGGCGATGCTGAAGGAAGAGGGCTTTGACATCATTACCGCCAACAACGGCGCCGAGGCGCTGCAGAAGATCGGCGAAGAGAAGCCCGACCTGGTTCTGCTGGACGTAATGATGCCTGACATGGACGGCTATTCCGTGCTGCAGGCCTTAAGACGCGATTCTAAACCCGGCGACGAAGACTATGTTCACGTGATTATTATTACCAGCAAAGACAAGATGAGAGATCTCTTTGAGCTGGAAGGCGTCGACGGATTTTTGGTTAAACCATTCTTCCGCACGGAACTTTTAGATAAGATCGGGGAAGTCTTCGGAAAAGCCTAAGAGCTACGTCAAGCCGCGTAGAACGGGCTTGAAGAGGCGGTTTTAATCCCTTATACTATTGGTTTACGAGCGGGAGTGGCTCAGTGGTAGAGCATCACCTTGCCAAGGTGAGGGTCGCGGGTTCAAATCCCGTCTCCCGCTCCATTTTTATTTTAGGCCACGGTCAATCAGGCCTGAAATAAAAATGGAATGACGACATGTTGTGAACCCGCGACCGGTAGGGGGTTATCGTCGGGGGGAGAAGCTCCCCCCGGAGTCTATATTAAGGAAGGGGGAACTCACGGGGGAAACCGTTGGTTGCCCCCGTGAAGAGGGCAGACGGTTAGGCGGCTGCCCGAGGGAGCGCGGTTCAAATCCCGTCTCCCGCTCCATTTCTTTAGCTAAGAGCGAAGTGCGCAGAGCAGATCCTTGCGGTTCATACTATATGCTCTTAGCCCTCGGCTCTTTGCTGATGGGGCGAGGTACCCAAGTGGTTAAGGGGGCGGTCTGCAAAACCGCTATTCATCGGTTCGAATCCGATCCTCGCCTCCATTCCTCAAAATAGTGCGGCTGGCACTTGAAGCCGCCGCGTGGCAAGTCCCGGTCTTATCCATCGGAAGAACGCTCGATTTCCTTAAGCTGGGAAATCTTCGCTCCCTGTAAATCCTACGACCACTACAACGCTACGTAGCGTTGTAGTGGACCATGCTCGCTTTATGTTAATGGGGTCAGGCCCTATCGCATAAAGAGAAAGGGCCTGACCCCAGCTTCCCTCCGGAAACGCCCCCGTACTTCCTTTGTTTCGCGGAATGCGGCTCCACGCCCAGCCGTATCATAATTAAAGCTAATGAATTAGCCTCGTCATAAAGAGTTGGTTTCAGCGACATGCTTCAAAAGCTATCCCTCTCCCCCGAGAGGAGAGGGTCGGGTGAGAGGGATACGAACGAACACTCCAGCACTCCAAAGCGCTGGAGTGGTTTTCCACAGGCCACTACTTTGATTTTATGACCAGGATTTTGTGGGCGCCTTCTTACTTCTCGCAGTAGTACAGATCGGTAAGAGCGTAGTCGCTGCCCACCGGGCACTCTCCGCAAATACACCCCATGGAATCGATGTCGCAATCGGATTTGCCGCGGGCGCAGTAAAGCGTCTGGCCGCCTTTCTCCATACAACCGTTATAGGTCGGACAGCCGGGACAGATGCATCTTGCGGCGTTCTCCGCGGTGTCGGGTACTTTCATCTTGCCCTCCTTATTGAGACAACCTATTGTTTAATTAATTGAACTAAACGTAATTACAAAACGTCATAATTGCACATCAGGCGCATATACCCATTGTCCAATTAATTGGACAAACCCTCACGATACGACAGGGATGATTTTGAATAAATGACCCTTGGATTGCTTGCCGCCGTCGAACTCGCCGTGCAGGTCGGTAAAGTAAAGTCCGTCGGGGCCGAAGGCCAGGCCGCACGGCCCGGCCGGTCCTTCGCCTATATAGGTGGCAAACTCGTCGTAGCTCTTTAGGCCGTTACAATCGGCCGATAGACGCATCTTAATGATCTTCTTGCCTTTGCTGCCGGGACGCCCCATAACGTAGCTGCTGCCAAACAAGGCAACAAACAACTCGTTCTTGTACTCCGCGGGGAACTGTTCGTCCTGCATGAAATCAAGCGCCGTCGGCGCCTGGCAGAAATGCCACCACATCAGCGAGTTTTGCCTCATGGTCTTGGGCCAACCGTAATTAACACCGGCTTCGACACGAGCGACACGATCGTCGACGTGCGGTCCGTTGTCGGTTATGTAAAGACTGCGGTCGCTCCGGCGCCAAACGGCGCCAAACGGATTCCTGAACCCCTTGGCAAAAACCGGGCTGCCCGATTTCGGATTGTCGTCCGGGATCGACCCGTCCAACTCCAGCCGCAGTATCTTGCCGCGCAGGTCATTGTCGTCCTGGGCTGTGTTAGGGTCTATCATGCCGTCGCCGAAATTTACATATAATTTTCGGTCAAAACCGACCGTAACGGCCTGCACCTGGTGGGCGGCATGGACCGATGGGACGTCCTCTAAAATGACGGATGAGGAGTTCATCGAAAGGCCGTCGTTGGATTTTGTTCGGATTACCTTGGCCTTGAATTTATCTTTGTCTGTATAAAGCATGGATAGAAACAAATCGCCGGAGGACGGTTCGACGCATAATCCCGTCAGGCCGGATTCGCCGGTGCCGGGAAATTTATAGTCGGGGTCATAATTCAAGAGGCCGGCGGCGTAGGCAAAGACGGAGCCGTCATTTGTCATCACTTTTACCTGGCCGTAGAGTTCGTTGATGTAGAGCAGCGGATCTTTGGGGCCGGATTTAGGCTTGGGAACGAACGCAATGTTTGCCGGAAGATCCAGGCCCGATAAGACCGTCTCAACTGTGAATCCGGGAAATATCCACCAGTTGGATGAAGAATCTTTTGTCATAAGCGCCCCCATGTCTTTTTGCCAGTATATCATTGTCGGCGTATCCAAAACCCGTGATGAAGCGTTGTAAATGTTAGAGTAATCATATGAAAAACGACCTTCTGGCAGACCTGGCGCGACAGGCCAAAAAGAACGATAGAGAAGCTTTCGGACGAATCTACGACCAATGCGTAGACAGCGTCTACCGGTTCGTATTCTACCGGGTCGGCCGGAAGCAAGACGCGGAAGACATAACGGAGGATGTGTTCATAAACGCTTTCCAGGCCATAGGCCGTTATGAAGAAAGGGAAGACATTCCGTTCTCGGCCTGGCTATTCCGCATCGCCCAGAATAGGGTAAACGACCATTATCGCCGCCAGGCTAGAAGCCGGACGGTCAACATCGAGGACGAGCTTCTAGACGGGCTTAACGCGTCCCGCGAACCCGACCCGGCTGTCGCAGCGGACGCGAGACAAGAGGTCTGGGGCGCCTTAGGCGAACTAACCGACGAACAGCAGAATGTTATCATCCTCCGTTTCTTTGTCGGCCTGAAAATCAGTGAAATTGCCGGTTTTTTTGGCAGGAGTGAGACGTCGGTGAAGGCACTGCAACACCGAGCCCTGAAGTCGCTCAAGAGACTATTGGAGAAGGAATAATGAAAGATAAGAACAAGGATTACGAAGAATACAAAGAGTACGAGGATTACGAAGACCTCGCCAAAACGGTGGATGCGCTAAAAACCGCCGCGACGTCGCCGGTTGAGCCTGACCCCCGGTTCAAGGCGTCGGCTCGGGCGCGCGTTCTGGGTTCGCTGCCCGTTCATAAGAGAGTCGGTCTTCGCCTAGCCGCGGTTTTTGCCGCGTTCGCTTTGGCCCTCTCGGGAGTGGCCGCGGCGTCGTCAAACAGCTTGCCCGGGGACACCCTGTATCCGGTGAAACGAACTGTTGAACAAGGAAGAGTCTTTCTAGAGCGCAACGACGAAACGCGGGCGGAGATATACGCCGACCTGGCCGACAAGCGGCTTACCGAAACGGAGGCGCTGGTCAGGAACAAGCGGAATAAAAATGTTGACGCGACGCTGCAATTGATGGGCAGTGAGTATGACTTGGCCCAGGCTTCGATCAACAGGATCCCGCCGGAAAGACGGGAACGAATGTTGGCACGGCTTGAGAAGGCAAACGCCAGACAGATGCGAGTCTTACAGACTTACCTTAAGAATACGAACGTCCCGAGGGCGGTCGTTGTCAGGGCTTTGGCCAGGATAGAAAGAAATCGCGAAATGATCCGGGAGGTCAAGCAGAGTCTTAAGGCTCGCCCGTAACCTTTTCGCCGCCTCCGGCGTTTTATTTGACAGAGGGCAACTTGAATTCTGTCTAGAAGGGAGGTGGCAATCATGAAGAAAATGATGTTTAGAATCTTGGCGGTGGCCCTCATCGTCGCCTTTACCCTCCCTGCGGCGGCGTGCGGAGTTATAGACAAAGCGACCAGCGCTTTAACCGGGGGCCAGAAACAGGTGACGCGTCCCGCAAAAGACAAGCAGGCCGCGCGCGTAAAACCGCGCCCGCAAGCGCGGAAGCAGGCTGGTAAGCAGGGTTTGAAAGGCAAAGCCGGAAACCAGGTGCAGCGCGTCAAGCAGCGGATAGTGCGTTTGGAGAAGGTCAAAGCCGCTATCGAGAAAGACGGTAAGACCGCGGAGCCGATCTACAAGAAAGTCTGCGACCGTTTGGAGCGGCTGAAGGCCAAGCCTGGTAAACAGCCAGCTCAGGGTAAAAAGTAAGTAACGAACCTGGTTACAAAACTAGTAAAAGACCGGTGGTTTACCCCACCGGTCTTTGCTAATATAAGGGCTACTAGCGAAAGGGAGACCGTGAACGAGTTTTCCATTCTGTTCGGCGGAAAAGCGGGAGACGGCATAGACCGGGCCAGTCTTGTCGTCGCAAAGTTGTTCAAGCGACTCGGGTACTTTATTTATGTCTACCGCGAATATCCCTCTTTAATCCGCGGCGGCCACACATTCTCCATTGTCCGCGCCTCCAAGGACAAAATCTTTGCCCATTTTGACGAGGTAGACGTCGTTCTGGCGATGAACCAGGAGACGGCCGACCTGCATTCCGGAAGGATGAAACCTGGAGCCGTCTTGGCGTTTGATCCTGATATGATCGCCGGCATCATCAAAGAGGAGGACGCGCCTCCGGTTACGGCGAATTCCGTCATGATCGGCATAATGGCCAAGACGCTGGGGATAGACTGGGTGATTGTTGAGGAGGTCTTTCGCGCCGAAATGACGAAAGCCGTGGATAAGAATCTGGCCGTCGCCCGGAGAGGTTACGACCAGGCTGAGACCAAGCTCGCGATGCGGGATCTGAAACGAACCGTTCCGCCGGTGGCTACCGGGAACGAGGCCATGGGTTTAGGTCTCGTCAAAGGCGGCCTGGACGCTTATTTCGCTTATCCGATGACGCCTATGTCTACCTTGCTGCATTTCCTGGCTGGTCATGCGGATGAGTTTAGCCTGAAGGTTATCCACCCGGAAAGCGAGATCGGGGTTATCCTGATGGCTTTGGGCGCCTCATATACCGGCCAAAGGGTTGCCATCGGCACGTCAGGCGGCGGTTTTTGCCTGATGACTGAGGGATATAGTCTAGCTGGGATGGCCGAATTGCCGATCGTTGTCGCGCTCGGTCAGCGTCCCGGCCCGTCGACCGGGCTGCCCACATATTCCTCCCAGAGCGAATTGCATTTCGCCATGAACGCGGGCCAAGGTGAGTTCGCCAGGCCCGTTATAGCGCCCGGCGACCCCGAGGAATGTTATTACTGGGCTCAGGTCGCGTTGGATGTGGCGGAAAAATACCGGACGCCGGTCATCCTCCTGACTGATAAGAACCTTGGCGAAGGCGCGTTCAGCTTTGACGAGGCGGGCGCGGGAACCGTTAAGATGGCGGCGCCGACAATCCGGGACGCGGCTAAGGTCTTTAAAGTAAACGGTTACGAGCACGACGAGAACGGCATAACCACGGAGGATTCCGACGTAACCATAAGAATGCAGGATAAGCGTCTGGCTAAAATTCCGGCTATAGCTAAGGAATTTACAAAGTACCGCCAGGTCGGCGTCTCTGGGGACGCGAAAGCCAAAAACGCTGTCTTGTGCTGGGGCTCGAACAAGGGCGTGGTAACGGAAGCGGCCGTTCCGCTAGGACTCAGGATTATCCAGCCGATCGTGATGTCGCCGTTTCCCGTCGAAGAATATAGGAAAACGCTGGCTGGTGTGGCCAAAATAGTCGCGGTCGAGAATAACGCGACCGGCCAGTTGGTCAGCCTGATCAACCGGTACGGATTCGACGTCGACGCCAATATCCGCAAGTACGACGGGCGCGCTTTCAGCGTCGGGGAACTACGCGGCGAGTTGGAGAAAGTCGTTAAGGGGTGGACGAAATGATCTTGCCAAAGGATCTCGGCACTTACGCGGAAAACACCTGGTGTCCGGGCTGCGGAAATTTCGCCATTCTGAACGCGGCCAAATCCGTGCTAGCTGACCTGGGGAACGAAAAGGGCTCCCTGGACAAGACGGTTCTTGTCTCCGGTATAGGCTGTCACGCCAAGATAGTCGACTATATCAACGTAAACAGTTTCTATTCCATCCACGGACGCGCGACGCCCGCCGCGGAGGGTATAAAGATCGCCGACCCCGGCTTGACGGTGGTCGGTTTTGCCGGCGACGGCGACGCTTACGGAGAGGGCCTGGAGCACCTGTTGTTCGCCGCCAAACGCAATATCGATATTACGATGATAATCCACAATAACCGTGTCTACGGCCTGACCACCGGCCAGTATACACCGACGTCTCCGCTTGGCTTTAAGGGCCGTTCGACTCCCAAGGGGTCGGTCGAGATGCCGTTCAATCCGCTGGAGCTATTGCTGGCCTCCGGAGCGACTTATGTCGCCCGGGGTTATTCGCACGGCATCGACATGTTGAAGAAGATTTTCAAGGAAGCCATCTTGCACAAGGGTTTTGCGGTTGTGGACGTTTTGCAGGTGTGTGTAACGTTCTTTAACCAGTATGAATATTACACCGACCGGGTTTACGAATTGACAGATCACGACGCGGGCAACTATGAAGAGGCGATTCACAAGGCGAGGGAGTGGGACTATAACAGCGATGCGCCGATAGCCTTGGGCGTCTTCTACCAAAAGGATAAAACGGTCTTCAAAGGAGCGTGAGACTAATGGATAAGTATCGGTGCACGGTCTGCGGTTATATCTATGATCCCGCGATGGGAGACCCCGATAGCGGCATAAACCCGGGAACGGCGTTCCCGGACGTCCCGAACGATTGGATTTGTCCCGAATGCGGCGCCCCGAAGAGCGCCTTTGAAAAAGTGACGTAAGGGGGATTGGCCATGGCGGTCAGGCAGGTTAAGGAAAACATCTGGTCGGTCGGCGCTATCGACTGGAACCGGCGTTTATTTGACGAACTCATCCCGTTGCCTCACGGCACAACCTATAATTCCTACCTGGTTAAAGGAAGCGCCAAAACGGCTCTTTTCGATACCGTCGATCCGACCAAACGCGACGAGCTGTTCGCGAACCTGGCCGAGTTGAAGGTAAAGGACGTCGATTATATCATCGCGCACCACGGCGAACAGGATCATTCGGGCAGCTTGCCGGACGCAGTCGCCGCTTTTCCGAAAGCGACGATAGTCTGCAGTACGAAGGCGAAACCCATCCTTATGGATCTTTTGCCTTTGCCTGAAGAGCGGTTCATGACGGTCGCCGACGGAGACACCCTCGACCTCGGCGGCAAAACCGTCCGGTTCATTATGACGCCCTGGGTACACTGGCCGGAAACCATGGTCAGCTATCTGGAGGAGGACAAGATACTGATATCGTGCGACTTTTTCGGTTCGCATTACGCGACGAGCGACTTGATTGCGCAGCTGCATACAGGCGTTTTCCACGCGGCCAGGACGTATTACGCCGAGATCATGATGCCGTTTCGCGGACAGATAATCCGTAACTTAGAGAAGCTCAAGGACCTGGATATCAAATTGATCGCGCCCAGCCACGGTCCTATTTACGGCGAACCGGAAAAGATAATGCAGGCTTACGCGGAATGGGCGTCGGATGACGTTAAAAACACCGTCGTCATCCCGTATGTTTCTATGCATGGCACCACCCAGGCGATGGTGGACCGGTTAATCAAGGCCCTAATGGATAGAGGCGTCGCCGTTAAGCCGTTTATGTTGAGCCGGGCGGATACCGGAGAACTCGCTTCGGCGATGATTGACGCGGCCACAGTGGTTATCGGATGTCCCACGGTTTTGGCCGGTCCGCACCCGCTGGCGGTCTATGCGGCGACATTGACCGCGGCCCTAAAGCCCAAGACCAGATTCGTCTCCATTGTCGGGTCGTACAGCTGGGGCGGCAAGACAGTTGAGACGCTCGCCAATATCCTATCGGGGTTACCGGTAGAGGTAATCGAGCCTGTCTACGTCAAGGGCTATCCAAAACCTGAAGATATGGCCAGAATCGACGCTTTGGCCGACGCGATCGCGGCCAAGCACAAGACTCTGTAGCAAGTTCTTACGGTTATTTCAGGGAAGCCGCCAGCTCGGCGCCCCATTGGCGCGCGCGTTCCAGTTCACCGTCTTTTAGCGGGCCGTACTTTCCGGTGACGATAAACTTTTCCGGCTTCCCGGCGGCGGTATAACCCGCGCTCTCCAGTTTCTTTAAGATTGCCTTGGCGGCGCTTCCGGGCGACCACCAGATGCGCGTCTCGAACGCGGCCGCGCGGCCTTGTCCCTTGGGCAACGCATCAAGCCAGGAGCGGATCGGGGGATGGGATAAATCCGGCGGATGGGCGCCGCCGCCCTCTGTCCTTTCGATATTATCGCGGATCTTAACTGTGGGCAGGGAGAAAGCTATAAGAGGGGAGCCAACCACGAGCAAATCGGCGTCTGTAATGGCCTCGGCGGTCGCCTGATCGGTCGTCAGCGCTTTTGCTTCCGGCCCGATACTTTCGGCTATCGCCTTGCCGACAGCGGCCGTATTTCCCCATAAAGATTCGTACACAACAACGGCTTTCATGCCCAGCTCCTTTATATTCGTATACCCCCAAGCCCAGCCTATCAAAACCGCATTTCGTAAGCTAGACTATAGTCGTCTAAGTAAGTTTGGGACCTTAAAGGGGGAGGAATGAAATCAAGAAGGATTAACCTGGTTGTGATAGCGGCGCTGTTGATTGGTTTGATCATGGTCCTTGTCGGTGCGACGGGTTGCTCAAACGGCACAACCACGACAAAAACAACCGAGAAAAAAGTAGTCAAGCCGGCCGAGCCTCTAACGGCCGAAATCAAGGTGGACAAGACGACCGTCAAGGCCGGCGAGTCGCTGAAATATACCCTGCTCATAAAGAATAATACCGATAAGCCGATGGAGGGCCTGAAGCTTAAGTTCGCGAATCCAAACGGCCTGGATACTCAAATGAGCCAGGAGGGCGGGTCTCAACCGGCCTTTGACGAAGCGACGAGCACCTGGATTTGGGACGCCGGAACCGTCAATCCCAAAGGGAGCTACTGGATAACGATTACCATGCAAATGATTCCGGGAGCGCCGTCAGGCGCCAGCATCAGCGCCCAGTTTACCGTCGAGGGCGGTGGCTTGACCTCTCCTGTCAGTTCAAACACCGCGGCAACAACTATATCTTAGACGCCCGCCCTGCGTCCATAGTCCTCGAATGCCTTATACTATAGTTGGCTTAAGCTTAGAAATAACGACCGGCCTAAGTGTTGGTGAAGACTACGGTCGAACTATTGTGGGGATGGCTTCTCGTCATCAGAACGTTAGGAAAGGCCCGGGGTACGAATAAATGTTTAAATTTCAATGGGTTTAAGCTTCATTGTAAAAATCAGAATCATTTTTCTTGGCATTCTGTTACTTATTTTATTTGCCTATCTTCCCTGGCTTTTCCTTGTAATCCTAATATTCAACTTTCTACTTAATATCGGATCGCAATCACTGCATTTTGTAGCCGCTGTTTTGCCTAAAGCCAAGATTGTAAAGGTCCCTTCTGTTGAGACGCCTTTTGTTTCTATTCATGTTCCGTGCTACAACGAGCCCCCCGAGATCCTTAAGAACACCTTGAGATCTCTGGCAAATTTGGACTATCAGAAGTATCAGGTCATTGTAATTGACACTAATACAAAAGATAAGACGGTTTGGCAGCCGGTTGAAGAATACTGTGAGCTTCTTGGCGAGAAGTTCAGATTTTACCATGTGGACAAACTAGACGGGTTCAAAGCCGGAGCCTTGAACTATATCAAAGCAATGGTCAACCCCATGGCGGAATATGAAGCCGTGGTAGATGCGGATTATGAGGTAAAATCGGAGTTCGTTCAAGAAGCATTGGGGTACTTCAGTGACGAAAAGATTGCCTTTGTCCAATTTCCTCAGGCCTATTTCAACGTTTTTAAAAAGAACCGACCTATTTCTCTTGAATATCAATTCTTCTTTTTGTGCTTTATGAATATGGCTAATATTTTAAACTGTGTTAGTTCTACCGGCACGATAACCTTCTACAAAATTGAACCGATGAAAGAAGTTGGGATTTGGAACGAAAAATGTATTACCGAAGACGCTGAACTCGGGCTCAGAATTAATAGGTTTGGCTATAAAGGAATATTCGTTAACAAGGTTTTAGCGCGAGGATTGATACCTTATGATCTTGAGGCCTTTAAGAAACAAAAGTCGCGTTGGTGTTCTGGTAATGCTCAGATCCTAAGAAACAATCTAAAAGATATGATCATCAACGCGAAAGAAATGACTATTCTTCAGAAGATAGGTTTTTTCACACAGCTTACAGCTTGGATTAATTTTCTCCTATTGCCGATACTGACTCTTGTGGCAATCTTCTTTTATGAAAAATATGCGGTTCCAGCCTCGAGCCATTTGGTTTATGACCTTATATATCTGACCGCGGCAACGACTCTTTTAACATATTCATTGCTGAAGTTACTGTCGTTTTTGTTTGTTTTTAAAGGACAAGGCAAGCTTATCAATAGTATTCGTGCCTATTTCGTGCATATCGGAATGAGCTGGCTCTATGCAGTAGCCTGGTTGGAAGGGATTCTTAGTAAATCTATGTCTTTCCAAAGGACAAACAAATTCATCTTGCCCACTATGCCAAACCTACTTAAGAATACTATATGTGAATTTATCCTCGGGCTCTTAGCGCTCTTCATATCTGTCCAGTATCTTATTGCCAGTAATTTCATATCCTCATTGGTATATTTCTGGCTATTTATCGTTCTGTTTTCTGTATATTATGTTCATCTAAAAATTAAACCAACCAAACTCTACTCAAAATCACTGATTGCTGATTTTGCCAAGGAAGGTCTGTGATATGAGGATTGCTCAAATTGCCCCGTTGTGGAAAACAGTGCCGCCACAAAAATACGGAGGCGTTGAGGTCGCGGTCAGTAATATAACTGAGGGCCTAATCAAAAAAGGTCACGATGTCACACTCTTTGCTTGCGGGGGATCAAAAACAAAGGGCAAATTGATAGAGGTTATTCAAGAACCGCTATATAAACTGACTGGCGGTTTTTCCTGGGACGCTATATCTCCATACGAATTTCTGATGTACTATGCCTTAGCCGAAAAGATAAGAAATCGAGAATTTGATCTGATACATAATCATCTCGGGTTTCAGTTGCTTTCTTTTTCTCCGCTAATAGACATACCCATAGTAACAACCATGCATAGTAGTCTAGAACCTGATTATCCTTATCTGGCGGAGAGATTTAAGGATCAAGATTTTGTTTCAATCAGTAATGCCCAAAGGGAGCTGGCGCCACATCTGAACTATGTTGAAACCATATACCACGGCTTGCAGAATTCAGAATATGAACCCAGATTATCAGGAGACAGCGATTATTATCTTTTCCTGGGCTCATCAACTAGAAACAAAGGAGTAGACATAGCCGTTAGGGCGGCCAAAGAACTCGGAATAAGACTGTTTTTAGCGGGAGAATTCAGGGAAACAGAGAAAGATTTCTATGAGAAAGAGGTAAATCCCTATATCGATGGCAAGCAAATAAAAGTATTGGGTGAAGTCACAACAAAGGAGAAAAACAGATTATTGAGGGGCGCCAAGGCACTGCTGTTCCCTAGCCAGTGGAAAGAAGCTTTTGGCTTGGTTATCATAGAAGCTTTGACTCACGGAACCCCCGTAGTGGCCTATGGTAATGGCGCTGTTCCTGAAATAATAATCGAAGGAAAAACAGGCTACATAGTAGACAACTATGAGGATTTCAAATCCAAGATATTGGAGGTCGGAGGATTATCTAGAGAGTCCTGCAGGAAAGAAGCAGAAGTAAGGTTCGATATTTCAGTTGTGGTAGATAACCACATTGGCTTGTTTGAAAAGTTAGTGAAAGGAAAGAAGTGAGCCAGAAAAAACTAAAGGTAGCAGAGGTCGCTCCCGTGATGGTAGAGATACCGCCAGAAAGATATGGGGGTATAGAAAGTATCGTCAATGATCTTTCCCAAGGGTTGTCGGATATGGGCCACAAAGTTACGGTGTTTGGAGCCGGCGGGTCCAAGATAGCCGGGAAGAACATTCAACTAGTTCCATGTTCGCCCTGGCCAACTACAAAGGACCTAACGAAGAACCGAGAGTATGAGCTGGCAGAATTGCATACGGTAATTGACAGACAACATGATTTTGATTTGATTCATTTCCATTACGAACCCCTGATCGGTAGAATCTTGGAGAACGGCAAGGAAACTAATCTTTTTTCAGAGATAGTTGTTCCCAAGGTACACACATTCCATAACACCACCTATATAGACGCTAATATCGAGTATTACCGCTCACATCAGGATACGCTAGATGCAGAATATGTTTTTATCAGCAAAGACCATCGCGCCCCGTTATCTTTCTTAGCTAATTCAACTGTCATATATAACGGAATCCACCCAGAATACCTTACGTATAACGATGTCCCAGAGGACTACCTACTTTTTGCCGGAAGACTTACAAAAGTAAAAGGGATTATTGAGGCAATACAAGTGGCCAAGATGGTGGGAAAGAAATTGATAATATTCGGCAAGGTAGACAGTACAGATATCGGGTTCTATGAAAAAGAGGTAAAACCCCTGATAGACGGCAACCAGATAGTATATCTAGGCGAGGTAAGCGCGGAGGAAAAAATCAATTACTATAGTAACGCCAAATGTCTACTGTTCCCTATTTCCTGGCATGAACCATTCGGCTTGGTGCTCGTCGAAGCAATGGCTTGCGGAACCCCGGTTATTGGGTTCAACATCGGCTCTGTCAGCGAGATTATAGAGGATGGCAAAACCGGCTACGTTGTCTCCACTGTTCAAGAAATGGCTCAAAAAGTTAATGATATTCAAAAAATAAAGCGCAAGGATTGTAGAGAAAAGGTTGAGAGAATGTTTAGTACAGAGAGAATGGTTGAGCAATACGAAAAGCTCTATTTGGAGCGGGTCGGAAAGCCCTGACCCCAATTAAGAAAGGTTTTTTATTTATGAATGAGCATTTGATTAAGGAATTCGTCCAGGAAACCCTCGGTTGTGGCTGCCCTGAGGAAGTTTTCAACCAGATCGAACACATGAAAGGCGAACCTATCGAAGGTGGGTTAATATTGCGCGATAGGATTGTGATTGGGAGGCGCCTGCTAGTATATATATATGAAGATACCGATGGAGAAGATGTTCAAGAAAGCGTCATAAGAACACTGCTAACAGCAGGAGTTCACGAAAGGAACAAAAACAGCTTCAACCGATATAGGCTTGTTTTGCTTACTCAGACGCCAGAGGACAACAAAGGACTTTCAGACAGGACGGCACGGGTGATAGCAGAGTTCGACGACAGGACGTTCGCGCATATCATAGCCAGCGATTCAATCTCTTTCTAAGTGACCTGCCAGCCGTAGCTACACGAGCGAAGGGCGTGGCCTAAGCCGACAGCGAGGCCAAGGGGCAGCCAAGGGGTCACGTCTTGTATCTTAACGTCGGGTTGATTTGACCAGCATGATTCATTTCTATCTTCACAAACTAATGAAATTTTGATAGGCTATTCGCATGGTTCGTCCTCTTCGCTTGGAGTATCCAGGTGCCGTATATCACGTCATGAGCCGCGGCGACGCTCGCAAGTCGATTACCCGTTCCCAAAAAGATAAGCGTCTGTTCCTCGATGTTCTGGCCGAGGCGCACGAAAAGTACAACCTCTTGATCCACGGCTATTGCCTTATGACGAACCACTATCACTTATTAATCGAAACGCCCGACGGCAACCTGTCTGATGCTATGCGGCACGTAAACGGAGTCTATACTCAGCGTTCCAATGCCCGCAATAAAACGGTAGGACATATATTCCAAGGAAGGTACAAGGCTATTCTGGTTGATAAGGATGAATACCTGCTTTGCCTTTGCCGCTATATCGAGCTCAATCCGGTTCGCGCCGGGTTGGTCGAGAGTCCTGGAGATTGGAAATGGAGCAGTTTTCGGCAGATAGCGGGGATAGCGGAGAAGGGCGAGGAGTTTCTTCAAACAGATTGGATGTTGTCGCAATTCGGGAAATCGAAGAAAGTGGCGCGGGAGAGGTATATGGAGTATGTAAAGTCGAGCGAGGCGGCGGCCGATAGGCCGTTTGAGAACGTGGTGAGCGGAGCTATCCTTGGTCGTGCTGAATTCGTTAGACAGTTCGATGAACCTATATGGGAAAAGGACGAGATTGTGGAGATCAGACGTAAGCATAGACACATAAATCGGCCGCCTCTTTCGGCTTTGCTGCCGACCGAACCGGATTACGAGCTGAATAATCGAAACAAGAAGATATATGAAGCGGTATTCGACTATGGATATAGGCAGAAAGAAATAGCTGAATACCTTGGGATGCATTATGCTTCTGTCAGTAGGATCCTGAAAGATATCGGGGGCATGTTAAGATACAAGACGTGACCCCCCTGGACTGGACTGGGAAGCCTGACCCTCTTATTCTTTCTTGTCAGGTCGATCAGGGTGACCGGTTTCTGTCTTTTTGCTAACGGTGATAGTCACCGTCGAACCCCTCTTCGCTGTATCGCCAGCCGCCGGATTCTGTTTCATCACGTGGTCTTTGGCGATCGTGTCGCTGAAGTCGTCGAACCGGCTGACCTTGAAGCCAGCGTTTTCTAGAATGCTCGTGGCGGCGTCAACAGTATTGTTGAAGACGTCGGGAACTTCAACGCCTTCGATGCCGTTGCTGACTGTAATATCAACACTGCCGCCCTTATCCATCTTGGTGCCGGCCTTTGGCGATTGGGAAATAATTTGGCTCTCGGCTACCGTATCGCTATAATTCTGAGAGACGTTGCCTAGGGCCAGACCCGCCGATTTCAGCATAGTCTCAGCCTCGGTTTGGGTTTTTCCCGTCAGGTCCGGCGCGTTCCCCGTCTCCAAACCTTTGCTCATAGTAACGTTAATCGTGGCGCCTTTCTTGGTTTTTTCACCAGCCGCCGGCAATTGGCTAACCACCCGGCCGGGGGCCACGGTATCGTTAAAGACTTCCTTCTCGACAATGAGTTTCAGGCCGGCCGCTTCGGCGGCGCTTTGCGCTTGGATAAGCGTTTTGCCCTGCAGGTCAGGTACGGCGACCGATGGTCCGCTGAGCAGAGTGTAAACCAAAGCGGCGCCCCCCAAGATCAATAAAGCGACGACAGCGATGACAGCGATGATAGCGGCAATCAAGCCCTTCTTTGGTTTACGCGCCGGTCGCGCAGCCGGAGGAGATGTTTGAGCGGTCATTGTCTTGGTCATATCGGATGGATTACCGTTTGCCGGGACCGCGCCAATGACCTTGACCGGCAGACTCTCGACGACGCGTTTCAGGTCGTCGCCCAGCGCCTCGGCCGACCGGTAGCGGTCCACCGGGTTCTTGGCCATCGCCTTGAGCGTAACCGCTTCCAGACTCTCTGGCACCGCGGCGAACACGCGGCGCGGCGGCAACGGGGTATCGTTGATGTGTTTCAGGGCGACCGCAATCGGGTTTTCGCCGCGGAAGGGCAGCTCACCCGTGGCCATTTCGTAAATAACTACACCCAAGGAATAGATGTCCGTCGTCGGTCCGACCACGCCGCCCTGTGCTTGTTCGGGTGAGACGTAATGCGCGGTTCCCAAGACGGCGCCCGTCCGAGTCATCGTGCTGGTCGAGCCGGCTCGGGCGATACCGAAATCCGTCACTTTTATCTCACCGGTGTCGGTAATGATGACGTTCTGTGGTTTTATGTCTCGGTGAATGATTTCATGTTGGTGCGCGAACTCCATCGCCTTGGCGATATGCATAGCGATGTGAACGACCTTTTCGGTCAGCAAAGGCGCGTCTTTTTGAATCAGTTTTTTTAAGGTCACGCCCTGGACGTACTCCATGACGATGAAATAGACGCCGTTTTCCTCGCCGACGTCGTGAATGCTGACGATGTTGGGGTGGTTGAGCTTGGCCGCCGCCCGCGCCTCGCGCCGGAAACGCTCCAAGAAGCCTTCGTCGGAGGCGAAATGTTTGTGCAGGATCTTAAGCGCGACGATCCGCCCGAGCTCCAGATCTTCGGCCCTGTAGACGTCGGCCATGCCGCCGCCGCCGATTTTCTCGATAACCTTATAGCGTTTGTTGAAAATCGTGTCGTTCAAGAATCCTCCTTATAGCCAGTAGTATATACATAAGGAGTAAGGCCTTGAGGGGAGGGAATTAAAGGGAGGGTGGATTCTAGCGTGAGGATACCGCTTGCAGAAACAAAAACCAAAAGGTTGAATAGCAAACCCCGACCCCTTTTACCTGCTGCCTCCTTAGGCTAATACACGGGGAGGGAACTGGAAAGCCGGCATTAATTAACCGGCATTGTGCCTTGTTGTGTCGTTTTCTCCGTAGCGCTCTGAATGGTCAAAATTTGTTCATTCACCTGAGTGCCGAGATCGGTCAATGCTTTCATTATTGCCACGGTATCCGCCGTACCGACCAAGTATTTTTCATACCATGTCTGTTCTTCCTTCATAAGAGCAACTAACTTGTCGCATTCGGCCAGTAACGCTTCTGTGTCTTTTGTTGTTTCGTCGGCCTTATCGACGTAGGCTTCCTTGGGGTTAGCGCCCTCATTGATCTGCATGGCCGCCTTAAGGTCGGATACGATTGTCTTACGATCGTCATTTAATGATTTCATATCTTGAAGAGCCTTTTCCAAGCTTGCCATATCTTTGGAGAGCTCGGTTGCCTTTTGCGACACAGTTGTCTTGTCTCCATCAACCAAGGCAAGGGTTAAATCGGTGCGTAAAACCCCCACATCCCCTAAGCTGTTCCCGAAATCCGCCTTAGCCTGGTCGTATTCAGGAACCGTCGAGTTCCAAAGTCTCGCCGCGCTGTAATATGCTTTCTTTTCCGCTTGCACCTGTTGTTCCTCAAGGTACGCCGGGATTCCGATAGCCGCGCCTATGGCGGCAACTATCAAACAGAAAAGCAGAAAGACAACCACGCACCCGATGAGAATTACTTTGCCTTTTTTCTCCATATCAATCGCCTCCCAACGATGGTGGGTGATGAAGGATTTGAACCTTCGACCTCTTCCGTGTCAGTTAGCTCAGGCCACTATTCGTGTTACTAGCCGGTTACACCCATTAACTCTCACCTGCGGAAATTCCTAAACTGTTTCTTTAAGTTTGTAACGGTTTTGGCCGTTTTTCAGAATTTTGTTGGCAAATTGCTGTCAAAAGGAGAGTGTTACAAATGGGACGGAAACCCAGATTAAATAAGTACGGAAACAGCGCGCTCGAGTACTTCGAGAACCAACTGCTCCCGATCGACAGGGACATCTGGAATCTCGCTATTTTGACGGGCCGGTTCTCTTCGCACAACGCGCACCGGCTCCTCAAGGACGGCGCAAGCCCAGCGACCGTCGAGCGACACTTGAAGAAACTCTATGACGATGGGATGCTGCTCAGGTACAGGCCGCCGCGAGACAGAAAAGAAGGAACACATCCGTTTGTCTATCAACTCAGCCCGAAAGGCACGAGAACCATGGAAAAAGCGGATTGGCTCGTTGATTTCCGGCAGCACTTGAAGAAGATGCCCACAGGCAATACGACTCATCTTATACATAGACTCGCCGCCAACGATGCGGTGATCGAGTTCTTGCGTCTCGAATGTTCAAAAGAGCGGCCTAACGGTTTCCGACGGGGGTATTTTGATATATGGATCGCTCAAGACGCCGCGGAGACGGTTCACCTGAATCTCTTGGAAGACGAATACGCCGACCGCATGGTGCTCCGGCCGGACGCTCGAATGGATGTCCGGCTTGGTGACCCCTCTGAGCGCGTGCCGATCTACCTAGAAGTCGACAGGGGGACCGAAAAGCTCGGGCAGATCCGCCGGCAGATAGACTACTACATCGCCGCATATCTTTCCGACCAGTGGTTTTTCAAGAAGCACGAGTTCCCTTTGGTCTGCTGGATATTCGAGAAGGAGAAAAGAGCGGAAGAGGCGGCAGACCTGATGGATTGGGTCATGAAGGATTTCCGGGACCCTAAGATAAGGAGTTCTTTGCACGGTTGGACCGAGGTGGAGACCGACTTCAAGCTTCACTATTTTACGACTTGCATCACGACCAAGGCGGCTTTCTATGGAGTGCGATCGATTGCGGGGGACAGGATATGGCGTACAAACCATAACCCCGAGCGGTTCTCGCTGGAAGAAATCGCGACGATAAGGCTTGAGGCGATAATAGAACAAGAAAAAGAGAAGCGCCTACACGAGCTCAACACGCGGCGCCAGCGTCAAGAGAGACAACCAGCTTGAAAGCATTTTCTTTATAGTTTGCGCCATGATAGTCACCCCATACATTGACTATCATAACAAAGACTATAAATATGGAATTTGAAGAAGAGAAGAGCCAACGCGAGCTCTTTCTGCGACGAATGTAATCGTCGGTTTTGCAATAAACCGTCGATTATAATCGACGGTTAGCAAGTGTTACGTAAAGTCACCAGATATTAAATAGTGGCGACTTTCCGCAACATGACGACTCTCCAGTCCTTGAATTTACTGAGATACTCTGTATAATTGATAGTGGATATTAACGCAGAATTGATAGCCTATATTTACACACTTTTGATAGTGAATATCAACTCCTATTGCTAAAGGTTGCGCATGAGAACATACAAACTAAGAGAACGAGCCCTTAAAGCGTGGGCTGACAATTTAAAAAGAGGAAATATTGTCGCAACTAAGGATAATATTCCCGATCGCGCGGTTCGGGAGCTGCTCAAACGTGAAAAGCTTCTGTTTCCGGTTATAAGCGGACACTTTATTCTTAAGAAACCGGAAGATGAGCCGGAGCAGTTATTTCTCTTGCTCTACTGGCAAATCATTGAAAGATTTCTTGATCGGTACAAGCCCTGGTCGATAAGGGCCGAATCCGCACTTGAGATTTTGGTCGGAAACGAACAGGACCAGAAACACCTACTTGTTCGGTCCGCTAAACCAATAAACAGGACATTTGTGCTACCGTTCGGGTTTAAGGTTTTGGTCGTTGAAGACAAGGACTTTGATTCTCGATTGACCAAATCGGTTGATGTGGTCGGTCGCAAGCTATCTGTAGACGTACCGGAGAGGGTGCTCACAGACGCTGTTTCTCGGAAGGTGGAAGTCCCGTCTGCTTATATGAGTTTTATCCGAGGAACAAAGTTCAATGTTCGAATCATCGAAGCGCTCTATTTAACAAGACCTCAGCCGATCGTTTTGAACCGCGTTATCAATATTGCCGAAGAGTCTGGACGAGGTGACTTAGCGTCGGCTCTTGAGAAGATCATTAGAACTAATACCATATATCGTACGAGTAGGAAGAATAAGACCAAAGAGCCTACGGCGTCAATTAAGGAACCCGAGCTTATCGCTCCGTGGGTTTCCCAGCAAGAAGAGCACATACAGGTCTTTGAAAAGCGCCTTGAAACGACCTTTCCTGGCGAAATCCAGGAGCTGCCAAAGAGGACTCTTGATGAATTGGTTAAGACTGCCGTGGAGCACAAGCGATACGACATCTACCATTCGACTACGCTCGAAGGCTACCAGATAACTCCCGAAGATGTGGATGCCGTTATCTTCGGCAAGGTTCCATTTAAGGTGAAGGATACGGACAAGCACATCAAAGAGATAGAAAATCGTATGGCGATCTTAGGTTATGCTGAAGCTTTTGATTTTATCATCGGCAAGGTCAAGAATGATTTCGGGAGAGCAAGAGTTTCTCAAGAATTGGTACAGGACACACACTATCAGCTATTCAAACCTTCTGCCGACAGCGGCATTGTGAAACCGGTTGACCTTGCGATTTATCGGAACGCTCCGGCGTTTATCCGTGGAACCAGTTACGTTCCTCCGGCTCAAAGCAAATTGCTTGATCTTATGGAAAGTTATGAGCAATCCATTAACTCAATTGACAGCGATGTCATAAGAGCAATTCTTGCGCATTACTTCTTTGTGGCAATCCATCCTTATGCAGACGGCAACGGAAGAACAGCACGACTTTTGATGAACTACGTATTACTGACATCCGGATACGAATGGATGACTATTAGAGCTGAGCAACGTGAGCGATACTTCAAAGCGCTTAACGAAGGCCATCTGAATAACGATATTCTGCCATTTGGCAAGTTCATATTGTCGTTAATGAAAGAGGGATAAGCAGCCGAATCATTCGTTTGCCATTCTCCAACGCTCGACCAAATCATCAAAAACGACCTCGGAAGCATCGAAGTATTCAAGGTCGATCACGTCGCCAAGCCACTCGATCATCTCTTCATATTCTTCGTGTTGGGGGTTATTGAGTATTTCCAAGAGGCGCTCATAACCGGGAATACTGCCGCAGTCCTCCGGGGGACAAGCTCGTTTACCCGCGAGGCAGACAGGATATACGACACCGGCTTCGCGTGGCAGGGCTCCCTCGAAGACGATTGTGTGTCGCCAGCCATCGCCAAAGTCATACTCGTAATGGGCGCGCGTTCGCGTAATGTTAAACCAGTTCGCGATAGGAAATGACTGATCCGGAATAACGGCTGGGCGCAAATCGAGTTCGGGCATCCCCACATTTTGCATTTGCCGGGTCACATTATCGGTAAGGAAAAAACAATGAAGGTGATAGTCAGCCCAACCCATCGCGTCCTGGATGGCGACATGCAATTCCCAAAACGTGTATGTTTCCGGCACCTGGATACGCCGCCATATCGGCGGCTTGATATCGTCAAGCGCCACCTTGAACTGAAAAACCCGGTCGTAGTCTTTAATCGTTGCCTCCCTAATTGACCTTACTGGTTGAAGAATAATGGAGACTAAGGTGATTCGCAAGCTCCCCGATCTAGTACAGTCTATTGTTTGTATTTACGGTCAATCTATAGTGAGGGTTCACGCTCTCAATAGTTAGAATCGTACGTTTCATTAGTCTCATATGATAGATGGTTTACATTAACCACCACCATTAAATACTGCGTGAGGAGATTTGCAAGGGTCGAGATCTTACCGGGGTGTCAATCTAAATTATCAACGGAAACGGGGTAACACCAACTCCAAAGAGTAAGAAAAGCAAAGCCTAGCGAGCTCTTCCAGCAACGAACGTAATCGTCGGTTTTGCCATAAACCGTCGAATATAATCGACGGTTTTGATATAATGATAACCAGGTGATGAATAATGACAGTTCAGGAAACTTATTACGCTCTTAATCCGTGGTGGGAAGAAAGCCATTTTGACACGGGCATCCTGCGCCCTAGCTACGTTAGACCTTTGTCGGAGCATATCGACAAGAAGCAAATAGATATCATCATAGGTAGTCGCCGCGTGGGTAAGACAACAGTTTTGAAGCAGCTCATCAAGGCGATTCTCGAACACGGCGTTAAGGCAACTGATGTCTTCTATCTAGCGTTAGACCACCCCAAACTGGCCGGTGTTTCGATTTCTGATCATCTGCGAAACTTCCGGGCGATATTTGCTCATGATAGAAATCGACGACTTGTGTTGCTGTTAGATGAAGTCCAGGAAAGCAAGGATTGGGAGATAGAGCTTAAGGCACTTTATGATCATGAGAATGTAAAGGTTGTCTGCACGGGATCGACAGCTTCTCTACTGATGAGTCAAGGGGGAAAGTTGACGGGTCGTCAGTTCGTGAGCATAGTCTATCCATTAAGCTTTGCGGAGTACCTTCTTTTCAGGAATGAATCCATAAGTGGCGCTGAAGAATACAAGTATGAGCAGCTCGTCGAGGACTATCTACAAGATGGAGGTTATCCCGAAAACGCCCTTAATCCAAGCGAAGATTATCTGGCCGGCTTGCTTGATGACATAATCGCTAGGGACCTCATGCGTCTGTATCAGATACGGCGAGCCGACGTGCTGAAGGACCTATACCAATTACTTACGGCATCGGTTGGGTCGGGGACCAGTTATACAAAGCTAGCCCGCGCCCTTGGGATCTCAGTAGACACGGCTCGTGAGTATATAGGGTATTTCGAAGCGGCATTTCTAGTTAGCGCTATGACAAAATGGACGTCATCGCATACCGAGCGTGTCTACACGGCCAAGAAGATATATCTTACGGACACAGGCATGAAGACGATAATCACAGGCAAGGGCGACTTGGGCGCAAAAGCCGAGAATGCCGTTTATCTAAAACTCACGCGGGACGGAATAAAACCGGGATACTATACGCGGGATAAACGAGAAGTTGATTTCGTTTTCGGAGAAGCGCAGTCACCGATACCGATTGAAGCTAAATACGTTGATGAGTTTGATTGGACAGATCGCCGCTTTCTTGGTTTAAAGCTATTTCTCGATGAGCATGCAGGCACAAAGCGAGCGATAATAGTAACGCGTAGAGGCGGGAAATCCTTTACGCATGGCGACACAATCATAGATGTCGAGCCGCTGTGGCGATTTCTTCTTCAAGGCGTTGGAGACAAAGTATTATAAAGATAGAATACTGTGCATCTGTAATTTAAAATCCATCGAAAATGCTATGGCTTTGGTTGAGATTTACAATATCTCAAATAAACGAGCTAAATCGAGGCCAGATATGCCTTCTGAAGTGGACAGACGCGAAATGGGGCGTCGGCGCACGAACCCCGTACTTTTATATATAAAGTCTTTCTTCTTGTTTCCGGCCCGGGTTTTTCTACTAATATCTTCTTTAATCTAATCGTCATTTTTCTCCGTTCTTCTCCGTTTAAAACCTATTGCCGGCGTAAGAGTAATCACTCAAAGTACGTCGGTCGTCCCTGACGGATTATTACGGAGGGTTATGATGAAGTCTTCTTTCTAAATCTTCCTTTATCTTTCGTGGTTCTTTTTGGACGGGAAAGGAAAAGGGATAAGGGGGAGTGGGGTAGGACTTATGAAGTAAAAGGAATTAACGGCCTACGGCCGGCAAAGCTTTTTAATCCTCTTTTGTCATGACCCCTCAGCGCCCTCGCGGGCGCGCGCACCTAAGCAAGTACTTAATTCCCGCAGGGGCGGCCGCAGTTAGGCGTAGGCCGCATCCTATTAAACCCGACCTTCAAAATGGTAATATAACGCTGTCTGCAATGCATCCAAGAGACATGATGAAAGGCATTATATGGCGGCTCCAAAAGAGATTCTGGATCTTGTCGCGCGCTTTGAGGAAAACAGGGAAGCGTTGCGGGCCGGCGCCTATAGCGAAGCTGAACTTCGGACAGAGTTCATTGATCCCTTTTTTGAAGCCCTTGGCTGGGACATTGCCAATAAGGCCGGCATGGCCGAGCAGTATAAGGATGTCGTCCGCGAAGCGTCAGTTGCGGTAGAAGGGCAAGCCAAGAAGCCTGACTATGAATTCCGCATCGGCGGCACTCGCAAATTCTACGTTGAAGCCAAGAAACCGATTGTCAATCTAAAAGATGATGCGGGCGTCGCTTTTCAAATCCGCCGCTATGCTTGGTCGGCCAAACTCCCGCTGGGCATAATCACCGATTTCGAAGAGTTTGCAGTCTACGACTGCCGGACCAAACCTATTGCGACCGACAAGGCTGGCGTCGGACGCCTGAACTACTACTCCTACAAAGAATACGCCGACAAATGGGACGAGATCGCCGGTATCTTCGCAAAAGACGCCATCTTAAAGGGCGCCTTCGATAAGTACGCCGCGTCAGATAAGAAGCGGGGGACCCAATCGGTCGACGACGCGTTCTTGACCGAGATCGAGTCTTGGCGCGAACAACTGGCGAAGAATATCGCCTTGCGGAACGGCCAGCTCACGGTCGAACAACTCAATTACGCCGTCCAACAGACCATAGATCGGATCATATTCCTACGTATCTGCGAGGACCGGGGCATTGAAAGCTATGGGGATCTCCAAAAGATCGCTGCGGGGACAGACGTCTATCGAACACTTCTAAAGCACTTTCTTGCGGCGGACGAACGATATAACTCCGGTTTGTTCCACTTCAAAAAAGAAAAAGACAATGCTGAGGAACCGGACGACCTGACGCCCGGTCTCAACATCGACGACAAACCGCTCAAAGCAATCGTCAAACGTTTGTACTACCCGGACTGCCCTTATGAGTTCTCAGTCATATCTGCTGATATCTTAGGGCAGGTCTACGAACGCTTCCTGGGTAAGGTAATCCGTCTCACCGAAGGACATCAAGCCAAGGTCGAAGATAAACCAGAGGTTAAAAAGGCCGGCGGCGTCTACTACACGCCGACCTACATCGTCGATTACATCGTCAAGAATACGGTAGGGAAGCTGGTTGAGGGCAAGACGCCGGGAGACGTCGACAAGTTGAAAGTTCTTGACCCTGCCTGCGGCTCAGGGTCGTTCTTGATAGGCGCATATCAGTTCTTGCTCGACTGGTACCTCGAGGACTACTCAAATCACGAGCCGGCCAAACTGCTGAAAAGGAAAGATCCGAAGCTATACGAATCCAGCAATGGATATCGGCTCACTCTGCCGGAGCGGCGTCGGATTCTTTTGAACAACATCCACGGCGTTGATATCGACAGCCAAGCGGTCGAGGTCACAAAGCTGTCGCTACTACTAAAAGTACTCGAGGGGGAGACCCAGCGAACATTGTTTGATAAGCGCGTGCTTCCTGACCTGAGCGGCAACGTTAAGTGTGGTAACTCTCTGATCGGGACGGATTATTTTGCTGATAGATTAATTCCTGATCCCGAAGAAATGGACAGTATAAATCCTATGGACTGGGAAATCGAGTTTCCTGAAATCATGGACCGCGGCGGGTTTGACGTCGTAATTGGGAATCCGCCTTATGTTAGGACTCAGACTTTTGTTAATAGCAACTCGTTTGTGTCCACCTATTATGGGCAGCAATATGTAGCATCTGGAGAGGGAAATTATGATATATATGTGCTTTTTGTAGAAAAGGGACAGAAGCTTCTCAACAAACGCGGTTTGCTTGGCTTAATCTTGCCCCATAAATTCTTCACCACGCAATATGGACGACCACTAAGACGTGAGATATCGAGACTCGGAGCTTTAAGCAGTATCGTTTACTTTGGTGATCAACAAATATTTCAGGCAGCGTCCACATACACCTGCCTGCTGTTCCTCAACAATGCCAAACAAGACTCATTCCTTTTCACACCCGTAACCAATGTAAGTGCTTGGATTAGTAATCCAGCCGTTGATGCGACCCCAATTAACGCAAGCGAAATGAGTGAGGAGCCTTGGCGGTTTTTGTTAACTGGGTCGAGCATCTTTCAAAAACTCGCGTCGATGCCAATAAAGTTAACAAATGTAGTGGAAAAAATTTATCAAGGTCTTGCGACAAGCGCTGACTCGGTTTTTGTCTTGCAAGTCGAAAATGAACAAGATGGTATGTCGCTATGTGCTTCAGCGGAACTTGGCGGCGAGACTGTACTACTTGAATCCGAACTTCTTCGCCCGCTACTAAAGGGCTCTGAGATATCTAGGTATGCAAGCCCAGAGTACAAATATATTGTGATATTTCCATATATTGTTACCGGAAGTTCAGTTTCCCCGATAGCAGAAGAGGCGCTGAAGGACAATTATCCGCGTACTTTTGATTATCTTTCGAAATGTAAAACACGGTTGCTAGGGAGGTCGAAGACAGACCTCGGGAATTGGTGGCTGTACCCGTACCCCAAGAACCTTACGTTGTATTGTCAACCAAAGATTCTTGTCCAAGTTTTAAGTAAGCAAGGAAACTTTGCCTTTGATAAAATCGGAAGGTTTTATTTTCTTGGTGGTGGCACCGCGGGCGGTAATGCAATAAGGCTGAAGGCTGACACTAGCTACAGTCAAAGGGTCATACTAGGCATTTTAAACTCCAGTATTCTAACCTATTATGTCAAACACGTCGGGTCGGGTTTTAGGGGCGGATACCATGCATTTGGAAAAGCGTCATTATCTGATTTTCCATTACCACGAATGGACAAAGAATCTACTGCGAAGATGGAAGCGTTTGTGGGCAATATGGTTAGCCTCCACAGCAAGGATGACGCAAGCCAGTCACAGCACAATAAAGTATTGTGCGAGCGACAAATCATAGCAATCGACCGCCAAATCGACCAGCTCGTTTACAAGCTTTACGGATTAACCGCCGAAGAAATCAAAATTATAGAGAGAGCATTTGATGAAGTTTGACTTCGCGACACTAGGATACCCAAAGAAATTTGAAGAAATGTGCAATCAAATTGTTATTGCTAAGTATCCGTCGGCAAAACCTATTGATGGATCTGGCGGAGACAATGGAATCGACTGTTGTGTGTCAAATGAATCAGATGGGCTGCACGTATTTCAACATAAGTATTTTATTGGTCGTCTAAACACATCAAGAAAGAAACAGATACATGATTCTTTGCAGAAGGCTACATTCAACAAGCCGGTAGCGTGGACGCTGTGTATTCCAATTGATTTTACGATAAAGGAAAAGCAATGGTTTGACGGTCTAAAAGAGATATTTAATCCAATAGAAATCGATTATTGGGGCGCGGGAAGACTTGAGTACTTGCTTCACACTAATCAAGAAATTAAGAATCATTATTTTCCTAATGTGACTGAGCAGCTTAAGATCTTAAATGCTCATCTTGACGATAAGGGTTTGCTGGGTTCAGGTAGCGCGGCAGATATCTTAGATGGAGCGCAAGTTCTTCATGATTCGCTCCAGCAACTTAATTCAAGTTACTTGTATGATTTATCAATCACCGAAGATGGCCCGCGGATTGCCATTCGGCCAAGAAGTTTTGAAAATGAAAGTGTACCACCACTCAATGTTCACACGATTTTTCGGTTCCCCAACACTACGGAAGGACGAAAGAACCAGAAAGCTCTAACCGATTTTATTGACCGGGGTGTACCAGTTGAAATTCCGGGCGAGTATATTGCAGAATGGACTTCTGACCTAGAGGATCTCCTGGGGCTGAACAAGGGCGCTAAGCCAGCTTTGGTAAGAATGGGACCGACAGATGCTTTTGACAAAATCTTGCTTACCTTTGTTATCGATCAGCCAGGTGAAACCAAAGATACCCAGTTAGGTCCTATTAACATGAAAATTGAACGGCAGGGTCGGCAAGAGTTTGCTATCAGCAACAAAGAAGAACAACCTGCTCTGCTCCTCAGCGTTGTTATGAATCGGAAAAAGAAAAAACTCGAGTTGGCGTGGGAGCTTGCGTACGACGGTCATAACATCAAGGAAGTTGTTGACTGCGAAAGGTTTCTTAGATCCCTTGCATTAGGGTCGAAGCTGAAGATTATCAATACTCAAAACGGAATGAGTACTGAAATAGAGATCAATATGAAACAAGAATGGCCAGAGTGGCGCCAGACGCTTCTGGAAGGTCTCATAGCGGCACTTAACATTCAGATTTCATCGGGCATGTTAATCACGTTTTCGGATGATATGACCGATTCAGACAAGGTGGCCCTAGCAACCTTAGCAGAAGTATCACGGTCGGGCAGAATTGACAGAAGCAATCAGTCAGTAACCCTAACCATGACAAAAGTCGGTGCAACTGAATTGCTAAAAGTTGTAGACGGCACAAAGCCAATGGAGATTGAAACGGCGGTGTCTTCAGTTGACCTTTTTGGTGTCTCACTACCGCTAGGGAAGTCAAAGATTTTGCTTCACGATGCAAATATCAGTGGAGACAAATCTTGTTTGGATAAAACAATTAGGGCACTTGATGATGATGATTCCATCAAAATAAAAGTAGAGTCTCCACTCATGACAATAAATTATCACGATTTTGAATAAGCAATTATGCTGGCCTATTTATGAGCTTTACCGCCTAGCCTCTGAAGAAATCAAGATAGTGGAAGGAAAAACAGATGGGCGAGATATCCAGCAGTAGGAATAACCCCTATATCTTTTCTAAAAATCTCAGGGACAAAATGAAGAAGATATACGTTGAGCGATCCGGCAAGAAGATAACAGACGGCGAGGCCGACTTGTACCTAGATAGGCTTATGCAAGTCGAGAAACTTATTGCAAAGATAGAGAATCGACCAAAAGAGGATAGTAATAAATAGACTTCGACCAGCTCGTTTATGAGCTTTATGGATTAATAGAAGTTGAAAGCAGATTATCTCATATACGAATTAAATCTTGGCGTATTTATAAATACCATAGAAGGGGGAGACAATGGAGCTGTATAAGATAGGAAAGGAAAGCGCGGAGAAGATTGAGAAGAATCCTATTTTGCTTGAAAAACAACTGCAAAACATTGTTGAGAACAACTTAGAGCTTCTGTTTTCTGCCAAGCTATTAGCGACGGAGCATCCAACCGGGGATAAACACGGTGGAAGAATCGACACTCTTGGTTTGGATGAAAACAATTCACCCGTGATCATTGAATACAAGCTAAAAGAAAGCGTAAATGTAATGAATCAAGCGCTATTCTATTTGGACTGGTTGCTTGACCATAAAGCCGATTTTGAGTTGTTGGTGATTAAGAAGCTTGGGCAGGGTGTAAAAATAGATTGGAGCAGCCCTCGTGTGATTTGTGTCGTTGGAAGTTTTACGAAATATGACCAATATGCAATTTCACAAATCGGTCGACCGATTGAGCTCGTTCAGTATAAATCCTTTAGAAACGACATTATTCTTCTTGATCGAGTTGAATCAGGGCAAGGCGAACCCCAAAAGAAGCAAGGGAAGACAAGGGTCAATGACCGTGAGGCCACAATAGAGGATCACGTTAAACGAGGGTCAGCAAGCACGATTCCGCTGTTTGAAGAAATTCGCGAATACATAACGAACCTTGGTGACGATGTTGAGGAAGCAGTCCGAAAGGACTACATTGCATACAGAACACTGAAGAACTTCTGTTGCCTGGAAATACACAAGCAGAACGTCCTGCTATATCTAAAGATTTCGCCGGATCAGATTGATGATCCCCTAAGAATAACAAGGAATGTAAAGAATATTGGCCACTTTGGGACCGGAAACCTTGAAGTGCGAGTAGACCGTTCAGAAAGCATCGAAGAAGCAAAGAGATTGATTAACGCGAGCTATCAGACCGTTTAAACATCAGAATACAAGAGATAATAAGTGGGGTCGCGTCTTGAATCTTGAATTGCCAGAATTAAATCACCAAATCGACCAGCTCGTTTATGAGCTTTACGGATTAACCGCCGAAGAAATAGGAATTGTGGAAGGAGAATAGTCAACATGAAGAGATACAGGGGCTTTCATACACAGCGTTATGATGGTTCTACTGCAGATGCTTGGCACTCATACACTTGTAGTTTTTGCAATAACCGCGTTTCCGGCGCAGTTGTCGCAGCGGACATAGTTGCAGGTGGCCCGACAATAAAATGGCTTTGGTGTACAGAATGTGGTAATCCGTCTGTTCTTGCTTTAGATCAAGCGATATACCCTGGTGTGCTTTTCGGACCCCAAATCGAAGGATTGCCCAGCGAGACCGATGCTGCTTATGGAGAAGCAAGGCGCTGCATGTCAGTAAACGCGTTTACCGCTGCAGAACTCATATGTAGAAAGATATTGATGCACGTCGCTGTTGAAAAAGGTGCAAAAGAAGGAGATACGTTCATTAACTATATTAGCCATCTTGAAAAAGAAGGATATGTCACCCCACCTATGAAAAAATGGGTAACTCTTATTAAGGATCATGGAAACGATGCCACACATGTTCTTGAAGCGCCCAATGGAGACCATGCAGAAAGCACCGTAATGTTTACCGCAGAGTTATTGCGTCTAGTATATGAAATGGAGCACCTTGCTGCTAAATATGATCATCCAACACAATAGAACCTGGAAAAAAGAGCGCGGGAAATGAAGATCGACCAGCTCGTTTATGAGCTTAACGGCCTAACCCCCGACGAAATCAAGATTGTGGAAGGATGTTACTAAGTGAGCAGTAAGCGCGAGGAGCCTGTACGTCTGAAGAAAGGCAAATTGGCTCACAAAGATCTCCAGAACACTTGGCAAAACACTGCAGAAGGGACGGTTGAGACAGAGAAGGCTGTTCATAAACCAGGTGGTGGTAGAGGAAGAATCGATATTCATGTGGAGTCGGATGGAAACCTTGTTGCCGTTGTTGAGGTAAAAGATAGTGATTGGGATGCGATGACGCCGCAAGGTGCTAGGCGAAATGTGCAAAGACAAATACGACAAATATGGAAATATGTCGAATCTCAGTTAAGCCAGGGCAAAGATGTATCTCCAGGCATTGTTTTTCCCAAGCGTCCTTCTGATCCTGAGCGAGTTGAACTTATCGAGTCGATGTTTGGAGAAGAATGTATCGCGGTCGTATGGGATGATGAGTAATGCATGTAGTTAAATGATGTCTGGTCTTGAATCTTGAATCACCAAGACCAGACCGCCAAACCGAAAAACCTCAAGCAGGCCTTATCTTAGTCTTGAACTGCGATATAAATCGCCAAGGAAAAATAGGCAAAATGCTGCCTTTGGTCTATTATTGACGTGAAAGCGTGTTTAAAGTTACGGAAGGCTGACATATATGAGTGATACTCGGAAGATGAGATTTCGGCTTCAAAACAAAATAAATGGTATAGACGTGGAGTTGGCTTATCTCACAATCCCTCTAGTAAAGGAATTTCTATCTGAAATAGAAGAATTTATTAAGGGGGGTAAGCGAATCGACTTAACACAAGTGATTGCTGGCATGGAAAATGGCTCAGTCGCTGTTGATGTAGTCGACAACCACGCAGGGCAATTAGATAGTACTTTTGATGCGCTAGAGAAACTTGGAGAAGGCAGAGACTTAACAGTATTAGACCCGGGTAGGGCAAAAGTAATCGAGCTCTGGCAAAAGAAAGCGAAAAACGATGAGGATGTCGTATATGAGGTTTCTCTCGGGGAAGACAATTCAATCGCCCCAGTCATAACAATTTCTAAAGACACAGATTTTAAGGCGGGGCCGGATTATTGGGTAGATGTTGAGCTGTATCTATATGGAAGGGTATTTGACATGGGCGGTAAAACTATTCCGAATGTGCATATAGAACTTGAAGGCGGAAAGACAGTAAAGATAGGCACAAGAGCATCTGAATTAATGGCGGATAAACAAAACCGATTGTATAAAAATCAGCTTGTTAGAATTAGCGCTATGAGAAACATTGAAACAGGCGAACTTAAGGACGAGCGGTTCATTTCTTTCGAGAACTATAACCCACGGTTCGATGAGGATGAGTTTTCAAGAATAGAAAAGCAAGCAAAGCTAGCATGGAAGGATGTTCCTAGCGTTACAGCGTGGCTAGAAGACTTAAGGGGCAATAATGGCTAAGGGAGAGACATTCTCGATCCTCGTTGATACAAGTTTCTTGGTCCCTGTGTTTGACAGTACGCGCGGTAACCATGCGGACGCAAAAAGATATTATAAATACTTCTGTGATAATTCATACCGCATGTTCTTATCAACTATCGTAATTTCCGAATTTCATCAAAAACAAACAATTGTGCCCATATACAATACGGGCAACTTCATTGTTCTGCCGTTTAACTATGAAGATGCGATTAAAGCAGCTGATATCGCGTATCAGCTAGGCGGTCTGGAACGAGGAGGAGAACCCAAGGCCAAATATAAGGATGACCTAAAAATTATGGCTCAAGCAGAAACACGCGGCATTGATTTTATTATTACAGAGGACAGATCGACCTTGGCGAGATACGTAAAGAAATTATCAGACGCGAAACTCTATAGGCCAAGCATAATAGTTCTCAATGATGGGTATGACATTTCGATATTTAACAAGGGTCAAGCACCACTGCCGGACAAAACAGGCGCGCCGGTCATCGCGTTACAGGCATCTGAAAGCGCAAAAGATAAATGAGACATCAACAATTTGACTACCTGTAAACGGGGTCGCTCGTAAACTGGGCCAGGTCTTGAATTATCAGGTTTTAGTGCTTTTTCAGTCGCGGGAGAGACTCTGCAACAAAGACTAGGAAAGAACTTACCAGGGGGAATACTATGGCAGCAACTATGCCTCTTAAAAAGATAATCGACCAAGGAGTTGCCTTTCGCCAACTTATAACTATCACGGTCAAAACAAATAGCCCAGTTACTTTAGTCATTGCCCCTACTAGCATTTTTGATATTTCAGGTGTGAGTTTATCATAAGTATCGGGATACTCGGACTCCCGTAGATGCTTCCCCTGGGCGAGGTCGCGAGCGGTTTTATCTTTATGGAGACCTTGACCAATAACGGCAGTCATACAGGAGACCAGCGCTAAGAAGATTCCCAAAGCCCAATCGCCATGAATGAAACAAACGATAGAATAAATCATGGTAATAATGACGAATCCGAGTAAAACAATTGTCTCGAAGCTAGTTATCCACCTTATTGCGCCCACCCCAGAACCCAAATAATTCCAACTGTGCTGCATTCTACACTAAACCCACGTTAGACTCTAATAAACGGGGTCATGTCGTGCCTTTTAACATTTTAAGTTTCTGATCTTGATCCACCACGCATATAAGGGGTCGCGTCTTTACTTTTAGCATTCTTGATTTTTGGTTTATCACACACGGCTACTGATCCACTAAACACGATTTTCCCTGGATTTTGTCTCTGCATTGTTTTTTGAAAGGGTCAGGTCGTGCTTTTTAACCTTTCTTAGTGGACGGGGTCATCTATGAAAAAGCGCCCCAATATCGCCAAATCGACCAGCTCGTTTATGAGCTTTACGGATTTACCGATGAAGAAATCAAGATTAAGACCTGCAGTCTATCCTGAACTGTATTATTCTTGAAACGTTTTCGTATTATTTCTCATACGTATCAAAAACGGCATGGTTTATCAGGAAAAACCGTGCAGGCCTCTCTGAAATAAATCTGTACTAAATCTCAAAACATTTGAATAGTGCTGATGAATGGACTAATCTAATCTTTATTGGAGGTTCTGAATTAGTGCCTATTCATGATTTGGCGAAGGTCGATAATGATTTCTATTTCCAGTGGCACATAACTGATCGCTGTAACCTCCGCTGTAAACACTGCTATCAAACGGAGTATTCGGACGCTCGCGAGCTGACCATTGATGAGCTTAAGAAAATCGCCGACAAAGTTTGTCTCGCGTTGACCAAATGGAACGCGAGAGGCAAGATCGCTATTACTGGTGGCGAGCCGCTCTTACGTGATGACTTACCCGAACTTCTTGAGTATCTCCAGGAATCCCCTGCTGTAGCCCAGTTTGAAGTTCTATCAAATGCCACTCTTTTAACGTCTGAAACCGTACAATTACTGAAAACGTTCAGCAAGTTTCACAGCTTTCAAATATCACTAGATGGCGGTACGGAAGAAACGCACGATTCAATCAGGGGCACAGGTTCCTTCGCTAAAGCCATTACCGGCATCCGCTTGTTGAGGGCGAACAACATCCCCGTGAGATTGATGTTCACGATTCATCGCGGGAACGCTAAAGATATCTCTCGTCTCATTGAGTTGGCTATCGAAGAGGACGTGGATGCTATTACGATAGAGCGGTTTGTTCCAACTGGATCTGGCAGTGCTTTGTCTCACCTCGTCTTATCACCAACAGAGCTGAGAGATATTTATCAATATGTTGCTGGTAGGGCTGACGAAGAATACGAGAAGGGCACGAAGCTTAAGATTCTCAAGTTCCGCTCCCTTTGGGTACTTCTTGATCCGGAGAGATCGAAAGCAGCAATAGAAACTCCGGTTCATACTGATCTGGGAGCGATGTGTTCAATAGGCATCGATAGTCTATGTATTCTGCCCGACGCAACAGTCCTCCCGTGCCGGCGATTGGGGATACCTATTGGCAATTTGCTGGAAGACTCAGTGTTCAAAATATGGTATACGTCGGATTTGCTTTGGCAGCTAAGAAACAAGGACAACCTTAAGGGCAAATGCAATGAATGCGAGCTAATACCACGATGTGGCGGTTGCCGCGCGACTGCCTATGCAATGACCGGCGACTACTTAGCGGAGGATCCCCAGTGTTGGGCATAGATGACTCAGATATGCTTCGCCTAAACGACCAGTATGTCCTCTACAAACTTGATGTCGATGACGGTATGTGCTGGTTGTTCGATATTGAGGAGGGTTCATATTTCGACCTGAACAACGTTTCTTTCTTCATTTTCTCAAAATTTAATGGAAGCCATACTATAGCTAAAGCACGAGAGCTGACTCTCGCTGAATATCCTGATGAAGATAGAGGCATAGTCATCAACGACTTCGACACATTAATCGAAAAATCATTTAAAGAAAGTATCTTGATAAAGGGAGGCAATTGAAATGGCAAAGATTAAGTCAGAAACCAAACAAGCAGTAGGGGAAACAAAGATTTCGAGTTATCAAAAGCCCAAGCTAGAACGAAAGACGAGCATGGAATTCCCCAAAGAGATTGCAGAGAAGTTCAACGCGGGAAAGTTCTGTATTCAATGCAGTGGCTGCCACGGCTGTCGGTAATCTGATATCCACCTTATGAAAACCACTAAGACAGCGCTTCTCAACGACGCAATAGAAGCGACGGTCAACCTGGATGCTATCCTCGACGGTATCGATTTCGATTCATATTTAGAGGTAGATAAAAAAACCGCCCTCAATACGACAATCGGTTACAAGCGATATATTAGGAAACAAAAAAAAGCAGAAATGCTTATCGAGAGATTCTACACTGAATGTTCTTCAGCATCAGGGGGACGCTTGCCTTGTTTCTCTGATGTATATGACGAGGGGCTAAATAGCAAAAATAACAGGATCAGAGAAGAACAACCTCTCGCCGTAAGGTTAGGGCTCCTGTTCGTAGTAAAGAAGTTAAGGCTTGATGCAATGAAGGAAGAAGAGCCAAAAGCGAGAGAAAAAAAATATGAGACTGCAGTATGGCTTGTAAATACGATACGGTTGGCACCTTTTGCAAAACCTCGCAAATTGAGTAGTGCTATGCAGATGCTCTGTTTATTAGAACTTAGTATCTGCTGCTCGGGCATACCCGAGGCTTCGCTTGCACTAGGTTATGCTCAAAGAGCTGAATGCATGTTCAAAGAATTGAAAACGAGCAGTTTGCCAAAGAAGAAGGATATCAAAAAGGCTATCGAAGACTATATTAGATTCTGTATTGGTGAGGCTGAGCGCATCGGACGAGATTCCGCGAAAGCCCTATCATCGTTTCAAGAAATAGTAAGTAATCATGAACATGATAGAGAAAATTGCAGAACCTTTCCTTCGTCTCGATTATCAACAATTATTCAGGCTCGAAGATATATAGCTACAATTCTCGTCGATAAAGGGCGCGGCACTGAGGCAATTAATCAGCTAGATATTGCTCAAGAATTGCTTAAATCAGATCATTTGTTTGATGGTGACTGGAGAAAACATGACTGTGAGCTGGTAAAAGCCTCAGCATTTTTGGACCAAAAACATTTCAAAGAAGCAAAACATAATTTAGATGGAATTATTAAGCAGAAGAGAGAATTAAAGGGTGCCTTTATTATTCGTAAAGCTCAACTTACTAGGATTGACTGCCAAATAGAAGAAAGAGGTCGAAGTATTGATCTTAACGGGGGACGAAAGAACGGTGAAAATGCAGAAGATTGGATAAAAAAAACCATTAAGGTCACGACAGAAGTCGGTCTTACTACAGAATTGAATAAACTCATGGAAGGCTGTGTCGAACGTAGAGATCGAGGCAACTTCTACTATGCTAACCGATTATTTGCTCGGTATCTAAAGCAAAATAGATTATGGCTTAAGAAGCAGGTCGACGGACTAGAGTTAAGAAAACCATTGTTGAAGGATGTTAAGGATCGGGAAAAGCAAATAGAAGAGATAGAGTTAAATAGATATCTCAAGTTGTGTTTGGAAGATAGAATTATGAAACCAACTTCTCCACTTGATCGACTCAATGAGTTTCATAGTCTAGATTCAAAATCATTAGATGAACTTTTAATCGAGGTTCGAGATTCAGAAACAAGAACTATCGCAAAGGATGCAATCCGTGGGTTCGGCAACGAGATTCTGCTTAAAGACTTTCTGAACCTTTACCAAAAGCGGAAAAGTAAAAATCCCAGTATAATTCACGCAATACAATCTGCGCTAACAGAAATCTACAAGCAGGGTGGTGAACCCGAAAAAGCCGACGCAATGACTAGACAAAAGGAAAAAATATCAATCCTGCCAGTCGATCTTACATCTGCTCGCGATTTCTTCGACAAGTATTTTATGCCTGGAAATATTGAGATACCAGAAGAGTCGGACAAGCTCAAATATATGTATTTAAAGCCACATACTGTCGACAGAACAATGTATCTTAATGCAGAAGCATTCATTGACAAATTATTACTATCATCGAGACAGGTTCTTCCAACTCCAACTGACGACATTAGCGCATTCATAACAGTTCTAAGGAGATGGAATTCGTTTACGCCCAGTCTAGCCAGTACGGTAGACCCTAGCAAAGGGGGAGGATTCTTTTTATATATGAAGCGCAGAGAATTACAAAAATATATGCCGAGTTCAGATAATCAAAAAACTTCGATAGGGGTAGTAATTGACCCTGGATATGATTTTCTGGAAAATTTCTTTTCCGAGGGGTTCTCGATAGCAGATATAGACTATGTTGTGATTTCTCATAATCATGGAGATCATACCGACAGTCTGCCTCAATTGCTGGCTCTATTTCATGAAATGAATGATCGTCTTAGGGATTGGAAACCCTGTTACCGCAGTAAGTTTGGGAAGAAGAATATTAAGTTCATAGTATCACGTGGAGTTTTTGAGACATTTGAACAACACTTTCATATGGCCCAAGAGGCCATTGAGGATACATGGGTTCTCGAAGAAATAAATAACAAAACTGCAGATGTGGCTTCATTTGGGAATCTAGAATTTTCAATTGACCCTATACCTACAGATCACGAGGCCCTTGGAAAGAGCCGCAGCTATGGATTTAATTTTATTATGAGAAACAGTGAACGCGACATATTTAGATTTGGCTATACGGGGGATGCGAAATGGACTCCTGAAATTTCCGAAAAGTTTGCTAAATGTGATGTAGTTTGCGCGAACCTTGGCTCAGTCGTTGAAATTTTTAAGAACAAGAGGCTTCTTAAGGAAGGCTCTATAGAGGAACACAGTTCTAATAGAAATTTGCTGGGCAATAAAAGGCAGATAGAGAAAGGCATTAGGCAGCAGGTTAAAGATTGCAAGCATCTCTATTTATCAGGGATGACGCTACTAGTAAAGCAGATTATGGACAAGGAGAAGATAAAAGCTGTCATTATTTCTGAGTTTGGCGAAGAACTTAAGTCAGGATTGAGGATAGATTTGTTTCACAAGTTTGACGATTGGCTCAAGGATGAATCAACTAACCGGGCCGGAAACAATAAACCAAGATGTTTTCCAGGAGATGTAGGATTACGTGTAGGGTTGCCTGATGGTCAAGTATATTGTCATCATTGCGATCAGTTTGTTAATAGAGCAGCAATATCTCCTTTAGCCCATGGATTCCAAGAAGCCATCTTCTTCGTTTGCGATGAATGTCGATCAGTTTTTTCAGAACAGCAGATTAATGAAAGGCTAGAAGAGCTCTACCTAAAAGGGAGACAGCTAAAGGTTGGACATCCGAGACCCGAGTGCATTGGTGAAGTATGTTCGCACAGCGATCTCTGCCCTTCTGCAGAGTAGCGTCCATCTGGCTATTGAAAAGGGTGAAGTTGAGCGCGCTTGTATGTCGATATCGCTCGTTGGCGTCAACTCTACCGATTCTCTTAGGGGTCACTTTCTAAATAATATTTCTAGCTTAGTTGTTGCTGACCAACAGCTAGATGGCGGTTGGTCTGACGTTGAAGAAACCGTTTGGTGTACGGTGTTTCTAAAATCTGCAAACGAACAATCTTGCATAGATAGAGCGTTAGGGTGGCTTCGGAGGCAACAGCTTTCAGACGGGTCGTGGGGTTATAGTAGTCGTGATCGAGGACGGATCCCGATTACGGGAATCTTGCTCTACTTAGTACCCGAACTTGCTAACAAGAAATCAATTGGATGGCTAAGAGAGACGTGGACTAATGATTTACGCTCGGAGCCAGTACTTAGCTATAAGGCCGCATACGTGTTATTGGCACTTGGTGGGCAATCGGTGGATTCTGATGACGGTCTTGTAAAACAGACGGTTATTAGACTGCAAAAGGAACAGAATAATGACGGTGGTTGGGGGCCCTGGAAAGATCAGCCAGTAGGAAGCTCTGCTGAATATACTGGAATTGCATTATCTGGTCTCTTAGAATACCCCGCTATTGTAGATGAAAAAGTAGTCACTAGAGCAGTCCAGTGGTTAACGGACAACCAGCTCCCAAGCGGTTTATGGCCGGCACACTATATTGAACAAGGAAGTGCTTGGGCCTTATCTGGTCTAATCAAAGGCTTGCAGTATCTTCAAGCCAACAGGAGTTAACGTGTGTGGTATTTGCGGTATCCTCGGACAACCGAGTGAGATTATGACCAAGAGCATGACACAGGCGATGGAAAGACGAGGTCATGATGGTGAAGGATTTTATTTAGACAGCTTTATATCCGTCGGTGTTAGACGTCTGCAAATCACGGGGCCTTTGGAGAATGATCAGCCGATTTGGAATGAAGACCACACTATATGCATCGTATTCAATGGAGAGATTTATAACTTCCGCGAACTGCGCATCAACCTCGAATCCAATGGTCACGTTTTTCGTTCATCGTCAGACACAGAGGTAATACTACATCTCTATGAGGACTTGGGCGAAGATTGCGTTCAATATTTGAAGGGCATGTTTGCGTTTGCGATTTGGGACGGTGAAAAGCTGTTCTTAGCACGCGACCGAATGGGAATAAAGCCGCTCTTCTATGCAAGTGTGAACGACAATCAACAGCTGATTTTTGCGTCAGAGATTAAAGCCTTATTGGCTCATCCAGATGTTAGTCATGCTCGCCATGAACCATCCTGGCATGAACTATCTGTTTTTGGCTATGTCCTTTCAGAAAGCGATACGCTAATCGAAAATATAAAACAAGTAAGACCCGGCTCGGAAATTACAGCAACCCTACACGATGGCTCTATTCGTATCGAAGAATGCATCTACGCTCAGAAGTGTCCTGATCAAGAAACGGGAATAATTCGACAAGAGACATCTATTGGGAGCAGTGTAGATCGATTTGAGAATGCCCTTCGCGAGAGTTGTCAACGCATAATGAACCAAGATGACCGACCAAAGGGGTTGTACTTATCTGGCGGTATAGACTCGTCATTGATTAGCGTGCTATGCCACGAGGAATCATCAATACCAATACATACATTTACGCTGGGAGATTCGCTAGAGAACGACGATGTCCGTTACGCGCGTCAAGTAGCAACGGCAATTGGCTCAATCCATCATGAGATTATCGTGTGTAAGGATGAATGCGAGCGAGAATACCCCACGTTTCTTCAAGCGTGTGAGACAGCGCCAAGCGAAGGTACATTTGATATGCATGGCGATTTCTGCTTTTTCTTGTTATCAAAATATGTATCAAAGCATGTCAAAGTAGCGATATGTGGTGAGGGGGCGGATGAATTAACAGGTGGGTATTGGATGCATAAATGGCCACTTGGGTATGTTGACTCCTTGCGAGAGAGACTTGGACGAATGGGAAAAAAAGACGTAACAATGATTGAAAAAGAACTGGAGCAGTGGTTTGCTCAGCCTGAGGATGTTGATCGTTATCGTCAGGGAGTATTTGATCTTTTGCTGGGAACGGGCTTAAGCAATTACCATCTTTGGGCTGTAGATAGGGCATCAATGTGGCATGGGCTAGAAGTCAGAGTGCCATACTTGTATGACCCAGTTGTCGAAGTTGCAAGGTCATTACCAATGGAGCATAAAGCCACGCGCCACACGAGCAAAATTGTATCGCGCAAGCTTGCTAACAAGATATTTGAGCCGTATGGATTGCTGCATATTATTGACCGAGAAAAGAAAGCAATGCCAAACGCCATAGAACATCTTAAGTTGGATCAGCTCGATATATACAGAGAATCAAGCTTGCTTGCCCAAACTAGGCAGGGCTAATGTCGTGAAAATCTGCCTGATTAGCAAGTATCCTCCAATTGAGGGGGGAATTGCAGCCAAGACTTACTGGATGTCGAGGGGTCTGGCCGAAGCTGGGCTCGATATTACAGTTGTAGCCAATAGTTCTCTTGTCGAGAGAGAATACGGGATTCAAAAGATTGATAAACAACCAGCGACCATCAAGAATCTAGAAGTTCACAGCATAGAAAGCAGTAACCCTTGGCACATTCCTAACTCAGATCATGCTGAGACAAGACTACTCAATCTTTTGCTCCAACTTCACGACAGGCGGCAATTTGATTTGATTGATTCAGGCTATCTTGTTCCATACGGGGTAGTTGCTTACTTAGCAAATCAGATAACATCTATTCCTTATATTGTCAGACATGGTGGTAGCGACCTCGCGAAATTCTTAGATCATCCGGAATATAGGTTCTTGCTCAAGCAGGCTATTGCACACGCCAACCTTGTGGTGACAGATAGGCACAATGCAAAAGTTCTTGGTGAGTTGTCTAGAAGAACCCCTATTCAACCAACATATATCCCCGATGAACGCATATTTAAACCCAAGGCACTTAGACCAAGTACCGCTCCGACTTTCGCATATATTGGCAAAGTGAATTATCATTGGCGTCGCCGGGGTTTGGACAAAATAGCTGAACTTTTTGAGGGTATTGATACGCTGAAGTGGCAGCTACTATTCGTATCGCAAGGCACAGGTCTTGATGATTTTAGAAACTCACTTAGCGAAGAAATGCGACAAAGGATCATCTTCAGACCTTTTGTTCCGCCATGGGAAATGCCTCGGCTACTTGCTTCAGTGGACTATATATTCAGTTTAGCGGTCGATGAGCCAATGGAAGATCCGTCGAACTTGGTACTCGAGGCACTTGCCTCGGGGACTGAAGTAATAACAAATCGCAAACTGCCAGCAGGAGAAAGTGTTCACCAACTTGATCTCAGCAATATGTCATCATGTGCGGGCTATATAGGTCACCTTATTCAAGACTTCAAACAAAAAGACAAGGCATCCACGATCAGGGATTCTGACAAAGAATCAAGTTACATAAGCTATATCAAAGAGAACATACAGGCCTACGAACATGTAATTGCTGATGCCAGCAAATAAACGGGCTATCTATGAGCATGATCGGAGTCGCGTCTTGAATTATCAGTTTCCGGGTCCTGTTTCTGATTTTGGATTTTGTTTCTGACCTTCAAAGCACGACTCTTGATACACCAAACACGATTTTTCCTGGATAGTGGGCGGCGTGTCAGTTCCTGCGGCAGATTTGTGGGGCGCCCCAGGACGACGCATTCCTGTATGCCTCTCGCCTAGTTTCTGTTTCTGCAAGCGGTATCCTCATCTTGATCCTCTCCCATCAAGGGAGAGGCAATGGCTCCGCGCGGTGCTGAAGAATCACTCGAGATTAATCAGGCTGCCTTGCCGTATAAAGGTCCTTAAAAAAATATCGCGTTTTGGTTGACAAACACTATATGCAGCATTCATAATGGCCAAGCTGCAATAACATTTGCGAAGTTAAACGCCCAACGGAATTTCGTAAATGTCGCCAAAATCGGCAAGTGAGGCGAAACGTATTCGTGTAAGAATAGCGAAACGTGGGAGACAAGGGAGACGGGCGTTTGAAATAAGCAACGTCCCTTGCGGTTTTGATAGGCAAAATAGATTGTGGATGCCCTGCAAGGGATTAGCGCAAGATTGACGCGCATCTGCTTTGCGGGGTTTTTGTTTTTTAGCTTTAGATCGATGTTCGATAATGTTTTGTTTTCGAACGGCCAGAAGGAAGGAATTATAGGCACAATGACAAGAAAGCACAAATAGGTCAACGTTCCAGGAAAGAGTCATTCTAAGGAGGTGGATCGTATGGCGACCAAGCAAGGAGTACTACCGTTTAAACCCGAGAAATTCTATTCAATACCTGAAGCTGCAGCTTACCTTCACGTAGCTGTAAGCACTATGTATAAGATTGCCAGAGACAGGCAGATCAGATTCATAAAGACCGGCAAGGAAATAATGTTCAGGAAAGAGTATCTGGACGAATACCTCGAAAGCCGCGTATTTGAAATCGTTCCGCCCGATCAAGGGATGAGCGGTCATGTCGGGTAGTATCCGCAAGCGGGGCGACACGTATCATGTGTATTTCCGCGTAAACGGAAAACAGCATTCAAGGGTGGCGGGACCCCTAAAACGTGACGCCGACGCGCTTTTGGTCAAGATCAACAACGAAATCTACAGCGGCAAGTATGTCGACATCAAACCGATGCTGTTTTCGGAGTTCGCGCCGAGATGGCTGGAGCAACAGAAGCCGAACCTCAAGGTATCTTCATACTCGAAGTATATCGTGGTGATAAAGAACGAGCTGGTGCCGAGGTTCGGCAGCCTCCAGGTGAGCAGGATCGACACAGAGATGATCCAGGGCTGGCTGACAGTGCTTTCCGGGCGCGGTCTGAAGCCGAGCACCGTAAACACGTATTTTGCCACCATGCGGAAGCTCATGGCCGATGCGGTCAAATGGAAGTATGTCCATTCGAACCCAGCGGCCGTTGTCGATCGGCCCAAGATCCCTAAGTCCGAAATCGACTACTTGAGTCCTGAAGAGATCGGCCGGCTTCTTCATGCCGCTGAACCGAAGGCCCGCGACCACGCGCTTCTCATGCTCTTGGCGACGACGGGCGTGAGGATAGGGGAGGCGCTCGCGCTAACGTGGGACGACGTCGACTTCGTAAAGCAGACGATCAACGTCTCAAAGACCATGCACGCCGGCGTCGCGACTTCTCCTAAGACCGCGGGCTCGCGCCGCGTCGTCAGGTTCCCGGAAGCGCTTAAGCGAGAGTTGATGACCTTTCAGTTGACGAGCCCGATCACAAAGGCGAACCATGTTTTTGTCTCGAGTGTCGGGACGCCTTTGGACAGGGATCGCGTCCGGAATAGGATCTTGAAGCCGGCTCTCGCGCTTGCGGGGTTGCGGAGCGTGTCGGTGCATTCGCTCAGGCATTCGTATGCGACCATGCTGATCCATCAAGGCGAGAACCTCAAATTCGTCCAAAGCCAGCTCGGCCATTCGTCGATGAGAGTCACATTCGACCGCTACGGACACCTGCTTCCGGCTGCCGGAGACGAGGCGATGAGGCGTCTGGATAGGATGGTTGAAGAAAACTTTTGTTGGCAAAGTGTTGGCAAAAAGGAAAAGATGAGATCAGAAAGTCACCTAAAACTCATATAATATGCAGTTGAGAGATGGTGGGTGATGAAGGATTTGAACCTTCGACCTCTTCCGTGTCAGGGAAGCGCTCTCCCCCTGAGCTAATCACCCGTATTCGCACTTAAACAATATTAAAGAGCACAGCCTTGTTTGTCCAGCGTAGAGAGTGAGTTAGAATTGTACGTTCCTTTTGCATCTTGGGCAGTAGTAAACCATCTTTGGGTTCATCATCAGAACCATACCAACGACCCAAATAGGAATGCCAACGATGAGGCACATCGTTAGGACTCCTATTACAGCAAGCACAATACCAACAGTCTTGTCTTGCTTGGCGATTAAGGGCGAATGGCAATATGGGCATACCAGTGGATTCACTTTGACCTCTGACTGGTCCTTTATAGCATCGTCCGCCTTCAAGACTTCGAGGTTTTCCTTGGCAAACTTGTATTCAGGGTCAATCTTTAGCGTACTCTTGTACCATTTTTTAGCGTCAACGATGTATCCCTGACTCTGAAGACATGCTGCTACTCCGGCCATTGCGTTGACATTCTTGGAATCCAACTTGAGTATCTGCTGGTATTTGGCAATCGCTTCATCAAACTTCTTCGCTCCATACAGGTTTATGGCATCATTCTTTAGCTTATTGATCTCAGCATTAGGCATTTTATGCTCCTCTCATTGAAGTTAGAATTCTGTGTCTCTATGTATTAAACATCCGTGTGGCTCATTTTATTACATTTAGGCAGTAAAAAAGAACCAAAACATTGAACTAACTGCGGTTAATGGATAGAATGTGCCCAAGCACCAGGGGCTGTTCAACTTTTTCTTTTAGTTAAAAGAATCGCATCCGGAGCAACTATTTTGGCTGCAAGCGACTGCACCATGAGCAAGGCAACAAAAACCCGCATGTTTCCGCTTGTAATAAATCCCTTCTTATTTAGTTATATGAGTAGAAACGCATGCGCATATGAATTAAACAAAGGACAGAGTCGACTCTGATATGGCTGAAGACACAACAAAACTCTTAATCGAAATAGCGGCCGACGACCAGAAGGCTTTCGAGGAGCTGATCGACCTGTATCAACCGAGGATATTCAACTTTTCCTACCGGATCCTCGGCAAGCGCGAGGACGCGCAGGATGTGACACAAGAGACTTTCCTGCGGATCTATGAGAAAGCCGGGGAGCTCGCCAAGAAAAAGGAACTTAACCTCCAGGCCTACATCTACAGGGTCGCCCAAAACCTGGCCATCAATGAAGTGAACCGCCGAGGCAAGGTCGTGGCCAAAGATGACTTGGAAGCGGAGGACACGAACGTCTACCAGGACCCGGAACGGGCGCTCCTTCTCAAAGACCAGATAAACAAGGTTCGGAAGGTGGCGAAGACGCTCGCCGAAGGGCACCAGATCGTCCTGACCTTACGAGAGCTCCATGAGCTAGATTACCAGAACATCGGCGAGGTCATGGGGATGACCAGAAACAACGTCGGCGTCCTGCTCATGCGGGCTCGGCTGAAGTTCAAAGAGGCCTATATCATGGGTGAACTTAACGAAGACAACCTAACTGAAGAATGCAAACGGATGCTCCCCCTGATCTCCGCCTACTACGACAACGAGGTCACCCCGGAAGAGCGCAAACGGGTAAAGCAGCACTTGAAAGACTGCCCCCTGTGCAAGCTCGCCCTGGATGAGATTACCGAGGCATCCATGTCCTACCGCTCGCTCATCCCGCTCGCCGTGCCCGCTGCCATCAAGACGGGCGTGCTCGCCAAAGCAGGCACTCTCGCAGGCCATGGCCTCTCCAACTCAGGCACCTTCACATCCGCAAGCCAAGCCACGGGAACGGCCACCCAGGCCGCGGCCACAATCACCAAGACCGGGATGTCCTTGGTAGCGAAGATCGCCCTCGGCATCGGCACCGCGGCCATCGTCGTTTCAGGAGCGGCGACCGTCATCATCGGCCCCGCACACATCAAAGACAAGATTGTCCAGCTCTTTTCAGGCACAGGAACAGTTGCCAAAGAAGAGAGAGTCAGCAAGATCGCGTTTGTCAGATTCGGGGATATTTGGGTCGTTGATTTGGACGAAGAGGGCAAACATGTCTTGAACACCGAAAAGAAGCTAACAAATACAGACGATGCCGATGATTCTAATCCTGTCTGGTCGCATGATGGAAAAAAGATTGCCTTTATATCAAAGCTTGCCGGGCCTGGGCCCATTATGCCAGAAGTACATATCATAAATGCCGATGGTACGAAAGTAGCAACTTTGGTTAATAAAGAAAGCGCTATAGACTTTACGGACAGTCTTAAGTATTTGAGGTGGTCAGAGGCTGATTCAGCACTATATTTTGGCGCAGGGTATCAGTACCCTTCGTTTTCGCTGTGTGAGGTAAATGTGAAAACGAAGAAGATAATAGAGATGCCTACTGGGATGCAGCTCGGTTTTGATGTAGTTGGCGACAAATATGTTATGGCCGTTGACCTAAGTGGCAATAATGGAATACGAGGTGAACTTGCACTATACCCGGGAGAAGAAAAATATAGAATGACGACAATTGTCGACAAGGCCAACGATTCACCAACAAACAGACTGTTTTCCGACCCAGAATGCAGCCCAGACGGCAAGCGAGTTGTAGTTTGTGAAGGTTGGGGCGGTAACGAGAGTCCACTTTATATTGTTGACATCAATAAACGAAGCAACACCAAGTTGATTAACGGAGCCTGGCAACATCCAACATGGTCACAAGATGGAAAGGCAATAGCTATGGAAAAGATTATCAGCGGCGCCGGGAGGCCAGAGAATCAGAAGCCTGAAGTATGGAGAGTCAATGATAATGGTAAAGGTCTAGATAAGCTGCTAGATAATGCCTCCTCACCCTCCTGGTCCCCCGCAACCTATATTAAGAAAAAGCCGAAACCGCAACCGGATCCGGAAGCGGTTGATATAACGAAGTTTCTTCCAAGCGATGCTACGGTTTCAAAGAAATTGATTGCCGATATTGATCAAGATAACTACAAAGAAATTATTGTTGCTGCATCGACAGCTGTTGGTGTTGACACAAGTTCCTCATACAAAAGTAGAAACGGTATTGTTGTTGTCATTGACTGGAAGGGGAATAAATATGTCCACCAGTGGGAGAAGACATATCTGCATCCGACTGCTTTTGAGGCACTGGAAGCACGCGATGTTAACAAAGACAAAAAAGTTGAGCTAATAGTTAAGTGGATTTACGGTGCTCACGCAATGCAGATGTATTTATATCAGTTTGACGGTTATGCATATCGTCCGTTAAATGCAGTAAACCAAGAAGGCAAAAGCATGGAAGTCTTTTCATCAAGTACTCCGAGGTTTGAGTTCAAGGATCGCGACGGCGATGGAATCGATGAACTCCTTGTCTACGGGCGAGATTATGAAACAGGCGCTGATCCGACAAGAAATAATTTCATCAACGTTTACAAATGGCAGAATAACGAATACAAATATGTGGATAGAGACTATGAAACGATTAAGTAAAACCGGGAGGCGAAATGGGCATTCTTGATAAATTCGATGATGTTTTGGTGGATGTAAGCTCAAAATCTAAGAGGGCAGTCGCGGCCGCGCAGATAAAAAGCGGGATTAAGGACATCAAAGCTGAAAAAGCAAAAAGAATGGTCTTGCTTGGCGAGAAAGCATACGGCCAGTATGTTGTCGGGAAGCTAGGCAACGATACGCTATCAGAAGACTGTGATGTCATTGCTGATCTTGACGACCAAGAAAGGATGCTCTTGGACAAACTCGATGAGCTGGATAAGGTGCCCGCAGCGTCCACAACTGGATTTCCGTGCCCGGAATGCGGTAAGGACATTAAGCAAGATTCTGTTTTCTGTGCTTACTGCGGTGTTAATGTACCGGAAGAGCGGAAGAAAAAGGAAGATGGGTCAATATATTGCCTGGAATGCCGAACCCAAATCGCGAAGGGCATGGAGTTCTGCCCGAGCTGCGGCTCAAAGGTTGAAGCTGACAAGAAAGATGCTCAACCGGTTGACGATCAACACTTCTGTCTACAATGCGGCGCTGCCAATAAACCCGATGCTGCTTTTTGCAGAGGCTGTGGAATGAAGCTCGAGGCGGTTGAAGAAGTACCAGAGGTAGTTAAGGAGCCGGAACCAGAGGCCGAACCGGTTGAGGAGCCAAAAGCTGAAGAAAAGAAGCCGAAGGCCAAGCCAAAAACAAAATCGAAACCAAAGCAAGCGCCTTCGCCGGAAGAACCGCTTTTCTGTGTTGAGTGTGGTACGCAAAACAAACCGACGGCCGGCTTCTGTCGCGAGTGCGGAGCAATCCTAGAAAAAGATTAACCTTATGCGTAATAAAACATATTGGCGCCAGTTATATAGATAGAAAAGAAAGATGACAGGGGAGGCATTATGGCATTTTGTACGAAATGCGGAGAACAGAATACTGATATAGCGCAGTTTTGCGTGAAGTGCGGAAATCAGATGGGGGCGATGAACTCATCGGCTAGCGGCTCAGTCGCGTCAAGCGAGTCACAGACCTTCGTAGTGGAGCTGATCAGGAGTCTCTATCCCGGCTCAAAGACCATTTGCGTCAGCGCCGTAGTAATCATCATCAGCTTCTTCTTGCCCTATTACGGCAATGGGGCGAATGCTGTAACTGTCGGGGGTTTGTGGTGGTTGATGCCTATATATGCACTTCTTGCCGTAGGCCTAGCATATCTTACTCATATTGGAGAAATGAGTGCCAAACTCTTCTCTACCGCGGCAACGATTGCCATCGCCATGCTATACGCACCACAGATTCTAATTATATTTCGAGGTGGCAACGAGATAGCGGGATTCGGCATCGGCTTCTATGGGATCAGTCTTGGCTTCTTGGCGATGGTTGTCGGTGCATTCTTAAACTTATGGAGCATCACTAAAGAAATGGAAACCTAGGAGACCCTATGCTTTGTCCAAAATGTGGGGCCCAAAACGAAGAAGACGCGAAGTTCTGCGAGAAATGCGGCGGGGAAATAGATGCGTCATCTGAAACGCCCGAACTTATGTATTGTTCAAAATGCGGCGCCGAGAATCATCCTGGACGAAAAGCCTGTAATGAATGTGGCGTCGCTCTGCCCAGTCAAGTACTGTCAAAAGACATAAATGTGGCCAAGAGTCCTAAAATCTTACAGACCGCTGCTA